>Ga0265336_10000001_pt1 | contig 916179 bp, 848 predicted proteins | sample 42119metaG_FD_193583 | JGI IMG/M metagenome (GOLD analysis project Ga0265336, IMG submission 193583) | Rhizosphere microbial communities from Carex aquatilis grown in University of Washington, Seatle, WA, United States - 4-21-19 metaG | ecosystem: Host-associated > Plants > Roots >... | reverse complement strand
AACGGGACACCGGACGCCACTGCATCGCCACCGCTTCGCTACGCCCTACGGGCTTCGCTCCGCGGCGGCGAGCCCGTAAACCCAGGGCCCCAACAGGCCCAAAAGAAATTACATGGCCGTTTTCGTGGGCCCACGGTCATTAACAAGAGAGGCGCATATCGCGCGACCCGATCAAGACGGAGATGACCCAATGAGCCAGCGACTGAAGATCACGCTTTCCGACACAGCAATGGCCGAGCTGAAGCAACGCGCCGAGCGCGCCGGCGAACCCGTCGCACGAATCGCCGCCCAGATGGTGAGCCAGCTCACCGAGCACAACCCCATCGCCGATCGTGGCGCTGCGGCCACGCCAGCGGCGATCGAGGACGACGACCTCGACTTCGACAGCCACGCGCCGTGGATCGAACCCGTCATGGGCGACTCGGAATGGCGCCAACGAATGTGGGGGTCGATCGTCGCCCTACACGGCCGCTATCCGAAGGCGCTCGCGCACCTCAAGGACGGCTGGTGGGAAGACGCATCCCACGTCGAGACACTGTGCGCTTTCGTCGTCTGGCGCGACTGGATCGACGTGGCCGCGGACGACCCACGCCACGAGCTGGCGTTCCACGCCCATCTCGCCGACTACGGACACGCACTCCGCCAGGAAGGCGGCAGCGTAATCGACGCTTGGACGCCAGGAGTGCCGCCGGACGAGTGGGCCTCTTGATGCCTCGTGATCGAGCGGACGCTCACCGGGACAGCGGCTAGCCTCAGCTTCACGTCGCGCACACCTCTAGAAACAGGGCTCAGGTCAGTGGGCCGGTCGCTAGGTGTCTCGCCGACGTCCGTCGATCTCGGAGCTGACGCTGTCACGCACCAAGCGACTTGTCCGACAGGCCATCGCCAGTGCCGCGACCCAGCCGATTAGCGTCCATCCGAGGAAGAAGTTGATCACCGCCACGCTGCCCTGGTTGGTGACCTTCCGAGAGATGGCGACGATTGTCGGCAAGAAGTAGGCGCCGATTACGATGATGCCTAGGAAGACAGCGGCTCCTCCGCCGCCGCTTGAGCTGGCTAGCACGTTGATCCTTTCGGTGTGGGATATCGCCCGGCTCGTTATCGGCACGCCCGACAAAGAACCCAAGACCCAGCATGATCCCATTCATTCGATCTGAGAAAGCGACTCGGCTCGCACCTATGCTTCATGGCGGGGGAGCGCAGCGACTCGCGGGTCCTGAGCGATATCCGCAGCCACACGCGCACTCATTTCGTATCTGGAGCCGTCGGCGACCTCGTGGTCTGGGACGAGTTTGTACGCCCGGAGTATCGCTCGCAAAGACCGTCCGTTCACACGGAGATCGCGGGCGAGATCCTCAGCGCTCTCGTAGCCGTCGCGTTTCAAGCGCTCCACCTACGCGAGTCTAATGGTCGGACTACGCGCGTACCAGCGGAGCCGGGCCGGCGATGAGCCAAGCCGAAGGACCACCGCGGGACCACAGATGCGTTTAGGTAGGTGTCACGTAAGATCTCCGGACGCGATGGCTGACGAGGGCGATCATGTCATCTCGCCTGAGGACGACGAGCTATACCGCCGAGTCCTAGACGAGATTTACAAACGAATCGAGCACGCGCGCACTCACCTGCCAAGTGCACACATGCGACCAGAGATCGAGTCCTGCGCCCTCCAGATCCGGATAGCCATCGAGCTGATTGTCATGGGCTCGCTCGTGACGAACCGGGACGCAATCGAAAGCATCGACCTCGCTCTGTCGAGCAAGAAGTCAGCGAGCGAAGCTGCGAAGATCGCGCGAGCCGCGAACCCGGATTACTGGCCCAAAGCGACGACGCCTTACAAAGCACCGGGACAACTGACAATAGACCTCCGCCCAGTGGAGGGCGCCCTCAGCGAGGAGAGCTGGGAGCGAGAATGGGGAAAGCTGAGCGCTTTCCTACACGCGCGTAATCCCTTCAAAGAGCACCTCTCCCTATCCGATGCGCGGGAACTCGTCGATCGGGTGACGCGCGAACTGATCCTGCTTATGAATCACCACGTCGTCCACTTGGCCGATCGAGATGGGATGCTAGTCGGCCAGATTGGTCCTGACGGCGTGAGTGTGACGCACTTCGGACTCTTGGCGCCTGCTTCCCAGGCTGGGTAGGCGTGTCGCGCGTAACGCTGTTGCCACCGGCTCTACTGCGGCGTTGTCGTCGGTACGGGAGCAGGGCTCGGCGTGCTGTCGCCGCCATGGCGTAATGACAGGACTGTGAGTGCGATCGTCAGCACAGCGGCGATAAGCAGGGCAAGCGTCAACGCACGGATCTGCCATTGCACCCGGACGTTCTGCGCGAGCCCCAACACCTCGGCACTGGTCGAGAGACGCTGGCGTTCGTCACGCTCGCTTCGAGCTACGTTCTCCGCGTTTTCTTTGAGTCTTGCTTGCCAGCTCTCGCGGAGGTCATAAGTACGATCGAACCGGTCATTGATCGTGAAGTCCAGGTTACGGAATAGCACAGCGGGGCCATAGTCGGGCGGCCATGTTTCCACGTCAACGCAGAGTGCTGATACGTCCGAGCCTCGCCTCAATACTGCCATTTCGTCGGTGGAAAGCCGGCCGGCGAACGCCCTGAGACTCTCGTTGCCGCCCCTTGCTCGGTCGCGTGTAGTCGAAAAATACGCTTGGAAGGCGTCGAGCAGCGACAATGTCGTCCACCCCGAAAGGAGTCCTAGAAGCTCCGAGCCGAAGTGCTGCATGAGCTGCCAACGGGTTTCCTCGACGCGACCGTTTATTCGCTCGACCGACTCGACGGCATCAATCGTCCGTGCCCCGAGCGACAAGACTCCGGGGCTGTCCCGGTCCGCCAGCGCGAGCGTCCACGCGGGGAATGACGGGCTAGTTCCCACCTCAAAGGGCTGCTCAATCCCGAGCACCTTTCGATAGTCCGAGATACCAGAGGCGTCTTCGGTGTAGGGACGACTGAGTGCCGCCGTGATCACGTCGAGAATTGGCACAGGAGCGTTCAAGTCAGCAAACGCGCCCGGAACCCGTTCTCGTAGCCATGACGCCACCTCTCGATGTGTTCGTCGCCGACAATTCTCGGCTTCGAGTTTCTTGTGGTACACGGGCGTATACATGCTGTATCCGTTGCCTGAGGGGACCGCGATTGATGGATAGTCAGATTTCGCGATCCGGTCCAAAGCCTCCCCTCGAGTCTCGTCCCATTCAACGCCCGCGACGAGCAGCGTCAACGAAGGGGTCGCCGACCACAGCCAGAGTTGAACTGCCGAGGCCCCGTCTGGCAACGTGTCAGCTTGACGATCTTGAAACACGTCAAAAGTAGGCACCACTGGCAGCAACGTCTTGAGCGTCGCCCAGCTCCCACCAAGCGTCCCCTGCCGCATCCGCAGGACGAGATCCTCGCTGCTAGCCGGCGACCATCGGCGCTGTGACCATCCGAGCTCCCTTAGCCTGCTACTCAGGTACGCAGAATGGGAAGGTAGGTATGCCTCCGCTGCGAACGTCAGATGCCATTCAATCGTCTCGGTTGAAGGCGGACGCGAGTCTCGCCGCTCTATCTCGTCCATCGGACGGTCGCGCTTCATCCAAGGGTTCGGCTCGAACCACGCAGGCCGCATCTGTTGCCAGTCCGTCACGCACGGTCCCACTCATGTGGCACTGGCTCGCTGTCGAGCTCGGCACGGCGCAACGCGATGGCGACCAGCTCTGCGTCACGGGCGGCCGGCGCGTAGTCGACATAGCGCTGCGTCGTCTCAATATCTCGGTGGCCTATCAGGGTCCGCATCCGGACACTCGCTGCAATCGACTGAGCCAAGCCATGCGGGGCAGCCTACCGACCGGTCTCCTGGTCCAACAACAGGTCCCCAGGGCACATGATTTCCACGCTGGCAGTCTGAGCCGGACAGGGTTTCAAGGAGGTCGGGCGATCGTGGACTCACACGCCAACCCCCTGCCTTACAAGCCGGAGCACGCGACGATCCGCGACAAAGCAACCCCCGGCGTGGTACTCATCGGCGGTACTCTCTGCCCAAAGCCGCTCCTAACCGAGTACCGCACCCGACTAAAAACCAGCCGATTTGCAGGACTTTCTTCCGATGGAGCCAACCGGGATCGAACCGGTGACCTCCTGCTTGCAAAGCAGGCGCTCTCCCAGCTGAGCTATGGCCCCTGGGGCCCCAACTATACGACCTGCAAAGCCGATTTCGGTTGGGCCCCAGAGGCTCGGCGCCTGATCAACCCTGCGCCGCGAACTCCTCAGCCGAGGGCACCACCATCGGCCCGTCCGGCGGCTGGGTGAAGCGGATCGAGTTGCCGAACGGGTCGCGCAGCGCGCAGTCGGTCCCGTAGAAGCGCTCCGTCGGCTCCTGCGTGAACTCCACGCCCGCCGCAAGCAGCCGCTCGTACGTCGCCTGGCAGTCGTCGGTCTCGAAGATCAGGCCGCCGCCCGCGGCCCCCTTCGCCACGAGCTCGCGGATCTCCGCTGTGGTCGCGTCGTCGTATGCGGGCGGGCCGGGGAGCATCAGGCCCAGCTCGACGTCGGGCTGGTCGGGGAGGTTGACCGTCAGGAAGCGCATCACTCCCAGGTCGGCGTCGGTGTTGACGACCATCCCGAGCTTGCCGACGTAGAAGTCGAGCGCCTCGTCCTGGTCGAGGACATGAATGAAGGTGTGGCTGATTCGTTTGAACATGGCCGCCACGTTAGACCGCGCCGCCACGGCTCGCTTCTCCAAAACTGCTCTCTATCCGGCCGGTCGCAGCCACGCCATCGCCCAGCACGCCGGCACCCGCAGGGCGTCCCCACCGGCGGCGAAGCGCGCGCGGTACGCCGACGGCGGCTCGCCCACGATCGCGCCGAACGTGCGCGTGAACGTGCCGAGGCTGTTGAACCCCACGTCGAGGCAGATCTCCGTCACCGAGCGGTCCGTTTCGCGCAGCAGCTCCATCGCGCGCTCCACCCGGCGACGCTGCAGGTAGCGGTGCGGCGTCTCGCTGAAGGTCGCCTGGAACTGGCGGCTGAAGTGCGCGGGCGACACGTGGGCCACACGCGCAAGCGCCGGCACGTCGAGCTTCTGCGCAAACGCCCGGTCCATCGTGTCCCGAGCCCGCAGCATTCGCCGGTTTCGGTCCTCGATTGCTCGCGACACCCGCCGCACTCTAGGACCGCAGGGGGCCGCACGTCCCGCCAGCCACTTGAGCCGACGGGGCGCGGGTCTCCCGTGTTCGAGCGGTCAGTGCGTCAGGAAGTCCGTTCCCACGACTCCCGCCATCACGCCGTAGCCGAGCTTCGTCGGATGGATGTCCGCGTTCGGGCTCGCCGGGTTGAACGTGCCACCCGGGCACATCGCCGTGAACGCGCAGATCGTCGGCAGGTCCGTCGCTTCCGGCGCGTGGGTCACGATCGACGTGTTGAACAGCGGCTCCGGGTTGGCGAAGCTCGCCCCGGGCACGGCCGCCGCGACTTTCGATAGCGCCGAGTTGAGCGCCGCGGTCGTCGCGTCCCCGCCCGGTGCCGGCAGCACCGTCGGATAGGGGTTGTAGAGGCCGATCAGCACGAGCTGCGCTTTCGGCGCCGCAGCGTGCAGCTGCGCCAGGATCGAGTACGCGTTCGCCGCGATGTGCCCGAACTCCGCTTCCACTTCCGCCGGCGTGCACGTGAACGTCGCCGGGAAGCCGCATTTGCTTCCCAGGAACTGGAGCACGTCGTTCGCCCCGATGTCGAGCGTGATCGGGCTCACGTTCGGGGTTGCTTTGAGCACCGCAAGCGCGTCCGCCAGCTGTGAGGAGTGAGCGCCATAGGAGTGGTGCAGGAACGCGTACGGGAACGGCGACCCGGTGGGTCCGCCGGCGCAGTATCCGGGGATGCCCGATCCGTTGATCAATGTTTCCGTCGTCTCTCCCGGGCAGCCGTCGTTGACGATCTGCAGTTTCGGGTTCGCGAGCTTCAGCGCCGCGCCGAAGTCGTCGACGTAGCCGTCGTTGAACGTCGCCGGTTCGACGAACCCTTTGCTTTCGAGCTCGCTCTTGAACTGCGCTGCGTGGTAGCCGTACGCGAGCGAGTCGCCCAGCGCCAGATACGTGCCGCCCACCTGAGCGGCGCCCGCGGCTGACGCGAACACGAGCGCTCCAAGCACGGCGATCGCCGCCACGCAGCAAACGAGCGCGCGTGCATGGACACGGTAGAGAACAGACACTTCACCCTCCTCGAGGTCAGGACGTTCCAGGCCGACCGCTCCCACAGCCAAAGCCTGGCTGGAGACCAAGCGTAACCCACATATGGAAATCCGCCAACCCGAACCGTTCGATTCATACGTCTGTCTGCGGTCGAGCGCCTGCACACCGGTTCGGTCCGCCGGGTGAGAGACAGCGCGGCTCGTCTCGCTACCGTACGCCGCGTGCGGATCGCCACCTGGAACGTCAACTCGGCCAAGCAGCGCGCCCCGCGTCTACTCGAGTGGCTGGAGCAGCGACAGCCGGACGTCGTGTGCCTGCAGGAGACGAAGCTCGCCGACGACGCCTTCGAGCAGCTGCTCGGCGAGGAGCTCGCCAGCCGCGGCTACGCCTTCGCCCTACACGGCGAAGCGCAGTGGAACGGGGTCGCGATCCTCTCCCGCGTCGGCCTCGACGATGTCGTCCCCGGGATCCCCGGCGCACCCGGCTTTCCGCACCAGGAGGCTCGCGCGGTGTCCGCCACGTGCGGGGGGATACGAGTGTGCTCGGTGTACGTGCCGAACGGGCGGACCCCCGACTCCGAGCACTACCAGTACAAGCTCACCTGGCTCGCCGCCCTCGAGGCGATGGTCGGCTCCGGCCCCGACGCCGCCGTCGTGTGCGGGGACGTGAACATCGCGCCCACCGACGCCGATGTGTTCGACCCCGCCGCCTACGCCGGCCACACCCACGTAACCCCACCCGAGCGCGCCGCGCTCGCCAAGCTGCAGGCGCTCGGCCTGCGCGACGTCGTGCGCGACCGCTGGCCCACCGAGCGGGTGTTCACCTACTGGGACTACCGCGCCGGGATGTTCCACCAGGACCTCGGAATGCGCATCGATCTCGTGCTCGCCAGCGCTCCCGTCGCCGCCAGGGTGCAGGCGGCGTGGGTCGACCGTCAGGCCCGCAAGGGCAAGGGCCCAAGCGACCACGCACCGGTGATCGTCGATCTCGACGAGGCGCCGGACGGGAACATCGGACCGGTCGTCCCGCCGCCGTCGGCACCCAGCGCCAAACGGCGCTCGACAAAGCTGCCTCAGTCGACCTGACGCGAGGCCTCGGCCTGCTGTCAAGCCTGTAGGCTCACAACCGTGATTTTCCGCAAACGCTGGACCGCCCTTGCGCTCGCCGGTGCAGTCGTGACGCTGCTCGCCGTCGCAGGCGCCCCCGCACTCGCCGCCGAGTTCACCGTCAACAGCACCGCCGACAGCACCAGTGGCGAATGCGCGAGCACTTGCACCCTGCGCGGCGCGATCGCAGCCGCCCGCCTCTCCGCCGACGCCAGCAACACGATCGACGTGCCCGCCGGCACCTACGAATTCGGTCCGGCCGACTCGGGACATCCGACCATCACCGGCGAGCTACGACTCACCAACACAGCCGGCACCACGCTCACGATCAAGGGCGCGGGAGTGGGAGTCACGATCATCGACGCCGCAAGCCACGATCGCGCGATCAGCGTCACCGGCGGTGGCTCCGACGTGCTCGAAGGCCTCACCGTCGAGAAGGGCTTCCAGCACGAAGACGAAGCGTTCACCCAACTCGACGACCGCGGCGCCGGGGTCCTCCAGAGCGGGGGCGAACTGACCATCGACCACGTCCGCTTCACCGAAGACATCGACAACGGCTACGGCGGCGGGATAGACGTCGAGGGCAACGGCACGCTCAAGATCCTCGACTCCGAATTCGACCACGACATCGGCAACAACGGCGGCGGAGGTGCGGTGAGCATGCAGGCCGGGACAACGCTCGGCGTGTCCGACACCACCTTCTACGGCGACACCTCCGGCACGGGCAGCGGCGGCGCGGTCTTCGCGATCAACGCCCACTCGTCGTTCTCCAACGTCACGTTCGCCGACGATGGCTGGGTCTCGCCGGGACTCACATACGAGGGCGGCGCCGCCTATCTCGAAGAAGGCACCGCGTCGTTCCTCAACGTCACCTTCTATGGCGACATCGCCGGCGGCAGCAAAGGCGGCGGCTCGGACATCAACGCCGGCGAAGGCGCTCAGGTGAGTCTCGCCAACGTCCTGCTCGGCCCCACCGGCGAAGGCGGTCTCGACCAGGCATGCGCCGGCTCCTCGGTCGGCGTCGCCCTCACCTGGAAGAACCTCGGCGGCAACCTCTCCACCGACGAAACCTGCGCGCTGGCCGGCGGGCAGATGGGGGTCGCGCTCGGCGTCGGGGAAATCGGCTCCAACGGCGGCCCCACGCAGACGGTGCCCCTGCTCGCGGGCAGCCCCGCGATAGACATCGGAGTGAGCGGCTGCCCCGCTACCGACCAGCGTGGCTACGGTCGCGCAGGACAGTGCGACAGCGGCGCGTTCGAGCTCGGCGGCGTCGCACCAGCTGTCGGCGGCGGCCCACTCTCCTCGGTCCCCGTCACGCCCATCACGCCACCGGCCGCCGGCCCAACCGTCGCCTCGACCCCCAAGGCGATCGAAGCGCTCCGCCTCGGGTGCGTGCCCGCCGAACTGACCCTCAACGACGCCTACATCCGCGGCTCGCGCGTGCTGCTCAGCGGCAGCGCCGCCAAGCGCCTCGTCGGCGAGAAGGTCAGGATCCTCTTCAACAAGGTCAAGCAGGTCGCAACCGCCACCGTCAAAGCCAGCGGCCAGTTCCTCACCACCGCGCCGCTGCCGCCCGCCAGGATCCGCAACGCCCTCACCACCCGCTACAGCGCCGCGATCGGCAAGCTCCGCTCGCTGCACCTGAAGCTCACCAGGCGCCTGCAGCTGGAACCGCCCACCGCCTCCGGCACGACCGTCACCCTCGCCGGCCACGTCGAGCTTCCGCTCACCAAGCCGATCGCTCCGATCGCAGTCGAAGAGCAGCTCGAATGCGGCAAGGTCGCGATCGTCAAGACCTTCACACCGCCGGCCAGCGGGCGGTTCCACATCCAGGTGAGCGTCCCCGCCGACGCCAGGGCCGCGGTCTTCCAGCTCAAGAGCACGGTCGCGGCCAACAGGCACGCCACCAAGCACGGCTTCACCACGTACAGCCTTCCGCTGCCGGTAGCGCTCGGCTGACACGCCGCAACCTGCCACGCGAAACTCCCGGCCGCGGACGCGCCCTGGGCTCAAGCGCCAGCGCTCCTATTCCGAAGAATAGGCAAACCGATGTACTCCGAATCATCTCAGTCCCTTTGGCAGGCGCTAGGCGCCACCGGTGAGGGGCTCGCCGTGGATGGGCCGCCGCGGACAGCAGCCGCGCCCACGCCACTGCGCGCGCTCGCACTGAGACTCGCCGACGGGCGCCCGCCGATCGCGTGGTCGCTCGCGCTGCTCTTCTTCTTCAAGGGCCTCATCTGCCTCGCCACCGTCGCCTTCCCGATCAGCGCCACCGAGCCCACCGGCCTCGTCGCGGCCATCGGCACGATGGGCGTACTCGTCGCATGCTGCGTCTGGCTGCTCGCCAACCGCATATCGCTCTTCGGCTTCGAGCTGCTCGCGGCGGGCGGATCGATCGTCACCAGCAGCCTGATCGCAAACGCCTCCACCCACGGCGGGATGATGATCGCCGCGTTCGCCTACCCCTGGATCGTGATCTACGCCGCGCACTTCTTCCCCCGCCGCGCCGTCAACCTGCAGGGGCTGTTGATCTCGGTCGGCTTCGGTGTAGCGCTGCTGATCGGGAGGCTCCCACACGTGGCGATCTACTGGGTCGTCGTCACCATCACCATCTGGTCCATCTGCATCCTGCTCGGCAACCTCAGCGAGAGCCTGCGGCGCCAGGCGGGCACCGACCATCTGACGGGTCTGCTCAACCGCAGCGGCTTCCTGACCGCGGCGCTGCGCGAGCGCGCGCTCGCGACCCGCACCAGATCTCCACTCACTCTCGCGGTGATCGACCTCGACGACTTCAAGCAGATCAACGATCGCGCCGGACACGCCGCTGGCGATCGGCTGCTCGCGGCGCTCGGCCGCCGCTGGCGCGAGTGCGTCCGCCCCAGCGACATCCTCGCCCGCTACGGCGGCGACGAGTTCGTGCTGCTGCTCCCCTGCACCACGCCCACCGGGGCGCAGGCCGCGCTCGGACGCCTGCGCGGCGGCGAGGATCCCATCGGTTGGTCGACCGGCGTAAGCGAGTGGCTGCCCGGGGAGGATCTCGACACCACGTTCGCGCGCGCCGACCGCAACCTCTACGAGTCCAAGCTGTCGAGGGGCCAAAGCCCAGGGCCCGCGACTCTGAGCGAGCCGCGGGCCTGAGCCTCGCCATTCACCGACGCGCGCGACGAAGCGCGCCGTCGCTCACTTCTCCTTCTGCCCCGTCGTCGGGTTCAGGTACAGCCTTCCGTTGCGCTTACCGGCGAATTCGAACATCCCCGCGAGGTCGAACGGAACGCCCTCGCTCGCGTTCGTACCAGCCAGCAGCTGATCGGCCGAGCCGGCGATGCCGGGAACGCCCCAGTTGTACTCGATGAAGTTGATCATCGAGGACTGATCGCTGAGGTTGTGGTCGACCGCGTTCTTCTTGGCGAACGGGGAGATCACCATCATCGGCAGACGCGGGCCGAAGCCGCAGCGGCCCTGTTCGCCCGACAGCGGCGTCGGGGTTTCGAGCGTCCCCTGCGGGTTGCCGCCGCACTGACCCGACGTGCCGAGCGTCGGCACGCTGAGCGACGTGTTCGTCAGGTTGTCCGCCGGCGACAGCGACGCGTTGGTCACACCGCTGTACACGTGGTCGTACCAGCCGTCGGAGTCGTCGTAGTTGACGATCACCGCCGTGCTCTTCCAGTCCGGCGAGCGCATCAGCTCGTTGATCGTGGTCGCGATGAACTGCTGCTCGTCCTCCGGCTCGGAGTACGCCGCGTGGCCGTCCTCGTACCCGGGGGCCTTGAGGAAGCTCACCGCCGGCAGCGCCGACGCCGGCAGTTCGTGCCTGCTCACCGCTTCCACGAGCTGGTTGAAGTCGCTCGTGTCGTACTGGTGGTTAGGCGTGTTGAACTGCGGCACGCCGTTCGCGTAGGACTGCGTGTCGTGGCCGATCGCCTGAAGCCCCGCCAGGGTGTCCTGCCCGGTCGAGCTCGTGGGGATCGTCAGGTGGTGCGGGTTGGCGGTCGAAGCGTAGTACTGGAACGGCTCGTGGTGCGGGATGTAGTCGTCCTTGTAGCCCCACTGGCCCGTGCCGCCGAGCGCCACGCCCACCGGGTGAACCGTCGAGCACAGGTTCTGGTTGCTCGAGTGCGCCGGCCGGTTCGCCGCGTTCCCGAAGTAGGAGGAGAACTCGTCCGGGATGAACGTGCTCGTCGGCTGACCCGTTTTGGCGTTCGCCGCGAGCGCTTCCTGGTAGCTGGCGCTCGGGCGCATGCCGCCCTCGAACCAGCCCCACGACACGCCTGCGGCGTTCAGCTCGTCGCCGATGTTCGTGCCCGACAGCGCCACCGCGTCGCGCGTCGAGCAGTCGTCCCAGTAGGGCTGCGCGTCGCTCGTCAGCGAGTAGCCGCCGAGGCCGTTCGCCGTGAGGTCCGCGTTGGGCGAGGTCGACGTCGCGATCGACGGGTTGTTCGCCTCGTGCGAGGTGTCCACGTTGCCGGTGTTGCCCGACACGAGGCTGATCGCGCCCGGCGCCGACGGTCCGAACGTGGTGTTGTAGGAGTTGTCGCTCATCGCGTAGTGCTGCGCGTAGTTCCACAGCGCGGGGAGCGTGTTGCCGTCGTAGTAGTCCATCACCGTCGCCGGCGTGCACGGCGTGCCGAACGGCGAGTTGCCGTTGCCCTGGCCGACGCTCTGGACGAAGTGGTCCATGTTCGCGCTGTCGAACGACTGCTGCTCGTCGCTGTAGTTGTGGTCCTGGTCGCACGTCAGCTGGCCGCCCGCGCTGCCGGGCAGCCCCGTCGGGCTGCTGTCCAGCCGCTGCGGCTGCGCCGTGTTGGGGTTGCTGTAGAGGAGGTTCGCGATGTGCCGCAGGCTCGGCGGAAGAGATTCGCTCGTCGCGGGGAGCAGGCCGTCGACGGCCGGCGTGTTCTTCGCCGCCTTGAACGACTGCCCGTCGGAGTTGGCCGAGTGCGGATAGGTCCCGAAGTAGTGGTCGAACGACACGTTCTCCTGGAAGATCACCACCACGTGCTTGATCGGAGTCATGCTCGACGGTTCACCGCTTTTCGCTTGAACACGGGAAGCGCGGGCCGGTGTCCCCGCGGTAGCCGACTGGGCAGCGACCACGCTCCCCCCTGAAATCGCCAGCGCAGCCAACAGCGCTGGAACAGCGCGCTTGTGTCGCATGCGTGCTCTCCTTGATTGGGTTTTGTCACAGGCAGCCGCCTCCGGCGCCGTGTGGACTCACCCTTTCTCGGGTCTAACGCTCGCGGGTTGCGCGGATGTGACGCAGGTGTGTCAGATTCGTGACCAGAACGCGGGTCGCGTGCACGTTCCCGTCACGACGCTTTCACAACAATTCCACACCCCAGCGCGTCGTGAGTGAATCGCCCGGCTCGAGCCTGATCAACCCGTCACCGCTCTGAAACGCGTTCGCCGCGCACGTCATCGGCTCCACCGCGAGGCCCGTGCGCCTGCGCGACGGGGCGAGGGAGTCCCCCGTGAAGAGCTGCAGGAAGCCGTGGCTCTCATCCACCCACAGCGCCACGCAGCCGCCGTCCGTGCCGGTCAGGCGCGTCACCGCCCTGCCCGAGTCCTCGCGCTCCAGATCGGTGAACGCCGCGTCCACGCTCGCGGCGCCGATCGTGCGTGCACGACGGAAGTCGAACTGAGTTCCCTCGACCGGCTCGCTGCCCGAGCGGGTCGCGCTCGCCTCGTCGGTGAGGATGCGCGTGCGGGCGGGCAGCTCCAGCACGCACCCGTCCACCGTTCCCTCGCCGGGGGAGAGGTAGGGGTGCTGGCCGGCCCCGTACGGGCACGCCGCATCCCCCACGTTCGTCGCCGTCGTGGACACCGTCAACCCTGCCTCGCCCAGCTCATAGGCCACGCTCAGCTCGAGCGCGAACGGGTATCCGGGCATCGGGTGGAGCGTCGCGGCCATCGACACCCGCTCGGGCGTGTGCTCCGCCGCGCTCCACGAGCGCCAGCGCATGAAGCCGTGGATCGCGTTGCCCCGCGCCGGCTCGCTCAACTCCACCCGGTAGTCGACACCGTCGAAGCTGTAGCGCCCGCCCCGCAGCCGGTTTGGCCACGGCAGCAGCGGCGCCCCGTGCCCGCCGTCGCACATCCGCTCCAGCGGGTAGGGCTCGAGCACCTGCCGATCGCCGACCGCGTACTCGCGGATCCCGCCGCCGACCTCGACGATCGTCGCGCGCTGATCCCCGCTCGTGATCTCGAACTGCCTGCCCGAGGGGGCGATCATCGTGCGCTCACCATATACCTCGGGCAAGCGATCCCGCGGTGTATGTTCTCCGCGATGGCACGCCTGCCCGTCCTCGACCCAGCCGACGCCGATCCGGCCGTGCGCGCCGCGCTCGAGCGCCTCCCGCCGCTCGCCATCTTCGCGACCGTCGCCAACGCGCAGGGGACGTTCGTCAACTGGCTGCGCTTCGGCGGCGACTGCCTCGACGCGCGCTGGTTCGACCCCGTGCTGCGCGAGCTCGCGATCCTCCGTGTCGCACGCCTCACACCCGGAGCCGAATACGAGTGGGTGCAGCACGTGCCGATCCTCCTCGCCGTCGGCGGCTCACAGGAGCAGGCCGACGCCCTCGCCGCCGACGACGTCGATGCCGATGTGCTGGGGGAGGACGGCCGGCTCGTCGTGCGCTTCACCACCCAGGTTGTGCGGGACGCCACGCCCGACGAGCCCACGTTCGCCGCCATGAGCGCGCGTTTCACACCCGCCGAGATCGTGCAGCTGCTGCTCGTCATCGGCCAGTACATGACCGTCGCGCGCGTCATGGCCACCGCGCAGCTGGAGGTCGACGCGGTGCTCGGCGCGGACGTGATCGCCGGCGTCCAGCGCGGCGAGACGCGAAGCTAGTTCGCCACCACCGCGAGGAAATCGCGGCTGTACGGTTCGAGCAGGTGCCCCGCGATTCCCAGCTGGCCCGGAACGAGCGGCACCGGCACCGGGCCGGTCGGATGATGCGGGTAGAGGTAGCCGGCCACCCAGTCGGGGTTGATGTCGAGCTCGATCGCCCGGAGCGCCCCGGCCGCGATCAGTGAGCTCGCCAGTTCGGCCGGCAGCAGGTTCTCGCCGGCGGCCCACACGAGCTGCCCGCTCGCCGTGATGCCCAGGCCCGAACGCGCCACCTGCGTGCGCGGGCCCACCGTCGCGCCCCAGCAGCTGGTGACGCAGCTGGAGACGTTCGCGGCCGCCACGCCGCGGTCGACCAGCAGCTGCTGGTTCTGCAGTACCGAGAAGACCTTCTCTCGCGCGCTCGGCACGCCCGCATCCCATGCTCCGATGTTGGTCTGCCCGTCGGTGTAGGTCACGATCGACGCCAGCCCGGGCTTCAGCGCAACCGCCACATGGCCCGCCGACACAAATCCCACATTGGAGTAGGTGAGCTTGAAGCCGCCGTTGAACGCCGCCACGAGCAGGTGAACCTCTCGCGGCGTGACGCGGTCGCCGTAGACCCATCCGACGGTGCCGCCGTCGCTCGAGCCGGCATGCAGCGTGAGATGCACGAGGCGCTGATCGAGGCGCATCAGCGTCACGCCCGAGCGCTGTGCGACCCACACCGCCGGCTGTCCATGGACGAGCGCCGCCGTCGTCCACGCGCTCGTCGCCCTCGTCGGCGGCGTCACCTGCAGATGTGGCACGACGTGGCCGGCTGTACGGGCTGCCGCAACGCGCTGTCGCGTGTGCGCTCGTCGGGTGTGCCCGCTCAGGCCCGCGTCGGCGATCGCGTGCCGCTCGTCGGAGCGGCCGACCGCCACGCTCATGTAGGCGCCGCTGGCCACCGCCAACACCACCAGAGCCAGGAGCGTGAAGCGACGGCGTGCGTACATCAGAACGCTGATGCTAGACCCATGGCGCCATGGCGTAGCTAAGCGTGAGAGCCATCTCACGGTCCTGTATCGTGGCCTCGAGGAGGGTGAACCGCGAGAGAGGGAGCGGGAGTCCATGTTCGACTACGTGATCGTGGGTGCCGGGTCAGCGGGGTGCGTGCTCGCGAGCCGTCTAAGCGAGGACCCGGACGCGCGGGTGCTTTTGCTCGAGGCCGGCCCGCCGGACGTCAACCAGAACATCCACGTTCCGCTCGGCTATCTCAAACTGGGCGCCACCGAGGTCGACTGGGATTACCACTCGGCGCCCGAGCAGGAGTGCAACGGCAGACGGATCACGCTCCCGCGCGGCAAGGTGCTCGGCGGGTCCTCCTCGATCAACGCGATGGTCTACATCCGCGGCAACCGCCGCGACTACGACGACTGGGGCGTCCCCGGCTGGTCGTGGGCCGACGTGCTGCCGTACTTCATCAAGGCCGAGGACAACGAGCGCGGCGCCTCCGAGTACCACGGCGTCGGCGGACCGCTGCCGGTCAGCGACGAGCGCTCCCACAACCGCATCTCGCACGCGTTCGCCGACGCGGGCGAGCAGTGCGGCCTCGGGCGCAACGAGGACTTCAACGGCGCCGAGCAGGACGGCCTCGGCCTCTACCAGGTGACCCAGCGCGCCGGGATGCGCGCGAGCACAGCCGTCGCCTATCTGCACCCCGCGATGCAGCGGCCCAACCTCACCGTGATGCCGTACATGCGGGTCGAGCGCGTGCTGTTCGAGGGCACGCGCGCTGTCGGCGTCCAGGCGAGCCGGCTCGGCGAGGTCCAGGAGCTGCGCGCCGAGCGCGAGGTGATCCTCTGCGGCGGCTCCTACAACACCCCGCAGCTGCTCATGCTCTCGGGCGTCGGCCCCGCCGAACACCTCACCATGCGCGAGGTCGAGGTGCTGCTCGACCGCCCCACCGTCGGGGAAAACCTCTCCGACCACGCCGCAACGCAGCTCGTGTGGACCACCCCCGAGCCCGAGAGCCTGCTGCTCGCGCTCGAGCCCGACGCGCTCGCGGAGTACGAAGCCACGCAGACCGGGCCGTTCGCGTCCAACCTCGCCGAGGCCGGCGGCTTCGCGCGCGTCGCCCCCGACGCGCCGGCGCCCGACGTGCAGTTTCATCTCGCGCCGGTGCACATCGTCGAAGAGGGGCTCGGCGACCCCCAGGCCCACGGCGTGTGGGTCTCGCCGTGCCTGCTCACGCCGCACAGCCGCGGCACCGTGCGGCTCGCGTCCAACGACCCCACCGCCAAGCCGATCGTGCACAACGCGTTCTACACCGCCGGTGACGACATGCAGCGGATGATCGCCGGGCTGCGCCTCACGCTCGACATCTGCGGCCAGCCCGCCATGAGGCCGTACTGCGCCGAGCCGTTCAACACCCCCGACGGCGACAGCGACGAGGCGCTCAGGGCGCACGCCGCGCGAACCACCTTCGCCGTCTACCACCCCGTCGGCACGTGCAGGATGGGCACCGACCCCGACGCGGTCGTCGACGAGCAGTTGCGCGTCAACGGCCTCGAGGGGCTGCGCGTCGTCGACGCGTCGGTGATGCCGACGGTCCCGCGCGGGAACACCAACGCGCCCGTCATCGCCGTCGCCGAGCGCGCCGCCGACCTGATCCGCCACGGCCGCGCGCTGGCCGTGCCGAGCGCCCCCACGGCCCACGAGCAGACCACCGCGTGAACGTCTCACCGAGCGCCATCCACCACCTCAACTGCGGCACCTTGTGCCCGCACGGCGCACGGCTGCTCACGGGCGAAGGCGGCCTGTTCGAGAACGCGCGGCTCGTCTGCCACTGCCTGCTGATCGAGGGCGCCGACGGCCTCGTGCTCGTCGATACGGGCTTCGGCCTCGACGACACGCGCCGGCCGCGCCAGCTCGGACGTCCGTTCACAACGCTCATCCGCCCCCGGCTGGACGCCTCGGAGACCGCCATCGCGCAGATCCGCGAGCTCGGCTTCGACCCGCACGACGTACGCCACATCATCACAACTCATCTCGACCTCGATCACGCCGGCGGCCTGCCGGACTTTCCCGAAGCCGAGGTTCACCTCATGGGACGCGAGCTCGACGCCGCGCTGCGCCCCCGCTGGAACGAAAAGCTCCGCTACGTCGCGGCGCACTGGGCGCACGGCCCGCGCTGGGTCCAGCACGAGGTCGAAGGCGATCGCTGGCTCGGCTTCGACAGCGTGCGCATCCTCCCCGGCAGCGACGCGGAGATCCTCCTGATCCCCCTGCACGGGCACACCTTCGGCCACACCGGCATCGCGATCAAGCGCGCGGACGACTGGCTGCTGCACTGCGGCGACGCGTACTTCCACCACCGCGAGGTGCAGACGCCCTCGCACACCCCCAGGGCGCTCGAGGCCTTCCAGCTGTTCGACGACGCCGATCGCTCCGCGCGTAGGGAGAACCGCGAGCGCCTGCGCGAGCTCGCCCAACGCCACTCCGGCGAGGTCGAGCTGATCTGCTCACACGACGCTACGACGCTCGATCGCTGCTCAGGCGTCGCCTGAGGCGCCCGCACGGGCGTCGCGCACGATCCGGCGCATGCCCTTCAGCCAGCGCTCCGGGTCCGAGCCCTTCAGCGCGAGGAAGCCCGCCACGTTCTCGTGCGGCAGGATCAGCAGCCGCTCCACGCGGATCCCCTCCACCACCGCGTCCGCCACGTCCTCCGGTTCGATCAGCCCGCCCGCCGTCAGCGCCGCCGCGCCCGCCGGCTCGTGCATCGCCAGTTCGAGCATCGGCGTGCGCACGCCCTGCGGGCAGATGCACGACACGCGCACGCCCTGTTCGGCGTATTCGATCGACATCCACTCCGCCAGCGACACCGCCGCGTGCTTCGTCACGCTGTACACCAGCGACGACACCTGCGTCAGCAGGCCCGCCGCCGAGGCTGTGTTGATCAGGTAGCCCTCGCCGCGCTCGAGCATCTCCGGCAGCAGCGCCCGCGACGCCCACACGTGCGCCATCACGTTCACCCGCCACGCCTCGTCCCACGCCTCGTCCGGCGCCTCCGGGCCGCCCATGCCGCCGGGCACGCCCGCGTTGGAGATGAAGACGTCGATCTGCCCGTTCGCCTCCGTGGCCTTCGCGATCAGCGCGCGCACGCTGTCCTCCTCGCCCGCGTCCAGCTCCACCGCCAGGCCGCCCACCTCCTCGGCGATCCGCTGCGCGCCCTCCAGCTCGCGGTCGGCCACCACCAGCGCTCGCGGGCGCTCCTCGGCGAACCTGCGGATCAGCGCCCGGCCGATGCCACCGGCCCCGCCGGTGACCACGATGTGCTTGTCGGCAAGCTCCACCCGGCGTACTCTATGTCAATGGCGCTCGCCGAGACCACGCTCCGGCGCAGCGCATAGCATCACCCTCCAAGATGCCCCACGCCGACGAGATGCTGAAGGAGGCCGACGCGCGCGCACCGCAGCTCGCCGCACCCGGCCTCAGCCCCAGACCGCGCGAGCGCGTCGCCGTGCTCGCATGCATGGACACGCGCATCGACCTCTTCCCGATGCTCGGCCTGCAGCGGGGAGACGCGCACATCATCCGCAACGCCGGCGGCCTCGCGACCGACGACGCGATCCGCTCGCTCAGCATCTCCCAGCGCCTGCTCGGCACCGAGGAGATCATCGTCGTGATGCACGACGGCTGCGGCCTGCACGGCGCCTCCGAGGACGAGTTCACGCAGGCCTTGGCTGCCGACGGCGCCCTGCCCAACTGGCGCCTCGGCGCGTTCGAGGATGTCGAGGCGACCCTCCGCCACAGCCTCGCGCGCCTGCGCTCCAGCCGCGAGCTGATCGCCCACGACCACATCAGGGGCTTCGTCTTCAACCCCGAGACGGGGGAGCTGCGCGAGGTTCAGCCGGCCGCGAGCGAGTAGCGCGGCCGCCTCAGGGGTTGCCGGTTTTGACGTACTCGTGCACCGACACGAGCCGGACCGGGCCTTTGATCACCCGGTAGCCGTGCGGGCGATCGGCGCGGAAGCTGATCAGATCGCCCTGGCTGACCACCTCCGAGAACGACTCGGTGGAGATCTCGACGGTCCCTTCCGTGATCGCGAGGTGCTCGAACAGCCCGCTCACGTGGGCGCCCGACTGGCGCACCGCGCCGTCTTCGAGCTCCATCGTGTAGATCTCGATCAGGTCGCCGCCGGTCCGTGTCAGCAGGTGGCGGATGACGAGGCCCTGCGTCTCCAACCCGGCCTGATCGACAGCCACCACCGGGGCTTCGTGCTGGCGCACGACCAGCACGTCGTCCGCCGCCGGCTCGTCGTGGAAGAGACTCGCGAACGGAACTCTCAGGGCCGTCGCGAGCGCCCAGACGGTGTCGATGGACGGGTTACCCTGCCCGCGTTCGATCAACGAAACGGTCGACTTGGCGATCCCGGCCTGTTCCGCGAGGGCCGTGAGCGTCAGTTCGCGCGTCATCCTCCAACGCCTCAGGTTGCGCGCGATCGGGGTCAGTGCTCCCTCGTCCACGGAGCAAGTTCTATCGCACCGACGCATGTGTGTATCTAGAACTTTGTCAGGAGCGCCCCACTCGATCTCCGCGAGTCAGCCGTCGGCCCCGCTATGACCGCTGTCTGAGCAGCATCTCGCGCCGGGCGAGCGTGCCCTGGACATCGACAGACAGCTGACTGCGCGACGCGTCCTGCGTGAGCACCACGCCGTAGACGTCGTGGGCGGCCTCCCTGCTGACCCAGCGATCGAGCACGTCCTCGAGGACCGCCCGCGGGTCGCGCTCCAGCGGGTCGCCATAGCCCCCGCCGCCCGCTTCGACCCCGCGAATCCACTCGCCCGGCCGCAGGTGGGAGTCGCCCACCGGCTCGACGCTCCGCTCGCCGCCATCGCCGTCGATCACCCTCACTGACGCCGCCACGCCGGCCGCGCCGCCGTCGACGCCCTGCGCCGGGTGGCGCGCGAAGTCTGCGAGGTAGAACACGCGCATCGGCGTCGCCCTCGGCCCGAAGACCAGTTCCGATGCCGGGCCGCCGCGCTGACGGCCCGCGCCGCCGGAGTCCGTCAGCAGCCGCAGCGCGCGGAACCGCAGCGGGTAGGTCCGCTCGAGCATCTCCACGCTGTCGATGTACACCGTCTTCGAGCAGTCCGGCATTGCATACGTCACCCACCCGTCGCAGTGCGTAGACGCCGGCCCGCCGTTGTTGCCGATCCCCAGCTCGCTCACATAAGGCTCGCCGCTGCCGGGATGGGTGCCCGAGAAGACCGCGAAGCCGACCCCGAGCGTCCCGCCGCCCTCCGCCAGGCCCTCGCCGTCGCCGAGCTCGCAGAACGCGCTCTGCGCGGAGTTGATGATCCGCTCGAGCACGTTGGTGGTCGCCGCCGAGGCCGAGTACGGCGCCACGAGGCCGCCCGCGATCGAGCCCTCGCGGATCAGCATCTCGACGCGGCGCATCGCGCCCGCGTTGCGCGGCACGTCGTCTTCGAGGCAGTTGAGCAGCGCGATCACGCAGCCGCTGCGCGCGCAGCTCTCCGACACGTTCAGCCCGAACGGGATGCAGTCGGGGTTCTCGCGCAGGTCGAAGCTCACACGACCCTCGTCCGGGTTCACCTCGAGCGTCACGCTCACCTCCACGCCATCGGGCAGGCCGGGTATCGGGTCGTGGCGGGAGCTCGCGCCCACGCGTCCCGCGGGTAGCCGGCCGATCGCGTGCGCCATGCGCCGCTCGGAGTAGTCCAGCCACTCCTCCACGAATGCCCCGATTGTCTCCATCCCGTAGCGCGCTATCACCTCGTGCAGGCGCCGCTCGCCCGTCCGCGCCGCGCCCACCGCGGCTAGGTAGTCGCCGTACCACACCTCCGGCACGCGGATCCGCCGGCGGCACGTGCGGATCACGTCCTCCACGTCCGCGTAGTCCTCCTGCACCTTCACGCACGGGAAGATCAGCCCGCCCTCCGCGTACACGTCCTCCACGTACGCCATGTACGTCGACGGCTCGGAATTCCCGCAGTCGGCCTGGTGGGCTTTCGCCGACGCCGTGAACACGTGCTTCCCGTCGGCGAACACCGGCACGAGGATCGCGTGGTCGGCGGTGTGCGTGTTCCCGAGCATCGGGTCGTTGTGCAGGAACGCGTCTCCCTCGCGCAGATCGCGGTGCAGCTCGCGCATCGCGCGGGCCTGCAGCCCCGCGCCGAGCACGTGCACCTGCAGCCCCTCGGCGGCCGCGAACAGCTCGTCCTCCGCGGTGATGATCGAGCACGAGAAGTCGCGCGCCATGTTCAGGATCGAGGAGCGCGACGTGCGAAACAGCGTGTTGCTCATGTCGCGCACGATCGCCTCGAAGCGGTTGGCGAGCACCGCCATCAGCGTGGGGTCCATGCGGATCATCCCAGCGCCAGCCTGTAGTTGCCAGCCGCGGTCACGTGGGCGCTCCACCCGGGGTAGACAACGATCGTGGTCTCAGGCTCGATCACGAGCGCCGGGCCGTCTATGCGCGAGCCCGGCGCGAGCCGCTCGCCGAGGTGCACCGGGATCTCGACCTCGCCCAGCCCGGGGAAGAACGCGGTCCGCCGCGCTGCCGCCTCCTCCGTTGTCGCGCCGACCCCGTCGCGGAGGGCGTCGAGCGGCGGCTTCCGAGTGCTCACCGTCACGCGCCCCTTCCACTGGCTCAGCTCGACCCGCTGTCCCGGCTCGCGCACCGCGAAGATGCGCTCGTGGGCGTCGTGGAAGCTCGCCACCAGGAGATCGAGCGCGTGCTTGTCGACCACGCCCTCTCCGGCGAGCGGGAGCGAGATGTCCCACACCTGGTGGGCGTAGCGGGCCTCCACGAACCAGCTGCGCCGCACCTCCCCGAGGAGCGTCTCCGGCAGCTCGTCCTCGAACGCGCGCATCTGCTCCCGCAAATCCTCGAGCGTCCGTCGGACCCCCGCGAAGTCGAACTCCCGCGAGTCGGTCACGAACGGCGCGGTGAAGTCCCGCACGATGTCGCTGTGCTGGCCGCCGAACGCCGACAGCACGCCCGCGGCGCGCGGGATCAGCACCTCGCGACAGCCGAGCTCCTGGGCGATCGGGAGGATCGTCAGGCCGGCCGCGCCACCGCCGGCCACGAGCGTGCTCTCGCGTGGGTCGATGCCCTCGTCGACTGTCATCTCGGCGATCGCCGAGATCATCCGCTCGTTCGCGATCGCGAGCACCGCGTGCGCGGCCTCGCGGAGCGGGATCTCGAGCGTCGCGGCGAGCTCGCCCAGCGCCTGCTCCGCCGCCCCCACGTCCAGCGCCATCGCGCCGCCGAGGAAGCGGTCGGGGTCGATGTAGCCGAGCGTCAGCGCCGCATCTGTCACCGTCGCTAGCGTCCCGCCGCGCCCGTAGCACGCGGGTCCCGGATCGGCCCCGGCGCTCTGCGGTCCCACGCGCAGCAGGCCGCCCGGGTCGATCCACGCGATCGAGCCGCCGCCCGCCCCGATGCTGCGGACGTCCACCGACGAGAGCCCCGTCAGATGGCCGCAGAACTGCTCGCCGAGCCATGTCTCGCCGGTGAACACCAGCTCGCCGCCGCGGACGAGGCCGACGTCGAAGCTCGTGCCGCCCGTGTCGCACACGATCGCCTCGCCACTGTCGTTCTCGGCCAGTGCGAGGGCTCGTCCCGCGACGGGCGCGAGCGAGGGACCCGAGCGCACCGACCACAGCGGCCGCTCCACGAGCTCGGACATCGGCACCACGCCGCCGGCCGCGCTCGCCGCGAGCAGCTCTCCGTCAAAGCCGCGCTCGCGCAGGCCACTCGCGATCTCCGGCAGGTGCCGCTGCATCAGCGGCTTCAGCGACGCGTCGATCGAGGTGCCCGACGCGCGGCGGTACTCGCGCACGATCGGGTTCAGCCGGTGCGAGAGCGAGTACGGAGTTCCGGGCAGCTCCCGCTCGATCAGCCTTCCGAGCGCGAGCTCGTGCTCGGGGTTGGCGATCGACCACAGCAGGCACACCGCCACCGCCTCCACCCCCAGCTCGCGCGCCTGCCCCAGCCGCTCGCGCGCCGCCGCTTCGTCGAGCGCTGTGACGACCTGGCCGTCGGCGTCGATCCGCTCGGGGATCTCGAACGTCAGCCGCCGCGGGACGTATGGATCGGGATACGGGCGCGTGTAGTCGTAGGGGCGCAGCGATCCGCCCTCGCGGCGCACGAGGATGTCGGGAAAGCCCTCCGTGCACAGGAGCGCCGTCCGCGCCGTCGTGCCCTCGAGGATCGCGTTGGTGGCCTGGGTGGTGGAGAAGACGAACAGCGACGTGCGCCCCAGCAGCCGCTCGACCGATTCCTCCAGCTGCGCCGCCGCGCGCTCGAGCGCCGACCCCAGCCCCGCGAACAGATCCCGCGGCTGGGTCAGCGCCTTGGCCACGTCCAGGCGCCCGTCGGCGTCGCTTACGACCACGTCGGTGAACGTCCCGCCCACGTCGCACGCGATGCGAGCGGTCGCTGGGTTTGGCGCGGTCATCTCTCCAGCTCTCCGGGGAAGTGGCAAGCGACCAAGTGTCCCTCCTCCGCGCTGCTCAGCGCGGGACGCTCGCCCTGGCAGATCGCGCGGCCGCGGCCGACCGGGCAGCGCGGCTCGAACGGGCACCCGGGCGGGCGCTCGGCGACCGAGCCCACCTCCCCGATCGGCTGGCGCCTGGCGGCGCGGCGGGCGCGTCCGCCAGCGCGCGGCACCGGGACGGAGGACAGCAGCGTGACCGAGTAGGGGTGAAGCGGGTCGTGAAACAGCGCGGTGCGGTCGGCGAGCTCCATCACCTGCCCCAGGTAGAGCACCGCGACGCGGTTGCAGAAGTACTCCGCCACGGTGAGGTCGTGACTGACGAACAGGTAGGTCAGGCCAAGCTCCCGCTGCATGTCGCGCAGGAGGTTGAGGACCTGCGCCTGGACCGACACGTCGAGCGCCGAGGTCGGCTCGTCGAGGATCACCAGCTCCGGGCGCAGCACGAACGCGCGGGCGATGCCGATGCGCTGGCGCTGCCCGCCCGAGAACGCGTGCGGGCGACGGGCGGCCTGCTCGGCGGTCAGCCCCACGCTCGCGAGCATCTCCAGGGCCGCCTGCGCCCGCTGCTCGCGGTCGCCGACCCGGTGGGCCAGCAACGGCTCTTCCACGATCGCGCCCGCGCTCATGCGCGGGTCCAGCGACGCGAACGGGTCCTGGAAGACGATCTGCATCCGCCGGCGCAGCGCGCGCAGCTCCTCGCGTTGGAGTGCCGCGAGGTCGACGCCGTCGAACAGCACCCGCCCGGCGCTCGGCTCGAGCAGCGCCAACAGGCAGCGCGCGAGCGTGGACTTGCCGCAGCCCGACTCGCCGACGATCCCGAACGTCTCGCCGCGACGCACCTCGAGCGAGACGTCGTCGAGCACCGTGATCGACCGGCGGCGCGCGAGCCGCTCGCCGTCGCTCACCCTGAAGGACTTCGACAACCCCTCCGCCTGGAGGATCGCCGTCGAGGCGGGAGTCGCGCTCACGCTCTTACCTCGGCGATTCGCTGCTCGGCGAAGTGGCACTCGACGCTCGCCTCGCCCGCCGGGCCGCTCACGCGGTGGAGCGCGGGCGCCTGCTCGTGGCAGAGCGCCAGCTCGCGACCGACCGGGCAGCGGGGGGCGAACGAGCAGCCGCCGGGGAGGCGTGCGAGATCGGGAGGCAGGCCGGCGATCGCGGGCAGCGGGCCGTCGGCGAGCCGCTCGGGGTCGGGCACGCACCTCAGCAGCGCCTCGCTGTAGGGGTGGGTGGGAGCGAGGAAGACGTGATCCACGTCCGAGCTCTCGACGAGCCGTCCCGCGTACATCACCGCTACCGAGTCGCAGAACTCGGACACCACGCCGAGGTTGTGCGTGATCAGGATCACCGCCGTGCGGTGCTCCTCGACGAGCCGGTCGAGCAGCGCGAGGATCTGCGCCTGCGTCGTCACGTCGAGCGCGGTCGTCGGCTCGTCGGCGATCAGCACGCTCGGGTCGTTCGCGATCGCGATCGCGATCGCCGCGCGCTGGCGCATCCCGCCGGAGTACTGGTGCGGGTAGTCGGCCGCGCGGCGCTCGGCGTGAGGGATCTCCACCTCGCGCAGCAGCTCCACCGCGCGCGTGCGGGCCGCCGCGCGGCTCAGGTCAGGCTGGTGGGCGGCGAGCGCCTCGACGATCTGAGCTCCGACCGTCTGGACCGGGTCGAGCGCCGTCGCGGGGTCCTGCAGCACGATCGAGATCTCCCTGCCACGGATCGCGCTCAGCTGACGGTCGGAGAGCTGCGAGATGTCGCGTCCCGCGAGCGCCACCTCGCCGCCGACGACGCGTCCGGGCGGCTCGAGCAGCCCCATGATCGCGAGCGCGAGCGCCGACTTCCCCGCCCCGGACTCGCCGACGATGCCGAGCCGCTCGGAGGGACGCAGGTCGAAGCTCACGTCGCGCACCGCCCGCACCGCTCCGTCGTCACCGTCGAACACGGCGCTGAGGCCGCGCACCGACAGCGCGAGATCCGTGGGGGAGGGCACGCTAGGCGGCCACCGCTGAGGGGACGCGGATGCGCGGGTCGATCGCGGCGTAAAGCAGGTCGACGGCGAGGTTCACGAGCACGAACATCACCGCGCTCAGCAGGATGAAGGTCTGCACGATCGCGTAGTCCTGCTTGACGATCGCGTCGAACACCAGCGAGCCCACCCCGGGCCAGTTGAACACGTGTTCTACGAGCACGCTGCCGGCGAGGAATTCGCCGAGCGTCAGCCCGCCCAGGGTGAGCGTCGGCAGGAACGCGTTCGGCAGGGCGTGGCGACGGAAGGCCGTCCAGCGGCGCAGGCCCTTTGCGCGAGCGACGGTCACGAACGGCTCGCGCGAGACCTCGAGCAGGTTCGCGCGCAGCAGGCGCACGATGAAGGAGAACGAGGACACCCCGAGCGCGACCGCGGGCAGGATCAGGTGTTCGAGCGTTTCCCAGAACGTGTCCAGGCGCCCGGCGAGCAGCGCGTCGAGCGTGTACATGCGCGTGACCGCGGGCGGCGGCGTGGCCTGCACGCCGAGGCGCCCCTCCGGGCCCGGGAGCACGTGCAGCGTGGTGAAGAACAGGATCAGCAGCAGCAGCGCGAGGAAGAACGGCGGCGTGCCGAAGCCGAGGTAGGAGACGCCCCGCACGATCCGGTCGGCGACCGGCCGGTGTCGGTAGGTGGACAGCAGCGCCAGCCCGACCGCGGCGCCCATCGTGAGCGCGAACGAGCACAGCGCCAGCTCGATCGTCGCCGGCGCGCGTTCGCCGATCAGCGTACGCACGCTCGCGTTGTCGCTGTAGGAGTAGCCCCAGTCGCCCTGGAAGAAGTCGGAGATGTAGCGCCAGTACTGCACGTAGAGCGGCCGGTCCAGACCGATCTGGTGGCTCAGCGCGCTCACCGACCCGTGCGTGGCGAACGGGCCGAGGATCAGCCTCGCGGGGTCGCCGGGCAGGGCGCGCATGATCAGGAACGCGAGCACCGTCGCGCCGAGGATCGCGCCGAGCGAGCCGAGCACCCTGAGTGCGATCACACGGCCCATCCGATCTAAAGCCTCGCGTAGCGCCCGCGCGGGTCGAGCACGTCGCGCATGCGGTCGGAGATCATGCTCACGGCCGTCACCGTGAGCAGCAGCGCCACGCCGGGGCAGATGGAGATCCACCACTGCCCGGTGAGCGAGTAGGTGAGCCCTTCGGTGATCATCGCGCCCCACTCCGGCGTGGGGACCTGCGCGCCGAGGCCGACGAAGCTGAGGCCCGCCAGCGCCAGCACCGCGTACCCGAACGCGGCCGCCATCTGGATGAACAGCACCGGCAGCATGTGCGGCACGACGTGGCGAGCGACGATCCGCCCACGCGTCGCTCCCAGCGCGTGCGCCGCTTCGACGAACGGCAGCGAGCTGACGCGCAGCGCCTCGCTGCGCAGCAGCCGCGCGTACCAGGGAACGGACACGAGCGCGACGCCGATCGCGGCGCTGTCGAGCCCGATGCCGAGGCCGACGGTCACCGCCATCGCGAGGATCAGCCAGGGGAACGCGAGGATCGCGTCCATCGCGCGCATCGCCACACCCCCGCCCACGCCCCCGACGGTCCCCGCGAGCAGCCCGACGAGGCCGCCCGCGAGCGCGCCCGCGAGCGTCACCAGGGTGGCCACCACGAGCGAGATGCGCGCACCGACGGCGACGCGCGCGAGCACGTCGCGACCTAGCTGGTCGGTGCCCAGCGGGTGGGGGAGCGACGGTCCCTGCAGCGACCCCAACAGGTTCTGCGCGTCGGGGCTGTAACTCTCCACGATCGGCACGAAGATCGCGAACAGCACGAGCAGGACGAGGACCGCGAGCGGCAGCGTCAGCTTGCGATCGGCGAGCAACGTGGCCACAGTCTCCCGATCATCGCGGTTCCACGCGCTTGACGCCAGGCCAGTGCGAGGATAGTTTTGGATAGCGGATGAGCGGCACGGAATAGAAACTTCGTGTCTAAGCACTTTCAACCCCCGCGCAGGGTGTCCCGAGTAGAAAGTGACCCACGATGAGCCGCTCGAACTCCACACAGCCGCCGAACCGATCTCGCAGCCTCCCGGCCGCGCGGGCTGCGCTCGGCGCGCTCGCGGGCGTCGTAGCGATGCTCGCTCTCCTCGCCTGCGGCGGCGGCTCCTCGAGCTCGACCTCCACCTCCGCCGCTCTCGGCAAGGCGGGCAACGCGAACGCGACGCTGATCGTCAACAACTCGGTGCCGGTCGCGACGCTCGACCCGGGCTTCACCACCAACGACCAGGACCCGGGCTTCGACGGGGCGCTGTACTCCACGCTCACCCAGGTCGAGCAGGTTCCAGGGCCGGTCGCCGGTACGACCGAGCAGAACCTCAGCATCACCGCGGTCAAGCCCTACATCGCGCAGTCCTACAGCTACAGCGACGGAAATCGCACGCTCACCTTCCACCTGCGGCCCGGCCTGAAGTTCCCGAGCGGCGACCCGCTCGACGCCCACGCCGTGGTGTGGTCGCTCGACCGCGTGATCACGGCGAAAGGCGGCGCGTACTCGAACCTCGAAGAAACCGACTACCACCCGCCGCTGGTCAAGTCGATCTCCGCGCCCGACCCGCTGACGGTGGTCATCCACTACAAGCGCCCCGCGCCCAACCAGCTGCAGGTTCTCTCCACGCCGTCCACCGGCGCGATCTACGACCCGCAGCTGGTCGAAGCGCACGGCGGGCAGAAGGGCTCCGCGCCGAACCAGTGGCTCGCCAGCCACGACGCCGGCTACGGACCGTACCTGCTGAAGAGCTACAGCCCCAACCACCAGGTCGTGCTGGAAGCGAACCCCGGCTTCTTCGAAGCGCCCAAGGCGAAGAAGATCATCCTCAACTTCATCCCCGACAACGAAACGCTGCTGCTCGACGCGCAGTCCGGCGCGGCGGATATCACGCTGGGGCTGACCAACCAGGCCGCGCACAGCCTCGTCGGCAACTCCTGCTGCACGGTCGCGTTGTTCAAGTCGCGCCAGGCGGAGACGCTGAACCTCCCGGAGAGCACGCGCAAGCCGTGGCTCACCGGCAAGAACCCGTTCTTCAACAACCAGGACTTCCGCCAGGCGCTGAGCTACGCGTTCCCCTACGAAGCCGTCCTGCAGAAGGTGGCCTACGGCTACGGCAAGCTCTACTTCGGCGAGTGGATGCCGTCCTACTCCTGGTATGACCCGAAGGTCGGCCCGCCCCGGCCGACGGACCTGACGAAGGCCAGGGAACTGCTGGCCAAGTCGGGGATCAAGACTCCGGTGAGCTTCACCATCTACGTCGGCCAGGGCGACAACATCGGCAAGGAAATCGCGACCGCCGCGGCGGGCGCCTGGCAGCCGCTGGGCGTCGACGCGAAGGTCCAGGTCGTATCGCCGGCGGCGTTCCTCGAAGTCGTCTACACCAACCACGACGGCGCCACGGTGTTCCTCGACGGCCCCCAGGTGGTCGCGCCCGACTACCACTGGGGATACGACCTGCAGTGCCCGCCCAACAACCAGTACAACGACACCAACGTGTGCGTCCCCGCGGCGGACAAGCTGATGAAACAGGTCCCCTACACGACCCAGGAACCGCAGCGCCAGCAGCTCCTGAACAAGGCGGACGAACTGTACATCGAAGCCACTCCGCGGCTGTGGGTCTACGACAGCGAACTGGTGGCGGTGCTCGGCAAGCACGTGACGGGCTACTACTCCAGCGACCTGCCGGACATGCGCTTCTGGGCGAAGGACTAGATCGGCCGACGACGGGCGCGTAGTAGGCTGCCGGCCAGCCATGAGAGCAGTCACCTTCCAAGCCCCCGGCGAGGTCAGCGTCGAGGAGCGCCCAGAGCCGGAGCTGCTCGACCCCGCCGACGCGATCGTGCGGATCGAGGCGACCGGCGTGTGCGGCTCGGACCTGCACATCTTCCACGGCCGGGTTCAGATCGAACCGGGCTTCACGATCGGCCACGAGTACGTCGGCACGGTCACCGCGGTCGGCGACGCGGTCACGCGCGTGGCGGTCGGCGACCGCGTGCTCGGCTGCTTCCAGACCGCGTGCGGCGTCTGCTGGTTCTGCCGTCGCGGCCTCTACCAGCGCTGCGAGCAGTCGCGCACATTCGGCCACGGCGCGACGCTCGGCTCGCTGCAGGGAACCCAGGCGGAGATGGCGCTCGTGCCGCACGCCGACCTCGTGCTGAGACGCGTCCCGGAGGGCATGAGCAGCGACGTCGCGCTGTTCGCGGGCGACGTGATGGGCACGGGCTTCCACGCGGTCGACGCCAGCGGCATGCGCCCCGGCGACGTGGTCGCGGTGCTCGGCCTCGGTCCTGTCGGCCTGTGCGCCGTGCAGGCCGCCCGCGCGTGCGGCGCCGCGCACGTGCTCGCGATCGACTCCGTCCCAGAGCGCCTGCAGGTCGCAGCCGCGTTCGGCGCCGAGCCCGTCCACCTCGGTGAGCAGGACGCCCGCGCGCTCGTGCGCGCCGCCACGGACGGCCGTGGCGTGGACGTGTGCATCGACGCGGTCGGCGACCCGAAGGTGCTCGAGAGCGCCATCCGCCTCACGCGCGCGTGCGGGTCGATCCAGTGCATCGGCGTGTACGCAGAGCGGGCCGAGGTGCACATGGGCCTGCTGTGGCTGAAGGCGATCACACTGCGCGGCGGGCACGCCAACGTGCTCGGCCACGTCGACCGCGTGCTCGCGATGATGGACGCGGGCGTGCTCGACCCGACGGCGCTCGTAACGCACCACATGAAGCTCGACCAGGCGCCGGAGGCCTACGCGATCTACGATCGCCGCGAGGCGCTGAAGATCGTCCTCACGCCCTGAGCGCTCGACCGCGGCGACGCGCTCGCCGGGTGGCGCGGGAGGAGGGTGAGCGGCGTATGGTGAACGGTCGTGCGCTCCCTCTCGGCGCTGATGCTTCTGCTGCCGCTCGTGGCGCCGCTCGCGGTCGCGCCAGCGCCGCCAACGACGCGCCCCACCCAGCCGCAGCTGTACCGGATCGTCGGCTGCCGTAGCCACGGCACGCTCGCCTACCTGCACGGGCCGAATCGTCGTGAGGTCGCGATCGGCTTCGACGACGGGCCGGCGCCCGACACGGGCGCGTTCCTGACGATGCTCGAGCGCAGCCGCGCGCAGGCGACGTTCTTCATGATCGGCAGGCAGCTCGGCGAGAGCTACGGGCCGACGCTGCTTCGTGAGCTGCGCGACGGCGACGTGCTCGGCGATCACACGTTCAGCCATCCCGACCTCACGCGCAGCCATGAAGTCCGCTCCCAGCTGCTGCGCACGCTCGGCGCCATCCGCTCCCTGAGCGGCTACACGCCGTGCGTGTTCCGACCCCCGTATGGGACCTATGACGCCTCGGTGGTGCGGACGGCGCGCAGCCTCGGCCTGGCCACGATCCTGTGGAACGTAGATCCCGCCGACTACACGCAGCCGGGTGTCGGCGCGATCGCGCAGCGCGTGCTCGCGCAGGTGCGACCCGGCTCGATCCTGATCTCCCACGACGGCGGCGGTCCGCGTGGTCAGACGCTGGCGGCCTATCCGCGGGTCATCGCCTCGCTGCGAGCGCGCGGCTATCGGATCGTCACGATCCCCGAGATGCTCGGCTTTCACCCGGTCTACGTGCCCTGCATCCGTCTGTGCGACGGCATCGGCGTGAGGCGCTCCGCGATGCCGCGGGACGCGATCGTCGAACGGGCGCCGTAGCCGCTCGGACTCTCGAGAGAGGGGAGCAGTGCGCCCGGAGGGAATCGAACCCTCGGCCTGCGGCTTGAAAGACCGCTGCTCTTTGGCTCCCCGAAGAGAACCGTTGACCACTGAGCTACGGGCGCGCGTTATGGATGTCTATCGACTCTATCGGCCGAACGCGCACCTTATCTAAGCAAGGCCGTTGCTTGCACCGCGATCACCGTGTCGGCCAAGCGGCCGATCGTTTCCGACTGAGGCGCCTTCGGCGACCCAGAATCCCAGTGGGTGCGGCATGAGCGGAATGTCATACACGAATGTTAAGTTGACATTCTGCGTAAAACGTGATTTATATGTCCTCAGCGGGAATGGCTCCCGACCATCTGGAGCGCTTTTTCAACCGGATGGGACGACAGTGCAAAGGGGACTGGAAGGTCTGATGACGGGCTTTAGGTCAAGCAAGATGCGAGACCAGCAGCACGACACACGCGGTGCCTGTGCGATTTATCGCACAGGATTCAGTGTCGTACCTGCGGCTGGGTCATTTGGAAAGAACTCGAGCGCTCCGGTTGTCCAGTTTGGACAACCGCCGATGCTCGGATCCATGCCTCGCGGCGGGTGCCGCGCTGGCCAAGGAATGGGGATGGAGGACCTATGGAAATGAGAGTGTTCGATTGCCACGAGCAACGGATGCTGCGTGGCCTGCACGGCCGTTGGCCGTATCGCCGCTCACACTGCCGCCACGACCTGCACTGGCTGGTGCGGGTGCAGGCGCATCAGAGCTGGTGCGCGAGCCCACGCACGCACTCCATGTCCGGCCTGCGCGTCCACAGCCGCCGGCCGTCTCGATAGCCGGCGAGTCTTCGGAGAGGGGAGAGCCCTACCCCTGCAGGCCCGACAGCGACGAGGGGCGCTGGGCCTGCGGGGGGAGGTGCTCGTCGTCGGGAGCGTCCGCCCGGCGCGCCTGCTCGACGATCGCGTCGATCAGGCGCGGCCAGATCGCGCGCGGGAGGTCGTGTCCCATGCCCTCGATGGTCATCAGCTGCGCGCCGGGTATCGCCTTGGCGGTCGCGCGCCCGCCCGAGGGGCTCACCAGCGGGTCGTCGGTGCCGTGGACGACGAGCGTCGGGATCGCGATCCGCCGCAGGTCGGCCGTACGGTCGCCGGACGCGATGATCGCGGCGAGCTGACGTCCCGGCCCCTGCGGATCGCGATCGCGGTCGAAGCTGATCGCGGCCAGCTCGCGAAGGTCCTCGAGATCCTGGGGCAGGCCCCGGGAGCCGATCGCCGTGAACAGGCGCTCCATGTGCGCGATGAAGGCCTCGCGCTCATGCGGCGGACGGCGTAGGAACACCGAGTAGATGCGCAACGACGGCTGTCCGCTGAGGCGGGCGCCCGTGTTGGACATGATCGACACCAGCGAGCGGACCAGGCTCGGGTGGTTGGCCGCGAGCGTCTGGGCGATCATCCCTCCCATCGACGCGCCGATCACGTGCGCGGGCGCGAGGTCCAGCTCACGCAGCAGCCCCGCGGCGTCGTCGGCCATGTCGGTGAGCGTGTAGCGGGCCGCGCGCTTGGAGCGCAGCAGCAGCTGCAGGATCGTCGGGGGCGAGCCGGTCATGTGCGTGGAGCGCCCGATGTCGCGGTTGTCGAAGCGCACCACGTGCAGACCGTGGCCGGCGAGCTCGCGGCAGAAGTCCTCGTGCCAAGCGACCATCTGGGTGCCGAGGCCCATCACCAGCAGGGCCGTCGGATCCGACGGCTCGCCGAAGGTCTCGTAGCAGAGCGTCACGCCCCGCCCGACGTCGCAGAACTGTTCAGACACGATCGTCCGATGCTAGCGGCCGGCGACTGTAGGATCGAGCGATGACACCCACCGACCAAGCCGAGATCCAGAAGCTATCGATCGACACGATCCGCGGCCTGTCGATGGACGCGGTGCAGAAGGCCAACGCGGGACACCCCGGGACAGCGATGGCGCTCGCGCCGCTGGGATACGTGCTCTTCAACCGCGTGCTGCGCGCGAACCCCGCCAGCACCGAGTGGCGCGACCGCGACCGCTTCGTGCTCAGCGCGGGCCACGCGTGCGTGCTGCAGTACTCGCTGCTGCATCTCACCGGCTACGGGGTCGGGCTCGAGGATCTCCAGCAGTTCCGCCAGTGGGGCTCGCTCACCCCGGGTCACCCCGAGCGCGGCCACACGCCCGGGGTGGAGGTGACCACGGGCCCGCTCGGGCAGGGATTCGGAAACGCGGTCGGGATGGCGATGGCCGAGCGCTTCCTCGCCGACCGCTACAACCGCCCCGGCCGCGAGATCGTCGACCACCACGTGTACGCGATCTGCTCCGACGGCGACATGATGGAGGGGATCAGCCAGGAAGCCGCCTCGATCGCGGGCCACTTCGGTCTCGGCAAGCTGGTCGTCTGCTACGACGACAACCACATCACGATCGACGGCAGCACGTCGATCTCCTTCGACGGCGAGAACCACACCGACAGGCTCGAGGCCGACGGCTGGCACGTTCAGCGCGTGTCCGACTCCGAGGACGTGGAGGCGCTGCACGCGGCGATCCTCGCGGGGCGCGAGGAAACCGAGCGCCCGTCGTTCATCGCGATCCGCTCGCACATCGGCTACCCCGCACCGAACGCGACCGACACCTCGAAGGCGCACGGCGCGCCGCTCGGCGAGGCGGAGGTGCGCGCGACGAAGGAGGTCATGGGCTTCGGCCCCGACCGCAGCTTCTGGGTCGACGACGCCGTCTACGAGCACATGTCGCTGAAGCAGCGCGGCGCGGACGCCGAGAGCGCATGGCGGGAGCGCTACGAGCGCTGGCGCGGGGCGTTTCCCGACATGGCCGAGGACTGGGATCGCGCGTGGGCGGGTGAGTTGCGAGCCGGCTGGCGCGAGGCGCTCGCGACGTTCGAGACGGGCGAGAAGATCGCGACACGCGCGGCCGGGCAGAAGGTGATGGCCTCCTTCTCGGAGTTCGCGCCCACGATGATGGGGGGCGCGGCGGACCTCGTCGAGTCGACCAAGACCGTGTTCGACGGCGCCGGCCAGTTCTCGAAGGTCCACGCGGGGCGCAACGTGCCGTTCGGCATCCGCGAGCACGCGATGGGAGCGATCGTCAACGGCGCGGCCGCGCACGGCGGGATCGTCAAGCCCTACGGCTCGACGTTCCTGATCTTCTCCGACTACATGCGTGGGTCCGTGCGCCTGTCGGCGCTGATGGAGCTGCCGGTGCTGTGGGTGTGGACGCACGACTCGGTGGCGGTCGGCGAGGACGGCCCGACTCACCAGCCGATCGAGCACTACGCGTCCCTGCGCGCGATCCCGCACCTGTGGGTGATCCGCCCGGGCGACGCGAACGAGACCTCGGTGGCGTGGCGCGTGGCGCTCGAACGCGCGGACGGCCCGGTCGCGCTGCTGCTCTCGCGCCAGAACATCGAGACGCTCGACCGCACGAAGTACGCGGCGGCGGACGGTCTCGAGCGTGGCGGCTACACGCTGTGGGACTCGCACGCCGACTCCGCGCCCGAGCTGATCCTGATCGCGACCGGCGCCGAGGTCGGCGAGACGCTCGCCGCGGCGGAGACGCTAGCGGCGGAGGGCACACATGTGCGCGTCGTTGCGATGCCGTGCATGGAGCTGTTCGAAGCGCAGCCGCAGGAGTACCGCGACGAGGTTCTGCCGCGCGCCGTCCGCGCGCGTCTGGCGGTCGAGCCGGGAGCGAGCATGAGCTGGTGGAAGTGGGTCGGCAGCGACGGCGACGTGCTCGGCATCGACCGCTTCGGAGCCTCTGCACCGGGTAATACCGTTCTCAAGGAACTGGGCTTCACCGCCGAGAACATCGCAACCCGCGCGCGCGCGGTGCTCGAGTCAAGACCCTAAGGAGACCAAACACATGTCCGCCGACGCACTCCAGCCCCTGCAAAGCCTCTCGGCCCTCGGGCAGAGCGTGTGGGTCGACTACCTCTCGCGCGACTCGATCCGCGGCGGTCACCTGCAGGAGCTGATCGACGACTACGCGGTCGTCGGCGCGACGTCCAACCCCACGATCTTCCAGAAGGCGATGAGCGCCGGCAGCGCCTACGACGAGCAGGTGCAGGAGCTGGCGAGCGAAGGCAGCGACGTGGAGCAGACGTTCTGGACGCTGGCGCAGCAGGACATCGCGGAGGCGTGCGACGTGTTCCGCCCGGTGTGGGAGCGCAGCGCCAAGCGCGACGGATATGTCTCGCTCGAGGTCGACCCGCGCCTGGCATACGACACGCTCCAGACCTTCCGCGAGGCGATCCGAATCCACGAGACGGTCGACCGCGAGAACCTGATGGTGAAGATCCCCGCCACCAAGCCCGGGCTCGCGGCGATCGAGGACGTGATCTCCAAGGGCCGCTCGATCAACGTCACGCTGATCTTCTCCCTGCAGCGCTACCGCGAGGTGGCGGAGTCCTACGTGCGCGGCCTCGAGCGGCTGATCGCCGAGGGCGGAGACCCCAGCCGCGTGGCGTCGGTCGCGAGCTTCTTCATCTCGCGGATCGACACCGAGGGGGACAAACGCCTCGATGCGATCGGCAGTCACGACGCCCTCAAGGGCAAGCTCGCGATCGCCAACGCAAAGCTCGCCTACAGCCACTACCGCGAGGTGTTCTCCGGGCCGCGCTGGGACTACCTCGCCGGCAAGGGCGCGGTGCCGCAGCGGGTGCTGTGGGCGTCGACGTCGACCAAGAACCCCGACTACGCGGACATCCTCTACGTGGAGGAGCTGCTCGGGCCGGACACCGTCAACACGATGCCCGAGGAGACGATCCTCGCCTACCAGGACCACGGCAGCCCGCAGCTGCGTCTAGAGGAGGGCCTCGACGACGCCGAGCGACTGCTGCGGGAACTGGCGCAGGCGGGCGTGGACTACGACGACCTCACCGACACGCTCGAGCGTGAGGGCGTCGAAAAATTCGCCGAGTCCTTCGACGAGCTGCTGGGGGCGTTGAGCGCCAAGCGCGAGTCGCTCGCGCCTGCCTGAGCAAAGAGCGTATCTCGTTGCAATCGTGATACATAATTGATACGCTGACCTTGTGTCATCCGCTGCTGTACTAGCTTCGCACCCACTCGTCCGAGAGGCGGTCTACCTACATGAGATCGCCAAACTGACCGACGCCGACATAGCTCGTGCGACGGGTGTAGCGCGCAGCACGGCGCGGGCCTGGCTCGCACATACGCGCTCTCCCACGGGTGAGAGGGCTGAGCGGCTGATCGAGCTTTCCGCCCTGGTCGAGCGACTCGCTCGTGTGATGGAGCCCTCCTATATCGCCGTATGGCTTCGCAAGCCGGTCCCGGCGCTTGCGGAGCACAAGCCGATCGATGTCATTGCAAGCGGCGATTACATGCGGGTGGCGGGGCTGGTCTCCGCCCTCGAAGAGTCCTCGTTTTCCTAGTCGCCAGACGTGGCTCCGGCGGTTCAGCGTGTGTCGGCTGCAGGTTCGTGGTGGCGGCATACACCCCATGGCGCAGACCCCCTGTGGCTGGCGACACCACCGTCCAGCGGCCGTTGGCAGCGTGGAGAAGCACTGGCTGCGATCTACCTTGCGGAGGACGAGCCCACCGCGTGGGCTGAGTGGTATCGGCTGCTCGCCGAGATCGCGCTGCCACCCACTCATGGCATGCCGCGAGATCTGTGGCGCTGGAAGATCGCGGTGAACGACATCGCCGACCTCTCCACGGAGGCAAAGCTCGCGCGCTTCGACCTGCCGGCGCCCAAGCCCGGCCGAAGTACCTGGCCGCAGTTCCAGGACGCCGGCGAAACCCTGCACGACAAGGGCTATCGCGGCGTCCTCTATCCAAGTGCCGCGCGACCAGGCCACCAGGCTCTGTGCCTGTTTCGCGACAGTGTTCTCATACCTGGCGCCGATCCGGTGCGGCCGCCTACCACTCATCGGGACCCGCCGCCGCCTCCGGTCGGGCTGCGAACCTGAACACGTGGCGCGCCGCCGTCAGGAGTAGGGGATCGGCACGAGCACGCGGATCGTGAGCGGCCCCGACGGGAACGCTCGGGCGTGGACGGTGAACACGTGGAAGGTGCTGCCGCGATATTGGTAGAGGCCGTTGGCGGGCACCGCTCCCGGTTCCGGGCCGAGGCTGTTCTTGACGAGCGTGAGGTGGGCGGGGTTCATGTACATCAGCACCCGCAGGTCGGCGAGGCGGCCGGCGAGTCGCTTATAGCCCTCGTCGTCCTGGATCGAGAGCTCGACGCGCCCGATCCTGTGCCCGCCCAGGCGCAGCGGTGCGGTTACCGGGGCAAGGACGTAGGGGCCGCCGACATCCGCGAGCAGCCGCCCGCCGGCGCTGACCCGCATCCGCACGACGTGCTGATGGAGCAGGACGTGGATCGCGGCTTCGGTGGCGACTGGGTCGCGACGCGCGACCGCTTCCAGCAGAGGGCGGTTGGCCTGGACGCGCTTGATCTGTTCCTCGCGGCGCGCGCCGGACTCGGCGGCGTAGATCAGGTTCGCGACGCGGTGCAGGGTGTTGACGAGCGTGTCTTCGCTCGTGCGCCCGCACAGCGCGGTGGTGGAGGGGATCGTCCTGAGCACGTAGACGCGAAGCGGGCCCGATGGAAACGACTCGGCGGGAAACGAGGTGAAGCGGTAGGAGACGCGGCCGCGCACGATCGTGCCTTCGCTCGGCAGCGAACCGGCTGGGAGCCCGAGCGATCCGCCGACGCTGCGTTCACCCGCGCGCAGCGAGACCTGGCCTTCGGTGACTCCACGAGCCTCGTCGAGAAAGCCTCGGTCGGCCCACACGCTGGTGGTGTAGGTGGCGATCGGCGCTCCGCCCGCGCCCGTGAGCGTGCCCTGCAGCGGCGCAATCGCGGCTCCACCGACATCCGCGAGCGTCCGGCCGGCGCGCACGATGCGAAGGTTCGTCATGTGTCCGCTCTTCAGCAGCGCGTGTGCCGCAACTGCGACGGCGGGCGCGGCGCCCCGTTCCACCGCTTCACGCAGTGCCACAGAGGACTCGATCAGGTGCTTCGCCGTGCGGGTCCTTTCGCTGGAGACGCCCTCGCGGTAGACGCGTTCGAGCACATGACCGACGGTCTGCAGGACCGTGGTCGGGCAGTCGAGGTTCGCGAGCGCGGTGTCCGCGTGTGCGCTTGGTCCGCCCTTGGTGCTCGTCCCGCATCCGACGAGCGCGGCCGCGAGGAGCAGCGCTATGCACGCGCGCGTAGCTGAGAAGTGCGCTCGCACGAGCAGAACCATCCCGGCAGATCCTAAGCGGGCGCTAATTGCACCGTGAGACTCCTCATACCCGCACGGTTTCAGTAACGTGACATCGTGCCCGTCGCGCTGATCACCGGCGCGTCCACCGGAATCGGACGCGCGACCACGCTGCGCCTCGCGGCCGCTGGCTGGACGGTGTTCGCCGGGGTACGCGACCCCGCGGCGGGGGAGAGTCTCGTGAAGGACGCGGGCGGCGGGCGGGTGATCGCGTTGAGCTTGGACGTGACCGATGCGGCTCAGATCGAGCAGGCGCGCGAGCGCCTCGATCGGGAGGCGGGCGCCGCCGGGCTCGACGCGCTCGTCAACAACGCGGGCATCGGCGGCGTCGCATGGCCGTTGGAGCTCGTCTCCGAGGAGGATCTGCGCAGGCAGTTCGAGGTGAACGTGTTCGGGCAGGTCGCGATCACGCGTGCGCTGCTCCCGGCGCTGCGCAGGGCGCACGGTCGACTCGTGCTCATGTCGTCGATCGGCGGGCGAGTGGCAATGGCTTTCAGCGCTCCGTACGCGGCCTCCAAGCACGCCCTGGAGGCGGTCGGCGACACGTTGCGTGTCGAGCTGCGCACCTCGGGTGTGCAGGTCGCGCTGATCGAGCCCGGGTCCGTTGCGACTCCTATCTGGGACAAGACGCGCGCGGAGTCGGACAAGCTCTCCATACCGACCGAGCTTCAGCAGCAGTACGGACAAGTGCCTGCGGCGATGGACAGGGCGCTCCTCAAAACCGGAAAGCGCGGCGTGCCCCCCGAGCAGGTCGCCGAGACGATCCATCGCGCTCTCACGGCTCGACGGATGAGGGCCCGCTACGTGGTCGGACGCGACGCGAAAGCGATGCTCCTGGCGAAGAGCGTGCTACCGGATCACTGGTTCGACGCCATGGCGCGTCGGGCCCTCGGGGTCTGAATCGCGAACGGGTCTCAGCCGGCCTGCGGTGGGGGATAAACCGCCAGCCACGCGAACACGCTCGTGGTGGCGGCCTGCGTCTGCAGCATCCCGGGCTGCGCGTTCGCACGCGACAGCGTCCCTCCGCCCCAGGAGCGCAGGTATAGACCTTCGCCGTTGAGCGCGTGTGTCTGGGCGCCGCGCGCGTTGTCCGCCGCGAGCGAGTACAGCGTGGGATCGCCGTCGAGGCCGTACAGCGCAAGCATCCACTGCAGGTAGATCGCGTCGTACTGGGGCGAGAAGTTCAGCAGGTGGCCGAAGCGGGCCAGGGCCCGCGCCTTCAGTCGCTCGGCGAGCGCACATTCGCCAGCGGCGCCGGTGAGGCGGCAGAGCGTCGCCTGTGCGTAGATGAGCGGCCCCTCGATGTAGTCGACGGGGGTCGCGTTGAGGCTGCTGCCGGCATACAGCCCGTCGGTGAGACTGAAGCCGGGGCCGTTGGCGTATTGGAGAAACCGGCGGGCCTGGGCGAGGTCGAAGCTTGACCCGGTGAGCTGGTAGAGCAGCGTCGCCAGCAGCGTGTCCGCCGCGAGAGCGGGTCCGGACTTGTAGGGGTGGTTGGTGTTCCACCAGATCCCGCCCCCGCTTTGGTCCCAGCCTGCGCGGGCGATGTAGGCGAGCGCACGCTGCGCGTCGGTGAGGTAGCGGCGGTTGCCGGTGGCGCGAAACGCGTCGACGAAGCCGAGTCCCCACCAGCCGTTGTCGTCGAACCACGTCTGCGTGTTCGCTTCGCGGTCGCCCGGGTAGGGCGAGTAGCCGGGCACGGGGCGCAGGCCGCGGTTCAGGTAGCGCTCCGCTCCGGTGGCGAAGCGCGCGACAGCGCGTCGATTGGAGGCCGTTGGAGAGGCGATCGCGATCGCGTCGAGCGACTGGAACAGCGGCGCGATGTCCCAGATCGTCGCGAGCGGATAGCGAGCGCGGTCGTTCAGCCGCGCGTCATACCAGCCGAGTCGCCGGTCGTGCCAGTGACGCTGCGCCTGCGCGACGCCCGCCTGGGCGAGTGTGAGGTAGCGCTGCTGGATGGGGCTGAGCGCGGCCACCCGTGCCGAGCCGGCGACGGACGACCCCAGTGCGAGCACCGATAGTGCCAGGGCGAGCTTGGGCATTGGGTACGTTGTATCGGTCGCCATGAGCACTACCCAAAGACACGTCCCCTTTGCGCAGCCGCCTGTTCCTCCCTCCGAACGGGGCGCGTGGCTGCTCGCGTGCTCGATCGCCGCGATCGGCGTGGCGGTGCTGGTGGCGGTTCTGAGCGGCGCCGTCGGGCAGACCCACACAACCGCCCCGCCCCAGGTGAAGATCGTGGCCGCCACTCCGACACCCGGATCGGCACCTGCGTTACGCCGGGCGGCGAGCGCGCCCGCGCCGATCCTCGCGCAGCCGTCCGTGGCGCAGCAGACCACCGACGCGAGGCGCTTCGTGGACGCGACCCAGACGCACATCCAGAGGCGCTGGATGGAAGGCTTCTACCCGATCTACGAAGCGGCGCAGATCACGTTCGGCGTGAACTGGCTGCTGATCGCGTCGATCCACATGCAGGAGAGCGCGTTCTCGACCGCGCCGAGCACCTACCACGGCCTGAACTTCGCGCACTGCTGCGGCGGGCCGATGCAGTTCAACGTGACGAATGGTCCGGTCACCACGTGGGCGCTCGTGGCGAACTCCTACACGTACGCGAAACGTCCCGCGTCGTATGACCACATGACCGCGAAGCATCCGTCGATCTACGACGACTTCGACGCGATCACCGCGGCGGCGCACCTGCTCTCGGCGGACGGTGCGGGCTACGCGCTGGACGACTCGGCGTGGATCGCCGCGTATGACTACTACGGCCACGACGCGACCGGCGTCACCTACGCCGACGAGGTGCTCGCGCGCGCGATCAGCTGGTCACAGCACGGCTTCTGCATCAACTGCGGCGTGCAGCCCGCGATGGTCGAAGCGGTCCACGCGGCATATGGCGCCCCGGTGCTGGCGGCGCTCGAAGAAGCCGAAGCTGCGCCCGCGGCCGTCCGTGCGAAGACGGCCGCGAGACGCGCTACGGGTAAACGCTAGGCGGCGTCCGCCTGTGCGATCAGCTCGCCGGCCACCCGGTCGGTGGCTTTGGCGGTGCCGCCGAGCAGCCGTCGCGAGAGCTGCGCGCGACGGAAGTACAGCGGCGCGTCGTGCTCCCACGTGGCGCCGATGCCGCCGTGCACGGAGATCATCGTGCGCGCCGCGGTGTCGAGCGCACGCCCCGCGACCGAGCGCACGGCGCTCGCCGCGAGCGGGAACTCGCTCGGCGATCCTCCGCGGGCCCAGCCGGCGTAGTAGAGCAGCGAGCGGCCGTTCTCCAGCTGGCGCAGCACCTCGGTGAGAGAGTGCTTGACCGCCTGGTAGGAGCCGATCGCACGCCCGAACGTGAAGCGCTCCTTGGCGTAGGCGACAGACACGTCGAGCGCGGTCTCCACGCTGCCGAGCGACTCGGCGGCGATCAGCGACTGCGCCAAATACCACGCGCCCGCGAGCGACTCCTCGGGCGTGTCGAGCACCGTGGCGGGCGCGTCCTCGAGCGAGACGTGCCCGAGCGAGCGGGTGGAGTCATAGCGGGTGACCGCCTCCACCGAGACGCCCTGAGCGCCAGACTCGATCGCCACGCCGACGGGCCTGCCGTCGAGCAGCGCCACGCCCACGAGCAGGTCCGCGCCGGGCGCATCAGGGACGAACGCCACCTTGCCGCTGACTCGCGCTTTCCCATCCCCGTCGCTGACAGCAGCGGGGGCGGAGGGGCGCGCGGCGCCGTGTGCGGCGTCGACCGTCCAGCGCGCGTCGATGTCGTCGGGCGGGCTGACCGGCAGGTAGGCCGCACGGCGCTCGCCGGTGGCCAGCTCGTCCAGCATCGGCGCGTCACCCGACGCGTCGCTGAGGATCGCCGTCGCGGGGAGGTGGCCGAGCAGCGGGATGCCCGCGATCACGCGGCCGCACTCGCCCAGCACCAGCATCGCGTCGAACGCGTCGAGCTCGGCGCCGCCGTGAGCCTCGTCGATCAGCAGGCCGGGCCAGCCGGCCTCCTTGGCGGTCGGCCACAGGTCCGGCATCGCGTCCGCGTTGCCGTCGAGCGCCTCGCGCGCCGCCTCGAGCGTCTTGAAGCGCGAGAGCGCGCCGCGCGCGGCCTCGCGGAGGAACATCTGCTCGTCTGAGAGTGCGAGGTTCATGCCGCGGCTCCTTCCTTGGAACGCAGCTCCGAGAACGGGATGCCCTTGTCGAGTCGGGGCTCGGGGGGCAGGCCGAGGACGCGCTCGCCGATCGTGTTTCTGAGAATCTCTTCGGTTCCGCCGGCGGACTTCAGGCCGGGGAGGAACGAGATCATGTAGGACCACTCGCTGGACGGGTCGAGGGCGTCGGGGCCGAGCACGTCGGCGATCAGGTCGCCGGCCTTGATTGCTCCGGAGACGATCGTGACCTTCGCGAGGCCCGCCTCGGGGCCGGGGATCTGGCCCTTCTGCAGCGCGGTGAGCGTGCGATAGCCGGTGAACTTGACCGCGAGCAGCTCGCTCGCGATCTCGCCCAGCTGGTGGCGCACCTCGGGGTCGCGCCGCGCGTGCTCGTCACGCGCGATCGCGCCGGCGAAGCGGGTGGAATTGTAGCCCATCCCCTCGCTGCCGAGACCGATCGTCACGCGCTCGAACATCAGCGTGGTCAAAGCGGTGCCCCAGCCGTTTCCGACTCCGCCGACCACAGCGCTCGCGTCCACGTGGAGGTCGTCGAAGAAGACCTCGTTGAACTCGGCCTCGCCGGAGATCTGACGCAGGCCGCGGACGGTGACGCCCTCGCCGTCCATCGGCACGATGAACATCGTCATGCCCTTGTGCTTCGGCACGTCGGCGTCGGTGCGCGCGAGCAGCAGCCCGTAGGAGGCGAACTGCGCGTTGGTCGTCCACACCTTCTGGCCGGTGATCCGCCAGCTGCCGTCGTCCTGCAGGCGCGCGCGTGTCTGCACCGCCGCGAGGTCTGAGCCGGCGGCGGGCTCCGAGAACAGCTGGCACCACACCTCGTCGCCGTGGAGCATCGCGCCGAGGTAGCGCGTCTTCTGTTCATCGGCGCCGTGGGCGATGATCGTCGGCCCGAGCATGCCTACGCCGATCGCGTCGAGGATGCCGGGAACTTTGGCGCGGCCGATCTCCTGGTTGCAGATCACCTGCTCGATCGGGCCGAGGCCCTGTCCGCCGTACTCCTTCGGCCAGGTAACGCCCGCGAGGCCACCCTCGGCGAGCTTGCCCTGCCACGTGCGTCGGGCGGCGAGAATCTCCGCCTCGTCCTCCAGCGCGCCGGGTCCGGTGAGGACGGGCGCTTCAGCTTTGTGCTGCTCGAGCCAGGTGCGTACCTGGGTGCGGTATGCGGCCTGCTCCTGTGTGTCGTCGAGATCCACGGCTCTTTCTCCTTTGGCTGACTGGCCAGTCAATCCTCTCAGGGAACGGTACTCGACGGCGCGCGAGCGCGTCGAACGCGCCCCAAAAAGCGCGCCCGTGAGGCGTCGTCAGCGGCGGATCAGGCGCCGGGCGGGATCGGCGGCTGCTCGACGGCGGGCAGATGATAAACGTGCTCGAACGCGCTGTTGAGGAGCTTGCTCGCCTGCGTGGCCGGGGCGTTGGAGTTCAGCAGCACCACGCCGAGTCGCACCCCGCCGCGTTCGGCGGTCGCCACGAGACAGCGACCGGCGGCTTCGGTCCAGCCGGTCTTCAGGCCGGTCGTGCCGGGGTATTTGTAGATCAGCAGCGGGTTGTTGTTGTAGAGGTAGAGCTTGCCGCCCTTGATCGGGAACGGCAGGACCGCGGCGTAGGTGTGCGTGACGCGCGCGATGCGCGGCTGCGCCATGTCGACGTGGGCGAGCACCGCGAGGTCGGCGGCGCACGAGAAGTTGCCCGCGTCGTAGAAGCCAGAGGGCGATGAGTAGCGCGTGCAGCCCATGCCGAGCTGCGCGGCCTCGCTGTTCATACGTGCGACGAACGCCTTCGCGCTCCCCGCCACGCGCTGGGCGAGCGCCTCCGCGGCGTCGTTGCCGGACGGGAGCAGCAGCCCGTAGAGCATGCTCTCGAGGCGCACGTGGCGCCCGAGCGGCAGCACACCGACCTTCGAGCCGGACGTGTCGATCGCCTGTGGGGTGACGAGCACGAGCGCGCTCGATGGCTCGGACTGCACGGTGAGCAGCGCGGTCATCATCTTGGTGAGGCTCGCGATCGGCACGCGCAGGTGGGGGTTGCGCTCCCACAGCACCTGGCCGGTGGAGAGGTTGAACAGCATCCCCGCGCGCGGCGGCGTGTGGAACGGGACGTGAACGGGGTCCTGCGACGGAGCGGCGACCCCCGCGAGCGCGAGCGCGGGCTTGGCGAGCGGCAGGCCGATGGGGGAGAGCGTTGGCGCCTTGGCCGCTGTTGTGGAGCCGGCGGGTGATGACGCGTGCGAGGCGTGGTGCTGATGCCCCGCGGAGCGGTTGGCGAGCGCCATCGCGACGATCACAGCGCCGACGACGCCGACCGAGAGCGCCGCGGTCATCGTCCTGCGTGTGCGCCGTCGCTGTGCGGCGAGTTCGCGCCGCTGGCGGCTCTGGTCGGGTGTGAGGAACGGCGATTGGGTCATCTGGGCGGATTCAACAAAGCCCCCACGATTCCCACCCCGAGCAGCACGAGAATGAACACGGAGAGGGCTCCCGCGAGGGTAAACCCCTGTTCGGCCACCGCGACGAACGTCAGGAAGGCGAAGCCGGCGATGAACACGAGCGCGGTGGCGAGCACGAGCAGGCGTCTCATGTGGATGGACCCACGGTCACGGCTTCAGTACACCGGTAGCGGCGGCTCGGTGCGCCGGCGGGCGACGAACAGCCGGATCGCGAGCAGCCCGAACGCGAACCCGCCGATGTGCGCGAAGTAGGCGACGCCTTCGCCGCCTCCCAACGGGCTGGCGAGCCCTCCGAGGCCGAAGTAGAGCTGCTCGAGGAACCAGAACCCGAGCAGGAACACGGCGGGGACCTCGACGAGCGTGAAGAAGAACACGATGAACACGATCGTGAGCACGCGCGCCCGTGGATAGAGCAACAGGTAGCCGCCGAGCACGGCGGCGATCGCGCCGGAGGCGCCGAGCGTGGGGCCGGTGGAGCTGGGGTCGACTAGCACCTGCGCGGCGAGCGCGACGAGGCCGCCGAGCAGGTAGAAGGCGGCGTAGCGCAGCCGGCCGGTGGCGTCCTCGACGGTCGGCCCGAAGATGGCGAGGAAGAGCATGTTGCCGAGGATGTGCAGGAAGCTGCCGTGCAGGAACATCGACGTGAACACGGTCTCCCACGTGGCCGGCTGCGGCCCGGGGCCGCCGCTCACGCCGGGCTGGCCCTGGCAGGCGACCGTGGAGAGCAGCCCTTCGGGGCTCTGCACGCCGACGAGTTCGCAGTGGCTGCCGGGGTGGGTGAGCTCGTAGGGGATCGCGCCGTAGTGGACGGCGACGCCGTCGGGCGGTCCGCCGAAGAAGCTGCCGCCGTGGCGGATCTCGAGCAGGTAGGCGACGACGTTGATCGCGACCAGGAGGATGGTGACTACGGGGAGCTGCGTGAGCGGGATGTTGTCTCTGAGCGGGAAGATCTGGCGAGACTATCCGCTGGCTGCCAGCGGTCCGACGCCTGGGCGTGCCTGCGGCACGTGCTGATCTGCGTGGTAGGAGGAGCGCACGAGTGGGCCGGCGGCGACGTGGTCGAAGCCGAGCGCATACGCGGCCTCCTCGAGCGCGGCGAACTCGTCGGGGTGCCAGTAGCGGACGATCGGGAGGTGGCGCTCGGACGGGCGCAGGTACTGCCCGACGGTGAGCACCTGGACGCCGTTCTCGCGCAGCTTGGCGAACGTGTCGACCATCTCGTCGTGCGTCTCACCGAGGCCGACCATGAGACCTGACTTGGTTACGACCTCGCCCTCTCCGAGCTCCTTCGCGAGGCGCAGCACGCGGCAGGAGCGCTCGAATTCCGAGCCGCGGCGGGCGATCGAGTAGAGCCGCGGGACGACCTCGACGTTGTGGTTGAACACGTCGGGGCGCTCGGCGATGACCTTCGCGAGCGGCATCTCCTGACCCTGGAAGTCGGGTGTGAGCAGCTCGATCTGGCAGTCGGGCGCCTGGCGTCGGACCTGGCGCACGACGCCGACGAACGCGGAGGCGCCCTTGTCGGGGAGGTCGTCGCGGTCGACGGAGGTGATGACAGCGTGGCGCAGCCCCATGCGCGCGATCGAGCGCGCGACGCGGGCGGGCTCGAGCGGGTCGTTCCACGTGGGCTTGCCGGTCTTGACGTTGCAGAAGCCGCAGCGGCGCGTGCAGGTGTCGCCGAGGATCATGAACGTAGCGGTGCCACGCTCCCAGCACTCGCCGACGTTCGGGCACGCGGCCTCCTGGCAGACGGTGTGGAGGTTCTCCTCGTGGATCAGCGCGGTGAGCTCGCGGTAGCGCTGCCCGCCGGGCGCGGGCACCTTGAACCACGGCGGCTTGCGCTCGCGCAGCGGGCGCACGTCGGAGCCGAGCACCTTCAGCACGTCCATTCCCCCAGGATTCGCTCTGGAGCGCGTGGCACTCATGCGGGGACCGCCTCTGCGAAGGCGGGCGGGTTTGGATCTATGTGGGCTCGCGTGGGCGCTCGCTGCTCGGCGTGCGTTGCGGCGATCCCGAGGCGCTGCGGGGAGACGAGGCGCTGGCGCCTGGAGTGGGCGCTGCAGAAGCTGTGGGCGATGCGCTTGCGGAAACAGCTGAGCGACTCGCCGGCCTCCGGAGAAGCGGAATCATAATCCGCGTGTTGGGGGCCCTGGTCGAGCAGCTCCTCGCGGAGCGAAGTCATGCGCACGTCGGGCAGGCCACACGCGACGACCCACGAGAACGGGTCGAGGTCGTTGTGGACGTTGACGGCGAAGCCGTGCGTGGCGATCCCGCGCGAGACGTGCACGCCGATCGAGGCGATCTTGCGGCCCTGCACCCACACGCCGGTGTAGTCAGGGCCGTCCTGCGGGCGCGCGTGGGCTTCGACGCCAGCGTCGGCGAGCGCGGCGACGATCGCGTCCTCCATCGTGCGCAGGTACGTGACGACGTCGGTGACGGCCATGATCGGGTAGCCGACGAGCTGTCCGGGGCCGTGGTACGTGATGCGCCCACCGCGGTCGGTATCGATCACGTCGATGCCTTTGGCTCGGTAGAAGTCCTCGCCGAACGGCAGCTCGCCCGCGGCCGAGCGCCGTCCGCGTGTGTAGACGGGCGGATGCTCCAGCAGCAGCAGCGTGTCGGGAATCTCGCCCGTCTGGCGGCGAGCGCGGAGTGTCTCCTGGATGGCGAGTCCGTCGGAGTAGGGGACGAGGCCCACGTGGCACACCCACAGCTCGTCGGGAGGCATCTTTGCAGCGTTCATCCGCACCTCAGCCTAGCGCTCCGCCTAAGAGGCATCATGACAGCAAGCATGTTGATGTTATAATGCTTCCTGTGCGAACGACGGTGACACTCGACGAGGATGTCGCTGCGAAGCTGAAGCTGACGGCACGCGAGCGAGGGGTGTCATTCAAGGTGGCGCTCAACGATGCGGTACGAGCCGGCCTGAGTGGGCAATCCTCGTCGGCGCAGCCCTTTCGAATGAAGACCTTCCCGATGGGCGTGCGTCCGGGGATCAACCTCGACAAGGCGCTCCGTCTCGCGGGCGAACTCGAGGACGAGGAGATCCTGCGCAAGATGGCTTTGCGCAAGTGAAGCTCCCCGACGTCAACATCTTCCTGTACGCAGCCGACGAGTTCTCGCCTCGACACGACGCAGCGTTGGCATGGGTGAACGAGACGCTCTCGGGTGCGGAGACGGTCGCGTTGGCCTGGGCGACCATGATCGGCTTCGTCCGGATCAGCACCAACCCAGCTGCATTCTCAGGTGCGCTCGAGCCAAGCACGGCCCTCGATCTGGTCGACCGTTGGCTGGCGCAGCCATCCGTGACGGTCGTCAACCCCACGACGCGCCACGCCGCAGTCCTGCGCGATCTGATCGCCCCGCTCGGCACGGCCGGCAACCTGACGAGCGACGCGCACCTCGCCGCGCTGGCGATCGAGCACGGTGCGACGCTGTGCTCGTGCGACAACGACTTCTCGCGCTTCCCGGGATTGCGCTGGGAAGATCCCCTCACCTAACCCGACGGAGGAGACCAGATGACGCGTAGAGGAGCGGCCCGCATCGCCGTGTTCACCGCAACGCTGTGCTGTGTAACGATGGGCCCCGTCGCGGGCGCCTCGGCCAGCAGCAAGAGCATCAAGGCCGCGATCGTGGGCTACGGCTCGAAGATCGAAGCGTCCGAAGAAGCCGTCTCGAAGGCCGTAGAAGAATTCAAGACGAGCAGCGACCCGACGGGCGTGGAGGCGGCGCTCGGCGAAGCATCTGCCGTCCTCGGCGCCCTCCAGAGCAAGGTCGCTCACCAGTCGGCGCGTACGCTGCGCGTGAAGCGGGCGAAGGCGAAGATCGTGAAAGGCCTGCACCTGATCATCGCCGGCTACAGGGTGCTGTCGAAAGCCTACGAAGAGAAGGCCACCAATCAGGAAGCAGCCAACGCGGATGCAGCCCACTCGGTGGCCGTGGTGAAGAGCGGTAAAAAGGAACTGGACGCCGGAGTGAAGCTGCTGAGCTGAAGGCTAGAGCTGCCACCGTTTCAAGGCGGCTGATCTGTATAGACGCATGCGTGGGAAACAATCTGAAGGTAACGGCTTGTCGCGGGGCTCATGACGCGAGATTGCGTCATAGCCCCGCCCCGCGCCATTTGTTGGCCCTGACGGGTCTCTCCAGCTCCTCTCCCGTCTGCGGGCCGTGGTCGGTTGCCCGCGCGGTTCTGTAGACCCGAACAGTCCAACTGGTATAGCTACCGCCTCTGATGTTGGACTATGTCGATATCAACCGGCGCCTGACCGAGCAGCAGCGCCGACTCGGAGTCGTGACGCTGCAGCTGCTGGTGAGCCCCAACTGGGTACACCGCCGAGTGGAGAAGGCGGTCTACAGCGATCCTGTCACGGTTCGACGAACCAAGAGTATCGACTTCACTCTCCCGACCGACTTCGAGTCGCCGCTTGGGTGTATCGACGGGGAGCGCCTCGACTATGCGCCACTCGCCGTGATGACAAAGTGGCGGATCGCAAATGTCGATATTCGTGACGAAACCGGAGTGGCTCTTCCCCTCATCGACCGTCGGCAGCACACCCCGATAGTCGTCGCAATGCTTGTGGCGCTCGCCCACCTCACGCTCGGCTGTCCCATTCCGATGTCGCCCGATGAGAGCTCCATTCCCGCGTCGATAGAACACGAGTTCTGGAGTTTGGTCGGGTCCAGGGAAGAGCGGGCGCTCAATGTGTGCGAGGAGCTTGCCATCCGTCACGAAGGTGAGGATGCCGTGTTGAGTAATTGGCGGCGAGTGCTAACCACCGACTATGTGTTCATGAGCTTCGCATGGATGATGGCGCGTGGCTTTCCACTTCTGGTACCTCTATATGGCTCCGCCGGTAGAAGACGAATCATCAAGTTTGGATACGATGCCTACCGATATCGTCCCAGGACGCAATGGCGATCGATGGATCGCGCTGGCAAAGCTGTCGGCAGGATGATCGATGGTGCGATCAAGATGTCGGGCCTCGGATCGGCCGAGAGAGACTCCGCGAATTGTGCACAGTCTGGACGTCTCCTCCTGCGAATCGCGTGGAACGCTGGTAGCTCCAGCACGTTGACGGAACCTGCCGTCACACCAAAAGTGACCTTCGAGCTGGTAGGGCCGTCTGGGGAGACGGAATCCGTGGAGGTGATCGGTACCGAGAAGCTCGTCGGGGGTCTCGCGCCTGGGCTTTGGTATGTCACGGACCAACCCAAGATCGAGGGATATGGACCAGCGAATACCTCGCCTAAATGCGTGGAGGTCAACCCCGATGCGACGAGTGATCTCTGCCTGGCTTACCAAGAGGAGCCCAAGCGGGTCGTGTCATCGAAGCCCCCGATGGACTTCGGTCGTGACTCGCTGCTGTGGTGGTTGCTTGAGGAAATCGGAATGACGTCAAGACGTGCGTTGTTTGGCCTTCGACTGGAGCGGAGTGGGTCTTGTCACTTCGAGTTCGAGGCGCCAGACGGGTTTGTGGTGACACGCGTCAAGCTGTCGATGGCTGGCAGTGAAGGACGAGTTCTAGACATGTCGGCTCGTAGCTCGCACAGAGCGAGCGTCTACGCGCTCAGCGCCGACAAGCCGACGCGTGCGCTTGTATTGGCGAACATCAGGCCCAGATCGGACACGATGGTGGATCTCTCGTGGGTCACTGCGGTTGTGACCGCGGGTGTTCTGATCGCATATGCGACGTGGCACGTCCTCACCGGGCAGGCGCCGAGTGGCGCCACCACTGTTCTGCTCGCCGCGCCTGGAGCGCTCGCTGCCTTTGCCGCGCAGCCTCCCCGCGAGGTCATCGTGAGCAGGATGACCGCAGGGCTTCGCTATTTCTCGCTGCTGCCTGGGCTTGTGGCGTTCTCGGCCGCCGCGACGACGATGGCATGGCCGGAGGCCACTACGGGCAAGGTCATCGAGTGCTGCCTCGCCGGTCTCGCGGCAGGCATCGCGATGCTATGGACCGTCACACACTGGTGGACCCGCAGGCCCCCAGAGCGACGCTGGCCGCAAGGGCCGCCACGTTGGGTTTCGCAGAATGGCGAGTTGCGGACGATGGGCGGTGATTCGACGCTCGAGGCTTATCTCGAAGAGATCACGACCGAGATCGAGGATCTGTGCGGGGCGGATTCTCTGTGGTTAGCGTATGAGGTGCGCAATCGTCTTCGTAAGGAAACGCAGCCGATCGCCGACGATCTCGTCGATGAGTATCTGCTGCAGGAATATATGGGCCACGGTGTGAGACGTCCGCCGAGTGTCTTTGTTGAGAGTGGCGAGGTGGCGCCGACGTTCCTCGGCCTGTGGGAGAGACAGCGAGCCGTGTTGGACGAAGCGATGGGGAAGATTGTCCGCCGCGACGATGATGACGTCGGGGTGGGCGTGGCGGTGTAAGGCCGCGGCAGGTTAAAGCGTGAGCGCCGACGGCGTCTGCAGCAGCTCGCGCACCCGCGCGAGGAACTGGGCGGCGTCGGCGCCGTAGAGGATGCGGTGGTCGCACACGAGCGTGAGCGTCATCGTGTGGCGGACCACGATCTCGCCGTCGCGAACGACCGCACGCTGCTCGAGCGAGCCGACCGACAGGATCGCCGCCTGCGGCGGGTTGACGATCGCGCTGAAGCTGCGCACCCCGAACATCCCCAGGTTTGAAACCGTGAACGTCCCACCACCCAGCTCCGGAGGGGTGATCGTTCCCGCGCGGACGCGCTCGGCCAGCGCGCGCGTCTCGCGTGCGATCTCCCCGAGCGACTTCTCCTCCGCGTCGAACACGGTCGGCACCACGAGCGCTTCGTCGGCCGCGACCGCCACGCCGACGTTCACGCGCGAGTGCAGCTGCAGCCGCCCGTCACGGTAGCTGCCGTTCGCGCGCGGATGCTCGCGCAGCGCGAGCGCGCACGCCTTCACGATCATGTCGTTGTACGTCGGCACGACCGCCGGAGCGGCAGCGCCGGGCAGCGGCGGCGCGTCTGGGTGCGACAGCCGCTTGAGCTCCGAGCGGAGCTTCGCGCACTCCTCCATGTCGACGTCCATCTGCAGCGAGAAGTCCGGGATCGTCGCCTTCGACTCCGCCATCCGCCGCGCGATCGTCTGCTGCGTGCGCGACAGCTCCACCGTGCTCGTCTCGCCCTTGGCGGTCGCCACGCCGGCGAGCGGGCTTGGCGCATCCGTTGGGGTGGGGGCAGCGGTGCTCGCTCCGGCGGGCACGACCACGTCGGCCTTGACGATCCGCCCTCCTGGGCCGGTGCCGGTCACGTCGTGCAGATCGACGCCGGTCTCCTTCGCGATGCGCTTCGCCAGCGGCGAGGCCTTCACGCGCTCGTCGCCGTGAGCGGGCGGCGCGGGCGGGGATGGAGTCGCTGCCGCAGGGGTTGCGTTGGTGGCGGCGGGAGAGGCGGGTTGCGATGCGCTCTCAGCGGGGGTCGTCGCGGAGCCCTCGCTGGCAGCTCCTACGTGCGCGATCACCTCGCCCACCGCGTGGGTCGTTCCCTCGGGGGCATCGATCTGCAGCGTTCCCTCCTGGTCTGACTCGTAGACCATCGCGGCCTTGTCAGTCTCGATCTCCACGAGCTCCTCGCCACGGGCGACGTGATCGCCGTCGGCCTTCAGCCAGCGCAGGATCGTGCCCTCCTCCATCGTGTCCGACAGGCGCGGCATCACGATCTCGGCCATCACACGCCCCCCGCGGTGGGCACGCGCCCGAGCGTCGCGAGTGCCGCCTGCACGATCTGCGGCTCATGCGGGTAGGCGATGTCCTCGAGCGGCTTGGAGTAAGGCATCGGCACGTCCGCGCCCGTGACCCGCTGGATCGGGGCGTCGAGGTCGTCGAAGGCCTGTTCGCCGATCAGCGCGGCGAGGTTCGCGCCGACGCCGCCGTGCGGCCAGCCCTCCTCGACGATCACGCAGCGGTTGGTCTTCCGCACCGAGGAGAGGATCGTGTCGAGATCCAGCGGGCGCAGCGTGCGCGGGTCGACCACCTCCGCCTCGACGCCGTGCTCGGAGGAGAGCGTCGCCGCGGCGCGCTCGGCGGTGATCGCCATCCGCGAGATCCCCACGATCGTCACGTCCGAGCCCTCGCGCGCGATGCGCGCCTGCCCGAAGCGGACGAGGTGCTCCTCGTCGTCGGGCACCTCGCCGCGCACCCCATACAGCGACTCGTGCTCGATGAAGATCACCGGGTTTTCGTCGCGGATCGCGCTCTTGAGCAGTCCCTTCGCATCGGCCGCGGTGGCCGGCACCGCGACGAGCAGCCCCGGCACGTGCAGGAACATCGCCTCGAGGCAGTGCGAGTGTGTGGGCCCGAGCTGGTGCCCAGCGCCCTGGGGCATCCGCACGACGAGCGGCACCCTCGCCTGGCCGCCGAACATGTAGTGGATGTGCGCCGCGTGGTTGACGATCTGGTCGAGCGCGAGCAGCGCAAAGTTGATCGTCATCAACTCCACCACCGGACGCAGGCCGGTCATCGCCGAGCCCACGCCGACGCCCACGATCGTGTTCTCCGAGATCGGGGTGTCGCGCACCCGCTTCTCGCCGAACTCCTCCAGCAGGCCGTCGGTGACTTTGAACGCGCCGCCGAACACGCCGATGTCCTCGCCCATCAGGATCACCCGCTCGTCGCGCGCCATCTCCTCACGCAGCGCCGCGTTCAACGCTTCGCGGTAGCGCATCTCGGCCATCAGCCCGTCCGCACCGAGTAGAGGCCGCGGACCTCGCCGTCGAGCACGTACACGTCGTCGTACAGCGTCTCCGGGCCGGGGAACGGCGAGGCTTCGGCGAACGTCGTCGCCGCGTCCACCTTCGCGACCGCGTCCGCGTCGATCCGCTCCTGCTCGCCCGCGTCGATCGCGCCCGCGGCGACGAGCAGCTCCGCGAACGCGGGGATCGGGTCGCGCTCGCGCCAGTGCTCGACCTCCTCCTTCGTGCGGTACTGCTCCGGGTCGGCCATCGAGTGGCCGCGAAAGCGATACGTCACCGCCTCCACGAGCACCGGTCGCCGGTCTTCGCGCACACGACGCATCGCGTCCGCGACCACGCCGTGGGTGTCGAGGATGTCCATTCCGTCACAGCGCACGCCGGGCACCCCGAGGCTCTCGCCCTTGCGCTGCAGGTCGGTCACAGCCGAGTGGCGCCGCAACGCGGTCCCCATTCCAAACTGGTTGTTCGTCACCATGAACACCACCGGCAGCTTCCACAGCGCGGCCAGGTTGAGCGTCTCGCCGAACGTGCCCTGGTTGGACGCGCCGTCGCCGAACACGCACAACGTAACCTCGTCGGTGCCGGTGTAGTCGCTCGCGAGCGCGATCCCCGCGGCGATCGGCAGGTTGCCGCCGACGATTCCGTAGCCGCCCATGAAGCGCCGGGCGAGATCGAACATGTGCATCGAGCCGCCGCGGCCGCCCGAGCAGCCGTCGACGCGCCCGAGCAGCTCCGCCATGACGTTCTCCGGCGGCGTGCCGCGCACGAGCGCGTGGCCGTGCGAGCGGTACGTGGAGATCAGGTAGTCGCTGTCGCGCAGCGCCCGCGCGCTGCCCACGATCGTCGCCTCCTCGCCGATCGACAGGTGCAGGAAGCCGCCCACTTTCGCCCGCGCGTACATCTCGCCCGCGCGTTCCTCGAAGCGGCGGATCAGCGTCATCGTCGCGAGCCACTCGCGCGCGACGTCCGGCGCTGGAAGTGCGTGGGCGGCGGGCGGGGTGGACATCAATGCTCCACGGTACTCCAGCGGGCGATGAAGTCCTCCGCCTGCAACTGCGCGAGGTCCGCGCGCAGCCGGCGCGCGAGCTTGGACGCTTCGTGCGGCGCTCGATCGAAGAGCAGCACCGCTTCGCCGCTGTCGATCTCCACCACCTCGATGTGGTCCACGCGGCTGGCGTCCGCGAGCAGCGCGGGCGCGAGCCCGCCGCGGGTGACGATCAGCCGGTAGGCGTGACGGGCCCTCACCGCGATGTGCTCTCCAGCGCCTCGCTGTGCATGTGCGTGGCGGCTTCCTCCAGCGCGCGCTCACCTTGGAACACGTGCCCGCCGATGGTGATCGCGGGGACGTCCGTGACGCCGAGTGCGGCGGCTGCCGCTGTGGCGGCGCTCAGCTGCTCTCCCACCGAGCGCAGCTCCGCGCCGCGCAGCACGGCCGCGGGGTGCATCTCGCACGCCGCAGCCGCGATCAGCACGAAGTCGGGATCCTCGAGCGAGTGCCCGCCGGCGAACGCCTGACGGAACGCCGCCTGCGCGAACGGGACGGTCCGCCCGATCGACTTCGCGTACGTCGCGACGCGCATCGCGAGCGAGCTGTCGAACGGGAATGGGCTCGGCCAGCGCAGAGGCTGCAGATCCAGCTCCCGCGCACGGCGCGACACCTCCGCGCGGAACACCTCCTGCTCTTCAGCGCAGCGCCACGTGCCGAGCGTGTCGGCGCCGGGCAGCTCGCGCGCGAGCACCGGCTGCCACTCCGCGGGGGCGGGAAGGACGTGCAGCACGCGCTCCGCGGCGAGGTAAGCCAGCGGGCTCGCGAGGTCGAAGTAGAAGGCGGCCGTGGTGGGCACGTAGCCGAGATTAGTGGCCAAGCCAGAGGCGGCCGGTCCGTGGATGGCAGACGACGCACGCGAGCGCAGGCGTGCTGGTTGCACGTCGAGCATCGCGGGTGGCGTCTGACGCCGCGGCCCGGCCGCCCTCAGCCGTGGATCAGCCAGCCGTCGGCGGCGCGTCCTGCTTCCATCACGGCCTCCGACAGCGTGGGGTGCCCGTGGATCATGCGCGCCAGCTCCGCGTAGCCGCCCTCCAGCAGGCGCACGTTCACCAGCTCCTGGATCAGCTCGGTGGCGCGCGAGCCGACGATGTGCCCGCCGAGCAGCTCGCCGTACTTGCTCTCGCCCACGATCTTCACCAGGCCGGTGCGGTCGCCGTAGACGGTGCCGCCGCCGACCGCGCCGTAGGGCACCTTGCCCACGACCACGTCGTAGCCCTGCTCGCGCGCCTGCGCCTCGGTGAGCCCGAACGAGCCGACGTTGGGCGTGCAGAACGTCGCGCGGGGGATGTCCACGTAGGAGATCGGGTGCGTTGCGAGGCCCGCGATGTCCTCCGCGGCGATGATGCCCTCATCAGACGCCTTGTGCGCGAGCGCCGGTCCCGCGACCAGGTCGCCGATCGCCCACACGCCAGCCCGCGAGGTGCGAAGCGCGCCGTCGACCTTGATCAGGCCGCGCCCGTCCAGCTCCACTCCAGCCTCCGTGAGCTCCAGGCCGACGACATCCGCGCCTCGCCCGGCGGCGATCACCATGTAGTCCACCTCGGCGGAGTTGGCACCGTAGGAGAAGCTCACGCTTGAGTCGGTCGCGTTGACATCCGCGACGGGCGTGCCGGTATGCACGTCGATGCCCTGTTTCTTCAGGCCGCGCTCCACCAGCCGCGAGATGTCCGCGTCCTCGCTCGGAAGAACCCGATCGAGCGCCTCGAGCAGCAGCACCTCGCTACCCAGACGCGCAAACGCCGAGGCGATCTCCGCTCCTGATGCGCCGGCCCCGACGACCGCGAGGCGCGTGGGGAGCTCCTGCAACGCCCACGCCTCCTCGGTGCCGATCACCCGTCCGCCGAGCTCGACGCCGGGTATCGGACGCGGCACGGAGCCCGTCGCGAGGATCACGCTGCCGGCGCCGATCGTCGTGCCGCTCACGGTGACGTCGCCGTCCGCCGTGAGCGCCGCGTCGCCCTCGATCAGGTCGATCGCGTTTTTCTTGAACAGGCCGCTCACGCCCGAGGTGAGGGTGGAGACGACCTTCTCGCGACGCGCCTGGATCGCCGGGTAGTCGACCTCAACGCCGCTCACCTTCAGGCCGAACTCCTCGCTGTCGCGGATCTCGCTGAGCAGATCCGCGGAGCGCAGCACCGCCTTCGCGGGGATGCACGCGTAGTTCAGGCAGCGGCCGCCGACCTTGTCGCGCTCGACCACCGCGGTCTTCTTGCCCAGCTGCGCCGCGCGGATCGCGGCCACGTAGCCGCCCGGGCCGGAGCCGATCACTATGAGGTCGTATGAGTCCTCGGCCATCTGTTGTCTGAGCCTATCGAAGCGCTGGCCGCGTGGCCGGGCTCCCGCTCTCAGACGTCGCGATCGAGCCGTTCCCCTGTCTGGATGCGGCCCATCACGCGTACGAGCTTCCAGAACAGCCAGCCGCCGAGGCCGATCCCCACCAGGCACACGGCTGCGGCGAGGAGGGTGGATGCGACGATGAGCGCGAGCGACGTGACGAGGATCTGGAAGGCGAGCAGCGCCTCGAAGCCGAGCACCGCGAAGTAGCGGCGGCGGTACATGCCCTGGGCGAGGAGCGCGAGGATCACGGCGAGGAAGATCGCACCGGGTAGCGAGCCGCCTTTGCTCGAGAGGTCGTGGACGGTCAGGGCGCCGATCAGCACGGCGACCGCGAGCACCGCGCACACCGCTATCGCGACGAGCAGCGCACGGGGGCGCTCGTGCTCGGCGAGGGGTTGGAGGGCGGCGCGAGCCTGCTCCTCGCGCGCGACCCGCCGCGGCGTTCCGGAGATAGCCGCCGACTCCTCGCTCGCCCGCTGCCCGTCTCCGTCCGTCAACCTGGGCTCCCGGTCTCATCGAGCAGCTCGCGCAACGAGCGCGCTGAGCGCTCGGGATCCTCCGCGGCGGCGATCGCTCGCAGCACACAGGCGCGCGTCGCTCCTGCGGCAACAGTCTCCGCGATGTTGCTCGCGTCGAGGCCGCCGATCGCGAAGAACGGGACGGGCGAGTGGGCGGCCGCGTAGCGGACCAGCTCCAGTCCGACCGCCGGGCGACCGGGCTTGGTGGGAGTGGCGTGAACCGGGCCGACGCCGATGTAGTCCACCAGCGATGGGTCGACCGCGTCGATTTCCACGGGCGAGTGAGTGGACAGGCCGATCAGCATGTCGGGGCCAACCATCTCGCGGACCTCGGCCACGGGCATGTCGTCCTGGCCAACATGAACACCGTCCGCGCCCACCTCGCCCGCTACCGCCGCGCGGTCGTTGACGACGAACAGGACCCCCAGCCGCTCGCATAGCGCGCGCGTCGCATGCGCCACCGCGGCCAGCTCGTCGTCGGGGAGGTGCTTCTCCCGCAGCTGGAAGACGTCCACGCCGCCCGCCGCCGCACCGCGGATCAGGTCGGGCAGCTCGTGTCCGTCGGGATAGGCGCCACACACGAGATAGAGGCGGGCCTTCGCAAGGCGCTCTCGCCGCTCGGAGCCGCGGTCAGCGGGCGTCATCCCTGAGCCAGCGCAGTAAGTCGCCGTACGGATTGGTCATCTGGCCCGAGGGCCCTTTCGACCCACACGAGAGCCTCGGCCAGGTCTGCTGCGCCTGCGTCAGCCATAGCCTCGATGTCCGCCCAGTCCTTCGTTCGATCGAGCAGCGTCTTGAAGACCGCGAGGGCAGTGCACCCCACAACGGGTATGGAGCGGCCGGAGAACGGCACCATCCGTACGCCCGCCGCGACCTCCGCGTGGAAGGGATGGACGTCGAGGAACAGGTCGATCGGGGTGTCGTCCCACCACACGCGCACCTGACCGTCACGCTCGGCTGCCTCGATGTCGGCTGCGCTCACCGCTGTATCGGCCGGAAAGCCCGCGAGGATCTCTGCCGCCCGTCCGGGCGCGGCGAACACGTTCACGTCGATGTCTCGGGTACCGCGCGGCTCTTCCGTGCAGTACGCCAGTGCAATCGCGCCCCCGAAAGCGTGCGGAAGCTCAGCGGCCGACAGCGCATCGTGAATCGCCAGCAACTTCTCCGGAAGGCTCGTCACGCGCAGTCCCGAAGCGTCGTCGGGTATCCGAGCTTCCCCGGCTTGCGGTAGGGAAGCTCTGCCGCAAGGTCGAGCACCTGCTCGAGGATACGGCCCGCCCTGATCGGGTCGATCGCTTCGGGGGTCACCCGCAGGCGCATGCCGGTCGACTCGGCGATACGCGCGAGCGCATCCACCCCGGGCTGGCGGTGTCCGTGCTCGTATGCATTGACGACCGAACGCGTGAGGCCCACAGCGCGCGCAAGCTCGGCCTGGCTCAGGCCACGCTCTCTACGGATCTCACGGATGATTTCGCCGGCAGCGCCTTTGCTCTGCATGACAAGCATGTTAGCGGATGCGCTAACAGTCATCTCTCTCGTGTTCGGCAGTTCGTTGGTGCGGTGTGCGTACGAGTCGCCCACGCCAGGGCGCGGCTAGCATCATCCGCATGCCCCAGAGCCAGAACACGGACGTGCTCATCGTCGGTGGCGGCATCGTCGGGCTGGCCGTCGCCTGGCGCGCGAGCCAGCGGGGAATGTCCGTCACTGTGTTCGAGCGCGACGCCACCGGACACGGCACATCTCATGTCGCCGCCGGCATGCTCGCGCCCGTCGCCGAGGTCGAGTTCGGCGAGGCCGGCCGCCGGCTGCTGGACCTCGGGCTGCGCTCCGCGGAGATGTGGACCGGCTTCGCCGCAGAGCTCGAAGCTGCGGCCGAGATAGAAGTCGGACTCACGCGCACCGGCACGATGCTCGTAGCTCGGGACGACGACGACGCACGCGAGCTCGAGCGCCAGCTCGCCTTCCGGCACGAGCTCGGATTGGCCGTCGAGCGCCTGCGCCCCAGCGAGGCCCGAGACCGCGAGCCCGCACTCGCGCCCACCGTACGCCTCGCGCTCGAAGCGCCCGACGACCACTCGGTCGACCCCCGGCTCGTCATGTATGCGCTGCGCCGCGCATGCGACCAGGCCGGCGTGGACATCCGGGAGCACTCACCCGTTGCGAGCGTCGAGCTGGACGGCGCGTCCGAGCGCGTCACCGGCGTCACCCTCGCGAGCGGCGAGCGCATCTCCGCCACGCACGTCGTGCTCGCCGCCGGCCCGTGGACCGGCAGCGTCGACGGGCTGCCGGTCGAGGCCCGCGTCCCGGTCCGTCCCGTCAAGGGCCAGATCCTGCGCCTGCGCGATCCCGCCGGACCCGGCCTGCTGAGACGAGTCCTGCGCTACGACGGCGGCTACATCGTCCCGCGCGGCGACGGTCGCTACGTCCTCGGAGCCACCGTCGAGGAGCGCGGCTTCTCCCTGCAGCCCACCGTCGGCCCCATCTACGAGCTGCTGCGCGACGCCCACGAGCTCGTCCCCGGCATCAGCGAGCTCGACATCGAGGAGCTGTCCGTCGGCCTGCGCCCCGGCACCCCCGACAACGCCCCCGCGATCGGCCCCGGCGCCGTCGACGGTCTCGTCTGGGCCACCGGCCACTACCGCAACGGCATCCTCCTCGCCCCGCTCACCGCCGATCTCGTCGTGGGGGTGCTCGCCGGTGAGGAGATTCCAGACCACCTCCGTTCCGCGTGTGCCCCGGAGCGCTTCACGGCCTCGGCACACAGCTCTCCAGCGCACGCGATCCAATAATGATCGTCCTCAACGGGCAGGATTCCGACCTCAGTGCTGGCCAGACAGTCGCCGACGTGCTCGCACGCCTCGACCTCCGGCTCGACGCCCGCGGAGTCGCCGTCGCGGTCGACGGCGAGGTCGTACCGCGCGCCGCGTGGGCCACGTTCGCGCTGCCCGACGACGCCTGCGTGGAGGTCCTCACCGCCATGCAGGGAGGATGATCCGACGATGCTCGCCATCGCCGGCAAGACGCTCAACTCACGCCTGCTGCTCGGTACCGGCGGGTTCCCCTCGCTCGAGCTGCTCGCCGACGCCATCGTCGCCAGCGGCACCGAGCTCGTAACCGTCGCGCTGCGCCGTGTGGATCCGCACGCCCGCGGGTCGCTCATCGACGTGCTCGCCGACGCCGGCGTCGAGCTGCTGCCCAACACCGCCGGCTGCCACACCGCGCGCGACGCCGTCATCACCGCGCGGCTAGCCCGCGAGGCGTTCGACACCGACTGGATCAAGCTCGAGGTGATCGGCGACGAGGACACGCTGCTGCCCGACGCGCCCGAGCTGCTGCGCGCCGCCGAGGAGCTCGTCGACGAGGGCTTCGTCGTGCTCCCCTACACCACCGACGACCCCGTGCTCGCCAAGCGCCTCGCCGACATCGGCTGCGCCGCAGTCATGCCGCTCGGCTCGCCCATCGGCAGCGGCATGGGCATCCGCAACCCCTACAACATCGCCCTCATCCGCGAGGCCGTCGACGTGCCCGTCGTGCTCGACGCCGGCATCGGCACCGCCTCCGACGCCGCCCTCGCCATGGAGCTCGGCTGCGACGCCGTCATGGCCGCCTCCGCGGTCTCGCGCGCGCAGGACCCCGTCAGGATGGCCACCGCCATGCGCCACGCCGTCGAGGCCGGCCATCTCGCGCGCGGCGCCGGGCGCATACCCCGGCGCCTCTACGCCACCGCCTCCACCCCCAACGAGGGCCTGCCCGAGCTGGGCTGAGGCCAGGCCCTCGCGCGGGCGTGCGTCACTTCACGACTTCGATCGTCCCGTTCATCGACGCCGGGTGGATCGTGCACGTGTAGTGGATCACCCCGGGCTTCAGCGCCTTGACTTCGAACGTGCCGTTTTCGCCAAAGTCCTTCGATGCGAACTTCTGCGGCGCGCCCGCTGCACTCGTCACATTGTGTTCCACGGAGTCGAAGTTCGTCCACTTCAGCGTGCTGCCCACCTTGACCTTGATCGTGTCGGGGTCGATCGCGATGTTGCGGTAGGCGATCTGCACCACACCACTCTGCACCGGCGCAGACGCACTCGGAGAGGCGTATTTGGGCGTCGAGTACGGTTTGATGCCGCTGCTCGAGCTGGTCGTGGAGGTCGCCGTGCTCGGCGTGGTGGTGCTCGTCGAAGAGCTGCTCGACGAGCCACATCCGGCCACTAGAACCAGCGCGCAGCAGGCGGTCACGGCGGAGAATCCGCGTCTCATGTCTGGCGATCCTTTCTCTGCAAGTTCACGTATGCGGACCATCGCACACCGTCAGGTTCGCCGTCGTCTCTCCCGCTCCTCGCCGCACCTCCTACACTCACCGCTTCATGTCACCGCGCCATTTCCTCACCGGAGCCGAGCTCACAACCACAGAGTTGAACGCGCTGCTCGACCGCGCGCTCGAGCTCAAGCACGCGCCGCTCTCCTCACAGGCGCTCGCCGGCCAGAGCGTCGCGCTGATCTTCCAGAAGCCCTCCACCCGCACGCGCGTGTCCTTCGAGGTCGGCGTCCACGAGCTCGGCGGGCACCCGGTGGTGCTGCGCAGCGACGAGATGCAGCTCTCGCGCGGGGAGGCGCCCCGCGACACCGCGCTCGTGCTCTCACGCCACGTCGCCGCCATCGGACTGCGCACCGGACCCGACGCGGTCCTCGAGGAGCTCGCGGCCCACAGCGCCATCCCGGTCGTCAACATGCTCAGCGCCCGCCATCACCCCTGCCAGGCGCTCGCCGACCTGCTCACGCTGCGTGAGACCTACGGCGATCTTGACGGTCTGCGCCTCGCCTACGTCGGCGACGGCAACAACGTCGCCCGCTCGCTCGCCGTGCTCGGAACGCTCGCCGGAATCAACGTCGCCGTCGCCTCCCCCGCGCGCTACTCGCTCGAGGACGACCTCTCGCTCGCGCCCGGCGCCACCGGCCTCCTCACGCTGCACGAGGACCCCTACGAGGCGGTCAAGGGCGCCTGTGCTGTCTACACCGACGTGTGGGTCAGCATGGGCGACGAGGACGTCGCCGACGAGCGTCGCCGCGCCCTGCACGACTACCGCGTCGACGACGCGCTGCTCGACGCCGCCGCCCCCGGAGCCATCGCCATGCACGACCTTCCCGCGCACCCCGGCGAGGAGATCACCGCCGAGGTGCTCTACGGCTCGCGCCAGCGCATCTGGGACCAGGCCGAGAACCGCCGCCACGCGCAGAAGGCGCTGCTCGAGCTGCTCGTAGCTCCGCCGGCGAGCCAATGAGCGACACGGACACCCACGCGCCCGCCGGCGAGGTCGCGCTCGACGCCTCGCCATCGCCGTCCCCGCGTCCGCAGCGCGGCGACGAGCTCGAGCTGCGCATCGACTCGCTCGCGTTCGGCGGCGAGGGGGTCGCCCGTCTCGGCGACGGCGGTTACGTCGTGTTCGTCGCAGGCGCCATCCCCGGCGACCTCGTGCGCGCCGTCGTGCACAAGCGCAAGCGCAGCTACGCCCACGCGCGCACCATAGAGATCCTCGAGCCGGGACCCGAGCGGATCGCGCCCACAGCCGACCATCCGGGCGTGCCGTGGCAGGTGATCCCTTACGAGCGCCAGCTGCACATCAAGAGCGCGCAGGTTGAGGAGGCGCTGCGTCGCATCGGCCACCTCGACGGCTTCGAGCTGCAGGAGATAGTGCCCGCGCTGCAACCCTGGCGCTACCGCAACAAGCTCGAGTACTCCTTCGGGCAGGACGGCGAGGACGGAGAGCTCGAGTGCGGGTTCCACGCGCCCGCGGGCGGCAACAGCGTCACGCCGATCGAGGACTGCCTGCTCGCGTCGGAGCAGGGCAACCGCGCTCGCCTCGCCGCGCTGCGCTGGTGCCGCGAGCAGGGGCTCACCGCGTGGGACCGCGGCCGGGGACGGGGCGATCAGGGCTCGCGCGACGAGCGCATCGGCGCCGCCCCCGACGGACGTGCTCGGCTGCGCAACCTCGTCGTGCGCGAAGGACGCCACACCGGCAAGCTGCAGGTCCGGATCGTCACCACCAGCGGCGAGCTCGAGGCCGGAGCGCTCGCCGTCGCGCTCAGCGAGGAGCTCGGCGACAGCCTCTCCGGCGTGCTCTGGACCCGCACCCGCAGCCTCGCCGAGACCACCATGGGCGGTGAGACCGAGCTCGTGTGGGGCGACGCAGAGCTGCCCGAGCGCCTCGGCGAGCTCGACCTGCGGATCTCCGCCGAGGCGTTCTTCCAGACCAACACCGAGATGGCCGAGCTGCTCTACGGCATCGTCGTCGAATACGCCGCCCTGGAGGGCTGGGAGCGCGTGTACGACCTCTACTCCGGGATCGGCACCATCGCGCTCACGCTCGCCCCACGCGCCGGCGAGCTGTGGGGCATCGAGCTGATCGAGCCCGCCGTCGCCGACGCGATCGCCGCCGCCAAGCGCAACGTCGTCACCAACGCCAGCTTCTTTGCCGGCGACACGCGCCTCGCCCTGCCCGAGCTCGTCACTCGCGCCGGCAAACCCGACGTCATCGTCGTCGACCCGCCCCGCGCCGGCCTCTCCAAGAAGGTCGTCCACCGCATCGTCGACGCCGCCCCCAAACGCATCGTCTACGTCTCCTGCAACCCCACCACGCTCGCCCCCAACGCCGCCGAACTCGTCGAGGCCGGGTGGGTGCTGCGCAAGGTGAAGCCGGTCGACATGTTCCCCCAGACGCACCACATCGAGTGCGTCGCGCTGTTCGAGCGGCCGTAGCGACCGGCGCCGGTCACTAGCCTCGCTGCTGTGCACGCTCCCGGATGGTCGATCGCAGCGGCAAGCCACCGCGTGCGCGCTGCGGCCGGACCGGCGCTGCAGGCATCCGCCGCAGCCGGCGCCGCCTGGTACCTCGCCCACGACGTGGTCGGGCACGCCGACCCCTTCTTCGCGCCCGTCGCCGCGGCCGTCGCGCTCGGCACCAGCCACATTCAGCGCGCCCGGCGCACGCTTCAGATGGTCGTCGGGGTCCTGCTCGGGATCGGCGTCAGCGAGCTTCTGCATCCAGCTGTGGGTGCGGGCCCGATCGGCATCGCGTTCGTGGTCATGGCGGTCGTGGTGCTCGTCGTGGCTGTCAGCGGCGGGTTCGTGGGCGAGGGCATGATGTTCTTCAACCAGGCGGCCTCCGCCGCGGTGCTCGTCATCGCCCTGCACCGGACCGGCACCGGCGCCGAGCGCGCCACCGACGCGCTCATCGGCGGTGCGGTCGCGCTCTTTATCGGCGTCGGCCTGTTCCCCGCCGACCCGCTCAAGCTCCTCGCGCAGGCCGAGCGGCGCGTGCTGCGCTCGCTGCTCGCGATCCTCGAGCAGTGCCACCGGCTCGCTCCCGGCGTGCACGTCCACGACACCGACGTCGACTGGGAGCTCACCGCCAGCCACGACGTCCACGTCCAGCTCGCCCGCCTCGCGCTCGCGCGCAGCAGCGCCCGGGTCGCGGTCCGTGTGGCGCCGCGAAGGATACGGCTGCGCGCGACCGTCGATCGTGAGGAGGCGCGTGTGTCGCAGCTGCACCTGCTGGCCGGCTCCGTGCTGAGCCTCATGCGCACCATCGTCGACGTCAGGGAGTATGGCGAGCCACCCGCCGAGGGCTCAGCGGACGACATCGATCGGCTCGCGGGCGCGGTGCGCGTCCTGCAAGGCGCAAGCCTGCCGTGGGAGCCAACGGTCGTACAGGACGTCAACGGGAGGCTGGGCCACCTCGCCGCCGGATCGCTCGTGCGAACGCCCGCCGACGGCGCCGTCGTGCCGCTCGCGGCGAGACGTGTCGCGCGCGACGTGCTGCGCGTGCTTTCCCCGGCCGCCTGACGGGTAGTCTGCGGCTGATGCGCGCCGTCACCATCCGCGACAAGGAGATCGTGATCGAGGAGCACTCCGATCCCGTGCCCGGCGCCGGCGAGGTGCTCGTGCGGGTTCACGCCGCGGGTCTCAACGGGGCCGACATGATGCAGCGCCGCGGGCTCTACCCAGCGCCTCCCGGATCGCCGCAGGACATACCCGGGCTGGAGCTCGCCGGAGAGGTCGCGGCGCTCGGCGACGGCGCCACTCGCTTCGAGGTCGGCGAGCGCGTGATGGCGGTCGTCGGAGGCGGCGCGCAGGCGGAGCTCGCGGTCGTGCACGAGCGCCAGCTGATGCCCGTTCCCGACACGCTCGACTGGACAGCCGCGGGCGGGCTTCCCGAGGTCTTCACCACCGCCCACGACGCGGTGTTCGTGCAGGCGGGGCTACGCACGGGCGAGCGGCTGCTCGTGCACGGCGGCGCCGGTGGCGTCGGCACCGCCGCGATCCAGCTCGGCCGTGCAGCCGGCGCCAGGATCACCGCCACCGTGCGCAGCGAGGGCTCGCGCGAGCAGGTGGCCGCGCTCGGAGCGAACGTGATCGCGCCCGAGGGCTTCGCCGAGCATGGCCCGTTCGACGTGATCCTCGAGCTTGTCGGCGCCCCGAACCTGGCTGAGAACCTGCAGGCGCTCGCCACCGGCGGGCGCATAACCGTGATCGGCGTCGCCGCCGGCGCCAAGGCCGAGCTCAACCTGCTCGCGCTGATGGGCAAGCGCGCCCGCATCCACGGCTCCACGCTGCGCGCGCGCCCGCTCGAGGAGAAAGCCGTATCGGCGCGCCTGCTCGAGCACGAGGTGCTGCCGCTGTTCGACACGGGCGCGCTGCGCGTGCCGATCGCCGAGACCTTCCCGCTCGAGGAAGCGGCCGCGGCCTACGAGCGCTTCGCCGCCGGCGGCAAGCTCGGGAAGATCGTGCTGCTCGCTCAGTAAGGCGGCTGCGCCGCGTACCAGTCGCCGAGCACGCGGAACGCGGCCCAGAAGTCGCGCTTGGCGTCCTGCTCGTCGAGCGACTCGTCGATGTTCGGGACGTACAGCGCGTCGAGCATCGGGGTCAGCTGCTGGACCTCCCCGAGCTTGGGCTGCAGCGGACGCGCGAGCGGGATGTCCATCTCGCCGAGCGCCGCGAGCGCCTCGGAGCCCATCACCACCACGATCTTCGGCTGCACGATCGCGAGCTCTTCCACCACGCGCGACACGCACGCGAAGTCGGCCAGCGACGAGTCGCTCAGCGGGCACTTCACGCACAACGTGCCGTATACCGCCAGCGGATCGATCGACAGGCGCTTGAGTGACTTCATCAGCGCGCCGCCCGCCCGACCGTAGAACGCCACGCCCTCCTCGATCTCCGACGGCAGTGGCGCGTGCTTCAGCAGCATGATGTCCGCCTGCGGATGACCCGAGCCGAGCACCGGCATCAGGTTGCCGCGCGGGCAGTGCGGGCATGACTGCAGCTCGCGCGTGAGCGTGTTCAGCTCGCGGATTGCGCGCTCCAAATACTTCTCGCGGATCTCGTCATCGGTCACAGGCATCGACCCCGACAGATTTGACGGCAGGCCCTCTTGTCCTTGACCGTGCATCAGTCCTTGCGCCGGAGGCCGGCCTCTAGCGCCGCCCGCCGCCGCCGTGAGCGCGTCCGAGGCGCTTCAAACGCCGCGCCTTGCTGGCGCGACGGGCGGAGGAGGGAGTCGCTCTGGTCTGCAGGAACTTGAGCGCCTGCACGTACAGAAGCGAGGAGGGGCGGGTCACGATCTCGGCGTCGCGCAGCGACTGCTTGAACTCTGCCGGCCCGTCGAAGTCGCGCATCCGGATCCGCACCGAGCCGAGCCCCTGCGCCACGTGCGAGTCCGATCCGGCGCCGGCCACGATGCGGTACTTCGCCGCGAAGCGGGCCGCCTCGTCGTTGAACGCTCCGATCGCCACGCGCGGGTTGAACACCTCGATCGCGTCCACGTCCTCGATGATCTTCAGCAGGTGCTCGTAGTCGGGCACGGAGTGCATCCGGTCGAACGGGTGCGGCACGTACACCAGGCCGCCCTGGCGCTTGATCTCCGCGACCGTCTCCTCGAGGCTCAGCCCGCGCGGGATCTTCTCGCGGATGAACAGCCCGATCACCTCGCCCTGCCCGGCGGTCTTCACCTCCTCCGCCACGATCACTTTCAGGGGCGCGTGGGGACCGGGCCTGGCCGCCTGCCGCTCCGCCTCGAGCGCTCCCGAGATCTCGTTGTGGTCGGTCACCGCGATCGCCCCCAGCCCCTGCTCGCGGGCGCTCGCCAGCAGCACCTCCACGGGCGTCGCGCAGTCGTGGGAGTGGTCGGTGTGCATGTGCAGGTCCACGTCGATCAACGGCCTGCCTGCCAGACGCTGTGAGAGCTGCGCGTCGCCGTCGAGCGAGTGCCTGCGCGCGGCCAGGCCGCGGTAGATCTCCTCCAGCGCGTCGGCTGCGCCCGCGTCGTCGCCCACCAGCCGGTAGTCCGCCGGGAAATGGCGCTCCATCAGCTCCGCGGTCGCCGGCAGGCTCGCCGTGCGCGCGTCCAGGCGCCCGAAGAAGCTCTCGACGAAGCGGCGCGCCACAAGCGTCGAGAGCAGGCGCTCGGTCGACGCGTGAAACGAGCCCACGTTCAGCGCGCGCGAGTGGCGCAGCGCCGCGTTCGATGTGCTCGGCGCGAACGGCTCGTGCACGTGCACGAAGTCCAGCTCGATCGTGCCAAGCAGTTCCTCTACCGTGCGCGCCACGTCGATCGCGAGCGCCGGCGGGCGTCGCCGCGCTCCGCCGGGAAGATCGAGCACCTCGCCCACCGCGATCACCCGCGGGATGCCGTCGTCGGTGCCCTCGAGCAGGGACGAGGCCCCGCCCTCGCTCGCGCGCGCCGCGCGTAGCGCCTTGCGCGAGTCGCGCACCCGCTCCAGCGAGCGCGACGGCGCGAGCACCAGCACGCGGTGTCCCCGCCGCGAGAGCTCGCATGCGACTCGCGCCACGTGCGCGTTGACCTCGTTCTCGGCCTCCCACGGATACGGCGTCACGTGGGCTATCGAGAACGAGGTGCTCATCGCTTCGATGATTATCGCGCCCGCCGCAAGTGCGGCACGGGCGGGGACTACTTCGCTGCCGGCGCTTTTACCGCTCGTTTGCTTCGCGGGCTCGCCTTCGCGGCGGCTTTCGCTTTGGCCGTCGCTTTCGCCGTCTTGGTCGCGGCCGCCCCGGCCTTCGCGGTGGCGCGCGTCTTCGCGCGCGTGCCGGGCCGGCCGGTGTAGCGGGCGATGAACTTCTCCGTGTCCGCCCGCGCCTGCTCGTCCGGGCGCTGGTTGTGCGGCGACTTCATCAGGTAGGAGGACGGGCCGTCGAGTTGGCCGCCGAGTCCGTGGTTGAGCGCGAGCTTGCAGCAGCGCACAGCGTCGATCACGATGCCCGCCGAGTTCGGCGAGTCCCACACCTCGAGCTTCAGCTCCAGGTTCAGCGGCACGTCGCCGAAGGCCTGGCCCTCGACGCGGATGTGCGCCCACTTGCGGTCGGTCAGCCACGGCACGTAGTCGGACGGGCCCACGTGGATGTCGCTCGCCGGCAGCTCGTGGTCCATGATCGAGGTCACCGCGTTGGTCTTGGAGATCTTCTTCGACTCCAGCCGCTCGCGCTCGAGCATGTTGTAGAAGTCCATGTTGCCGCCCACGTTCAGCTGCGACGTGCGCTCGATCTCCACGCCGCGCTCGGCGAACAGGCGCGCGAGCGTGCGGTGCACGATCGTCGCTCCGACCTGCGACTTGATGTCGTCGCCCACGATCGGCAGGCGCGCCTTTTTGAAGCGCTTGTCCCAGTAGTCCTCGCGAGCGATGAACACCGGAATGCAGTTGACGAACCCGCAACCCGCCTCGAGCACCTGCTCGACGTACCACTTGGTCGCCTGCTCGGAGCCGACCGGCAGATATGAGACGACCACGTCGGTGTGCGTGTCCTTGAGGATCTTCACGATGTCCGCGGTCTCGCCCGGGGCCTTCGTGATCTTCTCCTTGAGGTACTTGCCGAGACCGTCGTGGGTCATGCCGCGATGCACCTGCACGCCGAGCTTCTTCGGCACCTTGGCGAACTTGATCGTGTTGTTCTGCCCCGACCAGATCGCTTCGCCGAGATCCTTGCCCACCTTCGACGCGTCGATGTCGAACGCCGCCGTGAATTCGATGTCGCGCACGTGGTAGCCGCCGAGGTCCACGTGCATCAGGCCGGGGACGCGCTGGTCAGGGTCGGCGTTGCGGTAGTACTCGATGCCCTGCACGAACGCCGAAGCGCAGTTGCCCACGCCGACGATCGCCACGCGCACCTTCTCGGATTGGTAGCGCGCCGCGCCGTTGGTTGCGGCTGCGCCGCCCGTGCGGGCGCTGCCGTTGCTTTGGATTGTGCTCAAGAGGTAATTCCTTCCGTAAGTTCGAGGTAACTAGTTACTCCGCCCGGCGCGCTAGGTCACACCGACAGCTCGCCGTGGACGTGCCAGATGCGTTGCGCAACTGTGATCACGCTCAGCGCCGCCAGCACGTAGACGGTCGGCTCGAGCAGCTGGAAGTTGCCCAGCGAGGCACCACGTGCGAACAGCAGTCCGACCGAGAGGATCACCACGCGCACCGGCCGCGTCGCGATTCCCACCTTGCACTCTACGCCCAGCGCCTCCGCGCGTGCACGGGTGTAGCTGACCATCAGCGACGCGAGCACCGCCACCACCACGCCCGCCGCCGCCGCGCGGTTGCCGTGAAGCGCGAAGTAGCCCGCCACCGCGGTCAGCACGATGCCCTCCTCGATGCGGTCGAGAGTCGAGTCCAGGAACGCGCCGAACGGGGTGCCCTTGCCCGACATGCGCGAGTAGCGCCCGTCGAGCGTGTCCATGATCGAGCCGATGATGAACGCGAGCCCGCCGAGGAAGAACAGCCGTTCCCACACCAGCACCGCGGCGAGCACGTTCAGCGCGAGGCCGGTGAGCGAGATCGCGTTGGGCGTCAGGCGCGACTCGATCAGCCGGTTGCGCACCAGCTCGCGCCGCTGCCCCGAGCCGATCGGCGCGCGCACGCGCCCTCTGCCGCGGCGGGGTGCGCCGCTGCGGGTGCGCCGCGTGGGGGCGTGTTGCCGGGGTGCCATCGTCGTCTACGCCGCGCTATCCGTTGGTCGTCAGCCGCGCGCCGGCCGGGCTGGCGGCGGAGCCGGGGACGGTCGAGAAGCGCCATGCGTTTGGCCGCGCACGTGCCAGCCAGCTCGCCCCGTACGCCGAGGCGCCCGCGGTGAGCGCGCCGAGCAGAGCGTCGACGATGAAGTGGTTGGCGGTCACCACGATCACGAACGCCATCAGGAACGGGTAGAGCAGCCACGCCGCTTTCACGACTCGCCTGCGCGTCAGGCGCGCCAGCGGCCAGCCGACCATCAGCGCGAACGCCACATGCATCGACGGCACAGCCGCGTAGGGGTTGAACAGCGCGCTCATCGAAGCGCTCGCATGGTTCACGCGCACGCCCGTGAAGTCCGACACGCTGTCGATGAAGCCCCACTCGGGCAGGAAGCGCGGCGGCGCGGTCGGGAACACCGTGTAGGCGACGAGCGCGATCGCCATCGCGATCATGAACATGTTGCGCACGAAGTAGAAGCTGCGGTTGTGGCGCAGGTACAGGTACAGCAAAGCCCCGAACGTGACCGACGTCTGCGCGTTCACGTACAGCCAGCTCGCCAGCACCATCACCACGTGGCTCCCCGAGGCCCACGCCTGGATCGACGGCTCCACGAACACGTGCAGCGTGCGCTCGATCGAGATCAGGTCGCTCGCGTGCGCGAACGCCGCGTTGGCGTGTCCCTCGACCAGCCCCCGCACGAGCCGGTACGCGAAATACGCGCACCCGAACAGCGATATCTGCCGTAGCGCGTCCAGCCAACCATGCGGCAGGACGCGCGCCTGCAGGAGACGAGCGCGGGCGACCATTCGCTCAGAAGCCTAGACGATGCTCAGTCGCAGCGAGGGCCGTGGCCGAAGATGCGCGCCGGCGAGAAGCGGATCGCGACGTGCAGCACGCCCGCGCGCCGCGCGTGCACCTGCGTCCAGTCTTCCGGCCCGCGCGCGACACATCCGCCGCCGCTCGCGAGCGCCCAGTAGGGCGTGAAGTGGACCCGCACCGTGTACGTGCCCGCGCGCGGAGCGGACAGCGTGAACGAGCTCGTGTCAAGCCCGCTCAGCAGCGCCGGCGGCTGCGCGAGGGGCTGCGCGCCGAGCACCGCGAACAGCCGCCAGTGAGCGGAGCGCCACACTTCGCGCAGGTAGGGAGGCGCGCTGCTCACCACCCTTTGCTCGGCGTGCGCGGAGTAGTCCAGCGGCGCGTCCGACAGGGCCACGTAGGAGACCGCCTCGCGGGCGAGCCACGCGTGGTAGCTCGCAGCAGTCAGCGAATTCGCGTCGACGTAGAAGAGGGAGTTGCGGTAGCCGTCGAGCTGGCGCTCCCAGCCGCGGGCGAGCATCACGTGGGGGCCGAGCCAGCGCGCCTCCCAGTGGTCGGCCGTCGCGACCACCTCGATGCGCGCGGGTCGGGCGGGTGGGCCTCCATACCCAACGTCGAGCGCGCGCAGCTCGCCGAGCAGCGGCGCGTAGTAGGAGGCGTGCACCGCCGGGTCGTTCGCGGCGGCCGCGAAGTCGGCCACCGGCGCGTTCGCCTGCCAGTACAGCAGCGCCGGTGCGAGCACGATCAGGGCGCGCGTGCGCCAGCTGCGCAGAGATCCTCCCGCGAGCACGCACGCGGCGATCGGCCCGGTCGCGAGCGCGCCGAGCCGGTCCACGTTGCCGCCCACCGCGGTCGACACCACGTAGGAGCCGAGCAGCGCGAGCGCATACAGCGCCGCGCCGATCTTCAGCACACGCAGGCTCTCGTCCTGCGGCCGCTCGGTCGCGATCAGCGCGCCCACGACGAGCACGCCCGCGAGCGCCGGGTAGAACGCCGAGGCGACAAACGGCTGCGAGCCGCCTTCCGGGAACACCGCCACGAGCAGCCCGATCGGCGCGAGCGTCGCGAGCATGAGCGCGGCCGGCCAGACGCGCGCGGGTCCCGCGAGGGCCCACGCGAGGAACGCCAGCGCGAGGAACGCGCCCGCCACCGGGCTCGCCACCGAGCACAGCACGCTCAGAGCCAGAGCACTCGACAGCCGCTCGCGCTTGGCCATCAGCACCGCGCCGAGACCGATCGCCAGGCCGAGGTCGAACGGCACGCGGCTGGAGAGCAGGCCGATCGCCGCGCCGAGCGCGAACCACGCGGCGGCGATGCGCGTCGAGCGCTCCGGGAAGCGTCCCTCGATCAGTGCCGCGAACAGCGCCGCCGCGGCCGTCATCGAGATCGCGGCCACCAACTGTGGCCCGATCAGCGCGCCGAGCGCGGGCGACAGCAGCGAGTACGCGAGCAGGTGGTGCCCGCCGTACCACGAGTTGTCCCATAGCGAGAAGCCAACGCGGGAGAACAGGTCGCTGCGGTAGCTCGCCGCCGCCAGGTCCGGGCTCGGCGGTGCGGCGATCAGGTAGACGACGCCGAGCGCGGCGGTGATCGTCCAGGCGGGCGCCCGGCGCGCGAGCCGGCTCACCGTGCGCCCAGGAACTCCACCAGCCGGTCGATCAGATCCGGGCGGTCGAGCCATGGCCAGTGACCGGCGTCCGGGAGCTCGACCAGCTCCGCGTGCGGCAGCGCGCGCGCGTACTCCCCGGCGAAACGCGCCGGGATGTAGGGGTCCTGCATCCCCCAAGCCACCAGCACGGGCATCGTCAGTGCCCCGAGCTGCTCGCCGGCGGCCTCGAGCACGTCCGGGGGCGAGCTGCGGTACAGGCGCAGGATCGCGCGCTGCGTGCCTTCGTCGAAGTGGTCCATCACGCTGTCCAGCCACGCGTCCGGCATCGGCCCGGGCGTCACGTTGGACTCCCTGGAGAGCAGCCGCAGCGTGCGCCGGAACGTGAAGCCCATCGACAGCTCGCCGAGCAGCGGGGTGCGCCAGATCCGCGCGGTGCGATGCCAGCTGTACCCCGGCAGGAACGGCACGGCGTTCATGACCACGAGCCGCTCCACGCGTTCGGGCAGCCGCTGCGCGAACGCGAGGCCCACCGCGCCCCAGTCGTGCACCACGAGCTGCACGCGCTCCACTTCGACCATGTCGAGGAAGCGCTCGATGAACGTGTCGAACTCCGCGATCGTGTAGCTCAGGTAGCCGGGCTTGCCCGAGCGGCCGAAGCCCGGCAGGTCGGGCGCGAGCCCGCCGCTGCGCGCGAGAAAGCCCGCCCATTCGTCGGAGTTGTTCGGCACCCCGTGGAGGTACAGCGGCACCGCCGTCCCCTCGCTGCCGGCGGGAGCGGGAGCGCTGCGCCAGAACACCGGCAGGCCGTCGAGCTCGCCGCTGTGGTCGCTCACCTCGGGCACCGCGCGAGGATATAGGGGTCGCGCCGGGGCGGGGTCGGACGGCTACCGTGATGCGCGTGCCGAGCGCCTCGCGAACATGGAAGCCGCCGACTCGCGCGCGGGTCGTGAGGGTCCGCGACCGTCTGCGCGAGGTCTACGGCGTGCCACTGATGCGCCCGCACGAAGACCCGATCGCGGAGCTGGTCCTCACGGTGCTCTCGCAGTCGACCAACGACCGCAACCGCGACGTCGCGTTCCTGCGGCTGCGCGAGCGCATGTCGACGTGGGAGCAGGTGCGCGACGCGCCGCTCGCCGAGGTCGAGGAGGCGATCCGCCCCGGCGGCATCTCGAAGGTGAAGTCCGCGCGCATCCAGGCGATCCTGCGCGCGATCACCGACGACCCCAGGGATCCGCCACACGAGCTCTCGCTCGACTGGCTCCCGCGTGCGCCACTGTCCGAGGCCCGCGACTACCTCACGGCCCTGCCCGGCGTCGGGCGCAAGACCGCCGCCTGCGTGCTGCTGTTCGCCTATAGCCTCCACGACGTGCCGGTCGACACGCACGTCTCGCGAGTCGGGATGCGCTTGGAGCTGCTGCGCCCCGGCGCTCCGTTCGAGGAGCTCCACGACGGGATGCTCGCGCTCACGCCGCCCGGGCAGGAGCTCGAGCTGCACGTCAACCTCCTGCGCCACGGCCGGCGCACCTGCCATGCGCGCTCACCAGCCTGCGGAGAGTGTGCGCTGGCGCGAATGTGCCCGAGCCGGGGAGACTTCGGCTAGAGATCGAGTCAGCCGCGGGGCAGGACGGCGAACGCGATGACCGCGTAGTGCAGCGCCGCCGCGGCGATCACGAGCGCGTGGAAGACCTCGTGGTAGCCGAACACACGCGGCGACGGGTTCGGGCGGCCGCTCGCGTAGACGATCGCGCCGAGCGTGTACAGCAGGCCGCCGGCCGCGAGACCCGCCACGCCGAGCCAGCCGATCGCCGCGGGCAGCTCGCCGAAGATCGCGATCGACACCCAGCCGAGCGCCACGTACACCGCCGCGAACAGCCACTTCGGCGCGTCGATCCACACGAGCTTGAACACCACGCCGCCGAGCGCTCCCGCCCACACCACGATCAGGATCGTGTTCGCGAGGCTGCCCTTCAACGCGAGCAGCGCCACGGGCGTGTAGGTGCCGGCGATCAGCACGAAGATCATCGAGTGGTCCAGACGCCGCATCCAGCGTCGCGCCGCCGGCCTCCACGTGACGCGGTGATACAGCGCGCTCGTGCCCAGGAGCGCCGACACGGCGACCGCGTAGATGGTCGCGGCGAGGCGGGCCTTGCCGTCGGAGGCCGCGAGGATCAACGCCACCCCGCAGCCGAGCGACACGAAGAACGCGTACTCGTGCGACACGCCCCGCAGGAGCGGCTTCACGGGCCCTGAGGGCGCCATGTCCATACACAGACGGTACCGCGCCCAGATGTCGCGAGTCAAAACTTCGGGTCGAGTCAGGCGACCAGCTTCGCGCGTGCCCGCTCGGGCGTGACCTTCACCACGTCCCACGCGAGCCCGATCCGCTCGAGTCCGAGGATCAGCCAACCAGAGGGGTCGAGCTCGTACCAGCGCAGGCCGTGGAACGCCGACTGGGGAAAGGCGTGGTGGTTGTGGTGCCAGGCCTCTCCTAACGAAGGCAGCGCGAGCCAGAAGACGTTCGTCGACTGGTCGTCGGTGTCGAAGCGCCGGCTGCCGAAGAAGTGGCAGATCGAGTTGATCGACCAGGTGACGTGGTGCACGAGGAAGATCCGCACCAGCCCGGCCCACAGCAGCGCGCTGAGGCCGCCGTCGACGAGCGAGCCGCCGCTCAGCGCGAGGCCGAGCAGGAACGGCAGCCCGAGGCTGCCGAGCGCGATCAGCGGAAAGCTCCTGTTGATGCGCCGCATCGTGGGGTCCTCCACGAGGTCGCGCGCGAACCGTTTCGAGGACGCCTGCCCGTGCGTCTCGAACAGCCAGCCCACGTGTGCGTGCCACAGGCCCGCAGCCATGCCGCGCAGCCCGGCGCCGTGGCCGGCGTGAGGGCTGTGCGGGTCGCCCTCTTCGTCGGTGAACGTGTGGTGCTTGCGGTGGTCTGCGACCCAGTCGATCACCGGGCCCTGCAGCGACATCGACCCGAGGATCGCGAGCAGGTAGCGCAGCCACGGGCGCGTCTGGAACGCCCGGTGGGTGAGCAGGCGGTGGAAGCCCACGGTGATGCCGATCGCGGTCGCGAGGTACATCACGGCGAAGATCGCCAGGTCGCGGGGCCCGAGGAAGCGGTTCCAGAGCACCGCCGCCGCCGCGATCACTCCCAGGAACGGGATCACGACCGCGGCGATGTTGACGTTGCGCTCCAGGCGGGTCACTTGTTGTCCACTACTCAGGCTCGCCACTGAGGTTACGGCCCTTTACGGATGTTTCCCCAGTCGAGGGCTGTGAGGCTCGAAAGGCCCTCAGCTCAGGGTGGCCCTTGAAGGCCAGCAGAAAATCTGCCACACTGGCACTCAGATTTATAAAGCGTCTTAGAAGGAGCATTTTCACATGGCCAAGACCATAGGCATCGACCTCGGTACGACGAACTCGTGCATGGCCGTGCTGGAGGGTGGCGAGCCCACCGTCATCGAGAACTCCGAGGGTGGCCGCACGACCCCGTCCGTGGTCGCGTTCGCCGCCTCGGGCGAGCGTCTCGTCGGCACCGTCGCCAAGCGCCAGGCCGTCACCAACCCGCAGAACACCGTCTTCTCGATCAAGCGCTTCATGGGCCGCAAGGAGGGCGAAGTCAAGGAGGAGGAGTCGATCGTCCCCTACAAGGTCGTCTCCGGCCCCAACGGCGACGCCCGCGTGGAAGCGGCCGGCGAGCAGCACTCCCCGCCGGAGATCTCCGCGATGATCCTGCAGAAGCTCAAGTCCGACGCGGAAGCATATTTGGGCGAGACGGTCGACTCGGCCGTGATCACCGTCCCCGCGTACTTCAACGACGACCAGCGTCAGGCGACCAAGGACGCCGGCAAGATCGCGGGGCTCGACGTCAAGCGCATCATCAACGAGCCGACCGCCGCGTCGCTCGCCTACGGCCTCGACAAGGAGTCCGACCAGACGATCCTCGTGTTCGACCTCGGCGGCGGCACGTTCGACGTGTCCGTGCTGGAGATCGGCGACGGCGTGTTCGAGGTCAAGTCCACCGCCGGCGACAACCACCTCGGCGGCGACAACTTCGACAAGGCGATCGTCGACTGGCTCGTGTCCGAGTTCAAGAAGAGCCAGGGCATCGACCTGTCGGCCGACCCGATGGCGCTGCAGCGTCTGTACGAGGCCGCGGAGAAGGCGAAGATCGAGCTCTCCACCACCCAGGAGACGCAGATCAACCTGCCGTTCATCACCGCCGACGCCTCCGGGCCGAAGCACCTCGACACGCGCGTCACGCGCGCCAAGCTCGCCGAGCTCACCTCCGACCTGCTCGACCGCGTGGTCGCGCCGGTGCGCCAGGCTATGGACGACGCGAAGAACAAGGGCGTCAAGGAGATCGACCACATCGTGCTCGTCGGCGGCATGACCCGCTCGCCGGCGGTGCAGGAGAAGGTCAAAGAGCTGACCGGCAAAGAGCCCCACCGCGGGGTCAACCCCGACGAGGTGGTCGCGGTCGGCGCGGCGATCCAGGCGGGCGTGCTCGCGGGCGACGTCAAGGACGTGCTGCTGCTCGACGTCACGCCGCTGACGCTCGGCATCGAGACCAAGGGTGGCGTGATGACGAAGCTGATCGAACGCAACACCACGATCCCGACGCGCAAGGGCGAGGTGTTCTCGACCGCCGAGGACAACCAGCCTTCGGTCGAGATCCACGTGCTCCAGGGCGAGCGCGAGATGGCCCAGTACAACAAGTCGCTCGGCAAGTTCCAGCTCACCGGCATCCCGCCGGCGCCGCGAGGCATCCCGCAGATCGAGGTCGCATTCGACATCGACGCCAACGGCATCCTCAACGTGTCGGCCAAGGATCTCGGCACGGGCAAGGAGCAGAAGATCGAGATCAAGGCCGGATCGGGCCTGTCGGACGACGAAATCAAGAACATGGTCACCGACGCCGAGTCGCACGCCGAGGAGGACCGCAAGGCACGCGAGCTGGCCGAGGCGCGCAACAACGCCGAGAACGCCGCCTACCAGGCCGAGCGCCAGCTGGCCGACCTGGGCGACCAGGTCGACGCCGACTCCAAGGGTCGCATCGAGGAGGCGATCAAGGAGGTCCGCGAGGTGCTCGAGTCCGAGGACGCCGCCGCGATCAACGTCAAGGCAGAGGCTCTGCAGACGGCGTTCCACGCGGTCTCCGAGGCGATGTACCAGCGCGCCCAGGAGGAGCAGGCGGCGGCGTCACCGAACGGATCCGCGGCTGACGGCGCCGAGTCCACCTCCTCCGATGACGAGGACGTGGTGGATGCCGAGGTCGTCGACGAGCCGAAGGCATAAGGCCCAATGAGCGACATCGACCAGACCGTCGAGGAGCAGTACGAGGAGGACGCCGACGCGCCGCCGCAGCAGGACGGCGCGTCGGTCGACGCCGATGAGCTCGCCGAGGCCGCTCAGGTCGCCGAGATCGAGGAGGACCTCGACGAGCTCGTCAAGACGGCCGCCCAGCGCGACGAATACCTCGCGCTCGCGCAGCGCACGCAGGCGGACTTCGAGAACTACCGCAAGCGGGTTGCTCGCGACGCCGCGGCAGCCCGTGACCGAGGCGTGAGCTCGCTCGCGAAGGAGCTGCTGCCGGCGCTCGACAACCTCGACCGGGCGCTGGAGGCGGCCGCCGAGGACGACCCGCTTCTGCAGGGGGTGCGCCTCGTGCGCGCGGAGCTGAAGGCGGCGCTCGTGCGTGCGGGCGTCGAGTCCTTCTGTCCGCTCGCCGAGCCCTTCGACCCGTCGGTGCACGAGGCGGTCGCCACCGCCGAGCAGCCGCCCGGCGGCAGTCCCAGCGGCACCGTCGTCGAGGTCTACCAGGATGGCTACAGGCTGGGCGACAGCATCCTCCGCCCGGCCCGCGTGGTCGTGGCCGCATAGCGGGAAGGAACCGAATGGCAACGCGACCCGACTACTACAAGACGCTCGGGGTCGACAAGAAGGCGACCGCCGAGGACATCAAGAAGGCCTACCGCAAGCTCGCGCGCCAGTACCACCCGGATCGCAACCCGGACGACAAGCAGGCGGAGGCGCGCTTCAAGGAGATCTCCCAGGCCCACGACGTGCTGGGCGACCCGGAGAAGCGCAAGCAGTACGACAGCGGCAGCGGCCCGTTCGCGACCGGCGCCGGCCCGGCGGGTGGCTTCGGCGGCTTCGGCAACTTCGACTTCGACGCGTCCTCGATGGGGGACATCCTCTCGAACCTGTTCGGAGGCTCGGCCAGCGGCCGGCGCGTGCGCACCAAGCCGCGCGCCGAGCGCGGCGCGGACCTCGAGGCGCAGGTGTCGATCACGTTCGACCAGGCGGTCACGGGCGCGCAGGTCCCGCTGCAGGTGCCGATGCACGACACGTGCAACACCTGCCGCGGCACGGGCGCCAAGCCCGGCACCACGCCGTCGGTGTGCCCGCGCTGCGAGGGCCGCGGGATCGAGACCCAGGGCCAGGGGATGTTCTCCATCTCCCAGCCGTGCTCGCGCTGCGGCGGGGCCGGCACGGTGATCGAGGATCCCTGTCCGACGTGCAAGGGCAGCGGCGCGGTGCGCACCGTCAAGAAACTGCGCGTCAACATCCCCGCGGGCGTGCGCGACGGCAGCCGCATCCGCCTCGCCGGCAAGGGCGAGCCCGGTCGCCAGGGCGGACCGCCCGGCGACCTCTACCTGATCACCCACGTCGAGCCCTCGTCGCTGTTCAAGCGCAAGGGAGACAACCTCGAGGTCGAGGTGCCGCTCACGATCCCCGAGGCGCTGCGAGGAGCGGAGGTGCAGGTGCCGACGCTCAACGGGACCAAGACGCTGCGCGTGCGCCCCGGCACCGCGCACGGCACCGTCCAGCGCCTGCGCGGCGAGGGACCGCCGAAGCTCGGCGCCGGCAAGTCCGGCAAAGGCGACATCCACTACCGCTTCGTGATCGACGTCCCGCACGATCTCAGCGAGGAGCAGCAGAAGGCTGTGGAGGAGCTGTCGAAGACGCTCGACGGCGACCCGCGCGCGGGTCTGTTCGAGGCCGCGAAGGAGACCGGCGATGGTTCGTAAGGTGACCCACATCGAGGTCGAGACCGACCGTGGCGTGTTCATGATCTCCGTCGCCGCGCAGCTCGCCAACCTGCACCCGCAGACGCTGCGCATGTACGAGGCGCGCGGCCTGATCGAGCCGAAGCGCTCCTCCAAGGGCACGCGCCTCTACTCCCAGGACGACGTCGACAAGCTCAGGCGCATCCAGGAGATGACCGCGGAGCTCGGCCTCAACCTCGCGGGCGTCGAGCGGGTGCTGCGCCTGGAGGAGGAGATCGACGACATGCACGCGCGCATCGAGGAGATCGAGCTGCAGGCGCTGCAGGCGCAGGTGCGCCTCGCCGAAGAGCTCGAGCAGGTGCGCCGCTCCTTCCGCGCCGAGCTGACCGTCCCCTATCGCGGCGGACGCGAGCTGGTGCGCGCCGTCGACGCCCGCTCGCCGTTCCGCATCAAGCCCAAGAGGAGGCCCGATGACGCCGCCTAACGGAGGGACCCCGCCCACCCCCGGCGCCCAGCAGCAGCAGGAGGAGGAGCAGACGCCGCTGGAGCGCTTCGGCCGCGACCTGACCGAGATGGCCGAGCAGGGCCGCCTGGATCCGGTGATCGGTCGCGACGAGGAGATCAGGCGCGTGATCCAGGTGCTGAGCAGGCGCACCAAGAACAACCCCGTGCTGATCGGCGAGCCCGGCGTGGGCAAGACGGCGATCGTCGAGGGCCTGGCGCGCAGGATCGTCTCCGGGGACGTGCCCGAGACGCTGCGCGAGCGACGCGTGATCGCGCTCGACATGGGCTCGCTGATCGCCGGCGCGGCCTACCGCGGCGAGTTCGAGGAGCGCCTGAAGGGCGTGCTCAAGCAGGTCTCGGACGCCGAAGGCGCGATCATCCTGTTCCTCGACGAGCTGCACACGATCGTCGGCGCCGGCGCCGCCCAGGGCTCGGTGGACGCGTCCAACCTGCTCAAGCCGATGCTCGCGCGCGGGGAACTTCGCGCCGTCGGCGCCACCACGCTCGACGAGTACCGCAAGTACATCGAGAAGGACGCCGCGCTCGAGCGTCGCTTCCAGCCGGTGACGGTCGGAGAGCCGACCGTGCAGGACACGATCGCGATCCTGCGCGGCCTGAAGGAGCGCTACGAGGTGCACCACAAAGTGGGCATCCAGGACAGCGCGCTGATCGCGGCCGCCACGCTCTCGCACCGCTACATCGCCGACCGCTTCCTGCCGGACAAGGCGATCGACCTGGTCGACGAGGCGGCGTCGAAGATTCGGATCGAGATCGACTCTGTGCCGACGGAGATCGACGAGGTCAACCGCCGCGTGATGCAGCTGGAGATCGAGCGCACGTCGCTGCGCAAAGAGAAGGACGCCGCTTCCAAGGAGCGCCGGGAGGCGATCGAGCGCGAGCTGGTCGACCTGAAGGCGCGCGCGGAGGCGATGACGGCGCAGTGGGAGAAGGAGAAGGAAGCGATCGGCGGTGTGTCGGAGCTGAAGGAGCGCCTCGAGCAGGCCAACACCGAGATGGAGCGGGTGGTGCGCGAAGGCGACCTGAACCGCGCGGCCAAGCTCCGCCACGGAGACATCCCGCAGCTCGAACAGCAGCTGGCCGAACAGGAAACCAGGGCCCGCGAAGACGACGGCGCCGATCAGGAGGTCGCTCACCCGGTGTTCCTCAAAGAGGAGGTCGACGCCGACGACGTGGCCGAGGTCGTGGCCCGCTGGACCGGGATCCCCGTCAGCCGATTGATGGAAGGCGAAACGGAGAAGCTCGTGCACATGGAGGATCGCCTGCACGAACGCGTCGTCGGCCAGGACGAGGCGATCGAGGCGGTCGCCACCGCGCTGCGCCGCTCGCGCGCCGGCCTGCAGGATCCCGACCGCCCGATCGGCTCGTTCCTGTTCCTCGGCCCCACGGGCGTCGGCAAGACCGAGCTGGCGCGTGCGCTGGCGGAGTTCATGTTCGACTCCCAGGACGCGATGATCCGGATCGACATGTCCGAGTACATGGAGAAGCACTCCGTCTCACGGCTGCTCGGCGCGCCCCCCGGCTATGTCGGCTACGAAGAGGGCGGACAGCTGACGGAGGCCGTCAGGCGCCGCCCCTACTCGGTGGTACTGCTCGACGAGATCGAGAAGGCCCACTCGGACGTGTTCAACACGCTGCTGCAGGTGATGGACGACGGGCGCCTCACCGACGGACAGGGCCGCACGGTCGACTTCAAGAACACCGTCCTGATCATGACCTCCAACCTGCCGGTCCCGGCGGGTCTGCCCGACGTTCAGGTGCGCGGCGCGCTGCTGGAGCACTTCAAGCCCGAGTTCATCAACCGCCTCGACGACATCGTGCGCTTCGAGGCGCTCACGCGCGAGCAGCTGTCGGAGATCGTCGAGCTGCAGGTGGCGCTCGTGGTCAAGCGCGTCGCCGAGCGCGGCGTACAGCTGACGCTCAGCGAGAGTGCGCGCGAGATGCTCGGCAACATGGGCTATGACCCGACCTACGGCGCCCGCCCGCTGCGACGCGTGATCCAGAAGCAGCTCGTCGACCGTCTCGCGCTCGCGCTGCTGCAGGGTGATATCCGCACCGGCGATTCGGTGAACGTCGATACGCGCGAAGGTGAACTGGTGTTGGAGACGGCGGCTGGCGAGGACGCGGCTGGCTGAGGCTGGCGCAAAGCGCTCGGATCGGGTAGAACCGCACCAGGCGGCCAGCGCGCCGCGACCAACCACCTGACGCCAACCTTCGGAGGAGCCATGCCCACGTACATCATGCTCTCGACCCTCACCCCCGAGGGCGTGCAGACGGTCAAGAACAACCCGCAGCGCATCCAGGAGGTCAACAAAGAGGTCGAGCAGCTCGGCGCGCACGTCAAGGCGCAGTGGGCGACCCTCGGCCACGTCGACTTCATCTCGGTCGTCGAGGCTCCCGACGAGGCCACGATGGCACGCGTGTCGCTCGAGCTGGGCTCGCGCGGGACCGGCCGTTACGAGACGCTCTCGGCGATCCCGATAGCGGATTTCATCGCCTCTCTGTAACGTAGCCGGCATGGACAGGCCGACAAGCGCGCCGGGCATATCGCTCGTGCCAGAGCCGATGGAGGAAGCAGAAGTGCAGGCGCAGCTCGACGACATCGACGTGGACGCCCCGCGCGTGGGCATCGTGATGGGCTCCAAGAGCGACATGGAGACGATGGAGAAGGCCGCGAAGGAGCTCGAAGAGCGCGGCATCCTGCACGAGATGCGCGTCATGTCCGCCCACCGCGAGCCGGACGTCGTCGCGGAATACGCAAAGAACGCGCGCATGCGCGGGCTGCGCGTGATCATCGCCGGCGCGGGCATCTCGGCGGCCCTCCCGGGCGCGGTTGCCGCGCACACAGACCTCCCTGTCATAGGCGTGCCGCTCTCGGGCCGCCTCACCGCCGCGGGCGGACTCGACGCGATCCTCTCGATCGTGCAGATGCCTCCCGGCGTGCCGGTGGCCTGTGTGGGCCTGGACAACCCGCGCAACGCGGCCATCCTCGCCGCGCAGATCCTCGGCGCATGATCTCCCGCTACAGCCGCCCCGACCTGGCGGCCCTGTGGACCGACCAGGCGCGGATGGAGGCCTGGCGGCGTGTGGAGGTGGCCGCCTGCGAGGAGCTGCCCTCGTTGCTCGGCGACGGCGGTCCCGGCGAGGCGGAGCTGGAGGCGATCCGCGCGGCGTGCTTCACCGTGGCGGAGGTGAACGAGCGCGAGCGTACGACCGACCACGACATGGCGGCGTTCGTGGACGTGCTCGCCGCCTCCGCGGGCGAGGCGGGGCGCTGGATCCACTTCGGGCTGACCTCCTCCGACGTGCTCGACACGGCGCTCGCGCTGCAGCTGCACGAGGCCGGACAGGTGATCGCAGCGGGAGCGCATGAGCTGGTCAACGCCTTCGCCACGCGCGCGCGCGAGCACGCCGACACGCTGTGCGTGGGGCGCACCCATGGGGTCCACGCTGAGCCGACCACGTTCGGGATCAAGCTCGCGGGCTTCGCCTTCGAGGCCCACCGCAACGCGATCCGCCTCGACCGCGCCTTCGAGCAGGTCGCCGTGGGCGCGCTGTCGGGCGCGGTCGGCACCTACGCCGCGACCGGCCCCGAGTTCGAGAAGCGCGTGCTCGATCGTCTGGGCCTCGCGCGCGAGGACGTCTCCACGCAGGTCGTGCCACGCGACCGCCATGCGGAGCTGCTGAGCGCGATCGCGCTCGCGGGAGCGGGGCTGGAGCGCTTCGCCACCGAGCTGCGCCACCTGCAGCGCACCGAGGTGCGCGAGGCGCAGGAGCCGTTCCGCTCCGGGCAGAAGGGCTCCTCGGCGATGCCGCATAAGCGCAACCCGATCAAGAGCGAGCAGATCTCGGGGCTCGCGCGCGTGCTGCGCGGCAACGCCCAGGCGGGCCTCGAGAACGTCGCGCTGTGGCACGAGCGCGACATCTCCCACTCCTCCGTCGAGCGCATCGTGCTGCCCGACTCCACGATCCTGCTCGACTACCTACTGCACCGCACGATCGCGCTCGTGCGGGACATGACGGTGGACGCCGAGCGGATGCGCGCGAACCTCGAGTTGACGCACGGCGCGCTGTTCTCCCAGCGCGTGCTGCTCGCGCTCGTCGAGGCGGGCTCCTCCCGCGACGACGCCTACCGCGTCACGCAGGAGCTCGCGCAGTACGCGTGGGATCACGGGACGCCGCTGCGCGACCTGCTCGCCGAGGACGACCGCGCGAGCGCCCTCGACCTCGACGCGATCTTCGACTACTCGCACTACACGCGCCACGCCGAGGCGATCCTCGCGCGTCTCGACGAGATCGCCTGACAGCATCCGGGCGGCGGGTCCGAGTCGGTTGCTAGCATCGCCCCACGTGACCCCCCTGCTCGCCGACCTGCCCCTCCTCGCCAGCGGGAAGGTGCGCGAGATGTACGAGCTGCCGGGCGCCGAGCGGCGCCTGCTGATGGTCGCGAGCGACCGCATCTCCACCTACGACGCGGTCCACCCGACGCTGATCCCGGACAAGGGCAAGGTGCTCACGGGGCTGTCGGTGTTCTGGTTCGAGAAGACCGGCCACATCGTCGCCAACCACCTCGTCTCCGCCACCGACGGCGTGCCGGAGTCCGAGCGCGGTCGCGCGCTGGCGGTGAAAGCGCTCGCGATGCTGCCGGTGGAGTGCGTGGTGCGCGGCTACATCACGGGCTCCGGCTGGAAGGACTACCAGGCGACGGGCAGCGTGTCGGGGATCGAGCTGCCGCCGGGGCTGCGCGAGTCCGAGCAGCTGCCGCAGCCGATCTTCACGCCCTCCACGAAGGCCGAGACGGGCCACGACGAGGCGATCGACTTCGATCGCGCGGCGGAGCTGGTGGGCGACCGCGAGCTGATGCAGCGTGTGGCTGATGTGTCGATCGAGCTGTACTCGTTCGCCGCGGAGCACGCGCGCGCCCACGGCGTGATCCTCGCGGACACCAAGTTCGAGTTCGGGATCGACGAGAGCGACCCGGCCCGGCCATTGGTGGTCGGCGACGAGGTGCTGACGCCGGACTCCTCGCGCTACTGGCCCGCGGACGGCTACGAGCCCGGCCGCGGACAGCCGAGCTTCGACAAGCAGTACGTGCGCGACTGGGCCTCGGCGAGCGGCTGGGACAAGAAGCCTCCCGCCCCCGCGATCCCCGACGACGTGGTCGCCGGCACCCGCGCGCGCTACGTGGAGGCGTACGAGCGCATCACCGGCCAGCCGTTCCAGGCGTGGCTCGATCGCTCTGGCGCGAGCGCCGCCGGCGAGCCTGCGTGAGGGCGCGTGTCCTGATCCGCCCGAAGGAGGGCATCCTCGACCCGCAGGGCGTCGCCGTCGAGCGCGCGCTTCCCGCGCTCGGCTTCTGCGGGGTCGCCAACGTCCACATCGGACGGCTGGTCGAGCTGGACGTGGAGGACCCGTCGCAGCTGGAGGCGATGTGCGAGAAGCTGCTCGCCAACCCGCTCGTCGAGGACTACGAGATCCAGATGCTCGGCGGTGACCTGTGAGTATGTGCAGGTGTATATGTGCATGTGCTAATGTAGGCGTATGTCTTCCTCTGCTTCCCTGACACGCAGAACCCAACTGCTGCTCGATGACGAGTTGCATCGGCGTCTGCGCGAGACAGCTGCGCAAAGGGGAATCTCGATGGGGGCGCTGATCCGCGAGGCGATTGACGAGAAGCTCTCCAGCACCCAGGATGCTCGCGCTCAGGCGATTCAGGAGCTGCTCGACGCGGAGCCAATGCCCGTCCAGGATTGGCCGATCATGAAGCGGCAGATGATCGAAGACATGAACGCTGGCGGTATGAGCCTGCTCGACACGTACGAGTGACCTGCCAGTGCGCAGGTTCCTCTTCGACACCGGCGTCTTCATCTACGCGCTTGGAGGCGATCACCCATACCGTGAGCCATGCAGGGCCATCCTGCGCGAGGTGCAGGAGAGGCGCCTCGCGGCCGAGGCCAGCGTCGAGTTGATTCACGAGCTCGCCTATGTCCGCATGCGCCAGGTGGGACGCCGCGCGGACGCCGCGCGCTCCGCTCACGCAGTCAGGCGTTCCTTTTCGTTGCACACGGTCGAGCCGAACGACATGGAGCGCGCACTGGACCTGTGGTCCGAACACGAGCGGCTCGACGTACGCGATGCGATCTTTGCGGCCCAGGCTCTCAATCGCGGTATCGATGCGATTCTCAGCCCCGATACGGACTTCGATGGCATATCTGGGCTCGAGCGGATCGACCCGGGAGACGCTGAGGCCGTCGCGGCGCTGGCATGAAGTTCGGCGTCCTCCAGTTTCCGGGTAGCTGCGACGAGGTCGACGCGCTGAACGCCGCGAGGCGGGTGGCCGACGCGGAGCTGATCTGGCACGGCGACCGCGACCTGAAAGGCGCCGACGCGATCGTCGTCCCCGGCGGGTTCTCCTACGGCGACTACCTGCGCGCGGGTGCGATCGCGCGCTTCAGCCCCGCGATGGAGTCGGTGATCTCCTTCGCAAACGACGGCGGCCTCGTGCTGGGGATCTGCAACGGCTTCCAGGTTCTGTGCGAGGCGCACCTGCTGCCGGGGGCGCTGCTCGGCAACGCGAACCTGCGCTTCACCTCGCGCCAGGTGCAGCTCGAGGTGATCAACAGCGGCGGCTCGTTCACGATGGGCTGCGCGCTCGGCGAGCGCCTGTCGATCCCCGCCAAGCACGCGTGGGGGCGCTACCACGCCGACCCCGACACGCTCGCCGCGATGGACCGAGCGGGGCAGTTCGTGCTGCGCTACGCGCCCGGCGAGAACTTCAACGGCTCCGTCCACGACATCGCGGGCGTGTGCAACGAGCGCGGCAACGTGTTCGGCATGATGCCCCACCCCGAGCACGCGGTCGACGAGCTCACGGGCGGCTCCGCGGACGGGCTGAAGATCTTCCAGTCGATGCGCCTCGCCGTCGAGGGCGCGCGTGTCTGAGGTCGAGCAGATGCCTGGCCTGCAGGACGCGCTCGCGCTCGGGCTGACCGCCGCGGAGTATGAGCTCGTGTGCGAGAAGCAGGGGGGGCAGGCGCCCAACCAGGTCGAGCTGGCGATGTACTCGTTGCTGTGGAGCGAGCACTGCGCCTACAAGCACTCCAAGAAGCTGCTCCGCAGCCTGCCGACGGAGGGCGCGGCCGTGGTGATGGGTCCGGGAGAGAACGCCGGCGCGGTTGACGTCGGCGGCGGTCTCGTGTGCGCGTTCAAGGTCGAGTCGCACAACCACCCCAGCGCGGTCGAGCCGTTCCAGGGCGCGGCCACGGGGGTCGGCGGCATCCTGCGCGACATCTTCGCCATCGGCGCGCGCCCGATCGCGGTGCTCGACTCGCTGCGCTTCGGGGAGCCGGGCACGGGAGGCGGCGATGGCTCCCGGGCGCGCTACCTGCTCGACGGCGCGGTGTCGGGGATCGGCCACTACGGCAACTCGATCGGCGTGCCGACCGTCGGCGGCGAGGTGTACTTCGAGGGCCCCTACGAGCAGAACTGCCTCGTAAACGCGATGGCGCTCGGCCTCGCGCCGCGCGAGCAGCTGATCCGCAGCGCCGCCGCCGGCCCCGGCAACGTGCTGATCCTGTTCGGCGCCTCCACCGGGCGCGACGGCATCGGCGGCGCGTCGGTGCTCGCCTCCGCGGAGCTCGGCGAGGGCGACGCGGACAAGCGCCCCACGGTGCAGGTGGGCGACCCGTTCGAGGAGAAGAAGCTGCTCGAGTGCTCGCTCGAGCTGCTCGCACGCGGCCTGATCGTCTCGCTGCAGGACCTCGGCGCCGCCGGCCTCACCTCCTCCGCGTCGGAGATGGCCTCCAAGGGCGAGGTTGGGATCGACATCGACGTCGCCAGGGTCCCGCTGCGCGAGCCCGGCATGGAGCCGTTCGAGGTGATGGTCAGCGAGTCCCAGGAGCGGATGCTCTGTGTGGTCGAGCCCGCGAACGTGGACGCGGTGATGGCGCTGTGCGAGAAGTGGGAGGTCAACGGCGCCGCGATCGGCGTCGTCACAGACTCCGGGCGGATGCGCGTGCTCGATGACGGCGAGCTCGTGGGGGACATGCCAGTGCGCGCGCTCGTTGACGACTGCCCGCTCTACGACCTGCACCCGGTCAAGCCGAGTGAGCCGGTCTACCCCGCACCCGCGGCCACGCCCGGCGTGTCGCTCGACGCCTCGCCCCGCGAGACGCTGCTCGCGCTGCTCTCCAGCCCGAACATCGCCTCGCGCCGCCCGCTCTTCGAGCAGTACGACTCGATCGTCCAGTCCCGTACCGTGCGCCGCCCCGAGCAGGCTGACGCGGCCGTGCTGCTGCTCCCCGACGGCAGCGCGCTGGGCGTGTCGATCGATTGCAACGGTCGGCGCGTAGCCGCCGACCCCTACCGCGGCACGATCGAGGCGGTGCTCGAGTGCGCCGCGAACCTCGCGTGCGTCGGCGCTCAGCCGCTCGGCACCACCAACAACCTCAACTTCGGCAACCCCGAGAAGCCGCACATCGCGTGGCAGCTCACCGAAGCGGTCCGCGGCCTCGGCGAGGCGTGCCGCGCGCTCGACGCGCCGATCGTCGGCGGCAACGTGTCGCTCTACAACGAGGGCGCCACCGGCCCCATCTACCCCACGCCTGTCATCGGCATGGTCGGCCGCCTCCCCGACGCGCGCCGCGCCGGGCGGCTGGGCTTCGCGAAGGAGGGCGACGCGATCGCGCTCGTCGGGCCGTTCAACCCCGCGCTGCCCGCGAGTGAGTTGGCGAAGCTGCTCGGCCACGCGCTCCCCGACGGCCTGCCCGAGATCGACATCGACGCCGTGCGCGCCACCCACGCGGCCATCCGCGACGCCGTGCGCGCGGGCGACCTGTCGAGCGCCCACGACATCGCCGAGGGCGGCCTCGCGACCGCGCTCGCCGAGTGCTGCCTCGCGGGAGACGTCGGCGCTCTGGTCGACATCGCGGCGGTAGCCACGGACGCCACCGACGCGCTCTTCGGCGAGGGCCCGGGCGGGTTCGTCGTCAGCGGCCCCGCCGAGGCGCTGAGCGAGCTGGGCGCCCATGCGCCGGTGCTCGTGCTCGGCGCGGTGGGCGGCCGGGAGATGGAGATAAATCACTCGGGCGCGAATGTCAACCTCAGCGCAACGCTCGCCGAGCTTTCCGAGTCACACGGCGCGCTCGCCGATCTCTTCTCATGATGGTCGGCCCAACACGCCCTGCTAGCTTGTTGGGAATGCGTGACGGACCGCGCGATGAGTGCGGAGTCTTCGGTTTGTACGCTCCCGGTCACGAGGTGTCCCGGTTGTCGTACTTCGCCCTGTACGCGCTCCAGCACCGCGGGCAGGAGTCAGCCGGCATCGCCGCTGCCGACCGCGGTGGGCACATCATCACCCGCCGCGAGCTCGGGCTCGTCAACCAGGTGTTCACCGAGAACGACCTGCGCACGCTCGCCGGCGAGCTCGCGATCGGCCACGTGCGCTACTCCACCACCGGCTCCAACGCCTGGGAGAACTCCCAGCCGGTGCAGCGCTCAGAGGGCACCAACGGCTCCAAGCGCGAGGTCGCGCTCGCCCACAACGGCAACCTCATCAACGCCGTCGAGCTGCAGGAGGAGCTGCTCGAGCGCGGCGTCACGTTCAGCTCCACCTCCGACTCCGAGATCGTCGCCGCGATGATCGCCACGCACCCCTCCGACAGCGTCGAGGACGCCATCGCCGAGGTGCTGCCGCGGCTGCGAGGAGCGTTCTCGATCGTCGTCATGACCAAGGACCGCGTCGTCGCGTTCCGCGACCCGCACGGTCTGCGCCCGCTGGCCATCGGCGCGATTTATCCGGACCCCACCCACCCCGACGCCGACCAGGAGACCCGCTACTGCGTCGCCAGCGAGTCGTGCGCGTTTGACATCATCGGCGCCAAATACGTCCGCGACGTAGAGCCCGGCGAGCTCGTCACGCTCGGCGCCGAGGGCCTTGAGAGCCGCATGGTCATGCCGGGCGAGCGGCGCGCGTTCTGCGTGTTCGAGTACATCTACTTTGCCCGCCCCGACTCGCGCATGAACGAGCAGGTGCTGCAGGTAGCGCGCGGGCGCATGGGCGAGATCCTGTGGCGCGAGTCGCCCGTCGACGCGGATCTCGTCATCGCCGTGCCCGACTCCGGCAACCCCGCCGCCCGCGGCCTCGCGCGCGCCGCCGGCCTGCCCCAGGACGACGGCTTCGTCAAGAACCGCTACGTCGCGCGCACGTTCATCCAGCCCGGGCAGGAGCTGCGCAAGCATGGGCTGCGGCTCAAGTTCAACCCCCTGCCCGAGGTCATCGCCGGCAAGCGGCTGGTGGTGGTCGACGACTCGATCGTGCGCGGCAACACCACCCGCCAGATCGTCCAGATGCTCCGCGACGCCGGCGCCAAGGAGATCCACATGCGCATCTCCGCGCCGCCCATCAAGCACCCCTGCCACTACGGCATCGACATGTCCACCCGCGAGGAGATGATCGCCCACGGGCGCACCACCGAGGAGGTCGCCGCCGAGCTCGGCTGCGACTCCCTGCACTACCTCTCGATGGAGGGTGTCTACGAGGCGGTCCGTGGCAAGCCCGCCACCCACTGCGACGCATGCTTCAGCGGCAACTACCCGCTCGCCGGAAGCGACGGCGCAGCGGGGAAGTACTCGCTCGAGGAGCAGCCGGAGACCACCGGTCCGTCGCTCCCCCTCGTCAGCGCCTGAGCGCTAGCTGAAGTGGTAGTCGCGGGCGCCCGACGCGTCGTTGTGGCGGTTGTTGTACGGCCGGTGAGAGATCATCTCTCCGTCGCCTCGCTCTGAGCGCAGGCCGAAGCCGAGCGCCGCGACGATGATGAGGGTTACGAGGATTGCTGTGAACATGGGCCTGTCCTGTGTTTCGATGATCGAGGGAACGTGCTTTCCCAGACATCGACGCCGCACGCGCCCCCGCTGACAGTAGTTTGGTGCACGCCGGCAGCGGACTATGTGTGATGGGTCACAGCTATCGTGCGGATCGCGTGACCGACTCACTTCCCATCGCCGTGCTGGTATCAGGGACCGGCACCAACCTGGGGGCGCTGCTGGAGACGGTGCACGAGGCGCAGGCAGAGATCGTGGGGGTGGCTTCGAGCATCGCCGGAGTGCCGGCGCTCGAGCGGGCCGATGCGGCGGGCGTGCCCACGGCCGTGTTCCCCCGCGGCGAGTATCCCGACCGTGGTGCCCGCGACGATGCGCTCGCCGACTGGATCGAGGAGCGCGGCGCGCGGCTGGTGGTGCTCGCCGGCTACATGGAGCTGCTCGGCGCCCCGTTCCTCGACCGCTTCCCCGACGCGGTCATCAACGTCCACCCGTCGTTGCTGCCCGCGTTCACCGGCCTCAATGCGATCGAGCAGGCGCTCTCCTACGGGGTGAAGGTGTTCGGCGTGACCGTGCACTTCGTCGACGCGGGCGTCGACTCCGGCTGCGTGATCCTCCAGCGCGCCGTCGAGCTGCCCCACGCGCGCGACCCGCAGGAGGTGCTCGCCGCGCTGCGCCCGCTCGAGCACGCGCTGCTGCCGCAGGCCGTGCGGCTGATCGCCGCCGGTGCGCTGAGGGCCGACCCGGAGAACCCGCGCAGGCAGCTGATCGATCGCGCGGCGCTCGCCGCGGACGAAGGATAGGCTCCGGGCAGATGGCCTCAGACGGCGAGCACACCACCGATCGCGCAGCCGGGATCGAGCGTGCCGCGCCCGGCGAGGTGCGGCTGCGCAGGGCGCTGCTGTCGGTCTCCGACAAGCGCGGGATCGTCGACTTCGCCCGAGGCCTGGCCGATCTGGGCGTGGAGATCGTCTCCACCGGCGGCACCTCGCGCGAGCTCGAGGGCGCCGGGATCGTGGTGCGCTCGATCGAGGACTTCACCGGCTTTCCCGAGATCATGGACGGGCGCGTCAAGACGCTGCACCCGCGCCTCTACGCGGGGCTGCTCGCGCGGCGCGACCAGGACGCCCACCTGAGCGCCGCCGAGGGGCAGGGGATCGAGCAGGTGGACCTCGTGTGCGTGAACCTCTACCCGTTCGAGGAGACCGTCGCGCGCGGCGACGCCAGCGACGAGGAGATCGTCGAGAACATCGACATCGGCGGTCCCACCATGATCCGCGCCGCCGCCAAGAACGCGCCGTTCTCAGCCGTCGTCGTCGACCCCGAGGACTACGAGCAGGTGCTCGCCGAGCTGCGCTCCTCCGACGGCAGGCTGTCGCTAGGCACGCGTAAGGGGCTCGCCGCGAAGGCGTTCGCGTGCACCGCCCGCTACGACGCCGCCATCTCCACGTGGTTCGCCGCGCGCACGCACGAGGGCTTCCCGCCCACGTGGACCGACGCGTACGAGAAGGTCTCAGACCTGCGCTACGGCGAGAACCCGCACCAGCAGGCCGCCTACTACGCGCGCGTTGGCGCTCCCACCCACCTGCTCGCCGGCGTCGAGCAGCTGCACGGCAAGGAGCTGTCGTTCAACAACCTGCTCGACCTCTCCTCCGCACGCGAGCTCGTCGAAGGGCTCGACGGCGCCGCGTGCGCGATCGTCAAGCACAACAACCCCTGCGGCTGCGCCGTCGCCGCCACCGGCCAGGCCGCCTACGAACGCGCCTTCGCGTGCGACCCGCAGAGCGCCTACGGCGGCGTCATCGCCGTCAACCGTCCCGTCGACGGCGCGTTCGCCGCGGAGCTCGCCAAGCAGTTCATCGAGGTGCTGCTCGCGCCGAGCTACGACGCCGACGCGCTCGACGCGCTGCAGGTGAAGAAGAACGTGCGGCTGCTGCAGCTGAAGGACTGGCCCGAGCCGAGCACCGAGGTCGAAGGCAAGGGCGTGCTCGGCGGGATGCTCGTGCAGACGCGCGACGTCGTATCCGAGACGCGCGGGGAGATGCGCGTCGCGGGCACGCGCGAGCCGAGCGAGGCGCAGTGGCACGCGCTCGAGTTCGCCTGGCGCGTATGCCGCCACGTGCGCTCCAACGCGATCGTCATCGCCGCCGGCGACGGAGCTTCCGCGAGCGCCACCATCGGCATCGGCGCTGGGCAGATGAGCAGGGTCGACGCCGTGCGCATCGCCATCGAGAAGGCGCACGCGTTCCAGCCCGACCTCCTCTCGGGCGCGGTGCTCGCCTCCGACGCGTTCTTCCCGTTCGCCGACGGCCCGCAGCTCGCGATCGACGCGGGCGTCACAGCGATCGTCCAGCCCGGTGGGTCGGTGCGCGACGAGGAAGTCCTCGCCGCTGCCGATGCCGCGGACGTCGCGATGGTCTTCACCGACCGCCGCCACTTCAGGCACTAGCCGGACGCCCTCGCCTCGCCGCCGAAACCTGCCGTTCGAGCGGGGGGACTTGAAGAATGTGTTTTAACGATATATCGTGATGGTTCTTAGATAGCTCACGATAGGGAGTAGATATGTTTTCGCATCAAGTTCATTCGACAGGCGCAAAGCCCGGCTGCAGGTCGGGACGACACGGAGGAGGCGGCGAGCACAGCCGTCACTTCGCATACGGCCCGCGCGGCGAGTTCGGCGGGTTCGGCGGCCACCGCGGAGGACCGCGCGGTCGCGGACGCAAGGCGCGCCGTGGCGACATCCGCACGGCGGCGCTGCTGCTGCTCGCGGAGGAGCCGCGCAACGGCTACCAGATCATGCAGGAGGTCCAGGAGCGCAGCGGCGATGTCTGGAGCCCGAGCCCCGGCTCGGTCTACCCGGCGCTGGCTCAGCTCGAGGACGAGGGCCTGATCCGCTCCACCGAGCAGGACGGGCGCAAGCTGTTCGCGCTCACCGACGCCGGCCGCGAGGTCATCGACGCGCGCGGCAAGGATCGCCCCGCCCCGTGGGAGGAGATGGGCGACGAGTACAGCAACGACGCGCACGCGCTCGGCAAGCTCATGCGCGAGGTCGCGTTCGCGTTCGCCCAGGTGATGCGCACCGGCAGCGAGAGCCAGATCAAGGCCGCCCGCGAGATCCTTGCGGGAACACGCCGCGACCTCTATCGGGTTCTCGCGGATGGCGACGAGGACGGCGGTACGGTAGACCAAGGTAAGTGATCGAGCTGAGTTCTACGATGCCCCGCACCGCCCCGGCCGTCTCGGTCGACGGGCTCGTCAAGCGCTACGGCGAGCTCGAAGCGGTGCGGGGCATCGAGTTCGAGGTCCGCACCGGTGAGACGTTCGGCTTCCTCGGCCCCAACGGCGCGGGCAAGTCGACCACGATCAACATGCTCTGCACGCTCGCGCGCCCGAGCGCCGGCACCGCGCTCGTCGCCGGCCACGACGTGGTGAGCGAACGCGACGACGTCAGGCGCAACATCGGCCTCGTCTTCCAGGACACCACGCTCGACGGCTACCTCACCGCCGAGCAGAACCTGCGCCTGCACGCCGAGCTCTACGGCATGCCCCGCCAGACGATCCCCGAGCGCATCCGCCAGGTGATGGAGATGGTCGAACTGTGGGAGCGCCGCTCGCACCTCGTCAACACTTTCTCCGGCGGCATGAAGCGCCGCCTGGAGATCGCGCGTGGCCTCCTGCACTCGCCGCGCGTGCTGTTCCTCGACGAGCCCACCGTCGGCCTCGACCCGCAGACGCGCAGCTCGATCTGGGGCTACATCACGCGCCTGAAGCGCGAAGAGGACATCACGATCTTCCTCACCACCCACTACATGGACGAGGCCGAGTACTGCGACCGCATCGCGATCATGGACCAGGGTCGGATCGTCGTGCTCGACACGCCCGAGGCGCTCAAGGAGAGCGTCGGCAAGGACCGCGTGCAGATCCACACCGCCGACGACCACGCGGCGATCGACGCGCTGCGTGAGCGCTTCGGCATCGAGGCGCGGATCGCGGAAGGCGCGGTCACGTTCGGCGTGCCCGGCGGCGAGGAGTTCGTGCCGCGGCTGTTCTCCGAGCTCGGCCAGCAGATCCGCTCGGTGAGCGTCGCACGCCCCTCGCTCGACGACGTGTTCATGGCCTACACCGGCACCACCATCCGCGACGCCGAGGCCTCGAGCACCGATCAGATGCGCAACGTAGCGAGGATGCTGAGCCGCTGATGGCGACGGTGGCGGCGAAACCGACGGAGACCGCGCGGGTGCGTGTGCCGGTCCGCAGCGCTCGCAGCGAGGCGCGCGCGATCAAGATCGTGTGGAAGCGCGAGCTGATCCGCTTCTGGCGCGACAAGCTGCGAATGGTCACCTCGCTCGTGCAGCCGTTCCTGTTCCTGTTCGTGCTCGGCACCGGCCTCTCCTCGATCGCCTCCGCGGGCACGCGCGGCGTGGACTTCAAAACCTTCGTGTACCCAGGCGTGCTGTGCATGGCGGTGATGTTCACCGCGATGTTCTCCGCCGCGTCGATGGTCTGGGATCGGGAGTTCGGCTTCCTGCGCGAGATGATGGTCGCGCCCGTGAGGCGCAGCTCGCTGGTGCTTGGCAAGTGCCTCGGCGGCACCACGGTCGCGGCGTTCCAGGGCGTGATCGTGCTCGCCCTCGCGGGACTCGTGCACGTCCCCTACTCGCCGATCCTGATCCTCGAGGTGTTCGGCCTGCAGCTGCTGCTCGCGTTCTCGATCACCGCGTTCGGGATGATGGCCGCGGCGCGCGTCAAGCAGATGCAGTCGTTCATGGCGCTCACGCAGATGGCGATCATGCCGATGTACTTCATCTCCGGCGCGATGTTCCCCGTCTCGGGCCTGCCGCGGTGGCTCGCGATCCTCAACCGCATCGACCCGCTCACCTACGCCGTCGACCCGATGCGCAGGGCCGTGTTCGCGCACCTGAAGATCGGCGCGGTCGCGCGGCGGGCGCTCGATCCGGGTGTGACGTGGTGGGGATGGCACGTGCCCGGCCTGCTCGAGGCGGGCGTCGTCGCGGTGCTCGGCCTCGCGATGCTCGCCATTGCGATTGTTGAGTTCTCTCGCGTGGAGTGAAAGAAATTGCGCACGGCGCTCGGCGGCGGTGGTATGTTCGCGGCAGTGGCTGCGCTCGGTCCTGACACCCCCGCGCTGGAGCTCGCAGCGGCGCTGCGCGAGCGCAAGCTCTCCGCGGTCGAGCTGCTCGAGTCGTGCCTCGCGGCGGTCGATGCGCTGAACCCGCAGATCAACGCCGTCATCTGGCGTAACGACGACGACGCGCGCGCCGCGGCCGCGGACGCCGACCGCCGCCTCGCGGCCGGCGAGAGCGCGCCGTTCCTCGGCGTGCCGCTGCCGATCAAGGACCTCACGCCGGTCGCCGGCTGGCCCGTCACGTACGGATCGCACGGTGCCCCCGAGGGCGCGAGCGAGGAGAGCGAGCTGGTCGTCGACGCGCTCGCGCGCGCGGGCTTCGTGCTGTGCGGGCGCACCAACACCCCCGAGTTCGGTGTCATCACCGTCGCGGAGAACAGCCGCTACGGCGTCACCCGCAACCCCTGGGATCTCGACCGTTCGCCGGGCGGCTCCAGCGGCGGCGCGGCCGCGGCGGTGGCGGCGGGCATGTTCCCGATCGCCCACGCCAACGACGGCGGCGGCTCGATCCGCATCCCCGCCTCCTACTGCGGCCTCGTCGGCCTCAAGCCGAGCCGCGGGCGCGTGCCGCGGCTCGCGCAGAGCTGGCTCGGCGCGGTCGTCGAGGGCGTCGTGGCGCGCACCGTGGCCGACTCCGCGGCGGTGCTCGACTCGATCTCCTACTTCGACCCGTGCGCCTGGTACAACGCGCCCGCTCCCGCGCGCGCGTTCTCCCAGGAGGTGGGCGCCTCGCTGGGCTCGCTGCGGATCGGCCTGATGGCGCAGGCGCCGCTCGGCATCCCCACCGACGAGGCGTGCGTCGCGGCTGCGCGCGCGGCGGCGGCGATGCTCGAAGAGCTCGGCCACACGGTCGAGGAGGTCGAGGTGCCGACGATCTCCGAAGAGATGGTGCCGCCGTTCATCGCCCTCACCCAGGGCGGCCTGGCGGACTACGAGGGCGTCGACTGGACTGCGGTGGAGCCGCACATCGCCCACCAGCGCGGACTCAGCGGCGAGACCGGCGCATACGACTACGTGCTCGCGGCGCGCACTCTCGAGCTGCTCAGCCGCCGCGAGGTGGCGCGCTGGGGCAGGGACTTCGACGTGCTGCTCACACCCACCTCCGCGATCCTCCCGCCCGCGGCCGGCTCGGTGATGGCGGCCCAGCACGCGGCCCCCGACCAGCCGCTGTTCGACGTCGTAGCGAGCGTGTCGTTCACCGCGTTCGGCAACGTCACCGGCCTGCCGGCCGTGAGCCTGCCGCTTCACAGCACCGACGAGGGCGTGCCGGTCGGCGTGCAGCTCGTCGCCGGTCCGTGGCAGGAGGGAAGCCTGATCGCCCTCTCGTCGCAGCTGGAAAAGGCGCGGCCGTGGGCCGAGCGCCGGCCGCAGCCTGCGGTAAACCCCTGATCGTTCCACATCTTTAGGCAAATGCAGTGAGTTGTCTGTGGAACAAAGCGCTGCCAGACAGCAGGCTGCGTATGGATGGGTGCCTACACGGCAGAGAGGGCGGAATTGCTGCAGCAGTTCGCGGCGGGATTGCGTGAGCTGCGCAAAGCCAACTACCCCTCTCAGGAAGCGCTCGCCGACGCCGCCGGCTTGCACCGCACGCAGATCGGGTCGCTCGAGCAGGGCAAGCGCGAACCCGGTCTGCTCACGCTGCTGATCCTCGCCAACACCTTCGGCATCACGATCGACAAGCTCGTCAAGGGCGTGCCCGTGCCGAAGGAGCGCCGGCCTCCGCCGAGCAAGAAGGGCGGGAAGCGGGACTGAGGGCCCTTGCGTAATCCGATTGAGTTCGCAGGCGTGTATGCCCCGGCAGTGGTTTCTAGCTCATCTCTGCTTCTGCAGCGTCCGCCCGGCCCATTCCGATGAATGTGGCCGCTGCTCAACGCTTGCGTATTCAGTGGCTGCCAGGGCACGAGACGCAAATACTCAAGAGTTCTTCGACCTAGCGCCGTAGAAGAGGAACTTCCCGACGGAGACATTTTGAAGATAAATTTCCGTCAGAAACGATCCTCGGTTTTTCCCCAAAAAGTCCTGCAAAACGGCATAAAAGTAGGAGACATTTTGCGGAAAATGTGTCGAAAACGTGCCTTCTGGAGGCCGGTAGACGAGTTCGCGCTCGCGCTGAGGTAAGTTTGATAGTGCGTACGCGCCAGAGGCCCCGGGTGGGCAAGCGCCGACTTGCCATGTCGGAGTCAGCTAGCCCAAACCCGGGGTCTCCCCTCACTTCTGCAACGAGCGTAGCAATGGCCACACTCGCCCGCATTGCTTGCGGCGGCAAGCCTCAGCCTCACGAAGGTGCCCCGTGCGGGACTCGAACCCGCCCCACCGGATTAAAAGTCCGGCGCTCTACCAGATGAGCTAACGGGGCCTTGCGCGCGACAGTCTGGCAGACCAGGACCGCTCGCGGCAGCCCTGGCCTGCTCAAACCCTGCGGCATATGGCGAAACGCGTGTTTCTAGCCGAACACGACGGCGGCGCTCGTCGAGGAGCTGCGCCCGTTGACCGGCGCGAACGACAGCCTGAGCGTCGTCCTGACGTGGCGCCCATGGCCGCGCAGCGAAGCGACGCCGGCCCTGGTGAGCGATGTGCGCAACTTCATCCGCTCGGCCCTCGAGGCCTGTGCGTGCTGCGAGCGCAGGCCGCGCCCGGAGAGCGCCAGCTTCCCCGCGGCCGGCACCTGCACGAGGAGCGTGACCGCGTGACCACGCACCCGCCAGCTCAGGATCCTGAGCTTGACGGTTCCGGCCTGTGTCGCGGATGCGAGCGTCGGTGCGCCCTGCGGGGCGAGCGCGTTGACGACGATCGTCGTGCCGCCGGGGGTACCGGACGAGCCGCCGGAGCTGCCGCCCGATCCTCCTGAGCCGCCCGGGCCACCACCCGAACCACCGGCCCCGCCACCCGAGCCCCCGCCTGCTTCTTCTTTTTCTTTCTGCGCCGCGCTCAGCAGTCCCAGCGTCAACCCTTCCACGCCGTTGAGCATGCCGAGGGTCTTGCCGTTCGTGAGCGGCGCCGTAAGCGCGAGCGCTTTGGCAGGCAGCTTCGAGGTGGTCGTGCCCAGCGCTTCGGCGAGACCTTCGTCGGTCGTGCCGAGCTGGCCCGCGAGGCCTTCCACGGTGCTAACGCCCACGGCTTCGCCGTTGAGCGAGGTGCCCAGCAGCGTGTCGAGCTTTTCGGTGCTCACGGCCCCGAGCGCCTGTTCGATCAGCTGTTTGGGGTCTTTCGAGGAGCTCAGCAGGCCACCGAGCAGCTGGGTCGCTTCAGGGGTGCCCAGCCCGCTCGTGAGCAGGCTGGTGAGGCCTTCCCCTTTGAGCAGCGCCAGTAGTTCGGGCAGCGACAGCACTTCTTTCAGCTGGCCTTCGAGGCTCGTGATCAGTTCGGTGGGGTTGTTCAGCTGGGCGAGCGTTCCGCCTTCGCCGGCGAGCCCTTCGATCGACTTGGTGAGCGCTTCCTGGAGCTTGGCGGTGTTCACAGTCCCAAGCCCCGGCAGCTGCGAGAGCAGTTCGCTCAGCTGCGCGGCGTTGAGGTCTTCGAGCGGTATGCCGGACAGCACTTCCTGCACTTCTTTGGGCGGAAGCGTCGACACCGCGACCGGAACCGCGTGAGGGGAGGGGTTGGCCTGAGTTGCCCTCGCGGGAATGGCGTGCAGCGCAAGGATCAGCGCCATGACGAGGAACGTCGTTACGAGCGACCGAACGCGCGACAGTGGTCCAGTGGACGACCACAAGGACGACACACACATGGAATTTAGCCTCCTATTGGAACAGTGATTTCCATAGTTCGGCTGGTACTACCCACTGGTTCACATCAGTGAAATCTACGTCGAACGGATGTCCAGTTCGCTAGATCGAACTAAAGGACGATGAATCGGGCGACGCCCGCGGACTACGGCTGTTCGGCGGCAGCCACGCGCAGGAGCTCCTCTATGCGCGTGAGCTTCACTCGCGGCCTGCCCGCGGGCTCGCCAAGGCCGCGCTCGTGGCGGTCGATCGACTCCCAGCCGGAGTACGTCACGAGCTCGGGCTGGCGCGAGCGCAGAAGCGCCTCGACGGAGGCCGCGTCGGGTTCGCGCGGCTCGTGACTGGAGGGCGCGGCCGGAGCGGCGCCGTTGGCGGAGGAGCGCGACAGGTCGGCGAGCATCGCGTCGACGGTCTCCTGCGCGTCCTTCTTGTTCGTGCCGATCACGCCGGACGGACCGCGCTTGATCCAGCCCACGACGTACTCGCCCGGGAGCGGCGCGCGGCTGTCGGGATCGAGCACGCGGCCAACGTCGTTCGGGATTACCGCCGAGCGCTCGTCGAACGGCACGCCCGGAAGGGGGATGCCGCGGTAGCCGATCGCGCGAAACGCCAGACCGGCGACGATCGTCTCCCGCTCCTCTGTCGCCTGGGCGCGCAGACGCCCGTCGGCGCCGGGCACGAGCTCGTTGCGGACGAACTCCACCGTCCCGAGGCGCCCGTGCTCGTCCGCGTGCAGCTCCACCGGCGAGAGCAGGAAGCGAAGCACGATCCGCTTGCGGTGACCCGAGGGCTCGCGGGCGGCGTAGGAGCGCAGGATCTCCACGTTGCGCCGCGAGGTCGCGTCCTGCTCGGCCTCCGCGTCGTGCACCGTCAGCGCGCGCTCGAGCTCGACCGGGTCGACGATCACGTCCGCATCCGCCAGCTCGCCCAGCTCGAGCAGCTCAGGGTTCGTGAAGGCGGCCTGCGCGGGTCCGCGGCGCCCCACCACGACGACCTCGCTCACGCGGCTGTCCGCGAGTACCTCGAGCGCGTGGTCGGCGGTGTCGGTGGGCGCGAGCTCGGCGGGCGCCAGCACGAGCATGCGCGCCACGTCGATCGCGACGTTGCCGTTGCCGATCACCACCGCCCGCTCTGCAGAGAGCAGGTCGACCTCGAGGTGGGTGTGGTCCGGGTGGCCGTTGTACCAGCCCACGAACTCGGTCGCCGCATGGGAGCCGGGGAGCTCTTCGCCGGGGATTCCGAGCGGCCTGTCCGACGGCGAGCCGGTCGCGTACACGATCGCGTGGTAGCGCTCGAGCAGGTCCTCGCGGGAGACGTGCTCGCCGAAGGTGATGTTTCCGAAGTAGCGAAAGCGCGGGTGCGCGGCGGTCTTCTCGTAGATGCGCGTGACCGACTTGATCTTCGGGTGGTCGGGCGCGACGCCCGAGCGGACGAGGCCCCAGGGGGTCGGCAGGCGCTCGAGCATGTCCACTTCGATCCGTTCGGCGGGATCCTTGAGCAGGTGCCCGGCGGCGTAGAAGCCGGCAGGGCCAGAGCCGATCACGGCGATGCGGATGGGAGTGTCGTCGGTCATCGATCTTGGTGGGTGACCGCCGAGACGGTCGATGGGCGCGGCCCGACTCGAACGGGCGACCCCCTCGGTGTAAACGAGGTGCTCTAGCCAACTGAGCTACGCGCCCCCGTTGGGGACCACAAGGCTAGCGTGACTGGGACTGACTGCCTGGTCGGGCCACCCGTGCAAAGCTTGTCGCGTGGGAAGAGTCGGCCACATCGGTTGGTGGCTGGCGGGGGCGGTCGTGCTGGTACTCGTCCTTGCCCAACTGCTGCTGCCGCGGATCGCCGCGAGCGTGGTCTCCTCGCGCGTGGGCCGCTACGGCAAGGTGGAGAGCGTCAGCGTGAGCGCGTGGCCGGCGGTGAAGCTCCTGTGGGGGAGCGTCGACTCCGTGCACGTGCGCGTGAAGAGCATCGCGGTGAGCCCCGAGGAGGCGGCCAAGCTGCTGTGGGAAGCGCACACCACGACCGACATGGACGTCTCCGCTGAACACGTCAGCGTCGGCGAACTGCAGCTGACGGGCGCCACGCTCACCAAGCGCGGGAACGCGCTCACAGCGCGCGGGAGCGCAACCGACGCGGCGGTGAAGGCGGCGCTGCCGACGGGGTTCGAGATCCAGCTGCTGCGCAGCGAAGGCGGCGAGGTGGAAGTGCTCGCCAGCGGCTCGCTGTTCGGCGTCGGTGCATCGGTGAAAGCGGTCGGGCAGGCGAGCGAAGGCAGGCTCGTCGCGCACCCGCTCGGGTTCCTCCTCAGTGGGTTTCGCCTGAACGTGTTCTCGGACCCCCACGTATACATCGAGGGCGTGGGGGCGAGCGTCGAGTCCCAGCAGCCGCTCAGCTACCGGCTGAGCATGACCGCGCGCCTGCACTGACGCGCAACGCCCTCCGGCGCGGTGGCGCGGGCGCTCAGGCCGCGGCCGAGAGATCGGCGAGCGGCGCGCCGGTGCGCGGCATAACGACGGCCGGAAGGCCGTCCTTAGGACTGATTGTGGGCATCTGGCGGATGCTCAGCTGGAAGTCGTCCGGGACCGAGAGGGTGCAGCGCGACAGGATCAGCGTCGCGATCGCGCGGACCTCCAGCTGGCCGAAACGCATGCCGATGCACGTCCGCGAGCCGCCGCCGAACGGGACGTAGGCGCCCTTGGGCAACGCCGCGCGGGCCTCCGGGGCGAAGCGCTCCGGGCGGAACTCCTCCGGCTCGGCGAACACGTCTGGCAGATGGTGCGATGCCCACGAGCAGTAGTTGACGAACGCGCGCGCCGGCACCGTGCGGCCCTCGAACTCAAACGCCTCAAGCGAGCGCCGCGGCCCGATCCACGCGGGCGGGTACTTGCGCAGCGTCTCGTCGAGCACCATCTCGAGCTCCGTCAGCTCGCCGGACATCAGCTGCGCCGCGGTCGGCTGCCCGTTCTCGAGCAGCGCGTCCTGCTCGGCGACCAGCCGCTCGATGATCCGCGGCTGGCGGGCTAGCTCGTAGAACATGAACGACACCGTCGAGGTGGTGGTGTCGTGGCCGGCGAACATCAGCGTCATCACCTCGTCGCGGATCTGCAGGTCCGAGAGCGTGTTGCCCTCCTCGTCGTGCGCGTCCAGGAGCAGGCTGAGGATGTCGTGGCCGCGCTTACCGGTGGCGCGACGGCTCGAGATCTCCGAGTAGATCAGCGTGTCGAGCTTGCGCGCCGCCTGCTGGAGTTTGGCCCACGGGCTGAACGGGCCGCGCAGGATGCGCAGGACGTACTCGGTGGAGTAGAAGGAGAGCGCCTCCTCGAACAGCTCCGCGGCGTCGATCGCGCGGGCCTGCGGGCCGTCCGGGTCGAGGCCGAACAGCGCGCGCATCGCCACCCGCAGCGCCAGGTGCCGGGTCCACGCGTAGAGGTCGATCGTCGCGCCGGGCGTGAACTGCTCGAGCGCGCGGTTGGTCTCCTCGACGATCGTGTCCGCCGAGGCGGCGATGTGCTCGCGGTGGAACGCGGGCAGCATGATCAGCCGCGAGCGGCGGTGGAACTCGCCGTCGATCGTCAGCAGCCCGTCGCCCATCAGGCCGATCAGATCGCGGAAGTGCGATTCGCGCCAGATGAAGTTCGACGCGTGGGAGACCGTGATGTAGTGGTTCGCCGCCGGCCCGAGCATGAACACCACGTTGCCGTGGAACAGCCGCAGCGTGAAGATCGGCCCGAAGCGCTCGTAGGCCTCAAGCAGCATCGGCAGCGGGTCATCGGCGAAGCGTCTCGTGCGCGCGAGCGAGAAGTTCGTTTCGCCGGGCGGGAACGGGACCGTCGCGGAGCGCTCCTCGCGGAGGTCCGTAAGAAGCACCGAAAGCGGGCTCGATTTCAGCAGCGGTGGAGGGCCGACGAGCGCCACGCCGACAGCCTAGACTAAATTTGGCTGGCCGGCCAGAATGGGTCGGGACGAGGACATCGGCCAAGCCTTGGCATACTGGTGGAGCACGGAAGGTCCCCCGAGGCCCTTACGAGCATCGCGGGGGCGTAGCTCAGTAGGTTAGAGCGCTGCCCTGTCACGGCAGAGGTCGCGGGTTCGAGTCCCGTCGCTCCCGCTTCCACCGCATTTCCCGCCGTCTCGACGGGCGTTTCGCCGCGGTGCCAACAGAGTGTTCGACTTACATCACTCCCGCTGTGACGGCGACGTGTGTCAGACGTCGATCTGGCGCAGCCCGAGTCGCCCTGTGGCGCGCAGCAGGTCGTCGACGAAACCGTGGGCGTCAGCAGCGGCCTCGTCGAGTTCGCTGTCAGCGCCGACAGTGAAGGTTGCTGTACGGCGAGGACCGGTGTGCTCGGGCGTGGCGAAGTCTCGGTGCAGGAATCCGAGGGCGCGCGCGACGATTTCGGCGTGGTGTTGGGTGTGAAGGTGCAGGCGCTCAGCGATTGCAGTGCCTCGTCCGGGGGTGTGGCGAATGACGTAGACGAGGTCGTAGGCGTCCTTGGGCTCGCCGCGGTGGCCGAGCGCAAGAGCCTTGAGGGCGACGAACGCGGCGGGTCCGCAGACGGGAACAGTGCGTCGTGCTCGCTCTCCCGTGAGGGTGTATCCGTCGAGTTCGATGTTGACGCGTTCGTCAAAGGCGAGTTCGAGGCCGGGGGTAACCACCGCCCCAAAGTCGGGCTCGAGGTTCTGCACCCGAAGTGCTGGATCGTGAGCGGACGCGGGTGGCATCAGGAAGTCGATCGTCACCTTCAGCTCTCCGAGTCGCCATCGCTGGACGGTCTGGTTGCCTTGCGTGTTGGTGTCGGGTTCGAACCCCTCGCTGCGAAGTCGGCTGCTGATCTCGGCGTACCGCTCGTCGTCGAGTAGCGCGAGGGCGAGGCCGATGTCGAGGTCGTTGGTGCCTGGATGGATCTCGTCATCAGCACCGTCGGTTCGTGTGGTGTCGATGAGCAGCGGCGGTACGAGGCCACCGACGATGCAAATGTCATCGAGGAAGGCGCCGAGTGTGACCGCGACGGTGAGGCACACAGCCTTGACTTGCTCGGTCTCCTCGGCCGTGTAGCCGGAGCGGTGGCGTGGCTTGTCAGGGGCGGGCATGCCAGATTGCTCCCTCGTGGCGTAGCTCCTCCGCTGCCTCGCGAGCGCGCTCGGGTAGGGCGAGGAGGTCGAGGTAGACCTGTACGCGCGACACGCACGGCAACCCTTCGACGTCCTGCTGGCCGTCGAAGACGCCGCGGTCGTCGGGGCCGATGAGCTGCACGTTGGCGCCGCGCTCGTTGTGTCGGAGCTCGATCGCATCCGCGGCGGCGCGTGGGTCGCCGTGGACGTAGACGCTGTTGAGGCGGAAACGGGCGAAGTGGTCAAGCGCCCATGCGGCGGTCAGCCCGGTGAACGCGTGGTCGACGTCGGCCTCACGTAGCCGATGGTCGAGCTCGCGCGCCAGCTCGATGCCGCTTCCCGAGATGTGCCCGGCGATGGTGTCGTGGCGACCGAAGTGGTACTCGTCGGCCCAGGCATCTAGCAGAAGGTCACGGTTGCGGGGGCGCAGCAGTGCTCGATCGCGAGCGATGAGCTCGTCGTCCTCCAGTCGCCGAACGACCCGCGAGACGCGGCCGGCGTCGAGGTCGGTGTGTTCGCTGAGCTCCTTTTGGCGCCACCAGCGCTCGGGGTCCAGCAGCAGGGTTCGCGCTACACGAGAGCTCTTGGGTGCAAAGGCAGACGAAGGGCGACCCCGGGTCGGGAACTGATTGGGGCGGCCTTGAATCGAGACATAGAGATCCTTGTCGCGGATGTGTGCGTTTCCCGAGAGGTCGAGCCAGTTCAGATCGCGCTCCGCGGCCGCTTTCGCGCCGGCTGGCGTCATGAACGGCACGACCAGCACGGCGATGCCGTCATGAGTCGAGAGGCGCGCCATCTGCTCTGCGGCCAATGCAACGACTCCCGGGCTGGCCGCTGCCTTGACCTCGATCAGCCAGAGACGGCCGTTGCTATTGATGATCGCATCGTGGCCACCGTCGGGCGCCTGTTGCTGGGGTGGGCCGATGTCCGGCTCGTCGAGCAGGTCTTCGAGAATGGCCGGAAGGCGCCGCAGCGCCTCGCGCTCGAACTGCACTCCTGCGTAAGGGGCGTTGGTTGCACGGCTCAGCATACGGCGTATTTTATGCAGCTAGTTACCTAAAAGCAAGTAATTGCTTGCGCAGGCAGTCGGAGGCTTTTGCGCAACACGTGGTCCGCTCCAGGGCCACCAAAGGGCCGTGTGCGGGTTTCAGTCGGCCCTATAGTCGGATCTTGATCCGGTGTCCAGAGCACGTCAGACCCCCGTCGCTCCCGTACTTTACCCCCGCCGTTCCTGCCGCTTCTTCGCGCCTGTTCTCGAAGAACGGCAGGATCGAGGGTTGTGGCTGACGTAGACGATGGTCTGAATCTACGTGCTCAGTGGTGAGGCAGCGGCGCGTCTTTGCATTCTCCGGATTCGTCATCGACTTCCACGACGCGGTTGAGCATCCAGTCGGCCGGTGCTTCGCGGGCTTGCTCGGCGTGCTGCTGGATGTGGGCGATGGCGTCGCTGAAGAGCGGGAGCTGGGCATCGCGTGTGCGCTGTGGCAGAACTACGAGCCCGGTGTGCAGATCCGCGTTGGCGCAGAGTCCTATGAAGTCTGCGTGGTTGTTCGTGACGAACACGAACTCCTCTCCGACAGCGAGGGTGAGCAGCTCCTCGTCCGGCATACCGAGGTGGCCGCGGTCGCGTGTGCATGTGGCCTCGTACCCGTGCTCGTGCGCCATACCGACGAGCGCCGGAGTGAGGCACTCGTCGATCCAGAACCTCACGCGCTCCGTGTGGTGCTGCGCTTGGGGGGCGCGGGACGGTTCTGGGCGTTGTCCCATGGTGCCGGTGGCCTGCCGCGGCGTGGGTTTGCGTGCGTCCACGGCACCGCGACGGCGTACGCCTCCTCTGGGATGTGCGGGTAGTCCTCGCGTAGCGCCTCGCGCGTCTCGCCCATCTCGATCAGGCCGGCGATCGTGCGGACGGGTACGCGTGTGCCGGTGATGACTGGCTCGCCGCCCATCACGGCTGGGTTGTGTTCGATGTAGAGGTCGCGAAGGTGGGTGTAGGACTCGGCACGCTCGATTGTCTGTGCGGCGTCCTCGGTCATCGCGACACGCAGTGCCTCGGACAGCTCGAACTCCGAGCCCACCGCAAGGGGCTGTAGGTGCGCCAGCCAGCTGCGCAGGCGTCCCTTCGTCTTGTTCGGAAGCGTGACGTCAATCTGCCGCAGCAGCACGAGCAGCGCGACTTCGTGTGCCGGGAGCAGTGGCTTGCCTGCACGACGTTTCGGCTTCACGATGCCCTGTTCGATTGCCTTGTCGATCGCGTTCAGCGGAACGCGGCCGATCTCGGCGGCCTCGCGGCGGGTGAGTAGTGCGGATGTCGATGCCATAGAAATCAGTCCCCAAGCCTGCAGCACTTTATCATGAGGCCACGGCTACGCCGGCGCGGCTGAGTAGCCATAGAACGCGTATGGGTTGAGGAACTGACGGCCCCAGAAGAGCGCCCGGTCGACTTCCGTCATCTGCGCGAGGTCGCACACCTCGGGCCACCCATGCTCGATCACCTCTATTTGGTGGTCGATCAACTCGCGCGCTTCGCTCTCGGTGAGCATGAACGTCGACGCGCGCTCGACGCAGCCGGCGAGCTGGCTCATACGGAAGCCGTCGGTACCGATCGTCATCGCCTGGCTCGTCTCGCCCCCGGCCCGCGGCTGTGGGCAGATGTCATACGCGGGGGTGAGCGTGAGCGACTCGCCGTCCCACAAGGCGGCGTGGTTGCGCGCGTGATCGTCGCTGTTGCCGGTGAGGATGTTGAACGTGATGCGCGCGAACAGCTCGCGGAGGGTGCCGCGCGCGTCGACGAAGCGTTCGCGCACGACCTGGGCGAGATCTGAGTAGCTCGCGTAGCGGGCCATCATCTCGTCCAGCCCGAGGATCGTGAGCGCCGACACGAGCGCTCGCCTCCGCTTGGTCCCCGGCACGCGGTCGAAGCGCTCGACGAGCAGGACGTCGCGACCCATCACCTCTCTCAGCTCGACTCTCGCGGTTCTCAACCCGGCGCGGGCCGCGAGCTCCATCGCCGCGAACTCGCCCTTGACGACTGGATAGGTGTCTGTGCTCGACGAGAACTTCGCGATCAGGTCCCGACCGTCGTCCTTCAGTAGTGCCTTCGGGCGCGCGCCGCCCACGGAGCTGCCGTGCAGAAGCGCGAGGTCGAGGGCGGGCGAGAGCCGTCTACCGGCGCTCACCGCGTCGGCGGCTTCCATCAGCTCCGCGAGCGTCGCGGACATTTCGTCGCGGCTGACGTACACGTCGGAGCGGGCCTGGAAGTCGAGCGCGCCGATGCGGTTGGAGCCGGACCGCTGGAGATAGGTGAGCGGGCCGAAGGCCGCACGGTCTTTGCCCTCGGCGCCGAGCAGGTGCTGCATCACGACCCGCTGACCCCATGCGTCCGGCCCCGCATCCTTGATGCAGCCGGCGATCGTCAGTCCTCCCATTGGTGCGATCGCCCCCGGCCGTAGCGGCAGCTCCGGAAGGTACAGCGGGATCGCGTCCGGGCGGCCGAGGTAGCTGCGGCCGTAGTTGAAGCTGACGATCCCGCCTGCCAGCTCGAGGCGGCCCGCGACGACCGGCTCCTCCGCACCCGGCAGCCAGGTCCACACAAATGCCTCGGCGGGCTCAGAAGTCATCGTTCACCTCGTCAGTCGGGCGCGGGCGGGTGGGGCGCGGCAGGAGTGCGCTGCGCGCTTCGGTCCGGTCGAGATCGGCGCCGAGTCGTGAGCGCTCGGCATGGAAGAGCGGCACGCCAAGCAGCGCGGCAGCCTCGAACGCCGCGCCCAGGCCCACGCTGAGATCGCCGTGCTCGATCTTGTAGACAGTGCGGGCGGTGATGCCTGCGCGTTCCGCCAGCTCGTCCTGCGACCAGCGCCGCTCGCGCCGGGCGAGGCGGATCTGAGCGCCCAGCAGGCGCGCCGCCTCGATGGCGTACGGCGAGCGTGGGCGTGGACGCTTACCAGTCATATCAGAAATATATTATCTATAAAATGTTTTAGAGGCATTATTTTTCCGATCTCGCCTTACGGGATCGCGCGTCGATTTCCATGCCTTCCGTTCGTCTTTAAGCTCGACAAGGCACACCGGGGTCGAGTGACCCACGACTTCAGGAGCGAACAAGACCCGTCATGGCGAAGCCAACGAGGACGCACACGCAGCCGCCCACGCCGCCCGTCGCCGACAGCCACGACGTCATCCGCGTGCACGGCGCGCGCGTGAACAACCTCAAGGACGTCAGCGTCGAGCTCCCCAAGCGCCGGCTGACGGCGTTCACCGGCGTGTCCGGATCAGGCAAGAGCTCGCTGGTGTTCGGCACGATCGCCGCGGAGTCGCAGCGGCTGATCAACGAGACCTACAGCGCGTTCGTGCAGGGGTTCATGCCGACGCTCGCACGCCCCGAGGTCGACGTGCTGGACGGGCTGACCACCGCGATCATCGTCGACCAGGAGCGGTTGGGCACCGATCCTCGATCCACGGTCGGCACCGCCACCGACTCGGGCGCGATGCTGCGCATCCTCTTCAGCCGGCTCGGCAAGCCGCACATCGGCTCGCCCCAGGCGTTCTCCTTCAACGTCGCCTCGATCTCGGGCGCCGGCGCGGTCACTCTCGAACGGGGCGGTCGCACCACCAAAGAGAAGCGCAGCTTCAGCATCCTCGGCGGCATGTGCCAGCGCTGCGAAGGACGGGGCTCGGTGAACGACATCGACCTCACCCAGCTGTACGACGCCGGCAGGTCGCTCGCCGAGGGAGCGCTCACGATCCCCGGCTACAGCATGGACGGCTGGTACGGCCGGATCTTCCTCGGGTGCGGCTTCTTCGACCCGGACAAGCCCATCGAGAAGTTCACCAAGAAACAGCTCGACGACCTCCTGTACAAGGAGCCGACCAAGATCAAGGTCGAGGGGGTCAACCTCACCTACGAGGGCCTGATCCCGCGGATCCAGAAGTCGATGCTCTCCAAGGACGTCGACTCGCTGCAGCCGCACGTCCGCGCCTTCGTCGAGCGGGCGGTCACCTTCGCCACCTGTCCCGAGTGCGACGGGACCCGGCTGAGCGCGGAGGCTCGGTCCTCGAAGATCAAGGGGCTCAACATCGCCGACGCCTGCGCGATGCAGATCAGTGACCTCGCCGCGTGGGCGGGCGAGCTCGACGACCCGTCGGTCGCGCCACTCCTCGACGCGCTGAAGGCGACCCTCGACTCGTTCGTGGACATCGGCCTGGGCTATCTTTCGCTCGAGCGCCCGTCGGGGACGCTCTCGGGCGGCGAGGCCCAGCGCGTGAAGATGATCCGCCACCTCGGGTCCTCGCTCACCGACGTCACCTACGTCTTCGACGAGCCCACTATCGGGCTCCACCCGCACGACATCGAGCGGATGAACGCCCTCCTGCTGCAGCTGCGCGACAAGGGCAACACCGTGCTCGTCGTGGAGCACAAGCCGGAGACGATCGCGATCGCCGACCACGTCGTCGACCTCGGACCGAAGGCCGGGACCGAGGGCGGCGAGGTGATGTTCGAGGGGACGGTCGAGGGGCTGAAGGGGAGCGACACGATCACCGGCCGCCACTTCCATGACCGGACCACCCTCAAGGAGTCGCTGCGGACGCCGGACGGCACGCTCGAGATCCGCGGCGCGAGCACCCACAACCTGCAACACGTCGACGTCGACATCCCGCTCGGCGTTCTCGTCGTCGTCACCGGGGTTGCCGGCTCAGGCAAGAGCTCGCTCATACGCGGCTCGATATCCGGGCGGGACGGCGTGGTGTCGGTCGACCAGGCAGCGATCCGCGGCTCACGACGGAGCAACCCGGCGACGTACACCGGCCTGCTCGACCCGATCCGCAAGGCGTTTGCCAAGGCCAACGGCGCCAAGCCGGCGCTGTTCAGCGCCAACTCCGAGGGCGCCTGCCCCAACTGCAACGGCGCCGGCGTCATCTACACCGACCTGGCGATCATGGCCGGTGTCGCCGCCCCGTGCGAGGTGTGCGAGGGAAAGCGGTTCCAGGCCGACGTGCTCGAGTACAAGCTCGGCGGCAAGGACATCAGCGAGGTGCTCGCGATGCCGGTGGCGGAGGCCGAGGAGTTCTTCGGCGGCGGCGATGCCGCCATCCCGGCCGCGCATACGATCCTCGACCGGCTCTCCGACGTCGGGCTCGGCTACCTCACCCTCGGCCAGCCGCTCACCACGCTGTCCGGCGGCGAGCGGCAGCGGATCAAGCTCGCCACCCACTTGGGCGAGAAAGGGGGTGTCTACGTCCTCGACGAGCCGACCGCCGGCCTGCACCTCGCCGACGTCGAGCGGCTGCTCGGACTGCTCGACCGGCTCGTCGACGCCGGCAAGTCGGTGATCGTCATCGAGCACCACCAGGCGGTCATGGCGCACGCCGACTGGATCGTCGACCTCGGCCCCGGCGCCGGCCACGACGGCGGCCGGATCGTCTTCGAGGGAACGCCCGCTGAGATCGTCGCCGACCGCTCCACCCTCACCGGCGAGCACCTCGCGGCGTACGTCGGCGCCTGACCGCGGCTCGTGCTGAGGTGGGTAAGCTTGGCTGCTCCCAGCCGCGACATACAACAACATGCTCGACAAAGCACTCGCCCATCCCACGGTGTTCGTCAGGGATCTCGATCGCGCTCGCGCGTTCTACGAGAATCTCGGCCTGACCGTCAGCGCGGAGGTCTCGACGGGGATCTTCATGATTGCCGGCAACGGCACGATCTTCCCACTGCTCCACCGGGCGGACGCGACGCCTCCGTCACACACGGTCGCTGCATTTCAGGTTGACGATCTTCCGAGCGTGGTCGCGTCACTACGGGCTCGCGGGGTCACCTTCGAGGAATACGACTCACCCGCGCTGCGCACCGTCGACGGGATTGCCGACATGGGCGCCTACCGCGCCGCGTGGCTGAAAGACCCCGACGGAAACTTCATCGGACTTCACGAGCCGCCCGCCCAGTAGCCTTGCGAGCATGGTGAACATCAACGACGCCGTGTTCGACGAGCCGCGCGAACAGCCAGGCTTCCTCTGCGCCCGCGCGCGCCTCAGCCTCCAGGCGGGCAGCGAGCGGCTGGGGCTGAGCATGTGGGAGGTACCGTCCGGCGAGGCGGCGTATCCCTACCACTACCACCTCACCGAGGAGGAGCTCGTGCTGGTGCTGCGCGGGACTCCGAGCCTGCGCACGCCCGAGGGGTGGCGCGATTTGGCGGAGGGCGAGGTGGTGGCGTTTCCGCGCGGGGAGCACGGCGGCCACCAGCTGGTCAATCGCAGCGCGGAGACGGTGCGCTTCCTGTCGTTCAGCACCAGCGGCGAGCCGGACGTTGTGATGTACCCCGACTCGGGCAAGCTCGGGGCGTTCGAGCGGCTGCCCGACGGAGGCGGCCTGCGTGTGATGTTCCGCATGAGCGACTCGGTCGACTACCACGACGGAGAGCGCCCGCCGACGTTCTAGGTGCGCGCCCAAATCGGGCCGGAGACGGATACACCGTCTCGTAAATATTTCGACGCCTTGTACGGTGGGAAGACCATCTCCACGGCAGCGCCTGAGGGCAAACGTGCACATACCCGCTGCTCGGCTCCAGTTGAGGGGCTTGACATCGATCCAATCCTTGGGCATTTTCGACTCGACAGGCAAGCGATCAAAGGAGAGGCTGGTCATGCGACAGGTCAAGATGTCCGGAGTCGTGCTGGTGGCGATGCTCGCGGCTGGCTTGATTTCTGCGACGGGGGTATCTGCTCATGAATTCGAAGCAAGTAAAGCTCCAGGATTACTGTTAGGCAAAGCCGAGGGCTTACGCATCTTCACGACTCCCGACGGAACCCTCACGTGTGAGGCGGCAGTCGCGCATGGTGTCATCAATGAAATAAGAATCTTAACGAAGTTAATGACGGTCTCGTACAGCAGCTGTACTACGAGCCTCGGGACCGTGGCAGAACCGATCAACGCGCAGTACATCTTCAGTGCCGACAATGGGGCCGTGTCGATTGAGGCGCCAATAAAAATCGAAATTTCCGCCGCTGGGGTGAAATGTCACATCCTTGTACCGGCGCAGAACAGCCTAAAAACAATCACGTATAGCAATCTGAGTGGGAAGATATTAGTGGCGACAAATCTCGAAAAAGTCGAATCGTCTGCCTCTGGAGCCGCCTGTCCGAACTACACGAGTAACAAAACCGGGAAAACGACCGGCACGGCGATAGTCGAACTGGTTGGCGGACAAATCCAGTGGACGTAGGTCGCCGCGCGGATTCTTGGACCCTCAGCCAGTCAGCGAAGCCCACAGGTGCTGAACGGCGTAGGAGCGGTATGGTCGCCAGCGCTCGGCCAGCCGCTCCGCAGCCTCGGGCCGTCCGTCCTGCCCGAGCCGCTCAAGCGCATGGCGCACGCCGAGGTCGCTCGGAAGGAACGCGTCGGGGTCGCGCAGCGCGCGCATCGCCACATACGCGGCGGTCCACGGACCGATGCCGGGCAGTGCGAGCAGCTGCGCGCGCGCCTGCTCGCGGTCAGCCCCCGCGTCGAGCACGAGCTCGTCTCGCGCGAGCGCCGCACAGAGCCCGAGCAGTGCGCGGCGACGCGCGCTGGGCATCGCAAGCCGCTCGGGGTCCGAGTCGGCGAGCGCGGCCGCCGTGGGGAACAGGTGCGTGACACCACCGAGCGGCCGGCGCAGGGGCTCGCCGCAGTCGGTCACCAGACGACCCGCGAGCGTGCGCGCGCCGGCGACCGAGACCTGCTGGCCGAGCACCGCGCGCACCGTCAGCTCGTGCGCGTCCACGTTGCCCGGCACGCGCCGGCCGGGCGCGCCGCGCACGAGCGGTCCGAGCACCGCGTCGCCGCCCAGCGCCTCCACCGCCGCGTGCGGGTCGGAGTCGAGGTCGAGCAACGTGCGCGAACGCTGCATCGCCGCGCCGAGGTCGCGCAGGCTCTCCAGGCGAAAGCTCGCTCGCACGTGCCCCTCCGCGGGGCGAAGCTCGACCACGCCGGCGCCGTGCGGTAGGCGCAGGCTGCGTCGGTACACGCCGTCGCCCAGTTCCTCCACCCCCGGCACCGCGCGCATGCCCAGGAACGCGATCAGCCCGTCGGCGTCCAGCGGCGCGCGGTAGGGCAGGCGCAGGACCACCGCGCCACTGTCGCGCGTGTGACCATCCCGCCGCGCTCGCGCCCGGGCGCGCAGACCGCTCGGCGTCACCGCGAACACCTCCTGGATCGTCGCGTTGAACTGGCGCACGCTCTGAAAGCCCGCCGCGAACGCCACGTCGGTGATCGGCACCTCGGCGGTCTCCAGCAGGATCAGTGCGGTCTGCGCGCGCTGCGCGCGAGCCAGCGCGAGTGGCCCCGCTCCGACCACCGCCACGAGCTGCCTGTGCACGTGGCGCTCCGCATAGCCGAGGCGGCTCGCCAGTCCCCGCACGCCCTCGCGGTCGACCACGCCGTCCGCGATCAGCCGCATCGCCCGTCCAACCACGTCGGCGCGGCGGTCCCACTCGGGCGAGCCCGGCGTCGCGTCCGGGCGGCAGCGCTTGCACGCGCGAAACCCGCCCGCCTGCGCCGCCGCGGCGGTCGCGAAGAAGCGCACGTTCTCGCGTTTGGGGGTGCGCGCGGGGCAGCTCGGGCGGCAGTAGATGCCGGTGGTCCGCACGCCGCAGAACACCCACCCGTCGAAGCGCTCGTCGCCGGCCTCGATTGCCTGCCAGCAGCGGTCTGAGTCGAACGTCATCGCAACACCGTGTCACAGCCGGCCGGCCGTGTCTGGCGGAAATCGGACATCGCCGTGTCGCGCCACGCGCGCACTATGTTGAGACTCGCCGATGGCCACCGAGGAGATACACATCCGCTGGGCGAGCGACCCCGACGACGTGCCCGGCGCGATCGCCGTCCGCAAGCAGGTCTTCTGCCACGAGCAGGGCGTGCCGGTAGAGGAGGAGATCGACGGGCTCGACGACGACGCGGAGCACCTCGTCGCGCTCGCGCCGCGGGACGGCCGCGAGCGGGTTATCGGCACCGTGCGACTTCTGGTCGACGGGGACACGGCGAAAATCGGTCGCGTCGCGGTCGAACGCGACTGGCGCCGTCGCGGCATCGCCGCGCGCATGCTGCGGATGGCCATCCTCAGAGCCCGCGAGCGAGGGTGCCGGCGAGCGCGCCTCGCGGCGCAACTCGACGCGGTCGCGCTGTACGAGCAGGCGGGCTTCGTCGTGGAGTCGGACGAGTTCGAGGAAGCGGGCATCCCGCATGTGTGGATGGGGAGGACCATCGCACCGTCCTGACCGTCGCGCGGGCTCCGCCGCGGCGTCTATGCTCCAGCTACGGTGGACAACGCGACAGCGCACCCAGGGGGCGCCTTTTGGCGCGACGCGCTCGCGCCGTACGCGAAACCGCACCTCGGCCGCAGCCTCGTCGATCTCGCGACCTCGGTCGTTCCCTACCTCGCGCTGTCGGTCGCGATGTACATGTCGCTCGGGGTCTCCTATCTGCTGACGCTCGCGCTCGCGATCCCCGCGTCGGGCTTCCTCGTGCGCACGTTCATCCTCTTCCACGACTGCTCCCACGGCTCGTTCCTGCCGTCCAAGCGCGCCAACATCTGGCTCGGCGTCGCGCTCGGACTGCTCGTGTACTCGCCGTTCCTGCGCTGGCGCCACGATCACGCGATTCACCACGCCACAGCCGGCGATCTCGACCGGCGCGGCGGCGGCGACGTGCGCACGCTGACCGTCGCCGAGTACGACGCCCTCTCGCCCCGCGGCAGGCTCGCCTACCGTCTGTTCCGCAACCCGGCGGTGATGTTCGGTATAGGCCCGATCGTGTCGTTGCTGATCGGGCCGCGCATCGTCTCGCGCTCGGCTCGCCCGCGGCTGCGGCGCAGCGTGATCCGCACCAACATCGCGCTCGCGGTGATGGTCGGCGCGTTGTGCTGGCTGCTCGGCTGGAGCGACTTCCTGCTGGTGCAGGGGCCCACCGTGCTGCTCGCCGGCTCGGCCGGTATCTGGCTGTTCTACGTCCAGCACCAGTTCGAGGACGTGTACTGGGAGAACACGGATGGCTGGAGCTACGCCGACGCCGCGCTGCGCGGGAGCTCGTATCTGAAGCTGCCGCGCGTACTGCAGTTCTTCTCGGGCAACATCGGCCTGCACCACGTTCACCATCTGAGCGCGCGCATCCCCAACTACAACCTGCAGCGCGCGCACGACGAGAACCCGATCTTTCACCAGGTCCCGGTTCTCACCCTGCGGGACGGGCTCCGCTCGGTGCGCCTGAAGCTGTGGGACGAGGACCGCGGTCGGATGGTCACCTTCGCGCAGGCGCACGAAAGAGCCGGAGAGTTGACATAAACCAGCTATCCTGGACCTATGCTCACGCAAGCGGATCGAGCGGCTGAGAAGCGCCGCGTCAAACTCGAGGACGTGCAGCGTCAGCTGAACGAAGGCTCCCTCACGATCCGCAAGATGACCGCCGAGGAGCGCAAGCGCTTCCCGCCGCAGCCCGCCGACGCGCGCCGCACCGCCGGCAAGCGTCGCAAATAGCGTTACCGCGCGCTCAGCTCGCCGCAGGCTCTGAAGCCGCCCGCCTCTCGAGATACGGCGCCAGGTACTTCGACGCGATCTTGCTCGGCGGCGACCACGTCGGCTCGTCGGTGATTTCGGAGCTGAACCCCTGCCCGCCGGTGATCCTCGCTGTCAGGTAGCGCGGCTTGCCGTCGGTGAGCAACATTCCGTGGACCACCGGGTGAAAGGGCTGCGGCGTCACGTCGGCGCCGGCCAGCGCCGCGATCGATTCCGCCACCGTGTCCGCCTGCTGAGAGGCCACGCCGCCGTGCTTGACCGCGAAGTCCGTCGCGTCGCCCGCGGCGTACACCCGCTCCACGTCGAGGACCGCTCCGAACGGGTTGACGCGGATGAAGCCGTGTTCGCTGAGTGGGATCCCGCGCACGCTCGGTCCGTACAGCTCCGGCAGCGCGACCACGCGGTCGACCGTCAGCTTCCGGTCGCCGGGGTTGATCGTCACCGTCCCCGGGTGGGGCACTTCCGCGTAGGCGGAGTTGATCGTCCCCACGTTCGCCTTGTGCAGCAGCTCCTCGATCGCGCTGCTCGCGACCGGTCCGAAGATCGCGAGCGGCGTGTCCTCCGGCGTCACGATCGTCGTGGCCAGCTCCACGTCCATGTCGAACGCGCGTCCGGCGGTCATCAGCGCGAGCTCGTACAGCGGCAGCGGCCACGCCATCCGTCCCGGCGCGACGAACGCCACGCTCTTCACATAGCCGCCCTCGATGTCCTGGATCAGCCCGGTGAGCGTCTCGTCGAGCTTGCGGTCGTCGACCGTGATCGCGTGTGCGTAGCGCGGGCAGATTTTCGCGCCCAGCGCCAGCACGAGCGCGTCGTACTCGACCTCCGCGTCGCCCTGCGTGTGCACGACCCGCGCGGCGGGGTCGACCCACGCGAGCTCGTCGACGACCAGCTCCGCGCCAAGGTCGCGCACGATCGGCTCCAGCTCGTAGCGCTCCGCCCGTGCGTATGCGAACGGCTCGCGCACCGTCATCGGGCGGTCGACGAACTCCGCGTTCGGCGCGATCACCGTCGCGGCGATCCGTTCGGGTGCGAGCTCGCGCAGGGCGAGGAGGGTCTCAAGCGCGGCCACGCCGCCGCCGGCGATCGTGACGCGAAGTTTTGAGGAAGGGTCTCGAATAGTCATACACTCAACCTAACCCCGCGATCCGCCCCGGTCTGCCGCGATATGCCGTCGTTTCTGCGGGAAAACTACGTAGTTAGCCCTACATGGGGGCGACAACAACGATCGAAAGCGTCGAGCTAAGCTCCACAATCATGGGAGAATCCTCAGACGATCTGTGGCTCGGTCGACTGCTCGATGTCGGCCGCACGCTCGTGACCGAGTTGGACCTGAGCGTGGTGCTCGACCGCGTGCTGGAGACGGCGCGCGAGATCACCGGCGCGCGCTACGCGGCGGTGGGGATCCTCAACGACCGGCGCACCGAGCTCGAGCAGTTCCTCACGTCCGGCGTCGACGAGCACGCCCGCCGCGCGATCGGAGACCTGCCGCGCGGACGAGGCGTGCTGGGCGTGCTGATCGAGCATCCCGAGCCGCTGCGCCTCGGCGACGTCTCCTCGCACCCCCGCAGCTATGGCTTCCCGGCAGGGCACCCGGTGATGCGCAGCTTCCTCGGCGTGCCGGTGGTGGTCGGTGGTAAGGCGTGGGGCAACCTCTACCTCGCGGAGAAGGAAGGAGGTGGCGAGTTCGACGAGCGCGACGAGCGGGCCGCCGTGGTCCTGTCCGAATGGGCAGCGGTGGCGATCCACAACGCGCGCCTCTACGAGACGAGCGAGCTGCGCCGTCACGAGCTGGAGAAAGCCGTCCGCGGACTCGAGGCCACGCGTGACGTCGCGGTCGCGATCGGCGGGGAGATCGCCCTCGAGCACGCCCTCGAGCTGATCGCCAAGCGCGGACGTGCGCTCGTCGGCGCGCGGGCGCTCGTGATCATGCTGCGCGACGGCGAGGAGCTGGTCGTGCACGCGAGCGCCGGGCACGTGCAGGACAGGCAGGGCGTGCGCATCCCGATCGCCAGCTCGACCTCCGGCCAGGTGCTCGAGCGCCGCCTCCCGGAGCGGATCGTCGACGTCAGCGCGCGCATGAGGATCGCAGCCGAGGAGATGGGCGTCGAGGACGCGCAGACAGCGCTGCTCGTGCCGATGCACTACCGCGGCGACGGTGTGGGCGTGCTGGTCGCGTTCGACCGTGGCGAGTCCGGCAACGTGTTCAGCTCCGACGACGAGCAGATGCTGCGCACGTTCGCGGCGAGCGCCGCGACCGCGGTGGCGCTCGCGCAGAGCGTGCAGACCGACCGCCTGCGCAGCTCGCTGGCGAGCGCCGAGGCCGAGCGGCGGCGCTGGGCACGCGAGCTTCACGACGAGACGCTGCAGGCCCTCGGCGGGCTGCGCGTGCTGCTCTCCACCGCCCTGCGCCGCGAGGAGCCACAGGTGATGCAGGACGCGATGCGCGAGGCGGTCGGGCGGATCGAGGTGGAGATCGAGAACCTGCGTTCGATCATCACCGACCTGCGCCCCGCGGCGCTCGACGAGCTCGGCCTGAGCGTCGCGATCGACACGCTCATCGACCGCCACCTCGACCGCGGCGGGCTGGAGATCGAGCGCGAGCTCGCGATCCTCACGCCAGCCGCCGGTGCCGAGCAGCTCGACGAGGACCTCGAGACCGCGGTGTACCGGCTCGTGCAGGAGGCCCTCACGAACGTCGCCAAGCACGCGCGCGCGAAGCGCGTGCAGGTCTCCGTGCGCGAGGCCGACGGCGAGATCACCGTTCAGGTGCGCGACGACGGCGCGGGCTTCGACCCGGAGACGGTCGACCGTGGCTTCGGCCTCAACGGTATGAGGGAGAGGGTGGGCCTGGCCGGCGGCACGCTGACCATCGAGTCCGGCGAGGGCGGGACGCTGCTCAGCGCGTGCCTGCCTGCGCGCCACACCAGTCGCGACGCGCTCTCACGCGCCGATCAGGCCGCGTCCTAGCGCGTAGTCGACGAGCTCGGCTCGGGTGGTGAGCCCGAGCTTCGTGTGGATGTGCGCCCGGTGCGTCTCGATCGTGCGTGGCGAGAGCTGAAGTTTGTGCGCGACCTCGACGCTCGTGTGGCCGAGCGCGATCATTCGCAGCACTTCGACCTCGCGCTGGCTCAGCCTGTCCGAGAGCTCCTCTTCGAGCGCGCTCAGTCGCGCCGCCACGCGCGGACTCACGTAGGTCTCGCCGCGGGACGCCATGCGCACCGCCTCGGGAAGCTCCTCGTCGGCTCGATCCTTGGACACCACGGCCGCGGCCCCGGCGGCGAGCGCGTGCTGCGCGAACACGGGGCTCTCTTCCATCGTCAGCACGACGATCTTCGTCTCCGGCGCCCGATCGCCCAACGTCCGGATCGTGTCGATGCTCGACGCGCCGCTCATGCGCAGGTCGAGCACGAGCACGTGAGGCTGGTGGAGATCCACCTGCTCTGTCACCGACGGGTGATCGTGGGCCTCAGCGATCACCTCCATGTCGTGCTCGCCGGCGAGCAGCAGGTGCAGGCTGCGGCGCATCATCGCGTGGTCGTCGGCGAGCAGTACCCGAATCGTCGCGACCTCCTGAACCACCGACAGGTTCGGCTTCCGTTTGGGTGCTGATTGCGGGATTGCCTCCATATCAACAAGCTAGCCGTGCGCCTGGAGCGTGGCGACGGTGTTAAGACGCGGATCGACACCGGAAAAGCACGGATGCTGTTCCGTGCTGGCACTCAACTATGCGCGATATCGTCACCGTGAGATCTACCGATCGGTAGTTTGCCGCAGCAAATTTGCGCAGAGTGACCGATTCGCGCCCTTGAGTCGATCTTTAGATTCGTCGGCGTGAACGCACTGGAACTCGCCCGCCTGCAGTTCGGCGTCACAACCGTCTTCCACTTCATCTTCGTGCCGATGTCGATCGGCCTCGCGGTGTGGGTCGCCTACTGCCAGACCCGCCACTACCGCAGCGGCGAGGAGATCTACCTGCGGATGACGCGCTTCTGGGGGAAGTTCATGCTGATCTCGCTCGCGATCGGCGTCGTCACCGGGATCGTGCAGGAGTTCCAGTTCGGGATGAACTGGTCGCAGTACTCGCGCTACGTCGGGGACATCTTCGGGGCGCCGCTCGCGATGGAGGGCCTCGCGGCCTTCTTCCTCGAGTCGACCTTCCTCGGGCTGTGGCTGTTCGGCTGGGGGCGGCTGAAGCCGAAGGTCCACCTCGCGACGATCTGGCTGACCGCGTTCGGGGCGGTCCTCTCCGCGTACTTCATCCTCGCGGCGAACTCCTGGATGCAGCACCCGGTGGGATACGTGATCAACCACACCACCCACCGCGCGGAGCTGACGAGCATCTTCGCGGTGCTCACCAACTCCACCGTGCTGCTCGCGTTCCCGCACACGATCTTCGGGGCGCTCTGCACCGGCGGGTTCCTCGTCCTCGGCATCTCCGCCTTCGGTCTGATGCGGGGACGCAACCGCGACGTGTACTCGCGCTCGGCGCGAATGGCGCTACCGCTGGTTCTCGTCGCCGCGATCCTCACCGGCGCGTTCGGCCACACGCAGGGGATGCTGATGGAGGAACAGGAGCCGATGAAGATGGCCGCCGCCGAGGCGCTCTACAAGACGACCAAGGGCGCCAGCCTGTCGATCTTCGCCGTCGGCCCGTTCGAACACTTCCCCAAGCGCCTCAACACCGACATCCGCATCCCGCACCTGCTCTCGATCCTCGGCACCGCCTCCTGGAACGGGAAGGTCGAGGGCGTCAACCAGCTCAACGCCGAAGACCAGGCCAAATACGGCCCGGGCGACTACGTGCCGATCCTCGGCATCACCTACTGGACGTTCCGGATCATGTCCGGGGTCGGGGTCCTGCTCCTGTTGATCCCGCTGGCCGGGCTGGTGCTCGTGCGTCGAAAAGAACTCGAGGTCAAGCGCTGGTTCCTGCGCGCGGCGATCGTCGGCGCGTTCCTGCCGCCGCTCGCGAACCTCACAGGCTGGATCTTCACCGAGATGGGTCGCCAGCCGTGGGTCGTCTACGGCCTGTTGAAGACCAACGAAGCGAACTCGCCGCTCGTCGGATCGAGCACGATCGTCCTCAGCCTCGTCGGCTACACCGTGCTCTACGGCGTGATGCTCGTCATCGGCGCGCGCCTGTTCCTCAAGGAGATCGCGCACGGCCCCGAATCCGAGCCGACCGCCGAGTCCGCCGCGGGCGCGCCGCCGGGCGGACACCCCGACCTCGTCATGGCCTACTGAGGAGCTGCGATGCGCGACCCGAACTTCCTGCAGACGCTGTGGTTCCTGTTGATCGGGGTGCTGTGGGTCGGCTATTTCGTGCTCGAGGGCTTCGACTTCGGCGTCGGCATCCTGCTGCGCGCGCTCTCCCGCGACGACACCGACAAGCGCATGATCATCCACACGATCGGCCCTGTGTGGGACGGCAACGAGGTGTGGCTGCTGACCGCCGGCGGGGCGACATTCGCCGCCTTCCCGGGGTGGTACGCGAGCCTCTTCTCCGGCTTCTACATCGCGCTGTTCCTGATCCTCGCCGCGCTGATCATCAGAGGCGTGTCGTTCGAGTTCTGGGGCAAGGAAGACTCGCCCCGCTGGCGCGCCACGTGGGAGTGGGCCGCGGTGATCGGCAGCTTCCTCGCCGCGCTCTTGTGGGGCGTCGGCTGGGCGGACATCGTGCACGGCGTGCCGATGAACTCCGCGCACAACGTCACCGCGTCGCTGTGGGACCTGCTGCACCCCTACGCGCTGCTCGGCGGGCTCGTCACGCTATCGCTGTTTCTTGCCCACGGCGCGATCTTCCTCGCGCTGCGCACGAGCGGCGAGATGGTCGAACGGGCGCGCGCCGTCGCGCGGCCGGCGTCGATCGCGAGCGCCGCGCTGATGGCGGGGTTCGTGCTGTGGACGGCCCTCGACCAGCGCAGCGGCGGTGGCAAGCTCTCAGCGCAGGCGATCGCCGTTGTGGCCGTGGGGCTCGCGTTCGCGGTGCCGTTCCTGATCGCGCGCGAGCGCGACGGGCGCGCGTTCGCGTTCAGCGCGGGCGCGATCGCGCTGCTGTTCGCCAGCCTGTTCGTGTGGCTGTATCCCAACGCGCTGCCGTCCACCACCAGCCACGCATACGACCTAGCGCTCACGGGCGCCTCCTCGACCCACTACACACAGACGGTGATGACGATCGTGGCGATCGTGTTCGTGCCGATCGTGCTCCTCTACCAGGGCTGGAGCTACTGGGTCTTCCGTCACCGGCTCGGCCGTGACGACTTCGAGGGCACGCCCACGCCGCTGGCCGTGCTCGAGCACCGCGCGTCGCGCACCTGAGATGTCCTCGCCGGTCGACCGCAGGCTGGTTGGCGAGAGCCGTGCCGCCCGCGCTCACCTGCTGCTCGCCGGCGCGATAGGCGTCCTCTCCGCGGGGCTGATCGTCGCGCAGGCCGCGCTGCTCGCTTACCTGATCGACCGCGCCGCGATGCACCACGCGACTCTCAGCCCAATGCGGTCAGAGCTGATCGCGCTCGCGGCGGTGCTGTGCGCTCGCGCGCTCGCCGCCGGCGCTTTCGAGCTGTCCGGGCGCTGGGGCGCGGTGCGCGTGATGAGCGAGCTGCGCGGCCGGCTCGTGCGACGGCTGCTGCTGAGCAGCCCCGAGCGGCGGCCGGGCGGCGTGCGCACGGGCGAGCTCGCGGGCGTCGCGGTGCAGGGCGTGGACGCGCTGGAGGCGTACTTCGCCGGCTACCTGCCGCAGCTCGTGCTCGCCGCGACGGTGCCGCTCGCGGTGATCGCATGGGTGATCGCACTCGATCCGATCGCCGCGGCGATCCTCGCGTTCACCGTGCCGGTGCTCGTGCTGTTCATGATCCTGATCGGCAAGGGCGCGCGCGCCCAGGCGCAGGGCCGCTGGCGCGCGATGGCGCTGCTCGGCTCGCACTTCCTCGACGTCGTGCAGGGGCTAGCGACGCTGCGCGCGTACGGGCGCGAGGACGCCCAGGCGCGCACGCTCGCGGACGTCGGCGAGCGCTACCGCTCGGAGACGATGGCCACGCTGCGGATCGCGTTCCTGTCAGCGCTCGTGCTCGAGCTGTGCGCGATGATCGGCACCGCGCTCGTCGCCGCGACGATCGGCGTGCAGCTCGTCGACGGCGCGCTCGGCCTGCGCGCCGGGCTGACCGTGCTGCTGCTCGCGCCCGAGCTGTACGGCCCGCTGCGCCTCGTCGGCCAGCAGTTCCACGCGAGCGCCGACGCGAGCAGCGCCTCCGAGCGGATCTTCGCCGCACTCGAGGAGCCGCCCACGATCGCGCGCACAACAAGCCCGCGCGCCGCGCCCGACCCGGCGCTCGCGCCGATCCGCTTCGAGGGCGTCAGCTACGGGTATCCGGAGCGCACCGACAGCGCTCTCGAAGACGTCGAGCTGACGCTCTCGCCCGGGCGGATCGCCGCGCTCGTGGGGCCGAGCGGCGCTGGCAAGAGCACGCTCGCGAACCTGCTCATGCGCCTCGCCGACCCCACCGCCGGGCGGATCTCATGCGGCGGGGTGGATTTGCGCGAGATCGACATCGAGCGGTGGCGCGCACGGATCGCGTGGGTCCCGCAGCGGCCGACGCTGTTCAGCTGCACGGTCGCGCAGAACATCGCGCTGTATGAGCCGAACGCAAGCCGCACGCAGATCGAGCGCGCCGCGGCGGCGGCTGGAGCGACAGAGCTCATCGACGCGTTGCCAGACGGCTTTCACACGCTCCTCGGCGAGGGCGCACGGCGCCTGTCGGCCGGGCAGGCTCAGCGCATCGCGCTCGCCCGCGTGTTCCTCGCGGACCGACCTTTGCTGGTGCTCGACGAGCCGACCGCGCACCTCGACGAGGCAAGCGCGGCCGCGGTCGCGGAAGCGATCGAGACGCTCGCCGTCGGGCGCACCACTTTGCTGATCGTCCACCAGGCGATGCTCGCCGCGCTCGCGCACGACGTGCACGCGCTGAGCGGGGGCCGTGTCGCCGAGATCGCCGGCGAGGCGGTGGCGGCGTGAGTGGCGAGGGGCAGACAGGTGTGCTGCTGCGCACGATGCGCCCGCAGGGTTCGGAGCGCGCACGTCTCGCGCTGAGCGTCGCGCTCGCCACCGGCGCTGCCGCTGCCGCGATCGCGCTGCTCACCACGTCCGGGTACCTGATCTCGCGCGCCGCCCAGCGTCCGCAGATCCTGATGCTGATGGTCGCGATCGTCGCGGTGCGCGGCTTCGGAATCGCGCGCGCGGTGCTGCGCTACGGCGAGCGGCTCGTCTCCCACGACCTCGCGCTGCGCCAGCTCGTGCGTCTGCGCGGGCGCTTCTACCGCAGCCTTGCGCCGCTCGTGCCGGGCGCGCTCGCGAGCCGCAGCGGCGAGCTGCTGAGCCGCTTCGTTGCGGACGTCGACGTGCTCCAGGACGCCTACCTGCGGGTCGCGATCCCCGGGCTCGTGGCGGTGCTCGTGATCGCTGGCGCCTCCCTCACCGCGTGGATCGTCCTGCCGAGCGCGGGCGCGATCGTACTCGCCGCGCTCACTATCGCGGCGCTCGCGCTGCCGTGGCTCAGCTCGACCGTCGCGGCGCGCGCCGCCCGCCGTCAGGCGCCCGCACGCGCGCTGCTGACGAGCGACCTCGTGGAGGGCATCGACGGCGCGAGGGAGCTGACGATCGCGGGGCGCGCCGACGCACATGTGCAGCGTCTGGCCGAAGGCGATGCGCGATTGGCTCAGCTGGCGCGCGGCGACGCTCTGGCCACCGCCGCGTCGGTCGTCGCCGGCGGCATCCTCGCGGGCGCTGGGATGCTGGCGCTGCTGCTGGTGGCGATCCCCGCTGTGCACTCGGGCGCGCTCGCGGGCGTGCTGCTCGCGGCGCTCGTGTTCCTGCTGCTCGCGGCATACGAGAGCGTGCTGCCGCTGTCCGCCGCCGCCCGCTCCCTGCGCGTGTGCGCGACCTCGGCGACGCGTCTGCAGGAGCTCGCCGAGACCGCCCCGGCCGTGCTCGACCCGTCGCACCCACTCGCGCTCACCGGCACGGGCGAGCTGCGCGTCGAAGGCGTTCGCTTCCGCTACGCGCCCGGAGAGCCGTGGGTGCTCGACCACGCCGACCTCCAAATCGAGCCCGGCGAGCACGTCGCGCTGACAGGCCCCAGCGGCGTCGGCAAGAGCACGCTCGCGGAGCTGCTGGTGCGCTTCCGCGACCCAGAACATGGTCAGGTGCGGCTCGACAGGATCGACATGCGCGAGCTCACACAGCGCGAGATCCGCGACGCGGTGACGCTGTGCGCGCAGGACTGCCACGTGTTCAACACCACCGTCCGCGAGAACCTGCTGATCGCGCGGCGCGACGCCTCCGAGCGCGAGGTCCTCGACGCGCTCGCGGCGGTCGAGCTCGACGAGTGGGCGGCGACGCTGCCGCAGGGGCTCGACACGATCCTCGGCCAGGACGGCGAGCTCGTCTCGGGCGGGCAGCGCACGCGCATCGCGCTCGCCCGCGCGCTGCTCGGCGGCTCGCGCTTCCTGATCCTCGACGAGCCGACCGCGCACCTCGACCCCGCGCTCGCGGAGCGCGTGATGCGCAACCTGCCGCGGGCGTGCGGCGAGCGCGGGCTGCTGGTGATCACTCACGACACAAGCGCCCTGGAGGGGTTTGACCGCATACTCCAGCTGTGAGCTTCGGAACGCTCGTGGTGCTTGTGCTCGCCGGACTCGGCGGCCCGCTGCTGGGGATGGTTCAGCGGCGCTTCGTGCCGGTCGTCGTCGGCGAGATCCTCGCGGGCATCCTCGTGGGGCCCGCGGTGCTGGACGGGTTCGACCCGCACAACGGGACGGTCGCGTTCCTCGCGCAGATCGGGTTCGCGATGCTGATGCTCACCGTCGGCATGCACCTGCCGCTGCGCGACCGCCGGCTCGCCGAGTCCGCGCGCGACGGCGCGAAGCTCGCGGTGCTGGTGTGCGTGCTGGCGCTGCCCGCGGGGCTGCTCGCGGCGAGCATCGCCGGCGACGGGCACACGGCGGTGTACGTGGTGGTGCTCGCGTCGGGCTCAGCCGCGGTGTTGCTGCCGGCGATCGAGGAGCTGGGCCTCGAGGGCGCGGCGGTGATGACGGTGATGGCGCAGGTGACGATCGCGGACGTGATCACGATCCTGTCGGTGCCGATCGTGCTGCAGCCGAGCCGCGTGGGACACGCTGTGCTCGGCGCTGTGCTCGTCGCGCTCGCCGCGGTGCTCCTGATGGCGGCCGCCCGGCTGACGTCGCGCGGCACCGGCGGGTGGGTGCACCGCGTGCGCCACCTCTCCAAGCAGCGCTACTGGGCGCTCGACCTGCGCCTGTCGCTGCTCGTGCTGTTCGTGCTCGCGTGGGTCGCCCAGAAGGGCGGGACGAGCATCCTGATCGCAGGCTTCGGCGCGGGTTTGATGGTCGCGATGATCGGAGGACCAAAACGCCTCTCCACACAGATGCGCGGTGTGGCAGACGGATTTTTCATTCCTTTTTATTTTGTCGTCCTCGGCGCGCAGCTTGACCTCGAAGGCCTCGTGAGCGAACCGGCGATGCTCGCGCTCGCGGGTGCGCTCGCGCTGCTGAACGTCGCGATCCATGTGCTCGCCGCGGCCGTCCTGCGCAGGCCTTTGAGCGGCGCGCTGGCCGCGACCGCGCAACTCGGCGTCCCCGCGGCGGTCGCCTCGATCGGGCTCTCCGAGCACGTGCTCGCGCCCGTCACCGCGACCGCGATCGTCGTCTCCGCGCTCGTCAGCCTCGGCGTGTGCACGCTCGGGATCGAGCTGCTCGCGCGTCCTCAGACCGGGGCCGGCGCCGACTCCGCCCCGGAGGTAGGCACGCCCGCCGCGGCGTAGGCCTCGGGCGCGTCGAGCGTCTCCGCCTTCAGCAGCGCCTGGGCGAGGCCCTCCAGCTGGGAGCGGTGCTCCTCCAGCAGCTGCGTGACCTCCTGGTGGGCGCTCTCCACGAGCCGGCGGATCTCCTCGTCGACCGTGCGCTGGGTGTGCTCGGAGGTCTCGCTCGCGCCCGGCAGCAGGAAGCCCTGGCCCTCCGATGGGAGCACCGCGATCGGGCCGATCGTCGGGCTCATGCCCCAGCGCCCCACCATCTGACGTGCGATCTGGGTCAGCTGCTCGATGTCGGACTCCGCGCCGGTGGTGATCGTGCCGTAGACGACCTCCTCCGCCACGCGCCCGCCGAGCGCCACACGGATCTTCGCCTCGAGCTCCTCCAGCGAGTAGGACACGCGGTCGCTGTCGGGCGTCGACAGCGTCACTCCGAGCGCCATGCCACGGGGGATGATCGAGACCTTCCGCACGGGGTCCGCGAGCGGGGTGAGCATCCCCACGAGCGCGTGCCCGGACTCGTGGTAGGCGGTCCGCTCGCGGTCCGCCGGAGAGAGGATGATCCCGCGCGGCGAGCCGAGCATGATCTTCTCCAGCGAGTCGGTGATGTCGCTCATGTGAACCTTCTCGTGACCGCGCCGCGCCGCCAGCAGCGCCGACTCGTTCGCGAGGTTCGCGAGGTCCGCGCCCACCATCCCCGGGGTGGAGGACGCGATCGCCTCCAGGTCCACGTCGTCGTCGAGCGGGATCGAGCGGGTGTGGACCTCGAGGATCGCCACCCGCCCGTCGCGGTCGGGCGCCTGCACCGTCACGCGCCGGTCGAAGCGCCCCGCGCGCAGCAGCGCCGGGTCGAGCACGTCCGGACGGTTGGTCGCCGCGAGCACGATCACCGCCTCGGAGGAGTCGAAGCCGTCGATCTCCGTGAGGATCTGGTCGAGCGTCTGCTCACGCTCGTCGTTCGCGCCCGTCACCGACACCTGCCCCTGGCGCGAGCGGCCGATCGCGTCGAGCTCGTCGATGAAGATGATCGCCGGCGCGGCCTCCTTCGCCTTGGCGAACAGGTCGCGCACGCGCGAGGCGCCGACGCCGACGATCGCCTCGATGAACTCCGACGCGGAGATCGAGAAGAACGCCGCGTGCGCCTCGCCCGCCACCGCGCGCGCCAAGAGCGTCTTGCCCGTGCCGGGGGCGCCCGACAGCAGCACGCCGTGCGGCATGCGCCCGCCCAGGCTGCCGTAGCGGTCGGGGTTGCGCAGGAAGTCCACGATCTCCGACAGCTCCGCCTTCGCCTCGTCGATCCCCGCCACGTCCGCGAACGTCACGCGGATGCTCTCCGGGTCCACGCGGCGCGCCTGCGATTTCCCGAACGCGCCGAGCGCGCCCATTCCGCCCGCGCCCTTCGCCGCGCGGCGAAAGATCAGGACGAACAGGCCCACGATCAGCAGCGTCGGGCCAAAGCCGAGCAGCAGCTCGGTCAGCAGCGACTGGCTCGAGCTGGTCGATTCGGCGTTGATCCGAACGCCCTTTTCCTGCAGCAGCGCCGACAGCTGGCCGCCGTTCCAGAAGCTCGGCACCTCGGTCGCGAACAGCTTCGTCGGCGTCGCCTTCTTGTCGGACGCCGGGTAGCGCTGCTTGGCCGTGAACTTGCCCTGGATCGTGTCGCCCTTGGACGAGAGCGAGCTGACCTGACCGGCCTTCACCTGCTGGAGGAAGTACGGGCTGAACGGCACCGTCACGCGCTGTTCGCTCGCCGTCGGCTGGAAGAGGAAGTAGGAGGCCCAGTTGATCGCCAGCAGGATCAGCACGAACCACAGGAAGCCCGGCCTGCGGTGCGTCGGCGGGCCTGTCGGCGCGTGCTCGGGCATTCCGCGGCCGTCCGGGGCCGGTGAGACCTGCCAGCCGCGCTTGTCGCGCGGCAGCGGCGGATGCGCTTCGGAGCGATCCCCGCTCGGACGTTCGGGCTGCGAGGGCGCGTCCGGCATTACTCCATGCTAGATGGCTACGATCGTGAGAGCTATCCAAGGAGAGACGAGATGTTCAAGAACGTGCTGGTTGGAGTGGACGGCCGCGCCGGCGGCCGCGACGCGATCGCGCTCGCGACGCGCCTCGTCGATCCAGACGGCAAGTTGACGCTCGCGCACGTCTACACGGGCGAGCTGCACCCGCTGCACGCGATCACGCCGGGCCTGCCGGCCGAAGAGCTCGAGGCCTCGCGCAACCTGCTTGAGGACGAGCGCGCGGACGCGAAGGTCGATGCGCAGATAGTCAGCGTCCTCGCCTCCGCCCCGGGCAGCGGTCTTCACCGTCAGGCCGAGGAGCAGCACGCCGACCTGATCGTGGTCGGTTCCTGCAGTCGCGGCGCCTTCGGTCGCGCGATGCTCGGCGACGACACGCGCGTCGCTCTCAACGGCTCGCCCTGCGCGGTCGCGATCGCGGCGGGCGGCTACGCGCAGCACCCCCGAGAGCTCTCCAGGATCGGCGTGGCCTACAACGCCTCGCCCGAGAGCGCGGCGGCGCTCGCCAAGGCGCGCGAGCTGGCCGCGCCGGGCGGCGCGCAGCTCAAGGCGCTTGAAGTGGTCTCGATACCGACCTACGCCTTCACCGGCCTGATGCCCCCCACGATCGGCGAGTCCGTCGACGTGCTGCTCACCGAGCGCAACGCTTTCATGGGTACGCTCGAGGGGGTCGAGGGGCGCGCGGTGTATGGCCTCACCGGCGAGGAGCTGGCGGCGTTCGGCGACGAGCTGGACATCCTCGTGGTCGGCTCTCGCGGCTACGGCCCGCTGCGCCGGCTCGTGCTCGGCAGCACCTCCGACTACCTCGAGCGCCATGCCCGCTGCTCACTGCTCGTCCTGCCCCGTGCGGCCGAGTGACGGCTGACCAAGTCGATCCGTTCCACAGAGCTGTACCTTCTTAGTTGTGAGCGTCGGGGAGACCGCTTCGAATGAGGACGCCACCGGCGGCGAGTCGCCCGCTGCGGTGATCCGCGTCGTCCTCGCGGACGACCACGCGGTCGTGCGCGCCGGGTTGCGGATGCTGCTCGACAGCGAAGCCGACTTCGAAGTGGTGGCCGAGGCGAGCGACGTTGAGAGTGCGAGGCGCTACGTCCGCGGTCACCACCCGCGCGTGCTCGTGCTCGACCTCAACATGCCCGGCGGCTCGAGCCTCGAGGCGATACCGCTGATCCGCGAGGAATCGCCCGAAACGCAGATCGTGGTGCTGACGATGCAGCAGGAGCCCGCGTTCGCGCGCGAGGCGCTCGGCGCCGGCGCGCTCGGCTACGTGCTCAAGGAGGCCGCCGACGACGAGCTCGTCGAAGCGGTGCGCCATGCCGCTGTGGGCGAGAGCTACCTCAACCCGAGGCTCGGTGCGCGCATCGCCTCCGAGCCGCCGCCCGGTCCGCCGGACGATCTCTCCGAGCGCGAGGTCGACGTGCTGCGCCTGATCGCGCTGGGGCACACCAACGCGGAGATCGCCGAGCAGCTGTTCCTGTCGGTGCGCACCGTCGAGACCCACCGCTCGCACATCCAGCAGAAGCTGCGCCTGTCCACGCGCGCCGAGCTGGTCGGCTACGCGCTGGAGCGCGGGCTGCTCTCGCGGTAGTGCTCGCGCCAGATCAGCTTGTAGATAGGGATCTTGCGCGGGATCGAGCGGATCCCCGGTAGCAGCGGGATGGTTATGAACGCGAGGCTGAGGGCGCTCATGAGCAGCAGCACCCAGATGTCCGCGTTTTCTGAGCTCTTGAAGGGTTCGACCTGGTACCAGAGGGAGTACAGCCACAGCCACGCCTGCCCCGGGTAGCTGCCGGTCTCGTTCATCATTCCCCACTGCTCGCCCAGCAGGTGCTGTTCTTCGGCGCGTTTTTCCAACAGCCCGCCGTCGGCCATGAACAGCAGCGGCTTGGTGTAGTCGGTCTGGAAGAACTGGTTGCTCGTCAGCAGCGCGCCGTCGAGCCCGCCGCTCTTCGCGAGGCTCAACAGCCCGGTCATCATCGTGCCGACCGGGCCGGCGTCGGTCGCCTGCACCGTCACCGCGCCGGTGCTCGGATCGACCGAGACCGTCTTGGGCAGCGGCTTTCCTTCTTCTTCGGCGGTCGCGGTTTCCTCCAGGGGCTTGGCGTACGCTTCCCCCCACGCCTTCTGGGTGGCCGCCGGCGCGGATTCGTACTGGGCGATCGCGCCCTGCAGCGTGGGGTCGTTCGGGACCGTCTTCAGCGGGTCGAGCACGAAGTCGTGGGCCGTTTCGATCGGGTGGCTCACACCGAGCCATTTCTGCGGGTAGAGGAAGACCGCGTGCACGCCCTTGCTGTTGTGGTTGTAGGGCGGGCCGTATTCCGCGGTGCCGCTCGTGCCGTCGAGCTCCGTAGCGGCCGCGGTGAGGAAGTTGACCGGCAGCGTGCGCGACCACTGCGAGATCGTGCTCGGCTTGTCGTCGGGCGAGGAGAACAGGATCGACAGCACGATCGCCAGCAGCGCGATCACGCCGACGGCGATGCATGCCTCCTTGACGAGGTCGTAGGGCTGGTAGCCGCCCTTCCACGGCCGGGTGTCGTCGCGGGAGCGCATCAGCGCTTCTCCAGCTCGAACGGCGGGACGACCCCATGGCGGCGCACGAGCAGCACGTGCGCGGTCACGAGCCCGATCACCGCCATCGGCAGCAGCAGCACGTGGTAGCTGTACATTTGACCGAAGTTGGTGACGTTGAAGAACGCGCCCACCCCGACCGAGTTGAGGCCGTCCTTCGCCTGCGTGGAGATCCACTGCGCGTCGAAGTTCTGCTGGGAGACGTAGCCCGTCAGCGCTGTGGGCACCGCGACGAGGAACGTCACCGCGCCGGTCATCCACACACGCGCGCGGCCTCCGCGCCACGCCGCCATCCAGTACTTGCCCCACAGGTGCACGACCATCACGAAGAAGAACAGCTCGACCGCCCACATGTGGATGCTGTTGAAGAAGTGCCCCACGCTGGTGTAGTGCCACCACGCGGGTCCCTTGAGCGCGAGGATCGAACCCGATGCGACGATCACGACCAGCGACGCGATGCTCGCGACGCCGAACACGTAGATCCAGGAGCCGACGTACGTCGGCTGTCCGTCGGGCAGCAGCTTCTCGGGCGGCAGCGCCGCGACGCCGGCTTCGCGTACGCGCACCGTCCACGAGCTGGGGCGCGTCTTCGGAGGAGCGGAGCTCATGAGCCGCCATCTCCCCGCCTGCGCTGGGCGCCGGGGAACGGCAGCAGGAGCGCGAGCACGAACACCACGAGCATCAGTCCTATGACCACGACGTTCGCCACAGACATGTGGATGAAGCTCCAATCCACCGTGTGGGCGGGGTGGTTCAGGTTGACGATCGCGCCCATCGCGACAACGACTGCGGTACTCAACGCCGGCCTCCTCGGATCGTCGTACAAGCTGTGACAGCGAGCCTATGAGCGCTCGAAATTCAGCGCATCCGTATTTCCTCCGCATAGGCGATGCGGGAAATCGCTGTGTGCGAAGCGCGGGCGGCTCGAGCGGCTAGGGTGGCGCGATGCGGCAGATACCGACAGCGCCGATCGCGGCGGGCGTGTTCATCGCGGGCTACGGAGTCGTGGCTGCCACGGGCTCGCGTCCGCTCGGCGGGCTCGTGCTGGCCGCCGGGGGCGTGCTGTGCGTGCGGATCTGGGCGCGTCGCCACGACACTCGGACCGCGGTCGAGCTGGCTGGCGTCGGTTTCGCCGCGTTCGTGCTCTCGCACGTGCTCGCCGAGGCGATCGGTGCGTGGCCGGCGGTGCTCGTGCTGGCGGCGGCGAGCGGGGTCGTCGTGTGGAAGCGAGCCGACTCGCGCCTGGTGGGTTCGGCGCGAGGGCTGGAGTTCCGCCCCCGCGCGCGTTAGATTCAGCGCATGGCTGCCGTCACATCCGAGGTCGCCGCTGTCGAGGGACCGCCGCCAGGAGCGCTCGCGCTTCCCGACTTCCAGATCGTCCCCCGCGCCGGATTGCCGATCGTCGCGGTCGTGCTCGTCGCGCTGATCGTCGGCATCGCGGTCAACGAACTGTGGCCGCTCACCTTCCTGCACGTGGTCGGCGGCGCGGCGTGGACGGTGATCGACCTGTTCCTCGGCTTCGTGCTCGGCCCGATCATGGGCAAACTCTCGATCCCCGCACGGATCGAGTTCACGACGCGGCTGATGCCGAAGATGGTGCTGATCATGCCCACCGTCGTGACCGTCACGCTCGCCGCGGGATGGCAGCTCGCGACCAAGCTCGGCAACACCCAGACGAGCTACGCGCTGCACGGCTGGATCGTGGCCAGCTACATCGTCGTCGGGATCATGGCCGTGATCGCGCTCGGCCTGCTCGAGCCGGCGAACATCGCCGTGCTGGTCGAGCTGAAGAAGCCGCGCCCGCGCCCCGAGGTGATCGAGAAGCTGATGAAACGCTTCATCTACACCGCCGGCGCGACCGGGCTGATGCAGGTCGCGACGTTCGTGATCATGACCAAGCTGGCGGCCGGGCCATGAGCGCGCATGACGAGACGGAGACCACTCGGCTGCCCCCGGTGACGCAGGTGGGGATGCTCTCGCTGGCGCTGATCGTCACGTCCGGCATCTACCTCTCCGCGCACATCCCCAACCACGTCTCGCTCGCGCCCGCAATCGCTCTGCTGTCGGCCTCGGCGCTGCTGCTGGCGGGCAACCTCGCGGCGCTCGCCCGCACGGACGGGTTCGCCTGGAGGCGCTTCTTCGAGATCGCCAGGTGGGCGCTCGTGGGCTACACGATCGTCGCGGGGATGATCGAGTACGCGTTCCTGCGCGACAACGTCAGCGGCGGCCCGCTCGTCGTGTTGACGCTATCTCTGGTCGTTTTTGCCGTGCACGTGCCCGTGCTGATCGGGTTCACGGTTGCGCGTTATGACGAGGGGTAAGCGCCGTCAGCTCTTGAATCGCGCCGCCTCCTCAGACCCACCTGTGGCGTTGCCCTCGCTGTAGGAGTGCGCGCCGGTGCCGGCGAGCTTGCCGCCGTCGACGATCAGGTACTCGTCGCGGATAGGGCGCCGCGCATACCAGCACTCGAGGATCTCGCGCGTGCCGGCCGCGTAGCGCGCCTGCGCCGAGAGGCTCGTGCCGGAGGTGTGCGGGGTCATGCCATGGTGGGCCATCGTGCGCCACGGGTGATCGCGGGGCGCGGGCTGGGGGAACCACACGTCGCCGGCGTATCCCGCGAGCTGCCCGCTCTCGCACGCGCGGGCGACCGCGTCGCGGTCGCAGATCTTGCCGCGGGCGGTGTTGATCAGGTAGGAGCCGCGCTTCATCTTCGACAGCAGGTGCTCGTCGAACAGGTTCTCCGTCTCAGGATGGAGCGGCGCGTTGATCGTCACCACGTCGCACGCTTCGACTAGCGACTCCACGCTGTCGTGGAACGTAACTCCCAGCTCCGCCTCGACCTCCGCGGGCAGGCGGTGGCGGTCGGTGTAGTGCAGGCCGACCTCGAACGGCTTCAGCCGTCGCAGCACCGCCGAGCCGATGCGCCCGGCGGCGACCGTGCCGACCTGCATCCCCTCGAGGTCGTAGGAGCGCGACACGCAGTCGGCGATGTTCCAGCCGCCGTCCACCACTACCTGGTAGGAGGGGATGTAGTTGCGCACCAGCGCGAGGATCATCATCACCACGTGCTCCGCGACGCTGATGGAGTTGGAGTACGTCACCTCCGCGACCGTCAGCCCGTGCTCGATCGCGGCCTGCAGGTCGACGTGATCCGAGCCGATCCCGGCTGTCAGCGCCAGTTTCAGGTTCGGCGCCTTGGCGATGCGCTCGGCCGTGAGGTACGCGGGCCAGAACGGCTGGGAGATCACGACCTCCGCCTCGGGCAGCTCGCGCTCGAACACCGAGTCTGGGCCATCCTTGTCGGAGGTGACGATCAGCCGGTGGCCGAGGTCCTCGAGGAAGCGGCGCAGGCCGAGCTCGCCCGAGACGCAGCCGAGTAGCTCGCCGGGCGTGAAGCCGATGTGCTGCGGAGTGGGCGCGGTCTGTCCGTCGTGGTAGCCGGCGATGTGAGGGACCGAGTCGCGAGCATACGCCGGCGGGTAGCCGTCCACCGGATCGTCGTAGAGCACGCAGAGCACGTTCGCCATCGGACAGCCTCCCTCGTCGGTGTTTCGTAGATACTCCCACGATGAGAGCGATCCAGATAACCGCAGAGACCGGTCCCGACAGCGCGCTCGCGTTCGTGGAGCTTCCCGAGCCCGAGCCGTCGCACATGCTCACCCCCGGAGAGGGCGTCGTGGTGGACGTGCACGTCGCCGGCGTCTCCTTCCCGGAGCTGCTGCAGACGCGCGGCCAGTACCAGATGAAACCGCCGCTTCCCTACGTCCCGGGCTCCGAGGTCGGGGGGATCGTGCGCAGCGCGCCGGAGGGCGCGTCGGTCAAGCCGGGCGACCGGGTGGCCGCGTTCTGCGCGCTCGGCGGATGGGCCGAGACCGCCGTGGCGCCCGAGTTCTTCACGTTCCCGCTCTCCTCCGAGCTGGACTTCGCGCAGGGCGCGGGGCTGATCCTCAACTACCACACCGCGTACTTCTCGCTCGCGATGCGCGGGCGCCTGCGCGCCGGCGAGACCGTGCTCGTGCACGGCGCTGCCGGCGGCGTGGGCACCGCGTCGCTGCAGGTGGCAAAGGGCATGGGCGCGCGCACGATCGCGCTCGTATCCAGCGAGGAGAAGCGCAAGGTCGCCGAGCAGGCGGGCGCGGATGAGACGGTGCTGCTGAGCGATGCGTGGAAGGACGAGGTGGTGGAGATCTCCGGCGGAGGCGTCGACGTGGTGCTCGATCCCGTCGGCGGCGACCGCTTCACAGACAGCCTGCGCTCGCTGCGCGAGGACGGACGGCTCGTCGTGGTCGGCTTCACCGGCGGCTCGATCCCCGAGGTGAAGGTCAACCGGCTGCTGCTGCGCAACACCGAGGTGGTGGGCGCCGGCTGGGGCGGTTATGTGATGGGCAAGCCCGACCTCAACCGCGAGATCGGCGCGGCGGTCAACGCGATGGTCGACGACGGGTTCATCCGCCCGATCGTCGGCGAGCGCTTCCCGTTCGAGCGGGCCGCCGATGCACTCAAGGCGCTCGACGAGCGTCGCGCGCTCGGCAAGGTCGTGCTCGACGTGCGCACCGACTGACCGGGGGTTAACCCCACCATCGAGCCGGGGGACAGCCACCTCTTCGTGGAGGGTCGGCTCTATCGACAACCCAAGGCGCGTGCTCGAACATCGCGGAGAGCGATGAGCGCCACAACGCAACAGCCGGCCGGGCTCGACACCCAGCCCGAGGACGCCCCGCTGCTCGACGGCCCCACGCCCGAGGAGATCCAGGTCCCGGTGATGGAATCCCTCGATCGGCTTGCCACGGGGATCATCACGGCCGTCCCGCCGCTGCTGTTGCTGGCGGCCGTGGTGGGCACGTGGAACCACATCCTTCACTGGCGCGACGTGGCGATCTTCCTGATCATGTACGTGCCCACCGGGCTCGGCATCACGGTCGGCTTCCACCGCCTGTTCACGCACCGCAGCTTCAAGTCCAAGCCGTGGCTGCGCGGGGTGCTGGCGGTCCTCGGCACGATGGCGGTGGAGGGCCCGGTGATCTCGTGGGTAGCCGACCACCGCAAGCACCACACCTACTCCGACCGCTTCGGCGACCCGCACAGCCCGCACGTGGACAGCCACGGCCACCACGCGACCGGCTGGCGGGGAGCACTTCGCGGGCTGGCGCACGCGCATGTGGGCTGGCTGTTCGACCACACCCAGCGCGGCGCGCGCGAACGCTTCGCGCCCGACCTGCTGGCCGACCCGGTGGTGTCGTTCGTCGACCGGACGTTCCTGCTGTGGGCGCTGCTCGGCATGGCGATCCCGTTCGGACTGGGGGCGCTGTGGGGCGGCACCGTGGGCGCGGGGTTCGAGGCGATGCTGTGGGGCGGGGCGGTGCGGATGATGGTGCTCCACCACGTGACCTACTCGATCAACTCGCTGTGTCACTTCTTCGGCCGCCGGCGGTTCGCGACCGGCGATCACTCGCGCAACCTGTCGTGGCTGGCGCCGTTCTCGCTGGGCGAGGCGTGGCACAACAACCATCACGCGTTCCCCACCTCGGCCATCCATGGCATGGGCTCGCGGGAGTTCGACGTGTCGGGTCTCGTGATCTCCGCGCTGGAGCGCACGGGGCTTGTCTGGGACGTACAGCGGGTCGCTCCCGAGAAGCAGGCCGCGAAGGCTCTTTGAACCTGGCGAGGCCACGGCTGCCGCGCCGTGCGACGATAGGAGCGATGGACGAACGCGCTCGCCTCTCCGTCGATCTGTCCCGGGCGCGGGGCGCTGTACCCCGCCGCTGGATGCCCACGCTCGCCGCCGGCCTGTCGATCGGCGAATACGCGCGGGCCGCGGAGCGTCGTCTGGCGTTCCTCACGGCGGTCCTGCTCGCGGCGATCTGGGCGTTGAGCGGACAGGGCTACTTCTGGCCGGCGTGGGCGTGGCTCGGGTTGGGCGTGGTGGTGCTGCTCGACTACGCCGCGGGTTGGGCGTGGCGTCAGCCACGCGGCGCGGTACGACGCGTGGCATGCGTGTGGACCGCGGTGGGAGTCGCGGCGGTGATCCTGCTCGCGACCTGGCTCTTGACGTGGCTGCTCGCCGGTGCGCACACCTTCTGGCCCGCATGGGCGCTGCTCGGACTCGCGACGGCAGGCAGTGGGTACTCGCTGATCGCACTGCACGACCGTGTCCTGGTCGCCCACACCCGTCGCGCGCTGCGCGCGAGGATCGACATGCTCACCCACACGCGCCGTCAGGCCGTCGACGCGCAGGCCGCTGAGCTGAGGCGCATCGAGCGCGACCTGCACGACGGCGCGCAGGCGCGCCTGGTCGCGCTCACGCTGCAGCTGGGGCGCGCGGAGATGCGCGTGGGCGACCAGCCGGAGGTCCGTCAGCTGATCGCCGACGCCCAAACCGAGGCTCGCCACGCGATCGCCGAGCTGCGCGACCTGGCGCGCGGGATCGTGCCGCCGCTGCTCGCCGACCGCGGTCTGGCGGCCGCGGTGGAGTCGCTCGCCGCGCGCTACGGGCTCGGCACGTCGGTCGACGTGGACACGCACCGCAGGCTCGCGCCGGCGATCGAGAGCGCCGCGTACTTCGTGATCGCGGAGGCGCTCACCAACACCGCCAAGCACGCCTCCGCGCAGCGCAGCTGGGTCGTGCTGCGCGACGAGCGCAAAGCGCTCGCGGTGCTCGTGGGCGACGACGGGCGGGGCGGCGCGGACCCAGAGGGGTCGGGCCTCGCCGGCCTGCGCGCGCGGGTGGAGGCGCTCGACGGCAGCCTGAGCGTCGAGAGCCCCACAGACGGGGGCACGGTCGTCGAGGTGAGCCTGCCATGCGCGTAGTGATCGCCGAGGACCTCGCGCTGCTGCGCGAGGGCCTGGTCGCGCTGCTGCGCGAGAACGACATCGAGGTGGTGGCACAGGTCGAAGACGGCCCGGGGCTGCTGCGGGCGATCGCCGGGCACAGGCCGGATCTCGTGATCGTCGATGTGCGCCTGCCGCCGACCTACAGCGACGAGGGGCTGCTCGCGGCGATCGAGGCTCGCCGCCGCCAGCCGGAGCTGGGCGTGCTCGTGCTCTCCCAATACGTCGAGACCGCGTATGCGAGCGAGCTGATCGGCGAGGACACCGCCGGGATCGGCTACCTGCTGAAGGAGCGGGTGGGGGACGTGCGAGCGTTCATCGACGCGCTGCACCGCGTGGCGGACGGAGGCACGGTCCTCGACAGGCAGGTCGTCTCCGAGCTGCTCGCGCCGCGCGACGGCTCGATGGAGGCCCTGTCGGGGCTTACCGCGCGCGAGCGCGAGGTGCTCGCGCTGATGGCCGAGGGCCGCTCCAACACCGCGATCGCGGAGAGCCTCGTGGTGACCCCAGGCGCGGTCGAGAAGCACATCACGAACATCTTCGCCAAGCTCGACCTGCCGGCCTGCGACGACGACCATCGCCGCGTGCTCGCGGTGCTCGCCTACCTCCGCGTCGCGCGCGAGGCTCCGCGCGACAGGGGCGCGGCGTGATAAAACGTCTTGATCACTGATGGAAAACCTCTCATGAAGGTCATCGGCGCCGGGCTACCGCGCACCGCGACCACGACGCAGATGTTCGCGCTCGAACAGCTCGGACGCGGGCGCTGCTACCACATGCGCGACCTGCTCGCGGACCTCGAGTCGGGCCTGCCGCTGTGGGAAGCCGTCGCCGAGGGCAGCCCCGACTGGGAGCGCATCTTCGGCGACGCCCACTCCACCGTCGACTGGCCGTCCGCTCGCTACTACCGCGACCTGATGGACTACTACCCCGACGCGAAGGTGCTGCTGAGCGTGCGCGGGGGCGAGGAATGGGCGCGCAGCATGATCAAGACCGTGTGGGGGATCTTCCACGGCGACGCCGTCATCCACCACGTCTCCGACGCGCGCGCGGTGCTCGACCCGCTGTGGCGCCGCTACACGACGCTGATGCGGAACATGACGTGGAACGAGGGCGGCGCGCTTGCCGGCGGCGACGTCTCTACCGAAGCGGGCCTGATCGAGGCGATGGAGCGCTGGAACCAGGGCGTCATCGGCACGGTGCCGGCCGAGCGGCTGCTCGTGTGGAACCCAAGCGAAGGCTGGGATCCGCTGTGCGAGTTCCTCGAGGTTGACGTTCCACCCGACCCGCTGCCGCGCTTGAACGACACCACGTCCTTCAGGGAGGGCATCATCGGCGGCGCTCTCGACGTGGTCAACGAATGGTGGGGTGCGCGCGAGCGGCCCACCAGCGGTTTGCACGGCGCAGCGCTGAGCTGAGCGTCGCGATGTCCCCGGCTCGATGGAGGCGTGATGCCCGCTGACCTGCTCGCGAAGATAAGCGCGGAAATCGACGCGCGCCTGGCGCAGCTGCGCGCCGCGATGGACGAGTACGAGCAGCTGCTGTCGGCTGCTGCGGCGCTCGACGCGGAGGAGCGCACGGCCAAGCCTGTCGGCAAGAAAGCTGCGCCCGTTCGCAAAGCGCCCGTTGCGCGCAAAGCGCCTGCCGTGGCGAAAGCGGCGGGACGGCCGAAGGCCGCGGCACCGAAGAAAGCGCCCACGCGTGCGCCCGCGAAACCGGCCCGTGCGGCGGCCGCTCCAAAGAAGAAAGCCGCGAAGCCCGCGTCCTCGGCGAGCAGCGCCGCTCAGCAGGCGATCGTCGCGGCGCTCGAGCACGGCTCGCACACGGTGGCCGAGCTGTCGGTCGTGACCGCGATGTCCGGCCCGAGTATCCGCGAGAGCCTGCGGGCGCTGTCGAAGGCCCGGAAGGTTACGAAGGCCAAGCGCGAAGGCAAGGCCGCCTACGCGCTGGCGACGAGCCGCTGACGTGCCTTTGTCGGCCTTTATTGGCTGTACCCAATAAAAGCCGATCAAGCTCTGTCAGTCGTCAGCCTGCTTGGCTGTGGGTAGCTCGCAGGTACTGCGCGAACCTGGGAACTGTGAAGTCGATCTGCCCTCGCCTAGGGCTCCAGATCAGCTCCTTCTCGATCAGCTCTTCGCGGACCACGGATGCGCCGCCCATGCTGTTGTATCCGGCTGCCTGTGCGGCGTCAGCGGTCTTGTACGGGCCATCGCCGAGCTTTGAGATCGCGATGAGATAGCGCTGCTGAGCGTCTGTGGCGAGCTCGAAAGCAGGCCCAAAGAATCCTCGGTCGAGGCTGTCGTTGACGATCACTTCGACGGCTCGTACGTGCTCGGCAGCGATTGGCGGAGCCTCGATCTCGTCCCACAGAACCCGTCCGTACTCCTGGAGGAAGTAGGGGTAGCCGCCCGACTGCTCGACGACGAGATCCACTGCTGGCGGCTCAAGCTCAACGCCTTGCAGGCCGGCGGGTCCCACGAGGGCCAGTCTCGCCTCGGCGTTGGATAGCTGGTCCAGCTCGTGGTATGAGAACAGGCGTGGCGCATAGGGCTTGGCGGCCCGCAGCATCGTCGGTAGCGTCGGTAGTCCCGCCCCCACGAGCGCGACGGGAAGACCGCGCTGACTTACGCGATGCAGCGCCATGCAGATGGCCCCGAGCGAAGCGCGGTCGAGGTTCTGCATCTCATCGATCAAGAACAAGGCGCCCGTATCGCCTGCCCTTGCCACTTCGCCGATCTCCACGAACAGGTCGGCCAGATCCTGCTCTATGTCGCCGGTGTCGGCGGTGCCCGTCGCAGCATCAACATCGAGCTGAAACTTGATGCCTCCCGGTGTGGCGATCGAAAAGGACTTCACCACCGACAGCGCGGACTTCGCGCGGTCCTTCATGCGCTGGCGCAAGCTCATGCTTCGCAACAGGCGCAGCGCTAGGCGCCCCATGCTCGTACGAAAGTCGGCGTTGCTGCCGACCTCCTGCACCTCGGTCGAGAACCACTCCGCTTCCCCGGCAAGAACGTCGAATTCGAGCAGCAGCACGGTCTTTCCGATCCCGCGCAGGCCCGAGAAGATCATGCTGCGCTCGTGCCGGCCGTCGCCCAGCCGTTCCAGCAGCAGCCGGAAGTTCTCGAGATCAGGATCGCGACCAGCGAGCTTGGCAGGCCGTCGTCCAGCCCCCGGGGTGTATGGGTTTGCGCTTCGCTTCAATGGCTTTCTAAAGGATTATTGACGATCGCCAATATATATCGAGAAAGGCCAAGCGCGAAGGCAAGCCCGCCTACGCGCTGGCGAGCTGATCGGCCTCGCGGGCGATCTTCGCGGCCTCTGAGGGCCCGATGAAGGGTGCCAGCGCCAGATAGGTGAGCTGCGGCGCGGCGAGCGGCAGCTCGGCGAGGCAGTCGTTCTCGATGCAGTGGTGGAAGACCTGCCAGATACCGCCGGTGATCGCCTCGGCGGCGATCGAGGGAATCGCCACGTCCTCGCCCGCCAGCTCGTAGCCGGGCAGGAGGTATGCGGCGAACCCCTGCATGCTCGCGCCGCGGATCTCGATCGTCTCGGGGCTCGCGGCGAACGTGTCGACCACGGTCAGATGGGCGTGTGCGGGCTCGGAGGCGAGGAAGGTGATCAGTGCGCTCAGACCGGCGGCGACCCCGCGCGGCCAGTCGCTCTCGTGCGCCTCGTAGGCCTCGATCGCGACGCGCAGCGCCTGATGCATGCCGACCTTCTGTGCGCCGAGGAAAGCGTCGTGCTTGGAGGGGTAGATGTCGTAGAAGGTCTGGTAGGAGACGTTCGCGCGCTTGGCGATCTTCGGGATCGTGAGGCCCGCGAGGCCCTGCTCGGCGGCGATCGCCGCGGTCGCGTCGACGATCCGCTCGCGCTGGCTTTTGACGATGAACTGCCGCGGCAGGTCGCTGCGGCCGCTCGGAAGGCGCCCCTCGGCGCGCTGAGCACGCTCGGAGAGCGGGACGCCGTCGTCGGACTTCGACGGGTTGAGAGGGGGTACGCTCAGATCGTCGGGCAGCCTTCGCGGGTAGCCCGCTGCCCACGCGGCGAGCTCGTCGGCGACCGCGAACAGCTCGGCCTGACGTCCGTCGCGAAGCCGCGAGGCGGTCACCTCGCGGATGCCGCCGAGGATGAACTTGACGGTCAGGTCGCCGCTGTCGCCGCGGCCGGTGCCGTCGCGGCTGGTCCGGATGCGCGACTCGAACTCCTCGAGCGTGCGCCTGCGGCGTTCGAGCGCCCGCGAGCCGGCGCCGAAGGCCCCAAGCACGAACAGCGAGATCGCCTCCGACTCAGCGGCGGCGATCTCGGCGAACGCGCGCATCGCGACCACGAGACGCTCCTCCTCGGGGTCGCGTGACGCGTACGCCAGCAGCACGGACTTCGCGGTACGCGCTGCGACTTCGTCGTATGCGCTGAGGAACAGGTCTTCCTTGTCGTCGTACAGGCTGTAGAAGGTCGGCGGAGAGACGTGCGCGAGTTTGGCGAGGTCGACGATCCGCACCCCGGGGTAGCCCTTCTGTGCGATCAGCTCGATCAGCGCTGCCTGCAGGCGTTTGCGCTGGTCGCGCTTTACGTCGTCGGGATCGAGGCCGTGCGTGCCGGTGGGCAGCGGACGGTAGCGCTCACTTCCATCGCCGTTCGCAACCGGCTCATCGTTGGCGACGGTCATCTCGATTCTGTCGTCCGTCGGGGGCTCGGGTGGACATCGCACGGCGCCACGTCAGGTAAACCTTCCGTTGACAACAAGTAAATTCGAGATTATCAAGCTACACGTACTGGTCAAGCCAGCGGAAGCTTAGGGCTCTCAGCCGTGGATCGTCGGCGAGGTGCCCAGCACGACGCCCGACGCCGAGAGCGCCTGCACCGCCACGTAATGCTGCGCTGTGGGCGTCGCGATGGCCGTCTCGAATCCCGTGCGCGGGGCACCGGCGACGGGCGTGAGCTGCTGCGCCGAGGGGCCGGCGAGCACTTGCCAGCTGGCAGCCTGGGTGTCTCCGTTCCAGCTCGCGTAGACCGTCACGGGAGCCTTGCCAAGCCCTGCCGACGTGGCGATCGCGGGCGCTCCGTGCGGCTCGCCCGCCCATGCGAAGCGAAAGGCCCTGTAGGACTGGTAGGCGCCGTGCATGTGCGCGTCGAACAGCAGCTGGCCCTGGGCGCTGTATTCGGTGAAGAACGCCTCAGGTCCCCAGCCGACGAACACGTTGCCGCCTTCGAGCACCTGCATGCTGCCCTGGCTGCCCGAGGACAGCGGGGCGGAGTGCAGGTACTGGGCGACGACGGTGTCGGTGCGGTGCTGGGTGTCGACCGCGAGGATCAGGGCACGCGACTGTGAGTGGACCTTCGGCACGCCGCCGTTGTCGAACACGCTGATCGTGCCGTTGGCGAGCACGGTCGCGTCGTGCTGGTAGGCGGTCGCGGCGCCGCCCGCGAGCCGCACTGTCGAGTGCTTGCCGCCGATGCGCACGAGAACCTGGCCGGTGAGCGTGTTCAGCTCATACAGCGCGGAGGTGTTGCGCGAGGAGAGCAGCGTCGTGCCGTTGGCGAGCTGGTCGATGGAGTTGACGTGGAAGTAGTCGTACGGCCACTGTCCGCTGGCGTTCCCGGCGTAGCTGTAGGAGTACGACGGGGGGATGTGGTCGAGGCTGTGCCACTCGCGCCGCACGAGGCCCGTCTCAAGGTCGACTTCCTGGACGATGCCGTCGGTGACGGAGGCGCCGGTGGAGCCGCCATACCCGCCGAGGTTGCACGCGATCGGGTTGAACACCGTCAGCAGGGCCGTGCCCTGACCGGTGATGTGGAAGTCGTGCAGGTCGGCTTTCAAGCCGTTGCCCGCGTGCACCCTGCCGATCTGCTGGTAGGCGGCGTTGTCGATGATCTCCTCTCCCTGTCCGAATCCCTGCACGAGGATCGCTCCCTGCCACCACGTCAGCACCGGCGCGCCGCCGAGCTGCTGAACCTGCAGGTTGGTCGCCTCGACATTCGACGCCAGCGGGTGGAACCACACGAGGTTGCCGGCCGCATCGAGGATCATCGGTCCGCTCGGTCCCGGGCCGGCGTAGGGCGTTGCGAAGATGTCCGCCGGGGTGGCCTGGGGGGCGCGGGCGGTCACGACGGTGACCGGTGGCTGCAGCGACGGCGCGGAGTGGAAGTGCTGCATCTCCTTGTAGTCGCGCTGGGATCCCGCGACAGACGCGGAGTAGATCTGGTTGTCCTCGTGGGCCACCACGAAGTGGTAGGCGAACGGGTGCGCGTGCGCCGCGACGGTCGCGCTGCCCCTGACGGTGACCGTCTCCCCCGAGCTGAACGGCCTCGTGGGCACGAAGCTCGCGCCGTCACCCTGCGAGTATCCGCGCAGCCGCCCGGCGTGGCTACCGCTCTGGGATCCGCTCACGCGCACGCCGCGGATCGCGCTCGCGGGCGCCCCGAGCATGCTGATCTGGGTATATGGGGACGCGTCGTAGGAGTCCGGCAGCGGCGCGACCGCGAGCCCCGTGCCCGGCAGCAGCGCCGAGCGGTTGAGGCGGGAGGGCACGCATTGCGGGCTCGACGCCGTGGACGCCATCGCCGGTGCACTAGCGAGCGCAGTCAGCAGAATCGCGCCGATCACGACGCTACGAATTCGCATAGGTGTTTGTGGATACCGGAGCACAGGGAGAAGTTGCCCTGCGTGGCGAAGAAATTGTGAAGAGGGGAGCGGCTAGAAGACGGGGGTCTCGGTGTAGTGGCCGAACACCTGTTGCAGCGACTCCACGATCTCGCCCTCGCTGGCGTGCGCGCGGGCGCACACGAGCAGCGGGTCCATCAGGTTGCGGTCCTCGTGCGCTGCGTCCTCGCGCAGCGCCGCCAGCGAGCGCTCCACCTCTGCGCCGTCGCGCGTTGCGCGCGCCGCCTGCAGGCGTCCGACCTGCTTGCGCTCGAGCGCCGGGTCGACTCGCAGCGTGGGGATCGGCTCTTCGTCGCTCGCCACGAAGCTGTTCACGCCCACCACGATCCGTTCGCCCGCGTCGATCTCCTGCTGCAGGGAGAAGGACGCATCCGCGATCTCGCGCTGGGGGTAGTTGAGCTTGACCGCCTCGACCATGCCGCCCAGCTCGTCGATCTTGCGGAAGTATTCATACGCGCGCCGCTCCATCTCGTCGGTGAGCGCCTCCACGAAGTAGGACCCGCCGAGCGGGTCGACGGTGTTCGTGACGCCGGTCTCGTGGGCGATCATCTGCTGTGTGCGCAGCGCGATCGTGACGGCCTCCTCGGTGGGCAGCGCGAGCGCCTCGTCGTAGGAGTTGGTGTGCAGCGACTGCGTGCCGCCGAGCACGCCAGCGAGCGCCTCGATGGTGGTGCGCACGATGTTGTTCAACGGCTGCTGCGCGGTGAGGCTCACGCCCGCCGTCTGGGTGTGGAAGCGCATCTGCCACGAGCGCGGGTTCTTCGCGCCGAACGTCTCGCGCATCTCGCGCGCCCAGATCCGGCGTGCGGCGCGGTACTTGGCGATCTCCTCGAAGAAGTCGATCTGCGCGTTGAAGAAGAACGACAGCCGCGGCGCGAACTCGTCCACATCCAGGCCGCGCGCGACCGCCTGCTCGACGTAGGTGAGCCCGTCCTTGAGCGTGAACGCGAGCTCCTGCTGGGCGGTCGAGCCGGCCTCGCGGATGTGGTAGCCGGAGATCGAGATCGGGTGCCAGCGCGGCATCCTGCGCGTGCACCACTCGATCATGTCGCCGCACAGGCGCATCGCGGGGTCGATCGGGAAGCACCACTCCTTCTGCGCGATGTACTCCTTGAGGATGTCCGCCTGGATCGTTCCCGACAGGCGCTCGGGTGGAATCGATCCCCGCCCCGTATTCGATCCCGCCCCCCCGGATTCGGCGGCGGCGACGTAGAAGGCGAGCATGATCGCGGCGGGCGCGTTGATCGTCATCGAAACCGACACCTCGCCGAGGTCGATCCCCGAGAACAGCGTCTGCATGTCGTCGAGCGTGTCCACCGCCACGCCCTCGCGCCCTACCTCCCCGAGCGAGCGCGCGTGGTCGGAGTCGTGGCCCATCAGCGACGGCATGTCGAACGCGGTCGACAGCCCCGTCTGGCCGTGGTCGAGCAGGTAGTGGAAGCGCTCGTTGGTCTCCTCGCTCGTGCCGAACCCCGCGAACTGGCGCATCGTCCACATCCGCCCGCGGTACATCGAGGCGTGGATCCCGCGCGTGTAGGGGTACTCGCCGGGCGCTCCGATCGGGCTCTCGGGGGTGCCGACGCCGGGCGGGAGGTCCGCCTCGGTGTAGAGCTCGCGCACGGGCTCGCCCGAGAGGGTCCTGAACGGATCCCCCCCTGCCCTCTCGTTCTCCTGCGACGCAGGCTTCTCGCTGACCGCCATGGCTGCTGTCAATCCTACTCGTCGCGCTAGCCTCGACCTCAGCTATGCGCAATGAGTTGAGCCGATTGGTTGGCGCCGAGCACGTGTTCGAGGTTCCGCCCGAGTCGCCCTACAACCGCGACTGCTCGCGCCGCCGCGGCGTGGAGGGACGCGCGGACGCGGTGGTGCTCCCCGGCAGCGCCGAGGAGGTCGCGGCGGTGGTGGCGTGGTGCTACGCACACGACGTGCCGATCGTGGCGCGCGGCGGCGGCACGGGCCTGGTGGGTGGGGCGGTCGCGACCCACGGCGGCGTTGTTTGCTCGATGGAGCGTTTGCGCGCGGTGCGCGAGCTGGAGCCGGGACTGTGGCGGATGCTGCCCGAGGCGGGCGTGAGCACGCGCCACGTGCAGCGCGTCGCGCGCGAGAACGGGCTGTTCTTCGCCCCCGACCCGGGCGCCGCGGAGCAGTCGCAGATCGGCGGCAACGTCGCCACCAACGCCGGCGGGCCGCACGCGTTGAAGTACGGCGTCACGGGGAACTGGGTCGCGGGGCTGGAGGCGGTGCTCGCGCCGGGCGAGCTGGTGCAGGTCGGTGGCTGGGCGGGCAAGGACGTGGCGGGCTACGACATCAAGAGCCTCCTGATCGGCTCGGAGGGCACGCTCGGTCTGATCACCGCGGTGAGGCTGCGGCTGCTGCCGGCGCCGGAGGCGGCGCTGGTGTCGATGGTGTTCCTGCGCACCCGCGCGGATGGCTGCGCGGCGATCGTCGCGCTGCTCGCCGCGGGCGTGCGCCCGTCGGTGCTCGACTTCATAGACGGCGACACGCTCGCGATGGTCGCGGGCGGTTATCCCGACGAGCTCTCCGAGGAGGTCGGGTTCGCGCTGATCGTGGAGGTCGACGGCACTCGCGCGGAGGCCGAGTCCCAGCGCGAGAGCCTGCTCCATGCGCTGGCCGACACTGCGCTCGCGATCCGCGAGCCGAGCGACGCCAAGGCGCTGTGGCGCTGGCGCGACGGTGTGAACGAAGTGGTGACGGGCGTGCGCGGGGCGAAGGTCAGCGAGGACGTGGTGTTCCCCGTCGAGCGCCTCGGAGAGGGGCTCGAGCGCTTCGCCGAGATCGCCGCCCGGCATGGGCTGCGCTCGTGCGCCTGGGGGCACGGCGGCGAGGGCAACGTGCACGCCACCGTGCTCGTGAATCCCGCTCGGGAGCTGGAGTTGGACGCGGCGGAGGCGGTCGGAGAGGAGCTGTTCGCACTCGTCGTCTCGCTCGGCGGATCGGTCGCCGGCGAGCACGGCGTGGGCTGGCTGAAGCGCGGTCGTCTGGAGTCGCAGTGGCCCGCGCGGACGCTCGATCTGCACGAGCAGATCAAGCTGGCGTTCGACCCGAAGGGCCTTCTCAACCCAGGGAAGAAGCTGGCACGGTACCCTGCCCGGTCGCCGGTGACATACAACTGAAAAGCACTGAAAGGAAGCGCTACATGAACAAGTCCCAGCTGGTCGAGGCGGTTGCATCAGACAGCGGCCTCTCCAAGGCAGACTCCGCTCGCGCGATCGAGTCGCTGCTCGACACGGTCACCAAGACCCTCAAAAAAGGCGACGAGGTCAGCATCACGGGCTTCGGCAAGTTCTCCGTGGTCAAAAGGGCGGCGCGTCAGGGCGTCAACCCGCGCACTGGCGAGCGCGTGAAAATCAAAGCGTCGAAGGCGCCGAAGTTCTCCGCCGGTGCGACCCTCAAGCAGGCGGTGAGCCCGAAGAAGAAGTAAGGCGCTCGACATGGCGCTCGTCACCGACCTGGAGCTCCCCGCGTTCGACTACATGGACCCGTCGATGCGCGGGGAACGCTTCCACACGGCGATGAGCGACCTGCGTTCGAAGGGATGGCTGGCGCAGGGGCCGTTCGGCTACATAGTGCTCGACCGCGAGTCGGCCGAGTTCTTCCTGCGCACCCGGGCGGCGATCTTCCCGGGGATGAAGATCGCGGAGATCTTCGGCGTGACCGAAGGGCCGCTGTTCGAGCAGATGAAGCACAACATCCTGCACGTCAACGGGCCCGACCACTCGCGGCTGCGCAGTCTCGTCAACCCTGCGCTGTCGCCCCGCGCGGTCGAGCGCTACCGGCCGGCGATGCGGGGATTCCTCGAGGGGTTGCTCGAGCAGGCGATTGCCCGCTCGAGCGAGGGGGAGGGAGTCGTCAGGTGCGAGTTCGTGGAGGCGTTCGCGAAGCCGTACCCGTCACAGGTGATCGCCGAGGTGATGGGGGCGCCGTTGGAGGACGCGCCCAGGCTGCACCACTGGTCCAACTGGATCCAGCGGCAGTTCGACGCGGTGAGCATGGCCACCGAGCGCGACGAGATCGACAAGGCGGTGGAGGAGTTCTACGGGTACGCGGAGGGGCTCGTGCGCTCGCGCCGCGACAGCCCCGGCGACGATCTCGTCTCCAGGCTGATCGCCGCCGAAGAGGAGGGGGAGCGACTCTCGGACGTGGAGTGCATCAACCTCGTGTTCAACGTCCTCGTCGGCGGCGTGGACACGAGCCAGAGCCAGCTCGCCCACGCGATCAGGCTGCTCGCCGAACACCCGGAGCAGTGGGAGATGCTCGTGGGCGATCCGTCGCTTGCGGACCAGGCGGTGGAGGAGGCGCTGAGGTACGAGCCGATCACGCCGTTCACCGCGCGCATCACGACCGAGGAGATCACGTTCCGAGACATCACGTTCCCCGGGGGGACGATCGTGATGGTGTGCGCGTTCACCGGCAACCGCGATCTGGGAGAGGGCGTGGACGGCGAAGGCGTGGACAGCTTCGACATCGCCGTCGATCGCGGGCGAGCCCGAGCGCTCACGTTCGGCGCCGGCGTCCACTACTGCTTGGGCGCGAATCTCGCGCGCGCCGAGCTGCAGGAGGGCCTCGCGTTCCTCGCGCAGCACATGCGCGGTCTGCAGCTCGACGGCGAGCCCGTGTTCGAGAGCGTCAACGGGATCTACGGCCTCGCCGAGCTGCCGATCAGCTTCACGGTCTGACGCCGCGCCCACGAGCTGGAACAATTGGGAGGGGGGCACCGAGGCCCCGGCGAGCGACAAGGATGTGAGATGACGGTTTTCGAACGGATATCGAGGCTGGCGTTGGCGGCCGTGGCGGCCATGCTCGTGGTCCTCGTCTTCGCGGGTGGCGCGCAGGCGGGTCGGTACCACGTCTACTCCTGCCGGACGCCCTTAGGGGAGGTTGCGCCTACGACGGGGTGGAGTGGGTCGAAAGCTGCGGGTAGCACCTATGCAACCTACGCCGAAGACACATGCAAGTCAGGCGGCGCGCTGCTCGCCGCGCTCGGGGAAGCGACGACCCATATTCCAAATGTAGATAGGGCGACTTGGACCTTTGCGGCTCCCAGTGGGACCTCTCTGGTGGCAGCAAGTCTGTGGCGGGCTGGCTACCTTCACGGTCCGTCGGGCGAATCGACTAGCTATCGATTCTGGCTAGCAGGGCCCAAAGGCAGCTTCGACACGTGTGTGTTCTCCGAAAAATGCAGCAGTGAGGGTGAAGTCGGTACGCCCTTGTCGAGTAGCAATTTCGTATTGGTCCCACCCGTAGCAATCGGTTCCTCTCTGAGCATCAATGCCGCGTGCTCCTTTAGCGGTCCAGGAAGCAAATGCGGGAACGGATTTGGCGACCCCAACTCCTACGCCGCAGCCGTCTATCTATTCGCGGCGGACCTGACCCTGGAACAGACGGTGGGGCCGAGCGCGAGCGATGTGAGCGGGGAACTGGCGACTGCGCCGGCGGTGAGCGGCACGAGCGACGTTGCGTTCTCGGCGACCGATCCGGGGGCGGGCGTATACGAGGCGGTGTTCAGCGTGGATGGGCAGGTGGTGCAGCGCACGGGGCTCGACGAAAACGGCGGCATGTGTCGGGATGTGGGCGAGACATCGGATGGGCTTCCCGCGTTCCTCTCGCCACAGCCGTGCGAACAGTCGCTCAGCGCGGACGTGGGCTTCGACACCACTCGCGTGAGCAACGGCGCGCACCACCTCCTCGTCACCGTGACCGACGCGGCAGGCAACGCCGTCGCGGTGCTGGACCGCACGATCACCGTCGCGAACCCGCTTGCTCCTGGCACGCCTGGTCCGCAGAACGGAGCCAACGCGTCGAGCCAGGCCGCGCTCGTCGTCGCTTGGAAGGGCAGCCGGCGCGAGCGGATCACGGTCGGATACGGTCACGCCGAGACCATCGCGGGTCGGCTCACGGCACCCGACGGCGCACCGATCGCAGGCGCGCAGATCGAAGTGCTCGCGACGCCCTCGTTCGCGGGCGCGAAGTCGAAGCTGACGAGCGTGCTCACGGGGCCAGATGGGCGCTTCGCTGTACGCGTGCCCGCAGGAGCGTCATCGCGCACGCTGCACTTCATCTATCGCAGTCACCACGGTGACGCTCTCCCGGCGGTCACGCGCACGCTCGCCTTGGGCGTGCGTGCGGGGATCGCGCTCACGGTCGCGCCACGCACCGCAAGCGTGGGACGCAGCATCTTCTTCCGTGGACGTCTGCGCGGCGGACCTGTTCCGCGCGACGGCAAGCAACTCGTGCTCGAGGCGCGCTCGCCCGGAGGCAGGTGGATCGAGTTCGAAGTGATCCGGACCGACTCACGAGGTCGCTACCACGCGAGCTACCGCTTCAAGTTCCCCGGGCCGGCCGACTACCAGTTCCGCGTGGTCTCTGAACTGGAGTCTGACTATCCATTCCTCGTCGGCTCCTCCAAGACGATTGGGGTGCATGAGAGATGAGAGGCGCGCTTGGTCTGTTGCCGCGCAGGCGGAAGTGGCGCAGGTGCGCTCGCGCGAACGGTCAGCGAGACGGGTGATTCCGCAACTTTGTTCTGTACCGCTTGTTGGATTTCGCATGGTGGAGATTTGGACGCGGAAGCGGACCCGGCTTCTGATCGCGCTCGCGGTGGGCGGCTTTGTGCTGACCGCCGCGGCACAGGCGAGTGCGGCGGGCACACTCACGTGGTCGGCGCCGCAGCTTGTCGATCACGAACCGCCGTTTGCTCAGACGATCGGACTCGATGCCGTGTCGTGCCCCTCGGCTTCGCTTTGTGTCGCCGTGGGTGGGGGGGATGTGGCTGCGTCGACGAACCCGACCGGCGGCCTAGCCGATTGGCATTCGGACGTTGTTTTTCGTGGGCCCCACCCCGCCGAGTACCTGGGCGCAGTGTCGTGCGCATCGGCGAGCCTGTGCGTGGCGGGCGGAGCGCTCACTGGTCTTGTGATCTCAACGAACCCGGCCGGCGGGCGGAACGCATGGCGCCAAACGGTTCCGCTGCCGGCGAGCGATGTGACAGGGGTGTCCTGTCCCTCTGTGCACCTGTGCGTCGCTGTCGCCACCGGTGAGGCGTCGGGCACGGTTCCATCCGGCGGCTACGTTCTGAGCTCGACTGATCCGACGGGCGGCCCAGGTGCCTGGAAGATTGCGGCGGTCGAGCGGCGGCCCGGCGGCCTTACGAGCGTGTCATGCCCGTCGACTTCGCTGTGCGTGGCCGGCGATGTATTCGGCAACGTCGTCACTTCGACCGACCCTACGGGCGGCGTGAGCGCCTGGCAGTCCACGACGGTCGAGCACGAACCCGACTTCGCGCTCCACGGTCTACGAAGGATGTCCTGCCCTTCCGCGGCGCTGTGTGTCGCCGTCGATGACACAGGCAATGTCCTGACCTCGACCGACCCCACGCGCGGCACGCAGGCGTGGACGGTCACCGCGAATGTCGGTGGGGTGGGACACATCCAGGGCGTGTCCTGCGCGTCGACAACGCTGTGCGTTGGGGTCGCTGGACCCTCGGGAGATGTCGTGGCCTCGACCGACCCCACCGGCGGTGCGAGCGCATGGACGCCCTTCGCCGTTGACCGCATTACAGGACCCGCACCATCGAAAGAAGAAATCGGGCCGAACGACTTGTCGTGTCCGTCAGCGTCACTCTGCGTTGCCGTCGATGGCGACGGGAACGCCGTCACTTCGACCGCGCCGCTCGCTGGGGCGGGCACGTGGTCGGTGCAGCGGGCCGTAGATGGAGTCAACAGCCTTACCAGCCTCTCCTGCCCCTCGACATCGCTGTGCGTAGCGGTCGACAATGCCGGACACATCGTGACTACGACGGACCCGCTCGCCGGGACGGGTGCATGGACGGCGAGCGAGATCGACCCCGGCCACTCGCTGCTCGGCGTGTCCTGCCCATCGGGCAATCTGTGTGTAGCGGCTGACGACGCAGGCAACATCCTCGCCTCGACGAACCCAACGGACCCTGCTGGCTGGGCTGTTGCCGATGTGGACAGCACCCACAGCGTGAACGGGATCTCCTGCCCCTCGACCTCGTTGTGCGTAGCGGTCGACGACGACGGGAACGCGATCACCTCCACAGACCCCGCAGGCGGGGCGAGCACGTGGACTGTCGCCGATCTATTCGGAGTGGGCGCTCAGGGCGGTCGGGAAGGAGGAGGCTACTTCTACGACGTGTCATGCGCATCGGCCTCCCTCTGTTTCGCGACTGCGAACGGGCAGATCGTGACCTCGACAAATCCGACCGGTGGAGCAGGCGCATGGAAAGCGACGGCACTCAACGGCTTCCACGTTTCCTGTCCCTCGTCGTTGCAATGTTTCGCCGCCAGCGACGCCGGGCTCCTCACGAGCAGCGACCCCGCCGGCCCCACTCCGACATGGACGATGGCGCACGCCGAGCTCGGATTCCCCTGTGCTGCGAACATTCTCGCCGACCCCTGCGGGACGTTGCCGTTCACCGGCGGGGAGGTGGCAGTCCAAGACGTTTCGTGCCCATCGGCGACATTCTGTGCAGGCATCAGCCCACGCGGCTTTGCGTCCACCTCGGTCGCTCTCTCTCATGTGGGGGATTGGACGGCCACCAACGTCAATGACCCCGCCGGCCCGTTCCCGGTGTCGTGCCCATCCACGTCGCTGTGCGTCGCAGTCGATACGGCCGGCGACGCCCTAATCGGCTCCCCCGTCGTACCCGACGCCACTGGCTATATCGGCACCGCCAGCCTGGGGCGCGCAATCGTCCGTATGGGTACCGCGCGAAGGCCCGTGAGGTGCGCTGGCGCGGTCGTCGCGACCTGCCGCGTCAAGCTGGTGCTGACTGCCACCGAGACGTTCATCCGCCGCAGGCAGGTCGGCGCGATCGCCACCACAGTCACGGCAAGGCGAAAGGTCACCATCGGCGCGGCGACCGTCGCGCTCACCGCCGGTCGCGCCAAGACCGCCTCGGTCAAGCTCAACCGCGCCGGCCGGCATCTGCTCTCAACTCGCCGCCGGTTTCCAGCGATCCTCACTGCCACACAGTCGTGGCTGGGCGGGTACGCCATTCCCCTGCCCAAGCAGACGATCACGCTCAAGGCATCCCGCAAGAGATAGCGAGCCTTGTGTGCGTGTCAAGCTCGCGCTGCCCGGGAGTCTCCTCCGGTCGCGCGAGCCGCCTCCGCGATCACGCCCCGCAAGTGCTCGTCCTTACACGTAGCAACCCGAGTGTGCCGTGAGATCGCGCTCCAGCAACAGGGCAGCGACCTGAAGGGTGCGTTTGAGCAAGGGGAAACCATCGCGTCCAATAACCTGCCTGCCATGAAGGCGGTCATCCTGGCGGGAGGCTTCGGCTCGCGGCTCAGCGAGGAGACCGCCGTGCGCCCCAAGCCGATGGTGGACATCGGCGGCAAACCGATCCTGTGGCACATCATGAAGATCTACGCCGCCCACGGGATCGATGAGTTCGTGATCTGCCTCGGCTACAAGGGCTACCTCATCAAGGAGTACTTCGCCAACTACTACCTGCACACGTGCGACGTGTCCTTCGACCTCGTAAAGGGAAACATGGAGATCCACCGCTCGGAGACCGAGCCGTGGAAGGTCACGCTCGTGGACACCGGTGAGGACACCATGACCGGGGGGCGCCTGCAGCGCGTGCTGCCGTACCTCGGGGACGAGGACTTCTGCTTCACCTACGGCGACGGCGTGGGCGACGTGGACATCACCGCGCTGATCGCCTTCCACCACGAGCAGGGCGCCAGCGCGACCGTTACCGCCGTGCAGCCGCCCGGCCGCTTCGGCGCTCTCGACGTCGACGGTGAGCGTGTTCGCCAGTTCGAGGAGAAGCCTCGCGGCGACGGCGGCTGGACGAACGGGGGCTTCTTCGTGCTCTCGCCGGCCGTAGCCAAGTACCTCGGGGGACCGCAGACCGTCTGGGAGGAGGGGCCGATGCGCTCGCTGGCGCGAGAGGGCCAGCTGGCGTGCTACCGCCATGACGGCTTCTGGCAGGCGATGGACACTCTGCGTGACCGCAACCACCTCCAGGAGCTGTGGAGCTCCGGCGCCGCGCCGTGGCGTACGTGGGCCTGACACGACTATGAACGCCCAGGACCAAGCCCAGCCCGTCGCGGTCGATCCCGCCTTCTGGCGAGATCGCCGAGTGCTGCTCACCGGCCACACCGGCTTCAAGGGCGCCTGGCTCGCGCTGTGGCTGCAGTCGCTCGGCGCGCACGTCACGGGGTTCTCGAACGGCGTGCCAACCGAGCCGTCGCTGTACGAGCTCGCGCGCGTCGGCGAGGGCATGGACAGCGTGCACGGAGACGTGCGCGACCACGACGCCGTCGCCAACGCAGTCGCAGACGCGGCGCCCGAGGTGGTCATCCACATGGCCGCCCAGTCGCTCGTGCGCCGCTCCTTCGCCGAACCTCGCGAGACGTACGCGACCAACGTGATGGGCACCGTCAACGTGCTCGACGCCGTGCGCCTGGTCGGCGGCGACGTGCGCGCGGTGGTCAACGTGACATCCGACAAGTGCTACGAGAACCGCGAGTGGGAGTGGGGCTACCGCGAGCACGAGCCGATGGGCGGGCACGATCCCTACTCCAGCTCCAAGGGCGCCGCCGAGCTCGTCACCACAGCCTTCGCGCGCTCGTTCTTCTCCGAGCCGGACGGTCCGCGTCTCGCCTCCGGCCGCGCGGGCAACGTGATCGGTGGCGGCGACTGGGGCGAGGACCGCCTCGTGCCGGACCTCATGCGCGCTGCGCTCGCCGACCGAGAGGCGCGCATCCGCAATCCCAACTCGATCCGCCCGTGGCAACACGTGATCAACCCGCTCAGCGGCTATCTCGTGCTCGCACAGGCGCTGTGGCGCTCGCCCGAGTACGCGCAGGGCTGGAACTTCGGACCTGTCGAAGAGGACGCCCGCCCCGTCGGCTGGATCGTGCACCGCATGAGCGAGCTGTGGCCCGGGAAGCTGCACTGGGCGCTCGACGACGGGCCGCACCCACACGAGGCGCGCTACCTCAAGCTCGACTCCTCGCTCGCGCGAGCCCGCCTCGGCTGGCGTCCGCTCGTGGCTCTCGACGAGACGCTCGGCAGCATCGTCGACTGGTATCGCGCGCTCGGCGATCAAGCAGACATGCGGGCGGTCACCCTCAGGCAGATCGAGGCCTTTGGGTACGCTGCCACCTCGCCATGAGCCAGACCGCCTGCCGATTCTGCGCCGCACCCGTCGAGGCCGTGTTCGCCGACCTCGGCATGTCGCCGCTCGCCAACTCATACCTGCCGCCCGAGCGCGCCAACTCCATGGAGCCGTTCTATCCACTGCGCGCGCTCGTCTGTGAGAAGTGCTTCCTCGTGCAGCTCGAGGAGTTCGAGACACCCGAGCAGATCTTCTCCGACTACGCGTACTTCTCCTCGTACTCCTCCAGCTGGCTCGATCACAGCCGCCGCTACTCCGAGCAGATGATCGCGCGCCTCGGCCTCGACGAGACCAGCCACGTGGTGGAGATCGCCTCCAACGACGGCTATCTGCTGCAGTTCTTCCACGAACGCCAGATCCCCGTGCTCGGGATCGAGCCGGCGGCCAACGTGGCGAAGGTCGCGCTGCAGAAGGGCATCCCCACGCTCGTCGAGTTCTTCGGACGGGAGACCGCCAGCTCGCTCGCCGGCGAGTCCTCGGCGGACCTTCTGCTGGGCAACAACGTCCTCGCCCACGTACCCGACCTCAACGACTTCGTCGCGGGCATGAAGATCCTGCTCAGCCCCACCGGCGTGATCACCATGGAGTTCCCCCACCTGCTGCGGCTGATGGCCGACAACCAGTGGGACACCATCTACCACGAGCACTTCTCCTACTTCTCCTTCCTCACCGTCAGCCGCGTCTTCGAGGCCCACGGCCTGCGCGTGTTCGACGTCGAGGAGCTGCCCACCCACGGCGGCTCGCTGCGCATCTACGGCGCCCACGCCGACGATCCGAGCAAGCCCGAGACCGATGCCGCACGCGAGCTGCTCGAGCGCGAGCGTGCAGCCGGCTACGAGAGCCTCGACACCTACCTCGGCTACGGGCGCCGCGTGGAGGCCGACAAGCGCCAGATCCTCAGCTTCCTCATCGGCCTCAAGGAGCAGGGCCTGCGGGTCGTCGGCTACGGCGCGCCCGCGAAGGGCAACACGCTGCTCAACTACTGCGGCGTGGGAGTCGACTTCATCGACTACACCTGCGATCTCAACCCGCACAAGCAGGGGCACTTCCTCCCGGGAAGCCACATACCGATCCGCGCGCCGGAGGCGATCCTAAAAGACAAACCCGACGTGGTGCTGATCCTGCCGTGGAACCTCAAGGACGAGATCGTGCAGCAGCTGAGCTTCATCGGCGAGTGGGGCGGACGGTTCGCGGCACGCACGCCGGAGCTCAAGCTGCTCTGATGCGGTTCCTGCAGACGCCGCTGCCAGGGGCCTGGGTCGTCGAGCTCGACCTCCTCGGCGACGAGCGGGGCTGGTTCGCGCGGACGTTCGACGAAGACGAGTTCCGCGCCCGCGGGATGAACCCCGACGTGGTGCAGTGCAACGCGTCGTTCAACGCCAAGCGCGACACGATCCGCGGCATGCACTTCCAGGCCGATCCCCACGGCGAGTCGAAGCTCGTGCGCTGCGTGCGCGGCGCGATCTTCGACGTCGCCGTCGACCTGCGAGCCGACTCGCCAACCCACCGCTCGTGGCACGGCGTCGAGCTGAGCGCGGAGAACCGACGCGCGTTCTACATCCCCGCGGGGCTCGCCCACGGCTTCCAGACGCTCACCGACGAATGCGAGGTGCTCTACCAGATGGGCAACCCATACGTGCCCGACGCCGCCCGCGGCGTGCGCTTCGACGACCCCGCGTTCGGCATCGAGTGGCCGCCGCCACACGGTGCGCTCACGATCTCCGACAGGGACCGCTCCTACCCGGACCACAGCCCGTGAGCCGCGTGCTGCTCACAGGCGCGAGCGGCCTCCTCGGGCGCCACGCGCTGAGCGCTCTCACGAACGCCGGCCACGAGGTTCACGCGGTCGCGCGAAAGGCCGGCGCGGACATCTCCGGAGTGAGCTGGCACGTCGCCGATCTGACCGACCCGTCCGCCGCGGAGGCGGTCGTCGGAGAGGTCGCGGCTGAGCGCCTCCTGCACCTCGCGTGGTACGTCGAGCACGGCCTGTACTGGCAGGCGCCCGAGAACGTCGTGTGGGTCGAGGCCACCCTTCGCCTGCTGCGAGCGTTCGTCGTCGCGGGCGGACGTCGCGCGGTGCTCGCGGGCACGTGCGCGGAGTACGACTGGTCGCACGAGCACGAGCTCTACGACGAGCGCCACACGCCGCTCGAGCCGGCGACGATGTACGGCGTCGCCAAGCACGCCACCCACCTCGTCGCGGAGCGCTTCGCCGCCAACTCCGGGATCGAGCTCGCGTGGGGCCGGATCTTCATGCCCTACGGCCCGGGCGAGGGCCACACACGGCTCGTGCCGAGCGTAATTCGCGCGCTGCTCGCCGGCGAGGAGGCGCCCGTGTCCGACGGCGCGCAGGAGCGTGACTTCATGTACGTCGAGGATGTCGCCGGCGCGTTCGCGGCGATCCTCGACAGCGACGCGCGGGGCGCGATCAACGTCGCGTCTGGCCGTTGCTGCACGATCCGCGACATGGTCGCACTGGTAGCCGAGACCGTCGGTCGGCCCGAGCTCGTGCGCTGGGGCGCCGTCCCCACGCGCCCCGGTGACCCGGGCCGGCTGGTCGCGGACGTGCGCAGGCTGCGCGAGGAGGTCGGCTTCGCCGCGCGCGTGGAGCTGGCGGACGGGGTCAGCCGCACGGTGGATTGGTGGCGGGGCCACTCGTGATCGACCCGGGCGAGCCCTCGGGACGCGCGCCACGGACATCCACAGGACTGGTCGACGCCGAGGTCGACCTGCTCGACACCCACGAGGCCGGTCCCGCCGCGATGCGCGGCAGCGTCCTGCGGATCGCCTCCTACGTACTCAGCATCCTGCTCTCGCTGATCTCGGCGCGCGTGCTGATCACCCACCTCGGCCTGCCGAAGTTCGGCCGCTACACGCTCGTCACCGCGCTAGTCACGATCGTCAGCGGCTTCACCGAGGGAGGCCTCAACAGCGTGGTGATGCGCGAGTTCGCCACTGCCGACGCCGAGCGCAGGCGCGAGATGATGGCCTCCGCGGTCGGCATGCGGCTCGTGCTCACGGCCGTCGGGGTCGCGTTCGCGGTCGCCTTCGCCGCGATCGGCGGCTACGGCTCCACGCTCGTCGTCGGCACCGCCCTCGCGGGCATCGGCCTCATGTTCCAGCTGCTGCAGAGCACGCTCGCGGTGACCCTGCAGGCGCAGCTGCGCTTCGGATGGGTCTCGGCGGCGGAAATCCTGCGCCAGGCCGTGAACGTGGGGCTGCTGGTCGTGCTCGCGCTCTCCGGAGCCGGCCTCATCCCGCTGCTCGCGGTGGCGGTACCGGCCTCGGCGGTCTCGCTCGCGGTGACCATCCCGCTCGTGCGTCCCTACGTGGCGCTGCGCCCGTCCTTCCACGCGGGGCACTGGTGGCGGCTGCTGCGCGAGACGATCCCGTGGGCGGTGATCGCCGCGGTCAGCGTCGTGTACTTCCGCATCGCGTACGTGCTCATGTCGCTGATCTCCAGCGAACTGCAGACCGGCTACTTCGCGACGTCCTTCCGCATCAGCGAAGTGCTGCTCGGGATCCCCAACGTGATCGTCATCGCCGCCTTCCCGATCCTCGCTCGCGCCGAGCGCGAGGACTCCGCGCGCTTCGAGTTCGCCAGCGGGCGCATCTTCGAGCTCGCGCTCGTAGCGGGCACGCTGCTGGTGATGTGCCTCGAGGTCGGCGCGGGCTTCGCGATCCACGTGATCGCCGGCGCCAAAGGGGACCCCGCGATCTCCGTGCTGCGCATCCAGGGGCTCGCGCTGATCGCGAGCTTCGTCGCGGTCGCGTGCGGATACCCGCTGCTGATGCTCCGCCGCTTCCGGGACGTGCTGCTTTCGAACCTGATCGCGCTCGTGCTCTCCGCCGTGCTCACGCTCAGCCTCGCCCCCGGGCTCGGCGCCCGCGGCACCGCGATCGCGGCGCTCGTCGCGGAGATCGGGCTCGCTGCGAGCCAGGTGATCATGCTCAAGCGAGTCGCGCCCGGCGTGCGCGTGCCCCTCGCGAGCATGGTGGCGGTCGCGTTCGCCGGCGGGGCCGGCGCTCTGGCCGGGCTGGCGCTGCCGATCCACCCCATCTTCGGAGCGCTCGTCGCGTGCGTCGTGTACGTCGGCGCGCTGCGCCTGCTGGGGCGCCTGCCGGCCGAGGTGGGCGAGCTGCTGGGCGGCCTGCCCCGCAGGGGCTCGCGGCCGAGCTAGTCGCCGCCGCCGCCCGATCTCACGATCGCCTCCAGCGCGCGCAGCCCGATGCGTCGTCGCGCCTGCACCTCGCGGCGCTTGCGCAGCAGACTTGGGAGGGCTCGAAGCGCGTCGCGCCACACGCGCAGCCAGACGCCGAGCTTGCGATCGCGCACCGCCACCGCCAGGTTCGCGAGCTGGCCGAGCACCAGCTGGTGGCCGTGGCGCAGCAGCGCTCCCGCGGGGAGGTCCTTGGCGATCACCCACAGCCCGTTGCGCCACAGGTGGTAGCGGGTGAAGTCCGACAGGCCGCGCCCGATCGTCGCGCTGCCCATGTGGTAGACCACCGCGGTCGGCACGTAGCGGCAGATGAAGCCCGCGAGCTGGGCGCGCAGGTTCCAGTCCACGTCCTCGTAGAAGGCGAAGAAGTCCTCGTCGAACTCCCCGACCGCCGCGAACACGCCGCGTCGGTAGACCGCCGCGCCGCCACACGCCCCGAAGATCTCACGCGGCTCGTCGTACTGGCCACGGTCCGGCTCGCCGTGCCCGCGCCGGTGGCCCAGCCACGTCCAGGTGAAAACGTCGCCCGCGCCGTCGAGCAGCTTGCGACGCTCGAAGTCCCTCAGCTTCGCCCCCACCCAGCCGGCCTCCGGATGCGACGCCAGCGCGCCCACCATCTCCCCGAGGCAGTCGGGCTCGAGCTCCAGGTCGTTGTTGAACAGGCCAACCAGCTCGCCGCGACCGGCCCGCGCGCACACGTTCAACGCGGCCGTCACGCCGACGTTCTCCGGCAGCGACACGACCTCGATCCCGGGCCAGTGCTCGCGCAGCCAGGCCGCCGTGTCGTCGCGCGAGCCGTTGTCCACCACCACCACCTCGAAGTCGCGGAAGCGCTGCGCCGCGAGCGACGGCAGGATCGTCTCGAGCAGGTGGCGCCCGTCGTAGGAGAGCACCGCGACGGTCAGCAGCGGAACGTCATGCGCGGGCGTAGGCGATGATGCGCTCATGGCGCCGGACACGCTACATGCCGACCCCGAGCCGATCGTGGACGTGGTGATCGTCTCCGCGGACATGGCGGACATGACGCTCGCCTGCGTCGCCGGGCTCCAGGACCCCTGGGTCGCGCGGATCATCGTCGTCGACAACGCGTTCGACGCGCAGGCGGGGAGCGCGCGCGAGCAGCTCGCGCGGGACACCACCGTCGTCGCACTCGCCGAGCCGCACGGGTTCGCGGCCGCGAACAACCGCGGACTGGAGGTGGGGAGGGCGCCATACGCGCTGCTGCTCAACTCCGACATCCTCGTCACGCCCGGCGCGATCGGGACGATGCTCGCGACGCTGCGAGCCGACCCGCGGAACGTCGCGGTCGGCGGCCGGCTAGTGGATCCGGACACGCTCGTCACGCAGCCCGAGTACCGGCCGCGGCCCTTCCCCAAGCTCGCCAACCTGCTCGTCATCATGCTCGGCATCGAGGAGCGCTGGCCCGGCAACCCGATCACCCGCCGCTACCACGGAGCGGAGGTCGACGACGAGCGCGTGCAGGCGGTCGACCAGCCCGCCGCGGCCGCTCTGATGGTCCCGCGCGAGGCACTCGACGCGATCGGCGGCCTGGACGAGCGCTTCTGGTTCTGGTTCGAGGACTCCGATCTGCTCCTGCGCCTCCGCGCCCGCGGCCGTGTCCTGTACGTGCCCGAGGCCGTCTTCCGCCATCTCGGCGGCGGCACGTTTCGCCGCTGGAGCAAGAGCGAGCGGATCCGCTCGATCTTCCACGGGATGCTCCACTACGGCGACGCGCACTTCTCGCGAGGCGAGCGGTTCGTGTTGGGCGCCGCCGCGCTCGCCGTGAGCGTCCCGCGCATCGTCCTCTTCGGCCGCTCACGCCCCGAGGAGGCGAGCGCGTGGAGAGCGGTCGCCGTCGGCGGGGTGGCGCTGCTGATGGGCAGGAAGGTCCCGGCGATCGCGCCGTAGCTGCAAGTAGTCACAAATCCGATCCACAGGAGGACACGAGATGTCTGACACCACGGCCGCAACCACCATCACCCAGCTTGGGACCGTGATCGTCCCGGTCAGCGACCAGGACGGCGCGATCGCGTTCTATCGCGACAAGCTCGGGTTCGAGCTGCGCTCCGACATCCCCTACGGCCGCGGCGACCGCTGGGTGGAAGTCGCGCCGGCCGGGGCCGCAACGACGGTCGCGCTGATCCCGCCGATGGAGGGCGAACCGACCGGTGTGGACACGCGCGTCGCGTTCACCTCCGAGGATGTCGACTCCGACCACGCGAGCCTCAGGGCGGCCGGCGTCGACGTCGACCAGGAGGTCATGCGCATGGGCGACCCCGTGCCGCCGATGTTCTTCTTCCGCGACCAGGACGGCAACCGGCTGCTGATCGTGCAGCGGGGCTGAGCTCAGCGCCGAGCGAGGAGCGCGCGGCCGCCGGCGAGGTAGGCGGCTTCGCGCATCCTCTGCGCGAGCGGCGGCCGCAGCGCTTCGGCGGAGTCGCCCGGTCGCCCGGGCGGCGAGGGATCCGCGATCCACCGCTTGAGCGGGGCCGCGACGTGCTGCCATGTTTGCGTGGCCGCGGCGGCGTGTAGGGCGGGCGCGTATGCGTCGCGTCCGCGCTCCAGCACCCGCTCGAGCGCCTCGCTCAGCGCACGGACGTCGCCGGGTGGCGCCACGGCGCCCATGTCCTCGCGCTCGACGCGCTCGGCGAGGTCGTCGCCGGTCGTGCAGACCGCCGGCAGCCCCGCCCAGAAGCAGTCCAACAGCCGTGTCCGATACGCGAAGCGAGTCTCCAGGTGGTCGGCATGAGCGGAGATCGCGCACGCGGCCTGCGTCAGCCAGGCGCCGCGCTCGGCATACGGAATCCAGCGCTCGTGGAAGTGCACCACCGAGTCGAGCAGCCCCAGCTCCTCGGCCAGCCGGCGGGCGGCCTTGGTGCTCGCGGCCGCCGCGGGGTGCTCGGCGGCGCCGCCCATGAACACGAGTCGCACGTTCGGTCGACGCTTCACCAGGTCGCCCACGGCGCGGATCGCGCTTTCCGCGTCCAGCCAGCGCCAGATCCCGCCGTTCCACAGCACGATCTCGCTGTCCGCGCCCAGCGCGGGGATCGCCTCACGCGGACCGGTGCCGACCGTCGCATCGGGGGGCTCGGCGGGTATCCCGAACGGCACGAGGTCGATCGTCTCGCGCAGGCTCGGGTCGCGGTCGTAGGAGTCCGGGCCGATCAGGCGCAGGGCGAGCATCGCCCCGAGCCACAGGTCGCGCTGCGTCTCGCTCGCGCACATGAAGCGATGGCCGGTGCGCAGCGCCGCGTGCAGGCGGTCGATCGTCGTGGCGGTGTGCTGGCGGCGCGACAGCGACGCTCGCCCGGAGTCCTCGGCGAGCAGCTCGAGCGTCTCGAGCGTCTCGGGGCAGTAGAGGTCGATCACCACCCGTGCTGAGGAGCGCCGCAGCCAGCGGTCCACGAGCGGCCACTGCGGGTGGGCGACGACGGTGTCCGCGGCGGCTATCTCCGCGCGCAGCACATGGGGCGCGTGCGGGCTGAACGCGATCGTGCGCACGCCGTCGCTCTCGCGCTGCTCGCTGCCGCCGTGGGCGACGGTGACCGACGCGTGTCCGGAGAGCGCGCGGGCGAGCTCCCAGCAGCGGATGCCGAGGCCGGCCATCTGCTCCCCGACGGGGTCGGCGCAGACGAACAGAACCCTCGGCTTGCGCTCAGACAGCGCGCCGTCCATACACCCCTCGCCTTAACGCACCCGACTCGCGAAAGGTGATGGTGTGGTCGACCGCGTCGCGTGGCGGCAGCGACAGCCGCGGCGCGGGCGAGCCGGCGCGCCAGCCCGAGACCCGTCCACGCAGCGCCGCTAGGTCGCGCGAGATCGCCATGTCGGCCAGCACGACCGCCGCCTCCGTAGCGATCGTGCGCGGCGCGGAGCGGGTCCGCAGCAGGCCGTAGCGGCGCAGCATGTAGCCGCGACCGAAGGCGCCGTGGCGGCGCTGCCACGCCGAGCGGTGCCCGTGCGTGGCGGAGCCCAGGTGCACGCCCACGGCATCGCTCGCGAGCACCGAGCCCCAGCCCGCGCTGCGCAGGCGCAGCGCGAGGTCGAAGTCCTCCATGTACGCGAAGATCGCTTCGTCCAGCCCGCCGACCTCCTCCCACGCCGAGCGCCGGTAGGCAGCCGCGGTGCCCGCCGGGCCGGCGAGCACCGGCTCTTCGCGCTCGGCCTGCCACGCCTGCAGACCCTGCAGGCGTGGGAACCCCGCGAGCGTCACGTCGGCGGCGAGCCCGGCGCTGTCGATCAGCTGTTCGCCCGGCTGCAGCATCAGGGCGGCCACCGAGCCGACCGCCGGGTCCTCTTCCAGCGGCGCGGTCAGCCGTTCGAGGAAGTCGGGATGGACGTCGACGTCGTTGTTCAACAGCACCACGATCTCGCCCGTGCCGGCGGCCACCCCGAGGTTGCACGCCTCGGCGAAGCCGCGGTTCTCGGCGAAGCGCTCGAGGTGGACGTCGGGCCAGTCGGCGGCCACGCGCGTCGCGCTGTCGTCGGTCGAGCCGTTGTCGACGAGGATCACCCGGTGCTCGGGCTTTTGCGCGCGCAGATGGCGCAGACAGCTGTCGGTCAGCTCGTAGCGCCCGAAGGCCACGATCACGACGTCGATAGTCGGAGACATTGTGGCCATCGTAGTCGCCACCCGCCTGGAGTGGCACAGCTGCCGAACAGCCGTCGCGCTTGCCGATGCTCTCCTCCAATAGCCTCCGATGCTTGAACGTATCTGAAACCCACATCGGGCTGAACTTGGTCTACATGGTGCCCGGCGAGACCGGTGGCACAGAGATCGTCGCGCGCGAACTGATCCCCGTGATGCTTGCGTTGGCGCCAGAGGGGATGCGTTTCACAGCCTTCGTCAATCGCGAGGCGGCGCGTGCCGGAGACGGGCCGTGGGGGCATCTGCTGCCTTCAGTGACGGTGCCGGTTCACTCGCGCAACAGGTACCAATGGGTGCTGGGCGAGCAGGCATTTTTGCCTGTGCTGGGGGCGCGCGCTCGCATCAAGCTGATGCACAGCCTCGCGAACACCGCCCCCCTTTGGGGGCCCTTCCTACGTGTGGTGACCGTCCATGACCTGATCTATGCGCTCTATCCCGAAACCCATGCTGGCAACCGCGCCCAAGGTCTAAGCGTGCTTGTGCCACAAGCGATTAAGCACGCGGATCGTGTGATGGCTGACTCAGAGAGCACGCGCAAGGATCTACTCGAGATGACCAGCGCCCGCGCCGAGTGCGTGGACGTGGTTCCACTCGGCCTCGGCACCGTCCAACGTGTGCAGCCCGTGGACGAGGGCGAGCTGCGCGCAAAGTTCGACCTGGGTCAGCGTCCGATCCTGCTCAGTCTGTCGGCCAAGCGGCCGCACAAGAACCTGCTCGCGTTGATTGGGGCGCTCGCGCGCCTATCGTTACAGGAACGCCCGATTCTGATCCTCCCCGGCTACGCCACGACGCATGAGGCCGAATTGCGAGATCGCGCGCTCTCGCTCGGCGTCGAGCAGGACGTGCGGTTTCCCGCCTGGCTGTCGGATGCCGAGTTGGAGGGACTTTGGAAGATATCGCGCGTGTTCCTGTTCCCGTCCCTCTACGAGGGGTTCGGGATGCCCGTGCTCGAGGCGATGTCACGTGGTGTGCCGGTCGCCTGCGCGGACGCCTCTTCGCTGCCAGAGGTCGTCGGAGATGCGGCGCTGTTGTTCGACCCGCGCTCGGAGGACGATATCGCCGCGGCGCTACAGCGGCTGCTGGAGAACCCCGCCTTGTGCGAACAGTTGCGTATCCGGGGCTTGGAGCAGGCCAAGCTGTTCACGTGGGAACGGATGGCGAAGGGAGTGCTCGCGAGCTACGCGCGGGCGCTCGGTACGCCCGCACCGGCCCCGCCGTCGTAGCTGTCGAGGACGGTCTGAAGCGAGGACTCGAGCGACAGGCTCTCGGCGTTCTCCGCGTACCAGCGCGCGGTGCTCTCGCGCAGGGCAAACCCCGCCTCGTGCACCCGCACGATCGCGTCCGCCACCGACTCGGGGTCGGAGCGCGCGGCGATCGTGCCGTTGACGCCCTCCTCGATCAGCTCGCTCGCGGCGTTGTCCTCGCCCGCGACCACCACGCTCGGGGTGGCACGGGCGGCGGCCTCGACGACCACCATCCCGTAGCCCTCGCGACGCGACGGCAGCAGCATGCACAGCGCGCGGCGCATCTCCGCGTCGAGCACGCTCGCCTCGGTGAAGCCGCGGGCGCTCACCACGCCCTCGAGGCCGTGCTCGGCGATCGCCGCGTCGAGCGCCACGCGCTCTGGTCCGTCGCCGAGGAACTCCCCGCTCAGCCCGTCGACCCGCTCGGCCGCGAGCGCCATTGCGGCCACGCCGAGCGTGACCTGCTTCTCGGGTATCAGCCGTGCGGCGAACAGCACCATCGGGTCGGCCTCGCGCGGCGCGGGCGGCTCGCTCGCCCCCACGTACAGGCCGCGCAGAACCGTGACGGGCCCGCGCAGACCCTCCGCGCGCAGACGCCGCGCGTGCAGCTCGGAGAAGCAGAACGCGCGCTGGGGCACGAGCGCGCACACGCGCTGCACGAGCTCGCCGACACGCCCGCCGAACCCGCCGAGGTAGTCCCGCCAGTAGGAGCGGCTCCACACCTCGAACCAGTCGACCACCAGGCCGAATCGCGCCAGCGGGCGCACGAGCGCGGCCGCGAGCAGCGAGAAGTAGGGGAACGAGCACGTGTGCACCACGTCGTAGCGGCGAGGGTGCGTGAGCAGGTGCGCGAACACTCCGGCGCCGAACACGAGCGGAGGCAGGATCCGTCTGCGCCCCTCGCTCGTGTACAGCGCCATGCGCGGGCCGACCGCGACGACCCTCACGCGCGGGTCGATCTGAGGGCGCTCGCCCCGATCCCACTGGCGCAGAGTCAGGTAGGTGACGTCGTGGCCGTCCTGCGCCAGGCGCTCGGCGAGGTTCGCATACCAGCGCTCGGCGCCGCCGACGGTGTGTGGGAACAGGCAGTCGTATACGAGGCAGATGCGCATTGCCGTAGGGAGACTGCCAGACCGTGCGATACGATCGCCAATCCCAGCGCGCTACCTTTCGCCAACCGGGGGGTTATGACGCACGAGGAACGTCACCACCAGCCTCCCGCTGCGGCACGTGGCGCGCGGGTTCCCCAGCCGATGAGCACAGCCGCCCAGACAAGGCCCCCAACTCTCGTGGACTCAGAGGATCCCAGCGCGCCGCTGGTTTCCGTGGTGATCCCCTGTCTGAACGAGTCCGAGAACATCGAGCGGTGTGTTTCTGCGGCGCTGTCCGCGCTGCGGGACATGGGGGTGCGCGGCGAGGTCGTGGTGGCCGACAATGGCTCCGAGGACGACTCGGCGGCCCTCGCCGAGCGCGCCGGAGCGCACGTGGTGGTCGAGCCGCGCCGCGGCTACGGCAGCGCGTACCTCGCGGGGTTCGCGGCCTCGAGCGGCCGCTACATCGTGATGGCCGACGCGGACCTCACGTACGACTTCAACGACATCCCGCGTTTCGTCGCCGCGCTGGAGGAGGGCGCCGAGATGGCGATAGGCGACCGCATGGACAACATCCAGCCGGGCGCGATGCCGTGGCTGCACCGCTACGTCGGCAACCCGATCCTCACGGGGCTGCTCAACCTGTTCTTCCGCACCGGCGTCAAGGACGCGCACTGCGGCATGCGCGCGGTGCGTCGCGACGTGCTCCCGCGGCTGGACCTGCGCACGACCGGTATGGAGTTCGCCTCGGAGATGGTGATCAGGGCGTCGAAGGAGAAGCTCACGATCGCGGAGTTCCCGATCGAGTACCACCCGCGCGGCGGCGAGAGCAAGCTGTCGAGCTTCCGCGACGGCTGGCGCCACCTGCGCTTCCTGCTCGTGCACAGCCCCAACCACCTGTTCATCGTGCCGGGAGCGACCCTCGCCGGGTTGGGCACGCTGATCGTGATCCTGGTCGGCGCCGGGCTGAGCTTCTTCGGGCGCGCGTGGGGACTGCACACACTGATCGGCGGGGCGCTGCTGATGATCGTGGGCACGCAGATACTCGCCCTCGGCCTCTGCGCGCACGCGTACGGCACCTACTTCATGGGCGAGCGAGACCCATGGTTCGATCGCATGCGGACGCGCTTTCGCCTCGAGCACGGGCTGTTGCTGGGGGGTGCGTTCGTCCTGGTGGGCGTCGCGATGGGAGCGGTGGTCGTCGCGACGTGGATCTCGCACGGGCTGGGCTCGCTCTCGGACGAACGCGTCGCGCTGGTGTCCGCATCGCTGATGATCGTGGGCATCCAGATCTTCTTCTCCTCCTTCCTGCTGTCGATCCTCGGTCTGCGCCGCCGCTAACCGGCAGGCGGAAGCCGCATCGTGCATTACGACCTGATGGCGATGGTCGGGATGCTGCTCGTGATGTGGGCGAGCAGCCTCGGCTGCGGCCTCGCGCTCGAGCGCGCGCTGCGCGTTCGGCTGGCCAACGCGCTGCTGCCGGTGCTCGGGCTGTGCGTGTCGATCGTGCTCGTTCTGCCCGTCTACGCGGCTGGCGCCGGCGATGTGGTGGCGGTCGCGCTGCTGACCGCGGTGGCGATCGCCGGCCTGGCGCTCGCCCAGGGCGGGCTGCGCGCACGCCTGAACCCGGGCTGGGCGGGCGCGGCGGGGCTGGCCGTGTACGTGCTGTACATGCTGCCGGTTATCGCTCACGGCCACTGGACGTGGTCGGGCTATGACTTCGTCAACGACTCGAGCTTCGAGATGCTGCTGGCCGAGCACATCAAGGGCTACGGAACCACGCTGGGCAACATTCCGGAGACCAGCGAGCGCGAGTTCCTGAACGCCTACCTGTCGACCGGCTACCCGCTCGGCACCCAGGCGCTGCTCGGCACGTTCAGCGGCATGGTGGACACGCCGGTGGTGGTCCTCTACCAGGGATACATAGCCGGGCTCGCGGCCGCAGGCGCGATGGCGCTGTCGACCCTCATGTCGCGAGTGCTCGGGTCTTGGCGCGCGGCGCTGATCGGCCTCGTCGCGATCTCGGCGAACCTCACCTACCAGTACGCGCTGCAGGGCGGCATCAAGGAGATCGGCCTGCTCGCCACGTTGTGCGCGACGACCGCGCTCGTGCGCGAGGCGATCGAGTTGAAGCGCCCGTATGTCGGGGCGGCGCTCGTCGCCGTCGGAGCGGCCGCGGCGCTCGCGACCTACAACGCGGTGGCGGTGCCGTTCCTGGGCGCTCTGATGCTGTTCCTCGCGCTCGCACTGGTGCTGTTCAGGCACGTGCGGCCGAGTCGCCGCTGGGTCGGCCCGACCCTGGCCGGCGTGGGATTGACGGCGGTCCTCTCGATCCCCACGCTCGAAACGCTCCAGACGTTCTTCCACGTGGCTCAGCAGGGGCAGGGCTCCTCGGGAGTGGGCGCCACCCAGTTCGGCCAGCTGCTGCGGGCGCTCCCGTTCAGCCAGGTCAGCGGCGTGTGGCTCGCCGGCGAATACCGACTCCCCGTCGTGCCCGAACCGGCCGCGGCGTTGACGATCGTCGCGGCGGTGACGATCCTCGTGTTGGTCATCGCGGGAGTCGCGTGGGCGCTGAGGCGAGCAGAGCCCGCTCCCCTGCTGATGTTCGGAGTGACGGGCCTCGTGCTGCTGATCGTCTACCCACGGGTCAGCCCGTATGCGCAGGGCAAGCTGCTGGCGATCGCCGGGCCCGCCGTGGTGTTCGTCGCGCTCGTCGGCCTGACATGGGTGCGAGGACGCTTCGTCCCGCTCGGCTTCGCGGTGGGCGCTGCGCTCGCGGGCGCGATCTGGGCATCGGATCTGCTCGCCTACAGCCACGATCGAGTCGCCCCGACGAGCCGCATCGAAGCGATCGTGCAGACCGGCAACCACTTCAAGGGCGAAGGCCCGGTCCTGTGGAACGAGTTCGAGGAGTACGCGAAGTACCTGGCGCGTGAGGCGAAGATCAGCGTCCCGTTCGAGGCACAGACGCCGCAGCAGGCGAAACTGCGACACTCGAAATTCTTTGCCGATCACTACTTCGATCTGGACGAAGAGCTGCTGTCGTTCGTGGAGGGCTTTCCGATCATCGTCACGCGCAGCTCGCCCGCGGCGAGCCGCCCGCCCGCCAACTACCGCCTCGTCTACGAGAACCCGTACTACCTCGGCTGGCGACGGATGTCCAGCCCGCAGGTTCTGAGCCACCTACCAGAGCAGATGAGCTACTCCCCGGCCGCATCGGTGTCGTGCCCCGCGTTGCGTCAGACGATCGCCGGGGCGCCCGCCGGCAGCGAGCTAGTCGCCGCCACTCCGCCTGAGCTCGCCTGGTTCGAACCGCTCTACTCGCGCGATCGCTCCTTTGCCTGGGGGTTGAATCCCGACCAGGCCGGGGCGGTGCTCCCCAATGGGCCGGGCCACGCGAGCGGTACGTTGAGCGTGCAGGGAGATGGCCGCTACGAGGTCTGGGTGCAGGGAGACTTCCCGCGCCCGATCGAAGTTCGCCTCGATGGACGCCTGATCGGCGCGGCTTCGGGCTCGAACACGCCGGGGCAGTGGCTGCAGGTCGCCACGCTGCGCCTGAGCCGCGGCGGCCACACACTGAGCGTCACGCGGGCTGGCGGCCATCGTCACCTCGGTCCCGGGGAATGGGGCATAGGCACGATCGGTGCGGTGGCGTTGCAGCGTGAAGCGCCCGAGCGGCTCGAGACGGTTGCGTTGAAGCGCTGGAGGAGCCTGTGTGGCGTGCGGCTCGACTGGGTGGAGTTGGTGCGCCCATGACGCTCGTGCGAGTGCTCGTGGCGACGGCGCTGCTGTCGATCGCAATAGCCGCAGTGGTGACCCTGTTGCAGAGCGCACCCCGCCGGTCGGGAACCAATCTCACAGGAGACGTCGGGCCGGTCCTGTCGCTCGACCCCTCGCAGAAGCTGTGCGAGCCGGGGGAGCTGCTGCCGGGCGACACCGGCGCGCTAGCGCTTCAGGCGGTGAGCGATGGAGCGCCCACGCCGGCGCTCGCCGTCGCGATCAGCTCCGCGAACCGCACGATCAGCACGGGGACGTTGCCCGGCGGCTGGCGCCCGGGGGCGGTGAGCATCCCCATTTCGCGTGTTCCCGACACGACTCCCGGCGCGACCGTGTGCGTGAGCAATCGCGGCTCGCGTCGGGTCTCCCTCGGCGGCTCTGTCCCGGACGCGAACTTCGTGATCGAACTCGCCGGACGGCCGCTGCTCGGGCGCCTGCGGATCGAATACATGCGCCCCGGCAGCGAATCGTGGCTGCAACTGCTGCCCACGCTCGCCTATCGCTTCTCGCTCGCGAAGTCCGATCTGCTGCGTCATTGGGAGGCCTTCGCGGCGCTCGTGCTGATGCTGCTCGCCGTGGGGCTCGCGACGAAGACGATGCTGAACGAGGATCCCGCCCGGTGAGCGGGGCGAAGGGAGTCACGAGCGGCGCTGCGGGCAGGCTGCGCGGCCTGTGGGGGCGGGTGCCGCGGGCGGCCCGCATGTGTGCGCTCGTGGCGCTCGCCAACGGCGTGGCCTGGTCATTGATCGTGCCGCCGTTCCAGGTGCCTGACGAGAACGCGCACTATGCGTACGTACAGCAGGTCGCAGAACGCGGCACGCTGCCGCGTCAGACCCAGCCCGAAGGGCCGCTCTCGCCGCGTGAGGACCAGCTGCTGAGCGCGCTGCTGACGTTCGGGGTCGTCGGACGTGCGAACAACCCGGCGCCCGATACGGAGGTTCAGCAGCAGGTGATCGACCAGATCGTCAGGCAGAACCTCCCCGCGGTCGGCAGCGGCACCGCGCTCACCGCCACCAACAACCCACCCCTGTACTACGCGTTCCAGGCGATCCCCTACAAGCTCGTGCCGGGTGGCAAGGTGCTCGACAAACTCGCGGCGATGCGCCTGCTGTCGGCGCTCATGGGGGCGGCGACTGTGCTGCTCGTGTTCATGTTCCTGCGCGAGCTGCTGCCCGGCGCTCGTTGGGCCTGGCCGACAGGCGCGCTGCTCGTCGCCTTCGAGCCGCTGTTCGGGTTCATGTCGGGCGGGGTCAACAACGACGACCTGCTCTATCTCACCGCCGCGGGCGTGCTGTGGGCGGTGGCGAGAGCGTTTCGTCGTGGCTTCACGCCTGCCGGCGGCATTCTGATCGGCGGCTGTCTCGGCGTGGGCCTGATCTCGAAGCTCACGCTGCTCGGCTTCGTCCCAGCGGTCGCGCTGGCGCTCGTGCTGCTCACCAGGCGCGCGTGGTCGCACGATCGACGTGGCGCCACACGCGGCCTGCTCTGGGCGGTAGGGCTTTCGGCGACACCGATCGCTGCGTACGTGCTGCTCGACCATCTCGTCTGGGGACGCGGTGCGATCCCGGGTGGAGTGGGCAGCGTGAAGGCCATCGGCCTGCGTCCGTTCAACGTCAACGAAGAGGTCAGCCACGTGTGGCAGCTGTTCCTGCCGCGGCTGTGGATGCGCCCGCAGTTCAACTACTCGCCGCTGTGGTCGACCTGGTTCGAAGGCTTCGTCGGCAGGCTCGGATGGCTCGACTATGGCTTTCCCGCGTGGTTCTACCGTATGGCGGAGGTCGTATCGCTGTCGGTATGCGCGCTGGCGGTTGCCGAGCTGGTGCGACGACGCGACGCGCTGCGCCGCCGCGCGGGTGAGCTGGGCGTCTACGTGGTGGCGCTGTGCGGCCTGTGCGCGGAGATCGGCATCGAGTCCTATCGGTACCTGGTCGCGAACGGGGGCGTGTTCGAGCAGGCGCGCTATCTGCTGCCGCTGCTTTGCCTGTACGGGGCGATCGTCGCGCTGGCGGTGCGCTTCCTCGGTCCTCGCTGGGGGCCGGCGCTCGGCGCGCTGCTGGTGGTCCTGGCGGTCGGCCACGACCTGTTCGCGCAGGCCATCACGATCTCGCGGTATTACGCATGAGCGCGGTGACGGTCGCGATCCCCGTGCGCAACGGCGGGACGCTGCTCGAGAGGACGCTCAAAGCGCTCGCTCGCCAGAGCGTCGAGCACGAGCTGCTGGTGTGCGACTCGGGATCGAGCGACGGATCCGCGGATCTGGCGCGCGCGCACGGTGCGCGCGTGCTCGAGATAGCGCCGGAGCAGTTCAGCCACGGGGGGACGCGCAACCTGCTCGTGCGCGAAGCCACGGGCGCCCACGTGGCGCTGCTGACGCAGGACGCGGAGCCCGCTGACGAGCGCTGGCTGGAGAGCCTGCTCGCGGGCTTCGACCTCGCGGCGGACGTCGGGATCGCGTACGGCCCCTACCGCCCCCGCCCGGACGCGGCGACGCAGGTGCGGATAGAGCTCGAACGGTGGTTCGACTCGCTCTCCCCCGATGGCACGCCGCAGGTGGAGCGCCTGCGCCCGGACGAGCGTGCACTTCCTGCGCTGGAGCTGATCGGCAGGCGCGGCTTCTTCACCGACGCCAACGCGTGCATGTCGCGCGAGGCCTGGGAGCGGGTCCCGTTCCGCGAGGTCCCATACGCCGAGGACCGCGTGCTGGCGATCGACATGCTGCGCGCGGGCTACGCCAAGGCGTTCGTTCCGCGGGCCGCGGTGCTGCACTCCCACGACTACACGACGATGCAGGAGCTGCGCCGCTGCTTCGACGAGTGGCGCGGGCTGCGCGAGGTGTACGGATGGCGCGAGCCGGCGGGGCCGGGGCACCTGCTTCGCCAGCTGCGCGGCCAGCTTGGGCAGGCCCGTCGCGAGCTCGCCCCGACCGGCATCGCGACGACAGCGACGACGTTCGCGACCGTGAGTCGTCACCATGTTGCGCGTCTGGTCGGGGCCGTGCTCGGCTCGCGGGCAGATCTGCTTCCGCCCGCGGCGAGGCGCCGGCTCTCGCTCGAGCGGCGCGCCGGCTTTGCCGCGCTCGACCTTGACGCACCAGTCGCGCAACCCTCCACACAGGACCCAGCCGAGTGACCGACGACAGCAACGCACCTCACAGCAGCCCCTCCATAGACCAGCCGGAGGCGATCGCCGCACACGCGCTGGACGGCAGCTTCAGCGGACCGCTCGCCGGCCTGCGCAGGCGCGTGTACCTCACCTACCGCTACTACGGCTGGCGCACGCTGCTGTTCCGAATGGTCACCCTGCCGCTGCGCTTCACGCCGCTGCGCCACCGCCTGCAGCTGCGCTCGCACTCGCGCAACGTGCAGATGCGGCGCGCGCTCGCCTGGTATCGAGAGCACGGGAGGCCGGTGGACGTGGTGGTGCCGAGCTACCGGGATGCGGAGCGGGTGGCGACGCTCGTGGCGAGCATCCGTCGCACCGTGCCCGACGGGATGGCTCGCGTGATCGTCGCCGACGACGCGAGCGGCGCGGAGCACCTCGCGCTGCTGCGGCGAATCGCGGGGATCGAGATCGTGGAGGGCGCCGAGAACGCGGGCTTCGCGACGAACGTCAATCGCGGCCTGCGCGCGACCGGCGAGGACCGTGACGTGGTCGTGCTGAACTCGGATGTGGAGGCGCGCTCGGGGTGGCTCGCGTGCCTGCAGTACGCGGCCTCGCAGGAGGACGACATCGGCATCGTCGGCGCACAGCTGCTCTATCCCGACGGCCGCATCCAATTCGGCGGCACCGTGCGCAACCGCGACGCGCCGGAGTGGTTCGACCATCGCTATCGCTTCAAGCCGGAAGGCTGGGGCCCCGCCTCTCAGACGGGCATGGCGCTGGCGGTGACGGGCGCGTGCATGTACGTCAGGCGCGAGACGATCGAGCGCGTCGGGCTGCTGGACGAGGGCTATCCGATGGCCTACGAGGACGTCGACTGGTGCCTGCGCGCGTGGCAGGCGGGCTTCCGCGTCCTCTACTTCCCTGCGGCGAAGCTCGTCCACCACGAGTCGGTGACGCGCGGCACCGACGTCGGTGAGCGCGAGCTCGCCTCCCAGCGTCGCTTCTGGGAGCTCTGGGGGGACTTCTTCGACGCACGCGACGTTCGCACCGACTCAGGCGCTCTGCGGATCGCCTATGTGACTGAGGGCACCGGCGTCGGCGGTGGGCACCGGGACATCTTCGAGCACCTCAATCGCCTGCTCGACCGCGGCCACGAGGTCGCGCTGTACACGCTCGGTGAGCAGCCCGACTGGTTCGACCTGCGAGTCCCGGTCCACAGCTTCGAGGATTACGGCGACCTCGTGCAGGCGCTGTCGGAGATCGACGCGATCAAGGTCGCGACGTGGTGGAATACCGCCGCGCCGGTGTGGCGGGCGAGCGTGCTCCGCGGCATCCCGGTGTACTTCGTGCAGGACATCGAGACGTCCTACTACCCGGACGACGAGTGGACCCGCCACGCGGTCCTCGACTCCTACCGGCCGGAGTTCCGTTACATGACGATCTCCTCGTGGAACCGGGATCGCTTGCGCGAGCTGGGTCTCGACGCCGAGCTGATTCCCCCGGGGATCGACCTCGACACGTTCCGTCCGCTCGAGGGCAGCGGGCGTCGTGCTGACATGGTCCTCGCACTCGGTCGCACCAACCCGCTGAAGAACCTGCCGCTGACGATCGACGGATGGCGAGCGCTCGATCCGCGGCCGGAGCTGTGCATGTTCGGCATCGAGCCGGAGCTGGCCGTCGAGGAGCGGATGCGCTACGTGGAGTCGCCCAGCGACGAGCAGGTGAACGAGCTGTTCAACGAGGCGACCGTGTTCATCCAGACCTCCACGCACGAGGGCTTCGCACTGCCGCCGCTGGAGGCGATGGCGACCGGTGCGGCGGTCGTGTGCACCGACGCGCACGGCAATCGGGACTTCTGCGTGGACGGCGAGAACTGCCTGATGCCCGAGCCGAACGTGGCTGCGGTCAGCGCGGCGCTCTCACGGCTGCTCGGGGATCCGGAGCTGCGCGAGCGCCTCGGCAGCGCGGGAATGAGTACGGCCCAGGACTACGCGTGGGAGCGTCGGATCGACGCGTTGGAGGCGTTCTACGGTTCGCTGACGGGCGCCTGATCGGCGTCGCCGGCCGCGAGCTGCTCGCGCATGTGCTGCGTGTTGGACCAGGCGAAATGGAGAGCAAAGCTCTCGGGCGGGGAGCTCGGCGCCTCGGGTGCGGGTGCGCGCAGCCGGGACAGGCGGTGGGCGAGCAAAGCAGGCGCCAAGAGCGTTCTGCGCAGGAGTGGGCGCCTGACGATCGCTGCGAGCGAGCGGTGATCGCTCGGGCTGAGCGCCCCGTCCGGCTGGACGAGCGTCCTCGCGTCGGGAGTGAGGCTCTGCCACAGCTCGTTGTACTTGCGCTCCAGTTCGTCGCGCTCGGACTCGACCAGGGCCAGCTCGTCCGCGAGGCGGGTCGCCTCTCTCGCTGGGCTCGCCGCCACAGCGCGATAGACGTCCACGAGCGACTCCGCGCTCGCCTGCCAGGTGAAGCGTCCGCCCGCCCTACGGATCTCGCGCACGTGCGTTGCGATCGCGTCAGGGCTCGAGAGCAGGTCGCCGACGCGCTTGGCGCTGGCGCTTGGATCCCACGGCACGAGCGTTGCGAGCTCGCGCGGCAGGATCTCCGCGAGCGCGGTCTGTGAGGCGAAGATGCACGGGCGACCGTGGTCGGCGGCCTCGAACGGCATCAGCCCGAAGCCCTCGTACGTGGTCGGGTAGAGCACCGCGGCGCAATGCTCCAGCAGCCACTCCTTCTCGTCGTCGTCGACAGCGGGGAGGATCCTCACCTCGCGCGCCAGCTCCGGGCGTGTGGCCAGGTAGGCGGCCTCCTCGCCGGCGGAGGAGCCTTCGGCCACGCGTGGGCCTGCCAGCACGAGCGCCACATCCTGCCCCTGCTGGTCGCGCAGCGCCTCGAGCAGGCGCAGCGCGAACACGCGGTTCTTGTGCCTGAAGTCGGTGCCGAGGCAGAGCAGGAAGGGCTTGCACGAAAGCTCGTCGGCATCCCGCGGCGGCCGCGCCGCGCCCGACGACGGCGTGTCGGCGTGGTCGACGCCGATGTACACCACCCGCACCCTTGTCGGATCGACGAGATCCTCGCTCAGCGCGTCGCTGGCCGCGTGATGGGAGAAGAACACGACCATGTCCGCTACGGCGAGCGCCCGCGCGGTGAGCCGCTGGAAGCGATCCCATTGGGGGTAGCCGGGGAAGTAGCCGGGGTTGCGGTAGGCGATCAGGTCCTGGTGGGTGATCACCTGACGTTCTCCGGTGCAGCTCAGTACCCGCAGGTCGTCCGTGCTGCTCACCTGAAACGGACGATGGGCGATGCTGGTCCTGTCCATCCCGGGGTGGACCTCGGTATGGGGAATGAGCCCGATCCGCGGGCGGGTTGCAAGCTCGCGGGCGGCGTAGTCGCCCAGATCCGGTGGAACGATCACGCGCAGGGGCACTTCGTCGGTGTCGTCGAGGGCCTTGATCAGCTGCAGTGTGTGCACCTGCGTCCCGGTCACGAACGGCCCCAGGCAACGCCCGTCGATGGTCACGGATAGGCCGCTGATCGCCCGCTTGGCGGCCGCGATCGCTCGCGGCAGCCGCCCGAAGTCCGTGGTTGAGGCGGCGGTCTGAGCGCGGTCGTAATAGGGGTAGCGGGCTGCCACGATCCGGTCGTGCTCCTTCTGGACCGGGCTCGCGTCGCCGTCTTCGCCGAACGAGCCGCCTGCGCGATGGAGCACGAACACGTCGTCTGCCGCCACGTGTACCAGCCCGTGCAGCAGGCAGCGCTGCGAGAAGTCCACCTCCTCCCCATATCCGGGGGAGAAGGCCAGGTCGAAGTCGCCGATGAGGTCCAGTGCTTGGCGGCGCACGTACATGCAGTGCCCGATCGCGGTGGGCAGATGCGGGTGGATGCGCATCGACTGGGCGAGGATCGTGCCTGCGACGCGCTCGAGGTCGAGCTCTTGAGGTATGCCCGCGCGAGGCCGGTTGCGCTCGGGAACGGAGAGGATCGTGCCGTGGTTGGTGAGCGCGCTGGCGGTCGCCACGAGCGCGTCCGAATACGCGGCCCGGCGGAGCCCCTCCAGCCAGCCCTCGGCCACGATGCAGTCGCTGTTGAGCACGATCACGTCCGCCGGCGCGGCCGCGGCGAACGCGCTGTTGACGTTGCCGGGAAATCCGAGGTTGCTCGGCTGTTTCAGGTAGACGACCTCGTGCTCGAGCAGCTCCCCGAGCGAGGTCACGAACGAGTGGATCGCCGGATCGGGGCTCGCGTCGTCGGCGATCAGGATCGGCACGTCCCGCGGCGTGTGGGCGAGAACGCTCGTGAGGCACTCGGCGAACAGCTCGGGTGCTCCGTAGACGGGGATGCACACGACCGCCTCGCCTCGCTCCAGGCCAAGTGTCTCGCCCGGGCCGAGCTCCCGTAGGCCGCTCGGCCGGGTGGCCTGGGGGCGGGCTCCGAGCAGTCCCAGCACGCTCGTCGGCTGACGCTCTGCCTGCTCCTGTGTCCAGGACATGTATCGCTCCAGATCTGCCCCGAGCGGGTCGGGGAAGCGCTCGCGCACCTCAGGGCGAGCCTCGATCATCGCTGCCATGTAGCGGTTGAGGCTGCCGCGGCTGATTCCTGCCTCGGGCTCGGCGAGCCAGTCGAGAAATTCGCTCTGTCCGTTGGGAGTAAACGGTGTCTCGCGCACCGCGCCTTCACGGTTCGCCCGATCCCATAGGTCGCGCAACTCGACCGTGATCGGCGTGCCGTTGGCAAGCGAGCCGAAGTCGTATGGCCAGTGGCTGCTCTCGGCATGGCCGCACTCATCGAGGCGCAGGGCAAACTCGGCGCACATCTCGGCGAGCGCCGGCTCGCGATCCAGCGAGACGCGGTTCTCGTAGCTGCTCAGACGGTCGGGAGCCCTCGGGTCGAAGCCGGTGAAGTGGAAGCACCGCAGCGGCTGCCCGTCGATCAGGAGCTGTCCCTCACTGCGGCGGACGGCGCTCGAGCCCAGACGCCAATAGCCGACGTTGACACCCGGATCGCGCCAGATCCCGAGCGAGCCGAGCAGGCCCGGGACCAAGTCGGCCCAGCGCTGGTCGTAGACCAAGCCATTCGCAGCATCGAGGCGCGACTGTGTGCGCAGGCGGTCGGACCACCACTCGAGCAGCCGGGCGGATGCCTCGTCCGGGCGGGCGGCGATCACACCGGCGTTGAACGAGCCGGCCATCAGGATCGAACGCTCGTCCGGCACGCGACCGTCTTCGGGCAGTGGGTCGAGCAGATGGGGTGTGAGCACGAGTGGGTGCAGCTCCAGCAGCTCGCTCAATCCGTCGAGCGGCGCGTATACGCGCATGTCGCTGTCCAGGTAGAGCGCCGTGTCTCCGCTCGCGAGGACGTGGCGCACCGCCCACGGCTTCAGCGCCGTGCACAGCTCGACGACGTTGTAGCGGACGCTCATCGCAGCGAAATCCGCGATGCCCACATCCGCGGGCCTCAGGACCTCGAACGGCTCCTGTGCCGGGTCGATGAAGCCCGCGATCTCGTCCACTACGAGCACGGACATGCGGGCGTCCGGCTCGTGGGCGCGGAGCGATTCGGCCAGCGCGCGGGCGTGAGCCAGCCAGGCCTTGTTGATCACCGTGCAGACGTGCACCCGGCGGGACTATAACCGTGCCCGACAGTCCCACCGGTACCCTAGAGGCATATGGGTGACGCGCCTGCGCTAGTGGTCGACCGGGTCAGCAAGACCTTTCGGGTGCCAGAGGAACGGACCCATACGCTCAAGGAGCGCGTGCTCCATCCGCTGCGTCGCTCCCGCCACGAGGCGTTCCCTGCGCTGAAGGACATCTCGTTCGCGGTCGAGCGCGGCGAGTTCTTCGGGATCGTCGGACGCAACGGCAGCGGCAAGAGCACGCTGCTGAAGTGCATGGCCGGTATCTACGGGGTGGATGAGGGTCAGATCTGGTGCAACGGGCGCCTGTCGACGTTCATCGAGTTGGGCGTGGGTTTCAACCCCGACCTGGCCGCGCTTGACAACGTGGTGATGAACGGGATCATGCTCGGTCTCAGCCCACGCGAGGCGCGGGCGCGCTACGAGCGAATCATCGAGTTCGCAGAACTGGAGGAGTTCCAGGACCTCAAGCTCAAGAACTACTCCTCCGGGATGTACGTGCGCCTGGCGTTCTCGGTCGCGATCCAGGTCGACGCCGACATCCTCCTGATAGACGAGGTGTTGGCGGTGGGTGACGCCGCCTTCCAGCAGAAGTGCTTCGACGTGTTCAATCGTATGCGCGACGAAGGGATGACGATCGTCTTCGTTACGCACGACATGGGATCGGTGAACCGCTTCTGTCACCGCGCGATCCTGCTCGAGCGGGGCGCGCCTGTCGTGCTCGGCGAGCCTGAGAAGGTTGCCGAAAGCTACCTCGAGCTCAACTTCGGCCGTGAGGTGCGCGAAGACGCGGACGGCACGCTGGCACGGGTCGGCGACGGTTCTGCACGGATCGTGGATGCATGGCTCGAGGACGGTGCGGGCGATCGCTGGGCGGTCTACAACCAGGGGTATCCGGTTGCGTTCAAGGCGCGCGTCGCCTTCGAGCAGCAGGTCGAGGACCCCGCGCTTCGCGTGACCTTCGAGAACGAGGACAGGCGCACGGCACTCGTCCTCAGCACTGGTCGCGAATGCGCCCAGAGCGGGCGCTTCGAGGCGGGCGAAGAGGCGATCTTCTCGGTGCGCTTCGACAATCACCTCGCGCCCGGTCGCTACTTCCCCGTCGCGAGCCTGATGCGCCGCGGGCGGGACCTGGACGTGATCGACCGCTATCCCCGCGGGATGCACTTCATGGTCGGGGGCGTAACAGCCGCGGGTGGATTCGTCGATCTGCCCTTTACGGCCGCCGTAGAGCGTGTCGGTAAGGACGCACAGGTGGGGGCGGAGGTCTCTTGAGCACGATCGACACGGCTTCGCTCGGGCAGCCGATCCACGGCCCGCGAGCGCTGACCGACGACTGGGGTCGCTTCTGGCACCTCACCTACAACATCGCGCGAAACGAGTTCAAGCTGCGGTTCTTCGGCTCTGCCTTGGGTTACTTCTGGCAGCTGATGCGACCGTTCCTCCTATTCGGGGTCCTCTACGTGTTCTTCACACTGGTCGCGCATGTCAACAGCTCGACGGGCCCTGGAAGTCATTTCTATGGCGCGCAGCTGCTCGGCTCGATCGTGTTGTTCACTTTCTTCGGCGAAGCGACCGGCGGGGCCGTGCGCAGTGTCGTCGACCGGGAGAACCTGGTGCGCAAGATCCAGTTTCCCAGATTGGTGATTCCGCTCTCCGTCGTCCTGCTTGCGTCTTTCAACCTGGGTTTGAACCTGATCGTCGTCTTGATCTTCGCGCTGATCGAAGGAGTGACTCCAATGCTCAGCTGGCTCGAGCTGCCGTTGATCGTCGCGTTCCTTGCGGTGTTCGCCACGGGGATCGCGATGCTTCTCTCGGCGCTGTTCGTGACCCTGCGCGACATTCAGCCGATCTGGGACGTTCTCCAGCAGATCCTCTTCTATGCATCGCCGGTGATCATCTCGGTGGACACGGTGCGCGAAAAACTCAGTCACACGCTCGTGCACGTTTACATGCTCAATCCGCTCGCGGTCGCCTTCCAGCAATTTCGCCACGCGATGGTCACCCACGGGACCCCCAGTGCAGGCGCGGTGCTCGGCGGATGGTCTGCGCTGGCGGCAACCATGGTGATAGTGGTGGCAGTATTCGCTCTTGGCTTCTGGATCTTCAACCGCTCCGCGCGGCTGATAGCCGAGAACCTCTGACTCAGTGGTTACGGGCGCTTCCAGGCGCCCTCGGTCGTGACCGTCAGCTCGATCTCTTGCGCCTCGCCGAAGAGTCGTTCGGGGGCATGACGCACTCTCATCTCCAACTTGTAGCGGCCTGGCTCTGATGGGCCGTCTATATGGCCGGGTACGATTGTCTGCATACCGGGCTTTACCCACTCGGTGAAGAACGACGGACGCCAGTCGTCCAGAGGTGTCCCGTCGGATCGCAGCAAACGGTGCACGACGTGCAGATACGGTCCCACAGAGGGGTCCCATCCCCACAGCTCGCTGCCGAGATTGTGGACACTGAAATAGGCCGGTCGTCGCTCGCCGGGATAGAAGGGAACAGGTGTCCCGAGCATCGAGATGCGCGCGCGAAGGGAGCTCTCGGGCAGCTCTCGGCCTGCCCACAGCGAGTCCATCTCCGGAAGCGATACCGGCAGCACGTCGGTACCTCCATGCGCTGGACCGGTGGCCGAGAGGACGCTCTGCAGTAGATGCTGGTCCTCGATCGGCACCGCGGCCGTCGCCAGCTCGCTCAGGGTCTCGGGCAGTAGGGCGTCGTTGGCGCGCAGGCCGGTGGGCGCGACCAGCCCGGGCCGTAGTTGCTCGTAGCGGCCTGCTCGCGCGCGGCGCTCCTCGACGCTGCTCACGATGAACGGCAGATGGTAGATGGGGGCCTCCACCATGCGCGCGGGCATGGTCCGCTCGGCCGCCGAATGCATCAGCCCGGAGAACCGCAGCGAGCCGTCGTTGCGGACCATCCTGACTTGGAAGTCCGGATACCAGGGCTCCTGCACTATGTAGCGCTCGATCGTGGGGAACAGCGTGCGGCGTGCGAACAGGACGCTGCTCAGGCGACGATCGTCTCTCGCGGCGAGCACCGCTTGGATCATCTCCGGGGAGGGGACCTCATCCCCGTCGAGCCGCAAGATCCAGTCGCTGCGACATTGTGCGTGCAGCCAGGCCAGGTGCCGCTCGACGAAAGCGAACTCGATCGAGAAGACCCGGTCTGCGACATCGCCGTAGCACCGCAGATCCTCCTCGTCGACCGGGCCTCCGGCGGCGAGGACGATCTCGTCTGCGACCTCTCGCAACGGTTCCAACGCCGCTCGTAGGAACGGGCCTGGAGAGTTCGCCAGGCAGCATACGCTGAGCGTCGCACCGGTCATGGGCGGGCGGTTGAGGAGAGCTGCCGTTTGCTCATCGCGCCTGGGTCGAGTGCCTTGAAGAGTCCGGGATATCGGCAAGTATGATCGCTCGCGTGCCGCCCCGCTGGAGGAGCCCGTCCTGGCTGCCGTGGCTCATTGGGGGAGTGTTGGCCACCTGGTGTTACGTGACCATGGTGGTCGCCGCCCGTGTGGAACTGCTTGGGCGCTTCGACGACGGGATCGAGTACACGACCGTCACCTACCTGCTGCACGGGCAGCTTCCGTACACGGATTTCTACGAGCCCTACGGCATCGGGCTGGGAATCCCGGGGGTGCTTCCTCATCTTCTCGGAGTGAACGGGGTGTTCGCGCTGAGGCTCGTCTACGGCGTGTTTCCGGCGATAGTCACGCTCCTGGTGACGCCGCTGGTGTGGCGACGGTGCGGGCCGGCGCTCGGTGTGCTGGTGGGGTTGATCACGATCACCTCGGCCACCCCGCGGTATTCGATGGGCTTTGCGGCGTTGTTCGGCTTCGCGCTGATCGTGGATCGCGCGGTGCGACGCTCGTCGGAGGGCACGCTTCAGGCGGCGGCGGCGGAGCACCCGAGGCAGCTGCTGCTGGCCGCCTTCATCTGCTCGCTGGCTGGCTGGGCACGCACCGAGTACGCGATCTTCACGGTGCTGTGGGCGGTCGTACTCCTGGTCGTGCTTGCGCGCGGGCGCCGTCGTGCTGTTCTGTGCCTGGCCGCGCTCGTGATGGCCGCTCTGCCCACGCTGATCGTGTTGATCACCGGGGGCTGGCGCCATCTGTGGTGGTTCGTCCGCTACACGCTCTCCTCGTCGTCGTCGGGCTTTCACGCCCAGCGGGGCCAGCCGATCGAATGGCACCTGATCACGGATCGGCTGAATCGGCTTCTGCATCTGCAACTCGGAGAATCCACAGGAGCCACCGTGGTGGGCTCCTACGGCCTCTCGGCGCTGGTGACGCTCGCTGCAGGTGCGATGTTGCTCATACCATCCGGGCGCCGCCGGCTGCTCCAGCGCGATCGCAGCTATCTGACCCCGTTCATGCTGCTGGTCTGTGCGGTGGTGCTTTACGGTCAGGCGGCGCGGTTCAGTACTACATACGGGAAGATCGGCAATCCCGTGTTCTGGGTCGCCGGCGCGCTGCTCGTCGGCCGCCTCTCTCCGTGGGCGGTGGTTGTGGTGATCGTCCTCGTGGCATATCCGTTCGTGCCTGGGATCTCACCGGGAACGATCTATGACAGCTGGACCGCTCGACCGCCGGTTGATGACCGCGTCGTGGTTCCCGGGTTCAACAGGATCCCGATGGCGCAAGATGGCGGTGCGGCATCGATGGCAGCGCTCGTCGCCCAGTGGCGCGCGCTTGGACTGGACGGTCGCTCGACGCTGTCGGTCGAGCTGCGCAACGACGTCGCATGGAGCAACGACGCGATCGTGGGGTACCTGCTCGACGCGCCGCCGGCGGCCTGGCCGCTGACCTACGATCCCGGCCTGGTCAACGCGGCCGACGTCGAGCGGAGAACGGTCGCTGAACTGTGCCGCGATCGCGCACCTGTCGTCCAGGCCGACGGCGACTACCGCTATCCAGCGGGGAAGTCGGCTTACGTTGGCTCGCGCCTGCTCGACGAGTTCCTCGCGATCAACTACGAGATTCGCGCCTTCGCGGGCTTCTATCGGATCCTTCTGCCCGACACGCCTCGATGCGAGTTGCCCGAACAGCTCGACGATCACACCCTCGAAGGGCTCAGGGAAAGGTGGCTGGAAGCGGGTGAGCCGGCGCAGGCTGGCGCCCTGGCGATCGTCAGGCTGGAACGCGCTCAAGCGCGCCATCTTCCGAGCAGCGGCTCGGACCTGGCGATGGCGGCTCTCGGTGGCTATACGCTGACGCGCGAAGAGCTGTCGTTGTCGCCCGAGCCCCTCGCCAGAGCGCTGCGCGCACTCGACCCCTCCGCGAGAGCCACGACTGGACTGGCGGGCCTGGCCGCGCGTGCGTGGCCTTCGGATGTCGAACGGCTGGCGGCGCAGACTGCCTGGATCGAGCACCGCATACCAGCGGAAGCGGGCACGCCCGAGGCATCCGCGGCCGTTTACGCACTCGCGATGCGTCACGCGACCTGGCCTCAGGCGATCACCAATCTGAGCTCGATCCAGCCTCCCGGTCGAGCGCTGTTCGCAGCCCTCGCCGCGCGGGGGGCCGGGCACACGCCCGCGTTCGACCGTTGGCGCCGTGGGTACTTCGTGGAGTCTGGCGACGTGGCCGACTCGCTCGCGGCGGGCGTGGCGCTCATCGAAGACTACGAACGTCGTCGGGACCCGGTGGAAGCCGGTCAGGTGGAGATCGAACTCGCGACCTACCCGGGCGTCTCGACGGGTTGCGCGCTGGCTCTGCGTCGCGATGCCGGGCAGCATCCCGGCGTCAGGGTGCCCGTCGCGCCGGGCGGTCCGGCGTGCACACAGCCGCAACTGGCTCGCCTCACCGGGTAGCGGTGTTGTCCTAGAGTCTCCGGCTCGGTCCGCGGCGTTGCAATCGTCCGTCCGGCCACGACGCGACCCGCCAGCAACACACCACGCCACATGCCCGCGCCGCCCTCCACTCCTCCCGACACGAACCCCACGAAGCTTCGCGTTCTCGTCACAGGCGGAGCAGGCTTCATCGGCGCGAGTCTCGCCGTGGGTCTCGCCGCCGGCAATCCGGACTGGGAGGTGATCGCGCTGGACAACCTTCGTCGCCGCGGCTCCGAGCTCAATCTGCCCCGGCTGCGCGAGGCGAACGTGGGCTTCCTCCATGGCGACGTACGCGAGCTGGACGACCTGCTGGAGGCGGGCTCGGTCGATGCGATCATCGAGTGCTCCGCGGAGCCCTCGGTCATGGCGGGTGTGAACGGAAGCCCAGAGTACGTGGTGCGCACGAACCTCGAGGGCGCCTACAACTGTCTCGAGCTCGCACGGCGCACCGATGCCCAACTGATCTTCCTGTCCACGAGTCGCGTGTATCCCGTGGCTGCGCTCGAGGGGCTCGCCTATGACGAGCTCGACACTCGCCTGGAGCTGAGCGACGAGCAGGCGGTACCGGGTGTGTCCAAGCGCGGGATCGGGGAGACGTTCCCACTTGCGGGTGCGCGCACGCTATACGGCGCCACGAAGCTCTGCGCCGAGCACCTGATCGAAGAGTACGCCGAGACGTACGGGCTCGAGGCCGTGATCAACCGCTGCGGAGTCGTCGCCGGCCCCTGGCAGATGGGCAAGGTCGACCAGGGCGTCTTCACGTATTGGATGCTCGCTCATCAGTTCGGTCGCCCTCTCTCCTACATCGGTTTTGGCGGGACCGGCAAGCAGGTGCGCGATCTGCTGCACGTGGACGATCTACTCGACCTCGTCCATGAGCAGCTTCGGGATCGTGAGCGATGGGCTGGGGTAACGGTCAACGTCGGGGGCGGCCGGGCCTGCAGCCTGTCGCTCCAGGAGACGACCGCTTTGTGTGCCGAGATCACGGGTAGGATCGTCGATATCCGCCCCGCCGGGGAGGATCGCCCCGGGGACATCCCGATCTATATTTCGGACTGCACCCACCTGTACGAGATGACCGAGTGGCGCCCACGACGTGGCCCGGATGAGATCTTGGCGGACATCCATGCATGGATTGTCGAGCACGAAGTCGCGCTTGCCGCCGCGCTCTAGCGAAAGGACCAAATGCCTGTAGCAATCGTCACCGGATCCGGAGGCCTGATCGGCTCGGAGTCCGTGCGGCACTTCATCGAGGCCGGCTACGACGTGATCGGTCTCGAGAACGACATGCGCGCGAGGTTCTTCGGAGCGGGAGCCTCGACGGCCCACACCACCGATGCGCTGACGCGAAGCCACCCCGACGAGTTTCGCTCGCTCGAGGTGGACATACGAGACGCCGATGGCGTCGCGCGGATCTTCGCGGATCGAGCCGGGGAGATCGAGCTGGTGATCCACACGGCAGCGCAGCCTTCACACGACTGGGCGGCATCGGATCCGCAGACCGACTTCGCGGTCAACGCCAACGGCACGCTCAACCTGCTCGAGGCCACCCGCCGTCACTCATCCGGCGCGACCTTCATCTTCTGCTCCACCAACAAGGTCTACGGGGACACCCCCAACGCCCTTCCGCTCGTCGAGCTCGAGCAGCGCTTGGAGCTACCCGCAGGTCATCGCTATCACCAGGGAATCGACACATCCATGTCGATCGACCTCTCGACCCACTCGCTCTTCGGTGTCTCGAAGGTCTCCGCAGACCTGCTGGTGCAGGAGTACGGCCGTTATTTCGGGATGCGGACTGTCTGCTTTCGTGGAGGTTGCCTCACCGGCCCCAATCACGCCGGGACTCAGCTGCACGGGTTCCTCTCCTACCTGATGCGCTGCACGGTGACCGGTGAGCCATACACGGTGTTCGGCTACGGAGGAAAGCAGGTGCGCGACAACATCCACTCAGCTGACCTGGTGGCGGCGTTCGATGCCTTTCACCGCGAGCCGCGATGCGCCGCCGTATACAACATCGGCGGCGGGCGGCAGAGCAACTGCTCGATGTTGGAGGCGATCGAGCTGTGCCAGGAGATCGCCGGGCGTGAGCTCGAGTGGAGCCTCGGCGAGGAGAACAGGATCGGTGATCACCGCTGGTGGATCAGCGACCTGGAGCCCTTCAAGCAGGACTATCCGGGGTGGGACATCAACCACGACGTTCGGGACATCCTTCGCCAGATACACGATCGTAACGTCGAGCGCTGGGTCGCCGGCGTATGAAGCTGTCGGTCGTGATCCCTGCTCACAACGAGCAGGAGTCGATCGGTGTGACCGTCGAGGCGCTGGTCGCGGAACTGGAGGCCCGCGAGATCCCTTACGAGATCGTCGTGGTCGACGATGCCAGCAGTGACGGCACCAGTGCTGCAGTGCTGAAGATCGCGAGGGCCAACCCGGCGGTGCGCTGCGTGCGCTCGTCTCGCCCACCGGGATTCGGTCAGGCCGTGCGTGCCGGGTTGGACGAGTTCACAGGAGACGCGGTAGCGATCGTGATGGCCGATCTGTCTGACTCGCCGAAGGATCTCGTGCGCTACTACGAGGTTCTTCAAGAAGGTTACGACTGCGCATTTGGCTCACGGTTCGTGCGCGGTGGAAAGGTGAACGACTATCCAAGAGTCAAGCTGATTCTCAATCGGCTGGTGAATCTGGGGATTCGCGTTCTGTTCCGTCACGGCTACAACGACACGACGAACGCTTTCAAGGCGTATAGGCGCGAGGTCATCGAGCACATCCAGCCGCTGCTCTCGAACCACTTCAACTTGACGGTGGAGATGCCGCTGAAGGCGATCGTCCGTGGGCACTCCTACGCGGTGGTGCCGATCTCGTGGACGAACCGCGCATATGGAGTCTCCAAGCTGAAGCTCCAAGAGATGGGGAGCCGGTATCTCTTCATCGTGCTGTACGTGTTCCTCGAGCATCACCTCAGTCGCGGGGACTACCATCGCCCAGACCGGCCGGACGGCGATCGCGAGCGCCCAAACCCGGACCTGGTGAGCGCCAACGGCCACGGGCGAGCACGATCGAGGTTCACCGACGGCTCGGGAGCTCGCTGATGGGCCCTCTGGCCGATCCGCCGCTGCTCGAGGAGAGTCAGACGGTGGCTTCTTCGACAGTGCCGCACGCGTCGAGATGGCTCGAGGGCACCGTCGCTGCGATCGACCGGAACGCCCGATGGGCGATGGCTGGGTTGATCTTCATCGAGGCGGCCCTGCTGCTGCACATGGGGCGCGAGCTCACGTTCTTCTACGACGACTGGGATTTCGTCACCCACGATTACGGAGGAGGGCTGCACTCCCTGCTGGCGGCGCACGTGGGCAACATCTCGGTGTTCCCTGTGGCGGCCTACAAGGTCCTCTTCCACCTCGTCGGGCTCGACCACTACACGGTCTTTCGTCTAGCGGTCGTCGTGCTGCATCTATTCGCGGCCAGCCTGATCTTCACGCTTGCCAGACGACGAATCGCCAATCTCCCAGCGCTGCTTGCCGCGTCCTTGATCTTGTTCCTCGGGGCAGCGTGGGAAGACCTGCTCTGGGCCTTTCAGATTGGCTACCTGCTCTCGATTGTCGGTGGCCTGGCCGCGTGGTGTCTACTCGAACGCCGCGATCGGGCCTGGGACTTGCTTGCGACGGGATGCCTGGTGCTGGCCGTTGGCAGCTCGAGCCTCGGCATACCGCTTGTAGTGGGTGTGGCCGTCGAGCTGGCGTGGCGGCGCGATTGGAATCGGGGCTTTGTGGTCGCGGTGCCGGCCCTCCTGTATGTCGCGTGGTACCTGGGCCATGGCGAAAGCGAGGTAACCAGCGGCAGCTTGATCAACGCGCCGGGCTTCGCCGTGGACCTGGCCGCTGCGGCGGTTGGTGCTCTCGTGGGACGAGGGCTCGACTGGGGCCGCCCTCTTGCGTTGGTCGGACTTCTGGTCTTGCTCCGGCGCTTGTCCGGATCGACGCCGATATCGGCGCGGCTGGCCGGGTTGCTGGCGACGGGCCTCTCGCTGTGGGTGATCACGGCGACGGCGCGCTCCACCACCTCGGCCCCGGAAACGAGCCGCTATGTGTACCTCGGCGCGGTGGTGGTCGTGCTGGTCGGCGTCGAGCTGCTGCGCGGCCTCACGATCACGCCTCAAGCGATGGCGTCGGCGGCGGTGCTGGTGGGCCTCTGCGCGATCACCGGGCTGACGCCGCTGTACAACGGGGCGAGCGGCCTGCGGTCGACCTCGAAGGTCGTTGCGGCGGAGCTCGGAGCGTTGGAAATCGCGGCGGCGTACGCACCGCCGGGATATCAGCCGGACTCGCAGCGTGCGCCTCAGATCGCTGCGGGGACCTACCTGCACACCGTCCGAGCAATCGGCTCCTCACCGGCCGACAGCCCAGCCACGATCACCTCGGCCGATGCCGTCTCGCGCGGGGCGGCCGATGGTGTCCTGCTGGCGCTGGAGGCGCCCAAGCTCACGCCGTATGCGACCAAGGTGCGATCGTCTGCGCCCGCCCCGCAGGTGCTGGGACTCCTCGGAGGCACGCAGGCTCGGCTCGGCGGCTGTACGGAGTTCTCGCCCGGGCCGGGGGCGACGATGAGCGCCGTGATCTTGCTGCCGCGCAGTGGGGTGGTCCTCGGTGACGGCGGCACAGCCCCGGCCACGCTCGCCTTGAGGCGCTTCGGCGACGCGTTCGCCCCGATCGCATCGGCGCTTGGGCCGCGCTCGACGGGGAGGTTGACGATCCCGCCCGACACAGCCCCACAGCCGTGGTACGCGCAGGTCGTCTCCTCCTCTGCGCTGACCATCTGTGCGGTCGCCGGCTAGCGCAGACCAGGTCCTAAGTCGGGGTCGCTTCTGTCGCGTGCATCACGAGCGGCGCACGCTCACCACGTAGCCTTCGTATTGCGCGATCGGCGTGAATTCCTCGTCGATGAACCGCACCAGAGGAGTCTGTGGCGGCGGCTTGCCGTTGTCCCAGCTCGCCGCCAGTTCGTCGTTACGGACCGCGCAGAGTCCGGTGGCCGCCCTCGCGCTCGCAAGGGCGGCCAGTTCCTGCGAGGCGCTCAGCAGGTGCCAGAACGGCTCCGCGGTGAGCCCGCTGGGTGCGGGAAGGCCGCTCCAGAGATTGAACGAAAGCAGGCCCGGCAGCGTGATCACGCTACGACAGCGGGCCCGTAGCAGCGCGGTGATTTGCTCGAGAGCCGACGCTCGAGCGGCGGGCAGGTGCAGTCTCGTCGCGCCGGCGATCCGCAGGCTCGGATTGGTTGCGTAGGCGTCTCCCCAGAATTCCATCGGGCGCTCGACGTATTGGAAGCTGAACGCGACAGCCAACGCGGTGGCGAGCGCGACCATGACGGTACGTGGAGCCAGCGCGCCGTCCGGGATGCTTTGCGCGGAGCCCCAGGCTTCGAGATCGCTCCAACCGTCGGCGAAGCAGATCGCGCCACACACGAGGAACAGCAGCGAGCCGAACATCAGCTGGGTGCCGGCGACCGGATAGGCCATGAGCGCCTGGAGAACGGCGAGCGACGGAATGAACAGGCGTGCAAAACGGCCCTGCAGGCTGCCGTCGTCGCGGGTCGAGGGAATCGCCGCCACCCAGGCGAGGACGATCGCGAGCGCGAAGTTGGCGTTCTCAGGCGAGATGTTGAGCGGGTCGGCGGCGACGATCGAAAACCAGATGCCGAGCGCCGCGAACACTCGACCGAGCGCACCGACCAGCCCCGGTCGATGGGTGATCCCGGACCTGGCTCGCATGCGCCGGACCACCCACGCCACGGCGACGGCGCCCACCGCCCAGTAGATGACATCTCCAGTGAGACTGATCGGCAGTGTGAACGCATTGCCCTGATGCATGGGCACCACGACGGTCTCCCGAACCAATGCCCCGAGCGACGTGCCAAGCGCCAAGACGATCCCGACGACCACTGCCGCGCATGCGAAGAAGCCGGTCAGCAGCCACACCACCCATTGGCTGGCAGCCTCCTTTACGTCATTGGTCGCGTCGGAGGTGTCGCTCACGAGGATGAGCGCTGTGCCCCCCGCGACAGCCAGAATCGCGTAGTTCTGGGCCCATTGCTGAGTGAGGTTGCTCCACATCAGCACAGGTCCGACGGCGACGAGCGCGGCAGCCGCGAGCCAGCGCAGCAGGTCGTGTCGCCACAGCGCTGGCAGCGCCATCACGGTGGCGTAGGCGACGGCAATGCCGGCAAAGCCGCCGATATTGACCTTCGTCAGGCCCAGGGCGGCGACCAGCGCGCCGAGGGTGAGGAAAGCGGCTCGTGGACGGCTCGGCAGCACGAAGCTGACGAGTGCGATTGTGGCGGCGAACAGTGCGCACACCACGCCGCTTGCATGCATCGGCTCCGCGTTCAATGCGATGAGCACCGTGAAGCTCAGCGCCTGGACAACGACCCCAAGCGCAAGGCGTCCGGTGAGGCGCTGGCAGCTGATGCCCAGCACGAGACTCGTCAGCAGCCATAGCCCCACCACGGCAAGACGGCCAGAGTCGGTCGAGACGGTGTGACCGGCAATCGCGAACACCGCCGCCCACAGCTCGTACGAGAACGGGCCGTAGTCGGTGAACACACGGTCATACAGAGGCTGGCCTTGGCTGAAAAGACGAATCGAGTGGATGAAGTACCCGGAGTCGTCGTACGGCGCGAACTCGCTGAACATCGCCCAGTAGGCGGCGAACGCGCTACCGACCAGGACGATCACATAAGCCAGCGGAGCGAGACGGTCCAGAGACCGGCGATTGACGACGCGTGCTGAGGCAACTGTGGGGGAACTCCGCTGCCGCGTCGTTCTCTCGGGTGGGCTCGTTGTGCTGCCTATGTCCCGCATCACGTCGAAGGCGCGGCAGATGTGGCCTCGCCGATCCCAGGATGTCGAGGATGGCGTGAGCTGTAATGCAGCGTGAGTGCTCCCACGAGCACGAATGGCACGAAGTTGACGAGGTGCAGCACAACGGCGTATGGCAGGGCGGAGGAGTGGGGGATGCCGTATGCGCTCAATGCGATCAGCGCCGCGCCCTCGAATACGCCGACCGCGGCCGGTGGGGAGGGCAGGATCATGCCCAGCCCGACCGCCACGGCGATGAGCACGCCGCAGGCGAGCGGAAGATGCAGATGGAAGGCGAGGCTCACGAGGTACGAGCACAGCGCCGTGAAGATCCAAGCGGCGATCGTCCACATGGACGCTTCGAGCGCAAGTCTCGCGTGCCTCAGCCCACTGAGGCCGTGCACCAGCTCGGCGATCGTTCGCTCGAGCCGCTCTCCGGAGAAGAGCGACAGCCGGCGCAGAGGCTTCAGCAGCAGCCGTAGAGGGCGGTCGCCGAAGACCGCGAGGACCGTTGCGGCTGCAGCGATCAGCAGCGCGAGCACGAGCGCTGCGACGGCTGCCGCGCCGAACCAGCTCACGTGCGGCAGCCAGGGCTCGGCGGCGAAGAAGATGAGGAGGATCGCGAGCACGTCATACAAACGCTCCAGCACCACGGTGCCGACGATCTCCACAGGCGCCGAGTCGCTGCGCTGGGTGAGCACCACAACCCGTGCCGCTTCGCCGGCCCGGGCAGGCAGGATGTTGTTGTAGAGGTAGCCGATCATCATCGCGGTCGCGACCGCTCCGATGGGCGGTCGGCGGCCGCGAGCGAACAGCGCGCGCCAGCGCAGGGCGCGGGCGACGTTGCCCAAGCCGAAGGCGATCAGCGCCGCGGCAAGCCACCAGTAGTTGCTCGTGCGCAACGCACGCCACGCAAGCGACAGGTTGATGTTGCTCAACGCGACGTACGAGAAAAGCAGCGTGACGAGGATCGTCACAGCGTTCAGGAGCAGTCGCGATCGCTTGGCCGGTGGCCGCGACGGCAGGCCTCGTCTGCTCCAAGGCCGTCCGGGGGGGAGCGCCAAATCGCCGCCTTGCGCCTCTCGGTCTTCGACGAGCACCACCTCAAAGTTAGTAGATATGGCCGAACGCATCCCCGACATGGATACCCGTCCGCTGGCGATCGATCCGGTCAAGGCTCAAGGGCGCCGATGCCGAATCACGCACCATGACCGCTCACGCTAACCTCCGCGCAGTCCACCGTATGCAGCGCCTATCCGCGGGAGCCGCGCTCGCGGCGGTCCTGCTCTGTTGCCTCTCAGCGGTCCTCACGCCGGCGCTCAGCTCGGCCGCGATCACGACCTTCGGCAGCCCGCTCGCGGTGCCGGCGACCCTGAACACCGCAGAAAACCTCAACTACCAGGGCACGGACACACACGTTCCGGCCTCCCCCGAAGCGCCAAACGGCGTGGTCCACACCTACCACTACGGTGCTGATACAGCCCTGTGGGACACCCAAGCTGCGGCCCCGGCGACGGGTCAGGCTCTGAGCATCAAGCTGGAGGGCTGCGCCAAGCCGACGCCAGGAGGCCCGCCACCGCTGACCCAGGTCCACTTCCAGTCGATCTCCCCACTTCCGGGCGGCGGCGCCAAGGTCAATCTCAGCTCGCAGCCGTACGACATCCCGGTATGTGGCCAGAACGAAGCCAGCGGCTCCACCGTCACGACCTACAAACCGGTCAACCTGTGCGTGTCAGCAGGCGACTACGTCGACCTCAACGACGAGGGCGGCTTCGTCGAACACACCTACCAGAGCGGGGTTCCCTATCAGGTCCTCGGGCCGGTGCAGGGATCCACCCTCGCCTCGTTCATCAGGGGCGATGGGACCAACAACGGCGACATCATGGCCGCCTCCGACACGAGCGCGATGGATGGCTTCGCCGCCGCGCGCAACGAGGAACTGATGATGCAGATGACGCTCGGCACGGGACCCGATGCCACGCACATCTGCCCCGGCGGCACCGCTGGCCTGCCTCCCGTCCTGCCGCCGATCAGGGTCAGTCCGCAGACTGACGGCATCAACAGTCATCGAGCCGTCTCGATCGCGGTCTACTGCAGGCCCGTCCAGGGATGCTCCGGGGTCGCAACCCTGACGTTCGCGGGCAAGGTCGCGAGCGTCGGGCAGAGCACCTTCAGTCTCACGGGCAACAAGACCAACCATCTTCCGATGCGCGTGTCGCCGAGGATCGTGAGCTTGATCCGTAAGCACCACGGTCTGCGCATGACGTTGGCCGTGACTGTCGGCGGCAACACGATCACCCAGACGATCCTCGTCAAGATCTTCTAGCCGCCCCGGCGCCTGGTCTCATTCGAGGCCGTCAACGCACTCGCCGCATCAGCTGCTGGTAGTCTGACGGCTCGTCCGCCGCCTCTCCACGTCGGGCTGAACGTCACTTTGCGACTCAAGGCCCACATGCAATCCGTATCAGGAGGTATGTACGGATTGCTGTCTGTGGTTGTCATCGGACTGCTCATCGCGCCGATGATCGTCACATCTCGGCCCTATGCCTCGGACTGGTCCAACAACCTCTGGCTGGTTTGGGAGCAGGGCCTGAACATCAGAACGCTAGGTCACCCGTCGTATTTCGTGCAGTCGGGGATCGGTGCCTTCTTTCCACAGTATCTGTTCTACGGAGGCACGCTTTTTTCTGCCGTTGGCTTCCTGGCCACCGTGAGCGGCGAGCATCCTCTCGCCGCGTATGTCTTCACCTACATCGTGGCAATTGTCGGCGCCTATGCGGGCTGGCTGTGGATCTGCCGTCAGCTCGGCTTGTCTCAGTGGCGCGCGCACGTTCCGGCGATCCTCTATGTGACCTCGTCTTACTATGTCACGAACATCTACGGGAGGGGGGATTTCGGTGAGACGGTCAGCACGTCGGCGATCCCACTCGTGGTGGCCTGTGCGGTGTACCTCGTTCGCGCGAGGCGCTGGCGTGTAACGCATCTGGCGGTGTTTGTCATCGCCGTTGTGCTGTTCACGGGCAGTCATCCCCTCACGCTCGTCTGGGGTACCACGTTTCTCGCCCTGCTGGGCCTCGCGCTGTCGAGTGCTTGGCGCGTAGCTGGGGTGAAATGGCGCCGCGTGGCTGCGGTCGGGGGCGTGGGAGTCGCCGGCCTCGGTGTGAACTCGTGGGTCCTGATTCCCACGCTGGCTTATCACAATCGTATCCTGCATGGCACCGATACCGCAATAAGTCAATTGTGGTACTCAACGCCAGGAGTGTTGTTTGGTGTACTTCGCGATACGGTCGATCCGAGTTGGATCACGGGTGACGTTCAGGCGCAGGCCCCGGTGCTTGCGATTGCATGGGCGCTCGTCGTCGTGGCGGCGACGTGGAGAGTGGTGCCCGGTCCCATCAAGCGAGCGGCTGTGGGTTTGATCGCGCTTCTGGCCCTCCTGATCTGGCTGGTCTTGTCTCCTGGCGTGTTGGGGGCCCTACCCAAGCCGTGGAACAACCTTCAGTTTCCATTCCGCCTCGTGATCTACGTGACCCTGGCGGGTTGCGGGCTCGTGACGTGTGCGCTGTTGATGCTCCAGCGGGCTCCTGTACGGCGACGGCATTGGGCCGAGATGGCGCTCGTGCTCGTGGCGCTGGTAAGCGTGACCCTGGCCACACGACAGGTGTGGCATACGCCATCCTTCTACTTCAAGGACCGCACGGAAGTGTTCTCATCGGCCGTCAATCCTCCGAGCAGCTACTACAGCGGAGCCGATTTCGCCGACAGCTCGGCACCTGTGGTCAAGCCGACGATAAGCCAGCTCGTGGGTGGCACCCCACTGGTGGCACGGCCGGCGGTAGAACTACCCGCGAGCCCGTTCAACGCGACCTACAGGTATCCCATAGTGGTCTCGCAGGAGGGAACCGTTGCCACCAACGTCACCGCCGGGCCGTATCTCGTGACCGTCAGCGGCGCCGTGCCGGTCGGACGCACTCCGCTCGAACCCGGCGGGGCGTACGGTCGTTCGGTGATGGTTGTGCGGATTACCGGTAAGCCTGGAGAACACAAGACCCTGTCGTTCTCCACGACGTCGTCGCGGGCTCTGCGCCTCGGGATGGTCGGCACGTTCGCATCGCTGCTGGTCCTCGCGCTGGTGCTCGTGGGCGTATTCGTTCGGGGAAGGCGCTCCGCTCCCGCCTGACTGCCGGCGGGTCAACGCGCGCGGGCTCGATAGTAAGCGACGCGCACGGCGCGGGAGCGGCGTACGAGGCGGCTGTTCTGCAGCGATGCCAGGTCCTTCATCGCCCGGTCGCGCTCGACTCTGGCCCGCTCCAGCGCCGCCTCGCTGTGGGCCTCGGATCGTCGTGAGCGCTCGAGTGCCAACTCGAGGCTGCGCACGTGTTCCTCTGCGCGCTGCAGCCGACCGCGAACGGTTGTCAACGTGTGTCGCTCGAGGCTGCGGGCAGGCGGCGCATGCCCTCGCACCGGCTGATCTGCGAGCAGGTGGGCGGGGATTGGGTTATAGGCGTAGAAGCGCTCGATGGTGCGATGCTCTGCCTCGGCCAGTCGCCGTGCGACGTCGCGTCGGTAGAGCGCCGGAAATCCCTCGCGATCGCTTGCGTTGCAGCGTGGTTGCGCTCTGAGAGCCGGCTCTGAGAAAGGCTCTCCGCCGAGCCGAAGAGCAAGACAGGCGTCATCGACGAGGTGCTCGAAGCGCCCGACGAAGTCGACCTTCGGTCGAGGGGAGCCCACGAACGACTCGACCATCTCGCCGAGGTAGCCCGGGCGGTGGGCGATGGCTCTCGTGATGAACTCGTTGAAGTCATCGCTCGCCGCGGCGACGTCTACTCCGTGGTCTGTCCGCCAGCCGGTGCGCATACGGTGGCCCCAGTAGGAGCGCCACCACTCCAACGGGTGGCGGACGAACGCGACGCTGAAACGCTCGCCGACGTCCACCTCCTGCAGGTCGGCGTGCCCATGACTCGAGTACGGCTGGTCGCCGAGTGGGTCCGGCCTGTGTGTCGACACGCCAGCCGCCTCGATGGCCTCCGCAATCCACAACCCTCCGGTCTTCGGGAGGTGGAAAAAGACCATTTTGTCAGTGAAAAATGTCGCCATACCTCTGGGCCGGATCGTGCACACGTCCCAGGAGGCTCGCCGCCTTGCAAACCCGAGGGCCCGCTGGGACGCATGCTCTCACATCGATCCGGGTTAAGTACTCACGCGTACTCGAAGACGCTGGACAAACGCTCAACAGGTCAAATCCGAGGATCTATGGCTAGTCTCTGCAGGCAATGCGCGTCCTTCCGACCCGTATCCCCGGCCTCGTCGCGATCGAGCCAGCGATCCACGGCGACGAGCGGGGCTTCTTCATCGAGACCTACAGGCGCGAGTGGCACGCTGAGGCCGGCATCCCCGCGGAGCAGGCGTTCGTGCAGGACAACCACTCGCGCTCCACGCGCGGGGTGGTGCGCGGCCTGCACTTCCAGATCGGCGACGGGGTCGCCAAGCTGGTGCGCTGCGCGCGCGGGCGCATCCTCGATGTGGCGGTCGACCTGCGCAGGGGCTCGCCCACGTATGGGGAATGGGCGGGGGTGGAGCTGGACGACGAGAACATGCGCGAGCTGTACGTGCCGATCGGCTTCGCGCACGGCTTCTGCGCGCTCAGCGACGTGGCGGACGTGATCTACAAGCAGAGCGCCTACTACGACCCCGCGGTCGAACGTGGGATCGCGTGGAACGATCCGGACATCGCGATCGAGTGGGCGCTGCCGACGGCGGAGCTGACGGTCTCGGAGCGCGACGCGGTGGCGCCGCGCTTACGCGAGATCGCCGCCGAGCTGCCGTTCGAGTGGCATCCTTGACGGTGATGCACGCCCGTCTAGAGAGCCTGCGCAACCGGGTTGTCGCCGACGAGCGCACCAACGGCTACACCGTCACGCCCGAGCAGTACGTGCGCTTCGCCTACGCCGGGCTGATCGCGCTCACGCTGATCGTGCTCACGGGCGCGGCCGTGCGGCTGACCGGCTCGGGCCTCGGCTGCCCCACGTGGCCGAAGTGCTACGGCAACGTCTATCCGCCGCTGAACACCCACGCGGTGATCGAGTTCGCAAACCGGATGGTCACCTTCCCCGTGTCGATCGCCGCCGGCGGCGCGTGGCTCGCCGCCGTACGCAGGCGCCCCTACCGGCGCGATCTCGCGCGGCTGGGCGCGCTGCTGCCGCTCGGGGTGGTCGGCCAGGCGGTGCTGGGCGGCTTCACGGTCAAAGGCGCGCTCGACTACGGCTGGGTGATGGGCCACTTCGCGCTGTCGATGCTGATCGTGCTGGCCGCGGTGCTGCTCGTGTGGCGCGCGACGCACGAGCCGGCAGAGGGAACGGTGGACGCCGAGGCGGCGGCTCCGGTCGAGGCTGAGAGCGACCGCACGCTCGTGCTGTGGCTGCGCGGGCTGGTGGCGCTCGGCGCGCTGACGGTCTTCGCCGGCACCGCGGCCACCGCCGCTGGCCCGCACGCGGGCGGCTCGCCGGGGCAGAAGATCAACCGTCTGAGCTTCGACGGGCGCGGCACGATGGACTTCGTCATCCACCGACACGCGGAGATCGCGTTCGTGTTCAGCCTGCTCTCGGTCGCCGCGTGGTGGATCGCCCGCCGCCGCGAGGCCCCCCAGAAGGTGCGCCGGCCTTTGAACGTGCTCTGCGTGCTGCTGGCCCTGCAGGGCGCTGTGGGGCTCGATCAGTACGAGACACACCTGCCCACGCAGCTCGTGTGGGTGCACGTGGGACTGGCCTGCGGAGCGTGGATCTCGGTCCTGTGGGCGGCGTGCGCGACCGGCGCGCTGCTGCCGAGCCGGGCGAAAGGACGCCCGGAACGGACCCTCGAGATGGGTCCGAGGACGGTCGCGCCGCTGAAGTTCCCCGGAAACTAGGGGCTCCACGAAGCCCCGCGGGGCAATATTTTCGTTCCGTCGTCCACACAAACGGTTAGCCTGCGGGCAGCAACGACACTCGAGAAGGGAGTGGCATGACCAAGAACGAGCTAGCCGAGCAGGTCGCAGAGCGCACTGGACTGGCCGCCAGCCAGGCACGGCAGGTGGTTGAGGCGGCGATCGAGGTGGTCTCCGACGAGCTGGCCGGTGGGGGTGAGGTCGCGCTTGCAGGCTTCGGCAAGTTCAGCGTCAGCCAACGGGCCGCTCGCGAGGGGCGTAACCCCTCAACGGGCGAGACGATCAAAATCGCTGCCTCCAAGGCCGCGAAGTTCTCGGCCGCGAGCGCACTGAAGAAGCGCCTGAACGGCTGACCTGAGCCTGAGTGACCACGGTGTCACCGGCCCCAACGGGCCGGTGACAGCCGGCGGTCCCAGCCGGCGGCCAATCCTTACAACGCGGTAACCCGTCGTTTAGGGGCGGGGTTCACGCTTGGACGCGGAACCTTTCCTCCCTCGAAAGTCGGGCGGTGCCGCATGAGACGACAAGACCCCAGGCCTGTGAGCCCGCGATCGCGCGGCTACCGGTCGCTGGCCAACTTCTACACCGCCGACGAGCGTCGCATCCACTCGCGCGAGCTGGACGTGGGTCTGTGGTGGCGCGATCGGGCGGATGACCCGCTGCACAGGGCGGCGTGGATCGCCGACACGGGCGAGCTGTATCTGGTGCGCCTCGGCCCCGAGGCCGACGGCGGCGGGCGCGTGGAGGTGCTCGCCACCATCGCCGACCGCGACCGCATGGAAGGCCTGCTCGAGGGCTGGCGTGAGCGCTGCGGCGAGCTCAGCTCGCTCTCCTGGCTGCGGCTGAGGGCGGCTCGCGGCTCAGCCGCCGCGCGAGCGCGGATGACGCGTCAGCCCGTCCTCGGGAATCGACTCCCACGACGCGGCCGAGTCGACGAACTGCCGATACTGGGGGCGGATGCCCGGATCGCGGTCGAGCGCTCCGAGGCGCACCGCGACCTGTTCGTCTGAGAGCGGCTCGCCGCTGAACAGCGCCGAGCCGCACCGCGTGCAGAACAGCTTCGGCACACCGGTCGCGGGCTGGTAGGCGCGCAGCGAGTCGGCGCCCTGCAGCAGCCGAAATCCGTCCTGGGGGACGCGTCCGTTGGCCGACGAGCCCGTCCCGGTGCGCCGCTGGCAGTGCGTGCAGTGGCAGTAGCCGGCTGAGATGAACGGCTCGCTGAGCTCGAATCTGACCGTTCCGCACAGGCAGCCTCCCTGCAGCGGGTGAGCCGCCGATGGCGGCTCTGGGAGTGGTGGGTGCTCTGCGTCGGACATCGGCGTTCTCATCCTATGCGGCGTGACATTCGTCCACGCACCGTGAGGTTTCCCCCCGAGCGTTGTCTCATGGGGTGTACGCAACTGAAGCACGAAGCGGCCGCCCGACGTTCGGCGGCCGAGGAGGTTCAAAGATGAACAGAATGCTTCTCACGACGGCCATGTCCGCGATGCTCGCCATCGCAGCGCCGGGCGTGGCGTCCGCTCACAACGCCAAGCGCCACCATCGCGCGCACCATCACGCCAAGCGCGCGACGGTGCGCACGTTCGGCAGTCCGCTGCCCGCGAGCTCGACAACGAGCACGACGCCCGTCACGCCCGCTCCCGACAGCGGCGCAACGGCCGGAACCGTGACCTCGTTCACCGGCGGCGTGCTCACGATCACGCTGAGCAACGGCTCGACGGTCAGCGGCCAGGTCACAGAACGGACCGAGATCCACTGCCTGCCCGCCACCCCGCCGCCAGCCGAAGGGGAAGATCGCGGCGATGACGACGGCGCTGGCTCCGAAGGCGGCGCCGTGGCTCCCTCGACGAGCGGGCACGGCGACGGCGCCTCTCACGGCGACAGCGCCGGCTTCAGCGGAGGCGAGGACGACGGCGGCATGGGCGGCCCCGGAGAGGGCGACCAGAGCTGCACCACAGCGGCGCTGGTGGCCGGCGCGGTTGTACGCGAGGCGGAGCTCAGCGTGAGTGGCGCGGGCGCCGTGTGGGACCACGTGAACCTGATCGGCTGAGCCGTCGGGCACATGCAGAGCGCGGTGGGGTGGGGTGACTAAGGTCAGCCCACCCCACACTGCATTGAAGGGTTGGTCGAGTGCGAGAGGGGCTTTTCGTCCAGTATGTCCGGGGGTATCGTTGATATACGGTTGCATCAGGGCGACTATGAGGGCAGAGTAATGTCAACCATGCCGATGTCTCCAACGCCTTCGACGGGCGTCTCTCGCACGGCTGGGCGGTCGCTGCTGTGAGCCCCAAGGTCTCCATCCGCCTGCTCGCGGCCCAATCCGACAGGCGTCTGCTGGAGCTGGTCGCGGCCGGTCACGAGCGCGCGTTCGAGGTGCTGGTGCAGCGCTATCGCGGCGAGCTGCTCCGCTACTGCCGGCGTCTCGGGCTGTCGGAGTCGCGCTCGGAGGATGCCGTGCAGCAGGGGCTGCTGCGGGCGTGGCTCGCGCTCGAGCGCGGGGACGAGGTGCGCGAGCTGCGGGCTTGGCTGTATCGGATCGTCCACAACACCGCCATCAACATCATGCGCCGCGCGCCGGAAGACCACAGCCCGCTCACCGACGCCGCGGCCGTCGAGTCGGCGGCCGGCGCGGAGGTCGACCTCGAGCGCACGATCGCGGTGCGTGACGCGCTGACCGACGTGGCCGCGCTGCCGCCGATGCAGCGAGACGCGATTCTCCTCACCGCCGTTGACGGCCGTTCCCACGACGAGGTCGCAAGCGCTCTGGGCATCACCCACGGCGCGGTTCGCGGCTTGATCTACCGTGCCAGGGCGACCCTGCGCGGGGCTGCCGCCGCGCTCACGCCGCAGCCGCTGATCGCATGGCTCTACGGTGGCGCCGCGAAGGTCGCCCCGACCGCACAGAGAATCGCGGAGCTCTCCACGCAGGGTGGGGCGGGAGCCAACGCGGGCGGGACGCTCTTCAGGGGTGCGGCCCTCGCGGTCACGGCCGTGGTTCTGGTGGCGGGTGCCGCGGAGGTTCCGCTGCACCACCACGCCGCTCGTCACGCCAAGACGTCCTCGCGCCCTGCGCACCAGGCCCTGAAGAGCGTCGGCGTCGAGGCGTCGAGTTCCACGACCGCCGACGCCGTGCGCGTCACGACTCGCAAGTCGGTTGCGCGGCAAGCGCCCAAGAGCGGTGGGACGCGGCTCTACGCCAACAACGTCCAGCCGCGCTCGAGCAGCCACACCCAGCACGCGCACGCCGCTCCCCAACGGTCGGCGGGCGCGCCGGAGAGCCAGCCGGCCACAGGCGCGCCTTCCAGCGGGAGCACGACCTCCCAGAGTGCCCCTGCCGCCACGCTCGCGAGCTCGACCGGAGCCGGTGGGGACGAATTCTCGTCCGGCGACTCGGGCAGCGGTGAAGGCGGCCAGCAGCCGGGCTCTGGCGCGGGCGGCTCGGAAGGCACGAAACAGAAATCCGGCGGCGGTGGCGAGGTATCAGACGATCCGCCCGGCGACGGCTCCGAAGGGTCGGACGACGCGAAGGAAGCCGAACGGGAAAAGACCGGCAGCGGCTCGGCCGTGGACAGCGCTAAGTCCGCGTCGTCAGAACCGAGTGGCGGCTAGCGCAGCCGCAGCCACGCCAACCGTCACCCGGGCAAAGCTCCTACTCAGCTCTCAACCACATCCCGTGTTGTTGCCGCAAGACGCGCACGTGTAGCACGAGCCGGTCCGCTGCATCATCCCGCCGCACTGGCTGCAGGCGGGCCCGAGGTCCAGGCCCTGCAGTCGCGCGGGCACCACGGGCGGGGTTTCGGTGAACGACGCCGCCGCTGGGCTGCCATTGCCGTCCGCCGATGCCTGTGGTGCGTCCTCCGCGGTGGTGGACGGACCGGCGGTGTCGGACACGCTCACCGCCATCGCGGCGTCCTGTGCGGCTTTGCGTGCGCGGACCTCGGGGGTGAGGATGCCGAGTTCCTCCTGGGCGTCCACGTCGAGGAAGCGCGAGGCGAGCCAGCGCATGATGTAGTCGGGCATCGACTTCGCGAACGGGATCTCCGGGTTGCCGGTGATCCCCTCGGGCTCGAAGCGCATGTAGCTGAACTTCTGCACGAGCGTTTCGAGCGGCACGCCGTACTGCAGCGCGATCGAGATCGCGGTCGCGAAGGAGTTCATCATCCCTCGCAGCGTCGAGCCCTCCTTGCCGATGTCGGTGAGGAAGATCTCCCCGACCGAGCCGTCCTCGTACATTCCCGCGGTGATGTAGCCCTCGTGGCCCGCGATCGAGAACTTGTGCGTGATCGACTGGCGCGTGCGCGGCATCCGCTTGCGCTGCGGGCCGACTTCGGCGAGCGCCTTGCTGACGGCCTTCTCGATCAGCGCGTCCACGTCGGCCGGCGCCGGCGCGTCCTTCTGCGCGTCGGTGCGCAGCGCCTGCGCGGTCTTCGAGCCGTCGCGGTAGATTGCCAGCGCCTTGATGCCGAGGCGCCATGCCTGCGTGTAGGCGTCGGAGATGTCCTCCACCGTGCTGTCCTGGGGCATGTTGACCGTCTTGGAGATCGCGCCCGAGATGAACGGCTGCACCGCACCCATCATCTTCAGGTGGCCCATGTGCGAGATCGCGCGCTCGCCCACCGCCACGTCGAACACCGGCAGGTGCTCCTCTGCCAGGCCGGGCGCGCCGATGATCGTGCCGTGCTCCGCGAGGTGCGCCTCGATCTGCTCGATCTGCGGCTCGGAGTAGCCGAGCGTCTGCAGCGCGAGCGGCACCGTGCGGTTGACGATCGTCATCTGCCCGCCGCCGACGAGCTCCTTGAACTTCACCAGCGAGAAGTCCGGCTCCACGCCCGTGGTGTCGCAGTCCATCAGGAACGAGATCGTGCCGGTCGGCGCGAGCACGGTGGCCTGCGCATTGCGGTAGCCCATCTGCTCGCCAAACTGCACCGCCTCGTCCCAGGAGCGCCGTGCCGCGGCCAGCAGCTCGCCGTCCACGCAAACGGTGTCGGGGACCGCGTAGGAGGCGTCGCGGTGCATGCGCATCACGTTGACGTGCGCGTCGCGGTTCTCCTCGTAGTGCTCGTACGGTCCGAGCACCCCCGCGACCTCCGCCGAGCGGCGGTAGGCGCGGCCGGTCATCAGCGCGGTGATAGCGGCGGCGGTGCCGCGCCCGTGGTCGGAGTCGTAGGGCATGCCGTTGCTCATCAGGTACGCGCCGAGGTTCGCGTAGCCGAGGCCGAGCTGGCGGAACGCGCGGGCGTTGACGCCGATCTCGTCGGTCGGGTAGCTCGAAGGACCGACGACGATCTCCTGCGCGAGCAGCATCACGTCGACGACGTGCTCGAAGGAGTCCACGTCGAGCGTGCCGTCCTCGCGGCGGAACTTCATCAGGTTGATCGACGCGAGGTTGCACGCGGAGTTGTCCACGTGCATGTACTCGCTGCACGGGTTCGACGCGTTGATCCGGCCGCTATTGGGCGAGGTGTGCCAGTGGTTGATCGTCGTGTCGTACTGCACGCCAGGGTCGGCGCAGCGCCATGCCGCCTCGGAGATCTCGCGCATCAGCTCGCGTGCGCGGATCGGCTCGCCGATCGGCTGGCCGGTGGAGCGGGAGGTCAGGTGCCAATCGCCGTCCTCTTCCACCGCGCGCATGAACTCGTCCGTCACGCGCACCGAGTTGTTCGCGTTCTGGTACTGGATCGACTTGAAGCCGTCGCCGTCGATCGACATGTCGAAGCCCGCATCGCGCAGCGCCGCGGCCTTGTCCTCCTCCTTGGCCTTGCACCAGATGAACTCGCGGATGTCCGGGTGGTTGACGTCGAGCACGACCATCTTCGCCGCGCGTCGGGTCTTGCCGCCGGACTTGATCGTGCCGGCCCACGAGTCGGCTCCGCGCATGAACGACACCGGGCCGGAGGCGGTGCCGCCCTTCGCGAGCGGCTCCATCGAGCCGCGGATGTTCGACAGGTTGATGCCCGAGCCGGAGCCGCCGCGGAAGATCATCCCCTCCTTGGTGTTCCAATCGAGGATCGACTCCATCGTGTCGTCCACGCTGAGGATGAAGCACGCGCTGCACTGCGGGCTCTCCTCGAAGCCGACGTTGAACCACACCGGCGAGTTGAACGCCGCCATCTGATGCAGCAGGATGTGCGTCAGCTCGTGGTTGAACGCGCGCGCGTCGTCTTCGGTCGCGAAGTAGCCACCCGCGCGACCCCAGCCGGTGATCGTGCCGGCGACGCGGCTGATCATCTGCTTCACCGAGTGCTCGCGCTCAGGTGAGCCGAGCTGCCCGCGGAAGTACTTCTGCGCGACGATGTTCGTCGCATTTTGCGACCAAGTCTTGGGGAACGAGACGCCCTCCTGCTCGAACGCCACACGGTCGCCGTGACCGATGCGCGCGTCGCGCAGCTCCCACTCCACCGTTTCGAACGGATGCACGCCGGGCTTGGTGAAGAACCGTCTGATGGACAGCGCCTGATCGGCTGTCGTGTCCTGGGAAATCTCGGGGTTCGTGACTGGGTTCATCGACCTTCCTCCTCTGCTGCGCCGGCGTGGGGACGCTCACTAGAAAGCTGTTCGTAGGGTCGACAATGCTCCCGCGCGGATCGGACGGAAGCGACGCATCCGCCAGGCTTCCCACCACCACTCATTTTAGGTGGTTCGAGGGTTGTTCCTGGCCTACCGACCGAGCCTCGCCCAGTCGCTGAATTCGGCCCAGGTGGCCGACACGCGGAAGCCCGCCTCGGCGAAAGTGTGACGCAGCGAGAGCGTCCAACGCGGCTCGTAAGCCTGCAGTCTCGCGATGCCCCAGATCGCGCACCCGAGGGCCAGCAGTGCGGCGAGCGCGGCGGCGACCACCGCGGGTGTTGAGAGTTCGCTGGAGCCAGCCGAAGCCTTGGGCGCGGCCTGTCGTGCGCCGGTCGCGGGAACGGAGGTGGCGGGGGCGGGCGTCGTGGCGCCGACGGTGGGCGTCGTGGTGGCTGGGATGGTGGTGCTCGTCTGCGGCACCGTGGATTTGGACGTCGCCGACAGGGTCGCCCCCGTGGGGGCCACGACGGTCCCGCCGGTGGTCGGCTGCACCCGCGCGGAGGCGGGCACGGGGAATTTGGGCGCGGTGTAGGTCTGATTGGCTGCGAGCGCGGCGCTGGGCGCGATCAGCGAGCCGATCGTCGCGGCGGCGAGCATGCGAGCAAGGTGCTTGCGCGGGAGGAGCATGGCCTCGTCAATGCTAATGGCCGCGCGGTGCTCCGACGGCGCTCTACGCGAGGTCGGCGAGCGCGTCGAGCGCGCTTTCGAGCACGCGCTCGGGCGGCTGGGTGGCGTCGATCGCGCGGATCCGCTCTGGCTCGGTGCGCACGAGCTGGTCGTACGCGGTGGCGATGGTCGCGAAGAAGGCCTCGCCCTCGCGCTCCAGGCGGTCGGGCTCCACGGCTCGGGTGTGCTGGCGCGAGCGGCCCACTGCGGGGGGGATACGCAACAGCAGCGTGCGGTCCGGCGTGAGCGGGCCGGTTGCGAAGCGGTTGATCGCGCGCACCTCGTCCACGCCAAGCGAGCGGCCCGCGCCCTGGTAGGCGAGCGAAGAGTCCACGAACCGGTCGAGTAGCACGATCGCACCCTCGCGCAGCAGCGGCAGCAGCAGCTCCTCAACGAGCTGCGCACGCGCTGCCGCGTATAGCAGCGCCTCGGTACGTGGTGCGACCGCGAGAGCTGGGTCTTTGACGAGCGCACGGATCTGCTCCGAGACCTCCACGCCGCCGGGCTCACGCAGCAACTCCACGCGCAGGCCGCGCGCGGCGAGCGCGTCCCGTAGACCCTCCGCCAGTGTGGACTTGCCCGCGCCGTCGAGCCCCTCGATCGTGATCAGCTTGCCGCGTGCCACGGGGCGCACGGTACAGGCTGCCCTGCATCCGACGGTAGGTTCACGTCCACATGGCTACGGCAGAAGGACCTCAATCTCGCAGAGTCGGCCGCCGCTCGATCGAGTCGGATCGGCTCAACCGTGCGTCACGGCTCGTTGAGCTCGCATGGCGAGACTTGCCGCGAGCACATAGGCAACTACTTGAGAGCGTGGGTGCGGCGCAGTGGCAGGTGGTGGATCAGCCACTACGAAGGGCCGTCGAGGATCTCCTGCGATCTGCCGGATATGAGCGGCTCTCCGCCCGTCACCTCGGTAGCTTGAAGGACGCCGCTGGCGTTTGGCTCCAGGATCTTCGCATCGTCGTGATTGACGCCGGACACGAGGCGCTACTCGACCTCGATGATTCGACGTACGAGGCGATGGTGGCGAGGATCGCTTGGCACGAGTGGGGGCACGCTCTCGGCCTCGTGCGAACGGCGCGAGAAGACATCGCCTCCGGAAGTCGTCTGCTGGACCTTGCGCCAGTAGGAATCCGTCAGCGCATCCGGCGTTCGGGGTACAGTAAAAACGAGTACACCCATGAGCTTGTGGCGGAGCTCTATGTGCTGCTTATGTCCCGGCGTCGTCGTGGCGAGAGAGGACAGCCGCATTGGCTCGCTGATGAGCTATACAGGCTCGTAAGGAGGGTAAGCGGATGGAACGACTGACACCCACACAGCCTAAAGGCTACGTGCTCAGCGACAAGGAGAGCGTCGCGGATATTCTCGCTGTTGAGGCTGAGCTTCTTCGTAGCGAGGGCATTGATCCAAGCTGGCCCGGCTTTCCGGAAGACGACAAGCGCGAGGGTAAGAAGGCATAGTTCGATTGCTGGCTAGCCTGCGGGTCTAGGATGGCCGCAGAGATGTCAGCGACGGCCCCACCGGCGCAGCCGGCAGCAGCGAGCGCGAACACGGCCCTCCCCAACATCGACGCCCACCCCCACGCGCGCGCGGTGCTTGGCCCGGTGCTCGCGGGCACCGTCGGCCCGTCCCACGCCTACCTCTTTCATGGTCCCGCTGGTACGGGCAAGCGCGCTGTAGCGCGAGCGCTCGCGGCGGCGCTGCTGGTGGAGGGGGCGCGCACGCCCGGCACGGTCGCCGAGCGGGTGGCGCGCGACAGCCACCCCGACCTGACGTGGGTGACGCCGTCGGGCGCGGCGGAGATGCTCGTGGCGGACATCGAGGAGCCGGTCGTCGCCGCGGCGACGCGTACGCCGTTCGAGTCCGCGCGGCGCGTGTTCGTGATCGAGGCGGCCGACACGATGAACGACCAGGCCGCCAACCGCATGCTCAAGACGCTCGAGGAGCCGCCCGCGTTTGCCCACCTGCTGCTGCTCACCGACCGCCGCGAGGACGTCCTCGCGACGATCTCCTCACGTTGCCAGCTGGTGCGCTTCGACCCGCTGCCGTGGGAGCGGATCGCGCAGGGCCTCGAGGGCGTCGAGGACGAGCGCGCGCAGGCGTGCGCGCGCCTCGCGATGGGCGACGCGGGCCGCGCGGAGCGGCTCGCGAGCGAGGAGGGCAGGGCGCTTCGCTCATGCGCTGAGGACTACGCGCGCGCGACGTTGACGGGCACGACCGGCAAGCGCCCATGGGTCGGGTTGCTCGATCTGGCCAAGGCAGCGGGCGCTGCGGCCGGCGAGCGTGCGCAGGAGCGACTCGCGGTGGAGCTCGAGATGGTCCCGAGCAAGGAACGCAAAAAATATGAAAGAGAAGGACTCGATGCGCGCAGGCGCGGAGAGCGGCGGGCGCGCACGCGCACGCTCGACCTCGCGCTCGGGCTCGCCGAGCTGTGGCTGCGCGACGTGCTGTGCGTCAGCGAGGGCGCCACCGAGCTCGTCTACGCGGTCGACCGCCGCGCGGAGCTCGAAGAGGACGCGCGGGGACGCCTGCCGGCGCGGCTGCGCGAGGGGATGGAGCTGGTTGGCGAGACGCGGCTCAGCCTCGCGGTGAACGTCTCGGAGGAGCTCGCGCTGGAGGCGCTCGCCTACCGGCTCGAAGCGCTACTGACCGTCTGAGTCCCCTACAGGACCCCGCTGATCTCGACGAGGGGTTCTTCGTTCGTGAGGCTGTCTTTTTTGATCGTGAGCGCGACCCGTTCGCCTGGTTCTTCCGCGTCGAGGCCGGCGAGCGAGGCTTCGACAAGTTCGCCCGTGGCGGTTTCGTAGAAGTCGGGGTGCTGTTGTCCGCCGCCAAGTTCGTATTTCAGGGTGTTGCCGGACAGGCGGCCGGTCGTCACGAAGGCGAGCACCGAGCCGGTGACTTCAAACGATTTGCCTCCGCAGGTGAAGGCCGCGAAAGGCCCGATTTCGCCGGCCGGGTGGAGGTCGAGAGCGACCTTTCGCTTCGCGTCGCCCCACACAAAGCCGCCGTCTAGTGTGCTGGTGACGATTTCTTCGCTGCCGGCGCCCGCCGAGGAACACGCGCTCGTGGAGTGTTTGCAGCCGGTGAAGGTGAGCACGACGCCGCTGACGTCGCTCGCTCCTTCGTAGTTGCCGGTGCTCGACTGCGCCGCGCAGGCGATGGTCTTGCCCGAACCCAGGAACGCGCTCGCGCCGCCGGCGGTTTTGAAGCCGGCTTTGACGGCGCCCGGCACCCATTCATAGCCGCTTCCCGGCTCCAGCATTGCGCAGCCCTTGGCGAACCTGCCTTTGCCTTTGGCCACTTTCACGCAGCGCCCGATCTGCGGCTCGACCCCGGGCGGAGCCCCGGCCGCGGCCGTACCGATGGCCAGGACCGCTCCCTCGGCCGGCGGTTCGCCGCTGCCGCCGCCGCCGGCGGCGAGGGCGCTGACTTCGCTCAGCCGCGCGACTTCCACCGGCCAGGCGTTCAAGGACCCGTTCAGCCCGTCGCCGAGCTCGCCCGCACCGTTGTTGCCCCATGCCATCGCCTTTCCGCTGCGTAGCAGCGCGTAGCCGGATGCCCAGCCGGCCGCGATGGCGGTCGCTTCGTGGTTCAGATCGACGGTTTCGACCGGCACGTCGCTGTACTGGTATTTGCTGCCCATCGCCACCTTGCCGTAACCGAGCTGGCCCCCGTTGTTCGTGCCCCACGCCATCACCTTGCCGCTGCTCAGGAGCGCCAGACTGAAGTAGTCGCCGGCCGCGACACTCGTTACCCCGCTCAAGCCGGAGACGGACACGGGCACGGCGCTTGCTGGGCCGATGGTTCCCTGGCCGAGCTCGCCGCGTTCGTCTTGGCCCCATGCGACGACCGTCCCGGCGCTCGTCACGGCGAGGTCGTGTCCCGCCGTCGTGGAGATCGCCCGCGCACCTGCCAGCTGCGGGATTTCAACAGGCGTCGTTCCGGTCGCTTCGCCCGGTCGCTCGCCGTTGCCCAGCCAGCCGCCGTCGCCCCACGCCATCACCGCGCCGTCACCGAGGATCGCGAAGGACGTCGATCCGCCGCCGCTGGAGACCGCCCTGACGCTGGTGAGTCCGCTCACTTCCACCGGCCGCGTCGCGCACGACACTTCTTTGGGCATCACGTATACGTAGGAGCACGTTTCAGGCCCGGTCGCCGAGCCGTCGCCGAGCGCGCTGTGAGCGTTGCTCCCCCACGCCATCACCGTGCCGTCGGCCAGCAGGGCGAGCGCGCCCCCTTCGCGCACGCCGATCGCGACCACTTCGCCCAGACCTTCGACTTCCACGGGGGTGGCGCTGGAGATGTTCGTGCCGTCGCCGAGCTGGCCCACGTTGTTCGTGCCCCAGGCCATCACTTTGCCGGTGTTGAGCAGCGCGACGCTGTAGCCGTTGCCACTGGCTATCGCGGTCACGCCGCTCAGCCCAGGGACGCTCACGGGTGTGATGCTGCAGAAGCCGCCGCCGATGCAGCGTTCCGGGCCGGTGAACGTGCCGATGCCGAGCTGCCCCTGGTCGTCCTGTCCCCACGCGGCGAGCGTTCCGGATGCCGCTCGTGCCGAGGACGCAATCGCGGCCGCGGCGAGCGCTACGACCAGCAGCACCGCTGTGGCGGCGATGATCGGGCCCGTCCACCCGCGCCGCTGCTCTGTAAGGCCCACGTTCCAACCCCCCGTTTCGCGTGGCATCCCCGCGCCCTCTCCCCGCGCGGTGGAGAAAACGTATATCTCAGATATCTAATAGTCAAGCCAGTGTGCTACCGGCCGCCTGACGCTTACGAGCGGGCGGAGATCGACTGGCGAGGGTGATCGTCTACGCGATCGGCCCGAGGTTGGGCTCGAGCCCATACGTCTCGAACGCCATGAACTTCGAGAACAGGCGGTTGTCCGGCCCGTGGAAGTCGGCCGAGCCGGTGCTCAGCAGGCCGAGCTCCGCGCAGCGGTTCGCGAGCAGCTCGGTCTGCGGCTGGTCGTGGGAGATGTAGAACGCCTCCACGCCGTCCATGCCGAGCGCCACGAAGCGGTCCACCGTGGAGAGCACTTCCTCGGGGGCCTCGATGTCCCAGAAGGGGTGCGCCCAGATCGCAACGCCGCCCGCCTCGTGGATCGCCTCGACGGCCTGCGCGACCGTGGGCGTCTGGCGCAGGCGGAACGCCGGGCGGCCCTCGATCAGGTAGCCGCGGATCAGCGAGCCGATGTCGTCGATGTTCTCGTCCTTCAGCCGCGCGGCGTTCGCCGGCGCGGACAGAACCGCTTCGGCGAGATGCGGGCGGCCGATCGGTTTGCCCGCCGCGATCCGGTCATCGAGCTGCTGTTCGTCCAGGTCGAAGCCCACCTCGCGCAGACCGTCGCGCATCCGCAGCGTGCGGTGCTCGCGGTCGGCGAGGAACTCGGCGAGCTTCTGCGTGATCGCCGTCCCGGTGTGGTCGATGTCGTAGCCGAGGATGTGCAGTTCGCGAGGCACCGGCGAGTCCTCGTCGACGGCCGATATCTCCACCGCGGACACCACCCGAACGCCGTAGCGCTCGCCCGCAGCGATCGCCTCCGAGACGCCGCTCACCGTGTCGTGGTCGGACAGCGCAAGCAGCTCCACGCCCGCGTCGGCGGCGCGCTTGACGACCTCCTCGGCGGACAGGGCGCCGTCGGAGTGCGTCGAGTGCGACTGCAGGTCGAAGCGGGGAGTTGACATCCGCGGCAGCGTATGCGATCGGCTCAGAAGCCGGCGTGCTCGCGCTCGCCCGCGCGGGCGAGCGCGGAGATGCGGCGCGCGATGGCGGTGCGCTGCCGACGCACGGCCGCGTGGTAGCGGTGAGCCTTCTCGTGAAGCACGCGGTCGCCGTTCGGGTTGGTCGCCTCGAGCGTCGCGTGCGCCGCGTCCGTGTCGATCGCGCGCAGCTGCGCGTCCAGCCACAGCACCTCCAGATACGCGATCGCCGCGCCGCGCTGGTCCTCAGGGAGGGCGTGGCGCTGCTCGAGCTGGCGCAGCACCGGCACCACCTCGGAGATCAACCAGCGCTGCTCGCCGTGGGCGCGCAGCAGCAGGCAGATGTCGGGCGGGTGGGAGGTGGAGGTCTGGCTGGTCATCTTTCGATCTGTCTTGGGCTTCGGCGGGTGGATATGCGTGCTTTAGGAGAACGGGGGTGCACTCCACGCTTCTTCGGCATACGGATCTCTCGAACGGGGGATCGCCTCGTACACGGCTCAAGGCACCAGCGGTGCGCTACCGATGAGTTGAGTAGGAATGTCCACCCAGGAAGGCGGGATGTACGTAGTCGACTCAGATCCGACGAGCCGTACGCCTGGACAGTACGCGCGCGCGGCTGTGCAGCGTCTGCGCATGCGCACGCTCGTGTGGCTCGGCGTTCTCGCGGTCGCCACGGCCGCGCTCGGCAGGGGATTTGGCCTGCACGACGCACGCTTCATCGCCGCTGAGCTCGTGCTGCTGGCGAGCATGTTCGTGATCTCGCGCTACGTCCTGCCGCTCGTCGAGCGCCGCGACCGCGGCGCGCGGGGCGAGGAGCACGTCGGCGAGCTGCTCGACGGCTTGGCGGAGGAGTCCTGGCGGGTGATCCACGACGCGAGCCTCGGGCACGGCAACGTCGACCACATCGCGATCGGCCCCGCGGGCATATTCACCGTCGAGACCAAGAGTCACCCCGGACCGGTACACGTGCGGCGCATGCACGGCGCGATCATCGCGCAGGCGCAGGCGCAGGCGAAGGCGATGGCGCGGGTGACGGGCCTTGAGGTCCAGCCGCTCGTCGTGTTCAGTCGCGCGTGGGTCGACCGGCCGATGGCGCGCAGGAAGGGAGTGCGCGTGGTGCCCGCGAGGATGCTGCTCGGCTTCCTCGCCAAGCAGCCCACGACGCTCACGCGCGGCCAGGTGGAGAGCGCGCACGAGCAGGTCGCACGGGCGCTACAGGAGCATCAGGCCAAAGAGCGCGCCGCACGCGAGCGCTGGCGTCCGCTGCGCAGCCAGCTGTAGCTTCTCGTCACGCCGCCGCGGAGTATCGCCCGCGTCGAGGGGTAGCTTCTCTGGGATGGAGATGAGCACTCTGCTGACGACGGAGACGCACGACGCGCCGATGCCCACGCCCGAGGAGCTGCTGGCGCGGTTCGGGCTGGACGCGTTCAGGCCGGGGCAGCGCGAGGCGGTGCAGGCGGCGCTCGACGGGCGTGACAGCCTCGTGGTGATGCCCACCGGCGGCGGCAAGTCGCTCTGCTACCAGCTCCCCGCTCTCGCAGACCGTGGTTTGGTCGTCGTCGTGAGCCCGCTGATCGCGCTGATGGCAGACCAGCTGCGCAGGCTCAGCGAGGCCGGCGTGCGGGCGTGCATGCTCGCGTCGGGGATGGAGGACGGCCACAACGCGCGCGCGCTGCGAGAGATCGCCGACGGCGAGACGCAGCTGGTGCTCGCCGCGCCCGAGCGGTTCGCCTCGGGGGCTTTCAGGGAGGCGCTGCGCGCACGACGGGTCGATCTGTTCGTCGTCGACGAGGCACACTGCGTGGCCGAGTGGGGGCACGACTTCAGGCCCGACTACCTGCGCCTGCACGACGCGATCGCGTCGCTAAACGGCGGCGGTCCGGATGCGCGACCGGCGGTCATGGCGGCGACCGCCACGGCGACGCCGCGGGTGGCGGAGGAGATCGCCGCGCGACTCGGGCTGCACGACTGGGTGTCGGTGCGCTCCGGCTTCGACCGCCCGAACCTCACGTTCGACGTCGCGAGCGTCGAGGGCAAGGGCGCGGTGGCGCGCAAGCGCGCAGCGCTCATGCACGTCCTCGGCGACGCGGATGCGCGGCCGGCGATCGTGTACTGCGGCACGCGCAAGGACACCGAGCAGGTACGGGACCTGATCGCGCAGGCGGGGATCGCGACCGTCACCTACCACGCGGGCATGACCCCCGACGCACGGCGCGATAGCCAGGCGAGGTTCATGGACGGGCGTGCGGAGGTTGTCGTCGCGACGAACGCGTTCGGCATGGGCGTCGACAAGGCGGGCGTGCGCACGGTCGCCCACTGGGCGCTGCCGACGAGCCTCGAGGCCTACTACCAGGAGGCGGGCAGGGGCGGGCGCGACGGCGAGCCAGCGCGAGCGCTGCTGCTGGCCTCGCGCATGGACCTCGGGCGGCTGATCAGGTTCATCAAAGAGCGCGAGATGAACGTCGAGGACGTCAAGCGCTATGTCGCGTCGCTTCGCCGCGACGCACACGAAGACGAGCTCACGATCGGCCACGGCGAGCTCGGCGAGCGCGAGCGGGTGCTGCTGTCGATCGCCGAGCGCGCCGGCGCGGTGAAGCTGAGCCCCGGCGGGCACGACGGGCTGCACGTGCAGCTCACCGGCAAAGGCAGCCCGCGCGCCGCACAGGGGGCGATCCAGGGTGCGCGCAACCGCAGCTGGGACTCCTACCGCTCGATCGAGCGCTACGCGGCCGACGGGGAGCTGTGCAGGCGCAGGCAGATCCTCGACCACTTCGGCGACCCGGAGCCGGGCCGTCCGACGGGGCGCTGCTGCGACGTGTGCGACCCCGACGAGGCGCTCGCGCAGGCGATGGTGCAGGTGTCCACGAAGGCGCCGCGCGGCGGGAGTCGCGGCGGGGGCGGGGGTCGCTCGCGTCCGGTGGACGAAGGCCCGCCGGTGGACGAGCGCGAGTTCGACCAGCTGCGCGCCTGGCGGCTCGAGCGCTCGGAGGGCAAGCCCGCGTACACGGTCGCAACTGACGCGGTGCTGCGCGAGGTGCTGCGCAAACGCCCGCGCGCGCACGGCGAGCTGATCGAGATCAAGGGGATCGGCGCGGCGTTCTGCGAGAAGCACGGCGACTCGCTGCTCGCGACGCTGGCGGAGCTGTAGGCGCGGCGCTAGCATCCATGGCCGCGCCGACGTAGCTCAGCTGGTAGAGCACTTCACTCGTAATGAAGGGGTCCGGGGTTCGAGTCCCCGCGTCGGCTTCGAGAAAAAGTGGTCGTTTGCAGGCACGTTCTCAGTTTAGCGCTCGGGCAAGCGCGGGCAAGTCAGGGCAAAAAGTCTCGCGATCTGCGGTGCGGTTGCGGTGCCGAAACGCCGCGTCCCTTAGATCACGTCGCGCCCGGGTCCTGGCTACCCTTGAGAGATGCGGCGAAGCTCGGGCGCTGGCGGACCGCTCGCCGATATCCCTACCGGCGCTTCGACGAAGCGCTCGAGCACATCGACGGTCGAGCTTCGATTGGGCCGTCGAATGGCGCTCATGATCGGTCTGGTGTGTGCATTGCCGCTCGCCGGCTGCGGCGGATCGAAACCCAGAGCAGATCCGATCCAAGAGGCGCGGGTCATCTCAGAAGCGAATGCGTTCTGCCGGCACGTCAATTCCTTGCCGCCAGTTTCCCGCCGCTCCCAGCAGCAGATCATGTCCATTCAGGCTCGCTTTGCGGCCCTTGCGAGAGAGATCAGCAAGACGGCTGCGTACCTGCCCGCGGGCAAGGATCTCAACGAGGAGCATGCCGCTCGACGAGCGCTCATGTCCGGAGCAGGCAAACGCTCACCTGCTGAGCTTGCCCTCTCGACCTCCCCAGCTTTCAACAAGCGTGTGGATCGTCTACAGCTACGGATCTATAACGACGAGCTCGCGCTCGGTCTGAAGTGCGCCGGGCGTGTTGCAGCAGAGGCCCGCGAGATGGCGCACGTCATCGCCACATCCCCGAATTAGAAGCACGCGGCGGATCACAAGAGCAAGATTCACTTGACGATCACGACCCCCGACTACGGTGCGGGGTTGGTCCGGTGTATCTGTACGGTGGTGGCGCCTGGTGTGAGGGTGCGTGCGTTCACGACGCTGTTGCCCGCCCTGCCTTCTTCGATCCAGACCAGATCGGCGGTGCCCTTGTCGTCGATGGTCAGAACTGGGCCGTCGCCGGAATAGATCTGAAAGGGCGGTGTGGTCGCTCGTGCTGGCTGGTGGTGTCCACGGGTGTCCCCGAGAACGGTGGTGAGGTTACTAACGCCTGCCGTCCATCCGAGGACCGTTTGCCCATTGGCGTTGCCGGCGATCGTGATTGCGTCTGGCTTGGGGCCGCCGAGGCGATCTCGGCGTTCGGTGCGGCCGCTCGAGGATAGGAAGATCTCTTCTATGTGAGAGTTGCGCAACGAGACGATGACCGCACGGCCAGCGCTATCCACCGTCGCCACGCCATTGGGGAGATCTAGGAAGCCGTGGGCGAACGCCTTCGGTCGGCCCAGGCGTCCGTCGGCCCTTCGATGCACCAGCATATTCGCTCCCGCGAATTCCTGGCGTGTCCACTTACCTTCCCAAATCCAGTTCGTTGCGTAAGCGATGAAGGCGTCGCCGCGAGGCCCTACGCCGACGACTGGCACACCGAGACCCTCCGTGAACCGCCGCTCGCCCAACGACCGCCGCGAGCGCCTCGCGATGACTCGCGGGCGACCAAAGCCCCCAGAATCAGCAGCCGTGACGACCGCGATCGCTGACTCTCCTTCGGCGTCCCCCCTGCCGGGGTAGTACCCAACGATCAGGGCGCGCCCCGCTTCATCGAGTCCCATCCCCGCGACGTGGAATTCGGCGCCGAAGAAGGTGACTCTTGCGAGTCGGCCTCCCGTGGCCCAGGCCAGATATGTGCCGCGGTAGGTCTCCCACGCGACCAGCGCGACGCCGTGGCGATTTCCCGAGATCAGGACTGCTTCGGATTCACCGTGGCGTGTCGGTAGCTCGAGTGGGCCCTCGAACCCCCTGTTCGCGGGGCGAAACGAGAGCCAGGAGCCAGACGCCTCGTAGGAGGGGCCGTACTTGTCCTCGGGCGCGAGTTCGGCGTGCATTCCTACGACCCATGCATCACCGGCGTCATCGACATGGACACCGACCGGGAACGACAGGCCTCCGCCGCTGGGAACGATCCCGAGAGGAGTAAAGCCTGTCGCCGGTGAGCCGATCGCAGCTTCCGAGACCGCGTGATTGCAGAGGCGGCCTTCAGACGGGTCTTCGGTCTGCCCCCATGCCACCAGCAGATCTCCCGCGCCATTCGAGGCCGCAGTCAGGCTCGAGGAGCCATTCCCGCAGAATTCCTGCGAGAAGCCGAGACCGCTGGCCGGGGTGGCCACGACCAGCGACATCACGACAGTGAAAACACAAGCCGCCCTGCTCATCGTCTTATTCAACACGCATAGTCCTAGATCGGATCGGCCGGCTGGGCAGGCGACACGGGTTATAAGCCGTCGGTCGCTGGAGAGCGCCACCGGACGAATACCGATACCGTATGTCGGACTTTGGTTGCTTGCGAGACATGCAGCAGCGCTGCGAGCGTGACCTTGTGCCGCTCGGGGCGTCTTCGGATGACCGCTAGTGCCCCTCGCTGGCGCAGCACAATCGGCGTCCTGGTGCTGGGCATTCTGCTCGCCTGTCCCGCGGGGGCTACCGCTGCGCTCCTCAGTGCTGCACAGATCTACAGCGGCGGCGTGTATGACATCTCATGTCCGTCGACGACTCAGTGCACCGTCACCGCGGGCGCCCTCGGCGAGCCAAATCCGGGGCAGGAGGTGACATTCGACCCGCTTTCTCCGGGACCTCCATCGCCTGTGACCATTCAAGCAGGCAACGATTTGTTCAGCCTTGCATGTCCATCTGTGAGCCAGTGCACAGCCGGCGACATCGGCGGTCAGGAGCTGACTTTCGACCCCAGCAGCCCAGGTGCCCCAACGCCGGTGACGATCGAAACGGGCCTAACGTACAGCATGGCCTGTCCAGCTGAAAACCAATGCACCGCAACCGGCTATTCCGGCGTGCCAGCAACCACCTTTAGCCCAAAAGAACCGAAAGCAGCAACACACTTCACGCTGGGCACCGAAGGTGAAGCCGTGTTCACGCTTGCTTGCCCGTCAGTGTCCGAGTGCGCTGGCGTTTCGAGCAAGGGCACCGAGGTGACGTTCGACCCTCAAAGCCCCGGAGTTTCGGTGCCCACCGCAAGCCTGGCTCCTGGTGCTGAACTACACAGCATTGCCTGCCCCTCTGTTAACCAGTGCACGACTCTTGCGCATGGGGCGGCGATGACATTCGACCCAAACCCGCCCGGCACGCCTTCAACCATCGCCGTCGGTGGCTGGGGCGAACTTCGAAGCATTGCGTGCCCTTCGTCTGAACAGTGCACGGCGGGCGCGAGCGGGGGTATGGAGGTGACGTTCAATCCGCTCGCCCCTGGCTCTCCGACCCCAATCTACATTGACGTCGGAGTCACGAACCTCGGCCAGAACATCAACCACATGGCTTGTCCGTCCACGAGCCAGTGCACCGCCGTAGATGAAGCAGGCCGCGAGCTCACGTTCAACCCAAACACTCAGTCCGCGCCACCTTCTCCGGTCACGCCCATCGCCACGCAAACGACTGTCACCGCGGCGCAAGTCTCTGCTCTCCTCGCTCGGCAGCTACGTCCTACGGGACGCAGGGCGAACATCGCTGCGCTGCTTCGAAGCGGCGGATACTCATTCGGTTTCGAGGCGCTCGAGGCCGGTACCGCATCGTTCTACTGGTACTACCTACCCCGTGGTGCGACCCTCGCCGGGCGCAGGGTACCCGAGCCTGTGATAGTGGCCAAAGCTCATCTGGCATGCCCCGGTGCTGGGACGATCGATGGGCGGATCACGCTAACCCGCGCAGGACGACGGCTCCTGCGACACGCAAAACGACTGAAGCTGATCGCGAAGGTCATCTTCAACCCTGTGGGACAAGCCCCGATCACTGCAACCAAGGCCATCGAAGTCCGTCGTCCTGATCCTCCACGAGGCCAAGCACGTCTGCCTCGATCGTCGCACGCCTGACGGGTCCGAGCGGCCCAGATCGAGCTCGTCACCTGCAAAGCGGTCGCTAGAGGCGCGGGTAGGCACAAGAAGTCCGTCCAGGACTGCTAGTGATGCGGGTTATGCCGTATCTTGGCGAGGTTGCGCTGAGTGAATTCTAAGTTTCGCGCGCTGCTTGGCGGTGAGCAGGTACTCGCGCCAGTGTGGTACGACGACACGGCCGGCTCTTTGGCCGTAGCCGTCTCGTTCGATTTGGCGCAGGATCTCTCGGTAGAGGATGGCGCAGAGTTTCATGCCGCGTTGGCCGCGGGCGAGTAGTGAGGTGGCGTTGGCTGCTTGTTCGTAGAGGTGATCGGCGCGGGCTATTTGCTCGCGGATGAGCTCAGCGCGTGCGCCTGGTGTTGGGGGTCCGAATCTCTCGATCGTGGTGCGGGCGATGTAGATTCGGCCGTGGGCGAGGTCGTCGTCGATGTCGCGGATGATGTTGGTGCGCTGTACGGCTCGGCCTAGCGTGGCCATCTGTGTCGCTGCGTCGGGTCGAGTTGTTCCTAGGATGTGCGCGAGCATGATTCCTACGGTCCCGCCGGCTTGCTGACAGTAGAGTTCGAGGTCATCTTCTGTGTAGATGACCGCGCGTTCGATGTCGTGCCTCATGCCCTGACAGAAGTCGAGGAATGCCTGCGCGGGAAGCGGGTAGCGCTTTGAGAGATCAGTCAGCGTGTGGCTCTCGGGTGTGTCGGCGTGCTCGTTGCGCGCCCAGCACTCGACGGCGTGTACTCGCTGCTCTGCGTCGGGTTGATCCTCGTCTACGAGGTCATCAAGGGTACGCAGCACGTGATACAGGCGGTAGATGTCTGACCTGACATCCTCGGGTAGTAGTCGCAAGCCTGGCGCTAGCGTGCTCGCGTCCGGCGCGGAGGAGCCGCGGCTTCCGCCGAGTCCTGTGGGTAGGGGCGCACTGGATGCGCTTTGCTCGCGCACGAAAACTCGTGCGCGAGAATAACCGCTTTACTCTGTAGAGAAGGCCGACTTCGGCTGAACTCCGACAGTGCGCAGAACAGCGATTGTTGCCGTCGCGGCGGAGATAGCGGCCGCGAGAGCGATCACGCGTATCCCGAGTTGCCACGCTGCGGCGAACTGGATGGGGGAGCCGGTGCTGCGTTGTAGCCAGCTGTCGACGAGGTATTGGCCCAGGATGCCGCTGGCCATGCCGATCAGGCATCCGCCGAGCAGTACGCATCCGCTCTCGTAGAACATGAGCCGTGCCAGCTGGCTGGTGTTCATCCCGATCGACATCAGTGCGTCCAGTCGTCCTCGTCGTTGCCATACGGCGGAGATCATCATCGCGATGACGGTCGCGATTGCCGCGATCAATACGGCGGCCGATGTCTCTGATAGGCGGGATAGTGTGCTGCCCAGTACGGCGCTGACCTGTGCTCGTCGTTCTTCGTCGGTTTGTACCGTCAGCGCGGAGCCTCTAGGTAGCGCCTGCTGCACAGCAAGTTTGCCCTGGGCGAGCGAGACCCCAGGCTTGAGTGTCACGGCTAGCTGCGTCGCGCTGCTGGTGTTCCACAGCGTGCCGTACTCGTTGGCGTTGATGATCACGGTGCCGGGTAGCCAGCCGTAGTTTGAGATCGTCGCGGCCAGCTTGAAGCTTGCCGAGCCAGACGGGGTTGGCAGGTCGAAGCGCTCGCCGAGATGCAGGTGATGTTCGCGTGCGATTGTCTGGCTGATGACGGCCCAGCCCCCTTCTCGAAGACGCTGTGCTGCTGTAGCCGTAGGGCCTTCAGTGATCTGGCTGGTGGCGATCGGGTTCGGTGTTTGCGGCGGGACGCCGATGACCCACACCCGGCGGTTGGGCAGATCCAAGAACGACTGCCGGTAGGCGAGCACGGACCCCACGACGCTGAGCCGTTGCAGTTGACGCTGAGTGTCGGCGGACGCGAAGGGCTGAGTGTCGTACACGTTGGAGGCGCCTCCTGTCCTGACCCAGAGGTCGCCGCTGGCGAGGGTGTCTGCCGCTCCGGCGCTGACCGCGCGTTTGACGTCAGCGACCGAGCCGCTGATCGTCACCATCAGGAACACCGCGATAGTGCCGGTGGCGACCAGCGCGACGGAACGGGATGGAGAGCTCCGAAGCTCAGCGGTCGATAGCCGTGCCGCGGGGTCGCTCGAGTGTCGAGATGCGGCGCGTGCGACGCGCAGGATGTAGCGCACGGCCAGGGGGATGCACAACACCAGTCCACCCACGAGCGCAACGAGTGCGAGTGCGCTGAGACGCGGACTCAACAACGCCAAGCACAGCGCAGCGAGAACGAGCATGCCCCCGGCGAGGAACCCCGCCACGTCTGCCCACCGCAGCTTGGCGGCAAGTGAGAGCCAGCGTCGTTCGCTGCCCGCGTCTGTTGCGCTGCTGCGCAGCACCCCGATGGCCGGCAGTGCCGCAGCGGCGAACGCCGCGAGCATCCCCGCGCCTAGCGCAATGAGAACGGTCTCGATGCCAACCACGCGCTGGTTGCCGATTGCAAACGCTGCCGCTAGATACCCTGGGACCGCGCGATAGGCGTAGAGCGAGATCACGTCGCCAAGCAGCAGCCCCACGGCGCAGCCCGCGAGCCCCAGGATGAAGGCGTCAAACAGGAGCGATGCGACGATCGCCGCATCTGTGGTGCCTAGCTGTATCAGGTAGCCAATGAACGCTCGTCTCTCTCCGCTTGCGAGCAGCAGAGCGTTATAGGCAAGGATCATCCCGACCAGCAGAGCGATCACGCTGAACAGCGCCGTCAGCTGCCCCTCCGGTCGCGCCGCATCCGACAGCAGCCTTCCTTCTGTGTCGACCGGACGAACGTTCAGCGAGCCACCGAAGCGCTGAGTAAGCGCCGCCCTGGCTTGCGCTTCTCCTCCGGGTTGAGGCACGACCAGGATTCGCGTGATCCGTCCGGGCATCTTCGAGATGATCTGGACCACCGGCAGCGGAGCCGCCGCGATAGGGCTTTCGGCCAGCGAGCCGATCTCCTCGCTCGGGATCGCCCCCGCGAGCGGGAGCCGCTCGGTGCGTCCGCCGATCTGAACCGACACCACGCTGCCCGCGTGGGCGCCGATCGCGTCGGCTGTCGGTTCCGTGACGACTAGGAGCCCCCGTCGCGAAGCCGCGGCAAAGCTCGCGAAGCGCGAGATCAGCTTGCTGCCCAGGGCAACCAGTCGGTCATCCGCACCGACCAGTGTGAGCGCCCGCCGGCCCGTACGGCCGACCACGACAACCCGCTGCTCCAACATCGGGGCAGCCGACTGGACGCCAGCCGTCTGCGCGACCTGGCGAAAGATGCTCTCATTGACACCGTCAGGCCCCCGCGCGGCCACTTCGAGCGTTGCGCGGCCAGCGACACCGCGAACGATCTCTTCAAAGGAGCCCGTGACGCTGTGGTTAGCGATTTGGACGGTGAACAGAAGGGCTACGCCCGCGGCCACGCCCATTACTGCCATCAGCTCGCGCAGTGGCTGCACGCGCAAATGGCGCATGTAGAAGAGAAGCAGAGTTCTCGGCCTGATCATCGACCAGCCCTCGTGATCGCCTGTGGGTCGACATCGGCGAGTTTGCCATCGCGCATGGCGAGCACCCGATCGGCGTAGCCGGCCACCCGAGCATCGTGGGTGACGAGGATCACGCCGACCCCGCGCTCGCGTGCCAGATCGCTCAACTGACCAAGCACCGCATCGCCGGTCTCGGTATCTAGGTTGCCGGTCGGCTCGTCCGCGAGGATAAGGCTCGGCTCGCCGACCAGCGCCCGCGCGATCGAGGCTCGCTGCTGCTCACCGCCAGAGAGCTGCGCGGGGGGATGCCGCGCTCGCCGCAACAAGCCAACGTCATCCAACGTGGCCAGCGCACGCTTCAACGCCGCGCTGTGATGAACGCCCCGCAGGAGCAGAGGCAGCGCAACGTTCTCTTCCGCGCTTAGACCAGGCACCAGATTGAAGTTCTGAAAGACGATGCCGAGCTTCGTGCGGCGAAACTCGAGCAACTCGCGCTTCGAGAGCCCGCCGAGATCTCGTCCGTCAAAACGTACGCTCCCCGAGTCGCAGCGCAGCAGTCCGCCAGCTAGCAGCAGTAGCGTGGTCTTTCCCGAGCCGCTCGGCCCATAGAGCGCCACGAGTTCCGCGGCACCAACGGCAAGGCTCACCCCATCAACGGCTCGGATGTCGCTGCCGGCCTCGGCTCCCGGAGTGCGGTAGTGCTTGTGAGCTTCATCGAACTCAATCATCGGCTGCGGAGCGAGACGACACCGCCGTGGGTAGCCGGTAGAGCTTGCCAGCCTTGCTCGCGGGACCACCGTTGATGAGTTTTCCGTCGCGCATGTAGATCATCGGGCTCGCTCGCAGCATCGAACTCGCGTCCAGGCTTGTCACGATGACCGCGAGCTTCGCGTCTATCGCGAGTGAGCCAAGCAGCGACATGATTCTCTCCCGCTCGATAATCGATAGGTTCGCCATCAACGCATCCACAAGCAGCAGCCGCGGCTCGATCACGAGCGCTTGCGCGATCCTCACACGCTGGCGCTCGCCATCAGAGAGCTCCTCAAGTTCGGCCTCGGCGCACTGGTCAACCTCACAGGCGATCAGCCAGTTTCGCGCGAGACGATGAGCCACACGGTGCTCGCCACCGTCGATCAGCAAAGGCAGCGCAACGTGTTCCAACACGCTGAGCCCCGACGTACTCGGCTGCCCGGCCCATATAAAGCCCACCTCTTGCCGGCGATAACGCGTTCGCTGCGCCCGCGACATCTGATCGATGCGTTCGCCCTTGTAGCTGACCGTGCCACTATCAGCTACCTCCAACCCGGCGATCACCCGCAACAGCGTCGTCTTGCCCGACCCACTCGGGCCGAAGATCCCCATGATCTGGCCACGGCGCAGCTCAAGCGATACATCATCGAGTGCAACAGCATGCCCGTCACGTCTCGGGTAGCGCATGCTTACCTGATCAAGCTGGAGAATCATCTCAGCGCCCGCCACCGACTACCCTGGGCTTCTGCTCGCTCGCCGCTTCCTCATTGGAGTCTGCCATCTTCGCAAACAGCTCCCGCCGGACTCCGCGTGCGTTGTGCGTCTCATCCGACGCATCTGGGCGCTCCCGAACAGAGGGCCAGACCACACGATGCTCCAAGAGCCAAGAGAGCATCTCACGCGCCTGCTTGGCCCACTCCAGCTCCCCTTCCAGCTGGATGATGTCAGCGCTGAGATTCAGGCGAAGCAGCACGTGATCGGCGCGCACCAGCGGCTCGTCGACGCTGATCGCCTCATGCGTACGAGAGAGATCCTCCAAATGCGCCGCGCGAGCGGCCTCGTAGGCGTCGATCTGCTGCAGGGCGCCTTCGAGGCGCTCCGCGCCCGCGAAAGTGATCTTGACCAGCAGCGGGCGACGAGGCAGCCGCACGCTCCCAACGTCCTCATCGAACCAGCGCTCGAACTCCGCCACACCATCGTCGGTGATCGCGAACACGTGCCGGTCGGTCCGACAGCCCACGGGCTCAGCACGCTCGATCAGCCCGGCCTCCTCGAGCTTCGCGATGATCTGCGACAGCTGCCCAGAGTTGACCGCCCACGCTGGGCCCAAACGCCGCTCCAGGCGATCTGCAAGCTCATACGGATATGCCGGACGGTGGAGCAGCATTCCCAGCACCGCATGCTTCGCCGCCATGCAACCTCCTCTCGACACGCCTCGCCTGGAACCCCCATCTCCGTGGATGGAGCCGTACGAACCTTCCGCATCGTGGAGCCTACATGCTGAGCCCAGGCCGCTCGTTCCATCTAGCCGACGAATACCTACATTAAAGGTCGGGCGACTGGCGCAGGCCGATCCGCGCGGCCGTCTCTCTCAAAGTCAAGCAGTCAGACCCAGCGCGATTCCGCGCTGCGCCTCACGAACGGTCGCACCATCACGACGAGATCACGACAGCTCACCAGGCACCTTGCCTCACCTACAACCGGAGTTCTTCGATCGAGGCGAACACAAACGCCTCACTTAAAGGTATTGACCTGGGGCGTGATGGCACGCATCCTGTCGCGCCGTGCAGCAGACATCCATGACGCAAGGCAGACGGCGACGGCGACGATGCCAGCTTCGACAGCCCTCTACGAGCGCCTCGATGACGTCAGACCCAACCGGGACGCCGGAGTGTTGCGATGGCTGGTAGTGGAGAAACGCGTGACGATGCGCAGGCCATAGGTTCGCGGCTTCTGGGGCGTGAGATGCCGGAAGTGCGTCTTGGTGGTGGTCAGCGGTCTCCGGTGAGGCTGGCGGAGTACGCAAGCAGCCATCCGCTTGTCATGTATTTCTATCCGGGCGCCGCGTCTCCGGGTGATCGGGCGGATGCCCCTGATGCGGCTCAGCACCGCGCGTTCCGTGACCGTCAGTCTGAGCTGGAAGCTCGCGGCTATCGGGTGGTGGGGATCAGTAGCCAGTTCGAGGGTGCGCAGCGTGAGAGCACTGGCCTGGATCGTCTCACGCATCAGCTTTTATCGGACCCGGCGCTGTGGGTCGCGCACGCGCTTGAGCTGCCGACGTTTGACCTGGATGGCAGGCGCTGTTATCAGCGCTTGATGCTCGTGACAGGCGCCAGGGGGCAGATCGAGAAGGCGTTCTACCCGGTCCCGAGCCCGGAGCGCAGTGCCGCGCAGGTCATCGCGTGGATGCAGGTCCAAGGGATCTAGCCATGCGCCAAGAACCGATCACCCCGAAGCGCGGTGCGCGCCAGTCACGAGAGATTGCACGGTCTCGTAGGGAGGTGCGGCTGGTCGGGCTCGGCCCCGATAAAGAGAAAACCGATAGCACGCTGCGCATGTTCGGCACGCGCCTGAAAACGCTCCGCGTCGCAGCTGGACTCTCACAACGTGACGTGGCACAGCGTTGCTTCATGGCCACTGATAGGGATGTCTCAAGGCTCGAGCGCGGCATCAACGTGCCGAGCCTTCTAGTCCTGGGGGTCCTCGCCCGCGCTCTCGGGATATCGGTCGCGGACCTCACAGACGGTTTAGCGCCAACGGTCCGCCATGCGAGTTCAACGGCAATCCTCGACTTGGCTGCTCGCGAGCCCCGGCCTGACACGCGGGCACTCGTGGAGTCCCTCGGTCTACCCGCCTCCTATGTGCGCGAGACCCTCGACCACCTGCATGCCTTCGACACGATCACCGCTGGAAAAGACGGATGGGAACCAGCCACACAGCACGAGAAGACCACGCAGCGATGAGCATCACAAGCCCAACGGCGCTTCTCGTTCCTGCCGAGGTAGCCATCGAGCTCCACGAAGCCCTCCTCAGGGGTCGACGGTCCCGGCTGGAAGTCCTCCTCGAGCGCATCCCGCTAACGGTTCTCATGTTCCTCAACCGTGACATCGTCGGGCGCATCGCTCGCGTAACGGCCCGCCGAAAGCTACTGAGGACGATCGAGAGGCAGGGCCAAGCAGCGGGAGAGTTCACGATCGCCGACGCAGCGTGCCGGCTGCTCGCGATACGCTTCGCGACCGAATATCGCGACACCAGTACCCGCCGCGTCGCAAACTCTGGAGCCCTCCCGCTCGAGCGATGGGAAGCGAGCAAAAGAGCGCAGTTGCTTAGCGACTGGCTACGAGATCCGAGCCAGTGAGGAACCCTAGCCGGGATGACATCGGCTCTCACCCCGGCCCTTCAGTCGTTGTCGGCCGGTTTGAGCCGCTACAGGATCACGGGCTGGTCTGTGCGCTGCAGGATCACGGGGTGGAGGTCCTGGAGTCGGGCCTCGAGGGCGCGGCCCTCGAGCGCGTTGTTGCGCGATGCCGGCCACGGTTGGCGATCCTCGCCGACACCGTCGAGCCGGAGTTGCTGTCGCGTCTCGTGTCGGGCGAGGACGGGGTCAAGGTTCTGATCCTCACTTCCGCCCCCAGGCCGCTATATGACGAGCTGCTTTGTGCGACTGGTGCGACGAGCGTCGCGGTCAGTGCTCCGCTGGCCGACATCGTTGCTGCGGTTCACCTCGGAGCTGGGGGCCACCCGGAGTTGCGTGACCGGCTCAGCCGGCACAACCCTCGCGAGGTAGGTCTGACTCGAAAACAGCGTGAATTGTTTGAACTCTTTCGTGTCGGATATGGGTATGCGCAAGCATGCAGAGAGTTAGGAATCGAGGAATCGACTGCGCGCACTCACGCCCGCAGGATCTTCGCCAAGCTCGGAGTGGCGAGCAAGGCCGAGCTGCTCGGCATGACGCTGCCGCGAGAACGGGCTGCTGCCGGGCTCAAGTAGCGACTCTGGTCACTATTCAACGGGCCATCTGCTCGCAACGTGCGGACGCCTAGCCAAAGACCGCGCGGAAAACCTGAGTAAGCGCCTTGAGTGGCAGCGCATTGCTTGACTACACGTCACATCCCCCCATCGACGGACCGTATCGTCGTCATTGCCAAGCCACCGCGTTGCTTTCCAACGGTGCGTCGCCGAGCGCCTTCGTTTAGCAGTAGAAGCTAGGCGGGAGCTCGGGTTCTGGTCTTCGGGCCGCACAGGACGCAAACGCGCGTTGGGGCGCGTCCAGCGCCCCGGGAGCGATATCAAACACACTCGCCGTATCTTTTGTCCTCCCCCAAAGTCACCGGTTATCGACGATTTTCAGGAATGTCCATCTCGGCTAGCGTCTGAATCGCTTGATTACGGGCTCGGCCTGGCGGGGTGCGAGCGAATGCTGATCGGGGGAACCGATGAACCTTCTTCTGCTGCTGCTCCGGCGTCGAACTGTCTGGCTGCCTTGTGCCATCCTTTGCTGTTTGATTGCTGGCCCGGTTGGTCTGGCAACGGCCGGTGTGCCGTTGCTGGGAGGATCAGTCCAAGCGCCTTCACTACCATCGCTCGAGCACGGCGCTCCTACCCTCGCCTTGACTAAGCCGTCGGAAACGGCTGTCGCACTCACCGCCGAGATTCGCTCGCGCACGCTGTACGAGCACTTGGATCCGACTCGCGCCCGAAGCGTGGCGCGACAAGCCTTTCCGGCCCTCGTCACAGATCCTGTTGAAGTCATTCCGCCGTCCACTGAGCCGCAAGTCGTCGGGTATCCGTCGGACCATGCTGCACGACTTCTACTTCCAGGCCAGAAGCATGCTGTTATCGATTCACAAGAGCCTGTCGCAGTCACCCTCCCGAACGGAGCGAGACGAGCGCTAGACCTAGGACTCGCCGCCGCGCCGGGCGGCGACTTTCGAGCACGCACGCCCGCCGTCGCCGTCCGCATCCCGCAACACCTTCGCGACGGAGTCAACCTCGCCGACCAAGGAATCAGGCTGACGCCCATCAACGCTCGCGGCGTGCCGCTGGTAGGTGCCACCGGCAGTCTCGACGGAGCAAGCGTGCTCTTCGCGGACACGGGCGTTGACTCTGACACCCTCGTCAAGCTCGTGCCTGCGGGCGTTGAGACCGACACGATCCTCCGCTCCGCACGCAGTGCGCACACGCTCTACTTCCGGATCACAGCCGCTGGGCGAGTACGCCTCCAGCATGCTGACGATGCTGCCGAGAGGATTCTCGTCAACGGAAGATCCGCCGCCATTGTCCCGGCACCCGTCGCACACGATGCCACCGGAAGTGCGGTCCCGGTTTCAATGACCACATCCGGTAGGACACTGCGCCTCGCCGTCACGCCCTCGCCCACCACGACCTATCCGATCGTCGTCGACCCCACGGTAGAAGACACAAAAGTCCTTCTCAACGGCAACTGGATCTTCGAAACTAATAACGCCACAGCCTTCAACGTGAAAAGCTTGCCGTTTGAAGAACTCGAAATGTCGGACCCAGGGCTCGGTAGCGCTGCAAGCGGCCAGTTCGCTGACCTGAACTATCTGACACAAAAATGGTCCCACATCTACAAGTTCCACTTGTGGTATGACAACACCGAAACGGCGGGGAACGGTGCGCTGCAGGATCAGATGGCGCTCCGTAACTCGAAAGAACTAGAATGGGTGCAGGGACTTTCCATAAACACCGGAGAAAAACCCGCCGAAATTTGCGAGATACCGCCAGCGTACGCCTGCTCATCCCCGGCGATCGACGGCGAAAACAAAAACAACCGCGCTTTGTACGAACAACAAGTCGTCAAAACACCTGCCGGCGGCTCGACAGGTACCGCGCGCCTAGAACTCGCAGACGTCTACATTTCCCAGGAACTCTACCCGACGAGCTCACTCGACAAAACGGACCCAACACTCTCGGGCAAACCAAATGCAGGATACCCAGGCACTTGGATCAACACAGGCGCCGGGTCTGGCACGCATGGAGTGTTTGGATTGAACGCGTACGACCCGGGCATCGGCATTTATCATCAGGCCTTCCGGCTCATCGAAAAGCCCGGGTGGGAAGAATTCAAATGGAGCACCTCAGAAGCCATCAACGGCTGCAAGGGCGTTCAATGTAACGAGTGCTACGAATTCGAATGCCCTTCGACAAAAGTCAAAAGCGCACCGCTCAGCATCGAAGGTGCCAGCCTGCCGGAAGGTGAATGGCCTCTGGAAACACGGGTCGAAGACTACGCCGGCCTAGGAAACGACTCGACCGAGATCGTCAAAATCGACAACGCTTCGCCCACGGGCCTCGCGATCGTAGGACTCCCACCAGGGGGGCAAATCAATGAAGGCGCTCGTCAGGTCACCGTCCGGGCGACCGACGGAACGGGTACCACGCCGAGTTCGGGAGTAGCGTCACTCGTCCTCTACGCCAATGGCCTGGAAGTCGGCAAAGTGCTCCCATGCGCCCCCGGCCCTTGTGCTGCCGCGGGCGAACTTACGCTCCAGCACCTTCCGGTGGGCAAGAGCACCCTCACACTCGTGGCAACGGATCGCGCCGGCAATGTCGCGTCGACCGAACAGACTGTCTACGTACGCCACGCGACCCCGACTGCCGTGGGTCCGGTTACGGTCAATCCCATCAACGGGGCGGCGACCATCACGTCGAGCGATGTCAACGTGCCCCTTGCCAACGGCGGCGCGCTGACTCTAACCCGGACCTACAACTCTCGCCAGCTCACAGCAGGAAGCGAAGGCTCTGTGGGTCCTCAATGGACGCTTGGACTCAGCGGATCGGAGCAGCTGAATGTCACGGCAAGCGGAGCGACACTTGTCGGGGCCGCTGGTGGTGCCACGCGCTTCACGAAAACCGGCAGCAGTTGGGAAGCTCCAAAGGGAGATCAGAATCTGAGCCTGTCCGAAGTGAAAGAAGGAGCCACTGTCAGGGAATATCTCCTCAAAAACGCGACTGGCACCTCTACGATCCATTTCAAGCAACCGACGGGCTCTGAATCTACTGCCCCTTGGATGCCTACCATCTCTGAAGGCCGGACGGCGACTAGCACCTACACCTACACCTACACCACCGAAACGGTCGAAGGCAAACCGGTCATCAAGCCTCTCGAGGAGCTTGCGCCTGTGCCGAGCGGCGTATCGTGCGTGACGCTAGAAAAAGGGTGCCGAGCGTTGAAATTCGTGTATGGCACCTCGACAAAAGCGACCGGGGAAAACGAAAGCGAATGGAACGAATACACCGGGCGGCTCAGCGAAGTGACCTATGTGGCATACAATCCGACGACAAAAGGAATGGCCACGGTAGGCATCGCCAAGTATCTTTACGATGCCCACGGGAGGCTGCGAGCGGAGTGGAATCCCGAAATATCACCTGCGTTGAAGACGAAGTTTGGATACGACAGCGAAGGCCACCTGACCGCCATTACACCACCCGGACAGGAGCCGTGGCTAATTCACTACGGAACCACCGCCGCCGACTCAACCGCCGGACGCGTCCTATCAGTCGCTAGGCCTGAGGCGAGTATCGCGTTTGGCAGCGGGAAAGGCTCCGTCAACGAAGCAGCTCCGACCCTCTCGACGACGACACCTGTCGTCGGCACGACCATGAGTGTCGCAACGAACGGGACGTGGAGCAACAGCCCGCTGAACTACACCTACCAATGGGACGACTGCAATGCCGAAGGCAAAGCGTGCGCTGCTATCCCCGGAGCAGTCAACCAGAGCTACACACCTCACGCGAGCGACGCAGGCTACAAGCTCGTAGCTGTCGTCACGGCCGAAAACGCGGTAGGAGCCGTAACGGCGCCGACGGGGGCGACAAGTGCACTTGCGATGACAGCCCCCACCTACTCACTGCAGTTCGGCAAAGAAGGCGAAGGGGAAAACCATTTCAAAGGTGTCGGCGGAACGGCGATCGACGCGTCCGGAAACGTATGGAGTACCGATCCAGGCAACTTTCGCGTCGAGGAGTTCAAATCGGGAGGGGCATACGTCGGCAGCTACGGGGTCAAAGGCGAAGGCGAAGGAACAGTCCAGTTCCGCGAACCAACGGCCATCGCGATCAACCAAACGACCGAAGACGTGTACGTCGTCGACCGCGTCAACGACCGGATCGAGGAGCTCGGCCCGAAAGGCGAATACCTCCGCGTCTTTGGAAAAAAAGGAAACGGGCCAGGCCAACTCGAATCACCCGCCGGAATCACGATCGACTCGGGTGGCGACGAGTGGATCACTGACGCCGGCAACAGCCGTATCGAGGAGTTCACTCCCGAAGGAGCATTCATCACCGCAGTGGGCGTCAAAGGCTCGGGCGAAGTCCAGTTCACCGAACCTAAGGGCATCGTCTTCAATGGCGGGCGACTGTATGTCGTCGACAGCGGCAACAATCGGATCGAGGTCCTGTCCACTTCCGGCGGGTTCCTGTCTCAGTTCGGACACGCGGGAAGCGGTAACGGCGAATTCAAAGAAGCAAACGGGATCGCGGTCGATCCCATCAGCGGAGCCATCGTTGTCGTGGACAGCGGCAACAGCCGCGTCGAGCTCTTCAACAAGGAAGGCACATACTTGACCAAGGCCGGCACGAAAGGCACCGGCAACGGCAGTTTCAACTCACCCACCGGCGCCTCCGTAAACTCCGCCGGAACAATCTATGTGGCAGACAGCGGCAACAGCCGAGTCGAGGCTCTCGCTGCGACCTACTCAATCGCCAACCCGCCTCCGACGCCGCCGGCGAAAGAACCGAACGCGATCAGCACAATTGAGTACGGGGTGCCGGTTTCAGGAGGTGACGCCCCGTACCCTCTCGGCGCGTCCGAAACTGCAAAATGGGGTCAGACAGATAACCCCACGGAAGGCGCCGCGGTCTTTCCGCCCGACGAGCCAATGGGCTGGCCAGCGAAAGACTATCGCCGCGCGACGATCAGCTACCTCGACGGTAACGGACGCGTCGTAAACACGGCGCTCCCGAGTGGGGGAATCGCGACCACCGAATACAACGAACTGAACGACGTGGTCCGCACGCTGTCGGCAGACAATCGTGCGACCGCTATCGCTGCAGGTACGAAATCTGCCGAAGTTGCCGCGAGTCTCGAATCAAAAAGCACCTACAACACGACTGGCACCCCGGGTACCCAGCTGGAAACCACAATTGGGCCTGAACATAAAGTGAAGCTCTCAAGCGGCTCCGAAGTACTCGCCCGCGCAGAGACGAAATACGCCTACAACGAAGGTGCGCCAAAAGAAGGCGGCCCCTACAACGAGCCGACCAAAACCGAAAGCTTTGCTTCTTACAGTGGCAAAACCGCCGACACGCGTGAATCCACCACCACGTACGGTAAAGAAGCCGCGTCGTGGCGCCTCGGAAAGCCTCAGACCATCACGAGTGAGCCGAAAACTCAGCATGTCGCGCACGAAGCCTTCTACAACTCGTCCGGGGGGGTGACCGAAAGTAGGACACCAGCCGCCGCCAACGGCAAGTTCAAGTTTGAAGGTAGCTTTGGTGCCACCGGCACCGGGCACGGTGACTTCACAAAAGGCAAGGCGATCAGCTTCGATGCCGCGCACGGCACGATCTTGCTGGCCGACAGCGGCAACAACCGCATAGACGAATTCAACGCCGTTACGGGCGCCTACGTCAGTGAATGGGGCACCAGTGCCGAAGGCAAACTGAGTAAACCTTTTGCAGTGGCGCCATTGAACACCTACAACCGGTTCGTCGCAGATGAAGCACTGCCGACCTACCGCATTGCGGACTTTTTGAGCGCATCACCGTTCGAATACAGTGGTCAGTGGCAAGTGGGTGCGGCGTCGAAACCGCTTGCGATGGCTGTAGGCGTGAACTCCAGCAAATACCAGACCTACGTGGCCTTGACCAACGACGAAATCAAGCACTACGAAACGTCAGGTGGCGAATTCTTCGAAGAACCCACTGAAGCCGCATCGTTTGGCAAAAAAGGCACTGGAAACGGAGAATTCAACAAGCCGGCAGCACTTGCCTTCAACACGAAAACTGGTTTCGTCTACGTTGCCGATACGACAAACAGCCGCGTCGAGTACTTCAGTCGGACCGGGAAATACGAAGGGCAGTTCGGGTCAGCCGGCTCCACCGAAGGAAAGTTCAACAAGCCTGAAGGCATAGCCGTGGCCCCGAGCGGCAACGTGTTCGTGGCAGACACCGAAAACAATCGGATTGAGGAGTTCACGAGCACAGGGACGTTCATCCAGAGCTTTGGAGGCGCTGGTCCGGAAAAACTCGTCCTTCCGATCGGTGTGACAGTAGGGGAAGTGGAAACACCTCGCGGCAAAGAAGAACGGATCTATGCGCTCAACGAGTTCGGCGCGACGATCTCGATGTGGGGTCTGGCGTCGCCGGACGATGCACAAACGATCTACTACCAGAGCGGCACGTTTACGAAGCATCCGACATGTGGTGGACATCCGGAGTGGGCAGGACTGGTTTGCCAAGCCCAGCCGGCGATGCAACCGCTACCCCACGTGTCCGGCATGCCCGAACTCCCGGTCAAGACATATTCGTACAACCTGTACGGTGGCGTGGAATCGATTGTGGAAACGTTCGGGGCCACCACCCGCACGACGAAACATACGTTTGACGCGGCAGGCCGCGTCGTCACGAGCGAAATCGTCAGTAGTACCGGTACTGCGCTTCCAACTGTCACCAATACGTACAACACCACGACGGGTTCTGTAGAAGTGCAGACAGCGACAAAAACCGGCAGCCCCACGGAGACCGTCACAACGGTCGAAGACGCCCTGGGCCGGCTTGTCAGCTACACCGATGCCGACAAAAACGTGACGACGTATAAATACGACATCGGCGGACGCGTCACGGAAGTCAACGACGGTAAAGCGGACGGAAAAGGCATTGAGACGTTCGTGTATAGCGAAACCAGTGGGCTTCCCACGGAACTAACCACCACAGCATGCAGCGGGTGCAACTTCACTGCTACCTACGATGCGGAAGGCCATCAGATTACCGAAGGGCTTCCGAATGGCATGACCGCAACCTACATCTACAACGCGGCCGGGACCGCCACCAGCGTTGTCTACAAAAAGACCACGCACTGCACGGAAGAACACGAAAAATGCGTTTGGTTCAAAGACGTGCTTGTGCCATCGATTCACGGCCAGTGGCTTACGCAAGAAAGTACTTTCTCGAAGCAGCAGTATGCGTACGACGAACTGGGCCGACTCACGCAGGTGCAGTCAACGCCGACCGGCAAAGGTTGCACGACACGGGCATATGGCTACGACGAAGAAGGCAACCGTCTTAGCCTGACAAGTTACCCGCCCAACGCTAAAGCCGAATGCAGCACAGAAGGTGGCGTTGCCGAAACGCACACCTACGACTCTGCTAACCGCCTCACCGATACTGGAGTGACCTACGACGGAATGGGCGACACGACCGCCCTGCCTGCCGCCGACGCAGAAAAAGTCGAAATGACAAATACGTACTACGCGGACGGTCAGCTAGCCACCGCGACGCAGAGCACCGAGGCTCTCGGCTACAGTCTCGATCCAGATCTACGCGTCCGCGAGGTCGTCGCCTCGGGACCGCACTCGTCTGAAGTCACGTCGCACTACGGCGGCAACGGCACGACAGTGGCGTGGACGAGCAATGCCGCCGGTGAACAATCACAGAACATTATCGGCCTTAACGGGCGCCTCGTGGCGATCCAAAACAATGGAGCGGCGCCAGAACTCCAGATAGTCAATCTTCACGGCGACATTGTGGCTACGGCGTATCTCTCTGAAACAGCGGAAGCGCTGGCGACAAGCGCAGACACGACGGAGTACGGAGTACCGACTACAGCTGGTCCCGCGAAATACTCGTGGCTCGGCGCCATATCGCTCCCCACGGCGGAACTGCCATCGTCGCCGATCCAGATGGGCGTGCGGACGTACATTCCGCAACTTGGGCGCTTCTTGCAGCCCGACGCCGTGGCGGGCGGATCAGCGAACGCCTACAGCTACACGTTCGACGACCCTGTCAATAGCTCTGACCCGAGCGGCCAATACGCGATTACAGAACATCAGGAAGCCTGGGTGAGCGAACAAATTGGAGGCGAAGCTCAGAGTAAAGCGGCGGAAATCGTGCGCGAGGAAGAAGAAGCAGCAGCACGCGCCGAAGCGGAACGCCTAGCTCAGGAAGCGGCGATGCAAGCCTCGGCGGCTGGCCCGCAGTGGGAAAGCGAATGGGAAGAATGGGAAGAATGGTGGGAAGAAGAAGGATGGGAATTCGAATACGTCTCTAACCAGCACGGAGCGCAGTCGGGCGCCGAACCGTTTAGCACCCAGTCCGCTGCCCTTCTCGGTGAATCGAGCACCGAAGGCGGCGAAGGCCAGCTTGCGTTTGGCGCTATACCGCTATGCACCGGGACGGCTGTTGGCCCTTGCGCCGAGCTCGAGCACTTCCTGTCCGGCTACCACGGGCGAGGATTGCGCAGCGCATGCGCGGTTGCGCTGAGCTGGGCGGCCATTCAGGGCGGCTGTGGAGATGACCTTATCCAGCGTGTGCGCGAGGACACTCAGGAGACCCAAACGGAGTATGTCAGTCGGCCGAGACCGTACGAGGAGGACAAATGGTGCGCTTGCGGCGGTCGGTCCGGAGGAGGACGGTTTGGATGGGAGGAGGAGCCGGCCGAGTTCGAGGGCGACGTGTAGCGGTGATCGGCGTCGCCAGACTTATGCTGGGCTACCGCACGTGGGCTGGCAGGATAGCGTTCGATGACGGACTACAATGTCGCTCGCCTGGGCGATGGATGCGGCTTGGAGGTAGGAGTTGACGATCGACAACACTCTACGCGCGCGCTGCGCGCACGGAGATGCCGTGGCGCCCCTGCGCGAGGTCGAGCTGCTCTTGGACCAGGAGCGATTCGCGGACGCCGTCTCGCTAGTCGATGAATTACTCGAAGGGTGCGAGCCCCATCCGTCTGCAGCCGGCATGCACGCCGCTCTCGTTCTCAAGGGTGTGGCGCTAGTACACCTGGACCGGTACAGCGAGGCGAACAAAGTGTTTTCTGACGTGCGGAGCCGAGCATCGTGTGCTCCAGCGGGCGAGATGGACGTCGTCAGCATCGAGAACCGGATTGCCGAAGCATTCTTTGCGCGTGGTCACGAGTTGGCGGGCGATGGCCGCCACGCTCAGGCCCTGACGGCCGCCTTGGCGGTGCTTACACAGTTCGGGGCCGACGGGCCTCCAATCCGGCCGGACATAATTCCGTATGCGCTTCGCCTCAAGGCGACGGCGCAGGCTGGCGCCGGCGACTCGCGTGGCGCCTTGGCGACGTTGACCGGTCTCGCTCGCGGTTGGCAGCAGTTCGACGATCCCCGCGTGCGACTGGCGGTCCTTGGCGGCCAACTGCGGCGTGCGGACCTGCTTGCGACCGCCGGCAAGCGCAAGGACGCGTTGCTGCTACTTGACGACGTGATTGCGGAGTATGGGGCTGCGTCTGAGCCCGACATCCGCGCGGGTGTAGAGCACGCGCTGCGTAGCAAGCTCGCGATCCTTCAGGAAATGCGCCGCACTGACGACTTGCTTGCGGCGCATGACGAGCTGATTCGGTGCTTTCGCGAGCGCCCGCCAGAGAACTCCCCGTATACCGCTGTGGATGCGCTTGCCAGCAAGGCGTCGATTCTCAGCCAGCTTGGACGGCTTTCTGAGGCGATCGCGGCGAGCGACGAACTCGTCGCCGTGTACGGTGAGGACTCCGATCCGTACGTCCGCCTGAAAGTGGCGGGCGCGTTGGGCGCCATGATCGACGTGTTGGCGCGTCAGAAGCGCGAGAGTGAGATCGTCTCCACGGCGACTCGACTCGTCGACTTATTCGGCGAAGCCGACGACGCAGAGCTACGCCTTGAGGTTGCCCGCGCTCTGAATAACAAGGCAGTCGCGCTGGGGAGTCTCGACCGGTATAACGAGGGCGTTGCCGCTGCTGACAAACTGATCGCGTGGGCCGCGGATGACACACGGCCCGAGATCGGTGAACAAGTGGCCCGGATCATGGTTCGCAAGGCGGTGTTCCTGCGCAAGCTGGATCGTCTCGATGAGGCGATCGACACTTTCCGTGCGGTTGTCGAACGCTTCGGCGGTGACGATCCCGCGCCCGCCGTTCAGGAGTTGGTGGCTCGAGCATTCGAGGAGCGCATCAGCCTCCTTCAGCTGACCGGCCGCGACGCTGAGGCGATCGTACTGAGCGACTCGCTCATCCAGCGCGTCTCTGGCGATCCCACGCAGCTTCCGCGTGAGTTGGATGCACTCAACGCGAAGGCTGCGGGTCTACTCGGAGAGGGACGATTTGGCGACGCGCTGGTGGTCCTCGCTGAGGTCGGTGAACGATTTGAGGACGACCCGCAAGCGACATGTCGCGGTCCGGCGGCGGTCGCCCTCAACAACAAGGTCAGCGCCCTCACTGAGCTGGGACGGGCAGATGACGCGCAAAGCGCTTTCCAAGAGCTTGTAGAGACGTTCCCGGAAGAGGCGCTGGAGATTTTCCGCGCGACCGCAAAGCGCGTCACGGCCAGTCCGGCCGTACAGGATCGCGAGCTGTGCGCCTCAGCCCTCCAAACGCAAGCGCAGATACTCCACAGCCTCGGACGCGACGACGAAGCGCTCGTCGCGTTGGCAGCAGTAATCAGTCGTTTCGAGAACGACGAGGATGATCGCGTTCGACGGATTGTGGCTGCCGCTAGAAGCGAGCGCACGGTGATCGTTGAGGCTTGTGCAGAGGAAACCTAAGACTGACCTGCTTGAGTCCAACGATGTCTAACCCGTCGGCGTTGCTTTCTCGGCCGCAGGGCCGTCAGGGCTGCACGTGAACGCCGTCCGTGGAGCAGCCACGCTTGGAACGCTTGCGATGCTCTCGACGGCAGGTCTCGCCGCGTGCGGTCATACCAGCGTGCCCGCTGACGCGGTGGCAATCGTGAATGGCGCACCGATCACGCGATCCGAGTTCAACGAGGAGCTTGCGATCGCCAGCGCGAGCCAGCAACAGAGAGCTCGTCCGTCGTCAAGGAACGTACAGGCTCCACCAACGCCGCCGCAGTTCCGTTCGTGCATATCGCAGGCACGCTCGGGCGAACGAGGTGGGCCGCATCACTCACTGCTGTCCGAATCATCACTGCGCTCCCGGTGTAAGGATATCTACGACCACCTGCGCTCCGCCGCGATGAACTTCATCGTTCGTGGCGCGTGGATTGTGGAGGAAGCAAAAAGTCTTGGAATCCGCGCTGGCACCGCTGCGGTCGACGCCCGATACTCGCAGGTGAAGGCGCGTCAGTTCCCCCAGCCGGCCGCCTTCGCTGCGTTCCTCAAAGCTTCCGGAGAGACCGTTTCTGAGCTTCACTACCGGGTGATGCTCGAGTTGCTGCGCGAAAAGGTTGAAGCGAGGGTCCAAGCCGAGGCGCCAAAGCCAACCGCAGCTGCAGTCGTCAGGTACTTCAACACGAGCGGCAATCGCTTTGCGACGGCTCCGCAGCGTGGAGTGCGCCTGATCTATACGGCTACGCGAGTGGGGGCGCTCATGGCAAAGGCTCTGCTCACAAGCGGCGAGGCCTTCGCTGTCGTCGCAGAGCGATACTCGACAGGCGCGGCGCCAGTCAATGGCGGCGGGCTTATCAAGATCAAGCGGGAAACCCAATCGCCCGCCCTTGACGCAGCGGTCTTCGGTGCTCCGACTGGACGGGTGGGGGGTCCAATCAAGACCCCGTTGGGCTATGCACTCTTCGAAGTCGCCAAAATCTATCCGCAACAGCGTCAGTCGCTGTCCGAAGCCACGCCTGCAATCCGCGAGGTTCTCACCTCGGCGAACCAGGAGCGCCAGCTCGCGGCCTTTGATGCCCGCTTCGCGTCCCACTGGCGCTCGCGGACGGTCTGCGACGCAGCGTTCTTCGAAGCTGAGCTCTGCGGATCTAGCTCGTGAGGCTCAGCGGTTTGAGTCTCGGGCAACTTGGGGCTGGCGCGAGAACTTGACGAGTAATCGCCGCTGCGTATCTGAACAATGTCCTGTGCCGTCCGGGGCTGAGGCGGACGAGCGCTCCGGTCCATGTGGGCGTGCCGCTTCGTTGGATACCACCTGCTCGCGGTGCAAGAATCCGGGCATATGAGGTGCGTGCTTCTTGCTTGTCGCGAGGCTGAGCGCAGAGCTACCGACTGGGTTGGATCGACCGGGCTTTTGGCCGCCGCGAATACCGTTTTGACCGCCGCGAATCGATTTTGTTAGCGGCTGGTTCTTGGCTTTGTGACGCGGTTTGGGTGATTCGCGGCGGAGTTTTGAGCAGGCCGGTGATAATCCGCCGCGAATACACCCGCCAATGGACCTGTTCGCGCAGAAACTTGGCTTACTGATGCGGGTTTTGCGTATTAGCGGCGGACTTTGACGACGGTGACTAGATATATGGGCATAGCTCTTGGTAGAGCTTCCTTCTCTGGTTGATGCTCGTGCTCGTGTCCGTGTGATTGGCCATGACTCCTCGCCTGTTGAGCGTCGTGTCCCTGCTGCCTGGCTCGTGCGCGTCGTTCCCTGATGACCCCCGCGCGAGCGACCTACCTCCACCGGTTCGTGATCCTGCGGACCTTCATGCAGTGGGTCAGCCGCCAGCACGGCACACCCGACCCGTTCCTCACGCTCAAGCCACCACGCCAGCAGACAGCACGCAACTGGCTCACCCGAGACGAGTTCCTCCAGATACTCAAGGCGGCTGAGCACCCGCCGCGAAAGCTGGCGGGCCTCGTCGAGCGCGACCGGCTCGTGCTGCTCGCGATCGTCATGGCTGGCCTGGGTCGCTACGAGTTGATGGCCGCACGCTGGGCAAACATCGATCTCGACACGCGCCCCGCGACCCTCGAAATCCACGCCGGCCTCGGCCGAACGCCCCGAACCCAGCCACTACCCGTCCAGCTATGCGCAGAGCTCCAACGCTGGCGCGAGCTACGCCAGCCCAGCAGCGTTGGGCACGTGTTCTGCGGGCTGAAGGGCGGCCGGCTGCAGACCTACACGCTCGAGCAGATCATCACACGCGCCACCAGCCGCGCCGGCCTCGAGAAAAACGTGTCCGCGGGGATGCTGCGCCAGACAGGCGCGACCTGGCTACGACAAGGCGGAGCCGCCACATGGCTCACCGCCGAGTACCTCGGGCACACAGACTCACCCACCACCCGCTACGGCCACAAGCCCGAGGACCTGCGCGCCGCACTACAAAAGATCGCCGACTACATCACCAACAACCAACCAATCACCGTCCACCGCAAACGCCTCACAACGTACGACTGATACACCTACTACACCACCACTGCGTGACCGCGCTCAGACCACGATTCCCGGCCATCCCCCCGCCGCTGAGACGATCAGGGAGGGCGTCGCTACGCCTGCGGTCTCGGTGAGGAGAGGTAGATTGCTCGTCCTGCTGCGCCCATGCCACACGGCTTCGGCGCGAACTCGGCTCTCAGACCATCTGGTACGCCACGGATCTCGCCTCGGTTGTCAACGTCGAAGTTTTGTTGAAGACATCGAGTGAGCTGGGACAGGTAGGTGTCATATGCAAGCTGAGCAACTCTGTCGAGATCATCGGGAACGAAACCAAGGCTCGCGCGGGGTGGAGGCACGGCGCCCGGTGGTCCGATCGTAACGCTTTCACTTGAATCCTCATCCATATCGACCGCAATGAGCAGTGCGTGGGTATGAAGCTGGGGTGGTGGCTGATCAGCCTGCGGCAGGCGCGCAAATGAGTGAATAAATTGGGCCGCAATTGGAACGGCACCGATCGCCACGCCGAGGTGAGCAAGTGCCATATCGACCGCCATCTGGTGCGCTTCGTCGATCGAGCTTTCGGACTCGGGATGGAGCACCCGTATGCTAGAGACGCTTACTGGTGCTGTGAATTGCAGCTCGACTACGGGGCCTAGCATCTCATTGGCTGCAACCAGATCGCCGATCCCGATCGGGCCATTGATCTTGAGTCCCAGCTCTGATGCGGCGGCCTGAGTCCCGAACCATCTCGATGGCGGCTCGATCGCGTGTTCATCTATCTCCACGAGTTCAAAGAGATACGAAGAGTCGACCGCGCTCGCTGCGCGCTGGCTGGATTTGCGGAAAGGGTTGAGCCTCAAGGCCACAACATCATAATGAGAGCTCGGTTGAGCGAGGGTGGTGCCGACGTCAGGCAACGACGCGCAGGTGTGAGCGCTTTGCCTTGTTGCCTTGCCGTTCCGCTCGTGCCGAGCGCCACTCGATATCGACCGGTCGCGGTCCGAAGCGCCGGAGATCGTCGATTGCGAATGCGTAGTGCGCGTCGAGCATCTGCAGGCTCGTCCCGCACTCCTTCGCCACCGTCTGTGCGTCCTCTGCTCGAAGCCTGACGGAGATGCCGCCGCGTCGCAGCGCGTAGGGGGTCGCGCCGAGGGTGTCGCGGAACTCAGGCTGCTCGGCGACCTTCGTGACGGCTGGGTTGAAGTAGTTCGGCCCCCACTTCTTCGCCTGGTTGCCGCTGAAGTGGCATGCGCCCGTGCGGGCGTCCTGGACGCCGTAATCAGCGCCGCCGAGATCGCCGGGGAAGATGAAGTCCACATCGCGGGCTGGATGTCCCCAGCTGCGAAGCGCGTTGCGCCACTCCTCGAGATCTTCCACCGCGATGCTTGGGACGGCGGTTCGACGTTCGGTGCTGTGTTCGGTCTTGCCCCATTCGTCGAGCGCGCCCCAGGAGACGACCTCGACCACCTCCGCGTAGGACGCGTGGAGGGACATCCAGCGCATGCCCCAAACCTCCTGGTTGCGCGCGCCAAGCCCGTACTGCAGGCTCACGACCGCCGCGTCGCGCTGGGCAAAGATGGGGTCTCTGTCCTTGGATCGCAGGAGCATCTGTGCACGGATCGCCTCGACCGCCCGCGGGGAGAGCGCCCAGCTCGGTATCTGCGATCCACGTCGGCGGCCCGCTGCTGCCGCGCCGGTGCCGCCTCGCCGGGAGGAGCGGCGTCTGCTGATAGTTCGCTCGTTGGCAAGGATGCACCCGTTGGTCTGGATCTCGGGCACGACGTGCGAGCCGGCGGCCCAGCTCAGAGCCGAGGACAGCACGCTCCACGCCTGCTGACGCCTCGGCTGGGGCAGGTTCGCCTGAATCATCTGTTCGCGCCACGTCCGCGGCGCCTGCGGCTCGTTGAACATGGCGGCCGGCTGCGAGGCCAGCGCCACGGCGTATCGAGCCGGCGGGAGAGGCTCGCCCTTCGCGTTGTGCAGAGGCTTGCCGAGGATGTGGCAGTTAGCGGCCGACGAGTACGCGGCGAACGTCGACGGCGCAAGACCCGCCTGGAGGCTCGGGTCGGCGTCCAACGCGAAGTAGAGCTCGACCACCTCTCCGATCGTGCGGGCGCTCGTCTCGTTGGCCTCCTTCGCGTCGAGATCCAGCAGGAACCTCCGCAGGCTGTCTACGCCCCGCCGCTCCGCCGTTATGTAGTCGTCCATCCAGACGCGGGCCTGTCGTGCCGAGGGGAAGTGCCGAGTCCGCTCCACCCGGTCGTGGTCGTAGAAGCCGACCGCGTAGGACTTGGCGCCGCGCTTGCCGACTCGCGGCCACGCCGAGGACTTCTTCCAAGGTCTACTCATCCGCTGCTCCCTCGATTGGTGTGGCGATCGCGGGAGGCGAGCCCGACGTGCGGTATTGAGCGCGCAGCTCCTCCAGACGCTCCGGCGAGAGGTCGTAGGCGACCGCCTCGCGCTTCAACGGAGGGCGACGGGCCTGTCCAGCGCGCCGCGTGCGTGGCGCTGGGTGTGCCCCGAGAGCCGTTCGGCGACGGTCGAGACCGGCGGTGTCGTTCTCGACCCAGAACTCGTCGATCGCCTCCAGCGGTATGCGGTAGTGCCCTCCTGGCAGGCGCCGATACCGGAGCCTGCCGATGGCGATGTAGCGACGCAGCGTGCGCTCGTGGACGCCGAGGGCGGCCGCCGCCTCGCCGGTGCTCAACACGCGACGCGTGCCAGCACGTGCGCCGGAGTTGGAGGGTTTGCCCATGCCCCATCCGTCTCGATGGCGGGCCCTTCTCCCCCAGACGAATGTTCTGGATGCGTGCTCGGCCGTGGGCCTCAGAGCCCGCGTTCTCGGGGCCTGACGCTTCTCAAAACAGCGCGAATCTGCGGTGCCGTTGCGGTGCCGTTCGCGATCCCCATGAGCAGAAATGCTTATTTGCAGGCAGAAAGCCCCCAAATGCCCCGTGTCTCGTAATGAAGGGGTCCGGGGTTCGAGTCCCCGCGTCGGCTTGCCTCGGTCTTCGGACGGCGCCGCTTCACGGGGCTCGTGTGTGACCTCTACGATATTGGGACTTACGCCGCCGCCGTGTAGGGCGGCGGAGGATCTGTTCCAGGCTTGGTGTTCGCCACTGCGGTGAGCTGATTGGGTGCGCGGAGATCGAGAGCGACTACCGAGTACTCGTTGCCGCCGTGGAGTAGGCGCAGGATGTCGGCCACGGCCACGGTGCTGGCGATCACGCCGACGAACGCCGCACCGACCGTGACGTCCGCGAACTCGAGCAGCCCGCAGCGCGCCGCGGACTCCTCCATACCACCCTCGATCTGGCGGGTTATCTCACTCTCATAGGCAGGCGCGAGGGCGGGGCGAGCCTGCGGGGTCTCCTTGAAGGCGGTCGCGGGGGATTCGACCGACGGGAAGGTATGCACGAGCATGTCCAGGTACTCGTGCGGCCCGGCACCGAGGCCGGCGTCTACGACGCGATCGAAGCCCGCGCCCTCGAGCTGGCGACGTGGGGTGACGTCGTCGAACCCGGCCAGTGCGTTGCGCGGTTCGTTGCGCGTGGGTACTGCATGGGCCTGCGGGTGGAAGCTCTCATCAAAGGCTCGCTCAACGATCCTGGTCCCCAACCCGACCTGTTCGAGCGCGGCCGCGACGACGCGTGTCTTGCGCGAGCCTATGTCGCCGAGTCCTACGAGCAGCTGGGTGGCGATGTTGCCTTTGATGACGGTGTCGAAGTCCAGCAGGCCGAGTTCGACCTCGCTGGGGTTGGCGTACGGCAGCATCCCGAGTGTCCACGCGTTGGCCTGCCCGAGGTGGCCGAGACCCAGCAGCCATAGAGCCGCCGGAAGGTATTCGAGCGTAGGGCCGGGCGGTGCGGATCGCCAATCGTGATCGGTGCGCCAGAGCGAGATGCCAACCTCTCGCCGGCCGGGCACCGGGTTACCCAGCGACTGCTGGAAGATCTCCGAGACCCCGAGAGCGCCGGCCAAGATGCCGGCCGGGACGATCGCGGGGCCGCTCAGCCGGCGGTCCGGTGACTCTACGACCCCGCCGGTCCAGCCACCCCACGTGCAGTACAGGAGGGGCTGACCGACGGGGTCGCGCGGGTTGCCGATCACCATCGTCGGGAGGTCTGACTGGAGCTGGTCGACGACGGTGCCGCCGTAGCGGTTCACGACAGCCGTCGCCGCGAGCCCATCGGTCCAGCCGGTCTGAAGGGAGGGGTCGGTGTCGAGGAGGACGCGCACGCCGCCGTGGAACGCGCGTCGCCCGACGTTCACGACGGTGGCAAGAGCGGCCTGAGCGGCGCGATCGTGCTCGAGGTCCGGACCGACGGCGATCTGCAGGACGAGTTGGCTGAGAAACCGTCCAGCCTCGGCCGGGTCTTTGGCTTTGCCCGCGTCGATCAGGAGCTTGCCGGTGCGATGGAGGTCGTCGGCAGAGCCCCAGCTCATGCCCTTCTCCCTATCAAGAGGTGTCGCTCGGCCTGCCTGCCAGTCCACGTTTCCCAGCCCTCGCCGTCGTAGCGGTGGACCCCTACGGTCCGCGGCTTGGTGGCTCGCATGGCGAGGTGGGGCACGATGAGGGCGACGTGCCCGGCTTGGGCGAGCATCGGGTTGGCGGCGTCGATCGGGCTCTGGCGGACGCCGCCGCCCGGATGGGTATGGACGTCCCCGATCACGCGGCGGTGCTCGGCGTCGCAGATGTCCCACAGTTTGCTGTAGGCAAGGCCGTCGAAGCTGATGCCGCCGGTCAGGCAGTTGGGGTCGAGGTCGTCGAGGTAGACGACCCGCGTCACGGTGGTCGGATCGCCGTGGCGGTCGGCGAGCAGGAAGGCGCCAGACTCACGTCGTCCCTGTCCGCGGCGCCCAAGCTCGGCGATCATCGCGTCCCACGCACTGCGGCGCATGCGCAGGAGCGCGTCGCGACGCCTATATGCCCAGATAGTCATCGGCGTTCAGGATGTTGTGGACGTTGCTGAGCACGAAGCTGATGTCGCGCGTGGGGTTCCACGCATCGTGGGGGTGCTTCTGAGCCCAGTCGGCGTGCGAGCCCAGGGCGATGCGGTCCCACGGGGCGTACATTGCAACGCCGTCGCCCCAGTCGGTACGGAACACGTGAGCGGCGCGATCGCCCTTGGGCCGATACGCCGGCGCGAGCGAGCAGCCCGCATCGTTATCCCAGAGGCTGCCGGTCGGCGCCGAGTGGGGGTAGCCGGCAACGTCGAGTCGCAACACGAACCCCTCGGGGCTCTTCGAGCGCGGCGCGGCCGAGATCACGAACGTGGCGTGAGGCCAAGTGAGCTCAATCAGTCGCCAGCGCCCGGCCTGTACTCCGGCCTGGAAGCGCGCCCCCTCGAGGTGGGTTCGCAGTGTGCGCTCGTCCGGCGTCATTCAACCCTCGAAACGCGAGCGCGGCAGCAGGTCCAGCGTGACCGAGCACTCCCCTGGCTTAGTCAGCGCCCCGACGTGGACGCCGGGATCCAGGAAATGGTCGGCACCAGGAACGGCGAGGACATGCTTGGCGGCCTGCTCTTTGGAGAAATTCGCGACCTCGGGGCCAAAGGCCCATTTCTCGACCGTCTTGATCGTGCGCGACGGCCCGAAGCTGCGCTCGTGGGTGCCGTTCCAGCGGACGATGACCTCGACGTGGCGACAACGGCCGCGATGGACGTGGTGGCGGTGGTGGATCCCGGCGACGTCAAGCGTGAGATCGAGATCGATCTCCTCGTCGACCTCCTCGATCCAGATCCCGCCGTCAGGGTCGTTCTCGACGAGGAGCGTGCGGACCGAGGCGGTCTCCTCGACCTCGATTATCTCTGGGTCCTCGGCCTCAGTTGTGTGCAGAAAAAGCTCCATGGGACTCCTTGGCTAGAGCCGACGCCGAGGCGACGGCTACGATGAAGGGGAAACAAAACCTTTACCCGGCGAGTGTATCAAAAGATCTTTACCCACGAGGTAAATGAAAAAGCATGGCACGAGTATGGACTTGGGCTTCGACAGCGATGGCTTGGCGGCGTTGTGCAACGCTGAACGACTGATGGTCGAACGCTGGGGTCCAGAGATGGGGAGGACCATCGAGAAGCGGCTCCTCGACCTGGCGGCTGCCACAGCGGCGACGATCGAGCGCATCCCCACGGCCAGCACGACCCGCGGCCGGGACGGCCAGATGACGATCACGTTCAACGGAGCGATCGTGATCAGCGGTCAGCTCATGGCGTGCGCTGACGGGGCTCGCAAGGACACCGATCAGTTCGTGATCGCGACCGTGATCGTCGACGAGAATAGGCGCCCATGAAGGATTCGAGTACACCAATCGCGTTCCGCCCGGACTACGCCATAGCGCCCGGGGAGACCCTGCGCGACGCGTTGGCAGAGCAGAGCCTCTCCCAAGCCGATCTCGCGGCACGTGCCAGCCTCTCCGCCAAGCACATCAACCAGATCCTGCAGGGCATCGCGCCGATCACTCTGGAGACCTCAATCGTGCTCGAGCGGGTCACCGGGATACCGGCGAGCTTCTGGAACAGGCGTGAGGCCGACTACCGCGAGACGCTGCTACGCCAGAAACAGCGAACGCTCTCGGACGACGACAAGGAGTGGCTCAGTTCCCTTCCGATCAAGGAGCTGCAGAGCCGGGAGAAGATTCCCCGGGAGAAGGATCGAGGTCGGCTGTTTGAGGCTGTGCTGTCGTTCTTCGGCGTCGCTGATCGTCAGGCGTGGGAACGCATCTGGCATGGACCGGTCGCGTCGTTCCGGCGTTCGCACGCATTTACCAGCCATCCGGGCGCGATCGCCTCGTGGCTGCGCATCGCACAGCTCGATGCCCAAAACGCAAAGGCCGAACCGTTCAACGCAAGCGCATTTCGAAGAGTCCTTCGAGAAATCCGCGCGCTTACCGCCGACGGTGATCCGAACCTGATCGTGGAGATGTGCGCGACCGTCGGCGTGGTGGTGGTCTTCGTACCCGAGGTCAAAGGTTGCCGTATCAGCGGAGCGGCCTGGTGGGCAACTCCAGCCCGCGCTGTGATCGCATTGAGCGACCGATACAAGAAGGACGACTTCTTCTGGTTCACCTTCTTTCATGAGGCCGCACACCTGCAGCTGCATTCCAAGAAGGAGACTTTCGTTGATGACGGCAAGGACAGCGACGTCACCGAGGATGAGGCAAACGGCTGGGCCCAGGACTTCCTGATCCCGCCAGAGCGAGCTCTAAAGCTGCGTACGCTGCGTACTGACGCGCACGTCGCGGCGTTCGCGCGCGAGATCGGTATCGCCCCCGGGATCGTCGTCGGGCGAATGCAGCACGACAAAATCTGGGACTACCGCCAAGGCCACCACCTCAAGCGCTCAATGTGCATCGTCGAGACCTAGCACGCCTGCTCGTCGCACCGGATCAGCAACGCGGACCTAAGTCCCGTTGATTCTTGGCTATGGCGTCGCGGCTACGTCACCGCCAACACGCTACCTCCTGTCCCCATTTGGCCGCGCCGAGCGTGCTGAACTATGCGGTCGTTTGAGTAGCACTCGTATGGTGTCGGCAATGGCAGGCGCAAACGCCGCGTTCAGGACCGTCTTCGGCGAGGGTTTGACGCCGGACGCGATCGGCGCAGCGCTCGCGGACCCAGTTAGTGCTACTGAGCGCCTGATCGCCGCATGGCACCGCGAACGAGTGATGCCAAGCGCTCTTCCACCGCTCGCCGTCGGCGAGCTCCGGCCACTGCTCGGCCATGGCTTCAGCCCAAACTGGCGCTACGGGCTCAGCTGGGCGGAGTCCGAGCTCGACCGCTTGACGATCACGCTGACGTACGCACACCGCGCCGTGCTCATTGACCCGTTCAGCTACCTCGAGGACATCCTTCGGAGCGATGCGATGACCGCCAGTGTGCTGGCCGGCATCCTGCACATCGTGGCATTCGTCGAGCCGTTGACCGAAGCCTCGACCGTATTGATGGTCACTGAGCCTGAGCAGGTGACCCGGCTTGGCCGGACTGGGCCTTGGCCAGCTATGAGGCCCTCTGGCCTCGTGACCGACGTCCGGGCCAAGATCGTGCGTCGGATCGAGGATGCCTTGGGGGTGTTTGACAACCAGCCCAACGAAGCGAGGTGGTCGCGCGGCATTGAGGACAACGCGGTCGGTCGCGACGCCACGATCCACCTCATAAGACAGACCAACGCGATGGCCGGCCGGGCGCACCTTCTGTTCGAGGAGACCCACGACTGGGATTTTGGCTACGGCCAGAGCAGGACCTTCGAGCGCATGATGATGTACGCGCAGCTACGTGCGTTGGCGCGTGCTGCCGTTCGCCATCGCGGGGAGGTCGGCAAGGTCCTACTCCTGCTACGACGCCCCATCCCCGACATGGCTACGGTGACGCCCACCGATCTTCTCGCGCTCCGGAGCAGCGACGGGTTCGGGCAGGTCCGTCACCAGGTTGGAGATGCACTGGAGCGGTATGAGATCGGAGTACGGGCCGGTCGCGCGGATGTTGGCGACGGCCTCGCGGACGAGCTGCGCGCCAGCGCCGAGGCGCTCGACGCCGAAATCGCCGCCTCAAGCGCGTTGACCGCGATGCGGCGCGGTGTTGCTGCGCTGAGCATGACGGCCGCGGCGCAAGTCGCACTGGCTCTGACGGGCATTGGCGCCGCCACCCCCGTAGAGCTCGCCACCCCCGCCGCCGTCGGTGCTCTTGAGTATGTCCGCGCGCTTGTAGCGGCCAGTTATGAACGCGACCGGAACCGGTCGCTCGAGGCGCACGCGACGACTGTGCGCGCGGTCGCCGAACGTATGGCGCTCCTCTGATCCGCGAGCCCCGACGCGGGTGTGGCCGAGCCCGCCCATTCGGCGGTCCGGCTGACGCTCAAGCAACGGCGAGGTGAAACGTGCCGTGAGCGCAGGGGAACTTCGTGACGAGCCGTCGCCGAGAGAGGTACGCTCGCCGTCTAAGTGTGCGCTTGGATCCTGCTCTCTCAGGGGCCTCTGGCGGGCGCGCGACGGCACCGCGCTGTCACCGCAAACGCGGGCCATCGCGGTGATCGCCACGAACACCGATGCGATTCCGTTCTATGAGCGGCGGGGCGCGGTGCCGTTCGTGACGCAGTTCGTCAAACGCGTCTGAGTCGACGCGCACAGTGGGCTCTAGCCCGGATGCCGCACCTCCGGCTTCCCAAAGACGATGCCCGTCGTCTTCATCAGAGTGCAGGTGCCGTGTGCCGGCGCGCAGTCCGCGGCGTTGCTGAACGCGCCATCGAAGCACGCGACGTAGCCCGGACGGCACTTGTTCTGTTCTTCCAACGGTGGCCCCGCTTTGGGTGCATCGGATATCCAGTAAGTGGTGGAGTGGTCCTCGGCGATCGCCGCGACGATCCCCGGGCCGCCGGTGGCGGCACGCCACCTGTGAGTCGTGGTCGAGTAGGACTCGAAGCTCGAGCGGATCTCCTCGGGGCCGCTCCCCATCGGGCCGCAGTCGCCTTCGATCGCCGTGTAGAGGACGTTTGCGTTGGCCACGCTCGGGGAGATGCCTTCGTAATAGCCGCACGTCCCGCTCACGAAGCGCTCCGCGATGATCTGGCTGGGCGCCGACTGCCGGGCGCCTCTCAGAGGATCCGCGCGGAGTTCTGGAAACGGCGATTCTCCGAACGTGGCGGTGCTGGTCGACCATTCGTAGCTCAGGACGCTCGCGTCGAGCGACATACCGTCGACCCACGCGGACGGTGGTTCGCCGTTGCGCCTTTCGCACCGCGACGTGCTCGACGGGCACGGGCCGCTGCCTCCCCCGACGCGGACCAGGCGATGACGGGCGCGCTGCCAGACGTAGATCCTTGCCACGTGCGAGTGAGCAGCCATCCGCGCGAAGGCGATCTCCCCCTTCCAGATCGCCGGCGTCGAGTCCGACGCGCCACTCGCGCGAATGCCCCGCACGAGCCGAGGCGACCCGCCCGGTATCGCCAGTTCGTAGATCCGGCAGCCGCGCGCTCTCGCCCAATCTGGCTCTCGCAGGTACTCGCTGCCCGCCAGTTCCGACGAAGAGCTCGGAGGGTCTTGCGTGCACCGTGAGTAGACGACAGTCGGCCTGCCGCTCGGGCCAGGGCCCGCAGCGGCGTCGAACGGCATGCTCCGCGCGGGGACGTTCAGGGGTGTGATCGTGCCTGCGTGCCAGACCATGAGACGCCAGCTGCTCGTGCTCGGTTCGTCTTGGCTGAACACCACGTAGCCGTCGTAGGCCGTGAGCCGTTGTGCGACGTTCGCGAGCGGTGCCAAAGCCAGAGAGCCGGCTCTGGCTGGGCTCGGGGTGGCGTTGGCGGCGCAGAGAGATGCGGCCAGCGCAGCCACCGCGATCAGCATGCCCTGTCGACGTGTTCTCGATATCCGGTCCATGTGGCCCCCCGATTCCATTTGTCGGTCTACTCGACCTTTCAACCCATCATGACCCAGTTCGGCGCGGTCGAGTCCGGTCGCTCGCATTCGGGCAGGGTCCGAGACATTGCGCCGCCGCGTCATCGCTGTCCCACGCGGTCGAGATCAAGCACCATCTTCGAGCTATTGACTGTCTACGCGTAGTCGGCGTATGGTTGCCTGCGAGGGACTGCTTGGTGACGTCCGTTCAGGCGTGTCCGGCAGGAGAGGGATAACTAACTAAGGGGAATAAATGTTGAAGGTCAGAGCGACGTTGGTCGTTGCGGTGGTCACTGCCGCGATGGCGAGTTTGGCGCCGGCAACGGCGAGCGCGAGCTACTCGGTGCCCTACGGCGGTACCGCGTTGGGGGATGCGATCTGGAACGAGGCGTGGGCGCCGGAATCGGTGACTGGCGCGAACAACAACTGCAAACCGACATCCGCGCACCCCTACCCGGTGGTGCTCGTTCACGCGACGCTCGCCGACGAGGGCTCGAACTGGGTGACGCTCGCGCCGCTGCTCGCGAACGAAGGCTACTGCGTGTACGCGTTCAACTACGGCGAAACCATAGCGTCGTTCCCGATCATCCCGTTCATCACGCCCGGTCGGGTCGACGGTCTCGACCACATCGAAAGGTCGGCCGAACAGCTCTCGTCGTTCGTCAACAAAGTGCTCTCCAAAACGGGCGCCTCGAAGGTCGACCTGGTGGGTCATTCCCAGGGTGGGATGATGCCCAACTACTACATCAAGTTCCTCGGAGGCGCGGCCAAGGTGAACGTGCTGATCGGGCTCGCGCCGAGCAACCACGGTACGACTCTCAGCGGCGTGACGAAGCTGCTCGAAGTGTTCCCGTTCGCGAGCGAATTCGCGACCGGTCTGCTCGAACTGCTCGGCGCGCCGTCGCTTCCGGAGCAGGAGGAAACCTCGGCTTTCATCAAAAAGCTGTTCGGCCCCGGTGACCCGGTAGTTGCGGGCGTGCGCTACACGGTGATCGAGACCACGCACGACGAGGTCGTCACCCCGTACGCCCACGCGTTCCTCAGCGGGTCGAACGTGACCAACATCACCGTCCAGACCCAGTGCCCGAGCGATCCGGTGGCGCACGTCGGCATGTTCGACGACTCGCCGTCGCTGCAGAACGTTCTCAACCAGCTCAGCCAGAGCCCCAACCCGTCGTTCAAAGCGACGTGTAGCAACTACGGCCAGGGCATCTAGCCAGCGGCCGTTCAAAGGAGCAGGCACGAGGCCCCGGCCCGCATCGAGCGGGTCGGGGCCGCACGTGCGTGTGCAGTCCGATCAGGCCTGCGCGCCGTCGGTCGCGACGCTCGCCATCCTCGCCCCGGCCCCGAGCTGCCTCGGCACGAGCGAGCCCGCCAGCAGGCACACCAGCAGGAATCCCGTAGCCATCAGGAACGTCTCGGTGAAGCCGGTCACGGTCGGTTTGCCGTGCGCCATGTGAGCCGCGATGAACGTGGCCGATAGCTGCCCGCCCAGCGCGCCGCCGAGCGTGCGCATGACCGTGTTCATGCCGCTCGCCACGCCCGTCTGGTGGCTCGGCACGGCCTGCACGATCAGGTTGCCGAGCGCCGCGAACGCGAGGCCGATCCCCACTCCCAGGAGCCCAGCCGCGATCAGCAGGTCGTAGGGGTGTCCGTGTTCAGCCGTCAGCAGCGCGAAGGACAACGTCGTGAAAGCGGTCCCCGCCAGCAGCGCGGAGCGCGAGCCGAAACGCGCGGAGATGCGTCCCGCGTAGATGCCCAAGATCGTCATCCCGGCGGTCGACGGCAGCAGGTACAGCCCGGAGACGACGACCGACGCGCCGAACCCAAACCCCGTGCTCCTCGGCAGCTGAGCGAACTGCGGGAACACGATGAACGACGCGTACATGCCCGCGCCCAGCAGGAACGCGGCCGTGTTCGTCGTCCACACGCCCCGCACTCGCATCATCGTCATATCGATCAGCGGGTCGTCGCTGCGCGTCTCCACCGCGATCCACGCGAGCGTGAACACGATGCCGAACGCCAGCAGGCCGAGCGTCCTGCTCGACCCCCAGCCCCACGCGGTGGTCTCGCTGATCGCCAGCAGCACACCCGAGAGGCCGATCGTCATCAGCGCCGCCGCGAGCCAGTTGATGCGCCCCGGCACCCGCACCGGCGACTCCGGCACGTAGCGCCACGTCGCCACCGCCGCGATCACGATCGCGATCAGCGGAAACCAGAAGATCCAGTGGTAGTTGAGGTCTTTGATGATCACCCCCGAGAGGACGATCCCCACGCCGGCGCCCACTCCCAGGATCGCCGACAGCAGCCCGATGCTGCCCGCGACCTTCTCGTGCGGGAACTCGTCGCGCACGATCCCGAACGCGAGCGGGAAGATCCCGCCCGCCGCGCCCTGGATGAAGCGCCCCACGATCATCGGCACGAGCGAGCTCGACACAGCCGCCAGGAGCGTGCCGAACGCGAGGATCACCAGCGTCCACAGCAGCAGGCGCTCCTTGCCGTACATGTCGCCCAGCCGGCCGAGGATCGACGTGCCCACCGAGGCCGCGAGCAGGTAGCCCGTCAGCAGCCACGTGATCCCCGTCTCGTTCGTGTGCAGATCGTGCTGCATCGTCGGGAGCGCCGGCACGACCGCGGAGCTGAGCACCGCATAGGCCACCGCGCCGAGGCCCAGCACGGCCAGCGTGACATTCGGATGGGAACGGTCCGTGCTCGTTGTCGTCAAGGCGACTCAGGTTAGCCACCCGACGCGTGTCCGCCGGTGCATTCGAATGGCTGCGCCGATGCGATTGCAAGGATGCGAGCCATGTCCGGGCTCGACCGCATCCTGCACCGCGCGCCCGATCGGTCCGGCAGGGCCTCGCACCTGCAGTTGACGATCTTCACCAAGCGGATCCTGGTGCTCGCGCTGGTAGCGGTCGTGCTGCTTCTGCTCGGCGCCATCGGTCTGGAGCTCAGCGAAGGTGTCAGCCTCTGGTACGGGTTTCGCTGGGCGCTCGACACGGCGGCCACCGTGGGCGGCTTCCCTCAGCCGCACACAACGACGGGTCAGATCGTCCAGGTCGCGGTCACCGTCCTCGGCGTGGGTACCCTCTTCTACGCGCTCGCGACCGTCACCGAGTTCTTCGTAGCGGGGCACCTCGGTGACCTGCTGGGGGTGCGGCGCATGGAGAGGATGATCGACTCGCTCAGCGACCACCACATCATCTGCGGCTTCGGTCGCGTCGGGCGCCAGGTCGCGCGCGACCTGCACGCCGCTCGGGTCGAGCTCGTCGTGGTGGACGCCAACGAGCGCAACCGCCACCTCGCCGAGGGGCTGGGCATGGCCTTCATCGCCGGCGACGCCTCCGACGACACCGTGCTGGTCGAGGCCGGCATCGAGCGCGCCCGCTCGCTGATCGCGTGCGCGGACTCCGACGCGAACAACGTGTTCATCACCCTCACCGCGCGCGAGCTGCGAGCCGACATCCCGATCGTCGCGAGGGCCGCGATCGAGGACACCGAGAAGAAGCTCAAGCGCGCCGGCGCCGACCGCGTGATCTCCCCCTACAAGGCGAGCGGAACGGAGATGGCACGTCTCGCGCTGCACCCGCAGCTGAGCGGTGTGGTGGACGTCGACGACGCCTACCGCCTCGAGGAGATCCTCGTCGCGGGGCGCGCCGCCGATGCGGCCCAGACCGTCGGCGACATCAGCGGCGGGCTGATGATCGTCGGGCTGCGCCGCGGAGCAGACTTCCAGCCACAGCCCCCCGCCGAGACCGCGCTCCGGGACGGCGACGTGGTCATCGCGATGGGCACGCCCACCGCGCTCGAGCGCCTCGAGGGGTCGCTCGGCGCGCGAAGCTGACACGCTGTAGCGATGCGCGCCCACCACATCCACGTAGAGCATCGCTTTGCCAAGCCGCCCGCCGCGATCTTCGCCCACCTAGCCGAGCACGAGAACCTCTCCGAGGTGTTCGGCGCGAAAGTCACCCGCCTGCGCGACGGCGAGAACGGCGAGCGCAACGGCGTCGGCTCGGTTCGCAAGCTGCGGATCGCACCGGGGATGCCGCCGTTCGAGGAGACCGTTACCGAGTTCGTCCCCGGCGAGCGGATCGTCTACCGCATCACCAAGGGCAGCCCGCTGCGCGGCCACGTCGGCACGATGACCTTCGCACCCGCCGGCGAGGGCACGGACTTCGTCTATGACATCCGCATCGCCTCGCCCATCCCCGGCCTCGCGCCGCTCGTCACCGCCGTGCTCACGCGCTCGATCGTCAAGTCGCTGCCCAAAGTCGAGCGCGACGCCTGAGCGCCGCACGAGCGCTCACGCGCCCGTGACGATCACCACCCGGAAGCGAGCCTCGCCGCTCAACATCCGCTCGTAGGCCTCCGTCGCCCGCTCCAGCGGGAAGGTCTCCACCATCGGGCGAACCCCCGACAGCGCGCTGAAGTCGAGCGTGTCCTCGGAGTCTCCCGAGTGCCCCGACGCGTGTCCCGCGATCGCTTTGCTGCCGCCGATCAGCATTGCCGGCGGGATCTGCATCGGCTCCATCGACGCGCCCACGATCACCAGCTTGCCGCGCACGCCGAGACCGCCGAGCACCGCCGTCACCGCCGGTGCGTTCGTGATCGTCGACAGGATCACCTTCGCGCCGCCGAGCTTGCGCAGCTCATCCGCCGGGTCCTTGGCGGTGCTGTCGATGTAGCGGCGCGCGCCGAGCTCCAGCGCAAGGTCGCGCTTGCTCGTACCGCGCGCGATCGCGACCGTGTCGAAGCCGAGCTTCGACGCGAACTGCACGCCCAGGTGCCCTAGCCCGCCCACGCCGAGGACCGCCACCAGGTCGCCCGCGTGCGCGCCGCTGTGGCGCAGCGCGTTGTACGTGGTGATGCCCGCGCACAACAGCGGCGCCGCCTCCTCCGCGGCCAGCTCGTCCGGGATCGAGGCCATCGCGCTGGCCTTCACCAGCACGTAGTCGGCGTAGCCGCCGTCGATCGTGATGCCGGGGATGTCCATGTTGGCGCAGTTGATCAGGTCGCCGCGGCGGCACTGGCGGCAGTGGCCGCAGTTACCGCCGAACCAGCCCACGCCCACGCGCTGGCTGACCTCCCAGCCCCTGACGTCCTCGCCCAGCGCGGCCACCTCGCCGGCGATCTCGTGCCCCGGCACGTGCGGCCAGGAGATCCCGGGGAAGCCGCCCTCTTTGCCGAACATGTCGCTGTGGCAGATCCCGCACGCGTGCACGCGCACCAGCGCCTCGCCACGCCCCGGCTGCGGCACGTCGCGCTCGACCAGCTCGAACGGGCCGCCCTGCTCTTTGACCTGAACCACACGCATGCTCGCCATCGTCTCGCTCCTCGAAGTTGGTGCTCTCTCGACTCACGGCTCACCCTAGCCACGCCAGGTCTCACCTCCGGCCCAAGCCCATCCCCGAAGGGGCCTATCGTGCTTGTTCTCGTGACCCCGCCACCCTTCTCCGCCGAGCTCGCCCGCGACGAGGCCGTGCTGCGCTTCCCGTACGACGACGGTCTGCGCATGCTGCTGCGCGCGATCCCCGGCCGTCGCTGGGACCCCGTCGACCGCGCGTGGTGCCTGCCGCTCGAGCCCGACCAGGCGCAGGCGCTCGCGCTGCTGCTCGACGGCCTGCCGGACGAGCCCGACGTGAGCGCGGAGCTGGAGCGCGCGATCGCGCGCCGCCGCGCCAAGCGCGACCGCCGCGAGTTCCTGCTCGACGTGACCCGCCCCGACAGCGACTGGTGGCTGAGCTTCGCCACCGACGCCGCGCCCGAACCCGTCACCGCGCTGCTCGAGCACTCCGAAGCGCGCGAGGTGCCGGAGATCGGCCGCGCGCTCGTGCCGATCGACGACGAAGCGGCGGAGCTGCTCGAGGGCCTGCGCGCGCGCGGCGTGGACGTGCGCCTCAGCGACCTCGCCCGCCGCGCGCTGCTCACCCACGCGGAGCAGACACGGCAGGGGCCCGCCGGCGCCGCCGGCGAGCCCGCCGACAACGGCGCCTACAGCCGCCACGACATCGAGTTCCGCCGCGACCGTCGCGGCGAGCACTGGATCCTCGTCGCCGGACGGCACGCCGCAACCGCGCGCGTCCTTGCCGCGGGCGCCGGGTTGCGCACAGCGGAGGGGCCCGCCGGATCGGTGGGGCTGGCCGCGGCGGAGGACGACGCCGAGCAGCTGCGTGAGCTGCTCGACCACCTCGAGGATGCGGATGTCGATCCCCGTGTGACCGCGTGGCTGAGGCGCGCGAGCACCTGGCGCGGGAACATCGAGGTGCAGGGCCCGGGCGAGGAGCCGGTGTTCGTGCTGCTCGGCGACTTCAGGCGCCTGCCGCGCCCGCTTCGCGAGCGTGCCGCCACCGCGCCCGGGGGCGCGACCGTGCCGCTCACGCTCGAGTCGTGGCGGATGATCGACGGGCAGCTCGACGGCTGGATGAGCCGCGCCGCCAAACGGTGCGTCGACGCGCTGCTCGCGGGCCGCCCCGCGCCGCCCGCGGTGCTCGAGCGCTCGAGCGTCCACGACGAGCCCACGTTCGTGCTCGCGCCCGGCCACGACGAGACGCGCACGCACGCCTTTGCCGCGCTGCGCGGTGTGCTCCCGCCGCAGCGCCGTCGCCACTCAGAGCACGAGCACTCACAGCTCACCGCCATCCGCGCCGACCCGTTCTGCGTGCCCGCGCTCGATGAGTTCCTCGCCGACGGCGCCGTCTGGATCGAGCCCGACGCCCTGGAGCTGCTGCAGGAGATCCGCGAGCAGCACGCACGCTCCGCAGGTCTCGTAGCGCTCTCCAGCGCCGCCGACGCCGAGCTGCACGTCCCCGGCCTCGGCGGCGAGCTCAAGCCGTTCCAGCGCGCCGGCGTCAGCTACCTGCTCTCCCAGCGGCGCGCGTTCCTCGCCGACGAGCAGGGGCTCGGCAAGACGATCGAGGCGCTCGCCACGCTCGAGGCCGCCGCGGCGTATCCCGCGGTGATCGTGTGCCCAGCGAGCCTCAAGCTCAACTGGCTGCGCGAGCTGCGCCACTGGCTGCCCGAGCGCACCGTCCAGGCGCTCGCCGGCAACGGCGCGGGCGACGCAGGCGGCGAGCCGGAGCCAGCCGCGGACATCACGCTCGTCAACTACGACATCCTCGCCGCGCGCCTCGATCAGCTGCGCGCGCTGCAACCGAAGGCGCTCGTGCTCGACGAGTCCCACTACTGCAAGAACGCCGCCGCCAAGCGCACCCAGGCGGTCCAGCGACTCGCCGCCGAGGTGCCCCGCGACGGCTTCGTGCTCGCGCTCACCGGCACCCCCGTCATCAACCGCCCCGCCGAGCTGATCTCCCAGCTGCGCATCCTCGGACGCCTCGAGGACTTCGGCTCGGGCGTCAAGTTCGGCGAGCGCTTCCGCGGTCCCGACGCCCACCTGCGCCTGCACTGGCACCTGCGCGCGCGCTGCTTCGTGCGCCGCCTGAAGGAGGACGTGCTCCAGCAGTTGCCCGCGAAGACGCGCGCGGTGGTGCCCGTGGAGCTCGACAACGAGTCCGAGTACCGCCTCGCCGAGCGCGACCTCGTCGCGTGGCTCAGGAGCCAGCCGATCGACCTGCGCGAGCTCGACGCGAAGGTCGCCGCGGCCCTGCGCGCCGAACGCCTCGTGCGCCTCAACGCGCTCAAGCTCCTCGCCGCGCGCGGCAAGCTCCACGCCGCGCTGCGCTGGATCCACGACTTCTGCTCATCCGGCGAGCGGCTCGTCGTGTTCGCCCACCACCGCGAGATCCAACGCGCGCTGCTCGACCACTTCCCCCACGCGCTGCACATCCTCGGCAAGGACAGCCACGCCTCACGGGATCAGGCGCTGCAGCGGTTCCAGGCGCCCGACGACGGCGCCCAGAACCAGCTCATCGTCTGCTCCATCGAGGTCGCCGGTCAAGGACTCACGCTAACCCGCTCATCGAATGTCGTCTTCCTGGAGCTCGACTGGACTCCCGCCAAGCACGACCAGGCCGAGGACCGCTGTCACAGGATCGGCCAGCAGGACGCCGTGAACGCCTACTACCTGCTCGCCGCCGAGACCGTCGACGAGACGATCTCGACCCTGCTCGAGCGCAAGCGCGCGGTGATCGGCGCGGTCACCGACGGGCGCGAGGAGGACGAGGAGGGGCTCGTGGACGCGCTCGTGCGCGAGCTGCGCGGCGCCCCCTACAAGCACCTGCGCGCGGTCGCCTGAGCGATCAGGGCTGCAGCACCATCGCGTCCATGATCGCGCCCCACGATTCGACTTCGCGCGCTTCGAAGTCCTCCCACTTTTCTTCCAGGCGGACCGTCTGGCGCACCAGCGAGCGGTCGCTCGCGGGCTCGTAGGGCTTCAGCGAGTCGGGCAGTTCCCCCGCGCCGACCCACGCCGGCACGAACCGCTTGTCGAACGCCACCGTGCTCGCCGGCAGCGTCTTGAACCCGCTCGCCGCCCACGCCTTCACGTCCGCGCACAGGTGCGGTTCGGCGAGCGTCGTCAGCACCTTCACCTTCGCCGCGTAGGTGTGGATCGTGCGATTCAGCCCGCGGTTGCTCCAGTGCAGCGGCGCCACCGACCGCACGAAGCTACGGGCCTCGCCCAGGCCCGCTTTGACGACGCTCGTCACGATCGCCCCGATCACCTCGTTGCTGAGCTGTTCGGAGTCGGTGTCCTGAGGCGATTCGGCCGCGGCCTTCGGGCATTCGCCGCGAACCTGATGCACGACTCGCGCAATCGCGGCTCCGCCTTGCGGAATGTGTGAATCGGCGTACTGCATCAGCCTGTAGTTCGCCTCGAGGTAGGCATGGGCGTTGGCCGTGTCGGACGAGCTCGCCAGCGCGCACGACGGTCCCGCAGCGAGCGCTGCGAGCGCCAGAGGAACAGTCAGACAAGTTCGGATTGTCATCAAATGACAGCCTAAGGGATCGAAGCCCGTACTTCGCCGGGCAACGAGAACTTGGTAAGGATGCACTCATGAGATGGAAGGGATACGGCGTCATCGCGGCCGTGGTTGTCGCGTGGGGCGTCGCCGCGATCGCGCTTCGCTCTCCCAGCCTCGGTGTGTTCGACTCGAGCGCAACCTCCACCGCGAGCGCGACCTCGCCCGCGTGCCTGCCCGCGACGCTCGAACACAGCGCGCGCCTGCCCGGCAGCCAGGTCGACGTCTCGCCCGCGCCGGACACCGGCACCGCCAACCCCCACACGCAGATCAGCTTCCTCGGCACGAGCGCCGCGAGCCTCCGCGACATCTCGGTCATCGGCTCGAAGTCCGGCGCTCACAACGGTCGCCTACGCCGGTACTTCCAGGGAGATGGCGCGAGCTTCATACCCACCGAGCCCTTCGACCCCGGCGAGCGGGTGCTCGTGCACGCCACGATCGGCTCGGGCAACGGCGGCAAGGCGGTCGCGTTCGGCTTCCGCGTCGACACGCCGTATTCGACCGCGCGCACACCGACGTTCTCCAACCCTCGCGCCGCGCCCGCCGACTACCAGAGCTTCTACACCCTTCCCGGCGTCCAGGCTCCCGTCCTGACCGTCACCGTGCCGGACCGCGACCCCGCGGCCGGCGACATCCTCACCACCAACGGGCCCGGTCCGGGTCAGTACGGGCCGCTGATCTACACGCCGCAGGGGAGGCTCGTGTGGTTCGACAGGCTCACGGACGGCGAGACGGCGGAGAACCTCTCCGAGCAGACATACGAAGGACAGCCGGTCCTCACGTGGTGGAAGGGGCGCGTGCTCGACCTCGGCTTCGGCCAGGGCGAAGACATCGTCATGAATGCCCGCTACCGGACCGTCGCGAGGATCGCGGGCGGCAACGGCCTGAAGGCGGACCTGCACGACTTCCAGATCGCCCCCCACGACATCGCCTACATCACCGCGTTCAACCCGATCCGCTGCGACCTCAAGACGGTCGAGGGCATAGCGGGCGGGTCGATCGTCGACACCGCCATCCAGCAGATCGACATGAGGACGGGCCTCGTGCGCTGGGAATGGCACAGCCTCGACCACGTCGGCGCCGCGGAGTCCGAAGTCGAGACGCCCATGGACACGCTGCCCTGGGATTACTTCCACCTCAACTCGATCGACCTCGAGCCGAGCGGCGACATCCTCATCTCGGCGCGCAGCACCTGGGCCGGCTACCAGCTCGAAGGCGGCACCGGCAGGGTCCTGTGGCGCCTTGGAGGCAACAGGAGCTCCTTCAAGATGGGACCCGGCACGACCATGGCGTGGCAGCACGACGGCCGCGTCCTGCCGGACGGCGAGCTGACGTTCTTCGACGACGGCTCCAACCCGCCGATCCACAGCCAGTCGCGCGCGCTGCGGATCAAGCTCGACCTGAAGACCCACCAGGCGCGCCTCGCGTCCGTCTACACGCACGCCGGCGCGCCACTGCTCGCGGCAAGCCAGGGGAACATGCAGACGCTCGCCGGCGGGAACACGCTCGTCGGCTACGGCGGGGTGCCCGCGATCAGCGAGTACTCCAAGGGCGGCTCGCTGCTCCTCGACGCCCACCAGCCGCTCGACATGTCCTTCTACCGCGCCTTCCGCTTCCCCTGGGGCGGGCGCCCGTCGAGCCCTCCCGCGATCCTCGCCAGCCTGAACAACACAGGCGAAGAGACGATCGTGCACGCGAGCTGGAACGGCGCCACCGACGTGTTCGCGTGGCGAGTGCTCGCTGGCGAGCGCTCGGGATCGCTGACGGCGCAGGCCACGGTCCCGTCCGTGGACTTCGAGAGCTCGACGACGCTGCCCAAGACGTATTCCTACGTGGCGGTGCAGGCGCTCGACTCGGCCGGCCTCGTGCTCGGCGTCTCGCCGACGGTCAAGCCGATCGGCTACGCGGCCTCGCTGCGGTGAGCGAGCGGCTCAGTAGGCCGGTTTGGACTTGTGCTTGTGGGTCGTCGTGGTGGTCGTCGGCGTTGTCGTCACGGGGGCGGCGCTCGTCGTCGCCGTGGAGGGGGAGCTCCCCGAATTGCCGCCGCACCCGGTCGCCGCGAGGGTGCTCGCCAGGACGACCGCGAGCGTTAGGATGGCGGTCTGTGGCGTTCTTCTCATGGCCGGGTTCCAATCGTCGCTTGTGGGCTCGGAATCCCACCCTACCAATCGCCCACGCCGGCTTTCGCGGTTGAATAGAGGGTCATGAGCGTCGAGACGCCAGCCAGCGCTGGGGCGGTGGAGGCCCCCGCGCCCGCGAGCGGCGAGAGCCTGCCGTCTAGGTGGCTGCTGGTCGTCTGCTGCGTGGCGCAGTTCATGGTCATCCTCGACCTGAGCATCGTCAACGTCGCGCTGCCGGACATCCAATCGAGCCTCGGCTTCTCCTCGCCGGACCTGCAGTGGGTCGTCGATGCGTACGCGATCACGTTCGCCGGCTTCCTGATGCTCGGCGGTCGCGCCGCCGATCACTTCGGCCAGCGCCGTACGCTTGTCGTCGCGCTCGTGCTGTTCGGGCTCGCATCCCTCGCCGGGGGTGCCGCGCCGAACCAGGAAATGCTGATCGCCGGCCGTGCGGTGCAGGGACTCGCGGGCGCCCTGATGGCCGCGACCTCGCTCGCGATCATCACGGCGTCGTTCCCGCCCGGCCCCAAGCTCCACCGCGCGATCGCCACGTGGGCCGCCATGAACGGGCTCGGCGGCGCGGCCGGGGTGCTGTTCGGGGGGATCATCACCGAGGCGCTCAACTGGCGCTGGGTACTGCTGATCAACCCTCCGATCGCGCTCGCCACCGCGCTCGTCGCCTGGGCGGTCGTGAGCGAGCGCCGCAGAGCTCGTGAGGGCTTCGACCTCGCCGGCGCGCTGACGCTCACGATCGGGCAGATGGTGCTCGTGTACGGGGTCGTGGAAGCGGGGCTCAAGGGCTGGGACACGTTCGCCGCGCTCGGCCCGATCGCGCTCGGCGCGATCCTCCTCGCGATGTTCGGCGTGATCGAGACGCGCGTCGCGTCCGCGCCGCTGATCCCGTTCAAGGAGCTCACCAAGCCGCTGCGGGCGGCCAACACGGTCGTGCTCCTGTTCAGCGCGGCGCTGTTCCCGATGTGGTTCGTCAGCTCCCTCTACATGCAGCAGGTGCTGGGGCTCTCGCCGCTGCACGCGGGGCTCACGTTCCTGCCGATGTCGTTGACGATCCTGCTCGTCGCCTCGCGCGCGGGCAAGCTCGTGAGTCGCTTCGGCGTGCGCCCGGTGCTCGGCGGCGGGCTGATCATGCTGAGCGGCGGCCTGCTGCTGTTCACCCGGATCGGCTCGAGCGGTAGCGCGATCGTGTACGTGATGATCCCCGGGATCCTCACCGCGGCGGGGATCGCGATGTCGATCGTGCCCTCCACCATCGCCGCCACCCAGGGCGCCAAGGAGGGGCAGGCCGGTCTCGCGTCGGGTCTCGTCAACACCTCGCGTCAGATCGGCGGGGGCCTCGGGCTCGCGCTCCTGATCACGCTCGCCACGCAGCGCACCACGCACCTGATCGGCTCGGGCCAGCAGGTGGCGCAGGCGCTGACCGCGGGCTTTCGGCTCGCCTACCTGATCTGCGGGGTCCTCGCCGCGGCCGCGGCGGTGATGATGTTCGTCTCGCTCCCCAGGACCGACGCCGCGCGGGCGGGAGCGGCTCGGCGCTTCGCGCTCGTGGTCGGGGCGGTGCTCGCGTGCTTCGTCGGTCTCACCGCCGCATTCGCCGGCTCCCACGCCCCACCGATCGGCGATTACACCACGAGCGGCGCATACAGCTACGCAAGCGCCCCCTCGCTTCATCCGCCGATCGTCCGCAGCCTGCAGCGAGCGCCCGCCGGACAGCTCGCGCCAGGCTACATCTTCACGACCAACTTCTTCGACCTCAACGAACCGCCGATCATCGGCCAGAGCGGACCGATGATCCTCGACCGCGGCCTGCAGCCCGTCTGGTTCCAGCCGGTGTCAAAGCGCGTCGCCGCCGCGAACCTGAGCTTGCAGACCTACCAGGGCAAGCCGGCGTTGGCGTGGTGGCAGGGCAAGGTCACGAACACCGGCGCGACCGAAAGCGGCGAATACGTCGTCGCTGACCAGCACTACCGGACGGTCGCGAAGCTCAAAGCGACGGGCGGCTGGGTACTCACCGTCCACGAGTTCGCGATCGACGGGGAAAACGCGTGGGTCACCGCGAACAAGAACATCCCGCTGGACCTCTCCAAGTACGGCGGCGCCTACAACGGCGCGCTGATCGACTCGGCCGTGCAGGAGTACAACCTCAAGACCGGCAAGCTCGTGCGCAACTGGGACGCGCTCCAGCACATCCCGTTGAGCGAGGTCCAGTCCTCGCTGCCCACCAACGGGTTCCCGTGGGACGCCTACCACGTCAACTCGATCGAGCTGACCGGCAATGGCAAGTTCCTCGTCTCGATGCGCGACACGTGGGCCGCCTACCTCGTCGACATCGGCACGGGCAGGATCGAATGGACTGTGGGCGGCAACAAATCGAGCTTCAAGCTCGGTCCCGGCGCGAGCTTCCAGTGGCAGCACGACGCGCGGCTCACGAACGGCTCGACGCTCACCGTGTTCGACGACCACTGCTGCCAGCTGAAGGGCGGAGGCACGTCCGTCCGGGCCACGGGGCCATCCCGCGGACTCGTGCTCGAGCTCGACCAGAGCGCGCACACCGCGACGCTCGCGGCCCAGTACGTCGGCGACGGCAAATTCAAGTCCGAATACATGGGCGACACGCAGACCCTCGCGAACGGCGACGTGTTCGTCGGCTGGGGCTCGGAACCGTACTTCTCCGAGTACAGCCGCTCGGGCAAGCTGCTGTTCGAAGGTGAACTCCCGGGCCCCAACCTCACCTACCGCGCGACGATCGAGCAGTGGGTCGGACTGCCGCTCACGCCGCCTGCCGCCGTCGCCCTCCAGGCGGGCACGCAGACGAAGGTGTACGCGAGCTGGAACGGGGCCACCCGGGTCGCCTCCTGGAAGGTCCTCGCCGGAGCCGACGCGAGCCGGCTGACCGCCGTGGCGAGCGCCACGAAGGCCGGTTTCGAGACAGCGATCCCGGTGCCGCGGAGCTACGGCAGCTACGAGGTCGAGGCGCTCGACGCCAAGGGCCGCACGATCGGTACCTCCCAGCCGTTCTCCGGGACATCGGCGCAATGACGCTCGACCGCGGGCGCAACCAACCCCGACCGCCGGTGTTGTAGTGCGCGTGCGGACGAGCAAGGTATTCGTGGGCGCATCCTGCCTGGCCTGTTTGGCGGGAGCGTTCTCGCTGGGCGCATGCGGCGACGGGGCCTCGGTCAGCTCGGCGCTGATCGCACCCGACGCGTCGGTCAGGGCGGCGGCGGCCAACCCGGTGGCGGTCTCGCCCGCCCCCGGAACACCGGACGCGTCCGCGAGCACCCAGATCAGCTTCCTCGGCGAAGCCGGCACCACCGTGTCGAGCGTGCACGTCGTCGGCTCCCACACCGGCGCACACTCGGGTGTGCTGCGCGCGTACTCCACCGGAACGGGCGAGAGCTTCCTTCCGAGCCACCCGTTCGCGGCCGGTGAGCGCGTGACGGTCACCGCGCAGGTGAGCACCGGAGGCTCCACCGGCACGGCGCGCACGAGCTTCACGATCGCCCACCAGTACACGCCGTCCTCGAAGCAGTTCCCCAACAACCCGGGAGACGCGCACGCGATCCAGCACTACGTCTCCGCGCCCACGCTCACGCCGTCCACGGTGCGGATCACCACGCCCGCGAAGCCCGGCGCGGCCGCGGGTGACCTGTTCCTCGCCCCCTACCAGGGCAAGGGCACGTCGGGGCCGATGATCGTCGACCAGGCGGGCAACCTGATCTGGTTCAAACCGCTGCCCGCCGGCAAGACCGCCACCAACTTCGAGGTCCAGCAGCTGTTCGGCAAGCCGGTGCTCACGTGGTGGCAGGGCCGGGTCCTCGAGGTGGGCTTCGGCCAGGGCGAAGATGTGATCTACGACACCTCCTACAAACAGGTGGGCGTCGTGCGCGCGGGCAACGGCTTCCACGCCGACCTGCACGAGATCCGCCTCACGCCCCAGGGCACAGCGTGGATCGACGCGTTCGACCCGATCCGCATGAACCTGTCCGCGGAGCACGGGCTGTCGAACGGCGCCATCAACGACTCGATCGTGCAGGAGATCGACGTCAAGACGGGCCTCGTGATGTGGGAGTGGCATGCGCTCGGGCACGTGCCGCTCTCCGAATCGAAAAGCCCGGCGCCCAAATTCAACTGGCCATGGGACTACGTGCACGTCAACTCGGTCGATCCGGGCAGTTCCGGGGATGTGCTGCTCTCGGCGCGCAGCACGTGGACGATCTACGACATCGACATGCACAGCGGCGGCATCCGCTGGCGCCTGGGCGGCGCGCACAGCAGCTTCAAGATGGGCGCCGGCACCCGCTTCTACTGGCAGCACGACGCCGAGCTCCAGCCCGGGGGCCTGATCTCGGTGTTCGACAACGGCTCGGACCCGCCGAAGGAGAAGCAGTCCCGCGGCCTGCTGATCGAAGCGAACACCTCCACCCACACGGCGACGCTCGCGAAGCAGTTCACCAACCCCGCCAAGACGCTGCTCGCGACCAGCCAGGGCAACACCCTGAGCCTGCCCGGCGGCGACTGGCTGATGGGCTACGGCGGCCTACCGAACTTCACCGAGTACGACTCCTCCGGCCACGTGCTGCTCGACGGGACGCTCGGCAAGAACGTGCAGAGCTTCAGGACGTACCTCTCGCCGTGGAGCGCACAGGCGCCGGGCACGCCGTCGGCGGTCGCCCAGGCCGGCGTGGCGGGCACGCTGTCGGTGTCGGTGAGCTGGAACGGCGCCACCGAGGTCGCCACGTGGCAGGTGCTCGCGGGTGCGACTCCGAGCGCGCTCAGCGCCGTGGCGAGCGCCCCGAAGACGGGCTTCCAGACGACGATCGCCGCGCCCACCGTGGGGCCGTACGTGCAGGTCCAGGCACTCGACGGTTCCGGTGCCGTGATCGGCACCTCGGCCGTGGTCAAAGGTTGAGCGCCCGCCGCCTCACCACTCGGGCCGTGTCCGGGGCGCTTGTCGCGGTTGCGCTCGCGCTCGTAGCGGCCGTGGTGGGTCTCTCCTCCTCGCACGCGATCTCGCCGCTGCTGCGGACGAGCTCCGCGCGCATCGCGAGCTCCTCGCCGAGCTGCGTGCCGCCGCGGCTGAACGTGTCCGCGGCGCTCGCGGGCTCGCGCGTGACCGTCTCTCCGGGCCCCGAAACGCGGGATGCGGCGGCGACGACGCAGATCAGCCTGCTGGGCGTGCCCGCGGGCGCGCTCACGAACGTGGTCGTGAAGGGCTCGCGCACCGGGGCGCACCCGGGGCGGCTCGCGGCGTACTCGCAGGACGACGGGGCGAGCTTCCTGCCCTCCAAGCCGTTCATGGCCGGAGAGACGGTGAGCGTGCACGCGGAACTGAGCGAAGGCGGGCACACGACGCCGTTCGCGTGGAGCTTCGTCGTGGCCGTGCGCGACGTGCGCGGCACGGCGAAGGTGAGCGCGGTCTCCAAGCCCGCTGCGGCGGCGACGAACTACCAGAGCTTCCACTCGCTCCCGGGCGTGCGCCCGCCGATCGTGACCGTCGCGTCGAAGGCGCCGACCGCGAGCGGCGAGCTGTTCCTCGCGCCTTACTCCGGCGTGGGGCAGTACGGGCCGATGATCCTCGACGAACACGGCGGCCTGCTGTGGTTCCAGCCGATCCCCGCGGGCGCCCGCGCGGCGGACCTGCGCGTGCAGCAGTACGAAGGCAAACCGGTGCTCACCTGGTGGCAGGACCCCCTCGTGGCGGGCGGCTCCCGTCAGGCCGGCCTGGTGATCGCCGACAGCTCCTACAAGACCGTCGCGGTCGTGCGCGCCGGCAACGGCTACCAGCCCGACCTGCACGAGTTCACGATCACGCCGCAGGGCGCCGGCCTGACCACCGTCTACACCGCGATCGCGTGCGACCTGTCCTCCGTCGGCGGCCCGCGGGCGGGCGCGGTGGCGGACACGCTGCTGCAGGAGATCGACCTGAAGACGGGGCTCGTGATGTACGAGTGGCACAGCCTCGACCACGTGCCGCTCGCCTACTCCTACGCTTCGGCGGCGCAGGCGAGCCTGACGCAGCCGTTCGACTACTTCCACATCAACTCGATCGACGTCCAGCAGAACGGCGACCTGCTGGTGGACGCACGCAACACGTGGGCCGCGTACGACGTCAACTCCAAGACCGGTCAGGTGCGCTGGCAGGTGGGCGGCAAGCACAGCAGCTTCAAGATGGGTCCGGGGACGAGCATCGCGTGGCAGCACGACGCGCGCCAGCAGCCGAACGGCGCGTTCACGTTCTTCGACAACGGCGCGTTCCCGGCGGTGCACAAGCAGTCGCGCGCGATCGAAGTGAAGCTAGACACGACCCGCAAGACGGACACGCTCCTGCGCAGCCGCGTGCACCACAACCCACTCGTCGCGGGCAGCCAGGGCAACGTGCAGGCGCTCCCCAACGGAGACTGGGTTGTGGGCTGGGGCCAGGCGGGCTACCTGTCCGAGTTCGACGCCGTCGGACACGTCCTGTTCAACGCGCACCTCCCGTCGAGCTGGGAGTCCTACCGCACCTACGTGTTCCCCTGGAGCGGACAGCCCGCGCAGCCGCCGGCGCTCGCGGTCGAACCGGCGCCCGGCGGCGCTGCCGGGACGGTGGCGTACGCGAGCTGGAACGGCGCCACGTCCGTGGCCTCCTGGCGCGTGCTCGCGGGCTCGTCGCCGAGCAGCCTCGCACCGGTCGCGACCTCGCCGCGGGCGGGCTTCGAGACGGCGATCGCGCTGCCGGGAGCCGCCGCTCCCGCCTACGTCGAGGCCCAGGCGCTCGACGGCTCGGGCGCCGTCATCGGTGCTTCGGCGGCCGTGAAGAGCTGACGCGCGAGCGCACGCGGGTCGCCGGCGGGCTGCCTGCCTGCGGGATGTGCCCGAGGTCGCGTTCGGAGTGCAGCTTGCGCCGTGCCGTGGACGCCTGGGCGGCGTTGCGCGCGGTCGTGAAGTAGTCGGCGAAGCCGCGACTGTGCGCGGCGCTCAGCCTGTGCGGCAGCGGGCGGCGCAGCTCTTCGCTGAAGGCGCGCTGGTATTCGGCGCGCAGCGATTCCTCCTGCGCGCTCTGCCCGGCGCTGTTGTGCAGCTCGAGGCGCCCGCCGTGGGTGGCGTAGTCGTAGAGCTCCACTTCCTCCGCGTGCGACTGCGGCGCGATGCCGCCTTCGGGCCAGTGCGAGTACGTGGCGAACTTGGCCTGCGGCGTGCGCATCGCGACGACGTGCAGCGGCGCGTACGCGGCGTAGGTCTCGATCGCGAACTCGGTGACGATCTCGTCGGTGGCGTGCAGCACGAACGGGCGTCCCGGGGCGTTCGGGTCGGCGAGGATGCGAGCGAGGTCGAGTCGATGGGCGATGTGCGAGTAGTGCTCTTCCCTGCGCCATTCGTTGGAACCCGTTGCGACGGTGAGCAGCAGCGGCGCGAGGTCCACGCTCGAGGTGAGCTGCGTGCGCGGCTGCTCCGGTTCGCTCGTGAGCACGCCGCGCGGATCCTTGACGATCAGCGGCACGCGGATGCACTCCTCGTACGCGCTCGCGCCCTTGCCGCGCAGGCCGTGCGACGCGCCGTACTCGCCGTGGTCGGAGGTGAACACGATCACCGTGTTCTCAGCCACGTGCGGCTGGCTCTCGAGCGTGCGCAGCACGTGGCCGACGTGGTGGTCGACCTCGCGTTGGAGCTTCGTGTAGAGGTCGACGAACCGCAGCCACTTGGCGCTGTATTCGGGGCCGCTGAACGGCACGGCCCCGAACGATGCGGCGGCGGTTTCCTGGAAGGTGCGCTGCAGCAGCGGCTTGTGGCGCTCGGCCAGCTGCTCGGGAGTCTCGAAGTTCGGCGGCAGGCGCCGCACTGTCCGGCGCGCGTCCGTCTCGCTCGGCACGCGGTCGCTCCACACGTACCACCACGCGATGTCGTGCGGGTTTACGAACGACACCGTCGTGCACCACGGCCCGCTGCCGCCCTCGTGCCGATACCACTCGGCGAAGGCGCGGGCGATGTGCGGATCCCGGTGCCAGCCCTGGCCGGGGCCGCCGTCGGGCGAGGGGTAGACGCCGCCCGCGAAGCCGTAGCCCTCAAACGCGCGTTCGCCGCTCGCTTCCGTCCAGTGGTTGTCGCGGTGGGTGAGGTGCCACTTGCCTAACCAGCGCGTGTGGTAGCCGTGTTCGCGCAGCATCGTGCCCCACGTGGGGAAGCCGGGATCGAGCGTGCTGCCGCCGGTGATCATGCAGCCGGTCTGGTGGGTGTAGAGCCCCGTGAGCATCGCCGCTCGCGACGGAGAGCAGTCGTTGGAGGCGGTGTAGTGCCGGTCGAAGGAGACGCCTTCGCGGCGCAGGCGGTCGATGTTGGGCGGCAGGCCGATGGCGGTCGGCGTGGCCCCGAACCACTGCGGGAAGCGCAGCTGGTCGACGACTATCACGAGGATGTTGGGGCGTCGCCCGGATCCGGCGGGGCGGAGCACCCTCGCGGTGGAGCCCTGCGGAGGCGCGGGGACGGCCTTGTCCCCCGTGTCCGCCACCGCACGGATCACGCCGGCGCCCGCGAGCACGCCTCCGGCGGCGAGGCCGCCCTTGATGAAAGTCCGTCGATCGACTCTCTTATGCTCTCGTGGATCGATGTCATCCATGCGCGCTCTCATCCTAGGGCCGGTCGCCGCCTTGGGCTTTGGGCTCGTGGGGGCAGGCGCCGCCGCGGCGCAGTCGGCTCCGACGTGCGGCCCGGCGAAGCTGAACAACTCCGCGCTGCAGGCCGGCGCGGTGACCGTCTCGCCGCTGCCGGGCACTCGCGACGCTTCGCCTCACGCGCAGATCAGCTTCCTGGGGGTTCCCGCCGCCGCGCTGAGCGCCGTGAGCGTGGCCGGCTCGCGCACGGGCGTCCACGCCGGAAGTCTGAAGGCCTACTCGCAGGGCGACGGCGCGAGCTTCGTGCCGGCCGCTCCGTTCGCCGAAGGCGAGCGGGTGAGCGTGCACGCCCGCGTGCGCGTCGGCGGCTCGACGCGAACGCTGAGCTACCAGTTCGGCGTGTCCAGCGAGGACACGATCAGCACCACGCCCGAGACGATCCACCCAGGATCCGCCGCCGAAATCCAGGGTTTCCGCTCGCGCCCCGACCTGCGCCCGCCGACCGTGAGCGTGACCGCGTCCTCGCCCGCGGCGGCGCCGGGAGACGTGTTCGTCGCGCCGTACACAGGGCCGGGCCAGGCGGGCCCGATGATCCTCGACCAGAGCGGCGGGCTGGTGTGGTTCAAGCCATTGCCCACGAACACGTTCGCGACCAACCTCAGGGTGCAGGAATACGCGGGCAAGCCGGTGCTGACGTGGTGGCAGGGCAACATCTCCATACACGGGTTCGGGATGGGCGAGGGGATCGTCGACGACGCCACCTACACGGAAATCGCGCGCGTGAGAGCCGGCAACGGGCATACGGCGGACCTGCACGACTTTCAGCTCACGCCTCAGGGCACGGCGCTGATCACGTCCTTCGACCCGATCCGCTGCAACCTCTCCGCGGTCGGCGGGCCGGCGAACGGCGCGGTCACCGACGGCACCCTGCAGGAGATCGACGTGAAGACGGGTCTGGTGATGTACGAATGGACGAGCCTCGACCACGTGGGGCTGACCGAATCCTACGTATCCCCCGCGCGGACCTCGCCAGGGTGGCCGTACGACTACTTCCACATCAACTCGATCAACTTCGACCGCGACGGCAGCCTGCTGGTGTCGGCGCGCAACACGTGGACGGTCTACCGGATCGAAGCGGGCACGGGCCAGATCTCGTGGCGCCTGGGGGGCAAGCACAGCAGCTTCGCCGAGAGCCCGCAGACGCGCACCGCCTACCAGCACGACCCGCGCGAACTCCCCGACGGCGCGATCAGCATCTTCGACAACGGCGCCTCCCCGAACGTGCACGGGCAGTCGCGGGCGATCGTCGTCGACATCAACGGGCAGACGAACACCGCCGCCCTGGCGAGCCAGATAAGCCACGCCCCGGGTCTCGTGGCGGACAGCCAGGGCAACATGCAGGCGCTCGCGAACGGCGACTGGTTCGTCGGCTGGGGCCAGCTGCCGGACTTCTCCGAGTTCGGCCCCGAAGGCAAGCTGCTGTTCGACGCGCACTTCCCCGGCCGCACGCAGTCCTACCGCTCGCTGCGCTTCGAATGGGCGGGCATGCCGGCGCACCAGCCGGCGTACTCCTTCCAGGCGACCGGGTCGGGGACGGGAACGGTGTACGCGAGCTGGAACGGCGCCACGCAGGTGAGCGCATGGCGGGTGCTCGCGGGCGCGAGTGCGACTGGGTTGAAGGCGGTTGCTCAGGGGGCACGGGCAGGCTTTGAGACGGCCGTCTCCCTTCCGGCTGGGACCGTCGGCCCATACGTGGCAGTGCAGGCGCTCGGCGCGGTGGGGCAGGTGCTGGGGACTTCAGCCGTGACCGCGCAGCATTCGCCGTAGGCTGTCTGATATCAAATCGATATCAACTGCTATCGTATCTCGGATGTCGGAGGATCGCGTTCCGCTTTTCGTGAGGCTTCCCCGCGACCAGGTGGCCGAGCTCGATCGGCTGGTCGACACCACCGGGCAGCGCAAGCAGCAGCTCGTGAGCGATCTGCTCGCCGATCGCCTGCAGGTGGGTCGAATCGAGATCCGAGACACTCCGAGCGCCTCGGAGGAGGTGCTCAACCTCGAGGAGCTCGCAAAGCTGCTGCGCGTGTCGATGGACGCTGCCGAGGCACTTGCCGAAGAGGGCGAGCTGCCGGGTCGGCGCGTCGCGGGGGAGTGGCGGTTCGCGCGCTCGGTGGTCTTGCTGTGGCTTGCGGGCCCGTCGTCCAGGGCATGACTGACGTCAGGCTTGCGCCGTGCAGAACAGCCTAAACAACGACGGAAGGGGGGGGATTCGAACCCCCGAGACGGGGTTCGCCCGCCTAACGGTTTTCAAGACCGCCGCATTCAACCGCTCTGCCACCCTTCCATGATCACCGCAGATGCTACGCGGTCGCCCGGGATGGTCGCGAGGCTCTAGACTTGCCGTCCCAATCCAGGAGAGGTGGCCGAGAGGCTGAAGGCACTCGCCTGCTAAGCGAGTATGGGGGTTAAACTCCATCGCGGGTTCGAATCCCGCCCTCTCCGCCATTTGCTTTGGTTTCAAACCGTGGCCCCGAAAAGCGGGGCTGCGGCCGTTTTCGGGCCGGGTTTCGCCGGTCTGGCCGCTTTCGCGGGCCAGTTTGCGGGCCAGCGGCACAAGCTCGGCGTAGAGCGGTGTGGGCTTGATCTTGACCTCGCCAGTGTCCGAGACGAGCAGCATCAGGTAGATGGCGAGGTTGATCAGGCGTTTCTCGGTGGGTGATCCGGTCAGGTAGGGCACTAGGCGTTTGTCGATGAGTAGTAGCGCGTCGCTGAGCGCTTGGTCTAGCTCGCTGACCTCGAAGCTGGCGGCGTCGGCGAGTTGCTGCGCCCTGGTCTGTTCGGTCTCCAGGCGCTTCTGTTGGGCTTGGAGCACCTCTTTGGAGACGCGGTCAGCGAGGACTTACTCGACCAGAAGTTGACCGCCGCTATCGCTAGGGTGCCGCAGCGTACCCTAGTCACGACTCAGAACACATTCCTCGATTGATTCAACTTTCGGGACGGGGGCCATTGCCGCCTTGTAACATTTGTGTCAAACTTTGGGCAGACATCACAGACATCGCCCACAATGGAGGAAGCTGATGCCGGATGCTAGTACGGATCAAACGACTCAAGAAGATGGAGCTGTTGGCGAGTTGATTGTCGAGATCAACTCGCTGCTGTTGAGCACACGAAGTAAGGCCGATACTGCACTTCGACTCTCTACAGGCAATCCCCGCCAGCTACGCGACGTCGCAAGACTCGACGACATGCTCACCGCCCCATTGCGATATAGCAGGCAGCTCGCTAGCGAGTCCACACCAACCTAACGCAAACGCCACTTGAGCGTGGAGCGCACGCCGAACATCGCCCAAGTCATCAGCTCCGCTTACGCCAACGCGTCCAACCCCCTGGATCACGATAGCGATCCAGGGGGTCTTTTTGCTAGCGTCAGGCAGCCATGTCTACGGATATCGACCCGAGATTTGCAGCGGCACTCCCAGAACAAGTTGACTCCGGCGAACCGTTTCGCACCGCGAAAGCATTCCGGCGGGCCTGGTTTGGTCAGGAGCATGGAGGACAAGCGCTCTTCTTTCTCTTTTCTAAGAATCTCAGCGTAACCAACGTCCAATTCGCCGAGCTACTCAGTCTGCTGCGGCTGCATACCTATGAGCGTCGTACGCAAGAACGTGCGAAGGCGCTGCATTTCGTCACCAGCTCCGAGTTTGATCGGCTCTTCGTCGAAATGATCGAGCCTTTCGAAAAGCACGGCGACGAGCTCCGTCAGATCGTCGGTCCGCTGTACAGCGACATCTTTTCGCGCACAGTAGTCGTCGATCCACGATACGGCTCCTGTAACGTCTTCTTGCCACCATCCCTGATTGCGAACATGGCGGCAATGGCAGGACAAGCCGGCTACATACACTCGTGCGGCTATCTCGTCTTCATTCGCAATGTAGTGAAGGCCGACCCAGGGCTTCTCTTTACCAATCTGCACAAACATCTTCTGCGCTATCCGCCAAGCACAGATAAGAAGCTACGATTCTTTGTTTACGCGGACGAGGATTTTACGAAGGAGGATCGTTCAGAGGCGAGCCGCCTCCGCGCGGGGCTTGACGACGTGAAGATCCACGTCGAGAAGGCGTGGTTTCGCACGCAGCGCCTGGTGGATGTGATCGGGACACTCAAAGAGCAGATGCCCGACCTTGTTTTCGGCGCAGGGCGCGGATTCCGCGCAGATCACGATACCCAAATTGGGCAAGATGACATCGACCGCGCCCGTACGCTTTGGCTAATCCAAGATCACGGTATCGGGAATCCGCCCGAGCAACGTGGTGTGGACCGCTACTACGTTTGCTATGACCAGCTGTTTTATGCGCAGAACGCCGTACATCTCTTCGATGAGAACAAGCCAGCATGGCATGACCACACGACCCTCCCGCCGAGCCTAGCGGGAAGCCTCGTCAACATCATCCGCACACCCGAGCGTCACGAAGCATCACTCTCAATAGTAGACCCTTTTGCAGGCACCGGCACGTCACTTCTCGAGGTCATTCGCCTTCCAAAGGCTAAGTTCACCGGATTCGACAACGATCCTGGAACTGAGCGTCTCATCTACGACAACCTTCAATTCTTCGATCAGCCCCGAGAGGGACTGATTCACATTCACCGTCAGCTCTTGGACGCCAAGCAGGAGCTACTGTTCGCTCTCGACGAAAACCCTGCCGCGATTGGCGGTACCCGGGCGCTAAGCTTGGCACGCCAAGTGTTTCGAACCGAGGACGTGGTCGGACAGGCGTCCGTACTCGATGGCCTGCCGAGTCCGCGCGACGAGGACTTGCCCAATGATCTCGCAGAGCGCATTCTCGTGTATGTCGCGATGCGTACTAGCAAGCGCCACAGTGCACGGTTCTCGAGAGCCGCCGAAACGTCAGACATTGACTGGTGCGATGCGTATCTTGCGGAACTGGAGACCCTCAATGCGCAGATTGCCCGCCTAATCGAACTACGCGATCGGCAAGAGCTAGATGCGGCAGCTACCGAGAGCTATCTTCGCGGACTCGGCTATTTCGACGACTCTTCGAAACAGCTCGCAATGTTTTTCGACGACTACTCCATGGGGGTAATGCCTCGCGCGCAGGCAGTGCAGGTCGACCGAATGCTCCAAGAGTCAGACCCTAAGCGCGAGTTTGAATTGTATGTCGGTAGCGAACGCGGCGATGCGCGTGGCCTGCCTGCTGCGACATACGATGTTGTGATCGGTGATCCGCCATATGGCTTCAACACCGTTGCAGAAGCCAGCGACCTCGCCAAGCTCTATAGCGAGTTTGCCCGGGCGGCACTCCTTTCTCTGCGCGACGGAGGTGATCTTGTGCTTTGCCTTCCTGAGCGAAGTCACAGCGGTCGATACTCGCCGGCCTTTACCCACCGCGCTCTCGTATTGCAGCAGCTATTTCTTGTTGCTGGTGAAGAGGAGCTTCAGCTTGTATTTCCACGGAATAGCGTCCGTGGCGCAGAGCATCTTTTCGACGCGGACTATTATTGGGAGTCCCAGCGGGCCCTAAGACGAAGCGTGTTGCACGTGCAAGTACGGTTTAAAGCGCCACGTTCCGACAACGGAGATGGGTCAATGCCGCAACTCGCGAGCACGAGCTTGACGCACTGACGCTCAATACCGGTTGTGCGACAGCGGCCAGTCGCTACCAAAGAAGTATTGCTGTACTAGCGAGAGCGAGCGCACCGATGGCGACAAGTGCGCACCCTCCGCCTGCGGTTGCAACTGATCCAGCGGCCGACGAGTCGGCAGGCTCGCGTGACGATGTGGGGCCGAACTCTTCACGGACACCGTCCACGAACTCATCAAGAGATGCGCCCAACTCGTCAACAATGATTTCATTGATTTCGCGGAATATGCGACTCTCGACACTGGCTCGGCGAGAATCGTCTCGTTGGACCTCCGTGTCTGCCAGCATAACCGTGAGGATGCTGCAAGCGCCATCGATTCGCTCGAGGATATTGGGCGGCCCGACATGCGTCTCGCCGAGCCAGCCTTCAAAGAGGTTTGCCCCATTGGACTGTGCGTATGGCACGAGACGTTGGGTCAATATGAGCCCTGCGACGGTCTTCGCGATCTCCCGGATCTGATCCGGCGTAGGGCTAAGCGCGGCGTCGCGGAACACTCGCTCCGCCCACGCGGTGAGGGCTTCCTTCTTGTCGCTGCCTGCAGGCGGATAGACGTCTTCCACGATGATCGCTACCTCAGTTATGTGGCTGGCATAGTTCGGGCTACGGGACTGAGCCACATCGTAGCTGGCCTGTCGTCGCCGTGTTCGCTCGTCGCGAGGTCCGTCCATCACCTTGCTTGTCACCTAACGCCGATTGTACGACTGTCCCGGCGGGCGAACTCGCCGCGAGGTAGCTCTCAAGTGTTCGTGTACTAAATCTGCTGCTCGCCAGCTTCGACTGGTGCGCTGCTCCATCCCATGGCCGAAAGCTCGGCTTCAATAAGCTCCGCTACATGTTGATGTGCTCCGGCGTTCAGGTGCACACCATCCCATTCATGCCAGTGTCCATCATGGGGTTGCATCCACGAGAGCAGGTCAGCGAAACGAACGCCAGCATCCTGCGCGGTCCGACGAGCTATCTCATTGTATTCTTCGATGAATTTCAGTCGATATTCTCGCGGTCGATGTTCGACAGGTGTCGTGTTTGGCTCATCGACCGGCGTAGGACCTACGAACAGGACTCGGCGCTCTGCATCCTGCGCTGCGAGGGCCGCGAGCGCCTTCATGTTTGCTTCATAGCTTTCGGGCGCAACCAGATGTCGTTTGGTCTTCGTGTCCATGGCACTGTCGTTGATGCCTACCGCGAGCACGATGAAAAGTTCTGTCTGCTCCCCTTGGTCGTGCCGCGCGTCGACTTCACTCCGGTATCGGCCAAGTACGTGCCGAGAGGTATTGCTGCTGATACCGAGGTTGTAAACGGTCGCGTAATGCCCGCGCGCCGTCGCTATGACCCGCGCATCCGTATTTCGACGAAGGTGCGCGATCCAGCCACCACTCTCGTCCCAGTGACCAAGGGTTATACTGTCACCGAGGGCTATCAAGCGCTGGTCCATTAGGCTGATTCTATCGAAAGTTGACGTTCGTTCTGTTCTTGCGTCGCTTTATGCCGCTTGTGCGACACAACATGCTTGCACGTCACACCAAAGCCGCATATCCGATTACGAGGCGCCTGCTGATCAACGAGGCTCTATGCCTCGAGCGTGTCGGTAAGACCCGGTATGGACTTCACCGTGTCGGGGTACCGGACCACGTTGTAATAGCCACCATTTGCTTCGGCGAGCGCGTCAGCGGCCTTCTGCGCCTCCGTAGATGAATCTCTGATCGCTGCGATCTTGCCGCCCATCATCACGGCGGAGGCAGGCTCGGAGCGGCAAACTACATACGCCTGCGGTGATCCAAGGAACAACTCTGGGCGTCCGTCGACGCTGATAACCCGATTCATACCCTGACATTCTATCGCTTTGCTGTAGCGCCACCCACTATGCAAGCGAGATGCGGTACTCCATATCGATCCGAAACGTGTCTCGGTGCTCGGGACGCCGCACGCGCGCCATGATCTGTGTCGCGCTTGGGTATTCGCCATCAGATCGTCGCACCCACAGCCCCAGTTCGCGGTTCTTGTTGGCTATTTCACGTGAGGACATCGCACGACCAGCTTGATCCAGGATGTCGTAGATCGCGTCGTGAAGGGTCGGCAGGGTCATGTCTACAGGATAGGACGAGTCGCTATATCCGGCCTCCCGGACGGCCCTCCGGGTCCATCAGGAGCAAACGACGTTGCGGATCGCGTCGGCTGCCCGCCTACGAGCCTCCTTGCCAGTGGGCTCCAGCAGCTCTGCCGAGAGTCGATCCACGGCGTCGTCTCGGTTTGCAACGCGTCCCGAACTCCCCGTTTTTCGCTGGTAGGAGGTTGTTGTTCGAACTTGCTGGGTCTTCGCCGCATCGGCGGGGCCGCGTCTGGTGGCGGGCGTGACCGGGCATCCAAGGAGCCAGCGCGGGTTGACTCAGGCGGCGTGAGGACGAGCTTCCGTGGTGCGCTTATCGATTCCGTCAAGGAGCGCACTGGTGGCCTCGACCGATCGCGCCAGTCGCGGTAGCTGAGGGGCAGAAATGATCGTTGCGCGGAGGTCCGCTGCCAGCGTCTTGTAGCCGAGGTCTTCGAGCTGGGCTGGAAGCTCGGGTCTTGAGAGCGGGAAGCTGTGGTCCGCCAAGAGGCGCCATCGCGCGGTGAGGGTGAGCGCTGTCCTTACCTGCTCAACCGCGGCTTCGTGATCGCCGCTTGCCACCATCGCGCGAGCGATGCTGAGAGACTTCTGCGCTTGCTGGTGCTTGCGAAGCGGATCTGGCCACAGCTCCTGTTCTGCGATGAGGCTTTTGCTCTCTTGAACGATGCCCGTGTCGAATACCACGCGGCCGAAGCGCAGGGACCAGTGGGTGAAATCATCTCCATCTAGTAGTCGGGCACGTAGCCGCGCAGGCGAGACGACGTGGACATCAATCTCGTCAGGTAGACAATCGAGCGCGATGGGCGTGCCGATCAGGTGATAGTCGAGGTCGCTGACCGGCGTGCGGGCTCCGCGCGCCGTCGATCCGGTAAGGAGCAGGGCGTGCGCCCCCCCTTCGCGAGCACGCGACTCGACCATATCGTGAGCCACGCGTAGCTTCGCCGGCAGCAGTTCTTGGATGCGGTCGGCCTCATTGCTGAGCCGCATCCTCCAGAGGATTTCGTCGAGCGCGCGCTGTCTTTCGAGCTCGCTACTCACGATGAGCCTCGGCTAGATCGACTGCCGACTCGACTTCCGAAGCCAGGTCCTCGAGTGACTGCTCCCCGAAATCCGGGTCCTCTCCGTCATATACGGCCTCCTTGCGAGCCACGTTGAGCGTACGCAAGGCTGGTGCGAAGTTCGTCGTGATGGCGCCCTGGGCGTAAAGCTGTTCGGCGGCCTCAGCCTTCCGCCAGTGATTGGGCTCGATCGAAACGCCATGCTGTTCGGCGAGTGCGGCGATCGCTGCCTCGAGCGAGACAAAGAGCCAGGTGACGGCGTCTGTGTAGTCCTGAGACGCTACGGCCGGCAAGGCGCGGTCTAGGTGCTCCCGAGCGAGCTGTTGCTTGGTCTTTGGCGACACGATCACATGCTACGCCCCAAGGTTGATGGGGTCGTCGATCCAACGTCATCTGGCCTCTATGCATTGGGGTCAAATCGCTCCTCGTGAAGCCTCCGGATCAGAGGCCACGGAGATTTCGAGAGTCTTCCCGCCATCCCCGTGTTTGTTTGAAGTTCGAACTGCGTGAAGCCAAGCGTTCGAGTCAGCCGGGGACGTCTACGGCGATGTTAGTGCGGCGAGTCAGGCCGACAAGCAGGTTGATGTCGTCTGGATCGCCGGTGACGATGGTCACCGCGCAGATCCGGCTGCGTTCCTCGGCCATCGCCACGACCTGTGCATCGGTCGGCGAAATGTCGTGGCGCGAGAGCGAAAGTGCCTCAGTCCGCAGTACGCCCGCGCGGGTAGCGGCCTCGACGGTCAGTGGCGCGTAGATGTCGTCCTCTGCGCCGATGGCCTTGATCAGGCGATCGACGAGTGCATCGGAGCGTCGTTGGCCGGATCGCACCTCGGTAAGCACGGGGATCGGGATCAGGAGCGCTCCATCGATGCGCAGTTTGAGCACTTCGATATACGCAACGAGCAGGTCCCGGTTCGCGGCCAGCGCGCTGACGCCGCCACTGTCGAGCAGGAAGTCGCGGCGAGGCCGGTTGATCACTCAGGCCAAGTGTCCGCGCGGCGCTGGAGCTCGGGCAGGTGCTTCGAGCCGTCGGCCCCCTCGGCGACGAGTTCGTCGCGCAACTGCTGGAGGCGAGCACGCTGGGCGTCACGGAGCTTCGGATCGTCCGCAGGCTGCGGCCCGACGTGCATTGCGATGGCGGCCTCCATTGCATTCATTGTATCCAGAGTCTCGGCAGTCGGATCGGCGTTCTTGACTGACGCACAAGGCTGGCAGGCGGTCACGGAGCAGTGAGTTGGAGGTCTGCTTGACGGATCGCGGCGACCGCTTGACGTCGCGCCGCCCGCCCGGCGGGCTTCATCAACTCCTCAAGTAGCCGATCCAGGGCGGCCTCTCGGTTTGCAACGCGTCCCGAACTCCCCCCGTTTTCCGCCGGTACGAGGTCGTTGTTCGAACTTCGTCCCGCTGAGATGTCTCAAGCGTCGATCATGCTTAGCGGGTGCCCGACGCCGTCAATCAGTTGCTCGCTACGGAGGCCGCCCTGAACAAGCTCGGGGCTCGGGGGATCTCTGTCGCAGAGGCAGAGCAGACGATCTGGAACCGCCATGTGGTCGTCAGGAACCGGCGGGGTAGCCCGGAGCGGCGTCAGTCCGATGTGCGCAGGCTCGTAGTCGGCCAAAGCGATGCGAACCGAGTCCTGACGCTCGTGATCGAGGAGACGATCGAGCCGACGACATGGCTGCTCGTGACGGGGTGGGATTCCACGCCTGCCGAGCCTAAGATCTTGGAGAGATCATGATGCCCTCTCACCCAGATCCACTGCCGGGGGACTTCGACGAGGAGCTCGGCAGCCTGGACCCCGCTGACGTACAGGTGGTCGAGTCTTCTCACGGGCGTCATCTGAGCGTGCAGTTCACGCTCGAGGGAGACGACGCAGCGGCGCTGCAACGGATCGCTGACGACCAAGGCGAGAAGCCCGGCGAGGTCGTCAGGTCTCTGATCCGAGCAGCTTCAGCCAAAGCGGCCTGACCGCCCGCCGCAGCGGGTCCCTGAGCGTCATTAGAGGACTCATGGCTGCCGTTAGGTCGATGGGCGGGGAACCATTCGCGGTGGGGCATCCTGCGGAGTTGACCATTAGGGCGCTGAACGGCTATCGGCGGAGTTCCTAGGACTAAAGTCCCAGTTCGGGAGTTTTTTTTGAGATGGCGACTGTGCTACAGACGAGCAGTGCCGCAATGACCACTACGAGCCCGTGGAGAGACTGATGAGCAAGACAGTCGACAGCGACGAGTGGGACGATCACGACCAGCCGGAGCGCGACATACGCAAGGATCGCGTCGAGTGCTGCCTCACCTCTCTTCTCAAGCCATCGTCGCATGTGTTGATTGTCGTATGGCCCTAGGACGGAACCGGGTCTCGGCAAGCAGGTCGAGAGCGAACAGCCTCGGCTAGCAGGAGTCAAAATCGCTCCTCATGTAGTCGTCGAATCAGGGGCCACGGAGATTTCGAGAGTCTTCCCGCCATCCCCCGTTTTTAGCTGGTGCGAGGTCGTCGTTCGAACTCGCTCATTTTGCTAGTGCTCGAGCTGGCGAACAGCCCGACGATGGGGCGTGGTCCTACGCTGGCTGGTCCTGATCGGGCTCAAGTTGGTCAGGATTTGGCGGCGGGCCTGCGGTCTCTATCTCGGCTTCGGTCCACGCTCTGAGTTGTTCAACCAAGGCGAGTGCCGCAGATCGGTCCAGGGCTGGCGGTTCCTCGCCCTCGTAGCGGAACTCGACTGCCCAAGGCGACAGCACGTCGGCCTCGGAAAGCTCGTCCGGTGCCTCAATGTCGTTTTCCTCGACCAGGCCGATGAGGTAGCTCAGCGCGTGGCTCTTCACGAACGTCACCCCGCGAGCGGCCAGTACGGCCTTGATCAGCTTCTCGGCGGCCTGCTGTGCGTGAAAGCCGATGATCGCGTCGGCCACGTCGGTGTCCGGGCAGACCTTCTGCACGAGCGTCTCGTCATCGACGGCCCTGGCGAGCAGCACCCGCGCCAGGTCAAGCCGGTCATGCGGCGGCATGGAGCACTCGACCTTCGGTCAACGCGGCGTGGACCATCGTTCCCTTCACGGCCCCCCAGTCCTCCGCGTAGCGCTCGCTGACGACGACTACATCGAACGGCCTTCCGAGCGGGCGAAGCGCGCGACCGAGACGCACCATCTCGGCATGGCGGTCGCGAGGGTCGCGCTCTACGACCAGGAAATCGAAATCGCTGTCCGGGCCGGCGTCACCGCGCGCCTGCGAGCCAAACAACACGATCTTGACCGGATCGTCAGCGATAGCCGCAAGCGTCTGCCCTGCAGCCTCGATGATCTCCTGGGCAACCATGGCGACACCGTAGCGAAGCCCGCGGATCAGGGCACAGAACGGTAGTCGTCCAGTTGCGGCAGACGATCTTTGGCGCCCGCCCCAAATCGCTCCTCATGTAGTCGTCGAATCAGGGGCCACGGAGATTTCGAGAGTCTTCCCGCCATCCCCCGTGCAGCCCGCTGGTCATTGAAGGTGCGTTTCGCCAGTCCGCTCTGCAAGGGGTCAGGCCGTGTGTGTTCGTAGTCCCTCGAGGAGACTCGTGAGGACGTTGCCGACCTCTTCGCGTGCTTGATTCTGGTCGTCTGCGTGGGCGATGGTCATGCAGCCTTCGAGGATCGCGCCGGTGAGCATCAGTGCGAGGGTCTTCAGGGGCAGAGGCTGGATGACTCCGGCGCGGATCGAGCGTCGTAGTGCGCCGCGCAGGACGACCGCGCCGTAGCGGTTTTCGACCCGGCGGATGGTGTCGGCGTCGAGCACCGCCTGCGCGTCGTGGAGCAGGATGCGGCGCACGCTGGGGTCGAGGTGCGCGTCGAGTATCGCCTCGCACCCCGCGCACAGGTCCTCCCATGGGTCGGGCTCCAGGAACGCCGTGGCGGCACGTTCTGAGACTTCGCGCTTGACCTGTTCGTAGACGGCCGCAAATAGCTCTTGCTTGCCATCGAAGTGGTGGTAGAGGGCTCCCTTCGTGACGTTCGCCGCGTTCGTGATCTCGTCGAGGGGGGTCGCGGCGTAACCGCGCTCGCCGAACAGTGTGCGTGCGGCTTGAAGCAGCGCATCGCGGGTCGCCTCACCCTGTTGCACCTTCTTGCTCTTGACATTCGTACTCTGAGTATGCATGATGGATACCGATGGTATGTTATCAAACGATCCATTGGAGGAGACAAATGCCCAAGTACGTGATCGAGCGCGAGCTGCCCGGAGCCGGGAGCCTCAGCGCGGAGGAGCTGCGGGGAATCTCAGCGAAGTCAAACCATGTGATCAGTGAGCTCGGCCCGGAGATCCGGTGGCTCACGAGCTATGTCACAGACGACAAGCTCTACTGCATCTACGTCGCCCCGGATGAGGACATCCTGCTCGAGCACGCCCGCTGTGGCGCCTTCCCAGCCGACCGGATATCCAAGGTCTCGACCGTCATCGACCCGTCGACCGGGGACGTCGTCACGGCCAACGCCTGATAACCGCACCGGGCGAAGCTGAACTCCTTTGTCATGTGTGTCAGGCGGACTCGCTGTGCTGCCGCGCCAGGCCGTCGAAGATGTCGGCCAGCGTGGCGGGATCCTCGATCATCGGGAAGTGGCCGCCGGCGATCTCGATGGGCTCGATCCCCAACAGCTGACGCGCCATGAAACGCTCCCATGGGGGTTCGAACAGCTCGTCGTCAGATGTGTAGACCAGCGCAGTGGAGACGTCGGGATGTCCCGAAAGGGGGTACGCGCCTGACGGCGGAGCCATCGGGCGCAGTCGGTGCGCCAGGGCGCGGCCGGTGTCCGGCGGCAGCCGTGAGTACATCGCGATGATCGCCGCGGCGGGATCCCAAACGCTCGTCCCGTCCGGGCGCGTCGGGGGGATGGGAAAGCCCTCTCGGAACATCGGCGGTGCGCCTGGTGGCGGCGGGAACGGTCCCAGACGAGGGCAGAGATGAACAAGCAGCGCGCCCGGCGCCTGCGCCGCAACCAACGGGGCGTAGGCGGATCCCATCGAGTGTCCGACCACAACCACACTCTCTCCGGCGCCCGCGAGCGCGGTCAGCGCCGGGCGAGCGCGCTCCGCGTATCCGGCGGCGGGGTCGCCGTAGGCGGCCATGTCCGGCGCTACCGCTTCGTGGCCGCGGGCCTGTAGATCGCGAATCAGCGGATCCCAGCACGACCCGTCGTGCCACGCTCCGTGGATAAGGCAAAACAAGCTCACTCGGCCATCCGGGTGTCCAACAGCTTCCTCACGAGCTCCTTCGGCAGCGGCTGGTCGACGGGGAAGTGCAGTGAGCCCTTTGTCGTTGTGTATCCCTCGGTCTCCTCAGCGAGCCGGCTGATCACGGAGCCGCTGTGCGGCAGGTAGCTCAGGTGGCTCTTGAAGGCCGCGAAGCCGGCAATGGTCTTGCCCTCCAGCTTGAACGCCGGCATGCCGTATGAGATGCCCTGCTCTGCGTCAGGGACGATCTCTGCGATCGTGTCGCGCAACTGGGTGAGCGTTGCTCTCTTGGGTTCGTAGAGCCTTTCGAGATAACGGTCGATCTCTTCTTTGGGCATGGCCGAGAGCCTAGCCTGACACCTGCTCTTCCTGCCCAGGCCACGAGCAGAGAACGCCCATCGTCGGGGCTCAAAGTCGTGTTTGGCTGAGGCTTGCCTGGTTCGCCCGGGCCCACCGCACCCGGGCGAACCAGCCGCCTCGCCCCTGTCTCTCTCAGCTCAAGCAGACTGCACTTCCGGCAGCCCCGGGTCGGGCGCGCCGAGCTTGGTCACTTCGGGCGCCTTGTAGACGTGTCCGGGGCAGCCGCCGATGGCGAGCAGGCGCATGCCGTCGGCGCCGGGCCAGACCTTGCGCTTCGGCTCCGGACCGACGCGGACCATCGTCTCGGGGTCGATCGCGAGGCGCTCGCCGTCGATCTCGATCTCGCCGGAGCCGCGCAGGACGACGAACACCTCCTCCTGCCCGCTTTCGGCGTGGTCGTGGTTGGGGTACTGGGTGGCGTTGGGCGGCAGGTCGATGACCTGCATCCCGAACGACTCGACGCCCAGCGAGGCGCGGGCGCGCTTGAACGAGCCGAACACGACCGCCTCCATGTCGTCGATGGGGGTGATGGTGAAGTCGGGCATGTGGACCTCCTGGTTGGAACGGGGAGTAACGGGAGGCGCGCATTAATAGCACGAACGTTCGTTCGTTACAATGGATCCGATGAGCCCTGTTGAGACGAAGTCCGCTCGCACGAGATCGACGATCCTCGACTGCGCGGTCGACCTCGCCTCTGCGGAGGGCCTCGAAGGCCTGACGATCGGCCGGTTGGCGGGCGAGCTGGGGATGAGCAAGAGCGGCCTGTTCGCGCACTTCGGCTCCAAGGAGGAGCTGCAGCTGGCGACGATCGACGCGGCCGCCCAGCGCTTCTTCGGCGCCGTGATCGCTCCCGCCCAAGGGGCGCCCGAGGGGTTCGAGCGCCTGCGCGCGTACTGCGAGCGCTACCTCGACTACCTGCAGCACGAGGTGTTCGCGGGCGGCTGCTTCTGGGCGGCCACCGCGGCCGAGTTTGATGATCGTCCGGGCGTGGTGCGAGACGCTGTTCGCGCCGGCGTGGCGGGCTGGCTGGGCGAGATCGAGCGACAGGCGACGATCGCCGGCGTGGACGCGCCGGCGGAGCTGGCGTTCGAGATCTACTCGCTTGGGCTGGGCGCGAACGCGTGCTCGCGCCTGCTCGGCGACGGGCGCGCGTTCGAGCGCGCGCGGTCGGCGATAGAGCGCCGGATGCTCGAACAATCGCAGTAGTAGAAGCTCGCACCGAGGGTCCCCGGTGAGTCGTTCCGGGGACCCTCAGCGAGCACAGGCGACGCGCACGAAAGTGGGCCGGCGCACCGCCTGAGTTGTGCCCGGGCAATCTGTGGGGATGCCATGGGCGGTTGAAATCCTACAAGGATTTTAGTCCTAGGACTACGCTCCCTGGACTTTGAACCTTGAAGTACGCGATGTTTCTGACGTGCGCGCCGAGCCCGACGCCGCTCTGGCGGCGCTACTGAAACGACTCCGCAAGGAGCGGGAGATCACTCAGGAACAACTCGCATTCGACGCTGGCATCACCGCGTCGGCCCTGTCGAGGATCGAACGGGGGCTCAACGACCCGGGCTGGACGACGGTCAATCGCATCGCAAAGGCCCTCGGCATCAGCCTTGTGGAGCTTGTGATGAACATCGAGCGGGACGTTACATAGGTCGTCGGAACCATCAGGCCAAAAACGCCACCGTACTTCGAGCTGGTGCGCCAGCACGGCGTGGCGTCGGATCGGCGACTCAGCGGCGCGAGACGTCTTCGAGGTAGTTCTGCACCCAGCTCTCCGACAGCTCGTCCGCCTGCCTGCCCATCGTCGGCGTGCGCGCGGGCGCGAGATCGGCGGGTCGCTCGACCCCGAGCTCGTCGAGGACGCGTCCGACGGTCCCCTCGAGGTCGCCGGCGACGTCCTCGTAGAACAGCGACAGCGGCCGCTGGCCGATGCGGAAGAAGAAGCCCCGCCAGGCGTCCTCGTGGCGGCGCAGCTGGTCGAGCAGGTGGTCGATCGCGTCGAAGGAGTAGACGGCTCGCTGTGTGGGCAGCGGCTCCTCGCTCCCACGCCCCTCGCCTTTGCGCCACACCCACGTCTGCAGCGCGCGCCACAGCGACACGGCCTGACGCACCTTGTCGCTGCGCGAGATGAACACGTAGTGCAGATCGGGGAACGCGGCGTTCAGCAGCGAGCCGTCCCCCATCCCGCCGAAGCGCGGTATGCCGCGCATCAGCTCGAGGAAGTCGTCGAAGTAGCTCCACATGAGCTTCGAGCCGAACACGCCGTTGGGTGTGGTGCCCTCCCGCAGCGACGCCGACAGGTGCAGGGCGTAGTCGTCTCGGTTCCACGTGGCGGTGCGTTCGCCCTCGCGGTCGAGCTGGGCGTCGTGGGGTAGCAGGCGGATGACTTCGGGGCTGCGCAGACCCCAGAAGTACTCCCGCGGGCGCCTCGGCACGCCGGTCTCCTTGAGCGCCTCGAAGTACTCGCGAGGGCGCCCGGCGACGCCCGTGCGCTCGAGCGTCTCGCACAGCAGCGTGCTGCCACTGCGTGGGGTCGCGCAGACGAGATAGGAGCGCGTGGGGACCACGGGCTGCGCGTCCGCCTCGGCCGCCACAGGTGGCGTGTCCGGCTGGGGCTCGCCCGAGCTCATGCGATCGTGAGCGTCGGCTCGGTCGCCGAGCGCTGGTCGGGGTCGTTGATCTCCGCTCCCGCGGGCGGGGTCGGATCGCCGTGGAGCAACGGATCGGAGGTCTCCTCCATCCATGCCCGCAGACGCCCGCTCAGCTCGCGACGCACGTGCTCGTGGCTGGGGTCGCCGGCGAGGTTGTCCGCCTCGCCGGGGTCGAACGCGAGGTCGTACAGCTGCTCGAACGCGATCGTACGCTCGCCCCACCCGAGCGACAGCAGCAGGTCCTTGCTGGGCGAGTCGTCGCAGTTGGGCAGGACGGGCTTGGTGCGATCGCCGAAGCGGCGGATGTACTTCCAGCGATCGGTGCGGATCGCGCGCTGCGGCTCGTATGCGGCGTGCCACGTCATCTCGGCGAAGATCTCGTCGCGGACCGCTGCGGTCTCGCCGCGGATCAGCGGCATCAGCGAAACACCCTGGAGGAAGTCCGGACGCTCGATGCCCACAAGCTCGCACAGCGTCGGATACACGTCAATGTGGGAGACGAGCGCGTCGAGCACCTTGCCGCCTTGGAAGCCGCCCGGGCCGCGCACGATCAGCATCACACCGAGCCCGCGGTCGAACAGCGTGGCCTTCGAGCCGGGGAACGCGAGGCCGTGGTCGGTGGTGAACACGATCAACGTGTTGTCCGCGAGGCCGTGCACGTCGAGCGCCTCGAGCACCGAGCCGACGCCCTGGTCGAGCGAGCGCGCGCTCGCCTTGTAAGCGGCCATGTCACGGCGCGTCTCGGGCGTGTCGGGGATGTTGCCGGGCGGCAGCGAGTAGAGCGCGTCGCGCAGCGACGGGGGGTTGAGGAAGTCGCGGTGTGTCTCGAAGAAGCCCACCGACAGGAAGAACGGCTCCGGCGGCGGCCCGGCGAGAACCTCGATGGCGGCGGGGGCGACCGACTCCACGCGCGTGGTCTCGATCTTGATCACCTGGTCGAAGCCGATGATGTCGGGGCGCTTGGCGATGTGCTGCTCGCCGATCAGGATCGAGTGGTAGCCGGCGTTGTGCAGCGGGTGCACCAAGTGCTCGCGGTAGTCGTTGAGCGACCAGCCGCGGTGGGCGAGGCCGAGCATGCCGTTGTTGTGGCCGTACTGCCCCGTGAGCAGGCACGCGCGCGAGGCCGAGCACGTGGGCGCGGCGCAGAAGGCCTTGCGGAACAGAACGCCCTGGTCGGCGAGGCGCTGGATGTTCGGCGTGGGCACCGGGTGGCCGTACGGCTGCACGTAGCGACCGGTGTCGTGCGAGTGCAGGTAGAGGATGTTGGGCGGCTTGGGGGTCATGTGCGGGCCTGTACGAGTGGGCTGTCGACCGGTAGCCTAAACGTTTGTTCAGTCGATAGGTCGAGAATCGCGCACGAGCGGTGCGCGACGGAAAGGAGATACATGGCGCGCATCCTGCTTGACGACACGGAGATCGACGTGTCGGAGGACGTGGAGGACACCCTCAGTCGGATCGTCAACTCGCGAGACGGACTGCGGCTCGGCAGCGGCGCGATCGTGGCGCCGGCGGGCTGGGTGACGTTGACCGCGGCGGACAACGGCGAGGCGCTCTACGTGCAGGTGTCGCGCATCGGATACGTGCGCGAGGGGTAGCTCTCAGACCTGCTCGCCCGGTTCGTCGGGCGCGGCGACGGCGAAGATGATGTGGCGGCGGGCGACGGAGAGGTAGGCGTGCAGCTCCACCGGCCCGCCCTCGCGTGGCGCGACTGTGACGTCGGTGAGCGTTATGAAGTCGCGCTCGGCGGCGTTGAGCACGTCGGACACGCGGCTGCGAAAGCCGTCCCGCGCGAGCGTGAGCACCCCCTCGATGCGGTGGTACTCGGTCTCGAGCCGCACGCGCTCCTTGCGGCGGTCGATGCCCGGTGCCTCGTCCTCGACCTGTGGCTCCTCCTCGTTGCTCATGCGCTCATTATCGGGCCTCGCGCCGGGCGTGTGCGCAACGGGTGCGTTCAGCGCGTGACGGTGTACGTCTTGGCGATGGTCGTGCGCAGCCCTGTGGGGCCCGTCGCGACGATCCTCACACGCGCTCGCATCGCGCTGTGACGGCCGAGCGCGCGGCGCAGCCGTCTGAGCGATCTCGGACTCACGCGCAGCCGCACATGACCCGCATGGGCGGCGGACAGCGTGCGTGCGACAGTCACGAGCCGCACGCTCCGGTGTCGGCCGAGCGGTGTGAGCGTGGCGCTGACGAGGATGCTGCAGTCGCGCGCGCAGCTGACGTTGAGCGCGACGGCGCGGCGAGCGAGCACGGCTCCCCTGCGCAGCAGGCTCACGCGCAGCACCGGCGCGACGTTCAACGGCGGCGGCCACGCGCCCGCGGGCAGACAGCCGGTGGGCGCGGGGTTGGCGAGGCTGAAGCGCTGCACGCGGTTGTTGTTCGTGTCGGCGACGTACACCGCGCCGTCGCATCCCACCGCGATGGCGCTCGGCTGGGAGAGGTCCCCGGGCGCGATGCCTCGCAGACCCCATTTGGCGAGTGGGTTTCCGGCGGCGTCGAGCACCTGCACGCGGTTGTTCCTGACGTCGAGGACGTACTGGCGTCCCGCGCCGTCGACGGCGATTGGGTTGAACGGCGAGCCGTTGAGCGGCGTGGCGGCGATGAGGTTGCCTAGGAAGGTGCCGTCGCCCCACAGGTCCGCGATCCGCGAGTGCCCGGTGTCGTCGACACCCACGGAGCCGCTGGGGTCGACGGTGATGGCGCCGGGAGCGTCGAAGCCGGTGTACCCACCGCCTGCGCCCGTCCACTGTTCGACATAGGGGCCGGCGCCGGGAGCGAACACCTCGACGCGATTGCCGACGGTGTCGGACACGAGCAGCCTGCCGGTGGGGTCGACCGCGAGTCCGCGCGGACCCGTCATCTGCCCCGGCCCGCGCGCGGAGGCGCCGAGCGTGCGCAGGTAGGCGCCGTTGGCGTCGAACACCTGCACGCGGTCGTTGGCGGTGTCGGCGACGTACGTGTCGCCGGCGGGGTCGCTGGCGAGCGCGCGCGGGAACGCGAGCTGCCCAGTCCTGGTGCCGTATTCGCCCCACGCGCCGAGGAAGCCGAGCTGCGGCGAGAGCTTGACCACGCGCGCGTTGATGTTGTCCGCGACGTAGGCGTTGCCGGCGGCGTCGAGCGCGATGCCATAGGGGAAGCTGAACTGACCGGCGCCCGCGCCGTGCGTGCCGGCTTCGGCTTCGTAGGCGCCTTCGGGGTTGAATTTCTGGACGCGGTGGTTGTCGTCGTCGGCGACAAGCACCTCGGTCGCGTTCGCCGCGAGCCCGCGCGGGTAGGCGAACTGTCCGGGAAGCGATCCGTGGGTGCCCCACTGCAGCGGTTCGCCGCCTTCGAGGTTGAAGCGCTCGATGCGGTGGTTGTCGGTGTCGGCGACGTAGACGTGGTTGCCCGCCACGGCGATGCCGCCGCCGGGAGGCTGGACGAAGTTCTGAGTGGAGCCGAAGTTGAACCGGCCGAGCGCGGTGCCGCTGCCGCCCCAGGAGGCGAGGAAGGCGCCGTTCGGGTCGAACTTCTGGATGCGATCGTGGCTGGAGTCGACCACGTACACGTCGCCGGCGGCGTCCGTTGCGAGGCCGCCGATCGGGCCGAACTGCCCGTGCCCGCCGCCGTATGAGCCCCACTGCGTCTCGAACGCGCCCGCGGCGGTGAACTTCTGCACCACGTAGCTGAGCTGGTCGGCGACGTACACGTCGCCGGCGGCGTCGACGGCGACGGCCTCGGGGAAGCGCAGGACCGATTCTCCGCGCTGGCCGATGCTCTGCACGGATATGTACGGGCAGGCGGGCTGCGCGCCGGAGCCGGGGCAGGCTTCGGCGTGTGCGCTGCCGGTGGCGCTCGCGCAGGCCCACAGGAGCACGACGACGAGCGCGAGCGAACGGCGAGGTGGCGAAAGCGTCATCGTCGGGTGGAACACGGCTGGGGCGCGGGTGTTGCGCATGCCCACGCCAGGGCCGCTGGCGTTCTCTTTAAGAGATCCGCTCGGGCGTGCGTGCCGCGAGCCCGGAGCGCGCCGCGAGCGCGACGGCCGGGCCGTTCTCGGGCGCGGCGGGTGCGTTGCGCTCTTCGCGCACGATGTACAGCGGACGGTGCTTGACCTCGTCGTAGATGCGTCCGACGTACTCCCCGATCACGCCGAGCGCGATCAGCTGGATGCCGCCGAGCAGCAGGATGGCGATCGTGATCGAGCCGAAGCCCGGCAGGTAGGAGTCGAAGATCCGCAGCACGATCACCACGGGGATCGCGATGAAGGCGAGGCCCGCGGAGAGCATGCCCACGTAGGTTGCGAGTTGCAGTGGCACATGTGAGAACGACGCGATCGCGTCGAGCGAGAAGCGCAGCATCTTGCGCAGCGTGTACTTCGTCTCGCCCGCGTGGCGCGCGTCGCGCTGGTATGAGACGGCGGTCTGGTTGAAGCCCACCCACACGGTCATCCCGCGCAGGAAGCGCGAGCGCTCGCCCATCGCGAGCAGCGCGTCGAGCGCGCGGCGGTCGAGCAGGCGGAAGTCGCCGGAGTTGGGCTCGAGGTCGACCTGCGCGAGCTTGTCGAACAGCTTGTAGAACCACGAGGCGGTGGCGAGCTTGAACTTGGTCTCGCCTTCGCGCTGCTTGCGCACCGCGTACACCACGTCCGCCCCCTGGCTCCACTGGGCGATCATGTCGGGGATCAGCTCGGGCGGATCCTGCAGGTCGGCGTCGATCATCGCGACGACGTCGCCCACGGCGTGCTCGAGTCCGGCGGTGAGGGCGGCCTGGTGGCCGAAGTTGCGCGACAGGTGCACCACGCGCACGCGCGGGTCCGCGGCGGCGAGACGATCCAGTAACTCGGGGGTGTTGTCGGAGCTGCCGTCGTTGACGAGCACCAGCTCGAACTCGTAGTCGGCGATCGCGTCGGTGGCGCGACGGACGAACTCCTCGATCAGATCCTCCTCGTCGTACACCGGCGCGACGAGGCTGAGGAGGGTGGGGGTGCGAAGTTGGGTGTCCGGCATGTGTTGGCGACTACTCTCTTACCTGCGCCTAAGCTGCCGCTCAATTTATCGTTCATCCTGTGTAGGCGATGCCCTTGGAGACCGTCGAGTCGCAGCAGCCGACCACCAGCGTAGCGGCACCGCCGCGCTCGTCGCGGGCGGCGATGCTCATCCAGTTCATCAAGTTCGGGATCGTCGGGGTGTCGAACACGACGCTCACGTTCGTGGTGTACACGCTGCTGTTGAAGGGGTTCGGCGTGTGGTACCTGCTGGCGTCCGCGATCGGGTTCGCGGTTGGCGCGACGAACGGGTTCCTGCTCAACCGGCGTTGGACGTTCCGCGAGCATGTGGGCGACTCGCTCACGCCGGTGCGCTGGGCGATCGTGCAGAGCGGCGGGCTGGCGATCAACGAGGGGCTGCTCTACGCGCTGGTGGACGGCGCGAGCTTCGACAAGCTGGTGGCGCAGGCGATGGCGATCGTCGTGGTTACCGTGAGCACGTTCCTCGTCAACCGCGCGTGGACGTTCCGCGTGCATGCGCCGGCGTCCGACGCGCCGCCGCCGGCTCCCTAGCGGAAGACGGCCATGAGCGAGAGCCCAGCCGGGATGCGCCCGCCTCGGGCGATCAGCGCGGCCTCGAGGTTGAGGGGCTGTTCGAGCGCGGTGTTGAGCGGATGGGGCGGGATCCACAGGTCGAGGCTCGACTCGGTCGTCTTGCGGCTGAAGCGGTCGAGTACGCGCAGGAGGATCGCGGCGGGCAGGAGCAGCGAGTTGAAGTAGGTGGTGCGCGTCTGGCGCCAGCCGGCCTGCTCGGCGGCCCGCTGGAGCGAGCGGCGCGTGTAGCGGCGGTGGTGGTGGTTGATCTCGTCGTGCCCACTCCACAGCCACTGGTAGGCGGGGACGGTCACAAGCAGCTGCCCGCCCGGGGCGACCGTGCGACGCAGCTCGCGCAGGGCGCCGAGGTCGTCCTCGAGGTGCTCGATCACGTCGAGGCTGACCGCGAGGTCGAAGCTGTCCTCGGCGAAGGGCATCTCGAGCACCGAGCCTTCGACGACCTCGCCGGCGTTGCGGGCGCGGGCGAGCGCGACGCTCGTGTCGGAGAGCTCCACTCCGGTGACGGCGCCGAAGCGGGCGAGCTCGACCATGTTGCGTCCGCTGCCGCAGCCGGCGTCGAGGATGCGCGCGTGCGCGGGCAGGCCCAGCGCGGCGATCGCGCCGTCGAGCACCTTGCGTCGGCCCGCGTACCACCAGTGGCGGTCCTCCACCTGGTGGGTCTGAAGCTCGTAATCCCTGTCCATGAGGGCCCATCTTTTCGTATTGGGGCACCCTCGCGCGCTGCGGCTGTGCCCGGCGAGGGGTCAGGGGGCGGCTGAGAGGGCGCCGCGAATGGCGTAGCGGACCCGACCGCCTTCGCCGCGCCAGGCCGCGACCGCCGCGTCGTCGCTGGGGTCGAGCGCAACGGTTGCGTCGTTGTTGGGCCCGGGCGGCGCGACCTGTTCGGGGGCCCCGAACCGTGTGCGCCCGGCGGACACGTCGAGCCCGCGGGCGGAGAGGATCGCCTGCCGGCTCATGTCCGGCGCGCCGCCGCCGGTCTGCTGCGGCTCGGTCCACAGCGCGAGCGCCTCGCCGTCGGGTCCGGGAGCGAACGCGGCGAGCAGCGCGTCCACTCCGGGCGTGGCGATCGTGCTCGCATTTCCGACTCCGGTCGCGTTGACGGCCGCGGTGCGCACCGCCCACCTTCCGTGCGCGGCGCCCGCCCACGCGAGCATCACGCTCTCGGTGCTGAGACGCACGAGTGTGGGGGAGCCAGGCGGAGAGGAGAGCCCGTCCGGGTCGCGGAAGCGCTCGAGCAGTCGTGGCGCGCCGAAGCGCACGCCCGCCGCCGAGCGATCCACGTAGACACTCGTCTCACCGGCGTTGTCTTCCGCCCAAGCGACGGTCGCGCGATTGGCGTCGCTGAGCAGGGCGGAGATCCGCACGTGCGCGCCGACGTGCGCGAGCCGTTGCGTCGGGCTGTTCGCGCCGGAGGCGGGCAGGTCGTGCGCATAAAGGACGCCGCGCTGTGCCCACACGGTCATCGCATCGGTGCGATAGTCGAGCGCGAGCGCAAGCCGGCTCGTGGCGTGTGCCGCTCCGGCGCCGGCCGAGAGTCGTGAGGAGAGGACGTTGGAGTAGTAGCGCTCGACCCCCACGCCCGGGCCGCCGGCGCTCACACCACGACCCGTTGCCGGAGTGAAGGCGACCCCGACGTCGCCAAGGTAGGCGGTCGTGAGCGCGAGCGGCGCCGGGGATCCTTCGAAGCTCGACAGCGAGGAGAAAGCTCCACCGGCGCGTCCCTGGATCAGCAGCCCGTGTTGCTGGCCGGCCGGCGAGGCTCCGGCGATCGCGATCTGCCCGTGTGGAGCTGTGGCGACCTTGAGCGGACCGCGCAATGTGATCGGCTGCCCGACTGCTTCGCGGGGCATGGTCGACGTGCCCGGAGCGTCGCCTGCGCCAATTGCGGCGAGGCGTGCGCCCTCGCGGCCGGGGCAGCCCGGCGCGGCGTCCCACACGATCGCCCCCGGACCGGTCGCGTGACTGGGGGTGTCGCTCGGGAACACGACCTTCGGTGGGCCGACCGCTGGGCACGGTGCGAGCGGCGCCGCCGCCGGCGACCACGGTGCGGCGCCGGCGGCGATGGCTAGCAGGGACGTGAGGTTCAACTGGCGAGCGCCGAGCGCAGGAAGTCGACCGTGCGTCCCCACGAGAGCTGCGCGAGCGCCTCGTCGTAGGTGCCGAGGCGGTTGGTGTCGTTGAAGAACGCATGCCCCGCGCCGTCGTAGTAGTGGAACGTCGTCTCCACGCCCGCGTCGCGCAGCTCGGACTCGAGCTGCTGCGCGTGCTCGAGCGGGATGAATTCGTCGGCGGTGCCGAAGTGGCCGAGCACGGGCCCTTCGATCTTCGTGAAGTCGGGCTTGCCGTGAGGCATCACGTAGTAGTAGGTCACGGCGGCGGAGATGTTGGGGCACGTGGCGGCCGCCCAGATCGAGAGGCCTCCGCCGAGACAGAAGCCGAGCGAGCCGACGCCGGGGCCCTCTACTCCGGGCTGCGAGCGCAGATACTCCGCCGCGCCGCACATGTCCTTCTCGACCTGGTCCATCGACAGCGCCATCATCTTCTGCTGGGCCTCGCTCGGCTGCGCGGTGGTCTCGCCGCGGTAGAGGTCGGGCGCGAGCGCGTAGAAGCCCTCGGCGGCGAGGCGGTCGCAGATCGAGCGGATGTGCTCGTCGAGGCCCCACCACTCCTGCAGCACGATCGTCGCGGGACCACGCTCGCCGGCGGGAACGGCGAGGTAGCCGGGCGTGGTGCCGTCGCCGGCGGGGAAGTCGATGTCTGGCATGGGTACGTCTCCTTTTATCAAGTGTGGTGTTCGCCGAGGGCGTGACGGCGCAATACTCTCGCGAGAACTTATCCGCCGGATCACGAAAGGCAAACACCGTGGATGCCGTGAACCATCAGTTTCAGCTCGCAGCGCGTCCCGTCGGCCTGCCCAAGCCGAGCGACTGGCACTACGCCGAGGCGCCGATCTCCCAGCCTGGCGACGGCGAGGTGCTCGTGAAGATCCAGTACGTCTCACTCGACCCGGCGATGCGCGGCTGGATGAACGAGAGCCGCTCCTACATCGCGCCCGTGGGGATCGGCGACGTGATGCGCGCGTTCGCGGCGGGCGAGGCGATCGCGTCGAACGACCCCGACATCGCGGTCGGCGATCACGTGGGCGGTCTGCTCGGGGTCCAGGAGTACGCGGTGGCGCACGGCAAGACGGTGTTCAAGCTCGACACTTCGCTCGCGCCGCTGCCGGTGTACCTGGGGACGCTCGGCATGCCCGGGGTGACGGCGTACTTCGGCCTGCTCGACATCGGCCGTCCCGAGGCGGGCAACACGGTGGTGGTGTCCGGAGCGGCGGGCGCGGTCGGCGGCCTGGTGGGCCAGATCGCGAAGCTGAAGGACTGCCGCGTGGTGGGGATCGCGGGCGGACCGGAGAAGTGCCGCGGCCTCGTGGAGGACCTCGGCTTCGATGCGGCCATCGACTACAAGGCGCAGGACGTGAGCGCCGCGCTCGGCGAGCACTGCCCGAACGGGATCGATGTGTTCTACGACAACGTCGGCGGCGAGATCCTCGACGCCGCGCTCGCGCACCTGGCGAGGCGTGCGCGCGTGGTGATCTGCGGCGCGATCTCCCAGTACAACGCGACGGACGCGATGAAGGGCCCGTCGAACTACCTCGCGCTGCTGGTCAACCACGCGAGCATGACCGGCTTCACCATGGGGGACTACCTCGACCGCTACATGGAGGCCGTGACGGAGATGGCCGGCTGGCTGGCGAGCGGCAAGCTGATCTCGCGCGAGGACGTCGCGGAGGGCCTCGAGAGCTTCCCCGACACGCTGCTGCGGCTGTTCCGGGGCGAGAACACCGGCAAGCTGGTGCTGAAGATCGCCGACTGAGCGCCGGCGGGGCGTGCGTCCTACGGCTTGAGGACGTGCGCCTTGGCGGGGTCGATGCGCCCGTCGAGGAGGTCGAGATAGGCGCTCTGTAGCGCCTCGCCGCCCTCGGCGTGGATCACCTCGAGCCAGCCGGAGCACCATTCGGCGTACGGGCGCCACGCGTCGGCGAGCCGCTGCTCGAAGCCCTCGCGGCCCCAGTCGGCGGTGCGCTTGCTGACGCGGTCGGGCGCGAAGAAGAACGTGGGGCGTGGGCCGGGCAGTGTGTCCGGCACCGCCCCCATGCGGTCGTGGTGGGTGGCGCCGACGACGGCGGAGTGGGCGAGGTCCTCGCGGTAGTGCTCGTGGACGGCGGAGCGCACCTCGGCGTCGCCGGCCATGTCGACGTACACCGCGCGTCCCTGCGGGAGCGCGTCTAGCTCGTCGTAGGCGAGCACGTGGTCGTACACCCCGAGATCGCGCGTGAACGGGGCGGAGCGCGCGGAGGTGAGCCCGACGACGTCGATGCCCTCGCGGCGCGAGAGCAGGAACGCGAGCGCGCTGGAGGTCTTGCTCGACGCGCTGGAGAGGACCGCGACCTCGGCGCCGAACATGTCGCCGTCGGCGAGGAAGTCGTCGATCAGATAGGAGGTGAAGAACAGCGGTCGCAGCAGCATCTGCAGGTCCTCGGTGTCCGCTGAGTAGACCGGGTCGGCGTCGACGCGCACGTAGCCGTTGTACGCGGGCGGGAGCTTCGCGCGATGCGCGGCGGCGTCGGTGAACCCGTGCGCGCCCACGCGCGCGGGCGTGACGACGAGCTCGCTCGACGGCGGCAGGTAGCCGTAGACGCGCGTGCCCACCTCCAGCTCGGGAACGCGGCTGGCGCTGACGTCGGCGAACCCCCACACCGGCATGTGACCCCAGCCCTCCTCGGCGGGGAAGAAGCCCCAGTAGGACATCGCCTCGCCGAACATCGCGTAGGTGATGTTGTTCGCGCTCAGGCCGAAGCTCGACACGGCGAGCTTCGCCTGGCCCTCCTCCAGCTCGGCCGGCTCGCTCTCCACGACGCGGCAGTTGTGCAGGTCGTCCTTGGCGATCAGGAAGTCCATGTAACGCGCAGCTTACGCGCCCGCGGGGGTCTCGGCTAGATCGAGGCGCTCGAGCATGCGGGTCTCGCGCGGCAGTAGCCCGAGGACGAACGCGACGAACGCGAGCACCGAGCCGCCGATCAGCACGTTGACGGTGCCGAGTGCTTCGGCGAGCGGTCCAGCGGCGATATAGCCGAATGGCAGCAGCGCGTAGGAGACCATCCAGTCGTAGGAGCTGACGCGCGAGAGCGAGCCGGGCGGGATCCGTTCGGCGAGCGCGGTCATCCACCACACGTTGAACAGCGCGATGCCCATGCCCGCGAGCACCGCCGCGGGGAGCACGAGCACGAGGGTGACTCCGGTTGCGTAGAGGACCGCGTCGAGCGGCCACACGAGCATCGCGAGCATCGCGAGGCGCATCGGGTGTCGCGGGCGCCAGCCGATTCCGACGATCGAGCCGATGATCGTGCCGAAGCCGATCGACGCCTCGACCACCCCGTATACCGACAGGTGGCCGTACTGCTGGAGCGCGATCGCGGGGCCGAGCACGAACCACGGCGCGAGGCCGCAGCACAGCGCGACGCTGAACGACGCGAGCGTCGCCCACACCCACGCCCGCGCGCGCACCTCGCGAGCGCCCGCGCGCACCTCCGCCCACACGCTCTTGCGCGGAGCTGGCGCCTGCGCGGCGGAGGTCGTCGTCCCTGTGAGCTGTGATTGCCGAACCGCGCGCGCTCGTGGGCGCACGCGTGTGAGGAAGGCGGCGCTGAGCAGGAACGTGGCGCTGTCGAGCGCGAACGCCCAGCCGGCGCCCGCGCCGAGCACGAGCGCGGTGGCGAGCGTGGGGCCGGCGAATTCGGCGAAGTTGTTCGACATGCCCGTGATTGCGGTCGCCTGCTGGATGTCCTCCTCCGCGACGGTTTGCGGCAAGAGACCCTCGGCGGCGGGCCGGAAGAACGCCTCCGCTGCGCCGAACACGATCTCGATCGCGACCAGCTGCCAGATCCGGACGGAGCCGACGAAGATCAGCACCGCGAGCAGCGCGTGGAGCGCGAAGCGGATGAGGTCGGTGGCGATCATCACCCGGTGGCGCGGCAAGCGGTCGGCCCACACGCCGCCGATCAGCAGGAACGCGACGAGTGAGAGCGCGTGCGCGCCCAGCACCAGCCCGAGGTCGGTGGCGCTGCCGGTGAGCTGCACGACGTAAAGCGCGAGCGCGACCAGCACGATGAAGTCGCCGATCGCGCTCGTGGACTGCGCAAGCCACAGCGAGCGGAAGTCGCTCCCGCGCAGAACCCGTCTCATCTCGCCGAGGCTTGACTTCACCCCAGCCAGCTTGACGCGTTCCGCGGATTCAGGCGGGAACGGGTGCCGCGCGGCGCTCCGCGAGGCGCTGCTCGGCGTAGGCGCGGCCGCGCTCGGCGTCGCCGGTGGCGAACGTGGCGATGTCCGCGAGTGTGACGACGCGGCCGAGCGCGCCCCACGTGCCGTCTGGGATCTCGGGCGTAAAGACCCACACGCGCGAAGGGTCGCGGTCGTGGGCGCCCTGCTCCGCGTCGAGCACCGCCTCGGTGATGCTCGCGACCATCCCCTGGCGGCGCTCGGGGTCGTACTGCCCCTCGGGCACGGACGCGACGAAGCGGTAGCGGGGCGTCTCGGCGCGTGAGCCGGCGACGTACACGTCCTGCGGGCGGTGAACGAACAGCCACGCGATCGAGCGCACCTGCGGGTTGGTCGGATCGGCGCCCTCGTGGGTGATGAGGATGTCGGTGAGGTCGGCGAGCAGCCGCTCCTCGGCCTCGGGTGTGAGCGCTCCTGCGGGGATGTATGCGTCGAGCATCGGCATGCGATGAGCCTCCTGTGAGTCACTTTCTTTATAAGAGCGAGCTGTCGCGGCGACCATAGCGGAGTAACTCCTCTTATGCAAGCGATACACTGCGCGCATGAAGCGAACGTCCCTCGCCAACCAGCCGTGCTCGATCGCGCGGACGCTCGACGTGGTCGGCGAGTGGTGGGCGCCGCTGATCCTGCGCGACGTCGCCTACGGCGTTCGCCGCTTCGGCGAGATCCAGGACGACCTCGGCATCTCCGCGAACGTGCTCGCCGACCGCCTTGGGGCGCTCGTGGCGGCGGGGGTCCTCGAGACGCACGTCTACCAGCAGCGCCCTGAGCGCCATGAGTACCGGCTGACGGAGAAGGGCGCCGACCTGATTCCAGCGCTGCTGGCGCTGATGCAGTGGGGAGACCGCTGGACGTGGCCGGGCAAGCGGGGGCCTGTGCGGGTGGTGCACCACGACTGTGGGCAGGAGGTCAGCGTGGAGGTGCGCTGTGAGACCTGCGACCGAGAGCTGGAGATGGGGGAGCTGCGCGCGAAGCCGCGGCGGGGAGTGGTGGAGGAGCCGGGCGAGGGAGATCCGGGGCGGCTGTCGGGGATGCGGCTGCAGGCCAGTCGGGAGGGGGCGCGGCTGGAGGCGTAGGGCTCAGGCCCTCAGACCTCGCCGTCCCAGTAGTCGACCGCGCCATCCGCGCGGCGCAGCATCACGTTGTCGTCGGGGTTGCCGGGCCAGACGCCGATCTTGTCGCTGTCCGGATACACCGCGACGGAAGGCTCGCGTGCGCTGGAGAACATCATGATCCGCGCGCTCGACTCGGACTTGTTGGAGACCCTGTGGGCGCCGTCGGGGCCGGGTGGGAAGCAGACGATCTCGCCGCGTTCGAGCGTCTCCTCGCCAGATGGGATGCGGACGACGACGCTGCCGTCGAGCACCACGAGCCACTCCTCCTCGTACTCGTAGTGATACGGGCACAAAGCCTCGCCCCGAGGCAACTCGAAGACCTTGACCGCGAGCGCTTGGCCGCCGACGGCCTTGCCGACCCGCGCCATCGCGGCGCGATATCCTGCCGGGTCGCTCTCGTCAAACTCGCACTCGTCGCTGAAGATGTTCGCTCGGCGCATACGCCGATGCTACTTGCGCTTGGCTTGGTGCTCCAGCACCTTCCCGAACGCGTCCTCCAGCTGGGTGGTCATCCGCTGCTTGAACAGCGCGAGCAGCGCCTCCGAGGCCATCGGTCGCAGCGAGTTGACCGCGTCGGTGAGCTCGTCCCAGCGCTCGTCCGGACGGCCGGCGGCCTCGAAGGGCTCCCACAGCTCGCGGATGAACAGCTTGGTGAACGCGCGCGAGATCGACTCGCAGTCGCGGCTCATGCGCTCCACAAGCGACAGCGCGGCGCGCAGCGGGATGCCGAGGGCGGTGACCTCTTCGGCGGCGCTCAGCAGTGCGGGGCTTGGGACTTCGAAGCGGTCGTCCCCGAGCGGCACGAGCAGTTTGAGCTTGATCACTCGCTCGGTGTCCTTGTGGGCGACGGGGCCGAAGCGCTTCTCCAGTTCCTCCGCGGTGATGAACTCGGGCGTCTCGGGCTCATACGGTGCGGTTACCGCGGCGCGCAGGCCGAGCAGGCGACCGGCGAGGCCATCGGAGCCGCTGAGCAGTCGCTCGATCGCGGCAAGGTTGAAGCCGTCGGCCTGTAGGTCGAGGATCAGCTTGAGCCGTGCGACGTGGTCGGCGTTGTAGTAGCCGATGCGTGCACGAACCTCCGGAGCGGGTAGTAGTCCCCGTGTGTGGTGGTTGCGGATGTTGCGAACCGACATGCCGACCTCGGCGGCGAGCTGCTCGACGGTTAGGTTGTTACCGGGGGTCGAGCCGTTCTGCTTCTTGGTCGCCGGTGTTTTGGGGGCGGTCTCTGTGTTTGTCGTCACAGTTGGAGGATACCACGTTTGATGTACCCTCATTTGAGGTAACATTAACTCGCGTCATGACTTTCATCCTTCATCCATCGAGCGAGAGCAGCGGCCCTGGTGGCGCCCGTGGCTGAACGCGGCGCCGTGCCCCAGGTCTCCGCCGGGCGCCGTAGGGCGCTGGGGCTGATCCGCTCGTTCACCTCGCCGCTGCTGCCGGACGACTACCTCGAGCTGATCAACCCGCTGTGGTCGACGCGCGAGCTGCGCGGGCGCATCGAACGCGTCGAGCGCGAGACCGCGGAGGCGGTGACGGTGCTGATCAAGCCAGGGTGGGAGTGGCTGGGCCATCGGCCCGGTCAGTACGTGCGGCTGGGCATCGCGGTCGATGGCATCCATCACTGGCGCGCGTACTCGCTCACCTCCGACCCCGCGCGCCCCGACGGCTGCATCGCCATCACCCCCAAGCTGGTCGAGGGCGGGAAGGTGACGCCGTTCCTCTGCGGGGACGTGCGCCCCGGCACGGTTGTCCGTCTCGGCGGCGTGGAAGGGAGCTTTGTGCTCCCCGATCCGCTGCCCGAGCGGCTGCTGTTCGTGAGTGCGGGCAGCGGGATCACGCCGATCATGAGCATGCTCCGCAGCCTCGACCGCGCGGGCGGGCTGCGCGACGTGGTGCACGTGCACTGCGAGCGCGACGCCGAGCGGGTGATCTTCGGCGGCGAGCTGCGCGATCTGAGCGAGCGCGCGCCCGGCTACACGCTCCACGAGCAGCTCAGCGGACAACAGGGTCGCCTGAGCGCGGAGCGCCTGCAGGAGCTGTGTCCCGACTGGCGCGAGCGCGAGACGTTCCTGTGTGGCCCGGGCGGGCTGTTGGACGCGATGAGCGAGCACTGGCAGCTCGACGGCGATCCCGCGCGTCTGCACGTGGAGCACTTTCAGCCGCACTTGGCGGTCGGCGACGGCGAGCGCGGCGCGGGCGGGGCGATTCGCTTCTGCAAGAGCGGCGTGGACGCGGCGAGCGACGGCGAGCAGCCGATCCTCGTGGCGGGCGAGAACGCGGGGGCTGAGCTTCCGTTCGGCTGTCGCATGGGCATCTGCCACAGCTGCGTGGGGCGTCTGCGCACTGGGCAGGTTCGCGACCTGCGCACCGGCCGCGTGCACGGCTCGCCTGGAGAACTGCTGCGCACCTGCGTCAACGCGCCCGAAGGCGCGATCGAGATCGACCTATGACCGGCCTCCGAGCACCTCTGACCATCCACGAGCGAAGGATCTGAGACATGTCAGCCACAACAGCCGAGCGCCCTGTGACGGAGCGCACCGCCGATGAGCCTGAGAACCCGCTCGCGAACCTGACGACCGAGCAGCTGGAGCAGCTCGGCCGCGAGTTCGACGCGATCCACGACGAGGTCTACGCGGACCTCGGCGATCGCGACGCGCGCTACATCCGCTCCACGATCAAGCTCCACCGCCATCTCGTGCTGGCCTCGCGCTTGCTGCTGATGGGCTCGCGCAAGCGGCCGCTTTGGCTGGCGGGCACGACTGCGCTGTCGCTGGCGAAGATCCTCGAGAACATGGAGATCGGCCACAACGTGATGCACGGCCAGTGGGACTGGATGAACGACCCGGACATCAACTCCCAGAACTGGGACTGGGACACGGCCTCGCCGGCGGACGCGTGGCGGCACTCGCACAACTACGAGCACCACACGTTCACCAATATCCGCGGCAAGGATCGCGACCTCGGCTACGAGATCATGCGCATCGACCCGCATCAGAAGTGGCACCCGGTTTACCTGCTCCAGCCCTTCTACAACCTGCTGCTGATGGGCTTCTTCGAGTGGGGCGTGGCGATGCACGACCTCAACCGCGGCGCGATCCACTCGGGCGAGAAGTCGAAGGAGCAGGTGCTCGAAGAGCTGAAGGCGATCGGCGTCAAGGCGCGCGATCAGATCGTCAAGGACTACGCCGCGTTTCCCGCGCTCTCGGCGCTGGCGGCGCTCGCGACCAGTCGCGGGTCGGTGGCGTCGGGGCGGAGCTCGTTCAAGTCGACCATGACGGCAAACTTCACCGCCAACATCGTGCGCAACATGTGGGCCTACTCGATCATCTTCTGCGGCCACTTCCCCGACCAGACCTACACGTTCAGCGAGGAGGAGGTCGCGGACGAGACCCGCGGCGGCTTCTACGTGCGTCAGCTGCTCGGCTCGGCGAACATCGACGGCGGCCCGGTCTTCCACCTGCTCGCGGGCAACCTCAGCTTCCAGGTCGAGCACCACCTGTTCCCCGACATGCCCTCCAGCCGCTACGCGGAGATCGCGCCGAGGGTGCGCGACATCTGCCGCCGCTACGGCCTCCCCTACAACACGGGTCCGCTGCACAAGCAGCTCGGCACCGTCCACCGCACGATCCTGCGACTGGCCTTCCCCGGCGGCAGGTCACGTCCCAAGCCTGGGCCGTACCGGCCGAGCGAGGTCTAGTCGCAGCCGGTGATGCCGCCGTCGAGCGGGATCACCGTGCCGGTGAGGTAGGCGCCGGCGCGCGAGGCGAGGAACTGCACGAGCCCCGCGACGTCGTCGGCGCGCCCGATGCGTCCGAGCGGCACGGACTGCTCGACCGCCTCACGCGTCTCGGGGTTGTCGAGGATGAAGGCCATCATCTTGCTCTCGAATGGCCCCGGAGCTATCGCGTTGACGGTGATGTGCTCGGAGGCGAGGCGCTTGGCGAGGTGGCGGGTGAGCATGTGGACGGCGGCCTTCGACGCGCTGTAACTGAAGTTCTCCACGGCAGGCGTGCGCAGGCCGTCGATCGAGCCGATGTTGATCACGCGCGCGGGGTCGTCGGCTTCGGCCGCGGCGCGCAGCGCGGGCAGCAGCGCGACGGTGAGGTGGAAGACGCCCTCGACGTTGGTGTGCATGACCTTGTCCCAGCCGGTCGCGGGGAAGTCCTCGATCGGCGCTCCCCAGACGACGCCGGCGTTGTTGACGAGGATGTCGAGCGCCTGAAAGCGCGAGTGGGTCTCTGCGGCGAGCGCCGCGGCGCCCTCGGGTTTCGAGACGTCGCCGACGATCGCCTCGCACTCGCCGTGCTCGCTCAGCAGTCGCGCGGCCGCCTCGACGTCTTCGCGCTTGCGCGAGGAGATGATCACGCGCGCGCCCGCCTGCACGAGGCCGCGGGCGATCATCAGGCCGATGCCGCGCGATCCGCCGGTGACGAGCGCGGTCTTGCCGGATACGTCGAAGAGGTCGCTCATCGCTAGTCGGCGAACTCCGCGGGACGCTTCTCGAGGAACGCGCCGATCGCCTCGGGTACGGCCTGGCCGAAGGTGCTCATGATCTGCTGGCGGTCCTCGTACTCGACCGCGGCCTGCTCGGAGGGGATCTCCAGCGCCGTCCAGATCCCGCGCTTGGTCAGCCGCACGCCCCACGGCGCGAGCGACGCGATCTGCTGCGCGCTCTCGAGCGCTCGCTCGAGCAAACGATCGCCCTCGACGACGTCGGCGACGAGCCCGATCCGCAGCGCCTCCTCGGCGTCGACCCTGCGGCCGGTGAGCATCAGCTCGTGCGAGCGCGACGCGCCGATCAGGCGCGGCAGCAGCCAGCTGGTGCCCATGTCGCAGTTCGACACGCCTATGTTGATGAACGCCGCGCGGAACACCGCGGCGGTGCTCGCGTAGCGGATGTCGCTGCCGAGGCTCAGCGCGAGGCCGAACCCCGCGGCGGGGCCGTTGACGGCGGCGATCACCGGCTGCGGCAGTGCGCGCAGCTCGAGGATCAGCGTGGACATGTGCTGCTGGTTGCCGAGGCGGTCGCGCGATTCGTCGTTGCCGTCGTTCCCCGGTGCGGCGCCGTAGCCGTGGAGGTCGAGGCCCGCGCAGAAGCCGCGGCCGGCGCCGGTGAGGATCACGGCGCGGCACGAGCGGTCGGCCGCGATCGCGCGCAGCTGGCCGTGCAGCTCCTCGCACAGCTCGGCGTTCATCGTGTTGAGCTGCTCGGGCCGGTTGAGCGTCAGCTGACGAACGTGCGGGGCGGGTTCGTCGACGAGCAGCAGAGCGGTCATGGCGAGCGCTGATACTACGCGCTGGGGTGTGTGTGAGACTGCCGCGCGTGCACGCGAGCGGGACGAGGGTGGCGGTTGTGGGCCACGTCGAGTGGGTGCAATTCGCACACGTGGATCACGTGCCCGTGGCGGGCGAGGTGGTCCACGCGGGAGAGCCGTTCGAGGAGCCCGCGGGAGGGGGAGCGGTGGCGGCGGTGCAGCTCGCGCGCCTCGCGGGCGGGGCGACGCTGTTCACGGTGCTCGGCGACGACGAGCACGGCCACCGCTCGGTGGAGCGTCTGAGCGAGCTCGGGGTCGAGGTTCGCGCTTCGTTCGTGTCCACGCCGACACGCCGCGCGGTGACGCTGGTGGACGACGCGGGCGAGCGCACGATCACGACGTTCGGCCCGCGCCTGGATCCGCCGGGCGACGCGGGCGACGAGCAGTGGGAGGGGCTGGCTGATCTGGACGCGGTGTACTTCACCGCGGGTGACGTGGGCGCGCTGCGCAGGGCGCGCGCGGCGACACGGGTGCTCGTCGCGAGCCCTCGTGCGCGCAGTGCGCTCGGTCACGGCGTGGAGCTGGATGCCCTGGTGATGAGCGGTCACGACGCGATCGAGGCGCGCGAGGCTGAGCGTGCTCAGGGCGAGGCGGCGGTCGTTGTATCAACCGAAGGCGCGCGGGGTGGGAGCTACCGGGAGCGTTTGGGCGCGAGCGGCAGGTGGGAGGCGGCGGAGCTACCGGGCGAGGCGGGAGACTCCTACGGCTGCGGCGACTCGTTCGCGGCGGGGCTCGCCTACGGGCTTGGTGTGGGACTCGCGCTGGGCGAGGCGCTCCACCTGGCGGCGCGCTGCGGGGCGGCTTGTCTCACCGGGCGCGGGCCGTATGAGCGGCAGTTGGGTGGCATGAGCTAGCCAGCTCTGAGGCGCGCTTGACTGCCGGCCCGCGAGCCGCCGTTGGAGCGGCCACGCCGCGCTCGATGCTCGCTGTGCCTTTTGCTAGATCGACGGGAGCAAGGACGACGGGTCCCGGCGAGGGCTGTGTTGCGAGCTGCGGTTCTCAACACCTGGCCGCATGTGGTGTACTCGAGCTCGTCTGCCGACAGGTGACCGATCGCGTACCTGAGGCCTGCCGGCGAGGTGCCCCGTACTGAACGGCCGTGGTTGCACCGCATGATCGCCCGCTGCCCTTCATGCTCGATCTGTCGCTGTGTCGGGTGCCGGCGCGACGCGGCCGACGAGAGACGGTGCGGCATCGTGGAAGTATGTGCGCCTCTGGCGGGAAGGCCCGCGGCGCTAACCGAGCCGACGCCTCCAGCGTGCACGGCCAGGACGATCGCGGTAGTTGCCGACGCGGCAGCGAACGCCTGGCCGAGAACACCGAGTCCGGTCTTGAGGCCCGCTGCGCGACCCTTGACCAGCAGCGGCACCGACAGCATCGACTCCGCGCGCAGCGTGCGCAGTCTCCCTCGGGCACGATGCAGGAGTGTCTTGACCGCCAGCACGGAGGTTCCAAGACTCACAGCCAGTTCGGCGTGACTGCGGCCCTCGAGCTCGCGCCCTACCAGCGCCTGGCGCTGGCGTGACGGCAGCTCGGCGATGGCGCCCATCAGCCAGTCGATCCACTCGCCCTGCTCGGCCGCCTCGTTCGGCGTCCGCTGAGTCACGTCCACGTGGCGGTCCTCGTCGGCTAGCGCGTAGGTCGGCTGGGACCGCCGCTGGGTATTGAGCGCACAGTTGCGCACAATCGCGAATAGCCAGGGACGCACGCTCTCCGGGCGGGCCCCCTGCTCCAGGGCGCGGTAGGCGTTCAGCATCGACTCCTGCACGACTTCCTCGCCAGCCTGTTCGTCGCTACCGAGCATCCTGACCGCGAAGCGCAGCAGCTCTGCCCGGTGCGGCTTCACCAGCTTGGCAAACGCCTCGCCGTCGCCAGCGGTGACCCTCTTCATCAAGTCATCGTCGGAGGTCATGCTAGGTATGACGCGCCCGCGCGGCAAAGGTTGCGCCGGTTCCCATCGCAATATGCTCCAGTGCATGGCCTTCGAACAGATCGCATCCGACACCCCCCAGATCTCGACCGATGTCGCGGACAGCGTGCTCACGATCACGCTCAACCGTCCTGAGCGCCTGAACGCATGGACGGGGCAGATGGGCGCGGAACTGATGGCGGCGTTCGACCGCGCCGACGTGGACGACCAGGTGCGGGTGGTGATCGTGACGGGCGCAGGCCGCGGCTTCTGCGCGGGCGCGGACCTGGCGGGCGGCGGCGAGACGTTCGACTACAAGACGCGCGACAGCGGCGGCGCCGCGGCGCCGCGGGACAACGGTGGCCAGTTCACGCTGCGGGTCTTCCAGTCCACCAAGCCGGTGATCGCCGCGATCAACGGACCGGCGGTGGGCGTGGGGGCGACGATGACGCTGCCGATGGACGTGCGCCTCGCGTCGGAGGACGCGCGCATGGGCTTCGTGTTCGCGCGCCGGGGGATCATCCCCGAGGCGTGCTCCAGCTGGTTCCTGCCGCGCGTGGTGGGCATCAGCCGCGCGATGGAGTGGGTCTCCACCGGACGTGTGTTCACCGCACAGGAGGGACTTGAGGCGGGACTGCTGCGCAGCGTTCACCCCGCTGGGGAGTTGCTCGACGCGGCGCACGCGCTCGCACGGGAGATCGTGGAGAACACAGCGCCGGTGTCGGTGGCGCTCGCGCGTCAGCTGATGTGGCGGATGCTCGGCGCGGAGCACCCAATGCTCGCGCACCGCGCCGACTCGCGCGGCATGTTCTCCCGCGGTCAGTCAGCGGATGCCGTCGAGGGGATCACCGCGTTCCTCGAGAAGCGGCCCGCGAGCTTCCCCGACCGCGTCAGCGAGGGTCTCCCCGAGATCATGCCCTGGTGGAGCGAGCCGGAGTACGAGTAGGGACCGGCGGCTCTGCGCTAGGCCCCCGTCCATCGACGCGCTTCGGTCTGATACGTCGAGCAAGCGCGTCGGCGCTGGTGTCCAGCCGCCGGTCAATTGCGGCCCCGAGCTTTGCTGAAGCTCTGCAGAACAGCCACGCCATGCCCAACGCCGCAGTCAGCTTGAGTGTCAGCGGGCTCGTAGCGAGGCGGACCGTTGAGGTCAGCGAATATTCCGCGATGACGGTACCGAGCAACATAGCCCAGAGCATGAACGTCGCATATAGAACGAATGCCCCCAAACCGGTACGCAGGCGCCACTCGTTGACGAAAGGCTCAAAATGCACCAGCCCGGCGTATGCGAGGAGGAAGTAGGCAGCGCCTCTCAGCAGGGCACTCGTTTGAGGGTCGAGCTGCCGATGGAGAACGACCCAAACTGCTGCCCCCGCGTAGCCGAGCATGACAAATGAGAAGCCGGTAAGGGCGCGTTCTGCCCAAAGCCGTGACGACTTGTTGCCCCGGGGAATGCTCGACATCCATCTCAGCTGCGGCCGTGTGAGCGCGAGTGTGAGCATCGTGCCACCGACTATTGCGACGATCACCTCACGGCCGTCAATGGCTTTGGGTACAGCAGTCGCTAGAGCGGTCGGCACGCCAAGATATTCGACATGCTGGACTCCAGGCTTGAGCTTGGCGCTGACGCTACCGATCAGCGCCAGGCACCGGCCATTGTGTCGGGATCGTCGAGCGCGAGCGCGTCGGGCGTGAACAGCAGCTCGACAAGCGCCCTGCGCCTTCTGCGATGGAGGGCGGAGGAGAGAGCCACTTGAAGGATGTTGACCAGCTTGTTGATGTCGAGAATGCTCACATATCGCTTCCTGCTCCGCGTGCTCCAGCCACCGTGTAGTTAGCCCGGCACCCCCTGCACCAAAGAAAGCACCGGCGCGAACAGATCCCCCCGCTCGGCCACCCGCCTCAGCACATCCCCCGCCTCGAACACTAGCCGCGCCGGGTCACCCTCCTCCAGCGCCTCCCGCACCTCGACCCACTCAAGCGGCGTCGAGACCGTGGGCCGTTCGCCCGCGCGCAGCGAATACACGCATACGGTGGTCTTCCTGCGGTCGTTCTGGCTCCAGTCGATCAGCACCTTGCCCTCGCGCTTGGCCTTGGTCATGCGCGACACCACGAGGTCGGGCTGCTCCTGCTCGAGTAGCTCCGCCACCGCCTTCGCGAACGGCTTGGTGTGCTCGAACGTGACGTCGGGGTGGTTGAGCGGCACGTACACCTGCAGCCCCTTCGAGCCTGACGTCTTGACGAAGCTCTGCAGCCCTAGCCCCTCGAACATGCCGTGCAGCTGCAGCGCCACGCGGCAGCACTCGATCGCGGTCGCCGGCGGGCCCGGGTCGAGGTCGAACACGAGCGCGGTCGGCCGCTCGATCGAGTCCGCCAGCGCGAGCGGCACGTGCAGCTCGAGCGCCGCGAGGTTCGCGAGCCACACGAGCGTCGGCAGGTCGTCCGCGAGCGTGTAGTCGATCGGCTTCTCGCGGCTCGCGATCGTCGCCGTGCGCACCCACTCCGGTCGATGCGCGGGCGCGTGCTTCTGGAAGAACGACTTGCCCTCCACGCCATCGGGCCATCTGGTCACGGTCAGCGCCCGGCCTTGCAGGTGCGCGAGTAGCACCGGTGCGATCTCCCGATAAAAATCGATCAAATCGCCCTTGGTGAACCCCGTCTTCGGGTAGAGCACCTTGTCGAGGTTCGTCAGCTTCAGCTCGCGCCCCTCGACCGTCGGGCGCGCCGGATCCTCGCGCACCACGTCCCCCGCGTCCTTGTCGTCGCGAAGCCCCACGTACACAGGGTGACGCAGGCTCCCCGCCTTGGTCCAGTGCGCGAACTCCACCTCCACCACCAGGCGCGGCTCGCAGAACACCGCCTCGCGCGGCGGCGTCTCGCCCGTGGTGAACGGCGAGTCCTCGCGCGCGAGCGGCCCGAGCAGCGCGGACAGGCGCTCCAGCTCGCGCTCGTCGAAACCGCTGCCAACGCGCCCCGCGTAGCGCAGCACGCCGCCCGGCTCGTGCACGCCCAGCAGCAGCGCGCCGACCGTCTCCCTCCGCTTGCCCTTCCCCGGCATCCATCCGCCCACCACCAGCTCCTGGCGCTCGAAGCTCTTCACCTTCACCCACTCGCCCGAGCGCGACCCCGGGCGGTAGGGGGAGTCCAGGCGCTTGGCCACAACCCCCTCCAAACCCTGCTCCGCGCTCGCCGCGAGCAGCGCAGCCCCTCCGCCGACGGTGTGCTCCGGCGTCTGCCAGTGCGGGCCGTTCAGCCCCATCGCCTCCAGCAGGTCGCGCCGCGCCTCATACGGCTGGCCCATCAGCGAGTGCCCGTCCATCCACAGCACGTCGAAGATCACGTACGTCACCGGCGTGTCCTTCGCCTGCCGGCGTGCCTGCGCCCGCGTGGGCGTGTGCATCCGCCCCTGCAGCGCCGCGAAGCTCGGACGCCCCTCCTCGTCGAACGCCACGATCTCGCCGTCGAGGACCACGCTGTGCGAACCGAGCGCGTCGCCCAGACGGAAGAGCTCCGGGTAGCTGTCGGTTATGTCTTTTAGGGAGCGGCTTTCCAGCCGCAACTCGCCCGGTTGGCTGTATGCGAGAGCGCGCACCCCGTCCCACTTGATCTCGTAACCCCAGCGGTCGTCGTCGTGGGGGATCTCACCGGAGCGCGCGAGCATCGGCGCGATCTTGCTCGGCATCGGCTCGCGGGTGGGGTCCGCGGGCGGGTCCATGCGGTGGATCATCCAGTTCTTCGGCTGCTCGTCCTTGTCGATCGGGAAGAGCGCGTAGCGGGCGCTCTCGTGCTGTCCGTGCAGCGCCACCTCCACCTTGCGCGGTTCCCACTTGAGCGTCTCGTACGTGCCGCTGTCCCAGATCGAGATCGTCCCCGCGCCGTACTGCCCCGCGGGGATCTCCGCTTCGAAGTCGAGGTACTCCAGCGGATGGTCCTCCACCGCCACCGCGAGGTGGTTTTCCTTCGGCGCGCGCGGCAGCCCCTTGGGGATCGCCCACGACGCGAGCGCGCCGTCGCGCTCCAGGCGCAGGTCCCAGTGCAGCCGCGTCGCGTGGTGCTCGTGGATCACGAACCGCGGCAGACCGTCGCCGCTCTGGCGCTCGCCGGGCTCGGGCTCGGGTGTGGCGCTGAAGTCGCGTTTGCCGCGGTAGTCCTTCAGGCTGGCCTTCCGCTGGGTGCGCTTCGGTGCCGTAGCGGCTCCTACCAGCAGGGTTCGTAGCGTTCGCCGTTCAGCGCGAGGTTGAAGCGCGCGCCCATGATCCCGGCCGCTTCGTCGGCCGCGCAGAACCTCTTCACCGACAGCTTGTACTCCGCGTTGAGCACCGGCTTGCCAGCCGCGAGGTAGGGCTTGTAGTCCTGGCATTCGCTGTACTGGTTGCACTGCTCGCTCAACGCTCCGTCGAAGCGGCGGTTCAGTTCATTGGTCTGTTCGCCGTCGTTCTTCTGCAGCACCGCCATGCCCAGCGCGTGAGCCTCGCTCGCGATCCACCTGTTGAAGGTGAGCTGCTGTTTCGCCGTCACCGGGAAGCCGCTCTTGTTGGCGTACGCTTCGATGTTGTCCGGCTCCAGCGCGTCGAAGCCCTTTTCCTCACACATCTCCAAGCGCTTCGTCATGATCGGCTCGAGCACCTTCAGCTTGCGGATGTCGAGCCATTTCTCGCCAGGCCAGCCGTTCGAGCGGCCGAGCACCGACGCCGGGAACTCGGAGTAGTCGGGCCGCCAGTTCTCCGCGGTGCCGACGTCGATGTAACAGATCACGTGCTTGCCCTGTTCGTGCAGGGCCGTCACCTCGGCCGCGGTGGTTTCGAACCCGTCGATGTCGTACGCCGCGACCGGCACGTCGGTGGGGGCGGCGCCCTGCAGCTGCCAGTACCACGTCAGGTGCTGCGGCGGTGTCCACCAGCCGCCGCCCGCGTGTGCGTCGGCCAGCGAGGTGGCGGCGAGCACGATTGCCGCGGACGCCAGGAGAACCCGTGTGGTGCGGCGGATGTCCACCTACCGCTTGGCGGCCGGTTTCTTCGCCGCGGGTTTCTTCGCGGCGGCGGCCGGCTTTTTCGCCGGTGCTTTCTTGCCCGCCGCTTTGCGTCCCTTGCCCGCGCCCGTGCCTTCGCGTGCGCGCACCGCGTCGAGGCTCGCCTTCAGCGCGCTCATCAGGTCGGGCGCCGGCGCGGCCACCTCTTCGGGCGTGGGCTGCACCGCGATCTGCTTGCCCTGCGCCTTGCGCTCGATCAGCGCGAGCACGTCCGCGCGGTAGGTGTCGCTGTACTTGTCCGGTTCGAAGTCGCCCGCGAGCGAGTCCACGAGCTGCTTCGCGATGTCCAGCTCGCGCTCGGTCGTCTTGACGTCCTTGGCATCCGCGATCTCGTCCACGCGGTCCGCGGGCAGGATTTCGTCGGCGAAGATCATCGTCGCCATCCCCAGCGCGTCGCCCATCGGGCGGATCGCCACGAGCTGCTCCTTCGAGCGGATCACCACGCGCGCGATCGCCACCTTGCCCGTCTCGCGCATCGCCTCGAGCAGCAGGCGGTAGGGCTTCAGGCCGCCGGGGCCGGGCGCGAGGTAGTAGGGGTGGTCGTAGAACACGGGGTCGATCTGCGACAGCTCGACGAAGTCCTCGATCTCGATCGTCTTCGTCTTCTTCGGCTGCAGCGTCTCCAGCTCGCCCGGCTCGATCACCACGTAGCGGTCGGGGGCGATCTCATAGCCCTTGACGATCTCCGCGTACGGGACCTCCTCGCCGGTCGTCGGGTCGACGCGCTTCTGCGCCACGCGCACGCCCGTCTTGCCCCAAAGCTGGTGGAAGCGCACCGTCTTGCGGTCGATCGCGCTGTACAGCTTCACGGGTACGGTGACCATGCCGAAGCTGATCGCTCCGGTCCACATCGCGCGGGGCATCTGTCAAGTGTTACCACGTAGGAACCCGCACAGGCAGCGCTGCAATGCGCCTGCCGAGCGGGCTCAGGCCTGCTGGGGCGCCTGCGGCATCGACGCGGGGAGCAGGTCGCTGGGGGCGTCCATGTCCTTCTCGCCCGCGGTGAGGCGCGCGGAGTAGATCGACGGCGCGCCGAGCACGCGCGCGAGCACAGTCGCCTCGACCACCGCGAGCAGCACAGCGACCATCAGCGAGTCCCCGTGGTGGGTGAGCTCGAGCAGCAGCACCACCGCCGCGAGCGGGCCCTGCATCGCCGCGCCGAGCACCGCCGCGCCGCCGATGATCGCGTAGCCGCCGAGCGGCGCGCCGGGCCAGATCTGCGACCACGCCTCGCCGAGCAGGCCCCCCAGCAGCACGCCGAACGCGAGCGTGGGGGTGAAGAGGCCGCCGGGCGCGCCGCTGCCGAGGCACGCCGCTGTGGCGAGCGGCTTGAGCACGAGCAGCACCGCCAGCAGCGCCACGCTCAGGCGCGCGACGAGCGCGAGCTGGACGATGTTCTTGCCGTTGCCGAGGATCTGCGGGTAGGCGACCGCGACCGCGCCGAGCGCGGTGAACACCACGATCGGCGCAGCGAGCCGCATCCACCCCGACGGGCGCACCGCGTGGGCGAGCGCGATCAGGCGGATGTAGCCGACCGCCGCGAGGCCCGCGATCGGCCCCACGATCAGCGCCCACACCACCTGCGAGGCATGGATCGTGTAGGTCGGGATCGCGTACGTGGGATGCGTCGGCAGCGCGATCCACGCGACCGCGGTCGCGATCAGCGAGGTCGCGAGCGCGGGCAGCACGAGCGGCAGCGTGAGCGTCCCCAGCAGCACCTCGAGGGCGAACAGCGCGCCGCCGAGCGGCACGTTGTAGACCGCCGCCATGCCCGCGCCCGCGCCGCACGCCACGAGCAGGCGGCGCTGCCAGTCGGGCAGCTTCGCCCAGTCGCTCAGCGCGCTCGCCACCGCCGCGCCGGCCTGCTGCGGCGCGGCCTCCCGACCGAGCGACGCGCCGAGACCGACGATCACGATCGAGTGGACCGCGCGCGCGAGGCTCGCGAGCAGCGGCAGGCGCGCGTCGCGCAGCCAGATCGCCTCCGAGATCTCAGCCGTGCCGCGGCCGGCGAGAAGAAGCCCGCCCCCGCCGGCGACCACGCCGCCGATCGCCAGCACCACCACGCGCCTGGTCGCGGAGGCGCCCTGCACGCCTTCGAGGAAGTCGCCTATGTGGTAGGACCACGCGAGGTGCTGGACGCCTTTGAGGAGCTCCATCAGCGCCGCGCCGCCGAGGCCCGAGCCGATGCCCACGAGCACCACCAGCATCCAGAACCTCACGCCGTAGGAGGCCACGATCCCGCGGCCCGGCACGTTCGGTTGAGGGTGCGGTCGCGTCACGCAGACGACAGTCTTACGCGCGCTCCGGCCGCGGTTGTTGCCAGTATGCGCGTAGCGGGCCAAACTGGCCAGACAGCCAGTACTATCCGCTGGAGCATTCAAAGGCGGCGATCACGGAGGTTGGGCATGGCGACGGTTGGGCGCGACATCGAGAGTGTGGAACTCACCGAGGAAGAGCTGTGGCACGACGGCCCGCCGCTCGAGGTCTTCAAGCAGATGCGCAGCGAGTGCCCGATCCACTGGACGGAGAGCTTCGAACTGTTCCCCGAGGAGGAGGGCTTCTGGTCGGTGACGACCGCCGACGACGTCCACACGGTGAGCCGCGACTTCAAGACGTACTCCTCAGAACGCGGCGGCGTGCTCGTCGCCGCGGCCGGCTTCCCGCTCGAGCTCGCGCAGGCGATGTTCATCGGCATGGACCCGCCCAAGCACGACCGCCTCAAGGCGCTGTTTCAGGCGGGCTTCACCCCGCGGCGGATCGCAGCGCACGAGGACGCGATCAGGGCGATCGCGGTGAAAGTGCTCGACGGCCTCGAGGGACGTGACACATGCGACCTCGTCAGCGACGTCGCACAGCCCGTCGTCTCGCGCGTGATCGGCAGCTTCATGGGCATCGACGAGAAGGACGACGCGATCTGGGCTCGGCTGATGAACTCGACGCTCGGCGCCGCCGACCCCGACCTCAACCCCGACGGCTTCGAGGGCGCGATCGAGAAAGACCTCCCCGAGATCTTCGAGCGCTGCAGGGCGCTGATCGCCGACCGCCAGGCCAACCCCACGGAGGACCTCACGAGCGTGCTCGTCCACGCCGAGGTCGACGGGCAGAAACTGGAGGAACACGAGATCGTGATGGGCTTCTTCCTGCTGATGGCGGCCGGCAACGACTCCACCAAGGCCACCTACTGCAGCGGCATGCGCGCGCTGATGGAAGACCGCGACCAGATGCAGCTGCTGCTCGACGACCCCTCGCTGATCCCCAACGCCGTCGAGGAGTCGCTGCGGATGTTCCCCGCGTTCGCCCACTTTCGCCGCACCGCCACGTGCGACACCGAACTGCACGGCCAGAAGATCAAAGAGGGCGAGAAGGTGGTCATGTGGTACGTCTCCTCCAACCGCGACGAGACGCGCTTCGAGAACCCCGACACGTTCGAGCTGCGTCGCAAGGAGGAGCACCAGGCGTTCGGCGCCGGCGGACGCCACTTCTGCCTCGGCACCGCGCTCGCGCGCCTCGAGCTGAAGGTGATGATCGAGGAGACGCTCAAGCGCTACCCCAACATCGCGATCGACGGGCGGCCTGCCGCGGTCGAGTCGCTGTTCATCAACCAGCTGAAGACGCTGCCGGTGCGGCTGGCCTAGCTCGCCGGTGCGGCCGACTGCGGCGAGGCGCAGAAGGCGCACTTGCGCGCCGCGCGGGGAATCTCACTTAGGCACTCGCTGCAGGGCCGGGTCTCGGACTCCACGTCCACTCCGGTCTTGCGGCGAGCCATCAGCGCGTTGACGGGCTGGACGACGAAGAAGAACACCGCTGCGGCGATCGAGACGAAGCTGATCACCTGGTTGATGAAGTCGCCGTAGAAGAAGCGGCTGTTGTGGATCGTGAAGGACAGCCCGCTGAAGTCAGGCTTGCCGATGATCGCCGCCACGATCGGCGTGAGCAGATCGCCCACCAGGGCTTTCACCACCGCCCCGAACGCCGCGCCGATGACGATGCCGACGGCCAGGTCGACGACGTTGCCTCTGAGCAGGAAGGTCTTGAACTCCTTGACCATTACGCCCACCCCATGCTACTTGGCCGTGTGGCGGGGATCGCTTGACCTGCATCGGCGCGTCGCCGCTTGCCGGTAGCGTACGCGCCGTGATCGTCGATCGTGCCATTTACCGTGACGGCCGGCGCGTCGTGGGGCTTCGGGATCTTGCGGAGATGGCCGCGAGCTGTGGGGCTGATGGCGGGATCGCGTGGATCGGCTTGTATCGCCCGAGCGCGGAGGAGTTCGCCGAGGTCGCGCGTGAGTTCGCGCTGCACGAGCTGGCCGTCGAGGACGCGGTCAACGCGCATCAGCGTCCCAAGCTCGAGCGCTATGGGGAGACGCTGTTCTGTGTTCTGCGCCCGGCCCGCTACATCGACAGCACTGAGACGGTCGAGTTCGGCGAGGTTCACGTCTTTGCCGGTCCGCGGTTCGTGATCACCGTTCGTCACAGCGAGGCCCCCGATCTCGGCGATGTCCGTCGCAAGCTCGAGGCGCGCCCGGATCTCCTCCAGCGCGGCAGTGTCGCGATCCTGCACGCCATCATGGATCGCGTGGTCGATGACTACGGCCCCGTTGTCACGGGCGTCGAGAACGACGTTGACGAGATCGAGGACGAGGTCTTCAACCCAAGCGCCGACGCGTCGCGCCGAATCTACGACCTGACTCGTGAGGTCATCCTGTTCCAGCGCGCGGTTAAGCCGCTGGTGGGGATGCTCGACCGGCTGATGAGCGACGCGGAGGTCGATGAGGAGGAGCGTCGGTATCTACGTGACGTCCAGGATCACGCGCTGCGCGTCCAGGACCAGGCCGACGGCTTTCGTCAGCTGCTGCAGAACATCCTCAGCGTCAACCTCACGCTGGAGACCAAGACGCTCAACGAGGTATCCAATCGGCAGAACGAGGAGGTCAAGAAGATCTCCGCTTGGGCGGCGATTCTGTTTGCCCCCTCCGTGGTCGGCACGATCTATGGCATGAACTTCCACAACATGCCCGAGCTCCACTGGCACTACGGCTATGCCTACGCGCTGGTCTTGATGGTCGTCGTGTCCACGATGCTCTACGTCGTGTTCAAGCGTCGCAGCTGGATCTGAGGCCGTCCGAACCCCAGCGGGCGGCTCGCCCGTCCCGTCATGAGACTTGTTCACTACCTGAGCGTTTTCATCCCCGTTGCGCTGGCTCTTGACATCGCCGGCGCCTCTCCGGTGCTCGTGTTCGCCACCTCGGCTCTCGGGGTCGTGCCGACGGCCGCCATGATGAGCGAGGCGACCGAGCAGCTCGCCGCGCGCTCGGGGCCGGGTATCGGCGGGCTGGTGAATGTCACGTTCGGCAACGCCCCGGAGCTGATCATCGCGATCTTCGCTCTTGCGAACGGGCTGCAGGAGGTCGTCAAGGCATCGCTCGTCGGATCGATCGTCGGCAACTCCCTGCTCGTGCTGGGCGCCGCGATGCTGGCCGGCGGCTGGAAGCGCACGCGACAGACCTTCGATCGCACCGCGGCGCAGACGCAGACGGGGATGCTGCTGCTCACGGTGGTCGCGCTCGTGCTGCCCTCGGTCCTCGAGCTCGCCCACCACGCGAGCCTCCCGCGCGTAGCCGAAGTGCGCCACGTGTTCGCGCATGATGTCGAGCAGGTCTCGGTGGTGGTCGCTGTCGTGTTGGTCGCGACCTACGCCGCCGGGCTGTTCTTCTCGCTCAGGACCCATCGCGACCTGTTCAACCCAGAGGGCGAGTTGGAGGACTCCTCGAGCCTGTGGTCGATACGCCGATCCATCGGAACGCTCGCCGTAGCCGGGGCGCTCGTTGCGCTGATGAGCGACATCCTCGTCGGCTCGATCGAGCACGCCTCCAACGACATCGGGCTCTCGCAGTTCTTCGTCGGCGCGTTCGTCGTCGCGATCGTCGGAAACGCCGCCGAGCACTACGTCGCCGTGGTCGCCGCGGCGAAGAACAAAATGAACCTCGCCGTCAACATCGCGATCGGCTCCGCAGCGCAGATCGGGCTGTTCGTCGCGCCCGTACTCGTGCTGCTCTCCTTCGCGGTCGGCCCATCACCGATGGCGATGGTCTTCAACGCATATGAGATCGCGGCGCTTCTGGCGGCCGGGTTGGTCGCGACGGCGCTGGTATCCGACGGCGAGTCAACATGGTTCGAGGGCATCCAGCTGCTCGCCCTCTACGCCGTGATCGGCGCCATCTTCTACGCAGCGTGACGGCAAAATGGGCGCGGCGGGTGCGGCTACGCTGAGCTAGACCCAGCTCAGCGTGTCCTGATCCCAGTACGACAGGCAGCCGCCGTCGTCGGCCAGAAGCGGGTCGACGAACTCGATGACGCTGGCGATGAGCTCGGTCCAGTGTTCCGGTGGAGATGAGAGGTACGCCATTCGCTGGACCATTGCGGCATAGGGTTGCTGGCGGTCTGGCATGTTGGCTAGTGCTTCTGCCATCGGGATCACGGCCTGTCGGCGGTGTTCAGCGACCCCCCGGATGTGCCGGCGGAGCTCAGTGGCGTCGAGGCGATGGCGGCGGCTGGTGACCCAGAGGTCGGCGAAGTCGCGATCGCGGGTGCTGGTCTCGCGACGTTGCATCGCGGTGACGATCTTCTCGGCGAGGTTCAGCGCGAGCGGGTAAGCCTGGAGTCGAACAGACGGGCGATCGAGGACCGATTCGAGTTGTAGGACGGTCAACGGCCTGGGTCGCCGAAGGAGAAGTCCAGAGCGAATGGGATCTTCGCATTGCCGAGTGTGGCAACCAGCTTGCAGCGAACGCCTTGGTAGTCGTCGTCTTCGCGCATGACCTCGGTCCTGATGCTCGCCAGGTCGAACTCGACGCCGTCGGGAGGATCTGGAGCGAGGGTGGAAATACGCGCGACAGCGTCTCGGATGGTCTCCTGATCATTGGCCACGCCGTGCGTATATATCGTGCGTATATAGGTCGGCGTCTTTGGTCATGCGTCGGATGTTGTTGGCCGCCATCAGCATGCCGCCCTTGAGGACCATGCGGTCGGCGAAGTCGGATTGAGCTAGCCGTCGCAGGAACGACTCGACGGCGTAGACAACGAGCAACCCTTGCGTGTTGCCACCGTGCTCGGCACGGGCCTTGGCCTGGAGTGCCTTGAACGCGTTACTGGCGGCCTGGTCGACGGCTGTCTGGGCGGTCAACTGAGCAGTGCCTCCAGCACTGGCTGTAGCCGGGCGCTGCCACCAAGCTCTCTCGCCAGCTCAGCGAGGCGTGCAGGGCTAGCGCCTTTCCGCGCCATATAGCGGCGGAGCGCGTGCAGAGCAACGTCACGGCCGACCCAGCGAGACATGCGCATCGCGTCGACGATCGACCGCTCGGGCGAGTAGACCCAGAAGGGCTCGTCGGCGTCCGTGCGGGCCAGTTGGCGCTCGAGCTCGAAGGTGTCGGCGTCGAAGACGTGCACCCGGGTCGCGGGTTGGTCGATGCGCGGACGGTGCGCACCACGGGGGACGGCGAGGTGGACCTGCTGAGGGATCTCGTCAGTCAGATCCCAGAAGGCCAGTGCCGAGTTGAGGCAGATGGTGCCGCTCGGAACCCGAGCCGAGACAACCGCCAGCCCGGACAGCATTCCCATACCGGCATCAGGCAGCTGCATGACGCCCCGGCCGACCGCGGAGAGCCTGCCGGCCTCGCGTAGTCGGTAGATCGTCGTACGGCTCACGCCGGCCTCCAGGGCTTCGGACACACGGAACGGCCGCTCGCCGAAGCGACCGCGCAACACTTCGATACTCGGCCGGGAACCAGATGGCATGGGACAAATCCTACACATAGATACAGATGATGTGGAGGTTTTGTTCCACATGCCCCGAAAACACGCCGAGAATTCCAGCGTCGCGTGAATTGGCTGAGCTGGACAAACGGACCTTTGGCCGAAGCTCTCGGCCGTCCGCCGAGTCAATGCCGATTTGCAGGCACTTTATGGGCGCGGCGGGTTTCGAACCTGCGACCTCTCGCGTGTGAAGCGAGCGCTCTCCCACTGAGCTACGCGCCCTGGACGTCAGAGTCTATTGGCTTCGATCGGCACCGGCCGATCGGCACGACTCGTCAGGATCCGACCCGAACCCCCGTGTGGGGGTGCAGCCGGTCGCTCGGCTCGGAGTAGGTCTGCGCGAGCGCGTCCACTTCCTGCTGGGTGAGCGACGCGCCGAACGCCGCAGGGCCGCCGAGCTTGTTGTAGGCGGCGAGAAGCTGCTTGCCGATCTGCGCGAGGCCGAAGTGGGCGTCGTAGACGGTCGTGATGTAAAGGTTGACGTTCGCTCGGGCGAAGCGCGCGGCGGTCGGCGGTCCGTGTTCGATCTGGTCGATCGCCGCGCCGATCATCCGCCAGCCGCTGTTCGCGAGGACGATGAAGTTGCGAACCTCGGCGGCGAGCCCTGCTGCGGGTCCGGCGATGGCGGTGGCCGCGGGTTCTTCGAGCAGCGTCGGCGTGCGCAGCCTCGCCGCGCTCGCGGCAGCAGCTTCGATCGGCGGTCGCGGGATCGTGCTCGGGTCCGCCGGCAGCCCGTTGACGACAAGCGGCCATGCAGCTTTCGTGGCGGCGACCTCGGCGCGGATCGGGGCTGCCGTCTTGCTCAGCGCATGCGCGACCGCCGCGAGATCTTCGCGCTCGAGTCCCTGCATCGCCTGGTGGGCTTTCGTCTTTCCGCCACCACCACAGCCGCCGAGCGCGATGGTCGCAAGGCCCAGGACGAGCAACGCCGCGCGGTATACCGCGCGGCGCATTGTGCTCCTACAGCTCTTGTGGTGCTTGGGCGTGGCCGCGGCCTACGTGCCGAGCAGGTCCACCACGAACACGAGCGGCGCGTTCGCCGGGATCGTGGGAGGCGAGCCTTTGACCCCGTAGGCGAGTGCGGACGGGATGATCAGCTCGCGCCGTCCGCCCACCTTCATGCCCGCGACGCCCTGGTCCCAGCCGGGGATGACCTGGCCCTTGCCGAGCGCGAAGCTGAACGGTTCGCTGCGCTTCCAAGAGGCGTCGAACTCCTTGCCGCCTTTGTAGAGCACGCCGACGTAGTTGACGGTCACCGTCTGGCCCGCCTTGGCTTCGGCTCCGGTGCCCACGATCAGGTCTTTGGTCACCAGCTTGGTCGGCGCCGGTCCCGTCGGCACCGTCACCTTCGGTTCTTTGGACAGCGGGCCGCTCGTCGGCGTCTTCGCGGTCGCCGTCTTCGGCGTTTCGCTCGATTTCGCGTTGGCGCCTTCGGTGGACTTGATCAGCGCGTTGTCCGCGCTGTTCTCGTTGCCGACTGTGATCGTGCTCGAGCCGCCGGAGCTGCCGCAGCCGGCCAGCAGGGCCGTCGTGCCGAAGGTCGCGAGCACGAGGCCGGCGCGGGAGTGGAGGGAAAAGCCGTTGAAGTAGGTCACGGTCGCGCAGCCTACCGGAACTTGACGGAGCGGTGGGTACGTTACGATCGGCGGCGGACCGTGCTAGGCGGGGAGGTAGCGGTGCCCTGAATCCGCAATCCGCTCTAGCGGGGCTGAATTCCCCTTCGAGGGGCTTTGGCTCCGGTCGCTCCGTCGCTCGGGGCGTCGATGGTTCGGGTCCCGCGCGGTGTCGGCTTGCGAACCAGGTCAGGTCCGGAAGGAAGCAGCCTTAAGCGATCACCGACAGGCGCAGCGGGAGCTCCCGGACCGGAGTCGTGGGCGGCGATCGGCGCCGGGGCCAGGAGTCTCGACAAGGGGTGCACGGTCCATCAGCAGCCGCATGCCGCGGCTACGTACAGCGCTGGAAGATCAGCCAGGAGCGGTTGGCGCCCTTCTCGGTGAAGCCGGGAGGAACGCTGACCGCCTGATGGGGGTCACGCGGGTCGAGCACGTAGTCGTCTTCGACCTCATTGCTCGCCGGGTCGACGTAGATGCCGGTTGCGATGTGCCCCGTCTGCAGGCTCACGACACTGCGAGGGCTCGTCTTCAGATAGAGCGCCAGCAGTGGGACGGGCGCGTGGTTGGGAACACCCACGGGCCCGCAGCGCAGGTCGATCGCGTGGTTGCGCACCAGCGCCACGAGGTCGCCTTCGATGCTCTGCTGGCGCGCCAGTTCGCCGAATTGGCGATCGGCGCTGCGGTACTGCGAGGGGGTGTACGCGATCAGCGCGAGCAGCACGATCGCGCCCTCCGCCATCCACCAGGGGCGCCGGGAGTCGCCCCGTGGCAGGCGTGTCCACCCGAACGCCCCCGCGCCGCAGAACACGCACAGGATGGCCGCCGCGAGAAACGCGTAGCGCGTGTTGATCGGCAGCCCCACGGTGGCGAACGCCGCGAACACCAGCACCGCGAGCAGGCCCGCCGCGGCCCCCAGGAGGGCACGGCTGCGCAGCCAGAGCAGGGAGAGAGCGCCGCCGATCGCCGCCCCGACGAGCACCGGTGGTCTGAGGATCTCGCCGATCCGCCTCGGGATGTACTCCGGCACGTTCGCGATCCCGGTGTAGCGGTGCAGCGTTTCGACGGTGTGCTGGGTGTTCGTCAGCGACCAGAAGGGGTGGCCCGTGATGGCGAGGTCGCTGAGGATCCACACGAGCGGTGCGGCCAGCGCAAGCAGTGTGAGCCTCGAACGAGCGACCTCTCGCGTGTGAAGCGAGCGCTCTCTCGCAGAGCTACGCGACCACCTCGGCACAAGGTCCATCAGATACAGCCAGTACAGCCCGGAGAATGCCCACGCCTCCGGGCGCAGCAGTCCGGCGAGCGCGAGCAGCGCGAGCACCGGCAGGCCGGACCCAGCCCTCCGGGCCGTGTGCCCGCGCCGGCGGGTCTCGACCAGCAGCGCGCCGAGCACCATCAGTAGGTAGGGGATGTCCACGTAGGCGCGCACGCCGTAGGAGAGCACCGGCACGCGCGTGAGGAAGATCAACGCGGCGAGCGCGCCGGCGGCTCGCCCGAACCACTCCGCGCCGAGCCGGTAGATCACCCAGCCGCACGCGGACAGCGCGAGGAAGCCGAGCGCGATCGTGACGTCGGCCACGGCGTGCGGCCCGAGCGGGGACAGCACGACCCCCAGCAGCTCCACCAGCGGGTGAGGGGTGGGGGCGATCGGCACGTCATAGGCGGGCACGGATCCGCGCGAGAGCTGCCCGCCCCACGCGAGCGCGTAGAGGGTGTCGTAGTTGACGAAGCCGACCCCCGAGATCACGCGCAGCAGCACCGCGCCCGCGGCGATCGTCAGCGGAGTGCCGAGAGTCCGCGCAAGTGCCTTCGTCGAGGTGCTCATCAGCGCGGACGCTATCCGCTCGCATCGGTTCCCGAGCCCGCTCACGCGCGCGGGTAGACTCAGGCGAACGGTGTCGACGCAGGAGCAGCCACAGGAGCAGCAGCGGTCGCTGTACCGCAGGCACCGCCCCCGCACGTTCGCCGAGGTGGTCGGCCAGGAGCCGGTCGTGAGGACGCTGCGCAACGCGGTCGAGCGCGGCAAGGTCCACCACGCGTACCTGTTCGTGGGCTCGCGCGGCACCGGCAAGACCTCGATGGCGAAGATCCTCGCGGCGTGCCTCAACTGCGAGAACGGCCCCACGATCGAGCCCTGCGGAGTGTGCGACTCGTGCGTGTCGATCGCCCGCGCCACCTCGCTGGACGTGATCGAGATGGACGCCGCGTCGAACAACTCCGTCGACGACATCCGCGAGCTGCGCGAGAGCGTCGCGTACGCCCCGGTGAGCGGGCGGCGCAAGGTGTACATCCTCGACGAGGCGCACATGCTCTCCACCGCCGCCTGGAACGCTTTCCTGAAGACGCTCGAGGAGCCGCCGCCGAACACGGTGTTCGTGCTCGCGACGACCGAGGCGAACAAGGTCCCCGCCACGGTGGTCGATCGCTGCCACCGCTTCGACTTCCACCGGCCGACCGTGGAGCAGATCGCGAGTGTCGTGCGCAGGGCGGCCGCCGCCGAGTCGATCGAGATTCCCCCGCCGGCGGTGGCGGCGCTCGCGCGCTCGGCCACCGGCAGCTTCCGCGACGCGCTCGGCACGCTCGAGCAGCTGGTCACCTACAGCGGCAGCGACGTAGCGCTCGAGGACGTGCTCGCGGTGCTCGGCGTGGCTGACACACGGCTTCTGGAAGCGACCGTGGACGCGGCCGCCCAGAGTGACGCGGCGGGTGCGCTGCGGTCGCTGGAGGAGTGCGTCGAGCAGGGGCGCGACGCCGCCTCGTTTGCGTCGGATCTGGAGGTGCGCGCCCGCGAGCTGCTGATCGTGCAGACGCTCGGCGAGGTGCCCGACGAGCTGTCGCTCACGCCTGAGGCGGACGAGGCGCTGGGGGCGCAGGCCGCGCGCGTGGATCACGCAGCGGTGGTGCGCCTGCTGGAACTGCTCGGCGAGGCGATGGAGGCTGTGCGCGCCGGAGCGGACGCCCGCACGCGCCTGGAGCTCGCGTTGGTGAAGGCCGCCAAGCCAGAGGTCGACGGCTCGATGCGCGCGCTGCTCGCGAGGATCGAGCGGCTCGAGCAGGGCGGCGCCGTCGCGGTCCAGGCGCAAGCGCCCGCTCCCCGCGTTTCCGCTCCCCAAGCTGCTTCCGCGCCTGTGGCTGCTTCCGCGGCTGAGGCTGCTTCCGCGCCTGAGCCAGCTCCCGCCCCAGCCGTCGCTGCCGATCCGCCGCCGCAGGCCCAGGCGGATCTCGCGCCCACCCCTCCAGAGGACCCGCCCGCGCCCCCCTCTAGCGCAGACGCACCTGTCGAGCGGGATCTGGAGGCGGTGTCTTCGATCTGGCCCGCTGTGGTCGATCTGGTGCGCTCTGAGAACGGGCTCATCGGGGCGTTGATCGCCGAAGCGCAGCCGGTGGCCGTCGATGGCGAGGAGCTCACGCTCGCGTTCGCCTCGACCGCGCAGTTCCTGAAGAAGAAGGCCGAAGACCCGGCGAACCGCGCGACGGTGGGCGAGGCCCTGCGCACCATCGCCGGCGGGCGCTGGCGACTCTCCTACGAGCTGCGCGAGCAGCTGGCCGCCGAGGATCGCCCGGGCGCGGTCGAGCACTCCGAGGAGGAGTGGATCCGACGCTTCATGGAGGAGTTCGACGCGGAGGAGATCGGCGGCGAGTCCGCTCAGGACGGCGAGCGCGACGTCGAGGTGGCCACCAGCAACGAGAAAGGCGCGTGATGCCCAAGCAGCCGCGGATGCCGAACATGCAGGCGATGATGCAGCAGGTCCAGAAGATGCAGAAGGACATGGAGCTCGCCCAGCAGGAGCTCAAGAGCGAGGTCGTCGAGGCCTCCACGGGCGGCGGGATGGTCACCGTGAAGATCAGCGGCGACCTGGAGGTCCGGGAGGTCAAGATCGACCCCTCGGCGGTAGACCCGGAGGACGTGGAGATTCTCTCCGACATGGTGCTCGCGGCTGTCAACGAGGCGCTGCGCATGGCGCAGGAGCTGGCCGAGCGCAAGATGGGCGGCGCGACCGCCGGCCTGGACCTGGGCGGCCTCGGCGGGCTGGGTCTCCCGGGGCTGTGAGCGACGCCACCTCCTACGCGCCGCCCGTCCAGCGGCTGGTGACCGAGCTGTCGAAGCTGCCCGGCATCGGCAACCGCACCGCGCAGCGTCTCGCGTTCCACATCCTGCGCGCCTCGGGCGAGGACGCGAACGCGCTCGCGGAGGCGATCCGCGAGGTGAAGGAGAAGATCGGGCTGTGCGAGGTGTGCTTCAACCTGACCGACGAGGCCCGCTGCCGTATATGCCAGGACCAGCGACGCGACGAGGCGCTGATCTGCGTGGTCGAGGAGCCGAGCGACGTGATCCCGATGGAGCGCACGCACGAGTACCACGGCGTCTACCACGTGCTCGGCGGTGCGCTCTCGCCGATCGACGGCATCGATCCCGAGGATCTGAAGATCGCTGAGCTGTTCGCGCGCGTGACCGGGCCGGGTCACGCCGCGGTGCGCGAAGTCGTGCTCGCCACCAACCCCACCACGACCGGCGAGGCCACCGCGCTGCACATCGCCGAGGAGCTGCGCACACGCGCGCCGGAAGTCAAGGTGACGCGCCTAGCGAGCGGCCTTCCGGTGGGCTCGGATCTCGAGTACGCCGACGAGGTGACGCTCGGCAAGGCCTTCGCGGGGCGTCGCGCGGTCTGACATATCCTGCGACCCATGCCCGACACGATCGTGATGAAGTTCGGCGGCACCTCCGTCGCGGACGCGGAGCGCATCAAGCGCGCCGCCAAGCGGATCGTGCGCAAGCGCGAAGAGGGTCACTCGGTCGTGGCGGTGCTCTCCGCGCGCGGCAAGACCACCGACGAGCTGATCGCGATGGCTGAGGAGGTGTCGAGCACTCCCGACCCGCGCGAGATGGACATGCTGCTGTCCTCCGGTGAGCGGATCTCGTGCGCGCTGTGCGCGATGGCGATCAACGACCTCGGCCACCGCGCGATCTCGTTGACGGGATCGCAGGCGGGGATCGTGACCGACGAGTCGCACACCAAGGCGCTGATCCTCGACGTGCGCGCGGACCGCATCCGCGCGGCGCTCGAGGAGGATCACATCGTGCTGGTGGCGGGCTTCCAGGGGGTTTCGCGGACCGCCAAGAACGTCACCACGCTCGGTCGCGGCGGCTCGGACACGAGCGCCGTCGCCGTCGCCGCCGCGCTGGGCGCCGAGGTCTGCGAGATCTACACGGACGTGGCGGGGGTGTACTCGGCGGACCCGCGCATCGTGCCGAACGCGCGCAAGTTGGAAACAGTGTCGTTCGAGGAGATGCTCGAGATGGCGGCCTCGGGTGCGGGCGTGCTGCAGCTGCGCTCGGTCGAGTACGCACGCAACCACGGTGTGCGCATCCACTGCCGCTCATCATTCGACGAGGAGCCGGGCACGATGGTGCTGGCGGAAGGAGAGACGATGGAGCAGCCCCTGATCACAGCGGTCACCCACTCGGTCGCGGAAGCGCGCGTGACGCTCACGGGCGTGCCGGACACGCCGGGCGCGGCGGCGCGCATCTTCGAGGCGATGGCGCAGGCGAACGTGAACGTGGACATGATCGTCCAGAACGAGCCGGTCGCCGCGGGCGGACAGGCGGAGATCTCCTTCACCGTTCCCCGCGAGGACCTGCGCGTGGCGTCCACCGCGCTCGAGCCACTCACGGGCGAGGCGTTCGCGAAGCTGACAACGCACGAGGAGATGGGCAAGGTCTCGATCGTCGGCGCGGGCATGCGCTCGCACCCCGGTGTCGCGGCGAAGGTGTTCGGCGTGCTCGCCCGCGAAGGCGTGAACATCGACATGATCTCCACCTCTCCGATCAAGATCTCGTGCGTGATAGACCGTGACAGCGTGCCGCTCGCGGTGCAGGCGCTGCACAGCGCATTCGAACTGTCAGGCGAGGGCACGGTGAGCGTGGAGGAGTCCTTCTAGGTCGAGCAGACCTCCCGAGAGCGCCGGATTTGTCACAATCCCTCCTCAACGCTCTACGTTGCTCCACTTCAAGGACGAATGGAATATGCGAACCATGAAAAGACCACGTCGATATGTGGCAAAGCATTGGCTGATGCTGATGCGTCCGGTTCTGCGCTACAGCGCCGCTCGAGACGCGTATGTTCTACGCGTCGTCGGCCGCCAGACCGGTCCGGTGCTCCGCGTCGATCGTCGTCCCCGACGGCCGCAGCCGTTCGACGGCGTCGAGCGTCGTCGTACCAGCATCGCCTAGATTGCCCCCCAACACTTGGCTCTGGCGTGCGGTAAGCCGGGGCGGTTTGCGCAAGCGCCGGCTGGACACCTGTCCAAGAACTCCCTCCAAATCTCCTACTTCCAACGGGCGTGCGGTTGTTATCCTCACGTGAAGTTAAAATGAGCGACATTGCCGATAGAAACAATTGAGATTCAGGAGTTCAACCCTTGAGTAGTGCTTTGGCCACGAAGTTGCGGACGGGTCGTCGGGGAAGCGAGCGCGCGGTGGCTGCCTCTGGCCGCGACACCGCGCGCGTGATCGTCGGTGCGGCGGAGGTGTCTCTGCTGGCAAGGGATCCACACCTCGCGGCGCGCGCCATGTGGGTTCTCCTGAGGAGCGACGATCAGGTTCGCCCGCTCGACGGCACGCCCGTAAGTCGCTGTATCGGTTGACGGCGGCCCGATCGCGACGCCCCGGCGTCGCCCGCTGCTCCCCGGTGGCGCCATTGCGATTGCCTGGGTGAGTTAGGTTGGCAGCAGCGAACAATTCTATTTACAGATATCTGCTCGCGACTGTGCGAAGTGTTCGGCTCAGCTTCGTAACGACGTGTGTCCAAGCGGCCTTTTACACCTGAAGCCTTGACCTTTAGCCTGGAATGCGCTGATATGTGACTCTGGCGATGACCATGAAGTCATCGTTTGGACAGATGTTGACCATCAGGCGGCTGAAGTATCGGGTATCGGCGAGGCCGGTGCCCAACGGGGGGACGGAGCTATGGACAGCAAAATCGCAGACCCGGGCGTAGCCACGCTTCCGAGTCGTGGGCTGGGCGTCGCACATCGCTTTCGCACGATCGGGACACTCGGCTCGAGGGTGCCGATCGCCGAGACCAGGGGGCCCGCGGCGAGCAAACTGCGCGACGCGATCTTCCGCAGGACGCTGCTGGTCGCGGACTCGCTCGCCATCGTAGGCGCCTTCCTGCTGACGATCACGGTGGCCACGAGGTCGCTGCAGCTCACGTGGGTGGGCATCGCCGCCCTCCCGATCCTCCTGGTGTGCGCGAAGGTCTCCGGGCTGTACGACCGGGACGAGGCGCTGCTGCGCAAGACGACACTCGACGAGGCGCCCAAGCTGTTCCACGTCGCCACGTTGTGCGCTCTGGTCGCGTGGCTCGCGGGGGGGCTGGTCGTCACCGGCTCGCTCGACCGTCGCGAGGCCTTGTTCCTGTGGCTCGCCCTCGTCGTTCTGCTGATCCTCATGCGCACCGCCGCGCGTGCGCTCGCCCTGCGCGTCGCGCCGGCCGAGCGCTGCCTGTTCATCGGGGACGCGGACGCCGCCAGGACGATCCGCTCCAAGCTCGCAGACCACGGGGGTATCAACGCCAACCTGGTCGCTCATCTCGACCTGGACAAGATCGAGCCGTGGTCGACGGACACTCGTTCGGCCGCCAAGCTCGCGGAGGTGCGTGAGCTCGCGTGCGACCTCGACATTCACCGTGCGATCGTCGCGCCGAGCAGCGCGGACGCGGGCGAGGTGCTCAACCTGGTGCGGACCCTGAAGGCGGTGGGCGTACGAGTCAGCGTGCTGCCGAGGCTGCTCGAGGTGGTGGGTTCCTCGGTCGAGTTCGACAACCTTCACGGAGTCACCGTGATGGGCGTCAGGCGCTTCGAACTGACCCGCTCCTCGGCGGCGGTCAAGCGAGCGTTCGATTTGGCGTGCGCGACGGTCGGGCTGCTTGCGGTCGCGCCCCTGATGCTCGTGGCCGCGATCGTCATCAAGCTCGACAGCCGCGGTCCGGTCTTCTTCCGCCAGCTGCGCGTGGGACGCCACGGAGAGCACTTCCACATCCTCAAGTTCCGCACGATGGTGCCGGAGGCCGAGTCGCTGAAGGCCTCGCTGCGCGATCGCAACGAAGCGCAGGAGGGGCTCTTCAAGATCGCCGACGATCCGCGGGTGACCCGTGTGGGCAGCTTCCTGCGCAAGTCGGCGCTGGACGAGATGCCACAGCTCCTGAACATCCTCAAAGGCGACATGAGCCTCGTCGGGCCCCGGCCGCTGATCGTCGAGGAGGACATGCGCGTCGAGGGATGGCACCGTCGGCGCCTCGAGTTGACGCCGGGCATGACCGGGCACTGGCAGATCCTTGGGCCGGCACGGGTGCCCCTGGCCGAGATGGTGGCCATCGACTACCTGTACGTGGCCAACTGGTCGCTGTGGACGGATTTCAAGATCCTGCTGCGCACCGTCCCCTACGTGATGGGGCGCCGTGGGCTGTGAGGCGATGACGTCGATCTCGATCGAGGCTCAGCCCGATGCGGAGCAGATCGCGAGCGTGCGTGTGTCGCAGGCCATCAGGCGCGCCCAGCTTGGAGATTGCGAGGCGTTCGGGTTCCTATACGCGCGCTACGCCGACGACATCCACGGCTACGTGCGGAGCATCGTCAGAGACCAGCACGAGGCCGAAGACGTGACGCAGCAGGTGTTCGCGAAGCTGATCCACGCGATCGGGAAATACGAGGAGCGTCGCGTGCCGTTCTTCGCGTGGCTCCTGCGGGTGGCGCGCAATCTCGCGATCGACCACCTGCGCGGCCAGCGGATGATCCCCGTGGAGGAGGTCAGGATGAGCGACGAGGGCAGTGGCGACCCGGCCGGCGGCAGGCCGATGGCCGATCTCCAGGACGCTCTCTCGACGCTGCCCAGCGATCAGCGGGAGGTGCTAGTCCTACGTCACTTCGCCGGCCTTTCGCCGATGGAGATCGCGGCGCGAACAGGCCGATCGGAAGGGTCGATTCACGGCCTTCACCATCGTGGTCGCAGGGCGCTCAGGGTCGAGCTGACAAGTCGCGGCGCGGCCCCGGCGACGATGTCGCCCAAACGCCCGTAGCCCGCGGCGACGCCTGTAGAGGGCGGGCGCTCAGGACGCCACGCCGCCCCGGTCGCTCACGATCCGGCCGCCTGCTCGAGCTTGGTGGCGATCAGCCCGGAGATCCGCTCGATGGAGCCGAAGTTGCTCGGCACGACGTCGGCGTCGCCGATCGCGATGCCGTACTCCGACTCCAGCCACGCCACCATCCGCAGCAGCAGCATCGAGTCGATCACATGCTGCTCGATCAGGGGCAGCTCGTCGGTGAGCTCCGCGCGAGGCCCGTCCCAGTTGGCCTCTTCGATCAGGAAGTCTCGGATCCGCTCCGCTTGTTGGGTCATGCCTGGTTGCCCCTTTGGTTGAAGCTACTGCTGCAAGGCCCGCCGGTCGATCTTTCCGGTCGACGATTTCGGCAGCTCCGGTCGGAGCTCGATCTCGTCGGGGATCATATGGCTCGGCAGCCGCTCGCGGCACAGGCGGGCGATCCGTGCCTCGGTGATCGGTGTGCCGGTCACGACGAACGCCTTCAGGCGATTTGTGATCGTCTCGTCCGGCACGGCTATCACGGCCGCCTCGACCACGCCCTCGATCGCGCTCAGCGCCGCTTCGATCTCGCCGAGCTCCACGCGGTATCCGCGCGTCTTGATCTGCGAGTCGCGACGGCCGGCGAACAGCAGCTCGCCGTCGGAGCGCCGGCGCACGAGATCGCCGGTGCGGTAGTGGCGAATGCCGTCCTCCGAGTGCAGCGCGCGAGCCGTCCGCTCTGCATCGTTCCAGTAGCCGTGCATCACCGTCGGGCCTCCGATCACGAGCTCGCCCAGCTCACCGTCGGGCGCGGGGGTCCCATCCTCGAGCTCGATCGCCGCGCTCACGCCGGGCAGCGGCACGCCGATCGGCAGCTCGGCCGTGGGCGGGTGCTCGCGCGGCACCTCGTGCCACGTGCATACGTTGGTCTCGGTCGGGCCGTAGAAGTTGAGATACCTGGGCATCGGCACCAGCTCCATCAGGCGCGCGAGGTACTTGATCGGGAACACCTCGCCGGCGAAGATCACCACGCGCAGCGCCGGCAGCGGCGTCTCCTCGAGCTCCCCGCGGAGCACCAGCGCGGTGAGCGCGGAGGGCACCGAGTACCAGACCGTGATCGTCTGCTCGGCGATGAAGCGCGTGAGCATCACCGGGAAGATCGACAGGTCGCGCGGGACGAGCACCACCGCCGCGCCGCCGTGGGCGGCCGCGAACAGGTCGAAGGTGGAGAGGTCGAAGTGAAACGGCGCGTGGCTCGAGAGTCGATCCTCCGGCGTCACACCCACCTCGCGCGCGGCCCAGTCGACGAACGCGAGGCAGTTCGCGTGCGAGAGCATCACGCCCTTCGGCTCGCCGGTCGAGCCTGAGGTGTAGAGGATGTAGGCGAGCGCGTCGGGGTCGCTCGCGACGGGTGGGGCCTCGGGTGCGAAGGCCTCGACCGCGCTCCAGGACAGCCACTCCACGCCTCCCTTCGCGTCGCGGCCCTCGGCATCGCCCCCGCCAGCGCCGGCGCCAACGATCGTCTCGAGCGGCACGCCCTGGGCGAGCAGCTCTCTGCACACGCCAGCCCTCGCGTCCGAGCTCACGACGCAGCGCATACCCGCGTCGCGCGCGATGTAGGCGAGGCGGTGCACGGGCGCCTGGTCGTCGAGCGGCACGTACACCGCGCCCGCCTTCAGCACGCCGTAGATCGCGATCACCGCCTCGATCGACTTCTCGAGCGCCAGCCCAACGCGATCTCCGGGCGCGACGCCACGGGCGGCCAGCGCAGCGGCGAGGCTGCTGGACCGCGCGTCGAGCTCGGCGTAGGACAGCTCGCGCTCCCCATCGACCACCGCGATCCGCGCGCCCCCGCTCCGCGCCGCTGCGGAGAGAAGATCGTGAACCACGGCGCTCACAGCCCGAGGTGGCGCGCGATCACGTTGCGCTGCATCTCCGAGGTTCCCGAGTAGATCCGCGAGCCGAGCGCGTCGCGCACGTCGCGCTCGAGCCCGGTCTCGGTCATGTAACCCGAGCCGCCGTGTACCTGCAGCGCGTCGAGGCTCGACTGTACGAGCGCCTCGCTCAGGTGCAGCTTCGTCATCGCCGCGTCCAGGTCGGTTGCGGCGCCGGCGTCGAGCAGGGCCGCGATCCGATACAGCATCAGGTGAGAGGTCTGCAGGCGCAGGCGCATGTCCGCAAGCGGGTGCGAGACCGCCTGGAAGGAGCCGATCGGCGCGCGGAACTGGACGCGCTCGCGCGCATACGCGACGCAACGCTCGAGCTGGCGGCGCATCGTGCCGACCGCGGCCGCGAGGATCAGGCTGCGCTCCCAGCGCATGGAGCTGTTGAAGATCGCCATCCCGCCGCCCGGCTCCCCAAGCAGCGCGTCGGCGCCCACGTGGCAGTCGGCGAGGAACAGCTCGCCAAGATGCGACGTTCGCAGCCCCATCTTCGAGAACGGCGAGCCGATCTCCAGCCCCGGCGCTCCACGCTCCACCACGAACGCGCACAGGCCCGCGAACCCGAGACGCACGTCGGTGGTCGCGAACACTATGAACAGATCGCTGTCGGGGGCGTTGGTGACGAACGTCTTCGAGCCGTTGAGCAGCCAGCCGTCGTCTGTGGGCGCAGCGGTCGTGCGCAGAGCAAACGCGTCCGAGCCCGATTCCGGCTCGGTCATGCCGTGCGCGGCGAGCAGCGAGCCGTCGCACAGCCCAGGCAGCCAGCGGCGCTTCTGCTCCTCGGTGCCGAAGTGCACGATCGGCATCTCGCACGCCCACATGTGCGCGTTCAACGAGAAGATCAGCCCGTTGTCTGGGCAGCCGTAGCCGAGACCTTCGAGCGCCGCCGCGATCGTCGTCGCCGACGCGCCGAGGCCGCCGTACGCGGGGGGGACCGGCAGGCCCTGCAGGCCGAGCTGGGCGCACTTGAGCCACTCCTCCTTGGAGAACGTCCCCTCGTGGTCGCGGCGGTCGAGATCGTGGCCGAGCTGGCTCTGGGCGAAGGCGACGATCGACCGTTGCAGGGAGCGCTGCTCCTCGTCCAGAGGGTCGGGGTGAAGCGCGATCGCGCTCTGCGCTGTGGGGTTGCTCATCGTGGGGCGGGGGCGGCGCTCGCCGGACGGGCCGGCATCAGGTAACGGGCGTAGGTCGTAAACGGACGGTAGCCGAGCCCCAGCCACACCGGAGCGCCGAGCCCCGAGGTCTGACACAGTGACAGTCGCGCGCCGAGCTCGCGGTAGCTGAGCTCGAGCGCCGCCCACAGGCAGCTCTGCGCGAGTCCGCGGCGCTCACCCGGAGGGCCGGAGCGCGGAAGTCGCTGCCCCGGCTTCGGCCGGCGGATCGTCGCGGCCTGGCAGCCGAGGGCAACCTCGTGTGTGACGAGCGTCATCGCGGCTGACAGCGGCATGTCGTCGTAGTAGGCGACGAACGCCGCCACGTTCGGAACGTCGAGACTGTCCGGATCGAAGAACACCTTCGCCGCGACCTCACGCGGCATCGACGCCATCCCCCAAGCGTCGGCGACGAGGTCGAGGTAGTCCTCGCGCGTGCGCGCGTCCGCGGCGCGCCTGATCTCGACGCCGTCCGGCGGCGGCACGTACTCGGGCAGCTGCTCGAGCACCAGCTCCGGGAGGCGCTCCAGCTCGTGCAGCCCCTGTTGTGTCGCGGTGCGCTCCAGGTCGCCGTCGCCGTGCTCGCGCGCCCACAGCGCGTAGCCGCTCTTGCGCGGCCCGAAGAAGCTGTCGGCCAGGCGCAGGACCTCCTGCGGGCTCAGGGCCTCGCTGAGGCGCAGCGCGCCGTTGCGGTAGGGGTTCGGCTGCCGGTGGGCGCCGGCGAACAGGAGAAGCCCGTCCTCCTCGGCGAGCGCGCCTCCGTAGCGCGCGAGATACCGAAGGTACTCGGCCAGCGTCAAGTCGGCCAGGACGAGCAGATCTTTGCGCGCGCTCAGCTCGTCCGTGGCTGGCGTGTGCACTGCAGTTGCCCGCGTGTCCACCGTCGCGTGATCGTAGTGGATACGTGGATGCGACGAATGTCCATTGGAGACGATTGTCCATTACGATATGTGTGTGCTAGAGGGAACTAGCTCCGACTTGTCGGTCGAGGGGGGGCCGCCGAGTGACACTTCACGTTCGCGTGAGGGGGCGGCTGTGCGGCCGCGCGAGCCCCGTCCCGAGATCTGGTTCCACCGCAAGGTCAACTTCATCTCCGCGGTAAAGGAGCTGTGGCGCTTTCGCGAGCTGACGGTCACGCTTGCCGAGCGCGATCTGCGCGTCCGCTACAAGCAGGCGGTGCTCGGTGTGGCATGGGCGGTTGTGGCGCCGGTGGTGATGATGATCGCCTTCAGCGTGCTCATCAATCGCGTCACGAAGATCAACACCGGGGGCGCGCCGTACCCGCTGTTCTCATATCTGGGGCTGCTGCCGTGGACGTTCTTCTCCAGCTCCCTGTCCACCGGCGGCCTCAGCCTGGTCTCCAACAACGAACTCCTCAACAAGCTCTACTGCCCGCGCGAGGTCTTCCCGATCGCCGCCATCGCCGACGCCGCCGTCGACGCGGTGATCGCCACGTGCGTGCTGGCGGTCCTTTTCCCGATCGAGGGATTTGCCCCAAGGGCCGAGATCTTCTACGTGCCGCTGCTCCTGGTCGTGATGCTGATGTTCACCCTCGGCGTGACGCTTGCCGTGTCCGCAATCGTCGTATACGCCCGTGACCTGCGCCTGGTGCTGCCGCTCGCGATCCAGGTGGGGTTGTTCGTCACGCCGGTCGTCTACAGCACGGGATCGATCACCAGCTCAAAACCGCTCCTGCTCTTGTTCTCGGCGATCAACCCGCTGGTGCCGGTGATCGACGGCATGCGCGCCACGATCCTCACCGGCAATGCGCCGGAATGGGCTTCGCTGGGCGTCGGCGCGGGCAGCGCGCTGATCTTCCTGCTCGGCGGGTTCCTGCTGTTCAAGCGCCTCGAGACGGGGATGGCCGACATTGCGTGAGGGAACGATCGTCGCGGAGGAGATCTGGAAGCGCTTTCGCATGGACGAGCGCCCGACCTACCTGCAGGATCGGCTCTCCGGCGTCGGCGATCGCCTGCGCGGGCGGCAGGCCGACAGCTGGCGCTGGGCGCTGAACGACGTCAACCTGCGTGCCGAGCCCGGCGAATCGTGGGCGCTGGTCGGCGCCAACGGAGCCGGCAAGTCGACGCTCTTGAAGATCGTCTCGCGTGTCATGTACCAGACGGCCGGCCGTCTCGACATGGCCGGACGGGTCGGCGCGCTGATCGAAGTCAGAGCCGGGCTCACTCCGCTGCTGACCGGTCGCGAGAACATCTACCTGACCGGCTCGATCATGGGCCTGCGCCGGCGCGAGGTCGCCCAGCGCTTCGACGAGATCGTCGCGTTCGCCGAACTGGAGCGCGCGGTCGACCGTCAGGTCAAGTACTACTCGTCCGGCATGCAGATGCGGCTCGGCTTCTCGGTGGCCGCCCACCTGCAGCCCGACATCCTGCTCGTCGACGAGGTCCTGGCGGTCGGGGACGCGAGCTTCCAGCAGCGCTGCCTGGACCAGATTCGCGCGGTGCTGAACGAAGGCACCACGCTGCTGTTCGTCTCACACGACCTGGCCGCGGTGGAGGCCACCTGCGCCAACGGGATCTGGCTGCACAACGGCGAGGTGCGCACCAGGGGGCCGATCCGCGAGGTTCTGTCCGCCTATCGCGGCGCCGTCGAGGGCGACGCCAAGGCCCGCGCCGACATCGAGGGGCTGATCAAAGTCACGAACGTCGAGGCGGTCTCCCCCGACGGAGGGCTGGCCAAGACCGGCGGGCAGCTCGACGTCAAGCTCACCATTCACAGCGACGCGAGCCATCGAGCCTGGATCTACCTCGGGGTGACCGAGGGCGCCGCCACGCCGATCTTCCTCCTGAACCCGGGACGCGAGGTGCTGCTCGAGCCGGGCGAGACCCAGGTGATGTGCACGATCCCGTCGCTGCCGCTGCCGAGCGGACGCTTCTACGTGTGGGGTGGGATCTACAAAAACTGGACCCAGGGCGACGAGCTGATCGGCTGGCAGCCGCTGACGGAGTTCGACGTCTATGGACCCGAGATGGATGCGGCCCCGCGCGCGGTTGTGCGCCTGTCGCCGATCCACGTCGACTCGAGCTGGGAGATCGAGGGGGCCTGAACCGGCCTCTGGGCCGCCGAGGCCGGTTAGGTGACGATCGCCGGAGCTTGCGCCGGGTGCGCGCCGTCGGGCGTCTCACCCGAGCTCGCGATCTCGGCTTCCCACCACGCCTGCCCGGCCGCGGGGAGCTCGTGGATCGGGTCGTAGTACTCGAATCGCCGCATCAGCGCTTCCGGATCCTCCGCGTCGACCGATGTGAGGTAGTTCTTGGTCCAGTAGGAGATCCCGCGCTCGCGGTCGTAGTCCACGATCTGGTCGACCCAGCGCTTGCCCACGTAGGGCACGTCGCACACGAGCCGCGGCGTGGCGAAGCCCGGCAGGTAGCCCATGATCGCGCGCTGGAGTTCCTGCGCCTCGGCGACCGACAGGCGCCAGTGCTCGGATGCGGGGATCATGTCGCAGAGGTAGAAGTAGTACGGGAGCACCCCGGCGCCGTCGAGCACCGCGAAGCACAGGTCCAGCAGCGCGTCCGGTGTCGAGTTCACTCCCCGCAGCAGCACGCCCTGGTTGCGGATGTGACGGACTCCGGCTTCGGTCATCGCCTTGGCGGCATCGGTGAACGTCTCCGTGACCTGCGACGCGACGTTGATGTGAGTGTGAATCGCGAGGCTGATGCCGCGGTCGAACGCCTTCGTGGCCACGCGCTCCACGCCGCTGCGCATCTCATCGGTGAGCCAGTGTTGCGGGAGTGACATCAGGCCCTTGCTCGCGAGCCTGATGTCGCGGATGTTCTCGATCTCCATCAGGCCGTCGAGGAACGCCTCCAGACGTGGCCACGGCAGGTTGGTGAGGTCGCCGCCCGATACGACCACGTCGCGGACGGTGGGCGTCTTGCGCAGGTACTCGAGCATCTGCTCGCGCCGGTCGGGGGCCTTGGTCGTGAAGTGCTGTTTGGTGACCTGCGGCGTGGAGGGCCCGACGAGGTCCATGCGCGTGCAGTGCCCGCAGTACAGCGGGCAGGTGGTGACCATCTCCGCGAGCACCTTCGTGGGATAGCGGTGTATCAACCCCTCGACCGCCCACATCTCGGCCTCGTGCAGCGAATCGCGCGACGCGCGGGGGTGGGTCGGCCAGCGCGGATGCCGATCGGACGCGGCGGGCAGCACGTAGCGGCGAACCGGGTCCGCGTAGAGCCCTTCGGTGGAGGGGACCTCTTCGGGCACCATCGTGTTCAGCACCTGGGGCGTGATCAGGATCGACATCGTCGCGTGGGTGGCCTGGTCGCGCTTGACGTCCTCGTAGAAGGAGTCCTCTACGAGGTCGCCGAGCACGGTGCGCAGGGCGCGAAGCGTTTTGATCGAGTTCGTCCGCTGCCAGCGCACGTCGCGCCACTGCGCCCTGGTGACGTCGCGCCAGCCTGGGAAGCGCCGCCACTCCGGCTCGACCGGCTCGAAGCGACGGTAGTGATACGGCTGGCGAGCGGGTGTGTCGCTCATCGTCCGCTCGCTCCGTTCACGGTCCCGACCGGGTGCGCGACGCCGTTTCCGTTGCCGTTGGTCTTCTGCGCGGGCTGCGCGGCGCCGCCCGCCGCGTCCATCGCCGCTTCGAGCGCGGGAGCGAGATATTCGATGAGCGTCGGGGCGCCGTTGCCTTTGGTGATGTTCTCGTGCGTCATGTCCGGCCCGACGACCTGGTGGAGCACCACGCCTCCACGTGCAATCGGGTGCCACGGCGTCGGCTGGTCCCCGGGAGCCGTCTGCGGGCGGAAGTAGTCGATGCGCACGTCGGAGGGCGGCGGCGAGTACATCTTCGCCGCGTGGCTCGAGGCGACGTGCACGAGGTTCCACGGCCGCCGTGGCGCCGGCAGGCCGGTCTTGCGGAGCACGTTCAGCGCGTAGTGGCCGCTGCGGAAGTAGAGCCTCGACCTGAGCCGCACCAGGCGATCGCGAACCCACACGGCTCGCTCCCTGAGGCCGCCGTCTCGGAATTCTTCGAGCTTGATGCGCCGGTTCTCCTCCTTGCTGGGCCCGCGCGTGCCCCGCGGAAAGGCGTCGATCAGCGCGACCATCCCCAGCTCCTCACCCTGCTCGGTCAGCTGCCGCGCGATCTCGTAAGCGACCACGCCGGCGAAGCAGAAGCCGCCGAAGAAGTACGGGCCGTGTGGCTGCACGCCGCGGATCTCCTCGATGTAGTGAGTGGCGAGATCCTCGATCCGCGAGAGCGGCAGCCGGCTGCCGTCGACCCCCGGTGCGTGCAGCCCGTACAACGGCACGCTCTCCGGGAAACCCTCGACGAGCGCGTGATATCCGATCAGCCTGCCGGCGACGACGTCGACCAGGAAGAACGGAGGTCGCTCGCCCTGCGTCCGCATCGGTACGACCGACGCCCACGTCTGCTTCTGCGTCGATGAGCTCTGCTCGTCGATCATCCGCGCGAGCTCGGCGATCGTCGCGCTCTGGAACAGCGACGCGAGCGGCAGGCGGGCGCCGAGGCGATCCTCGATCATCGCGAACAGGCGCACCGCGAGCAGCGAGTGCCCGCCCAACGCGAAGAAGTTGTCGGTGACGCCGATCTCCTCGACGCCGAGGATCTCGCGCCAGATCGCCACGAGTTGACGCTCGCTCTCGGTGCGCGCCGCCACGAGCTCGCCGGCCTCTTCCGCGCGGTCGAAGTGCGGCTCGGGCAGGGCGTTCACGTCGACCTTCCCGTTGGGGGTCCGTGGCAGCTCGTCGAGCGGCACCCACGCGGTCGGGATCATGTAGCCCGGCAGCAGCTCGGCGGCGAACGCGCGCAGCTCCTCCGGGCCCGGCGACTCGCACGCGTCCGCCGGGACCAGGTAGGCGATCAGGCGCGGCGCGCCGCTCTCGTCCTCCCGGTCGGTGACGGCCGCGGCGCTGACACGGGGGTGACGTTCGAGCACCGACTCGATCTCGCCGGGCTCGATCCTGAAGCCGCGGATCTTGAGCTGGCGGTCGCTGCGTCCGATGAATTCGATCGACCCGTCGGCGAGCCAGCGGGCGAGGTCGCCGGTGCGGTACATGCGCGCGTCGGGCTCGTCGCTGAACGGATCCGCGGCGAACCGTTCGGCGGTCAGCTCGGGGCGGTTGAGGTAGCCGCGCGCCACGCCGACGCCGCCGATGCACAGCTCGCCCGGGATCCCGATCGGCTGTGGCTCGAGGTTGGCGTCGAGCACGTACACGCGCGTGTTCGGGAGCGGCTGGCCGATCGGGACGAAACGCCCCGGGGGGAGATCCGCGTCGGGGGCGGGCTCGAAGTACGTGCTGTCCATCGTCGCCTCGGTCAGGCCGTAGGAGTTCACCAGCCGCGTCGCGGGGCCGAGCACGCGCTTGAACTGCGTGTACTTGTCGTTTCGCCACGGCTCTCCGCCGATCGCGAGGAACTTGAGGAAGTCGATCGGCTTGCCCTCGCGCTCGGCGTAGTCGAACAGCATCGTCGCGGTCGCCGGCACGAGCTCGGCGGCGTCCACGCCCTCGCGGGCCATCAGCGCGTACACGCTCGCCGGGTCGAGCACGACGTCCATCGGGCACAGCACGAGCTTCGCGCCCGCCGGCAGCGCGCGGACGATGTCGCCGCTGAACACGTCGAAGGAGGGGCTCGCCATCTGCAGATGGGCGCTCAGCTCGCGGAGGCGGTACTCGCCCTCGTAAGCGAAGTACACGCTCGCGAGGCTGCGGTTGGTGATCATCACACCCTTCGGCTTCCCGGTGGACCCGCTCGTGTAGATCACATACGCGAGGTCCGCGCCGCCTGAAGTGGTCGGAGGATCGTCCTCCGAGGCGCCGTCGAGCGCTCCGGGCGCGTCCAGCGTGACGAGCGCCGCGTCGGTGTGCGGGAGCGGGCCCGCCACGAGGCTGTGGGTCACGAGCACGTCGGGCTTGGAGTCCGCGAGCATGAACTCCAGTCGGTCCGCCGGGTACATCGGGTCGAGCGGCACGTAAGCGCCGCCGGCCTTCATGACGCCGAGCACGGTCGCGACGAGGTCCAGCGACTTCTGCATCAGGATCCCGACCAGCTTCCCCGGCTCCACGCCGCGCTCGCTCAGCAGGGAGGCAATGCGGTTCGCCTGCCGGTTGAGCTCCGCGAACGTCATCCGCTCCTCGCCGAGCACGACGGCTTCGGCGTCGGGTGTCCGCTTCACCTGCGCCTCGAACAGATCCTTGATCGAGTCGCTCGGCTGCGCCGGCGCCTGCGAGAACCCGTTCCACGACACGAGCACCTTCGAGCGCTCCGACTCCGACAGCATGGACAGCTGCGACAGGCGCCGCTCGGCGCCGCTCGCCGCGCTTTCGGCGAGCGCCCGGAAGTGCTCCATCATGCGGTTGACGGTCGCCGGCTTGAACAGCTCGGTGCTGTACTCCCACGTCGTGTTCATGCCGAGCTTGCGCTCGCTGACCCCGAGCAGCACGTCGAACTTCGACCAGCCCTTCGCGTGCGAGATCTCCGTGCAGCGAATGCCCAGCGGTTCGAACCGCGGGCGATTGTCCTGCCACGCGGGGTTGTGGTAGACGATCATCGCCTGGAAGACGGGCGTCTGACTGAGGTCGCGCTCGGGGTTCGTGGCTCGAACGACCGTCTCATATGGCACGTCGGCGTGCTGGAAGGCGTCGAGCGTGGTGTCGCGCACGCGCATGAGCAGCTCGCTGAAAGTCGGGTCGCCCGACAGGTCGACCCGCAGCGCGAGCGGATTGATGAAGTAGCCGACCATCGATTCGAGCTCGGTCCGGTTGCGTCCGGCGAACGGTGTCCCGATCACCACGTCGTCCTGCCCGGAGTAGCGCGAGAGCAGCGTCGAGAACAACGCGAGCGTCGCGACGAACAGCGTCGTGTCGTTGCCGCGCGCCGCCGCGTGCAGGCCCTCGCGCGACGGCATGTCGAGCATCATGCTCATGTGGTCGCCGAGGTAGGAGCGGATCGGCGGCCGCGGGAAGTCGGTCGGCAGATCCAGGCGCGAGGGCGCGCCCGCGAGCTTGCGCTTCCAGTAGCCGAGCTGCGCGTCGGCGACCCCGCCGTCGAGCCACTCGCGCTGCCACACCGCATAGTCGGCGTACTGGATGGGGAGTGTCGGCAGCGATGGCTCCTCGTTGCTCGCGAAGGCGTCGTAGAACACGCTCAGGTCACGGAAGAGGGCGGTGCGCGAATAGCCGTCGGTGGCGACGTGATGCAGGTTCAGCATCAGGATGTTCTCGTTGTCCGACAACTGGATCACGGTCGCGCGCATGATCGGACCGTTGACGAGGTCGAATGCGAACCGCGACTCGTCCTTGAGGATCCTCTGCGCCTCCGCCTCGCGCTCGTCAGAGGGTTGATCGCGCAGATCGACCACGTTCAGGTCAACCGGGGCCGTCGCTCCGATCACCTGCATCGGTCGACCGTCGATCACCGTGTAGGTGGTGCGCAGGATCTCGTGCCGCTCGATCAGCGCCTCGAACGATCGTCTGAGGACATCGAGATCCAAAGATCCCTCGAGGTGAAAAGATCCCGGAGCGTTGTATGCGACGCCGTCGTCGAACACCTGGCTGAGCAGCCACAGGAGCTCCTGCGAGTTCGACAGCACGGACGGGCTGTGAACCTCCCGGCGCGAGATCGCGTTGCGTCGCGCCACGTCCGTCCTGCGCTGCATCAGGCGCTGCTCGAGCAGCGCGCGCTGCGCTGGAGTCAGATTCTCGAGCCGCTGCGCTACGCGGGGATCCTTGCCACCGTCAACGCTCATCGCGGTTGCCTCTCTTCGAGCCACGGTGAGAGATCCTTGGCCATCCGTGCCTCCCCCGCAACCTCGCTCACATGTCCTTTGCGAGCGGAAATCTTAGCATAGGAAATTCACATCGTCGGGAGACTCGTTGCCTCTCACATGGTGGAAAACACTCACGGTTCCCCATGGTCTAGTCAACTCCCTCGACCTCCGCCAACAGGGCGGAGAGCTCATCCTCGTCGGTCGCGCCGTACAGCTCAGCGGTGATGATCGCCGCAAGCCCGCGGACCGTCGAGTGCTCGAACACGCTGTGCAGGAAAAGCTCGAGGTCGAAGGTCTCCCGCAGTCGCGAGAACATCTTCACCGCCAGCAGCGAGTGGCCGCCGAGATCGAAGAAGTCGTCGTCGAGCCCGACCCGCTCGACACCGAGGATCTCGCTCCAGATCGACGCGAGCGACTGCTCGACAGGAGTCTCGGGCGCCGCGTACGTGCGCTCCATCGCGGGTCGCGACCCGTCGGGCGGCGGCAGCGCCGAGCGATCGAGCTTGCCGTTCGCGGTCACCGGGAACGCGTCTAGTGCGACGAACGCCGAGGGCACCATGAACGGCGGCAGTCGCGTCTTGCACAGTCGCCGCAGTTGCTCCGCGTCCACGGCGCGATCGCCCACCGGCACGACGTAGGCCACGAGCCGTTGGTCGCCGGGGCTGTCCTCGCGCACGATCGCCACCGCCCCCGACACGTCCGGATGCCCGTCGAGGACGGCCTCGATCTCGCCCAGCTCGATCCGAAAGCCGCGCAGCTTCACCTGCTGGTCGATCCGCCCGAGGAACTCGAGCGTCCCGTCCTTGCGCCAGCGGACGAGGTCGCCCGTGCGGTAGAGGCGTGCGCGGGCTCCCATCGAGAACGGGTCGCCCACGAACTTCTCCGCCGTCAGCTCCTCACGGTTGCGGTAGCCGAGAGCGAGTCCGTCTCCGCCGATCAGCAGCTCCCCGGGGACTCCGATCGGCACCGGCTGACGGTTGGCGTCGAGCACGTAGAAGCGCGTGTTGGCGATCGGCCCGCCGAGCGGTATCGGTCCCTCGCCCGGCTCCAGCTCCAAGATCGAGGACCACACGGTCGTCTCGGTCGGCCCGTACATGTGCCACAGCGACGCGCAGCGCGACTGCAGCTCCTCCGCCAGCGCGCGCGAGAGCGCCTCGCCGCCGCAGACGATCTTCAGCGCGGCGCTCCCCGTCCAGCTCGCGTCGACGAGCACCTGCCACGTGGTGGGCGTCGCCTGCACGAAGCTCGCCCCGGCGCGCGCGAGCCAGTCGGCGAGTTCCACTCCGTCGAGTGTCGCCTCGCGGGGGACGATCACGAGCCGAGCGCCGCTCGTGAGCGGCAGATACCAGTCCGGCACCGAGAGGTCGAACGCGGGCGTGGTCAGGTTCGCGACGACGTCGTGCTCCGACAGGCCCGGACGCTCGCGCATGTGGGAGACCAGGTTCGCGACCGAGCGGTGTGTGATCTCGACGCCCTTCGGCTGGCCCGTCGAGCCCGAGGTGTAGATCACGTACGCGCGCTGCTCCGGGTCGACCTCGACGCCGACCGGCCCCGCGGGACGTTCCTCGATCCTCGCGAGGTCGCGATCGACGCAGATCACACGTGCGCCGCGTGGGTCGACCGCGCCGAGGAGCCGGCTCTGCGTGATCAGCGCCGGCGCCTGCGCGTCCGCGAGCATGAACTCCTGGCGTTGAGGAGGGTATGTCGGGTCGATCGGCACGTAAGCGGCGCCCGTCTTGAGAACCGCGAGCATCGAGACGAGCAGGTCGACCGAGCGCTCGAGGCACATGCCGACGAGGCTTCCCGGCTCGACCCCCGCGTCGATCAGCTCGTGCGCCAGCTGGTTCGAGCGCGCGTCAAGCTCGCCATACGTCAGCCGGTCGTGCTCGAACACGACCGCGATCGCCTCGGGCGAGCGCGCCGCCTGCTCGGCGAAGAGCTCGTGCAGGCAGCGGCGGTCGTACGGCTGCCTGGTCGCGTTCCAGTCGACGAGCATCGTCTGGCGCTCCTGGGCCGTGAGGATCGGCAGTCGCGAAAGTCGCTGCTCGGGGTCGCGCCCGACCGCCTCCAGCAGCGTCCGCAGGTGGCCGATCAGGCGCTCCACGGTCGAGCCGTCGAACACGTCGGTCGCGTGGCCGACGTTGAGGTGCAGGGCGCCGTCTGGCAGGTCGTGGGCGATGATCGACAGGTCGAAGCGCGCCGACTCCCAGCCCGGCACCGGAACCTGCTCGGCGTTCGCGCCGGCCAGTGAGCGCTGGCGCGTTCCCACGATGTCGTAGCCGAAGAGGACCTGGAAGATGGGGGAGTGGCTGCGCGCCCGCTCGGGATTGAGCACCTCGACGAGCTTCTCGAACGGCAGCTCCTGATGTGTGAGCGCACCCAGCATCGTCTCCCTGACGCGTTCGAGCAGCTCCGCGAAGCTCGGGTCCGCCGACAGATCCGTCCGCAGCGCGAGCGTGTTGGAGAAGAACCCGAGCAACGGCGCGATCTCCTCGTGGTGACGCCCCGACACCGGCGCGCCGACGACCAGGTCCTCCACGCCGGTGTATCGGTGCAGCAGGACCTTGAACCCTGCCAGCAGCACCATGAACAGCGACACGCCCTCGCGCTGCGCCAGCTCGCGAAGCGGTGCGACCTCCTGCGCGGGAACGCTCGCCTCGTACCAGGAGCCGCGGTAGCTCTGCGCGCTCGGCCGGGGCCGGTCGGTCGGCAGCTCCAGCCGATCGGGCGCTCCCGCGAGTCGTCCGGTCCAGTAGTCGATCGACTCCGTCAGCGGCTCGCCGTCGAGATGGGCGCGCTGCCACCGCGCGAAGTCCGAGTACTGGACCGCGAGCGGCGCCAGCTCGGGCTCGCGACCGTTCTCGATCGCCGTATACGCGGCATCGAGCTCGGCGAACAGCAGGCCCCCGGACTGGTGGTCGGAGGCCATGTGATGGAGCACCACCAGCAGCAGATCCTCGCCGTCGCGGACGTGCACGAGGGCGGCGCGCAGCAGCACGTCGTGGGCGAGGTCGAACGGGCGGCGGACGAGCTCGCCGAGGATCTCTCGGGCGTGGCCGTCGGGGTCCGGCAGCGACGCCCGCCGCAGGTCGGTGACCTCGAGCTCGAACGGCGCGGGTGGGCTGACCTCCTGCACCGGCGCCCCGTCGATCAGCCTGATCGTCGTGCGCACTATCTCGTGCCGCTCGACCACGTGGTCGAAAGCGCGACGCAGCGTGTGCTCGTCGAGCGTGGCGGCGATCCGGTACAGGGTCGGGACGTTGTAGGCCGAGCTGCCCGGCATGATCTGGTCCAGCAGGAACAGCCGCTCCTGCGGGAACGACAACGGCGCCGGACCATCGTCTGTGCGCCGCGTGATCGTCGTGGCGTCAGCGCGCGCCGCGCACATCAGCCCTGGCCAGCCTCGGGCTGCAGATCCTCGGCCAGCAGCCGCCGCGCCTCCTCGTCGGACATGCCCTCGAGCTCGGCCATCAGCCGGGCCGTCTCGTCGCCCTCGGAGTCGCTCATCATGCCGACGATCTCGGCTGCGAGGCTCGCGACCGTGGGATACGTGAACAGGCTGTGCAACGGCAGGTCGACGGCGAAGTCGCTGCGCACCTGCGCCACGACCTGGGTGGCCAGCAGCGAGTGGCCGCCCAGCGCGAAGAAGTCTTCCTCGACACCGACCCTCGGCATCCCGAGCACCTGCGCCCAGATCGTGGCCACGGCCTCCTCGAGCGGAGTGCTCGGCGCCACGTAGTCGGCGCCGCCGTCGGCGCTCACGAGGTCCGGATCCGGTAGCGCCAGCCTGTCGATCTTCCCGCTCGGAGTCCGCGGCAGCTCCTCCATCACGACGATCGCCCCTGGCAGCATGTATTCCGGCAGCCACTCGGCCAGATGCCCGCGCAGCCCGGCATCGTCGACGCCCTGCTCGATCGAGCAGTAGGCGACGAGCCTCATGTCGGCGCCGGCGACGACGTGGGCGACCGTGATCGCCTCGCGCACCCCGGCGTGGCGTCTCAGCGCCGAGTCGACCTCTGCCGGCTCGACGCGGTAGCCGCGGATCTTCACCTGCTCGTCGATCCGGCCCATGAACTCGAGGCTGCCGTCCGGCAGCCAGCGCGCGAGGTCGCCTGTGTCGTACACCCGCGCCCCCGCATCGGCCGCGAACGGGTCGGCGTAGAACCGCTCCGCGGTCAGCTCGGGCTCGCCGACGTAGCCTCGCGCGACCCCCGCGCCGCCGATCAGCAGCCGGCCGCTAACGCCCACCGGCGTGGGCGCCCCGCCGGCGTCCACCACGTAGCAGCGGGTGTTGGAGATCGGGCGCCCGATCGGCACGCTGGCCGGCTCGTACTCGCCCGGCCCCTCGTCGACGACGAACGTGCACGAGCCGACGGTCGTCTCGGTGGGGCCGTAGTGGTTGAGGATCGCGCAGCTCGACAGCCCGCGCACGCGCTCGACGAGGTCCCAGCCGGCCCGCTCGCCGCCGAGCACGAGCCAGCGCCGGGGCAGCACGCGGGCATCGCCCGCCGCCAGCAGCGCGCCGACGTGAGACGGGGTGATCTTCAGCACGTCCACCGGCGTGGACTGCATCAGCGCGGCGAGCGCGCCCGGGTCGCCGGCCGCCGCCTGGCTCACGAGCACGAGCGTGCCGCCCGAGCACAGCGCGCCGAATATCGACGTGTTCCCGAGGTCGGTGGACACGGAGGTCACCAGCCCGAACGACAGCTGCTCCTCGTCGGCCCCCAGGCGACGGACGATGTCCGCGGCGTAGTTGGCGAGGTTCCCGTGCGTGACGTCGACGCCCTTGGGGGCGCCGGTGGAGCCGGACGTGAAGATCACGTACGCGCGGTGCTCCAGCCCCGCTCCGCCCTCCAGCGGCTCGGCGGGCTCGCGCTCGATCGCCTCGCGGTCGCGGTCGAGGCACACGACCTCGCCCTCGAAGCCGTGCAGCCGCTCAAGCAGCGCCTCCTGGGTCACGACCGTGCTCGCTCCCGCCGCAGCGAGCTGGTGGCACAGTCGCGCCGGCGGATGCTCGTGGTGCAGCGGCACGTATGTGCCGCCCGCCTTCAGGATCCCGAGCAGGCCGACGACCATCTCCACCGAGCGGTCCGTGCACAGTCCCACGGTCACGTCCGGTCCCACGCCTGCGGCGTGCAGCCGCCGCGCGAGCCTGTTCGCGCTCGCGTCCAGCTCGCCGTAGGTGAGCGAGCGCTCGCCGTCGGTCACCGCCGTGCGCCCGGGAGTTGACCGGGCGTGGCTCGCGAACAGCTCGTGCACGCACTCCGCGGGCGCCGGTGCGCCGGTGTCGTTGAACTCCCGCAGCACGCGTGCTCGCTCCCGCTCCGAAAGCAATTCGATCCCGCCAAGCGCCGCGCTGGGGTCCGCGGCGGCCGCGGCGAGCACTCCGCGCACACCCTCGGCGAGGCCCTCGACCGTCTCGCGCCGGTGGCGTGCGGGGTCGAAGGCGAGGCTCACCGCGAGCCGCTCGCCGTCGGTCCCGCACATCGCGAGCAGGCGCAGCTCGGGTCCGGAGCACACCATCGCCTCGATTCGCACGCTCACGCCCTCGGGCTGTGCGAGCGCGAGCGGGTACTCGGCGAAGCCGATGTCGAGCCCCCCGCCGTCGGCGGGTGCGTAGTCCTGCCTGACGAGCGCCTGCTCGCGCGCCTGCACCACGTCGGCGAGCGCCTCGGCGAAAGTGCGCGAGCCCTCGACGCGCACGCTCACGGGCACGGGCCGAGCGAACGTGCCGACCGCGCCATCCAGGTCCGGGTGCCGCCGCTCTCCGGCGAGATATGCGCAGGTTGACTCCTCCTCGTTGGAGTAGCGGGCCAGCACCGCGTGCCACGCGGCCTGCACGGCAGCGGCTGGGCCGGCTCCGTAGCGGGCCGTCTGCTCGCGCAGCCCCCGCGCGAGCGCCTCGTCGATCGCCACCACGACCTCCTCGAGCGGCTCCGAGACGTCCTTGCGCGTGAACGGGAGCGCCGGCGCGGCTGCGCCGGCGTCCTGCGCCCAGAAGGCGCGCGCGGCGGCGGCCTCCTCGTCGTCGGACTCGCTCAGCTCGTGCTGCCACGCGGCGAAGTCGGCGTACTGCAACGGATCTTGCACCAGCTCGGTCGAAGCCAGCACGCCCGCCACCTCGCCGAGCACGAGCGCGGCCGACGCGCTGTCCGCGCACAGCGCGGAGATCGTCAGCACGAGCGCGAACGCCTCTCCGTCCGTCGTGAGGATGCTCGCGCGTACGAGCGGACCCTGGTTCGTGTCGAAGGGCGCCGCGAGCTCCGCCGCGCGCACCTCGGCCAGCCGCCGCTCGCGCTCCGGCGCTGCAGCGGTGTCCACCACGAGCGTCTCGACGTGCGGGTCGAGGCGCTCGGCGACGACCTGCAGCGGTACGCGCAGCCCCGCCTGCGCGGCGAACGTCGTGCGCAGGATCTCGTGCCTTGCCACGCACGCGCGCAGCGCGTCCGCGAGCGCGCCCGGCTCCAGCGGGCCATCGATCGACAGCACGCCCTGCACTCGCGCCGCGGGCCCGTCGGGCTCGGCTTCCCAGACCCGCGCCTGCTGCGGCGACATGTGGAAGCTGTCGACGCTCCCTGACATTCCGTTGTCCACGTGGACGCTACCCCCGCTTGTTGAGCAATTCCATTAAAGGCGGAGGGTAACGGTTCATTTCATTACCGCAAGGGAAGATCAGCGCCGTGCACGGCGGCCGATCGAACGCCCGGCCGGCCGGCGCGAACCGCGGCCGTGCTCTAGTGCGAGCGCGAGTACGGGCTCGTCGGGATAGCGGACTACCTGCTCGAGCATCGCCCGCAGATCCTGCTCGAAGCCGGCGACCGTCGAGCCGTCGAAGAGGTCGCGGTTGTACTCGAAGTAGCCCGCGAGCGCCGTCGGGCCCAACTCGAGCTCGAGCGCCAGGTCGAAGCGCGAGAACCCGATGTCCACGGGCAGCGGCTCGACTGCGATCCCCGGCAGCTCCAGCGCGGGGCGCTCCGTCGCCTGCGCGCGGAAGTTCACCTGGAACAGCGGGTTGTAGGAGGGGTCGCGCCGCGGCGCGAGCTTCTCGACGACCTTCTCGAACGGGAGGTCCTGGTGGTCGTAGGCTCCCAGCGCCGTCGCGCGGGCACGCGTCACGACCTCCCGGAACGAGGGGTTGCCGCCGACCCGCACGCGCAGCGCCATCGTGTTCGTGAAGAAGCCGATCAGGCTCTGCAGCTCCAGGTCGTTGCGGTTGGCGATCGGGCTGCCGATGACCACGTCCTCCTCGCCGCTGAGCCGGTACAGCAGGACCGCGAAGGCCGCCAGCATCGTCATGAAGAACGTCGCGCCCCCCTCACGACCGAGCGCCGCCAGCGCGTCGCCGAGCTCGCGCTCGAGCACAAAGTGCACATGCGAGCCCTCGTGCCGCTGCAGCGCCGGCCGCGGTCGGTCGGTCGGCAGTCGCAACAGCTCGGGCGCGCCCTCCAGCGCCGTGGCCCAGTAGGTGGTCAGTCGCTCGAGCTCCGCCCCCTGCAGCCGTCCGCGCTGCCACACCGCGAAGTCCGAGTACTGGATCGGAAGCTCCGGCAGCTGCGGCTCGCGGCCGGCGCACGCGGCCGCGTAGCACTCCGCGAGCTCTGAGAACAGCACCCTGTCGGAGTGCGCGTCCGCCGCGATGTGATGCATCACGAGCAGCAGCACGTGGTCCTCGCCGCCGAGCTCCACGAGCGTCGCGCGCAGCATCAGGTCGGAGGCGAGGTCGAACGGTTCGCGCGAGAGCTCGCGCAGCAGCGGCTGGAGGGCGTCGAGGTCGTCGACCGCGGTCACGCGCAACTCGAACGACCACCGCTCGAGCACGACCTGCACCGGCTCGCGATCGCCCGAGAAGACGGTCCGCAGGCTCTCGTGGCGCTCGAGCACCGTCTCGAACGCCCCGCGCAGCACGTCCACCTCGAGCGGTCCGCGAAGCCTGAACGCCCGCGCCCCGTTGAACGCTGGGCTCTCCGGCTCCCACTGCTGCAGGAACCACATCCGCTGCTGGGAGAAGGACAGCGGCGCGGGGCCGCTCCCCTCCCGGCGGGGGATCGTCGTGGCGGCGCCCGCCGCCTGGCGTCGCTGTTGGAGCGCCCGTTCGAGCAGGGCGCGCTTGGCTGGCGAGAGGCCTCCGACGTCGGTCATTCGCGGAGGCTAGAGGCTAGGACCAGCCGAAGTCGATGCCTGTGAGCTCGCGCAGCCGCTCGTTGTGTGGGCTGAAGTACTCGCGCAGCCGCGCGCGGGTCTCCTGGTCCATCGGCTCGTAGGACCCGGCGTTCAGCGTCGGAAGCTCTCCGTTGCTGTGAGGCGGGAGCCCGAGGTGCTCGTGGATCTGCTCGAGCGTGCGCTCCGGCGCGGCGACGACGTCCTCGAACTTGAGGAACAGGAACTGCTCGCGCGGGAACACCTCCAGCCATCGCTCGAGATGCTCGGCGTAGCGGCTCGTCCGCAGGTAGCCCCACCGGTAGACCCGCCAGCTGTGGTAGCCGGGTTCCCTGATCTCGCGAGCCTCCTCGCCGCGCAGGCGCTCCTCCTCGCTCGCGATCGCCTCCTCGAAGGTCTCCAACGGCTCCGATCCCCTCCTGCGGAAGTAGTGGTACTGCGAGTACGAGCGGTCCGCCGGGTCGCGCAGGCACACGACCAGCCGGGCGTTCGGCACCAGCTTGGCGGCGCGGCTCGGCGTCCAGTAGTGGGCCAGGTAGGAGGCCGTCGCCTCGCCTGAGATGAACGGGCGGCCGTGCTCGGCCGCGAACGCGTCCCGCTCGCTGGCGTAGGGGAAGTAGCACCGGTACCAGTCGGCGCGCCGGCCGTAGTTCATGTTGAAGAAGTGGATCTCCTTTTTGGTCGGCGCGACGAATGGGTGTTCGATCAGCCAGCCGTGCATGCTCGTGGTCCCGCACTTGGTGGACCCGACGATCAGGAAGTCGGGCAGCAGCCGGCCGCGACCCGGGTTGCGGCGGGCGAGCGTACGTCCCGCGTAGTAGACGCCCTTGAGCGAGTCGTAGGTCGAGCGCGGCACCGCCCGGCGGATTCGCGCGTCGATCGTGTGCCTGTTGATCCGCTGCACGTGGAAGCTCCAAGACCCGCCCGTGGGTGCACTACCGTGGCCGACGAGCAGCAATTCGGCGATACTACCGAGGCTGTCGCATGCTACCGCGCTCGCTGTTCCCCCCGCGAATCCCCGGTCCGCGCGCCCGCCCCGCGGGTGCGCCGCCGCTCGCCGGGATCGATCCGCCGCTCTTCACGCCGCTGCCCGCACGGCCATTCGCGGTGGCGGTCTCCCCGGACGGGGCGCGGGCGTTCGTCTCGATGCCACGCCCGGATGCCCGCGGGCTGCTCGTCCTGACGCCCGGCGCGCCGTGGCGCCTCGAGCGGGTGCTGTGGCTCGATCCGGCCGTCGTCCCGAGGGGGATGACGACCGATCGGGCCGGGCGCTATCTGCTGGCGGCCAACAGCGCCGGCGGCCTGATCGTCGCGCAGGCCGATGCGCTCGCGGCCGGCTCGCCCGATCCGCTCGTGTCGGTGCTCGAGTCGCCGTCGACCGGCTCGATGCAGGTGATCCTCGACCCGGACGACCGCTTCGCGTTCGTCACCGACGAGCACAGCGCCACGCTGTCGGTGTTCGACTTCGAGGACTCGCTGCGCTCGCCGGCTCCGCGGGCGCGACTTGTGGGGCAGGTGCGGACGCCCCCGGCGCCCGTCGGGCTGGCCCTGACGCCGGACGGCGAGCATCTGCTGATGACAAGTCAGGGCAGCGGCGAGCGCGGGATGCTGTCGGTGCTCGCGACGCGCGACGCCACGCACGATCCAGCCCGCGCCGTCGTCGCCTCGGTGCATGCCGGGTGCCAGCCGGTCCGCGTGGCGATCGCTTCCGAGGTGGCGTGGGTCACCGCCCGCGGCAGCAACTCGGTGCTCGCGTTCGACCTCGAGCGGCTGATCTCCGGGGCCGGGCGTCCGCTTCGCGCGGCCGTGCGGGTCGGCGCGGCGCCCGTTGGGCTCGCGCTGCTCGATCGGGGCTCGACGGTGGTGGTTGCGAACTCCAACCGCTACGGGCCCGACGCGGAGCAGCCGCAGACGCTCTCGGTGATCGACGCCGATGCTGCGCTGAAGGGGCGCAGGGCACTGGTCGGGAGCGTCCCCGCCGGGGCGTTCCCGCGCGAACTGGCGCGCCTGCCGGACGACCGCGGCGTGCTCGTCACGAACGTCTTCTCCCAGAATTTGCAGGCGATTTCTGTGTTACCCTGAATGACTTGCGCTGGGCGTAAAATCTCGAACGGATTCGTAATGGCAACGTCCCGACCGCGCCCACCGGAGCAAGCACGCGACCGGGGGCGCAACCTCACCGGAAAGTCGCGAGTTCACCAGCTGTTGCAGCAGCGGTTGCCTCCGGCTGCGTTCGAGCTGGCGGTCGGCGGCTATTACGGCCTGCGCCGAGCCGCCGGACGGGGCCCCGGCCGCGGTCGGGTGCTGCCGGACTTCCTCGTCGTCGGCGCGGCCAAGTGCGGCACGACGAGCCTGTTCGACTGGATCTGCCTGCACCCTCTCGTCGCCCGCCCGAGCACGAACGGGCAGCAGCGCAAGGAGCTGCTGTTCTTCGACTACAACTTCCACCGCGGCGCTGACTGGTACCGGATGCACTTCCCGCTGGAGGTCGAGCGCGACGAGTTCGAGCGCGAGCACGGCCGGCCGTTCGTCACGGGCGAGGCCACCGCGTCATACCTGACCGGCCACTGGGTGCCGGGGCGGGTGCGGCAGGTGGCGCCCGATGCCAAGTTGATCGTGACGCTGCGCAACCCGGTCGACCGCGCTTACTCGGCGTTTCAGATGTCGCGTCGGGAGCGGCTCGAGGAGTGCGAGAGCTTCGAGGAGGCGATCGCGCTGGAGGAGCAGCGGCTCGCCGGCGAGCTGGAGCGCGTGCGCCGCGATCCCCGGTACAACCCTCCGCTGCCGCCGCCGTTGGGCTATTGGTCCTACCTCCACCGCAGCCGCTACGCGGACCACGTCGCACGCTGGCTCAAGGTGTTCCCACGCGAGCAGATCCTGTTCCTGAGGTTCGAGGACATCGCCGCCGACCCGTCGGGCGAGCTCGATCGGGTTCACGACTTCCTCGGGCTGCCGCCGCATCGCGGCGGCGAGCTGCGCAAGCTCAACGCCGCCGACTACAGCGGCATGAACCCCAAGACGCGAGCTGAGCTCGTCGAGCACTTCCGGCCCTACAATCGACGCCTGCGCGAGCTCACGGGGATCGACTTCGGATGGGATCGGTGAAGCCGTGACGGCGCTCGAGCCAACGCTGCTCTCCTCTCCTGCGACATCTTCCGAGCGCGAGCTCGCGGCGATCTGGACAGAGCTGCTCGGGGTCGCGCCGGCCGGAACGGAGGAGGACTTCTTCGCCGCGGGCGGCGACTCGATCCAGGCCGCGGCGCTCGTCGCTCGCGTCGGCTCTCGCCTCAATGTCGAGCTTCCGCTGAGCGAGTTCGTCGAGTGCCCCACGATCGCGGCGCTGGCCGGCCGGATCGACGCCGCCCGGGCGCGGGGAGCCACGCCCATGGTGTGGCCCGCCACGGAGGACGGTGTCCCGGCGCGCTGCTCCTACGCTCAGGAGCGCTTCTGGTTCATCGACCAGGCCAGCGGCAGCAACGTCGTCTCGAACGTCTCCTGGGCGTTGCGGCTCGACGGCCCGCTCGACGTGCCTGTCCTGGAACGCGCGCTCGCCGAGCTCGCGCTGCGCCACGACACCCTGCGCACGCGCTTCGAGCTGCGAGACGGCGCGCCGGTGCAGCTCGTCTCGCCCGAGTCGGAGCTGGCGTTGGAGGTGGCCGAGGCCGGCGACGAGGCGCAGGCCGCCGCCCTCGCCGTGGCCGCGGCGCAGACGCCGTTCGATCTCAGCCGCGGGCCGCTGCTGCGCGTGCAGCTGCTGACGCTGGGGCGTGACGCCAACGTGCTGCACTTCATCGCCCACCACATCGTCTGCGACGACTGGTCCAAGGGTGTGATCCAGTCCGATCTCGCCGCCATCTACACGACGCTGCGCGCGGGCGAGGAGCCCGCGCTCCCTCCGCCGGTCCAATACCCCGAGTACTCGCGCTGGCAGCGCGAGCGGCTGAACGAGGAGGCCCTTCGCTACGAGCTCGAGCACTGGAGCGCGCGACTGGCGAACCCGACCGCGCTTGAGCTCCCGGGCGACCGGACGCGCCCGCCCGCGCCGAGCATGCGCGGCGCGCGGCTGCGCACCACCGTCCCGCCCGACGTCGAGGCGGCGCTGCGCGCACTCGGCCGCGAGGCTGGCGCCACGTTCTTCATGACGATGCTCGCGGCGCTGCAGGCCTTCCTGCACCGCTACACGCGCCAGGAGGATCTCGTCGTCGGGACCGCGGTCGACAACCGCGGGCGCGTCGAGCTCGAGCGGGCGGTGGGCCTGTTCACGAACGTGCTCGCGCTGCGAGCGGACGTGTCCGGCCGGCCGACCTTCCGCGAGCTGCTGTCCCGGGCGCGGGCGAGCACGCTCGACGCCGTCGCCCACCAGGAGCTGCCGTTCGACCGGCTCGCGGCCGCCGCGCCCGAGCGCGACGCCAGCAGGCACCCGATCTTCCAGGTCTTCTACGAGTTCATCGTGCCGGCCCCGCTGGAGCTGCCGATCCCGGACCTCCACAGCGAGCCGTTCGAGGTGCCCAAGCAGACCTCCGAGTTCGACCTCGGCCTGTATCTGGACGAGCAGCGAGGCGGGCTCGAAGCGGTGTGGGAGTACAGCGGCGACCTGTTCGAGCCGGCCACGATCGAGCGGATGGCAGGCCATTTCATCCGCCTGCTCGAGGGGATCGTCGCCGATCCCGACCGCCCGATCGACGAGCTCGCGCTGCTCGACGACGCGCAGCGCCGACAGGCGCTGTCCGGGGCCGACGCGACCGGCGCTCCGCTCCCGGAAGCGTGCATCCAGGAGCTGTTCGAGGGCCATGCCCGGCGCGCCCCCGACGCCCCAGCGCTGGTCGCCGGCGAGGAGCGCCTCAGCTACGGCGAGCTGAACCGCCGCGCGAACTCGATCGCTCACCTGCTGCTCGAGCTGGGAGTCGCGCCCGGAGACGCAGTGGGCCTGTGTCTCGAGCGCTCGGTGGACCTCGTCGCAGCGATGCTCGGGATCCTCAAGGCCGGCGGCGCATACGTGCCGCTGCACCCGGACCATCCGGCGTCCCGCCTGCTCGCGCAGCTCGACACCGCGGGAGCGCGGATGCTGATCGCGCAGGCGCCGCTCGAAGGGTTCGCCGGCACGCTGCTCTCGCTCGAGCGCGAGGGCGAGCGCCTCGCCACGCTCCCGGACACCGACCCCGAGCCCGCGGTCGGACCGGACGACACGGCCTACGTCCTCTACACGTCGGGATCGACGGGCACGCCCAAGGGCGTGGCGGTCACGCACCGCAACCTCGCCAACTACACCGCGCACATGGTCGGGACCCTCGGCGAGGACGGGACGACGAGCGGCCTGCACTTCGGCTCGGTCTCGGCGGTCAGCACCGACCTCGGCAACACCGCCATCTTTCCGGCGCTCGCCGGCGGCGGCTGCCTGCATCTGATCGCCACCGACGTGACGACCGACGGCGCGGCGTTCGCCGCTTACACAGCCGGCCGGCCGCTCGACGTGCTGAAGATCACTCCGTCGCACCTCGCGTCGCTGCTCGACGCCGCCGCCGGCGAGGCGATCCTGCCGCGCCGCTGGCTGATCCTGGGCGGCGAGGCGCTGAGCTGGGAGCTTGCGCAGCGCGTGCTCGCCCCAGGCGGGCCACGCGTCGTCAACCACTACGGGCCGACCGAGGCGACCGTCGGCTGCTGCACCTACGAGCTCGACCTCGATCGGCCACGGCCGCCGGCGGCGACCGTGCCGATCGGCCGACCGATCTCGAACGCGACCGCCTACGTCCTGGATTCGCTGATGCAGCCGGTGCCCGTCGGGGTGGCGGGCGAGCTCTACGTCGGCGGCGCGGGCATCGCCCGCGGCTACGTCAACCAGCCCGCGCAGACCGCGGAGGTGTTCGTCCCCGATCCGTACTCCGACGAGCCAGAGGCGCGGCTCTACCGGACCGGCGACCTGGCGCGTCGCCTTCCGGACGAGAGCCTCGAGTTCCTCGGCCGGGCCGATCAGCAGGTCAAGATCCGCGGCTACCGGGTCGAGCCGGCCGAGGTGCAGGCGGTCCTGATGCGCGAGCCCGGCGTCCGTCAGGCGGCTGTGCTCGCCACCGGCGACGGCGACAGCAGGCGGCTCGTGGCGTACGTGGTCGCCGACGAGGGCCAGGTCTCGCCCAGCTCCCTTCAGGAGGCTCTCGCTCAGACGCTGCCCGCGTACATGGTCCCGTCGCAGATCGCGACGCTCGACACACTGCCGCTGATGCCAAACGGGAAGCTCGACCGCGCGTCGCTGCCGAGCCTCGAGGTTACCGTCGCCGCCGCCACGCGGACCGAGCCGCTGAGCGAGCTCGAGACGCAGCTTGCCGACATCTGGGCGGAGCTGCTCGAGTGCGAGGTGGGGCCGGAGGACAACTTCTTCGAGGCCGGCGGGCACTCGCTGCTGGCGATCCGGCTGATCGCGCGGATGCGCACCGAGCTGGGCGTCAAGCTGACCCTCAAGGCGCTGATCGAAGCGCCCACGATCGGCCAGTTCGCGGCCAGGATCGAAAGTGTCCGGGGAGCGGCGCCGCCGGCCGCCGACGCCTCGGCCTCCCCAGCACCGGCGGCGGCGCCTAAGCCCGCCCCGACGGTGCCTCGCGTACCGAGAGACGGTCCGCTGCGCTGCTCCTTCGCCCAGGAGCAGTTCTGGCTCGTCGATCAGCTCACCCCGGGAAGCTCCGCCTACAACTTCTCGTGGCCGATGCGTCTTGAGGGCCGGCTCGACTCCGACGCGCTCGGCAAGGCGGTGGCGGAGCTGGTCCGCCGCCACGAGGCGCTGCGGACGCGCTTCATCGCGACCGACGGGCAGCCGATGCAGATCGTCGAGAAGACGGGCACGGCCGCGCTCGAGCTCGTCGACCTCGCCGGCGAGCCCGATCCGCAGGAGAGCGCGCGGCGGCTGATCGAGGAGCAGACCGCGACGCCGTTCGACCTCGCGCGGGGGCCGCTGCTGCGAGTCGTGCTGATGCGGCTCGGCGAGCAGGACCACACCCTGTTGATCGTCGTGCACCACGTCGTCTTCGACGGGGTCTCAAAGGTCGTGCTGTACCGCGAGCTCGGCGAGTGCTACGACGCGTTCGCGGCCGGCCGCGAGCCGTCGCCGGCTGAGCTGTCGATCCAGTACGCCGACTACGCCGAGTGGCAGCGCTCGCAGCTCGATCCCGAGCGGCTCGAGCGCGAGCTGGCGCACTGGCGGGAGCAGCTCGAGGGCGCTCCGACTGCGCTCGAGCTGCCCACCGACAGGCCCCGTCCCGCCGTGTCGAGCCTGCGGGGCGCTCGCCACCGCCAGCCGCTGAGTAGCGACCTGCGCGGGGCCCTGGACGCACTCGCCCGGGGCGAGGGCGCGACGTTCTTCATGGCCGTGCTGGCCGCGTTCGAGGTGCTCCTGTACCGCTACACCGGGCAGGAGGACCTGCTCGTGGGCACGCCCGTCGACACGCGCACGGCGCGCGAGCTCGCGCCGGTGATCGGCCCGTTCATCAACACCGTGGTCGTCCGCGGCGAGCTGTCGGGCTCGGCCGGCTTCCGGGAGCTGCTGCGAGGCGTCCAGCAGCGCACGGTCGACGCGCTCGAACACCAGGAGCTCCCGTTCGAGCGGCTCGTCGCCACGCTCGCGCCGGAGCGCGACCTCAGCCGCCACCCACTGTTCCAGGCGCTGCTGGCGCTCAACCCGGCGGAGACCGGACTCCGGCTCGAGGGCGTGAACGTCAGCGACCTCGACCCCGCGTGGTCGGGAGCGCGCGTCGACCTGTTCCTGATCCTCGACGATCTGCCGCAGGGGCTCGAGGCGATCTGGGAGTACAGCAGCGACCTGTTCGAGCCGGCCACGATCGAGCGGATGGCGGGCCACTTCGTCCGCCTGCTCGAGGAGATCGTCGCCCACCCCGACCGGCCGATCGACGACCTTGCGCTGCTCGGCGAGGCCGAGCGCACCCTGCTGCTGGAGGAGTGGAACCGAACGGAGGCGGAGATCCCGCCGCAACGTCTCGAGCAGCTCGTGGCTGAGCAGGCGCGGGCGACCCCCGACCGGGTGGCGGTGCGCTTCGACGAGCGCGAGCTGAGCTACGGAGAGCTCGACGTCCGCGCCAACCGGCTCGCGAACCGGCTGCTGGCGCTGGGGGCTGGTCCGGACGAGCTCGTGGGCGTCTGCCTGAACCGCTCCGAGGAGCTGCTCGTGGCGCTGCTCGCGACGTTGAAGACGGGCGCGGCGTACGTTCCGATCGACCCCGGGTTCCCGCCGGCGCGCCAGGAGTTCATGCTCGCCGACGCGCAGGTGCGCGTGCTCGTGACCGAGGAGCCGCTGCTGGCGAGCCTGCCGGCGTCCGACGCGACGGTGCTGTGCGTCGATCGCGACGGCGGCGAGGTCGCGCTCGAGTCCACGGACCCGCCGGCCCACGACGCCGGCGCCGAGGACCTCGCCTACGTGATCTACACGTCCGGGTCGACCGGCAAGCCGAAGGGCGTCGAGATCCCGCATCGCGCGCTCGTCAACTTCCTCTGCTCGATGCGCGAGCAGCCCGGCCTGGTCGCGGAGGACGTGCTGGTGGCCGTCACCACGCTGTCGTTCGACATCGCCGGCCTTGAGCTGTACCTCCCGCTGATCACCGGGGCGACCGTGGTGATCGCCTCGGCGCAGACCGCCGCCGACCCGCGGGCGCTGGCGCGGCTGCTGGAGTCCTCCGGTGCGACCGCGATGCAGGCCACGCCGACGACCTGGCGGATGCTGATCGACTCGGGCTGGCCCGGACGGGCGGACCTGAAGGCGCTGTGCGGCGGGGAGGCGCTCCCGCCCGCGCTTGCCGACGAGCTGGTCGGGCGCGTGCCCGAGCTGTGGAACATGTACGGGCCGACCGAGACAACGATCTGGTCGACGTGCGCCCACGTGCGGAGCCCGGGCGAACAGCCGACCATCGGCCGCCCGATCGCCAACACGACGCTCCACGTGCTCGACGGGCGCGGCGCTCCCGCTCCGATCGGCGTGCCCGGAGAGCTCCTGATCGGTGGCGCGGGGCTCGCTCACGGGTACCGCAACCGGCCGGAGCTGACCGCCGAGCGGTTCGTAACCGACGAGCCCGGCGGCGAACGTCTTTACCGGACCGGCGATCTCGCCCGCTACCGCCCCGACGGGACGGTGCAGTTCCTCGGTCGCCTCGACCACCAGGTCAAGCTGCGGGGCTTCCGGATCGAGCTCGGGGAGATCGAGGCCGTGCTCGGCGGCCATCCGGCGGTCGCCGGCGCCGCGGCGATCGTCCACGACGGCCCCCAGGGCGAGCCCTCGCTGATCGCCTACGTGGTCCCCGACGGCGAGCCCGCCGACCCGGAGGATCTGCGCCGCTTCCTGGGCGAGAGCCTTCCCGCCTACATGGTGCCGGCCACGATCGTGACGCTCGAGCGGCTGCCGCTCACCCCGAACGGCAAGATCGACCGCAAGGCGCTGCCCGCGCCCGAGCTGCCGTCGTCCCGCGAGGACCAGTACACGGAGCCGCGCGACGCCACCGAGGCGGCCGTCGCGTCGGTGTTCTGCGAGGTGCTCGGCGTGGATCGCGCGGGCGCGCACGACGACTTCTTCGGGCTCGGCGGGCAGTCGCTGCTCGCCGCGCGGCTCGTCAGCCGGCTGGACGCGAGGTTCGAGATCGAGCTGCCGCTCCGCGCCCTGTTCGAGGCCCCGACGGTCGCGGGGCTCGCGGCCCACATCGAGGCGCTGACAGCCGCGCCCCAGGCCCCGCAGACGCCCGCGCCCGAGCCGCTCGTGGGGCTGGACGCCAGCCCCGAGCCTCCGCCGCTGCTCCCAGTCGCTGGCGTTCGACCGGCCTCGTTCGCGCAGGAGCGCTTCTGGTTCATCGACCAGATCGGCGCGGGCGCGGCGTACAACATCTCCTGGCCGCTGCGCCTGCGGGGAGCACTCGACGTGGTTGCGCTAGAGCGCGCGCTCAACGAGATCGTGCGCCGGCACGAGATCCTCAGGAGCCGGTTCGCGGTCGAGGACGGCCGGCCCGTGCAGGTGGTCGAGCCTTCACGGCCCGTCAGCCTCGAGTTCGTCGACCTGAGCGGGGAGACCGAGCGCGAGCGCGAGGCGCAGAGGCTCATCGACGAGCGGACGCAGGCTCCGTTCGATCTGGCGGAGGGGCCGCTGATCCGCGCCTCGCTGCTGCGCCTGGAGCCCGCCGAGCACGTCCTCCAGGTCGTCGTCCACCACGCAGCAGCCGACGGAGGGTCGAAGGTCGTCTTCTTCAGGGAGCTGGGAGCGCTCTACGGCGCCTATCTCGACAACCGCCCCGCGGCGCTGCCCGAGCCGCCGATCCAGTACGCCGACTTCGCCCGGTGGCAGCGCTCGACTCAGCAGGGCGAGCGGCTCGAGCGCGAGCTGGCGCACTGGTCGAGGGAGCTCGACGGCATACCCGCCGGGCTCGAGCTGCCCTCCGATCGCCCGCGGCCCGAGGCGGCCACGCTGCGCGGAGCGTGGCTGCGCACGAAGCTCGCCGACGACACGCTCGAACGCCTGGGCGGGCTCGCCCGCACAGAGGGCGCGACGCTGTTCATGGTCATGCTCGCCGCGTTCGAGGTGCTGCTGCACCGCTACAGCGGCCAGGAGGACGTGGTCGTCGGAACCCCGGTCGACACACGCGGGCGGGCCGAGCTGGAGCAGCTGATCGGGCCGTTCGTGAACACGCTCGTCCTGCGCGGCGACCTGTCCGGCGCGCCCAGCTTCCGCGAGCTGCTGGACCGCGTGAAGCGGCGCACGCTGGACGCGATCGAGCATCAGGAGCTTCCGTTCGAGCGACTGGTGGAGGCGCTCGCGCCGGAGCGGGAGCTGGGCCGTCACCCCCTGTTCCAGGCGCTGATCGCGCTGAACCCGCCCGAGCCGGCGATCGAGCTGCAGGGGCTCGAGGTGGAGGAGCTCGACACCGAGAAGACCGCTTCGCGCGTCGACCTCACGCTGCTGCTCCAGCAGCGCGAGCAGGGACTCGACCTGATCTGGGAGTACAGCAGCGACCTGTTCGAGCCCGACACGGTGCGGCAGATGGCCGACCGCTTCCTGTGTCTGCTCGACTCGATCGTCTCCAGTCCCGAGCTGCCGATCGACGAGCTCTCGCTGCTGCGCGAGGACGAGCGGCAGCCGGCGGGGATCGAGGAGGGCGAGCGGACGTTCCCCGTGTTCTGCCTGCACGAGCGCTTCGAGGAGCAGGCGCGACGGACGCCCGACGCGGTCGCGGTTCGCCACGAGGACGAGTCGCTCTCCTATCGCGAGCTCAACGAGCTGGCCAACCGTCTAGCGCACCGCCTGCGCGCACTGGGGGTGAAGCCGGACGCTCTGGTCGCGCTGTGCCTCGAACGCTCGCTGGATCTCGTGGTAGCGGTGCTCGCGGTGCTGAAGGCCGGCGGCGCCTACGTCCCGCTCGACCCCGAGTACCCCGCCGAGCGGCTCGCGTTCGTGCTGAGCGACTGCGACGCGGCCGTGCTGGTCACGCAGGAGCCCCTGCTCGACCGCTTCGTCGAGTCCGCGCCGGCGACGGTCGTGTGCGTCGACCGCGACCGGACGCTGATCGAGCGAGAGAGCGCCGAGGACCCGTCCCCGGCGGCCCGGCCCGAGAACCTCGCCTACGTGATCTACACCTCGGGGTCCACCGGCCAGCCGAAGGGCGTGCTCGTCGAGCACCGCAACGTCGCGCGCCTGTTCACCGCCACCGACGCCTGGTTCGCCCCCGGCCCGCAGGACACCTGGACCCTCCTTCACTCCTACGCGTTCGACTTCTCCGTCTGGGAGATCTGGGGCGCGCTGCTGCACGGCGGCACGCTCGTGGTGGTCCCAGCCTGGACGGCCCGCTCGCCGGACGCGCTCGCGCGGCTGCTCGTGAGCGAGCGCGCCACGGTGCTGAACGTCACCCCGAGCCTGTTCATGACCGCGATGGACGAGCTGCTGGCGGTCGGGGACGATCTCGGGCTGCGTCTGGTGATCTTCGGCGGCGAGGCGCTTCACACCCGCCTGCTGGCGCCGTGGTTCGAGCGCATGTCGGACCAGCGGCCGCAGTTGGTGAACATGTATGGGATCACCGAGACGACCGTGCACGTCACCTACCGGCCGCTCACCGCGGCCGACGCGCGGCGAGACGGAAGTCCGATCGGACGGCCGATCCTCGACCTCGACCTGCACGTGCTCGACGCGAAGCTGCAGCCCGTCCCGTCGGGCGTGGCCGGCGAGCTGTTCGTCGGCGGCGCCGGAGTGACCAGGGGGTACCTCAACCGGCCGGAGCTGACCGAGCAGCGGTTCATCGCGAGCCCGTTCGGCGCAGGACGGCTGTACCGGACCGGCGACCGCGCCCGCTGCTCGGCTGGCGGGGAGTTGCTGTTCGAGGGCCGCCTCGACGACCAGGTCAAGATCAGGGGCTTCCGGATCGAGCTCGGCGAGGTGCAGGCCGCGCTCGCCGCCGACGCCGAGGTGGCGGAGTGCGCGGTGATCGCCGACTCGGAGGGCTCCGGCGACACGAGGCTCGCGGCGTACGTGGTGCCCGCGCGCGGCGATGCGGACCCGGCGTCGCTCCGCGCGGCCCTGCGCGAGGGTCTGAGGGACAAGCTGCCCGAGTACATGGTGCCGTCCTCGTTCACGCTGCTGGAGTCGCTGCCGCTGACGACGAACGGCAAGCTCGACCGCAGAGCGCTGCCCGCTCCGGCCGAGGACCGCGCCGCCCACGAGCCGACGCCGCCGCGGACCGAGCTCGAGCGCGAGCTCGCCGAGGTGTGGCGGGAGCTGCTCGGCGTCGAACTGGTCGGAGTCGACGACGACTTCTTCGAGCTCGGCGGCCACTCGCTGCTCGCCGCCCAGCTCGCCGCGCGGGTGAGGGCCAGGGTCGGAGCGAGCCTGTCGGTGCGGGACGTGTTCGAGGAGCCAACCGTCGCCGGGCAGGCGCGGCGGATCGAGGCTGCGCGCGACTCAGGCCCGGACCCGGGAGAGGCCGCACCCGCTCCCGCGATCGGCGCGCGGCGCGCGGGCGAGGCGTGGCCCCTGTCCTCCTCTCAGCAGCAGCTGTGGCTGATCGACCAGTGGGATCCGGGGGCGCCGACGTACAACGTGTCGATGGCGTTCCGCGTCCGGGGAGCACTCGACCTCGACGCGCTGCGCTCGGCGGCGGCTGGCGTTCTCGCGCGCCACGAGGCGCTGCGTACGGTGGTCGAGGTGCGCGACGACCAGCCGGTGCCGGTCCTGCTGGAGGGCCCGCGTCTGGAGCTCGAGACGATCGACCTGAGCGGGCGCTCGCAGGACGAGGTGCTCGAGGCGGTGAGCAACCTTGCCCGCCGCCCGTTCGATCTCGCGCGCGACCCGCTGCTTCGCTGCTCGGCGATCCGCACCGGCGAGGAGGATCGAATCCTGCTGATCGAGACCCACCACATCGCGTTCGACGGACTGTCCGAGCGGATCCTGCTCGACGAGCTGGCCGCGCTCTACCGAGGCCGGACGCCGCCCGAGCTGCCGCTCCAGTTCGGGGACTTCGCGTCGTGGCAGCACGACTGGCTTGGCCACGAGGAGGCCCGGCACGAGCTCGACTGGTGGCGCAGGCACCTGGCCGGAGCGCGCACCTCGATCGAGCTGCCGGTGGACCGGCCGAGGCCGGAGGGTCGTCGCTTCACCGGCGCAAGCCACGACCTCGCGCTGCCAGGGGATCTCGCCGCGGCCACCCGCCGCCTCTGCCGAGAGGAGGGCGCGACGCCGTACATGCTGATCCTCGCGGCGCTCGCGACGCTGCTGTACAGGGTCACCGGCCAGGACGACGTCCTCGTCGGCAGCCCGGTCGCCAACCGGATGAGCCCGGAGCTCGAGGCGCTGATCGGGTTCTTCTCGAACACGCTCGTGTTCCGCGTGCGGATGGGCGGCAACCCGACGTTCCGGGAGCTGTTGGACCGGGTCCGGGAGATGGCGCTGGACGTCTACGCCCACCAGGGCGTGCCGTTCGAGAAGATCGTCGAGGCGGTCGCGCCCGAGCGCGAGCCGGGGGTGAACCCGCTGTTCCAGGTCAACCTCCGGGTGAGCACCGCCAGCCGCCCGGCGCTCGAGCTTCCGGGCCTGGAGATCGCGCCCCTGAAGGTCGACAGCGGACTCTCCCGCTTCGATCTGGCGCTCGACGTCGACGTCCTCGAGGACGGGGTCTCGGGGTACTTCCGCTACAACCGCGACATCTTCGAGCCGGCGACGATCGCGCGGCTGGCCGAGGAGCTCGCGGCCTTCCTGGGCGACGCTCTCGCCGAGCCCGACCGTGCGCTGCTCTCGTTCGACCTGCTGGGAGAGTGGAACGAGCGGCGCCCCGCCGCCGGCGGCCTGCGGGGCTTTCGCGCTCGGGGTCGGGGAGACGGAGGAGCCGCATGAGCGACTTTCGCCTCTCTCCCCAGCAGGCGTTCCTGCTCGGACGCGGCCCGTCGGCCGAGGTGTCCCAGATCGTGCTGGAGCTCGAGGCAGGTCCCGCGGGCGACGAGCTGCGGGCCCGGCTGGAGGCGCTCGTGCACCGCCACGAGGCGCTGCGGACCACCTTCGTGACGCCTACGGGTGCGCGCGCTCCGGTGGCGCAGACGATCCACGACCGCCTCGAGCCGGGATGGGACACGGTCAGTGGCGGCGAGGATCCGCTGGCCGATCGGGCGGCGCGCGAGGGCGTCCTCGCCGGCGAGGCGGCCCGCGTCGATCCGGGGCACGGTCCGAGCATCCGCGCACTGCTCGTCGAGCCCTCCGATGGCGGCAGAGCCCTGCTGCTGACCGCGCTCGCCGCGAGCGCCGACGCCCGCTCTCTGGTCCTGCTCGGCCGCGAGCTGCTTGCGGCGGCGACCCAGCGGTCCGGAGGAGACCCGATCCAGCACGCCGACTACGCCGAGTGGCGCCACGAGCTCCTGAACGGCGACGATCCTGACGCGGCGCGAGGCAGCTCGTTGTGGGCCTCGGCGGTCGAGGAGATCCGTCGCGAGACGCTGCTGTTCGGCGCGCGCGCGCACCGCGGCGGCGCGCGCGCGAAGGTGTATGTCCAGATCGATCTCGACCCTCACGACCGCAAGCGCCTCGACGATGCCGCGGCGGGCGCCGAGCTGTTCCTCGACGCGGCGTGGCACGCGCTGCTCGCTCGCCTAACCGGCGCCACCGAGCTGTTGACGGCCGAGCTCGTCGACGGCCGATCGCAGCCCGACCTCGAGGATGCGATCGGTCCGTATGCGCAGGTGACTGCGATCAGGCTCTCGATCGGGGCTGACACCCGATTCGTCGAGCTGATCGACCACCTCGCTCGAGTCCGCGCGGACGCCCGCAGGTGGCTCGACTACGCCGTCGAGGCGGACCTCGGTCGCGTGGTCGACGCCGCGACCGCCGGCTTCGACGCCGTCGCGGCCTCGTCCGACGCGGCCGTTCCTTTCCTCTCCGCCAGCGCGACCGGATGCCCGATCGAGCTGCGTTGGCTGGGCGGCGGCGCCCTCGAGCTGCGCTACGACTCGACCATCTACGACGAGCGCGACGCCGAGGACATCTCGCGTCAATTCACGACACTGCTCGGTGCAGCACTTACCGATCCCTCGCAGCCGCTCGGCGAGCTGCGCCTGCTCGACGACGCCACGCGCGCGGAGATCTACGCCATTGGTGGCGGCGAGCAGCCGGCCGGCGGATCCGACTGCGTGCACCACCGCTTCGCGCGCCAGGCGGCGAGCACCCCCGATCTGGTCGCGGTCGCGGGGGACGGCGTGGCGGTCACGTTCCGGGAGCTGAACGAGAGCGCGAACCGGCTCGCCCACCACCTTCTCGACCTGGGCGTCGAGCGCGATCAGCCGGTCGGGCTGTGCATGCGCCGCTCGCCGGCGATGGTCGGCGCCCTGCTGGGCGTCATGAAGGCCGGCGGCGGCTACGTGCCGATCAACTTCGCGCACCCGCCGGGCCGGATCGCGCACCAGCTCGCCGAGGCGGGCGTTCGCGTTCTCGTGACCGAGGCCGAGTTGGTCGAGCACCTGCCCGAGCAGGACACGACTACGGTCGTGTGCGTCGATCGCGACGCCGAGCGGATCGCGACGCGTCCCTCCGAGGATCCGCCGCGCAGCTCGCGGCCAGCGGACCTCGCGTACGTGATCTACACGTCCGGCTCGACCGGCCTGCCCAAGGGCGTGGCGGTCACGCACGCCAACCTCGACAACTACACCGCCGCGATCGTGGAGCGACTCGGCGCGTCGGAGGCTATGGGGTTCGCGCTCGTCTCGGAGATCAGCACCGACCTCGGCAACACCGCGGTCTTCCCGCCGCTCGTCACCGGCGGCTGCCTGCACGTGATCGACAACGAGACCGCGATGGATGGCGGCGCGCTCGCCGCATACGCCGCGGAGCACCCGATCGACGTCGTCAAGATCACCCCCACCCACCTGCGAGCGCTGCTCGCGGCCGACGAGCGGGTTCTTCCCCGGCGCTGGCTCGTAGTCGGGGGAGAGGCGCTGTCGTGGGAGCTGGTGGAGCGGATCGAGGCTGCCGGTTCCGGCTGTCGCGTGCTCAACCACTACGGCCCGACGGAGACGACCGTCGGCTGCTGCACCTTCGAGGTCAAACCCGGCGCGCAGAGGCCGCCATCGGCCACCGTGCCGATCGGACGTCCTCTCCCCGGCGCCCGCGCGTACGTGCTCGACGCGCAGCTCGAGCCTGTGCCGGTCGGGGTCGCCGGCGAGCTGTGCGTCGGCGGGGCCGGAGTGGCCCGCGGGTATGTGAATCGGCCCGATGAGACCGCCGAGCGGTTCGCCGAGGATCCGCAGGGCGGGCGCATGTACAGGACCGGCGACCGCGTGCGCTTCCTGCGCGACGGCTCGATCGAGTTCCTCGGACGCCTCGACCACCAGCTCAAGATCCGCGGCTACCGCGTCGAGCCCGGCGAGATCGAGACCGCGCTGGCGCGCCATCCGGCGATTCGCGAGGCCGCCGTGGTGCCGGTCGGCGACGGAGACGGGGACCCCCGGCTGGTCGCGTACTTCGTCGCCGCCTCAGAGCCGTCGCTTGACGATCTGCGGGAGTTCCTCGCGCAGTCGCTGCCCGAGTACATGCTGCCCTCCCGCTGGGTGCCGATCGGCGCGTTCCCGCTGACTCCAAGCGGCAAGGTCGATCGTCTCGCGCTCCCCGATCCAGACTCGGTGCAGTCGCAGCGGCGGGTGGAGTTCGTCGCCCCGCGGGACGAGGTCGAGACCGAGATCGCGGCGATCTGGTCTGCGCTGCTGGGGGTCGAGGACGTCGGCGTGCTCGACGACTTCTTCGCGCTCGGTGGCCACTCCCTGCTGGCGACACAGGCGATCATGCGGATTCGTCGGGTCTACGGCGAGATCCCGCTGGGTGCGCTCTTCAACTCGCCGACGGTGGGCGCGCTGGCCGACGTGATCCGAGCACGGATCTCTGCCGACGCGCCGTAGACCTTCCGCGGCGTTCTCCGCTATCGCAGGGTGAACGGCTTCGTGACCACGACGGGCGATCCGCCCGTCGGAGTGAAGGTACCCCGGCCCGTCAACTTGATCCGGCGACCGTGCTTGAGCAGGCTCTTGCCACGCGCCGTGAGCTTGAGCGCCAGCTTCCACACGCCTTTCGTCGTGATGGTGGCCTGGCCGCTCGCCACGAGGATCGGCTTGGCGCTCGCGAGGTGGGCCCCCTTCGGAAGCTCGTACCAGGAGATCGCGACTGGGCCGGCGGCGGGCGCGTCGAACGTCACCTGATAGCCGCGGTGCTTGCGGACCGAGGCGATACGACCCGCCTTCCCGATGGGCAGCAGCGCGCCCAGCAGCGCCGCCTGGATCTGGGCCGGGTTGGGCGCAGCTTCGCCGCCGCCGGAGCCACCTGAGCCGCCGCCCGATCCGCCGCTGCCGCCTGTCCCGCCACCGCCTGTCGATGGCGTCGTGACCGTCCAGTCGTAAGTGGCGGTGTTGGTGTTGCCGGCGGAGTCGGTGGCCTGGACCTGGAAGCTGTGGGCGCCCGCGCCGAGCGCTGTGTAGGACTGGCTGGTGGGAGTGGCGCACTGCGTCCAGATGCCTGAGTCCAACTGGCACTGCACGGTTGCGACTGCGTCGTTGACGGAGAAGGCGAAGCTCGCTGATGTGAGAGCGGTCGGGTTGGGGGGCTCCGATTCGGCGGCGATCGTCGCTTCGACCGGTTCGGGATCGAGTGTGATCACGGACACCGTGCCGGTCAGTTCTGGGCCTTCGGGCTGCAGCGCGAAGGGGGGGAAGGGGGTCTGGTGCTGCGTCGAGAGGTTGGTCGAGGTGGCGATCACGTGGCTGCCCGTCGGATCGAGGTCGAGCCCGGTGGTGGAATGAAGGTGCGCCGGGTCGCTGTAGCTCGCGAGCAGTCGCGGGCTGAGCGGGTTGGAGATGTCGATGACGGCGATGCCGGCGGCTTCGGAGGCGGAGACGAACGCCATGTTTCCTCGCACCCGGATCCGGTAACCGCCTGCGAGCGCGGAGTTCGCGAGGAACCCGACGACCTTCGGTTCTTTTGGGTTGCTGATGTCGACAGCAGCCAGCGGCCCGTTCGATTTCTGGTTGATGACGTACGCGTAGCTGCCGCTGATCGCCACGTCGACGGGGAACGTGAAGTGCGTGGTGTCGTGCAGCGAGGTGACGAGCTTCGGTTCGACGGGGTTGGCGATGTCGACCACTGTGAGGCGGTCCTGGTAGGCGGCGGTGAGGTACGCGTAGGTGCCCGAGATCGCGACAGCGGTGACGTGGCTGAAGGCTTCCGGTTCGGCTTCGCTACGCAGCGTGGCGACTATCTTCGGCGCTTCCGGGCCGGCGATTTCGATTACGTCCAGGGCGTTGCCCACGGAGGGGTCCGGGCATGGCTGTTCTTTTCCGAGGGTGAGGCATCCCTGCGAGGCGACGTACGCGTAGTTGCCGGACACGGCGATCCCGTAGGCGCCGAACAGGCTGTTGGGGTCGCGCACCGAGCCGACGATCGTGGGTTTGGCCGGGTTGGTGTGGATGTCGAGAATCGTCAGGCTGTTGCCCGAGCCGTCGTCGTTGCTTCCAGAGACTTTGGCTTCGTTGCGGTTCTTCGAGACGACGAACGCATAGCCGCCGGCGATGTTGACCGTGTCCCCGTTCTCCAGTTCGTTGCTTGACGCGCTCGACCCCACGAGGAGCGGCGAGGAGGGAAGCGAGATGTCGATCGCGCTGAGCCGGCCAGCGAAGTAGTCGGTCACGTACGCGTAGATACCTTCGACCGCTACGGAGTCGACGCCCGGAAGCGTCGCGGAGTCGCTCACCGAGCCGGCGAGCACCGGGTTGACAGCCGCCTGCGCGGACACGGGCGCGAGCAACACCGCGGCCGCGACCAGAGTCGCCCAGCGCGCCGTGATCCAGACCGTCCCTCGAGTCCCGCGGAGGGTCACAGCTACCGCTCCAGGTACTCCTGCAGCCGCTCGGCGACGAAGCCGACGGCCGGCTCCTGCATCACCTGACGGTTGTTGTCGTGCTCGCCGGGCACTGCGTAGCTGATGACCGTGCCGAGCGACTCCCAGCCGAGCGTCGGGTCTTCGTAGAGCTCCTGCCCGTAGAAGACGAGCAGCTCCCCGGGGTAGGGGGTGGGGACGTAGCTTTTCTCCGCGTCGCTGTGCAGGTTGAAGAAGAACTCCTCGCGGTCGCGCTCGGGCACCGGGCGGCCGAGTGAGAGCAGCAGCCGCGTACGCGGTGTGCGCGTGTACCGGTAGAAGCCGCTCACCAGTTTGTGAGGTTCGACGATCGCCCGCGGGAGGCGCGCGATCAGCTTGAACGGCGCCAACAGCCTCCGCTTGCGTCGGCGGGCGCGACGGACGTGCGGCGGGGGCATCGGCTCGCGCGAGCGCTTCGCGCGCCAGCTGGGCTGGTTGGCGTAGTAGCCCCACTGTTTGACCCACAGGGGGCTCGGACCGTTGAACATCGCCACGAGCTGCACGTCCTCGCCGGCAGCCAGGAGCTGCTGTGCGATCTCGAATGCGACGATCGTGCCGAAGCAGTAGCCGGCGATCAGCCACGGGCCGCCCGGATGCACCTGGCGCATCTCGGTGATGTAGTGCGACGCCATCTCCTCCACTGTCCGCAGCGGCGAGCTGCCGCCGTACAGCCCGCTCGACTGCAGGCCGTAGAACGGCTGCTCCGTTCCGAGCCGGCGAGCGAGCCGATGCAGGTGCAGGATGGTGCCCGCTCCGCCGTGGATGCAGAAGATCGGCGGGCGTGAGCCGAGCGGCTGGATCGGCACGAGCGAGGTCCAGCGCGAGGAGTCCGCGCCGGCCTCGATCAGCTTGGCGAGCGCCTCGATCGTGGGAGCCCTGAATATCGCCCCCAGGGGCAGGCTGTCGCCGAGGTCGCGCTCGATCGCGGCGAACAGCGTCGCCGCCACGATCGACGAGACGCCGAGGTCGAAGAAGTTGTCGGTGACGCCGATCGGGTGGATGTCGAGCTCGCGTTCCCAGGTCGAGACCAGTCGGCGCTCCAGGTCGGTGCGAGGGGCGATCAGCTCGTGTCCGCTGGAGCGTTCGCGGACCGGCTCCGGCAGCGCCTTGCGGTCGACCTTGCCGTTGGGCGTCAGGGGGAACGCCTCGAGCGTGGTCACGGTCGAGGGGACCATGTACGCGGGCAGCGTCTCGCCCAGGTACCCGCGCAGCTCGTGGGCCGGCAGCGCCTCTCCCCGCGCGGTTACGTATGCGGCGAGCTCCGCCTCGGCGTCGCTGCCTCGGGCTACGACGACGGCTTCGACGATGCCAGGGTGGCGCGCGAGCACGGTCTCGATCTCGCCGAGCTCGATGCGAAAGCCGCGCACCTTGACCTGGTGGTCGATCCTGCCGAGGAACTCGACGTCCCCGTCCTCTCGGTAGCGGGCGAGGTCCCCCGTCCTGTAGATACGCGCTCCGGGCGTGTCGTCGAACGGGTGCGCGACGAATCGTTCGGCGGTCATCTCGGCCTGCCCGCGGTAGCCGCGGGCGAGTCCGTCGCCGCCGATCCACAGCTCGCCGGCGACCCCGACCGGCACGGGTTGCATCGCCGCGTCGAGGATGTACAGGGTGGTGTTCGCGATCGGGCGCCCGATCGTCAACGGCTGGCCCTGTGTCGTCACGCGGTCGCAGGTCGACCAGATGGTCGTCTCGGTCGGCCCGTACATGTTCCACAGCTCGAGGCCCGCGTCGACGAGGCGGTCGGCGAGCGCGACCGGCAGCGCCTCGCCGCCGCACAGGGCCTTCAATCCCGGCCTGCCGACGAGGCCGCTGTCGACGAGCATCCGCCACGTCGTCGGCGTCGCCTGCATGACGGTCGCCTGTGAGCGGTCGAGCAGCTCCGCGAGCGCCCGCGGGTCCTCCGCGGTCTCGCTCGGGGCGATCACCACCCGCGCCCCCGTCGTCAGCGGCAGGTACAGCTCGAGGCCCGCGATGTCGAAGGAGAGCGTCGTCACGGCCACGAGCACGTCCTCGGCGGTCAGCCCCGGCCGCTCCCTCATCGTGGTGAGGAAGTTCACCAGCGCGCGGTGGGGGATCTGCACGCCCTTCGGGTTGCCCGTCGAGCCGGACGTGTAGATGACGTAGGCCAGCTGCTCTGGGTCGCCGGCGACATCAGGGGGGGTGCTCGGCCGTTGGGCGATCGCGCTCCAGTCGGTGTCCAGACAGACGACGTGAGCGTTGCCCACGGGCAGGGAGTCGCGCAGCTCCTCCTGCGTGACGATCACCGGCGCTTCGGAGTTGGTGAGCATGTACGTCTGGCGCTCGGCCGGGTAGGCGGGGTCGATCGGGACGTAGGCGCCGCCCGCCTTGAGGATCCCGAGAAGCCCGACGACCATCGCGGTCGAGCGCCTCGTGCAGATGCCGACGAGCACGTCCGGGCCGACGCCGAGGTCGAGGAGGTGGTGGGCGAGCTGGTTGGCGCTCGCATCGAGCTCCGCGTACGTGAGCCGCTCCTCGCGGCACTCGACGGCCACCGCGTCCGGTGTCGCGGCCGCCTGTTGCGCGATCAGCTCGTGCAGGCACGCAACGGGGTAGGGGGCGGCGGTGTCGTTGAGCTCGATCAGCAGCCTGGCGCGCTCCTGCTCATCGAGCAGTGGCAGTGCGCCGACGGCGATGCCAGGATCGGCAAGCGCCGCCGCGAGCAGGGTGCGCAGATGCCCGACGAACCTCCCGTTCACGCCCGCGGCCTCGCCGCGGAGCTCGAGCTCATCGCCGCCGGGGCTGGCATACAGGCAGGGCTCCGGCAGCGGGCTGTCAGCGGGGCCTCTGCCGACGGCGACCACGGCGTCCGTGGGGCCGTGGCCGTTCTCGCCCTCGACCCCGCCTTCGAGCGCCTCGCGCACCTGCTCCAGGAGCTCGGAGAATGCGAGCTCTCCGTCGAGGCGGACCGGGAGCGCGCGCGGCTGGGCCGCCCCGCCGGGGGCGTACCCGACGAGGACCTCGGAGCGGTCGCTGTAGCGGTGGAGCAGCGCCGCCACGCCCGCGATCAGTTGGCAGCCGAACTCGTCCTCCCGCTCGGCGGGTTGCGTGATCTGTTCCGTGGAAATTGCCCTTCGCCTCCGTGCCCGAAGATGATCCGATGCGGTGCGATGCCCCGGTACCCCATCCGTCCGCGCATCCTGCGCGATCCGTCCCAATCCTGGCCAAATGGTACCGGATGTCATTACTATTCGTGCGTGGTGTTGGCCGTCGACATGGGGGAAACCGTCGTGGGAGCACCGGACGAGCCTTGCGTGCCCACGACCCTGCCCGCGAACGAGGTCCACGTGTGGCGGGACTCGCTGTCGCGGCCGCCCGCGGAGGTCGCCCGGCTGCGGACCCTGTTGGCGCCGGATGAGCGCCGCCGCGCCGACCGTTACAGGTTCGAGCGCCACCGCTCGCGCTACGTCGTCGGCCGCGCGACGCTGCGTTTGCTGCTCGCGCGCTACCTCGATGTCGGGCCCGGCGAGATGGAGATCGGCTATGGCGAGTTCGACAAGCCCTACCTGGCGGGCGGACCCAGCTTCAACCTCTCCCACTCGGGGACCGTCGTCCTCTACGCCTTCGCGGCCGCCGGCGAGCTCGGGATCGACGTCGAGCTCGACGACGCCGGCTTCTCGAGCGAACGCATCGCCGAGCGATTCTTCTCCCCGTCGGAGGTGAGCGTGCTGCGAGCCCTGCCGGCAGACGCTCAGCCGCGGGCCTTCCTCGCGTGCTGGACGCGCAAGGAGGCATTCATCAAGGCGCGCGGAGACGGGTTGAGCTTGGCACTTGACAGTTTCGATGTCACACTTTCGCCTGACGCCCCCGCCGCGCTGGTGCGCACCGCGTGGTGCAGCGAGGAGCCGGGGCACTGGAGCATGGAGGACTTGAGTGACAGTCGGGCCGGATACGTAGCGGCAGTGGCGATGCGCGGCAACGGATGGCACGTGGTCGAACGACAGATAGAAGACACGATCGAGGGCGGCATGCCCGGACAGGAGCAAGGATGAGCGCAGAACAGGAGCCGTCGGGTGCAATGGGGGGCCTGAGGGGCATGCGACGCAAGGCGGTGGAGACGACGGAGCTGGTGCAGACCGGCTTTCTGCCGGGCAACGAGGGGCGCCTGCCGTTGGTGATCACACCGGCGGTCGACAATGTCGATCTCGCTGCTTGGTGTGCGAGTCACCTGGAGGACGTCGAAGGTCATCTGGACCGTCACGGGGCGATTCTGTTCCGCGGCTTCCCGCTCGCGGGCGCCGAGGACTTCGAGGCCGTCGCGTCGACGATCGCCGGCGATCTGTTCGCCGAGTACGGCGACCTGCCGCCCGAGGAAGCAGGCCAGAAGATCTACCACTCCACGCCCTACCCGCCGGACAAGATGATCCTGTTTCACAACGAGAGCTCGCACTTCTCCAGCTGGCCCCTGCGGCAGTTCTTCTTCTGCGTGGTCCCGTCTCGGGAGCAGGGTGAGACGCCGCTGCTGGACTGCCGGGAGGTCTACGAGAAGCTCGACAGGGAGATCGTCGAGGCGTTCGAGAGCAAGGGCCTCGTGTACGTGCGTAACTTCTCCGAGGGCGTCGACGTGCCGTGGCAGGACTTCTTCCACACCGACGACAAGGCAGCCGTCGAAGACACCTGCGCCAAAGCCGGGATGACGTGCGAGTGGACAGAGCTGGGCCTGCGCGTCAAGCAGCTCGCGAAGGGCGTGCGGACGCACCCTCGCACGGGCGAGAAGCTGTTCTTCAACCAGGTGCAGCTGCACCACATCGCGTGTCTGGACGAGGAGACGCGGACGGCGCTGCGCCAGCTGTTCGACGACGAGGACCTTCCCCGCAACGTGTACTACGGCGACGGGACGCCGATTCCGGACGAGGTGATGGACCGGATCGGCGAGGTCTACGAGGAGCTGTGCGTGGAGGCTCCCTGGGAGGCGGGCGATCTGATCGCGCTGGACAACATGATCGTCGCGCACGCTCGTCGCCCGTTCGTGGGCGAGCGCAAGATCATCGTCGCGATGGGCAAGATGCAGCACGCCGAGGATGTCGCACCTGCGGCGGCGTAGGCAGGACGTGCACCGGTCGCGCGGGTCCTGCCTGACCTGCGCGACCGGCCGGAGCGCCGGGGGCGGCGGTTACGGAAGCGTTCCGCCGCCGAAGTTCGTCAGCCTGACCGCGCCATCCCGGGCGGTGAGGTTGAGGTAGCCGGCGCCCTGGTAGGTGCTGTCGGTCGCCGACAGGATCCGTGTCCAGGCGCCGGCGTCGAATCGCCACAGCTCCAGTTTCGTGCCGATCGCCCGGAGCAGCAGCTGATCGCCTGGGTTGAGCGTGGGGCCGTTGACGCTCGCGAGCGTGATGCTCGTGGTCCCGTTGACGCGGCAGATGATCTTGTACTGATCCGCCTGGCTGGAGCGATAGATGTAGTACGCCTGGTAGCCGCTCGCGTTGGCCGCGCCGGGGTTCTGGAAGCGAAGCCCGAGCACGACCGGGTCCTGATCGAGGTTCGGCTTGACGGCCACGGTGATCCACACCTCGCTGTTGGGGCCGTACGTCTGGGGGTTCCAGAAGTCGGCGTTGCTGCCTGAGCGTCCTGTGATCTGCTGTTTTGTGACGAACAGATCGTTGGTGGAGCTGGTGCTCGAGACGAGCATGTGCGTCCAGTTGGGGCCCGGCGGTCCGGTGTTGTCCGCGCGCGCGAAGTTGTCCAGCAGCGGCGTCTGCGGTCCCGCCGCCGAGGCCACGACGCCGCTGGCGGTCGAGCTGGCCGCTGTGGAGCCGGCGACGTTGCTCGCGGTCACCGTCACGATCAGCGTGGAGCCGACGTCAGCGGAGAGCGCGGTGTAGCTCGACGCGGTCGCGCCCGCAATGGCGGCGCAGCTCTGCCCGAGGCTGTTGCACCGTTCCCACTGGTATGCGAGCGAGGGCGCCGGATAGCCCGACCAGGAGCCACCCGAAGCCGTCAGCGTGGCTCCCTCCGTGGCGCTGCCCGAGATCGACGGCGGCGAGACGCTCACGGGCGGTCCGGTGACGACGGCGCTCACGGCCGAGCTGGCCTGTGCGGAGCCGACGCCGTTGGACGCCTGCACGATCGCCGCGACCGTGGAGCCGACGTCCGCCGCTTCGAGTGTGTAGGTGGAGGCGTTCGCGGCGGCGATGGGGTTGCAGTTGGCGCCGTTCTGGTCGCAGCGCTGCCACTGGTAGGCAAACGTCGGCGCTGGGTAGCCCGACCAGGAGCCGGGGGATGCCGACAGCGTCTGCCCCTGTGTGGCCGACCCCGAGAGCATCGGGGGGGAGGTGATCGCGGGGGGCCCGGTGACGATCGCGCTCGGGCTCGACGTTGCTTGCGCGGAGCCGGCGCTGTTGGACGCTTCCGCGACCACCACGATGGTCGAGCCCGCGTCTGCGGCTTCGAGTGTGTAGGTGGAGGCGTTCGCGGCGGCGATGGGGTTGCAGTTGGCGCCGTTCTGGTCGCAGCGCTGCCACTGGTAGGCGAACGTCGGCGCTGGGTAGCCCGACCAGGAGCCGGGGGATGCCGACAGCGTCTGCCCCTGTGTGGCCGACCCCGAGATCGTCGGTGGGGAGGTGCTTTCCGGTTTGGCGGTCACGACGGCCGTCTGGCTGGATTCGGCGAAGGCCGAGCCCGCGCTCGTGGTGGCGGTCACCTGCACCCTGAGGGTGAGCCCCATGTCGGCGGCTTCGGGTGTGTAGCCGGCTGAGGTCGCGCCGGTGATGGGCCAGCAGCTCATGCCGTTGACGTCGCAGCGCAGCCACTGGTACGTGAACGTCGTCGGAGAACCCGTCCAGGAGCCGGTGGAGGCGCTCAGGGCCTGTCCGACGGTCGCCGATCCGGAGATTTCGGGGAGTGACGTGTTGGCCGGTGCGACGACGGTCCAGCTGTAGCTGGCGGTGACGGCTTTTCCGGCAGCGTCCGCAGCCTGCACGACGAACTTGTGGGAGCCCGCCCCGAGTGTGCTGTACGCCTGGCTCGTTGGGGTCGTGCACGGTAGCCAGGAGCCGCTGTCGAGCTGGCACTGCACCGTCGAGATCGCGTCGTTAACAGAGAAGCTGAAGTTCGCGGAGGTTTGCGCGGTCGGGTTGGCCGGTCGCGAGGCCGCCGTGATGCTCACCGCGATCGATGACGGATCGAGGGTGATGGCTGTGACCGTCCCGGTCAACGTGGGCCCGCCCGTCTGCAACGCGTACGGCGGATAGAGCGGCTGGCTCTGAGTGGAGAGGTATGGAGAGCTCGCCACCACATAGCGTCCCGTCGGGTCCACGTCCAGCCCGGTCGTCCTGTGCATATGGGTGTCGTTGGCGACTGTGGCTGCGATCCGCGGGCTCAGCGGATTGGAGATGTCGACCGCCGCCACGGTCGCCACCCCTGACGCCGACACATACGCAAAGGCCCCGTGCACCCGCACCCGATATGCCCCGTTCAACGTCGAGCTGGCCACTGACGTCACCACCTGGGGATTGGCCGGATTGCTCACATCCACCACCGTCAGGCGCCCGGGTGAGATCTGATCGGTGACGTACGCGTACTGGCCGCTCACCGCCACGTCCACCGGGAAGTTCAGGTTCGTGGTGTCCTTGAGCGACGCGACGATCGTCGGGTTGAGCGGGTTGGAGATGTCCAGCACGGTCAGGCGATCCTGGCTGGCCGCGGTGACGTAGGCGTAGTTACCGGAGATCGCGACCGACGTCGCGTGCCCAAACGCGCCTGACCCGGTCCACGGCGCCGGAAGCGCGTTGTTGTGCAGCGCCGCGACGATCGACGGCGACGCCGGATTGCTGATGTCGATCACCGCGAACGCGTTGCCCACCGAGGAGTTCGGACACGGCTGACCGCTCAAGCAGCCCTGTGCGGCGACGAACGCGTAGTGACCCGAGACCGCCACGCCGTAAGCGCCGAACAGACTGTTGGCATCTCTCACCGAGCCGACGATGGCGGGAGACGCGGGATTGGTCGCGATATCGAGGATCGTGAGGCTGTTCCCCGTCCCATCGTCATTGCTGCCCGATCCACTCGGACCATTGCGGTTCTTCGAAGCTACATAGGCATAGCCGCCGACGATGTTGACCGTGGATCCGTTCAGGAGCCCGTTGCTGGCTTCGCTCGAGCCCGCGATCGTCGGCAACGCCGGATTCGAGATGTCGATCGCGGTCAGCCTGCCCGCGTAGTAGTTCGTCACATACGCGTAGTGGCCCGCCGCCGCCACCGACGTGGTGCCCGGCAGCGTCACCGAATCGCTGATCCAGCCGCTCACCAACGGATTCACGACCGCCTCGGCACTCGCCGGCCCGAGAGCCATGGTCGCCGCGATGGCGACGATCACCGACCATGAGCGCAACAGACGCCCGATGAGCGAACTCCTGCCATCGGCCGATCCCTGCCGCTTACAACTCTCCACCGCCGCCTCCGTGCCTTCTCGATGTCGGTGCTGCCGCCATTCCAGGGCTTCGAAGGCAAATCGTAGCGCAGGCAATTGTCATTGACTAGGGCTTGCAAGCCGCCGCGCAACGACTGCTCCAGGATTAATGTCCAGAGTTGGGGCCCGAAGCTCGATGTTCGTCGCGGGTGCTCCGATGAGCACTCCATAGCCACTCGCAGCCGGCCGATCGGGGGGCACTCCGAGGCGCTGCCGTAGCCCACGGGCCCCAAAAAGGAGTCTCATGTCAGTGCTGTCAGCTCGGCGCTCGTCGGCGGCCAAAGGCCGCTCGCTGATCATCGGTGCAATCTTCTGGTGCATCCTCAGCCTGACGCTGATGGCAAGCGCAGGCTCGTCTCGCGCGGCCGGCGCTCACACGTCAGCGAAGGCGAACCAGCGTGCGAGGTCCGCTGCATCACGTAGCTCGTGCGTCCCGGCTGGACGTCGTCGTGCGCGGCGGACCGCGGTCAAGCCATGCAAGGCCACGGGGCACAAGCGGTCGCAGCTCAGGATCTCAGTCGGCAAAGTGCGTCGAAAGAAGCCCGCGACCGGCGCATCGGGGCAGGCGCAGTTGCCCACGACGCTGGTCGGAGCGACGCTTCCGAGCGAAGCGACTCCTCCGGTTGAACAGGCTCCGCCAGCCGAAAAACGGGTTCCACCGGTAGCCCCTCCGGTCAAGGCGCCTCCCGTCGAAGCTCCGCCGGTCGAAACCCCGCCCGTCGAAACCCCACCGGCCGTCGAAACCCCACCGGCCGAACCCGCTCCATTCCGCTTCTTCGCTCCGACGAGCTTCTGGAACGAACCGGTTCCTGCGGGTGCGCTCCTGGACTCGAGCTCCGCCTCGGTGGTGGCTGCGTTGAACGCGGAAGAGCTGGCTGAGCAGAGCGCCAAACACGGCCCCGCGATCAACACGACGAGCTGGTCGGTGCCGATCTACACGGTGCCGTCCGGCCAGCCGACGGTCACCGTGTCGCTCGTCAACCACGTCGCGGCCTCGTTGCAGTCGGCGTGGAACGCGGTTCCGCTGCCGGCAAACGCCCAGGCGGCAGCCGGAACGGACAAGCACCTCGTGGTCTGGCAGCCGAGCACGGACCGGATGTGGGAGTTCTGGCGTCTGGAAAAGGTCGGCGAAGCGTGGAGCGCGTCGTGGGGCGGAGCGATGCAGGGCGTGTCCGGCAGGGGAGGTGTGTACAGCTCCGAAGCGTGGCCGGGTGCGTCGAGCACGTGGGGTGCGTCGGCGTCATCGTTGCCGCTCGTCGGCGGGCTCATCACGCTCGAGGATCTCGAAAAGGGCAAGATCAACCACGCGCTGGCGATTTCCATTCCGAACGTGCGCGCGGGCGTTTACGCGTCGCCGGCTCAGCGCACGGATGGCACGTCGGCAGAACCGTCCTCGTTGCCCGAGGGTGCGCATCTGCGGCTGGATCCGACTCTCGATCTTTCGTCGCTGCATCTGCCGCCGCTGACGTTGATGATGGCCGAAGCCGCTCAGCGCTACGGGATCTTCGTACGGGACAAGGCGTCGAACCTGGCCTTCTACGCCGAAGATCCCACGCCGACCGGCAGCAACCCTTACTCGGGCTCGCACGGCTATTTCGAAGGGCAGTCGCCATCGAAACTGCTGGCCTCGTTCCCGTGGAGCCACCTCCAGCTACTCAAGATGGAACTGCACTGAACCACATAGGTGGAACTGCGGTGAACTGCGTCGCTGTATAGCGGTGTACATGTAGGCTGCCGCGATGATCGTTGCTCTGGGGGCCGCGGCTCGTTCGTGCCTGATCGCGCTCGTGCTTCTCGCGAGCGCGGGCGCCTCCGCGTCTCCGGCCGACCCCTTCCGGTTCTTTGCTCCTGGAAGCTTCTGGAACGCGGTGCCGCCGGCCGGCGCCCCGCTGGATAACGGCTCCACCGCGGCGGTGGCCGCCCTGAGGAAGATCGAGCTGGCTGAGCAGAGCGCCAAACACGGCCCTACGATCAACACGACGAGCTGGTCGGTGCCGATCTACACGGTGCCGTCCGGCCAGCCGAAAGTGCCCGTGACGCTTGTCAACAACGTAATGGCCTCGTTGCAGTTGGCGTGGAACGCGGTTCCGCTGCCGGCAAACGCGCAGGCGGCTGCTGGGGGGGATGAGCAGCTCGTGGTCTGGCAGCCGAGCAGGGACCGGATGTGGGAGTTCTGGCGTCTGGAAGAGGTCGACGAAGCGTGGAGCGCGTCGTGGGGAGGTGCGATGCGCGAAGTGAGCGCCAACTCGGGTGTGTACGGCCCCGAAGCGTGGCGGGGCGCGTCGAGCACGTGGGGTGCGTCGGCGTCTTCGTTGCCGCTCGTGGGTGGGCTGATCACGCTCGAGGATCTCGAAAAGGGGACGATCAACCACGCGCTGGCGATTTCCGTTCCGAACGTGCGCGCGGGCGTTTATGCGTCGCCGGCTCAGCGCACGGATGGCACGTCGGCAGAACCGTCGTCGCTACCCGAGGGCGCGCATCTGCGGCTCGACCCGACTCTCGACCTCGCGTCGCTGCACCTGCCGCCGCTGACCTTGATGATGGCCGAAGCCGCTCAGCGCTACGGGATCTTCGTGAGGGACAGGGCCTCGAACCTGGCCTTCTACGCCCAGGACCCGACACCGACGGGCTCCAATCCCTACCTGGGCGTAGGCGGCTATTTCGAAGGGCAGTCGCCATCGAAACTGCTGGCTTCGTTCCCCTGGGGCCACCTCCAGCTGCTCAAGATGGAACTGCACGCAACCTCATAAAGGCCGAGGCGCGGCGCTAGAGTTGAACGTGGATGGCCAGCTCGCACGCCGAACAGCAACTCATCCTGCTCAGCGCCGGCACGGCTGCCAGACGGCGGGCGATGGGAGAGCGCGCCGAGCGGCTGGTGGCGGACGTGGACTGGCCACGACTCGCCGAGACGCTGCGCCTTCGCAGGCTGCTCCCCACACTCGGTCCACGCATCGTCGAGCTCGCGCAGGGACGTGCGAGTGACGATTTCGGCGCGACGGTGGAGCAGGCGATAACGGCAGGGCGTCGGCACGGAGCCTTCCTGCAACTCGTATCCCTGCGCGCCATCGCCATGCTCGCCGACGCGGGGATTCGCTCGGTCGCACTGAAGGGGCCGCTCTTGGGCGAGGCCATATACGGCGATCCCGGACGGCGTCCCTCCAGCGACATAGATCTGCTGGTCGCACCGGAGCAGCTGCAGGCGGCGGTGGAGGTGATACGCCGGCTCGACTACGGTGCGCCGACCGATTACGTGGACGACCGTGGTCTGCCCCTGCTGCACCTGATGCTTGTCCACGAGCGGGAAGAGCTGCCACCGGTCGAGCTCCACTGGCGCGTGCACTGGTATGAGGAGAGCTTCGCGCGCGAGCGGCTGCTGCCGGCTGCCGTGGAGCCCCTGGGCCGCTGGCGCCCCGCGCCTGCCGACGAGCTGACCGGCCTGCTGCTGTTCTACGCGAGGGATGGCTTCGTCGACCTGCGCTTGGCGAGCGACCTGAGCGCCTGGTGGGACATCCATGGCGCCGACCTGCCCTCCGGCGCGCTCCAGGAGCAACTGCGCGCCTATCCGGCGCTTGCGCGCGTGATCCCGGCTGCGGCCAGGGTGGCCGAGAAGACGGTGGGCCTGCCGGCGGCGCAGATCATCGGGGGCATTCCGAGGCTGGGTGTCCGCCAACGCATGGCTGTGCGGCTCGCGAATCCCAATCCGCACTCGAGCCGATCGCAGCTCTTCGCCGACATCGGCCTGATCGACGGGCTGTTGATGCCACATGGTGACTTCGGTGCGTTCGTGCGGCGCCAGGTGCTGCCTCCACCCGAGGTCTTGGATCAGCACGCGCGGCACGCCGCGAGACGACGAGCCAGAACGCCCCTGGGCCGCGGCGCGGGCGTGCTGGGGCGGTATGGGCTGACCATGACTCGACTGCTGCGCGCCCCCGAAACGCTGCGCTGAGGCTCACTGCGCCGAGCGTCGACTCCCGTCGAGCGCCGCCGCCGAGTACAGCTTTCGTAGGCGAGCGTCGATGGTCTCGACGCTTCGCGTCTCCAGGCAGAACCGCCGGCCGCGTTCGCCCATGGTCCGCGCGAGCTCGGGGTCGGCCAACAGGTCCGTGAGGCGGTCGGCGAGGCCGATCTCGTCATCGACCGGGACGAGCACACCGCCTCCCTCGCCGGCGAGCTCGGGGATGCCTCCAACCGGTGTGCTCACGAACGGCCGTCCCAGGCTCATCGCCTCCGCCAGGACCATCGGCATTCCCTCCGCGCGCGAGGGCAGAGCCACGACCCGGGCGCGTCGCAGGATCTCCTTCATCTCCGCCGGATCGGCCGGCGGGCGCACCACGAGGCGCTCCGTGTCGGGAGGCGCGAAGTCGCCTGCTGGGCCTGCCATCAGGCAGCTTGCTTCGGGGCGTCTTTGCGCTACCAGCTGCCATGCGCGAAGCAACACGTCGGCGCCCTTGCGCAGGCCGATCTCGCCGGCGAATACGACGAGCTCGTCGGTCTGGTCCGCGGGCAGGAAGCTGTCGTCGACGAACACGGGATTGGGCACGATCTCGGAGTGAACGTCGGGCGCGCGGCGTCTGACCACATCGAGCACTTCCTGGTCCAGGCAGGTCACGAGGTCGGCGCGTCTCAAGACAGCGGAGACGAGTCGTGGGTGCTTGCTCGCGAAGGGTACGAATGACGCACCGTGAATCGTGGCGACCGTGACGAGCCCTCTCCTGTCTGCCAGTGCGACCAGTGCCCCCTCTCGGAGGAAGGAGCCTCTCTCTGAGAGATGTATGTGGGCCACCTGGCCGGCGGGCATCCGCAACAGCGCCCGAGCCGAAGCGGCGAAGAGACGAGTTGTGGCCAGGAGCGACCGCGGGCTCCAAGTCGCATGGAAGTCGACGATGTCGCCTCCGATCCCGTGCTCGGTGAGCACCCGGATCACGGTGGCCATGCCGCCGACGGTGGCCGGATCCGGCCCGAAGTGACGAACGACCAAGCCGCGTGTCACACGGCTCGCGGGATCGGCGCTCGCTTTGTCGCGATGCCAGGCAAGCTCAGGGCGGCAACGACGATCAGCGCGGCCGCGTAGCACGTGGGGCTGTTGAGAAGCGTGTTGTCCGCGAGTGAGTTCACGAGACAACCGGCGATGACGGCGAGTCCAAGCGCCGGTGCGTTGAGCGTGCCCGCACCCAATGTGCCGTCGATCTTTCGCATGCGGAAGAAGCGAAGGATCAGCATTGTCAGGCTCGCGAGCAGGATCATCAGACCGACGACGCCGGTCTCGACGAGGTATCGCAGATATTCGTTGTGGGGCAGGAGATAGTTCAGCCGATTCTTGGCGGTGCTTTCGGTGGTGGTCGTCGTGCCAAGTCCTCGGCCCACGACGGGGGATTTTTCCCACTCCGGTAGGAGTGTCTTCCACCTATACAGACGCGTGTCGAGCGAGCTGGTTGTTTCCCCGCGATCGGCGGCCGCGAGGCTTGTCGACGACTCGCCCGCGACGCGCTGGGAGCCGAGTGGCGTCGCGAAGAACACCAGGACGACGGCCGCCGCGATCGCGCAGGGCACGAGCTTGACTCGGAAGGAACCGGTGTGCAGCGCGCCAAATGTGACCAGCATCGCGGCCAGGGTCAGCAGGCCGTCGATGCTGAAAGTCGCGACCAGAGCTGCTGCGAACAGTGTCACGAGAAGCGCGTCGGATCGCCGTTTCCCGCTGTCGAGGTACAGCCAGAGCGAGGCTGTGGCCGCGATCGCAAAGAACATCGCCGCGCTGTTCGGATGTGCAAACGTTCCGTTTGCCCGGATGTTGTTCGCGACGAGCTTGCCTGTGTGCGTCGCGAGCTGGTAGAGGGCGAGGATCGCGGGAGCGAAGCCGATGAGCTGAACCAGACGAGCGGCGGTGGGAACGTTCACTGCGCCACGTGCGTTGTACACGATCACCGCAAGCGCGAGGACCGAAACCTCGCGCACACCCTCGCGAAGCGTCTCGGTCGATGCGCCGCTGGTGTTCAGCGCTATGGCTGTCCATACACACAGCCACACCCCAGCCACGACCGTGGGCACCATGCCGCGGCGACGGCGCAGCAGCAGACCCACCGCCAGGAGGATGAACAGCACGGCGATCACTCCCGACAGGTTGAGACTGCCGGAGTGACGGCTGTCCGGCGCGGAGCGGTCGTCGTTCAGCACGCGCACGAACAGCATCGCGCCGAGAAATGGCACCAGCAGGAGGTTGAGACCGCCCGCCAAGCCGAGCCCACGACGCCACGTGGACAGACTGGTTCGCTGTGATGGCCAAGCGCTCATCCGGGCACCTCTGCTTCTTCGGGCCACCGGCAAAAGGCCCCCTCTAGACATATACGAGGTCGGGTAGTCTACAGGTCAGTGGCTCCCGTCAACCGTGTCAAGGAACGACTAGAGGCAGGCGAAACCGTGTTTGGCACGTGGCTTCAGACCGCGTCGCTCACCGTGGCCAACATCCTTGCCCACAGCGGGATGGATTTCGTGACAGTGGACATGGAGCACGGTCCCGCCAGCTTCTCGGAGGCCGAGGCGATCATGTACGCGGTGGAGGCGGGGGGCAGCACGCCCATGATTCGCCTCGGCGACGGAAGCGCCCCGAATATTCTGAAGGCTTGCGATGTTGGGTGTCAGGGCATTCTCGTCGCCCACGTGCAGACCGCGGATGAGGCCGCGGACATCGTTCGCGCGATGCGGTTCGCGCCTGAGGGGGAGCGAGGCATGGCCCCGTTCACCCGCTTGCACGACTGGTCCGCCGAAGATCTCGCACGGAAGTTGGCTGACGCCAACCGCTGGCAGCTGGCGGGCATTCTGGTTGAGGATCGGGTCGGCCTCGAGAACCTCGACGACATACTCGCGGTCGACGGGCTCGACCTCGTCTACCTCGGTATCTACGACATATCGCAGGCCGTCGGCCTTCCTGGGCAGGTCGATCACCCCGCGGTGCTGGAGACCGTGTCGTCGGCCGTGAGCCGTATCAACGACGCGGGCAAGGCGGCGGGGGCGGTAGCGCGTGACGCCGACCATCTCAGATGGCTCCTGAAAACCGGATTTCGCTATATCTCCTATCTCTGCGACACCGCGCTGATCACGCAGCGGGCGCGAGCTGTGAGAGCCGACTTCGAGGAGATCGTGCGCAATGGCTGATTCGAGCGAAATCCTTCGCGTGGGCGTGGCCGGCTATGGAAGCACCGGGCAGATACGGCGAAAGCACATCGACGCCCATCCACGCATGCAGACCGTTGCCGTGTGCGATCGCACCGTGGCCACGGCGGGTGAGACGGTGGATGGCGTGCGGATGTGGACCAATTGGGAGCAGCTCCTGGAGGAGGAGCTGGACGTGCTGTTCGTGTGCCTCTGGAACGACATCGCTCCGACGGTGGTGATGGAAGGCCTCAAACGCGGTCTGCACGTTTTCTGCGAGAAGCCACCCGGTCGCACGATCGAGGATGTCATCAGGGTTCGCGAGGTGGAGCAGGCCCATCCTCAGCTCAAGCTCAAGTACGGGTTCAATCACCGTTACCACCAGTCGGTGCGCGACGCTCTCAAGATCATCCAGAGCGGCGATCTCGGCGCTGTGGTGGATCTACGTGGCGTGTACGGAAAGTCGAAGATGATCCGCTTCGATCAGGATTGGCGGACGAAGCGAGAGATCGCCGGTGGGGGGATCCTCCTCGATCAGGGGATTCACATGGTCGACATGATGCGCCTGTTCGCCGGTGAATTCGTGGATATTCACTCCCACATCTCCAATGCCTTCTGGTGTCATGACGTCGAGGACAACGCGTATGCGCTGATGCGCACCGCGGATGGAATCGTCGCCATGTTGCACTCGTCGGCCACCCAGTGGCGGCACCGCTTTGGGCTCGACATCACCCTCAAGGAGGGCGGGCTCTCGCTCTCGGGGATCCTGTCCTCGTCCAGGAGCTACGGCGCTGAGACCCTCACCGTGGTTTACAGGGGCAACGACGATCTCGGCGATCCCCGTGAAGTGACGACCCGCTACAACGAGGACCAGTCTTGGCACGACGAGATCGAGGAGTTCGCACGGGCGATCATCGCCAACCGCGAGATCCGCCACGGGTCCTCGCTGGAGGCTCTCAAGACCATGCAATTGGTGTACGACATATACGCCGCGGACCGAGACTGGGCGGCCCGCTGGCTGGAACCCGCGGAGGCGCTGCCGGGGGGAGCGCGGTGAACAACGTCGAGCGGCTCTTTCACGAGCATCCGGAGGCGGTTGACTTCGCCGACGGTTATCTGAGCTATCTGAGCCACGTGTTCGCGCGGATCGATCGCGACGCGATCGCGGCGTTCATCGATGTGCTGGAGCGCGCGCGCACCTCGGGTGGGACCGTCTTCTTCTGCGGGAACGGCGGCTCGGCGGCTACCGCGAGCCATTTCCAGAACGACCTCACACGGTGGCGCACGAACCCGATGAGGGTCGTGAGCTTGACCGACAACGTGGCCGTCATCACCGCCCTCGGGAACGACTACGGCTACGAGCGCATCTTCGTGATGCAGCTCGAGCCGCTGCTCACCGAGGGCGACGTCGTCGTGGCGATCTCCGCGTCGGGCAACTCGCCCAACGTCGTGCAGGCGATCGAGTTCGCCAACGAGCGCAATGCCACGACAGTTGGACTCACAGGTTTCGACGGAGGCCGGCTCGGCGAGCTCTGCGGCATCCACGTCCACGTACCGTCGGCGCGAGGAGAGTACGGGCCGGTCGAGGACGCGCACATGGTGCTGGACCATCTCGTCATGTCCTATCTGTGGGAGAAGTGGGCGCGCGAGGGCAAGGACGACACGTGAGCGAGCGGGACCCCACGCCCGTGGCGGTCACCTCCCGCTCCTTCTCCCGCAACGAGGTTCTCCGAGCTGAGACGCTCGCGCGCTACGAGCGGGTCAAGTTCAACGACGAGGGCCTTTCGCTCGACGGAGACTCCCTGGTCGACTTTCTCGCCGGCCACCCGCTGGCGATCACCGCCCTGGAGAAGATCGACGACGAAGTCCTCGAGCGCCTCCCGGACCTCGAGGCGATCTCGAAGGTGGGAGTGGGGATCGACATGATCGACCTCGAGGCGATGGAGCGTCACGGCGTGCGCCTCGCCTGGTCGCGCGGAACCAATTCGCGTTCGGTATCCGAGTTGGCGCTCTCGTTCATGCTCGCGCTTCTGAGACATCTGCCGTCCGTCACGAAACTGGCGCGTCGGGGAGAGTGGCGCCAGGTTCAGGGCAACACGCTCACCGGTCGAACAGTGGGCATCGTTGGCTTTGGGCATGTGGGACGCGACCTTGCCGGCCTGCTGTCCGCCTTCTCCTGCCGGGTGCTCGCATATGACGTCGCGGCGCTCGCGGACCTCCCCGCCCACGTCGAGCAGTCGAGCCTGGAGTCGCTCCTGGCCGACAGCGAGATCGTGACGCTGCACACGGTGCTCAGCGAGGACACGCGGAACCTCCTCGACCGGGAGCGGATCGACTCGATGCGTTCGGGTGCGCTGGTGATCAACACATCGCGGGGGGGCTTGGTCGACGAGGAGGCGCTCTACGACGCGCTGTCTTCGGGGCATCTGGCCGGCGCCGCGCTGGACGTGTTCTCGAGTGAGCCGCCCGGGGATCATCCTCTGCTCGGCCTCGATCAGGTGATCGTCACTCCTCACATCGGTGGGAGCACCGCAGAGGCGGTTCTGGCGATGGGCAGGGCCGCGATCATGGGGCTGGCCGAGGCGACTCCCGTCCGGGAGTTGAGCGGCGGCTGATCGATCGGGAGAGTCGGGGGTTAGACGCACGCGGCAACTCAGGGGGTATCGTTCGCGTTCCAATGAGCCGAACTTCCCAGCGATGACCGTGCGAGCGGTTGCCAAGGCAGCGCTTCGTCGCGTTGGATTGGAAGATCAAGCCAGGCAGCTGTTCGCAATGCGGACTGCGCATAGCCGGCGCGGGCTGCGTGACGATCGCCAGCTCGGATATTTCATGACGGCAACCCTGAGGCACGATTCCAACTGTGTGGATGTCGGCGCTCATAGAGGCGCGGTGCTCGAGCAAATGGTGAGACTCGCCCCCGCAGGTCGCCACCTCGCCTTCGAGCCAATCCCTACTTTTTGTCAGACCTTGTGCGAGCGGTTTCCAAAGGTGGAGGTACACGGTTGCGCTCTCGCCGACGTCGATGGTGAAACGACGTTCCACGTCGCGGAGAACCCTGAATTGAGTGGGATTCAGCAGCGCGAATGGCTGAATACCGGCTACGACTCGATCGAAGTGCCGGTGCGTACCCTCGACAGCGTCGTGGCTGCCGACCGGCAGGTCGACTTTCTCAAGATCGATGTCGAGGGAGCTCAGGTGCTTGTTCTTCGTGGTGCCGAGCGCATCCTCTCGACCGACCGTCCCGCAATCTGGGTCGAGCATGGCGCACGCTCGGCCAGCGCTCACGGCACGGAGTCACATGAGCTCTGGGAGATCCTGAGCCTGCACGGGTACCGCATGTGGACGGCTGACGGCGAGGGTCCTCTGGACCTGCCGGCCTTTCTCTCGTCGGGTAGGGACAAGCCGATGTGGACGTTCATGGCCCACCGCTAGGTCTCACCCACCACGTCAGCCCTAGACCGGCGTGAGAGGCTCCTGTGGAGCGGGCGGAGAGAGCAATTGGCCAGCTTCGCGGTCCACGAGCAGGATGGCGTTCTTCGGCTCCACGCGACCGGCTGGGATGGTCGGATCGGACGCTGCAAGCCTACGGCACATCTCGGCTTTCGATGGCCCGACGGCCAGCCACAGGAGCCTCTCCGCGCGGTTGATGAATGGATAGGTCATGCTCATCCGCGCCAGACCGTTGAATGCATCCACGCACCAGATCCCACGATCTGCGATTTCGAGGATGGGGTCCCCCGGAGCCAGCGAGGCGGTGTGGCCGTCGTCGCCCAGGCCCAGCTGGAGAATGTCGAGCGCCGCCCCGTCCGTGACGCGCAGCAACTCGTCTTCGTAGCGTCGGCAGGCCGCCACCAGATCCTCGCTCTCCACCGGCATCGGGTGAACGTTCTCGCTTGGGATGGGTACGCGCTCCAGAAGGCAATCCGTGAGCTGCGTGAGGTTCCGGTCGCCGTCGCCGGCGGGCGCGACGCGCTCGTCGACCTGGAATATGTGCACTCGGCTCCATGGCATGGGCAGCGCAGCGAGCTCGCGGAACATGACCTGAGGGGTGCGTCCTCCGCTCACGCCGAGCGAGTAGCAGCCTGGCCGAGTCGCGAGCGTCTCTTCGCAGTGATCGAGAATGAGTTTCGCCGCCGATCGCGCCAGATCACGCGCATCGACGAAGCTCCTGACCTCCATGAAGGAAGGATATCCGCGACCGCGCTATGCGATGATGGGGGTATGGACAGCGAGCGCCAGCCCAAGATCGCGGCGATCGTGCCGATGCGGCATTTCAGCCGCCGCGTGTCTGGAAAGAACTATCGGATTCTCGGCGACAAGCCGTTGTATCGCTACATCGTCGACACGCTGCTGTCGGTGCCGGAGATCACCGAGGTGATAGTCGACACCGACAGCGATCTGATCATCGAGGATGTGGAGCAGCACATTCCTCAGGTCCGGATCGTGCGGCGTCCGGAGCATCTCCGCAGTGAGATGCAGGTGATGAACGAGATCCTGCTCAACACGGTCACGCAGGTGGAGGCGGATTACTACCTGCAGACCCACAGCACCAACCCGCTGCTGAAGCGTGAGACGATCAGCCATGCGATCGCGATGTTCCTCGCCGCGCGCGACACCCACGACTCGCTGTTCTCCGTAACGCCTCTCCAAACTCGCCTGTGGACAGCGGACGGTCGTCCGCTGAATCACGATCCGGACCACCTGATCCGCACGCAGGATCTCGAGCCGGCGATGGAGGAGAACTCGTGCATCTACATCTTCCGGCGCGACATCCTGGAGGCACGGAACAATCGCATCGGCGCCCATCCGCTCGTGTTCGTCATGGATCCGGCGGAGGCGATCGACATCGACACCGAGCTGGACTGGCGGATCGCCGAGGCGACGCTTGACCTTGCGGAGAGCCCGACGGCGTGAACCTCAACGATCCGATCGGCAGCGCGGATCACTGGCTGAAGTGCTTCCATCGCGCGGCGGAGCGCGCCACCGAGGAGCTCGATCGTCGCCCGGACATCGATTCGCGTCTGCGCGAGGTCGGAACCGTCGGTGCCGGAGGGGACCGCACTCTCGAGATAGATGCGCTGGCCGAGGACGCCGTGTTCGACGAGCTGGATGGGCTTGCCCGTGAAGGGGCCTCTTTCACCGCGGTGTCGGAGGAGCGGGGCGTGGTGACCTATGGCACTGGCGAAATGCGCGTGGTCATCGACCCGATCGACGGCTCGCTGAACGCCAAGCGAGGTCTGGGCCACTGCGCGATGTCGATCGCGGTGGCGGATGGGCCGACGGTCGAGGACCTGGCGTTGGCGTTCGTGTGGGATTTCGGTACGCGCGAGACTTTCCACGCGGTGCGCGGCGGTGGGGCGTTCTTGGACGGGGCGCGGGTCGAACCGCTCTCAGAGGAGCGCCTGACCGAGGATGGGCGGTTGGAGCTGCTGTGCGTCGAGACGAGCGACGCGCGACGGACGGCGGAGATGGCGGCGCCGCTCGCTGAGATCGCGTACCGGTGGCGCATCCTCGGCTCGATAGCGTCGGCGATGTGCCAGGTGGCGACGCCTCGGGCCGACGCGATGGTGAACGTCACGCGCTGCCGTATCGTCGATGCGGCGGCGGGCGCGCTGATCGTCCGCGAGAGCGGAGGGGTCGTGCGATTCGAGGCGGGCGAACGCGTACCCCTGGACCTGGCGCAACGCACGTCGCTGTGCGCCTCGCGCACTCCTTCGCATGCCGGCAAACTGCTAGCGTGCCTTGCCGCTGCCTGATGTAATCACCAGCCGACGATGACCGTTAGCGATCTGAACATCATGCGTATGCCTCGCCGGTTTGGTGGGGGACGCTCACCCGTCGGCCTCGGTGTTCTAGGGATCGCAAGCGCCGGCGTATCCGTCGGCCTGGGCGCCCTCGTTGCCAGCGAACACTACTCCAAGGTCGTCGAGGGCCTGCTCGTCTTCATAGCGCTCGTGATGCTGATATCGCGCTTCGGGCTGGGCATCTGGCTTGCCCTCCTCGTACTCGGCAGCATCGATGCCCTGCCCGGATCCGAGCTCGAGACCATCGAAACGCCGCTGCTGCACATCTATGTGACGGATACGTTGATCGTGGTCCTGATACTCACCCTTTTGGCTGACAACTATCGCGACGACTTCAGGCGCCTCGTCGATACGCCCGTGCGTCGCATGCTCTGCATGTGGTCAGGCGCGCTTGTTCTGCTTTGGCTGGTCACGGTGGCGCGCTCCTATGGATGGGCGGAAATCCCGCTCACCCACGCGATGGACTTTGGGCGAGACTTCCTGTTCTTCGCCCTGCTGCTGCCTCTCTTCGCGGCGACGCTCTCGCGGGCGCGTGTACGACTGGTGATGCTGGCCACGTTGGCGGTCGGCGTGGTAATGGTCGACGTCACCGAGATCCTTTCCACCGTCACCCACAAAGCGTTGACATTCTGGGTCCATGCCCAGAAGCGCACGGTTGAAGGTGCCGGTATCACGCGCCTCTACGTGAGCTCCCAGTACCTGTCGGTCGCCGCCGCGATGCTCGGCGTTGGGCTGCTGCTCCTGGCGCGGGACCGGAGGCTGAGGCTGCTGGGAGCTCTGTTGGCACTGCTTTCGATAGCCGCGGTGGCGCTGGAGCGCACGCGAGCTCAGTATGTGGGCGGCATTGTCGGTCTGGCCGTGGCGCTGATCGTGTGGTTGGCGATCAATCGAAACGCGGCTCGCCTCAGCAGGCGACGCGTGGCTCGGCTGTTTCTTGGGCTGACCACACTTGGCGTGGTGGTAGCGCTCGCCGGTCCCCCTCAGATAACCAACAACGCGCTGAGCGGCATCGAAGAACGATTCTCCTCGGTGATTACAGCTCTCTCGTCGAACAACTCAGCGACGTCCACGGTGGCGTATCGCGAGAAAGAGGCATCGGGGTTGGAGCAGGTGCTTGGATCGAAATGGGCCTTTGGGCTCGGCTTCCTCGACCCGAGGAGCCATTACATCGTGAGTCTCCGAAGAGGCTCCATTCGCAACGGCGACGTGGGTGTGCTCAACGCCGTGATGACGATGGGCGTAATCGGCGCATTCCTCATCTACTTTCCACTCGTGTTCATACTGGCTGGTCTGATCCGGCGCGCCGCATCTGGTCTGGAGCCGCCACACGAATCGTGGATCACGTTTGGAGTTGTCGCGTGGATCGTGTCGTCGCTCACCTCGTCGGTGACCCTGGTGAGTCTGTTTGGGGCTCCGGGCCTTTGCATCGCGGCATTGACGCTGGCCATCGGGACGACATGCATGACGCCCGAGCTCGCCGACGCCAAGCAGCGAATCGCGCGACGGCATGCGCTCAGGGCGCCGCAGCCAGCCTCTTGATCTGCTCAGCGATCAGACGACTTGGTGGACGCAGTTGAAACGCAGCCTGGTGGCAGTTGTCCTCTCCTACGGTGACGGCATGCAGTGCCTGGGGCTGCTCGCCGACCTTGCCGCGCACCCCGATCTCGACGCCAGTCGAGTTGTCGTGGTGCACAACCCAAGTCGTGCCGGTGAGGTTCTGCGATTCACCGACGACGTGCAGGCAACGATCGTCGAGAACCCGTCGAACCTCGGCTACGCGGGTGGTATGAACGTGGGGATCGCGCGAGCGCTCGATCTGGAGACTGAGTCGGTGCTCTTTCTCACGCACGATGTTCGCATCGGCGTCAGCGACATCGATGCGCTGTGCGATGCCCTTGCATCCGATCGGCGATTCGCCGCCGTCGGGCCGGTTCTGTCATCGCCCGATGGCTCGGTCTTCTCCACCGGCATGACACGTAGTGGGCTGCGAGTGAAACACCGTGCCACGCGCCGACCGGAAAGCCCGCTTCAGCCCTGGGAGTGCAACGGCTTGGACGGATCTGTGATGCTGTGGCGTGCTTCCGTGCTTGCAGAGCTCGGAGGGTTCGATAGCCGGTTCTTCATGTACATGGAGGATGTCGAGCTTTGCGCTCGCGCCGCACGTGCCGGCTGGAAGGTCGGCTCGGTCGACGGCGCGTTCGCGGTGTCAGTCCCGGGCGGACCGCAAAGGAAAGCCGCTCACGCGTACTTGAGGGCTCGCAACGGCTTGGAGTGTGCCCGTGGTCAGGGGGCTCGATATGTTGCCCTCGAGGCGGCGGCGCTGCTGCTGGATTACTGGAGGCACACTCCGAAGCCAGGCGGTAGTCGCTTCGGACAGCGCGATTTTCATCTCGCCGCCCGGGCGTTTCGCCGTGGTGCAACGCTTGGCATCCTCGATTTTCTCCGCGGGCGGTGGGGGCCTCCACCTGCTCGGCTGCTGGGCGAAAGCGATATCGGCTCCACAAGCGCCAGCTAGCGCTCAGCCTCTCTCGAACGCTATTTGGTGAGTCGTCGACTCGCGAGGCCAACCAGCGTCTCGGTGTACGACTCGCACACGGCCTCCCACGAGTAGCGCTCGCGAATGATCGAACGACCGCGCTGCGCCATCTCCTCTTGCAGCGATCCGGATCCCGTGACAGCCTGAATTCGGTCGGCGAGCGCGCGGGCGACGTGCGGAAACCGCTGCTCGGGGTAGGGCAGCACCTCGGCGTTGAACGGCGTGTCCAGTGCCAGGGTCGGCGCTCCAGCGCCGAGTGCTTGCAGCAGCGCCGGGTTCGTACCGCCGACCGAATGGCCATGTACGTATACGGTGCTGTGTGCCCAAAGCTGGGTGAGAAGCCGTTGATCGTCGACGTGGCCGAGCCACGAGACACGTCCCGCCGCCTCCAGCTGCCGCAGACGTCCTTCGATCGGCGAGTCGAAGTTGGCGCTGCCCACGATCACCGCCTGTGGCGCCTCATCGCCCAGCAGCTCGAGCGCGTCCAACGTCAGGTCCACGTTGTTCTCGGGCGCCAGACGAGCGACAACCAGCAGATAGGGCTTGACCCCAAGGCCCATGGCGTCCAGCCTGTCGCGGCCCACGTCGCTCAGCACCGAGGCGCCGTACGGGATGAAGGTCGAGTCACGACCGAAGATCTTCTTCCAGACGTCCCCGATCGCGCGAGAGTCGCAGATCAGCGCGTTTGCGTTACGAGCGGTCATCCATGCCCCCGCCCGAAACGTGGCGCGGCCAAGGCGGCTCCACTTACCGCGCTCCCACTCGATTCCGTCCGTGTTGACAGCGAACGGCGTGCGAGCCAGACGAAGCATGGGAAACCAGAATCCATTGGCGATGTTGAGAACCAGTATCGAGTCGAAGCGGCGAAAGCTCGCATCGAGCGTCGCGGTCATGCCAAAGGAAAGCGTCGAGAAGGACTTGGTATCGCGTCCCGGCGTTGCGATGCATCGCACGTCCTCAGTGATCGAAATCCGCCGACCGTCGTCGCGCGTGCGGCAGTAGACCGTGACTTCGTGCCCGGAGCGGACCAGGTGCGGAGCCAGGTGTCGAACGAGGGTCTCATAGCCCCCATAGGTGCTCGGAAAGCCACGGCTGCCGATGATCGCGAGCTTCATGGAAGATGGGGAGGGAACAATGGGATGACGAAGCCGTCGTTGCTGGCTGACCTAAGGATGAGAGACCGCGGATCCTACCGCGCAAAGGCTCTTAGGTCGTCTGCCGCCGCCAATCGTGGTGCGGCCGTCGACGGCATACCACGTGGCCAAACCCCGTGATTTCGGATGCCTGGACTCGTGCTCGACCCACCCGGCAAGCCCCATCGATGGCCAGCCATGGCGCACTCCTGGATGGCTTCGGGACGGATCGTGGATCGCGTGTCGATCCGCACCGGCGACAGCGGGCAGCGATCGCCGGCCGGCCGCGCATGAGCTCGGGATGAGCGGCCGCAGAGGCGCGTCCGACTACGCCGACGACCCGCCAACCACATATCGGGTCGCGATGCGGTTGCTGTCGTGTGAACGGGCTCGCGTCCTCTGTGAGCACTGTTAAATAAAAACACCCTGAAACAGATGGTGATACCATCGCGCTCCATGGGGCGTGTGAGAAGGACCGGTTAGACGAGTGCCTCGTACGAACGCATGAGGGTCCTGCTGCAGGGACGCTCATCTCGAAGTATCGCCGTGAACCCGGGAGGGGATCAGGTCCAGCTCGACGCCACCGCGGATGCGCTTCGAACTACAAAGGGCGTCGATGCACATGTCTCGGCCGAGGTCGCCCCGGATCTAACCGGCTTCGACGCCGTTCACCTATTCGGGCTGGTGCGGCCGCAGGAGACCTGGATGCAGGCGAGGAATGCGCATCGGCAGGGCAAGCCGATAGTTCTCTCCACTGTTTATTGCGACGTTTGGGAGTTTGAGCGAGTGGCGCGCACGGGTCCTGTGGGTTGGATCGCGCGTCACTCCAATCGCGATATCATGGAGGCATTGAAGGCGGCGGGTCGCGGGCTCAACAGTCGCGAGTGGAGCAGCGGCTCGACAGCGCTGTTCATTCGGCGCTTCACGCGTATGCAGAGAGAGTTGATAGCGATGTCGTCCTCGTTGCTGCCGAATTCACACTCCGAGTGGTTGCGTATAGCCGACGATCTCGGATTCGACCGGACCGATGGGCGCGTGACCGTCGTTCCGAATGGCTTCGACGCCGACGCTTGGAATTCCGTCGCGGTCGGCGGATCTCCTCCGGACCATCTCGCGCAGCTCGAGAATTGCGTGCTGTGCGTCGCTCGCATCGAGGGCAGGAAGAACCAGTTGAACCTGATAGAGGCGGTCCGCGACACCGACATGACACTCGTCCTCGCCGGTCCGGCGACCGCGAATCAGAGCCGCTATGTTCGACGGGTCAGGGAAGCGGCCGCGTCGGCAAGCAACGTACACATGCTTGGAGAGGTCACAGCCGAGGAAAAGGCCTGGCTCTACGCGGTGGCCGGCGTGCATGTCCTGCCGAGTTGGATGGAGACGACGGGGCTCTCTTCACTGGAAGCCGCGGTCGCCGGCTGTGCGATCGTCGTCTCACCGAATGGCGATACCCGCGAGTACTTCGTCGATGACGCCGAGTACTGCGACCCCGCGGATCCGTTGTCGATCCGTGCGGCGATCCTCAGGTCGCGCGAACGTGGCCCGAGCCCCGAGCTCATGCGCCGCATTCGAACCGAGTACACATGGGAGCGGGCGGCCGATGCCACCTACCGTGCGTATAGCGACGTCATCGCCTGACCTTCCGCGCGCAGAGCCAGATCAGGCACTCACGACAGCTCGCGCAGCGGCTTGCCGCTGATCACGTCGTCGTAGGCGACCTTTGGGAAGATCGTGAGCTTGCCACCGACGGTAGCGTCGACGATGACGCGTCCGGCGCGCTCGTAAGCGCGTCGTGTCTCAGCGTACGCCGCCTCCATCTGCTGCCAATCTGGCAGCTGCCACTTGACGCCCTTGCCGAAGTAGCCGGGCGTGAAGTGATTCGGGTCATCGCCATGAGATACGACCACCGCCGGTCGCAGGTCGTCGGCGTCCTGCGGAAGCGTCTCGGCAGCAACGATTCCCGTCTCGACGAACGCGTGATCCACGCCGATGAGGATGACCTCGGAGAAGCCGAAGTAATAGGCAAGCTGCATGGAGAAGTGGGTCACGGTCGCACCTTCGTAAAAGCCCCAGCGAGTCGGGTGCGTGCCGAAGTGCGGCCCGCGACGGGCCAGGAACGCCGTCACGGTTCTCGGCAGATCCTGAAATCTTGCGTACTTGTGGCTCATGAACACCTCGCACGGCGTTTGGGCCATCTCCTGTCCAAACTGTTCAATTATCTCCACTGCAATCGCAGACAGGAAGGTCGTATGAAATCCGAGATCCTCGAACGCGAGGTAGATTCGGTTGGCCCCGAAAGTGTATTCGTCCGCGAGTGGAGACAGGTCCATGTTCTTCAGGCTCGGCCCATTGCCGATGATGAACGCACGCTTGCCCCAATGGCGATCGCGCATGCCGACCAGACGCTGCGCCGATTCCCTGCCCCAAGGCGATCTCAGGTACGACGACAGGAGAAACGAATCGTCGAATGCTCCTCCGACGCGCGCTGGAAGCTCGGAGCCGACGGCCGCGCGGGCTACACCCGCTACTTTCTTTCTCAATGTCATCAGCGGTCAGACCTCCGGTGGCTCGCGGGTGCGCGTTGGCAAGCTCCGGCCCTGTCGGCGGAACTGGCCACGTAGGCTAGCGAGTCGCGTCCCGAGCAGCCTGCTCCCCGGGGGCCGTCGTCTGCGTGAAACGTGTGCAGTCGATGGGTTCCCGTGTACCCTTATCGGCGATGATGACCGGGAAGACCGTGATCGGCATAGCAACCGGTGGACGCCACGAGGAACTTCGCCGGCTTCTCGACGCGCTGGCAGCCGATTACGGATATCGAGAAGATGTGTACCTGCTTGTGGTTGACAATAGCGCGGATGCCGGCTCACGTTCCGTCTTCGACGAGTGCAGCGTCGGCTTCGGGGAGCGGTGCCTCTATGTGCACGAGCCCAAGCGCGGCTACGCGGCGGCTCGCAACGCGGTGATCCGCAACGTCGACGGCGCGCGGGCGCTGGCGCTCATCGATGACGACGAGGTCCCGGAGTCCGGTTGGCTCGACAGCCTGCTCGAGGCTCAGCGCCGCACCGGAGCCGACGTGGTCGCCGGTCCCGTGATCAGCATCTACCCGCCGGGCGTCCCGGACTGGTACGAGAAGAGCGGGGTATTCACGATGGAGGCTCCGGACTTTCCGGAAGGGCATGAGATGCCCTGGTGCGCCACGAACAACACCCTGATCACTCCGCGGGTCCTGGAGGCGGTGCCGGAGGGCTTCGACGACCGCTTCAACACGATGAGCGGCGAGGACAGTCACTTCTTTCTGCTCGCTCGACTCCGCGGCTGCCGGCTCGTGTGGACCCGCACAGCGGTGGTCCGTGAGTATCTTCAGCTGGCCAGGTTCAACCGGAGGTGGATCTTCAAGCGCGCCATGCGCAGCGGGAACACGCGGGCGCTCATCGAGCGACAGCTCATCGGGGGAGCTCGGATCACATTGGTCCGAGGGTTCAAGGCCGCCGGCCTGCTCGTACTGGGATCCGCATCGGCCATCGTCGCCGCCGTCCGTCGGGACCGGGCGCTCAGCCTGCGCGCAATCCACAGGATCGGGCTCGGTTGCGGGATGGTGCTCGCATTCGTCTTCTCCGACCCATGGAAACCATAGGTTGCGCGGGAGCCGATTGCCTCAGCTCACTTGCGGAACGTCATGACAATGGCGCTCGAAGGCGCAAGCGCGACCCGAAAGGCTCCACCGAGCTTGGGAATCGCCGTTCCGGTTGATCGCCGCCCAAAAGTCACACCGCTGGTCGCGCTGATCGAGGGGCCCGTCAAACGCTTGCCCGTGGCTTTGCTGTAGCCCGACATTCTCACGGCGAAATCAGTCACACCTTCGGTGGCGAAGTTGTCGATCGCCAGGGTTGTCACACCGTTAGAGTGCGTCGTCGCATACGCGGTGAAGTCTTCTGGTGTGCCCTGTTCGCCGATATCGACTGGGATGAAGCGCCCGCCCTCGAGCTGTCGAGCGGCCAGCAGGCCAAAGTACTCCGGGCGGGGAGCGACTCGTCCGCGCGCCTCCGCGGTTCTGCTGGGCGCACACATGGGACTGAAGGAGGCCGGCGTGCAAAGTCCAAAGGAACCATGGAAGTTGAGTCCGGTGACTCCGGCGCTGGCGGCGCGCAACACCCAGTCGAAGGCCCACAGCGCGCTTGCGAACACAGGGCTTGTGGCGGGGCCGCCGCCCGTGTTGCAGGAGGTGGTCGTGTTCGTCTCACTGATGCGAGCTTCGCGGTGGGCGGCCTGGCCCGCGGCGACAAGCATCTCGAGCATGGAGGTCTCCTGCTGGCGAACTTCTGGGGAGAGGAGATCGATCGCGGTGGGCATGGCCGTGGCTTTGCAAGCACCGCGAGCGACACTGTACGTAGTGGGGTAGTAGTGCTCGGTCAGCGCCGCAAACGGCGCCGGTGAGTTTGAGGTAATCGCAGTCAACCAGCTGGACGTGGAAAGCTCTGGGCCATATAGCCGGATTCCGGGTGAGGCGGCATGGATCGCAGTGCTGTATGCCGAGAGTTCTTCGAGATAGGTGCCGACGCTGTAGGAGCTGTCGCGGAGGCCGATCGAGGGAGTGCTGTAGCCATTGGGCTCGTTCCCGATCTCGATGCCCAGTAGACGCGAGCCCACGACGTGCCTCGCGACGCGAGCCTCGCTTGCCGCTCGCGTGGGGTCGAAATGGCCGAGGTCGACGCCGATGATCGCCCGCCAACCGGTTGCTTCCAACAGCCTGCGAAGGGCGCTTAGATCTGAAGGGGTGATCACGTTTGTGGCCCACGCTGGCGCTGCTTCGCGGTCGCTGGTCCACCACGAGGTGTCGAGTGAATTGCCGCCGATCCGAAGCACTCCTGGACCGAGCAGTCGCATGAGCGCTACGAGCGACCTGTGGCCGGCGCTCATGTTACGGGTTGTGAGCTGGGCGACCTCCACGGACAGGCCGATTGCGCCTGACACGAATCTCTTTCCCGGATGCGCGGATTCGACGGTCAAAGTTACGCGCCGCGCGGCGCTCTCGGTGGCGCGATGGGTGTGGTCGAGACCTCGTACCGGTGCGTGAGCCAAGCGGGCGGATCGAGACCCGTGCGGGAGCGCCACGCCGAGGCTTGACAGCAGCAGGATCATCGCCGCGGACGCGACCACCAGTGCTAGTGAGGCTCGCAGGCGAGTCCGTAGCGCTGAATGACGCTCAGGTTGCGTGAGCACGAAGGATTGCGTAGATGCGAAGAATATGACGATTCACAACGGCACGCGCCGTTTGACAAGAGCGCATTGTGTGGCTCGAAGGCGCTCGGGCAGGAGCGTGAGGCGTTGCGACGTGCTTGCTGTATAGTGCGCCGTCCGGTATTGTACGGAACTTGCACATGGATGCGGCGAGTAGGATGACCTGATGGGCTCTGAGCGGCCAAGCCTAAGTATTGAGCAGGTTCTGGGCGTCCTTCGACGTCGCGCGTCATGGATCTTGCTGTGCGTTGTTCTCGCCGCGGCGGCGTCCTACGGCTTCTCGAAGCAGCAGACCAAGAAGTACAAGGCGACCGCTTCCGTCTCTTTCAGCAACAACCCGCTCGGTCAGCAGATCGCCGGCCTATCTTCGGGCGGCGGCAGCAACAACAGTGTGCTTGTTCAGCAGGACAACGACCTGGAACTCCTCAGTCTTGGCGACATGGCGGCGAAGACCGCAAGTCTGCTCGGGCATGGCTTGACCGAGGAAAAGGTCAGCTCGATCGTGAGCATAAGCGGCAAAGGAGAATCGAGCATCTTCGCCGTCGCGGCGACCTACACGTCTCCGGGGGCAGCCGCCGAGATCGCGAACACCTACGCGCGGCAGTTCGTCAAAGAGCAGCAGACCGCCAACCGTCAGTTCTTCAAGTCCGCGCTTGCGCTCGTCAAGAAGCAGCTGTCTGCATTGTCACCGGTGCAGAGGATCGGCTCAGACGGACTTGATCTCGTGAACCGCGCTCACACGTTGGCCCTTCTTGCCGCCCTGGGCTACAACAGCGTCGAGTTGGCCCAGGAAGCTGGGGTGCCTACGAGTCCGTCCACCCCGAAGACCAAAAGGAACACCGGATTGGGCGCGGTCTTGGGCTTGTTGCTCGGCCTGGGCATCGCCTTCCTCCTGGAGCGCTTCGATCGTCGGATCAGGGAGCTCGAGGAGCTGGAGGAGATCTATCGCCTGCCCATGCTCGGCATCGTCCCGAAGAGCGCTGCGCTCGCACGATCCGCTACGCACGATGGGAGGGGCAAAGGCGCAGCTCTGCCGCCCGCGGAGGCGGAGGCGTTCAGTCTGATCCGCGCTCACCTGCGGTTCTTCAACGTGGATCGAGACGTGCGCACGATCGTGATCGCATCGCCTGCGCCAGGCGACGGCAAGACGACGATCGCTCGCCATCTGGCCGAGGCGGCTGCAAGATCGGGGTCGCAGGTGCTGCTTCTGGAGGTGGATTTGCGGCAGCCGACGCTCGCCAGGCAGTTCGGCATCGACGCCGGACCAGGCCTCGCCGGCGTGCTGATCGGCGCCATCTCGATGAACGAGGCCACTCAGTCGGTGGCGGTGCAGGCGCCTTCTGGCGAGGGCGTCCAGGGGCGAACGCTCGATGTGCTCGCCGCCGGCACGGTATTGCCGCCCAACCCGGGTGAGCTGCTCGAGAGCCACGCAATGAGCGTCGTGCTTGAGCAGGCAAAGTCCGTATACGACCTCGTCGTCATCGACACGCCGCCTCTCACCGCGGTATCGGATGCGTTCCCGCTGCTCATGAAGGTCGACGGTGTCGTCATCGTCGGCCGAGTCGGGCGCAGCCGGCGCGACGCCGCGGAGCAGCTCCACCAGGTTCTCTCGAGCAGTGGCGCGCCGCTGCTCGGAGTCATCGCCAACGGCTCGAAGTCGGGCAGTCTCAGTCCCTACCCCGGGCCCGGGGGAAGTGGCAAGTCGTCTTCTGCCGTCGCCTCGGTCAACGGTGCCTCTTCGTCATCCGAGCAGCTCACCCCGAGCGCCAGGATCTGACTCGACGCACTTTCGGAGCCCGTCGGCTCAAGGGCAAATTCCGCCTGTAGAGGGCCGGTCCGGTTGTGAGACGACCGCGAATCTCGTCAGGTCGTCGTAGAGGGCGACAGCCTCGTCATCTTCGACAAGATCTCTCCAGTCGTCGGTTCGCGATCTGACGAGGCGATCTTCAAAGAAGTTAGCCGCGACGTCGTCGCTGTAGCCGTGGTGACGTGTGCAGCGAATCACCTGATCGGCGAAGTCGGGGCTATCGAATAGCGCTATCGGACAGTCATGGCTCTGCGCAAAGCCCAGCAGCGCTCGGTTGTAGGTCTTCCAGAGGGCGATGGCCTGCCGGTTCGTCATCGGCTCGCCACGCCGCACCAGCGATTCGGCGACATCGATCGGGTTCCGAACGGTCGCCATCGGATTGATCGACACGCCATCCCACAGATCGAGCATGAGGAGCATTCTCGGGTCCTTCAATACGCATCGTCTCCCGGCGCACTGACTGATGATGCGGTTTCGATCCGCCATGTGGGCCTTGAGATATTTGACCGCGGTCTTTGGCGGTTCGCGCCACGATGACGCGTTCACCTGAAGCACTCGGTTAGTAAGCGCCGTCAGCTCGACCGGCTCGCGTGTGCCCCGCTTGTTGTCGCCGGTCCCGTCGGAGGCGACCGTTCCAGGCACCGTGAAGCCAAGGTCCTCGAGAATCCCGACGGCCGCAGACGTGCCGCTCCGGTGCATACCGAAAACGACGAGAACGGGGTCGTGTGGTGGGGCATCGGACTTCGGGGCTCGATACCGCAATCGCCACGCAGCTCGCTGCAGGGCATATCCAGAGAGCCGTAGCCGTTCGTTGAGCGAGGTGGGCTGGTCGGTATATGGAAATGAGCCTCGTGGAGACTGCACGGGCTGCGGCATCAAACCGGATCCCGGCCGGGTGCTCCCGTGGCTACAGTCGTTGCGGAGCGGTAGTAAGGGTTGGTTTGCTCCAGCTGCGTGATGGTGTCGAAAGCGTTCAGGTGGCCGTCGAGAATCACCATTACCCGGTCGCACATGTCGAGCGTAGACATGCGATGCGCGATGATGAATAGCGTGACCTTGTGCTTGAGCGCGGTCAGGGACTCCTGTATGAGGACCTCCGAGCGTGGGTCGAGTGCACTGGTGGGCTCGTCCAAGATCAGGATTTCCGGTTGGGCGGCGAGTGCACGCGCCAGACAGATCCTCTGCTGTTGTCCGCCTGAGACCGCGTCTGCTCGAGGCCCGACGATCGTCTCATAGCCGTTCGGCCAACTCGCTATGTCCTCATGGATCCGGGCGAGTGTGGCAGCCCGAATCACAGCGTCATCGTCGAGGTCGCGGAAGTACCGTATGTTCTCCGCCACGGTCGCATGCACGAGGCGGGGTTCCTGCGGTACATATGCAACGCGCGAGTGCCAGTCGTCCTGACGGAACTGCTCGACGGGTACGTTGTTGATGAGATATCGCCCCGCGTCTGGTGCGCGCAGGTTCAGCAAGATCTGGACCAGCGTCGACTTTCCTGCACCTGATGGACCGATCACACCAACGGCCTCGCTTCCACGGGCCTCGAAGGTGATATCGGACAGCACGGGCCGGCCTGGTTGGTAAGCGAACGACACGTGCTCGAACTTCAAGGTCAGCACTTTCTGCATCGGCAACGAGCCGCTTGCTCGACTGCTTGCCGAATAGCGCTGCTCGGCCTCATCCAGGCGCTCGATGAACGGGGCGGCCTGACGAACGAATGTGTAGGAGCCCTGGATCTGCTGACCGTAGAGGCCGGCCCGCACGAGCAGCAGGACCACCGCTCCCAGCGATGCCACGTGGCTGCTTCCGGCCTCGTACAGAACGCCAAGACCCCCAACGAGGACCAGGTAGACCAAGCTCTGATAGACGTTTGGAATCAGGCGGGCGACGAACTGTGTGCGAAAAAACAGATCCTGAGCGATGGCGACGAAGCCATTGATGCGGCTGCGCTGAGCGTCGGCCACCCCGAATACCCGGGTCTCTTCGATCACCCGATTGGCCTCGCTGACCCCACCGGCGTAGGACATCTGCGCCTGCGACAGCGACCTCGAATGCCGAGCGCCCATTGCGTTTATCGGTCGCAGAAGAGAGAAGAGCAGGATGGCGGCCGCGAGTACGACGATGGCGGCCACGATGTTCAGGGCCAGCGCCGAGACGACCAGAACGGCGAAGGTGAAAAGCGAGGAGATCAACGTCGTCGCCTGGAGCGCTCCCTGGCTGGCCTGCATAATCTGACTTGTCATGATCTCCTGCAGATGTCCCTCGCGGTCGCGCGACTGCATCTCCCAGGAGGCGTCGGTGAAAGACTCGAACATGCGTCTACGCAGGCGCCCCTGCACTTCGGCGGCGATGCGCGCGGGAAGCCACGAGATCAATACTTGAAGCGCGATGCGAACGACGGCTAGGGCGAACGCGATGGCCAGCAGGGCGCCGACCGACGCGTTTGCATGCAGCGGCCCGATTTCAAGATGAACTCGCGTAACCCTGTTGACGAGTGTCGTCGCCACCTGGGCCACGATCGCGAGGACGCCGGCTTCGGCGAACCCCGAGATCACCGAGCCGATCGCCAGTGCCACGATCGACCGGCGCCGATCGCCGAGCAGCGGGCGCAACTGCGACCACACCGACAACCGCAGTGGTGTTGTCACAGGTTCGGACGGTCCAAGAGGTCTGGTTCCGGGATCCACCCGCGAGCGGAACGCAGCCCATCTCTTGCGGCCAATCGTGTCGTCAGCCATGGATCACGTCTCCGAACTCTGCCGTATTCGAGGCGATCCGCTGTCTTGCGCATGTAGCCATCCGTTAGCTCTGAGGTTACGTCATCCGCTTTGCACGATGATATTGGCCGTGCACAAGGAGAATGTCAACTGAACAGAGCAGACAGTCGTAGTCTACGGTATCTAGGCTGGGCTCAGCCCTTCCACCCGCGTCGCTTCGGTCCGGCGCTGGAGCGGCTCCCCGGACGTCAGTCCTCCGAGGTTCCGAAAACCTCACTGCTTCCATGACGAACGCGGTGTCGTAGTGCGGACATCATCAGCAGGAGGCCAAATGGCAGGCCGTTCATGATGTAGCGCCGCGCGAGGCGACGTGTGGGTTCTTGGCTGAGGCGATACGCCCACTCCAGCCCGAGGCGGCAGATCCAGGCCGGTGGGCGCGACAGGTCCCCTGTCGCATAGCTGAGACTGATGCCCACGCCGAGGAACGATGCGCCTGGCAGGGAGCTGCGCAGGGAGCGAATCAGGAGATCCTGCTTCGGAAACCCAAGCGCCACGAACACGACATGGGGCGCCGTCTCGACGAGTTGACGCTGAATTCGGTGTAGCTCCTGCTCGTCGCTCTCAAAACCCACGGGAGGACAGGTCGTGCCCACGATGTCGAGATTTGGATAGCGGTCCTGGAAAACCTTCGCCGCTCGCTCGGCGACGCCGGAGTTGCCGCCGAGGAGAAAGAGCGTCTGCCCGCGGGCGCTCATCGCGTCGCACATGGACCAGACCATGCTCGACCCGGACACGCGTTCCGGGAGCGGCGCGTCGGCGAGACGGCTCGCCCAGATCAGCGGCATCCCGTCGGCGACGACCATGTCGGCCTCGTCGATCAGGCTCTTGGCGATCGGTTCGCGACGGTAGCGGCGGAGATGATCGAGGTTTGCGGTGATCGTCCAATGCCCCAGGCCTGCATCGGCCGCGTCGAGGATCGTCCGCACCGCGGTCTCTTCGGTCACGACCGCTATCGGCGCTCCCATCAGGCGCACGTGCCGCTCGGGCCCGGCTGATACTTCATCGGTTGAGAATCCGGGTATCAAGGTCTGAGCCGTGGAAGGCGGGTCGCTGTTAGCACGCGGCGATGGCGATACGGTAGCCAGCGCACTGGAGGGGCGCCCCCGGCTTGTGAGCATGCCTACGATCGTCTGCACGCTCCAGCGACTCAACCAGTGCGAAGATTCTTCCAGATTCCACGTGTGGAACCACTCTACGACCTAATCCGCACCTATCGCGTCACGGTCGACGTCTGCCCCACCGGTTCCCCTCCCAGCGCCAGGATACCCATCCCCAGCCCTCGCTCCGGATCCAGGATCAGGCCCACCGCCTCGTTGCGGGAGCGCACGCCCAGCTTGCCGAACGCCGACGACAGGTGGCTCTTGACCGTGCTCTCCGCGAGGAACAGCTGTGCTGCGATCTGGCTGTTCATATAGCCCATCACGACCAGTCCCAGAATCTGCTTCTCCCGCGAGGAGAGAGCCGGCGGCTGGATCTGGCGCCAGTGGTCGCGCGGCACGCAGGCCTGGCCGGCCTGCACCGCCTGCAGGCATGGGCACAAAGCCGTGTCGATGTCGTCCAAGAGCACCACGCCGGCAGCTCCCGCGGCCAGGGCGGAGCGCACGGCCCAGCGCTCGATGTCGGCGCAGACGATCACGATCGGCGTCTGCACGAAGTGCTGTGCAAGCGGCTCGACGAGTCCCGCTGGCGCAGAGGCCGTGTCCGACCTCCAGAGCACGATCGCCGCGAGACACTGCCCTTCGCTCTCGTCGAGCAGTTCCTCCACGCTGTCGAAGACGGCGATCTCCAACGCCAGCCCGCTGAGGCTCTCCGCGATCCGCTCGCCCGGTCCGTCGCCGACGACCAGCGCCACCCGTCCTCGCGCTACCTCCGCGTTCGGCGCCTTCCGTGTCGCGATGTGGGTCCTGGACACAGATGACTAACGGTGGGCCTGCGCTCAGACTTGCGAAGCTCGAGCTCGAGCCCGCCGATCTCAGCCGATCTCAGGTAGAGACTCCTCCGGAGAGATGTGAAGGATGCCGGGGCCCAGGCCGCTCTCTCGGTCGAGGATCAGCTCGGCGGCCGCGCTGCGGGACTTCACGCCCAGCTTCTGAAACGCCGAGGAGAGGTGGTTCTTGACGTTGCTTTCGCTCACGAACAGCTTGCGTGCGATCTCGGCGTTGGAGAAGTCCAGGACGATCATCGCCAGGATCTGACGCTCGCGTGGCGACAGGGGAGGCCTGTCGACGATCTGTCGGATCGCCTTGGGCATCACGCACTGCCCGACCGCTACGGCCGCGAGCGTCGGCATCAGCGTGTGCTCGATGTCGGCGACCATCACCGCGCCCTCCAGGCGGGCGGCGAGAACGCGTGCGCCCCGCGGGCTGGGCGTGTCCTTCAGCACGACCACCAGGGGGCCGTTGTGCTCCTCGCGCACCGTCGAGAGGCTCGCGATCTCCTCTCCCGTCGCGCTCACCCAGCCGAGCAGCCCGATCTCGCTCGCGTCGGAGCTGCCGCGCTCGGCGTGGGTTGAGCCAGGTATGAGGGCCTGCACCGCGGGCCAGATCGTGGCTCCGTCCCCCAGCAGCGAGACGTGGTAGTCGGGAGAGCCGCTCATCTACTCATCAGCGGACTTGTCTCCATGAGCAGAGGTCATTAAAGCGCACATGTCGGTCGGTCCCGCGGGACCGACCGACATGTGCCAAGGTCTATCCGTCCAGCTCGCAGCCTACGGCGTGGAGAAGGTCAGATCCTTTTTCGGGGTGTGAATCGGGAAGGCGGCGTCGGTCGATTCGCCTTCGTGACTACCCGCGGTGAGTTCCGCGAGGTCCCCGTGATCCTCGATCCTGGGGCTCTCGTACGTGGGGGTGTCCTTCTCCATGAGCTTCCTTCCTTAGGTAGGTAAGAGGGGGAATGATAGGGACGCTCCCGTGGAGCGCAAGACCCGAAAAAGTACCGGGTCCGAATTTGCTCCTATCCGCGACGCGCAGCCCCTTCGAGCAGTTCGCACGGATACTCCGGGCGCTCGAGCGCCCGGAGCCACGCGTCGGCCAGGCCGACGTGCCACAGTCGGCGAGCGGCCCGACTGTCGCGAGGATTCGAACCTTCCCGCAAGAGCTGCTCCAGGGTCTCGGCTCGGACGAACGCGCGCACCGGCGCATCGTCGCGGGCTGGGCCGTCGGCGAGCAGGGTTCCGTCGGCTGCGAGCCCGGCGGGCAGCAGCGCGGTGAAGAAGCTCTTCGCGTGGCGGGTGCGTATCGCCTCGGGGATGTGGCCGGCGAGCGCGTCGCGCAGCAGCGCGCGGTCGCGAACCGGGTCGAACTGCATCTGAGGGGGAGTGGAGAGCACCGTGCGCAGCAGATCGACGTCGAACTGGAAGGGATGGCGTCCATCGACCCGCTCGTCGATCGCCTCGCGGCGAAAGTGGGCCGACACGCCGAGTTTCTCGCCCGCCTCGGTCAGGTCCTCCGCCAGCGATCGCCACCACACAGGGCCGTCGAGCCGTGTTCCCCGCTGGTCGTCCACAAGCTCGAGGAGGGCCGATGCGTCGGTGGGCAGCAGCAGCGATCCCGGCGAGCCGGCGGCTCTCGGGCGCCGTTTCAGGCCCGCGGGCACCAGGCGGCGGACGCCGTACACGCGAAGCGCTCGTAGGCGCATGCGCACGTCCGCCTCGGCCCCGACTTCCGGGATGCGCCGGGTGAGCCTCCAGGCCGCGAGCGCCCTCCCGCCGCGCAGCATGTCGGCGATCAGATAGGGCGCGAATCCGAACAGCTCATCGCCTCCCTCGCCGTCGAGCATAACGTCCACGCCGAGCCGGCGGGCGCTCGCCAGCAGCGGCTTCCACACGAACAGGTTCGGCGTGGCCGGCGGAAGCTTCCAGCGATCGATGTGCTCGAGCGCCGGCGCCAGGATCGAGGCTCGATCGTCGAAGGGAACCAGCTCGACGGGCATGCCGGTGTGACGCGCCGTCGCCTCGATCAAATCCCGCTCGTCGGTCTCGGGGTGGGTGGGGAAGATCGCGCCGAGCGCGAGCGCTCGACTCACGGAGCCCTTCCGCGCCGCGAGCCCCGCCGCCACGCAGGCCGAGTCGAGGCCGCCGCTGAGACGCACCGCGGGCTGGTGCGCTCCCTGGGCCGCTCGCTGCACCGCGTCAAACGCCGCGGTGCGCAGACGTTCGGCCGCCTCCTCCCGCGATCCGGAGACGACGCCCTCGTAACAGGGGCGCCAGTAGGGCTCGATCGTCATCCCGTCCACGGCGAGTAGGACCCTGTGTGCCGGTGGGATGCGCGCGATGCCCTCGAACATGCTGCGCCCGGCGGGGACGCTGCCGCGCTCGATCCACTGCGCCAGCGCCAGACGATCGGGTCCGGGGGCGCTCGGCAGCAGATCCACGATGACGCGCTCGTGTTCTGCGAACAGAGCTCCGCCGCCCATGCGAGCCTGCACCAGCGGCCGGCCGCCGAGCTGGTCGCGCACGATCGTCGCGACCCCGCGTTCGCCGTCGTAGGTCACCACGACGAACTCCCCGCGAAGGAGCTCGCAGGCGCCTGGGCCGAGCCGCGCGTGCGCTCGAGCGATCACAGCGGGCACCCCCGCGGTGGGGGGCAGGCCGAACCGGTCGCGCAGCGCGTCCGCGTTGCTCAGCCGTCCGGAGATCCAGCAGCGCCAGCTTCCGTCGACGTCGCCCTCGGCGCCCACGACCGCCAGCTGCCCGACGCGCTCGGGCGTATCGCCGGCACGCCTCGCGCCAAGCTCGAGCAGCTCGACCGATCGCTCGCCCCACGCTGCCGCGAACATCGATTCAGAGTTCCAGCGTGTGCTCGATGAGATTGTCGGCCAGCTGCGTGGCGTTCACGTCGGGCTGGACGCGCAGGCGGTAGATCCGCTCCGTGGCGGCAAGGGCGACCGCCAGGTCGAGATGGCGGACGAGGCGCTCGGGTGTGCGCACGGACAGGTTGAAGGTGCTCGCGAGCAGCGCGAAGGGGTCGACCGCGTCGATGCGCTCGACGAGAGGGCCATCCGCGGAGCGCTCCAGCAGGAACAGCTCGCCGAATGGCGCCGGCGACGCGTTCAGGCTGGGGCTGTAGCGCTGCTTGCCGAGGAAGCTCGTGGCGGGGCCGAGGGCCGTGCGCTCCCGCGTCGAGAGACGATCGTGCTCGGCGGCGCGCAGTTGCAGCAGGGCCGCGCCCGGATGGGCCAGCAGCTCGGGGCCGCACTGCTCGAGCGCCACCGTGTCGTCGCTCAGCAGCGTCGCTCCGTGGCGCAGCAGGGCCGCCGCCAGCGAGGACTTGCCGGCCCCGGGCGGACCCGTGAACAGCGCCGCCCTGCCTCGCAGCACCACGCCCGAGGCGTGCAGCACCTCGAACCCCCTCAGGGTCGCCGCAAGCGGCAGGGCCTGGGCGGTGAGGAGGGCGGTCCACTCCGAGCTTCCATCCTCCGGGTCGCAGATCACCTCGGTCCCGTCCAGGGCGATAAGGATCCGCGCGAATCCCGGCGCATGCAGGAGGTAGCCGGCGGGAGGAGCGAAATCGACGGTGAGCAGTACCGCGTCCCCGTCGCGCAGCTCGCGCACGCGTCCGGCCGCGTGCGCGGCGACGCTCCAGCGTCGCGAGAGCTCTCGCGGATCGAGCCTCACACGCGTCGATGGCCGCGAGTCGCAAGGAGAGGCCGGGTGCCCAGGGGCGGGAGCGTCCGGGTCGCGGGCGCCGTTAGCATCGAGCTGAGCGATGCCGGGGATATCGATGCTGGGGTCGACTTCGAGTCGAAGGCCAAACGCGGCGCCGTGGGCCGCTTGCTCGCGGACCGGGCTGTCGGGCGCCTCAGGCTCGATCTGCATCCACCGTCTCGATCAGCCCGCGCTCGAGCAGCCCACGGGTGAGGGCGAGCAGATCGCTCTGGATCTGCTTCTGCTCGAGGCCGTACTCGCCGGCGAGCACAGGCGCCGCGTCACCGATCGTGGACGCCGCCTCGAGCGCCTCGAGCATCCTGCCCGCGGTGGGGTTCAGTCCGTGGTATCTGCCCGTCCTGAGGTTGAGGACGACCGTCTCCGAGACGAAGCTGCGATGGACGACGTGCTGGGGCAGCCGCGCTCGCGCTTGCAGGAGCTGTTGGTCGGAAAGCTGGGACATGGTCGTGGTATCGACGTTTTTGTCGGTCATCTCAATACTCGGCAATCGTTCCGGAGCGTTGACCGTAGCGAATCGATGCGCGCAGCAGCATGAGGCCGGCGGGTAGCAACACGGCGCAGAAGCCCACCAGCTTGAGCAGCTCCACCCCCGCGGGGTGAACCAGCGGTGTGTCGATCAGCAGGTGGCGCAGCAGATCGGTCGCCGGTGTGAACGGCTGCACGTCGGACGCCCAGCGAATCCACCCCGGCAGCACGGCGGTCGGGAAGTACAGTCCGCCGACGATCGCAACGCCGGCGACGATGAACTGGGTCGCGCTGGATGCCTGCTTGAACGCCATCACCAGCGCCACGAGGAAGAACGCGAACGGCATGAATGCGAGCGTGCCGAGCAGCGCCACCGGAATCGCGAGCACCGCTGTGCTCGCCAGGGGAAGCCCGAATATCACCGCGGCCAGTGTGAGCATCAGGATGCCGCTGAAGAACGCGTTGATGAGGGGAAACAGCATCGTGCCGAGTATCCCGTTGATCGGCCCGTGGGCACTCACGAGGAAACGCTCGATCGTGCCCGAGATGAGTTCCTGTCGCACCGTCACCGGCATCACGCCCATGGATATGGTGAGGATCTGGACGATCACCAGGCCCACGATCACGAACCCGAAATAGCCGCCCGGAGAGTGAATGCTCCTGGCGGTGACGAGATGGCTGATGTAGTAGAAGAGGGTGATCGAGAACAGCGGGCCGAGGAACTGCGCGACGAGCTGGCTGCGGTAGCTGGCGAACAGGATCGCGTCGCGGCGGATGATCCCCCACATGGCTTCGCACCACAGGGCCACAGGACTCATTGGATTTGCTCCAGGCAGCCCTCGGTGAGGGTGTAGCTGGCGTCGCACGCGATCACGCGATCCTCGCCTCGCGGCGAGCACCACAGCACCGTCGAGCCGCGGCTCGACGCCCGCGCGATCTGCTCGTTGAGCAGCCGGTAGCCATCGTCGTCGAGCGAGTTGCGCGGCTCGTCGAGCAACACCACCCGAGGTTCGTGCAGGAACGCCATCGCCAGCCGGATGCGCTGGCGCTGGCCCATCGACATGCGGTCCACGCGGCGTGTGGCGAACTCCATAAGTCCGAATCGTTGCAGACTGTCGGCAACCAGCTCGGCGCGTCGCTCGCGGGGCACATAGGCCAGCCGGCCCCAGTAGTCGAGCTGCTGAGAGACGCGCATGCGCGCCTGTAGGCCACGGTCGCCCGCCGACAGAAAGCCGATCTGGCGTCGGTAGAGGCCCCCCCTCGATGCCGGCGTGAGCTCGCCGATGCGTACGGTCCCTCGCTGTGGCAGCAGGATCCCGGCGGCGAGCCGCAGCAGTGTGGTCTTGCCGACGCCGTTGCGACCGCCGACCCACGTGACCTCGCCCGCGCGCAGGGTCAGGCTGACGTCGTCCAGCACCGGCGGCTTGGGGCCCTTCCACCGGTGGTGCAGACCCTCGAGCTCGAGGATCGGCTCGCCCGCGCCGGCGGCGGGCGGCGGATCGGAAAACGGGGCTGACACCGAGGAAGCGGACATCGAAGGAGAGCTTTTCACAGCTCAGCCGCCAGGAGCGTGTCTGCGAGGACGCTAGGGGGGGTGTCGAGGTTGGCCGACAGTCGCCACAGCTCCACGCTCGAGGCGATCGTGCTCGCGAGCTCGAACCGCGCTCGCTCGCGCTCGGGGAGGCGGGGGAAGCGCAGCAGCGAGTCCAGCAGCGGGCCCAGCTGGCTCTCGATCCTCTCCAGCGACGGCAGCGCCCCGGCCCCCTGCGATTCGGGCCGTCGGTCGAGCACGACCAGCGCCTTCAGCGGCAGCGGCTCGGGGTGCACTGGAACCGCGATCCAGCGCTCGTCGCCGATCGAGAGGATCGTCGCTCGGGGGTCGGCGTCATCACGCGCGCGAATCCCATCGGCGGGGACGGTCATCAGCGGGGGAGCAGGATGGGCGAGAGGGGCCTGGGCTCCACGGGGCTCCAGCACGAGCACGTCGTCCGCCATCAGCGCCAGCCCGCGCCCGAGGAGCTCCGCGAGCAGGGTGCTCTTGCCGCCGCCGGTCGCCGCGGCGATCGCGATCGCGCCGTCAGGTGTGGCGATCGCGCCCGCGTGCAGCGCCTCATAGCCCCGCAGCAGCGCGACCGTGAACAGCGCCGAGTCGAGCACCACCCGCCACCACGAGGGATCGGCGGGGTCCGACGGTGCGCACCGCAGCACGCTCGCGTCGGCCCGGAGGTGGTGGACCGCTCGGGTCTGCGCCGACGGGACGCCGCTGGGATCAGGTGGCGCGCCGTGCACGAAGCGATGATCCCCCTCGGCTCCTCGCTCCACCACGAATGGGGCGCCGTCGATCTCGCCCGCCCAGCCGACCGCCTCGAAGCCGGACCAGCTCTCCTGGATGGCCTGGGGGGTGACGGACAGGAGCCGCAGTTCGGGCTCCTCGCGCAGGGGTCGTGCCTGCCACGCGCCCGGGGGGGGCGCATCGCTTCGTAGGCTGAGGCCGAACGCGGCCAGGCCCGGCTGGGGCACTGCGTGCGTCAGAGCTCGACCAGTCGGCCGAAGGACTCCGTGCCGGGGTCCAGCACCGCGATTCCGTCGTGCTCGACCCACGCGTGCGCGAGGAACTCCGGATCCGCCTGCGCTCCGATCACCAGCTTCGCCTCTATGCCGCGCCTGGCGAGCAGACGTGTCAGCACGAGCGAGCGGGCCAGGCAGCGGGTGTCTCCGGGGACGTGCGCGAGCAGACGCGTCACCGCATGACCGAGACGGTAGGCCTCCGCGAGCGAGTTCGTGGCCGAAGGCGCGGTCGACGGCGATCGCGAGCGCAGGGCGGCCACAACGTCGGCGATCGGGGCGCGGCGCAGCGTGCGTCGCGCCTGCACGTATGCCGCGAGTATCTCGATCGCGAGTCGCGCGCGGGCCGGGTGGCTCAGGCGCTTTGGGCGTGCGCTGCGGGCTGCTGCGATCGTCGGGACCGCAGCAGCGCAGCGAGGCTCAGGGCTTGGGACTGCCATCGGCGGCCCTGTGACGCGTCAGCCGAGTTTCTTGGGGTGCGATTTTTTGGCTTTCTTCGCGCACGTGTGGTAAGAGCGGGTGGCCGACAGATGGTGCCCGAGGACCGTCGTCGCCGCGATCTTGATCGTGAACTTGCCAAGCGGGAAGCCCTTGAGGTTGATCGTCGCGACGATGTAGTTGCCCTTGCGCGCCGTCCTGATTTTTTTGCCCTTGATCGATACGAGCACCTTCTTGAAGGGGTCGTATTTCGGGTCGAGCAGGTGGATGCGGAAGAGCCTCGCGCTCAGGCACTTCTTGCTGCTCGGCAGCGACAGAGTCTCTTTCAGGCCGGCGGTGCCGGAGTTCCCGGTGGGCAGGGGAGCGATCAGAGCGGAGCTCGTGCAGCCATAGCTGGCGCCGACGCCCGGGCTGCCGGACGGGATGCTCGGCGTTCCGGTACCGGGGCGGCTCAGGCATACGCGCAGGTAGCGCGACCCGCTGGCTTCTTCGACCACTCGCCACGCCGTGGGTCCGACGAACGTCGGGTCTTCAGTGCAGTCTTCTCCGGATGTCGTGCTTTTGAACCACTGGTGGGAGCCTAGGTAGGAGCCGTCCGGTTGGAGGGTGATTTCTTTCCAGATCTTCTGTCCGGCGGGGTGGGTGCAGGTCGCGAACTTTGTCGGCGAGACGACGACGCCTTCGAACTTCCCGTTGCCTTCCGGCTGGATGGCGATCTGGCCGCCGTTGAAGGACCAGATCCCTTCGATGTTCGTCGTCGCAGCTGTGGCTACGCCGGCGGTGAGCAGGAGGATGGTCGCGGCGATCGCCAGTAGCAGCGATGAGCGGCGCCTTGTGCGTGTGGGAGTGTTCTGAGTTCTAGGCATTGCTCTATCAACGCGGGGCCGATTCGATTCTTCCACGCATCCGAGTGGGGGCTCGGGGCCGCTCGCTTGTATGCTCGGTTCGACGCATGCGCAACTGCATCATCCTCGGCTCGGGCCGTAGCGGGACGAGCATGCTCGCGGGCATGTTGCACGGCGCCGGGTATTACATGGGCGACCAGCTGCTCGAGCCCACGCCCGCAAACCCGAAGGGCTATTTCGAGAGCCAGGAGGTCAACCTCCTCAACGACGAGCTCATCGCGTCCATTGTGCCCGTCAGGCCGCGAGTGCCGCTCGGATGCCTGTTCCCCTGGCGACTGCCGGCTGGCCTGCTGTGGTTGGCGAGCATCGACGCCGACGTGCAGATACGTCCGAGCCCCGAGCAGCTGAGTCGCATCCGCGGGCTCGTCGCCAAAGAGCCGTTCTGCTTCAAGGATCCCCGCTTCTGCTACACGTTGGACGCATGGCGTCTCGCGTCGGAGGACGTCGTCTTCCTGTGTGTGTTTCGAGAGCCGGGCCGCACGGCGACGAGCATGAGGCAGGACGTTCGCGACAGGCCCTACCGCGGTTTCTACCTGACCAGAGCCCGTGCGCTACGGGTGTGGACGTCAATGTACGAGCACGTGCTCCAATCATCAGGACAAGACGGAAGATGGCTGTTTGTCCACTATGATCAGATCCTCGACGGCAGCGCGATGGCTCGCATCGAAAGCGCTGTTGAGGCCGGGGTCAGCAGCAGCTCGATCGATCCCAGCCTGAAGCGCTCTCGCGACGACTCAAGCCATCTGCCACAACGTACGATCCAGGTGTATCAGCGACTGTGCGAGCTTGCCGGAGCGAACTGACCCCACATACTGGCGCTTTCGAGGACCGTGACCACACAGCAGCAGACAGCAACGACGCTACCGATCTGCGTCATCATCCCGGTCTACAACCGCGCGCATCTCCTGGAGCGCGCCATCGGGAGCGTCTGGGCACAGAGACCGATGCTTCCGGCGGAGGTCCTCGTGGTGGACGACGGATCCGACGACGACACGCCTGAGGTGGCAAAACGGTTCGGGGCCCGGATCGTCAGCCATCCCGAGAACCTGGGTCTGGCGGCCGCACGCAACACCGGGCTGCGTTCGACGTCGCAGCCGTGGGTGGCGCTCCTGGATTCCGACGACGAGTGGCTGCCCGGCCATCTCGCCCACCTCTGGCGCATACGAGACGACCACGCGCTCGTCGCCGGCGCGGCTCTGCGCTGTGGTGTCAACCCCAACGACGACCGGTACCACGGTCCGAGCGGCAAGAAGCCGAAGATCCTCCACTCCGGCGATCAGCTCGTCGTCCCCGAGAACATCATTCCCGTGAGCGCTTCGATGATCAAGCGCGAGGTCGCCATTGAGGCCGGTGGCTTTCAGGCTCGGCACGGCGTCACCGAGGATCTGGACCTCTGGCTGCGCGTGCTCGCCAACCACACGGCCATCTGCTCCCCGGAGGTCAGCATCATCTACCACATGCACGGCGAGCAGATGTCGTCCGCGCTGTCGCAGATGCTGCTCGGCCACTATGCGGCGGGCGAGGCTCACAGGGTGCGGACCGACGGGTCGCGGATACCGATTCGGCGATGGGAGGGCGCCTCGGCGTTCTACAACCTGCGCGACGCCCAGCTGTCCGGCGAACTGGGGCGGATGATGCGATGGGGGCTCTACATCCTCGCTAGGCCCTACCGCCTGAGGGGCTCGCTCGAACTGGTGGCGCAGCGCTACAACGGGATCCGGCGCGCCTCTGCCCTGCGGGCGGCTGGCGTCGGGCCGAATCGCCGTGGGAGCGAGAGGGCGTGAGGCCTGCCGGGGGCGCCCCGGTGCGCACCGCCGCGTCGATGCGATCCCGGGCGACGTAGGCCCGCGATCAGCTCTCGAGCGACTGCTGCAGCTTCTCCAGCACCCGCACCACCCGTAGGCCGCTGTGTCCGTCCGAGCGAGGCGTGGTCCCCGTGCGGATGCACTCGAGGAAGTGCTCGCACTCGATTCGCAGCGGCTCGACGTTGGGGATGCGCGGCGAGAAGGTGTCGCCTGAGCGGGCTATGTACTCCCCCCACGAGCGCGTGTCCTCGTCGAAGCCCTTGTCGTAGATCGTGAGCTTGCCCTCGATCAGCATGTCGTCGAACGTCGCCATCCGGCGCGCGCCCACCACGGTGATTCGCCGCTCCTTGTGCGGATCCAGCCACGAGAGGTGCAGGTGCGCGACGATCCCCGAGGGGAAGCGCAGGTAGCAGAACACCACGTCCTGGATGCCTTCTCGTACGTAGGAGGCGCCGTGCGCGGTGCACTCCTCCGGCTCTTCGCCGATCAGATGCAGGGCGACTGAAACGTCGTGCGCGCCGAGGCTCCACAGCGCGTTCTCGTCGGCGCGCAGCTTGCCCAGGTTCAGGCGGTTGCCGTATATGTAGTAGAGGTCGCCGAGCTCTTCGCCGTCGATCAGCTCCTTCAGGCGCGCCACCGCCGGGTGGTACTCGAGCAGGTGGCCGACCATCAGGATCCGCTCCGCGTCCGCCGCGGCCGCCACCGCACGTTCGGCGTCCGCCGCGTTCGTGGCCAGTGGCTTCTCCACGAAGCAGTGCTTGCCGGCGCGCGCCACAGCGATTGCCAGCTCGGCGTGCGTGGGCACGGGCGTGGCCAGGATCACCGCGTCGAGCTCGCCGTCCTCGAGCAGGTCCTCGAGCCTGCCGGTCGGGCGCGCGTTCGGGAAGGAGCGCGCGAGCTTCTCGCGCGCCTGCTCGGAGGCGTCGCACAGCCATGTCAGCTCGCAGCCGGGAATCGAGCCGAAGTTGCGCGCGAGGTTCGGGCCCCAGTAGCCGAGGCCGACCACGCCGACGCGGATCGGGGTCGAGGCGTCGCTCATGGAGATACTACAGCTGGCATGGAGGGGTGGCGCATCGCCTCATAGTCTCCCGTCTGCGGCGGCGGGATGACAGCCAGTCGTGCCGGACGAACGAGGGGAAGGACAGGGGGCCCTTCCCCTCGTAGGTCTCATCGGGCCGTCTCAGACGGCCATGAGCCGGCGAGCGCTACCCGTCGGTCTCCTTCTGGGTGGGCGTCGTGAACGGACCGCCGACCGTCCACTCCAGCGCGCCTTTCTTGTTGTAGACGTGCAGCTTGATCGTGTCCGGCCCGGTCGACCCGGCGTCCTCGATCTCGACCCGGAACGTGTAGCCCGGTTTGGCATGGCCACCGGTGACGAACGTCCCGATTCCCTTACCGCTGATCGCGTTGAACTGATTCCCATTTGACGGAATGGTCGAGTTCTTGAAGCACCTCGTCGACGTCAGCGACGTCAGCCTGAGGAGCCTGCCGTTGCCTCTGACCACGAGGTGCTCCGGCAGTTCAAGGTTGGAATTCAGTAGGTCCTCCGCGTACAGCGTGTGATGCGTCTTCGTGTCGGTGAACGGGTCGGCCTTGCTGCCGCCTGTCATGGAGCAGCCTTCCGTCGAGGCCACCCAGTGCTTCACGGCCGTCGCCGACTGCAGAGAGCCGGCGGCGTCGACGAAGCTCGCCTTGATCGTGTCTTCGCCGGCGCCGTTGTCGTCGTGGTAGGTGAACGCGACGTTACCGGAGGAATCCGTCACGCAGCCGAGCGGCGCACACGTGCCGCTCACGCCCGCGTTCTGCCCGGTCACCGTGAACGTGACCGCCTGACCGGCGAGCGGGGAGCCGCCGCTGGTGAGATGGGCCGTCACGGTGTGACTGGTCCCGGCCGGGTTCGTGGCTTCGAGCGGCGTCAATTCGATCTGTTCCGATTTCACCACGATCTTAGATCCCGCGATGAGGATGTAAGCCTCGCCGCATGCTTCCAGCCCTGTGTTGGGATCGACACCGCAGGTCGGATGGCTGGTGGTGTCGGTCGCGACTGAAAGCGCGCTGAATTCAGTTGGGAACGTCGGGAAGGACTCGTGTACCGAGCATTCCCAGCCCTCGAGGCTTTCGGTTGTCAGTTCCGAAAACGCCGGATTCGACGCGATCAGCGAGACGTTGCCACCGCACGGCGGTTCCGAGTCGATCGTCCACGAGCCGGGACCGCCATTCAGCGCGGTCGCGATTTCGAGAACCTGGGGAGCCTGGCTTATCTCTCCCGCGCACGAGGCGTCGTAGTACATGCCCGTGCTCCCGGACTGGGCGCTCGCGAAGCCGATGCCCTCACGGATGATCGTGCCTCTTGCGCCCGGTGCTTCGAAGCTGCCGCCGTCGTGGAATACCGGATCGGTACCCACGATGACCCTGTTGCCCGCAGACGTTCTGCCGCCGGCGAGTCCCAGCACCACGGGGCCATAGGTCGAAGCGCTTGCGATGAGGCCGGGCGGTAGCGTGCTGCAAGTCGGGTCGCCGGCGATCAGGACTTGATATTCCCCGAATTCGGCCTGTGTCATGGAGCCCCAGGTCGCGTCGCTGACCACGTTCACTTCAAATCCCTGTTTCGCGGCGATCATCGCCTCTTGGCTTTCTGCGCCGCCGGTCACCGTCGCTTCGTCGATCAAGGCTTTCGGTGGCGTCGCCGAAGCCGACGACGCCATAAACGAGCTCATCGCGAACAGCGCCACGATGCAAGCTCCGATCAGCCTGCTGCGTCTCATATCCATCCCTTTCCAGTACGTTGCCCCCCGCGCGGGCCGCGCGAGCAGGCGCAAGAGTACAGGATGTTGGAACTTTTTGGTTACGCTGATGTGACTGGAGCAGCTACAGCGCTGCGATCGCCTCAACACACCGCTCCGCGGCGTGGCCGTCGCCGTACAGCACCGGACGCTCGGCCGGAGCGCCGCGCTCGAGCGCCGCGAGCGCCGCGTCCGTGTCGAGGTCCACGAGGATGTTCCAGCCGGACTGGACCGTCTCGACCCACTCGGTGTTTGCTCTGAGGGTCACGCAGGGCACCCCGGCAAGGTACGCCTCCTTCTGGACGCCGCCCGAGTCGGTGAGCACCGCGCGGGCCTGGCACACGAGCGCGCTGAACTCCGCGTAGCCCAGGGGCCCGGCCAGGCGCACTCCGTCGCTCTGCTCGAGCCGTGCCAGCAGCTTGGCGTCCCGCAGGCGCGCGCGGGTGCGTGGGTGCAGCGGGAAGAGGACCGGGCCTGGAAGGGCTTGGATGAGCTCCACCAGTCCGTTCAGGCGCTCGGGATCGTCGACGTTGCCCGCGCGGTGGGCCGTCAACAGCAGGTAGTCGCCGGGGCTGAGGCCGTACGCGGCGGGCACGCCCGCGTCGGCGCGTGCGGCTGGCTGCCAGCGCATCGCCACGTCGACCATCACGTCGCCCACCACCTCGACCGTGCCTGCCACCGACTCCGCGCGAAGATTGTCAGCGGCGGTCTGCGACGAGCACAGCAGCAGCTCGGCGAGGTGATCGCTGAGCACGCGGTTGAGCTCCTCCGGCATCGAGCGGTCGAACGAGCGCATCCCCGCCTCCACATGCACGACCGGAACGCCGACCTGCGCGGCCGCAAGCCCCCCCGCGAGCGTCGAGTTGGTGTCGCCGTAGACCAGCACCGCATCCGGCGCGATCTCCGCCAGCAGCGGCTCCAGCGCGGCGAGCATCCGCGCGGTCTGTGCGGTGTTGCTGCCGCCGCCGATACCCAGCTCGCGGTCCGGGCGCGCGAGCCCCAGCTCGGTGAAGAACACCTGCGAGAGCGAGTCGTCGTAGTGCTGGCCGGTGTGCACGAGGATCTCCTCGTGGCGCTCGCGCAGCGGTCCGGACACCGCGGCCGCCTTGATGAACTGCGGCCGGTTGCCTACGACGGTGAGGATCTTCACGCGCTCAGCCTATTTGGCCGCGCACACAGGGGCCCCGTCCAGGTGGCCCGAGGCGTCCCTCAGGCCGCCGCGCCCACGACCGACGTGGACCAGTCGATCACCGCCGTCGGTCGCACCACGTGGCGGTTGAGGCCGATTTCCTTGGGGTCGAGGCCGAGCGCCAGGCCCACGAGCTGGGGCAGGTGCAGCACCGGCATGTTCAGCTCACGGCCGACGACACCAGCCGCGGTCGGCTGCTGCAGGTCGAGGTTCAGGTGGCACAGGGGGCAGGGGGTCACGAGGCAGTCGGCTTCCGCGTCGACCGCGTCGCCGAGGTGGCGGCCGGCCTGCTTGAGCGAGGCTTCCTTGTTCATGGTGATGATCGGGAAGCCGCAGCACTTGCGCATGCCCGCGTACTCGATCACCGTGCCGCCGAGTGCCTCGATCACCTGCTCGAGGTAGTGGTCGCGCGGGTTCTCGTCGTCGATGCCGAGGCGGTTGCGCGGGCGGACGATGTAGCAGCCGTAGAAGGGGCCGACCTTGAGGTTGCTCAGCGGCCGCTTGACCCGCGCGGTGAGGTTCTCCAGGCCGAACTCCTCGACCAGCAGCCATAGGAAGTTCTTGTTCGTGAGGCCCGTCTCGTACGTGAGTCCCTCCGCGGCGAGCGTCGTGTTGACGTGGTCGCGGTACTCCTTGTTCGCGTCCAGGCGCTCCTGGCACTCGCTCTGCGCGCCCTGGCAGGTGGAGCAGATGTTCATCATCATCGCCGCGCCGTCGACCTGCTGGGCGAGCGCGAACGTGCGCGCGTTGAGCGTGTCCGCCAGCTCCTGGTTGTGCTCCGCGATCACGCCCGCACCGGTGCAGCACGCGCGGTCCAGTTCGACCAGCTCGATGTCCAGCAGCGGCGCGACCTTCGCCATCGAGCCGTGCAGCTCGGGAGTGAAGCCGCGGCTCACGCAGCCGGGCCAGTAGGCGACCTTCATCAGTTGGCGCTCCCTTCGGGGCTCGCGGCGACGGGCTCCGGGGCCTCGTCCTCGCCGACGATGTACAGGTTCAGCTCGTAGCGCTCCTCGCGGCTCTCGACCTTGTCGTAGATCGCCTTCACCGCCTTGAGGTCGCTGCTGGGGATCTTGTGCGGTTTGAGGATTCCGCCCAACGTCATCTTGCGCCGCAGCAGCCCATAGAAGGCGACCGGCAGCGAAGCCAGCAGCTCCTTGCCGGCGGCCGGCGCGAACTTCCCGAACCACGAGGCGCCGCCGTAGGAGCGCGGCACCAGCTCCGCCTCCCACAGGATGCCGTTGTCGCGGATCAGCCCCGTGAACGCCGCCTCGTGGCGCTCGCCGTTGTTCTGATCGACGATGTGGTGGTCGGAGATCGCGATCCGTCGCAGGCGCATGATCTGGCCCATCGGGTTGACGTCCTTGGGGCACGCCTCGACGCACTTGAAGCAGTGTGTGCAGTCGAAGATGCCCTGGGGGTCCTGGGCGAGGTCGTTGAGGCGCTCGAACTGCTCGTCGTCGCGCGGGTCGCCCACGAAGCGGTAGGCCTTCGCGAGGGCGGCGGGGCCGATGAAGCCGGGGTCGACCTCCATCGCGAGGCAGTCTGAGACGCACGCGCCGCACTGGATGCAGCCCATCGCCTGGGTCACGTCGACCATCGACTCTTTCGAGACGATGTACTCGCGCTCGGGCACGGGCTGCTTGGCGAGCAGCCACGGCGTGACGCGCTGGATCTTCTTCCAGTGAACAGCGTCCATGTCGACGACGAGGTCCTTCAGCACGGGCATGTTGCCCATCGGCTCGATCTCGATCACGCCGTCCTTCGCGCTGCGCTTGGCGGCGTCGAGGTGCGTGTGGCACGCGAGCGCCGGTTCGCCGTTGACGCGGATACCGCACGATCCGCAGATCGCCTGGCGGCAGGAGCAACGCACGCCGATCGATCCATCAAAACGGTCTTTCGCCTGCAGGATCGCCTCCAGCACCGAGCGGTGCGGAGCCAGTTCGACGGTGTGCTCGTCCCAGTAGGGAGCCTCGCCGGACTCGGGGTCGTAGCGGCGCAGTCGGAGGGTGAACTGCTCGGGTGGTTTGTCGTGCGCTTCGGCGGGCATCAGTATTTCCTCTCCTCGGGCTGCCACTGGGTGATCGTGACCGGCGAGTAGCTCACCTCTGGGCCGTCTTGCCCCAAGGTGATGTCGATGTGCTTGAGCCACTCCTCGTCGTTGCGCTCCGGGTAGTCGGTGCGGAACTGCGCGCCGCGCGACTCCTTGCGCTCGATCGCCGCGACCACCGTGGCCTCGGCGCAGTCGACCATGTAGCCAAGCTCGATCGCTCCGAGCACGTCCTGGTTGAAGACCGTCCCGCGGTCGTCGATCCAGGCGCTCTGAGCCTCCTCTTTGAGGCGGCCGATCGTCTCGAGCGCGCCCTGCAGCCCGGCCTCGTCGCGGAACACGGCGGCGTGTTTGTTCATCAGCTCGCCCAGCTCGTTCTTGATCTCCGACACTCGCCTGCCGTCGTGGGAGCGGGCGATGATCGAGTCGATCCGGCCCGCGTCCTCGCGCAGCTGCGGGCGCGTGTCCACGTCGGGCATGCCCATCGACGCGGCCCGGTCGGCGGCGTGTTCGCCCGCGCGGCGGCCGAAGATGAGTGTGTCGAGCAGCGAGTTCGCGCCGAGGCGGTTGCCGCCGTGCACCGACACGCACGCGACCTCGCCCGCCGCATACAGGCCCTCGATCGGCGTGCGCCCGTCGACGTCTGTCTTGACGCCGCCCATGATGTAGTGCTGGCCGGGGCGGATCATGATCGGTTCGCGGGTGATGTCCACGCCGGCGAAGTCGCGCCCGAGGTTGACGATCTCGCGAAGCGCCTCCAGCGTGCGCTTGCGCGGCACGACCGTCACGTCGAGGTAGATGCCCTCGCCGTTGGGGCCCACGCCGCGGCCCTCGTTGATCTCGATCTGCTCCGCGCGCGAGACCACGTCGCGGGAGGCGAGCTCCATCTTGTTGGGAGCGGATTTCTCCATGAACCGTTCGCCGTTGGCGTTCAGCAGGTGCGCGCCCTCGCCGCGCGCGCCCTCCGTGATGAGGATGCCCGTCTCCACGAGGCACGTGGGGTGGTACTGGACCATCTCCATGTCCATCAGCGGCGCGCCCGCGCGGTATGCCATCGCGATTCCGTCGCCGGTCACGATCAGGCCGTTCGTCGTCGGCTTGTAAGCCTGGCCGGCGCCGCCACACGCGAGGATCACGTTCTTCGCGGTGAAAGCCTCCATGCGCCCGGTGCGGATGTCGCGCGCGAGCACCCCGCAGCAGCGGCCGGACTCGTCCTTGAGCAGCGAGGTCGTGAACCACTCCTCATACCGTTCCACGGTCTCGTGGTGCTTCATCAGCTGCTCGTAGAGCACGTGCAGGAGGGCCTGCCCGGTGATGTCGGCCACGTAGGCGGTGCGCTTCATCGAAGCGCCGCCAAACGCGCGCAGGTCCATCTCGCCCTTGTCGTTGCGGTGGAACGTCACGCCCATGTGCTCCAGGTCCATGACCTCCTTGGGCGCCTCCGAGCACATGATCTCGATCGCGTCCTGGTCGCCGAGGAAGTCCGAGCCCTTGACCGTGTCGTACGCGTGCGAGCGCCAGTCATCGTCGACGCTGATCGCCGCGTTGATGCCGCCCGCGGCCGCCACCGAGTGGGAGCGCACCGGGTGGACCTTGCTCATGATCGCCACGCTCGCGCCCTTCTGAGCAGCGGCGAGCGCCGCGCGCTGTCCCGCGAGACCGGCCCCGATGATCAATACGTCGTTTGCTGGCATGGCTCCCTGAGGTTGATTGGGCTAAGGGGTTGCGGGCGGGACTCTATAACGCGGGGGCGTTTGGGCTCTGAGTGGCGGTGGGGTGGGGAGCTGGGTTGCGCGGATGACGTGGGCTACTCGACATCCCGCGGCCAGCCATCAGGCGCGCTGGGCGTCAGGACGGTCCTGCTCGCCCTCGCCGCAGCCATCCCCCTCAACCACCAGCTCAGCCGCCCAAGCAGAGCACTCGTCAACTACTGCGCCTGACTCCCGTGGAATCGATCATCTAAGCGCGACGGCTTGAGGCCGCCCGGAGCGCCGTCACCTTGCCGACTCGCTCGACGACAGCTAGCTCACCTGCATCAATCAGCTCGCCGATGAGACGATGGGGGCCAGCGGACTTGTCGGTGGAATCGTCGAAGGCGACCGCGGCGCCCGCGACCAGGTGAGGGTTCCATGCATCCCAGTCGCGCCGAACCCCCTCGTAGCTGTGGTCACCGTCGATCCACAGGAGTCGCACCGGCATTTGCCAGCCGGGGGTGATCACCTCGCTTGAGAGATTAACCAATCGCACGCGCTCGTATGCTCTCGAGCTCAGCATGGTCCTAAAGAAGGCGGCTCGGTCTGCCGGGCCGAAGACGCCTCCGAAGACGCCCTTGAACGGCTCGTGGGGCTCGATAGCGAAAACTGGACTTGAGCCGGCGCCCTGGGCGAGGGCTACTGTCGAGCGTCCGCGGTAGCTGCCGACCTCAACGATGCATCCTGCCGGGTCGTCCTTCTTGGCGAGACGCAACAGCAGATCGGCCTCATCCAATGAGATCATCCCTGGCGCGCGGTCCACGGCGCGAAGAGCTGGAGGTACGCGACGCCACCTGGAAGTCAGGACGGTTCTAGCTGTTTGAACCACAGGCAAAGCATAGTGATCCCTGCATGTGTTCGGGCAGGCAGAACTGCGAGACGTGCCTCAACCGACCATGCCGGCCCGTCCCACCGGCCGCAGCGCCTGCCGAACTTGAGCCAGCGTGACGACCCCCTGCAGCACACCATCGGCGTCTACAGCCACCATCGCGCCGAGCCGGGCTATGCCCTCGGCGCGCAGCAGCGATTCGAGCGGCATCTGTTCTCCGATGCGCACGGGCATGTCCTCCTCGAGGACGTCGGTGACCGGCAATGCCGGCCTGCCGGCGGCGATCTCGCTCTCGACGCGCTGCTGGCGCACGACGCCGAGGAAGTGGCGCGCGGGGTCGACGACAGCGAACCACGGCCAGCGGTAGCGAAGGAAGAACTGCTCCTGGGCGTCGAGCAGCGTGAGGTCCGCCGAGATCGTCACGGGCTCGCGGTCCATGATGTCCGCGACGGTGATGTGCTGGATGCGCCGGCCGAGCGCGCCCTGCACGACCGCCGCGCCCGCGGATTGGTAGATGATGAAGGCGAGCATCAGTGTCATCAGGGCGAGGAACGAGTCGCTGCTGGTGAGCGTCCACAGGCCGAGCGCGCCGAGCGCGAGCGCGAACGCCTGTCCCGAGCGTCCCGTGGCGAGCGTCGCGCGGTTGCGGTCGCCGGTGAAGCGCCACACGGCGGCGCGCGCGATTCGTCCGCCGTCGAGCGGGAACGCGGGCACGATGTTGAAGATGAACAGCGCGGCGTTGATGAAGCCGAGCCAGCCGACGAGCGCGAGCGCCGGCGTGGCGATCACGGCTTCGTTGGTGAGCGATGCGACGTGGGTGAAGCTCCCACTGCTCGCCAGAAGCGTGCCGACTCCCAGGCATAGGCCGAACAGCACGAGCGTCACCAGGGGCCCGGCGGCGGCGACCTTGAACTCCTCGCCGGCGGTCTCCGGCTCGCGACGCATGTGCGAGAGCCCGCCGAAGAACCACAGATCGATGCCCGCGATCGGGATGCCCAGGCGCCTCGCCATGAGCGCGTGTCCCAGCTCGTGCAGGATCAGCGAGGCGAAGTAGCCGAGCGCGCCAGCCACGGCCACCGCGTAGGCGGTGCTCTGCGATCCGCCCAACAGCCGGTGAAAGTATTCAGAGAGGTAGTAGATCAGCAGGAACAGCACCACGAACCAGCTGGCGCTGACGCCGATGCGAATGCCGAAGACGCGGGCTAGCTGGAAGTTGGTGCGTTTGGGCATTGACTCAATGGTAGGCCGGCGGGTCTCTCGACCCGCCTACTACTGCGGAAGGCCGCGGGCGATGATCGAGTCGAAGTCGACCCACGCGGGGAGCGTGCCGTACTCGAGGCCCGCATCCCGGGCGACGCGCGACGCGCAGAACGCGTCGGCCACCGCGGCGGGGGCGTGGCGCACGAGCAGCGAGCCCTGCAGGCACACGGCCATCGATTCGACCACCCGTCGCGCGCGGGTCTCGAGCGTGCTCGGGTCTGAGAACTGGTCCTTCAGCGACTGCACGCGCGCGTCCAGGCGCCCATCGGCGCCTTGGGCCAGCTCGACCTCCGCGAGGAACACCTCGAGCGAACGCGGTGAGCGCGTGAGCGCGCGCAGCACGTCGAGGCTCATCACGTTTCCCGAGCCCTCCCAGATCGAAGCGAGCGGCGCCTCGCGGTAGAGACGGGGCATCCCCGACTCCTCCACGTAGCCCACGCCGCCGAAGCACTCGAGCGCCTCGAACGCATGGTTCGGCGCGCGCTTGCACGTCCAGTACTTGCCGACCGCGGTCGCGAGGCGCTTGAACAGCTGCGCGTCGCTCTCGTCCTCGCCGGCCTGCGCGTCGGCGTGCGCCTCGTCGTAGGCGCGCGCTAGACGCATCGCGAGCACGGTGCTCGCCTCGGACTCCACGCACAGGTCCGCGAGCACGTTGCGCATCAGCGGCTGGTCGATCAGCAGCTTGCCGAAAGCGCTGCGGTGCGCCGCGTGGTGGGTCGCGAGGACGACCGCCGAGCGCATCCCCGCGGCCGCGCCGATCGCGCAGTCCAGGCGCGTGTGGCCGACCATCTCGATGATCGTCGGCACGCCACGGCCAGGCTCGCCCACCATCCGCGCCCACGCGCCGTGCAGCTCGATCTCCGAGGAGGCGTTGGAGTGGTTGCCGAGCTTGTCCTTCAGGCGCTGGATGTGAAACGCGTTGCGCGAGCCGTCCGGGAGGATGCGCGGCAGCAGGAAGCACGAGAGGCCGTCGTCGGTCTGCGCGAGCACGAGGAACAGGTCCGACATCGGCGCCGAGCAGAACCACTTGTGGCCGATCAACTCATACTCGCCCCCGGCTCCGCCACCGCCCAGCGGCTTGGCGAACGTGGTGTTGGCGCGCACGTCCGAGCCGCCCTGCTTCTCGGTCATCGCCATCCCCGCGATCGCCGACCCCTTCTCGCTCGCGGGGATCGAGCGTGGGTCATACGTGGCGGCTGTGATCAGCGGCTCCCACTCGGCGGCGAGCTCGGGTTGCGCGCGCAGCGCGGGGACCACGGCGAAGGTCATCGTTATGGGGCAGGCGAAGCCTGCCTCGGCCTGCATCGCTGTCATGTACATCGCGGCGCGCGCCGCGTGAGCGAATGGCTCGTCGCTCGTCCACGGCAGCGAATGCAGCTCGTGCTCCACACCGAGCTGCATCAGTTTGTGCCACGCGGGATGGAACTCGACCTCGTCGATGCGGTTGCCGTAACGGTCGTGGGTGCGCAGCACCGGCTTGTTCTCGTTCGCCAGGCGGCCCCACTGCTGCTGCGGCTCGCCGCCGACGATTCGCCCGAGCGCGGACGCGCGCTCGATCACCCACTCCGCGCCCTCCCGTGCGACAGCCTCCACGAGCGGCGTGTTGCTCGCGAACACGTCCACGCCTTCGAGCGGCGGGGGCTGGTTGAAGACCGTGTGCGTCTGCCACGGCGCTTCCCCGTGCGCGGGATGCGAGGCGGTGGCCATGCGTCTAAGTCAAGCAGATGGCGCCGAGGCCGTAGTCGCCTGGGCGATAGCATCGGCGGCCCGGACCGCCCCCACCCGAAGGACCGACACACATGGCCAAGATCAAGGTTGAGAACCCCGTCGTCGAGCTCGACGGCGATGAGATGACGCGGATCATCTGGTCGTTCATCAAGGAGCAGCTGATCCTCCCCTACCTGGACGTGGACCTGAAGTACTACGACCTGGGCATCGAGAGCCGCGACGCCACCGAGGACCGCATCACCGTCGAAGCGGCCGATGCGATCAAGCTCTACGGCGTGGGCGTGAAGTGCGCGACGATCACCCCCGACGAGGCGCGCGTTGAGGAGTTCGGCCTGAAGGAGATGTATCGCTCTCCAAACGGCACGGTGCGAAACATCCTCGGAGGAGTGATCTTCCGCGAGCCGATCGTCATAGCCAACATTCCCCGACTCGTACCCGGCTGGACGAAGCCGATCGTGATCGGACGTCACGCCTTCGGCGATCAGTACCGCGCCACCGATCTGGTGGTGCCGGGCGAGGGCAAGCTGACGCTCACCTACACCCCGGCCGACGGCTCCGAGCCGATCGAGCTGGACGTGTACGACTTCCCGGGCGCGGGTGTCGCGATGGCGATGTACAACCTCGACGACTCGATCCGCGACTTCGCTCGCGCGTCGCTGCGCTACGGGCTGGACCGCACCTATCCCGTTTACCTGTCGACGAAGAACACGATCATGAAGCGCTACGACGGCCGCTTCAAAGACATCTTCGAGGAGGTCTACGAGGCCGAGTTCAAGAGCGACTTCGAGGTCGCCGGCATCACCTATGAACACCGCCTGATCGACGACATGGTCGCCGCGTGTCTGAAGTGGGAGGGCGGCTATGTGTGGGCGTGCAAGAACTACGACGGCGATGTCCAGTCGGACACCGTCGCACAGGGCTTCGGCTCGCTCGGGCTGATGACGAGCGTGCTGATGACCGCCGATGGCAAGACGGTGGAGGCCGAGGCGGCGCACGGAACAGTCACGCGCCACTACCGCCAGCACCAGCAGGGAAAGCCAACTTCGACCAATCCGATCGCGTCGATCTTCGCGTGGACGCGTGGCCTAGCCGCGCGTGGGCGCATGGACGGCACACCGGATGTGATCGGCTTCGCGGAGACGCTCGAGCGCGTTTGCATCGAGACCGTCGAAGGCGGAAAGATGACCAAGGATCTGGCGCTGCTCGTCGGCCCCGATCAACCGTGGCAGACGACGCAGGAGTTCCTCGCGTCGATCGCCGACAACCTCACCCAGGAGATGAAACTGTGAGCAACCCAGTACGAGTTACCGTCACCGGCGCCGCCGGGCAGATCGGCTACAGCCTCGTGTTTCGCATCGCGAGCGGGCAGTTGCTCGGCCCCGGCCAGCCCGTCGATCTGCGCCTGCTCGAGATCCCGCAGGCGATGGGCGCGCTCGAGGGCGTGGCGATGGAGTTGGTCGACTGCGCCTTCCCTCTGCTCGAGAACCTCGACCTGCACGACAACCCAGGCGACGCTTTCGACGGCGCGAACATCGCTCTGCTGGTGGGCTCGCGCCCACGCACCAAGGGTATGGAGCGCGCGGAGCTGCTCTCGGAGAACGGCAAGATCTTCACGGTCCAGGGCAAGGCGCTGAACGGCCACGCGGCGTCCGATGTGAAAGTTCTAGTGGTTGGCAACCCTGCGAACACGAACTGCCTGATCGCGATGAACAACGCGCCCGACGTCCCGCGAGAGCGCTTCACAGCGATGCTCCGCCTCGACCACAACCGGGCGGTTGCGCAACTCGCCACCAAGCTCGCGGTTCCGGTCTCCGCGATCACCGAAATGGGCGTGTGGGGCAATCACTCCCCGACGATGTACCCGGACCTGTTCCATGCGAAAGTCAACGGTCATCAGGCGGCCGGGGCGGTCGACGATCAGGCCTGGATCGAAAACGACTACCTGCCGAACGTGGGCAAACGCGGAGCCGCAGTCATCGAGGCGCGGGGCGCCTCGTCAGCCGCCTCGGCGGCCAACGCGGCGATCGACCACGTACACGACTGGGTCGCCGGCACCAACGGCGGCTGGGTGTCGATGGGCGTTCCCTCCGATGGCTCCTACGGCGTGCCCGAGGGTCTGATCAGCGGCTTCCCTTGCACGTGTGCGAACGGCGAGTACTCGATCGTCCAGGGCCTCGAGATCGACGCCTTCTCCCAGGCCAAGATCGACGCCACCGTCGCAGAGCTCGTCAGCGAGCGCGACACCGTCTCGAGCCAGGGCCTGATCTAGGGGCGGGCTCCACGGTCGGGGAGGCTCAGCAAGCAGCCTCCGCAAAGCAGATTCAGGGCAGTTGCAATACAAGAAGAGGGGCGCGGTCATTACGACCACGCCCCTCTTTCGTTCAGCTGATCCGCAAGCTCCCTAAATCAGGAGGGAAGTCCGACGGATCGGAGACGCTGACAAGGACGCAGGATGCGTGGTGTGCTTTGCACACGAGCATCCGAGGACGCCGCCAGCGGCTTCGAGACTAGGACTTCGGGTGCCAGCCACGGCCTTTCTTCTCCACCTTTGCTTCCTGCTCGAGTCCGGGCAGCACGCGGTAGAGGTAGTTCTGCTTGATCCCCATCTTGGCTGCAAGCTCGGGGATGCTGATGCCAGGCTGTCCCTGCACGAACGACAGCGCCTCGGCGGCACGCGTGCCGCTGCCTTTGCGCCGTCCGGCGCGACGGCCTGCTTTTTTCGCTGCTTTGGGGGCTTTCGGTGCTTTGGGGGCGGCTGCCGGTTTGGCAGTTGCACGATTGACTGAGCCGCGCGGACGTCCGGGTCCACGGCGGCGAGGGGTAGCGGTGGGAGCGACCGCAACCGCGGTGCTCGAAGAAGCTGCTGGTCCGCCAACGCCTGCGAGAGCTGCCGCGGCGGCCTCCAGGCGGCTGTACTCGTCGACCAGGGGCTTCAGCTCTTTCAGCCGAGCAGCGATCTCCTGGCGCTTCTCATCAAGAAAGTCGGTCACGGTATGAATCCTCTTCACTAGATTTGATGCAACGGCGTCACATCTTTTGAGGCTTGACCTTACACCAATTCCCTGATGTTCACCGTTCGAGGCGGGCGCGCAGTCGATCCAGTGTGCGCCTGGCCTCACGCTCGGGCATGCCACCGACGAGCGCACGACTGACTATCGCACCCACCGGTCCAAGTGGAGGACGGAATTCGTTGCGATAGTCAAAGCGCGTGCCATCGCCTGTTGCCTCGAGGGCGTATTCGCTGCGCGCATGCGACCTTGCGGGCCCCCGTCCCTCCCATATCGCCAGCTCATTAGGACGGCACTCGACGAGCTTCCAGTGAACCTCGAGGCTGACGCCGCGCATGTGGATCTGCTGATCCATCGTGTACCCAACGCGCAGCGGTCCGCCGTCGGCGTGCACGAGCTTGCGGTGAATGGTGACCCACTCACCCAGGGACGCGGGGTCCATGACGAGCGCCCACACCTGCTCGGGTGGAGCTGCGATCTCGATCGAGGCTGTGACGAGGCTCATGTGGGCTACGGCCGCGCTTCGGCCGACGCAGAACGGTAGCGGGGTGTGCGGGACGTCGCATCGGCGTGACTCATCAGCGGGCGGCCAGCGGCTCGCGCTGCTCCCACTCGGCGAGCGCGTGTTCGACGGCTGAGTCAAACGAGTGCAATCGCACGCCGAGAAGCTCGTCGGCGTGATCTTCGGCCGGCAGCAGGTCGCATTGCAGGCCCTCCATCAGTGGCACCACCAGCTCCGGGTCCTCGCTCGCGATAGCCGCCGCGACTCGGGCTGCGACCGGTGTCAAATTCACCCTGAACCTCACCGCGGGGCGCCTTACGAGCATCAGATCGGCGATCCGGGTGAGCATTTCGCCGTAGGTGAGGGTGTCGGGTCCGCCGATGTCCAGAGAGCGTCTCGTCGGTTGCGCGGTGGCGGCCGAGACGAGCATCTCGATCACGTCGCGAGCGTCGATCGGCCTGGTGCGAAAGCGCTGCCACGCGGGTAGTGTGAGTACCGGAAGTCGCTCGACCAGATGCACCAGCAGGCGAAACGAGCGCGACCGCTCGCCGATCACAATCGAGGCGCGCAGGGCCAGTGAGTCGGCGATAGCCGCCGAGAGGATGTTCTCAACCTCCACGCGGCTCGCTAGATGCGCCGAGGTGAGCTCGCGCTGTGTGGTGGCTTCTGTGTGCTGCTCCTCGCTCCGCGGGACGAGGCCCCCGAGATACACGATGCGGCGCACGCCCGCGCGTGCCGCGGCGTCGGCGAACCTCTCCGCCGCGACGCGCTCGCGCTCGACGAACGGCGACGCGTCGGCAGGGGGGCGCTCCATCGAGTGGATCAGGTAATACGCGACCTCCACATCCGCCATCGCGCGATCGAGCCCCTCGCCGGTGAGAGCGTCGCCGGACAGGACCTCGACGCGCTCCGCGTCGACGTTCGGGGTGCTGAAGGCAAGTGCCTCGCGGATACGTCGCGGGTCGCGGCCGAACGCGCGCACGACGTGCCCGTCGGCGCAGAGACGGGGGGCGAGCAGCGAGCCCACGAAGCCGCTCGCGCCGGTTACCAGGACGCGCATCCCCTCCATGATGACGCGATCGCGTCAAACGCCCGGAAAGTGCGGCGGGACCGGGAGGATTGTCACAGCAAAGTGACTGGATCTCGCCTATTTCCGGGTAGCGATTGTTTTCTCTGCGATTTGCGGAGTGGGTCGCCCGAGTCCCTTGAGCGGTGCTCGCAATCCTGCTTTGATCGCTCCCGTCGAGTCCATCCCACTCTCTCAGTTCGGGGGCAGGTATAGGTGCCGAGTACAACGAGCAGGCGTGCTCCCAAGCGAGCCACGCCCAAAGTCAGCTGCGATCAATGCTTCTTCCGGGTCAATCTCCTGTGCGCCCTGGAGCTGGAGGAGCCGTGCGCGACGTTCCGTCCCAACGAGGCCCAGTTGCGTCCGCCGCCACAGCTGCGCTTCGTGTTCCGTCAAGAGCGCCGCACGCGAGCCGCGTGGGCGTTTCCCTCCGCGCAGGAGCAGGCCGCACTGCACGCATAGCGGTGTCGCGGGCGCGCTAGCTGGGTATATTGAGCTTTCGACCCGCAAAGCTTCCGGCAGAGGTGGTGGCAGACATGGCAGCAAAAGACAGGTTGGGCAAGGCTGGGGAAGCCGCCCAGAACAACCAGTACCTGCAGCGCCTGATCGAGGACGAGGAGCTCCGCTCGAGCCTGTTCTCCGCGTATGACGCCGCGCGCAATGCTTACTCACGTGTGAGCAACGGCAAGCCCGCCGGCTGGGCCCTGCTCGACGACAGCAAGTTCCACGACGAGCTCAAGAGCGCGGCATCCGCGCTGCGCGACGCATCGGGCGCCCTGCGTGAGCCTCCCAAGCAGGCGCGTAAGCGCCGTGGCGGTCTGGGCCGCTCGCTGATCCTCTTCGCGGTCGGAGCGGTGCTCGCGCTGGCTGTGAGTGAGGATCTGCGCTCGAAGGTGCTCGATCTGCTGTTCGGAGCCGAGGAGGAGTTCGACTACAGCTCGACCACCGCCCCGGCGACGCCCGCGCCGGCAGCGGTAGTCGGTAGCTGAACTCGAGCCTAGGGGGCAGGGATGAGCATCTTGGATGCCACTGCAGTGGAGGAGGCTGTCGCGCCTGAGAGTCAGACGCGTCCTGGCGCCGCTCGCTCGCTCTCGGGTGAGAAGGCGCAGCGGATCATCGATGCGATGCGTCGCAGCGTCGCGCGTCGTGGCACCGCGGGCTCGACCTTTGAGCACGTCTCGCGCGAGGCGGGTGTCTCGCGAGGGCTGCTGCACTACTACTTCGGCACCAAGGAGCAGTTGCTCGTGGAGGCGGTGCGGCGCGACTGCGAGCTGCGCCTGGAGCGACTCGAGCGCCAGCTGTCCACCGCCAAGACGGCCGAGGACTTCATCGGGTTGATGGCCAAGAACCTGCAGGACACCGTCAGCGAGGACCCCGAGTTCGTGACGTTGGTGTTCGAGCTTTTCACCATGTCGCGTCGCAACGAGGACATCGCGGTGGAGTACGCGGGCTTGATGCGACGCACGCGCGAACAGGTGGCGGGGATGCTCGCGGCCGCTCAGAGCGAGGGGATCCTGCGGTTGCACGCCGAGCCGGAGGCCGTCGCGGAGATCCTGTTCTCGATCGGCGACGGGTTCGCGCTGCGAATGCTTAGCGAGCCCGATCGCGACTTCTCGACGACGATCCAGGCGGGCATCGTGTGCGCGGGCGCGCTGCTCACCGATTGACGGCTCCTATAATCGGCCTCCATGCCGATATACGAGTACAGGCGCCCGGACGGCACCACCTTTGAAATACAGCAGTCCTTCAGCGAAGACGCGCTGACGGTCGACCCGGACACCGGGGTGCCGGTGGAGCGCGTTCTTCACGCGCCCGCGGTTCACTTCAAGGGCAAAGGCTTCTACAACACCGACTACGGCACCCGCAACCGCCAGCGCGAGACCGCCGCGGCGGCCGAGAAGTCCTCCTCCGAGAAGTCGACGTCGTCGGAGAAGTCCTCGAGCGAGAAGACATCCGACAGCTCCAGCTCCACCCCATCGTCGACCTCGTCGGAGAGCAAGAGCGACAAGAGCCCCGCCAAGGCCAAGGAGTCGAAGCCCGTCGCGGCCAAGGGCTGAGCTCGCAGCTCAGCCGCTCATGAAGCGCGCGACCGCCGCTCGGCGCGCGCTTTCTGAAACCGTCAAGCCATCTCCTCCGCCGGGCAGCGTCATCGCTCCGGTCGGTTTGAGCACGCGCGTCGGCGGTGTGCCCGAGATGGCAAGCGCTCCAAACAGCCCGAGCAGGGTGGAGCCGCTCATGTCCGAGATGATCGCCGGCGGCGCATTCCATGCGATCAGCGGCAGACGCAGGAAGCTCGAGGGCGAGAGCAGGCGGCTCTTCATACCGTTGAACAGCGCCTGCTGGTGTTCCTCGCGCTGGAGGTCGGTCTCGTTGGGTGCGCACAGGTTCTCCCGCGTGCGTGCCAGCGCGAGCGCCTGCTTGCCATTGATGTGGTGTGTGCCGGCTTTCAGTCGGAGCGTGTAGCCGCCGTTGCTGAAGCCGCCGTCGAGCTTCGACACCACACAGCCGCCCGTGTAGCTCACACCTCCCATCGCGTCGATCAGCTGCGGGAAGTTTTCGAAGTTCACTTCCACCAGGTGGTTGATCGGTATGCCCAGCCAGCGCTTGATCACCGAGATCGACTCGGCCGGCCCGCCGAAGGCGTGCGCGGCGTTGATCTTCTGCAGTCCGTGCCCCGGGATTTCCACGACGGTGTCGCGTGGGATCGAAAGGCGAGCGGAGTGCCCGCCGCCCGTCCGGATCAGCATGATCGTGTCCGAGCGTCCCGGGCCCGACGTTTCCGCCCCTGGTTCCTTGCTGTTCTTCTGGCGCCGATCCGAGCCGAGCACGAGGATGTCGTTGACCGACGTCAGCGGATAGCCCGCCGGGTCGAGCACGCTCGCGACATCCCCCGGCGGAGAGGTGCGGTTGAACTGCGAGCTGAGCAGGAACAGCACGAGCGAGAACAGGATCCAGAGGAGGGCGAGGGAGAGGAGGCTGAGAGCGATGCGTTTGGGCGTGGTCCACCGACGCCAGCCGACGCGGCCCAGCTTCGGACGGCGGCGCAGCCGGCCGATCCGCTTCGGTTCGCTGGCCGGGGAAGGCGCTCTCGGATGACCTCGCGGGGGTGCCTGCGGATCGCTCGTCGCGGCGCCCAGCTCGTCTTCCTCGCCGCCCAGCAGCCTCCGCCGTGCGCGGTAGCGGGTGTACTGCGGCGGCTCTTCGCGGTCGGGGGCCATCGGAGGGACCCTATATTTGCGAGATGAACGGCACCGAAACGCCGGTCGGACGGTTGGTCGTGTGCCCCACGCCGATCGGCAACCTCGAGGACGTGACGCTTCGCGTGCTCGCGACGCTCGCCGAGGCGGACATGGTCGCGTGCGAGGACACCCGCCACACGAAGGTGCTGCTCGACCGCCACTCCGTGCGCGCGCGGACGATCAGCGTGCACGAGCACAACGAAGGCGCGCGGGCGCAGGAGCTCGCGGCGCGCATCCGTGAGGGCGCGGTGGTGGCGCTGGTCTCGGACGCGGGCACCCCGCTGGTGTCCGATCCCGGCTTCGCGCTCGTGCGCGCCTGCCTGGCCGCGGGGCTTCCGGTCGAAGTGCTGCCGGGGCCGAGCGCCGCGATGACCGCGCTCGTCGCCTCGGGCCTGCCGGGCGAGAGCTGGCGCTTCGTCGGCTTCCTGCCGCGCGCCCGCGGCGAGCTAGGGGCGCTGCTCAGCAACGCATCGGACACGCTCGTCGCGTTCGAGTCCCCACGTCGCCTCGCGGCCACGCTCGCGCTGCTCGCCGCCGGTGACCCGCAGCGCCCCGTCGCGGTGTGCAGGGAGCTGACCAAGCTGCACGAGGAAGTGCGCCGCGGTGGCGCCGCCGAGCTGGCGGAGCACTACCGCGAGCACCCGCCGCGTGGCGAGGTGGTGCTCGTCTGCGGCGCCGCGCCCGCTGGTCAGGCCGACCGTGGGCAGGCGCTGGAGGCGCTGCGCGAGCTGATCGACGCCGGCGCCAAGGCGCGGCCCGCGGCGGCTGCGGTGGCGAGGCTGACCGGGCTGGGGGCGAACGAGCTGTACCGGGAGCTGCTGAGCGGAGAGAAGGCGTCTACACGGTAGGTGCTAAATCGTGTAGAGTGCTGTCGATGAATCAGGCGACCACACGGCTGAATGTGACTTTGGACTCCGAGCACGCGGCCAAGCTCTCCATGCTGGCGGAGCGCACGCACGTTCAGGAGGGAACCCTGGCCCGATCGCTACTGTCGAGCGCACTCGACGAGGCCGATCCCGATCCGCGTACAGTGACGGCGCTGCTCGAAGGCATTCCTGGAGCGGTCGAGAACGCCCAGCTCGGTCTGCAGCAGGCCAGGGAAGGCAAGACCGTCCCACTCGACGCGCTCTTGTCGTAGCAGGGAGCGTGACGCGCGTAGAGCTGAGCCTTGCGGCGAGCGAACAGCTCGAGCGGTTGATCGTGACGCACAGCCTGCCCGCGAACACAAACCCGCGCGTTGGACGCTCGCTGCGTCTGCTGGAGCAGTTTCCGTCGATGGGGCGCCATCTCGGAGGTCAACTTGAGGGCTTCCGTTTCATTCTCGGCCCGTGGCGGTGGCTGCTGATCGTGTACGCGTATGAGGAACCCGCGGACCGCGCGCTCGTGGTGGACTTCCAGGATGCCCGCTCGTCGACCGCTGTGACCTCGCTTGCAACCCGCCCTGGCAACCCCCGCTAGCGTGAGAGCCGGCCCATGTCCTTCTACGTAACCACCCCCATCTACTACGTCAACGCCGCGCCCCACCTCGGGCACGCGTACACGACGATCGCGGCGGATGTGATGGCACGCCACCACCGCCAGCGCGGCGAGGAGGTGTTCTTCCTCACCGGCACCGACGAGCACGGCGAGCCGGTGGCGGACGCGGCGCACGCGCTCGGCATCGAGCCGCAGGAGCTGGCCGACCGCAACGCGGAGCGCTTCAAGGCGCTCGCACCGCAGCTCACCGCCAGCAACGACTTCTTCATCCGCACCACCGACCCCCAGCACGAAGCGAAGGTGCAGGAGGTGCTCTCGCGGGTGCGCGACAACGGCTTCGTGTACATGGGCACGTACGAGGGCTGGTACTGCCCGCGCTGCGCGGACTTCAAGGCCGACAACGAGGTCGAGGAGGGCAACCGCTGCCCGATCCACCACATCGAGCTGACGCGCGAGCAGGAGGACAACTACTTCTTCAAGCTGTCCGCCTTCCAGGAGCGCCTCGAAGCGCTGTACGCCGAGCGCGAGGACTTCGTCGCGCCGCGCACGCGCTACAACGAGGCGCTGTCGTTCATCCGCTCGGGCCTGCGCGACGTGCCGCTCACGCGCCACAAGCTGACCTGGGGCGTGCAGGTGCCGTGGGACCCCGAGCACGTGTTCTACGTGTGGTTCGACGCGCTGCTCAACTACTACTCGGCGCTGTCTTACGCTAGGGAGGGCGAGGACATCACCGACCGGCTGTGGCCCGCCAGCTACCACCTGATCGGCAAGGACATCCTGCGCTTCCACGCCGTGTACTGGCCCGCGCTGTTGATGGCCGCTGACATCGAGCTGCCAGAGCACGTGTTCGTGCACGGCTTCCTGCTGATGGACGGCGAGAAGATGAGCAAGTCGCTCGGCAACGTGCTCGACCCGTTCGCCGTCATAGAGCGATACGGCCCGGACGCGTTGCGCTTCTACCTGCTGCGCGACGTGCCGTTCGGCCAGGACGGGTCGGTGTCCACCGCCGCGTTCGAGCTGCGCTACGAGAGCGAGCTCGCGAACGAGCTCGGCAACCTCGCCAGCCGCACGATCGGGATGCTCGCGCGCTACCGCGACGGCGCCGTGTCGGCGGGCGATCTCGACCCGATCCTCGTGGAGTCCTTCGCCGGCCTGCGCGAGCGGGTCGCCGCGCACGTCGACCGCGCGGAGCTGACGCTCGCCCTCGAGGAGATCTGGCAGCTGGTGAGGCGCATGAACCGCTACGTCGAGGAGCAGGCGCCGTGGGTGCTCGCCAAAGACGAGGCGCGCGCGGAGGAGCTCGACCGGGTGCTGCGCACGCTCGCCGAGGGGCTGCGGACGGTGACGGTGCTGCTGTGGCCGTACCTGCCCACGAGCGCCGAGCGGCTGCTCGACGCGCTGGGTGCGCCCGACCTCACGTTCGCGGCGGGCGATCTGGGGGCCGGACGGATCGAGCGCGTGCAGACGCTGGAATCGCTGTTCCCCAAGGAGCAGCGGTGATCGCCGGCCCGTCCGCCCGATGATCGACTCCCACACCCACCTGCACCTGTGCGAGCCGTCCAACGCGCAGCTGGTGGAGGCAGCCGTGGCCGCAGGGGTGACGCGGATGGTGACCGTGGGGATCGACGGCGCCTCCTGCCGCGCCGCGCTCGCCGCCGCGGAGGACTTCCCGCAGGTCTACGCCGCGATCGGCCGACACCCGAACGCCGCCAAGGGCTTCGACGACGCCGACCTCGCTGAGCTGCAGGCGCTCGCCGCGCACCCCCGCTGCGTCGCGATCGGCGAGACCGGCCTCGACTTCTACCGCGACACCGTGCCGCCGCGCGCCGACCAGGACCGTGCGTTCGCCGCGCAGATAGCGCTCGCGCGCGACACCGGCAAGCCGCTTGTGATCCACACCCGCGCGGCCGAGAGCGAAACGCTCGACCAGCTCGCCGTCGAAGCGGACGGCGTGAGCGTCGTGATGCACTGCTTCTCGATGCCCGAGCGGCTCGACGAGTGCGTCGCGCGCGGCTACGCGATCTCCTTCGCCGGCAACGTCACCTACAAGAACGCCGCCGACCTCGCCGTCGCCGCCGCGCGGGTCCCCGAGGAGTTCCTGCTGATGGAGACCGACGCTCCATACCTCACACCCCAGGTGGTGCGAAAGGAACGCAACCAGCCCGCGTTCGTCACGCACACGCTCCAGTTCGTCGCACAGCTGCGCGGCGTAGCGGTGGACGAGCTGGGCGCGACGGTCGAGCGCAACGCGGCCCGCGTGTTCGGTTGGGCATGAGTGTTGTGAGCGACGCGCCCGTGCAGCCGAGCCTGCGCCGGATGCGCCAGTTCGGCGTGCGCCCCGACCGCGACCTCGGACAGAACTTCCTCATCGACTCCAACATCCTCGGCGTGATCGAGCGCGCCGCGGAGCTCGACCCGGAGGATGTCGTGCTGGAGATCGGCGGCGGCCTCGGCGTGCTCTCCGAGCACCTCGCCGAGCGCGTCGCGCACGTGCACGTGATCGAGATCGACGAGCGCCTTCGCGAGCCGCTGCAGGACGCCACCGGCGCGCACGCGAGCGTCACCGTGCACTGGGCCGACGCGATGACGTTCGATCTCAGCACGCTCGACCCGGCTCCCGACAAGGTAGTCGCGAACCTCCCCTACGGCATCGCCGCGGGCGTGCTGCTGCGCACCGTCGAGGAGCTACCCGGGGTTCGCCTGTGGGTGGGGATGACGCAACGCGAGGTCGGCGAGCGCCTCGCGGCCTCGCCGGGCAGCAGCGCCTATGGCACGCCGTCGGTGCTCGCGCAGCTCGTGTGCGAGGTGCGGGTGCTGCGCGCGGTGCCGCGCACGGTGTTCCATCCGGTGCCTAACGTGGACTCGGTGCTCGTGGGGATGTATCGGCGGCCGGAGGGGAGCAGCTCAAGGGCGCTACGCGCGCTCGTGAGCGGCGGCTTCGCTCACCGGCGAAAGACGCTCGTCGGGTCGCTCGCGCTGTCGCAGGGAGGCTCGGCGGCACTCCCGCCCCGCTCGCGAGAGCAGGTTCGCGAGGCGCTGCTGGCTCTCGGCCAGCCCGCGGACGTGCGCGCCGAGCGCCTCAGCCCGGAGGACTTTCGCGCGCTGGCGGGCCTGCTGGAGCTATGAGCGTCCACCGCGCGCTGGCGCCCGCGAAGGTCAACCTGGGGCTGTTCGTGGGCCCCAAGCGCGCGAGCGATGGCCGGCACGAGCTGGTCACGGTGATGCAGTCGGTCTCGCTCGCGGACGAGCTGACGCTCCAGGACGCCCCCGCGGGAGCGGAGCGCGACGAGGTTCTCTGCCCGGGCGTGCCCGGCCCGCCGGAGGAGAACCTCGCGGCCGCGGCGCTGCGCGCGTTTCGCGCGAGCACCCGCTGGGCGGCGCCCGCACAGCGGCTGACGATCAACAAGCGGATTCCCGTGGCGGCGGGGCTGGCGGGCGGCTCGGCGGACGCCGCCGCCGCGCTGCGTCTCGCCAGCCACGCGTCTGGTCTCGGAGACGAGCGACTGCTGCGCGAGCTGGGGGCGCAGCTGGGTGCGGATGTGCCCGCGCAAATCGCACCCGGGCGCTGGCTGGCGACCGGCGCGGGCGAGCGCCTGCTCGAGCTGGCCGCCCCGACGAGCGATCTCGGGGTGCTCGTTCTGCCCGCCGCCACTGGGCTGTCAACGGGGGCGGTGTACGGAGAGGCTGACCGCCTTGACGCTACCCGCACCGGCGCCGAACTCGAGGACCTGCGCCTGAGTGTGAGCACCGCGCTGCGGGACGGGGCGGCGCTCCCGGCAGCGGAGAACCTGCTCCACAACGACCTCGAGCGTGCCGCGGTGTCGCTGTGCCCGGAGATCGACGAGCGGCTCGAGCTGGCGCGGAGGGCGGGCGCTACGGTGGCGCTCGTGAGCGGGTCCGGTCCGACCGTGCTGGGGCTGTTCGCCGCCTCGGACGCGGGCGGGCGTGACGGCTTGGAGCTCGCCGAGCTGGCCGCTTCGAGCCTGCACGGGCCGGGGGTGGCGCCTATCTGTGCGACACCGGTAGACGCGACGTTCGGGCGTTGCGTCACAATCCCTGGCGGAGACACGTGATGAGCAGAGCGGCGATCAACGAGTTGGTGGCAGGCGGAGCGGGCGCGATCGGCCTGGGGCTGTACGCCGGCCTGATCCTGAGGCCGGCGTGGATCTCCTACACGCGCCTGTGGGAGCGGCTCGCCGCGACCGTGCTCACGCTTTACGTGCTGGCCGTGCTCGTCGGCGTAGGGGTGGCCGCGGCGCTCGCGGCCGTCTACTTCTGGGGCTAGGGCGTGTCAGACCTCGCGGCGTTGGACGCGATCACGGAGGCAGTCGAGTCCGGTGCCGGGCTGCCTGAGGTGGTGCGGGCGGCCGCGCGAGCGCTGGACGCGAGCCTCGCGGTGACGGACGCGTGGGGCGCGACACTCGCGGTCGCCGCGCGGTCCCCCGCGGAGGAGCGGGCGCTGCTGTCGCAGGGCGAGGGCGTCACGAGCGCGCCTCTGCGGGTGGCCGACACGGTCGTCGGCACGCTGCACATGCGCGTCAAGGCCGACCGCTCAGAGGGCGACCAGCCGGCGCCGATGCACAGGCTGCTGCTGACGATGATCGCCTCGGAGGTCGAGCGCGTGCGGGCGCCCGAGCGGGTGTCGGAGACCGCCTCGGCGGACTTCCTGCGCGCGATTCTGCGCCGCGAGCTGACCGGACGCGAGGAGCTGCTCGCGCGTGCGAAGGACCTGTCGCTGGCGCTGGAGGAGGGGGCGAGCATGATCGTCGCGCGCGCCAACCCGCAGTCGCCCACCGACGAGGGCTGGCGCGGTCGCGTGCGCGCGGTCGCCGAGCGCGGCGCGCGGGCGGTCACCAATCGCTCGATCGCGGCGCTCTCCGAGCGCGAGGGCGTCCCCGGCGCGGAGGTGCTCGTGCTGGTGCCTGGCGGCGAGGAGGCCACGGCGGCGCGCGCGGCCGAGGCGGTGCTGCAGGAGATGGAAGCGGCGCTCGCCGGCTATACGTTCGCGCTCGGGCGCAGCCGCATCACCGAGGACCCCGCCGATCTGCCGCGCGCGGCCAGCGAGGCGCTGCTGGCGGCGAACGTCGCCCAGGGCTCGCGCGACGGCACCGCGCTCGCCTTCGAGCAGACCGGCGCCTACCGCCTGCTGCTGTCGGCGATGAGCGAGAACCCGAGCGAGCTGCAGCGCTTCTACGCCGAGACGGTCGAACCGCTGGTCGCCTACGACGAGCAGTACGAGACCGACCTGGTGCGCACGCTCGAGACGTTCCTCGAGGCCGACGGCAACGTCGCCGGGACCGCCCAGCGGCTGTTCACCCACCGCCACACCATCTATTACCGACTCGAGCGCGTGCGCGAGCTCTCCGGTCTCGACGTCAGCTCCAGCGACGGGCGCGAGAAGCTCAGCCTGGGTCTGAAGTCGATGCGCGTGCTCGGCATCAGCTCCGCCGGCGGGCCCGCGTCGGAGGCCGGCGCCGAAGGCGGGCGCGTGCCCCGCCGCTCCGGCAGACGGCCCTAGAAGCGCGTTCTAGAAACGGCGCACGCCGAACTCGAACGCGTACGTCGCGCCGCGGTGGCCCACCCGCAGCACGCTCGGCACGGCCGGCGTGACGGCCACGCCCGCGTCGCGGTATTGACTGCTGAGGATGTTCGCGCGGTGCGGTGGCGAGGCCATCCACGCGGCCACGATGTGGGCTGGTGTCGCGAGGCTGCCGGTGCCCCACGCGATGTTTTGCCCCACCGCCACCGCTTCGGTGTGTGCCGGGTAGCTCGTCCCCCCGACGAGCGCCAGCGGTGTCTGCCCCGAGGGCCGGATGTCGGCGAAGTAGTCCCAGCGCACCATCGTCACGACCTGGCTCGAGGCCACCGAGCCGAGCGCGCCGTTGGCGTGTAGGGCATGCAGCCCGTGGGCGCGGCGTATCTGGTCCACCAGACACAGGATCGATTTGTCGATCGCGGCCGCGTTCCTGGACGTGGGGTGCAGATTGGCGTTGAGGCAGCCCGTCCGCCTGGCGGCTGCGGCGGAGCTGACGGGTGCGAGCACGCCGAAGCAGGCCAGCGCGCATGCTGCGAGCGCAACCAGCCGCCTGCTCCCCGATGTCTGCGTCACCGCTGACAAGTGCAAAGATGCTTGCAGGTCGAGGAGACGCTCGTGTTACGTCGAAGTTGCCGCGTCCGTGCCAAGGGTGCCGGTTGCCCGCTTGGCGACGCGTCCAAACACATACCGCGCCAGGATCTATCCTGTAGCTCCCCTTGGGGGGTCGTCCAACGGCAGGACATCAGGTTTTGGTCCTGAGAATCGGGGTTCGAGTCCCTGCCCCCCAGCTGCAGTCCCGGAAAGGCGTCCAGCGCGACCGGCCGTACGCCGCAACTGAACTAGCATCCCCCCGGTGAGCGCCCCCATCGTCTTGATCCTGGCGGCCGGCCGGGGTACGCGGATGCGCTCGAAGACGCCGAAGGTTCTGCACGAGATCTGCGGGCGGGCGATGGTGCTGTGGCCGGTGACGGCGGCGCTCGAGGCGGGTGCCGGCAGGGTCGTGGTGGTGGACTCGCCGGAGCGGGCGCTCGAGGGCATCCTCCCCGAGGGCGTTGATCTGGCCGTGCAGGAGCAATCCGACGGCACCGGTGGGGCGACCGCGGCGGGGATGGCGAGGCTGGGCGACGTGTCCGACCAGGACGGCCCGGTGGTGGTTCTCAGCGGGGACGTGCCGCTCGTGAGCGCCGAGGCGATCGCTGAGTTGATCGAGGCCCACAGGGGCGGCGGCGCGGCGGCGACGATGGCGAGCACGATCCTCGACGATCCGACGGGCTACGGGCGGGTGGTGCGCGACTCCGACGGCGCGGTGGAACGGGTGGTGGAGACGAAGACGCAGGGCGACTCGACCCAGGCCGAGCGGGAGATCGGCGAGGTCAACACAGGCATCTTCGCGTTCTCCGCTCGCGCGCTGCGCCAGGCGCTCCCGCGGCTGACGGCCGACAACGCGCAGGGGGAGCTGTACCTGCCGCAGGTGCTCGACCTGTTGAGGGCCGACGGCGCGAGCGTGGCCGCGCACGTGGTGGAGGACGAGCGCCTCGTGCTGGGCGTGAACGACCGTGTGGCGCTCGCTCGTGTCCGTGCGCTGGCGCAGGAGTCGATCCTCGAGCGGCACATGCTCGCGGGGGTGACGATCGTGGACCCCGCCTCGACGGTGATCGACGTGGACGTGGAGATCGGCGCAGACACCGTGATCGAGCCGTTCACCACGATCAGGGGCGGGACGAGGATCGGCGGCGAGTGCACGATCCGCCACTCCTACCTGGTGGACTGCACGCTGGAGGACGGCGTGAGCGTCGGCCCGTTCGGCTACCTGCGCCCGGGGACGGTGCTGCGCAAGGGCTCGAAGGTGGGCACGTTCGTGGAGGTCAAGAACTCCGACATCGGCCCCGGGGCGAAGGTGCCCCACCTGTCCTACCTCGGCGACGCGGATGTGGGCGAGGGCACGAACCTGGGGGCGGCGACGATCACCGCCAACTACGACGGTCGCGCCAAGCACCGCACGACGGTTGGTCGCGGCGTGCGCACGGGCGTCGACACGACGTTCGTGGCCCCGGTCACCCTCGGTGACGGCGCGGTCACGGGCGCCGGTTCGGTGATAGTCGAAGACGTGCCCGCGGGGGCGCTGGGGATCGCGCGCGAGCGCCAGCGGAACATCGAGGGCTACGCCGAGCGCGGCGCGCCCGCGGCGGGCGACACGAGCGGATCCACGTCCGGATGATCATTTCGCACACGGCCTGTTTACACTCCCTGGGGAGATGAGCGCGATCGACACGCGCACCGAGTCGCGGGCAAGCCTGCCGATCGACTACAACAAGCGGCTGATGCTGTTCAGCGGGCGGGCCAACCCGCAGCTGGCGGTCGACATCGCGGACAAGCTCGAAGTCGACCTCGGGCCGGTGACGCTGAAGACGTTCTCCAACGGCGAGGTGTACTGCCGCTACGAGGAGTCGATCCGCGGCGCGGACGTGTTCATCGTGCAGTCCACGTGCGGCAACCCGCAGACGGGTGTGACGGCGAACGACTCGCTGATGGAGCTGCTGTTCATGATCGACGCCGCCGTCGGGGCCTCTGCGCACCGCGTGATCGCGGTCACGCCGTGGTTCGGCTACTCGCGCCAGGACAAGAAGTCCGCGCCGCGCGAGCCGATCTCCGCGCGGCTCGTGGCGCGCATGATCGAGGCGGCGGGCGCCGATCGCGTGCTCACCATGGACCTCCACGCGGGGCAGATCCAGGGCTTCTTCCAGAAGCCGGTGGACCACATGACCTCGCTATTCATGCTGACGCAGTACTTCGCCGACCTCGGCCTGCCCGACCTGGTGGTTGTGGCGCCGGACGCCGGCAGGGTGAAGCTGAACAAGAAATTCGCGTCCAAGATCGGCGCCGAGCTGGCGATCCTCGACAAGGAGCGCCCGGCCCAGCAGGTCGCGGAGATCGGCTACGTGATCGGTGACGTGCGTGGCAAGACGGCGGTGATCGTCGACGACATGATCGACACCGCCGGCACGCTCGCGGCGGCCGCAAAAACCGTCAAGGAAGAGGGCGCCGCGCGCGTCTACGCCGCGGCCACCCACGCGGTGTTCTCCGGCAACGCGTTCGAGAACCTCCAGACCGCGGGCTTCGAGGAGATCGTCGTCACCGACACCATTCCCGTCGCCGCCAAGCGCCCGGACAACGTGCGCGTGCTGCCGTGCGCGGAGCTGTTGACCGACTCGATCCGGCGGATCTTCGTCGACGACTCCGTCAGCGAGGTCTTCGGCGGCGAGAACCAGCTGTTCTGAAACGCGTCGTTCTGATCGCATCGGCCGTGCTGCTGTTCTTCGCGATCAGCGGCGTGCTGGCGCGGTTCCTGTCGATGGAGAACGCCGAACGCGACGACGACGAGGCGTTGATCCAGGCGCAGGCGAAGGGAGACGCGAACGCGATGATCTCCCAGCTGAGCGGCTGCCGCGAGAACCCCTCGTGTGTGGCGGAAGTGACGGCGCGGGTTCACAACACGCGCCTGGTGCGCCCGGGCAATGTGAAGATCCTCCAGCTGACCTCGCCGACCGCGTATTCGCTGACCGGATCGACCGGCAGGACGCGCCTCGCGTGGACGGTGATCGGCACCCTGCCGGTGGTGCAGTGCGTGCTCGTCCGCCGCACCGGCAACTTCCTCACGGGCATCCACGTTTCGCTGCTCTCCGTGAGCGCGCCCATACCGAACGAAGGCGATTGCTAGAGTCTCATCTCCCGTCATGGCCAGCACGACTACAAAGCTCAGTGTCAACAGCCGCTCCGCGGAGGGCTCGCGCAGCGCACGGCGCCTGCGTCGCAGCGGCCGGGTGCCCGGCGTGCTCTACGGCGGCGACGGCGAGCCGATCGGCTTCGACGCCGACGAGCGCGAGCTGCGCCACGCGCTCGCGGGCTCCGGCGCGGTCCTCGACCTGAGCATCGACGGCGGCAAAGCGACGCCGGTGGTGCTGAAGGAGTCCCAGCGCGACCCCGTGCGCGGCCAGACCACACACGTAGACCTCCTGCGCGTCAACCTGAACGAGAAGATCCACGCGGTCGTGCCGATCGAGCTGACCGGCGCGGATGACTCGCCGGGCGTCAAGCAGGGCGGCATCCTCGAGCAGATCACCCGCGAGCTGAACGCCGAAGCGCTGCCGACCGCGATCCCCGAGTCGATCCCCCACGACGTGAGCGCGATGGAGATCGGCGAGACGATCCTGCTTTCGGCGCTGACGGTGCCCGAGGGCGTAACGCTGCTCGACGACCTCGAGGAGACGGTCGTGGCGACGCTGCTGCCGCCGCGCCTGCAGAGCGACACCGCGGATGAGATCGAAGCCGAGACCGAGCTCGTCGGCGAGGCCAAGGGCGACGCCGACGCAGGGGACTCCTCTAGCGAGGAGTAGAACCGCTGCGACGCCCCTTCGGTGGCGGTGGCGGAGCCGTCGACTGGCTGATCGTAGGGCTGGGCAACCCCGGTCGGGAGTACGCGGGAACGCGGCACAACGTCGGCTTCATGGTGGCGGAAGCCCTTGTGGAGCGATGGGGGCTCGGCAAGGGTAAGGACCGCTTTCGCGGTCGCCTCGCGGAAGGTCGCGTGCAGAATGCCTCATCCCCGGGTACTGCCCCACGGGTGGCGGTCCTGTGCCCTCAGACGTTCATGAACGACGCCGGACGCTCCGTGGGTCCGGCACGCGGCGCGTTCAAGCTGCCACTTGAGCGCGTGCTCGTGGTGCACGATGAGATCGACCTCCCGTTCGGCGACGTGCGCACCCGCCTCGGCGGCGGGCTGGCCGGCCACAACGGGCTGAAGTCGCTCAAGCGCGAGCTCGGCAGCCCGGACTTCATGCGCGTGCGGGTCGGCGTCGGCCGTCCCGACTCGACCGACCCGGAGATCGTCTCCGCATACGTGCTCGGCCGCTTCCGCGAGGATCGCGCCCAGGTGCGGGAGCTGGTGGACCGCGCGTGCGAGCACGTGGAGCGCGTGGTGCTGGGGCAGGACGACGAACAGCCGCAGGGGGCTGGCTAGATGGCGACGAGCACCGGCGCGCTGCGCTCGCTGTTGGGTCTCGTCCAGGACGACGAGTCGACGCTGAAGCTCGCGCGCGAGGGCGGCCACGCGTTCGTTTCGAGCGCCCTGCGCCCCTACACGATCGCCGCCCTCTCGGAGATCGACGAGCGGGCGCGTGCGCGCCCCACGCTGGTGGTGGTGGGCGACGACCGTGCGGCCCGCGACATGGCCGCGGACCTGCGCGCGTGGCTCGCGCCGCGACGCGTGCGCTACTACCCCTCCCGCGGCGTCGCGTACGAGTCGCACCTCGCGCCCCCCGCGCACCTCGTCGGCCTGCGGGTGGCGGCGCTCGACGCGCTGCTCGGCGCGAGCGATGGGGCGGGTGCGGGTCCGCACGACGGCCAGCCGGTGGTGGTGGTGAGCGCGGTGGCGCTGTCGGAGAAGGTCCCCGACCCGCAGCTGCGGCCGCACTCGTTCACGCTGCGCGTGGGCGAGCTGCTCGACCTGGAGGAGTGCGCGGCAGAGCTCGTCGGCGCGGGCTACGAGCGCGCCGACCAGGTCGAGGAGCGCGGCCAGTTCGCTCTCCGCGGTGGCCTCTTGGACGTGTTCCCCGCGACGGAGGAGCGGGCGGTGCGCGTGGACATGTTCGACGTGGAGATCGAATCGCTGCGCTGGTTCTCCACGTTCACGCAGCGCTCGCTCGGCGAGGTCGAGGAGGTTGAGATCGCGCCCGCGGCGGAGCTCGCGATCGAGCACCGCGAGCTCGCCGAGATCGCAGCCGCGACCGGCGCGTTCACGAAGAGCGAAGGGCAGGACTCCGAGCGCCCGGACATCGCGGAGCTACTGCCCGTGGAGCGCTTCGGCGCGCTGCTCGACCTCGTGGGCGAGGACGCGCAGCTGATCGTCGCCGCGGAGGAGGAGATCGCACCGGTGCTGAGCGACCATTGGAGCGACGTGTGCGCTGCGTTCGGCGACGAGGACGCGCACCACCTGTACGTGAGCCCCGAAAGCATCGAGGAGACGCTGTCGCAGCGCACGCGGATCTGGCTCTCGGCGCTCGCGAGCGGCCAGGAGATCGAGCTGCGCGCGCAGTCCGCGGACACCGCCGCTCGCTCGCTCGCGGAAGCGGAGCCGCAGCTCGAGAAGCTCGTGCGCTCCGGCTATCGCACGGTGGTGGCGTTCCCGCGCCGCGGCGAGGGCGAGCGCGCCGCGTACAACCTCGGCCGCATGAAAGCGACGTGGCTCGCCGAGGACATCGACGCCGGTCACCAGGTCATAGAACCGTCTCTGCGCTTCACCACCGCGTCGCTGCGGGAGGGGTTCGTCGCGCCGCAGCTGAAGCTCGCGGTGTTCCCCGAGCACAGGCTGCTGCGCCGCCGCCGCGCTCAGCAGGACCCGGGCCCGGCGGGTGGCGGACTGGGGGGCGTGCGCAGGGGCGCTCTGCGCTCGTTCACCGAGCTGCGCACGGGCGACATCGTGGTGCACGAGGACCACGGCGTGGCGCGCTTCGCGGGCTTCGAGACGCGCACCGTCGCGAACGTCACCCGCGACTACCTTTACCTGGAATACCAGGGCGACGATCGCGTGTTCGTGCCCACCGACCAGCTGGCGAAGATCTCCCGCTATGTGGGCGCCGGCGGCGATCACCCGCCGCTGAGCAAACTCGGCGGCACGCGCTGGGACACGATGAAGGCGCGCGCGCGCCGCGCCGCGCAGGAGCTGGCGGGCGAGCTGTTGAGCCTGTACGCGGAGCGCAAACGCCGCAGCGGCCACGCGTTCGGGCCGGACTCCGACTGGCAGCGCGAGTTCGAGACCCGCTTCCCGTTCACCGAGACCGCCGACCAGCGCGACGCGATCGAGCTGGTGAAGGCGGACATGGAAGCGCCGCGGCCGATGGACCGGCTGGTGTGCGGCGACGTGGGCTACGGCAAGACGGAGGTGGCGCTGCGCGCGGCGTTCAAGTCCGCGGAGGCGGGCAAGCAGGTGCTGATGCTCGTGCCCACCACGATCCTCGCCCAGCAGCACTACGGCACGTTCGCCGAGCGCCTCGCCGACTACCCGTTCACGCTCGAGCACGTGTCGCGCTTTCGCACCGCCGCCGAGCAGAAAGAGGCGATCAAGGGGTTCGCGGACGGCCGCGTGGACATCCTCGTGGGCACCCACCGCGTGCTCTCCAAAGACGTCCGCGCGAAGGACCTCGGCCTGTTGATCGTGGACGAGGAGCAGCGTTTCGGGGTCAAGCAGAAGGAGCTGTTGCGCCAGATGAAGCTGAAGGTGGACGTGATCGCGATGTCCGCCACGCCGATCCCGCGCACGCTGCAGATGTCGCTCGCGGGGCTGCGCGACATCTCCGTGATCGAGACCCCGCCGGAAGGCCGCCGGCCGGTGAAGACGTACGTGGGAGAGTACGAGGAGGAGCTGGTCAAGCGCGCGATCGAGCGCGAGCGCGAGCGCGACGGGCAGGCGTTCTTCCTGCACAACCGCGTGGAGTCGATCGAGGAGACCGCCGAGCGCCTGCGCGCGCTCTGCCCAGGGGTGCGTTTCGCGGTCGCGCACGGGCAGATGGGCGAGGGCGAGCTGGAGGCGGTGATGATGGACTACCTGCGCGGCGGCGCGGACGTGCTGGTGTGCACGTCGATCATCGAGTCCGGCATCGACATCCCGCAGGCGAACACGCTGATCGTGGAGCACGCGGACGCGTTCGGCCTCGCCCAGCTCTACCAGATCCGCGGGCGCGTGGGCCGCAGCCGCGAGCGTGCGTACGCGTACCTTCTGTATGACTCCGCGGCGGCGCTCACGCCCGAGGCCGCGCAGCGGCTGTCGGCGCTCTCGGATCACACCGAGCTGGGCGCGGGCTTCAAGATCGCGATGCGCGACCTGGAGATCCGCGGCGCGGGCAACCTGCTCGGCGACGAGCAGTCGGGGCACGTGGCGGCGCTCGGCTTCGAGCTGTACATGCAGATGCTCGACGAGGCGGTCAAAGCGGCCGAGCCGGAGATCGAGGGCGAGACGCTGCCCGAGCCGGTGCGACTCGACGTGAACGTCGACGCGTACGTACCCGCCGACTACGTCCCCTACGAGCAGGCCAAGATCGAGATCCACCGTCGCGTCGCCGGCGCGCTCGAGGTGGCCGACGTGGAACGCCTGCGCGAGGAGCTAGAGGACCGCTTCGGCGAGCTGCCCGAGCCGGTTCAGAACATGCTCGCGCTGCAGCGCGCGCGCATCAAGTTCGGCGAGGCGGGCGCGCGCACGGTGAGCTTCCACGGCGACCGGCTGACGGTCGTCCCGATCGAGCTCGACTCGACGCGTGCGAAGAGATTGCGCGAACAGCTGCCGGGCGCTTTGTATGAATCGAGCCGCTCACAGGTGTCGATGCGCGTTCCAAAGGACGGGACCGAGCGCTTCCCCAGTGTCGTGGCCGCGGCGGACGCGCTGCTGGCGATCGTGCGCGAGGCCGCGTGAGCGGCACTTAGGAACTCGTTAAGCACGACTTCGCAGCTTTCCGCTAGAGTGCCCGCGTCGTGACCAAGTCCCTCCGTTTCCTCTCGGCGCTAGGCGCCGTTTTGTTTGCCCTCGTGGGTCTCTCCGCGTGCGGTGGCGGCATCCCCGGCGACGCCGTCGTGCAGGTCGGCGGCAAGTCGATCACCAAGACGACGTTCAACCACTGGATGCAGGTGGCCTCGGCGTCGACGGCGGCGAGCGGCGGCAAGCCCGTCGTGCCGGAACCGCCAAGTTACTCGGCCTGCATCGCACACCTCGCGGCGACCGCTCCGAAGCCGGCGAAGGGGCAGAAAGCTCCCACCACCGCACAGCTCAAGACTCAGTGCGAACAGCAGTACAAATCTTTGCAGCAGCAGGTGCTCGGTTTCCTGATTTCCTCCCAGTGGGTCATCGGCGAAGCTTCCTCGCTGGGAGTGAAGCTCACGGATGCCGAAGTCCGCAAGCAGTTCCTGAAAATCAAGAACCAGCAGTTCCCCAAGGCTGCCGAATTCGAAAAATTCCTGGCCACGTCAGGTCAGACCGTCTCGGATCTGCTGCTCCGCATCAAGGCCGTCTCGCTGCTGCCGCAGAAAATCGAGGCGAAGATCGTGAAGGACAAGGGCAAGGTCACCGAATCTCAGATCGCCCAGTACTACGAAAAGAACAAGTCGCGCTTCGGAACACCGGAAAAGCGCAGCGTTCAGATCATCCTCACGAAAACCGAAGCGGCGGCGAAGAGCGCGAAGAAGGAAGTCGAATCGGGTAAGAGCTTCGCGAGCGTGGCCAAAAAGGTATCGATCGATCCGACGAGCAAGGCGAAGGGCGGCCTGCTGCCGGAAGTGATCAAAGGCGAGGAGGAGAAAGCCCTCGACGCGGCTATCTTCTCCGCTTCGAAGAACGCCCTGAGCGGACCTATCAAGACCCCGTTCGGCTTCTACGTGTTCGAAGTGAAGGGCATCACCGCCGGCCAGCAGCAGCCGCTGTCGAAGGTGAAAGCCTCGATCAAGCAGCAGCTCACAGCCACCCAGCAGCAGACGGCGCTGACTAGTTTCGTGAAGGCGTTCAAGAAGAAGTGGACCGCCAAAACCGACTGCCGCGCTGGCTACGTCGTGACCGACTGCAAGCAGTACAAAGCCCCGAAGACGGCTAAAGGCGCGTCTTCGACGGGCACGACCGAAGCCGGCTAGAGCGTCGTCCGCTACGCCGGCGTCGACGAAGTGGAAGGATCCGCTGAATGAGTCAGATCGTGCGCATCCACGCCCGCCAGATCCTCGACAGCAGGGGTAACCCGACGGTCGAGGTGGACGTTGCCCTGCAATCGGGCGCTCAGGGGCGCGCGGCGGTACCGTCAGGCGCCTCGACGGGTGAGTTCGAGGCGACGGAGCTTCGCGACGGCGGCGAGCGCTGGCAGGGCAAGGGCGTCTCCCGCGCGGTGGCCAACGTCGACGGTGAGATCGCGCAGGCGCTGACCGGCGCCGACGCGGCCGACCAAGCCGGCTTGGATCGCGCGCTGATCGAGCTCGACGGTACACCCAACAAGTCCCGCCTCGGCGCGAACGCGATCCTCGGCGTGTCGCTCGCGGCAGCCCACGCCCAGGCAGCCGAGGAAGGGCTCCCGCTGTGGCGCTATCTCGGCGGCGACGGCGCGCACGTGCTGCCGGTTCCGATGATGAACGTGCTCAACGGGGGCGCACACGCGGACAACAAGGTCGACTTCCAGGAGTTCATGGTGGTTCCATGCGGCGCGCAGAGCTTCTCGGAGTGCCTGCGCATGGGTGACGAGGTGTTCCACGCGCTCAAACGCACGCTCCACGAGCGCGGACTGGGCACCACGGTTGGCGACGAGGGCGGCTTCGCGCCGGACCTGAGCTCCAACGAGGAGGCGCTGAAGATGCTGATCGAGGGCATCCAGGCCGCCGGCTACACGCCAGGCGAGGACATCGCGATCGCGCTCGACCCGGCGACGAGCGAGATCTACCGCGACGGCGCGTACGTGCTCGAGCACGAGGGGCGCACGCTGAGCGCTGTGGAGCTGGCCGACTACTGGGCCGACCTCGCGTCGCGCTACCCGATCGTGTCGATCGAGGACGGCATGGACGAGGAGGACTGGGACGGCTGGAAGGCGCTCACGGACCGCCTCGGCGCGACCGTGCAGCTGGTGGGCGACGACCTGTTCGTGACCAACACCGAGCGGCTGCACCGGGGCATCGAGGCGGGCGTGGCGAACTCGATCCTGATCAAGGTCAACCAGATCGGCACGCTCACCGAGACGCTGCAGGCGATCGCGATGGCGCGCGAAGCCGGCTACACGGCCGTGATGAGCCACCGCTCGGGCGAGACCGAGGACGTGACGATCGCGGACCTCGCGGTGGCGACCGGCTGCGGGCAGATCAAGACGGGCGCGCCCTCGCGCTCGGATCGAGTGGCGAAGTACAACCAGCTGCTGCGGATCGAGGAGCAGTTGGGCGACGCCGCGCGGTTCCCCGGGCGCGCGGCGTTCGGCGGGCGTTAGCAATCACGCGGCACCCACCGGCAGGAGGTTCGCGCCGGTGCGCGAATCGATCAGTGGATGCCAGCCGCCTCAGCAGCAGCCCCGCGCGGCAAGCGCGCCCCCCGCTCGCGCTCCAACGCCCCCCCGGCTGCTCGCGTCGGAGCGAGGATACGCTGGGACCGGCTCGGGAAGGCGGCGATGCTGTGCGTGTCGGTCGCGCTCGTGTACCTGTATCTCAGCGCCGGCATCCACATGCTCTCCACCTGGCGTCAGTCCCGTCACGACAGCGCTGTGGTGGCGACGATGCGCCACGAACATGCGCTGCTTCTGCGCCAGCACGAACTCCTGAGCAAGCAGGCGACGCTCGAAGCGGAGGCGCGCCAGCTGGGGATGATGAAGAAAGGCGAGCAGCCATACATGGTCGGCTCGCTGCCCGACAACTGAGCGGGAACGCCGCCGCCGTGCGGGGCGCTGCTAGCCTCGCCGAGCGAGTGTCCTTCGAGAACGCGATCTACCAGTGGCAGCAGGGCGAGCGTCGCCTGCAGCGGGCTCCGTCGGAGCGTGTGCAGCTGCTGGAGCGGGTGATCGACTCGATCGTGGCGGAATTGCGCAGGCGCCTCGGCGGTCGCTTCTCGGCGGCGGAGCTCGTCGAGCTGTACGGCGCGGGGACCGGCTGGTGCCTGCAGGTGGCGATGAAGCTCGCCCCGGCGGATCCGTGGGCGTGGGAGGCCGGCCTGGTGGCCGACGCGGCGTTTGGACGCTACCTGCGCGAGGCGAGCGACTACGCAGGCGGGAGACTCGAGATCGGGACTTAGCGCCGCCCCAGTGGTGCTGCTAGTCGGTCGACTCGTCCTCGCCTGTGCGCCGGATCACGATGCGATCCTCTTCGACCGTGACCTCGACCGGCCGGTGACCGGCCCAGTGCTCGGCGTAGATCGGGTTGTCCTGGATGGCGGGGTCTAGCCACAGCCCGTAGCCCTCCTCGCCGTGGTCGAACGTGCCCTCGAGCGGCCCCGTGTTGGCGCCACCTGAGCGGCGACCACGCCCGCCACGACGGCTGCGACGACGGGGTTTGGCCTCTGCGGGCTCCTCGGCGTCCTCCCCGGCCTCCTCAGCCTCTGCGCGAGCGCGCTCAGCCTCGGCTTCTGCCGCTTCGAGCTCGGCCGCGATCAGCGCGTCGTCCTCGGCCCGGAGGTCGATCTCCTCGGGGTAGTCGTTCGTGCCCGCGCCCTCGGGCGACTCCTCGTCGCTGACGAGCTCGTTCTGGCGCTTGAACTGCTCGATGTCACGGACCGTGACCTCGAGCTGGTGGGCGACCCAGGCGTCGGTGCGACCCTGGCGGACCCAGGCGCGAATTTGGTTGAGATGCGGGCGCAATGATTTACGGGGCATGAACGGTCCGGGAGACTAGCGTAAAGCGCCCCGGCGGGGACGCGGTGGTTCCAGGGCATAGCGCTCGCGGGGGTTGAGGGTGCGTGCAAGTACTTATTTAGGATCGATCGGTATCGCGTTCCCCCGGTCCTGTGACTATGCTTGGCACACCGGCGGTGGGGGCTAGCGCCGGGTCGCCAATCGGCAAGAGGAAAGGTGCACCCAATGCTGGTTCTGACACGCAAGTCCAACCAGAGCATCATGATCGGGGATGAGATCGAGGTCTCGGTCCTGTCGGTCATGGGCGAGAAGGTGCGGATTGGCATTCAGGCGCCCCAGAAGGTTCCGGTGTTCCGTAAGGAGATCTACCTCGAGATACACCGTGAAACGGGCGCTGTGACGGTCAGCGAAGACGGCCACGCGGGCGAGCACGCGGCGAAGGTGGACGAGTCGCTGCATCAGCTCGGCGACAGCGCCTGACGCGCCCACAGCGGCGCCTGACGCGCCGCGGCGACACCCCGGCGGAGGCCTTCAGCCGAGCAGCAGGTAGAGGGTGCGAAACATCACCACGGTGACGATCACCGCGGTCATGATCAGCGTGAGGACGAGTAGTCCGAAACGTACAGAGCCACGCTTGTGCCGCTTGTCGACCTCGCGCTTGAGCGCGCGCTGCTCGGCGGTGCGCTTGAGCGATGCCCGCCGATGACGGTCGAGCGAGATCTCCTTGACGAACGCCTTCTCCCAGTCGGCAAGGCTCTGGCGCATTTTCATGGCGCTCACGCCGATTGACGTCTAGGACGCTTTGGCGCGCTCGTACACGGCGATGAAGCGGAGGAAGTTCTCCGCGATCTTGCGCGCGCCGGCGCTGCGCTCGATCTTGCCGTCGACGTATGCCTTGAGCGGGTCCCACCAGATCGAGCGGCCGATGGCGAAGCCGACGAAGCCCTCGACGGGCGCGGCCTGGGTGAGCCAGTGGTCGACCTTCGCGTCGTCGGCGCCACGGCCGAGGACGACGCACACGACGCCGTCGCGCCCGCCGGCGCGAGTCTGGGCGGCGAGCATCTCGCAGTCGGAGCGCTCGTCGACGCCCTCGATCTTCCAGATGTCGACCTCGATGCCGGCGTCCTGGATCTCGACGATCGCGCGACGCATCAGCTCGGGGCGCAGCTCCGCGTCGTAGCGGTCGCTGTCGCCGCCGACCGACGCCAGCTGGGCGTCCTCGGCGGGCACGAGCAGCTCGAACAGGAACTTGCGGTCGTGCCCGTGCAGCCAGTCGGAGAGCACCTTGAGCTTGCCGAGCTGGACGCGGTTCTCCTCGGCGTCTCCGTCGGGGTTGTAGCGGACGAGCACCTTTGTGAAGTCCGGGTCGAACTTCTCGATGTGCGCGCCAAACTCCTCGTCGTACTGGAAGTCGAACATGGGCTGACCGGAGCGCTCGGCCGGCATCGCGACCTTCAGGCCTCGCTCGCGCGCCTCGGCGGGGACGGTGGAGCCGAACTGCTCGTCCACAAGCACGCCCGCTGAGGATGCGTCGGCGCCTCCGCCGATGGCCTGCAGCATGCCCTCGAAGATGAGGTGCTTGGCGTCGGCGATGATCGCGGTCTGCTCGGCGTCCGGCTCGCCCTCGATCCCGAAGAACTTCTTCTGGAAGGAGCCGCGGTGGTCAAACGCGAGGATGTACAGCTTGTGGTCGTATCCGAGGTTCATGGGGATGAGTATTCCAGAGGGGCGCGGGGGGCGGGGTCGAGAGGTCCTTAGAATGGATCGACGATGACCTCCGGTGCTGATCTGTTCGTGGTGTGCAAGCAGTGCGGATCAGAGGTGAGCCCGTACATCACCGAGTGCCCGTACTGCGGCAACCGCCTGCGCCGTCGCGCGCCGAAGCTGCCGCGCGTGAACGCGCCCACACGCCCGGCTGCAGGGCGCGGACGGCTGGGATCGTTGATCGGCGCATCGGCGCGAGGTGGAGCCGGTTCCCGCGCGCGTCCACGACGCTCGTCAGCCCCTCGCGGCCTGGGTCGATGGGCGGCCTCGCGCCCGTACGCGACGATCGCGCTGGTGGCGGCGGGCGCCGCGATGTGGATCGTGTTTCACGCCGAACCGAGCGTGTATCTGCACATGGCGATCATCGGGCCGATCAACGGGGACTGGTGGAGGCTGTTCACGAGTGAGTTCGCGTCTCTATCCGGGACGTACACGTTCGTGGCGTTGCTCACGCTCGCGATCTTCGGCTGGCTGACGGAGGCGCGACACGGGCCGGCGGTGGTGCTCGCGCTGTTCTTCGGCGCTGGCGCCGCGGGGGCGCTGGTGGCGGACGCCGTCTACACGATCCCGTTGGCGAACGGCGCTAACGCGGGGGCGCTGGCGCTGCTGGCGTGCTGGGCGGCTCCGGACCTGCGCGCGGCGCGCGAGGCCTCCTACTACGAGGGCGACCTGCTCGGCGCGGGGGCGATGGCGGCGCTGCTGATGGCGATGCCGTTCGCGCTGGCGTTCTCGGAAGCGAGCTGGCTGGCGGGCGTGGTGGGCGCGGCGATGGGCCTGCTGGTGGGGCTGGGGATCAGCCGGATGGGCGCCGCGGATGAGTAGGAGACCTATGATGGTGGGCAGATGTCGATGACCCACGCGGTGGTGCTGATCGAGGCGGAGCGCGATGCGCTGTCGACGCTCGGGGGCGCGCTGGCGGAGATCGAGGGTGTGGCAGAGGCGTACTCGGTGACGGGCGAGTGGGACTTCGTGGCGATTGTGCGAGTGCCCCACCACGAGCAGCTGGCCGAGGTGGTCACGGGCCAGATCGGGGCGCTGTCGGGCGTGGCGCGCACCCAGACGATGGTTGCGTTCGCGGCGTATTCGCGCCACGACCTCGAGTCGATGTTCTCGATCGGCGAATGACCCATCGCTAGCCAGATGGCCGCGGTACCGATGAAGGCCGAGTACGGGCCGACGCTCGGTCGGCTGCTGGCGCCGCGCTGGCACGCCGCGCGAGGCGCGACCCGTGCGGTGGTGGTGGCGGGCGGCGTGGGGTTGCTCGCGGCGGTGGTGGCGCTGGCGCTGACGCTGGAGAACGCGCACTACTCCCACGGTGGGCCGGTGCCGTTCGGCTTCAGCTACCGCGGCCTCTACCGGGTGACGCCCGATCCGGGCGGCTTCGTGAAGGTGCAGAGCCACGACTCGGACGGCGCGGTGAAGTACTCCTTCGCGGTCGATCCGCTGCGCCTGCCGCGCTACTCGGGCGAGCTGCTGGGGGAGCTGCCGGTGTTCGCGAGCAGCTACATCGCGACGCTCGCGCGACGGGACAGGGACTTCGTCCTGCGCGGCGAGGGCAAGGCGCGGGTGAACGTGAACCTGACGGGCTACCAGGTGCTCTACACCGCGACGGTGGACGGCCGCGAGGTCTACGGGCGCGACGTGCTGCTCGTGCCGCCGCGCGGGGGCGCGCGCGAAGGCGTGGCGGTGGTGATGCTGACCTCGACGACCGCGACGAAACAGATCGCCTCCCCGCAGGAAGTGGCGACCACGGGCGTGCTGCTGCGCCCGCTGAAGACGTTCGCGTTCGGTTAGCTGGAGGGAACGCCGGTGGCGGGGCGGCCGTCGCTCGGAGAGCGGGTGCCGCCGGTGCTTGCGCCGCCGCTCGAGGGCGGGGTGGGGTTGGGCACGGGCACCGGTTCGGCGCTGGGCAGCTGCGCGGGGGGCGTGGCGGGGGTGGTCGCTGTGGGCGGCGCTGGCGTTTCGGTGGTGCTCGTGGGTGGGGCGGGCGCTGGGGTGGTGGCGGTGGTGGGCAGCTGGGTGGTCTCGGTGGTGACCTCGGTGACCTGCACGGGTGGCTGGCTTTCGGGTTTGGCGGTGGGCGCGGGTGTCGTCGTGGCCGGCGTGACGGTGGCGGGAGCGGGTGTGACGGGCTTGGCGGCCTGCTTGAGCGCGCGTGCGTGGAGGGCGCGGCGTCGGGCGAGGGCCGCGGCGGCGAGCCTCGCGTGCGCGGCCGCTCCGGCGGAGGCGGGCTGGGCGAGCTCGTGGACGACGACGGGTGCGGCGGCGTAGCGCGTGGCGCTTGCGTAGGTGGCGCTCGCCGCCTGTGAGGGGTGGCGATGGGTGGCGGAGGAGTGGTCGGCGGCGGCGACCCCGGCGGTGACGATCGCGGCTGCGGCGAGCCCGGCGACGGCCTTGGTGGCGAGCGCTCCGGCGCCCGCGGTGACGAGCCCACCGGCGAACCCGACCCCTCCGGTGGCGGCGGCGCCCGCGCCGACGGTGGCGGCGGCGCCAGCGGTGGCACCGGCGCCCCCCGCGACGTGCGCGCCTCCGGCGGAGGCGGTGGAGCCGAGCTTGGCGAGGATGACCTTCTTGAGGATCAGCAGCGGCCCGACGGGCAGGATGGCGGCGAGCGCGTGGTTGTTCTGCTTGAGGTGCTTCTTGAAGCCGAGGCAGCGTTCGCAGCCGCGCACGTGGCGGCGGGCGGGGGTGCTGAGCTTGGCGAGGCCCTCGGCTGCTTCGCCGAGCTCGAGGCGGACCTCGTCGCAGCTGAGCTTGCGCGCCTCGGCGGCCTCGGCGAGCGAGATGCGGGCGCGCACGAGCAGCGACTTGACGGACGGCACGGTGGTCTCCATGGCGTCGGCGATCTGTTCGTAGGACAGCGCGTCGATCTCGCGCAGCAGAAGTGCGGTGCGCTGCGTCTCGGGCAGCTCGTGGACGTCGGCGATGAGCTCGCGGAAGCTCTCGCGGCGCATGACCTTGTCGCCGGTGGAGAGACCGTTGTCGGCGAAGTGGATGTCCATCGAGTCGACGCCGACGGCGGAGGCGCGACGGAGGTGGTTGAGGGAGCGGTTGCGCGCGATGCGATAGAGCCACGGGCGCACGTTGATGTCGCGCTCGTCGGCGAGGACGGCGTTGAAGGCGGCGGCGAAGACCTCCTGGAGGACATCCTCAGCGTCCTCGCGCGAGCCGAGCATGTGCCGGCAGAAGGACAGAAGCCGCGACTGGTAGCGGGAGCAGAGCACCTCGAAGGCGGCGTGTTGGCCGCGGCGGGTGAGCGCGATGAGGCGCTCGTCGGACTGCAGGCGCAGCAGGGCAGAGGGGCCTCGAAGGCCCGGGATGCTGCTCGGATGTTCTAGGGCGGAAACCTCCATGCGTATCCCATCACTACCCCTGCTTGACCTTAGAGACACGGTAGCAGCGGAGAAGTTGCGGTCTTTCCCCCGGATTCTCGCGTGGGAGCGCCCGAATAGACTGGCCCGGCGCCCCGCCCGGGTGGCGGAATGGGAATACGCAATCGACTTAAAATCGGTGGCCTCGATTGAAGGCATGTGGGTTCGAATCCCACCCCGGGCATCTCTGTGGTCTGTGGAAATGGATAGAGTCGCGCGAATGTCAACCGGTGCGCAGGAGATCGAGACCTACCACGGCGGAAGGCTGGTGGCGCGCCGTCTGAAGGCGCACGGCGTGAGCAAGCTGTTCACGCTGTCGGGCGGCCATCTGTTCTCGATTTACGACGGCTGCCGCGAGGAGGGGATCGACATCGTGGACGTGCGCCACGAGTCGACGGCGGCGTTCGCGGCGGAGGGCTGGGCGAAGGTGACGCGCGAGCCGGGCGTGTGCGCGCTGACGGCCGGCCCGGGCGTGACGAACGGGATGAGCGCGATGGCCTCGGCGCAGGCGAACCACTCGCCGATCGTGGTGCTGGGCGGCCGCGCGCCGGCTATGCGCTGGGGGCAGGGCTCGCTGCAGGAGATCGACCACGTGCCGTTCGTGGCGCCGCTGTGCAAGTTCGCGACGACGCCGACGGCGACCGACGAGATCCCCGACCTGATGGACGACGCGTTCGCGGCGGCGGTTGCGCCGCACGGCGGAGCGGCGTTCCTGGACTTCCCGATGGACTACGTGTTCATGGACGCGCCCGAGCCGCCGGTGGGACGCGAGCCGGCGCCGGTCCCGCAGTCGGCGGCTGGGGACGCGATCGAACGCGCCGGGGCGCTGCTGGCGGGCGCGGAGCGTCCGGTGATCATGGCTGGGACGGACATGTACTGGGGCCGGGGCGAGCTGGAGCTGCTGGAGTTGGCGCAGACGCTGCGCATACCGGTGTTCCTGAACGGTCTGGCGCGGGGGTGCGTGCCGGCTGATCACGAGCTGTTCTTCTCGCGAGTGCGCTCGCAGGCGCTGAAGGGCGCTGACGTGGCGGTTGTGATCGGCGTGCCGATGGACTTCCGCCTCGGCTTCGGCGGCTCGTTCGGTGAGGACACTCAGATCGTGGTGGTGGACTCGACGGAGTCCGAGCGTCCGCACCCGCGGCCAGTGGCGGTGGAGTGCTACGGCGCGATCGGGCCGACACTTGCCGGCATGCAGGCGGCGGCGGGCGCGAAGGCGCTGGCGAGCGAGAGTTGGATCTCGGAGCTGCGCGCGGCGGAGCTGGAGCGGCGCGAGGGGGAGCGCGCGGAGTGCGAGGACGGCCGCTCGCCGCTGCACCCGATGCGGCTGTATGCGGAGCTGGCGAAGGTGCTGGACCGCGACGCGATCGTGATCGGCGACGGCGGCGACTTCGTGTCGTACGCGGGCCGCGTGATCGACAGCTACCAGCCTGGGTGCTGGCTGGACCCGGGGCCGTTCGGCTGCCTGGGCACGGGGCCTGGATACGCGCTGGCGGCGAAGCTCGCGCACCCGGAGCGTCAGGTGGTGATGATGGTGGGCGACGGCGCGTTCGGTTTCTCTGGCATGGAGTACGACACGCTGGCGCGCCACGGCGTGAACGTGGTGGGCGTGATGGGCAACAACGGCATCTGGGCGCTGGAGAAGCACCCGATGGAGTTCCTGTATGGGTATTCGGTGGCGGCGGACCTGCGCCCCGAAACCCGCTACGACCAGGTGGTGGAAGCGCTGGGCGGCTACGGCGAGCTGGTGAACCGTGCGGAGGAGGTGGGCCCGGCGATCGAGCGGGCGTTCTCCTCGGGCAAGCCTGCGCTGGTGAACGTGCTGACCGATCCCACGGTCGTCTACCCGCGCAAGTCGAACCTGGCGTAGAAGGGTTTTGACGGGGCCGCCTTCCGGCGGCTGCTCGGTTCGCGGTGTGGCGGTCAGGCGGCGGCTTGGCCCACACCGGCGAGGCGCAGGGCGCCGCCGTAGAGGATGTCGTGCTCTGAGACCTCGACCTGTTCGAGGTCGAACGCGCGCATCGCCTCGGAGAGCAGGATCATGCCGGCGACGATGGTGGGCGCGCGGTCGGGGTTGAGCCCGACGACGCTGCGGCGGTCGTTTTCGTCCATGTCGGCGAGGCGCGCGAGCAGCATTTCGACGGTGGCGAGCATGAGCGGGTAGCCGTGGACGCGCTCGGGGTCGTACGGGTCGAGCTCCTGGTCGATGGACGCGGCGGAGGTGGCGGTGCCGGCGACGGCGATGGCTCGCTTGACGGGTGCGCGCTCGTCGGCGGGCAGGCCGTCGAGGAACGTGGCGCGAACGTCCTGGGCGAGGTTCTGCAACTCCTCGGGGTCGGGCGGGTCGGAGTGGATGTGGCGCTCGCTCATGCGGACGACGCCGGCGTGGAGGGAGACGTGGAAGCCGGCGGTGCGCCCGACGCCGACGACGAACTCGGTGGAGCCCCCGCCGATGTCGATGACGACGGTGGGCTCGGTGGCGGCGGGACGGCCGGACATGGCGCCGAGGAACGTGAGCTGCGCCTCCTCCTCGCCGGAGAGCACGCGCGCGTCGAGGCCGTAGTCCTGGCGCACTAGCGCGGCGAACTCGGCGCCGTTGGACGCGTCGCGCACGGCGGAGGTGAGCACGGCGATGTTGGCTTCGCATCCGTGTTCGTCGATCTCGGTGCGGTAGCCCTCGAGCGTGGCGAACACGCGGTCGCACGCCTCGGGGGAGAGGGCTCCGGTGGCGTCGACGCCGTGGCCGAGGCGGGTGACATTGGAGTGGCGGACGAGCACCTCTACGGCGTTGCTGGCGGCGTCGACATCGGCGATGAGCAGTCGCGTGGAGTTGGTTCCGATGTCTACGACCGCGACGCGCACGGCGGGGATGGTAGAGGTGTGGGCATACAACGGCGAAAAGGGGCTGAGATGAGCGAGCAGGGAGCGGGACGAGTGGCGCTGGTGACGGGCGCGAACAGGGGCATCGGCAGGGAGGTGGCGCGCCAGCTGGCGGGGCAGGGCTACGAGGTTCTGGTGAGCGCGCGCGACGGCGCGAAGGCGGAGGCGACGGCCGCGGAGCTGGCGGCGGAGACGGGCGCGATCGTGAGGCCGGTGACGCTCGACGTGTCGGACCCGGAGAGCATCGCGGCGGCGGCGGAGAGTGTGAAGGCGGACCCCGGTCGGCTGGACGTGCTGGTGAACAACGCGGGCATCGGCAGCGACTTCGGCGTGTCGGGCACGGCCCCGGACTTCGACGCGATCCAGCGCGCGCTGGACACGAACTTCTTCGGTGCGTATCGCGTGACGGTCGGCCTGCTGGAGCTGCTGCGCGCGAGCGCGCACCCGCGGATCGTGAACGTGTCGAGCGGGATGGGCGGGATCACGGAGATGGGCGGCTGGTCGCCGGGCTACCGCGTGTCGAAGGCGTCGCTGAACGCGATGACGCGGATCCTGTCGACGGAGCTGAAGGATGCTGGCTTCCTCGTCAACTCGGCGTGCCCGGGGTTCGTGGCCACCGACATGGGCGCCCCGATGGGAGCGAAGAAGTCGGTGGAGGACGGCGCTGCGGGCATCACGTGGCTGGCGACGCTGCCGGACGACGGGCCCACGGGCGGGTTCTTCCGGGACGGGGAGGCAATCGCGTTCTGAACGGAGGATGACGGCCGCATGTGCGGTTCTTTGCTAGAACATAAGAAGCGACGCGGGGTGGAGCAGTCTGGTAGCTCGTCGGGCTCATAACCCGAAGGTCGCAGGTTCGAATCCTGCCCCCGCTATGAACGGTTGCGCTACCGACGCAGATGGAAGCTCCGCGGTACCCGCGCTTCGGCTACCGCCTCCGTGACCCTCGTGGACACGCCTTGTACGCTGGCAAGCACGTGGCTGTTCGCTGGACTGATGAGTACGGCGACTTGACGGTCGTCGGGGGTATGCCTTGGGACGTCGAGGGCAATGAGGTGCTGATCATGACCCCCTCAAATCGGCCGGGCGCCTATACGACCAGGATCCCTGTTGACTCGATCATCAGTGTGGAGGTCATGGCATACGACGCCATCGTGCGTGAGGGCTGAAGACCTTGCGATCACACACAACGTCTTGGCTCAGCAAGCGTGCTGAGTTGAGTGCCCACCCTCTTGGTGGTCGCTGGGCTTGAGTGAACACGCCAACTCCGCCGCGCGCCCCTGACTTCGACCTGCCACGCCGGGGACGGCGTAGAGGCATGTCGACCCAGCTAAGCACCCGAGACAAGCAGGCCCGCTGGGGCGGGGCTTGCGGTGTCTCGCGGATTTCAGAGTCAAACTCAGAGTCCGAAGTCCATAGAGGGCCGTCTACTGCTTCGGTCGACGCGCCGAAGGGCTCTACAATTGAGAGCATGTCGACCCACCGCGCAAACGTCACCCAAGAGCAGCACCTTGAGCTCCCGGTCGAGGAACTCCTACGTCGTGCACGGCCGCTGCCTTCGCACGATGAAATGGTGATCGAAGATCTCACCGCGGAGGAGGGCGAAGCCTTCTTCCTAGCTGTGGAGTCGTGAGTCCGGGCGGGCTGCGCGGGCCGATCGTCATCGACACGGACGTCTTCAGCGCAGATCTCGTCCCGCGATCACGCTTGACAGAGCTCTACGCTCCGATCGTCACCGGGCGGCCGGCATTCATCTCGTTTCAAACTGTCGCCGAGCTGCGCTACGGCGCGCTTCGTCGTGGCTGGGGCGATGCGCGGATGCTCAGGCTCGAAGCGAAGATCGCGAGGGCGGAGATCGTGCACACAGGGCCAGAGCTCGTCCTGATCTACGCCCGGCTCCGGGCCGACTGCGAGGCGCAGGGCCATGCTCTGGGCCAGCGCGAGCACAACGCCGATCGCTGGATAGCGGCGACCGCGATTCGCCTCGGGGTGCCGCTCGTCTCCAACGACGGGATCTTTCGAGATGCGCCTGGGCTGGAGCTCGAGACGCTCGCTCTTCCGTGATGCCTGGATGCCAGCCATCTGAGAGGCGCGCGTGCGGTGCCCCTTCCGGGTCAAGGAAAAACCAAGGGAAGGCCCAGAAACAGCCGCAAACGAGAGCCGCCGATTCCGTCGAAAACCGCTATTTAGAGGGCAGAACGTGGTCCAGCCGCAAACAGCCGCAAGCGCCCGGACGGTCTCATAACCCGAAGGTCGCGGGTTCGAATCCCGCCCCCGCTATGCGAAGAAGCCCCGCGAAAGCGGGGTTTTTTAGTTAGGTGTGCGGATCGCTCGAACGTGGCTTGGTAACGGGCGTTCGGCTAGGGAAAATGATGCTAATCAAACTAGCTCTTAGCATCATTCTGCGGTCATTAGCGCTATCAGAAGCTTTATCAATCTCGCTCCACAGACGCCGGTCGTTGCGTGGGGAAGAGTGAAGCGATGCCGCCGACCGCGGAAGGCGAAGCCGCGGCATGGGCCTTGCCACTCCACAAGCGTCGCCGTGCGTTTAGGTCCCGCGTGTGTTATCGGATCTGATAACATTAGAGTATGCGGCCTGCGCTGAATGACGTCCTGGACAAGGCTGCGCGCCTGCAGGAATTGGTCCCTGGCGCAGCCTTGGTCGGGGGATCGGCCGCGGCGTTCTACGCTCACCATCGGGAGTCGCAAGATCACGACCATGTCGTCACGGATCTGGGAGAGCGTTTCGACTCGATCCTCGAGAACCTGGAGGCGCTCGGGGATTGGTCGACCGCCAGAGCCCAGCCTGGGAAGATCATCTTGGGCGAACTTGGCGGCATCGAGACGGGGGTCCGGCAACTGCTTCGCAGCCGGCCCTTGGAGACCGTTGAGATCGACGTGGACGGCAGGCATCTCGTCGTGCCAACCGCCGCGGAGATCCTGCGGATCAAGGCATGGCTCGCGCTGAGTCGCAACCAGACCCGCGACTACCTCGACATCGCAGCTCTCGCGGATAGCATCGGACTCGACGACGCGGCTGCCGTCTTGCGAGACATCGACGATTACTACGCCGACATCAACCGCCGTCCAGAGGCGGTATCCACACAGCTCGTGAGGCAGCTGGCAGACCCACGACCGCGAGATGCAGAGGTCACGACACAGCTTGCCAGCTACAAGGCGCTCGACATGCGCTGGCACGAGTGGTCAACGGTCAAGGCGGTCCTTTCAGAACTCGCGGAGGCGATGGTGCGGTGACGATGCAATTTCGCAACCTGGACTTCGATTCCGACGCCCCGCTGGACCTGTGGCCGGCCGAGGCAATCGAGACAGTCATGGACCGTGGCTCACTATCGGACTGGCGTCGTCTCGCTGATGCGATCCGGCAAAACCCCTGGGGTCCCGCTGCGCGCACAGCTGAGGCCGTGGCTGCTTGGGGCGAGCACTATGGCGTCGATGCGCTGATGATCAATGTGATTCGTCACGCCCGTGAAGACATTGCCCAGCGAGGACGAGCCGAGTACGCCGCGCAAATCCGCTCGTGGCGCGCGCAGGCAGGGATGACGCTACGCCAGTTCGCGCTCGCGGCTGGCACTTCGGCTTCTCGGCTATCCGACTACGAGAACGCGAAGGTTGCCCCGACCACAGATGTGCTCGGCCGCCTCAACCATGTCGCTACGCATCTGCGTGACTCATAGCCAAGCGAAGGGCTTGCCGGATCGTTCACTACGCATGACCCCACAAGCAATCGCTGCTCGTCCGTCGCTGCATTCTCCATCGCTATCCGGTCCAAGACGTGTCATCGAGCTGTGGCGTCTCGCCGAAGCTCTCGGCGTGCCGTACCATCCACGCAGCCACGTCGCGACACGGCGCCGCCCACAGCTCGCGGTCGTCCACCGCCGCTCGCACGTGGGCGAGAACGTCGCGCACGGCATCGAGCTCCAGCTCGATCATCCAAGTGTGTAACACCAGCGTCGCGTGTCCACCATCTGCGATCGCGTCATCCACGCTCTGCAGCAAAGCCGCGCACACCGCGTCCGCGCCGCCCGCCTCGCTGTCGCCGGTGACATGCTCGCGCAGCGCCGCGAACGTGGGCAACACGTGAAACGCGTCCACCGCGGGCCACGCGAACGGCAGCACAACCACACCGTCGATGCCCGCCGCGCTGCCCGCCGGAGAGCAGTGGCGCAGCCCCCGGCTCTCGAGCAGCTCGAGCGTCCTAGGGGTGAGTCGTCCACCCGGTGGGCGAAACCCAACGACCTCGATGTCGATCTCGCGCAGCGCCGCGAGGCCCCGGTCGAGGTTCGCGGCCTCCGCGTCGGCGTCGAGCGTCGACCAGTCCTCGTGGCACCACGCGTGGTAGGCGACCTCGTGTCCCGCGTCGTCGATCTCGATCAGCGCGTCGGGGTAGGTCTCAGCGTTGACTCCCTCGATGAAGAACGTCGCGCTCAGCCGAGCAGCGGCCAGCGCGTCGATCACGATCGGCAGCGCGGTGGTGACGGAGTAGTGATCGCCACGCGGCTCGTCCGCGGCTCGCAGTCCCAGCTCGATCTCGGCGGCCTCGCCGAGGTTGTCGACCGTGATCGACACGGCCGCGCGGGCGCCTCCGGGCCAGACCGGGGCGCCACTCATCCCGTCGGCGCTTCCCGCTCTTCGCCATCGAGCAGCGCGGCGCTCCAGTGCTCCGGGTCGCGACGCGCCTGCTCCTTGGCCCACCTGAAGTGGTGGCGCGCGGACTCGAGCAGCAGCGGCGCCGTCGCGATCCCCGCGATCGTGTACTTCAGGTGCTCGCGGCGGGTCTCCAGCAGCACGCTCCCGACGCCCCCGAACAGCCACGCCCACAGCAGCGCGTTGTAGTACGGCATCTGCTCCGGCGTGAGGCCCTCGGCCTCGTCGAGCCACGGCAGCGCTCCCCAGCGCAGCGACCACGGCCAGTCGGCGAAGTGCACTCCCATCCCCGCGATCGCCACGCCCGCGTTGAACGCGAGCAGCGGACCGTCGCGGTCGTTGCCGACCAGCGCGCGCGTGAAGCCCACCGGGAGTGTCACGCTCCACAGCACGTTCGTCGCCCGGCGCCCGATCCATGGCTCGAGGAACACCCCCACGCCCGCCTTGCGCTCGAAGCCGTTGTGCGCCGCCGCACCCAACGTCGCGAGCGCGTTGAGCGGCTTGAAGACCCTCACACCGTTGATCGTACGACGCTCAGCTCTCGAGCGCCTCCGACGTCTCCAGCCACGAGGTCTCGAGCGTTTCCCGCTCGCTCGCCACCTGCTCCAGCTCTCTCTGAAGTTGCGCCAGTTGCGCATGGTCGGATGCGTTGGCCGCCATCTGCTCGTTCAACGTCGTCTCGCGCTCCGACAACTGCTCGATCGCTCGTTCAAGCCGCTTGAGCTCGCGCGCGGAGCGCTGGGCCTCCTTGCGCGCGGCACGGATCTGCGCGCCCGCGGGAACGCCGTCGGCTCGCGGCGCATCCGTGCTCGCCGCCGCCTCCTCGGCCCGTCGCTCCTCGACGTACTGCTCGATCCCGCCGGGCAGGTGGCGGATCCCGCCGTCGGCGGTGAGCGCATACACGTTGTCGCACACGCGCTCGGCGAAGTAGCGGTCGTGGCTCACCACCACGAGCGTGCCCGGCCAGCCGTCGAGCAGGTCCTCGAGCGCGGTTAGGGTGTCGATGTCGAGGTCGTTAGTGGGCTCGTCGAGCAGCAGCACGTTCGGCTCGCCCATCAGCAGGCGCATCAGCGCGAGGCGCCTGCGCTCGCCGCCGGACAGCTCGCTCACGATCGTGCGCGCCTTCTCGCCGCGGAAGCCGAAGCGGTCGCACAGCATCGCCGCGGTGATCTCCTGCCCGTCGCTGAGCGTCGCGTGGCCGCGGACCTCCTCGAGAGACTCGAGCACACGCAGGTGCTCGGGGATCTCCACCGTGTCCTGCGAGAGGTGTGCGACGCGGACGGTCGCGCCCCGCGTCACCCTGCCGGACGTCGGCTCCATCTCGCCCGCGAGCAGCTTTACGAGCGACGTCTTGCCCGACCCGTTCACGCCCACCACCGCCACACGATCACCGGGGCCGAGGCGCCACGTCAAGTCGTGCAGCACCTCGCGCGAGCCGAGCGTCAGCGACACGTCGACAGCGTCGAGCACCTTGTCGCCGAGGCGCGAGGTGGCGAAGCGCAGTAGCTCCGTCTGGTCGCGCGCCTGGGGCTCGTTCTCGATCAACGCGTTCGCCGCGTCGATGCGGAACTTCGGCTTGCTCGTGCGCGCCGGCGGTCCGCGCCGCAGCCACGCGAGCTCCTTGCGCAGCAGCTGCTGGCGGCGGCCCTCGCGCGCGCTCTCCTGGCGGTCGCGCTCGGCGCGCGCGAGCACGTATGCGGCGTAGCCGCCCTCGTACTGGTGCACCGCGCCGTCTGACACCTCCCACGTGGACGTGCACACCGCGTCGAGGAACCAGCGGTCGTGGGTCACCACGAGCATCGAGCCGCGGCGGGCGGCGAGGTGCCGTGCGAGCCAATCCACGCCTTCCACGTCGAGGTGGTTCGTCGGCTCGTCGAGCAGCAGCAGCTCGGGTGGGTCGAGCAGCAGGCGCGCCAAAGCGATGCGCCGACGCTCGCCGCCCGACAGTCCAGCGATCGGCGTGTCCATCCCGTGTGCGAACAGCGACAGCGCCATGCCGCCCATCAGGCCGTCGAGCACGTCACGAAACGCGCTGTCCGCGGCCCACTCGTGCTCCGCGCGTTCGCCCACGAGGACCTCGCGGATCGTGCGGAGCTCGTCCAGCTCGTCGCGCTGCCCCAGCAGCGCAACGCCCACGTCGCCCGTCCGCGTGAGCGCTCCCGTGTCGGGCTCCTCCACGCCGGCGATCAGCCGCAGCAGCGTCGACTTGCCGCCGCCGTTCTGGCCCACCACACCGATGCGCTCGCCGGCGGAGACCCCGAGCGTGACGTCGTGCAGCACCGAGCGGCTGCCGTAGCCCTTGGCCACGGACTTGAGGTTCACGAGGTTGCGCGGTGCGGGCATCGGGTGCCCCATCCTCGCCGATCGACACTCGCACTACGATCCACGCGATGAGAGGCCGGCGACACAGCCTTTGGGTTCGGACGCTCGGTCTCACGGCCGCGCTGCTGGCGAGCGGAGCGGTCGCGACCTCCTCGGCGCCCGCCGCCGCGATCCCAGCCGCTACGTCGCCGTTCTCGGGCACCGCGCTGTGGATCAAACAGGTGCCATCGCAGTCCACCCCGCAGGCGCTCGCGGCGCAGGCGACCCAGAGCGGCGCGCGCACGCTGTTCGTGAAGGCCGCCGATGGCTCCACGCCCGATCCTCAGTTCACCCCCGCGCTCGTAGCCGGGCTGCGGGCCGCCGGGGTGTCGGTGTGCGGCTGGACGTTCGCGTACGGGCAGAGCCCGCTCGGCGAGGCCGCCGCCGCGGTGGCGGCCGTACGGTCGGGAGCACAGTGCCTGGTGGTAGACGCCGAGGGTCAGTACGACAAGCTCTACGGCGCGGCGCAGCTGTTCGTGAGCAGCCTGCGCTCGCAGCTCGGGCCGCGCTTCCCGATCGGATTGGCGGGCCAGGCGGAGGTCCTGCAGCACCCCACGTTCCCCTACTCGGTGTTTCTCGGGCCGGGCGGCTTCGACTTCGACATGCCGCAGATCTACTGGCGGGAACTCGGTGTGAGCGTCGACGCCGCATACGCCGCGACGATCGGATCCAATGCCATCTACGGCCGCCCGATCGTCCCAGTCGGGCAGATCTTCGGCGCGCCGGCACCGACTGCACTGGCGCGCTTTCGCGCTCTTGCCCGCGCGTACGGCTCCCCCGGCGCGAGCTTTTTCGATCTCGACGCCGCGCTGCCGGAAGCGCTCGCGGCGCTCGCCGCCCCGGTGGTGAGGCTCGCGCGCCGACCTGTCGTCGCGCCGACGCTCCACGCGGGAGCGGACGGGGATGAGGTCGTGTGGGCCCAGGAGCTGCTCGACGCTGCCGGTGCGCATCTCCCTGTAGGTGGCTTCTTCGGCGCCCAGACCGCACGTGCGCTGGCTCGCTTTCAGGCGCGACACCGCCTGCGCCCCAACGGGGTGCTCGGCCCGGCGACGTGGAGGGCGCTGATGCGCCTGCGCCCCCGCGAGCCGTCGTGGGCCGGAGGGCCGCCCGACAGCGCCCGGTAGCCCATAGGGCGCCCGTCCACCAGGTCGAATAATCTGCCCTCGTGGTCGTCGCGGTCGCGTTCTACGACGTCGTGCTCTGGGTGCACATCACCGCCGTGATCGCCGCGTTCGGAGCGCTGTTCGCCTACCCCGTTTTCCTCGCGGTCAACGCAAAGGCGCCGCTCGCCCAGCGGGCCAACTTCCACCGTCTGCAGATCGCGTTCAGCAAACGCGTCACCGGCCCGGTGATCGGCGTGGTGCTGCTCGCCGGGATCTATCTCGCCAGCGACCACCATCTCTGGTCTCACACGTGGGTGGTGGTGCCGTTCGTCCTGCTGCTGGTGATCGCGGGCCTCGGGGCGACGGTGCTGCGCCAGGGCGAGAAGCAGCTGATCGCCTCATCCGAGGCGGAGGACGAGCCTGCCTATGCGGCCGCCCTCGCGACTGTCCAGACGTGGACGTTCGTGACGATCGCGCTGATCGTGATCACGGTGTTCTTCATGGCCGCGAAGCCGTTCGGCTAGGGAGCCGTCGCGCCCGCCGGGAGCGTCACACCCGCACGATCACCTTGCCGGTGTTGCCGCCGGTGAACAGCAGGTTGAGCGCGTCGGGCGCGTGCTCGAGGCCGTCCACGATGTGCTCCGCGGACTTGATCTTCCCGGCGGCGAGCCAGCCCGCCATCTCCGCCTGACCCGCGGGGAAGCGGTCGAAGTAGTCGAGGATGATGAAGCCCTCCATCCGCCCGCGGCGGATCAGCAGCGACAGGTAGTTCGCCGGACCGGTGGGGCGCCCGTCGTTGTTGTAGCCGGAGATCGCACCGCACAGCACCACCCGGCCGCGCATCGCGAGCTGCGCGAGGCACGCGTCGAGGATCTCCCCGCCGACGTTGTCGAAGTACAGGTCGATCCCCTGCGGCGCCTCCTCGCGCAGGCGCTTGGCGACATCCTCTGACTTGTAGTCGATCGCCGCGTCGAAGCCGAGCTCGTCGACGATCCACGCGCACTTCTCCGAGCCGCCCGCGATCCCGATCACCTTCCCCGCGCCCTTGATCCGTGCGATCTGCCCGACGGTCGAGCCGGTCGCGCCGCCCGCGCCGGAAACCACCACCACGTCGCCCTCCTGCACGCGGCCAACGTCGAGCAGACCGAAGTAGGCGGTCATGCCGGTGATGCCGAGCACGCCGAGCGCCGCGGTGGGGGACACGCCCGCGGGCAGGCTCTGCATCGTCCGCGCTCCCTCGTCCGCGATCACGTAGTCCTGCCAGCCGGTCATCCCGAACAGCAGCTCGCCGAGCTTGTATTGGGGCGTGTTGCTCTCGATCACCTCGGCGATCCCTCCGGCGCGCACCACTTCGTCGATCGCGATCGGAGGCAGGTAGCCGGGCGCGTCGTCCATCCACGTGCGGATCGTCGGGTCGATCGACAGGTAGCGCACGCGCGCGAGCGCCTCGCCAGGACCGGCGACGGGAATGTCGGTCTCCTCCATGCGGATCGTCCGCTCGTTCACCATCCCCGACGGGCGCTCGGCCAGGACCAGACGACGATTACGCTCGCTCACTCGGTGCTCCCCTCGTTGGTTGGTGTGGCATGGCGCTCGCGCTGGACTCTCGCGATCCATCCGCCCAGCGCGCTCAGAAGCATCCCCGCGATCGCGGTCACCACCGCGAGCAGCGGCGGGAAGCTGCCGAGCGAGACCAGTGCGTGCGTGCCGACGATCGCGTGCGCGACGAGGAGGCCGACGCCGTAGATGCCGCCGGCGACGAGTCCCCGGTCGGCGCCGCCCCAGCCGTCGAGGTGCTCGAAACCCGCTACGACGCTCGCGACGGCCACCACCGCGGCGTATCCCCAGTAGGCGCCGCTCGAGGCGCCCACGAGGACCCCCGCGACCGCGCCGGCGATCGCCGGGATGACGCCGCCGATGACGATCTGCGCGGGACGCTCACGGTCGCGAAACAGGACAGGCTGGTACATCGGATCCCCTCCTCCAAGAGTGGTCTCCAACACTACCGGACGGGTTGACTCCTAATGGCGTGGCCGTGGCTTATTGGCAGGTGGGTTGCGGCGGAGGTCCTGCCAGAACTGGCGGGGCTTGCACGACGCGACCAGCGGCGCGCCCGCTGTGCGAATCGTTTCGGCGCCGGCGACGTACTCCATGCACGGGCTGGATTTCGAAGCTGGGCATTCCCCGCCGGGCGTCGAGGGCACATGGGGACGGACGGCGACCGCGACCGGGACGGTGCAGCCGCAGGCGCCGGTGGCGAACGAGCATTCGGGACGCGGCGTGGCCGACGGATGGGTCTTGCGTTCGATCAGCTCCAGCAGCGAGCGGGGGATGGCCGTCGCGCGAGCGTGGCCGGTCTGGGCGTGGCGGGCGGTGGCGTGCCCGCTGCTCACCGCGGCGAGCGCGCAAGCGATCGCGAAGCAACCGAGCAAGACAAGCACCATGCGCCTCACCGGTCCAGGATAACCCGGTAGACGCGGTCGCGCACCACCTAGCATTGCCTCATCTTCCGCCTCTCCGTCCTCGACCAGTCCCCGATCTCCCAGGGCTTCTCCGGCGCGCAGGCGCTGCGCAACACGCTCGAGTTGGCGCGCCTGACCGACCGCCTCGGCTACCACCGCTACTGGGTCGCCGAGCACCATGGCGGGCCGATGCTCGCGGGGCCGAGCCCGGAGGCGCTGATCGGGCCGATCGCGGCCGCGACGAAGCACATCAGGGTGGGCAGCGGGGGCGTGATGCTGCCGCACTACAGCCCGTTCAAGGTCGCCGAGACGTTCAGCCTGCTCGCCGGTCTGTTCCCCGGGCGCATCGACCTCGGGCTGGGACGCGCCGCGGGTACCGACCCGCTGACCACGTACGCCCTGCAGCGCGACAGGCGCCAGGCGACACCGGACGACTTTCCCCAACAGCTCGAGGAGCTGTTGGGCTATCTATATGACCGCCTCCCGAGTGACCACCCGTTCGCGCGGCTGGCGAAGATGCTCCCCGGTCTCCCGGAGCGTCCTGAGCCGTGGCTGTTGGGCTCCTCGCCGCAGAGCGCGCTGTGGGCCGCGGAGCTGGGACTGCCTTACGCGTTCGCGGACTTCATCAACCCGCGCGGAGCGGAGATCACGGCGCTCTACCGCGAGCGCTTCGCCGAACACGAACACGAGGGCCTGCACCCGCGTACGGCGGTGGCGGTGTGGACGATCTGCGCCGAGACCGACGAGGAGGCGCGGCGGCTGGCGGCGAGCGGGCGGATGACGTTCACGCTGCTGCGCCGCGGGCAGCTGATCGCGGTGCCGCCGCCCGAGGAGGCGCTGCGGTTCCTCGAAGCCGACGACCGCTCCGCCGCGGGGCCGCGCTCGGAGCGACGCGCGGTCCTCGGTGCGCCGGCGACGGTGCGCGCGGAGCTCGAGGACGTGGTCGCCCGCTACGGCGCGGAGGAGGCGATCATCGTGTCGATCACCTACGACCACCTCGCGCGCATGCGCTCGTACGAGCTGCTCGCCGAGGCGTGCGGGTGCGAGTCGCGCCCATAGAGGGCTCATGCACGCCGAGCGACTGACCGCGCAGATGCTCGCCGGGCCGCCGGCGAGCGACCCGGTGGAGGTGACACGCAGGCTGCTCGCGGTGCAGGGGCAGGACCCGCGTGGAGCGCGGCTCGCGATCCGCGCGCGGAGCACCGGCCTCTCAGCGGCGGACGTCGATCGCGCGCTCACGGAGGACCGCTCGCTGCTGATCACGTGGGTGAACCGCGGCACTCTGCATCTGCTCGCGAGCGAGGACTACCCGTGGCTGCACGAGCTCACCGCGCCGACGCTGTTCACCGCCGCCGCGAGGCGCCTCGCGCAGGAGGGTGTCACGCCGGACGCGGCCGATCGCGCGGTGGCGGCGGTCGAGAGCTCGCTGGCCGAGGAGGGGCCGCTGAGCAGGCTGCAGCTGCGCGAGCGGATCGACGCCGTGGGTGTGCGCACGGAGGGGCAGGCGCTGGTGCACTTGCTGCTGCTCGCGACGCTGCGCGGGCTGACGGTGCGCGGGCCGATTGTGGAGGGGCAGCACGCGTATGTGCTCGTGCGCGACTGGCTAGGGGAATCCGCGCCGGTCGATCGCGAGCGCGCACTCGCGGAGCTCGCCCGCAGGTATCTCGTGGGTCACGCGCCGGCCGACGAGCGCGACCTCGCGAAGTGGGCGGGCCTGCCACTGCGCGACGCGCGCGCAGGCCTCGCCGCGATCGCGTCGCAGCTGCATCAGCGCGAGGACGGGCTCGTCGAGCTCACGGGTAGCGGTGCGCCCGCACCGCTACCGCCACCGCGCCTGCTCGGGTCGTTCGAGCCGGTGCTGCTCGGATGGCGCTCGCGCGCGGCGTTGCTGGGCGCGCACGAGCAGCGGCTCGTCACGAACAACGGCATCTTCCGCCCGTTCGCGATGGTGAACGGGCGCGCGGTCGCCGTGTGGAAGCTGTCGGCTGGGAAGGTCACCCTCGAGCCCTTCGCGCGGATCGCGGCGAAGGACGAGGCGGCGCTGCAGGCGGACGCCGAGGATGTCGTCCGCTTCCTCTCCCGTTAGCCGGGGATCGCCACCCTCAGGATTGGGGCGCTCGTCGGGCTCGGGCTGCCACCGAGCGGCTCGGCGGTGACGAGCACGCTGCGCACGCCGCGCAGGCTGCCGGGGATCTGCACGTCGGCGCTACCCGCTCTCGTGACCGTGAACAGCGCGTCGGTGGGTCGTGGCGGAGCGCCCGGTCGATCGAGCCAGAGCTCGTAGACCTCGCCGAACGGCGGCTCGGACATCCGAGATATCTCCAGCTCCGTGCTGTGTCCGACACGTCGGAGCGAAACCACGGGGGCGCTTGCGCGCGCGCCGCTGTTCGGCGTTCCGGCGGGGTTTCCGCTTCTCAACGATCCGACCAGCGCAAGTGCACCGCTGAGCGCGAGCGCCGTGCAGACGAGGCCGCCCCCGGTCTGCATCGCACGCCGTCCGCGCACCGGCTTTCCCGGATCGCCATTGCCGCCGGCCGCCGCCAGTACGCGTCGACGAAGAGAGCCTGGTGCGATCACCCGCTGCGCGGGCACCTGAGCGGTGCTGCAAGACGATCGTGTCGAGCGAAGCATCGAGTTCCCTACGCACAGCGCCCCGCGGTGGATCACTCCCGCGCTCAATCGCCGGCGACGCGCGCAATTAACACTCTCGATTGATCCGTATTCGCGCTGACGGCGTAGTCACACCAAGCAAGGCTGACAGGGGGAGGTTTCCTCAGCCGACCTGCCAACCCCAACATGGGAGAGTCATGACTTACACGATCAACCTGGATGAGGTCGATGTTGACGGTGCGGTACGCGAGGCGGCGGACGACGTGTCGGGTGACACGCGACTGAGCTTCCTCAAGAAGGCCGGTGTCGCGGGCGGCGCGGCGATGAGCGGCGGCGCGACTCTGTCAGTGTTCGCGCCGAGCGCGTTCGCGGCAAGTCACGGTCGCCCGCCGGCGAAATTCGGTAAAGGTGACATCGGCATACTCAACTACGCGCTCACGCTCGAGTATCTCGAGGCGGCGTTCTACAACGGCGCAACCGCGGCGAACCTGCCGCTTAGCGCCCAGGCGAGCGCGTTCCTGAAGGTGGTCACCGCCGATGAGAACGCACACGTCGCGTTCCTCAAGAAGGCGCTCGGCAAAAAAGCCGTCGCGTCGCCGAAGTTCGACTTCAAAGGCTCCAACACCAACGCCGAAACGTTCATGAAGACCGCACAGGTCTTGGAGAACACGGGCGTGCACGCCTATTCGGGGCAGGCCCTCAACATCAAGTCGGCCACGTACGTCAAGGCAGCATTGTCGATCCTTACGATCGAGGCTCGCCACGCGAGCGTGATCGGGCTGCTGAACGACCCGACGGGCAAGGAAATCGCACCCGACGGCCCGTTCGACACACCGCTCACGGCGTCGAAGGTGCTCGCCGCGGTGAAGGCCACCGGCTTCGTCGTCTGAGTGCACGTGCGATTCCCGACAAACACGACGTGGAGGTAGTGAAGATGTCAAGTGCAACCAGTGAGGACACGGCTCCGCAGCCGGCTGGGATCGTCGAGCGACTCGTGCGCGACGATCTCGACCGAAAGCGGTTCCTGAAGGTGGTCGGAAGCGCAGGCGCGGCGAGCTTCGGCGCGTTCGTGATGGCGGCGTGCGGCAGTTCCAGCAAGACCGCCTCGACGGCAGCGGCGCCGACGACGACGTCGACCGCCACGACCGGCGGTGGCGGTGACATCGCGATCCTCAACTACGCGCTCACGCTCGAGTACCTCGAGACCGCGTTCTACGAGAAGGTGATCGCGGCGGAACTGTTCAGCGGCAAGGTCGGAGGTCTGCTCGAGGACTTCGGCCGTCAGGAGGCATCGCACGTGGTCGCGCTGAAAGCGGCTGTCAGCAAGCTCGGAGGCACGCCGGCCACGAAGCCGAACGCGAAGTTCCCGATCACGAGCGCCACACAGGTGGCCGAGCTCGCCTACACCGTCGAGAATCTCGGCGCGTCGGCGTATCTCGGGCAGGCGGCGAACATCCAGAGTCCCGAGGTCCTGGCCTCGGCGCTCGCGATCCACTCCGTCGAGGCGCGCCACGCGGCGACCCTCGGCACGCTGGTCAAGAAGTCGGTCTCTCCGGACGGGGCGTTCGCCAAGCCGGCTGACATGTCAACTGTGCTGGCGGCCGTCAAGCCGTTCCTGGCCTGATCGCTGCTGGAAAAGGAGCACGAAAACGATGTCCGACAAACAACTCACACATTCGAGCCGCGCTGCGCTCGCCAATCCCGAGCTGGCCTCGCTGGAGGTGCACGGCATGACGCGCGGGAGCTTCATCCTGCGTGGCGCGCTCGCAGCGGGAGCGTTCTACGGAACCACGGCGGTGACGCCGTTCGTCTCACAGGCGCTCGCCGAAACCGGTGGGGGTGACGTTGACATCCTCAACTTCGCGCTCACCCTCGAGTACCTCGAGGCCGACTTCTACACGGTCAAGGGGAGGTCGCTGAAACTCAGCGGGCAGGCGAAGGCCTACGCGCAGCAGTTCGGCGAAGAGGAGGCAGAGCACGTCACGGCGCTGATCGCCGCGATCAAACAGCTGGGCGGCACTGCGGTGAAGAAACCGCAGTTCGTGTTTCCGGCGAGCAGCGAGAGCTCGTTTCTGGCGCTCGCCTCGGTGCTGGAGAACACCGGAGTGGGCGCCTACAACGGCGCTGCTCCCTCGCTTCAGAGCAAGCAGGTGCTTGCGGCTGCCGGCGGGATCGTGCAGATCGAGGCTCGTCACGCGGCGGCGATCGACCTGCTGATCGGCAAGAGCCCGACGCCGACCGAAGGGTTCGACACGCCGCTCACCAAGGCGCAGGTGCTCGCCAAGGCGGGGCCGCTGATCAAGGCCTAGCAAGTGAAGCAGTGGAGGGGTCGCGGGTGATCCGCCGGCGGCCCCTCCGCGTAATACCAACCAGAGTCAATCTCAGGAGGCAACACCAATCATGGGTCTCGACAATCCAATCCACATCGCATTTCTGCTGATCCTGCTGCTGCTCGTGTTCGGCGCCAAGCGCCTGCCGGAGATGGGCAAATCGCTCGGCACCGGAATGCGCGGCTTCAAGGACGCGCTCAGCGGTGAGAGCGAGCCGGCGCCGCAGATCGCACACGAGCCGCAGGCAGTCGCTGTGGCTCCTGTTCCCGCCGAGAAGATCGCCGCCTGATCATGGCGGTTGCCGTCGGCAGGATCGGGCACGAAGATCGGGTCAGCCTGGTCGACCATCTGCAGGAGCTGCGCGGCCGTCTGATCATCTCGCTGGTCGCGGTAGCGGTGACGTTCGCGCTGTGCATGTGGCAGAACCACGCGCTGTTGAACATCATCAACGAGCCGCTCTCGCACGAGACGCAAAAGCAGGTGAAGGCGGGCAACGGGCCGCTCGGCGCGACGTACACCGTCCAACAGAACGCGCGTGCGCTCGCCACCGAGCTGCAGGTGGTGGTGGGCGTGCTGGGGCGGCCCGGCAGCGGCGCCTCGCCCGCGGCCCGCGCAGCACTGGCGCCGGTCGCACCGCAGCTGCAGCGCCAGATCGCGAGTCTCTCGGCTCCGCCGCAGGGCAACAAGCCGGTGACGCTCGGGATCGGCGAGCCGTTCACCACGACGATCGGCATCGCGCTGATCTTCGCGTTGATCCTCGCGCTCCCCGTGATCCTGTACGAGCTGTACGGATTCCTGCTGCCGGCTTTCAGTCCCGAGCAGCGCAGCGTGACGACGCCCCTGATGCTGGCGATCCCGTTCCTGTTCGTGGCGGGTGTGCTGTTCGGGTACTTCGTGGTGCTCCCGGCGGCGGTGCGCTTCTTTCAGAACTTCAACAGCGGCCAGTTCAACGTGCTGGTGCAGGCCAACCAGTACTACCACTTCGCCGCGGTGACACTGCTGGCGATGGGACTCGTCTTCCAGGTTCCCGTCGGCATTCTCGCGGCCACTCGCGCGGGAGTCGTGACGACGCGCCAGCTGCGCCACAACCGCCGCTATGCGATCCTCGCGTGCGGCGCGGTGGCGGCGTTCCTCCCCGGCGATGCGGTCACACTCGTCCTCGAGACGGTTCCGCTGTACCTGCTGTTCGAGCTGAGCGTTCTGATCGCCAGGTTCATCGAGCACCGCGAAGCCCGCCGGACGGCCGCAGATGCACTCCGATGACCGCGACCGCCGGCTCCGCTGGCATCGGTGGGAGGATCCTCGCGCGTGGATGAGTGATCCAAACGCGGGTATCTGCCGTAACCATGACGAGCATGTTCAATCCCTTGCGTCCAGCTGCTGGTGGAGGAGATTCGGTGGAGCGGCTGCGCGTGCTCGCGGACGAGGAGCTCATGCAGCTCGTTTACAGGAGCCGAGCGGACGCGTTCGAGGTCATCTATGACCGTCATGCCGACGCCGCCTTCTCGCTCGCCCTGCGCATCTGCGGCCAGCGTGCGCTTGCCGAGGATGTCGTGCAGGAGGCGTTCCTGTCGTTGTGGCGCAGCCAGGCGCACTACGACCGCGGCCGCGGGAGCGTGCGCACCTGGCTGCTCGGCATCGTGCACAACCGCGCGATCGACGCGTTGCGCAGACGCGCAGTGCGCGAGCGCGGGATCGTCGACGAAGAGGGACTTGAGGAGCGAGTCGCCTCGCCCGAGCGCACAGACCTGGAGTTCGCGCGCCGCGAGGAGGCGCGCCAGGTCCGCGACGCGCTCGAGCAACTGCCCGGGGAGCAGAGCCGGGTGATCGAGCTCGCTTACTTCGGCGGTCTCACACACGTCCAGATCGCGTCGATGCTCGACACGCCGGTGGGAACGATCAAGGGCCGCATGCGTCTCGGTCTTTCGAAGATGCGCATCACGCTCGGCGACCCGGCGGAGGCGGCGCGATGAGCCCCGACGAGATCGACATCCACATGGACGGCTGCGGCGTGGACGCCGCGCCATACGTGCTCGGATCGCTCACCGACCAGGAGGTCGAGACGTTCAAGGCCCACCTCGCGACGTGCGCGGTCTGCCGCGAGGAAGTGGCCGCGCTGCAGACGATCGTGTCGACGCTGCCCGCCGCAGCCCCCCAGGTGCAGGCGCCCACGGAGCTCAAGCAGAGGGTGCTCGCCACCGTGCGACAGGAGGTCAGCCTGCACGGGGGCCCGGCCACATCAGGCGGAGCAAGGACCGGACGCAAGCCGTCACGGTCGTGGCTCGGATGGCGCCCGGCGCTCGCCGGTGTCGGCGTGGCGGCGGTCGTCGCGGTGGTTCTCGCGATTGCGCTTGCTCCGGGAGGAGGCGGCGGCGCTACGCGCACGATTCAGGCCGAAGTGCTCGCCCCGCGCGCGAGCGCGACGTTGCGGGTGAGCGACGGTCACGCCGAACTGAACATCGCCCGCATGCCGCAGACGACGCCCGGCCGCGTGTATGAGGTGTGGATTCAGCGCAGCGGACCGCCGCAGCCCACGAACGCGCTGTTCACCGTCAGCCGCGCAGGCGACGCCACCGTCGGCGTGCCCGGAGCGATCGCCGGCGTGAAGGTGGTCATGGTCACCTCCGAGCCGCGAGGCGGCAGCGCCGTCCCTACGCGCTCGCCTGTGATCGTCGCGCACGTCAGCTGACAGCGGTCACGAGCAGCTCCTCATCGCCCACGCGCACCGTGTCGCCGCGAGCGAGCTGGCGCCCGCGTCTGTCCTCGCGCTCGCCGTTGACCCACACGGGCTCGGTCGCGAGCAGCGCCTTGGCCTCGCTGCCGCTGTCGATCAGTCCGGCGAGCTTGAGCAGCTGACCGAGCCGGATCTTCTCCTCCCTGATCGGGATCTCGCGAGCCATCCGAGGAATCTAGCGCCCGGAAGAAGACGGCCGCTCGGAATGCGCTACTGTCGCGCTCAGCGATGGGCGAGCGAAGCGAGTACACACCGGGAACGTTCTGCTGGACCGACCTGAGCGCCCCCGACCAGGCCGCCGCGAAGGCGTTCTACACCGCGCTGTTTGGCTGGAGCGCGGTCGACATGCCGGTCGGCGAGTCGGTCTACTCGATGATGCAGGTAGACGGCAAGACGGTCGCCGCGATCTCCCCGCAACCCCAGCAGCAGCGCGACGCGGGTATGCCCGCGATCTGGAACTCCTACATCTCGGTCGGTAGCGCCGACGCGGTCCTCGAGCGCGCGAAAGAGCTCGGCGGCTCGGCGCACACCCCCGCCTTCGACGTGTTGGACGCCGGTCGCATGGCGGTCATCCAGGACCCGCAGGGGGCGTACTTCCTGGTGTGGGAGCCGCGCGCGCGACCCGGCGCCGCGCTCGTGAACGCCCCCGGCGCGCTCGTGTGGAACGAGCTGCAGTCCCCCGACCTCGACGCCTCCGCGTCCTTCTACGGCGACCTCTTCGGCTGGGACGTCGCCCCGTTCGAAGGCATGGCGGATCGCTACCTGTCGATCAAAAACGCGAGTGCGAACAACGGCGGCATGCGCGAGCTCGCGCCCGGCACTCCGCCCAGCTGGCTCGTTTACTTCGGCGCCGAGGACATCGACGCGGCGCTCGCCAAGGTGCAGGAGCTCGGCGGCTCCAAGTTGGCCGGCCCGATCGACATCCAGATCGCGAAGATCGCGGTCGTGCAGGATCCGCAGGGCGGCGTGTTCGCGCTCTACGCGGGCGCGCTCGAGCCCTAGCTCCGAGCGCTCGGCCGCATCGCGCCGGCCGCCGGGTCGACGATCGGCGCGGGATAGTCGCGCGGAGAGCAGCGACGAGGCAGCAGCCACGGCTCGTGGACAGCGGCGCCCGCGATCGCCTCCAGCTCCGGCACGTAGCGGCGCACGTAGTCGCCGCGAGGATCGAAGCGCTTGGCCTGGCGCAACGGGTTGAGCACGCGGTTGGGGCGCGTGTCGTTGCCAGTGCCCGCGACCCACTGCCAATTTCCGACGTTGTTCGCCACGTCGGCGTCCACGAGCAGCCGCGCGAAGTGCGCGGCGCCGATACGCCAGTCGAGGTAGAGGGTCTTCGTGAGGAATGACGCGACGATCATGCGCGCACGGTTGTGCATGAACCCCTCGCGCGCGAGCTGGCGCATGCCCGCGTCCACGATCGGATAGCCCGTAAGCCCGGCGCGCCATGCTTCGCTCGCGTGCGCGTCGATCCGCCATCGGTCTCCGCGCGGTCGGTAGTCGGCATGTGTCATGTCCGGACGGGCGGCGAGCACCTGGTGGTGGAAGTCGCGCCAGCAAAGCTGGCGGGCGAAGCCCTCCGTGGATGGCGCGTGCGCGTGAGCGCAGGACGACGCACGCTCGAGCACGGTGCGCGCCGACAGGCAGCCGAAGTGCAGGTACGTGCTCAGACGCGACGTGCTCGCGCCCGCGAGGTCGTCGTGGCCCTGCTCGTAGCCGGACAGCCCACCGCGCAGCCAGCTCGTGAGCTGCTTGCGCCCGGCGCTCTCGCCGCCCTTTGCCAGCACCGGAGAGGGCGGCTCGCGTGTCAGGTTCTCGAGTGCAGGAGGAGGCGGCGCATCCTGCAGGCTGTGCGGGACTGGGATGCGGTGCGGCGTGGACGCTTTCGGACGAAGCTGTGCTTCGCTCCACACGCGCCAGTACGGGGTAAAGACGCGATAGTGATCGCCGCCGCTCGGCACGAGCTCGCCCGCCGGCACGACCGTCACGCCAGGAAACGTGCGCAGCGCGACGCGTGCGTGCTCGCAGCCAGCCGCGAGGCGGGCATGCCTTCGTCGTGCGTACGGAGTGACGTCCTCGCTCACGCAGATCGCCGACAGGTCGAGCTCGCGCACGAGACGCAGGGCCTGCTCGACGACATCGCCGCGGCGCACGAGCAGACGCGCGCCGCGCACGGCCAGCGAGTCGTCCAGATCGCCCAGGCAGTCGAGCAGGAACGCGAGCCGGTTGGGCGAGCCGCACGGCCCGCGCAGCAGCTCGCGGTCGAGCACGAACGCGGGCACCACCACGTCGTACTCGCGCACCGCGGTCGCCAGCGCCGGCTGGTCGCGCACGCGCAGGTCGCGCGTGAACAGCACCAGGGCGCCGCTCACTCGGCGAGGGCTCTCCGGAGAGCCTCGTCGAAGGACATCGGCACGATCCCGAACGGCGCCGCGCCCGAGGGGTCGGTGACGATCGTCTCGGTGGTGAGGCCCTCGACGAGCGGGCGTGCGACGTTCACGTCCACAGGCGTGACCAGGCCGAGCCACAGCGCCGAGAGCCAAGGGGTGATGAACGGGACGGGCAGCTTGGGGCGCACGCGCACGCCCATCGCGATGGCCATCCGGTCGAGCATCTCGCCGTAGCCGAGCACGTCCGGGCCGCCGATCTGGACCTCGCGCCCGAGCGACTGCGGCACGTCCGGAGCGAGGCGGAGATACTCGATCACGTCGTCGATCGCGATCGGCTGGGTGGAGATCTTCAGCCAGCTGGGGGCGATCATCACGGGCAGCCGTTTCACGAGGTAGCGCAGCGTGCGGTAGGACTCGCTGCGCGCGCCGACGACCATCGCGGCCCTGAAATAGGTGAGCGGCGGTCCGTCGGCGGCGAGCGCGAGCGCGGTCCGGTGGCGGCTCTGCAGGTGCTTGGAGACGCTCTCGTCGCCGAGGCCGCCGAGGTAGACGATCTGCTTCACGCCGTCGCGCTTCATCGCGCGCGCGAAGTTCGTCGCTCCCTTGAGCTCGCGCTCCTCGAAGCCCGCGCCGCCGGCCATCGCGTGCACGAGGAAGTACGCCACGTCGATCCCCTCGCCAAGGCCCTCCAGGCTCGCGGCGTCCATCACGTCGCCCCGGCGGATCTCGCAGCGCTCGTGTTCGAGACCGCGTGCGCGGTCCGGGTTGCGCACTAGACAGCGCACGTCCTTCCCCGCGTCGAGCAGCGCCTCGGTGAGGCGAGTGCCGATGAACCCCGTTGCTCCTGTGACGAGCGCCTTCTGAGCGATACGAGGAGCTTAGACCCGCGGGACGCTGCCGGTGCCGTTGCGCCGGTCGGCCATGTCGGGGCCGGTGGTGGTCGTCATCGCCTTCGCCGCGCCGCCGCCCATCACACGGCGCACCAGCCCGGGCGCGAGCACGCGCAGCGCGGCCGCGAGCTCGTACGCGCGCGGCACGTAGCGCTCGGCCTTGCGCCCGATGCCCGCCTCGTAGATCGCCTCGGCGCCCTTCTCGGGCGTGGACACGGCCCAGCGTGTCCACGGCTTGGACGTGAGCTCCGACTGCGGGAAGCCCTCCGTGGAGATGAAGCCCGGCAGCACCAGGCCGACGTGCACACCGTTGGGGCGCTCCTCGGCCCACAGCGCGTCCGACCAGCCCGCGAGCGCGAACTTCGACGCGCTGTACGCGCCGGAGCCCGCCCGCGAGACGCGCCCGGCGGTGGAGGAAACGTTCACGATCGCGCTCGGCGCGCTCGAGCGCAGCAGCGGCAGGAGCGCCTCGGTGAGGCGTATCTGCGCGTCGAAGTTGATCGCCATCGTGCGTCGCACGTTCTCGTAGCCGCCGTCGGCGAACGTCGCGCGCCACGCCGCGCCGGCGTTGTTGACGAGCAGGTCGAGGCGCCCGTGGCGCTCCTGTACGTGCTCGCGGATGCGCTCGGGGGCGTCCTCGTCGAGCAGGTCCACCGCGACGAAGCTCACGCGCTCCTCGCCGAGCGACGCCGCCAGCGCGCGCAGGCGCTCCTCGCGGCGGGCGACCAGCACGAGCGCAGCGCCGGGCTCGCGTGCGAGCCGCTTCGCCGTGGCTTCGCCGATCCCGCTGGACGCGCCGGTGATGAGCATCACTGTTGGCATTCACCGATAGCCTCTCAGATCGGCGAACACGATGAGCATGTCCAAGTCCAGCGGCGCCACCAACGCCGCATCTCCCCGCAAGCGCGAGGCGCTCGAGCTCTTCAGCGGCCTGCCGCGGAGATACGACGCGCTGTCGGCCGCGCTCAGCTTCTGGCAGGACCCGCGCTGGCGGCGCGCGTTGGTGGACGAGATCTCGCCGAAGCCAGGTCAGCGCGTGCTCGACGTCGCCACCGGCACGGGGATGGTCACGGCGGAGCTGCTGAGGCGCTGCGGCGAGTGCACGGTCGTGGGGATCGACCAGAGCGCGGAGATGCTCGGCGCCGCCCGCGCGCGTTTCGCGAACGACCCGCGCGTGGAGCTGGTCGAAGGCGAAGCCGAGGCGCTGCCGTTTCCCGACGAGAGCTTCGACGCGCTCACCGTCACCTACCTGCTGCGCTACGTCGAGGACCCGCGCGCGACCATCAGCGAGCTCGCTCGGGTGCTGCGCCCAGGCGCACGCATCGCCTCGCTGGAGTTCGGCGTGCCGCCGCTCGTTCCGGCGCGCTGGGCGTGGCGCTTCTACACCGCGGTGGGGCTGCCGGTTCTCGGACGGCTCGCGTCGCGCGAGTGGATGGAGGTGGGCCGCTTCCTCGGCCCGAGCATCCGCGGCTTCTACGAGCGCCATCCGATCGAGCGGCTCGTGGCCTACTGGCAGGACGCGGGCCTCGAGGACGTGCGCGTACGCCGGATGAGCCTGGGCGGCGGCGTGGTGATGAGCGCGAGCAAGCGCGGCGATGCGCGCGGGGCCTGAGCGCCCGGCGTTCTACGCGCTCGGGCGGGGACGCGCGAGCGAGCTGCTCACGCTGCTTCACCCGCCCTACACCGCCTGGCACCTCAGCTACTTCGCGCTCGGTGCGGCCGTCGCGCCGAAGCTGCACGTGGATCGCCTGCTTTGGGGTCTCGCCGCGTTCGCGCTCGCGGTGGGCGTGGCGGCGCACGCTCTGGACGAGCGCCACGACCGTCCGCTGCGAACCGGCTTCTCCGATCGCACGCTGGGTGTGCTGGCCGCGTTGAGCCTGCTCGGGGCGGTCGCGATCGGTGTGGGCGGCGTGATCGTGGTCTCTCCGTGGCTCGCGCCGCTCGTGCTCGTGGGCGGCGCGTTCCTGCCTGCCTACAACCTCGAGCTGGTCGGTGGCCGCTTCCACAGCGACCTGTGGTTCGCGGTCGGCTGGGGCGGCTTCCCGGCCTTCACCGGCTACTTCGTCAACGCGCAGGAGATCGCGCTGCCGGGGCTGCTGATCGCTGCCGGCTGCACCGCGATGAGCGTCGCCCAGCGGCGGCTGAGCTCTCCCGCGCGCGAGCTGCGCAGACGCACGCTCAGCGTCGAGGGGGTGCGTACGCTCAGCGACGGTGTCACCGAGCCGCTGTCCGTGGCTGGCCTGCTGGCTCCACTGGACGGCGCGCTCGCGGCGCTGTCGCTCGCGACCGTCGTCACCGCGTGCGCGTTGGTGGCGGCGCGTCTCTGAAGGCTGCTGTCCGCTCAGCCCGCGAGCAGGTGCGCGCCCGCGCCGGGGTGCACCTCGTGCGCTTCGTCTGGCCAAGCCACACCAGGCGCGAACAGCGCGAGGACACTCCCCCCGAAGCCTCCGCCGACCACCCGCGCCCCCGCTGCGCCCGCCTGCATCAGGCGCTCGACGGTTGCCTCGACCGCGGGGGTGGAGACCTCGTATAGGTCGCGCAGGCTCGCGTGGGAGGCGCTCAGGAGTCGTCCGACCGCAGGCAGGTCGTCAGCTTGCAGGGCCGTGACAGTCTCGCGCACGCGCTCGTTCTCCTCGATCACGTGGATCGCGCGGCGGTCGAGCGGGGGTGGTAGTCGCGCGGCCTGCTCGGTGGAGGCGTCGCGCAGCGATTCGACCCCCAGCATCACGCAGGCGCGGACGCACTCGGCCCTGCGCTCGTTGTAGCCGGAGCTGGCGTGAGCGTGTCGCTCGCCGGAGCTCAGCACGACCAGATGCCAGCCGTCGAGCGGGAGTGGCACGGGCTCGACGTCGAGCGTGCGGAAGTCGATCAGCAGCGCGCTGTCGGGTGCGCCGTGGAGGCAGGCCAGCTGGTCGAGCAGGCCGGTCTGAGCGCCCACCCAGTCGTTCTCCACGCGCGAGCACAGCTGGGCTATCTCCAGCCGATTCAGACGCCCGATCCTGCCATCCGATTCGGCCGGTTCGCCATTCCCGCAGCCGAGCTCGGTCAGCGCGAGACAGAGCGCGACCTCAAGCGCCGCGGAAGACGAGAGCCCCGCGCCTCGTGGCACCTCGCCGCCGATCTCGAGCGTCGCGCCGCCGAGCGGGACTCCGGCACGTCCGAGCTCCGCCACGACACCTCTGAGATACGCGCGCCACCCCTGCGCGTGAGCAGCGGGCTCCTCGAGCGAGAGCTCGTCGCGCTCGTCCAGGTCGCGTGCGTGGGCGAGGATGCGGCGATCCTGACGGGCCTCTCCGCGGACGGCGATGCCGTCGGCGATCGCGAACGGCAACGCGAGGCCCTGGTTGTAGTCGGTGTGCTCGCCGATCAGGTTCACGCGCCCGGGGGCGAACGCGCTGCAGGTTCTAAGCGCCACTGGCGATCGCCTCGCGGAGCGTCGCGGCAGACTCCTCCGGAAGTACGTCGGAGATGAACGTGCCGGCGCCCTGCTCGGAGCCGGCGAGGTACTTGAGCTTCTCCGCGGTGCGCAGCGGCGGATAGAACTCCACATGCAGGTGGCCGCGTCCCGCGGGCGGCGCGGTGGGCGCCTGGTGGACGGCCATCACGTATGGGAACGGCCGATCGAACAGGGCGTCGTAGCCGAGTACGAGCTTCTGCAGACCCGCGGCGAGCGCGCGCAGATCCTCCCCGTCGCAGTCGGAGAGGCTCGGGCGATGCTCGCGCATGACGATGTGCGCTTCGTACGGCCAGCGTGCTGCGTGGGGGATGTACGCGACCACGCGCTCGCTCTCGAACAGCACCCTCCGCCCGTCGTGCAGCTCTCGCTCGAGCAGCGTGCAGGGTGCGCAACCGCCGAGACGAGCGTCCGCGGCGAGCTCGAGCGCGGGCGCCGGAGGCAGCAACGGGTAGCCGTAGATCTGCCCGTGCGGATGGTGAAGCGTCACGCCCACCTCCACGCCGCGGTTCTCGAAGATGAACACGTAGTCGATGTCCGCGCGCGCTCCGAGCTCTTCGTAGCGGTGACGCCACACCCACATCAGCGCCTCGGCGCGCTCCGGTGCGAGCGTTCCGAACGACTCGTCGTGCTCGGCGGTGTAGACGACCACCTCGGCGGCGCCGTGCGGCGCCTCGAACGCGGGGAAGCGGTTGTCGAACACAGCGATCTCGAATGTCCCTCGCGGAATCTCCGTGGGCGGGTCACCGGGCTTGGTGGGGCACAGGGGACAGCGGTCGCGCGAGGGCAGGAAGGTGCGATCCTGGCGATGGATCGCGTAGTCGACCTGCTCGCCGCGCAGCTCGTTGAAGCGCAGCTCGCTCACGTGCGCGGCGGCCGGACAGAGGTGTAGAGAAGCAGCGCGCGGCCGTCGTCTTTGCTCAGCCGCTCGAGCTCGAGCGGCCCCAAACGCTCACCCGGCTGCGCGCTTTCGCCCGCCGTGTCGCGCTCGCTTTGTTCCCTTGGGCCGGCGGAGGGCGCGGCGGCGGGTTTCCCAGCCATCGTCCGAGGGTATACCCACACGCAGTGAGGGCTACGCGTGGATATGAACGCTCCGGACGGTCTGCGGGTTTTCCGCAGTCTGAACGCGGAGTTTCCGCAGAACTGACCATTGACTCCGGCCGCAACAGGGGAGAAGGTAGCAGTGACGCTGTGACGATTAGTCACGGCCACTCGAATAGAGGAGGCTCCGATGTCTGAGATCGACCATCCGCAGGATGTGGGGGATAGCCTGCGGCAATCCGATGGGTCACGATTCGCCTGGCCCGAGATCGACCGGCGCTCGTTCCTGCGTCGAACCGCATTGACAGGTGTGGCCGCGGGCTCGGTGAGCACCATCCTCAGCGCATGTGGCTCGGGGGGCGCGAGTTCCACCAACGCCAGTGGCGGTGGCGGTGGCGGTGGTGCATCGGGCGTGTTCGGCTCGAGCAAGAAATACAAATTCGTGTTCGTCAACCACGTGACGACGAACCCGTTCTTCACTCCCACGCAGTACGGGGCGGCGGACGCGTGCAAGCTGCTGGGATGTGAATACCAGTGGACGGGCTCGGAAAACAGCAACGTCAGCCAGATGGTCAACGCTCTCAACAGCGCCGTGACGAGTGGCGCCGACGGCATCGCGGTCGCGCTGATCGACCTGCACGCGTTCAACGCACCGGTCGAAGCGGCTATCAAGGCGGGCATACCGGTGGTCGCCTACAACGCGGATGCGGTCGGCAACGGTCGGCTTGCCTACATCGGCCAGGACCTGTTCAAGGCCGGCGAAGAAATGGGCAAGAGGATCGTCGCGGCCGTCGGCTCAGGTGAAGTGGGGCTGTTCATCGCGACTCCGGGCTCGGCGAATCTGCAGCCGCGCATCGAAGGCGCCGAAAAGGCGATCAAGGACTCAGGCAAGCCGATTACCGCGAAGACGGTCGCGACCGGCGCCGCGGTGGCGCAGGAGCAGCCGGCGATCGAAGCCTGGTATCTCGGGCACAAGAACGCGAAGGGAATGTACGCGGTCGACGGTGGCAGTACCGAAAGCCTCGCCAAAGTGATGCAGAAGCTTGGCTTGGCGGCCAAAGGCGTCAAGGCGGGTGGGTTCGACCTCACCGAACAGACCCAGAAGCTGCTGCAGGAAGGCAACATCGAATTCACGATCGACCAGCAGCCTTATCTGCAGGGGTTCATCCCGATCCTGCAGCTGTACATGTACAAGGTATCGGGCACGCTGACCGGACTGGCCGAAACGGACACCGGCCTGAAGTTCCTCGACAAGACCACCGTGGACCCGTACGTCAAAACGAAATCCCGCTACGAGGGAACCTCCTCGTCGGTCGCGGCGATCGCCTGATCGCTCAGTAGTAGGCGATGGCCAGCGTGGCAGAGGACCCGGCTGCTCCCTCCCCGCCCTCGGGCGGGGCAGGGAAGGCAGTCGCGGGGCCCCACACGGCATCGCCCGGGAAGCGGGTGCTTGAGCGTCTGCTCTCGCTGCGCGAGGGCAGCATCATCGTCGTCACGATCGTCGTCGCGGTCTACTTCTCGATCAACACGAGCACCTTCCTGACGGGTGCGAACTTCAAGACGGTGCTGCCGTACTTTGCGCCGTTCGCGATCCTCGCCGCGGGCGAGGTGTTCGTGATGATTCTCGGGGAGATCGACCTGTCGATCGGGGCGATGTACATGTTCGCCCCGATCGTCTTCTACAAGCTGGACACCGCCGGCCTGGGTCTGGCGCCGTCGGTGATCCTGGCGCTGTTGGTGTGCATGGTGGTCGGATTGGCCAACGGTGCGTTCGTCTCGATCGTCGGAGTGAGCTCGTTCGTGACCACGCTGGGGATGCTGTTCACCTTCGAGGGGCTCAGCCTGATCATCTCGCACGGGCAACCCCAGTCGACGCCTGGGGCGCAGATCCATCAGACGACCGTGCAGGTTCACCACGTGGTCAATGGCCATAGCATTGTGCTGCCCGAAACGGTCAACCACATCAGCACGTTCGCGAAAATCTTCGGCGGCGGGGTCTACTCTGAGCTGATCTGGGCGGTTGCGATAGTGATCGTGCTGCAGGTCGCGCTGACCTTCAGTCGCTGGGGCCTGTACACGGTGGCGATCGGATCGAACAAGCTCGGCGCCGCTGAGGCGGGGGTCAAGGTCAAGCTGGTGACGATCCGCAACTTCGTGCTCTGTTCGCTGACCGCGGGTCTCGTCGGGATCTTCGAGGCGGTCCGCTCGCAGACGATCCAGCCGGACCCCTCGGGCCCCAACAAGATCCTCCTGCTCGCGATCGCCGCGGCGGTGATCGGTGGCACGTTGCTGGCGGGAGGCTCGGGTACTGTCGTCGGCGCCCTCATCGGCGCGCTGTTCCTGGGGGTCCTCGAAGACGGCTTGATCCTGCAAGGAGTCAATGCGAACTATCTGCTGTTCTACATCGGCCTGGCGATCGTTGCGGCGATGACAGCGAACGTGTACGTCGGTCGAGTGCGCAGGGGGCACGGGAGTGGCTGACGTGCAGGCATCCACTCCTGGAATAGTCGGCCCGGCATCGGCGCCGGACGATGTGCTGCGCGTCGAGCACATCTCCAAGCGCTTCGGCCCGGTCACGGCGCTGCGCGACGTGAGCCTGCACCTGAAAAAGGGAGAGGTGCTGGGCCTGCTCGGCGACAACGGCGCGGGCAAGTCGACGCTGATCAAGATCCTGTGCGGATTTCAGAAGCAGGACGGGGGCAAGATGTTCCTGCACGGGCAGCCGTACGAGCCTAAGAGCGTCGACGACGCCCGCGCACATGGCATCGAGACCGTCTACCAGGACCTCGCGCTGATCGACGAACTGTCGGTCTACCACAACCTTTTCTTGCGCAAGGAGCGCGTCCACCGGCCGATCCCGCTGCTGGCGAACCGTCAGATGAAGCGCGAAGCGCGCAAGGCTCTGGACGAGATCGGGATCAACATTCCGCGGATCGACGTATCGGTGGCCAGGCTGTCCGGCGGCCAGCGCCAGGCGATCGCGGTGGCGCGCACGGTGAACTCCGACGCGGACATCATCCTGCTCGACGAGCCGCTCGCGGCGATGGGAGCCAAGGAGGGCGCGATGATCCTCGACCTCGTGGCGCGCCTGAAGGCGGAGGGGAAGGTCTCGATCATCATGATCCTCCACAACTACGTCCACGTGCTCGAGGCTTGCGACCGCGTGAGCATGATCCAGGACGGCGCCATCGCGCTCGACAAGCCGACCGCTGACACCTCGGTCGACGAGCTCACCGAGATCGTCGTCAACGAGTACCGGCGAGCGCGGACCGCGGCCCACGAAGCGGAGGCCGCAGTGAGAAGCGGGGGCGTCTAGCTGTAGTTCCTAGGAGCGTTCGTCAGTTGTGAGCAGCTGCTCGATGTAAGGGCCGAGCAGTTCTGAGATCGATGCGGCGGTCATGCTGGCGGGGCCCTTGGGCAGCGCGGCGTAGCTGATCGCGAGGCGCACGAGGCACTCGCTGAGCAACTGTGCGCCTGCGGGCTCCACGCCGGGCCAGCCGTCGAGCATGACCGCGGTGAGACGCTCGGAGGTGCTCTCCACGATCGGCTTGCCCTGCGTGGTGAACAGCGCGAGCAGCTCCTCCGCGCCTTCGCCGTGAACGATCGTGCGTACGAGCGGGTTCTCCGCGGCGGCGGTGAGGAAGACGTCGAACGCGGCTGCGAGCGCAGCGGCGGGATCGTCGAGATTGTTGGTGACCGCGTCTTCGACGGACGCGAGGAAGCTGGTCGCCTCGCGCATCAGCAGCAGCTGCGAGAACTCCTCCCGCGAGCCGAACTCCTTGTAGAGGGTCTGGCGGCTGACCCCCGCGGCGAGCGCGATGTCCGCCATCGTGATGTCGGCCCAGCGGCGTGTCTGCAGCTCGTGGCAGGCGGCGTCGAGCAGCGTGTTGCGCAGCAGCTCGCGGGCGGCGACGGAGTAGGGCTGACGCTGCTTGACGGCCGGCACGCGCTCAACCGTAGCGGCGCCCGGCGCTCCCGGCGTCACGACTCCGGCCCGTCGCGCTCGAAGTCCACCTTGTCGCGCACCCCGCAGTCCGGGCAGGCCCAGTCGTCGGGTACCTCGCTCCACGGCGTGCCGGGCGGGAAACCCTCGCGCGGGTGCCCGCGCTCCTCGTCGTAGAGGTAGTCGCAGGCGGGGCAGCGGTAGCTGCTCATGCCGCCGCCCGGTAGCGGCTCAACGTCCTCTCGCGCAGGCCCGGCCTGATGTTCGCCAGCTCCAGCTGACCCCGGTAGTGCTCGAGCACGCGATGGTCCATCACCACTCGCCACAGGGGCGGGACGATCGCGAGCACGATCATGCCCGCGTAGCCGGTGGGCAGCTGCGGAGCGTCATCGACGTGGCGCAACGCCTGGTAGCGGCGGATGGGGTTGGCGTGGTGGTCGGAGTGGCGCTGGAGGTGGTAGAGCAGCACGTTGGAGGCGGCGCTGTTGCTGTTCCAGCTGTGCTCTGGGCGCGTCCGCTCGTAGCGCCCGTCCTCGCGCTTCTGGCGCATCAGGCCGTAGTGCTCGAGGTAGTTGACGACCTCCAGCAGCGAGAAGCCGAACACCGCCTGGATCAGCAGGTAGGGCAGGACGACCACGCCGAAGATCGCGACGAGCGCGCCGAACAGGACGACCGTCATGCCCCACGCGTTGAGGATGTCGTTCCGGGGGCTCAGCATTGAGGTGCCGACACGGCGCAGGCGCACCCGTTCGAGCTCCCACGCCGAGCGCAGGCTGCCGAGGATGGTGCGCGGCAGGAAGCGGTAGAAGCTCTCGCCGAGGCGGGCGCTGGCGGGGTCCTCGGGCGTGGCGACGCGCACGTGGTGGCCGCGGTTGTGCTCGATGAAGAAGTGCCCGTACCCGCTCTGGGCGAGCGCCACCTTGCTCAGCCAGCGCTCGAGCGAGTCGCGCTTGTGTCCGAGCTCGTGCGCGGTGTTGATCGCCACGCCGCTGACCATCGCGACGGTCAGCGCCAGCCCGACGTTCTCGAGCGTGGACAGGTTGCCGCGGGACCACATCCAGCAGGCGAAGACCAGGCCGGCGTACTGGATTGGGATGTAGAGGTAGGTGCACCAGCGGTAGTAGCGGTCCTGTTCGAGCCACTTGATGACGCTGTCGGGGGGGTTGCTGGCGTCAGCGCCGATCGCGAGGTCGAGCAGCGGGAAGATGCCGAAGATGAGCACCGGTCCGTAGAACCAGAACACGCCCAGGCCTGTGAGTTCGACGAGGCCCCAGGAGAGGAACGGAAGCGTGGGCACGACCAGGCCGAGCAGCCACGCGTAGCGCTTCGGGTCGCGCCAGACCGCGTCCGTGGGCTCAGCATCGGCGCCAAGCGATTGGACGGCGGCGGGTTGTGCGCTGGCTGCTGCGGGTGTGGACATGGGCTGGCGACCTCCTCTGTTGGGGCACGGCCGTTTCGCGCCGCACTTTACAGCGATACGCAGTCGTGTCAAGCAAAGTTACACACTGGCCGCAGTTGTCCTGCGTCGTGGGTGCGCCTCGCAAGACGGCGTGCACGGCTTTGACGGCCGGTACACTCGACTGGGCCGGTGTTCGAATTCGGAAAGCTCGTGAGGTCCTGATGGGCGCAGCTTCGGTAGACGTTGGCGCTGCGGCGCGTGGCAGGCGGGTGCTTCCGATCGTGGCCCTCGGCTTGGCGATCGTGCTCGTGCTGCTGGTGGGCGGCGCGTACCTCTACGACCACTCGCGCAGGGACGTGATCGCCAACGGCGTGCGCATCGACGGGGTGGCGGTGGGCGGCCTGCACGCGACGGCCGCTCGACAGAAGGTGGAACGCGACCTCGTTGCGCCGCTGCAGGGACGACTGACGGTCCGCTCGGGCGCGCACAGCTGGACGCTCGAAGGGCGTCAGGCGGGCGTGCGGGTGGACGTCTCCAACATGGTCGCCCAGGCGGTGAGCGCGAGTCGCGGAGGATCGTTCCTCTCCCGGGCCGCGCGTGGAGTGTTCGGCGGCAGCGTCAAGCACGAAGTCCCACTCGTGATCAGCTACTCCCACGCGGCCGTGCGCGCCCTCACCGCGAAGGTGCGAGCCGCGGTCAACCGCCCGCCGCGCGACGCCACCGTGCAGCCGACGGCGAGCGGGCTGAGCGATGTGCGCGGCCAGACGGGGCTGACCGTGGACAGCACGAAGCTTGGGGGGCGCATCGAGTCGGCGCTCGTGGGGGCGACGACGAGCCGCACCGTCGCAGTGCCCACCCTCAAGGTGCAGCCGAAGGTGACCACCGCGGAGCTGGCGGCGAAGTACCCCGCGTACATCGTGGTCGACCGCGCGACGTTCCGGCTGAAGCTCTACAGCCACCTGAAGCTCGCGAGGACTTACGAAATCGCGGTTGGCATGGAAGGCCTGGAAACGCCGGCCGGCCTGCACCACATCGAATGGAAGCAGGTCAACCCGCCGTGGTACGTGCCCAAGAAAGCGTGGGCGGGCTCGCTGGCGGGCACCGTCGTGCCGCCCGGGCCGGGGGACCCGTTGAAGGCGCGCTTCATGTCCTTCGAAGGCGGCGCGGGCATCCACGGGATCGACCCGAGCGAGTACTCCTCGATCGGCCACGACGCCTCGCACGGCTGCGTGCGGATGCGCATCCCGGACGTGATCGATCTGTACGCCCGCACGCCCGTGGGCACGCCCGTCTACATCATCTAGCGCGAAGCGGTCGCTTCCAAGCGGTCGCGGCGCGTCAGGAGGCGCCGGGCGGGCGGCGCGAGGCCAGGTATTCCTGGTTCTGGCGGCGCTCTCCGCGAACCTGCACGGCGATGTACACGACGATGATGTTGACCACCACGCCGATGCCGCCGAACGTGGCGATCAGGCCGACGTCCTTCGTGAATGCTTCGCTGGCGGCAAGGATCATGCGGGCAGCCTAGCAATCGCGGAACGCGTCGGTATCGTAGCCTTGGTCATGCCGCCGTCGGTCCTCGCGATCGGCGCACATGCACCCGGAGAGGTGCCGGAGCGGTTGAACGGGCGCGACTGGAAATCGCGTAACGGGGGTAACCTCGTTCGAGGGTTCGAATCCCTCCCTCTCCGTTTTCACTGGGTTTGAGGTCGTTGCTCGAACTCAGACGTGGCGTTGTGGCCGGCGTATCGTCCAGCGAGTCACGAGGAGGAGACGATGTCTGACGCAGTCGCGGGTCTTGTCGGGGGTGTCGTCGGGGGAAGTCTCGGAGTTCTGGGCACGACTGTCAGCGCCTACTACGGTCCGCGCCGGCTCGAGCAATGGCGACAGGATCGACACGACCAGCCGAGAAAGCTTCTGCTGAGGCGCATGCTCGAAGACAACCGATTCCGGAACGGTCGAAGTCTCGAGCGACTGATGATCGTGACAGGCACGGAGCCAGAGGAGTGCCGGCGACTGCTGATCCAGATCGGTGCGCGAGGAATCCTTTTCCGAGGCGGCAAGGAGGGCTGGGCGCTCATAGAGAGAAAGCCGCTGGCAGGCGACTATTCGTCCGACGCATCCCCGGACGCTTGAGGAAATTGAGCTCGAATATGGCGCCAGGGTGTTCACGCGGGTGTGAGCGATACTGACCGTTGTGCCTGCTCGCCTGGCGTCAATCGTCATCGCGCTCGGCCTCGTCCTGGCAATGGTCCTCGAGGGGCAGAGTGCGGGCGCGCGCTCGGGCGCCTCGAGTGCGGCGACCTGGGGAAGCCCGCAGGTGTTGGCGCCAGCTTCGCAGTCTGCGTTCGACCCCCAGCTCGCGGTAGCGGCGGACGGGCAGACACTCGCCGGCTGGTTCGACGGGCCACCTCCCAGCATCTGTGCAGCGATGGTTTGTCCTCACGCATCTCCCTGGAGCGGCTCGGAGGTCGTTCTCGATCCGGGCACCGTCGACGGGGGCTTCGGCACGCCGGTGGTGGTGAGCACTCATGGAAGCGACAGCCCGGAGGGGTTGCAGCTCGCCATCTCGGGGGCGGGGGTCGCCTACGCCGCCTGGGAACAGAAGAGCGGTCCGTGGGTGATCTCGAGCGCGAGCCGTGGGGGTTCGTTCGCCAGCCCCCACACGCTGTTGCCACGCGGTGTCAGGCTGCCGCACTTGGTGCGGAGTCCGACGGGACCGGTCGCAGCTGTCTGGTCAGACCGCTCCTCGCAGCTGCACTACGCGCTGTTGCGTCCGGACGGAACCCTGGGGCGAACGATCACCATGGGCCGGTGGAACGGCTCGGCCGAAGGGATGCCGTTCGCCCTGAACGACCGCGGCGAATTCGCGGCTATCGACACCGTCGGCACGACTCCGCAGGCTCCGCTCGTGCACGTCTGCAACGCCGCCGGACGCTGCTCCCGGCCGCACGAGATGCGCTTCGGCGACATTCCCGCACAGGTCTACGAGGAAAACGCGATCGCGCTGTCCGACGACGGGACCGTGACGGTGCTCGCCGCCTTCTCGAAGCCGCCAAAGCATCCTGCACCGAACACGCCGTTTGGACTATGGGCCGTGGTGCGCCGTCCAGGCAAGCATTGGAGCGCTCCCCAGGAGCTCTCTCGTGGTGGCGATGAGCCGATAGCGGTGGCCGACGGCAATGGCTCGGTGACGGTGCTCTTCGATCACTCCTGGACGTCCCGTCCTCGCTTCCTCGGCAACCGGCTGGAAACCTCGACGCTGCCCGCCACAGGCACCAGCCTGACGCGACCCACCATCGTGCGAGGCCTGGAAGCACCCGAACCCTCGACGCTGGTGGCCAACAACGCAGGCGCCTACCTGATCGTGGGAATGCCTCGGGAGCCGGAATCCGTCGCCAACGCAAGCATCGTCGCCGTGAGCGGCAGCGCTGGTGGTCTCGGCACTGCGCAACTCGTGGTCTCAGGTGAAGTCTCCGACCATCCGCCGCGCGCCGGCATCGATCGCAAGGGCGACGCGGTGGTCCTTTGGGATGAAGACAGCGCGTCAGGCCCACACGGTGTCTTCGCCGCGACGCTTCGCGCCGAACCGTGACCGCCGTCTGAAGGCGAGTATCAGCTCGCGTTAGGCGTGCGTTCGTGCGATCTTGTGCGCGATGAGCCGCTCCGGTCGCAGGCATCCTCGGCAGCAACGCTCGCGAGAGATGGTGGAGCGGATCGTCGATGCGGCGGCCCGCGTCCTGGAGGACGTCGGCTATCAGCACGCGTCGACGAACCGGATCGCAGCCGCGGCGGGTGTCAGTCCCGGCAGCGTGTACCAGTACTTCACCGGCAAGGACGAGATCTTCGCCGTGGTCGTCGAGCGGCTCGGAGTCCGGTTCGCCGAGAGCATCGTCCCGGTGCTCCGTCGCTCCGCATTGGAGGATCCGGCGACGAGGACGCATACGGTCATCGACGCTGTGCTCGCCGCCCTCGAAGCTGAGGCGCGACTGCTGCGGGCGCTCGTCGACCGCATCCCCACGCTCGAGCAGCAGAAGGCCGCGACTGCGATCCGGGGTCGCGTTGGAGAGATGGTCTACCAGTCGCTGGCATCGACGCCAAGCGCGCTGCGCCACGACGACCTCGACCGGACCACCTGGATGATCGTCGAGCTGGCTCAGCACCTGCCCGTTCGCTACGTCCTCGACCAACCGCCGATTGCCCGCGAGGCCTTCATCGACGATCTCGCCCAGATCATCCTGGGTGTCGCGTACGTCGCTTGAGTCGCGCCAGAGGGCCGACTTGGGCGGGGCTCAGCTGCCCTCAGCTGCCGCCGGCATCTGCGCTGGCAGTCGCTCGGTGGGGTTGGTGCGCCGCGCGCCGCCGCGGGTTCGGGCAGCGCGAAACTGAAGCGTCGCGATCAGGTGGTCGTTCAGTCGATCGTTGGCCAAACGCAGGCCAGCCTCTGCGGCAGGGACGGCGCGGCGCAGAGCTTCACCGATCCGGATCGCGCCCCTCAGCGCAGGAACGGTGCGACGGGACCGGCTGGCGGGGAACCGCAGGCGCTCCAGGTGGCTGTCGGGCAGGTGATGCCAAGCGAGCTCGCGCTCCATGCTTTCCAGCAGCGACGCCGAGCGGCGCTCGAGCCGACTCGTGGCTCCGACGTGCGTCGAGCCGAGCGTGGCCGCGACCAGTGCGATCGAATCCTCGTCCGGCGGATCACGCGTCAGCTCGATTAGCTCGAGCAGTCGAGCGGACTCCTGCTCGCCGTCAGGGTTGATGTTCGCCGGCACCCCGATCAGGTGGCCGACGTAGCGCCATAGCGCGTAGACGCCGTCGAGCTCCTCTGCGCTGAACCGGACCCCTAGCAGGCGCAGCATGCGCAGCGGCAGATGGCAGAACTCGAGCACCGTCATCGCGGTGTCCGCCTGATTGATCGGTGCGCCCCACGCGGTGTCGTCCCAGCGCCCGGAGGCGCGTAGCGCTCGCCGCACCCGGGCGTGAACCAGCCGCACCCGCACCGTCGCGTGCCATGCGGCCGCATCGCGACTGAGCTGCCCTGGGCGCACCACGGCGAGTGTCCAGGTGCCGGTCTCTGTGAGTCGACGCAGGGCTGCCTCGGGCTGGCGCAGCTCGCCTGTCCAGGCCAACGGCTTGACCGCCGAGCCGCTGAAGTAGCCCCAGTAGAGGGACTGCTTGGTCGCGATTCCATACGGGACGCCGCAGCGTCCGAGCGCGCGAGCGCCGCGGTCGATGCGCGCGAGATCGACCTCGAACGGCGGAGAGGCGAGATCCGCGAACAGCGCGCGCAGCTCAGCCGGCGCGTCCGGGGCGGCGTCGATGCCGGCCGTCAGCGCATGCTCGAGCACCAGTCGTCCGCGCTCACCGAGCGCATCCAGCGCTTCGAGCGCCGCGTCGCCGAGCTCGTCGGATGTGGACAGCGCCTCCACGTAGTCTCGGGCGAGCGCACCGAAGCGCTCCTCGGCCTGCTCGCGGTTACCGTAACGCGCGGGTGCGGGTGAGGTGGACACGTCGAGAACATAACGCGAGTGTGAGCTCGCGTACTACTCGCGTATTGATCGCAGTCAGTCCTCGCCTGGCGGTGCCCACAGATTGATCCCGCCCTCGTGTGCGTGACGGTCGATCTGGGTGAGCTCGTCCGCATCGAAGTCGAGCCGCGAGAGCGCCGCGATGTTCTGCTCGAGCTGCTCAACGCTGCTTGCGCCGAGCAGCGCCGAGGTGACGCGCTCGTCGCGCAGCACCCACGCGATCGCCATCTGCGCGAGCGACTGCCCGCGCGCGGACGCGATCTCGGTGAGCGCACGCACGCGCGCGAGGTTCTCCTCTGTGAGTAGATCCGCGGAGAAGTAGTTGCCGCTGCGCACGCGCGAGTCGCTCGGGATCTCGTTGAGGTAGCGGTCGGTGAGCAGGCCCTGGGCGAGCGGGGAGAAGACGATCGCGCCGACGCCCTCCTGACCGAGCACGTCGAGCAACTCGCCCTCGATCCAGCGGTTCACCAGCGAGTAGGACGGCTGGTGGATCAGCAGCGGGGTGCCGAGCTCACGCAGGATGCGAACCGCGTCGAGGGTGCGTTGCGGTCCGTAGGAGGAGATGCCCACGTAGCGGGTGAGCCCTCGTTGCACCGCTGTGTCGAGCGCTCCCATCGTCTCTTCGAGCGGCGTGTCGGGGTCGAAGCGGTGCGAATAGAAGATGTCCACGTGGTCGAGGCGCATCCGCTGGAGGCTCTGCTCGAGGCTCGAGAGCAGGTACTTGCGAGAGCCCCACTCCCCATAGGGGCCGGGCCACATGTCGTAGCCCGCCTTGGTCGAGATCACGATCTCGTCGCGGAAGGGGCGGAAGTCCTCGCTGTAGATCCGCCCGAAGTTGATCTCCGCGCTCCCGTACGGCGGCCCGTAGTTGTTCGCCAGGTCGAAGTGCGTCACGCCGAGGTCGAACGCGCGGCGCAGGATCGCACGGCTGTTGGCCAGCGGGCGGTCGTCACCGAAGTTCTGCCACAGCCCCAGGGAGATCGCCGGCAGGCGTAGGCCGCTGCGTCCGCAGCGGCGGTAGACCATCTCTCCGTAGCGCTCGTCCGCCGGTACGTAGCGCGACGGGGCGAGCTTGGAGTTGAACGCCATCGGTCGAGTATTGCAACTCGCCGTCTGGCGCTCAGGTCGGGCCCGTCACCGGCTGTCGAATCACGGTCTTGAGCTTCTCGGGAGCGGTGCGCCGGGGGTCGCCGAGGTAGATCTCGTGATGCTTGCCGCGCAGACCTCGGCCGCTCTCGGCGATGAACGCGTGCAGCCGTTCGATCGTCGGGCCCTCCGCCGAGTACGGGCCGACGTGCATGATCTGCGCCGACGGTCCCTCCTGCCAACGCTCCAGCCGGAGCTTCGCAGCGGCCGGCAGCGACTTCTTGGCGGTCGCGCTCGCGAGCGCCTCCTCGAGGAGATCCTGCATGACCTCGTCGGGCTGCATGATCATCGCCGTCCAATCCCAGTCGGACTTCTCCGAGACGTCGAACCTGGTCATGTCCTCCACCCACCACAGCCCCTCGAGCGGCATCACGCCGTAGTCGAACCCGCCCGGCGAGCGCTTGATCGTGAACTTGAGCGTGTAGGAGACGGTGTACAGCGCTTCGATCGCCTGCGTGTACTCCGCCGCTGTGTTCGGGTCCCCGTGCCCGTCGACCATCAGGAACGCCAGCTCCGGCACGTCGACCAACGCCGGCTCGCGCCCCGCCTTGTAGAGATCCCTGTACTCGCGCTTGAAGTCGACCTTCGTCGCCGGCATCGCTCTCAGCCTCCGCTTCGCGTCGTGTTGGCCAAACCGTACGCTCGGCAGGTGAGCGGGGAATCCGTACGTTCCCCGCGGCCGAGCCGGTAGTCGGCCCGCCTGCGAGAGCGGCTTATGATCCGGCCATGTCAACTCTCACGAATTACGAGCTCTCCGACGGCATCGCGACGATCACGATGGACGACGGCAAGGTCAACGCGCTCTCGACGAGCATGCTCGCCGACATCGCAAGCCGGTTCGATCAAGCCCAGGCCGACGAGGCGGTCGTGATCCTGACGGGCAACCACAAGCTGTTCTCCGCTGGCTTCGACCTACGCTGCGAGATGGAGCGATGGCCGGAGATGCTCGCGGCTGGCGCCGGGCTGGCCGAGCGGATGCTCTCGTTCCCGCGGCCAGTCGTCGTGGCATGCCCTGGCGCCGCGATCGCGATGGGCGGCTTCCTGCTGCTCTCCGGCGACCACCGGATCGGGGTCGAGGGCGACTACGGCATCGGCCTCAACGAGGTCGCCATCGGTCTCACGCTCCCGTGGTTCGGCATCGAGATCGCCCGCCACCGACTCACGCGGCCTTACTTCGACCGCTGCACCGTCACCGGAGCGATCCTCCCGCCCAGCGAGGCGCTCGCGGCCGGCTTCCTCGATCAGGTCGTCCCGGCGGGCGAGCTGCGGACAGCCGCGCTCTCGGTGGCTGGCGCCCTGACGACAGTCGACGCCGCCGCCCATGCTGCGACCAAGCTGCGAGTTCGCGAGCGGGTGTTGCGCGGCGTGAGGGACGGCATAGAGCGGATCGCCGATCCAGACCGGGAGATGTAGCCGACCAGGCTCAGACGATGTCGACGGGCGTGCCGAGCGTCAGTCGCGGCGCGAGTCGCGCGATGTCCGCGTCGCGCATCCGGATGCAGCCGTGCGACGGGTCGCCCGGGATCAGCTGCGGTTCGCCGAAGTCGCCATGGATGCCCACCACGCCGCCTCCCGGCCAGTCGGTCAGCGTGGAGTAGTCCGACGTGCCGAGCGCGTAGGGCCAATAGGGGTTGCTGCGGTTGGTGAGGCGAAAGCGCTCGCGGATCCAGAAGTGACCCGGAGGGGTGGGGGAGCTCGGCTTGCCGACGCCGACCGGCGCCTGGAAGCGCCGGCGCCCTTTGTAGTAGGCGGTGAGTTGTCGCTTGTGCAGGCTCACCACCACCAGCCAGTGCGTCACGTGAAAGCCGCCCAGATCTTCACGTTGCACCCATCCGGTCCGTCCGTTCGGGCGTCCGGGGACCCGCAGCTCGACCCACACCTGTCCCTGCGTGTCGGTGTGTCTTGCGAGCAGCAGGTAGACCTCGGGGAAGCCGTCCTCGGTTTCCAGGTGGATGCTCGCAAGCCTCCGCGCGTGTGCTTCCGGCTTCGTGTAGATCGGCGCGCTTTCGACGGGGTGCGCCCACGTGGTCAGCGTTCGCTCGTTGGAAAGACTCACGTCCGCCGGTGGGCCGGATGCGGGTGGCGCCGGCTGTTGTTCCGGCGGAGCCTGCGTGGGTGGCGTTGCGGGTGTTTCTGCGTTTGCGAGCGGCATGCCCACCTGCAAGAGCACAAACGCGAGCCCGCATGCCGCGAGCGCCACTCGTGTTCGTCTCAGCATCGCCGGGCCCTCATTCCTGTCCACGATTGTGAGGCACCGGCGCGGGCGACGGTCGCTGCTTGCGACCGCTGCCCGCGCCAACTGCCTTCCTGCCTCGACTCAGCCGGTGAACCTGGGGCTCACGGTACGCGCGGCGCAGCGCGCCAGCGTCTGGTGAATCGTTTTGGACGGCGTTTTGCTGGACGCCGTGAACACCACGTGGATCGACAGGTGGTGCTTGGAGCCCGCGCGCAGGCCGATGCGGAGCGCGAACGCTCCATGGGTCGACTTGAGCAGCGTCTTGACCTTGTGACCGTCGAGCGTGAACGTCACGGACGCGATCGAGCTGCCCCGAACCGACGCGAGGTAGCCGGTCTGGGCGACGCAGCCGCGAACACCGGCTGCGTGTGCCGAGCCTTTCGGCGCGACTACTTCTTTCGTGCCGAGGACGGCACCGGCCGGCGGGGGCGTGGTAGTCACCACGACCGGCGCCGTGACCCATGTCTCCTGGGCCGTGGCGTGCTGTACCGATTCTCCCAGCGTGACGCTGGCGTTGATCGTGTCGGTGCCCACGCCGTTGGTGTCGGGGTAGGTGAACACGACCTTGCCGGCGCCGTCGGTCTTGCATTCGGGGTCGGCTTCGCCGCTCGGATACGTGCAAGTTCCGCTCACGCCGGCGTTCTGGCCGGTGACGGCGAAGCTCACCACGGTGCCGCCGACGGGTTCAAGCGAACCGGCCATCGGCCGGACGCCGGCCGCGCGGGCCGAGGGGATCTCGAGTGTTTCCTGCACCACCGTCGCCGTCACCGCGTGGGTGCCGCCTGCGACGTCGCTGTGCGTGACGGGTTCGAGGCTGAGGTTCGGCGAGCTGACGATCACGCCGGTTCCGGCCACGAGCACGTAGGCCTGACCACAGGCCGTTTCTTTGGTGCTCGGGTCTGTGCCGCACGTCGGTCTCGTTTCCGTGTCCGTCGCCACGGCCAACGCGTTCCAGTCGGTCGGGAAGGCGGGGAACGTGACGTGGTCCGAGCACTCCCAGCCCTGGATGTCGGCGTCGGTCAGAGCCGTCGGCCCAGTTTCGAACGCGGGGTTGGAAGCGATCTGCTGCACGCTTCCGCCGCACGGCGGATCGCTGTTCTCGGTCCAGTGCCCTGGGCCCGTCGTGGTCAGCTGATCCAGCACGGAGACATCGAGGCCCGAGTCGTCGCAGCTGGTGTCGTAGTAGACGCCGGTCGCGCCGGGGATGGCGCCCGCGAAGGCGATGCCGTCCTGCACCAGATGCTCCGCTCCGGCTGTGGCCGGTTCGGCCGGGTTCGTCGGCGAGGCTCCGCCTCCGCCGTACTGGTAGTGGTCCTCAGGGTCGGTGCCGACGAGCGCGCGGTTGCCCGAGCTGCCCATGACGACCGGCGCCCACGTTCCCGCGCTGTTGTTGGCCGACACAGCGGTGTCGCCGCAGTTCGGGTCGCCCACGATCAGCACCTGGTATTTCGCGAATTCGGCAGCCGTCATTGCTTCCCAGGCCGATCCCGAGACGACGGTCACCGAGAACCCCGCGTTTTCGGCGGCGAACTGCTCGAGGCTGATCGGCGTTTCGCCCTTCGTGATCCCGTCGCTGGTCGTGACGGATTCTTCGTTGATCAACGCCGTGTTGGCGGTGCTGGTGGCACTCGCGATTCCCGGCGCCGTGGCGGCCGCCAAGGGCACGCTCAGTGCCGCAAGCGCGGCTGCCGATACGGCAGCGCGCCGTAGAAGTTGCATCGTCGACTTCATGTCTAACCCCCCAGAGGTGACAGTTGGTCGTCGCCCATCCATGGCGACAGATTTGTGATTGTTACGCGGCTTGGATTTCGCGCGTCCCAGGCAAAGACATCAGTGTCTCCCGTAGCCCGGAGCACGGCAACCGCACTTCAGTCGCTGGAAGGTAGCGAAACGAAGGCGTTTTTACTAGGGCTGGAGCCGCCGTGCCAGATTCGGGGGTTCAGCCCCCGCCGCGGCCCATCCCACGACGCATCCGATGTACGCGCCGCATCTCCTGTACAGCCTCGTCGTGTCCACCCAGAGCGCTCGAGGGACCGTCGCCAAGGAGTTCGACGTCGAGGCGCTTGCGCACGAGCTCGCCCGCGATCGCGTCAACCCTCTGCGCGCCCGCTCCGGGACGGGAGCTGACGGCGCGCTCGAGACGATGTCCACGGAACAGCAGCCCCACACCGTCGTCGAGGGCCCAGCCTCCGGGCAGCGTGCCGTCGCGCACGCCCGCCAGCCACACGGGCAGGCGCTCCGGCTCGCCGTCGGCGTGGACCGTGAGCGAGCCGTCCAGCAGCCCCAGCCCGTCGATCGCTTCCGGGGGGCCGCTGGAGCGCGTGACCCCGGCCTGGAACCAGCACATCGCTCCGGCGCTCAGGCCCGCGAGGACGGTGCCCGCGCGCCAGGCCTCGAGCAGCAGCTGGTCGAGGCCGTGCGCCTGCCAGATGGCGAGCAGGTTGCGCATCGAGCCGCCGCCCACGTACAGGATGTCCTGCTCGAGGACCGTCTCCTGCAGCGAGCGAGTGGTCTCGCGCAGGCGAAACAGCGACAGGTGTTCGGGCACGCAGCTGCGGTCGGTGAAGCGGGCTTTGAAGGCGTTGATCTGCGCGGTGGTGTCGCCGGAGGCCGTCGGAAGGAACAGGATCCGCGGCACGGTCGGCCTCGCCAGCGACAGCACGTAGTCGTCCAGCAGCGGGTTGTTCGGCTCCATCGTGAAGCCACCGCCGCCCATCGCGAAGATCACCCGCGAGTCGATCGGCACGGCGGGCAGCTCACTCACGCGGCGACCCGCTGACGTGGGGAGCGAGCCGAGCCGGATGCGGACATGGAGCGCCCGCGGCTGGGCCCCGGTTCCGCCGCGGGCGCGTCCACGCGCGGTGCGGGCGCGCCGAGGTAGGAGACCTCGAGCGGCGTCTCGCGCACGCCGTTGCCGCTCGCTTCCACGTGGTAGGCGCTGCCGTCGGGGCGTGAGCTGACCGCGCGCTCGAGCAGTGTGCCGTGGAAGTGCAGCGCCACGCCGTCCTCCACCGCAAACCCGGGGCGCATGCCGTCGGCGACCGCGCGGTGATACTCCGCTCGGCGTGCCGGCTCGGCGTCGTAGTGGACGCAGTTCGAGTAGGGCAGGAGCCCGAGGCCGCGCACCGGTCGAGGGTCGCCGTGGAAGGCGCTCAGCGCCTGCTCGAACCAGCACAGCGATCCCGCGGATGGCCCGCACAGCACGATCCCGCGCCGCCACGCCTTGCGCAGGATCGCGTCGAGGCCGTGCGCTCGCCAGGCGCCGAGCATGCTCAGCACGTTGCCTCCGCCTACGTAGATCAGATCCTGCGAGAGCAGGTGGCTGGCTAGGTCGTCCTCGACGCCCCCGGTGCCCTGGTCGCGGCGAAACAGCGACACGTGACTCGCCTCGCATCCGGGAGAGAACCGACGGTAGAAGCGCACCACGTAGTGGTCCGCGTCGCCCGATGCTGTCGGCAGGAAGCAGACCCTCGGGCGCGGGTTGCGCAGCAGCGAGAGCACGTAGTCGTCCAGCAGTGAGCCGTCTTTCTCCATCGAGAAGCCGCCACCACCGAGCGCGACGATCTGGGGAGACGTGGATGGCATCTACTCACTCCGCTCGGGCCGGGAACATGGGCGTGCAGCTACGGCAGGTTGCCCGAACTGAGCGCTCCCAGCTATGGACCGGCGTCCCAATACCGCAGGCGCGCTGATCGACATTCGCCCAGGTGGGATCGTTGCTGATCCTTTCGTGCAACCCGGGCGACGGCGTCGAGGCTCGTAGAGTGTCGGGCGATGGCCGCCCCGGGGAACGACCCAACGACACGATCCGCGAGCACGTCGGCGATCTCGCTGCACGGCGTGCGCAAGCGCTTCGGAGAGATCGTGGCGGTCGACGGTCTCGACCTCGACGTGCCCCCGGGCGTGTGCTTCGGCCTGCTCGGGCCCAACGGAGCGGGGAAGTCCACCACGATGCGGATGCTGACCGCGCAGACGCTCGCGGACGAAGGCGCGATCTCGGTGTTGGGTTACGAGCTGCCGCGCGAGTCCAAGCAGTCGCGCCTGGAGATGGGCGTCGTACCGCAGCTCGACAACCTCGACGTGGAGCTCACATGCAGGCAGATCCTCACGGTGTTCGCGCGCCTCTATCGCGTCCCCCGCGCGGAGCGCGACGCGGCGGTCACGCGGGCGCTGGAGATCGCCAACCTCGTCCCGCGCGCGGAGACGATCGTGCGCGAGCTCTCCGGCGGGATGCGCCGCCGGCTGCTCGTCGCGCGCGGGCTGATCCACCGCCCGCGGCTGGTGCTGCTGGACGAGCCCACCGTGGGCCTCGACCCCCAGATCCGCCAGGAGCTTTGGACGCTGATCGACGGTCTGCGCGCCGAGGGAGTGACAGTGCTGATGAGCACCCACTACATCGAGGAGGCCGAGCGCCTCGCGGACACCGTCGCGGTGATGTCCGCCGGGCGGATCATCGCGCAGGGCACGCCCGCGGAGCTCGTGAGCGCGCACGCCGGCGAGCAGGTGCTGGAAGTGTATGGGCCGCCCGACCGTCTGGCGGAGGTGAGCGAGCTGGCGAGCGCCAACGACTGGTCGAGCAGGCGCAGCGGACCCGCGGTCGCGATCATGCGCGCCGAGACGCTGGACGGACAGGCGCCCGAGGGTGTGCGCAGGCCCGCGAACCTAGAGGACGCGTTCGTGGCTCTGACGGGAGAGGAGATCGAGTGAGCGCGGAGGTACAGACGGGGCAGACGGTCGCGGACGGTGCGCGTCGCGTGGGTCGCCTGGAACCAGCCGCCCTCGCCGGTGTGATGAGCCGCGACGTGGCGATCTTCGGCCGCTACTGGAAGGCGACGACGTTCTCCTCCGTCGTGCAGCCCACGATCTACCTGCTCGCGTTCGGGCTCGGTTTCGGGACGCTCGTGAAAACCATCGGGCACGTCAAGACCGTGCAGTACGTCGCGACTGGGACAGTCGCCACGGCTGTGCTGTTCTCCTCGGCCTTCCCCGGCATGTTCAACACGTTCATCCGCTGGCAGTTCCAGCGCACCTACGACGCGATGCTCGCGGCGCCGGTCGACGTGGAGGAGCTGATCACAGCGGAGGTGCTGTGGATCTCTCTGCGCGCGGGCGTGTATGGGATGGCGCCGCTGCTGGTCGGATTCGCCTTCGGGCTCCCGCCCGAGCCGGGGATGCTGCTGGTGCCGCTGGTCGGCTTCGTCACCGGCTTCGGCTTCGCGGCGTTCGGCGTGACGGTCGCCGCGATCGCGAAGACGATCGACAACTTCAACTACATCACCAGCGCGGTGCTCACGCCGATGTTCCTCGTCGCCGGCACCTTCTTCCCGGTCTCCACGCTGCCGGACGGCGTGCGCCAGGTCGCGCAGGTGAACCCGCTCTACCACTGCGTCCAGCTCGTGCGCGACGCGTCGCTCGGCGGCCTGCACTCGGCCGACCTCGGTCACGCCGCGGTGCTCGTGGCGTTCGCGCTGATCATGTGGCGTCTGGCGATCTCCCAATTGGGCAAACGCCTCATCGACTGACGGCCCACACGGTCGCTTAGGCGATCTTCAGCTTTCTCACACGCTGCTCCTACAACCGCCGGCGATGCTCTCTCGCATGAGCTACTCACCGCAACCCAACTCGGGCGCATCCGCCGCGGCCGCGGTGGCCCCCGCCGCCGCCACAGCCGACTCCGCGCAACTTCGATCACGAGCGCAGGCGCTCGTGCGGCGCGCTCCGCGTCCGGAGCTGCTGGGAGTGATGGCGCTCGCGGCGGTGCTGAACCTGTGGGCGCTCAGCCGCAACGGCTGGGCGAACGCCTACTACAGCGCGACTGTGCACTCGATGAGCTCCAGCTGGCACGACTTCCTGTTCGCGTCGCTGGACAAGGGCGGCGTGATGACGGTCGACAAGCCGCCGCTCGCGCTGTGGGTCCAGGCGCTGTCGGTGCGCATCTTCGGCTTCCACTCGCTCAGCATGCTCGTGCCGCAGGCGCTGATGGGCGTAGCGAGCGTCGCGCTCGTGTACGACCTCGTGCGGCGCCGCTTCGGCCGCGTGGGCGGGTTCGTCGCGGGTCTCGCGCTCGCGCTCACGCCGATCGCGGTGGCGGTCTCCCGCCACAACAACCCCGACGCGCTGCTCGTGCTGTGCTGCGTGGCCGCGCTTTGGTGCTCCGTCCGGGCGCTGGAAGGCGGCCGGACGCGCTGGCTCGTAGCCGCCGGCGTGTGCGTGGGCCTGGGCTTCGAGACGAAGATGGCCGTCGCCTTCGCGGTCGTCCCAGGCATCGTGGCGGCGTGGCTGTGGATCGCGCCGGCGGGACGCGGACGGCTGCACGCGCTGCGCCAGCTGCTCGCGGGCGGCGGCGCGATGGTGCTCGTCGGCGGCGCGTGGCCGGCGCTCGTCGAATTGACCCCGGCGTCTCAGCGCCCGTGGATCTCCGGCACGAGCGACAACCGCGTGCTGTCGCTGATCTTCGAATACAACGGCGTCGGCCGCGTCGACGGTCAGGCAGGCGGTCCGGGAGGGGGCGGCGGCAGCATGTTCGGCGGCACGCCCGGCCCGCTGCGGCTGCTCAACTCGGCCCTCGGCGGGCAGGCGAGCTGGCTGCTCGGCTTCGCGCTCGTGGGCGGCCTCGGGATCCTCCTCTCCACGCGCCTGCGTCGCTCGGATTCGCGTACCGGCTGGTTGCTGTTGGTGGGCGGAGCGTTCCTCACGACCGCGGTGCTGTTCAGCGAGGCGAGCGGGATCTTTCATCCTTATTACGTTTCTCTGCTCGCGCCGTTCGTGGCAGCGCTCGTGGGCGCATCCGCCGCGCAGCTGATCGACGGCAGGCTCCCGGTGCGGATCGTCGGGCCGCTCGCGATCCTCGCGGGCGTGGTCGTGGAGCTGGTCGTTCGCGGCGACTACCCAGAACAGCTCCGGTGGCTACCCGCGGTGCTGATCGTGGTCGGCGTGCTCGCCGCGATCACGCTGGTCGCCTTCGGGACACGCGAGATACGGATGGCGGCCGTGGGCGGGGCGCTCGTCGCGCTGCTGATCGCTCCGTCGGTGTGGGCGTTCGACACGCTCGGTCACGCCACCAGCGGCACGTTTCCCGCAGGTGGGCCGGCGTCGGTGGCCGACGGCGGTGGTCCAGGCGGCGGCTTTGGTGGATTCGGCGCCCGCGGCGGAGCGCGCAATGGCGCGGGCAGCGTCGGTGCAATGCCGCAGCTGTTCGGGCCCGGCGGATCGTCCTCGACCTCGTCGGGGTCTGCGTCCGGCGGCGCTCAGGCCGGCGGTCCGCCCGAAGGCGGCGCCCCTCCCGCCGGCGCGTCCGGCGCGACGCCCACCGGCGCCCCTCCCGCCGGCGCGTCCGGCGCGACGCCCACCGGCGCCCCTCCCGGGCTCCCTGGTGCGGGCGGCTCGTTCGGTGGTGCGCCGGGCGCCGGTGGATTCGGCGCCGGCGGGCCCGGCGGCGGCTTCGGCGGCGGTTCGATCAAGCAGGCCCTCGCGTATGTGAAGGCGCACGGCGGCGGTACGATCGCGGTGTCGAGCCAGTCCAGCGCGGCGTCGGCGATCCTCGAAGGCGCCACCAACGTCGCGGGCATCGGCGGTTTCTCCGGCCGTGAGAGCGACGTGAGCGTCGCGTGGATGGCACAGGAGGTCAGCGCGGGCAAGATCCGCTGGGTGGTCGGCGAACAGAGCGCAGCCGGCGGCGGCTTCGGCGGACGCCTGCCAGGCGACACGCGCACGGGCTCGAAAACGGCGATGGCGGCCGTCGAGTCGGCGTGCACGAAGGTGACGCTCCCGGCGAGCACCACCGCGGCGAGCGAAGCGATCGCCGGCGGTGCGACTAGCGCAGCGACGGGCTCGGCGGCGAGCACCCTCTACGACTGCCAGGGCCGTGCGAGCGCGCTCGCGCACGCCTAGCGGGACAATCAGCCCGTGAGGATTCTGGTTGTGGACGACGACCGCGCGGTGCGCGAAGCGCTGCGGCGCACCCTCACACTCGCCGGCTACGACGTGGATCTCGCCGAGGACGGCGAGCAGGCGCTCGAGCGAGCGGTGCAATCCGTCCCCGATGCCGTGGTGCTCGACGTGGGTCTGCCGGGCATCGACGGGCTGGAGGTGTGCGCGCGGCTGCGGCGGCTGGGCAACCGCGTGCCGATCCTGATGCTGACCGCGCGCGATGCGGTCGCCGACCGAATCGACGGCCTGGATGCGGGAGCCGACGACTACATGGTCAAGCCGTTCGACGTGGGCGAGCTGAAGGCACGCCTGCGCGCGCTGCTGCGCCGCGCGAATCCCGAGGCGGACACGGACGCGCTTGCGTTCGCCGAGCTGCGCCTCGACCCCGATCGTCACGGCGCGCAGGTGGGCGAGAGCTTCGTGGAGCTCACGCGCACCGAGTACCAGCTGCTCGAGCTGCTGATGCTCAACCCGCGCCGCGTGCTCTCGCACAGCCTGATCTACGACCGCGTGTGGGGCTATGACTTCGGCCCGGCGTCCAATGCGCTGCGTGTGTACGTGGGCTATCTGCGGCGCAAGCTCGAGGATGCGGGCGCGCGCGAGCTGATTCACACGGTGCGCGGCGTGGGCTACGCGCTGCGTGAGCCGTGAGCAAACGACCCAGGACCATCTGCCGGCGATGACGCTGCGCACGCGGATCGCGGCGGTGGCGAGCGTGTCGGTGGCAGTCGCGGTGCTGGCCGCTGCGATCGGCCTGTACGTCGCGGTGCGCTCGGATCTGCGCGGCGAAATCGACAGCGCGCTGCGCGCCCGCGCGCGGGCGTTTGCGCAACCCCTCGCCGCTGGGCCGTATGGGGGCGGACCGGGAGCTGGACTCGGCGCCCTCCAGCCCGGCGGACCGCAGCCAGACGGCAGCCGGCCGGACGCGGACCGCTCCGCCGCGGGAGGCGCGCGGACGGGCGGCTTTCCCGGCAACGTGCAGCCGGCGCCGTTCGGAGCGGCGTCGGGCTACGTGCAGTTCGTCTCGCCGCAGGGACGGGTGTTCGTGCCGGGCGGCCAGGGAACTTCGCCGACGCGGATCGTGCTCACATCCTCGGACCGTTCGTTCGCGCGCTCGGGCAGCGGCAGCAGCCTGACGGACAGATCGGTCAAGGGGACGCACCTGCGCGTCCTCACCGTCGGCACCGGCGCGGGCGGCGCGGTGATGATCGTGCGTCCGCTCACGGAGGTGGAACACGAGCTGGGCAGACTGCTGCTGATCCTCACGCTGATCGGCGCGGGCGGGATCGTGCTGGCCGCGTTGCTGGGGACGCTCGTCGCCCGCACGGCGCTCGCCCCGATCGCGCGGTTCACCCGCAGCACTGAGACCCTGACGGGCGACCTCGACCTGTCCAGACGCCTGGAGGTGCGCGGCCGCGACGAGCTGGGGCGCCTGGCGGAGAGCTTCAACGGCACGCTCGACGCGCTCGAGCGCTCGGTCGGCGCTCAGCGCCAGCTGATCGCGGACGCCAGCCACGAGTTGCGCACGCCGATGTCCTCGCTGCGGGCGAACATCCAGATCCTCGGCGAAGCGGAGAGGATGGGGGCGCAGGAGCAGGAGAGCCTGCGCTCCGACATCGTGGCCGAGCTCGACGAGCTGACCGCTCTGGTGGGCGACGTGGTCGAGCTGGCCAGAGGCGCGGCGCCCGAGATCGAGGCAGAAGACGTACGTCTGGACGAGCTCGTCGGGGGCTCAATAGAGGCCGCCCGCCGTCGACGCGGAGATCTCCACTTCGAGGTTCAGCTGGAGCCCACGCTCGTTCGCGGTCAAGCCGACCGCATCGCAAGGGCGGTCTCCAACCTGATGGACAACGCCCGCAAGTGGAGTCCCGCCGGCGGGACCATCGAGGTCGAGCTGGCCGACGGCGTGCTGAGCGTGCGCGATCACGGGCCCGGCTTCGCGGAGTCCGACCTGCCCCTGGTGTTCGATCGCTTCTACCGCGCGCGGGACGCACGCGGCCTGCCCGGCTCGGGTCTGGGACTCGCGATCGTCCGCCAGGCCGCGGAGGGGTGCGGCGGCTTCGCGGAGGCGTCCAACGCGCCCGGAGGCGGGGCGCTGCTGCGCGTGGGATTCGGGCCGCGGTTGCAGCTCGACATTGCCGGTTGATGGCGGCGCGCCGGCGCGCGAAACGCGCTAAGTTCGATCAACTCGCATTTCAGCCGGGAGGCGTATGCTGAAGCGGAGGGATATAGGGGCTTGACTGCAGGAAATACGCAGCGTTCGTCTAATACGACGAGCGAAGCCCCGCAACTTTGGGGATTTGGAGGAGTCACAAGAGGGTAGACGGCAGGTGCACTGGTTCTATAGGGAGGTTGGCATGGGGTCTCGCGTTCGTTCTTTGTTCTTCGCGCTGCTGGTTGGTGCGCTTGTTGGGATCTCGGCGCCAGCCGCGCTCGGTGCTGTGGGCATCGAAAAATTTGTGGCGGTCAACTGCCAGGAAGGGTTTGAAGAATGCGCTGAAGAAAGCTTCGGCCCCTACTCCATACCCAAGGAACCCACCAAAGAAGAAGCCGAAGAAGCCGGCTACACCCAGGCCGGTGGACACGTGCCCTATGGCGTCACCGACTTCAAGGTGACAACGGTGGGGGAACTCGCCAAAAACGAACAGGTGCCGACCGGTGTGGTGACGCACATCAGAACCGACGTCGCCCCGGGTCTCGCGACCAATCCGTTTGCCACCGAACAGTGCACGATGGCTCATTACGACGGCTCGGCGAAAGAAGAAGAAGCGATCCCGGGCACAGGCTTCTATGCGAAACCCACTTGTGGAGCCGAAAGCATCATCGGCGAAAACAAGGTGACTGTCTACGCAGGGCCTGCCGGCGACGTGCCGATCACAGGCAACGTCTACAACCTCGTGCAGCCGGAAGGTCTCGCGTCGGACTTCGGCGTGGCGCTCAAACTCCCGATCCCGCTCACCAAAGGCGCGCTCGAAAAAGCGTTCGCGGAAAAAGGCCACCCTCTCGGTAAACCCACCGAAGAATTCCTCGAGGAACAGCAGTACTACGCCCACACCTTGATCGAAGGAAACGTCGAATGGGGTCAGGAAGCGAAGGGCACGAACCAAGGCGACTACCACGACTACTTCGAAATCGACGTCTCGCCGGCGCTGCCGCTGATCAGTTCGCGTCTGGTCTTCTACGGCCGCAGCGGTGAAGGCGACTTCGTCACGAACGCGACCAGCTGTCCTGGACACAACACCACGACACTGCATCTGACCGAAGCGGGAGGCACTGCAACCCAGGCCTACACCAGCCCGGTCAGTCTCTCTGGATGCAGCGCAGTGCCGTTCGCACCGACCTTCGCCCTCACCCCGGCGACGACCGCGTTCGACCAGCCCGACGGGTTCACGACCGAAGTCGGCGTACCTCATCAGACGGGCGAAGAAGAAATCGACAGCTCACAGCTGAAAGACGCGACCATCAAGCTTCCGGAAGGCATGACGCTGAACCCGTCGGCCGCCCCCGGGCTGACCGCGTGCACGCCAGCCGAAGCACGGATTCACAGCTCGCAGGCCGGCATCGGATGCGCGAAAACCGCTGAGCTCGGCACGGTCAACCTTGATGTCCCGACGCTGCCCGATGGATCTCTGAACGGCAAGATCTACCTCGGCGGCCCGGAAGACGAAAAAACGCATGCGCTGCTTCCGATCACCGGGCCTCCGTACACCATCTACGTAGACGCGGAGTCCAAGCGCTATGGCGTGTCGGTGCGCATCAAAGGCGAAGTGACGCCCAACGAAACCACCGGGCAGCTCACGACGGTGTTCTCGGAAAACCCCGAACAGCCGTTCACGAGTATCGCGCTGCAGTTCAAGGAAGGCGCGCTCGCGCCCGTCGCCAACCCGCTCACATGCGGGAGCGCTACTAGCGAAATCAGTCTCGTTCCGGTCGCGAAACCATTGACGTCAGCCGTCCTGAAAGACGCGTTCACGGTCGACAGCAACGGCGCCGAAGGCGCCTGCGCATCGCCGACTCCGTTCGCGCCGACTCAGGGCACCGCGACACAGGTTCCGAGCGGAGGAGTGCACACGAACTACACGTTCGCCCTGCAGCGCAACGACGGCGAACAGTACCTCTCCAAAGTCACGACGACTCTCCCCGCGGGCCTCGTCGGCGCGATCCCCGCGGTGGCGCTGTGCACCGAAGCTCAGGCGACGGCCGAAAGCTGTCCGGCTGAAAGTCTGATCGGGAAAGTGACGGTGTCGGCCGGCGCGGGCCTCACGCCCGACACGCTCACGGGCTCGGTCTACATGACCGGTCCGTATGCGGGAGCGCCGTACGGGATGTACATCTCCGTGCCGGTCGTCGCCGGTCCGTTCAACCTCGGCAACTCGATCACGCGCGCAACGGTCAACATCGACCCGAAGACGGGTCGCGTGATCGTGAGCAGCACGCTGCCCACGATCGTCAAAGGCGGCGTACCCGTCCGTCTGCGCAAGCTGAGCCTGGAGATCAACCGTCCGGGCTTCCTGACGAACCCGACGAGCTGCGGTTCGCTGGCGACCGAATCGACCGTGACTGGGCTCGGCGGCACGAGCGTGAGCCTGTCCACCCCGTTCCAGGTCGAAAACTGCTCGGCGCTCGCATTCAAACCGTCGTTCAAGGCGGCCACGAGCGGGAACCCGACCAAAGCGGGCGGCGCGAGCCTCGAAACGACGATCGCCCAGACGGCAGGCCAGTCGAACATCAAATCGGTGGTGGTGCAACTGCCCAAGCAGTTGCCGTCGCGTCTGACCACGCTGCAGAAAGCGTGCGGCGCGGCGACGTTCGACGCCAACCCCGCAAGCTGCTCGCCCGAATCCGTGGTCGGCAGCGTCCGGGCGACCACGCCGGCACTGCCTGGCAAACTCCAGGGCGTGGCCTATCTGGTCGGACACGCGGGGGCGGCGTTCCCCGATCTCGACCTCGTGCTCGACGGCGACGGCGTGCGCGTGATCCTGGTCGGAAACACGGACATCAAAAACGGCATCACCACGACGACGTTCGCCACCACGCCTGACGTGCCGGTGACGAGCCTCACGGTGAACCTGCCGATGGGCCCGCATTCGGCGCTCGCGGCGTTCGGCAGTCTGTGCGCCAAACCGCTCGTGATGCCGACGACGATCGTCGGGCAGAACGGCGTGACGGTCAAACAGAACACGATCATCAATCCGGTCGGCTGCGGCGTGAAGATCGTCGGGCACAAGGTCATCGGCAACACCGCCTACCTCACGGTCCAAACCCCGTCCGCGGGCCGCGTTAGCGGCAGCGGAGCGGGCGTGGGCACCGCCTACCGCCGTCTCGGGAAGGCCTACAAAGCGGCGACCGTGAAGCTCTCCCTGAACCGCAGCGGACTGAGCCGCCGCAAGCCGTTCAAGGTGCGCCTGCGCGTGGGCTTCGTGCCCACGAGCCACAGTCGCAAGCCCTCGACGGCATTCGTGACGGTCACGTTCCGCTGAGCGCTTTGCGCTGAAACGATCCTCTTGGGGGGCGGCCTATGCCGCCCCCCAAGTAGTTTCGGTCCGAGCCTCGAGGTTGTGTCTTTTCGGCGTACGTAGCGGGTTTGTGCTCGCCAATGACCACCCCATGCCGTAGATTGACCCCATGGATGTCGTAACGGGTACGGATACCTCGTCGTCTGTTGGCGTCGATCGCCTGCTTGCAGGCATCCGCCGTCTGACAGCGCTGGCCGACAGCGCGTCGGACTCCGACACGATCTACCGGGCGCTCGCCGGCGAGCTGCTGCTGGCGCCGGGTGCGGAGGAGGTGCACGTGCACCATCTCGTCAGTACCGGCGAGGAGGAGCTCGTGACCGTGTACGTATCCGAGGGCAACGGGCGTCTCAGCTACCTGACGCCGCGCGCCGAGCGCCCGCCGGGGGTGAGCTGGGTGGCGAGCACTCAACAGAGCTTCCTCGCAACCAGCGCCGCGGAGTTCGCCGCGAGCGTGCCGCGGCTGGCGGAGACCGGCACGGTGAGCTGTGCGCTGCTGCTCCCGCTGGCCGAGCGTGGTGAGGTGGAGGCGGTGGTGGTGATCGTGCGTCGAGTCACCGGTGTGCTGACCCCCGCCGCGGTGGAGCTCGCCACCGGCCTCGTGGAGCACGCGGCGACGACGCTCGCGCTGGTCCGCGCCCGCGCCGAGGCGGGCACAGACGCGGTCACCGGCTGCATGAACCACCGCGCGATGCGCAGGCGCCTGGACGAGGAGATCGGGCGCGCGATGCGCACCGGCGGGCCGCTGTCGTGCCTGCTGATCGACCTCGACGACTTCAAGCTCGTCAACGACCAGCACGGCCACCAGGCCGGCGACGCGATGCTGCGCGGCGTCGTGCAGGCGCTCGTGGGCGAGTTCAGGGCGTTCGACCGCGTGGCCCGCTATGGCGGCGACGAGTTCGTGGTGATCCTGCCGAACGCCGAGCTGGAGAGCGCCGCCGCCGCGGCGAGCCGCGCCCTGGAGCATCTGCGCGGCATCCCCGCAGGATCGGGCGGGATTCGACGCGGGATCCTCGCCGACAGCGGCATCGGGCGGGGCGTGTCGGCCTCGATCGGCGTCGCGCAGTGGCAGGCGCCGATGGGCACCGACGAGCTGCTCGAGGCGTGCGACGCGGCACTGCTGCGCTCCAAGCGCCAGGGCAAGGGGCGCGTCACGCGCGCCTCCGAGCTCGTCGTCTGACGCGCCCACGGCGCCGACGCTGAGGTCGTGACGGCGACTCTGCGAGACTGGAAACTCGACCTGTAGACCGCGGATCGCCGGGAGATGCCCATGTCTGAGAACAGCTTTGGAGCGAAGGACAAGCTCGAGGTCGGAGGGCAGGAGTACGAGATCTTCCGTCTCGACGCGCTGCAGCAGCGTTTCGACGTGGCGCGCCTGCCGTTCTCGCTGAAGGTGCTGCTCGAGAACCTGCTGCGCACCGAGGGCAACGGCTCCGTCACCGCGACCGACATCGAAGCGCTCGCCAGCTGGGACGCGGCCGCGCAGCCGAGCAAGGAGATCGCGTTCACCCCCGCGCGCGTGCTGATGCAGGACTTCACGGGCGTCCCGGCGGTCGTGGACCTCGCGGCGATGCGCGACGCGATGGCCGAGATGGGCGGCGACCCGGCGATGATCAATCCGCTCGCGCCGGCGGAGCTGGTGATCGACCACTCGGTGCAGGTTGACGCGTTCGGCACGCGCGACGCGTTTCGCTTCAACGCCGAGCGCGAGTTCGAGCGCAACCAGGAGCGCTACGCGTTCCTGCGCTGGGGGCAGGGCGCGTTCGACGACTTCGCCGTCGTGCCGCCGGACACGGGCATCGTCCACCAGGTCAACCTCGAGTACCTCGCGCGCGTGGTCTTCCCCAACGAGAAGACCGGGCAGGCCTACCCCGACACGCTCGTGGGAACCGACTCGCACACCACGATGGTCAACGGCCTCGGCGTGCTCGGCTGGGGCATCGGCGGGATCGAGGCGGAGGCGGCGATGCTCGGCCAGCCGATGTCGATGCTGATCCCGCAGGTGCTCGGCTTCCGCCTCCACGGCCAGCTGCCGGAGGGCGCGACCGCGACCGATCTCGTGCTCACGGTCACGCAGATGCTGCGCGAGCGCGGCGTGGTGGGCAAGTTCGTGGAGTTCTACGGCGCGGGCGTCGCGGCGCTGCCGATCGCGGACCGCGCGACGATCGGCAACATGTCCCCCGAGTTTGGCTCCACCTGCGCGATCTTCCCGATCGACCGGGAGACGCTCGGCTACCTGGAGCTCTCCGGCCGCACGAGCAAGCAGATTGCGCTCGTCGAGGCTTATGCCAAGGAGCAGGGCCTGTGGCTCGACGAGCGCTCCGAAGAGCCCACGTTCTCCGACACGATCGAGCTGGACCTCGGGACGGTTGTGCCGAGCATCGCCGGTCCCAAGCGTCCCCAGGACAGGGTCTCGTTGAGCGACGCGCAGGGCGCGTTCCGGCACGCGCTCGAGGACTACGTGCCGAGCAACGGCGAACAGCCCGACGCGCAGGACGAGGCCGTCGCGGAGTCCTACCCCGCGTCGGACCCGCCCGCCAACGGCGCTCCCGGACACGCCCAGCCGCCCGGCTCCCAGCCGACACCCGCGCACGCGGTCGCCTCGACGCTCGCCGCTTCCCAGGCCGGGGCGCAGGTGACGCTCGACGGCGATAGCTTCCAGCTTCGCCACGGCCACGTGGTGATCGCGGCGATCACCAGCTGCACCAACACGTCCAACCCGTCCGTGATGGTCGCCGCGGGCATCCTCGCGCGCAACGCGCTCGCGCGTGGGCTGCGCTCGAAGCCGTGGGTCAAGACCTCGCTCGCGCCGGGCTCGAAGGTGGTCACCGAATACCTCGACCGCGCAGGGCTGACGGAGCCGCTCGAGCAGCTCGGCTTCAACCTCGTGGGCTACGGCTGCACCACCTGCATCGGCAACTCCGGCCCGCTGCCGCAGGAGATCTCCGAGGCTGTGAGCGAGGCGGACCTTGCGGTTGTATCGGTGCTGTCGGGGAACCGCAACTTCGAGGGGCGCATCAACCCGGACGTGAAGATGAACTACCTTGCCTCCCCGCCGCTGTGCGTCGCCTACGCGCTCGCGGGCACGATGGACATCGACATCGTCAGCGACCCCATCGGCCAGGACGAGCACGGTGAGGACGTCCACCTGCGCGACATCTGGCCCTCCGCCCAGGAGGTGGCGCAGACGGTCGGCGAGGCCGTGCGCGCGGACATGTTCCGCAACAGCTACGGCGAGGTGTTCGCCGGCGACGAGCGCTGGCGGAGCCTCGAGACCCCCGAGGGCGAGCGCTTCGCGTGGGCGGAGGACTCCACCTACGTGCGCCTGCCTCCGTACTTCCAGGGCATGCCGGCGCAGCCCGACGTGGTCACCGACATCGAGGGCGCGCGCGTGCTCGCTCTGCTCGGCGACAGCGTCACCACCGACCACATCTCACCGGCCGGGTCGATCAAGCGCGACGGCCCCGCGGGCGCCTATCTGCAGCAGCAGGGAGTCGAGCCGAAGGACTTCAACTCCTACGGCTCGCGTCGCGGCAACCACGAGGTGATGATGCGCGGCACGTTCGCAAACATCCGCCTGCGCAACCTGATCGGTGGCGGACAGACGCTGCCGGAAGGGGGAGTGACTCGCTACCTCGCCGATGATTCGAACCCACCCACCTCCCCCGAGCAGATGTCGATCTACGACGCCGCCATGCGCTACATGGCGGCGGGCATCGACCTGGTGGTGCTGGCGGGCAAGGAGTACGGCTCTGGCTCCTCGCGCGACTGGGCGGCCAAGGGCACGAAGCTGCTCGGCGTGCGGGCCGTGATCGCGGAGAGCTACGAGCGCATCCACCGCTCCAACCTCGTGGGCATGGGCGTGCTGCCGCTGCAGTTCCCCGACGGGCGGAGCGCCTCCTCGCTCGGGCTCACCGGCGAGGAGACGTTCTCGATCGTGGGTCTGGCGGACGCGATGGCCGACGACGGCTCGCCGCCGCGGGAGGTGCGCGTGAGAGCGGAACGCTCCGACGGCGAGCCGGTGGAGTTCGACGCGCGCGTGCGCATCGACACCCCGCGCGAGGCGGAGTACTTCCGCCACGGCGGCATCCTCCAGTACGTCCTACGCGCGCTGCTCGCACGATGAGCGACGAGCGCGCACCGAAGATCCTGCTCGACCTGCTCGCCGCGCGCGGGCCGTCGGGCTATGAGAGCGCCCCCGCGGGCGTGTGGCTGGAGGCCGCCGGGAAGTTCGCGCAGACCAGCAGCGACGTGGTGGGCACGCCGCTGGCGATCGTCGGAGCGAAGCACGGCTTCGAGGTCGAGCCGCGGCGGCTGCTCGTGATGGGCCACATCGACGAGATCGGCCTGATCGTCACCCACATCGACGACGAGGGCTACCTGTGGTTCCGCGAGGTTGGCGGCTGGGACGCGCAGATCCTCGTGGGCCAGCGCGTGGTCCTCGACACGCGTGAGGGCCCGGTGAAGGGCGTGGTGGGCAAGAAGCCGATCCACCTGCTGCGCGACGAGGAGCGCAAGAAGGTCGCGGAGATCCGCGACCTGCACATCGACATCGGCGCGAAGGATGGGAAGCAGGCGCGCGAGATGGTCCGCACCGGCGACGTCGCCGTGATCGACGCTGCACCAGAGGCGCTGCCCAACGGGCGCCTCATCTCACGCGCCCTCGACAATCGGCTCGGCTCGTTCGTGGCGCTGGAGGCGGCGCGACTGGTGGCTGAGGCGGGCGGAGCGCAGTGGGAGCTCGCGTCGGTGGCCGTAGCCCAGGAGGAGATCACGTTCGGCGGCTCGCGCACCAGCGCGTTCTCGCTTGAGCCCGACGCGGCGATCGTGGTTGACGTGACCCACGCGACCGACGCTCCGGGGATCGACGTCAAGGAAGCTGGCAAGCACGAGCTCGGTTCGGGCCCCGTGATCACCCGTGGCTCGACGATCAACGAGCGCCTGTTCGAGCTGCTCCACGAGACCGCCGAGGCGGAGAAGATCCCCTTCACGGTCGAGGCGTCGAGCCGAGCGACGGGCACCGATGCGGACGCTGTGCACCTCAGCCGCGGAGGGGTGCCCACCGCGCTCGTGTCGATCCCGATCCGCTACATGCACTCGCCCGTCGAGCTCGTCCAGCTCGAGGACGTCCATGCGTGCGCGAAGCTGATCGCCGCGGCCACGCTGCGGCTGGAGCGCGAGCAGGCGTTCAGCTGAACAAGAGGCCCGCTGGGCCGCGGGGAGCACCGGACTAGAAGTGGATCTGGAAGTGCGCGGCGGTGCGGGTGCGGTGGTCGATCGGCTTGGGTAGCCCGCCGGGAAAGGAATACGGTTCCTGTTCTGCTTCCTGCTTCGCCTTTCGTTCTTCTTCGCACCTGGTGTCGCACGGGAACGTGACGACGCCACAGACCATGCCGCCACACGGTTGCACGCGTTCTTTTTCTTCGCGTTCTTTCTTTTCTCGTTCTTCGCGTTCGACTTCTTCTTTGGTGGGTTCTTTAGGGGCGACTGTCCCTTTGACTTCGCTTTCTTTGGTCACTTCCCCATACACGCTGCGTCTGACGTAGCAGGGGTACGCGGGGCTGCACGGCGGCTTGTGCGGGACTGCGTAGATGACGCCCCCATAGGCGCCTTCTGGGCACCAATGCTTGGTGGTCGATGCTGCCGGGGTGAGGGTGAGGTGCACGGGCTTGTTGCCGTGCGGATAGCCGTAGGCGGTCATGCTCATGTTGCTCGAGACGGCACAGGGCGGCGGGTTCTTCAGCGAGTAGTGCGGGTAGTTCTCGAGGACGAGCACGGCGTAGTAGTAGCCGCCGCGCGGCAGGTGGCCGCGGGGGTGGAAGCTGACGGTGACGTTGCCGCTGGTGTTCACGTGGCGAGGCGTATGAACCGCTACAGGGCTGGACTTGCCCGCCGCCGAAACGCTCGCGAGGCATGCGACGACAAGCGCGAGAGCGCCGATAGAGGCGATGCCGAGCTTGCGATGCATGGGCCAGACGCTCTCAGGCGCTGGCGAGCTCGCTGAACGCCGCGACCTTGTAGACCTCGCCGGGGCAGCCGCCGAGCACGAGCATCTTCAGGCCCTCAGGGCCCGAGTGCACTTTGCGCTTGGTGCCGGCGGCGATGCGCACGAACACGTCCTTCACGAGATCCACGCGCTCGCCGTCGATGTCGATCCAGCCCGACCCGTCCAGCGCGAGGTAGACCTCCTCCTGCCCGTCCTCAGCGTGGTCGTGTTCGGGATAGCCGTCATAGCCGGCGGGCATCCTGATGATCTGCATGCCGAACGAGGTGACCCCCAGCTCGGCGCGAGCCTTGATGAAGCCGCCTCCGTAGGCAGCCTCCATGTCGTTGATGTGCTTCGCGGTGTAGTCGGCCATGTCGAGGATCCTAACTGCTGGGAAGCGGGATGACGAGCGCGAGCTGTCGCGACTGTGCGAGCACAGTCCCGTCAGGCGCCCAGATCACGCAATCCTCGTCGAAGAACCCTTCGTGGAGCACGCCGGTGGTCGAGCGGGCGAAGCACAGTTCCTCCGGATTGGGCATCGCCTCGTCCGGCTGGGCGGTGCGGAAGTGGATCGTGAGATCGACCGTCGGCGAGACCGCCGGATCGGTCAGGCGGATGAACGGCGTCGGCAGCAGCGCGTCACAGAAGAAGGCGAGCGCGAGCGCGTCGATCGGTCGGGGCTGGACGAGGCCGAGCCAGGCGCCGAAGGCCATCGGCTCGTCTGAGCCGCTGAACGGGGCAGCGCCGATGCGCGGCTGCAGCAGCAGGTGGCGTGTGAACAGCGGTGCGCCGTGATTGCCGTGGAAAGGCTCCCGTGCGGGATCTGGCGCTGCGACCTCGGGCATCGGCAGCTCCGTGACGTCCTGCGCTTTCCACGGCACCGAGAACGCGGCCAGGGCGAGCGCGACGAGCTTGCCGTCCTGCTCCATACGAGAGGAGAGCGTGCTCAGCGAGCGCCCCGAGCGCTCGATCGACGTGCTGATCGTGACCGGGCCGGGATCGGGGGCGCGCGCGTAGTGGATCGTCAGCGAGCGCGGCGAGCGCGCGGGGTCGGCGACCGTCTTGACGAGCGCGCGCAGCAGCATCGCCGCGAGATAGCCGCCGTGCGGGCCGCGTCCGGCGCGCCACTCCGGCGAGACGTCCGCGGCGAACGCGAACGCCGTGCCGTCGTGCGACTGCTGGCGCACGGCCGTGTCGCGGTCGAACGCGCCGAGCGCCGGCGCGGCGCCCGGCTCAGCCACGAACCAGCCGCTTGTACGTGATCCGGTGCGGCCGGTCGGCCGCTGCGCCGAGCACCGAGTGGCGGTGCTCCTCGTAGGCGTCGAAGTTGCCCTCGAACCACGTCACCTGCGAGTCGCCCTCGAACGCCAGCACATGGGTGGCGATGCGATTCAGGAACCAGCGATCGTGGGAGATCACCACCGCGCAGCCGGGGAACGCCAGCAGCGCGTCCTCGAGCGCGCGCAGCGTGTCGACGTCGAGATCGTTCGTGGGCTCGTCCAGCAGCAGCAGGTTGCCGCCGCTGCGCAGCAGCTTGGCCAGGTGCACGCGGTTGCGCTCTCCGCCGGAGAGCTTGCCGATGCGCGCCTGCTGGGAGGAGCCTTTGAAGTTGAAGCCCGCGGTGTACTGGCGCGAGTTGACCTCGCGGTCTCCCACCTGGATGTGCTCGTAGCCTTCGGAGATCTCCTCCCACACGGTCTTCTCCGGGTTGAGCGAGTCGCGCGACTGGTCGACGTAGGCGAGCTTCACCGTCTCTCCGAGCTCGAGCTTGCCGCTGTCGGGCTGCTCCTGGCCGGTGATCATCCGAAACAGCGTCGTCTTGCCGGCGCCGTTCGCGCCGATCACGCCGACGATGCCGGCGCGCGGCAGGTCGAAGGAGAGATCCTCGATCAGCAGACGGTCGCCGTAGCCCTTGGAGACGTTGGTCGCTCTCAAAACCTTGTCACCGAGGCGCGGTCCGGGCGGGATGTGGATCTGCACCTCGTCGAGCTTCACGTTGCGCTCTTCTGCGATCAGCTCCTCATACCGAGCCAGACGAGCCTTGGACTTCGTGCGTTTGCCCTTGGGATTCGTCCGCACCCATTCGAGCTCCGCCGCGATCGTGCGCTCGCGCCCCTTGTCCGAACGCTCTTCCTGGGCCAGACGGGCCTGCTTCTGCTCGAGCCAGCTGGAGTAGTTGCCCTGGTAGGGGATGCCCTTCCCGCGGTCGAGCTCAAGGATCCAGCCGGCGACGTTGTCGAGGAAGTAGCGGTCGTGGGTGACCGCGACGATCGCGCCCTTGTACTCCGACAGGTGCTGCTCCAGCCACGCCACCGACTCGGCGTCGAGGTGGTTGGTGGGCTCGTCCAGCAGCAGCAGGTCGGGCGCGCGCAGCAGCAGGCGACACAGCGCCACGCGCCGGCGCTCGCCGCCGGAGAGCTTGCTCACGTCGGCATCCGGTGGCGGCAGGCGCAGCGCGTCCATCGCGTATTCGAGCTGCGTGTCGAGGTTCCACGCGTCGGCCGCGTCGATCTTGGCCTGGACCTTGCCGAACTCCTCTTCGGTCTCCTCGGAGTAGTTGGCGGCCAGCTCGTTGAAGCGGTCGAGCAGCGCCTTCGTCTCCGCCACGCCGTCCTCGACGTTTTCCTTGACGTTCTTGCTCTCGTCCAGGTGCGGCTCCTGCTCGAGCATGCCGACGGTCGCGCCAGGCGCGAGCGCGGCCTCGCCGCGGTACTCCTGGTCGATGCCCGCCATGATCCGCAGCAGCGTCGACTTGCCCGCGCCGTTGTAGCCGAGGACGCCGATCTTCGCGCCCGGGTAGAACGCGAGCGTGATGTCGTCGAGCACCGTTTTGTCGGGCGGGTGCAGCTTGGACAGCCGGTGCATCGTGAAGACGTATTGAGAGGACATCCGCACGGAGGATAGAGATCGACAGAAACCCGCCCCGCCCTCGCTAACGTTCCCGTGTCATGCCCACCACCGTCCTCGACATCGAGCAGCACCTCCTCCTGCTGGAGCTCGAGGCGCCGTTCAACAAGCGCGACGTGCAGCTCGCGCGCCGCAAGATGGCCAAGCGCTGGCACCCCGACGTCGCGCCTCAGGGCCGCCAGTTCGAGCACGAGCGCCACCTGAAGGCGATCAACGAGGCGGCCGACCAGCTCGAGCGCCTCGCGGAGGGCTCGCGCGGCGGGAGCGTGTCGCGCAACGCGGTCAAAGTGAGCGCCGCCGCCGCTCGTCGCGAGCGCGAAGAGGCGGGTCGGCGTGCGTATGAGGCCGAGCAGCGCGCCCGCGCGCACGCCAAGGACCGGGCCGAAAACGACCCGTTCGGCGCGCGTGTGCCCGACCACTCGGTCGTCCACCGCTACGCCCGCTGCCTGACCTATCCCGAGTGGGGCGTCGGGACTGTCGCGGGGATCTACTTCTCAACCCACCCCGCCGCCGAGGGCGAGGAGGTGCAGCAGTGGGCGCGCGTGAAGTTCAGCCACGGCGTGCGCACCGTGCCCGCGGGGAGCATGAAATTCGTGGACTTCTCAAAGCCTGACCCGGGCGAGGAGCGTGTCGAGCGCTTCCTTGTCGCCGCCCAGCGCGCGATGGCCGAAGGCGAGTACATGCTCGCCGCCCAACGTCTGATCTACGCCCGCGACGCCGAGCCGCGCAACGTGGCGGTGCTGCGTCTGATGACGCTCGCGTTCTGGAACGCGGGCAAGCTGGAGGAGGCGGCGAGGGCGGTGCGCGACTGGGCGCGCGTGGACGGCCGACGCCCCGCGCCGCATCGCTTCGCGGCGAGGATCTACGAAGACATCGGAGCGATCGACCTGGCTGAGGAGGCAGCGGAGCGCGCGGCCAAGCGCGGGCCCTCCGACGCGGGTGCGTGGGAGCGGCTGGGGCGTCTGCGTCTGCAGCTGCAGGATCGCGAGGGGGCTCTGCAGGCATTTCGCAAAGCGGTCGAGCGCGGGGCGGGCGACGAGGTGCGCGAGCTGATCGAGCAGGCGTTGGCGCTGGAGCCGAGTGTCGGCTAGCGGCTACAGCTCTCTCAGCGCGTCTGGCAGATTGGGAACTGCGCTGTAGACGTGTTTGTGCCCTCGCTTGCGTCGGCGCAGCAGGCCTTTGCGATGCAGGTACATCAGATCGGAACGAGCTGTCTCTTCAGCGACTCTGTGGCTCGCCGCGTGTGAGCGGTATGTGTACGCGCTGCTCGGGTGGCGGATCGCGTCGGTGAGGAGTGACAGCTGGCGGTGGTTGAGATCCCCCGTGTCCTTGACGAGCTGCTCGACATGTTGCACTTCCCTTACCTTGCGCTGTAGGTACTCGTGTAGCTCCTCGACCGCTCGCCTGATGATGTCGAGCTGGTGGAGGATGAAGTAGGTGGTGTCGCCTTCGTCGGTCTCCGTGAGTAGGAACGCCTTCGTGTACTGGGCCGGCGCTTTGCGCAGAATCCGAGAGATCGACAGGTACTCGATCAGCCAGTAGCCGTGAGTTCGCATGTGCCAGTAGAACAGGGCTCGTGCGGTGCGGCCGTTTCCGTCCAGGAACGGGTGATCGTAAGCCAGCCAGAAGTGCAGCAGGATGCCGCGTATCACCGGATGGAGAAAGGTTCCCGGGTCGTCTTCTGGGCGGTTCGCAAACGCGCACATCGCCGCCAGTCGGTCGGGCAGCTGATCGGCTGGCGGCGGCCTGTGGATGACGGTCCCGTCGCTCGCGTCGAGCACGACGACCCGCTCTTCGTCAGGCGTCTGCAGGCGTCCGGCGGCGGTTGGATCGTCGAGGGTTTCCTCCGTGAGGATGCGCTGGAGCGTCATCACCAGCTCGGGGGTCAGCTGCTCGCCCATCCCATCGCGCATGAACTCCAGCGCTCGATAGTTGTTGAGGATCATCCGCTCGCTGCGATCCTTGGGTGGGCGTCCGGTGCGCAACAGCTCCTTCGCCACGCCACGCGAGGTTGTTGCCCCCTCGAGTTGACTCGAGCGGATCGCCTCCTCCATGAGAGAGCTGACGAGGTAGTGGTGGCGTGCCTGCTCGTCGGCCGTGACGACCTCGCCCATCGCGATCTCGCCGCTGCAGTGCTGGTCCACGTAGTGCAGCAGTCGCTGAACGCTCGACGGAGTTCCGTAGGTGAAGGGCTGTCCCTTTGCGTCGAGGAGCGGCAACTTGGTCAGAAGGGGGCCGCGTCCAAGCTTCACTCCGAGCCACCACTCGTGAGGCGTCAGGTCCCCCGGCGGCTTGAGATGTCGAAGCTTGTCCCAGTGGAGATACTCCCGTTCGGCTCCGTCGACAGCCGCGGTCCTGAGGGCGGGCATGAGCCGGTCGGGGTCAAGCTCCGCGAGGATCTCGGGATACTCCGGTGGCGCGGCTACGTACATGGTCATGCTCAAAGTCCCAATCAATTCCCAGTAAGCCCCAGAACTGGGAGTTTAGCAGTAGCTCCCAAATCTGGCGCAATTGGGAGCTGGTTGGGAGTTGGCCGCCTAAAGAATGTTCACAGCCCGCGAAACCACCAACCCGAGCGTGACCAGCGACACGATCGACTGAACGCCCATGATGCTCTTCGCCATCGGCGTGAGCGGCATCGTGTCGGTGGGTGAGAAAGCGGTGGCATTGGTGAGCGACACGTACAGGTAGTCGATGAACTTAGGGCGCCAGTCGAGGGGCTCGATGGTGTCGTCGGACATCTGCGGGAACAGGAAGTCGGGAGCCTTGTCGTTGCCGGCCGCCCGTTTGCCGGGGCCGCCGCGATCGATCTCCCAGTACCACAGCCCGAAGATCAAGAAGTTCGTGAGCCAGATGAGGATCCCCGAGATGATCAGCTGACGGCCGTTGCTCGTGTTCGTGCTCAAAACGTTGTGATGCAGCAGGAAGTGGGTCAGCTCGACGAGCGAGAACACGTTGGCGGCGCTGACAAACGCGGTGAGCGAGAGCGCGGCACGGCGGCGAGCGGTGTGTTCGACCTCCAGCTGGCGTGGCGTGGCCATGAACATGCCGAACAGCAGGGCGCCCTCCAACGCGGGGATCAGCCACGATGGTCCGATCGTCAGCCGAGGGGGCAGCAGCAGCTGCAGGCCGATCGCCGCGAGAATCGTCGCCTGCGCCGGCCAGAACGGCTCTGAGGCCCCGGGCGGCGGATACACGCGCTTGGCGGAGGGTTCCGTGGCCACGAACCGAGAGGCTAAGGGGCCGATCGGCCGGCACGGGCGCGTCGCCCGGCGAGAGCGAGGCGCGCGATAGCCTGAGGGGCGATGGGCATCGAGAATCCGGTCCACCTGCTGTTCATCGCGATCGTCGCGCTGGTGGTTCTCGGCCCCAAACGCCTGCCGGAGCTGGCGCGCGCGCTCGGCCGCGGCATCCGCGAGTTCCGCGAGGCGGTGAGTCTGGAGCCCGACGCTTCGCCGCAGCTGCCCGCCGAGTCGGGCGAGCAGGCGCCGCCGATCGCTTACGAGTCGACGGCCGCCGGCCCGCCCGCTGTGGAGCCCGCTGTTGATCCGGCCGAGTCTGTACGGTCGGGCGATGCGCCTGATAGTCGCTCGCTGTGAGGTCTCCTACGTCGGTCGCCTGACCACCACGCTGCCCGAGGCGGTGCGGCTGCTGATGCTCAAGCCCGACGGCACGTTCATGGTGTGGGCGGACGGCGGCGGCTCGAACGTGAAGCCTCTCAACTGGATGGTCGCGCCGACGGTGCTCGAGGAGGAGACCGACGAGCAGGGCGCGCTCACACGGCTGACCGTGCGCAAGCAGCGCGAGGAGGATCGCCTCGAGATCACGATCGCGGAGGTGCTCTCCGACATCGAGCACGAGCTCGACACGCTCGCCTCGCTCGAGAAGGAGGGCGTGGAGCGCGAACTGCAGGAGCTGCTCGCCGACGCGCCCGAGTGGTGCGGGGAGGGCCTGCGCCTGGTCAAGCGCGAGTGGCCCACCGACATAGGCCCGGTGGACCTGATGTGCAAGGACGTCGAGGACGAGTGGATCGCGGTGGAGATCAAGCGCATCGCGACGATCGACGCGGTCGAGCAGCTCACGCGCTACCTGCAGCGCATCCGCCTCGACCCCGCGCTCGGCTCCTGCCGAGGCGTGCTCGCAGCGCAGACGATCAAGCCGCAGGCGCGCGTGCTCGCGGAATCTCGCGGGATCGACTGCGTGGAGGTCGACCTGGCGGTGCTGCGCGGCGAACGCGAGCCCGACCTGCGCCTGTTCGCCGCCTGATCCTCGCGCCCGCGGGTAGGCTCTGCGGTGTTCCCTTACTAGGAGTCCCTCGTGACCGCAGACGCCGACGACCAAGTGCCAGACGAGCAGCCTGTCCTCACCGAGCGACGTGGCAGCGTTCTTCTCATAACACTCAACCGCCCCGCTGTGCGCAACGCGGTGAACGCGGCGCTCGCCGCCGGCGTGGCGGGTGCGCTCGATGAGCTCGACGGCGACGACAGCCTGTCCGCGGGGGTGCTCACCGGCGCGGGTGGATTCTTCTGCGCGGGGATGGACCTCGGCGCGTTCGTCAAGGGCGAGTCCGCGTGGTTCGGCGACCGTGGCTTCGCCGGCATCACCCAGCGCGCCTCGCGCAAGCCGCTGATCGCCGCGATCGAGGGCTTCGCGGTCGCGGGCGGGATGGAGATCGCGCTGTCGTGCGACCTGATCGTCGCCGCGAAGGGCGCGAAGATGGGCATCCCCGAGGCCAAGCGCTCGCTCGTCGCAGCCGGCGGCGCGCTGCTGCGGATGCCGCGACGGATGCCCTACCACGTGGTCATGGAGCTGGCGCTCACAGGCGACGTGCTGCCCGCCGAGCGCTTCCACGACTTCGGCCTCGTCAACCGCATCGCCGAGCCCGGCACGGCCGTGGACACCGCCCTGGAGCTGGCCGCGACGCTCGCCAAGAACGGACCCCTGGCGCTGATCGCGACGAAGCAGATCCTCCAGGAGCAGTTCGACTGGTCGAGCGCCGAGATGTGGGAGAAGCAGGGCGCGATCTCCGGCCCGGTGTTCGCCTCCGAAGACGCCAAGGAGGGGTCGTCCGCGTTCAAGGAGAAGCGCGACCCCGTCTGGAAAGGCCGCTAGAAGCCGCGGCGCTTACGCTTGCGCTGCTTGCGGATCGCCAGGAACCGCTTCCACAGGGCCCACATCTCAGCGCTCGCCCGGCTGCTTTTTCGGGAACTGGGAGATCGGCTGGCGCAGGTCGATCGCCGCCGTGACGATGCGGTTCTGTTCTTTGGCGTGCGCTGCGGGGTAGCCCTCGCCGGGGCTCGCGCGCTCGGGGCGGCCGATGTAGCCGAAGTGCATCTCCGTGGGCATGATCTGCATCAGGCGCGGGAACATGTGCGCGCGGGCGCCCATGTTGCGCGGCTCCTCCTGGACCCACAGCACCTCGGTGAGGTTGGGGTAGCGGGCCATCAGCGCGAGGATCTGCTTTTCGGGGAACGGGTACAGGAGCTCGACGCGCGCGACCGCGAGGCCGGGGTGCGCGGGGCGGTCGGGGTGCCCGACGAGGTCGTAGTAGACCTTGCCGGTGCACAGCACCAGGCGCGTGACCTGATCGTCCTGCGCGCCGGGCTCCGCGAGCACGGGTTGGAAGCTCGTGTCCTCGGCCATGTCGGCGATCGCGCTCGCGGCCTGCGGCAGGCGCAGCAGGGACTTGGGCGTCATCACGACGAGCGGGCGCTGCTTGGCGATGCGCGCCTGGCGGCGCAGCAGGTGGAAGTACTGCGCTGGGGTGGTGGGGCTCGCGACGCGGATGTTGCCCTCGGCGGCGGCGCGCAGGAAGCGCTCCAGGCGCGCGGAGGAGTGCTCGGGGCCGGAGCCCTCGTAGCCGTGCGGCAGCAGCAGCGTCAGTCGCGAGGTCTGCCCCCACTTGGCGAGGCCCGAGGTGATGAATTGGTCGACGATCACCTGCGCGGAGTTGACGAAGTCGCCGAACTGCGCCTCCCACAGCACGAGCGTCTCCGGCGCCTCCTGGCTGTAGCCGTACTCGAAGCCCATGCACGCGAGCTCCGAGAGCGGGCTGTTGTGCAGCTCGAGCGGCGCGAGCGCGTCGGGCAGGGTCTGGATCGGGCAGACGGTCTGGCCGGTCTTGGCGTCGTGGAGGACCATGTGGCGCTGGCTGAACGTGCCGCGCTCGGTGTCCTGGCCGGTGAGGCGCAGCGGCACGCCCTCGGTGAGCAGCGACGCGAACGCGAGCGCCTCCGCGTGGGCCCAGTCGATGCCGGTGGTGGTGGGGTCCTCGGCGGTGAGCACCTCGCGCCGGCGCTCGAGCTGTTTGACGAGCTTGGGGTGCACGGTGAACCCGTCGGGCACGCGCAGCAGCTGCTCCCCGAGCGCGCGCAGGCGCGCCTCCGGCACCGCTGTGTCGACCTCGGGGCTGGGCGAGCGGTCGAGCGTGTACTCGCCGGTGCTGTGCTCGCCGCCGTGCTCGGTCGCGGCGGCGATCTTCGACTTCAGCCGCTGGTGCAGCAGCGTGAGGTTGTCCCACACCTCCTGCGCCTGGCGCTCGACCTCCTCCTGGGAGACGACGCCTTCGGCGACGAGGTGGTCGGCCCACAGTTCGGACACGCGCTTCTTGGACTTGATCTTCGCGTACATCTCAGGCTGGGTGTAGGCGGGCTCGTCGGACTCGTTGTGGCCGAAGCGGCGGTAGCCGATCAGGTCGATCAGCACGTCGTGGCCGAACTCCTGACGGAACGCGAACGCGAGGCGCACCGCGCTGATGCACGCGCGCACGTCGTCGGCGTTGACGTGGATGATCGGCACGTCGAAGCCCTTCGCCAGATCTGAGGCCCAGCGCGTGGAGCGCGCGTCGTCGGGGTCGGTGGTGAAGCCGATCTGGTTGTTGGTGATGATGTGCACAGTGCCGCCGACCTTGTAGCCGTCGAGGGCCTGCAGGTTGAGCGTCTCCGAGACGACGCCCTGGCCGGGGAACGACGCATCGCCGTGGATCACGATCGGCACCGCCGCGTTCGTGTCCTGGTGGGCGTGCGGACCCTTGCGCGAGGTCTGCGCGGCGCGCGTCGCGCCCTCGACGACCGGCGAGACGTACTCGAGGTGGCTCGGGTTGGACTCGAGGTTGACGCGGATCGTGCCGCCGGCGGGGAGCTTGTAGGTGCCCTGGGTGCCGTGGTGGTACTTCACATCGCCCGTCCCGCCCTGGGGGATCGTGGTGACCGCCTCCAGGGTGGAGGCGCCCTCGAACTCGCCGAAGATCGTGTCGTAGGGGCGCCCGAGGTTGTGCGCGAGCACGTTCAGCCGCCCACGGTGGGCCATGCCGATCACTACCTCGTGCCCGCCGTGCGCGGCGGAGAGCTGGATCAGCTCGTCGAGCATCGGCACCGCCATGTCGAGGCCCTCGATCGAGAACTGGTGCTGGCCGAGGTAGGCCTTGTGCATGAAGCGCTCGAGCGCGTCCACCTCGACGAGCCGTTTCAGCAGCGTCCGCCGCTCGTCGCTCGTCAGCTCCTGGCGGTAGGCGCCGGCCTCGATGTGCTCGCGCAGCCACACGCGCTGGCGGTGCGAGGCGATGTGCTCGATCTCGTACGCGATCGTGCCGCAGTAGGTCTCGCGCAGGTGCGGCAGCGCATCCGCGAGCGTCGCTCCGGGCACGTACATCTGGAAGATCCGCGCGGGGAGCTTCGCCTGGATCTCCGGCTTCAGGCCGAGCGCCTCGGGGTCGAGGCCCGGGTCGCCCTCAGGCTCGGAGCCGAGCGGGTCCAGGCGCGCGGCGAGGTGGCCGTGGCTGCGTACGCGGCTGACGAACTGGCTCGCGGCGTGCACCGCCTGCAGCATCTCTTCGCCGCCGGAGAAGACCGCCGCGCCGTCGGCGGAGGTGGCGCTTGCTGCGGACGCGGCGGCAGCCGCTGCCGGGGCGGGTAGCGCGGGGACCGGCCCGAGCTCGACGCCGAGCGCCGCGAAGACATCGTCGTAGAAGGCGTGCTCGCCCTGCAGGTATTCCTCGATGCGCGCGAGGAAGCGCCCCGACTCCGCCCCCTGGATGATGCGGTGGTCGTAAGTGGAGGTCATCGTCATGACCTTCTCCGCGCCGATCATCTCGCCGATGTTGCCGAGGCCGACGGGGTAGGCGATCGAGCCGGTGGCGATGATCGTGCCCTGCCCCACCATCAGGCGGGGGACCGATGCGATGGTGCCGAGGCCGCCGGGGTTGGTGAGCGTGATGTTCGCGCCCACCAGATCGTCCGCTGTGAGGGAGTTGGTGCGCGCCTTCTCCACGAGCGCGTCGTAAGCGTCGAGGAACCCGTCGAAGCTGAGGCGCCCGGCGTCGGAGATCACGGGGACCATCAGCGTGCGCGAGCCGTCCTTCTTCTCCACGTCCACCGCGAGGCCGAGGTTCACCTGGCCGTCGATCACGCGATGGGGCTTGCCGTCGACCTCGTCGAAGTGGTTGCCCATGACGGGCATGTCCTCAGCTGAACGCGCGATGGCATACGCAATGAGGTGGGTGAAGGAGACCTTGCGGGGTCCAGACTTCAGCTCGCGACGGCGCGCGTCCAGCACTGTGACTGTGAGCGTGCGGAAGCTCGTGGCGGTGGGGATCGAGCGCGACTGGTCCATGTAGCGCGCGAGCGCCGCCGCGCCTCCCTTCATCAGTTCCGAGCCGGCCGCGACCGCGGGCTTGCCATTGGCGGCGGCGCCGTTGGTCTTGGCAGCGCCGTTGCCGGCGGCAGCGGAGAGCACGTCGGCCTTCACGATCCGTCCGGCGGGCCCGCTGCCCTCGACGTTCGCGAGGTTCACGCCCTCGACGTTCGCGGCGCGCGCGGCCACCGGGGAGATCTTCGTGCCGTCGGGGATCTCGGTGGTGGATTCGGCGGTTGGTGTCGCGGCTGCGCCTCCCTCGGCGGCAGCGGACGAAGTCCCATCTCCAACAGCCGCGCCGGCCCCGTTCTCACCGGGCGCGAGGCGCGCGATCACCTGGCCGACGGTGACGGTGTCGCCCTCCTCGACGAGGATCTCGACGACGGTGCCGCTCGCGGGCGAGGGCAGCTCGAGGTCGACCTTGTCGGTGGAGATCTCGACGATCGTGTCGTCGACCTTGATGAAGTCGCCGACCTTGACATGCCATTCGAGGAGTGTTCCCTCGGTTACAGACTCCCCAGCGGCAGGGGTGACCACGTCGATCGTCTGCTGACCCGTGGTGCCCGTTGCCATCGGTTCCTCACTCTAGCGCGGCTGGCGCTGGCGCTGCTCGCGGATGAACTCATAGCTACCAAAGAACGGCCCTATGCCTCCCAGCACAGCGACCGCAACGGCAAGCCGCAGCGAGACCACACGCAACCGCGCGGCGGCGATGCACGTGAGAGACATGGCGATCCAAAGCAGCCCGTGACTGAGGCCGAGGACGAACGTGAGCGGCTCGGGGTTGCCGGCGGCGAAGGCGCAGACGAGAAGTGCGAGATACACGCACGAGTGTGTGAACGAGGCCCACTTCAGTCGTGTGAAGCTGAGCGGCCCGGCGCTCGCGCGCAGCTGTGCGCTCACTCCGCCGACAGCCAACGGGCCATCCTGGCCAGCGGTTCCCCGGCCTCGGCGGGCCAGTCGTCGATGTCGGCCGGCCACCAGGCGAACTCGTCGTGCTCGTGGTCGGGTGTGACGGTCTCGTCGACCCCCTCGGCGAGCCACGCCTGCCCGACGAACATGACCATCTGGTGCGGCAGTCGCAGCAGAGCCTCCCCGCGCACGCGCGCCGGCACCACCGACCACTCCTCCTGCAGCTCGCGCACGAGCGTGTCGGCTGGGCTCTCGCCGAGGTCGACGGCGCCACCGGCGCCGAGCGCCCAGCGTCCCGCCCACGAGGACACCCACGCGGCGCGGCGGCCGGCCAGCCAACGTCCGTCGGCGGAGCGGGTGACGCACAGCGCGGCGACGCTGCTCGACGCGTCCTCGGGGACCAGGCGCAGCGCCCAGCGCAGCGGCTGCAGCTCGATCGAGATCCCGCCGTTCTCGGCCTGGTAGCTGACGAGGCGCGCGGCGACGCCGTCGTGGCTCGGCGATCCGCGGTCCTGGAGCGCCTTGATGGCGGCGTCGGCGGCCTCGGTGTGGGAGGGCGGCGCCTGGAAGGCATCCTCGCGCCAGCGCGCGTGGATCTGCTCGATCGCCCACGGGCCGCGGGCGAGGATCTCGGGCGCCTGGCTTCCGTTCTCGGCTTGCTCGGCCATGTAACGGAAGGCTAGTGAATGTGCGCGTCGCGACGGTGAAGGCGGTGAGAACGCCGCTTGCGCATACACTCGCGCACTGTGAGCGGCCGGCGGCGCAAGCACTGGGGGTGGGGGTTCGAGGACCAGCAGCCTCCGCTGGAGCAGGTGCGCGAGCAGGCGGCGGCGCTCGGCGCGCACCTGGGGATGGAGCTGGGCGAGGCGGAGCAGCCGGTGGCGCTGGAGGCGCTGACGCTCCCCGAGCCGCGTGTGGCCGCGCCGGCGGCGCTCGCGGAGATCTGCTCGCAGGACGTGCACGCCCGCGCGACGCACGCGCTCGGCAAGTCCTACTCCGACGTGGTGCGCGGCTTTCGCGGACGCTTCGACCACGTACCGGACGTGGTGGCTCGTCCTCGCGACGAGATCGATATTGAGAGGGTTCTCGAGTGGTGTTCGGGGGCTGGTGTGGCGGTGATCCCGTTCGGCGGTGGAACGTCGGTCGTGGGAGGCGTGACGCCGGACGTTGGCGGCGGCTACAACGGCACGGTGTCGCTCGACCTGGGCGCGCTCGATCGGGTGCTCGAGGTGGACGAGGTCTCGCGCGCGGCGCTGATCCAGGCGGGCACGTTCGGCCCGAGCCTCGAGTCCCAGCTCGGCGAGCGCGGATTGACGTTGCGCCACTTCCCGCAGTCGTTCGAGTTCTCCACTCTGGGCGGCTGGATCGCGACGCGCGCGGCGGGGCACTTCGCGACGGTGTGGACGCACATCGAGGATCTGGTGGAGTCGGTGCGCGCGATCACGCCGGCGGGCGCGTGGGAGTCCCGGCGGCTGCCGGGCTCGGGCGCGGGGCCGAGCCCCGACCGGATGCTGGTGGGCTCGGAAGGCGCGCTGGGGGTGATCACGCAGGCGTGGGTGCGCGTGCAGCCGCGCCCCTCGCACCGCAGCTCGGCGGGCGTGCGCTTCGAGAGCTTCCACGCGGGGGCGGAGTGCGTGCGCGCGATCTCGCAGTCGGGGCTGCATCCGTCGAACTGCCGCCTGCTGGACGCGGGCGAGGCGGCGCTGACGCTGGCGGGGGACGGATCGCACGCGCTGCTGGTGCTGGGCTTCGAGTCGACGGACCACCCGGTGGACGAGTCGATGGCGCGGGCGCTGGAGCTGTGCGCGGAGCACGGCGGCAGGACGAACGAGAGCGGTGGGGGCGGGGGTGGGGGCTCGGGCGGCGACGCGGTGGGCTCGTGGCGCGAGGCGTTCCTCGGCGCGCCGTTCCTGCGCGACACGATGGTCGCGGCGGGCGTGCTGGCGGAGACGTTCGAGACGGCGGTGACGTGGGATCGCTTCGCTGCGTTCCACGAGCGCGTGACGGCGGCCGCGGAAGACGCTTTGCGCGAGGCGTGCGGCGAGGGCGGGAAAGTGTTCTGCCGCTTCACCCACGTCTACCCGGACGGCCCGGCCCCCTACTTCACGGTGCTCGCGCCGGCGCGCAGGGGCGAGGAGGTCGAGCAGTGGGCGACGGTCAAGCGCGCTGTGTCCGACGCGCTGCTCGCGGAGGGCGGGACGATCACCCACCACCACGCGGTGGGGCGCGATCACCGGCCGTGGTATGACCGCCAGCGCCCGGAGCCGTTCGCGCTGGCGCTGCGCGGGGCGAAGGCGGCGGTGGACCCGGCGGGGATAATGAACCCCGGCGTGCTGATCGACCCGCTTTCATGAAGGTCGCGATCCTCGGCCCCGGCGGGGTGGGCGGGCTGCTGGCGGGCGTGCTCGAACGCACCGGCACCGACGTGGTGATCGTGGCGCGCGAGTCGACCGCGCAGACGATCTCCGAGCGCGGCCTGCATGTGGACAGCGTGATGTTCGGCGAGTTCCTCGCACACCCGCGTGCGGTTGCTCGGCTGGAGGAGCCGGTGGACGCGCTGATCGTGGCGACGAAGGCGTCGGGCCTGGCGCCGGCGCTGGAGCGGATCGCGACCGAGCCTCCGTTGGTGCTGCCGCTGCTGAACGGTCTGGACCACATGGCGGTGCTGCGCGAGCGCTTTTCTCCGGAGAAAGTGCTCGCGGGCGCGATCCGCGTGGAGGCGGACAGACCGGCGCCGGGGGTGATCGTGCACACGAGCCTGTTCCTGCTGGTGGACATGGCGGCGGGCGAGGAGAGCGCGCGGGCTGGGATGGAGGCGCTCGAAAAGGCGCTCACGACGGCGGGCGTGCCGGTGCGCACGACGAACTCCCAGGCGCAGGTGATGTGGTCGAAGCTGGTGCGGCTGAACGCGCTGGCGTGCACGACGAGCGCATACGACAAGCTGCTCGGCGAGATCCGCTCGACCCCGGAGCTGCGCGCCGATCTGGAGGGCGCGATCGCGGAGGCGTGCGCGGTCGGCCAGGCGGAGGGCGCGGCGGACGTGGATCCGGCGACGGCGATCGCGGAGCTGGAACTGGCGCACGACACGCTCGGCAGCTCGATGCAGCGCGACATCGCCTCCGGGCGCACGCCGGAGCTGGACGCGATCCCGGGGTCGGTGCTGCGTGCGGGCGCGCGTCACGGGATCGAGTGCCCGACGATCGAAAAGCTGGTGGCGAGGATCGAAGCGCGGATTCAGGCGGGCGCTTCGCGGTCGTGACGTAGGACCTCGAGCAGTTCGGAGTAGGGGCCGACGAGGTAGGCGTCGTCGTCGGGCGCGAGGCGCGTGTCGCGCCTTGGCGGGTGCTCGAGCGCGACGGCGCTCGCGGCGCGACGGATGGCGGCGACGCGGATCGAGGCGGGCAGGTCGACCATGGCGAGTCCGTCGAGGCCGCCGCCGGCGCTGACGCGCAGGCGCGCGAGCAGGAACGGGTGGTTGCCGACGTAGAAGGTGAACAGCACCTCGAGGCCGAGCGCGGCGCCGACGAACCACGGCGCGGCGATCGCGGAGGTGGACCACACGTGGCGGAAGCCGAAGCTCTGCTCGAGGCGGTGGCCGAGCTGACGGTCGAACACGCGCAGCACGACGGGCACGTCGGTCCAGCGCTCACCGAGACGGTCGCGCACGGCGAGCCCGGTCTCGATGTTGGTGAGGTCGTCGGAGGTGAGGATCGCGACGGCGGCGGCGCTGTGCAGGTTGATCGACTCGAGCGTGCGCGCGAGCGTGGCGTCGCCGATCACGAGTGGAACTCCGAGCGAGCGCGCCTCGCCGAGGTAGGGGTTGCCCTCGGTGCGCTCGACCACGACGACCTCCTGCCCCTTGGCGAGCAGCCCCTCGAGCACCTGCATGCCGACCGCGCCGAGACCCACGAGCACGACGTGCCCGCGCATCCCGGGGATACGCTCGCGGCCGAGCGACTGCGCGATGCGGCGGCTGACGAGCGCGTTGGTGAGCAGCGCGAACAGCGTGGTGACGAGCGTGGTGCCGGCGACGATGAGGAAGATCCCGAACGCCTCGACCCACGTGGGCTGCCCGGAGAAGGAGAAGTCACCGAAGCCAACGGTGGCGACGGTCTCGACGGTGAAGTAGACGGCGTCGAGCAGCGGCAGCCCGCCGGGGTGGTGGTAGCCGAAGTGCAGCACCAGCGCGGAGACGACCAGCAGGCACAGGCCGAGCGCGGCGGCGATCCGCAGCGGCCTGTCGGCGATGCTCGCGACGCTCCTCGCGGCGCGCGTGACGGCTCCCCGTGCGCGCATGGGCAGGCCGGCGATCTCGCCGGCGCGCTCGTGGCGGTGGCTGAGCCCCGCGCGGTCGAGCTCGTCGTGCGTGCCGAGCAGCGTGACGCGGTCCCTGGCGTGGACGGGCTGGTCGCGCCCGGGACAGGCGATGAGCTCGTCGTGGGCGTCGGTGACGACGCCGATCGGGGCGAGGCTGCCGTATAGCTCGCGCAGCGTGCCGTCGCGCGGGGCGATGGTCTCGACCGCGACGAAGCTGGTGTCGCCGATGGCGATGTCGCGCGCGCGGCGACCGACGCACGCTTCGACGACCGCGGGGGCGAACAGCGCGGCGACGTCGAGCACGCCGACGGAGCCGAGCACCTCCTCGACGGCGTGCGCGACAGCGGGGTTGTCGAGGTCGGCGACGACGCGCACGTCGGGGCGCAGGTCGCGGATCAGCAGCATCGTCTCCAGGGTGCGCAGGTCGGTGCTCTCGGCGCACACGACCGCGGAGGCGCCGAGGATGCCGGCGTCATACAGCGGGTCGCTCAGGTGCGCGCTGCGCGGGAGGTGCGGAATTCCCCAGCCGCGCACGACCCGCACGACCCGCTCGTCGGACTCATCGTCGAGGACCACGACGCGTGTGCCGGCGAGGTGCAGCTGCTCGACGGTGCGAAGCGCGACCGCGCCGAGACCGCAGACGATCACGTGACCGACCCACTCGCGAGGAGACTCCTCCGAGCTCTGGGGCTGGACGGTCAACTCCTCGGGCACGTCCTGGCATTGTCCGCGGCAGCGGCCGGGCTGGCGTTGGCCCGGCGTCCAAGATCGGGGCGGCTAGTGCTCTTCGAATGGAGAGCGGCCGGGCGAGCCGGGGGAGTACGCGGGGATGGCCTGCGTGGCGATCGCCTCGACCGCCTGCTCCTCCGCCTCGCTCAGCTCCTCCTCGTGATCGCCGTCGCACAGCACGCGGAAGTTGCCGGTGACGCCGCTGTCGGCGTGGATGGTGATGCCCGGCAGGATCTCCTCGCCCTCGTCGAGCCCGAGGCGCTCGAGGTCGAAGTGCGCGAGCCCGATCCCAAACGCGGTGTGCGTGGGGTTCTCGCGGTCGTGCGCCGCAACCGCCTGGGCGAAGCGCTCGAGGTTCTTGGCGATCTTGGCTGTGTCGGCCATCGCTTTCGGAGGGTAGCGCGGCGGGCTGTAGATTGGCGCGATGCGTGCACGTCTGCGCTTGGCGCTCTCCCTGCGTGTCCTGCCCGCGCGGGTCGCCCTCTTCTACTGGCGCGCGCAGCGGCTGGCTCGCCGAGACGACGACCGCTTCAGCCTGGCCTCGGCGGCGCGGCCCGCGGAGCTGGCCGAGCTGCTGAGCCTCGCTCGTGGTCGCGGGGCGGTCGTGGAGCTGGGTACGGGAACGGCATGGAGCGCGATCGCGCTCGCACTCGACGACCCGGTGCGAAGGGTCATCAGCTACGACCCTTGCGTGCGGGTCGAGCGCGAGGGCTATGTGGTTCTCGCTGGCCAGGGCGTGCGCGAGCGGATCGAGCTGCGCGAGGAGCCCGACAGCAACGGGCCGCACGCGGGCGATGCGCCGGTGGAGATGCTGTTCATCGACTCACATCACGAACGCGAGCCGGTGGTGAGCGCCTTTCGCGCGTGGAGAGACGCGCTCGCACCGAACGCGGTGGTGGTGTTCCACGACTACGGGCACCCGGACTATCCCGGCGTGGCGGAGGGGATCGCGGACATGGGGCTGAGCGGGGTCGAGAACGGGGGGCTGTTTGTTTGGCGGGTGGCGGCTGGGGGTGCGGTCGAGGCTGCTCGGTGAGCGATAGATAAGGCCCGTCGAGCACTACGATCTCAGACTGGAAGACAAGCCATGAGCGACTACCACATCAACCTCTTCTACAGCGAGGAGGATGCGGCCTACGTGGCCGACATCCCCGCTTTGGAGGCGTGCTCGGCGTTCGGTGCCACGGCCGAGGCCGCTCTCGCAGAGGTTGATCAAGCCAAACGTGTCTGGCTTGATGCGGCCAAGGAGGCTGGCCGTCCGATCCCTGAGCCGCGATAGCCGGTCGACGAGGAAGGCGCGAAGTCCCAACCGTTCCGACAACGTTGATCCATAGGATGGGGCATCTGTGAACGCAGAGCGACTACACACGGCGGCGAAAGCTCTCGTGGCCGAGACAGACGGGACCGCGGGCCACCTGCAGGAGCTGCGCAGTGCCGTGCGGCAGGCTGCGAATAACCCGGGCGATGGGGCTAGTCAGCAACAGGTCGCCCCGCTGCGTGACGCGCTTTTCAAATGGCTCGACCGTGCGCCTTCGGAGGAAATGACTGCTCTCGAACGCGAAGCCCTCAAGGAGCTCAACGTCGAGCCCCTCTTGGGCAATCAGCTGCGCAAACGAGTCGAAACGGTCTTCAGGCGCAACGGGGTAACGCCCTCGATGGCCGCCGACGAACTGGACGAGCTGGTGGCTGCGCTCGAGGAGCTAAGGGGATCGCTTGGCTATTTGATCCAAGCGTTCGCCTATTTCAGCATCGGTGCTGACACGCTCGAAGCGGGAGAAGTTGAGGTTAGTGTTCTTGTACCCCGCGGTGCCGTTCACGAGGGCCTTGCCGCGCTCGGACAAGAGTTCATCAGCATCAAGAAAATCATTGACCCATTTAGTGAGCTACTAACCGGTTCTCGTGACGACGTGACGGTGAGGACGATCGCGTCGTCGGAGTTCGAGATCTTCGTAGCGCTCGCACCGGTCGTCGCTGCGCATTTCGCTAAGGCCGTCGAAACCGTTCTTAACATCTACGAAAAAGTCCACAGCATCCGAAAAGCCAGCGAGGAACTCGAGAAGACGGGCGTTGAGCCTTCGGTGGTGGCGCTCCTTCAGGAGCAGGCCAAGACGATCACAAGAAACGAGATAAACGTCTTTGTCGAGAATCTCCTCGGCGAAATTCAGATGGATGACGAGGCACGCCGGAACGAGCTGCGTATTGACCTAGCAAAGCAGCTCGTGGAGCTAGCGACGCGGCTCGACCACGGATACAAAGTCGATCTTAACGCGGCGGCTTTGCCTCTGCCTGCTGCGGGTGAGTCCGAGCCAAGCGGTCGGCCCGCCCAACGAGCCGCAGTCGAAGAGGTCATCTCGGCGCGAGGGCGACTGAAGGCGTTTAAGCTTACTGGCAAGCCGATCCTAGCTTTGCCGGAATCGGCGAGTTCGGAGGGCCAAGCCAGCGAGGGCGAGGTCAGCTAGGCCAGCGTTACATTGACGGCTGCTCGATGAACTCGATCCGACACCCGTCAAGGTAGTTACCAGTTTGCAACTCGTCCGACGCCCCGGCTGACCTGTGGCGGATTCAGGCCGTCTCGATCAGCTCGATTCGATGCCCCTCGCGGTACCGAACCGATAGGGCAGCGGCTCCAGCTGGATTTGGACGGAAGTTGGTACGTTTGCGCGATGCACGTGGGCATCAAACCTCTTGACTCCCGTGGCGAGTACCTTGTCGACCTGCTGGAGGATGGATACGCAGCCCAGTTCGCCGGCCGAACTCCTGACGGGGTGTGGCTGTTCCTCGGGGACTTTCCTCAGGCGCTCGAGCTGTACCAGAGTCGCCTCGCCGTCGTGGAGCCCGAGTGGGCCGAGCACGTTGAAGCGCGACTTTATGACTGAGGAGCGCAAGAGCGTCCGCCGAGCGGGCGTCCGGATCTCGCTCTCGATCTAAGCTTGAGTCTCCAGCCGCTAATCGGACGAGGGATTTGTCTCAATTAGCTCGATCCGATACCCGTCCGGGTCTTTGACGAAGCAGAGCCGCGAGCCGCCCTCGCGGATCGAGTACGGCGGCTTCTCCGGCTCGATCCCCTGCTCGGCGAGCTTGGCGAGGGTCGCATCCAAATCCTCTGCAGTGATCGCGATGTGGCCGTAGCCGCTGCCGATCTCGTATGAGTCCACCCCGAAGTTGAAGGTCAGCTCCAGGCGCGGCATGTTGCCGTCGCCGGGCTGGTTCATGAACACGTTCACCGCCTCATCGCGGATCGGTATGCGTCCGACCTCCTCGAAGCCGAGGGCTTTGTAGAAGGCCACCGAACGGTCGATGTCGGTAATGCGATAGCAGGTGTGGATCAGAGCCATCCGCGAAGTGTAGGGCGGGGGCGCGTCGCCTGTGGCCGCTGCGTTTCGTCTCAAGCGATTCGTAGCGTGAGCTTCCGCGTGTTCGAACGGAGGTTGCAGTGCGTGCCGAGCTCTTCATATCGCACAAGCTGGGAGACATCGTTGGCGTGCTCGAAGCCGCCTATGGCGAGAACGACCCCACGGCTCGGGATGAGAGCAAGCTGGCGCGGGAAGGGGTGGGAAGCGTGGCAGGGATGAGATACGCCGGGCGAGCGCCTGGATTGATCGTGATGGCTTGGACTAGGCCGGGTCGCGTCGAGATCTATGTCGAGTCCTCAACGGGTCGCCTACGAGTTGCAGGCCAGAAGGTGTGGGAAGTAGTCCGCGAGACCGGAACGGAGCTGAGCCCCACGCTTCAATCCTTGATCCTGTTCGACCCGGACGAAAACGACGTGGTTGCCGAAGCGGCCATCGGCGTAAGGCAGCGGATCGTGGGTGACCAGCTCTTCGTCCCGATCATCACTGGGATCGTGACAGTGATCGTCCTGGTGGTTGCGCTTGCCCGAGGGGCTTCGCAGGAATTCCTCTACGGGTCGATCACAGCGCTCGCAGTTGCCATACTGTCGTTGGGCCGTTTGGCGATGATTTTGCGGAGTAAGGAGTTGAAGTGGCGGTGATCGAGAGACTCAGAAAGCTCGTCGGGCTCGAGACGCACGATCGGGTCGTCGATGTCATGGCCGATGTCTTGCGAGGCAAGCACTGGACGGTCGACCGCGACGCACACTTCGGGGCCGCACGCCCTGACATCGTCGCCCATGATCCCAGTGGCGCAACCTACGTGATCGAGGTCAAGGCCGGGACAAAGCGGGGGTATCTGGGCGTGGTAGCTCAGGTCGAGCACTACAAGAGCTTGATGGCCGATGCGCTCGGACGGGAGCCAACCGCGATCCTCTTGCTCACCGACGATGCTCCGATGGAGCTCGATGAGATCGCGCAAAGCGCCGGTGTCGAACTGATACGCGCGAGTTCCGGGAGCCCCGCTGCTGTACGTGCGTCCCTTGCGACGCTCCCAGTCGGCACCGTTGCTGCCTGACAGGCTCAAGCGGCTGAGCGCCGCGTGCGCCATCTAGACTCCCCGCCGTGAGAACCCTGATAGTCGGCCACGGCGGACGCGAGAGCGCGCTCGCGATGCGGATGTCCGAAGACAGCGAGCTGCACGCGTTCGTGGGCCACGAGAACCCATCGATCGTCGGCTATGCGGCCGCGTCCGGCGGCAGCCACCAGGTCGGCGACGTCTGTGATCCAGCTGCGGTGGCGGCGTTCGCCCGCGCCCGCGACATCGACATCGCGATGGTCAGCGCCGACGAACCGCTGCAGGCGGGCGTGGTCGACGCGCTGCTCGCGCAGGGCACCCATACGGTCGGTCCCACGCGAGCGGGCGCGGAGATCGAGTGGAACAAGGCTTTCGCCCGCGAGCTGCTCGCGGAAGTTGCGCCCGACGCCGTGCCGATGCTGCGGATGGTGCGAAGCGCAGGAGACTTGGACGACGCAATGGCGGCGTTCGGATCGCGCCCGGTCGTGGTCAAGCCCTCTGGCCTCACGGGCGGCAAGGGTGTCAAGGTGATGGGACCGCACCTGGCCAGCCACGAGGACGCGAAGGCCTACGCGCTGGAACTGCTCGGCCGCGACGGCGCGGGGGACTCGGTGCTGATCGAGGAGAAGATCGTCGGCGCTGAGTTCACGATCCAGGCGATCAGCGACGGCCACACGGTCGTTCTTCCGCCATCCACGTACGACTTCCCGTATCGCTTCGAGGGCGACGAGGGCCCGGGCACCGGCGGGATGGGCTCGTTGACGGTGGGCTGCGACGTGCTGCCGTTCATGACCGACGCCCACTACGTGGAAGCCTGCTCGATCATCCGCGCCGTCATCGAGCGTCTCACCGCGCAGGGGCGCCACTTCACAGGCGTCATGAACAGCGGCTTCTTCGCCACCGCCGACGGCGTGAAGGTGATCGAGTTCAACGCGCGCTTCGGCGACCCGGAGTGCATGAACATCATGAGCCTGCTCGACGGCAGCTGGCCGGAGGCGATGAAGTGCATAGCGCATGGCAGGCTCGCGCTCGCCAACGTGGTTGTGCGCGAGGAAGCCTCGCTCGTGCTCTACCTCGTATCGCCCGACTACGCCCTGCGCCCCGGCCCCGCGTACGACTTCACACTCGACCGAGCACGGATCGAAGGCGAAGGCTGCAACGTGTTCTTCTCCTCCGCCATCCAGACCGGCGAGAACGCCTACCGCACCGTCGGCACCTCGCGCGCGGTGGCGCTGACCGCCACCGCCCCCACGCTCGAGCAGGCGCGGCAGCGGGTGGTGCAGAGCGCCGCGACGGTACCCGTGCTGGAGTGGCGGCGGGACGTGGGGGAGATGAGCTACCTGGAGGGGCTGAAACAGCTCGTCGACGCCGGGAGCGCGCCTGACGCCCAGCCGCTTCTGCCCAACGCCGGCTGACGGTTTCATGCAAGGATGGCGCCATGCTCGTCGAGCACGCCACCCACCCGCAGTTCGTGTCCAACACCTACCTAGTCGCCGACGGCGAGGGCGGGCCGGCGTTCTTCATCGACGCCGGAGGGCCGGTCGAGCCGCTGATCAAGACCGCTGAGCGCCTCGAGATCACACCAACCCACATCCTGCTCACGCACCACCACTTCGACCACGTCAGCGAGGTTGAGAAGCTGCGCAAGCGCTGGCCGAAGATCGAGGTGCTGATCAGCTCCCGCGAGGGTGAGCTGCTCGCCGGAACGGTCGAGGAGGGCAAGAAGAAAGACACCGCGGCGAAGATGGGCACGATCGAGGCCGGCCAGTCGCTGCGCTTCGGCAAGCTCGAAGTGCGCGCGCTGCACACTCCCGGACACACCGGCGGGATGCTGTCGTTCCTCGTGGGCGAGCGCAAGGAGCCGCCCACGACCTCGGTCGCCAGCGGCGGCACCGGTCGCCCGCGCACGAGCACCGCTCCCGGCGGCTTCACCGGCGCCGGCGCGGCCGTCTTCACGGGCGACACGCTGTTCAAGGACTCCGTCGGCGGCGTCAAAGCGCCCGGTCACACCACCTACACCGACCTGCGCGACTCGATCATGGGCACGCTCATGGAGCTGCCTCCCGACACGGTCATCTACCCCGGCCACGCCGCCGAGACCACCGTCGCGCGCGAGTGGGACCACAACGCGTTCATCCGCGTCTGGCGCGGCCTCGATCCGGAGGGGTCGGAGCCATGCACCGCGCTCGGCGAGCCCGCCACGCTGGTGCTGCTCGGCGCGGACTACGACGGCGGCACCAAGGCCTGGATCCGCTGGCCGGACGGCTCCGACGACATCGTGCCCGGCTCGCGCGTCGAGCGCTCCACGTGAGGGTGGCCGCACGCAGTTCGTAGCATTCAACGCATGGCGCGTGAGAACGAGAAGATTCCGACCTCACGTGTGAGGCGCACAGCCACCGTCGCCACGCTCGCCGCCAGCGAGGCCGTCAAGCAGTTCGGCACCCGCGCCGCGAACGTCACGCGCGGCGAGGAGGCCTCCGAAGAGGCGATGGCCCGCCGCCAGCTCGAGACCGCCAAGCAGATCGTCGCGGTGCTCGGCACGATGAAGGGCGCCGCCATGAAGCTCGGGCAGGTGATGTCGTTCCTCGATGTCGGGCTCGTCGCCGAGGAGCACCGCGACGAGTTCCAGCGCGAGCTCGCCAAGCTGCGCGACGCCGCCCCAACCGTGTCGTTCAGGCAGATGAAGCGCGTCATCGAGGAGGACCTCGAAGAGCCGATCTCCGAGGTGTTCGCGTCCTTCGACGAGGAGCCGATCGCCGCCGCGTCGATCGGGCAGGTCTACCGCGCGAAGCTCAAGGACGGTCGCGACGTCGCCGTCAAGGTCCAGTACCCGGGCGTCGCCACCGCCGTGCGCGCGGACATGCAGAACCTGGACATGATCATGCGCCTGCTCAAGCGGATGACGCCGGGGATGGACGTCAAGGCGATCACCGAAGAGATCAAGGAGCGGATCGTCGAGGAGCTCGACTACGAGCTCGAGGCCCAGAACCAGCGCTCGCTCGCACGGATCTTCGCCGGCCACCCGTTCATCGTCGTCCCCGAAGTCGTCGGATCGCTCTCACGCGAGCACGTGATGGTCAGCGAGTTCGTCAGCGGCGTCGGCTTCGAGGAGCTCAAGACCCGTCCCCAGGCCGAACGCGACCGCATCGGCGAGATCGTCTTCCGCTTCTTCCTCGGCTGCCTCTACCGCCATCGCCAGTTCTCCGGCGACCCGCACCCGGGCAACTTCCTACTGCTCGACGACGGTCGCGTCGCGTTCCTCGACTTCGGGCTGTTCAAGCGCATGGACGCCGAGCCGGTCGAGCTCGAGCTCGCCTGCCAGCGCGCCGTTGCCGAGGGCGACGCCGCCAAGCTGCACGAGCTGCTCGCGCAGTCCGGCTTCCTGCCCGACCCCGAGAGGGTCGACCCCGACAACCTGCTCGCGTTCATCCGCGACGCCATCTGGTGGTACACCACCGCCGATGAGGTCGTCGAGCTCAAACCCGAGATCGCCACGCAGGTGATGATCGAAAGCTCAGACCCCCGCTCCACCCACTTCCGCGAGATGCGCCACCAGGACATGCGCCCCGAGCACCTGTTCGGCCGGCGCATGGAGATGCTCACGCTCGCCGTGCTCTCACAGCTGCACGCGCGCAACAACTGGCACCGAATCGCACGCGAGTGGATGTATGGCGACGCGCCCGTCACCGACCTCGGCCGGGAGGAGGCCGAGTTCTACGGGCGCAGCGGCGTCAGGGCCGCCAGCTGACTCCGTCGCACGCTTTCACACGCACGCCACGCTAGACGTTAGTTTGTCTCTTGTCTCGGCATATCAAGCCAAGCAAGGGGGAGTGTGGGGATGACCCGTATGAGGACGGCGACGATCTGTCTCGTGGCGGCGTTTGCCACGTGGGCGGGCACGGCGAGCGTTGCGATGGCAGTGCTTCCCGAAGTGGGGCGATGCGTGAAGGTGGCAAAGACGACGGGCGAATTCAAAACCGCCGGCTGTACAGGTGGGGTGGCGGCGGGGGGATCCTACGACTGGCTCGCGGGGGCGGGCGAACACAGCGGATTCATCGTCAAGGCGGGCAGGACGAAGGTCGAAGCGGGGCCGCTGGGGTCGATCGAATGCGCGAAGGGCCAGGGCACGGGGACCATCACCAGCCCGAGCACCGACGTCATTTCGGTGACGTTCTCCAAGTGCGCGAGCGGCGGCAAACGCTGCACAAGCGAAGGCTCGCCGACGGGGGCGATGCAGGTCAGCAATTGGAAGAGCATCTGGGTGGATCGCAATCAGGAAAAAACGGGATTGCCTCCGATCCAGGTGCTCGTGCCCGGCGAGTCCTCGGTGGTCACGTCGGGCAGCTGCGAAGGCACCGCCTTTCGCATCACCGGCGCGGTCGTCGGGTCGGCGGGCGGCAACGTGAACAAGATGGCGAGGACGAACACACTTGCCTACGTAGTCAGCGAAGGGGTTCAGGGCCCGTCGACATACCTATCGCGAGAAGGCGAAGTGCTCGCCGCCACGCTCGAGACGGAAGTGACCATCGCACCAGAAGTGCTCTTCGCCACCACGCTCACGTCTGTGTGCACCAACAAGTACGAAGAAAAGCTGGAGGTCAAATCAGAAGCGTAGGCACCCCGAGCTAGAGAACCTGGATCTGGAACAGGCTCGTCGTGCCCGGTCGCCCGGACGGCAGTCCCGCGGTGATGCCGACGCGCTGCCCGCGTCGGCACCAGCCGAGCTCCACCACGCGGCGCGCGGCGTCCGCGATCAGCGCCTCGGTCGTCTCGTGGCGCGGCATCGACGCCGCCTGCACGCCCCACATCAGGCCGCAGCGCCGCACCGTCTCTTTGCCCGGCGACAACGCGTAGATCGGCACCGTCGGCCGGTGCGCGGAGACCAGACGCGCCGAGCGCCCCGACAGCGTCGGGATAACCAACGCGTCCAGGCGCAGCTCGCGCGCCGCGTCGCACAGGTTGTGCGCGATCGTGTGCGCGGGGTCTGATTCGGTGCGCCGCACGCGCGACTCGTTCCAGCGCTCATACGGCGCGATCGACTCCGCCTGCACCGCCACCGCGGCCATCATTTCCACCGCCGCCACCGGATACGCGCCCACCGCGGTCTCCTGGGAGAGCATCACCGCGTCGGTGCCGTCCAGGATCGCGTTCGCCACGTCCGCCACCTCCGCGCGCGTCGGGCGGGATGAGCTCACCATCGAGTCGAGCATCTGCGTCGCCGTGATCGACGGGCGCGCCATCAGTCCGGCGAGCTCGAGCAGCTGCTTCTGAACGAGCGGCACCTTCTCGATCGCCAGCTCGATCCCCAGGTCGCCGCGAGCGACCATCACGCAGTCGGACGCTTTGACGATCTCCGCCGCGCGTTCCACCGCCTGCGGCTTCTCCATCTTCGCGATCAGCGGCAGGCGCGTGTGATCGCGCACCGATTCCACGTCCTCGGGCTTCTGCACGAACGACAGCGCCACCATGTCCACGCCGATCGACTCGCCGTGGCGCAGCAGCTGCAGGTCCTCCTCCGGCACAGCCGGAAGCGACGCCACCGGGCCCGGGATGTTCAACCCCTGGCGCGAGGCCACCGCGCCGCCGATCTCGATCTCCATGTCCACCTCGCACTCCGCCGCGCGCACGCCCACCACGCGCAGGCGCACCGAGCCGTCGGCGAGGTACAGGATCGAGCCCTCCTCCACCGCCTCGGGCAGGCCGGCCCAGGTGATGCTCATGTGCTGCGCGTCGCCTTCGAGGTCGTCGCTGCCGCAGGAGAACGTCAGCTTCTCGCCCGGGGTCAGCTCCACCACGCCCTCGCGCAGCGGGCCGATCCGCAGCTTCGGGCCCGGGAGGTCCTGCAGGATCGCCACCGGCCGGCCCACCCGCCCGGCCGCGTCGCGCACGCGGCGCACCGTCTCCGCGTGCTCCTCGAGCGTGCCGTGGGAGTAGTTCAGTCGTGCCACGTCCATCCCCGCCTCGATCAGGCGCACGAGCGTCTCCGGCTCGCGCGAGGCGGGGCCGATGGTGGCGACGATCTTGGTGCGGCGCATAACAGCGCACGGTAGCGATAGGCGGGCGTGATCGCCGCGCGGCGTGGATATCGTTGGCGCGCGTGCCTCGTCGCCTGTTCCGCCTGCTCGTACTCGCCGTCGCAGCCTCCTCGACGCTCGGCACCGCGCTGCTTGCCGCTGTCGCCGGTGCGGCTGCGATCCCGACGACCGGCTTCCTCTCGGCGCCGACCGACCAGCTCGCCGTGCCGGGCATGCTCGCCGGAGGGGAGATAACCCCCGAGGGGGACGTCTACACCGGCTGGGCCGAGTACGAGCTGCGCTTCGGGGCGCGGCTTCGGCAGTGGAACCAGCCGACCCGCACGCTCCCCGACCCGTCCATCCCCGAGCTGTCTAGCAGCCTGTCCGATGGGCCGGTGACCTACACCCAGACAGTCTTCGCCGTCGCGGTCGCCGGCCGCCCGGTTGCCTACGACACGGTGACCGCCGTCAACCGCTCCGCCGCCCCGCGCGAGGCGCAGGTGGAGATGGCGCTCGCCTACACCCGCGGGCGCCAGATCCGCGGAGCGCACGGGCTGCCGACCGGCGCGTATCGATACGAGCGCCCAGTCAGCGGACAGCCGAGCGGCTACTACCAGCAGGCGGGCGAGGCCTTCTCACCCGCCTTCGCGTACAGCGCCGCCGGACGCGACCTCGACCGCTCCGGACTGCTGCTCGCCCGCGGCCCCGCCGCCCCGAGCCGGCCGTTGCGGGCCTCCTCGGCGAACACACCCACCGCCACCCACGACGCGAAGGTGTTCAGGGCTCTCCTGAAGGCCCACGGGCGGGTCAGCTACACGTGGCAGATACCGCTCGAACCGCCGCCAGCCGGCGGCGGCGCCGACAGCGCGCTCGACGCCGTTTCCCTGAGCAGCGCCCGCGTCGAGCTTGTGCGCGACTGGAGCGCCGAAGAGGCGGGGATGACGCGGATCGACGTGCCCGAGCGCCGGGTCGACGACGCCTACCGCGCCGCGATCTCCGAGATCCTCTCCTCGCGCTACGTGTCTCCCGCAGGCTGGGTGCAGGGCACTAACAAGCTGCAGTACCAGGCGTTCTGGATCCGCGACGCCGCGCTTCAAACCCAGGCGCTCGACCTCGCCGGGCTGCACACGCAGGCGGAGGAGAACCTCGCGTTCCTCGACACCTTCCAGCAGTCCGACGGCCTGTTCATCAGCCGTACCCAGCAGTACGACGGCTTCGGCCAGGCGCTGTGGGTGCTCGCCCAACACGCCCAGCTGACGCAGAGCACGGCGTTCGCCGCCGCGCAGCTCGGCCGCATGGAGTCGGCGATCGACTGGCTCTCCGCGGTGACTGCGATCGATCCGCTCGGGCTGCTCCCCGCGGGGACCCCCGGCGACGACGAGCTCGCCTCGGGGCACATCACCGGCGACGACCTGTGGGCTGCGGCGGGGTTGCGCTCGGCGATCGCCGACGCGACCTTGGCTGGCCGCACCGATCTGGCCGCGGCGTGGCAGGCGGTGGACGGGCGCTTCGAGGCGTCGCTGGACGCGGCGATCGCGGCTGCGGTCGCCCGCGCGGGACACATCCCGCCGGTGCTCGACGCGGCCGGCGGGCAGGACTGGGGCAACTACTACGCCGCCTACCCCGTGCAGGTCCTCGGCGCGAGCACGCCGGCCGTCAGGAAGACGGTGGCGTGGGCGCGCTCGCACATGGTGCAGGGCCTGCCCACGTATGACAACGGCAAGAGCCTCCACGACTACCTCGGCTTCAGCATCTTCCAGACCGAGCTCGCCGCGGGCGACCGCTCCGACGCGGTCGCGGGGCTCTACGCGGAGATCGCGCACACCACCTCGACCGATGCCGGCTGGGAGTGGGACATACCGCCGTTCGGCCGGCGCGCGACCGCGGTCGACCTCGCCCCGCACGGCACGTTCGCCGCCGACTACGTCGCGCTGCTGCGCAACCTGCTCGTCGCCGAAGGCGCTGGGGGCGGAGTGCGCCTGCTGAGCGGCGCGAGCCCCGCGTGGCTCGCGCCGGGGCAGCACATCACAGTCACCGACGCGCCCACCGGCCGGGGCGCGATTACGTTCACCGAGCGTTCCACCGCGCGCGGCGAGATGCTCACGTGGCGCGGCTCGCTCGCGCCCGGCACCGCGCTCACATGGACGCTGCCGCCGTGGGCGCGGCACGCGACCGTCGCGGGCAGGCCGGTGAGCGGATCGACGGTGACGCTGCCGGGGTCATCCGGGACGGTGACGGTCACGTTCGCCGGCCGCCGCCCGTCGCAGTCCTACGCCTCGACGGTCGCCGCGTTGAACACCGCCTATCGCGCCCACCATCGGTCGGCGCCGCTCGTGCCGGCGACTCACTGACGGGCGGCGCGCGCCGCGGCTCTTACCATGGCCCCATGCCCAGGCCGTCGCGACCGATGCCCCGCGTGGGCGCGCCCGCTCGCATCGCGCACTTCGGCGGAGGGTTCGAGCAGGGCGTCGTCGTCGCCGTGAGCGAGGAGGGCCGGCGGGTGGAGGTGCGCGGCGAGGACGGGGAGGTGCTCGCGTTCGTGCTCAGCCCCGCCACCGCGAGGTTCACCTCAGCGGACAGCGCGCACGGGCCGCGGCTGGAGCTGCTCGGCGAGGGGGCGTGACGGGGCCGGTCAGGGAGCCTTGACGTCGGGAAAGTGCTCCGCGCAGTGCTCGCGGATAGCGCCTCGCACCCACGCACGCTCCTCACTCGACGCCATACGAAAGCGCGTGAGCAGGTCGCGCTGGCGTTCCACCGGCACGCCCGCGATCTCCCAGCGAACCGCGAGCCGCTCGAACAGCAGCTCGAGCGCCCGCTGCCACGCGTCCTCCTGCGTGGCCGACGGCCGGCTGGCGATACCCGAGAGCTCCTGCGCGTACGCCAGCCGCGAGCCGGGGGTGAGCGAGCCGCGCAGGCTCAGCACGTTGCCCTCGGCGTCGGTGTAGTCGCTTGCCGGCGCGGTGAGCTTCTCGCGCCGGCGGCTCTTCTTGGCCACGCTCGGCTCAGCTTGCGTCCGCGGCCCGTTCGAGCTGGCCGCGCACGTCTCCGGTGACCGGCTTCGCGTGCCCCGGCCACGCCGCGGCTGGCTCCAGGGCGGCGAGCTTGCGCATGCTCGCGCGCGCTTCGTCGGTGTCGAAGTTGTAGGTCGCCTGGGGCAGGTGCGGCGCGCTGTTGCGGCCCCACATGTCGACGGTGTAGAAGCAGTCGGTGCTGAGCGCGAGGCGGTCGGACTCGCGCCAAAGGGCGATCAGCCCCGGCGCGTGCCCCGGCAGGTGGATCACCTTGAAGCCCGCCACGTCGTCGCCCTCCTCGACGGTGCCGGCGATCTTCACCGGGCCGCCGTCCCACGCGTAGCGGTGCAGCAGCTTGTGGGCCTGGCGCAGCGGCGTCGGCAGCCCCGCGAGACCCTGCGGCCAGTAGCGAAAGCCGCCGCTGCCTTCAGCGTCCTGCACCTCCGCGGGGTGGCAGTACACGGGCACGCCCAGCCCTGGCGCCGCGCCGCGGTGGTCGGTGTGCCCGTGGCCGAGCACGATCCTGCGGATACCGCCGAGCTTCGCCCCGGCGCTCGCCAGCGCGCGGGTCATCGTGCGGGCGCCGGCGTCGAACAGCGTCACGCCGCCCTCATCCTCGATCAGGTACACGTTGCAGCGCCCAGGTTGCCCCTGAACGACCCACACGCCCTCCGCGATGAGCTTCGCCTCGCCCGCGCCGAGGTTGGCGGTGAGACGCGTTTTCGCGTTGAACGCGCCGATCATGCGCTGCTCCGCGGTCGAGCCCTGCGGCGGCATCATCCCGATCTCGCGCGCGAAGGTCATGCTGTCGCTGAACGCGTCGTTGCCGTGGATGAACCCGTCGCGGACGGTCAGCAGGTCGAAGCCCTCGAGCTCGATCGGGTGGCCCGTGGGGGCGACGCCCGAGAAGCGTCCGGGCCCGGCGAACGTGCCCGTCAGACGCCACTGCACGCCGCAGCGATCGTCCTCCGAAGTCGTCGAGACGACCTCCATCTTCAGGTCGGGTATCGCCGCGAGCAGGGTGCCGATGAACTCGCGCACGCCGTTCGGCGCGAGCACGTCGACCTGGCCGCGCACGTTCTCGCGTCCGCCGTCCGCCCACAGCGCGACCGCCGTGTCCAGATCGCGGGCGTCGATAGCCGCGAAGTAGCGCCGTGCGACCGCCTCCGCCTTGCTCCCCGAGATCCGTCTGCGGGTGGGGGCCAGCTGCTGCATGTTCGCGGCGACCTCCTGCACCTTGGTGCTCGCGTCGCTCGCGCTCTCCCGATCGGCCATACCGCCTCCTTTACGCCGCTGAGGGCCGTTAGTCTAGTCTGCGGCGAGTGGCCGATGTGACGAGCAGGCGGGAACGGATGCCCGCCCACCCCCGTGGCGAAAAGGTGCAGCCCGGCGTGTTTCGACTGCGCCTGCCCCTGCCGTGGCCCGGTGTTCCCCACTGCAACGCGTGGGCGGTGGCTGACGGAGACGGCTTCGTGCTGTTCGACACCGGCATGCACCAGCCGGACTCGCTCGCGAACCTCGAGCGGGCACTGGCGATGTGCGGCCTGCGCCTGGAGGACGCGAAGCTGATCGTGTGCACGCACGCCCACTCCGACCACTGCGGCCAGGTGCCCACGATCGTCGAGCGGGCCGGGTGCGAGGTGTGGATGCACCCCAACCACGAGCACCTCACGAGGATGGTCGAGGACCCCGACGCGGTGTTCGACCGGCGCGTGGAGATCGCGCTGCAGAGCGGCGTGCCCGAGGAGCCGCTGCGCCGCTACGCCTCCGAACGCAGCTCGCGCGGGACGGGGATCGCGGGGCCGATCGAGCCCGACCGCGACCTGCTCGCGGGCGTGACGGTCGGCACGGACCTCGGCGAGTGGGTCGTGTATGAGACACCGGGGCACGCGCCCTCGCACGTGTGCCTGTTCCAGCCCGAGCGGCGCCTGCTGATCTCCGGCGACCACCTGCTCGGGCGCATCTCGTTGTACTTCGACTACGGCTACACGCCCGACCCCGTGGGCGAGTTCCTCGACTCGCTTGGCGTGGTCGAGAAGCTCGGCGCGCGCCTGTGCCTCGCCGGCCACGGGCGCACGTTCACCGACGTACACGCCCACATCCAGGGCAACCGCAAGCTCGTCGAGGAACGGCTCGCGAGCGTGCTCGCCGCTGTTAGAGACGCTCCGTTGAGCGCGTTCGAAGTGGTGCCGCACGTCTACGGCACCGCGCTGTCCACCGACAACGCCCACTGGCTGCTGTCGAAGATCCTCGGCTACCTCACCCACCTCGAGGCGCGCGGCGAGGTTCAGCGCGTCCCCGGTGAGCCCGAGCGCTGGACTGCATAATCCCCGGATGCGCATCGACGAGATCATCGCGGCGGACGGGCCGACCTTCTCCTTCGAGTTCTTCCCGCCCAAGACGGAGGCGGGGGAGGAGAACCTGCGCGCGGCGCTCGCCGAGCTGCGCGGCCTGGACCCGTCGTTCGTGTCCGTCACCTACGGCGCCGGCGGCTCCACCAGGGGCAAAACGATCGAGATCGTCAAGCGCATCCGTGAGCAGTACGGGCTGGAGGCGATGGCGCACTTCACGTGCGTGGGAGCCACCGTGGCGGAACTGCGCGCCACCCTCGACGAGATGCAGAGCGCGGGTATCGACAACGTGCTCGCGCTGCGCGGCGACCCGCCGGCGGGGCAGGAGCAGTGGCGCAAAACGGAGGGCGGCCTCGAGTACTCGCGCGAACTGGTGGAGCTGATCGCCGCCGACTACCCGTTTGCGATCGGCGGCGCCTGCTTCCCCGAGACGCACATCCACGCGGTCAGCCCCGAGGAGGACCTGGAACACCTTGCCGAGAAGGTGGCTGCGGGCGTGCGGTTCCTGATCACGCAGCTGTTCTTCGACAACGCCCTCTACTTCGACTTCGTTGAGCGCGCACGCGCGGCGGGCGTGAACGTCCCGATCATCCCCGGCGTGATGCCGATCACGCAGGTGGGGCAGGTCGAGCGCATGGCCAAGCTCTGCGGGGCCTCGATTCCCGATGGCCTGCGTCGCGAGCTGCACGCCCGCGGTGAGGACCCGGAGGCGGTGCTCGACTTCGGCGTCGCCTACGCCACGCTGCAGTGCGCGGAACTGCTGCGCGAGGGCGTGCCAGGCATCCACTTCATCACGCTCAACCGCTCGCCCGCCACGCGCGCGATCCTCAGCGCGCTGCGGATCGCAAAGCCCTGGTAGAGGCCCGGCGGGACGGCTCAGGCCGCTTCGATCTCCAGCCCCTCGGCCACGCGCGGCGCTCCGTCGGGACCCTCGTAGCGGACGTCCACCGAGTCGTTCTGGCGGTAGGTGCCGACGCCCCACGCGCCCAGCAGCCAGCGCCAGCCGCTGATGTTGTCCTTGCGCAGCTCGCGCTCGAACACGAGGAAGCCTTCGCGCACGTTGAAGTCGCTCCCCAGATTCTGCGGCACGCCGTTGAGATACACCTGGTAGGGGTCGCGCACGTCGCGCGGCAGCTTGACCTTCGAGCGGCTCATCGTGGCGGGATTATGACCGTGCACGCCGCGGTGTCCCGCGGCCGTAGGCGCGCTGACGCTCGTGCGCGGCGTCCACGATCGCGCAAACCTCGGAGGGATCGCGCACGAGGTGCATCACGTCCAGGTCAGCCTCGTCGATGCGCCCGTCGGCGAGCGCTCGGGCGCGGAGCCACTCGAGCAGCCCGTCCCACTCCCCCTCGCCCACGAGGATCACCGGGAAGTGGCGGATGGTGGCGGTCTGGATCAGCGTGAGCGACTCGAACAGCTCGTCCAGCGTGCCGTAGCCGCCGGGGCAGATGACGAACGCGGACGCGTAGCGCACGAACATCACCTTGCGCGCGAAGAAGTGGCGGAAGCGCAGCCCGATGTCGACGTACGGGTTGAGCTGCTGCTCGCGCGGCAGCTCGATGTTGCAGCCGATCGACAGCGCGCCGACGTCGCGCGCGCCGCGGTTGGCGGCCTCCATCAAGCCCGGGCCGCCGCCGGTGATGACCGCATAGCCGGCGCCGCCGAGGCATGCGCCGACCTCCCGGGCGAGCGCGTAGTGGGGGTGCTCGGGCGGCGTGCGCGCGGACCCGAACACGGTCACCGCCCGCTCGACCTCGGCGAGCGCGTCGAAGCCGCGCGCGAACTCCGCGGCGATGTCGTGGATGCGCTCGGCGTCGGCGGCGCGGATCGCCGGCGGCTCCTCGCCGAGCCACAGCAGCAGCTCCTCGTCGAACGTGAGCGCGTGAGGTGGGGTGGGGTCGTCGACCGAGTGCACGCGCCAAGGGTACGCCCGCGTGGACGCGTACCCTGCGAACGGTGCCCGCCACACAGTCCCTGAGCGAGATCCCCTACACCGTGCGCCGCTCCGCCCGCGCGCGGCGGGTGCGCGTGAACGTCCACGCGCATACCGGCGTGGAGGTGGTGCTGCCGACCCGAGCGCCCGAGCGCGCTGCGGCGGCGGCGGTCAGCGAGCTGCGCCCGTGGATCGAGCGGCGGCTGGGGGAGATGCGCGAGGTGCGCGAGCGGATCGCGGCGCGCGCGGGGACCGTGCCGTACCTCGGCACGCCTCTGGAGCTGGTGCCGCAGACGGGGCGCACGCGTGTGCACCGTAGCGGCAAGCGGCTGCTGGTCCCCGCGGGCGATGCGCGCCCCGCGCTCGAGCGCTTCTACCGTCGCGCCGCCCGCGCCGAGATCGCGCCGCGGCTCGATCGCGCCGCGGCGCTCGCGGGATGCGCCTACACGGGCCTGTCGATCCGCGCGCAGCGCACCCGCTGGGCGTCGTGCTCGGCGAACGGGCGCATGAGCTTCAACTGGCGGCTGCTGCTCGCGCCCGAGCGGGTGCTCGAATACGTCGTGTGGCACGAGGTGTGCCACCTGGAGATCCTCGACCACTCGCCGGGCTTCTGGGCGCTCGTGGAGCGCCACTGGCCGGACTACCGCGAGGATCGCGAGTGGCTGAGGCGCAACGGCGGGACGCTCGTGCTGTGAGCGGGGCATGACCACGCCGCTGAAGCTGCGCGTGCTGCTCGCGGACGACCATGCGCTCGTGCGCAGCGGCGTGCGGCTGGTGCTCGAAGCCGAGTCCGACATCGAGGTGACGGTCGAGGCGGGCGACGGCGTTGAGGCGCTCGAGCGAGCGCTCACGGCGGACATCGACCTGGCGATCCTCGACGTGTCGATGCCGCTCATGACCGGCCTGCAGGTTGCGGCCGAGCTGCGCCGCCGCCGGCCTGAGCTGCGCACGCTGATGCTGTCGATGTACGACAACGAGCAGTACATCTTCGAGGCGCTGAAGGCGGGCGCCTCGGGCTACGTGCTCAAGACCGCCGCCAGCAGCGACCTTCTCGAGGCCTGCCGGGCGAGCGTGCGCGGCGAGCGCTTCATCTATCCGCCGGCGGCCGCGAGCATCGTGCGCGAGCACCTCGACATGCTCGCCCGTGGCGAGGCTCCGCCCGCCGATCTGCTCACCGCGCGCGAGCTGGAGGTGGTGAAGCTGATCGCCGAAGGGCACACGAGCGAGGAGATCGCCGCTCAGCTCGTGCTCAGCGGCAGGACCGTCGAGCGCCATCGTGCGAACGTGCTCGCGAAGCTGGGGCTGCGCAACCGCGTCGAGCTGACGCGCTATGCGATTCGCCGGGGGCTCGTCGAGCCCTGACGCGGGCGGCGGCTACCAGCTGCCGCTGTTGGCGCCGCTGCAGCCTTTTTTGGTGCTCGAGCAGGTGCGGCTGATCGAGCCGGTGGAGCTGCGTTCGATCGAGAACGTGTCGCCGGTGTTCGCCGCGGTGGCCGTGACCGTGTACGAGTTCGCCGTGGCCGCGACGGCGCTGATGTAGGAGCCGCCTTTGGCTTCGCCGCTGCTCGCCGCGATCGAGGCCTCGTATTCGTGCAGCTTTTTCGGGCCTTCGCCGTTGAGTTCGGTGTATTCGCCGTTGTGGTCGGTCGCGTAGGTCTCCGCGGTCGTCTGGGCCGTGCGGGCCATCTCCTTCGCCGCCGCGTCGTAGGCCTTGCCCTTCTGGTTCAGGAACGAGGGGATCGCGATCGCGGCGAGGATCCCGATGATGAGGATCACGACGAGCAGCTCGATCAGCGTGAAGCCGTTCTCGTCGCGCACATCGCGACTGGCAAGTCTGTGCATCGTCCGCTCCTGGTCGGTGGGGCCTTGGGGTCAACGTCTGTAACGGCAGACTCGACAGGAGCGGTTATGGGTGTTAGTACCCATCTTTGTCCGTAGTTGTCCAGCCCGGCGAAGCGTTCGGTCAGATGAGAGGCGAAGGGGCTCGGCCGCGGTCAGCCGCGCTGGGCCATCGGCACGTAGTCCAGGTCGCGCGCGCCGGTGTAGATCTGGCGGGGACGCGCGATCTTCTGCTCGGAGTCCTGCACCATCTCGAGCCACTGCGCGATCCAGCCGCTCGTGCGACCGATCGCGAACATCACCGGGAACATCGCCACGGGCAGGCCGAGCGCCTCGTAGATCAGGCCGGAGTAGAAGTCGACGTTCGGGTAGAGCTTGCGCGAGGTGAAGTAGTCGTCGTCGAGCGCGCGCTTCTCGAGCTCGGTGGCGACGTCCAGCAGCGGGCTCTTGCCGCGCACCTCGAACACCGCGTCGAGGTGTTTGCGGATGATGCGCGCGCGGGGGTCGTAGTTCTTGTACACACGGTGGCCGAAGCCCATCAGGCGCTCGTCGCCGGCCTTCACGCCCTCGAGGAAGTCGGGGATGTTCTCCACCTTGCCGATCCGCGCGAGCATCCGCAGCGCCTGCTCGTTGGCGCCGCCGTGCAGCGGCCCATACAGCGCGGCGACGCCCGCGGCGACCGCCGAATAGGGGTCGACCTGGGTCGAGCCGACCGCGCGCACGGCGCTGGTGGAGGCGTTCTGTTCGTGGTCGGCGTGCAGGATGAACAGCACGTCGAGGGCACGCTCCAGGCGAGGATCGGGCTCGTATTTGAGCTCGGTCATCTTGTACATCATCCCGAGGAAGTTGCCCGCGTAGTTCAGGTCGTTGTCGGGGTAGACGTACGGCTGGCCCATGTTGTGGCGGAACGCGAACGCCGCCAGCGTGGGCATCTTCGCGAGCAGCCGGATGATCTGGATTGCGCGCACTTGACCGTCGTGGATCTGGTTGGCGTCGGGGTAGAACGTGGAGAGCGCGCCGACGGAGGCGACGAGCATGCCCATCGGGTTGGCGTCGTAGCGGAAGCCCTGCATGAAGTCCTTGACGTTCTCGTGCACGAACGTGTGGATCGTGATCTCGTGGACCCAGTGGTCCAGCTGAGCCTGCGTGGGCAGCGCGCCGTTGATGATCAGGTAGGCGACCTCGAGGTAGCTCGAGTGCTCGCACAGCTGCTCGATCGAGTAGCCGCGGTGCTGGAGGATCCCCGCGTCGCCGTCTATGTAGGTGATCGAGCTGCGGCACGACGCGGTGTTCATGTAGGCGGGGTCGTAGACCATCAGGCCGAAGTCCTGCTCGTCGGTCTTCACCTGTCTGAGGTCGGTGCCGCGCACGGTCCCGTCCTCGATCGGCAGCTCGTAGCTCTTGCCCGTGCGGTTGTCGGTCACCGTGAGGGTGTCGTTCGTCATCTGCTTCTCCTATCCGCGGTTTCGGGCTGTTCTGCTTCGATTATGCGCAACCGGCCGTCGGCATCCCGCCGACCGCGCTTCAGTTGCGAGGCAGTCGCTGGTGCGCGGTGGCGGTGCGTACGCGCGAGGGCGACAGCGGCGCCGGTGTGCCGTGAGGTCCGCGCCGCGGTGAGCACGGCAGCTTCGAGCGGGGGTAGCGCGGGTGCACCGGACGCAAGCGCGGACCGATGCCGCCGTCCTCGTCGGGTGTCGCCTCCGGGCCGCGGAGCGCCCATCGCACGATCATGAACAACGCCACGATCGGGATCTTCAACAAGACCATCAGCCAGATGAAGGTCCAGGTGGTCACTTGCTTCGATCGTATACCCGCTCGCGCATCCGTACAAGCCCCTGACAGACGATCTCGGGCGCTTGGCGGATGCCAACGCGCCGGTCAGCCTCTCAGCGCCAGCGGTGCGCCGCTGAACTGCGTCATCGCGTGCAGTTCGCTGCTGCGTGCGACGATTTCCCCACCGGTGAGACGCTGGACGCGCTCGGTGCCGAACTCCTCCACGTTGAACGACGCGAGCACAGTCGCGTGCGCCATCGCGCGCCGTAGCAGCGCGTCGGAGAGCTCATCGTCGGGGTGCGCCGCGATGTAGCCGACGAGGCCGCCCGCGAACGTGTCGCCGGCTCCCGTCGGGTCGATCACGCTCTCCAGGGGATAGGCGGGCAGCGCGAAGAAGCCCTCGCGGGTGACGAGCGCCGCGCCGTACTCGCCCTGCTTGGCGACGACCACCCGCGGGCCGCGCGTGGAGGACTCCGCGCCCCAGGTCAGGATCTCGCGCGCCGCGGTGACGAGGTTCGGCCTGCCGGTCAGCTGGCGCAGCTCGGCGTCGTTGAGGATCACGCAGTCGACGTTCTCGATCGCCGCGACGAGCGAGTCGCGTGCGATGTCGATCCACAGGTTCATCGAGTCGAGCGCGACGAAGCGGGCGTCGGGCAGCTGCGCGCGGACCTCGCGCTGCAGGTCCGGCTGGATGTTGGCGAGGAACAGCACGTCGCTGGAGCGCGAGCGCTCCGACAGCTTCGGCTGGAAGCCCTCGAACACGCCCAGCTGCGTGTCGAGCGTCTCACGCGAGTTGAGGTCCCAGCCGTACTCGCCCTGCCAGAAGAAGGTCTTGCCTCCGGCGACGGCCTCGACGTCCGAGACGTCCACCCCGCGGCTGCGCATCACCGCCAGCTGCTCCTCGCCGAAATCGTCGCCGACCGGCCCCACCACGCGCACCTCGTCGAAGAACGACGCGGCGAGGGCGAAATGGACCGCCGCGCCGCCGAGCATCCGCTCGCGCTCGCCGAACGGCGTCTTGACGGTGTCGTAGGCGATGGATCCGACAACGGTGATTGGCATCGGCGCGCACCTTAGAGCACGCCGGCTCCGGCCGCGCCCGAGGTGGGGCCGGCACTCCGCTAGCCTCGGCTCCGTGCGCGCGATTCAGATGACGGAGTTCGGTGGCCCGGAGGTTCTCAAGCTCGTCGAGCTGCCCACGCCCGTGGCCAAGGACGGCGAGGTGCTCGTCAAGGTGAGTCGCGCGGGTCTGAACTTCGCCGACACGCACACGCGCACGAACTCCTACGTGCAGAAGGCGACGCTGCCACTGATTCCGGGGGGTGAGGTGGCGGGCGTGCGTGAGGACACCGGCGAGCGCGTGGTCGCGCTCGTGGGCACCGGCGGATACGCCGAGTACGCGACCGCGCCGGAGCGCATGGTGTTTCCGATCCCGGACGGTCTGGACGACGGCGTGGCGCTCGCCATGGTCATCCAGGGGACGACCGCCTGGCACCTGTATCGCACCGCCGGGCGCGTCGCCGAGGGCGAGAGCGTGGTCGTGCACTCGGCCGCCGGAGGGGTCGGCTCGCTGGCGACTCAGCTCGGGCACGCGATGGGGGCCGGGCGCGTGATCGCGACGGCGTCGAGCGAGGAGAAGCGCGCGCTGGCGCTCGAGCTCGGCGCGGATGTGGCGATCGACCCGGCCGCCGAGGGGCTGACCGAACGCCTGATCGAGGCCAACGACGGGCGGCCGGTGGACGTGGTGTTCGAGATGTCGGGTGGCGAGGTGTTCGACGCCTCCTACAGGGCGCTCGCGCCGTTCGGGCGGATCGTGGCGTACGGGATCGCGACCAACGAACCCAACGAGGTGCGCACCGGCTCGCTGCTGCGCCACTCGCGCGCCGTGGTGGGCTTCTACCTCTTCCACTGCTTCGCCCGTCCGGCGATGTTCGCGGACGCGCTCGCTGACCTGTTCGACCGCGCCGCACGCGGCGAGCTGCGGGCGATCGTGGGGGGCACATATCCCCTCGAGCAGGCCGCTCAGGCGCAGGTCGACCTGCGCGAGCGACGCACCACCGGCAAGCTGCTCCTCGACCCGGCCGCCTGAAACGCTGCCCGACGCGTAAGCTCCACCCTCTACTCAATGGCAACGACCTTCGCCGATCTCGGTCTATCCGAGTCCACACAACACGCGTTGCGCGACGTGGGCTACGAGTCGCCCAGTCCGATCCAGGAGCAGGCGATCCCCTCGCTGCTCGAGGGTCGCGACGTGATCGGCCAGGCACAGACAGGCACCGGCAAGACGGCCGCGTTCGGCCTGCCGATCATGGAGTACATCGACCCCTCGGAGTCGACAGTGCAGGCGCTCGTGCTGACGCCCACGCGCGAGCTGTGCATCCAGGTGACCCAGGCGCTGCGCACCTACGGCGCGCACTCGGGGATCGACGTGGTGGCGGTGTTCGGCGGGGCTCCGATCCGCACCCAGCAGGCTCAGCTGCGCGCCGGAGGGCACGTGGTGGTGGGCACCGTGGGGCGTGTGCTGGACCTGATCTCGCGCCACTCGCTGGTGCTGCACGACTGTCGCTTCGTGGTCCTCGACGAGGCCGACGAGATGCTCGACCTGGGCTTCCTCGAGGACGTCGAGAAGATCCTCTCGCTGACGCCCTCCAGCCGCCAGACGGCGCTGTTCTCGGCGACGATGCCGCCGCCGATCCGGGCGCTGGCCGACCGCTACATGTACGACCCGACCGTCATCCAGGTCAAAGCGGCGACGCTGACGATCGACACGGTCGCGCAGTTCCAGCTCCCGGTCGAGACGAAGGCCAAGCCGGAGAAGCTCGTGGAGGTGCTGCGCGCCGAGGCGCCCGAGCAGGCGATCGTGTTCGTGCGCACGAAGATCCGCTGCGATCAGCTGTTCCGCACGCTGAAGGACCGCGGCATGAACGTGCGCGCGCTGCACGGCGACATGTCGCAGGGCTCGCGCGACGGCGTGATGCTCGCGTTCAAGGGCGGGCGCGTGCCGATCCTCGTCGCCACCGACGTGGCCGCGCGCGGGCTCGACATCTCGACGGTCACGCACGTGGTCAACTACGACGTGCCGACGAGCCCCGACACATACGTGCACCGCATCGGACGCACCGGACGGGTGGGGCGTTCGGGCCGCGCGATCACGTTCGTGGAGGATCGCCAGAAGCGCGAGCTGGAAGCGATCGAACGCCACATCGGGATCGCGGTCACGCAGTGGGAGAAGGGCGTCGTGGTCGCGCCCACGCCTGTCCAGGAGCGCCCCCGCAGGCACTCCAAGCCCGGCGTGAAGCGTCGCGACGAGCAGGAGCCCTACGCCAAGCTGGTGCTCGGCGGGGGCCGCGCGGCGGGCCTGAGCGTGGCGGACATCGTCGGCGCGGTGACCTCCTCGGCGGGTCTCGACGGCGAGGCGGTGCGCGACGTGCTCGTGCTCGACCGCTTCTCGTTCCTGTCGGTGCCCGAGGCGGAGGCCGCGAAGGTGATCGAGGCGATCAACGGCCGGTCGATGCACGGCGGGAAGTTCAGCCTCGAGCGCGTCGAGGTAAGGTAGGCGCATGTCTACCGCCACGATGCAAACAACCGAAGGGCCCATCGTCTTCGAGCTGTTCGACGAGGATGCGCCGAAGACCGTGGAGAACTTCCGCAAGCTCGCCGGGGAGGGCTTCTACGACGGGCTGACGTTCCACCGGATCATCAAGGACTTCATGATCCAGGGCGGCTGCCCGCAGGGCACCGGCACGGGCGGCCCGGGCTACACCTTCGAGGACGAGATCAACCCGCACAAGATCGTGCGCGGCGCGCTGGCGATGGCCAACGCGGGCCCCAACACCAACGGCTCGCAGTTCTTCATCGTCACCGCCGACGCGTGCTCGTGGCTCGACGGCAAGCACACCGTGTTCGGCCAGGTGACCGAGGGCCTGGACGTGGTGGACAAGCTCGAGGCCGTCCCAACCGACGGTCGCGACCAGCCGACCGAGCCGGTTGGCATCGCTTCCATCGATCTGTCTGATTAAGCGTCCGCTGCGTCCTCCGGAGTCTGCTCTGTCGGAGTAGTCTTGTTGGCTCACGAGTGAGCTAGCAGGGGAGGGTCAGATGGCCACGGTCGAGCAGCAGCTACCCGACACGGACGTATCGGAGATTCGCCAGCACAACGGCATCGCCAACGGGAGCGACGGGATTCCCGTGGAGAACCCGGCGACGGGCGAGATCGTCGCCACCGTCCCGGATCTCGGCCCCGAGGCGGTCGCGGACATGGCCGCGCGCGCCCGCGCGATCCAGCCGGAGTGGGAGGCCTATGGATTCGCCGGTCGCGCACGGGTGCTCCTGCGCGCACAGAAGTGGGTGATCGACAACGCCGACCGCGTGATCGAGACGATCGTCTCCGAGACCGGCAAGACCTACGAGGACGCCCAGCTGGCGGAGATCAGCTACGCGGCCAACGCGTTTGGCTTCTGGGCGAAGGAGGGGCCGAAGTACCTGGAAGACGAGGCGGTCAAGTCCAGCCAGGTGCTCGTGAAGGGCAAGAAGCTCGCGTTGCGCTACCGCCCGCTCGGGCTGATCGGCGTGATCGGGCCGTGGAACTACCCGCTGACGAACTCCTTCGGCGACTGCATCCCCGCTCTGATGGCGGGCAACAGCGTGATCCTCAAGCCCTCGGAGGCCACACCGCTGACCTCACTGCTGCTGGCGGAAGGGCTGCGCGAGTGCGGCATGCCCGAGGGCGTGCTGCAGATCGCGACCGGTCGCGGCGGGACCGGGGCGGCGCTGATCGAGCAGGTCGACATGATCATGTTCACCGGGTCCACGCGCACCGGCACGAAGGTCGCCGAAGCGGCCGCGCGCCGTCTTATCCCAGCCTCGCTGGAGCTCGGCGGCAAGGACCCGATGATCGTTCTCTCCGACGCTGACCTCGAGCGCGCGGCGAACTTCGCGACGTACTACTCGATGCAGAACGCCGGCCAGACGTGCATCTCGATCGAGCGCGTGTACGTGGAGGAGCCGGTGTACGACGAGTTCGTGGCGAAAGTCTCCGAGAAGGTGCGCGCGCTGCGCGTGGGCAAGCCCGAAGGCTTCGGCTCGGTGGAGGTCGGAGCGATTACGTTCCCACCGCAGCTGGAGACGATCAAGGACCACGTGGCCGACGCGGTGGACAAGGGCGCACGCGTGATCAACGGCGGCAGCGAGGTACCCGGTCCGGGACGCTTCTTCGAACCGACGGTGCTGGTCGACGTTGACCACACGATGAAGTGCATGACCGAGGAGACGTTCGGTCCGACGCTGCCGATCATGAAGGTGCGCGACGCCGACGAGGCGGTGCGCCTCGCCAACGACTCGCCCTACGGCCTCGGCGCGTCTGTGTTCTCGCGCGACACCGCTCGCGGCGAGGCGGTCGCGCGGCGGCTGGAGACGGGCGCGGCGAACGTGAACGACGCGATGATCAACTACACCGTGCTGGAGCTGCCGATGGGCGGCGCGAAGGCGTCGGGCCTCGGCTCGCGCCACGGCGCGGGCGGGATCCGCAAGTACTGCTCCCAGCAGGCGATCGTCGTGACACGGCTGGCGATGAAGAAGGAACTGTTCATGTACCCCTACAAGTCGCGCACGTCAAAGATGCTCGCCGGCCTCTTCAAACTCATGTACGGCAGGGGTAAGAGGGACTGAGCTAAGCGGCGGCCTCGGAGGCGCCGAGCGCGACTCCGAGCAGCCGTTCGAGCGCCGGGATCGTGGTCTCGGCGCTCGTGTGATGGACGGTGGCCATGCCGAGCTCCTCGGCGGGCGTGAGGTTGAACGGCAGGTCGTCGACGAACACGCACTGCTCGGGCGGCACGCCGGCGCGCTCGGCGCCGAGCTCGTACATCCGCTTGGTGGGCTTGCGGATGCGCTCCTCGCCGGAGATGACGACGCCGTCGAACAGTTCGGCGAACAGCTCGTGCGGGTAGCGGTGCACGCCCCACGAGTTGGACACGAGCGCGGTGCGGATGCCGGCGGCGTGCGCTTTGCGGACCGCCTCGAGCATCGCCTCGTCCGGATGGACGCCCGCGAACAGCCCGTCCACGAGCCCGTTGGGATCGACCCCCAGCAGAGCTGCGAATTTGACCTCGAACGCGAGCTCGTCGATCTCGCCCGTCTCGAGCGCGACGAGCAGCTCGCGCGCGGCGGGGTCGCTCCTGAAACGCCCCATCAGCGTCGTGGGGTCGATGCCGGCGTCGAGGCAGTGCGCGTGGAAGGACGCGAACAGGTTGGTCGTGAGCACCCCACCCCAGTCGATCAGCAGGCCGCGGCGGGGCTCGTGGGTCTCAGGCGCCATGAGCCACCGCTTCCGCTTGGGCGGCGAGCTCGAGCACTCCCTCGCCGAACTGCTTCAGATAGGGGTCGTCGGTGGTGCCGGCGATGGCGCGCTTGTAGTTGCCCTCCATGAACACCACGCTCTTCCACAGAGCGAGCGTGGTGTACCAGCGGATGTCTTTCATCGAACGGCCCGAGCCGGCTTCGTAGCGCTCGATGAGCTCAGCGCGAGTGGGGAAGCCCTCCGCACGCGTGACCTTGCCGAGGTGCTCGCGCAGGCCGCCGGTGGGGTCGCTCGCCTCGGTCCACATCATGCACAGGTAGCCGATGTCGGCGAGCGGGTCGCCGATCGTGGCCATCTCCCAGTCGAGCACCGCCGCCAGGCGTGCGGGCGCCTCGGAGGCGAACAGCGTGTTGCCGAGCCGGAAGTCGCCGTGGACGATCGTCGCGGGGCCGGACTCGGGGAGGTTCTCGCCGAGCCAGCGCCCGACGCTCTCCACCGCGGGGATCTCGCGTGTCTTGTTGAGCTCCCACAGCCCGCCGAAGCGGCGCAGCTGGCGCTCTAGGTAGCCAGTGGGCTTACCGAAGTCCTCGAGGCCCGCGGCGCGCCAGTCGACTCCGTGGATGTCCACCAGCGCGTCGATCAGCTGCTCGCCGATGCGGCGACGCTGCTCGGGCGTGTCGAGCGCGGCGGGGACGCTCGAGACGATCACGTCGCCCTCGACGAGCTCCATCACGTAGAACGGGCTGCCGATCGTGTCGGGGTCCTCGCACACGGCCAGCACGTCCGGCACACGGGCGGGCGTGGGTGCGAGCGCGCGCAGCAGGCGTGCCTCGCGCAGCACGTCGTGGGCGCTCGGCGGCAGCGGCGGGCGGGGCGGGCGGCGCAGCACCATCTCGCTCGCTCCGCGCTCGATCAGATAGGTCACGTTGGAGTGCCCCTCGCCGATCGGGGTCGCGCGAATCTCCCCTTCACCGAGATGATTCGCGTCCAAGAAGGCCCGCAGCGGCTCGAGCACGAGTAGGGGAGGGCGGCTGTTACCCTCCGCCTCTGCTCGGGTCTCGACGATGTCGTCTGGGGCGATCGCGGTGCTCATTGCTACCGCAACGCTACAAAGACCGCAACCTTCTCTGCGCTGAGGTGTCTCAAGCCACTATGTCCTTCTCCCGCAAAGCCCTCCTCACACTGCTCGCCTCCTCCCTCCTCGGAGGCTTCGCCGGCGCCGGTCAGGCGCTCGCCTCGCACACCCAGACGACCTACTTCGAGAGCGCGTCAGCGCTGCTCAATCCGAGCACGCGCCCCCACTCGATCGAACAGCTGCAACACCTCGGCGTCCACGCGCTGCGGATCGAGCTTCCGTGGGCCGAAGTGACCCCCGGGCCCGACGGCGCCACGCGGCCGGCCTTCGACGCGACCGACCCCGCGAGCTACAACTGGGGCCAGTACGACGCGCTGATCGCGGAAGCGAACCGGCTGCACTGGCCGGTGCTGCTGACGGTCACCGCGCCCGCACCGCGGTGGGCAACCTCGAACCACCAAGCGCCCTACATCACCCGTCCCGACGCGCAGGCCTTCCAGGAATTCATGACCGCCGTCGGTCGCCACTATGGCTCCGCGGTGTCCCTGTTTGCGATCTGGAACGAGGCCAACCACCCGGCGTTCCTGCTGCCGCAGTGGAACTCCAACGGCACGCCGGCCTCGCCGCGGATCTACCGAGCGCTCTACCAGGCCGGCTACGCGGGGCTGCAGGCCGCGGGCCTCTCGCACCCGAAGGTGCTGTTCGGCGAAACCGCCCCCACGGGCTACAGCAAGATCAACGTGCATCGCGAAGGCTCGAGGGCGCTGCTGCACGACGTTGCGCCGCTGGTGTTCCTGCGCGGCGCGCTGTGTCTGAACGCGAAGTACAAGAGGGCCGGTCTGTGCGGCGAGCTGCAGATAAGCGGCTATGCCCACCACGCGTACACGAAGCCCGCGGGCCCGTACTACCGTCCGCCGGAAAAGGACGACGTGACGATCGGAGTGCTCTCGCGCCTCTCCCAGGCGCTCGACCTAGCGGCGCACTCGCACGCGATCCCGGCACACACGCCGATCTACCTGACGGAGTTCGGCGTGCAGAGCTACCCGAACAAGGAACTCGGCGTGACCCTTGCCAAGCAGGCCGAATACGACGCGATCTCCGAGCACATCGCCTACTCCAACCCTCGAGTGGTGGCGTTCTCGCAGTACCTGCTCCAGGACGACCCGCTCGGTGGCCCGTCCGGCTCGAGCGCGCGCGGCGGGTTCATCGGCTTCCAGAGCGGCCTCGAGTACCTCAGCGGTGCTCCGAAGCCGCTGTACTTCAGCTGGCCGGTGCCGCTGACGGTCACCAAAGCGCACCACGGCGTGTCGCTGTGGGGTCTCGTGCGCCCGACGCTCGGCGCTACGAACGTGACGGTCCTCGTGCGAAAGAAAGGCTCAAAGAGCTACCGCACGCTGCGCACCATCAAGACCAACGGCCTCGGCTACTGGGCGTTCAACTCCTCCACCGCGGGGCAGTACTGGCGCGTGCGCTGGGTCAGCCCAGCGGGCGTGAAGTACGAAGGGCCGCCGATCCGCGCCTACTGAACAGGCAGCCTTGGACCAAGCGGAGCACGGACGCAGGGAGCGTGGCGTGCTCCGCACGCGAGCGACCGAGGACAAAGCTCCGCGCCGCGTCCACGGTCGCCTGCCTACGATGAGGCGATGCCGGAGCTTCCCGAGGTGGAGATCACAGCGCGGCTGCTCGACGGCGCGCTGAAGGGGGCGACGATCGAGTCGGCGCTCGCGCCGGGCATCAACGCGCTGAAGACGTTCGATCCGCCGCTGTCGGCGCTCGCGGGCGGCCGGGTGGTGGCGGTGCGACGGCGCGGCAAGCACCTGGTCGTGGATGTCGACGGGGCTACCGGTCCGCATGCGCTGTTGATCCACCTGATGTCCGCGGGGCGCTTCCAGCTGTACGACAAGCACGCCGGGCCGCGCGACCGCACATCTCGCCTGCTGGTGCGGTTCGACGATGGCCGTGAGCTGCGGCTGCGCGAGTTCGGGTCGAGACAGGCAGCGTGGGTGAAGCTCCTGCCGGCCGAGCAGCTCGAGGACGACGAAGCGCTCGCGACGCTCGGGCCGGAAGTGTGGCCGGACCCAGGCGATGCTGCCCGGCTGAAAGGGCTGCTCGATGCGCCCCGCCCGCTGCACACGCTCCTGCGCGACCAGCGCACGATCGCTGGGATCGGGCGCTCGTGGGTCGATGAGATCCTGTGGCACGCGCGGCTCTCGCCATACAAGCGCGGCGCAGACCTCGACGAGAACGAGGCGAGCCGGCTTCGCGATGCGACGGTCGAGACGCTCGGTGGTGCTGTTGCGCACTACGAGCAGACGGTCAGCCTGCCGATCCCGGACAAGCTGCCGATGCCACTGCGGGTCCACCGCCACGAGGGCGAGCCGTGCCCGCGTTGTCAGGCGACGCTGCGGGCGGTGCACTTCGAGGACTACGTGATCGCCTACTGCCCCGACTGCCAGACCGAGGGACGGGTGCTCAAGGACCGTAGGCTTTCGCGGTTGTTGCGGTGAGCGGCGAGCGAGGCGGGTAAATTAGGCTCATGGTGGGAGAGACCCCTGAGAAGGCGCCGTGGGATCAGCGGCTTGCTGAGAGCTTGGCGCAGGAGGCGTGGGAGGCGGCGAACAATCCAGACGGACGTCGTCAGAGTCCTCCGCTGCGAGAGCAGATCAAGTCGCCCTACTTCTGGGTTATGAGTATCGGATCGGGTGCATCGGTATCCATCCTGTTTGCCGCGCGACACGGATGGGAGTATGGGCTTGGGGGAGGCATATATCTCTGTGTGTTGCTCGCTTCGGTGCGTGAGCGGCGAGCCTCCCGCACCGCTAGGCTGCCGCGCATGTCGACGAAGGAGAATCCATGATCGAGCAAGGCCAGCAGGCCCCCGACTTCGAGCTTCCCGATCAAGACGGTCGCGCCATCAAGCTCTCCGACTTCCGCGGCCAGCCGGTGGTCGTCTACTTCTACCCAAAGGCCGACACTCCGGGATGCACCGCCCAGGCGTGCGGCGTGCGCGACCGTCGCGCCGACTACGCCAAGGCAGGCGCGGTGGTGCTCGGGATCTCCCCCGACACGGTCGCCAAGGTAAAGAGATTCCACGACAAGCAGGGGCTCAACTTCGCGCTGCTGGCCGACGACGGCCACGCGGTCGCGGACACCTACGGCGTGTGGGTAGAGAAGTCGATGTACGGGAAAAAGTACTTCGGCAACGAGCGCACGACGTTCGTGATCGACTCCGAGGGCAACGTGGCCAAGGTGCTGCGCAAGGTCAAGCCAGGCGAGCACGACGAGCTCGTGCTGAAGGCGCTGGAGGAGGTAGGTCCGTCGGTCGCCTAGAGTGGAGGCGTGACGACCGATGCAATAGGCACCCTCGTGCAGCGTCTGGCCCGTCCGCATGCCTCCGGCGGCATGGTGATCGAGCGCTCTGTGATCCTCGCCGAGGGTTCCGATTCGGCAGCGATCCTGAGCTGGATATCCGACCACGACGGTGTTGCCGACTCGACCTCGGCCCCGGCACGAAGCAGCGGCCTGCACGGTATGCGCGACGTCGCCGGAGTCGGAGGGCAGGCGCCGCCGGCACGCAGGTTCGTCTTGCCGGCTCGTGCCTTCGAAGAGCCAGGCGAGTAGCCGCAGCTCTCATACGGGGATCGGCGCGTCGCCCATCGATGTAATGAAGCTGCGCCATGTGAGCAACGTACACCACACAAGGTTGAATACCGCAACTATCGGGTACTCGGATGTGTGTTAACCGGCGATGCTCACGGCTCGTCGGTTCATTCACCTGACCCATGGGGCAAGATCAGCGATCTTGGCCACAGTCACACTGCTCGCCATCTCTGTCGGTATGCCAGCCGCGGCATCCGCCAGCCACAAGCAGATGCTCTTCTTCGAGGCGCCCGCGCAATTGCTCGATCCGACACAGCGCATTGGTGTGATCGAGCAGTTGAAAGCACTGGGTGTGAAAGCGCTTCGGGTCGAGCTTCACTGGCATGACGTCGCGCCTCAGGCCGACAGCCCGCAGCGCCCGGGCTTCGAAGCGCGAAACCCTGCGAGCTACAACTGGGGGCAGTACGACGCTGTGATCTCCGAAGCGCAGCGCTTGGGGTGGCGCGTCTTGCTGACGGTCACCTCGCCTGTGCCGAGGTGGGCGACGGCGACCCATAGAGATCTGATCACACGCCCGGACGACCTGGCGTTCGAAGAATTCATGACAGCCGTGGGTCGGCATTACGGTTCGGATGTTTCACTGTGGGCAATTTGGAACGAGCCAAACGTACCGGGATGGCTGGCGCCTCAATTCAACGCAAACGGTACACCCGCCTCACCGCGCATCTACCGCGGCCTGTTCGAGGCGGGCTACGCGGGGCTCACCGCCGCAGGCCTGGTGTCGCCCAAGGTGCTTTTCGGTGAAACGGCGCCATTCGGCACGGACACCGTCGAACCGAGGAGGGAAGGGGTCGAGCGCGAGGTGGCGCCACTCGCATTCCTGCGAGGAGCGCTCTGCCTGAATCCGAAATATCGCAAAATTGCCACGTGCGCGATGCTCCCGATCTACGGTTACGCTCATCACCCGTACACCTACCCCGCGGTTCAAGGACCCTACTATCGTCCGGCCAATCGCGACGAGGTTCCGATCGGCGTGCTCCCGCGACTCACCACAGCCATTCGGCTGGCGGCTCGCGCGCATGCGATACCCGCCCGAGTGCCGATATATCTCACCGAGTACGGCGTGCAGACGAGGCCGAGCCCGCTCGGTGTGCCGGAAAGGCAGCAGGCCGAGTACATGGCTCTCTCGGAACGGATCGCGTGGGAAGATCCGAACGTCGCCGCGTTCTCCCAGTATCTGCTTCGCGACGAAGCACCACATGGACGCCTCGTGGGATATCGCACCGGCCTGGAGACTCCCACAGGCAAGCCGAAGCCGTCGTATCTCGCCTTCGCCGTACCGCTGGCGGTCACACGAACGCACTCCGGGTACTCGTTGTGGGGGCTCGTGCGTCCCACGACCGGGGTGACTGATGTGCGGGTGCTCTTCGAGCCATCTGGTTCCAGGCACTACCGAACGCTGCGCAGCGTCGCGACGGACAGGCTCGGCTACTGGCGGCTTCACACAGCTGCGCGAGGCAGCGCTTGGCGTGTGAGCTGGCGCAGCCCGAGTGGCGTCGTCTACAACGGCCCGCCCATCCACGCGCTTTGAGGGCCGCCGCATATCATCGAGCGGTCGATGAATGCACACGAAGGTCAGGCAGGAGCATCTCATGATCCACGTTAGATCCCACGGCGATATAGAGCCGTTCATCACACTCGACGGATCGGAGATCCGAGAGTGGGCGGGTCGCGTGTCGGCGCCCGCGAAGAACCAGAGCCTGGCCGAGGCGACGATCCCGGTCGGTGGTGCGACGACCGAGCACTACCACCGCCTCACCGAGGAGCTCTATCTCGTCACCGCCGGTCGCGGCCTGCTGGCGATCGACGGCGAGGAGCGGGTCATCGAGCAAGGCGACTGTGCGCTGATTCCCCCGGGCAGCCGTCACAAGCTGTTCAACGTCGGCGGCGAGCCGCTGAGGGTCGTGTGCGCGTGCTCGCCCGCCTACTCCGACGAGGACACGTGTCTCACGGAGTGAGCTGCTGCTGGGCGAGTCCGAAGGGGCTTCCCTCGGTGTCCTTGCAGATTGTCCATGTCTCTCCCGGGTGGACCACCGTTCCGCCGAGCTCTCTCACCCTCCCGATGGTCTCTTCGATGTCCGCCACGACGAAGTAGGGCAGGCTGAAGGAGTCCCCAGGTCCACGGCCGCGCTCGTGGACGCCGACAGCCGGTGTCGCCGAGTGGGTCTGCCAGCCACGGCCCTCGGCAGCGGGCCGCGCATCGAACTCGACGCCGAGAAGCTCACCCCAGAAGCGCCGGGCTCGCGCCGGGTCGTCGGCGGGAAACTCGATCAGGGAGAGCAACGGGCTGGACACCGGTCCTACGATATCCCTAGCGGCGCCGATCACGCGGGCGGGAGGGCATGCGTGAGCGTGCGCGCGAGCGCTTCGATCGACGCCTGCTCGAGCGGACCCCCTTGATCCAGCTGCTTGGCCAGCGCGCGGCGGGAGAGCAGCAGGTGGCCGCGCATCCTCGGCTTACCCAGCAGCGGCAGGTCCGCCTGCAGGAAGCACAGCACGCCTTTGATCGGCACCCCCGCACGGTGGTAAGCCCCCAGGGCGTCGCGCACGGCTGCGACCTGACGGTCGAGGCCGTCGATGAACTTGGTGCGGTTGTAGCCGCCGATCTTCAACCTCGTGGCGCCGATCAAAGGCGCTGAGACCTGCACCTTGCCCTTCACGTTCTTCGCGTCGATCACGAACACGCCGCTCGGGGCGATGACCAGATGGTCGATGTTCCCGTGCCCGCCGGGCATGCGACGGTCGTGGAGGACGATCGCAGGGCCGCTCGCACTAGAGCGTTCAAGCCAAGCTCCAAGCCGCTCCTCGCCGAGCTGGCCGCTGTGGAAGGCTCGCTCGTGCTGCGGCGCGCCGCGCAACCTCAGCAGCAGGCCGCCGATCCACGGGTGCGCCTTGCGGGTACGTTCTTCGCGACCCCGTTTGCGCCGCTGGTGCTCGCGCGCGACACTCGCGCCGGCACGGCCACGGTCGAGCTCCTGTGGCGTGGCGTCGGTGGCGGACGACATCGGGCTCCCGTCCTCACACGGTACGCACGTGACCCTTCGGCTGGCCGGATTCCACCACGCCTGTGTCCCGACAGCGAGTGGCGTGGCGCACACGCAACAAACGTCTCCCCGGCGTAGTTTCAACATCCGAGATGTCATGAAGCCCATCTCGTCACGCGAGCGCTCGGACTTGAGCGTCGATGTTACGCTCGGGATATGAGCGCTCGCGTCGACTACGAGCGGCACGGACGGACGTATGCGCAGTACCGTCGCCCGGATCCGCGGATTGAGGCACGGATCCACGCGGCGCTGGGCGACGCGCGAACGGTGCTCAACGTCGGTGCCGGCACGGGCTCATACGAGCCGACCGATCGTTGGGTGCTGGCGGTCGAGCCGAGCGCGACGATGCGCGCCCAGCGTCCCGCCGGCGCGGCCCCGGCGATCCCGGCGCGCGCGGAGGCGCTCCCGTTTGACGACGACTCGGTCGACGCGGCGATGGCGTGCGTGACGATCCATCACTGGGAGTCGCCCGAGGTCGGTCTGGCCGAGCTTCGCCGTGTGGCCCGCGGGCCCGTGGTGGTCTTCACGTTCGAGCTCGACAGCCTGCCCGCCTGGCAGCACGAGTACCTGCGCGAGGGAGTGCTCGTCGAGCAGCCGCGCTTTCCCGCCATCGCCGATGTCGCAAAGGCGCTCGGCGGGCGTACGCGCGTGGAGGCGATCCCCACGCCGGGCGACTGCACGGACGGGTTCTTCGAGGCGTTCTGGCGGCGCCCCGAGGCGCTGCTCGACCCCGCGGTTCGCAGCGCCCAGTCGGTGTGGGCGTTGCTGGATGCCGATGTGGAGCAGCGCATCGTGGAACGGCTCGCTGAGGCGCTCGACTCAGGCGCATGGGATGCCGAGCACGGCCACCTGCGTGCGCAGGACAGCTTCCAGGGTGCTCTCAGGTTGGTGATCTCAGAGCCTGCCTGAGCGCTCGGGATCGCCCGCGAACGGTCTGCGACGTCGAGAGCACGCGTTATGGTCCGCGCCAACATGGCCACGTCCGGGAGCGAGCGAGCAGACGTATCCGTCGCGAGCATGATGGAGGGCACTCAGCTTGCGCGTGCGATCGTCGAGCGCAGCACTGGGCAGGCGGCGGCATTCGCGGAGCGGACCGGGAGCAGGCCGTGTCTCGCGACGGTGCTCGTGGGCGAGGATCCCGGATCGGTCACGTACGTCAAGATGAAGCGAGATCGATGCGAGCAAGCTGGCATCGCATCCCGCCACACACCACTCCCGGAGGAGACCACAACCGCGGAGTTGGTGGAGGTCATCGCGGCGCTTTCGTCCGATCCAGGCGTGCACGGCATCCTCCTGCAGCATCCTGTGCCCAAGCAGATCGACGAGCGCGCGGCGTTCGAGGCGATCGCGCCCGCGAAGGATGTGGACGGCGTCACTATGCACTCGTTTGCGGCTATGGCCTTCGGCGAGCCGGGGTTCGTCTCCTGCACCCCCGGAGGGATGATGCGCCTGCTCGACGCCTACGACGTCGACCCGCGCGGCAAGCACGCCGTCGTCCTCGGACGCAGCCCGATCCTGGGCAAGCCCATCGGGATGCTCCTGCTGGCACGCGACGCGACCGTCACCTACTGCCACTCACGCACCACAGAGCTGCCGTCGATCGTCCGGGGCGGCGACATCGTCATCGCCGCGGTGGGAAAACCGGAGTTCGTCCGAGGAGACTGGTTGAAGCCGGGGGCGGTCGTACTGGATGCGGGCTACAACGACGGCAACGTGGGCGATGTCGCCTTCGAGGAGGCGCTTGACCGAGCAGCGATGATCACACCCGTTCCAGGCGGCGTGGGGCCCATGACGATCGCAATCCTGCTCGAGCAGACCGTCGAGGCCGCGAATCAACAGGATCTGGCGGCGAGCTGAGGCGGACCGCAGGAATTCAGTCGTCGCCCGGCACGTCCGGTCGCGTCATTCCCCCGACGAGCATCCCCGAGCCGAGGTGCGCGCCGAGCACCGGCCCGACCTCCGTGCAGAACAGCGGCTCGGAGCCGAAGATCGAAGTGCCCTCGGCCACGAGCGCGTCCGCGTCCGCGCTCGACTGCGCGTGCTGCACGATCCAGTCGGTGGCGCCGCGGTCGTGCAGCTCGTGGAGGTAGGCGATCATCTGCTCGAGCGCGCGCCGGTGCGTGCGCACACGCCCCACCGGTGCGATCTCGGTGCCAAACGTGAGGATCGGCTTGATCTTCAGGGCGGTGCCCACCATCGCCTGCGCCGCGCCGATCCTGCCGCCCTTGCGCAGGTACTCGAGTGTGTCGAGACAGAACCAGATGTCGAGGCTCTCGCGGCCGCGACGGACGGCATCCACGACCGTCTCGAGCGTGGCCCCCTGCGCGGCGACGCTCGCCGCCAGCAGCACCATGCAGCCGAGGCCTCCGGCTCCGGTCTGCCCGTCGTGCACGTGGACCTTCCCCGGCTGGCCTTCCTCGCTAAGTAGGCGTGCCGCTTCGGTGGCGCTCTCGCACGTGCCCGACAGGCCGGCGGCGATGTGGATCGAGATCACGTCGCGCCCGGCGGCGACGAGCGGGCGGTAGCACTCGAGGAAGTCGCCCACGGACGGCTGTGAGGTGGTGGGCAGCTGCGGGGACTCCTTCAGGCGCACGTAGAAGTCGTCGAGATCGACGTACTCGTCCTCGGGGCGCAGATCGCCGCCCCAGCCGACGTAGAGGCTGACCTCGTGGATGTCCCAGCGCTCGACGAGCGCACGCGGAAGGTAGGTGGTGCTGTCGGTGACGACAGCCACGCCGCCGCCCCCGGCCGACGCATCAAGATCTTCGTAAACGGTCACTGCTTCGGAAGCCTACGCGGCGCAGGCGCCGCACGCTCAGCGGATCAGTCGGTCCATCCGCGCGGCGGCGATCGTCGCTCGCAGCGTCTCGGCCGCGTCGTGCTTCGGGCGCCAGCCGAGCTCGCGCCGCGCCTTGCTCGTGCTCATGATCACCGGCTCGCGGAACGCGGCGATCCACTGGGCCTGTGCGGGCAGGAAGCCGAGCCGCCCGATCATCTCCGCGACCGCGTCCACCGCCAGCTCGGGCACCGGGATCGAGTACCACCCGAGCTCGTCGGCGAGCAGCTTTACCGTCATCTCGCCGGCGCCCGCGAGGTTGTACACGCCGGGCTTGCCGCGGCCGAGCACCCCCGCGCGCATCGCCGTGGCGACGTCGTCGTGGTGGACCAGTTGGAACGGCACGCCCGGGTCGGGCAGCACCGGCTTGAGGATCGGCACGCCGTCGAGCAGGCTCAGCACGGGCCCCGGCAGGCGCTCGGAGATCTGGGTGTAGGGCAGGCTGTCGATCAGCAGCGGCGCCTGTGGCCCGGCGACGATGCATGGGCGGAACACGTAAGCCGAGGTGCGCGTGGGGTGGAGCACATCAGCGAGCATCTCCTCCACCTCGGCCTTCTGGGCGGAGTAGTAGTGCGCGGCGGTGCCGCGCGCGGGGACGTCCTCGGTCAGCGGCTGCGGGTTGTCCTTGTGGAAGCCGTAAGCGGCCACCGAGGAGGCGTACACCAGCCGTTTCACGCCCGCTTCCACAGCCGCCACGAACACGTTGCGCGAGCCCTCGAGGTTCACCCGGCGGCTCTGCTTCGCGCCGCCCATGATCATGAACGCGAGGTGCACCACCACGTCGGCTTCCTCGACCAGCTCAGCCACGCGCCTGCGGTCGAGCACGTCGCCGCGCTGGTAGGTGACCTTCTTCCAGCCCTTCGCGCGAGGGTCGAACGGGCGGCGCGCCATGCCCAGGATGCGACCCACGTCTCGCGAGCGCTCGAGCGCCGCGACCACCGACTGGCCGATCTCGCCGGTGACCGCCACCGTGAGGCCTTTCTGGGAGCTCGCGCGCGAGGCCATGTGTTCGTTGTACCGCATTCGAGCCGACCTATTCGCAGATAGCTAGATTCAACCGATGAGCGCGACGCAGGCGGGACTCGCGGTATCGGTCTTCCTGGCGTGCGCCGTGGAGGCGGTGGAGGCGCTCACGATCGTGATGGCCGTCGGGCACAGCCGCAGCTGGCGCTCCGCGATGAGCGGTGTCGGCGCGGCCACGGTGGTGCTCGTCGCGATCGTTGCGGTGCTCGGCGCGGCGCTCACTTCGCTGCCGATCCACGCGCTGCGGATCGCCGTCGGAGCCCTGCTGCTGTTGTTCGGCCTGCAATGGCTGCGCAAGGCCGTCCTGCGCGCCGCCGGTCTGAAGGCGCTCCACGACGAGCGCAGCGCCTACGAGCACGAGCTGGCCGCCGCACGGGAAGCCGCCCGCGCGGCCGGGGCGTGGGACACGTACTCGTTTGCGATCGCCTTCAAAGGTGTGCTGCTCGAGGGCCTCGAGGTCGCGCTGATCGTGGTCACGTTCGGAGCCGCGCGGCATCACACGGGGTTGGCCGCCGCAGCGGCCGGGTTCGCCGTTGCGGCCGTCGTGGCCGCCGGGTTCGCGGTTCGTGCTCCCCTGGCGCGGGTACCGGAGAACACGATGAAGTTCGCCGTCGGCGTGATGCTCTGCTCCTACGGGATCTTCTGGGTCGCGGACGGCGCCGGCGTGAGCTGGCCCGGAGGCGATGCGATCCTGTTCGCGATCGTGCCGCTGGTACTGGCGCTGTCCGTCCTGGCGGTCCTCGGCGCACGCAGGCTCGCGGGGCAGCGGGTGTCCGCCTGAGCGCCGCGCTCCAGCAGTCCTGGCCGCCGTTCGTGCTCGTCGCGGGGCTGCTGCTCGTCGGCATGGTCGCGGGCGCCGACGGCCTGTTCGACGCCGCGGCCTCGCGCCTGGTCGCGCTCTCAGGGCCGCCGGTCGTGCTGCTGCTCGCGTGCTTCGCGCTCGTGGCGGTCGTGACCGCGCTGCTGAACCTTGACACCTCGGTCGTGTTCCTCACGCCAGTGCTCGTCAAGACCGCCCAGCGACGCGGGGTCGGGGTCGCACCGTTCCTGTACGGCAGCGTGTTCATGGCCAACGCCTCTTCGCTGTTCCTCCCCGGCTCGAACCTCACGAACCTGCTCGTGCTCTCTCAGGACCACGTGTCGGGCGCTACCTTCTTCGCGCGCATGCTGCCGATGGCGCTCGCGGCGATGGCGATCACCGCGGTGGGGCTCGCGCTCATACACCGCCGCGGGCTCTCCGCCTCCCCCATCCAGCCGCCGCGGGCACAGCCGCCAGCTCCCGTCCGGCTCGGGGTCGGCTTCTGGGGCACGCTTCTGGCCGCTGGGCTGGTCTTGATCCTCACCAACGCAGCACTGCCCGTGCTCGCGCTGGGGGTCGCGATGCTTGCCCTGCGAGAGCGCCAGGGGCGCGTGCGGTGGTCGGAAGGCCTCTCGCGGCTCGGTGTGCCGGTGCTGCTCGGCCTCTTCGCTCTTGCGGTCGCGCTCGGGACGCTCGCGCGCGCCAGCTCGTTCCCCGCCGATCAGATGCACGGCGCCGGTGCGCCGCTGACCGCCGTGGTTGCTGCGCTGTCGAGCGTGCTCGTCAACAACCTGCCAGCGGCGGTCTTGCTCTCCTCGAGCGGTCACATCCACGTGGGCGCGCTGCTGCTGGGCCTGAACGTGGGTCCGAACCTCGCGGTCAGCGGCTCCCTGGCGGTGCTGCTGTGGTGGCGTGCCGCTCGCGCGAGTGGGGCCACGCCCTCGGCGCTCGAGTACTCGCGCCAGGGACTCGTGCTCGCGCCGCTCGCGCTGCTGGGCGCGCTCGCGCTCGGTTCGGGCTGGCCGTAGGCTTGGTGGCGTGCCAGGGCTCCTCGCGTCAGCGTCCGTCGGGCAGAGCGTCAGCTCGTTCTTCGACGCGGTCGGCAAGTTCTTCGCCGACCTCGCCGCGGTGCACTGGCTCACGCTGCTGCTCGGCCTGGTGTTCTTCGGCCTGAACCTCACGCTGCGCTCGCGCGCGTTCTTCCACAGCCTCCGCGCGGCCTACCCCGCGGTGCGCTTCCAGTGGCGTCGCGTGTGGGGTGCGTACTTCGCGGCGGTCGGCTTCAACAACGTCGTGCCGGCACGCGGCGGGGACGTGATCAAGCTGTTCCTCACGCGCTCGTCGATCCCCGGTGCGCGCTATCCGACGGTCGCGGCGGCGTTCTTCGTGGAGTCGATCTTCGACGCCACCGTGGGCGTGCTGGTGCTGATCTTCGCGTTCACCCAGGGCGTGTTCCCCAAGCCGCCCGACTTCTCCAAACTGAGCTCGTTCGACATCTCCTACCTGGCCGAGCACTTCCGCCTGACGCTGTTCCTGATCACCCTGCTCGGCGTGCTCGGACTGGTCGCGTTCGCGCTGCTGTCCGTGCGGGTGAAGGCGTTCTGGGCGCGTGTGCGACAGGGCGTGACGATTCTCAGCGACCGCCCGCGCTATCTGCGCGAGGTCGCTTCGCTGCAGGTGATCGCGTGGCTGTGCCGCTTTGCCGCCTTCTGGTTCCTGCTGGACGCGTTTCGCGTGGGGGGCTCGGTGAAGAACGTGCTGCTCGTGTTCGCCGTCAACCAGGTCGCGGGCGCGGTGCCCTTCACGCCTGGTGGGGCGGGTGTGCAGCAGGCGCTGCTCGTGAAGGTGTTCGCCGCGAGCGCATCCACGGAGGTGGTGGCCGCCTACTCGGTCGGCCAGCAGATCGCGATCGCCGCTTTCACCGCGCTCGCGGGACTCGGCGCGGTCGTGTTCATCTTCCGCTTCCGCTCGTTCAAGGAGGTGCTCTACGCGGGGCGCGCGTCACGCGACGCGGAGCGAGCCGCCGAGCGGGCGGGCGTCTACTGAGTCGCGAGTTACTGCAAGCCCTCGCGGGCCTCGCGCACGAGCGCCACGGCCTCGGGGAAGACGTGCGCGATCACGGTCCTGATCTGCTCGGCCTGCGCGTCGGCGTTGCCCTGCACGTTGATCCGCTGCACGGCCGCCACCGTCATGTCCACGGCGAGCTTGATCGCGTTGTCCGCCCACGCCAGTCGCTGGTTGCCCTGCATTTGTTCGGCGAACTCAGCCAGCCGCCGCTGCAGCTCCTCAGGATCGCCGAACATGTCTCCGAGTCCGCCACTATCCATGCTCGCATCATAGACTGCGCTGCTCGTGCCCAACGCAGCTGAGATAGCCAAGCAGGTGGAGACCGAGTCCGAACGTCGGAGCGTGCTCTCGGTGCCCGCGTTCGCCGGCGGGTTCCTGTACGTATTGAGCGCGATCATCATCAGCGGCACGCTCAAAGGCGCGCCCACCGTGGGACTGGTCGAAGGCCTCGGGCCGGCGATCTCCGGCGTGGCAAACCCGACGGTCAGCCCGCGCGCATCGGAGGTCAAATTCATCAGCCACCACGCGTTCACGCTGATCGTCGGCAGCGTGCTCGCCGCGATCGCGGTCGCTGCGCTGACGCTGATCCTGTGGCTGCTCTTGGACGCCACACGCTTCCGTCGGCCGTCCACGTGGGTCGCCGCGCGACCGCTGGTGCTGTTCGGCGGCATCGCCGTCGCGGTCGTGAGCGTCGCCCACCAGGTGATCAGCGCGATCCAGACGCACAGCTTCGCCGTCGGGCACGACTTCTCCAACCACGCGGTCAACCACGCGCTCACCGAAGGCTCGGTCAACGTCACGATGGAGTACATCGACCTGCTCGCCGGGCTCGCGCTGGCGGCGGGCGTGATCGCGACGATGATCAACGCCCTGCGTACCGGGCTGCTGCCGCGCTGGATGGGAATCCTGGGGATCTTCAGCGGCCTGCTGATCTTCCTGCCGATCGGCGGTGCGGAGCTGCAGGTGGTGCCGGCGCTGTGGATGGTGATGATGGGCATCCTCTACGCCGGACGCTGGCCAAACGCCGAGCCGCCCGCGTGGGCCGCCGGCGAGGCCCGGCCGTGGCCGTCGGGCGCGCAGGCGAGGGCCGCGAAGAACGCCGGTGGCGACGTCGTGCCCGCCCCGTCTCCGCCCGTGCAGGCCGGCACCTCCCGCAAGCGTCGCAAGCGCGGCGCGCGCGGCTGAGAGCTCGCTAGCCGACTGTCCACCGCGCGCCCGCGGGGCGATAGAGTCGAACCATGGCCACAGACTCCGAGCAGGCTGGCAGCGACGCGCTCGATGAGAGACTGGCGTCGCTGCTCGAGGTCGAGAAGTTCGACCCGCCCGCCGAGTTTGTCCGCGATGCGCTGCTGAGCGATCCAGCTGTCTACGAGCAGGCCGCAGCCGACCCGCAGGCCTGGTGGGCCGGCCAGGCGGAGCGGCTGGACTGGTTCCAGAAGTGGACGAGGGTGCTCGACGACGACGAGCCGCCGTTCTACAAGTGGTTCACCGCCGGCACGCTCAACGTGTCCTACAACTGCCTCGACCGGCACGTGATCGCGGGCCGCGGCGAGCGAGTGGCGTTTCACTGGCGCGGGGAGGAGGGGCAGGAGCGAGACATCACCTATGCGCAGCTGCTCGCTGATGTCGAACGCTTCGCCAGCGCGCTGAAGGATTTGGGCGTGGCCGCGGGCGACGTGGTCGGGATCTACCTGCCGATGATCCCCGAGGTGGTCGTCGCGATGCTCGCGTGCGCGCGCATCGGCGCCCCGCACAACGTCGTCTTCGGCGGGTTCTCCGCGGAGGCTGTGCGCGAGCGGATGGAGTTCTCCGAGGCGAAGGTGCTGATCACAGTCGACGGCGCCGCGCGCAAGGGCAAGACCGCGGCGGTCAAGGATCGCGTCGACGAGGTGATGGGCGACCTGTGCACGCTCGAGAAGATCGTGGTGGTCCAGAGCAAGGGCACGCCGTGTCAGATGCAGGACGGTCGCGACGTCTTCTACGAGGACATCGTCGCGGCCGCTGACCCCACCTGCCCGGCCGAGGCGCTCGACGCCGAGCACCCACTGTTCATCCTCTACACCTCGGGATCGACCGCCAAGCCTAAGGGCATCCTGCACACGACGGGTGGCTATCTCACCGGCGTCGCGGCGACGCACCGCGCGGTGTTCGACCTCCAGCCGGAGAAGGACGTGTACTGGTGCGCCGCGGACGTCGGCTGGATAACCGGCCACTCCTACATCGTCTACGGACCGCTGTGCAACGGCGCCACGTCGGTGATGTGGGAGGGCGCCCCGGACTACCCCAACACGGGCATCTGGTGGGAGATCGTGGAGCGCTACGGCGTGACGATCCTCTACTGCGCTCCGACCGCGATTCGCGCGTGCATCAAGTGGGGCGCGCGGTGGCCGGAAAGCCACGACCTCTCCTCGCTGCGGCTGCTCGGATCGGTGGGGGAGCCGATCAACCCGAAGGCGTGGCTTTGGTACCACGAGGTGATCGGCGGCGGACGCTGCCCGATCGTGGACACGTGGTGGCAGACGGAGACCGGCGCGATCATGATCACGCCGCTGCCGGGCATCACCTCCACCAAGCCCGGCTCGGCCACACAGGCGTTCCCGGGCGTGTTCGCGGAAGTGCTCGATGAGTCGACCGGCGAACCGGTCGAGGAGGGCCAGGGCCTGCTCGTGCTGACCCATCCGTGGCCGTCGATGCTGCGCACCCTCTACAAGGAGGAGGAGCGCTTCGTCGAGACGTACTTCAAGCGTTTCGGCAACGGGACCTACCTCGTGGGCGACGCCGCTCGGCGCGACCGTGACGGCTACTTCTGGGTGATCGGGCGCATCGACGACGTCGTCAACGTGTCCGGCCATCGTCTGTCGACCGCGGAGGTGGAGTCGGCGATCGTGGCGCACGCCGACGTGGCCGAGGCCGCCGTGATCGGCCAGCACGACGAGGACACAGGGCAGGCGATCGTGGCGTTCGTGACGCTGCAGGGGCACGTCGAAGGCGACGACGGGACCGTCGACGGGATCCGCGCGACTGTTGCGGAGCGGATCGGCAAGTTCGCCCGTCCCAAGCGGATCATCTGGACCGACGATCTCCCCAAGACGCGCTCGGGGAAGATCATGCGCCGGCTGCTGCGCGACATCGCCGAGGGGCGGGCGCTCGGCGACGTGACAACGCTGCGCGACCCGGCCGTGATGGAGCAGCTGGAGGGACGCGTGAAGGAGATGCAGGCGCAGGAGGACTGACCGCCCTGTTTCGAGCGCCGGAGTTCGCGGCGCTTGTGTTTCTCATGAGATCTTTAGGCTGCTCTGAGAGGCTGCGCCGGTGAGCAGCGCAGACCTCTCCGGATCCGGCCTTGCGATCGAGACGAATGGCCTGACCAAGCGCTTTGGCGAGCGCACGGCGCTCGACGGCATCGACCTGCGCGTGCCGCGAGGAAGCGCCTTCGGCTTCCTCGGGCCCAACGGCGCGGGGAAGACCACGATCATCCGCACGCTGCTCGGGCTCACAGCGGCCGACGCGGGGACGATGCACGTTCTCGGGCACGCGGTGCCCCAGGAGCGGGCGCAGGCGCTGCAGCGCGTGGGCGCGATCGTGGAGGAGCCCCGCTTTCACATGCACCTGACCGGGCGAGAGAACCTGCGCATCGTCGCCGCGGTGCGCGGACCCGAGGCGGACGCACGGATCGATCCGGCGCTCGCACGCGTGGGCCTGTCCGAGCGCGCCGATCAGAAGGTCAAGAGCTACTCGATGGGCATGCGCCAGCGCCTCGGCGTGGCTCGCTGCCTGCTCGCCGACCCGCTGCTGCTGATCCTCGACGAGCCCACCAACGGTCTCGACCCCGGCGGCATCCAGGAGTTCCGCGAGATGATCCGCGCGATGGTCGAGCAGGAGGGACGCACGGTGTTCGTCTCCTCTCACCTCCTGGACGAGGTCGAAAAGACCTGCGACGCGGCCGCGATCGTCGACCGCGGCAAGATCATCACGCAGGGCACGATCGCCGATCTCGCCGGCGGCGGCGCCGCACGCCACGAGTTGATCCTGGGCGTGGACGATCCCGATCGCGCACTCGGCGCGCTCGAAGCAAGCGAGCTGGTGCTCGAGTCGCATCGCTCCGACGAGGGTCTGCGGGTCGTGCTGGCTGGCGAGCCCCAGAGCGCCGCACAGGTGAACGCCCTGCTCGTGAACGCGGGCATCGGCGTGGCGCGGCTGGAGCCGGTCCGCCACAGTCTCGAGCAGCGCTTCCTCGAGATCACATCCAGGCTCGATGCCGATCTCGTGCCCGAGGAGGTGAAGGCGTGAGCCCGACGATCGCCATGCGGATGTTCGGAGCGGACTTCCTCAAGATCCGCAAGAAGCGCGGCACGTTGATCTGGGCCTTGGTGCTGGCGCTCGCGCCCCTGCTGATCTTCTTCATCGTCGCAGCCGCCCAACACTCCTCCAACCCGAACAACGCCCCCGCGGGTGGGCTCAGTGGCTATCGCGACGCGATCAGGATCCTCGCGGCGTTCTTCGGTCCGCTCGCCGCGATCATGATCGGCACCGACAGCGGGGCCGGCGATGTGACGGCGGGGGTGTTCCGCGACCTCGTCGTCACGGGCCGCTCGCGGTTGGCGCTGTTCGCCTCGCGCGCGCCCGCCGCGCTCGCCCTGACATGGGCGGTGGTTTGCATCGGCTACGCGCTCACTCTGATCGGGACGTTCGCCTTCGCGTCCGGTACGCCGACGCCGGCTGCATCGCTGCTGGTCAACGGCTTTGCCTACTCGCTGCTCTCCACCGGCGTCGTCTGCGTGGTGGCGGTCGGCTTCGCCTCGCTGACGGCATCGCGCCCGGCCGCCCTGACCGTGCTGATCGGGTGGCAGCTCGTCGCCAGCCCGATCCTCGCCAACATCGAATCGCTCGGCAACTCGCGCAAGCTCGTGCTCAGCCAGGCGATCTCGCACTTCAGCCCCGTGAGGCTGGACGGCGGACGCGGCTCGGTCGTGACGATGTCGGGCGCCACCGCGGTGATCGTGCTGCTGGGCTGGCTCGCCGTGTTCCTCGCGCTCGGCGCGTGGCGCACGCGCACCATGGACGCCTGAACAGGCAGCCGCTGGGCGGCGCGATGCTACTTCCTCGCCGCTGAACGCGAAGTAACGCGTGCTTAACAATTCCTCATAAATTAGATCGAGATTATGCTATTTGTTGTGCTCCATCCAAAACCCAAGGAGGCAGCAACATGTCAATCCGCTTTCGTTCAACATCGAGACTCCGCTCGCTCGGGCGGGCTCTCGCGCTGATCGTGATCACGGTGCCGGGCGCGTTCTCCGCCGCGGCGGTCACGTCGGGCATCGCCGTCGCGCAGGCGAGCGGCCCGCCGCCGGTCTCGATCCTCACCTCGTCACCCGGTATCGGCCGGGGGGACATATTCATCTCTCCGTTCGGCGACCAGAGCACCTACGACAACGGACCTGAGATCCTCGACAGCCACGGCAACGTGGTGTGGTTCAAAGCAGTGCCGGCGGGCCAGGAGGCGAGTGACTTCCGCACCCAGACCTACCACGGTCAGCGCGTGCTGACCTGGTGGCAGGGCACGGGGCTCGGAGGCCTCGCCAAAGGCACCGACTACATCTACAACGACCACTACCAGCAGATCGCCACGGTGAACGCCGGCAACGGTCTCAGCGCCGACGGCCACGAGTTCCTGATTACACCGTGGAACACCGCGCTGATCCTGTCCTACACGACCGCCACCGCGGACCTCACGTCGATCGGCGGCCCGTCCAACCAGACGGTCATCGACGGCGTGGTGCAGGAGATCGACATCGCAACCGGCAAGGTGCTGTTCCAGTGGAACAGCCAGGACCACGTACCGTTCAGCCAGAGCGAGCAGCCGCTGCCCGCCTCGGCGAGCACGCCGTGGGACTGGTTCCACATCAACGCGGTGCACCTCGACACCAACGGCAACCTGCTCATCGACGCCCGCAACACGTGGACGACGTACGACGTGAGCCCGTTCAGCGGCAAGATCCTGTGGCAGCTGGGCGGCAAGGCCAGCAGCTTCACCGTGCAGGCTGGTCCGGGACAGTCATTGGACAGCGCGGGTGAGATCTTCGCCTGGCAGCACGACCCCGAGGCGCTCGGCAACGGCGTGTACACGTTCTTCGACAACGAGTCGTCGGGCGTAGCGTTGTTCCCAAGCACCCGTGCGGTCACGGTGAAGCTCAACCCGTGGAACCACACGGCCACGCTGCTCGCGTCGGTGGACCAGCCCGAGGGGCTCGTGGCGCCGTCGCAGGGCAACGCGCAGACGACGCGCGAGGGCAACCTGTTCGTCGGCTGGGGGTCTCTGCCGTACCTCTCGGAGTTCGACCGCTTCGGCCAGCTCGTGTTCAACGCGCAGTTCCCGGCTGGTGTGAACAGCTACCGCGCGTACCTGCTGCCGTGGGGCGAGGGCCACTCCGGATTCCCGGGGCACTCCTAGCGGCTCGCATCCGCGCCGGTCTCGAGAGTCGCCACGTGCGCTCTCGGGGCCGGCGGGTGCCGCTACACCTTGCGGTGCTCGGGCACCCAGCAGCCGTCCTCGCCGCGGGTGAAGTCCTGGAACAGGTCGGGCGCCTCGTCCTGCATCACGCGGGCGATCCTGTCGAACACGAGGCGCAGCTCCTCCTCGGCGCCCTCCGCGGTGCGCATCTCGATCACGTGGCGCAGGGTGCGCGCGTTGGCCGTCCACACGATGTCGGTGCTGAGGCCGATCGGCGCGAGCCGGCGCAGGGCCGAGGTGACCTCCTTCTTGACGTGGAACGGCACGCCGTCCCCGTCGATGCCGAGCTCCGTCGCCGCGCTCACCTGGAACTCCTCGAGCTGCTCCACGATCGAGAGCACCTGCTCGCGCACCGGCTCGAGAGCGGGGGGCACGCGGAAGCCGATGTCGGTGAGGCGCACGTAGCGCAGGCTCTCCTGGCTGAACGCCGAGCCGGCCCTATGCCTGACGAGCTCGTGGGTGAAGACGCGGCTGACATTTCTCAGCGCGAAGGAGTAGTTGGCGTGCTCGAGCACGCTGCCGTGCGCTGAGCGCAGGATGTTGGCGAAGTACTCGCGCCGGTCGGTGCGCACGCGCGTGACGTTCGGGTTCAGCCCCGGCTCCCAGCTGCGGTAGCAGGCGCGGCCGCCGAACTCCACGATCAGCTGGCCGCCGTTCGGTGCGCCCTCGGCCTCCTCCACGCGCCGATCCAGCCACGACTCGCCGCCGACGTCGCGCAGGTAGGCGCGCATGCCGTCGAGGTCGATCGAGGGGCGCGCGATCAGGTACACGCCTGGAGTGGTCTCGTGCATCGGGCGAGCGATCCTACCTCCCGCGTCGGGCGTCCCCGTACACTGCTTGGCAATGCACTCTGACGGCAGCGGCGCCGAGCCCGCACAGATCGTCGAAGCCCAGGATCTGCGCCGCGAATACGGCGAAGGCGAAGCGACCGTCAAGGCGCTCGACGGCGTCACGGTCGACTTCCCGAAGGCGCGCTTCACCGCGATCATGGGTCCGTCCGGGTCGGGCAAGTCGACGCTGATGCACGTGCTCGCGGGCCTCGATCGCCCGACCTCCGGCACCGTGCGCCTGGCGGGCGTCGAGCTGACGGGGCTCGGCGATCGCGAGCTGACGCAGCTGCGCCGTGACCGCATCGGGTTCATCTTCCAGACCTTCAACCTGCTGCCGGTGCTGAACGCCGAAGAGAACATCCTCCTGCCGCTGTCGATCGCGGGGCGCAAGCCCGACCAGGAGTGGCTCGATCGGCTGATCGACACGGTCGGGATCCGCGACCGGCTCACCCACCGTCCGGCGGAGATGTCCGGCGGCCAGCAGCAGCGCGTGGCGGTGGCGCGTGCGCTGATCTCGCGCCCGTCGGTGGTGTTCGCGGACGAGCCCTCAGGCAACCTCGACTCGAAATCCTCAGGCGACGTGCTCGACCTGCTGCGCCACGCGGTGGACGACTTCGGACAGACCGTCGTGATGGTCACCCACGACGCACACGCGGCCTCCTACGCCGACCGTCTGCTGCTGCTCGCCGACGGGAAGATCGTGCATGACGGTGAGGCGGTCACGGCCGAGCAGGCGCTCGACCTGATGAAGTCCGTGGGCTGATGATCGCGCTGGTGCTGAGAGGCTTCATGCAGCGCAAGCTGCGTGTCCTGCTCACCGGCATCTCGATCGCGCTCGGTGTGGCGCTGATGGCGGGCACGTACGTGCTCACCGACACCATCAACCGCTCCTTCGCGGGGATCTTCCAGGTCGCCAACAAGGGTCACGACGTGGTGATCACGCCCACGCAGGTGCTCGGGCGCCAGACGCGCGCGCAGACCTCGCCGATCACCGACCAGACGCTCGCGAAAGTGCGCGCGACCGCCGGCGTGGCGGAAGCGGCGGGCTCGATCTTCACGCCCGCCGCCTTTCTCGACACGCACCGCAAGCGCCTCACGACGGGCGGCGCTCCGGCGTTCGTCGGCTCGGAGACGCCGGCGCGCTTCGAGTCCTTCTCCGCCGTCCACGGCCGCTTCCCCTCCGACGCGAACGAGGTCGCGATCGACGAAGCGACCGCCGAACGCTCGCATCTCGCGGTGGGCGGCCAGCTGATCGTGGCCGGCTCCGCCACCGCGAAGCGCTACACGATCGTGGGCATCCTCAAGTTCGGCGGCGGCCAGTCCTTCGGCGGCGCCGGCGCCGCGATCCTCACCCTTTCCGAGGCCCAGCGGGTGGTCGGCGAGCAGGGCCACTTCGACCAGATCGACGTGGCGGCGGGGGTGGGTGTGACGCCGAGCGAACTGCGCGATCGCATTCGCGCGGCGCTGCCGAGCACCGTCGACGTGCGCACCGGAGCCGAACAGGCCTCGAAGGAGTCCTCGGACCTGGAAAGCAACCTCGGCTTTCTGCGCACCTTCCTGCTCGTGTTCGCCTACGTCTCGCTCGTCGTCGGCGCGTTCATCATCTTCAACACCTTCTCGATCACCGTCGCCCAGCGCACGCGCGAATTCGGGCTGCTGCGCACGCTCGGAGGCTCGCGTTCGCAGATCATGCGCTCGGTGGTCTACGAAGGGCTGCTGCTCGGCGTTGTGGGGGCGGTGCTCGGCCTGCTCGGCGGGATCGCGCTCGCTCCCGGCCTCGATCAGCTGTTCAAGTCCTTCGGCGCGGACCTGCCCGACAGCGGCACCGTGATCGAGACGCGCACGATCGTCATCTCGCTCGTCGTGGGCATCAGCGTGACGGTGCTCGCGGGGCTTGCGCCGGCGGTCCGCGCCACCCGTGTGCCGCCGCTCGCGGCGATGCGCGAGGGGGTCGAGATGTCGCATCGCAAACGCCTGTTCAGGCGGCGCTACCTGGTGATCCGGCCGCTCGCCCGCGCGATCGGCTCGCTGCTCGCCTGGCGCGGGATCACCGCGCGCCTCGCGCGCGAGAACTCGATCCGCCAGCCGGGGCGCACGCTGACGACCGCCGCGGCGCTCACCGTCGGTCTCGCGCTCGTGACGCTCGTTGCGGTGCTGGCTGCGGGGACGAAGGCGACGATCGACCAGGCCGTGAGCCGCTCCTTCGCGGGCGATCTGATCGTAGAGAACTCGCAGGTGAGCAACGAAGCGGCGATCCCGGCGCTCGTCGCACCGGCGCTTCGGAAGGTGCCGGGCGTGGCGACCGTCACGCCGATCGCGTTCACCGTGGGGCGGCTGCACGGCAGCTCGAGCAATGCGACGATCACCGCGATCGACCCGGAATCCTTCGAGCAGGCCTATCGGGTCGAATGGAAGCACGGCTCGAACGCCACGCTGCTCGCGCTGGACGGCGACGGCACGATCGTGACCGAAAGCTACGCGAGCTCGCAGCACCTGAAGGTCGGCCAGACGATCTCCGTGCTCACGCCGACCGCCCAGCACGTCTCGCTGACCGTGCGGGGCATCGCCGCCGACAAGGCGCGCCTGCTCGGCAACCTCACAATCGGCCTCTCCCTCGCGCGCTCCGCGTTCGGCCAGCGCGACGACGCCCTCGACTTCGTCTCCTACGCCAAGGGCGCCAGCAACGCCCAGGTCCAGCCGGCCGTCGACAGGCTGCTCTCGGCATCCTTCCCGCAGGCGCGCTCGCGCACCGCGGCGCAGTTCAAGCAGGACCAGTCGAACCAGATCAACACGCTGCTCGCGCTCATCTACGTGCTGCTCGCGCTGTCGGTGATCGTGTCGCTGTTCGGCATCGTCAACACGCTGATCCTCTCCATCTACGAGCGCACGCGCGAGCTGGGGATGATGCGAGCGATCGGCACCTCGCGCCGCCAGGTGCGCCAGATGATCCGCTACGAGTCTGTGATCACCGCGCTGATCGGCGGGGTCTTCGGGTTGGTGATCGGGGTTATCGGGTCGATCATCGTTACGACATGGGCCCTGTCGGGGTCGGGCTACGTCCAGTCTTACCCTGTCGGAACGCTCTTCATCCTGCTCGTCGTGGCGGCGTTGGCCGGTGTGCTCGCGGCGCAGTTGCCGGCGCGCAGGGCGGCGCGGCTGGACATGCTGCAGGCGCTGGCCAGCGAGTAGCGCGCGGGATCGCCCTGGCGGCGGGTGTCTAAGGCGACGTGGAGACCGTCGCGACGCTGTTGCCGGCAAGCACCAGCTTGATGCGGCCGTGCGTCGGGCTCGACCGCGTAGTCCGAACGCCGGCGCCCGTCGCGCTCAACGCTTCGATCTGCACGCTGCCCGCGACACGCAGCAGAACTGCCTGCGCCTGCGCGTGCTCGTTGTCGAGGATCAGCGTCGTGCCACCGGTCGGCGTGCCGATCCGCGTCGCCCGGAGCCGGCGAACGCCGGCGACGCTCTGCAGCGATGCGCCGACCGGAAGCCAGCGGTTGATGGCCTGCAGGGCGCTCTCCAGAGGGCGTTTTACGACTTCTTCGCCGTGCACTAAGAACGGGTCGTAGGGGCCGCCGCTGAAGTGAAAGCGCACCTCGCGGAAGCCCGTCTTCAGGGCGGAGAGCACGAACCGCACGGCCCACACCGCGGCGGCCGGACTGTCGGATGTCCCCGGCTCGCCGGCGCAGGAGGCGGAGTTCGCCTCCGAGATGATCGCGGGCAGGTGCGCGGCGTTCGCGTCCGCGACGACCCACGCGAGTCGGTGCGGGGCGTCGGCGGCGCTTTCGGAGAGCAGCCCGCCGACGGTGACCGCCCTGGGTGTGACGCACCCGCTCAACGGGTAGAGATGGACGCCCACGGTGTGCGCGTGGAGAGCTTCGATGACGTGCGGGAGCTGATGCTGCCAGTGCGTGGGCCTCGCGAGTTCCGGCCCGATCACGGGTGCGCCGCCGAGCGCCTGTTGCATGTAGGTGGCGATCTGCAGGTACAGCTGCACCGCCGCGGCTTCTTCGCCGGTCAGCGGCTTCGCCAGCGATGCGTAGTTGGGGAGGTTGTAGAGGTCCGGCTCGTTGCCGAGTGAGAAGTCGAGGCCGTTCGTCGCTGCGCCCGCTGCGCCCGCAGCCATCTGCTGTGCCCAGGCAAGCTCGCCCGTCTTCACGTTGATGCCGGCCGTGAGCGGATCTTTGGTGGCGCTCAACAGGCAGTGCAGCTGACTCCAGAAGCTCGTAGGGAGTGGATAGAGAGTGGCCGTCTGCCACGAGATCGGCAGTCCGGATAGCGCTTCGCTCGGCACGGTCATGTCCTGGCTGTCTCCAGCCAGCGCCAGCGGCGGAGATCCGAGCTGCAGCAGCTCAGTGGTCAGGGCGGGAGGAGGACACGGACCGGCGCCGAGATCCTGAGCCATCACCGAGTACTCCATCGACAGGCCGACCGGCGGCATGGCGACCTGTGCGCTCGGGCCGGTGAGGCTGCCCGTCAGCGTGACTTCCGGAGGGGGTGGAGCCTTGTGGCGCGGCTTCCCGTGCGTTGGGCTGTGCCGCTGTGGCACGTGGGATGCGGCGGCCATTAACGTGTCCGCGCTGCCGCCGAGCCCGAGCATCGACAGTCCGAGCGCGAGCGCGAGCAGCATCGGCCGGGGAGGCCCATGTCCCGTGTGCGTTCGTCGGCCGATGGAGATCATGCTCGGCACCGTAGCGCCCCGACCTTCCGCGGGACGGTCTAAGCTGGCGGCGATGGCCACCCCAGCCACCTCCCAGCCGAGCGACCCCGAGCTCGAGGCGACCGCCTGGGACCTCGAGCCGCTCGTCGACGGCGAGGGCCAGGCCGGTGTCGAGCCACGCATGGCCGCGGCGCTCGCGCGCTCGCAGGCATTCGCCGAGCGCCACGCGGGCAAGCTCGGAGAGCTGGACGGAGCGGGGCTTCGCGAGGCGATGCAGGAGCTGGCCGCGATCCACGAACTCGTGGGCCGCGCGGGCTACTACGCAGCGCTGCGCTTCTCCACCGACACCGCCGATCCGGCCAACGGCGCGTTGCTGCAGCGCGTGCAGGAGCAGGAGACGGCTATCCAGACGACACTGCTGTTCTTCGAGCTGGAGTGGGCTGCACTGGAGGACGAGCGCGCCGAGGAGCTGCTCGCCGCCGATGGCCTGGACTTCTGCCGCCACCATCTGCGCAACGTGCGTCGCTACCGCGAGCACCTGTTGAGCGAGCCCGAGGAGAAGATCCTCGCGGAGAAGGGGCTCACGGGGGCGAACGCGTGGACGCGCCTGTTCGAGGAGCTGACCTCCGCGATCGAGGTACAGCTGCCGGCGAGCGATGGCAGCGGCGAGGGCGAGAAGCTCGCGCTGGACGTGGCGCTCAGCCGCCTGTCGCTCGCCGACCGAGAGGCCCGCAGGACGACCGCCGAGGCTGTCAGCGGGGCTCTCGCCCCGGGGCTGCGCACGCGAGCCTTCCTCTTCAACACACTCCTCGCGGACAAGGCCACCGACGATCGGCTGCGCCACTACCCGCACTGGCTGGCAGCTCGTAACCTCGCCAACGAAGCGAGCGACGAGTCGGTGCAGGCGCTGATCGAGGCGGTGCGGGGACGCTACGAGATCGCGCGCCGCTGGTATCGACTGAAGGCGAAGCTGCTCGGCGTCGAGCGTCTCGCCGACTACGACCGTATGGCGTCGGTGACGGAGGACGAGGTCGAGTTCCCGTTCTCCCAGGCGCGCGAGATCGTGGTCGACTGCTACCACTCGTTCTCTCCAGTGCTGGGCGAGCTCGCGGCGCGCTTCTTCGCTCATCGACGGATCGACGCGCCGGTTCGCCCGGCCAAGCGCGGCGGCGCTTTCTGCGCGGCGGCGGTGCCGGCGGTGTTCCCGTACGTACTGCTCAACTACACCTCGCGCAGGCGCGACGTGCTGACGCTCGCGCACGAGCTCGGCCACGGCGTGCACTTCGCGCTCGCCGCCCGTCAGGGCGTCTTCCACCAGCACACGCCGCTGACGCTCGCCGAGACCGCGTCTGTGTTCGGCGAGACGATCGTGTTCGGGCGCCTGCTCGCCGAGGACTCAACGCCCGCCTCGCGTTTGGCGCTGCTCGCGGAGAACCTCGAGGACACCATCGCCACGGTCTTCCGCCAGGTCGCGATGAACCGCTTCGAGGACCTGGTCCACACCGCGCGGCGGGAGGAGGGCGAGCTGTCGGTCGAGCGCTTCGGCGAGCTGTGGGCGGAGAGCCAGGGCGAGATGCTCGGCGACTCGGTCGAGATCACCGACGGCTACCGCAGCTGGTGGTCCTACATCCCGCACTTCATCGGCAGCCCCGGCTACGTGTACGCGTACGCCTACGGGCAGCTGCTCGCGCTGTCGGTCTACCAGCGCTACGAGCAGACCGGCCCCGACCTCGTGCCGCGCTACCTGGAGATGCTCGCCGCCGGCGGCTCGCGCAGCCCCGAGGAGCTTGGCGCAATCGTCGGCGTGGACCTCTCAGACCCCGGCTTCTGGGACGCGGGGCTCGATCTGGTCGAGCGGCAGCTCGAGGACGCCGAAGCGGCGGCGGAGGCGGCTGGGCGGATCTAGTGGAAGTCAGGTTTCGAGTCGACTGACGCGTGGGGGGTGCCGCTGCTGTCGAGCAGTACCAGGTGAACCACGTAGTCGCCGCGTTCAGGCGGCACCGGCACCCAGAATGTCCCGGCGAGGGACTCGTGGCTGACGACTGGTTCTATGTGTGCCACGACAACGTCTCGCCACCAGGGCTTGGGCGGCGGGCGCCGTCCGCCCGTCGCGAACAACGACCACTCGAGCGTGGCTTTCTTGTGAGCGAAACCGTCGAGGTTGATCGTGTAGCTCACCATCGCCCCGATCGGATAGAGGCGCCGTCCGACAACTTCCGCGCGCGAGTCGTTGAAAATCGCCGCCACGGCTTCCGCGGCCGTCACTGGGTTTGGGTCGTATGTCAGCGCCTTGTCGATCTCCTGGGTGGCGCCGCAGAGGGAGCTGCAGGATTTCGGAAGCACCACCTGCCGTGGCACGGGGATCGGCTCCGGCAATGGTGCACCGGATTTCTCTTGTTTCGAGGTCGGTGGTGGCGTTGTTGTCGTCGAGGTGGTCGACGATCCTTCGCCTTCAGCGCCCTGCGACGGCGTCTCGGTTTCCGTGGTGCCGATGTTCGACAGTGCACCGAGGACTGCATTCACCGTGCTCTGTGAGGCGCCGGTGCCGTTGGTGACTCTTGCTCCCGCCACCTGGTGAAACGTCTGTTTGGGTGGCGAAGCGCTTGGGGTTTCCGGCACCGTATGCGTTTGCACGGGGAATGGGACCACGGATTTCGTCGTCACGATCCTGCCGCCCACGCGCCTGACTCCTACGTGCGGGAGGCGTTTCGCGGGCAGCTGTTTGGTGGTGGTAGGGCTTGCGGTGGTTGTGGCGGGCACTGAGATCGGCGGTGAAGCTTTGCTGCTGGCTTGAACGACGCTGTTCGATATCGGGGGCGCTTTGTTTGTGCTTGTGGGCGTGACCGGCTGCGATATCGACGAGGTGGTCTGCGCCGTCGTCGTGTCGGCTGTCAGCCGATAGGCGATCACCATTCCAGTCTTGACCGTGGAGGGAGCGCCCGTGAGGACACCTTCCGCTTTGACACGGGCGTCGTACTGTTCGAGGCTGAATTCCGGGTAGGCCTTCACGGCGCTGAAGCTGGCGTCGAGGGCTTCCGGCCCAGACGGTTTGTCAAAGAGCCCTGAGACCCCGCTGACCGCGCTTGTCAACGTCACGACAGCGGCCGCGGAGGTAAGGATGCGTCGCTGGGTGCCGAACAGGATCTCCTTGATCCTCTGTATGCGCGTCTGGTCACGCCGAGAGGAGTGCCCGTGTTGCGCGTTCGAACGGCGTGACCCACGTCCAGACCGCGGCTTTCGTGGTTTCCTGTGCGACGCCATGCCCCCAGATGCCCTCTTGACGGCTGGGCAGACCGATCAATTAGTGAACAAGATCAGCCTATAGGAACTTTTTCAGCGTGTCAATTGCTTCAGAGCAGCCCGAGTGTCGTCCCGACGTGCCGCACCAGGTTGAACAGCGGCTGCGGGAACACGCCGAAGAACAGCGTCGCTGCTCCCGCGAGCACCGCCACGAACACGACCTCGGGCTGGGCGCCCGTGAGTGGCTCTGCGTCGAGCTCCTGCGAACCTCCAGCAAGCGCGGGTAGGGGTGCGGCGCCGGTCGTGGGAGGTGCCTCGCGAGCAGCGGGCGCCTCGCGCATCCACATCGCGGCGATCACCGGCAGGTAGTAGCCGAGCGAGATCATCGAGCCTACGACGATCACGACGCCGAGCCACGTGTAGCCGCCCGAGACGGCGGCATCGATCAAGTAGAACTTGCCGATGAAGCCCGCGGTCGCCGGGATCCCGGCGAGGCCGAGCATCGAGAGGGTCATCGGCCACGCAAGCCACGGCCGCTCGCGTCCGAGCCCCGTCAGCGCCTGGATGCCGTCGCCGAGCCCTGTTTCGCGCTCGCGCGCGACGATCACCGCGAACGACGCCATGTTCATCATCAGATAGACGATCAGGTAGAGCACGGTCGCCTGCACGCCCAGCTGGCTCGCCACGACCACGCCAGCAAGCATGTAGCCAGCCTGCGCGACCGAGGAGTAGGCGAGCATCCGCTTCAGCGAGGACTGGCCGAGAGCGCCCAAGTTGCCCACGAGGATCGTGATCGTCGCGAGCGCCGCCACGGCCGGGCCCCAGCTGGCCTGCGCGCCGATCAACGCGACGTCGAAGAAGCGCAGGAACACGCCGAGCGCGGCGACCTTGGTCGTCACCGCCATGAACGCCGTCACGGGTGTGGGCGCGCCCTCGTAGACGTCGGGCGTCCACTGGTGAAACGGCGCCACGGACGCCTTGAAGCAGAGGCCCGCCACGCACAGCGCGATGCCCGTCAGCGTCAGCGGGTCGGTCGCGAGGCTGCCGCTCGAGAGCGAGGAGGCGATCGCGGAGAAGTCGGTCGAGCCGGCCGCGCCGTAGATCATCGCCAGGCCGTACAGCAGCGTTGCCGAGCCCACCGAGCCGACGATCAGGTACTTCAGCCCCGACTCGAGCGAGTGCTCGCGTTTGAGCTCCGTCGCGCACAGCACGTACAGCGGGATCGACAGGAGCTCGAGGCCAACGAACAGGATCACCATGTTCTGTGCGCTCGCCAGCAGCGACATGCCACCGATCGACGTCAAGAGCAGCGCATGGAACTCGCCGTGCGCTGCTTCGCGTGCCGCGAGCGAGCGCCATGCGAGCAGCACGGTGCACGCCCCGCCCGCGATTAGGATCAGGTTCAGCGCGAGCGCGAGGTCGTCGATCCGTAGGGCTCCCGAGACGATCGACTTCTGCGCGTTCCACTGCCAGATCGTCAGCCCCAGCGCCGCCGCGAGCGCCACCAGGCTGAGCGCGGGCACGACTTGCGAGCGGATCCAGCGCGAGCCGAGCAGGCCCACGAGCAGCACGATCGTCGCGCCGCCCAGCAGCGCGATCAGCGGCGAGAGGCCGGCGAAGTCGACGTGCGGGCCTTTGAGGTGGGCGGTGGCGAGGAGGAAGCTCACTTGATTACCAGCACCTTGGCGGTTTCTTCGTTACCGGCGACACATGGCAGCTGAGCGAAGATCGCCAGTCGCTCGCTGTCCGGCTGCACGCATCGCACCGCCGCCTTCACAGACCCCTCGCTGCGCTTCAGCGCGAACTGCGGGTAGAGCGCGAGGAACACGATCACCGCGAGCACCGGCACGAGCACCGCGCCGTCGCGAACGGAGATCTCACGCGAGTCGACGGACTTGCCGACACGGTTGTGCATCGCGCGGATGAACAGCCGCAGCGCGTAGACGCTGGCCATCACGACGCCGGTGAAGGCGATGATCGCGATCGCGAGCTTGGCCTTGAATACCCCGAGCAGGATCAGGAACTCGCCGACGAAGTTCGACGAGCCGGGGATCGCGAGCGTGGCGAGCGCGACGACGAGGAACAGCGTCGCGAGCACCGGCGCGCGGAAGGCGATGCCGCCCATCTCGCGCACGTCTTCCGAGCCGCCCGCCCGCTGCGCCAGCAGCGCGACGATGAACAGCAGCGGTGCGACGACGAGCCCGTGGTTGACCATCTGCAGCAGCGCCCCCTGGGCGCCCTGCGGGTTCAGGGCGAAGATGCCGAGCGTGATGAAGCCGAGCTGCGCGACCGAGGAGTACCCCGCGACGAGGCGCGCGTCGGTCTGGCTGAACGCCTGCGCGGAGCCATAGAGGATCGAGGCGAGCGCGATCAGCAGCATCAGCGTCTGGAAGTGCACCGCGGCCTGAGGGAACAGCGGCAGCACGATCGCGAGGAACCCGTACGCGCCGACCTTCGACAGCGCGCCGGAGAACACCATCAGCACCTCGACAGGCATCGCACGGTATCCGTCGGGCATCCAGCCGTGCAGCGGGAACGCGGGCATCTTGACGAGGAACGCGGCGGCGAAGAACAGGAAGATCCACTCCTGCGAGCCGGTGCTCAGCGGCAGGTGCTGCAGCGCGGTGAGAACGAACGTGATGTGCCCGCCGCCTTCCTGCGCCGCGAGCACCCCGGTGGCGATCGCCGCGGCGAGCATCAGCAGCGACCCCACGAGCGTGTAGATCACGAGCTTGATCGTCGCTCTCACCCTTTCCGGCTCCCGGCCCCAGCCGCCGATGAGGAAGTAGAACGGGATCAGCATCAGGTCGAAGAACGCCACGAACAGCGCGAGGTCCTGGGCGAGGAACGCGCCGAGCACGGCGGACTCGGCGAGCATGAAGTGGAAGTAGAAGAGGCGCGGACGATCGAGCGGGGTGCTCTCGGATTTGACGACCGACGCCAGCAACGAGGCGGCGAACAGCAGCGTGGTCATGCCCACGAGGAACACGTTCAGGCCGGTGATCGCAAGCTTGTAGTGGATCCCCAGCGTGGAGATCCAGACCACGTCGGTGACGTGCTGCAGACCGGCGCCGGATTTGTAGTCGACGATGTAGGCGATCGACAGGGCGAGCGCGAGCAGCGAGCCCACGAACGCGAGCATGCCGGGGGCGCGTCGGTCGCGCAGGAACGGCAGCGCGCCGAGCAGGCCGAAGACGGCGGGCAGCCAGATGAGGACCGAGAGTGGTGCCATCACGCCTGCAACAGGAAGTAGAAGCCCACGCCCGTCACGCCGAGCACCAGCAGCGCGGCGTAGTAGCGCACGAACCCGCTCTGCGCTGCGCGCACAGCGGCCGAGCCGGCGCGCACGAGCCCGGTCGAGCCGCCGACGATCGTCTCGTCGATCACGAGCTTCTCGAACGTGTCGCGCGCGAAGCGCCCGGCGGCCGCGAACGGGCGCACGACGATCAGGTCGATCAGCTCGTCGAAGTACCACTTGTTGACGAACAGCTCATAGAGCGGCCGGGTACGCGCCTGGATCGCCGCGGACATGCCTGGCCGCTCCACCCAGATGCGGTGCGCGATCGCGATGCCGACGAGCGCGAGCACCGTGCCGAGGCCGAGGCCGAACACGAGCAGCCCGTCCTTGGTGTGCGGTTCATACAGCTTCGAGGTGGCGAACGACGGGCGCAGGAAGTCCTCGATCACGAAGTCCACTTTGGGGATCTGCACGAGCCCCGCGCCGACTGCGCCGAGCGCGAGGACGCCCATCGCGACGCGCATCGGCAGCGCCCGCTCGGCGATCGCGTGGTTGGGGCCGGGGAAGCCCACGTCGGTGTCCTCCTCCTCGCCGTTGGCGGGGTTGCGCGGGACGTCGGCGTGGTGGATGTGGCCGGCTTCGAGCTCGCGCGCCTCCGCGACGGGCTCGCCGTGGAAGGCGCGGAAGATCATCCGGAACGTGTAGACGGCTGTCAGCAGCGCGCCAGCGTAGCCGGCGACGTAGAGGATCCAGTGCCAGCCGCCGCGCTCGGCGGTGACGAGCAGGATGTCGTCCTTGGAGAAGAAGCCCGAGAACGGGGGGACGCCCGAGAGGGCGAGGCCGCCGACGATGAAGCAGCCGTAGGTGAACGGCATCGCCTTGCGAAAGCCGCCCATCTTCTGCAGCGACTGCTCGCCGGCCATCGCGCCGATGATCGAGCCGGCTGCCATGAACAGCAGCGCCTTGAAGAACGCGTGCGTCATCAGGTGGAACAGGCCGGCGGCGTACGCGCCCACGGAGACGCCCATGATCATGTAGCCGATCTGCGACATCGTGGAGTAGGCGATCACGCGCTTGATGTCGGTCTGCGCGAGCCCGATCGTGCCGGCCACGAGCAGCGTGACGGCGCCCACGATCGCACCGACGTCCTGCGCCGCGGGCGCGAGCTCGAACAGCGGGTGCATGCGCGCGATCAGGTACACGCCTGCGGTGACCATCGTGGCGGCGTGGATCAGCGAGCTGACCGGCGTGGGGCCCTCCATCGCGTCGGGCAGCCACGTGTGCAGCGGGATCTGCGCGGACTTGGCGAACGCGCCGACGAGCAGCAGGATGCAGCCGGCGACGATGTCGGCGCTGTCTGAGTGCCCGAACACACTCGCGTGCGTGGCGGTTGCTTCCGCGGCGTGGAAGCTCTTGAGGAAGTCGAGCGAGCCGGTGTGCTTGAAGATGAAGTACGTGCCGAGCACGAGGCCGACGTCGCCGAGCACGTTGATCACGAACGCCTTGATCCCCGCCCGCGTGGCGGTGGTGCGCCGGTACCAGAAGGAGATCAGCAGATAGGAGGCCGCGCCGACAAACGCCCAGCCGACGATCAGCAGCAGGAAGTTGCCCGCGAGCACGAGCAGCAGCATCGAGAAGACGAAGAAGTTGAGGTAGGAGAAGTAGCGCGCGAAGCCGCGGTCGCCCTCCATGTAGGAGATCGAGTAGAGGTGGATCAGCGTGGAGACCCCGGTGACGACGAGGATCATGAACACCGACAGGGGGTCCACGAGGATCGACATCTGCGCGTCGACCCCGACGGTCGAGGCGTAGCTCCACAGCGAGGAGACGAGCTGGCGGTGCTCGGGCGAGTGGCCCTGCAGCGAGATCAGCGCGCCGAGCGCGGCGAGGAAGGAGAGGAAGATCGCGCCCGTCGCGATCCAGCCGGTCGAGCGGCCGGGCAGGGTGCGGAAGCCAAGCCCGATCGCGAGGGTGCCGAGCAGGGGAAAGAGCAGGACGAGCCAGCCGTACGTCGTTGCGCTCATCAGCCTTGGAGCTCCCGCAACTCATCCACGTCGATCGGCAGGCGCCGACGGTAGAGAGCGACGATCATGCCGAGGCCGATGCAGACCTCGCAGGCGGCGACGGTCATGACGACGATCGCGAGGATCTGGCCGTCGCCGTTGCCCCACATGCGCGAGAACGCGATCAGCGCGAGGTTCGCGCCGTTGAGCATCAGCTCCAGGCACAGCAGCACGACGAGCGGGTTGCGGCGCGTCATCACGCCGACCGCGCCGAGCGCGAACACGATCGCGGAGACCGCGAGGTACCAGGCGATGCTCACGACGCGCGCCTCCCGCTACCGACGCCCTCGGCCATCGTGCCGGTGCCGAGCGGGCGGCGCTTTGTCAGATCGAGCGGCTTGCCGAGGTCGCGCTCGTCCTCCTCCTCGAGCCCTCCGCGACGACGCGCGAGCACGACTCCACCGACGGCCGCGATCAGCAGCAGGAACGAGGCGACCTCGAAAGCGAGCAGGAAGCGCGTCAACAGCAGCTTGCCGATGTAGGCGGGTGTGCCATACGTTTCCGGCCCCGAGCTATAGCCGGCGCCGTACCCGTCGACGGCCTCCAGGCCCGTTCCGAGCAGCGCGATCAACAGCTCAACGAGCAGCGCGCCGGAGACGATCGCGCCGGCGAGGCGCAATCCCGAGCCGACCTTTCCAGGCCCCCGCAACCGCTCGCCGAGAGAGTCGGACTCGCCGCCGACATAGGCGACGACGAACACGTACAGCACCATCACCGCGCCCGCGTACACCACGACCTGTACCGCCGCGACGAACTCAGCGCGCAGCAGCAGGAACAGGACGGCGAGCGACACAAGATGCGCCACGAGCGCAAGCACGCTGTAGAACGGGTTGCGCAGCACGACCACACCGACCGCACCGGTGATCACGCCAGCCGCGGCGAGAAAGAACAGGACTGCGCTCACTCGCCGTCTCTCCTCAAGGGCGTGCGCTCGAGCGGCTCGGCGAGCAGCATCTCCTTGGTGAAGATCAGGTCGGAGCGGCTGTAGTCGGACATCTCGTAGTCGTGGCCCATGGTGATCGCATCGAACGGGCAGGCGACCTCGCAGTAGCCGCAGAAGATGCAGCGCGAGAGGTTGATCTCGTACACAGCCGCGTAGCGCTCGCCGGCGGAGACGCGGTTCTCGGGTGTGTTCTCGGCGGCTACCACGCGGATGCAGTCGGCCGGGCAGGCGGCGGCGCACAGCGAGCAGCCGACGCACTTCTCCAAGCCGGTGTCCTCGAACTTGTGCAGCTTGTGCCGGCCGCGGAAGCGCGGATAGACGGGCACCTTCTCCTCGGGATAGGAGATCGTGTTGACGCCTTCGGCGATGCGCCCGAACGTCGTCTTCAGCCCGCGGGCGGTCTCGCGGAAGGCTCGCCACGTGCTGCGCGCGGCGCCGGGCGCGGGGGTGCGCTGCACCTCGATCACGTCCTCTCCGGGGCTCCACGCGGTGACGTTCAGCTTGGCCGTGAACGCGCGCGTCTGCTCGGCGGTGTCTGTGTCGGGGGTGTCGGGCATCAGTTTGCGGCCACCACGACGATGGCGGTGACGAGGGTGTTGAGGGTCGCCAGCGGCAGCAGCACCTTCCAGCCGAAGCTCATCAGCTGGTCGTAGCGCAGGCGCGGTAGCGTCGCACGAACCCAGATGAAGAGGAACGTGATCAGCGACATCTTGAACAGCACCACGAACGGATCGACCCAGCCGGGCGGGTGTATGCCGAACGGCAGCAGCCAGCCGCCGAGGAAGATCGTGGCGACGATGCCGGAGATGACAAGCACGTTGAGGTACTCGGCGAAGTAGTAGGAGGCGAAGCGCCCGCCGCCGAACTCGGTGTTGTAGCCGCCTACGAGCTCGCCGTCGGCCTCGGTCAGGTCGAACGGTGCGCGGTTGGTCTCGGCGAAGCCCGCGACGAGGAAGACGAGGAAGCCGAAGAACTGCGGCACGACGTACCACATGCCTCCCTGCGCGTGGACGATGCCGGTCAGCGAGAGCGTCTGCGCGGTCATGATCACGCCGACGAGCGCAAGCCCCTGGGAGACCTCGTAGGAGATCAGCTGGGCGGCGCCGCGCATCGCGCCGAGGAACGAGTACTTCGAGCCCGAGGACCAGCCGCCGAGCATGATCCCGTAGAACGCAATCGCGCCGAACGCGAACACGTACAGCGGGCCGATCGACACGTCCACCCCGTACAGCCCGACTTTGGTGCCGAAGATGTCCTGCGCGTCGCCGAAGGGGATGATCGCGAACGCGGCCACCGCGGTGAGGATCGAGATCAGCGGCGCGGCGGCGAACAGGAAGCCGACGGACGTGGTGGGGCGGAACTGCTCCTTGGTGAGCAGCTTGAGGATGTCGGCGAGCGGCTGCAGCGCGCCGTAGGGGCCGACGCGGTTGGGGCCGTAGCGGCCCTGCATGCGGCCCATGATCTTGCGCTCGGCCATCAGCACGACCGGCACGAGCTGCAGCGCCACGGCGAAGATCACGATCGCCTTGACGATCTGGATCCACCACGGCTCGTAGTAGCCCACCACTGCCAGCATCAGCTCACCAGCTCACGGCGAGGGAAGAGGAACTCGAGCGCGGGGGAGAACTCCACCTCGGGTGCGTCCCACACCGAGCGGAAGCCGGCGACCTGGAGCAGGGCAGCGGGCGTGGGGACGATCTCGCGGGCGCTCGCGTCAGACGGCTCGACACTCGTCGCGGGGAAACTCGACGCTGCCTCGCGCTCCTGCCAGCGCACGCCTTTGCCGCCGATCTCCTCGAGCGTGAGGTCGGCGTAGAAGGGGACGGCGTCGAACACCCGCTGGGAGGCCATCGAGCCGGTGAGCACGTCGAGGTCGAGTCCGACCTTCGCGGCCAGCTCGGCGAGCACCTGCCACTCCGCGCGCACCTCGCCCGGGCGGGCGATGGCGGGCCGCAGCCGCTGGATGCGCCCGTCGGGGTGGACGATCGTGCCCTCCTTCTCGGCGTAGGCCTCGGCGGGGAAGACGACGGTGGCGTGCTCGCGGATGCCCTCGGTGAGGAAAGACGCGTGCGCGATCACGGTGCTCGCACCGGCCAGAGCCCGGCCCCACAGATCCTCGTCGGGGAGGTCGCGCAGCGGGTCGCTGTGGAGCAGGTACAGAGCGGCAAGATCGCCGTCAGCGAGGCCCTCGGCGATCGCCTGCGCGTCGCGCCCGGCGCTCGCGGGCTCGCTCAGTCCGGGGCCGGCGTTTGGCAGCACACCTGCCTCGCGCAGCCCGCGGCCGTTGCTCGCGGCGGGGATTTCGAGCAGTCCCGCGCCGTCGACGCCGGCCATCTCCAGAGCCTCGGCGATCTCCAGCAGCGCGCGCAGACCGGCCTCGCCGTTGGGTCCCGCGGCGAGGCGCTCGCCCCACAGGATCACGACCTCGCGTGTGCTCGCCGCGCCGTCGTCCGCGCTGTTGCTCTCAGGGCCGCGCAGCAGCGCAGCGATCTCGCGAATCTCCTCGGGCTCCGTCCCCGCGTCGCGCGCGAGGCTCTCGGCGTTGGCGTCGCCCCTGAGCGCAGCGCTCAGCGCTGCCGCAAACACAGCACCGGTCCCGGGAGCTATGCGCACGCTTGCGGCGGCGCTCGGGTCGAGCGAGCTGGGGCCGGGTGACGCGACGGCGAGCTTCAGCCCGTGGCGGCGGATGCCCTTGCGCAGGCGCAGGTCGAGGATCGGCGCGTCGTTGACGGGGTCGGCGGCGAGCACGAGCACCGCGTGCGCGAACTCGAGGTCTGAGACCTTCGCCTGCAGCTTCGGGTCGCCGAGCGCGCGGTGCAGCTCCAGCGGCAGCGCGCCCACGCGGCGGGAGTCGATGTCCGGTGATCCGAGTCCGTCGCGCATCAGCTGGGAGAGCAGCAGGCCCTCCTCGTTGGTGCTGCCGCCGCCGACGATCGCGGCGGTGTTCGCACCGGCGCGCTTGAGGCCCGCGGCGGCCTCCGTCAATGCACGCTCCCAGGAGACGGGGCGCAGCTCGCCGCCGTCGCGCACCAGCGGCTCGGTGACACGCTCGTCGACGTGGAAGGACTGGTAGGCGAAGCGGCCCTTGTCGCACAGCCAGCCGTCGTCGACCTCGTCGTTCTGGCGGGCGAGCACGCGCAGGGCGCGCTCGTCGCGCACCGTGACGGTGACGTTGCACTGCGCGGGGCACAGCGTGCAGATCGAGCCCGCCCCCTCGATGTCCCACGGCCGCGCGCGAAAGCGGTAGGGGCGCGAGGTGAGCGCGCCGACGGGGCACAGCTCGACGATGTTGCCGCTGAACGGCGCCACGTAGGGATGGCCGTCGAAGGTGGCGACGTACGAGTGCGCGCCGCGCTCGAGCAGAACGAGCTGGTAGTCCTCGGAGATCTCCTGGGAGAAGCGCACGCAGCGGTAGCAGAGGATGCAGCGCTCGCGGTCGATCGCGATCAGCGGGGAGAGCTCCAAGGGCTTGACGAAGTGGCGCTTGGGCTCGATGAAGCGCGAGATGCCGCCGCCCCAGCCGAAGGTGATGTCCTGCAGCGGGCACTCGCCGCCCTTGTCGCACACGGGGCAGTCGAGCGGGTGGTTGATCAGCAGGAACTCCACCACCGACTGCTGCGCGGTCTTCACGCGCTCGGTCTGCGTGTAGACGACCATGCCGTCCTTGACCGGGGTGGAGCAGCCGGTCTGCAGCTTGGGGATGCCCTCGATTTCGACGAGGCACATGCGGCACGCGCCAACCGGCTGCCCGAGCTTGGGCTCGTAGCAGAAGACCGGGATCTCGACGTCGCCGTGCTTGGCGGCGTCGACGAGCATCGTGTTCTCCGGCGCCTGCACCTCGCGGCCATCGATCGTGAACGTGATCGTCTTCGGTTCGGGCCTCGGCATCAGATGGCCACCGCCTGCATGCGCGCGTTCTCGATGTGCTCTTCGAACTCGCCTTTGAACTTGGAGATCATCGAGCTGATCGGCATCGCCATCGCGTCGCCGAGCACGCACAGGCAGTTGCCCATGATGTGCTCCTGCACGGAGGCCATGATCTCGAGGTCCATCGGCGTGGCCTCGCCGATCTCGATGCGCTCGAGCATCTTGACCGTCCAGTTGGTGCCCTCGCGGCAGGGCGTGCACTTGCCGCAGGACTCGTGGCGGTAGAACTTCGCGACCTTCAGCGCGACGTCGAGAATCCGCGTGGAGTCGTCGACGACGATGATCGCGCCCGAGCCGAGCATCGTTCGCGCTTTGGCGAGCGAGTCGAAGTCGTAGGGGATGTCGAGGTCGTCTCCGGTGAGCACGGGCGAGGACGAGCCGCCGGGGAACCAGCACTTGACCTTGCGTCCGTCCTCGGGCCCGCCGGCGAGCCCGTAGATGATCTCGCGCGCGGGGATGCCGAGCTCGATCTCGTAGTTGCCGGGGCGCTTGACGTGGCCGGACACGGACACGAGCTTCGTCCCGGTGGAGCGCTCGACGCCGAGCTTGGCGTACTCCTCGCCGCCCATGCGGATGATCACGGGGACGGTGGAGAGCGTCTCGACGTTGTTGATCAGCGTGGGGCCCTGGTAGAGGCCCTGGTTGGCGGGGAACGGGGGCTTCAGGCGCGGGTTGCCGCGCTTGCCTTCGAGCGAGTCGAGCAGCCCGGTCTCCTCGCCGCAGATGTACGCGCCCGCGCCGCGGTGCACGACGAGCGTGAGCGAGTGCCCGGAGCCGAGGATGTCCTCGCCGACGTAGCCGGCGGCGCGCGCTTCGGCGAGCGCCGCGTCGAGCGCGTCGGCCTGCTGGGCGTACTCGCCGCGGATGTAGATGAACGAGCAGTTGATGCCGCCCGCGTAGGCCGCGATCACGAGCCCCTCGATCAGCATGTGTGGGGTCTTCTGCATCAGTTCGCGGTCCTTGAAGGTCCCCGGCTCGGACTCGTCGGCGTTGCACACGAGGTACTTGTCCATCGAGCCCTTCGGCAGGAACGAGACCTTCGTGCCCATCCCGAAGCCCGCGCCGCCGCGACCGCGCAGCTGTGAGGCTTCGAGCTCGGAGAGGACGTCCTCGGGTTTCATCGCGAGCGCCTTGCGCAGCGACTCGTAGCCGCCGCGGCGCTCGTAGACCTCGAGCGTGCAGAGGCCGGGCTCGTCGATGTTCTCGAACAGGAGCATCGGAGCGGCTGGAATCGACACGATCAGCTGCCTCCCCGGTTGGCGCGCGGGTCCGCGACGGGGCGGCGCACGAGCTGCTTCTCGGGCAGCACGTCGCGTCCGCTGCGCACGTCGTCGAGCAGCTGCGGGACGTCGTCGAGCGTGAGCGGGCCGACGTACACGCCGTCGACGGAGGCCATCGGCGCGATGTCGCACGCGCCGAGGCACTCGAAGGCGCGGACGTTGAGGTCCGGGTCTTCCCCCGCAGCGTCGCGCATCGCGGCGTACAGCTCGTCGGCGCCGCGCAGCGAGCAGGAGATGTTCGTGCACACGTAGACCTTGTGGCGCCCGACGGGCGCGGTCTCGAGCATGTCGTAGAAGCTCGCCACCGACTCGAGGTAGGCGGGGGTGAGGCGCATCACGCAAGCGACCTGCTCGATCGCCTCGGGCGAGCACCAGTGGTGCACGCGCTGGGCGGCGGAGAGCGCGGGCAGCGCCGCCGAGCGGCGGTCGGGGTAGTTGGCCATGTGCGCCTCGATCTCCGCTCGCAGCTTGGCGGGAACATCCGTGGTCGCCGGATCGGGGATCGTCGCGGGATCCTTCTCGAGGTCGACCGCGCGGTCCCAGCCGGGTACGCGCGAGCCGTGTTCGTAGCGCGTGACGCTCATCTGTCGATGCCTCCCAAAACGGGGTCGAGCATCGCGAGCGTGGCGATCAGATCGGCGATGTAGGCGCCGTTGCACATCGGCGCTGTGGCCTGGAGGTTGACGAACGATGGGTCGCGCATGTGCACGCGCGCGGGCTTGGAGGAGCCATCGGAGCGCACGAAGCAGCCGAGCTCCCCGCGCGGGGACTCGATCGGGAAGTACACCTCGCCGGGTGGTACGCGGAAGCCCTCTGTGACGAGCTTGAAATGGTGGATGAGCGCCTCCATCGAGGTCGCGAGCTCGTGGCGCGGAGGCAGCGCGAACTTGCGGTCCTCGGTGATGTGTGGCCCCTCGGGGAGGCCGTCGAGCGCTTGCGCGATGATCTTCACCGACTCGTACATCTCCGCCAGGCGACAGGCAAAGCGGTCGTAGTTGTCGCCGACGGTGCCGACGGGGATCTTGAAGTCGAAGTCCTCATACGAGCAGTAGGGGGCGGCCTTGCGAAGATCCCAGGGGTTTCCGGCCGCTCGCAGGAGCGGGCCGGTGACTCCGAGCGAGAGCAGCGTCTGCATATCCAGCGGGCAGGTGCCGCGCAGACGTTGCAGCACGATCTCGTTGCTCGCGAGCATGTCGCCGTACTGGTCCGCCGCCGCGGGCATGCCGTCGAGGAAGCTGCGCAGCCGCTCCTCGAAGCCTCGCGGGATGTCCTCCATCACGCCGCCCACCTGGAAGTAGCGCGTGTGCATCCGCTGCCCGGAGGACATCTCGAACAGGTCGAGGATCTTCTCGCGCTCGCGGAAGCAGTACCAGAACATCGAGATCGCGCCGAGGTCCAGCGCGCTCGTCCCGAGCCACACGAGGTGGGACATGATGCGGTTGAGCTCGAGGTGGATCACGCGCAGGTACTGCGCGCGCTTGGGCACCTCGATCTCGCACAGCGTCTCGACCGCGCCGCAGTAGGCCATCGCGTTGAAGTAGTAGGAGAGGTAGTCCATCCGCTCGATCACCGGAATGACCTTCCAGTAGGACTTGTCCTCGGCGGTCTTTTCGATGCCCGTGTGGACGTAGCCGATGATCGGCCTGATGTCCTGCACGATCTCGCCTTGGAGCGTCACGAGCAGGCGCAGCACGCCGTGGGTGGCCGGGTGGTGCGGGCCGAAGTTGAGCGTCAACAGCTCTTCGCTGGTGTCCGGCGCGCCCTCGTCGACCTGTTGCTCGATCGGTGAGAGCGTGATGCTCTGCTCGCGCTTGCGGTACTCAGACAACGCCGGCTGGTCGGTGGCGCTCATCCCGCCGTCCCTCGCATCTCGCCCTCGTTGTACGTGAAGATCACCGGTTCGCCGCCGATCGGGAAGTCGCGGCGCTGCGGATGGCCCTCGTAGTCCTCGGGCATGAGGATCCGGCGCAGGTCGTGATGTCCGTTGAAGACCACGCCGAACATGTCGTAGACCTCGCGCTCCTGGTGGTCGGCCGTCGGCCAGTCCTCGGTCACCGACTCGACCTCGGCCGCGTCGCTCGGCACGCGCAGCTTGACCGTGATGCGGTCCACGCGGCTCATGTCGAGCAGCTCGTACACGACGCCCAGTCGCGGCTCCTCGGGGTAGTGGTCCACGCCGTGGAGGCTAGACATGAAGGAATATCCGCGTTCGCGCAACTGCGCAAGCACCGCACGGATGCTCTCTGGCTGGACGAGCAGCGTGCCGCGCCCGCGGAAGAAGACGGTGTCGAGAACCGCGTCGCCAAGCTCCTGGGCGATCAGCTCCAACCCGGTGGCATCAGGCACCGGCCTTGCCCCCCTCCGGGGGTCCGGCCGTTGCCTTGTCTTGAGACCCGCCCACCCTCAGGACCTCCTCGGTGCCCTGTGCGTCGTAGCGCTCGCGCCAGCCCATATCGGGGTCGTCCTGGACCATCTTGCGCAGCTTCAGCACGCCGTGCATGAGCGCCTCTGGTCGGGGAGGACAGCCCGGCACGTGGACGTCGATGGGCATGAACTTGTCGGCCGGTACGAGCGCGTAGTTGTTGAACACGCCCATCGAGCTGCAGCATGCGCCCATCGAGATCGCCCACTTCGGCTCGAGCATCTGGTCGTAGATGCGGCGCACGATCGGGGCCATCTTGATCGAGACCCGCCCGGAGAGGATCAGCAGGTCCGCCTGGCGTGGGGAGGCGCGGAAGGCCTCGAAGCCGAAGCGCGCGACGTCGACCCTCGCGGCGACGATCGACATCATCTCGATCGCGCAGCACGCGAGCCCGAAGGTGGCGGGGAAGAACGAGTTCGAGCGCGCCCACGCGACCGCTTTGTCGAGCGTGGTGGTCATGATGCTTTCTTCGACGTGGCGCTCGAAGTCCGAGCCCTCGAGCTGCGCTGACGGGTTGGGACCTTCGATCTCGCCGCCACGCAGCAGTTGGCGCGCGTTCAGCCCGCGTACGCGCAGCGCGTCCGCATCGACCTTCGCCCCCGGAGCGCGCAGGACTTCGCGTTTCATCTCCACTCGAGTGCTCCTCTGCGCCAGACGTATACGAAGGCGACGAACAGCAGCACTATGAACGTGATCGTCTCGGCGAGCGCGTAGCTGCCGTAGGCGCGCAGCTCGATCGCGATCGGGTAGAGGAAGACGACCTCGATGTCGAACAGGATGAACAGCATCGCGATCAGGTAGAAGCTGATCCCGAAGCGCATCCCGCGCTTGACCTCCGACGGCAGGCCGCACTCGTAGGGGTCCTGCTTGTGCGGGGTCGCGCGGCGCGGACCGATGACGGAGTTGAGTACCGCGAACGCTCCGCCCACGGCGCCGCCGAGAATGAGGAAGACGATCGCCGGGAGATAGCTGCGGAGCACCGCGCGCTGTTATATCACTGCTTGTGGCAGAGTGTTACATAGTGTCAATCGGCTCGATATCTGCCGCATGAAAGAGGCGGTCGTGGCGGGCGCGTTGGCAGTCGCGTGCCTCAACGCTGTACCCGGCCTGCTAGGTGCATGGGTCTGGTACCGAGGTCCCTCCGCGGGGCGTCCCGTGACGACGTTCTGGGTGCTGCTGCGCGTGGGGCAGGGCGCGGCGCTGACGCTCGCGATCGCCGTCGGCTCGCTGGCGGCGGCGGGCAAGAACGCGAGCGAAGACCTCTTCTACCTCTACGCGCTGCTGCCGCTCGCGATCGCGTTCGTGGCCGAGCAGCTGCGGGTCGCATCTGCCCAGACGATCCTCGACCAGCGCGGCCTGCCGGACGCCCAGGCGGTGGGCGCGCTGCCCGAGTCCGAGCAGCATCAGGTCGTCGCCGAGGTGGTGCGCCGCGAGATCGGCGTGATGGCCTGCTCGGCCCTCGTGGTGGTCTTCCTCGCGCTGCGCGCCGCGGGCACAGCCCACGGGTTCTCATAACGATGACTCGGCCGGCGCTCCGTGCCGTCCGGAGAACGATGACTCGGCCGGCGCTCCGTGCCGGCCTCGGCCCTATATATTCCCCGCGCATGAAGCTTGCCGTCACGACGATGCTCCTGCTCGCCTGCACAGCTGTTCTGGGCGCGTGCGGATCGCAGGAAATCAAGCTCGCGAAGAGCGACCCCGGCTACCGCGGCGCGGTGCTGTTCCGCGATCACTGCTCCGGATGCCACACGCTCGGGGTGGTCGGTGCGCAGGGCTCGGCCACGAGCATCTCGAACCGGCTGAAAACGAGCGGGCCGAACTTCAACATCCGCAAGGAGAACGTCGAACAGGTTCTCTACGCGATCCGCAACGGTGGTTTCTCGGGGGCGATCATGCCCGAGAACATCGTGGTCGGCGAAGACGCGAAAGCGATCGCGGAATTCCTCGCGCAGTACTCGGGATCCCAGGCGCAGAAGGTCCCGTCCGTGAACATCACGCTCTCAGCTAAATAGGGGGCGCAGGTCGTGAAGTCGTCCCGACCGGGACGCTTCGCGTGGCGGTCGTGCCGCCTTCACGACCTGCTGAGCCGAGAGCCCGGGTTGGCGGTGACCTTGGGCGCGGGGCCAGGGAGATGGATAGGCTCCCAGCGTGCTCGATCTGAAGCTGATCCGGGAAGACCCCGACGGCGTGTGCGCGGCGCTTGCGCGGCGCGGCGACGGGGCGAGCGACGGCCTGGCCGGTGTGATCGAGCTGGATGGGCGCCGGCGCGCGCTGCTGCCGCAGTTGGAGGGGTTGCGTGCGGAGCAGAACGCGGCCAATGCGCGCATCAAGTCGGCCACCGACGCGGACAAGCGCCAGCGCGAGATCGAGGCTATGCGTGCGGTGGCGGCTCGGGCGAAGGAGCTCGAGCAGGAGCTGGGTGGCGTCGAGGAGGATCTGCAGACGGCGCTCGCGCCGCTGCCCAACCTTCCCGACCCGACGGCCGCCCCGGGCCCGGAGGACCAGCTCGTGCGCGAGGTGGGCGAGCCGCCACAGCTCGACTTCGAGCCCCGCGACCACCTCGAGCTGGCGGGCGCGGGCATCGACATGGACCGTGGCGCAAACCTGTCGGGGGCTCGCTTCGCCTACCTGAAAGGCGACCTCGTGATGCTCGAGCTGGCGCTCGTGCGCTGGGTGTTGGAGAAGCTGCGCGGCCACGGCTTCGAGCCGGTGATACCGCCGGTGCTGGTGCGCGAGCGCGCGCTCTACGGAACGGGCTTCCTGCCCGACACCGAGCAGCAGATCTACAGCCTGCCCGAGGACGAGCTGTTCCTCGTGGGCACCTCCGAGGTGGCGCTGGCGTCGCTGCACGACAGCGAGATCGTCGAAGCCGAGCGGCTGCCGCTGCGCTACGCCGGCTTCTCTCCGTGCTTCCGCCGCGAGGCGGGCGCCGCGGGCAGGGACACTCGCGGCATCTTCAGGGTGCACCAGTTCGACAAGGTGGAGATGTTCAGCTTCGTCGCGCCGGAGGACTCGGGCGCGGAGCACGAGCGCATCCTCGGGATCGAGGAGGAGATCCTCGGCGAGCTGGGGCTGCCCTATCGGGTGGTGAACATCGCGGTGAACGACCTCGGCAACTCGGCGGCGAAGAAGTACGACTGCGAGGCGTGGATGCCGAGCCAGGGTCGCTATCGCGAGCTGACGTCGTGCTCGAACACCACCGACTACCAGGCGCGACGCCTGAACATCCGCATGCGCGCGGACAAACGCACGCAGATCCTCCACACGCTCAACGGCACCGCCGTGGCGGTCGGTCGCACGATCGTCGCGCTGCTCGAGAACGGTCAGCGAGCTGACGGCAGCGTTGAGCTACCGCAGTGTCTGGTCGCTTACGGCGCACCCGCAACGCTCTAGGAGAGCGCTCCGCCGCCCAGGCTGACTAGACATTAAGAAGATAGGCTCCTCGATCGCTATCAAGTGGTCATGTGGGAGTTGATAAGGGGTGGAGAGGACGGAGCGAACGAGGATCCTGGAGGCGATGGCCGAGGCCATGGCCGAGCGTTCTGTGACCGGAGGCGTGGTGACGATGGTCGACGTGGCCTCGCGGGCGGGCTTGTCGAGCGCGGTCTGTACGGCGAGCTTCGCCGACCGGGAATCCTGCCTGCTGGCCGCATTCGAGGAGGGGTTGGAGCGCGCGAGCGCGCGAGTCGTGCCGGCCTTCGAAGCGGAGGGGCGGTGGCTCGACGCGATCAAGGCGGGTCTCGCGGCGTTCCTGCGCTTTCTCGAACAAGAGCCCGTGTTCGGGGGTCTGCTGGTGTTCCACTCGCTGGGCGGCGGACCGAAGGTGCTGCGCCGGCGCATGGAGGTCCTGGGCGTGCTGGCCGCGGTGGTGGACCGTGGGCGCGAGGAGGTCCCGCTGGGTAAGCAGCGACCGCCGATCGTGATCGCCGAGGGGGTGGTCGGCGCGGTGCTGGCGATCGTCCAGAACCGCATACTCGCCTCCGAGCAGCCGAGCGCCGAGCAGGCAGATGACGAACGGGAGCGTCCGATCGGGCTGTTCGGATCGCTCGCGAGCATGATCGTGCTGCCGTATCTGGGTGCGACGGTCGCACGCCGCGAGCTGACTCGACCCGCGCCACGGTCTCGCGTGGTCCCGGGAGGGTCGCGGGGTGAGGGGATGAGCGCCGAGCTGGACACCTCCGTGCGGCTCACCTACCGCACCGCGCGCGTGCTGCGCGCGATCGCGGACTACCCCGGCGCGAGCAATCGCGAGGTCGCCGAGCGCGCCGGCATCGTCGACCAGGGCCAGGTCTCCAAGCTGCTCAGCCGTCTGGAGGCGCGTGAGCTGATCGTCAAGATGGGCGAGGGAAGAACACGCGGCGCGCCGAACTCGTGGCGTCTCAGCGAGCAGGGAGAGCTCGTCCTGAAGGCGGCGGCGACTAACCGATCAGGAATGTGAGCGACTTCGACGCCGCGTTCGCCGGGGTGAGCGTGATGCGGTAGCGGCCGGGACTGAGTCTGCCGTGTCCCACCAGGCGCCAGGTGTTGCGTCCGAGGACCGTGGAGGCGCTGGTGGAGCGGCCGAACGTCTTCCAGCGCGAGCGATGGCGGACGTGGACGCGCTTGGCGAGCGTCAGGCGCACGGTCGTGGTGACGTTGATCATGAACGTGAAACCGATCTGGGAGATCTTCGGGTGGCTGTTGTTTAGTGCGACGATTGCGTTCACCGTCAGGGCGAGAGCGGAGAGCTGCGCCGGCGCGGGGGTGACGGGAACCACCGGGGTGGGAGCGGTCGAGCCGGCCGGTGGTGGCGCGCTGCCTTTCGTGGGGGTTTTTTCGCCGCCCGAGCCGCCACCAGATCCTCCTTTGGGGGATTCCGTTTCTTCCACTTCGGGTTCGCCGGTCGGTTCGAAGGCGTTGATGCCGTTTGGGGTGCCCAGGCCGCTCGGTCCGTCATAGCCGACACCGGCGAGGCAGATCGCCTCTTTCGCGCATTTGCTGGTTTCGGACTCTTCTTTCGGGGTGCAGCCCGAAAGCCACGCTTCGGTCGGTTCTTTCGCGCACGCCGCGTTCGACCCCGACGTGACGTCGTGGAACGAAGAGGGCGACGCGATCTCGTTTTCATACAGCGTCCTCGCGGGGTATTCGACTTCGCCCGCCCCGCCGGCGAGGGCGAACACCGATGCGATCAGCGGCGAGGCGAGGCTCGTGCCGCCGATCGTGCACCAGTTGGGGTCCTGCACGGAGCCTTCGCATTCGGCGCCCGGCGTGGAGTCGTGAACCGCGATGCCTGTATATGGGTCCGCGTCGGCGCTTACGTCGGCGACCGCGCGGAATGAGCCGCACCCGACCGCGAGCCAGGTCGAGACGCTTCGCTGCCAGGACGGCGAGGAGAAGACTTCGCTGCAGCCGCCGCCGCCCGCGCCGTTGCCGTTCCACACCGACTCCGCCTGCCATTCGCCGGCGGCTTTGCCGACTTCGAGGCGGGTCCCGCCGACCGCTACGACATGCGGCGAGGACGCGGGGAAGTTGGCGTAGCCGATTTCTTCGCCGTTTTCGGAGTCCCAGTTGAGGTAGCCGTCGTCGCCGGAGGACGCCGTGATCACGATGCCCGGGTGGTTGAACGGGCTGGTGCTCTCAGCGCCCACCGTCTCGCCGGCCTCGGGGCCGCCCCACGAGTTGGAGATCTCGGTGGCGCCCAACGTGGCGGCCTGGCTCTCGGCCGTTTCGAGGTTCAGGTAGCTGGGGGTGCCGGCCTCGACGAGCACGATGTTGCACGTCTCGCAGATCGCGTGCGCGGTCTCGATGTCGAGCGATATCTCGACGCCCCAGCCGGCGGCTTCCGCCGCTTCTTCTTTCTTTTTCTGCGTGCCGGCCTGTGCCGCTTCCAGTTCGACCACCGTCTTGGGGAACGGCAGTTCGCTGACTTTGGCGCTCCCGTTCTGGTTGACCTGCTTGAAACAGCCGCTCGCTTTCGTGCAACAGCCGCTCGCTTTCGTGCATTCGGGCAAGCCGAATTCTTTGCTGTAGGCGTTGAGGTCCGCTTCGGCGGTGGGGTCGTTGTAGGCGTCCACCAGCGCGATCGTCTGCGTGGCGGTGGGGGAGGTTGGCAGCTGGTATGCGGTGTGCAGGGCCTGCGGCGTCAGGCCGAATGCGCCTTCGGCTGCCTGGCCCGCCCGAGGAGCCGTGCGAGCCATGCCGATCGGGCGGTTGTGGGCGCGGGCCGCGGCTGTGGCCGGCTGCAGCTCCAGCGAGAGGCATCCGGCGAAGCCGGGGCTCGGCGCCGCGCACAGGGCTTTGACGGTGTAGTTCGAGCGAGGGAGCGGTGAGACGGTCCCCGTCGCCGCGGCCGTGGCGCATGCGAACGCGAGCCCGGCCGCGAGCGCGGCAGAGCTGAGGGCGGCGATGTTGCGGATACGTTCGGTCATGTCGGCGGGCGGTTCTCCGTCTGTCGTCGGCTCACGAGGTGCGGGACTTGAGGGTGGCAGTGCGCTCTCCCTACGTACGGCCATCTCGTCACGAGATCGTCACACGGTGGTCACCCGCACGTCACGGTTGACGATGGGCCGACGTGGATCATGCGCAAGGGGACGGTGGGAATCAGACAGGGAGGTGGAGCCCGGACGAGACGCCGGGCTCCACCGCGCAGAGCGCACCGGACCGCGCAGGGCGCACCGGGCGGGATCGGGATCGGACTCCCGTCCCGCCCGCCTGACGTGGAATCAACCATCTAGGCTCACGGGGAATGTTTGGCCTCCTGCTCGCGCCGACGCCGCCCCCCCGAAGGGTGGGCGCGCTCGTCGCGCTTGTGCTCGTGGCGCTGGGCACGCTGATCGTGTACCCGCTCGCGCATGTAGCGCCGGTCGTGTCGCTGGGCGTCGTCTACCTGCCGGCCGTGCTCGTGGTGTCGATCACGTGGGGCGGGTGGCTGGGCGGCGCGACGGCGGTGCTCAGTGCGATGGCGTTCAACTTCTTCCACCTGCCTCCGGTCGGGCGGTTCACGATCCAGGACTCCAGCAACTGGGTCGCGCTGGCCGCGTTCCTGGTGGTGGCGGGCATCGCGAGCTCGCTCGCGGAGGTCACGCGGGCACGTACCCGCGACGCGGAGGAGCGCCGGCAGGAGGCTGACCTGGCGGCTGAGATGGCGAGGCTCCTGCTGCGCGGCAACAGCCTGTCGGAGGCGTTGCCGACGGCGGCGGCGCGGCTGGCGCAGACGCTGGCCCTCAACTCTGCCGCGATCGGCACCGAGGCGGTCGAAGGCGACGAGCGCACGATCGCGTTCCCGCTGCGCGAGGGAACCAGTCGCCTGGGGACACTGCTGGTGGGGGCCGATGCGTCGGAGGCGAGCCTGCGCAGGCTGCAGGAGCGTGTCGTCCCGGCGCTCGAGGCGCTGCTGAGCGCGGCGCTCGAGCGCGAGGGGCTCCTGGGGGGCGTGGTCGAGACGGCGGCGCTGCGCCGCGCCGACACGGTCAAGACGGCGCTGCTGCGCGCGGTCTCACACGACCTCCGCTCCCCGCTGACAGCGATCTCGGCCGCCGGCGAGGCGGTGGCCTCTCCATCGCTCTCGCCGCAGGAGCGCGAGGAGATGGCGAGCGTGATCCAGGAGGAGGCGCGACGGCTCTCGAGGCTGGTCGACAACCTGCTCGACCTCTCGCGCCTGGAAGCCGGCGCGGCCGAGCCGCATCGCAGCCCCACGTCGGTGGAGGAGCTGATCCACGCGTCGCTCGGGGAGCTCGCCGCCCGGCCGGAGGAGTTCTCGCTGTCGCTCGACCGCGACATGCCGCCCGTCAGCGTGGACCCGGCTCAGATGGAGCGCGCCTTCGTGAACGTGCTCGAGAACGCGCGCCGCCACTCCGGCGGGCACCCGGTATCGGTGCGGGCTCGCGCGGTGCGCGGCCGTGTGATCGTGCGTGTCGTCGATCGCGGCCCAGGGATCCCCCCGGCGCAGCTCGAGCGGGTGTTCGAGCCCTTCTACCGCGCCGGCACGCCCGGCGGCGAACACCGCGGGTCAGGGCTCGGCCTGGCGATCGCACGCGGCTTCGCCGAGGCGAACGACGGCTCGCTGTACGTGGAGTCGCTGCCGGGGCAGGGCGCGACGTTCGTGTTCGAGTTTCCGCTCGCGTCATGAGCGGCTCGCCCACAGAGCCGTCGGTCCAGCAGCCGCCGCGCGTGCTCGTGGTGGATGACGAGCCGCAGATCGTGCGCGCGCTCAAGGTGGTGCTGCGCGAGGCGGGCTTCCAGGCCGTCCCGGCCGAAACGGCCGCCGAGGCTCTGGACCTCGCCGCGGTGCGCCCGCCGCAGGCCGCGATCGTCGACCTGGTTCTGCCCGATCTCGACGGCGTGGAGCTAACACGCAGGCTGCGCGAATGGAGCGAGATGCCGATCCTCGTGCTCTCGGCCGTGGGCGACGAGGAGCAGAAGGTGAGAGCGCTCGAGGCTGGAGCCGACGACTACATCACCAAGCCGTTCGGCGCACGCGAGCTCGTTGCCAGGCTGCAGGCGGCTCTGCGCCGCGCGGCGCGCGCGGAGGAGGAGCCGAGGATCGAGCTCGAGGGCCTCGAGGTGGACCTCGCGGGGCGGGTGGTTCGTCGCGACGGCGAGCCCGTTCACCTCACGCCGATCGAGTTCGACCTCCTGCGGATACTGGTGCAGAACCGCGGACGGCTGATGACGCACCGCAAGCTGATCACCGAGGTGTGGGGGCCCGAGTACATCGACGACGCCCAGCCGCTTCGCACGCACATCGCGCGGCTGCGGGCGAAGATCGAACCGGACGGCGTCGCTGGCATGGGTGGGAAGCGCTACATCGTCACCGACCCCGGCGTCGGCTACCGCTTCGCGGGTTGACCGTAACGAAATCGTTATACGCGTGACGGCAATCGTCATGCGAGTGTGACGCGCGAGCGTCAATAGTGACTGCCATGGACGCCGTAGCGATAGTTCTCGGGATCGTCTCCTTCCTGCTCCTGCTGTGGATGATCGAGGGGGTCGACCGGATATGAGCATCTCGCTTCCCCTGGCCTTCTTCGTGGCGCACATGAGCGGAGCCGACTTCTTCGGTCTCGTCGTCTCGGTGCTGGTGATCGCCTACCTCTTCTATGCGCTGATCCGCGGGGAGAAACTCTGAGATGACATTCGCTGGTTGGATGACGATCATCCTGTTCGCGGTGGTCTTGACGGCGCTCGCGATGCCGCTGGGCACGTACATGTCGCGGGTGTACACCGGCAAGCGGGTGTTCCTCTCGCCAATCTTCGGTGGTCCCGAGCGGTTCCTATACGCGGTCTTGAGGGTTGACCCGAAGCGCGAGCAGGACTGGAAGTCCTACGCGAAAAGCCTTTTGATCTTCTCGCTCGCGGGTTGGCTTCTGCTGTATCTCATCCTGCGCACGCAGAACGCGTTCTTCGTGCCTCATGCGTTGAACCCGTTGGGTTACCACTCGGCGCCGTGGAACGTAACGTTCAACACGACATCGTCGTTCTTGACGAACACGAACTGGCAGTACTACAGCGGCGAGACGACGATGAGCTACCTCAGCCAGATGATCGGGCTGACGGTTCAGAACTGGCTCTCGGCGGGCGTCGGCATCGTCGTGGCGGTCGCCCTGATCCGCGGGATCGTGGGGCGCACCGGCAAGAGCCTCGGCAACTTCTGGCAGGACCTGGTGCGCACGATCCTGTACGTGATGGCGCCGATCTCGATCATCGGGGCGCTCGTGCTGGTCTCCCAGGGCGTGATCCAGAACTTCACCACGTACCTGACGGCTCACACGCTCACCGGACTGACGCAGTCGATCGCGATGGGTCCGGTCGCCTCCCAAGAGGTCATCAAGGAGCTCGGCACGAACGGTGGCGGGTTCTTCAACGTCAACTCGGCGCACCCGTTCGAGAACCCCACAGCTTTCACCAACTTCTTCGAGATGCTGCTCGTGCTGATCATCCCGGCGGCGCTCGTGTTCACCTACGGCCGCATGGCGGGCAATCGCCGTCAGGGTTACGCGATCTACGGCGTGATGATCGTGATGTTCCTCGGCGCCGCGTCGGTCGCCTACATCGCCGAGGCGCACGGCTCCCCGGCGCAGCACGCGGCCGGCCTGCACACGCACGTGATCTCCGGATCGACCGGCGGGAACATGGAAGGCAAGGAGCAGCGCTTCGGGATCGCGGGCTCTGCGCTGTTCGATGTGGTCACCACGGTCACCTCGTGCGGCGCGGTGAACAGCGCGATCGAGTCCTTCACGGGCATCGGCGGGGCGGTGCCGATGGCGAACCTGTCGGCGAGCGAGGTGATCTTCGGTGGAACCGGGACGGGCTTGTACTCGATGCTCCTGTACGTGCTGCTGGCGGTGTTCATCGGCGGGCTGATGGTGGGCCGCACGCCGGAGTGGCTGGGTAAGAAGCTCGAGGCGCGGGAGATCAAGCTCGCCGGCCTGGGAATCCTGATCACACCGTTGGCGGCGCTGTTCTGCACCGCGATGGCGACCGCGAGCCACGCCGGCCGCGCGTCGATCTCCGAACTTGGCAAGGGTCCGCAGGGGTTCTCAGAGACCTTCTACGCATACCTCTCACAGGCGAACAACAACGGCTCTGCGTTCGCCGGCTACACGGGCTTCATCCAGCCGAACGCAGGCAACGTGGGCTCACACGGTGTGACGTTCGCCGACCTGCTCGGCGGCTTCGACATGCTGTTCGCCCGCTACGCCCCGATCCTCTTTGCTCTTGCTGTGGCCGGTGCCCTCGCGGGCAAGCGCGTCACCCCCGCGGGCCTCGGCACGATGCGCACCGACAACCCCACGTTCGCGATCCTGCTGATCGGCGTGGTGATCCTCGTCGGCGCGCTCACCTTCTTCCCCGCCCTGCTGCTCGGCCCGGTCGTGCAGGGCCTGACCGGACACCTCTACTGACATGAAGCGCGACATCGTCACCTCAGTCATCGGCATGATCGTCCTCACGATCCTGCTCGGCCTGGTTTACCCGCTCGTGATCACGGGCGTCAGCCAGGTCGCGTTCTCCGGCAACGCGAACGGCCAGAAGATCTACGTAAACGGCAAGCTCGTCGGCTCGAAGATCATCGGGCAAAGCTTCAAGGCGCCGGTGATCGGCAAGAACGGCAAGCCGAAGGAAGAAGAAGAAGAACTGGTTACCGAAGCGGACCCGCGCTACTTCCAGTCGCGGCCCTCCGCCACCGAAGGCGGCGCTTACAACGCGGCGGCGAGCACGTTCTCAAACCGTGGCCCCAATGACCTGGCGACAAAGGAAGCGGACGAAGAAAACATCAAGGAATACCTCGAACTGAACAAGCCCTACGACGCTTCCCTTACCGTCGCCCAGATTCCGGTGGACGCGGTGAACACGTCCGCGTCGAACCTCGACCCTGAAATCTCACAGGCCAACGCGTGGATTCAGGCGCACCGCATCGCTGCCAAGCGCGGGCTGTCGCTGAGCACGGTCGACGGGCTGATCTCCAAGTACACCTCGGGCCGTGGGCTCGGATTCTCCGGCGAGCAGGGTGTGAACGTGCTCGAGCTGAACCTTGCCCTCGACCGCCTCACAGGAGGAGCACACTGATGTCCGCGCAGGTTCCGGCAACCCACGAGCGCCAGGCGGTCTCGCTGTTCCAGGGCGACATCGTCCGCCGCGCCCTGATCGACAGCTTCAAGAAGCTCGACCCGCGAGTGCAGGTGCACAACCCTGTGATGTTCGTGGTGGAGATCGGCTCGGTCATCACGACCGTCACGTGGCTGATCCAGGCGTTTGGCGGCAAACCGCTCGGTGGCGGCAACGAGCCCGCCTGGTACACGTTCCTGATCGCGATCTGGCTGTGGCTGACGGTGGTGTTCGCGAACATGGCCGAGGCGTTCGCCGAGGGACGCGGCCGCGCACAGGCAGACACGCTGCGCGCGATGCGCAAGGAGACGGTCGCGAAGATGCGCGACGGCTCGACCAAGGCAGCCGCGGAGCTGACGCGCGGCGACGTGGTGGTCGTGACCGCGGGCGAGCTTATCCCCGGCGACGGCACCGTCATCGAGGGCATCGCCACAGTCGACGAGTCCGCGATCACCGGCGAGTCCGCTCCGGTCATCAGGGAGTCCGGCGGCGACCGCAGCGCGGTGACGGGCGGCACGCGTGTGACCTCTGACGAGGTCGTGGTGGAAATCACCCAGGAGCCCGGCCAATCCTTCCTGGACCGCATGATCACGCTCGTGGAGGGCGCCGAGCGGCGCAAGACCCCGAACGAGGTCGCGCTCAACATCCTGCTCGCGGCGCTCACGCTGATCTTCATGATCGTGGTCGTCACGCTGCGCCCGTTCGGCCTGTTCTCGGGAACGTCGGTGTCCGAGACGACGCTGATCGCGCTGCTCGTCGCGCTGATCCCGACCACCATCGGTGCTCTCTTGAGCGCGATCGGCATCGCGGGCATGGACCGGCTCGTGCGCCGCAACGTGCTCGCCCTGTCCGGCCGCGCGGTCGAGGCCTCGGGCGACATCGACGTGCTGCTGCTCGACAAGACCGGCACCATCACGATCGGCAACCGGCTCGCCTCGGAGTTCGTGCCGATGCCCGGTGTCGCGGAGTCCGAGCTCGCGGAGGTCGCGCAGCTCGCGTCGCTCGCGGACGAGACCCCAGAGGGCCGCTCGATCGTGGTGCTCGCGAAGCAGTACGGCATCCGCGAGCACGACATGAACACGCTGCACGCCGAGTTCGTGCCGTTCACCGCGCAGACGCGGATGAGCGGCGTGGACATCGATGGCCAGCAGCTGCGCAAGGGCGCGGGCGACTCGATCATCGAGCTGGTGACCCGCGAAGGCGGCTCGCCCCCACCGGAGTTGCAGGCCGCACTGGACCGCATTGGCAACGAGGGCGGCACCCCGCTGGCGGTCTCCCGCGACAGCCAGGTGCTCGGCGTGGTCTACCTCAAGGACACGATCAAGGAGGGCATGAAGGCCCGCTTCGACCAGCTGCGCGCGATGGGCATCAAAACGATCATGGTCACGGGCGACAACCGTCTCACAGCCGCCAAGATCGCCCAGGAGTCCGGCGTTGACGACTTCCTCGCGGAAGCCACCCCCGAGCGCAAGCTCGCGCTGATCCGCGAACACCAGCAGGACGGGCGCCTTGTCGCGATGACCGGCGACGGCACCAACGACGCCCCCGCGCTCGCGCAGGCCGACGTCGGCGTCGCGATGAATACCGGCACCCAAGCAGCAAGAGAGGCCGGGAACATGGTCGACCTCGACTCCAACCCGACGAAGCTGATCGAGATCGTCGAGGTCGGCAAGCAACTGCTGATCACCCGCGGCGCCCTCACCACCTTCTCGATCGCGAACGACGTGGCGAAGTACTTCGCGATCCTCCCCGCGGTCTTCATCTCCACATACGCGGCCACTCCCGGGGGTCAGGGGCCTCTGCACGTGCTCAACATCATGGGTCTCGGCACCCCGCGCAGCGCGATCGTCTCGGCGATCATCTTCAACGCGGTCGTGATCCCGCTGCTGATCCCGCTGTCGCTGCGAGGGGTCCGCTACCGGCCGATCGGAGCGAGCGCGCTGCTGCGACGCAACCTCCTGATCTACGGCCTCGGCGGGATCATCGCCCCCTTCATCGGCATCAAGCTGATCGACCTGATCGTGCACAACCTGCTCGGCGGCTGAGCGGCCAGCCCGCCGCACGAGCTCTCCTCCGCACGCTCGCTGTGTCCACCGATCGGCAGCGCGGCCAGCTGAAGATCTTCATCGGCATGGCCGCCGGTGTCGGCAAGACGTACCGCATGCTGCTCGAGGGCCACGCGGAGCAGGAGGCGGGTCGCGACGTGGCGATCGGACTGCTCGAGACCCACGGTCGCGCCGACACCGCCCGAATCGCGGACGGACTGCCGCTGGTGCCACGCCAGCGCGTGCGCTACCGCGAGGCGGTGCTCGAGGAGATGGACCTCTCGGCGATTCTGCAACGTGCGCCCGAGCTGTGTCTGATCGACGAGCTGGCCCACACAAACGCTCCCGGCAGCGAGCACGCGAAGCGCTACGAGGACGTCGAGCGGGTGCTGGCGGCCGGCATCGACGTGCTCTCGACGCTGAACGTCCAGCACCTCGAGTCGCTCAACGACCACATCACCGAGCTGAGCGGCATCCGCGTGCGCGAGACGATCCCCGACGCGATCCTCGCGCGCGCGGACGAGGTCGTGCTGATCGACCTCACGCCCGAGGCGCTGCTCGACCGCCTGCGCGCTGGCAAGGTGTATGCGCCCGAGCGGATCGACGCGGCCCTGAACAACTTCTTCCGGATCGAGAACCTCGCCGCGCTGCGCGAGGTCTCGCTTCGCCAGGTCGCGGAGAAGGTGGGAGCCAAGCGCCTCACCACCGAGCTCGTCGGCTCCCGCCAAGAGAGCATCGCGGCGGAGGCTCCGTTAGCGGTCGGCGAGCGCCTGCTCGCGCTCGTCGAGCCCTACCCGGGCGCTCAGCGTCTCGTGCGCCGCGCGTGGCGCTCTGCGCAGCGCCTCGGGGCAGAGCTTGACCTCCTGTGGATACGCGCGCCGGGTCAGACCCTGTCAGAGGACGAGGAGCGCTCGCTCGCCGCGCTGCGACAGCTTGGGTCGGTGCTCGGGGCGAGGATGCTCGAGGAGGAGGGTGACGAGCTGGCCGCGGCGATCGTGGAGGTCGCCTCGCGGCGCGGGACCACCTACATCCTGATCGGCGGCTCGCGACCGGCGCGCGGTCTCGCGCGCCTGCGTGTGCCGCTGCCTCAGCGGCTGATGCAGCTGCTGCCCGGCGTCGACGTACGGATCGTCGCCGATCGCGGCCAACGATCGAACGGAGAGACGTCATGAGTGTCTTCACGATCATCGCGATCGCCGCCGGTGGCATGCTGCTCGGAATCGCGGCGGGATACTGGCTGCCTCCGCACGGGCGCCGCCCGAAGGCGGAGCGTCCGGAGGTCGTTCGTCGCATCCTGCTGCCGTTCACCGGCGAGGCGATCTCCCGCCGTTCGTTCGAGGCCGCGGTTCGCCTCGCCAGGGCGGAGCACGCGATCATCATGCCCGCGTTCCTCGCGCAGGTGCCGATGAGCCTCCCGCTCGAATCCGCGCTGCCGATGCAGTGCGCCCGCGGCATGCCGCTGCTCGAGGCGATCGAGCAGCGCGCCGCCACACAGGGCGTCGCGGTGGACTCTCGGGTGGGTCGCGGGCGCTCCGCTCGCGACGCGCTGCGCAGGCTGCTCGAGCAGGAGCACTTCGACCGCATCATCGTCTCCGCCGACGAAGACCCCCGGGTGGGGTTGAGCTACGAGGACCTGCGCTGGCTGCTGGAGCGGGTGCCGGCGGAGATCCTGATCCTCCGCCCCGCCCCGGCGGACACCAGGCAGATCTCCAAGGACGCGGTCCATGGTCACTTCTGATTCACCTTCACGAAATCGTTATGGGCGTAGGCCGATTCGTGATGTGGGCGTAACTGGGGCGGTGGAACACTGAATTCACCCTCATCCGAGTTTGAGTTCAAGGAGGTAGTCATGCAGGTTCAAGGTCGTAGTGAGAGGTTCGTATCGCTCCAAGCCCCGGCGATTCCCCTTGACGATCGATCGGGGCCGGCAGGCCCTTCGACGGCGCTCCGCGCGAGGGTGTACATGACGCGCGGAAAACTCGACCGCGAGATTGCCGACGGGCGCCTGTGCGAGTCCTCGGCCCAGCTCGCGCTGCGTTCACGCCAGCTCGTCAGCCCGCGTGAGCGCCGGCAGCTGGCCCGTGACCTTCGTGGGGCTGTCGCGTACGTCGATCGCATGGACTCGCGGCCGACGATCTCGGCTGTCGTGATCGATCGCGGGGCGGTGCGCTCCGCTCGGCAGGCGATCGTGAGGCTTGCGGAACGCCTCGAGGGATGGGCCCCGGTCAGCCCCCGAGGGGTGGCTCTCGTGAGCGTGCTCCTCACCGACGGTCTCAGCCCATTGTTCAACGCGAACAGCGAGCAGAGCGCGATCGAGGCGATTTGGGAGATCGACGACGCGCTCGAGGTGAGCGCGTTCGATCCCGTCATCGGCTAGCGCTGCTGCCGGCTCGTCATCCAGTTCGTGCCGGGCGTGTCGCTCAGCCCGTGCACGAGGATGGAGGCGAACACGGCGAGGGCGGCGATGTTGAAGATCCGCGCGCCGGCTTCGACCTGGCGCGCGAGGATCAGCAGCGAGAAGGCCATCGTGGCGACGCCCTTCGGCCCGAACCAGGCCATGAACGCCTTGTTGACGGAGCTGATGCGCGTGCCCGCGAGCGCGAGCCAGATCGCGAGCGGTCGCGCGAGCAGGAAAGTGGCGGCGACGACCGCGACGGCCGCCCAGCCGTCGGCGAACAGGCCGTGGATGGTGAGCAGCGATCCGAACACGGCGAAGATCGCGAGCTTGACGATCTCGACGACCTCCTGGGCACGCTCGGCGAAGTGCCGGCGCAGGTCCGGTCGGCGGATGCCGAGCACGATCGCGGCGACGAACACCGCGATGAAACCGTTGCCGTGCGGCGGCAGGACCGTGAGCCCGTAGGTGGCGAACGCCACGCCGAGCCCATACAGCGCCTTCTGGTGGGCGGGGATCGGGCGGTCGAGGTGCTCGCTGCTGGAGCGCGGCATCAACAGCGAGGCGAGCAGTCCGCAGACGATGCCGAAGGCGAAGCCCAAACCGACGTCCTGCAGCACGAAGTGCCACCACACGAAGTGCCCCCGGCCGGGTTCCAGGGCGGCGGCGAACGCGAGCACGGCGGGCAGCGCGAGGCCGTCGTTGAGGCCGGACTCGAGGTTGAGCGAGTGACGCACGACGCTCGGCACACGCGGGTCGGTGACGACCCCCGATGAGAGCACGGGATCTGTCGGGGAGAGCAGTGCTCCGAGCAGGAACGACTCGCTCCAGGTGAGGCCGACGAGCCAGCGCGCGAGCAGCGCGACGATCACCGCGGTGATCGGCATCGCGACGACGAGCTTGCGCAGCGGCAGCTGCCAGTGGCGCTGCAGCAGCTCGCCCTCGACCTCGAGGCCGTCGCGGAACAGGATCACGATCAGCGCGACCGTGGCGAGGTCTTTGACGAAGCCGGAGCCGGCTTTGAAGTGCAGCACGCCGGTTGCGCCGTTGCCGAGCACGAACCCGGCGAGCACGAACAGCGCGGTCAGCGAGAGCATGCTGCGTCGCGCGAGGCCCGAGAGCAGCGATCCGACCATCAGCAGCCCACCGAGCACGGCCGCGCCCGTCTCAAAGGAGGTCACTGCGGTAGCGTCCCACAGGTTGCCCAATGGCTGACGGACGAGGACATCTGAAGGTCTTCATCGGTATGGCCCCGGGCGTGGGGAAGACCTACCGCATGCTGCAGGAGGGCGCGGCCGAGGCCGAAAGCGGACGCGACGTGGCGGTCGGCTACCTCGAGTCCCACGGGCGCGCGGAGACGGTCGCGCAGGCCGAGGGCCTGGAGCTGATCCCGCGCCGCGAGACGGTCTACCGCGGCACGCCGCTGCAGGAGATGGACCTGCCGGCGGTGCTGGCGCGCAAGCCGGAGCTGTGCCTGATCGACGAGCTCGCGCACACGAACGCCCCTGGCGTGGAGCACGAGAAGCGCTACGAGGACGTACGCGACGTGCTCGAGGCGGGGATCGACGTGTACTCGACCGTCAACGTGCAGCACCTGGAGAGCCTCAACGACCAGGTCACCCAGCTCACCGGCTCGCGCACCCGCGAGACGATCCCCGACGAGGTGCTCTCGGAGGCCGACGAGGTGGTGCTGATCGACCTCACGCCCGAGGCGCTGATCGCGCGCCTGCGCGCGGGGAAGGTCTACCGCCCGGAGCGCGTGCCGGCGGCGTTGAACAACTTCTTCAAGATCGAGAACCTGTCCGCGCTGCGCGAGACCGCGCTGCGCCAGGTGGCCGAGGACGTCGAGGTAAAGCGCCTCGTACGGGATCCGGGCCCGCTCGTGCGCCGCGACGAGGAGGGGCTGATCGCCCCGCCCGAGGCCGGGCCGCAGGCGATCGCGGAGCGTCTGCTGGCGCTGGTGACGCTCGAGCCGGCCACCGAGCGGATCGTGCGTCGCGCGTGGCGTTCGGCCCAGCGCCTTGATGCGGAGCTCGACGTGCTCGTGGTGCGCCCGCCGGGACGCCCTCCGAGCCCCGAGGACCGCAAGCGCCTGGAGGAGCTGAGACGGCTGATCTCGATGCTGGGCGCGCGCCTGCGGGTGGAGGAGGGGGAGGACGTGGCGGCGGTCGCGATCGGGGTGGCTCGCTCGCTCGGCAGCACCTACGTGCTGATGGGAACGCCCTCGCCGCCGCGCGGGCTGTCGCGTCTGGGGGGCGGCGTGGAGCGAACGCTTTTGATGCGCCTGCTGCGTGGTCTTCCCGGAGTGGACGTGCGCATAGTGGCCGACCCGACGCTGCGCGGCGCGGCGCCCGAGCTTGGCGCCGACTGACGGAGCTGTTAAAACTGGCGGCGCGGATGAAGGTTGCGGCGTAAAGGCCTCGTAAGACTGTTTAGAGGCCCGCAACCCTCCATTCGCTGCGCTGTTGCGCATTCGTATGAGACGACTTCGCCGCCCACTTCCAATTTTGCTTGTCGCGCTCGCGGCCGTCGCCGTGGCGCTTCCCACGATCGGCCAGGCCGGCGCCGTCGCCCGGCCCGTGCCCCGCGCGCACGCTGCCGCGAGCTACCTGACCGGTCTCGGCAACCAGGAGGCGGGGATGTTCGCCAACCCGCTGTGGCAGCGGCTGCACACGAAGATCGTGCGCTACGTCGCGCCATACGACGCGGCGGTGCATCTCACGGACCTGAACAACGCGATCACCTTCATCCGGGCGGCCGAACTGAGCCACGTGCAGGTGCTCGTGGCCTTCTACCACTCCGAGGTCACCCCCACACGGCTCCCCAGCGTGGCGGCGTACAAACACGACGTGCAGAAGTTCATGAAGCTGTTCCCGCACGTGAGGCAGTACGAGGCATGGGACGAGTCCAACCGAGGCAACGTCGCGTTCGCCTTCTCGAGCCCTTCGGCGACGCTCACCGCGCAGTACTACCAGGCGTTGATCCGCGTCTGCAAGGGCTGCACCGCGATCGGCCTCGACGTGCTCGACGCGCAGAACATCGGCCCGACGCTGACGTACATCGCGGAATTCAAGCGCGAGATCGGCCATCTGGAGACGGTCATGCCGAGGATCTGGGGGCTGCACAATTACTCCGACATCAACCGCCTGGAAAGCTGGCGCACGAGCGAAATCGTGCGCGCGCTCGGAGGCCAGGTGTGGCTGACCGAGACTGGCGGTCTGGTCAAATTCGGCGGTGCGTTCCCCAACAACCACGGCTCGGGCCTGACGCGCGCGGCGAAGGTGCTGAAGCACATGTTCGCCGTCGCCGGGGCCTTCTCTCAGATCAAGCGGCTCTACATCTACAACTGGCTCGGCGGGACGAGCTCGACCCGCTTCGACGCGGGGCTGACGAACTTCCACGAACAGCCGCGCGCGGGCTACCTCGTGGTCTGCCGCCAGCTGCACGCCGCGAAATGCGGCAACGTGCGGCTCGCCAAGAACTAGCTCCGAGCTAGGTCAACAGCGCGGGTTGCGACGGCGGCTCCGCGCGCGCCTCGCCGCCAGCCCCCGTGCGTCTGGGCGCCGAGGGCTCGTTGCGCAGCAGTCGCATGGCGCACAGCGCGAGCAGTCCAGCGACGGCGGCGGTCGGCGCGAGCGTCTTCAGCGGGTATGAGCTGAAGCCGGGATGGAGCGTGGTGCTCAGCGCGGTGTGATCGCCGGCGCCGACGATCGATTCGAGACCCGCGTGGTCGATCCCGAGGACGGTGGGGGCGAGCGCGGCGAACAGCGCCCATGCGATCAGCGCGAGCAGCCCCCGCACGAGCGCCGCGTCGCTCAGACGCAGGCGCGGGGTGGCCCAGGCGGCGAGCAGTACGCCGCCGCCGGCGGCGAGGAGGAACGGCCAGATCCCGCCCCAGCTGCGCCCGAGCCCGAAGGCGGACGCGATCGTGGGCTGGAAGAAGCCTTTGCTGAGGTAGCGCATCCAGTCGACCGTCTCGGTCTCGTAGCCCACGAGCGGGTGCGTGAGCGAGGCGATGATGGTGGTCGTGATCGAGACCGCCGCGAGCGCGATCGTGGGACCGGGGTAGCGCTTGATCGCGATCGCGAGCGGGAACGCGAGGAACGGCAGCATCGTGGTGAGGAACCGCGGGCCCATGAAGCCGCCGCCGAAGGGCAGGTAGTAGCCAGAGTTGTAGCCCACGTAGCAGAGGCAGATGCCGAGCACGGTGAGCGCCTCGGCGCGCTTGCCGCGGCGGTAGAGCAGGACCGTTCCGATCCCCGCCATGATCAGCACGGGGGAGACGGTGAGCAGCCCGCGTGAGTCGAACAGGAGCGTCGCGAACACCTTCGGTTTCGGCATCGTGATCCCGAAGAACCCCGCTTTCTGGCGTTTGACGTCGGAGTAGGCGAGGTGCGTCCAGGAGTGGAAGGCGTAGTGGTTGTAGAGCAGCAGCGGCACGATGCCGACGATGCCGCCGGCGATGTACGCCCCGGCCCGCGTGACCACGCCGAGCGGCGTGAGCGCGTCGCGGCGCGAGAGCAGGAACAGCCCGAGCACGAGCGAGACGAAGAACAGCGGGTACTCGGAGGCGACCGCGTAGCCCATCGCGAGGCCCGCGAGGGCGAGCAGCATCGGGCTTGCGGGCCCGTCGCGCTCTTTGAGCATCAGCGCGAACGCGGCGAAGCCGAGGAACGCGGTGAAGACGTGCGAGAACAGCAGCGTGGAGAGCGGCAGCACCATCGTGCCGAGGCCGAGCACCACCGCGGCGGCGACCCCGTAGCCGGGCTCGAAGCGCTCGGACACCCGCCACACGAGCAGCAGCAGCAGCAGCCCCGGCAGCACGTTGCCCCACAGCCCGACGAAGTAGATCATCTCGTCGTCGCCGCGCTGGGCCTGTGAGTGGCGCGCGACGGCGTCGGCGTTCAGGAAGTTGAGCGTGTCGTAGAACGGCAGCGCGAACAGCGCGAGCCCGGGGGCGCGCGCGGAGTAGATGTGGCCCTTGTATTCGACCTTGTCGCCGGTGTTCGCCTGGTAGGCGTCGATCGTGGTGCCGTCGTTGTTGAGCGAGCGGATCAGGTCGAAGTGCGAGGCCTGGTTCCAGGAGAAGCTCTGGATGACCGTGGCGTAGGCGACGCCGACGAGCAGGATCGCCACGAGGGCCCGGCGCTTGCCCATCAGTCGGTTCCGTGCAGCGCCTTCGGCCCCGGGCCGATCTCGTAGATCACGATCGACCCGACCTGCCTACGCGTCACGCCGAGGCCGGCGATCGGCTTGGTCGCGGCGAGCACCGGGTTCTGCGGCTCCGGTTTGACCCAGCCCTGCTGCGGCGGCAGTCCCTTCGGGAGATCGGTGTGCAGCACGACGGTCTTGATGCCGTACCAGCGCAGCTTCTCGATGCTGGCCTTGTCCGGGAAGCCGTCCACGCCGCCGCGCAGGTCGTCGAGGGCGGGGATGTCGAACGTGCTGTTGCCCTGCGGAATCTGCGGGAAGCCGTCGGTGGAGAAGTACTGCCACACGCGGTCGAGCGGGCCGTCGGTGGGGAGATCCATTACCGGTCCCGGCAGTCCGATCTCCGCGCGTGCAGGCTTCGGGACGACCGGGTCGTTGAGGTGTCCGGCGCCTTCGCCGAGGATGCCGATCAGCAGCGCCGCGCCGAGCAGTACGGGCACTCCGGCCAGCGATCGCTTCTGCGCCCAGGGCCCCGCGCGTCGCACGAGCATCTGCGCGCCCGCGCCGGCGAGGACCGCGTAGAACAGCGTGGCGAGCGTGAACATCCGCCCGGGTACGCGCACGCCGTCCCAGCCGGGGGCGTAGTCGTAGAGCAGGCGGTAGGGGTAGCCGGCGCCCGTGAGTCCCATGCCGAGCGCGAGGATCGAGACGACCCCGATCCCGATCGCCAGGCCGAGGCGCAATCGTCGCGTGTAGAGCGGGGCGGCGAGGCCGACGAGGGCGAGCACGAGGATCAGTCCGCCGGGGAAGAACACGCTCTCGTTCTTGGAGTGCACGTTGGCGCGCATACCGGAGGTGATCGAGCCCCAAACGCGGTTCTCGGTGGACGCGGATAGCCATGCGGCTGGGCCGGCAGAGTAGTTTTTGACTTCCTTGATGGTGCGTTTGGCCGTCGGGTAGTCGGCGGCGACCCTCAGGTAGGGCCGAGCCTGATAGATCGCGACGATCCCGAGGGCGGCTATCCCGACCAACGTCACGACGAGCACCTGGCGCGGGATCAGCGGGCCGCGTGTGGGCTTCGCCGTCGACATGTCCGCCGAGTCCGGCTTGGCGGCGTCAGGCGTCTCACGCGCTCCCCGCCACCAGTGCACGAACACGAGCAGCGCGAGGACGGCCAGCAGGTAGCAGTACTGCAACCCGAGCGTGAAGCCCAGGCTGACCTGCCACGCGGACACGAGCCAGCCTGCGAGCACGAGCCTGCGCGAGGAGCGCCTGTAGCCGCGCAGCAGCAGGAACAGCGCCAGCGGCAGCCCGCCGGAGGAGATCACGTGCAGGTGGCCGGCCTCCGTTACGCGGTAGGGCGCGTACGCGAACGCCAGGCCCGCGGCCGCGCCTCCAAGTCGTCCGAGGCCGAGCTCGCGCACCAGCAGGTAGGCGCCCACGAAGCACAGCGACCAGGCGAACAGGAACAGCAGGTTGTAGCGAACGAGCGCCGCGACGGTGCCCGAGCCGAAGAACGCCGCGGGTCCGTAGCCGATCAGCGAATCCGAGAACGCGAGGCTGAGCGGATGCGGGTAGAAGGTGTTGGCGTTGAACAGGTGCAGCGGGTTGTGGAGCATCGCGTGTCCCACCCACGCGACCTGCCAGACGGTGCGTACCGGGTCGCCGAGGTCCGGCTCGATGCGGCTCGGCAGGTGCAGTACGAGCGGCCAGGTCGTCAGCACCGCCAGCAGGACGCCCGCGAGCACGACCAGCGGAATCTCACGGCGGGCGAACGTGGGGGACGGCGCCCAGCGTCCGGCGGGCAGGCGTGAGGCGCGGGCTCCGTTACCAGCGTTCGCGGGCACGCCGGCCGGCACCTCGCCGTCGCTGTCGGGAGAGTGCGGCGATCCCGGTGACGTGCGTGGCGGACTGGGGAGACCGGTACTCAAGGTCTACGGGTGTTCGAAGCCGCGCGGATCGCCGCAGCATACGGCAGGCGCCTGCGACATAGCGGCGCACGCAGGCTTTGCGCTTGTGCCGTCCCGCGAGCGCCGTTTGCGTAAGACTGCGCACATGAGGGTTCTCGTGGTCGGTGCTGGCGGTGTCGGGGCGGCGTTTGCCGCGATCGCCCAGCGCCGCGAGGTGTTCGAGCACGTCGTGCTCGCTGACGTTGCGCTCGCCAGCGCACAGGCGGCGGCGGACAGGCTCGGCGAGCCCGACCGTTTCAGCGCCGAGCGGGTCGACGCGTCCAACCGTGCGGATCTCGTCGAGCTGATCGGCCGGGTGCGGCCCGACGCGGTGCTCAACGCGTGCGATCCGCGCTTCAACGAGCCGATCTTCGGCGCGGCGTTCGACGCGAAGGTCACCTACCTGGACATGGCGATGACGCTCTCCCACCCTCACCCCGAGCGCCCGCACGAGCTCCCGGGCGAGATGCTCGGCGATCTGCAGCTGGCCCAGCACGAGGAGTGGGAGCGCGCGGGGCTGCTCGCGCTCGTGGGGATCGGGGTCGAGCCGGGCCTGTCGGACATCTTCGCCCGCTATGCCGCCGACAAGCTGTTCTCGAGCATCGAGGAAGTCGGTGTGCGCGACGGCGCGGACCTGGTCGTGGAGGGCTATGACTTCGCTCCGACGTTCTCGATCTGGACGACGATCGAGGAGTGCCTCAACCCGCCGCTGATCTGGGAGCGCGAGCGCGGCTTCTACACCACCGCGCCGTTCTCCGAGCCCGAGGTGTTCGAGTTTCCCGAGGGCATTGGGCCGGTGGAGTGCGTGAACGTGGAGCACGAGGAGGTCGTGCTGATCCCTCGCTGGGTCGACTGCGAGCGCGTGACGTTCAAGTACGGCCTCGGACAGGAGTTCATCGACGTGCTCTCCACGCTGCACAAACTCGGCCTCGACTCGACCGAGCCCGTGTCGGTCCGGGGGGTGCAGGTCGCGCCGCGCGACGTGGTCGCCGCGGCGCTGCCCAACCCGGCGACGCTCGGCGAGCGCATGAGCGGGCGCACGTGCGCGGGCACCTGGGTGACGGGTACGGGCATCGATGGCCAGCCGCGCTCGACCTACCTCTACCACCTGGCGGACAACGAGACGACGATGCGCGAGTACGGCAGTCAGGCGGTGGTGTGGCAGACGGCGATCAACCCCGTCGTCGCGCTTGAGCTGCTCGACCGCGGCGCGTGGAAGGGGCTCGGCGTGCTCGGCCCGGAGGCGTTCCCGCCGGAGCCGTTCCTGGAGCTGCTGAAGGAGATGGGCTCGCCGCACGGGCAGATGGAGCTGCCCGCGTAGCGAGTCGGTTCCCGCCTCACGGTGCGCAAGTCCCTCCTACTCGCGCACCGTGGCCCCCGCGGGCGGAAGGTGAGTCTCCTCAGAAGTCGACCGGGGCTGGGATCGCCTCGACCGGCGGGCGATCGAGTATTCCCGGCGGCGCCGTTTCGAGTTTGCGCGAGAAGAACTCTTTGAAGACTGGCCGCGACACGAGCATCAGGACGACGCCGAGCAGCAGCCCGCCGATTCCCATCCATAGCGGCAGTGTGATGCCGAGGATCGGGCTGGAGGAGGTGTTTTCCGAGTGTCCGTAGTAGTCGGCGGCCTTGTACATCACCGCCCACATCATCAGGCCGCCGATCAGCGGCCCGGCACCGAGAAACAGGAAGTTGCGCACGCTCTTACCCAGCTCTTTGCGGTAGTAGATCGCGCATGCGATACCCGTGAAGCCGTAGTAGAAGCAGATCGGGAATCCGATCGCGGCGATCGAGTCTTCGAGGACGCTTTCGGAGAGCGTGAGCAGGACGACCGTCGTGATTATCGACAGCGCGCCGAAGCCGAGCGTGGAGACCGTGGGGGTCAAATAACGTTTGTGCACACGCGAGAGCAGCGACGTGACCGCTTTCCAGTGTGCCATCGAGAGCGTGGTTCGCGCCGTTGGGAGAATCGTCGTCTGGGTCGAGGCCGATGCCGACGTGAGCACGGTGATGATCAACAGCTTGTTCAGCGTGCCACCGAGCACACCCTTGCCGAGCGCGTTGAGGACGTCTTCCTCATTGCCTTCGGCAGTCAGGAAGCCGACACCGTGGAAGGACTGCGCGGCGGCTGTGACGACCACGTAGATCAGCACCAGCAGGACCGTGGAGATGACGGCGGCCTTGCCCGGGCCCTCGGCTGGATCCTCGGACTCCTCGTTGACCGCCACGCCCGAATCCCAGCCCCAGTAGATGAAGAATCCGAGCAGGACGGCGACGAGCAGATCGCTGAACTTCATGGCGGTCGGATCGAACCAGGAGAAAGAAGGCTTGATCGAGCCGCTCGGCGGGTGACTTCCGTAGACCTTCGCGAAGGCAACGACCGAGAAGATGCCGAGGATCGCGACCTCGATGCCCAGCAGCGCTGTCTGGATGCGAGCCGAAAGCTCGATGCCGCGGTAACAGATCCACGTCATCAGCGCGATCCAGGCGACTGCGACGATGATCGTCTCGGCCTGGGTCGGGGTGGCATCGAAGAGCTTGAACGAGTAGACGGCGGCGATGTCGGACAGCGAGGCCATCACGATCACGTCGGCCAGGAAGATCGCCCAGCCGTTCATCCACCCGGTCATCGGTCCCAGGGCACGGGTCGTCCACGCGAACGTGGTCCCTGCATCGGGGTCGGCGCGGTTGAAGTATTTGTAGGCCGAGGCTACGAGCAGCATCGGGATGAACGCCACGATCAACACGGCGGGCGCGTGAACGCCGACGCCCTTGACCGCCACCACGAAGCCCAGCGTTGCGGCCAACGAATAGGCGGGTGCGGTCGACGCGACGCCGATGACGATGTTCGAGACGTATCCGATCGCGCCCTTCTTCAGCCCCTTGTCCATGACTCCCGAATGCTTCGGTGTTCCTGGTGCGGAGAGACCTTCGGTGGCCATGTGCGGCTCCTCTCGTGGGCTGCGGCGGATATGTGCTCGGCGGTAAAGCGAAAGTTACGGCGAGCGGCGGCGGAGGCGCAAGTGGCGCGATCCCCAAAAACCACGGAGTCAACTGTACATCTTGTACAATGACCGCCAGGCATGTTGAACGTGCGGTGCATTGAGCCGGTGAAGGGAGCGCAGTAGCGTTGTCCTCAGTGTCCAGTTCTCTCCAAGAGCAGGCGAAGCGGCACCTGTGGATGCATTTCACGAGGATGGGCTCCTACGCCGACGCCGACGTTCCGGTGATCGTGCGGGGCGACGGCTGCTACGTCTACGACGAGCACGGCAAGCGCTATCTGGACGGCCTCTCGGCTCTCTACTGCGTGAACATCGGCCACGGACGCGCGGAGCTCGGCGAGGCCGGGGCGGAGCAGGGGAAGGAGCTCGGCTTCTACACCAACTGGAGCTACGCGCACCCGCCCTCGATCGAGCTGGCGACGCGGATCGCGCAGCTGGCGCCGGGGGACCTCAATCGCGTTTTCTTCACCTCCGGCGGCTCGGAGTCGGTGGAGTCGGCGTGGAAGCTCGCGAAGGCCTACTTCAAGGCCATGGACGAACCGCTCCGCCACAAGCTGATCTCCCGCAAGCTGGCCTACCACGGGACCTCGATGGGCGCGCTCACCGCGACCGGCCTGCCGCCGCTGCGCTCGCCGTTCGAGCCACTCACCCCTGGCGGGATCCACGTGGAGAACACCAACTCCTACCGCTGGAACGAGGACCGCGACCCGCTGTGGGCCGCCGACTCGATCGAGGAGGCAATCGAATTCGCCGGGCCTGAGACGGTGGCGGCGGTGATCCTCGAGCCGGTGCAGAACGGCGGCGGGTGCTTCACCCCGCAGGATGGCTACTTCCAGCGCGTGCGCGAGATCTGCGACCGCCACGGCGTGCTCCTGATCTCCGACGAGGTGATCTGCTCTTGGGGCCGTCTGGGCCACTGGTTCGGATGTGAACGCTATGGCTACTCGCCCGACATGATCACCACCGCCAAGGGGATCACCTCGGCGTACGCGCCGATGGGCGCGGTGATCGCGAGCGACCGGTTGGCGGAGCCGTTCCTGCACGGCAAGGCGATCTTCAATCACGGCTTCACCTTCGGCGGGCACCCGATGGCGTGCGCGGTGGCGCTCGCGAACATCGACGTGATGGAGCGCGAGGATCTGTGCGGGCACGTGCTCGACAACGAGGCGCGCTTTCGCGAGATGCTCGAGAGCCTGCGCGACCTGCCGATCGTGGGCGACGTGCGCGGCGCCGGCTACTTCCACGCGATCGAGCTGGTGAAGGACAAGGACACGAAGGAGACGTTCGACTCGCAGGAGTCGGAGGAGCTGCTGCGGGGCTTTCTCTCGGGCGAGCTGTTCCGGCGCGGGCTGATCTGCCGGACCGACGATCGCGGCGACCCGATCGTGCAGCTCTCACCACCGCTGATAGCCGGAGACGAGCAGTTCCAGGAGATCGAGGCGATCCTTCGCCCGGTGCTCACCGAGGCGTCGGAGCGGGTGGAGAGTTGGAGCTCACTGTCGAGAGCCTGATCGGCGAGCTCGGACTGGAACTCGTCTCAGGCCAGGAGTCCGCCCACGCCCACGTGCGGTGGGTGCACAGCACCGAGCTGGTCGACCCCACGCCGTGGCTGAAAGGCGGCGAGCTATTGCTTACGACCGGCATGCAGCTGGACGGCCCGAAGAGCCAGCGCGAACTGATCGACCGCCTCGCCGACCACGACATCGCGGGGCTCGGCTTCGGCACCGGCTTCGCGCACAAGAAGCTGCCCGCGGCGCTCGTCACAGCGGCCCGCAAGCGCGCTTTCCCGCTGTTCGAGGTTCCCTACGAGCTGCCGTTCATCGCGATCACCGAGCGCGCGTTCGCGCAGCTGGTCGACGAACGCTACGAGATGCTCCAGCGCAGCATGGTCGGCGACGTGCTCGCGGAGGCGCTCACCGGCCACCTGTATCCCGAGGACCTGCAGGCGCGGCTGCGCCCGTTCGGGATTGGTGAGCGCGTGGCTGTGCTCGCGTTCAAGGCGCAGGACCCGAGCGCGGCGGCGCCGGCGGTGGAACGGATGCTCGAGCGCGACGGCATCCCCAACCTGGTGGCGATCCGCGCGGGGCTCCTGTGCGCGGTGGTCGGCGCCGAGGTGCCAGCCGGCTCGGCGCGCGCCCCGGTCGAACCGATCGAGCTTGCGCGCAAGATCCGTGACGAGCTGGCCGCCCGCTTCGGCGAGGTGCGCGCTGCGGCGAGCCGGGTCGCGGCGACGCACTCGCTGCGGATGAGCTTCCATGAGGCGCGCTGCGCCCTGGAGGCGGTGCGGCTGCGCAACGGCGACGCGCCCGACGTCGCCTCCTACACCGACCTCGGCGCCTTCCAGCTGCTGCTCTCGCTGCAGGACGACGACGCGCTCAACTCCTACTGCCGCAGCGTGCTCGGGCCGATCGAACAGGGCGAGGGCGAGTACGGCGACGAGCTGGTGCGCTCGCTGGACGTGTTCATCGAGCACAACGGGCATTGGGAGAAGGCCGCCAACGCGCTCTACTGCCACCGCCACACGCTGCGCTACCGCATCCGCCGCATCGAGCAGTTGACCGGACGCGACTTCTCCAACGCTCGCGACCGCATCGAGTTCTGGTTGGCCCTACGAGGAAGAGAGTTGGCACGATGAAGATCGGAGTACCGAGCGAGATCAAGACCGACGAGTACCGCGTGGCGATCACGCCCGCGGGTGTGCGCGAGCTGGCGACGCGCGGACACGACGTGCTCGTGCAGGCCGGCGCCGGCGAGGGCAGCGCGATGAGCGACGAGCAGTTTGAGGCTCAGGGCGCGCGGATCGTGCCCGACGCGCAGGCGGTGTTCGGCGAGGCGGAGCTGGTGCTGAAGGTCAAGGAGCCCCAGGCGGTCGAGGTCGAGCTGCTGCGCGAGGGCCAGACGCTGTTCACCTACCTGCACCTCGCCGCCGAGCCCGACCTCGCACACGGTCTAATGGGCTCGGGCGCGACGTGCATCGCGTATGAGACGGTGGTGGACGACGAGGGCAGGCTGCCGCTGCTGGCGCCGATGAGCGAGGTGGCGGGCAAGATCGCCACGCAGGCTGGCGCTTTCATGCTCGAGAAGCCCCTCGGCGGCCGCGGGATCCTGCTCGGCGGCGTGCCGGGCGTGGCGGCGGCGACGGTGCTCGTGATCGGTGGCGGCGTCGTGGGGATGAACGCCGCGTTCATCGCGATCGGCATGCAGGCGGACGTGTTCACGTTCGACCGCTCGATCGACCGTCTGCGCGACCTTGAAGTGGCGTTCGCTGGCCGCGCCTCGACGGTGTACTCATCGACGCTCGCGATCGAGGAGATGCTGCCCCAGGCGGACCTGGTGATCGGCGCGGTGCTGCTGCCCGGCGGGCGCGCCCCGCGCGTGATCACGCGCGAGCAGCTGAAGCTGATGAAGCCGCACGCGGTGCTCGTTGACGTGTCGATCGACCAGGGCGGGTGCTTCGAGACCTCGCGCCCGACGACACACTCCGAACCCACGTACGAGGTCGACGGCATCACCCACTACTGCGTCACGAACATGCCCGGCGCGGTGCCGATCACATCCACCTACGCGCTCACGAACGCGACGCTGCCGTATGTGATCGAGCTGGCCGAGCGCGGCGTGGAGCAGGCGCTCGAGCAGAACAGCGGCCTGCGCGGCGGGCTGAACGTGCAGGGCGGGCAGATCACCCACCCGGCGGTCGCCGAGGCGCTCGGCGTCGCGGTAGCGGCGTAATCGCAAACACACGACCCGGAGGAGAGATCACGATGGCGAGCACCGAGACTCTGAGCAACTTCATCGACGGCGAGCGCGTGGCCGCTCAGGGCGAGACGGAAGCGGTGCTCAACCCCGCCACCGGGGAGGAGATGGCGCGGGCGCCGATCTCGAGCGTCGAGGACGTCGACCGTGCTGTGAAGGCCGCACGCAGGGCGTTCGACGGCTGGTCCACCACCACGCCCGCGGTGCGCGCGCAGGCGCTGCTCGCGCTGGCGAGCCTGATCGAAGAGCACGGCGGGGAGATCGCGCGCCTCGAGGCGCTCAACGCGGGCAAGCCGATCGACGCGGTCACGAACGACGAGATCCCCGTGATGGCCGACAACCTGCGCTTCTTCGCGGGCGCCGCGCGCTGTCTGGAGGGCAGGGCGGCGGGCGAGTACATGGACGGCTACACGTCGTTCACCCGCCGCGAAGCGGTCGGCGTAATCGGACAGGTGACCCCGTGGAACTACCCGCTGATGATGGCGATTTGGAAATTCGGCCCGGCGATCGCGGCGGGCAACACGGTCGTGTTGAAGCCCGCGGAGACGACGCCGGTCACGACCGTGAAGCTCGCCGAACTGGCCGCGGAGATCCTGCCCAAGGGAGTGCTGAACATCGTCTGCGGCCCCGGCCGTCCGACGGGTGAGGCGCTGATCACGCACCCCGACGTGGACATGATCGCGCTGACCGGCTCGGTCGACACCGGCAAGCACTTCGCGCGCAGCGCCGCCGACACGCTCAAGCGCGTGCACCTGGAGCTCGGCGGCAAGGCGCCGGTGGTGGTGTTCGACGACGTGAGCCTCGAGAGCGCGATGGAGACGATCGCCGGAACCGGCTACTACAACGCCGGCCAGGACTGCACCGCCGCGACGCGCGTGCTCGCCTCGGCGGACGTGTACGACGACGTCGTCTCCGGCCTGGCGGCGCAGGCGCAGGGTCTCGTGATCGGCGACACGCTTTCGTCCGAGACGACGCTCGGCCCGGTCAACTCGGCCAAACAGCGCGAGCGCGTGACCGGCTTTCTCGAGCGGCGCCCCGGACACGCCGAGATCGTCACCGGCGGCGGCGCCGCCGACCGTCCCGGCTTCTTCGTCGAGCCGACCGTCGTCGCCGGCCTGCGCCAGGACGATGAGATGATCCAGAACGAGATCTTCGGCCCGGTCATCACCGTCCAGCGCTTCTCCGACGAGGCCGAGGCGATCGCGTGGGCGAACGCCACCCGCTACGGCCTGGCCTCCTCGGTGTGGACCCGCGACGTGGGCCGCGCGCTGCGCGTATCGCGTGCTCTGCGCTTCGGCTGCGTGTGGATCAACGACCACATCCCGCTCGTCTCCGAGATGCCCCACGGCGGCTTCAAGGAGTCCGGCTACGGCAAGGACCTCAGCATGTACGGGGTCGAGGACTACACCGTCGTCAAGCACGTGATGGCTTCGCTGGAGTAGGCGGGTTCGCAGGCCCGCTTGCGGGAGGCGAGACAGAAGGCTGCTACGGTCAACCTACGGACGACGACGTCGTTCGCGAGGTTCTTTGTCTTTGTTGGCGCTCAGGGCGCGGATGGGGTCAGTCGAATCTCCATCTGCAGCGGTGGCCATCGACGGCCGCCAGAAGGAGCACCACAACATGAAGCAGGAAACGTTCGCCGACCTCGGCGTGTCCGAGGTCGTCGCAAATGAGCTCGCCGAGCGCGGGATCGAAGCGCCGTTCGCGGTCCAGAAGATGGTCATCCCCGACGTCCTCGCCGGGCACGACGTGCTCGCGCAGTCGCCCACCGGCTCGGGCAAGACGCTCGCGTTCGGAGTGCCGGTCGTGGAACGGCTGAAGGACTCGGACGCTCGCCCGTCAGCGCTGATCCTCGCGCCGACGCGCGAGCTCGCAATCCAGATCGTGGACGACATGCGCCCGATCGCCCACGCCCGCGCGCTGTCGATCGCGGCTGTGTACGGCGGCGCCGGAATCGTCAAGCAGGCAAAGCTCGCGTCACGCGCGCACATCCTCGTGGCGACGCCCGGCCGGCTGCTCGACCTGATCGACCGCAGGGAGGTGTCGCTGAGCAAGATCCGCATCCTCGTGCTCGACGAGGCCGACCGCATGCTCGACATGGGCTTCCGCCCGGTGGTCGACAAAATCGTGAAGATGACCGCCCCCAAGCGCCAGACGCTGCTGTTCTCGGCGACGCTCGAGGGCGAGGTGGGCAAGATCGCGAAGGTCTACACCACCGACCCTCGCCGCCACGAGCACGCGCACTCCTCCGAGCGCAAGGGCGACGTCAAGCACCGCTTCGTGACCGTCACGCACGACGGCAAGGTCGAGCGCCTGGTGCTCGAGCTGAAGGAGCCCGAGCGCGGCCTGACGCTCGTGTTCGTGCGCACCAAGCGCGGCGCGGACCGGCTCGTCAAACGTCTGGCTTCCAGCGGCGTGCAGGCCGCGGCTATGCACGGCGACAAGTCCCAGGGGCAGCGCCAGCGCGCGCTCGCGAACTTCGAGGCGGGCGTGGTGGACACGCTCGTGGCGACCGACGTGGCCGCACGAGGCATCGACGTGACGGGGATCACGCACGTGATCAACTACGACATCCCCGCGACCCGCGAGGACTACGTACACCGCATCGGGCGCACCGCTCGCGCCGGAGCGAGCGGCGTGGGCGTCACGTTGGTGGCTCACGACCAGACCCGCGAACTCGCGGGCATGGTCCGCGACCTGGGACTGGATCGCGAGTTGGAACTCGCCGGCGTGGGTAGGTCGCGGTCGCAGGGTCCGGCCTCGGGCGAGCCTCGCCGTGATCGGCCGAAGGCCGGCTCAGGCCGGCGCTCGGGCCGCCAGAATGGCTCATCCGAGCGCCCCAGCGGTGGATATCGCGGCGGCTCGAGCTCGCGCGGAAGGGCCTCGGGCAGGTCACGATAGGTCCAGTGACTCTTCGTTCTGTACGGTGCGTCAGCTAACGTCGCAGGTGATGAGCACGCCGAACTTGCCCGGTCAGGACGCCGAGCCCGGCGCCAATGGCGACTCAGCTGAGGCCGTGTCTGAGGCTGACCTCCTCACGCACTACGACATCCTGCGCCTGCGTGCCCCCAACCCGGGGCTGCTCACCCTTTCGGGGACCAACACCTGGGTCGTCGGGCGCAAGCCGGCATGGGTGGTCGACCCGGGGCCGTTGCTGGACGCGCACCTCGAGCGGCTGTGCGCGGCGATCGACGGCCGCGGGGGTCTCGGCGGGATCGTGCTGACGCACGATCACCACGACCACTCCGAGGCTGTGAGGCCGCTGCTGGAACGCTACCCCGCGCCGCTCGCGGCGGGTCGCGGCTCGGTCGACGTGCAGCTCGGCGAGGGCGTGCGGATCGGTCCGTTCGAGGCCGTCGCCACACCGGGGCACTCGGCCGATCACTTCGCGCTGGTGGCCGAGGGCGCGTGCTTCACCGGCGATGCGGTGCTCGGCGACGGGAGCGTGTTCATCAGCCCGTACCGCGGCTCGATGTCGGGCTACCTGCTGGCGCTCACGCGCCTGCGGCTGCGCGAGGACTTCAACGTCCTGTGTCCAGGACACGGTCCGCCGGTGTGGGACGCGCACACGAAGCTCGAGGAATACATCGCCCATCGAATCGACCGCGAAAACCACCTGATCGTGGCGCTCGGCGAAGGCAAGCGAACGGTCAAGGAGCTGCTCGACACGGTGTGGCACGACGTGGCCGAGCCGCTGCGCGACATGGCCACGGCGACGCTCGCCGCTCACCTGGACAAGCTCGAGGACGAGCAGATCCTGCCGACGGGCGTTGAGCGCCCAAGGTTCGAGCGGACCGAGTGGTGAAAGTGCCGCAGGCGCCGTCCCTCACAGCGATGTGGGGCGATGGCTCGGTGGCGGCGCCGGCCGGATCGCGCGCCACCTCGCTGGCCTCACCGTTTCCTCCGATCGCCGACTACGGCTTCCTGTCGGACTGCCACACCGGGGCGCTCGTCGCCTCGGACGGCTCGATCGAGTGGATGTGCCTGCCGCATTTCGACTCCCCGTCGGTGTTCGGCGCGATGCTCGACCGCGGCGCGGGCAGCTGGCGCGTGGGGCCGTATGGCATCTACGTCCCGGCCGGCCGGCGTTACATCCCCGGCACGAACCTGATCGAGACGACGTGGATGACGCCGCAGGGCTGGATCCGGGTGGTCGACGGGCTGACGATCGGGCCGTGGCACGACAACAAGCACGGCTCCAGCCACACGCGCCCGCCGACCGACTACGACGCGGACCACCTGCTGGTGCGGATGATCGAGTGCATCCAGGGACAGGTGCAGGTGGAGATCGTGTGCGAGCCGATGCTCGACTTCGGCGCGACGCCCGCCGCGTGGAGCGTGGTGCAGACCGGCGAGGAGGGCGTGTGCATGATGGACGCCACCAACGACGTGACCGCCTTCCGGCTGTTCAGCGACGTGCGCATGGGGATCGAGGGCAACCGCGCGCACGGCCGGCACACGATGAAAGAAGGCGAGAAGCGCTTCTGTGCGATCTCCTGGACGGAGGAGCACGGCGGGCCGCACACGGTCGAACAGGCCGAAGGCCACATCGAGCGCACGAGTCACTTCTGGCGCACGTGGCTGGCCGAAGGCGAATACCCGGACCACCCGTGGCGCTTTCACCTGCAGCGCTCCGCGCTGGTGCTCAAGGGCCTCACGTTCATGCCCACGGGCGCGCTCGTGGCCGCGCCGACGACATCGCTGCCGGAGACGCCGCGCGGCGAACGCAACTGGGACTACCGCTACTGCTGGATGCGCGACGCGTCCTTCACGCTGTGGGCGCTGCACGCCCTCGGCCTGAACTGGGAGGCGGACGACTTCATCCAGTACGTGGCCGACATGGAGCGCAACGAGGATGGCTCGCTGCAGATCATGTACGGGATCAAGGGCCAGAAAGACCTCACCGAGTCGACACTCGACCACCTCAAGGGCTACGAGGGCGCGCGCCCTGTGCGGATTGGCAACGGTGCGTTCAACCAGCGCCAGAACGACGTGTTCGGCATGGTCCTGGACTCTGTTTACCTGCACTCGAAGAAGCGCGACCACATCCCCGAGCGCCTGTGGCCGGTGCTGATCGACCAGGTGCATGCCGCGGCGAGGGTGTGGAAGGAACCCGACCAGGGGATCTGGGAGGCGCGCGGCGAGCCCCGCCACTACGTCTCCTCGAAGCTGATGTGCTGGGTGGCGTTGGACCGCGGCGCGCGTCTGGCCGAACGGCGTGGAGAGGCCGAGCAGGCCGAGGAATGCCAGGCTATCGCGGACGAGATCCGCGAGGACATCCTCACTCGCGGCGTCGACAAGCGCGGCGTGTTCCGCCAGCACTACGACACCGACGAGCTCGACGCGTCCAGCCTGCTCGTGCCGCTGATGCGCTTCCTGCCGCCGGAGGACGAGCGCGTGCGTGCGACCGTGATGGCGATCCGCGAGGAGCTTACGGAGGGCGGCCTCGTGCTTCGCTACCGCACCGACGCCACCGACGACGGTCTCCACGGCGAGGAGGGCACGTTCCTTATCTGCTCCTTCTGGCTCGTCTCCGCGCTATCGGAGATCGGCGAGCACCGCGAGGCCGAGCACCTGTGCGAGCGGCTCTTGTCCTACTCCTCGCCGCTCGAGCTGTATGCCGAGGAGCTGGAGGCTTCTTCGGGTCGCCACCTCGGCAACTACCCGCAGGCGTTCACGCATTTGGCGCTGATCAATGCGGTGACGCATGTGATCGCGGCTCAGCAGCAAGTCTGAGATCCGCTGCTACTGCCCCTCAACCAGGAGGAGGTCCGATGACAGATCGACTGCTTGAGCTCGATCGCCTGCTCAGCGACATGAGCGACGACGAGGTCGCTAGGGCCTGGGCGCGTTGCATGCGGATGCTGCGCTCGCGCGACCTAGTGCGGACCGCGAACACACCCGTTGGCGATTACGCCGAGCGGATCTGCTGTGAGCGTTTCGGGCTTCAGAGGAAGGGGTTCTCCGCGAAGTCCGTCGACGCGATCGATGCAGATGGGGTTCGGTACCAGATCAAGGGAAGAAGGCTCACACCAGAGAACCCCAGCCGACAGCTCGGCGCGATCCGCGACATAGATCAGCATCCGTTCGACGTGCTGTACGCAGTTTTCTTCAATGAAGATCTCGAACTCCAGGAGATATGGCAGATTCCCTATGAGGTCGTCAAGGAGGCCTCATTCGTAGCACGGACCAATTCGACTCGATTCGTCCTGACCAAGAAGATGATGACCGGGGATTCGCGCATTATCCGGCGCGTTTGAGTCCGACCTCAGCTCAACGCAGCAAGCCGCCCAAAGCTGGAGACACCCCCTCCGGTGAGCGCAACTTAGGACGCCTGCGGTTGTCCTAGCTGAAGTCACGAACATTGGCCTCAGCGGTTGTTCTGGGGCGGGGGAGGAGTTGAGCAGATGCGTTCCGAGCTACTCATGCTGCTGCGGTGTCCGTCTTGCGGTTCGACGAGCGGCATGGACCTCGACCCGCTCGTCGATGACGAGCGGGAGACTCGCACTGGCTTGCTGCGCTGCCGGTGCTGCCGACTCGAGCGCCCCGTGCGTGATGGGGTGGCCGATCTGATGCTGGACCCGACTCCCGAGGTGAGCGCGGAGGCCGACGGGCTGGAGCGATTTGCCCTGGAGATGCGAGCGAACGGCTGGGATCGTGCGAGAGTCTTGGGGCTCCCATACGAGCAGAATGGTTACTGGTTCGCGCAGGCTCGGGCAATGGAGCGCCTGCTCGAAACCGTCCCGTTCGCCGCTGGGCAGAGCATTCTCGACGTGGGCTCCAACACGTGCTGGGCCGCCGCCACGTTCGCACGCATCGGCCTGCGAGCTGTGGCATTGGACATCTCGATGGCTGAGATGCAGGGACTGCGCACAGCCGACTGGTGGTTCGAGGACCGGAAGACCTACTTCGAGCGGGTGCTCGCGCAGATGTCCTCTCTGCCCTTCGCTGACAACAGCTTCGACTGGGTCTTCTGCTGTGAGGTGCTGCATCACAACGACGGTCGGCGGATGACCGATGCCCTACGCGAGATCCACCGTGTGCTGCGTCCCGGTGGCAGTCTGCTCGTGATCAACGAGCCGTTGCGCTGGCCCACCGATCTAAAGCGCGATCACGGTGTCGAGGTGGCGCAGTTCGACGGCAACGAGCACGTTTACTTCTTTGTGGAGTACGTGTGGAAAGCATGGCGGGCTGGCTTTCGCCGTATTCGCATGACCGAGCCGGCATACGACATCTTCTTCTCGCACGACCCGATTCACCTCACGCGCGAGGCGAGCACGCTGGGCTCGTTCAAGCTCGCGGCAATCAATGTGGCTCGCCGACAGGCGCTCGTGCGTCGTCTGGGCATGTGGTGGCGCTACCTGATGGGGCCACAGGTATCGCTGCAGATGGTCTGTACCAAGGAGACGATTTGAGTGGAACGTCGAGGTAACGCAGCGCGATGAGTCGTTCTACCAGTTCGTCACGCCACGCGTAGACTTGCTGACGAGATGAGCGAGGCCACGAGCGAGCAGATTGGACAGCAGAGCGGTTCATCGTCGATGCAGTTGGTCGAACGGTTCTTGGACTTGCTGAGCGTCAAGGACATCGACGGTGCGACGCAGCTGCTGGCGCAGGACGTGGTGTATGAAAACGTCGGCTTGCCGACGGTGCGCGGGCGCGAGCGCGTTCGGCGGCTCGGCAAGGCCACACTCGGCTTGGCCGGCGCCGGATTCGAGGTCTACACGCACACGATCTCGGAGAGCGGTTCGACGGTGATGACCGAGCGCACTGATGTTCTGAAGTTTCGCCGGCTGCGCGTCCAGTTCTGGGTCTGTGGGCGTTTCGACGTTCGTGACGGACAGATCGTGTTGTGGCGTGACTACTTCGATCAGGCGAACATCCTCGTTGCGACGCTACGTGGGCTGGTCGGTGTGATCGTGCCGGCGGCTCGCGCCAAGCCACCCGCCCAGGAGATCGCGCGGATGCGCGGGGCGGGCGACGTGGAGTTGACGACCGACGAGACCCTTTCGCTGACCAGACGGTGAGCCCCTCACCGGGTCTTCGTGGATCAGTACCCCGGCTCCCCCGGCAGCACGATCCGCGCGACCTCGCCCTCCATCACGACCCGCGGCTGGATCGGGAGCACGTCGCGCCCGCAGGCATAGGCGAGCAGCTCCTCCACCGAGGCGAACTCGCCGAGCTGTTCGAGGTGCTTGATCGTGGGGAAGACCAGCACGATCTCCTTCGCCTCGTGAGCGGCGAGCGCGGCGGCGGGCGTGAACCAGCCGAGGTCGACGCACTCCTCGCCGTCGATCCGCGGCTCCTGCCCCTCGGGGAGCTCTGCGAGGAAGAAGTGCGTGTCGAAGCGGATCTGCACCTCAGCGGGCGTGATCCAGCGCGAGAACTTCACGAGCACGTCGGGACCCTCGAGCACGATCGCGGCCTCCTCGCTCAGCTCGCGCACCGCGGCCGCGCGGTGCGCCTCGTCGCCGGCGCCCTCCTCGGCGTCCACCGCGCCGCCGGGAAAGACCCACACGCCGCCCATGAAGCGAGCCTCGGGAGTGCGCCTCACGAGCAGAACCTCGAGCGTCTCCGAGCCTCCCCGCATCAGGATCACGGTCGCCGCCTGGCGGGCGTGCACGGGCTTGCCGGGGTTGTACGCCTGCCCGGGCTCCGGTAGCTCGCTCCCCTCGCGTGCGCGCATCGGCTGACCCTACCTTGTCGGTAATCTTCGATGCATGAGCAACCCGACCCAGACCCCACGCGCATGAGCGCCACCGAGACCCTCCAGCGCTGGATCTGCGAGTCCTGCGGCTACATCTACGACCCCGAGGAGGGCGACCCGGACGGGGGCATCCCCGCGGGAACGCCGTTCCAGGAGATCCCCGACACGTGGTTCTGCCCCGTTTGCGGCGCGCGTAAGCGGGACTTCACCGTCTACGAGGACTAGGACGGTCTGACGGACTGGGGCGAACTGCTCGCGCTCGACTCCGAGCGCGTGTGGCACCCATACGGCGCGCTGCCCGCGGCGATGCCGTCGCTGCCGGTGGTGTTCGCAGAGGGCGTGCGTTTGACGCTCGCGGACGGTCGCGAGCTGATCGACGGGATGGCGTCGTGGTGGTGCGCGATCCACGGCTACCGCAACCCCGCGCTCGACGCCGCGGTCACCGGTCAGCTGGGACGTATGGCGCACGTGATGTTCGGCGGCCTCACGCACGAGCCCGCGATCCGGCTCGCACAACGGCTGACGGAGATCGCGCCCGCGGGGTTGGAGCGCGTGTTCCTCGCCGACTCGGGGTCGGTGTCGGTGGAGGTCGCGATCAAGATGTGCATCCAGTACCAGCGCGCGCTCGGCCACAGCGGGCGCACACGTCTGCTGACGGTCAGAGGCGGCTACCACGGCGACACCGCCGGCGCGATGGCCGTGTGCGACCCGGTTGGAGGGATGCACAGCCTGTTCGCGGGCGTGCTGCCCGAGCACGTCTTCGCGGAGCGCCCACCCGACGGGTTCGACGCTCCCCTCGACGAGGCGTGGGCCGCCCAGGTGCGGGAGCTTGCGGAGCGCCACGCGCACGAGCTGGCCGCGGTGATCGTCGAGCCGGTCGTGCAGGGAGCGGGAGGGATGCGCTTCCACTCGCCCGCATGCGTCGCGTTCCTGCGGACGCTGTGCGACGAGCATGGCCTGCTGCTCGTGCTGGATGAGATCGCCACTGGCTTCGGGCGCACCGGTGCGATGTTCGCCTCCGAGCACGCCGGCGTGAGCCCGGACGTGATGTGTGTCGGCAAGGCGCTCACCGGCGGCTACATGACGCTCGCGGCGACGCTGTGCACGCCGGCGGTCGCCGAGGCGGTCTCATCGGGCGAGGGCGGCGGGCTGATGCACGGCCCCACGTTCATGGCCAATCCGCTCGCGTGCTCGGTCGCGCTGGCGTCGCTCGAGCTGCTCGCCGACGGCGGATGGCGGGCGCAGGTCGGCGTGATCGAGCAGGGGCTGCGACAGGGCTTGGAGCCGGCGCGCGCGCTGCCTGACGTGAAGGATGTTCGTGTGCTCGGCGCGATCGGCGTGGTGCAGCTGAACCACGATGTAGATGTCGCTCGGGCGACCGCTGCGGCGGTCGCGCATGGCGTGTGGCTACGCCCGTTCCGCGACCTCATCTACACGATGCCGCCGTATGTCATCAACGAGGAGGATCTGGCTCGAGTGAGCGGCGCGATTCTCGATGCGGCGAGGGCCGGCGGGGACTGAGAGCGCTACCGGAGCCAGCGACGCCAAGGCAGCGACTCCCCAGCGCCCGCGAGCTCGACTGCGACAGGCCTGGAGATAGGAGGAAGGATCTCGACCTCGACCTCGCCCACCCGCGCGATCGTCTCGCGGTTGGAGCGCTCGATCGCCGTCGGTTCCTCCGGCCATGGTGTGAGCACCACCGCGCACACCTGCAGGCCCGCGCTTCGCGCCACCTGAAGCGTGAGCAGAGTGTGGTTGATCGTGCCGAGCCCGGGTCTCGCGGCGATCACCACCGGCAGCCCGAGAGCGACCGCGAGATCGCACACGGTGTAGTCGTCCGCCAGCGGCACCAGCAGGCCGCCCACGCCCTCCACGACGAGCGTCTCCTCCGCGGTGGGGCTGTCAGGGCGCGCGCCGCCTCGAGCGTGCGCCAGCAGCTCCGCCGGGTCGATTCGCGCCCCCGCGAGCTCCGCCGCCAGGTGGGGTGAGACGGCGGGTCCGAAGCGCAGCGGCGAGACGTCCTCGGGACGCATGCCGGCAGCCGACGCAAGCAACTCGTGGTCTGGCGGCCACGTCTCCCCGGCGTTCGCATCGGGCGGCTCGTCGAGTCCCGTCACCACCGGCTTGAACGCCCGCACGCTCTCGCCGGCGGCGACCATCGCCGCGACGAGCGCCGCGCTCAGGACGCTCTTGCCGACGCCCGTGTCGGTTCCCGTGACGAACAGTCCGCGCATGAGCGCCGGAGTGGAGCTCTACGCCGCGGAGGCTTCGCGCTCGAGATCGAACGGAGCGCTCGCCAGTGCAGCCTCGCGCCGGCGGGGCGCGGGCGCCTCCTCGGCGTCGCGCTCCATGTCGAACGGCACGGGGCCCGTGCGCTCGCGCTCGCGCCCGTATGAGCGCTCGCGCACGATCCGCGCCAGTTCCGCGTGTTCGCTGTTCGGGTCCTCCACCGGCTGCGCCGGCTCCGCGGAGGGCGAGAGGATCGCGGCCGGGTCCAGTCCGAGCCGGCGGGCGGCGTCGCCAAGCACGCTCGCCGCCATCTCCAGGTCCGAGGCTGTGTGCGAGGCCATCGTCGTCAGGCGCAGGCGCGAGGTGCCCGCTGCAACCGTCGGCGGGCGGATGCCCTGCGCGAACACGCCCTGCTCGATCGCCTCCTGGCACAGACGCATCGTCTGGCGCTCGTCGCCCACGATCAGCGGCACGATGTGCATGTCAGCCTCCGCCACCGGGAAGCCCTCGGCGGCGAGCGCCCGGCGCAGCGTGCGCGCGTTGGAGCGCAGCCGCTGCACGCGGTGGGGGCGCTCCTGCAGTAGTTCGAGCGCGGCGAGCGCGCCCGCGATCGCGGGGGGCGGGGGGGCGGTGGAGAAGATCAGCGAGCGCGAGGAGTTGATCAGGTAGCGCACGATCTCCGTGCTCGCGCACGCGTATGCGCCGTAGGAGCCGAGTGCCTTGCCGAGCGTGCCGACCACCACGTCGAACTCGCCCTCCAGGCCCGCCTCGGCCACAGCGCCGCGTCCTTCCGGGCCGAGGTTGCCGATCGCGTGCGCCTCGTCCACCACCGTGCGCGCGCCGTAACGGCTCGCCAGCGCCGCGATGGGCTCGAGCGGCGCCACGTCGCCGTCCATCGAGAACACCGAGTCGGTCACGATCAGCCGACCGCCGTCTCGGCCGCCGTGGCGGTGCATGCTCCACTCGAGGTGCTCCACGTCGCGGTGGCGGTACACCACCACCTCCGCGCGCGAGAGCCTGCAGCCGTCGACGATCGACGCGTGGTTGAGCTCGTCGGAGAAGATCGTGTCGCCGCGGCCGGCTAGCGCGCCGATCACGCCGAGGTTCGCGAGGTAGCCCGAGCCGAACAGCAGACACGCCTCGCTGCCTTTGAACGACGCAAGGCGCTCCTCCAGGCGACGATGGATCGTCATCGTGCCCGACACCAGCCGAGAGGCGCCAGCGCCCACGCCCCAGCGCATCGCCGCCTCCGCCGCCGCCTCGCGCACGCGCGGGTGGTCGGCCAATCCGAGGTAGTTGTTCGAGCACAGCAGCAGCACCGGCTTGCCCTCCAGCAGCACCGTCGGCCCCTGTGGTCCGCTGATCAGTCGCAGACGGCGGCCCAGACCCTGACGCTCCAACTCCGCCACGCGCTCCTCGATCTCGCTCATCTGCCCTTCCCCTTGAGTGTGCGCTGCTCTAGCCGACCGGAACTCTGTTGGATGCGCCGTCCGGGCGCGGAGGAACGTTGCGCTTTGCGCGGTAGCGCAGCTGCGTGGAGGGGTCCCACAGGCGCACCTGCAGGTCGACCGCTTCCGCCGTCGTCACATCCGCGAGCAGCTCTTCGACCACGTCGGGCGTCTCGCCAGCCAGCCAGCCGGAGCGGTTGTCCGGGCGCGGGTTGGCCGCGTTGTCGGGCTGGCGCGCCACGTTCAGGCCCAGCTCCTCGAACATCGCCCTGTCGGTCTCGGGCTCGTTGCCGAGCGTCGTCAGGAAGTTGCCCATCATGACGCCGTTGATGCCCGCCTGGACCGCCAGTTGCTGCAGCTCGCCGAGGTTCTCCACGCGCCCGCCACACAGACGGAACAGCGCTTCGGGCAGGATCAGGCGGAAGATCGCGATCCACTTCACCGCCTCCCATGGGTCCATGTACGCGCGGTCGCCGAACTTCGTGCCGGGGCGCGGGTTGAGCATGTTGATCGGGACGCTCGTCGGGTTGATCTCCGCCAGCTCGAACGCCATCTCCACGCGCTGCTCGCGCGTCTCGCCGAGGTTCAGGATCCCGCCCACGCAGGTCTCCAGGCCCGCCTCGCGGACCGCCTGGATGGTGCGCAGGCGACCCTCGTAGCGGACGGTGCTCGTCACTTCGTCGTAGTAGCTCGCCGCGGTCTCCACGTTGTGGTGCACGCGCTGGATGCCCGCCTCGCGCAGCGCCGTCGCGCGCGCCGCTGAGATGTGCCCGACAGACGCGCAGCGCTTGAGGTTGGTCTGCTCGGAGACGAGCCGCACGCCCTCCAGGTACTTCTCGAAGTCGCGCTTGGACAGGCCCTGGCCCTGCGTGACCATGCAGAAGCGGTGCGCGCCAGCCGCTTCCGCCGCGCGCGCGTGCTCGAGGATCTGCTCCGGCTCCATCATCGCGTGCATCGGCGTCTCCGCGTCGGCGAAGCGCGACTGCGCGCAGAAGCCGCAGTCCTCCGCGCAACCGCCCGACTTGGCGTTGACGAGCGAGCACATGTCTGTGGAGTCCGCGAAGCGCTCCACCCGTGCCTGCCACGCGCGCTCGATCAGCGCTTCGATCTGCTCGTGGTCCTCGATCTCGCCGAGGCGGACGGCCTCCTCACGGGTGATCAGCGATGGCATAAACGGAAAGGTATGACCTGCGGCGGACGGCTATACGCGCGTGCGCGGCGGGCTATTCGCCGAGCCAGCGAGCGGGACGGCGCTCGCCGAACGCGCGCATGCCCTCGCGCAGATCCTTCGACGCGAACGACGCGCGGCGCAGCTCGATCAGCTCCTCCTCCACCGTCGGCTCGAGCTCGCCCTCCGCGCGCAGCAGCTCCGCGATCACGCGCTTGTTGCCGCGCTGGGAGAGCGGCGCGTTGCCCGCCAGCTCGGCCGCGATGTCGAGGCCCGTCGCCTCCAGCTGCTCGGGCGCCGCCACGCGGTTCACCAGGCCCCACGACAGCGCCGTGGGCGCGTCGATGTAGCGGCCCAGCAGGAACAGCTCGCGCGTGCGCGCCGCGCCGATCGCGTCGATGAAGCGGCGCAGGCCGGTGTGGGAGTACACGAGGCCGAGTTTCGCCGGCGGCATCCCGAGCTTGATTCCGTCCTGCGCCACGCGCATGTCGCACGACAGCGCCAGCTCGAGTCCGCCGCCGATCGTGTGGCCGGGCAGCACCGCGAGCGTCGGCAGCGGGAACGCCTCGATGGCTTCGATCGCTTCCGTGAACGGGTGCGCTACGAGCTTCTCCGCGCGCTCTTCGAACTCCTCGTCCGGGATCTCGCCGATGTCGTAGCCCGCCGAGAACATCCCGTGCGCGCCCGTCACCACCACGCAGCGCGCGCCGGACTTCGCTGCGGACAGCTCGCCGAGCTTGGCGCTGATCGCGTCGAGGATCGGGTGGTCGAGCGCGTTGCGCTTGGCCGGATTGGAGATCGTCAGGCGGACGACTCCGTCCGCCGGCTCGTCGACAAGTAGCTCGCCGTCGGGCACTACTCGAGCACCACCAGCGTGTCTCCCTCGTTGACCGCCTGGCCCTCCTGGCAGAGGATCTCCTTCACCGTGCCGGCGTCCTCAGCCTCCACGGGCATCTCCATCTTCATCGACTCGAGGATCGCGACCGTGTCGCCCTCCTCGATGGTGTCGCCCACCGCGCACTCGATTTTCCATACCGTGCCGGTGATATGAGCCTCAACGTCAGTCATTCCATCCTCCGTCCGCCGGTCGTCTGCACAGGCTCGTGACAATAGATAGGCCAGCCGACCGATCGCCGCGCGGGCCCGTGGCGATCGTCGTCGCCGCTCACGACGAGGGGGACCGCATCGCCGCCACGCTCGCAGCGCTCGCGCACGCGTTTCCCGGCGCGCCTGTGTGGGTCGCCGACGACGGCTCCAGCGACGCCACCGCTCAGATCGCTAGCGAGAACGGGGCGCACGTGGTGCGCAGCGAGCGCGTGATCGGCAAGGGAGGGGCCATGAGCGAAGCCGCGCGCGCCGCCCTCACACAGGCCGCTGAGAGTCACGACGTGAACAGAGATAAATCGATATTCCTTCTCTGCGACGGTGATCTCGCCGACTCCGCACGCGAGCTGGGCGCTCTGGTGGATACGGTCGCGTGCGGCGACGCGGACGTGGCGGTCGCGGCTTTCGCCACGCGCGTCGGGGGAGGATTGGGAGTTGCGAAGGGCTTCGCCCGCTGGGCGATCCTCAGGTGCTGCGGCCTGCACACGAACGCGCCGATCTCCGGGCAGCGGGCGCTCACCGCGCGGGCGCTCGAGGACGTGCTGCCGTTCGCGTACGGCTACGGGATGGAGATCGGGATCACCGTCGACGCGGTTCGCGCGGGGCACCGTCTGGTGGAGGTCGAGCTCGATCTCGCCCACCGCGCGAGCGGCCGCACGCTCGCCGGGTTCCTGCACCGCGCGCGCCAGCTCGTCGACTTCGTGCTGGTCTACCGCGCGCGCGGGTAATCTCCACTTGACATGAGCGATCTCGCCCCGATGCGCGAGCAGGTGTACTCCGACCCCCGGCCGAAGGAGTACTTCGATCGCTTCCACAAGCGCTCGCGCGAGCGCGAACCGGACTGGGTGTACGAGCTCGTCCGCGTCGTCACCTCGCTCTACGGCTACATCTTCCTGCGCACGCGCGCGATCTCCACCGAGAAGGTGCCCGGCGCCGGCCCCGTGATCCTCGCGCCCAACCACTTCTCGTTCATGGACCACTTCCTCATGGGCTGCTACATCCGGCGCAAGGTGCGCTTCATGGCCAAGTCGCAGCTGTTCAAACGCCCGATGCAGTTCATCTACACCCACGGCGGCGTGTTCCCCGTGCGCCGCGGAGCACGCGACGAGGAGACGTTCATCACCGCCGAGAGCGTGCTCGCGCGCGGCGGCGCGATCACCATGTACTGCGAGGGCGGGCGCTCGCGCACCGGCAAACTCGCCACCGAGGCCAAGCGTGGCATCGGGCGCCTCGCCCTGGAGACCGGCGCGCCGGTCGTGCCGATCGCGATCCACGGCTCCTCGCGGATCCGCAACTGGAAGCGCCTGCAGTTCCCCAAGGTGACCGTCCAGTACGGCGATCCCATCCGCTGGGAGCCGATCGAGAACCCCACCCGCGAGCAGCAGCAGGCGGTCGCCGACCAGATCCTCGTCGAGATCCGTGCCCTCTACGCGGGTCTCGACGAACACGGCCGCAAGGGCATCCTCAGACGCGTGCGCGAACAGCGGCGCGCGCCCAACGGCGCCGCGGTCGCCTGAGTCGGCGATGAGCGCTCGAATCGACGTCGGCGCGCTCGTCGGCCGCGTGTTCAGGATCTACGTCGATCAGGCATCTGTGCTGATGCCGGCCGCGGCGGTGGTGTTCGTCTTCACGGGCATCCTCTCGAGCGTGCTGCGCACGGGGGGCACCGGAGCCGGCCTGCTGGCCGAGCTCATCGCCCTCGTCGCGGGGATGCTGTTCACCGGCATGGTCGTCGAGCTCGTCGACGACGTCCAGGACGGCCGGCTCGACTCCGGCCCCGGACAGCTGCTGCGGGCCGTCACGCCCGTGCTCGGCCAGCTGATCCTCGTCTCGCTCGTTGTAGGCCTCACCGTTCTGCTCGGCTTCATCCTGTTCATCGTCCCCGGCCTCGTGCTGCTCACCATCTGGGCGGTCGTCGTGCCCGTAATCGTGCTCGAGCGCCCGCCCGGCCTGCAGGCGCTCGCACGCAGTCGCGATCTCGTCCGCGGAAACGGCTGGCAAGTGTTCGTGGTGATCCTCCTGCTCGACTTCCTCGTACTGATCCTCGGCGGCCTCGTCGACTTCGGCGCGGACTCATCCAGCACCGCGTTGGGGATCGTCGTCACCGTCGTCGTCGGGATCCTCACAGCTCCGATCCCCGCGCTCGCGTCGGCCGTTCTTTACTTCGACCTGCGCCGCCTGTCGGGTGGGGCGAGCGGTGGCGCGGCTGGGCCCGCGGGCCTGGGCCTCGACTGAGCAGCATGGCCGCCACTCACGCTTCAGGGTTGCTGCGCGCCGACCTCCTCGACGGGGTTGGGGTTGCGCTTGCGCATGCGGGCTCCGAGTCGGCCGCGGCCGATGGTGGTGCGATCACGCAGGCTGTTCAGGCGGGTTGTGGAGCGCTGGGAGCGTGGGTCTTGGATCTACCGCTCAGCGACGGCGATGGCGCCCTGCTCGGAGAGGACGCGATCGACGCGGCGGTCGAGGGCTTGCTCGGGGAGGGTGAGAGCGTCGAGATGCTCGTCGTGGATGGGGCCGGTCTGTACGCGGCGGGCATCGGCAGGGCGGCGCTCGTGGAGAGCATGCAGGCCTGCTGGAGCGTCAGCCGGGCGGTGGTCAATCGTGCGTTCATTGCGGAGACGTCAGACCCGCCGCCGCGGCGGATCGTCTACGTAGCTCCTGCCCCGGGCGCTGGTGAGCACGCGGACGCTGCGCGTGCCGGCCTCGAGAACCTCGCTCGCACGCTGTCGATCGAGTGGTCGCGGCATGGGATCACGCCTGTCGCGCTAGCTCCCGGCGAGGACACCGCCGCGGACGAGGTGGCGGCGCTCGTCGCCTACCTCGCCTCGCCCGCGGGGGCCTACTTCTCGGGCTGCCTGCTGGATCTCAGGGGCCCGAACTCCTAACTTCGACTCAGCCGCTCATCCCGCCGAACAGGCCGCCGGTGATGTGCAGCGTCTGGCCGTGCACGTAGTTCGACCACGGCGAGCACAGGAAGAACACGCCGCCGGCTGCCTCTTCGGGTGTGGCAGGACGGCCGAGCGGGATCAGCATCGAGGCCATCTGACGCATCTGCTCGGGGATGCCGAGCTGGATCTTCTCGCCGTCGACCTCCATGGTGTTCTCGTCCACCTTCGCCTGCGTGAGGCGCGTGTCGATGAAGCCGAACGCGACGGCGTTGACGTTGACCTTGAACTGGCCCCACTCCTTCGCCACCGTTTTCGTCAGGCCCACCACGGCGGCCTTGCCCGCCGAGTAGTTCGCCTGGCCGGCGTTTCCGAACGTGCCCGATGTCGAGGACACGTTGACGATCTTGCGGAACACCTCCTGGCCTTCCTCGCGCTCCTTCTTGGCCGGCTCGCGCAGGTAGGGGGCGGCGGCGCGGATCACGCGGAACGGCACCACCGTGTGGATGTCGAGCATCGCCTGGAAGTGCTCGTCGGTCATCTTGTGCACCGGAGCGTCCAGGGTGTAGCCGGCGTTGTTGACGATGATGTCGATCTTGCCGAACGAGTCGATCGCCTTCGCCACCAGCTGGTCGGCCGCGCCGGGCTTCGTCAGGTCGCCCGCGAACACCGCGGTCTCGCCCTGGATCTCGCCGGAGGCCTGCTCGGCGATGTCGCCGTCGAGGTCGTTGATCAGAACCTGGGCGCCCTGCGAGACGAGCAGCTCCGCGGTCGCGCGTCCGATCCCGCGGGCCGAGCCCGTCACGATCGCCGACTTTCCGTCGAGTACTCCCATAGCTGTTGCTTCTCCTTGTTGGTCGGGGAGGGGAAGTTATATAGGGCTGCGTGGAGTGGCTGGTGGGGGCGCCGAGGGGGCGTGGCGGGTCAGGCTGTCTACAGCTTGGGACGCTTGACTTGTTCGGATGCCGCTAGGTCCACCTGAGGGCCGGAGCCGGTTCTGATCCAGCCGGCAAGCTCCTCTCGGGCGCGGCGCGCTTTGCGGTCCTGGTCGGGCAGTTGAGAACGCTCGCGGGCGGTCTCCAACGAAGCGCGCACGTCCTTGTCGGCGATCGTCGTGCCTGTCGCTGCAACCACAGGGCCGTTGGGGCCGTCGATCACGCGCGGGTGCTTATCGTGCGGCGATGGCTCCACGTGGCCGGAGATCTTGGTGGGGTCAGCCGGCGGCTTCATTACACGAGGCTACCCGACCGAAAAGTGACTGTGTTTCTGTGATCCTGTGAGGCATTGTGACCAACATCATCGTCTCCGTTCCCGACGATGTCTACCGCGCCGCGCATACCCGCGCGGCGGAACGGGGCAGCTCCGTCAGCGCGCTCGTGGCGGAGTACCTGAGGTCGCTGTCGGGGCTGGATGTCGAGGTCGCGAGGCTGGAGGCTCAGCAGCGATGCATCCAGGGCCAGGTCGGTCGGTTTAGTGCCCGCGACCGGGTCGATCGCGAGGAGCTGCACGGGCGTGCAGTTCGTTGACACTGATGTTCGGCGAGAGGGCGTCCAATCGGCTTGGACTACGGCGAGCTCGGGCGCATCCTGCACTCGATGGAGCGCGCTGGAGCATCCACGTATTTGTTCGGTGCAATTAGTTTGCCATCAACCGCACATTTAGAAATGTGTTCGGTACAATTAGATCATGCCTCAGCCGAACAAAATCACGGGGAGCGGCCGCGGCCGACCCACGAGAACCGCTGTCTACGAGCGCCTGCGTGTTCAGATCAGCGAACTGCGTGACCGGCTCGGTGGTCTGCCCTCGCCTCGCGAGGCGGACGGGATCTGGCGCGGGATATGGCTCGAGGAGGCTCACCACTCGACTGCGATCGAGGGCAACACGCTCGTGCTCAAGCAGGTCGAGCAGCTGCTCGAGGAGGGCCGCGCGGTGGGCAACAAGGAGCTCAGGGAGTACATGGAGGTACGTGGGTACGCCGATGCCGCCAATTGGGTCTACGGTCAGGCGCTGAACTCCGGCGCATGGTCGGCCGGCGAGCTTCTCTCGCTGACCGAGCTTCGCCACATCCATCGACTCGCGCTCACGCCCGCGTGGGGTGTCGCGCCTCATCCGAGCGCCGGCCATAACGAGAGTCCGGGCTCATTCCGCGAGCACGACATCCGGCCGTTTCCCGGTGGGATGCGCCCACCGCCGTGGCCCGAAGTCTCTGCCATGGTCACCGACTGGATTCGCGAGGTCCAAGCACTCGGTCGGGCGGGTGACGGCATCGAGCCCGAAGCGCTGGCCAAGGTGCATGTGCGCTTCGAGCAGATCCACCCATTTCTCGACGGCAACGGGCGCACCGGCCGGCTTGTTCTGAATCTGCTCCTGGTCAGGCTTGGCTATCCCCCCGCGATCATCTTCAAGGGCGATCGCCGGCGATACCTGGCCGCACTCCAGAGCGCCGATCGCGGCGACCATGGCCCGCTCGGGGAGCTGCTCGCCCGCGCCATCCTCGACAACCTCCACAAGTTCATCGTCCCCGCGGTCGCCGGTCCGTCACGCCTCGTCCCGCTGCCTGCTCTCGCCTCCGAGGAGATCTCCGCAAACGCGCTACGCGTCGCCGCGACGCGGGGGCGTCTCATGGCCTCCAAGGCCGCTGACGGCACGTGGCGCAGCACGCGCGCATGGGTTGAGGAATACCTGGCTGGGCGCTACGAGCGCGAGGCCCGCAGCAGAAGTAGAGAACACGGCGGACTGCCGGTAGTCCGTGTTCCGGCACGTACGCCTCCAATCACGCCAGAGATCGTGCGGCGAGCACTCGACGAGGATTGAGCTTCCCGGTGGCGCTGTTGGACGTCAACGCGACTCGAGCATCCTCGCCATGGGCGACGGAAATGACGTCGGGGTATTGACCACGCTTTGAAAGGATCCGACGGACGGGGATCCTCGGTACCGCAGGACCAGCAGCCACGTGATCCACCTCCATTCGGATCTAGGCGTTACGCTGCGGCGGTGGTCGGACCCAGCCCTGACGTTCCCCAGACAGCATCAATAGACAACCCGATCCTCAACTCGCCCTACGCCCCGCCCGGCCGGCACTATGAGGTCGGCCAGAACGGTCCGACCGGGGTGATCAAGGACGGTCGGCGGCCGAGTGAGTCTTGGATTCCAATCGCCATGGCGAGGAAGGACAAGAAAGGCGCGCCGGTTCAGGAGACGATTGACTTCGATGTCACCGGCGAACGCCGGGAGCGCAACGAGCTGATCAACGAGATACGGCGAGACGTCGCGAAGTGGCGTGGTGACGGTCAGTATGGGGGCGTCACGCCGATCACCCGCAAGTTGCTCCAACACTGGGCTGATGAGGATCGCGAGAACCGCGTCATCTTCGCGCAGCGCGAGGCGGCCGAGACGGCGATCTTCCTCACCGAGGTCGCAGGACGGCACCATGGGTACGCCGACTGGCGGCGGCGGCTCGAGATCGAGAACGAGGCTCACAACGACGGGCTCCCACGAGCAGCCCTGAAGATGGCGACCGGAGGCGGCAAGACCGTCGTGATGGCGATGCTCATCGCCTGGCAGACCCTCAACAAGGTGCAGTCGCCGCGAGATGCGCGCTTCACCAACCGGTTCCTCGTCATCACGCCCGGGCTGACGATCCGCGACCGGCTCCGCGTGTTGTTGCCCGAGGATGCCGAGAACTACTACGACCTACGCGACCTGATCCCGGCCGACCTCAAGGGCGGCCTCGAGCATGCGCGCATCGCGATCACGAATTACCACGCATTCCAGCTTAAGGACGCCAAGGAGATCAAGGGCGTCGCCAAGAACACGCGCCTCCTGTTGAAGGGCTACCGCAGGGACGACCCGTTTAAGGAGACGTCGCAGGCGATGGTGAGCCGCATCTTGCGCGACCTCGGGCCGGACAAGCAGCAGATCATGGTGCTGAATGACGAGGCGCACCACTGCTATATGGACCGGCTGCTGCAGGCTGGCGAGAAAGCCGACAAGGAGCAACAGGACGCGAACGAGCAGGCCCGCGTCTGGTTCCGCGGCCTGCAGGCGGTCACAAAGCACGTGGGCGTCAAGCAGATCTGGGATCTCTCGGCGACGCCGTTCTACCTCAAGGGTTCCGGTTACAACGAGGGGTACATCTTTCCGTGGACGGTCAGTGACTTCTCGCTGATGGATGCGATCGAGTCGGGCATCGTCAAGGTCCCGCGGACGCCGGTCGACGATGATGCGACCGACCCGCTCGTCACCTATCTGCGCTTGTGGGACTACGTCGGCGCCGAGCTCCCGAAGCGAGCTGCGAAGGACACGGTCGCGGATTGGCTCCCGCCGAAGGAGCTCGAGGGCGCGTTGCGCAGTCTCCACCGCTCGTACGAGAAAGCGTTCGCGCACTGGGAGAAGGAGCTGGCGCAGTACGGCGAGACGCCGCCGGTGTTCATCGTCGTCTGTCCCAGCACTGTCGTCTCCAAGCTCGTCTACGACTGGATCGCGGGTGAGCAGGTCATCGAGGACGATGAGGTCGTCGCCCACAAACCCGGACAGCTTGCGCTGCTGTCGAACGTCGTCGGCGGCAAGCCGCTCGCGCGTCCGCGCACCATCCTCGTCGACTCGGCGCAGCTCGAGTCTGGCGACGGGATGAAGGATGAGTTTAAGAAGATCGCGACTGCAGAGATCGCGGCCTTCAAGCAGGAGTACCGCAAGCGCAACCCGGGTGCCGACGTGGAGAAGATCGAGGACAGTGAGCTGCTCCGGGAGGTGATGAACACCGTCGGCAAGCGCGGCCGGCTCGGCGAGCAGGTTCGCTGCGTCGTCAGCGTCTCGATGCTCACCGAGGGATGGGACGCCAACACGGTTACGCACATCCTCGGCGTTCGCGCGTTCGGTAGCCAGCTCCTTTGCGAGCAGGTCATCGGCCGTGGCCTGCGCCGCCGCTCGTACGCAGTGAACGAGCAGGGGATGTTCGAGCCCGAGTACGCGAACGTCTACGGCATCCCGTTCCAGTTCATCTCGTCCGACAAGCCGCTCAAGGATCCGCTGCCGCCGAAGCCGGTGATCGAGATTTGCGCGGTCGAGGGCCGCGAGGAGCTGCGGATCGAGTTTCCCAGGCTCGACGGCTACCGCGTCGAGCTTCCCGACGATGAGATCTGGCTGGACCTTGAAGGCGCACCCAAGTTCGATGTCGGTCCGAACACGGTGCCGAGCTGGGTCGAGATGGGCGGCGTTGTCGGCGAGCGTGAGCTCGACGAAGGCGACCCGACGCAGTACCGGCCCCAGCAGGTCGCCTTCGCCCTCGCTAAGCGCGTCCTCGACGCCAATTTCAACACCGTCGACGACAGGCGTCCCTGGCTCTTCCCCCGGCTGGTCGAGATGTGTCGGGTGTGGATCGAGGAGAGGGTGATCGTTTCCGGTGGCTATAGCCTCGGGTATCTGATGACGATCACGGAGGCAAGAGTGCTGGCCGCCGAGGCGGTGTGGAACGCGATCGTGCGCCAAGAGGGCAACCGCCGAGAGCGACTGCGCCCGATGATCAATCGATTCGACCCCGTCGGCTCGACCGGCGACGTCGATTTCCAAACGCGCAAGCGCACCGTGCCGACTGAGAAGTCCGAGGTATCCCATGTCACTCTCGACGGCAAGGACGGCAATACGTGGGAGCAGCTCCTCGCGAGCGAGCTCGAGCTGAACAGGAACGTGAAGTCGTACGTGAAGAATGACCACCTCGGCTTCACGATCCCCTACGTGCACAAGGGGCGGAGCCACAGCTATACACCGGATTTCCTCGCCCGGCTCGAGCCTGGCGATGACGGGATCGTGCGGACCCTCATCGTCGAGGTCTCCGGCAGCCAGAAGAGCCCAGGGCCGACCCGCCAGAAGGCGACCACCGCACGCGAGTCCTGGTGCGTAGCGGTCAACAACCACGGCGGCTTCGGCCGTTGGGGCTATATAGAGATGACCGATCCGCTCGCGTTCAAGGCACGCCTCTCGGATGCGATCCAGGCGCTGTACGGCGACAACGCGATCATCGGCGACCCCGATCGTCTCGACTTCGAGTTGGCAGGCCATGGCGCGTAGGGCGAAGCAGGCTGGGTCCACGCCGGTCGACTCGATCACGCATGGGGACAAGCGGACGAACATCCCCACCGCTGACGCACTCGCCTTCGTCGACCCCGCGATCGAGGAGGTCCGCAAGGTTCGCTACGCGCGTGATGAGAGTCTCGACCCGCAGCTTGTCTGGCGCGGGAAGTATCCGCCCGTCGATGAGATCGGTGAGGCCGACCTCGACCTCGTCACCGACGCGCCGCCGATCTACATACAGGAGAAGATCGACCCGCGCGTTCTAATCGAGAACCTCCGCCGCACCGCGGAGAAGCCCGACGACGAGCCTGAGCTGACCCTGTTCGACTCCTTCGACGGGCTGGATGAGTTCGATCAGGTGGACTTCTACAAGCATGACGCCAACTGGTCGAATCGCATGATCCTCGGTGACAGCCTGCAAGTGATGGCGTCACTCGCGGAGCGCGAGAAGCTCCGCGGAAAGGTGCAGATGGTCTACATCGACCCGCCGTACGGAATCAAGTTCGGGTCGAACTTCCAAGTCTCAACGAGGAACCGCGCCGTGAAGGACGGGAATCGTGAGGACACGGTTCGTGAAGCGGAGCAGATCAAGGCCTTCCGCGACACATGGGAGATGGGGATCCACTCGTACCTCACATATCTTCGTGATCGCCTGATCGCCGCTAGGGAGCTACTGACTGAATCAGGGTCATGCTTCGTCCAGATCGGCGATGAGAACATGCACCTTGTTCGTTCGGTCATGGACGAGGTCTTCGGTGCGGCTTCGTTTGTCAGTGCAATCGTCTTCTCCAAGACCGCCGGGGCATCGGGAGACTCGCTGTCGGGCGTTGTTGACTACCTGTTGTGGTACGCGCGGAATCCTGATGCCATGAAGTACAGGCCGCTCTTTACGTCGAAGGTGGCAGGTGAGAGCGGTGCCACGCAATACCGGTTTGTTGAGAAGGTTGGCGGCGAGCGACTGCCGCTCGGCGAGACTGTCCTTGAACCGGGCGATCGGCTCTTTGCACACGACAACCTGATGAGCCAGCGACCGGCCCAAGGGGCAGATGTGCGTGAGTTCACCTTTCAGGGTAAGGTCTTTCGCCCGAGGGCAGGCACGTTCAAGACTGATCAGGCCGGGCTGGAGTGCCTCGCGGCAGCACGACGACTGTTCTGGGTTGGCAACACCCTTAGATACGTCAGGTTCCTCGATGACTTCAATGCGTCACCACTGACGAATCTCTGGACGGATACGGGAACTTCAGGATTCGCCGACTCAAAGACATATGTGGTCCAGACACTTCCTCGGGCGATCGAACGTTGCGTGCTGATGTGCACCGATCCAGGTGACCTCGTTCTCGACCCGACCTGTGGCTCAGGAACGTCCGCCTACGTTGCTGAACAGTGGGGACGTCGGTGGATCACCATTGACACATCACGCGTTGCTCTCGCCCTAGCTCGGCAGCGAGTGATGGGTGCAAGGTATCCGTGGTATCTTCTCGCGGACTCCCCGGAAGGGCGTCTGAAGGAGCAGTCACTCGTGGCATATGCCCTGCCGCGAGACCCCGGAGAAGCCTCTAATAAAGATATTCACGAGGGGTTCGTTTACGAGCGCGTACCTCACATCATGCTGAGCTCGATCACCAACAACCCGGACATCGAGGCGGGCATGATGCGTGACCAGGTCGATGCTGCAATCAACCGTCATGCAGAATTCGAGCTGCTGTATGACCGGCCATTCGAGGAGGCCAAGAAGGTCCGCGTCGCCGGCCCCTTCACAGTCGAGTCGCTGAGCCCACATCGCTCGCTCTCGTTCGGCGACAGCTCCGAATCCCTCTCTGAGACTAAGGCCGCCAAGGACGCCGACGCACCAAACTTCGAGCAGTCGATCCTCGATAACCTCGCGAAGGCCGGCATCCAGAACGGCCGCCGGCAGGAGCGGATCGCGTTTGCGGCGTTCGAGACATATGCGGGCGACTACATCCAGGCGATCGGCCAGCGCGACGGCAAGACGGATGGGGACACCCCGGTGCGGATCGCGATCGCGATCGGCCCGCAGTACGGCACCGTCAGCCCGTCGTATGTGAAGAAGGCGGCGCGCGAGGCGATCGAAGCAGACGACGTCGACCTGCTCGCGATCCTCGGCTTCGCCTTCGACCCGCAGGTCACCGGCCTCACCGAGGGCGACGGCGTCAGCATCGAGGCTTCCGACGAGGGCTTCGCCACCGTCGCGGGCGTTCGCAAGCTGGGCCGCATCCCAGTACTAATGGTGCGTATGAACGCCGACCTCCTTATGGGCGAGGAGCTGAAGAAGACCGGCGCCGGCAACCTTTTCACCGTATTCGGCGAGCCCGACATCGCGTGGGATGAGACCGAAGACGGCATCGTGGTCGATCTTAGGGGCGTCGACGTCTACGACCCGACGACTGGCGAGGTGCGCAGCAACAGCACCGACCAGATCGCGCTCTGGATGATCGACACCGAGTATGACGAGGAGTCGTTTTTCGTCCGGCATTGCTATTTCACGGGCGGCAACGACCCGTACAAGCGCCTGAAGACCGCGCTCAAGGCTGACATTGATGAAGAGGCGTGGGAGTCGCTCTACCGGACTATCTCCCGCCCCTTCCCGAGGCCTGAGACCGGCAAGTTCGCCGTCAAGGTAATCAACGACTACGGCGATGAGGTCATGAAGGTCTTCGAGGTCTGACGACAGGGGAGGACGGAGTGCCGATCTACACACAGGCCCAGGCCGAGGCAATCTCCTGCCTCGACGAGCCGCTTCAGATGATCGCGTGTGCCGGCTCGGGGAAGACCCAGGTGATCTCTCAGCGGATCGCATCGATCCTCTCGCTTCCGGGCGTCGAGCCACGAAACGTCGTCGCGTTCACGTTCACCGAGAAGGCGGCGGCGGAGCTTCAGGACAGGATCTATTTCATCCTCGAGGAGGAGGGCGTAGACCGGCTCGGGCTGGCAGAGATGTATGTCGGAACGATGCACGGGTACGCCCTCGACCTGTTGCAGCGGCTCGTCCCGGAGACCTTTAAGTTCTCGGTGCTGACGGACATCACCTCGCGGCTGCTCGTCGACAGGAACAGCAGGCAGTCCGGCTTGACCGTCTGCCCGACCAGCTCTCCCGGCACGCCTACGCTGCGGCGCTACATCCACTCGAAGCTCTTTCTGCAGGCAACGAGTGTGCTCCGCGAGGACGAGGTCGATGGAGATCTGGTGCCGGAGGGCGTGCAGTCATCGTTCCGCGACTACATGAGGTTGATTTTCGAGAAGGCCTATTTCGACTACACCGAGATCATCAACCTCGCAGTTCAGTTTCTCGAGGGAGATGAGGATGACGATGAGGACGCGGCCAGGATCCGCAGTCACATCCGTGACGACATTCGCTACGTTGTGGTCGACGAGTACCAGGATGTCAACCCGCTTCAAGAGCGTCTCGTCCGGGGGCTGACGCAGTTCGGTGCGAACCTTTGTGTCGTCGGAGACGACGATCAGACGATCTACCAGTGGCGTGGGAGCGAGGTCTCGAACATCGTCACGTTCGCCGACCGGTACGCTGGCGTCCGCCAGGTGACACTCGCCGAGAACTTCCGCTCGAGCGAGGGTGTGGTCGAGGTGGGGAGGTCGATCGCGGAGCAGATCCCCGCCGGTAGTCGCCTGCCGAAGGCAATGGTGCGCGCTGGCCACCAGACCTGGGACCGAGGTGACTTGATCGCTCGCGACTTCGCCGACGAGGACGAGGAGGCCGCGTGGATCTGCGATCGCATCGAGGCAATGCGCGGACTTGCCTTTCAGGACACTGCCGACAACGAGGCACGGGGCCTCTCGTGGTCGGACTTCGCCGTGCTGTTCCGGTCTGTCGCGAAGGACGCGGACCCACTAGTCGCGGAGATGCGGCGGCGCGAAATCCCGTACGTCGTTAAGGGTCTGAATCGCCTCTTCGACAGCCCGGAGATCACCGCTGTCGTCGGGGCGTTTCGCTATATGGCTGGCCTCGTCGATGCGCCGGCTCTACGGGACCTCTGGCAGGACGCGAACCTTCTCCCCGGGAACGGCGACTGGGCTGCGGCACTCGCTGTCCTAGAGGACGGTCGCGACTTCGACCGGGGAGAGCGGTGGGGCGTCTACAACATCCAGCGGCTTTACCTCGACTTTCTCGCCGCGCTCGGCGTGCGCGAGGAGACGGTTCCGGGTGAACCGGTGCGGCGAGAGCTCGTCTTCTACCAGCTCGGGAAGTTCAGCCAGGCGATCTCGGACTTCGAGGCTATCTACTTCAACAGCGAGCCTGCGCGGAAGTACGAGGCGTTCGCGAAGTGGCTCGAGTACCAAGCTCCGGATTACTACGCGGAGTCCGACGCCGACGTGGGGTATGCGACGCCGGACGCGGTCACGCTCACAACAGTGCATCAGGCCAAGGGCATGCAATGGCCGGCGGTATTCATTCCCTGTCTGCGCAAGAACCGCTTCCCGTCGAAGCGGCACGGCGGATTGGGCCTCTTCCACGTCATCCCGGAAGCTGCCATCGCCGATGCCGACCGCTACCGCGGCACCGTCGAGGACGAGACACGCCTCTTCTATGTTGCAGCCACTCGTGCCCAGAAGTACCTGTTCGTGTCGTTCTCGCCTGGGTCGAACCAGCTCTACAGGAAGCGGTCGGACTTCTTCGACCACTGCGCGAGCCAGCAGTGGTTCTCAACCAGGGACACGGGTGTGCCGGCGGACGCGCCGCGGCTCGAGCCTCGAGCCCACCACGAGACGCCGAACGTAACGCTGTCGTTCTCGGAGCTGAAGTACCTGTTCGAGTGCCCGTACCAGTTCAAGCTGCGCTTCCTCTACGGGTTCAACCCTCCGCTGCACGAGGCACTTGGCTACGGCAAGGGTCTACACGACGCGCTGTCGGAGCTGCACAAGCGTGCGCTCGCCGGCGACATCGTCGGGAACGACAAAGCCGAAGATCTCGTCGACCGGCATCTGCACGCTCCGTACGCGTACCCCGCGCTGCGCCAGACGCTGCGCGACGCAGCCGTGAAGTCCGTCCAGCGATATCTCGACGAGCACGGCTCGACGCTTGAGAAGACCGTGCACAGCGAGAAGGAGATCCAGGTGCACGTCGCTCCCGGTATCACCGTCGCCGGCCGGATCGACCTCGTCCGGCGACTGGACACCGACGAGCTCTCGATCGTCGACTTCAAGTCGACTGCTCGCGCACAGGACGAGGACGTGACGCGCGATCAACTGCACGTCTACGCCGTCGGTTACGAGGAGCTCACCGGCGAGCGGGCGGACCTGATCGAGGTGCTCAACCTCGACGAGGAAGGCAAGACCATCAGGGAGGAGGTCGAAGAGCCGCTCCTCGTCGGCGTGCGTTCGCAGATCCGCGACGCGGGCGATTCGCTGCGGGAGAACAACCTTCCGCGCCTGGCCTCATGGGGCGAGCAGTGCTCCAAGTGTGACCTCGCCGAGCTGTGTCGCGATGTTCCTGCATTGGAGAAGGCGTCGCGACGTGCGGCCTCTGGTCGCTAAGGTCTGGGATTCAGAACGTATGCGGCCATCAGGCTAATCCCGCGGGTCACTGCGACGCCATTTCTGTGCCGGACTTGACATTCTTCCAAAGAGCGGGATAAGCTCATGAAATGGATGTCGGGAGGCAGGTTTTCCGTTTCTCGATTCCTGGTTCTATTCTGCTTCTCTGGATGTCCATAGGCGTGGTCCTGATGCGCGTAATCGCGGGCGTCTCCCTGACGACAGCCACAGGGCCACTGCGTGAGAACCTTTCCGCGTTTGCCGCGATTTTGGCAGCGATTCCAGTGGGGTTCATCGTATATCAGGTCTATTATGTCTTTTATCGGCCAATGTTCCTGGGCTGGCCAATGATCTGGTACGGGCGATGGATTCGTCTGGATAGGGCATCCCAAGTGCTGTCGCACTTCGAGGAGGATCAAATTCAAGCTTTGCGAGAGCTTTTTGGTGCTCAGTTGGATGTGTCTAAGCCTCACGAGCACGAGAAGCTGTGGCCATTTAGATATCTCCGGCTACTCAGATTTTCTCAAGAGTATCTTGATCGCTTTGAAGGCAAGGCTGATGCGCGTGCGGCATATCGTGCCCGATGGCATGGTAACTGGGATGTATTGCGTGCCGTTATCGATATCAGCGAGGCCAGTGACGCAACGAGTGGCGTGAAGCGGGAATACGCGAACCTTGCAGACATTTATCATTCTCTGGGAGCTACGCGCATGGCTATTTGGGGCGCGTGGTTTGCGAGTGCTGGGGTGACGCTCGCCGCTACGGTTAACCTGCACGAACCGCTCGCGAATTGGTTGTACGGCTTGCTTGCCTACTCGTTCATAACCGCCGTCATCCTTGTGGTCATGCACGAGACTCGAAGGCAGACCTGGAATTCCGCATCGAAATCCCTTCTTTTTGGACTGCGGTGGATTCTTGACAACCATCCGGAGCTGTTTGAACCAGCGCCGCAAGAGAGCGAGTCATCTCAGGCCGGGCCCCTAAAGCGCCTCCGACGACGTGTCCCGTGGCGCCCGTCAGTTGCCGAGCCGGAGGAAAGCTGATCGCTGGGCACCCGCGCGGCTGAGGCATCCTCGGGACATCGGGGTACAGTTCCCAGAATGCATGGCGCCTGTGGCGGTTCAGGAGTGGAGCCAGCCAGACTCGAACCGACCTCTGCTTCCCTCACCCCCCGGCAATAACCCCAAAGTCCTGCGTATAGATCCCGCCGCTCATCCCGCCCCCCAACGCCCGCGGCGGATGCGACGAAACCCCGATCCCCGTGTCCCTGAAGTGCCCATCGAGAATGTTCGCGCGGTGCAACGGCGAGGCCATCCACGCGGCGACGATCGACCGCGGCGTGCCCAGCCACAGCGTGCCCCATGCGATGTTCTCGCCGACCTGGAAGCTGTGTGAGCCGGAGATGTAGCCGGCTTCGCGCATCCGCTGCAGCGGCGTCTGGCCGCCCGGGCCGGTGTGTTCGAAGTAGTCGTTGACGACCATGCTCGTCGTGTGCCCCTGCGCCGCCTGCTGTAGCTGCGGGTTTGCGACGAGCGGCGTCTCGCCGTGCGCCGCACGTTCGCGGTTTACCAGGCAGAGCGTCGCTGCACGGATCAGTTCGAGGTTCTGCGTCGTGGGCGCAAGCCCGGCGTTCGCGCAGCCATCGGTGCCGCTGTCCGCTGACTTGGAGAGCGCGGTGACGGTGCTCGTGGAGCGGTTGACGGCTTTGGAGTGGTGCTTCACGCAGCTGACGTGAACGCGTCGCTTCGAGTGCTTTCGCGCCTTTACCGAGTGTGCATACCTGCCGCAGCGCGTCGCCCGATGGGCGCGCTTGTGCGTGCTCGAGGTTGCGCCGAGCGCGAGCGATCCGCCGTCGAGGGCGGCGAGGCTGAGGACGGCGATCACGGCAAGGCAGAGGAGGCGTAGTCGAGCCACATGGCCCTATCGGGCCACATGTGCGCGAACATGAGTAGTGCAGCGGAGGTTTGGACAGGTTCATCTCGCCGCGGTTGCGCCTGGGACGATCTCGGCCTCCACCTCGACGCCCCGCCAGCGGTCGCCATGGGCGACCTCGAGGACCAGCTGCGGGCCCGGATGTGGGTTGGAGCGCTGCGGTTTCCCGGGCGCCACTCTCACCCTCGCATCGCGTGACGCGCGCAGGAGCCGCACCGAGTAACCGCTCTGTCCGGAGCCGCAACGCAGCACGAACCTCGAGACGGACGACAGGGCAAGCTCGTGGCGGTTCCCGGCCGACAGGACCACCGTCCTATGGCTCTTCAGCACCGCGACGATGGTCGCGCCGGACGCCCAAGTGGGGAAGCGGACGGTCGCCTGGAGGTGCTCGCTCCCGCGCTTGCGCTCGATCTGCCATCGGGTACGAATTCGCTCGGCCTCGAACGTGTGCGTCGTGCGCACGCTCAGCGAGCCCTGACGGATCTCGCCGACGCATTGGATCTCCTCGAAGCCGCCCGCGTACGGGTGCGCGGGGTGCAGCGCGCCCTCACCGGCCCGTGAGGGCGAGCGGCGGGTCACCGCTAGCGGCGGCGTGGCGCCCGCGGCGCGACGCGGCGTCTGCGACGCGACGCGGCGTCTGCGACGCGAGCACCGTGCGGTTGCCGTCCGAGATCGTCACCCCGAACCCGGCCGCTCCGTACGGACCGATCCCGCCCGCCACTCGTTGCCCGCTGTCGAACAGTCGCGCGAGCTCGATGCCGCCGTATGGAAACGCGCCGTTGCTCACCGCGACCACGGCCGTGTTGTAGACCGGCGTCGTGATCGCCAGCCGGCCGATCCCGCGGTCGTACGCGTACAGGGGCGGAGGTCGCTCGCCGTGCGCATGCCCGAGACCGTCGTGGACGGCACGCGCCGCCTGGGACTGGAACCGTGTCGCGAACAGCCAGTGCGCAGGAAACTGGTCGCGCTTCGGCATGAACACCGGGCTCGCCGGGGTGCGCTCGGAGGGGCCGGCCTCGAGCGCCAGGCGCTGGTAGGTGCCGAGCGCGCGATCGAAGATGTACTTGGCCCACGAGCCGAGCTCTGGGCTGCGCAGCTCCGTCGGAGCATTCGCGATAGCCAGCAGGCCGTCGAGGGCGAACGCCCAGTAGCGCCCCGCGTGCCAGCGCGCGAGGAACATGCCGGTGTCCCAATTGAGGTAGCCGCTGTGCGTCCAATAGGCGGGGATCGCGTGCGCGATCCAGCCTCGCAGGGTGCGCAGCTGCTGCGCCGGCAGCGGCTCCATTCCTGCGGCCCGCGCCTGGGCATAACCGGCGATGACGCCGAGCACGAGGTTGGCGTACTCGGCCGACTCGATGTTTTCCGGGGCGCCGGCGGGCGCAAACGGATTGCGGTGGAAGCTGTAGCTGCGGCTGAGGTTGGATATCGACCAGGGAGCGGCCGGTCTCTCGCAGCCCTCCAGGAAACGGCACAGCTGGCGGCGGTAGTCGTTGCGCAGCAGGTCCGTGCGTCCTGCGACCTCCGCCGCGTACGCGTACATCTCGCACTGCCAGTTGCACTGGTTCAGGCGCACGCTCGGGTAGCGGAAGAAGGGGCCGGCGGCCATCGCCGCGACCTCGTGCTCGATCGTGGCCACGTCGGTTGACGGGAGGCCGAGCACGTCGCGGGCGCGCCACGCGAACACGAGGCCCTCGGTCATCTCGGGATCCACCGCCACGTGCTGGAGGCTGTCGAGGCTCGACATGCTGGAGACGAATCCCGGCGTGTGTCGCTGTCCAGGGCCTTGGCTGCCCCACTTCCCGCCGGGTCGATACGGCGGGCTTCGCAGCATGCGCGCGACGAGCGACCGCGCGCGATCGTCCTGGCGTGTGGGGCCCACGTGGCCCGCTAGCGCAGCGATCGAATGCGTGATCAGCATCCCCGCGTTGACTCGTCCGTCGTCGCCATAGCAGCCGGTGCTTGGGTCCCAGAGATGCTCCATGCCCGGCTGACACCAGTCCGCGAACGCCCAGTAGTCGCCGTCGCCGTACTGCTGCGCCAGTCGCGGCGGCGAAGAGGCGGCGGCCGGCGCGGGAGCCATCGCCCATTCGATGGCGGCCGCGCCCGGCAGCGAGGCGACCACGCCGGCGGCGCCGAGGCCGGCGGCGCCGAGGCCGGCGGCGCGCGCGAGCAGCTCTCTCCGCGTAGTTTCTCCGGTGTCCGTCACGGGGCGAGCGTAACTCCGACGACCCGGGCGTCAAAGCGCCGGGCCGACTACAACCCGAGTATCCGCCCGAGGATTTCGCGCATGATCTCGTCGCTGCCGCCGCCGATCGGGCCCAGGCGCGAGTCGCGCGCCGCGCGCTCCACCCAATACTCCTTCATGTAACCCGCGCCGCCGTGGATCTGCAGGCACGCGTCCATGAGGTCGAACGACGCGCGCTGGGTGAGCAGCTTCGCCATCGTGACCTCCTTCAGCGGTTCCTCGCCCGCGACGAAGCGCCGCAGCGCGTCGTAGGTCACGCAGCGGCACGTGTACACCGAGGTGGCGAGGTCGGCGAGCTTGTGGCGGATCGCCTGGTGGCCCGTCAGCGGCTTGCCGAACGCGTTGCGCTCCTTCGCGAACTCCGCCGTACGCTCCCACGCGAGCTGCATAGCCCCCACCGCGCCGAGCGCCATCGCGAGCCGCTCCCACTGGAAGTTGGCCATGATCAGCTTGAAGCCCTCGTTCAGAGGCCCCAGCAGATTCTCCTCGGGCACGAACACGTCCTGGTAGCTGATCGTGGCGGTGTCCGAGGCGTGCCAGCCGAGCTTCTCCAGCTTCGAGGACTCCACGCCCTCGCCGCGGTCCACGATCAGGAACGACATGCCGTGGTGGCCGCCCTCCGCGGTGGTCTTCACTGCGGTCACGATGAAGTGCGCGCGCACGCCGTTGGTGATGTAGGTCTTCTCCCCGTTCACCACCCAGCCGCCGTCCACCCGCTCGGCGCGCGTCGTGATCGCGGCGACATCCGAGCCGGCACCAGGCTCGGTGATGCCGAGCGCTCCCAGCTTCTCTCCCTTGATTGCCGGTACGAGGTAGCGCTGCTTCTGCTCCTCGCTGCCGAACTTCCAGATCGGCGGGGTGGCGATGTTGATGTGCGCGCCGATCCCTGCGGCCGTGCCGCCCGAGCCCGTGCGCGCGAGCTCCTCGCACAGCACAGCCTCGTGCAGGTAGTCGCCGCCCTGCCCGCCGTACTCCTCCGGGTACTTCAGCCCCAGCAGGCCCTGCGCGGCGAGCTTCGGGAAGACCTCGTCGGGGAACCAGCGCGCGTCCTCCCACTCCTGCGCATGGGGCGTCAGCTCGCGCTCGATGAAGCCGCGGGCCGACTGTCTCAGCTCTTCATGCTCGTCGGAGAAGGGAGGAGTGGTAGTGGTCATCGACAGCCGTCGCAACGCTGATATGCCTGATGTTGGGTCATCTGGCTATATTAATATCGTGCGGCGAACAACATTGGACATCGATGAGGATATGCTCGCGAAAGCGAGAGAGATACTCGGAACTCGAGGCGTGAAGGACACCGTAGACGAGGCGCTGCGTGAGGTGGTGCGCCGCGAGGCGGGTACGCGCATCATCGAGTGGCTGAAGGAGAACGAGGATCTGCAGAATCCCGAGATCATGGAACGCGCGTGGCCGCCGCCGCTCATCTCGTAGACAACAGCGTCTTGACTCGCATGGGGAAGGGCCCCGTTGCATCGCGGATCGAGCCGATGATCGTGTCGGGCACGTTGGCGACCTGCTCGATGACAGATCTCGAGCTTCTGTTCAGCGCTCGTAACGGCGAGGAGCACCGCGCGCGACGCGACGATTTCGCATTGCGGTTCCTCCATGTGCAACTCGACCAGCGGATGTTCGACCGTGCGATCGAAGTCCAAGGACTGCTCGCCGAGAAGGCTCAGCACCGCGCGGCGAGCATCCCCGACCTCGTCGTAGCGGCCGCGGCTGAGCACGCGGGGCTCACGGTGCTCCACTACGACGCCGACTTCGACCTGATCGCCACGGTCACCGCGCAGCCGACCGAGTGGGTCGTGCCGCGCGGCTCCGTCGACTGAGCGTCGTCTATCACAGGCCGTAGGAGCGGCCGATGACGTCGAGCATGATCTCGTCGGTGCCCGCGCCGATGCGGTTCAGGCGCGCGTCGCGCCACACGCGCTCGACGCCGTACTCGCGCATGTAGCCCGCGCCGCCGTGGATCTGGATGCATTCGTCGGCCACTTCGCACAGCACGCGCGAGGCGTGGAGCTTCGCCATCGAGATCTCCCGCACGGGGTACTCGCCGTTGTTGAAACGCCACGCCGTGATGTAGGTCATCTGCCGCGCCGACTCGATTTTGGTGGCCATCTCCGCGAACTTGTGGCGAATCACCTGGAACTTGCCGATTTCGCGGCCGAACGCCTTGCGCTCGTGCGCGTACTGCAGCGTCCGTTCGAAGCACTTCTGCGCACCGGCCACCATGCCCGCGGCGCCGATCAGGCGCTCGCCCTGGAGCTCCCACATGATGTGGTAGAAGCCCTTGCCCACCTGGCCGAGCACCGCGGATGCCGGCACGCGCACGTCCTGGAACGCCAGGAGCGCGGTGTCCGAGGCGTGCATGCCGAGCTTCTCGAGCCGCTTCTCGCGGATCACGCCCGGAGCGTCCATCGGCACGAGGAACAGCGTGAAGCCGTCATAGCCCGCGTCGGAGTCGGTCTTCGTCACGAGCACGATCACGTCCGCGCGATGGCCGTTCGTGATGTAGGTCTTCGAGCCGTTGATGATGTAGTCGTCGCCGTCCTTCACGGCTCTCGTCTTGATGCCTTTCACATCCGAGCCGGCGTCGGGCTCGGTGATGCCGAGGCACAGGATCTTCTCGCCCTTGATCGCGGGCACCACCCACTCCTGCTTCTGCTCCTCTGAGCCGAACGCGAGGATCGGCGGCATCGCCATGTCGGTGTGGACCGCGATGCCCATCGCGAGCCCCCCGGAGTTGCCGTTGGTGATCTCCTCCGCCAGCACCAGCGCGGTGTAGTAGTCGCCGCCCTGACCGCCGTACTGCTCCGGCTTGTCGAGACCGAGGAAGCCCAGTTCGCCCATGCGCGCGAACACCGAGTCGGGGAATGTCGTCTCCTCCCACTCTTCGGCGTGCGGCGCCAGCTCTTTGGTGGCGAAGTTGCGGATCGACTCGCGCAGCTGTTCGTGCTCGTCGGTGAAGAGGAAGTGCTTGCGTGCGGCTTGGAAGTCGGGCTTGCGCACGCTCTCGTCGGTGGCGGCCATCTGGGAGGGTCTCCTTGGTCGTTTCGGGTCCGCGCGCAAGCTACCGCAAGCGGCGTCAAAAGTAAATAGTACAACTGTGTACTTCCAACGATCGCAAGTTCTGGTTAGGATGCGCGCATGGCAAGCGACAAGGTCCTCTACGCCGTCGACGAGAGCGGGATCGCGACGATCACGCTCAACGACCCGGACACGCGCAACGCGCTCTCCGCGGAGCTGCTCGGTGGGTTGATCGAGTACTTCAAGCGCGCACGCGACGAGCCCGAGGTGCGCTGCGTGGTGCTGCGCTCCTCGCACGAGAAGACGTTCTCCTCCGGCGCCAACCTAGGCGGCTTCGCGGGCGACGACTCGCTCGTACACAAGCACTTCGGCTCGGAGCACTTCGTCGGCCTGTTCAAGCTGATCGGCGAGCTCGGCAAGCCGACGGTCTGCGCCGCGCGCGGCCACGTGCTCGCGGGCGCGCTCGGGATCGCGCTCGCGTGTGACCTGATCGTCGCGACCGAGGACGCCACGTTCGGCACGCCCGAGATCAACATCGGCACGTTCCCGTTCATGATCATGGCGCTCATCTATCGCAACGTCCCGCGCAAGAAGGCCAACGAGCTGCTCCTGTTGGGCGAGCGCTGGAGCGCCGAGCAGGCTCTCGCCGCGGGGATCGTCAACCGCGTCGTGCCGGCCGGTGAGCTCGACGGCGCGGTGGCGGAGTGGGCGGGCAAGCTCGCAGGCAAGTCGCCGGTGATCATGCGCCTGGGCAAGGAGGCGATGCGCCGCCAGCTGGACATGCCGCTCGACGACGCGCTCGACTACCTGCGCGCGCAGCTCAGCCTGGCGCTTTCGACGGAAGACATAGTGGAGGGCGTCACCGCGTTCTTCGAGAAGCGCGACCCGCAGTGGAAAGGCCGCTGATGAGCACCAAGGAGACCAGCGCGCCGGAGACGGTTTCGATGCTGCGCCCGCTTGTGGAGGATCTGGAAGCACGCCGCGAGCGCATCAGGCTCGGCGGCGGCGAGGAGAAGATCGCCGCGCAGCACGAGCGCGAAAAGCTCACCGCGCGCGAGCGCATCGCGCTGCTCATAGACGAGGGCACGTTCGTCGAGCTGGGCATCCACGGCAAACCGCACTTCTCCCAGCGCGCGATGGACGGCGTCGACGCACCCGCCGACGGCGTGATCACCGGCTACGGCAAGGTCGACGGCCGGCTGACCGCCGTGTGCGCATACGACTTCACCGTGATGGCCGGCTCGATGGGCATGACCGGTGAGATCAAGGTCACGCGCCTGCGCGAGCTGGCGCTGACCAAGCGGATGCCGTTCGTGTGGCTGCTCGACTCGGCCGGCGCACGCGTGCAGGAGGCCGCCGGCGCGCTGTTCGCCGGCTCCGGGCACCTGTTCCGCGAGGAGGTCGTGATGAGCGGCGTGATCCCGCAGGTCGCCGCGCTGATGGGCCCGTGCGCCGCCGGCACCGCCTACATCCCCGGCCTCGCGGACTTCGTGCCGATGGTCAAGGGCCGCGGCTCGATGGCGCTCGCCGGGCCGCACCTCGTCAAAGCGGCGGTCGGCGAGGACGTCACCCAGGAGGAACTCGGTGGCTCGCGCGTGCACTGCCGCAAGTCGGGCGTGGGGGACTTGGAGGTCGCAAACGACGAGGAGTGCATCGAGCGGATCAAGCAGTACCTCTCCTACATGCCTCAGAACTGCGAAGAGCGCGCCCCGATCCGCGCCGCGGCCGACCCGATCGACCGCCGCGAGGAGGACCTCCTCGACGTGCTGCCCGAGTCCAACCGCAAGCCGTATGACATGTACGAGGTGATCAAGCGGATCGTCGACGACGGCGAGTACTTCGACATGAAGGGCCAGTGGGCGAAGACGATCATCACGTGCTTCGCGCGCTTCGGCGGGCGGCCAGCGGGGATCGTCGCCAACCAGCCCAAGCAGCTCGGCGGCATCCTCGACAACGACTCCGCCGACAAGGCCGCGCGCTTCGTCAACCTCTGCAACGCGTTCGCGATCCCGCTCGTGTTCATCCAGGACGTGCCCGGCTTCATGGTCGGCACGAAGGTCGAGGCCGAAGGCATCATCCGACACGGCGCGAAGATGCTCTACGCGGTCGCCAACGCCACCGTGCCGAAGATCACCGTGATCACGCGCAAGGCCTACGGCGCGGGCTACTACGTCATGAACGGCCGCGCCTTTGAGCCGGACCTGATCGTCGCGTGGCCGAGCGCCGAGATCAGCGTGATGGGCGCCGAGGGCGTGGTGGAGATCGCGTTCCGCAAGCAGGTCGAAGCGGCCGAGGACCCCGCCGCGAAGAAGGCCGAGCTGGTCGAGGGCTTTCGCAAGATCTTCGAGGTCTACGGTGCCGCCGCCAACGATGTCATCGACGACGTCATCGACCCGCGCGAGACGCGCGAGACGATCTGCCGAGCGCTGGAGATGTCGGAGAACAAGAAAATCGAGCGGCCGTGGAAGCGGCAAGGAGTCGTACCGGTATGAGCCTCGACCACCCAGTCGTCATCACCTGCTCGATCTCGGGGGCGATCGCCAACCGCGAGCAGTGCCCCGCGATCCCCTATACGCCCGAGGAGTACGCCGCGGAGGCGCGGCGGATCGTGGACGAGGGCGGCGTGCACATCCACATCCACGCGCGCAAACCCGACGGGACCCCGTCGTATGAGATCGAGGACTTCCAGGCGATCACCGACGCGATTCGCGGCGAGGTGGGAGACGCGGCGATCATCAACTTCTCCACCGGCACGATCGGCGTGCCGGTCGCCAAGCGCATCGAATACCTGCGTGCGTGCCCTCCCGAAGTGGCCGCGCTGAACATGGGCTCGATGAACTACGCCAAGTACTCCAAGTCGCGCAAGCAGTTCGTCTTCTCGATGGTCTTCGAGAACCCGTTCCCGGAGATCATCGAGCTGCTCGAGGCGATGAACGAGCTGAACATCAAACCCGAGCACGAGTGCTTCGACATCGGCCACGTCGGCAGCCTCGCGCCGCTGATCGACATGGGCGTGCTCAAAACCCCGCTGCACGTGGACTGCGTGATGGGCGTCGTGGGGGGTATCCCGCCGACCGCACGCAACCTCGCCGCGATGGTCGACAACATCCCCGAGGGTTCCCATTGGGGCGTGATCGGCATCTCGCGCGACCAGTGGATGCTCGTGTCCGCTGCGCTCACGCTCGGCGGCTCGATCCGCGTCGGCCTCGAGGACAACCTGTACCTGCCGAACGGCGAGATGGCGAAGTCCAACGGCGAGCTGATCGCCAAGGCCAGGCAGATGACAGAAGACATGGGTCGCCGTCCCGCCACGGTTGAGGAGGCGCGCGCGATGCTGGGGATCGTCCGATGAGCCTGCCGCTGGAGGGCGTGCGCGTCCTCGACCTCTCCCGTTTGCTGCCGGGCGGCTTCTGCTCGCTGCTGCTCGCCGACTTCGGCGCGGATGTGCTGAAGGTGGAGGACACCGGCATGGGCGACTACATCCGTTGGTCGCCCCCCTACTACGAGGGCGCGCACGACAGCGCCAAGTCCGCGCTGTTCCTGTCGCTCAACCGCAACAAGCGCTCGATCCGCCTGGACCTGAAGAACGACCGCGGCCGCGAGGCGCTGCTGCGCTTGGTGCGCGAACACGACGTGGTGCTCGAGTCCTTCCGCCCGGGCGTGCTCGACCGGCTCGGCGTCGGCTACGAGCGGATGCGCGAGGAGAACCCCGGGATCGTCTACTGCGCGATCTCCGGCTACGGCCAGGACGGTCCCAAGCGCGACGCCTCCGGGCACGACATGAACTACCTCGGCCTGATCGGCCTGCTCGGACTGACAGGCGAGCGCGGCGGCGAGCCGGTGCAGGCCGCCGGGCAGATCGCCGACCTCGGCGGCGGCGCTCTGATGGCGGCGTTCGGGATCATGGCCGCGCTGCGCGAGCGCGACGGCGGTCCGGGCCGTCCGGGCTCCGGCGAGGGGCAGATGGTGGACGTGTCGATGGCCGATGGCGCGCTGTCGTGGCTTGCGATGGTCGCGGGCGCGTACTTCGCCGACGGCACCGTCCCGGCCCGGGGGGAGCTGCCATTGGCCGGCTCCTTGATCTGTTACCGCCCGTATGAGTGCTCCGACGGCTGGGTGTCGCTCGGTGCGCTCGAGCCGAAGTTCTGGCAGGCGTGGTGCCGCGGGGTGGGGCGAGAGGACCTGATCGCTGTCCAGTTCGAACGCCCCGGCTCAGACGCCCACGGACAGGTCAAGGAGATCTTCGCGTCGCGGACGCGCGCCGAATGGGAGGCGTTCGCGCAGAAGCACGACTGCTGCCTGGAGCCGGTGCTCGAGCTGGACGAGGCGCTCGAGTCCGAGCTCGTGCGCGAGCGTGGAATGGTCGTCGAGCTCGACCAGCCCGGCGCGACGCAGCCGGTGCGCCAGCTGGGCGTGCCGGTCAAGCTGGGTCGCACGCCCGGCGAGCATGCGCGTTTGCCCGGCCCCGAGCTGGGCGAGCACACCGAGGAGGTCCTGCTCGCCGCCGGCTACAGCGAGGCGGAGGTCGCCGAGCTGCTGGACTGCGGCGCGGCGGCCGCGTCGGCCGCGTCTCATCAGGGCGTCACGTTCAGGGCGTGAGCTGATGGCTGGCGTGCAGGAGCGGCCACTGCTGAAGATGAGCGAGCTGGCGGAGCGCTCGGGGGTGAGCCCGGGGACGATCCGCTACTACCTGCGCGAGGGGCTGCTCGGCGAGGGCGCAGACGTGGTGCGGACGAGCCGCAACATGGCCTACTACCCGCCCGAGTACGTCGAGCGGATCGTGCTGATCAAGCGCCTGCAGGAGGAGCGCTTCATGCCGCTGCGCGTGATCAAGGGCGCACTCGAGCAGGACCCCGAGCGCGTGCGCGCGCTGATGGAGCTCGAGGATCGCATCCTCGAGCGGGCTCTCGAGACCGTCGAGGACCAGAGCCGGATCTCGCGGAAGCTCGTGGAGGAGCGCTACGGCATCCCGCGCAACGCGCTCGACCGACTCGCGGACATCGGAGTGCTCACGCCCAGCAAGCGCGGCTATGACCGCGACGACGTGAAGATCATCGAGGCGATCGCGAACTTCCGCGCGGGCGGATACGACGAGGCGCTCGGGTTCACCGTGTACGACACGCTGCTCTACCGCGAGGCGCTCGAGCCGCTCGTGGAGGAAGAGGTCAACTCGCTGCTCGGCAAGCTCGCCGGCGAGGTCGAGATCGACCGCGCGATGGAGATCGTCGCCGCCGGCGTCGAGCCCCTGCGCGAGTTGATCGGCGCTATGCACTCCAAGCTGCTGCTGGCGGCGTTGCGCAGGCACCGGGGGCGCGAGGGCTGACGGGAAGCAGGCCCGGACGGACGGACGCGGCACCGGGGGTGGGCATCTTTGGACAGGTGGCCATGTAGCCGCACATACCTCAGAGGGACGATGCCTGGTATGGCTCTCAGGCCCCTATCCGCGCAGGAGCTGGCCGACACGCCGACGCTCTTCGCCAGTTTCATGGGCTACATGGGCACGAGCTACAAGACGCTCGGTCAGTTGCGCGACATATATCAGCAGCGCAGCAAGGCGCTCCGCGCGGCGGGGGATCCGGACGACGATTTGCGCGTCGACCGCTTCATCGCCGATATGGAAGGCCGCAGGTGGAGATCCGACTTGGTGATGCGGATCGGCGAGTTCGACGGCACCGTGCTCGTGGTCGACGGCATCCACCGCGCGATCGCGTACCTGACGTGCATCGAGCTGGGGATCGGGGCCGACAGGCTGCCGGCGCTGCACGTGGACTGCTAGCCAAGCCAGAGGTCTGCCAATGGCGAGAGTGGCTGTCAAGCGATACCGTCTTTAGGACGGACGGCACTAATGGCTAAAAACGAATCAACACAAATCACCAAGCGTGAGCTTCGCGACGCGGAGCTTCAGATGACCGGGAGACCGCCTGCATCGGCCATTGGGATGATCGGGTTCGTGCCCGCAGCCCCGATGTTCAATGGCGGACATGCCGGTTCAAATAGCTCCCCGCAAGTCGACAAGTCTTAACGCGTCGCGTCCCGGTGCCGGGCACTACCAGCGCGCTCTGTGGTGCTCCACGACCCCGAGCCCCCGCGCCAGCTCGATTCCGCCCGGGAGCATCCCCGAGAACGTCCCGAACGGCGCGCGGTAGTCGCTGCTGAGGATCAACAGGTTGTCGTGCCGGGCACGTTCCGTCTCCGCCACGAAGCGCAGCTCGGATCCGTCCTCGCAGTCAATGCTCGACAGATCCGTCGCGAAGCTGACGGGCGGCGTCTCCGACGGGCGCCCGTCGACCCACACCGCCCGCTCGCTCCCCTGCGGCGGGTCATTCACGCCGCTGACGAGGTTCCACGCGAGCGCCACGCCATCTGGACCTTCGCCTACCCCAGCGGTCCACCACCACTCGGTCTCGCGCGCGTGATGTCCGGCGGTGTCGTCAATCACGGCGAGCGCGTCGATGCTCCGCGGCGGACCGCCGTCGATCGTGAGCGTGCCGTGTGCTCGCACGCCCGCCTGCTTGCGCGTCCACACCTCCGCGCTTCCGTGCGGACAGAGCGCTTCGATCGGCGCTCCTTCGTCGAGCTGCAGGTCGAGCTCCACGCCACGGTCGCGCACCCGGAGTCGTCCAGGCACAGGCTCGACCCCATTCCCGGCGAGCCGTCCGTTTACGAGCTCGACCTCCCGCTTGCGCGGTAGCAGCCGCGTGCGCTCCCGCTCGACCGACCCATCGCGCAGGTGCAGCGCCCAGAAGGACTGCCGCGCCGGGCCGATCTGCACGAGCGCAGCGCACGCCATCAGCTCCTCGCTGAACACGCCCACATATCGCCAACGCTTCAGCGGACGCGAACCGCGAAACAGCCGCGCGGGTATCGGGTGGAGTCGCGTCCCAGCGCTTGCGCCCTGCTCGGCGCCAGTTATGCTTCGCGATATTGACTGACCAGTCAATCTATTCTGAGGCTCAAGTGGGTGCGCTTTTGAAGGTCGCTGCAGTCCAGCTGAACTCCACCGCCGATCCGGCCGCCAACACCGCCGTCGCCGAGCGCCTGGTGCGCGCCGCGGCGGCCGATGGCGCACAGCTGATCGTACTCCCCGAGAAGTGGACCGCGATGGGCTCGGACGAGGAGCAGCGCGCGGCGGCTCAGCCGCTCGACGGCCCGGCGGTGACTTGGGCGCGCGCGCTCGCACGCGAGCTGAAGGTGGATCTGGTCGCCGGATCGATCTTGGAGGTCGTGTCCGGCCAGGAGAAGCTGTCGAACACCTCCGTGCACGTAGATCCGCAGGGGGAGGTCAAGGCGGTGTACCGCAAGGTGCACATGTTTGACGTGGAAGTCGGGGGCCGCGTGTATCGCGAGTCCGATCTCGAGCAGCCGGGCGATGAGATCGTGGTCTCGCAGACCGCCGACGGCGTCGAGCTGGGCATGTCGATCTGCTACGACCTGCGCTTCCCCGAGCTGTATCGGATCCTCGCGGTGCGCGGCGCGCGCACGATCGCGCTGCCGGCGGCGTTCACGCTGGCAACCACGCGCGACCACTGGGAGGTGCTCGTGCGGGCGCGCGCGGTCGAGAACCAGGCGTTCGTGATCGCGGCCAACCAGGTGGGCGCGCACCCCGGGGGGATGCACTCGGGCGGGCGCTCGATGATCGTGGACCCGTGGGGCGTGGTGCTCGCGCAGGCCCCCGACCGCGAGAGCCACATCGTGGCCGAGCTGGACTACGAGCAGCAGAGCGAGATCCGCGGCCGTCTGCCCTCGCTCGCGAATCGCCAGCCGGGCGCGTATCGCTGGCCGCGGGAGGCGGGAGCGTGAGCGCGGGACAGCAGCCGGTGGCCGGCTCGAGGGCCGCGGACAAGCGCCGGCTGATCCTCGATGCGGCAGTGCGCGTGTTCGCCCGTCAGGGGTTCCACGCCTGTCGGGTGTCGGACATCGCGGACGAGGCGAAGGTCGCCTACGGTCTCGTCTACCACTACTTCGGCTCCAAGGACGAGGTGCTCGACACGCTGTTCCTCGAGCGTTGGAACGTGATGCTTACGCTGATCCGTGAGGTCGACTCCGAGCCGATTCCGGTGCGCGAGAAGCTGCTGTCGATCGCGTCGTTCATCGTCGACAGCTACCGCCACGACCCCGACCTGATGAAGGTGATCATCGTGGAGGTCACGCGTGCGGCGAACTCGTTCGGGCAGACCCACATCGGGCACATCCGCGAGGCCTACGAGCTGATCGGCGAGATCGTCGTCAAGGCGCAGGCCGAGGGCGTGTTCAAGCCGGAGATCGAAGCGCGCTTCGCGGCGATGGCGTTTTACGGCGCAATCGAGCAGCTGCTCACCGGCTGGATCTTCGACCTGCTGCCGCAGGGCGAGGAGTACTTCGAGCGCGCCAAGTGGCTCGTCGTCGAGACCGTGTGCGGGGGCCTCGAGGTCCCCACCCGCGTTGGCGACCACGGTGGGGAATAGACTCACGGCCATGGAGAACGAGATGGTCAAGCGACTGATGTGGTCGGGTCTGCTGGCTGGCGTGAGCGCGCTGGCGAGCGTCGCGGCCAACCGCGTCGCAGGCGTGATCTGGCGGCGCCTGTTCGACGAGGAGCCACCCGAGTGAGCGAGTCTCAGCCGCCGCCCGTCGGCGAGCAGGGTGGGGCCCAGCCACCGCAGAACATCGCCGCCGCGATCGCGGAGGTATCGGAGCGTGCGACGCTGCTCGTGCGCGAGGAGATCGAGCTCGCGAAGGCCGAGGTGAGCGAAAAGGCGACCAAGCTCGTCAAGGGCGCCGTCGTCGGCATCGCCGCGGGCGTGTTCTTCCTGACCGCGCTGATCTTTGTGCTGGTCGGCTGCGCGTGGCTGCTCTACTACTACCTACCGGTCGGCGACTTCGCCTACTTCTGGGGTTTCTTCGCGATGGCCGCGATCCTCGTGGTGCTCGGCGTGCTCGCCGGACTGATCGCCGCCCGAGCCGTCAAAAAAGGCTCGCCGCCCGTGCCGAGCATGGCGATCGAGGAGGCGCGCAAGATTCGCGAGGCCGTCGGTCCGAACCCGAGCGCCGACGGAGGTGCGAGCTGATGCCACAACGGTCGCCCGAGGAGATCCGCAACTCGATCGAGGCCAACCGCATGGAGCTTGCGGTGTCGGTGGAGAAGCTGCGCGGCGAGGTCGTGCGCATCACCGACTGGCGCGCGCACGTGGAGCGCCACCGCAGCGAACTGACGGTCGCGGGCGCGGTCGTCGGGCTCATCATCACCCGGCGCATCCTGCGCCGTCGCCGCCGCTAGCCCGACATCCGACTCAGGCCAGCAGCGAGCGTGGGATCGCGCCCACGCCGATCAGCCCCGGGCCGGTGTAGGTGCCGATCACCGGCCCGACCTCCGAGGTGAACACGGGCTCCGAGTCGAAGATCTCGCGGCAGCGCTCGATCAGGCGCTGGGACTGCTCGGGCGCCTGGATGTGCTGAACCACCCATCCGTCAGCGCCCCTGTCGTGCAGCTCCTGGGCGTAGGCGACCATCCGCTCGAACGCGCGGCCGGCGGTGCGGACCCGCTCGACGGGCACGATCTCGTACTCGAGCGAGAGGATCGGCTTGATCTTCAGCGTGCCGCCGATCCAGGCCTGCGCCTTGCCGACCCTGCCGCCGCGCTTGAGGTACTCGAGCGTGTCGAGGCAGAACCAGATCTGCAGCGCCTTGCGCGCCTCGCGCACGCGCGCCACCACCGCGTCTTTGTCAGCGCCGGCGCGGGCGGCGGCGCAGGCGGCGAGCACGAGCAGGCCCATCCCGCCACACGCGGTTTCGCCGTCGATGACCTCCACCCGCTCGCCCAGGCCGCGCTCGGCGAGCAGGCCATGAGCCTGGCGCGCGGCCTCGCACGTTCCCGAGATCCCGCCCGCGAGGTGGATCGACACGACGTCCTGGCCGGCGTCGATCAGCGGTTCCCACACGGCCAGGAAGTCGCCGATCGACGGCTGTGACGTGGTGGGGAGTTCCGCGTCGCGGCCGAGGCGCTCGTAGAACGCGTCGAAGCCGTCCATCTCGAGCTCACGTTGGGGCTGGCTCTGCCAGCCCACGTAAAGGCTCACCTGATGCAGGCCTTCGGCCTGCGCGAGTGCGCTGGGGAGGTAGCTGGTGCTGTCGGCTGCGACCGCGACGGGAGTCATGCGGCGCGGGACGCTACAGCAACGTCTGCGCGAGCTCCCCCGACTCGTACATCTCGGTCACGATGTCGCAGCCCCCGACCAGCTCTCCTTCGACGAACAGCTGGGGGATGGTCGGCCACTGCGAGATGGCCGAGAGCTCCTGGCGGATGCGCGGGTCGGGGAGGATGTCGACGGCCGCGAACGGCGCGTCGAGGTCCTGCAGCATCGCGACGGTGCGAGCGGAGAAGCCGCACGCGGGCGCCTCGGGCGTGCCCTTCATGAACAGGATCACCTTGTGCGAGGAGATCGCCTCGGCGATCGCGTCGCGGATCGGGTTTGACTCCTCGGCGGAGGGTGCGGCCGGCGCCGCGGGCGCGTCGCTCAACATCGGTATCGGGTCGAACTGCGGGCTGCTGGACATGGAGTGCTCCTGGCTCTCAGGGGGTCTGGATCTTGGAGGGAACCTGCGTCTTCAACGCGAGGGCGTGGATCGCGCCGCCGATCTCCGCCCCGAAGACGTCGTACACGAGGCGGTGCTGCGCGATCCGGCTGAGGCCGTCGAAAGCCTCGGCGGTGACCGTCGCGCGGAAGTGGTCGCCGCCGCCGGTGTAGTCCTCGACTTCGGCGTGCGCGCTTGGGATGGCGGCCTCTATGCGCGCCTTTATGTCCTCTGCGGAGGGCATCTCGCACCTAGCGTAGAGGATCGCGAGCCGCTTCCGAGCACCGCTATACTTTGGAAAGTCTTGGAGCCATCCACAGGAGCGAAGCCGATGATCGACATCACCGACAAGGGTGCGGAGAAGGTGCACGAGTTCCTCGCCTCCCAGCAGGCTGACGTGAGCGTCGCGGGACTACGGGTCGGCGTACGCGGTGGCGGCTGCTCCGGCTTCCAGTACCAGCTGGCGTTCGACGAGCAGCGCGACAGCGACGTGGTGTTCGAGAGCCACGGCCTCAAGTTGCTCGTGGACGGCGAGAGCCTGCAGTTCGTGAGCGGCTCGACGATCGACTACGAGGAGAGCCTGCAGGGCGCGGGCTTCAAGGTCAACAACCCCAACGTGGTCGCCGCTTGCGGTTGCGGCTCATCCTTCCGTGTAGCCGAGGAGGAGCAGGTCTCCGCAGTCTGAGGGCCGGATGGCGGCGCAATGCTGCGTCCTCGCTCGCTCATGTGCGTAAAGCACACTTCGCTCGCTGCGTCCTTGCCTTGCTTGCCCTCCGGCCCCTCAGACGGGCTGGGAGTGACTTTATGTCTATCGAGATAATGTAGTTCAACATAAGACTAAATATGTTGACAGGCATTATTTTGCTTGACATATTTACTGAGTGGCGCGCTCCGAGGAGGACCTGAAGAACCCGTTCCGCTTCGGTGCGCTCGCGTTGGACGCGGCGTTCACCGACCGCGAGCGCGAGATCGAGGAGCTGAGCGCGGACATCCGCAACGGGCAGGACGTGGTCCTGTTCGCGCCGCGCCGCTACGGCAAGTCCTCACTGATCTGGCGCGTGGCGCAGCAGCTCGTGACCGAGGACGTGCTGGTGGCGCAGGTCGACCTGATGCGCACCCCCACGCGGGAGAAGCTCGCGGAGCGGCTCGCCAAGTCGATCCACGAGGAGATCGCCTCGCGCCTGTTTCGCACGCGCGAGCGGGTGCGCGTGTTCGCGGGCCTGCGGATCAAACCGACCGTGACCGTCGACCCGGACGACGGCTCGCTGTCGTTCAGCTTCGAAGCGCGCGCCGACCGGCAGGACATCGACGCGACGCTCGAAGGGCTCCTCGCCCTGCCGGGGCGTCTGGCCGCGGAGCGCAGACGGTCGGTGGCGCTGGTGTTCGACGAGTTCCAGGAGGTCGTGGACATCGACCCCGGGCTGCCGAAGCTGATGCGCTCGGTCTTCCAGGAGCAGCCGGAGGTCGCCCACGTGTACCTCGGCAGCCGCCGGCACATGATGGAGCGGATCTTCAACGACGAGAACGAGCCGTTCTGGCGCAGCGCGAAGCAGGTCGAGCTCGGCCCGATCCCCGTGGATCTGTTCGCTCGCTATGCGATCGCGCGGTTCGCCGACACCGCGAAGGAGCTGGAGCAGAACACCTGCGAGCGCGTGCTCGAGCTGACGGGAGGCCATCCTTACGGCACGCAGGAGGCGCTGTACTTCCTGTGGGAGGAGACCCCCGCGGGAGGAATCGCCGAAGCGGAGCGCCTGGAGCAGGCGATCGACGCGCTGCTGCGCTCCGAGCACTCGCACTTCAGCCTGCTGTGGTCGCGGGCCGCCGCGGCGCAGCGCCGCGTGCTGCAGGCACTCTCCGCCGAGCAGCCCGGACGCCCCCTCAGCAGCGACTACCGCCTGCGCCACGCGCTGCCGTCGACCGCGACGGTGCAGACAGCCCTGAACGCGCTCGGCGCGGCGGAAGTGATCGAGCGGGTCGAGCGCGGCGAGTACCGCATCGCCGAGCCGTTCCTCGCGGAATGGATCGCGCGCAACGAGAGCTAGCGCGCTCTCGTCGACCGTCGCCCCGCAATCACACGGACCGTATTTTCACCGGATTGGACGGTGCGTTCTCGGGCTTAAGCTGGACGGCCAGCCGACCAATTGTGGCCGTTTGCAGGAATAACGAGGGTTGACTACAGTGTCCCGCCTGTGGTACCGTCGCCGGGACATGATGTCAAGCGTCGCACGGGGAATGGAACGCCCAGACCTCCGAAACCAAGCGATCCGCCTTCGGTGGGTTGGGATCGGAGTGTCCAGACGCGGCTTCAGGCTTGACCTTGACGCAGGCGATGTTTTCTGCCAAGGTCGGGCACACAGCACCATTGACATTAGTTCTGTCGATGGCTACGACTGGCTCGGGACGTCTCTGTCCTGAGGAGGGGACATAAAGGGTCGGTCGATCTAACCCTAGAGGGAATCAAAGGAGCGGTGGATAGATGACACGCATCAAGATCATGGGGCTCAGCCTCGTCGCGGTGTTCGCGATGGCCGCGATGGCCGCATCGAGCGCGTCGGCCACGCCGACGTTCTACGAATGTGCGAAGGCAGCCAAGGTAGGCAAATTCTACACTGGCAAATACAACGACAAAAACTGCACCGAAGTCAACGGCAAATCCGAAGGTAAATACGAACTCAAAGAAGGCGTTGGCAAAGGCAAGGTCTTCAAGGGCAAGGGCGCAGCCGCCGTTCTGCACACGCCCGCCGTCGGTGGAGAAGTGACCTGCAAAGGCAGCAAGGACGAAGGTAAGAACACTCTGACGGGCCAGAAGGAAGTCAAAGTGACCTTCACCGGCTGCGCCAGCCTCGGTAAAACCTGCAACTCCGTAGGCGCGAAATCAGGCGAAATCAAAACCAACCCGCTGGCCGGCACGCTCGGCTACATCTCCGCGACTGGCCCCAAAGTGGGCGTCAGCCTCACGGGTGAAGCTGGCAAACCGTCCGCTGAATTCGCATGTGGAACGGGCGCAGGCTCGCTGAACATCGTCACCACCGGCGCCGTCATCGGCGAAATCACGGGTGACATCAACAAAATCTCGAAGGAAGCAACCGACGCGTTCACTGTCACGGGCGAAGGTTTCCAGACGGTGACCAGCTTCGAAGGTGGACCGCTGGAAGTCCTCGAGACGAGCATCAACGGTTCGCCTAACTTCGAATCAGGCGAGCAGACGACGACCCTGAACAAGGGCGAAGCACTCGAGATCAAAGCGTAGTGATCCTGCCGCCAATGCTCCGCTCTGGAGCAGGCAGCTAGGTGAGTTGGCTTGTGGGGCTCCATTCGTGGAGCCCCACAAGTCTTTAAGCAGCAGCTCGGCACGCAATCAGCGGGTTCGGGTATGGGCACCCTGTTGTGTGGGCAACTCAAGGGGAGGGCATACAGATGCGACGGATGAGGATCGTCGGGCTCAGCACGCTCGCAGCACTGGCAGTGGCCGCGATAGTGGCCGCGGGTGCATCGGCCGCGCCGACGTACTACGAATGCGCGAAAACGGCCAAAGGGGTTGGCAAATACCTGGTCGGCTGCACCGAAGAAGCCGCGGAAGGGGCGGGCACGTACGAAATCCAGGAAGGGATCGGCAAAGGCAAAGCGTTCAAAGGCAAAGGCGGAGCGCTGATCTTCCACATCCCGGCGAACGGCGGCGAATTCACGTGCAAAGCAAGCACCGAAGAAGGTCACTACACGGTCACCGGCCAGGAAAAAGTCAAAATCACGATCACCGGCTGCGAGATCCTCGGCAAAACCTGCCAGACGGCTGGTGCCAAATTGGGCGAAGTCAAAACGAACTCGCTCTCGGGATCCCTTGGCTATATCTCCGCCGTTGGGCCCAAAATAGGTATCGCCCTAGCCGGTGAAGAAGGTACCCCGTGGGCCGTATTCGAATGCGGGAGCGGTGCCGGGACACTGCACTTCGTCGTCACGAGTGCTGTCATCGGCGAACTCACCGGCGACGTCAACCACTTCGGCAAAGAAGTCACGAAGGCGTACACCGTGACCGGTGGAGGCTTTCAGACGGTCGCACGGTTCGAAGGTGGCCCGCTGCAGGTTCTCGAATACTCCATCAACGAATCGATCGTGACCGAAATGGGTATCGCGACCACGACGGCCGCGAAAGGCGAAAACCTGGAGATCAAAGCCTAGGAGATCGCCTCGACGCGTGCCATAGGGGGCGCGGGGTCGGGCGACGCGGCATGTGGAGATCGTGATGCCAGGTCCTCCACATGCCGCGTGCGCTCAGACGCCGATCGGCCGTTTGCGATGGCGAACAGAGACGCGATGGTTCTCCCTTGACAAGCGGCAAGCGGGCACTAGACTGCCTGCAGGGATGAGGGAGACGACGATGAGCGACGCTGGCGGCGCTGGCGCTCAACTGCAGATGTCACGCCGCGCAAGAAGCGCCGTGCTCGGGATGCTGGGTGCGTGTGCGATCGGATCGTTGCTCATGAGTGCGCCTGCGCTCGCCCTCATCCAGCGCGGGCATGTCTTCAGTCCGTCCGCGTCGTTCGGCAGCAGCGGCTCCGGTGAAGGCCAGCTGTCGAGCCCGTCGGCCGTCGCCGTCAGCGAAGTGGGGGTCGCGGCGGGCGATGTGTACGTCGCCGATCGCGGCAACAACAGAGTCGAGCAGTTCGACTCATCGGGCAAATTCGTAGCTGCATGGGGCTGGGGCGTGAAGGACGGCGAAAAAGAAACCGAGGTCTGCACGAGCGGAGAAGGCTGCAAACCCGGTCTCGCGGGCGCGGGCAAAGGAAGCGAAGGCTTCCATCTCGGCAAAGGCCAGATCGTCTCGCCGATCGCGATCGCCGTGGACAACTCGAAATCCGCCTCGGCCGGCGACGTTTACGTGGTGGCTAGCGTCGTGCCGGAAAAGTCCTATGTGGACAAGTTCGGACCGAATGGCGAATACATCCGTCAGCTCACGAAGAAAGAAGAAACCGAATTCAACGGTCGCGTGGAGGGCGTGGCGGTCGATGGCAACGGTGTGGTGTGGGTCGATTGGAGCGAACAGGAGATCACCAACTTCACCGGTGCGGAACCGAACAAACGCGTGAACAAAGAAGTGGAACTCGAATCGGGTGTCGGCAACCTCCGGCCGGGTCTGGCGGCGGACTCCAGCGGGCATCTGTACGTGAACTCCGAACCGGCTGAACTCTTCGAACAGGGCACGGAAGGCACCAGTGCCGAAGAAGGCACGGGCGAAGGCGGCGAAGAACCGTGCGAAGCGTCCCCCTGCTACGCCTCGAAGCTCGCCATGACGGGCGAAGAACCGGGCGCCGTGCTGACCTTGCACATGAACCACCAGAACACAAGCGGCATCGCTGCTGACCTTGGCACGAACGACGTCTACGTCGACAACCTCACGAGCGTGACCTCGTACAGCTCGACGGGACGGACGATCGAGCGCTTTGGCACAGGCGACCTGACGCACGCCGCCGGTCTCGCCGTTCACGCAGGCGACGGCGACGTCTACGTCGCGGACTCCGCGACGGGCAAAATCGATGTCTTCGTTCCCGAACCCGCCGCTGCCCCGAACGTCGACGAAATATCGGTCGGGAAGATCACGACCACAACGGCCGAACTCGGTGCCGAGGTCGACGCCAAAGGGGCCGAAACGACCGTCACCTTCCAATACGGCACCTCGAGCTGCTCGGGAGGGTCGTGCGTGTCCGTCCCAGCGTCCGAACCGACGATCCCGACGAGCTTCGGCGACCGCAGCAGGAGCATTCCGCTGGAAGGTCTCATCGCTGGCACCACCTACCACTACCGGGTCATCGCCAAAAACTCCTTCGGCACCTTGACGAGCGAAGAACGCACGTTCACGACGCAGTCCGCGACGTCGTTTGCGCTGCTCGACGGGCGGGGCTGGGAGCAGGTCTCGCCGTCCGCCAAGAACGGCGCAGGATTCGAATCGATCGCCAAGGAAGGCGGCGTGATCCAGGCATCCGTGGAAGGCAGCGGCATCACGTTCGTTGGCACGGGGCCGGACGAAGTCGAAACGGAAGGCAACCGCAGCCCGGAATTCACACAGATCCTCGCCAATCGCGTGACCAACGGCGAAGGCAAGGCTGAATGGATCTCCAAGGACATCAACACGCCGAGCGACACCGCCACCGGGATTGAAGCTGGCAAGGCGCCGGAGTACCAGGCCTTCTCGCCCGACCTCTCAGCCGCGATCGTCAGGCCCAAGTCGCCCGAACCGCTGCTTTCCGAAGAAGCCTCGGAAGTCACGCCGTATCTGCGCGAAAACGCGCACTGCGGGCCCGTGCCCTCGGCCTGCTACAAGCCGCTGGTAACAGGCAAGGAAGGCTATGCAAACGTGCCTTCGGGCACGAAATTCGGCGGCACCGTGAGCCGCGGACTCCAGCTTCTGTCGACGGAACCCGACCTGCGTCACGTTGTCCTGCAGTCGGAAGTCCCGCTCACCGAAGAACCGGCCGCGGCCGGTCCAAACCTGTACGAGTGGAGCGAAGGCCATCTCCAGCTGGTCAACGCGCTGCCGGGCGCCGGCGGCCCTGCGGTGGCGGCGAAGCTCGGTACGGATAACAACGGCGTCAGGCACGCGCTCGCCGACGGCGGTGCAAGGGTCTTCTGGACCGCCTCGACGGACGTCCCGCTCGAAGGAAGTCAGCGCCTCTACGTCCGCGACATGGTCAAGGAAGAAACCCTGCGGCTCGACATGCCCCAGGAAGGCGTCAAAGAACAGACCTCCGAAGGAGCTGGCTTTGCCGCCGCCAACGCGGAAGGCTCGCGGGTGTTCTTCACCGACGTCGAACCGCTGACCCCTGGCGCGCGGGCCTCGCGCGAAGCGGGAGGCCCAGACCTGTACGCGTGCGACATCGGCGAACAGGCGGGCAAACTGACGTGCTCGCTGCACGACCTGACCGAAGACACCGAAGCCGGTGGCGAAACGGCTGACGTCCAGGGCACCGTGCTCGGGGAGAGCGAAGACGGCTCGACGGTTTACTTCGTCGCAAACGGGGTGCTCGACAAAACCGCCAACGCGCAGAGCGAAAAAGCCACACCCGGCGAATGCGAACTCGACAACCGAGGCTCGCAGGCGACCTGCAACCTCTACGTCGAGCACTACAACGCGGGCGAAGGCGCATGGGAAGCGCCGAGGTTCGTCGCGACGCTCTCAAACGAAGACGAACCGGACTGGTACAGCTTTGGCCACGGCGGAGGTCTGACGGAAATGACCTCCCGCGTCTCGCCGAACGGCCGCTACCTGTCGTTCATGTCCGAGCGGAGCCTGACGGGGTACGACAACCGCGACGTCAACAGCGGCGCTCTCGACGAGGAGGTCTTCCTCTACGACACGAGCAGCGGCAAGCTCGTGTGCGCCTCGTGCGACCCGACGCAGGGCCGACCGACGGGTGTCTTCGACACTGGGGAAGTCAGCGAAGAAGGCTTGGGGCTGCTCGTGGATCGCCCGGAAACCTGGGGCGGACGGTGGCTTGCCGGCAGCGTCCCCGGGTGGACCCCGGTGAGCGAGAACCGCTCCACGTATCAGTCGCGCTACCTGTCCGACAGCGGCAGGCTGTTCTTCAACAGCGCCGACCAGCTCGTCCCAGCAGACACGAACTCCAAGGAGGACGTCTACGAGTACGAGCCCGCGGGTCTCGGCTCGTGCGCCAGCGAAACGGGCTGTGTCGGGCTCCTCTCCTCCGGCAGGTCGGAAAAGGAATCTGCGTTCCTGGACGCGAGCGTCACGGGCAACGACGTGTTCTTCCTCACCGCTGGCGCGCTCGTCGCGGGCGACGCCGACACGAACTTCGATGTATACGACGCGCGAGTCTGCGGGCCGGGTGGCTGTGTGTCTTCGAGCAGCGAATCGAGCGCGACGTGCCAGGAAGTCGAAACCTGCCGTCCGGCGGCCCCCACCGAGCCGGTGTTCTCGAGTCCGGCGACCACGGCCCCTTCCGGCTCCAGCAACCTCACGCCTTCCCCGCCCGTGAAAACCCCGGTCAAAGTGGTCGTCAAACCGACCCGCACGCAACTGCTCGCGAAGGCGCTGAAGGCCTGCAAGAAGAACAAGAGCAAGCACAGGCGAGCGGTTTGCGAAAGGGCCGCGCGTAAGAAGTACGCCGCCAAGAAGGCGAGCAAGAGCACGCGCAGGAGAGGTCGATGACGAGCGCTCGCTCTCGCGGTCGACGGCTCCTCGGTCTCCTCGTGGCCCTGTGTTCGAGCGTGACGCTCGTGGCGGCGTTCGGCGCCGCGCCGGCACTCGCGGCGGGATCGTGGTGGAGCCTGACCTCCAGTGCGGCGCCGACGAACCTGTCGCCGACAGAAGAAGGCCAGATACTCGTGATGGCCACCAACCGCGGTTATGCGGACGCGAAAGCCAGCGCCGGACACCCGCTCAAGGTGATAGACCACCTGCCGGTCGGGCTCGAAGTCGGTGCCGAAGGCGCGCGGGCCGTGTTCCTCAGCCTTCCGATCAGCTGTCCGGTGGCGACCGGACAGACCGTTGTGTGCGAACTGCCACAGGCGGTCCCCGCGGGGGAAGACCTGGAAATCAAAATCGGAGTGAAGGCAACGGTTCCCAGCGGTACGACCTTGAGCAACGAACTCGTGATCGAAGGCGGCGAAGGCCAAGCGGTCACGCCGCCTGTGAAAGCTCCGGTGCGCGTGGACAGCGCCGCGACCCAGTTCGGTGTCGAAAAGTACGAACTGAAGCCGGAAGGCGAAGACGGTTCCGTCGACGCGCAGGCCGGCTCTCACCCGTTCCAGCTCACGACCACGTTCAACCTCAACAAGACGATCGAATTCAACACCAACTACAAACACCTCGAAGCGACCGCTCCGATCCTCCCTCGCGATCTGCGCTTCGTGCTGCCGCCAGGCCTGCTCGGCAACATCACGGTCGTGCCTCAGTGCTCGGGCGTCGACTTCGCCACGATCGGCCAGGAGGACATCAACCTGTGTCCCTCCGACACCGCCATCGGCACCGCGCGAGTGACGATCAACGAACCTACGGTGTTCGGAGGTGCGCTCACCGAAGCGGTCCCGGTCTTCAACCTGGCGCCCGAAAAAGGCGAACCCGCCCGCTTCGGTCTCGAGATCGACAAAGTGCCCGTCGTCTTCAACACCGCTGTGCGAACCGGCAGCGACTACGCCGTCGAAGTCAGCGTCGACAACGCGTCGCAGGCCGCGGCGCTGCTCAGCACCGAGGTGACGTTCTGGGGTGTGCCCGGGGACCCTCGTCACGACCAGTCACGTGGATGGGAGTGCATCGGTCACGGGCACTTCGTCGCCAAAGCCGAACCGGCGACGCCATGCGAACCGCTGGAAGAAACCAGCCCGCCGGCCTTCCTCACGCTGCCGACGTCCTGCTCGAGCACGCCGGTCACCACGGTCACCGGCGACTCGTGGCCCACCGGCCCGAGCCGCACCGTGAGCCAGCTTGCCGCCAGCTACGAATTCCCATCGGCGCTTCAGAACTGCGACCTGCTCGGCTTCTCACCCGCGATCAGCGTGGAACCGGAAACCCATGCGGCGAACGAACCGAGCGGACTGGCTGTCGACGTGACGGTGCCGCAGGCGTCGACGATCTCCGCCACCGAACTGGCCGAGGCCGACGCCAAGGAAGCCACCGTGGCGCTGCCCGCGGGCGTGCTCGCGAGTCCCGGCGCCGCCAACGGGCTGCAGGCGTGCTTCACCACGAGCATCGGTCTCGAAGCCGGGTTCTCCGAACCGAGCCAGCTCGAAAACGACCACTTCAACGCGGGCGCGGCGTCATGCCCCGACGGCTCGAAGATCGGCACCGCGGTGATCGAAACGCCGCTGCTCAAAAACCCGCTCGCTGGTTTCGTCTATCTCGCCAACCAGGACACGAACCTGGTGGAAGAAAAGCTGGTGCTGTATCTGGTCGCCGAAGACCCGGTCTCGGGCGTGCGCGTGAAGCTCGCGGGCGACGTGCACGTGGATCCGACGACCGGCCAGCTCGTCTCGACGTTCAAGAACACCCCGCCCGAGCCGTTCTCCGAGCTGAAGCTGAGCTTCTTCGGTGGAGGCCGCGCGTCGCAGTCAACGCCCGCGCAGTGCGGTACCTACACGACCCACGCGACGTTCGTCCCCTGGTCGGGGACCTCGCCGGCGCCCGTGTCCTCGAGCTTCGAAATCACCTCCGGACCGAAGGGCACGGCCTGCGCCAACCCGCAGCCGTTCGCTCCGTCCTTCCAGGCCGGCTCGGTCGACAACCGGGCGGGCGCGTTCACGAACTTCTCGCTGACGATCGGCCACGCCGACACCGACCAGTGGCTGCAGGCGCTGACCGTCCACCTGCCGTCGGGCGTCGCCGCGCTGCTCTCCACGGTCACGCCGTGCCCCGAACCCGCCGCGGGTCAGGAATGGGCGTGCGGGCCGGAAAGCCTGATCGGGCACTCGACCGCGAGCTCGGGCCTCGGCGAAGACCCGTTCACGCTCGGGGGCAGCGTGTATCTCACCGTGGGCTACGACAAAGCGCCGTTCGGCCTGCTGGTGGTCACGCCCGCGGACGCCGGCCCGTTCCACCTCGGCAACGTGGACGTGCGCTCGCGCATCGAAGTCGACCCGACCACGGCGGCGGTGACGATCGTCAGCGATCCGTTCCCGACATACGTGAAGGGCGTGCCGGTGCAGCTCAAACAGATCAACGTGACCGTCGATCGCCCCGGCTTCGAGTTCAACCCCACCAACTGCAACCAGATGGCGATCACCGGATCTCTCAGCAGTACTGGGGGGCTCAGCGAGTCGGTCTCCTCGCCCTTCCAGGTCGCAAACTGCGCGACGCTCCCGTTCAGCCCGAAGCTGACCGCGAGCACACAGGCGCAGGCGAGCAAAGCGAACGGAGCGGCGCTCAACGTCAAGGTCGAATCGACGGGGCTCGGACAGGCGAACATCGCGAAGGTCGACCTGCAGCTGCCGGTCGCGCTGCCGTCGCGCCTGTCGACGATCCAGAAAGCGTGCCTCGAAGTGGTCTTCAAGGCCAACCCGGCCGCGTGTGACGAAGGCTCGAACATCGGCTACGCCACGATCCACACGCCGGTACTCAAGGACCCGCTCACCGGGCCCGCGTATCTCGTCGCCAAGGGCGGCGCGGCGTTCCCCGACGTGGAGTTCGTGCTCCAGGGCGAAGGGATCCTGCTGATCCTCGACGGCAAGACGGACATCAAAAAAGGCATCACCTACTCGCGCTTCGAAGCCACCCCCGACGCGCCCTTCACGACCTTCGAAACGGTCCTGCCGACCGGGCCGCACTCCGCGCTCACAGCTTACGTCCCCGCCAGCCGCAACTTCAACGTGTGCGGCACGAAGCTGGAAATGCCCACCGAAATCGTCGGCCAGAACGGCGCGGTGATCAGGCAGACCACGAACATCGTCGCCAACGGCTGCGCCGCCTCTCACCCGCTTACCCGCGCCCAGCTGCTCGCGAAGGCGCTCAAGACGTGCAGGAAGGCCAAGAAGAAGAGCAAGCGCGTCAGCTGCGAAAAGCAGGCCCGCAAGAAGTACGGGCCGAAGGCCAAGAAGGCGAAGAAGAAGCATTAATAGGAGCGGCCACGCGCGCGCTCTGCCGTGCCACGGCCTGCCCCGAGTTACCCCGGTTCGTTATCCAGGGAGCGCCACAGATACCGGCACGCGAGCGTCCGGTGCGGGCGCCACGGCTCGGCGATCAGCTCCATCGCCGCGGGCGCGGGCAGCGCATCGAGGCCGTAGGCCCGTTCGATCGCGCGGCGGATGCCGAGGTCGCCCACCGGAAGCACGTCCGGTCGCTCGAGCTGGAACATCAGGAACATGTGCGCGGTCCACACGCCGAGTCCCTTGACCGCGACCAGCTCCGCGATCGCCTGCTCGTCGCTGAGCTCGTCGAGGCGATCGAGCTCCAGCTCGCCCGAGATGACGTGTTCGGCGAGCGAGCGCAGGTAGCTCACCTTGGCGCGCGAGAAGCCCGCCGCGGCGCGCAGCTCTTCTGGGTCGTCGGCGAGGATCTCCTGCGGCGTTGGAGCCCTGTCTTCGAAGCGCGCGGTGAGCCGGTTGTAGATCGAGCGCGCCGCCTTCACCGACAGCTGCTGGCCGGCGATCGCGCGCACGAGCGCGCCGTAGTGGTCGCTCTGGTCCGGACGTCCCTCTCGCGCGTCGCCGAGCGGGCCGACCGCGTCGATCAGCCCCGCGAGAACCGGGTCGGACTTGCGCAGGTGCGCCAAGCCCTTGGGTCTGCCCGCCACGGCCGGCCTCAGGCCGACAGCTCGGTCGCGAGCGCCACCGGCTCGCCGTCGAGCGCGTTCAGCGCGCGCTCCAGCGACATCGCCAGGCACGTGAAGCTGGGGGTGTCGCGGACGGTGTAGCGCGACGCCTCGGTGGTGCGCAGCTGCTGCACGAGGTCGAGGAACGTGCCCACGTCGTCGGTGTCGAACGCGACCACGAACTCCTGATCGTCGAGGCCGAACGAGTACGTGGTGTGGTTGTCCACGCCGGGGTATTCGCGGCCTACCTGGATGTGGCCCTGCATGATCCTCCATCGCTCCTCCGCGGGCAGCGCGTACCACTCGCGCGACTTCACGAACGGGTACACGAACACGTACTTGCCGCGGAACCCGCGCACCACGTTGCGCTCGTCGTCGGAGTACTCCGAGCTCTTGCGCATGCCGAGGAACGAGTGGGGGATGCTCGCCCACTGCATCAACCCGCTCTGCAGCAGCACCACGTGGAACTCGTGGATACGGTCGAGGTTCTCAGCCTCGGAGACGAGCAGCAGCTCGGCGTCCCCGCGCGTGCCCACGAGCGAGAAGCTCTGCAGCATGTGGCCGTCGGCGAAGTCCTCGCACGCAGCCGCGAACTCGCGCTTGTCCTGCGCACGTCGCTCACCGTCGAGGCGCCGCCACGCCGGGTCGAGCTGCAGGAACGTGTACTTCACGAAGCGGCGTGTGGCCATATACCGATTATCGCACCGCCGCGGCAGATAAAGTACCCGCTGTGCGGATCGCGCTGCTGTCGCCGTACTCGTGGACCTACCCAGGTGGGGTGACGCGCCACATCGAGGCCCTGTCCAGCGAGCTGGCCGCCGCCGGCCACGAGCCGCGGATCATCGCCCCGTTCGATCCCGACGACGCGCTCTCGCGCCGGCTGCACAGGGGAGCGGTCCCGCAGCGGCGCACCGTGGGGGAGGAGTTCGTCTCGCTCGGCCGCACCGTCGGGCTGCCGGCCAACGGCGCGGTGTCCAACATGGCGCTCACCCCGCACGCGGTGTTCGCGCTGCGTCGCGAGCTTCGCCAAGGGCGCTACGACGTGGTGCACATCCACGAGCCGGTCGTGCCGGTCGTGGGCTGGGACGCGCTCTTCAGCGCCGGGGAGCTGCCGCTGGTGGGCACCTTCCACACCTACTCCGAGAACCTGCTCACCAACGGCATCGCCGCGATCCCGCTCGGCGGGCGGCGCCGGATGAACCGCCTGCACGTGCGCATCGCGGTGTCCGAGGCGGCCGCGTGGACCGCGCGGCGCTTCTACGGCGGGCGCTACCGCGTCGTCCCCAACGGCGTCCACCTCCAGGACGCGGCTCACGCGGCGCCCTCCGATTCCACGGCTCCGCTGCGCATCCTGTTCATCGGCCAGGCGGTCGAGCGCAAGGGCCTGCCGGTGCTGCTGCGCGCGTTCGAGGCGCTGCGCGACCAGATCCCGGCCACGCTCACACTCGCCGGCGCCGCCCCCGAGGAGGTCGCGCACATGATGCTCGACGACCGCGGCGTGGAGGCGCTCGGCAAGGTCTCCGAGCAGCGCAAGCAGGCCGAGCTGGCCCGCGCGGACGTGGTGTGCGCGCCGTCGCTGGGAGGAGAGAGCTTCGGCATGGTGCTGACTGAGGCGTTCGCCGCGGCTACGCCGGTCATCGCTTCGGACATCCCCGGCTACCGCGACGTGGTGCGCGACGAGCTCGACGGCCTGCTCGTGCCGGCGGGCGACGCGCTCGCGCTGGCCGAGTCCCTGCGCCGCCTCGCATTGGACGAGCCGCTGCGCGCGCGGATGGCCGCCTCCGCGCGCGAGCGCGCGGAGCGCTTCGCGTGGCCGAGCGTCGCCGCGGAGGTGATCGACTGCTACGAGCGCGCGCGGGCGGTGGGGTCGCCGGTGAGCACCCTGGGTCGCGTGGCGGTTCGCCACGGCCTCGCGCCGGCGGACCTGCTGCCGAGAATCCCCGCCGAACGCCTCCCGAGCCTGCAGACCCAGCCGCCCGCGAGCGAGGAGACGGCGAGCGGGCGTACGCCGCGCGTGCTGCGACGGGGAGGGCTGCTCGTCTCGTGCATCCTCGGTCTCGTGCTCGCGCAGGTGGCGCTCGCGCACATCGGCGTCGATCGCGTGGTCGGCAGCCTGCTGGCCTCCAAGCCCGGCCTCGTGGCCGCCGGCCTGGGGTTGATGTGCGCGTCGATGTTCGCCCGCGCGTTTGCGTGGCACGCGATCCTCGCGTGCGCACCGACGTGGCGTCGCGCCAAACGCAGGGACGCGATGCAGGGCACGTTCATCGGCGTGCTGATGTCCGCGACGCTTCCCGCGCGCCTCGGCGAGCCATCGCGCGCGCTGATCGTCGCCCGCCGCCTCGGGCGCGCCCGCGAGACGCTGCCGGTGGTGCTCGGCACGATGGTCTCCCAGACGCTGCTGAACCTGCTCGCGCTGACGCTGCTCGGGATCGGCATGTTCTCCAGCGTCGACCTGCTGAACGGCCATCACGGCGCGCTGATCGCGGCGGCCTTCACGCCGCTCGGGGTCGTGGCGGCGGTGCTGCTCGCGCCCGTGCTGATTCCACGCGCCGCCGGATCCCGCTCGGCGCGCCTGCAGGCGCTGACGGCCGGCCTGCGTCGTTCGCTCTCGCGCGTGCGCGACGGCCTGCGCGTCTTCAGGCATCCGCGCCAGGCGGCGCTCGCCACCGCGGCGCAGTTGGGGGCGTGGGCCCTGCAGTGGTTGAGCTGCTGGCTGTTGCTGATGGCGTTGGGGCTCGACGATCGTGTCGGGCTCGGCGGCGCGGCGGCGGTCCTGTTCGCGGTCAACGTCACCGCGGTGCTGCCCGCCACGCCCGCCAACGTGGGCGTCTTCCAGGCCGCGTGCGTCGCGGTCCTGGCGGGCGCCTACCACGTCTCCACCCCCGACGCGCTCGCCTACGGGATCGTCCTGCAGGTGGTCGAGGTACTGACCGCGCTGATGATGGGCCTGCCGGCGCTCGTCAACGAGGGTCTCTCGTGGCGCGACGTGCGGTTGCGCACGATGCACGCCGCGCCGGTGACGCTCGGCCCGCTGCCCGTAGGAGTCTCCTTGGGTGGGCGGGCTGTCGCTTCCGCCGCGGAACGCTAGAGGCCCAGATGGCCGACGCGTGGGTCTACATGCTGCGCTGCCACGACGGCTCGCTCTACACCGGCTGGAGCACCGACGTGCAGCGGCGCCTCGCGCGCCACCAGGCGGGTAAGGCCAGCAGATACACGGCCAGCCGCCGCCCGCTCGAGCTGGCGCTCGCCCTGCCGATGGCGGATCGCGGCGCCGCTATGCGCGAGGAGGCACGCATCAAGGCGCTCGACCGGCCCGCCAAGCTCGCGCTGATCGCCGCCCACCGACTGCCCGCCGGGGCCGCCGCCGGATGGGGTGGACAGGGAGCGGAGCCGGTTTAGGGCATGATGGGGGCATGTCCAGCAGACCTCCCGCGCGCAGCGTCAAGATCTCAGAGGACGAGCGCACCGGCTGGTCATCCGATCGGCCCCGCCGCGACGGCGCTCCTCCGCGACCCGCGGATCTCACGGTTCACTGCCGGGTGCTCTCGCCCGCGGACCGTCTGCGCTACTCGCCCGGCAGCCTGCTGATCGTCGCCTCGGCTTCGGCGAAGGAGCGCGACGCGTTCCTCAACCGCCTGATCGAGGATCGCGCGTGCCTGCTCTCGGTCGGCAAGGTGCGCGCGCTGCTGGCCGGACGCGTGGCCGAGGAGGACGTCGACGCGCGCGCCGCCGAGCTCCTGACCGCCGCGGTCGCCAAGCGCCTGGAGAACAAGGAGACCGTGGTGCTCGCAGCCGACGGTTTGGAGGCGGACGAGCGCGAGCCGTTCGTGCGGATGGCCGCGGCGCTGAAACGCCCGCGCCACCTGATCCTGCTCGAGATCGCGCGCGACCAGGTGCAGGAGGAGGACCTCGTCGCACTCAACGAGCTGCGCCGCGCCCTCGACGCCGGAGAGCTGGGCGCGGAGGGCTTCCAGACGGCGCTGCGCCTCGGCGGAGGCTCCTCCACAGAGGTCAAGCGGATCCTGTTCCGCCCACCGCCACGCGAAGACTCGTAGCTCTCAGCCGAGCAGTTCTCAGTCGAATTTTTCGCGGAGTTCCCTTGCAGGGTTCAGGTTATTCGTATATGCGGCCGATATGCGACCCGTGCGGAGCTACCTGGCCCCCGAAGAGAAGGACGCGCGCCCGCGGCGTGCCGGTGGATGGCGGCCGCTGGACGCTCGCTCGACGCTGATCGACACGCGCCTCGTGCGCGCGGAGATGGCGCGGCTGCGCGCTCCACGGCCCGCGACCGAAATCCACGCCGCGCGAATCGTCCGCTCGACGCTCACCGGTAGGTCGTGATGCAGGCTCCTGTGGGGAGCGCGACCAAAGCCTCGAGTCGCTTCACGCTGCACTCGTGGTGGGTCTACCTCTGCGCGATGGCGCTGCTCACGGGCGGCTACGCCTTCGGCCAGATCTCCGGCCCCGCGTGGCTCAAGAGCGGGCTCGTGTTCAACCTGATCGGCGGTGCGACGATCGCCGCGCTGATCGTCGGCGGCAGGAAAAACTCGGGCAGGAGCTGCCTGCCGTGGTACCTGTTCGCGGTCGGGCAGGGGCTGTTCGTGACGAGCGACGTGCTCTCGTCGAACTACGAACGCCTCTTCGGGCACGCGATGACGTTCCCGTCGATCGCCGACCCCTTCCACCTCGCGTTCTATCCGTTTCTCGTGGCGGGCATGCTGCTGCTGATCCACGAACGCGACGAGGGGCGCGATCGCGACGGCCTGATCGACGCGCTGATCGTCACCGCGGCCCTGGCCACGCTGCTGTGGGTCTACCTGATCGCGCCGTACGCGGACAGCGAAACGAGCTCGCTGCTGAAAAGCCTGACCTCGATCGCGTATCCCGCGATGGACATCCTCGTGCTCGGCGTGGTCGCGCGTGTGGCCGCCGGCAGCCACCGTCGCGAGCCGGCCTTCGTGTTCCTGCTCTCCGGGACGGTGGCGCTGCTGTTGAGCGACGCGTTCCACGGGCTGAGGCTGCTGGACGGCGGCTACGACACGGCGGGCATCCTCGACACGGGCTGGGCGATCTACTACACGCTGCTGGGCGCCTCCGCGCTGCATCCCTCGATGCGCCAGCTCTCCGAACCGGGGCCGGAGCCGGACGGCCGTCTTACGCGGGCGCGTCTGATGCTGCTGACGTGCGCGAGCTTCACCGCGCCGCTGCTGATCTTCGTGCGCTCGGCGATCAACGACCAGCTCGACATCTACGTGCTCGTGGGCGCCTCGGCGCTGATGTTCGCGCTCGTGCTGCTGCGCATGGCCGGCATCGTCCGCCGCAACGAGGAGGCCACCCGCAGGGAGGCAGCGCTGCGGATCGCGGGCGAGGCGCTCGTGAGCGCCGCCACGCGCGAGGAGGTCTATGTCGCCGCGCTGCAGGCGGCCCGCTCAGTGGTCGAGGAGCCGGTGACGGCGTGCCTGTACATCACCGAGGAGGAGGGAGGCATGCTCGTCCCGGTCGGCGCGAGCGACGACCGGGACCCCGCGAGCCTGCCCAAGCTGCACCGCGAGGAGTTGCCCGAGCACGTGCTCAGGAGGATCCCGGGCAACCGGGTGCTGACCCTCGACGGGCCGGGGCAGGCCATGAGCCTCTCACCGCTGTTCGTGCGCGATCGGCTGACGGGCACGCTGGCGGTCCTCGCCCCCGGCCCGCTGCCGAGCGCCGCACAGGCGAGCCTCGCGACGCTCGCCACCGAGGTGGCGCTGGCGCTGCAGACGGTGGCGCTCGCCGAGGAGAGCGTCAGCCAGCGCTCCGAAGAGCGCCTCAGCGCCCTGATCACCAACGCCTCGGACGTGATCTGCATCGTCGCCGCGGACACCGTCGTGAGCTACGTCAGCCCGTCGGTCGAGCGGACCTTCGGCTATCGCCCGGACGCGCTGGAGGGGCGCAAGCTCGGTGAGCTCGTCCACCCCGACGAGGTGCAGCGGCTGATCGCGCTGTTCGCGTCGGTCGCCGCTCAGCCGGCCGGGGAGCGCTCGACCGCGGAGTTTCGCGTGCGCCACGCACACAAAGACTGGCGCGAGGTGGAGGTGCTCGGGACGAACCTGCTCGCCGACGAGACGATCGCGGGCATCGTGCTCAACATCCGCGACATCAGCGAGCGCAAGGCGTTCCAGGCCGAACTCGAGCACCAGGCATTCCACGACACGCTCACCGGCCTGCCCAATCGCGCGCTGTTCCGCAACCGCGTCGAACACGCGCTGGCCTCTCAGCGTCGCGACCACCTGCCCGTCGCGGTGCTGTTCCTCGACGTGGACGACTTCAAGAACGTCAACGACAGCCTCGGACACGCGGCGGGCGACGAAGTGCTGCAGGAGCTCGGGCGTCGCCTCGAGGACTGCATGCGCCCGGTCGACACCGCGGCGCGTCTGGGTGGAGACGAGTTCGCGATCCTGATCCACGACGCCGAGAGTGAGCTGCAGTCGGTCGAGATCGCCCATCGCGTGATGGACAAGATCGAAGAGCCGATCGCCCTCCCCAGCCGCGACGTCGTACTCGCCACCAGCATCGGAATCGCCTTCAGCGACCAGACGATGATCTCCAGGAGCGACGCCGAGGAGCTGCTGCGCAACGCCGATGCGGCGATGTACATGGCGAAGGAGAACGGCAAGGGCCACTACCAGATCTTCCAGCCGGAGATGCACACCAAGGCGCTCGCGCGCCTGGAGCTGAAGACAGATTTGCAGCGGGCGCTCGACTGCGGCGAGTTCACGCTGCGCTACCAGCCGATCATGGATCTCACGAGGGGCGACATGGCGGGCATGGAGGCGCTCGTCCGCTGGGAGCATCCGATTCGCGGGACGGTGCTGCCGCTCGAGTTCGTGGGCCTGCTCGAGGACACGGGCCTGATCGTGCCGGTTGGCCGCCACGTGCTGCGAGAGGCATGCGCATGGGCGGGGCACATGCAGCGCGAATGCCCGCGCGACCCGCCGCTGTCGATGGCCGTGAACGTCTCCGCGCACCAACTGCAGCGCCCAGAGTTCATCGACGAGGTGCGCTCGGCTCTGCAGGACACCGGGATCGTGCCCAGCAGCCTGACCCTGGAGCTGACCGAGAGCGTGATGATGCAGGACATGGAGCTCAGCCTGATGCGGCTCAACGGCCTGCGGGCGCTCGGCGTGAAACTCGCGATCGACGATTTCGGCACGGGCTACTCCTCGCTCAACTACATCCGCCAGTTCCCGGTAGACATCCTCAAGATCGACCGCTCCTTCCTGTCGGATCCCAATCCGGAAACGACGGAGCTCACCGCCGCGATCGTGGCGCTCGCACGGATCTTCAAGCTGAAGGCCGTCGCTGAGGGCATCGAGAACCCGTCGCAGCTGGAGCTGCTGCGCGACATGAACTGCGACTTCGGGCAGGGCTTCCACTTCGCCAAGCCGCTGCACGGTGAGGAGATCCTCGCCATGGCCTCCGCGCAGCCCGCGGCGGCGCTTGCGCTCGCGGCGCAAAGCTCAGACAAGACGTCTCACATCTAGCCATTCCCATACGTCAGAGTGGCGGAAAGCCGAATAGTCCTAGTGGGAAACATCGGTTGCGGGTAACTACTCGGCTGGTTACGCTCGCCCCGCTGTTCACTGGAACAACGAACGAAAGTGGGAGTTCATCATGAAGGGAACTCGTCGCCAGCGCATGCTGGGACTGATCGTCGCGGTCGCCGCGGTGATTGCGGCCATGTCCGCCGTCGCCTCGCCGGCCATGGCTACGCCGACCGGCGAATTTGCCGTGTTCGCGCAGTGTCCGTTGAGCAATCCGTCACTCAGCGCCTGTCTGTGGGCCAAGAGCGAAAGCGGCGAATTCGTCGCCGGCAAACAGAAAGTGCCGATAACGAACCCGATCACGCTGCAGGGTGGTCTGATCGAAAACGAAGAAACCGGCGCTCTGACGTTCGTCGCTGCCGCCAACGGCGTGACAATCTCGCATTCGCCGCAGACGGTCCCCGGCGGTCTCGCGGGCCTGATCAACTGCAAAGAAATCAAAGAAATCATCGAGCGCATCGCGTGCGAAGTGTTCTTTGAAAACGGCGTCACGGGTGCCACGGAGACGACCGAACTGGCCGCTCCGGCTAGCTCGATCGGCATCAACGAGAGCAACCTGCTGTCCGAAACAGGCACGGCGCTGTCGCTGCCTGTGAAGGTGCACCTGGAAAACCCGTTCCTCGGTAGCTCTTGCTACCTCGGCTCGAACACGCACCCGATCGTGATCGAATTCACGACCGGTACGACGGCTCCGCCGCTCCCGAACAAACCGATCAAAGGCAAAAAAGGCGAAATCTCGGTCGTCGGCGAAGGTCAGATCCTGAAGATCTCCAACAACTCGCTCGTGAACAACACGTTCGCGGCGCCTGGAGCTACAGGTTGCGGTGGGTTCCTCATCGAACTCCTGCTCGACCCGGTCATCAACGCCAAACTCGGCCTCCCGGCCGCGTCTGGTCACAACACGGCGATCCTCAACGGAACGCTGGAGCAGGCTGGCGCAGAACCGGTCCGCGAACACTAAACGCAGACAGCTGGCTGAACGCACGTAGTGCGTCAGCCGGGTAGGACAGGGGGCCCGTCGCGTTCGCGCGGCGGGCCCCCTTGTCGTTCTGCGGCGGAATGGAGGCTCACGCAACTCCGTCAATTCTCAGATATACAACTGTTGGAATGATGGTGAGCCCGTGGAAAAGGGGTAGGCCACTGCTAGAAGGAAACAGCGATTGTAGTTAGACTCATCTGATCATTAGGCTCATTACTCGTTCGATCGTTCTATAAAACAACCGAATCGAGGGTGAGGGTAATGATGAAGGGCAATCGACCGCGGCTTATGCCGCGACTGATCGCGACGGTTGCGGGGGCAGTGGCTGCCTTTGCCGTCGCCGCGCCGGCCTTTGCGACACCGAGTGGCGAATTCGCGGTTTTTGCGCAGTGTCCGCTGAGCAACGCGGAACTGAGTGGCTGCATCTCCGCCAAGACCGAATCCGGCGAACTCGTCGCCGGAAAACAGAAAGTGCCGATTACGAACCCGATCACGCTCCAGGGAGGGTTCATAGAAAACGAAGCAACGGGCGAACTCAAATTCGTCGCGGCGGCTAACGGTGTGACGCTGTCGCACTCGCCGCAGGCCGTGCCCGGTGGTCTCGCGGGCTTGATCAACTGCAAAGAAATCAAAGAAATCATCGAGCGCATCGCGTGTGAAGTGACGTTCGAAAACGGCCTGACGGGCGTCAACTCGACGACCGAATTGGCCGCGCCAGCGAGCTCTATCGGCCTGAACGAGACGAACCTGCTCGAGGAAACCGGCACGGCGCTGTCGCTGCCTGTGAAGGTGCACCTCGAAAACCCGTTCCTGGGCAGCTCGTGCTACCTCGGCTCGAACTCGCACCCGATCGTCCTGAACCTGACGACCGGCGCGACGAGTCCGCCGCCTCCGAACAAAGCGATCAAAGGCAAACTGGGAACGATCTCGGTCGTCGCCGAAGGTCAGATCCTGAAGATCTCCAACAACTCGCTCGTGAACAATTCGTTCGCGGTGCCTGGGGCGACCGGCTGCGGTGGATTGATCATCGAACTGCTGCTCGACCCGATCATCAACGCGAAACTCGGGCTGCCGGCGGCTGCTGGCAACAACACGGCGATCCTCACCGGAACGCTGCAGCAGGCTGGCGAGGAACAGGTGCGCGAACACTAGGCACACACCGCCGACGCTAGGTGCGTCCAGCGATGCAGGAGCACGGAGCCCGTCGCTCGAGCGACGGGCTCCGACGCTTACCGTCTAGGGGGAGACCTCGCCCGCCAGCGCCGGCTCGTCCTCGCCTTCCACCGCGCCCTCCGGCGGGTCCTCGTCGTCGAGATCGCCGAACAGAGAGGGGTCGCGGCTGGAGCCGCGGATCAGGTCGTCGGGCGAGCTCTCCGCAGGCAGCCGGCCCTGGCGCGTGCCGAAGTAGATCGCCTGGGGGTGGTGGGCGACGAGCGCGAGCGTGGACTGCTCTGGGTCGGGGGCGTAGCCGTCGGTGATCGTCATCCCGATCTGTGCCAGGTCGAGCAGCTCCTGGACCTTGAGGTGCTCACTCTGCTCCGGCACGGCCGGATAGCCCCAGGAGTAGCGCCGGCCCTGCGCGAGCGGGATGTCGAGCATCTTTCGGATCTCGTAGTGCAGCCATTCGGCCAGGCCCTCGGCCGTCTGCACGCCGAGGCCGTGGACGAACAGCTGCTCGGCGAATTCGCCTTCGGCCTCCAGACGAGCCATGAGTTCCGTCACCTCGCTGCCGACGGTGACCGCCTGCACGGGGATCACGTCGAGCTCGGCGGGCGGCTTGCCTTCGATTGCGGGGCGGAAGAAGTCCGCGAGGCAGATCCGCTCGCCCTTGGGCTGGCGCGGGCACACGAAGCGAGTCAGCTCCGTTGCGCGATCCTCGGGATCGAGCACCACGATCTCGTTGCCGAGCGCGTAGCAGGGGAAGAAGCCAAGCAGCGCGCGCGGGTGCAGGTAGTCCTGCTCGCGCCACATGCGCTCCAGGCGCGGGCGGAAGTCCTCCTGCAGCAGCTTGCGCCAGGCGTCGCCTTTGACGCCGCGCCCGCCCCAGTGCAGCTTGAACAGCACGTGCGTGTCGAGGTGTCGGTAGACCTCGTCGAGATCGACGGGGATCTCGCGCACGCCCCAGAACGGCGGCGTGGGGACCGGCGCGTCGGTGCGTGCGGCAGAGCGCACCGAGTCGTCGCTCAGGTCGAGCTCCTCGACCGGCTCGTCGCCCTTCTCGCGGAACGTCCGCGCGCCCGCCTGGAGCTTGTCCACGAGCAACTGCTTGGCATCCGCGTCGATCAACTGGTCCATCACCGCGAGACCCTCGAAGGCGTCCTTGCAGTAGAACACGCCCGGCTCGTACATCTCCTCGGAGTCTTTGCCGCCGGGGAACAGCGCGCGGTAGCTGAACGCGCGGTTGATCGCCGCGCCGCCGATCAGCACCGGGTACTCGAGGCCCTTGGCGTGCAGCTCCTGGATCGCCGCGGGCATCTGCTTGGACGTCGACACGAGCAGCGCCGAGAGGCCGATCGCGGTCGCGTCGTGCTCCTGCGCCGCGTCGAGGATCGTCTGGATCGGCACCTGCTTGCCGAGGTCCACGACGGTGTAGCCGTTGTTCGTGAGGATCGTATTGACGAGCGACTTGCCGATGTCGTGCACGTCGCCGAACACCGTCGCGAGCACGACGGTGCCCTTCGTATAGCCCTCGATCTTGTCGAGGTATTTCTCCAGCTGCGCGACGGCCTTCTTCATCACCTCGGCCGACTGCAGGACGAACGGCAGGATCAGCTCGCCGGCGCCGAACTTGTCGCCGACCTCTTTCATCGCCGGCAACAGCACGTCGTTGAGCGTCGGTACCGCGCCGATCTTCTCCACGCTGAGGTCGATCCACGCCTCCACGCCGTCCTTGCGCCGGCGCAGGATGTGGAAGTGCAGCGCCTCCTCGGGCTCCATCCCCTCGGTTGGGTTGGCCGCGCTCTCGCTGACGTCCTCCTCGCCCTTGGACTCGAAGTGGCCGATGAAGCGCTCCAGCGCGTCCTCGCGGCGGTTGAACACGAGATCGTCCGCCAGGTCGCACTCGAGATCGGAGATCTCGCCGTAGGGGGTGATGTGGTTCGGGTTGACCATCGCCAGGTCGAGCCCCGCCTGCACGCAGTGGTGCAGGAACACCGAGTTGAGCACCGCGCGGGCGCCGGGTGAGACGCCGAAGGACACGTTCGAGACCCCCAGCGAGGTCTTCACGTGCGGGATCTCCGCCTTGATCCGCTTGATGCCCTCGATCGTCTCGACCGCCGAGGGGCGCCACTCCTCATCGCCCGTGGTGAGCGTGAACGTGAGGCAGTCGAAGATCAGGAGCTCCGGGTCGAGGCCGTGCTCCTCACAGCACAGGTCGCGGATCCGTTCGGCGATCTCGACCTTGCGCTGCGCGGTCTTGGCCATCCCGACCTCGTCGATCGTCAGCGCGATCAACGCCGCGCCGTGCGCGAGGGCGACCGGGACTACGCGGTCGAGCTTGTCGCGCCCCGCCTCGAGGTTGACGGAGTTGACGATCGCGCGGCCGGGGATCTGCTCGAGCGCGCGTTCGATCACCTCCGGCTCGGTCGAGTCGATCTGGATCGGCGCGGGCTGGGTGAGCGAGACCTTCTTCGCCAGCAGGCGCATCTGTTCGTCCTCGTCGACGCGCTCGGTGAGCGCGACGCACAGGTCGAGCACGTGCGCGCCGCCGGTCACCTGGTCCTCGGCGATCTGCACGAGCCCGTCGTAGTCGTCGGCGAGCAGCAGCTCCTTGGCCTTGCGCGAGCCCTGCGAGTTGACGCGCTCGCCGACCATCGTCGGGCGCGGCTCCTGCACGAGCGGGGTCGCGGCGATCATCGAGGAGAGGTGCGGGACACGGGGGGCGGGGCGTGGGGCGACCGGCCGTTTCGCGACGCGCGCGGCGATCGCGGCGATGTGCTCGGGCGTCGTCCCGCAGCAGCCGCCCACGATGCCGACGCCGTAGCGCTCCACGAACTCAGCGAGAGCCTCCGCGAGCGGCTCGGGCTTTTCGGGGAAGATCGTCTCGCCGTCCGGGCCCTGCAGCGGCAGCCCCGCGTTGGGGATGCACGCGACCGGCACGGGGCAATGCTCGCCGAGGAAGCGGATCGCGTCGCGCATGTCCTGCGGTCCGGTCGAGCAGTTCAGCCCGATCACGTCGACCTTCAGCGCCTCCAGGGTCGTGAGCACCGCGGAGATGTCCGTGCCGAGCAGCATCTTGCCGCCGTTGGGCAGCAGCGAGACCGAGGTGTGGATCGGCAGCACGCGCCCGGCGCTCTTGAACGCCTCGCGGGCGCCGAAGATCGCTGCCTTGACCTCGAGGATGTCCTGCGCGGTCTCGATGATCAGCAGGTCCGCTCCGCCGTCGATCAGGCCCGAGGCCTGCTCTGCGAACACAGTCACCAGCTCGCCGAAGCGGATCTGGCCGAGCGACGGCTCTTCGGACGCCGGCAGGTAGCCGGTCGGCCCGATCGAGCCGGCCACGAAGCGGTTCTCGCCGGCGGCCTTGCGCGCGATTTCCGCGGCCCGGGTGTTGATCTCCTGGGTGTACTCGCCGAGGCCCCACTCCTCGAGCTTGATCCGCGAGCCCTGGAAGGTGTCGGTCTCGACCACTTCCGCGCCCGCTTCGAGCATCGAGCTGTGCACGCCCTCGATCACGTCCGGACGGTTGAGCACGAGCGCCTCGTGGCATTTGCCGGCCAGGCCGCCGTAGTCCTCGCTTGAGAGCTCGAACTGCTCCAGCGTGGCGCCCATCCCGCCGTCGTAGACGACGACGTGGCTGTGGATCTCTCTGAGGTAATCGCGCATGGCCAATGAGCGTAACAACGAGCGGCCGCCGAGCGGGCGAAGCGGTGCCCGAGCGAGGCGCCCGGTGCCCGGACCCACGCCTTCTGCCCGCCCGGGACAGCCCCGCTGCCCGCTTGGGACGACACGCGCGTGTCCCCATTGGAGCCGCTTTTAGGTCACCTGTCCAGAGGCGTTTGCAGCGAGGTCGCAAGCGTGCACACTGCGGCTCGAGCACCACCGAGGCACCACTATCGAAGGGGGCACAGATGACGCCGGAGCTTGCAGTCCAGACGTTTTCAACTGAGCAGATCGAAGAGCCGGCGATCGACTTCGTGGTCACCGAGGTGGGGCATGACGCTCGCGTCGAGCAGGCGGTCGTGGCGGTCGTGGCGGTCGTCGGCCTCGGCTACGTCGGCCTGCCGACCGCGATCGCGCTGCGCGGCGCGGGCGTGAGGATTGTCGGGATCGACATCGCGCAGCATCGTCTCGAGGAGATCCGCGCGGGCAGAGCGGAGCTGCTGGGTCCAGAACAGGAGCAGCTGCAGGCCCACCTTCAGGACGGCGGCTTCGTGTTGACCGACAGGATTGACGCGCTCACCGCGGCCGACCTCGTGCTGATCTGCGTGCCCACCCCGATCGACGCTCAGCGTCGTCCCGACCCGCGGGCGCTCAGGGCGGCGTGCGCATCGGTGGTGGAGCACGCGCGCTCGGGGCAGACGTTCGTGCTGACCTCGACTACGTACGTCGGCACCACCCGTGAGCTGCTCGTGGAGCCGCTCGCCGAGCGCGGCCTTCGCGTCGGCGAGGACGTGTTCGTGGCGTTCGCCCCCGAGCGCATCGACCCCGGCGTGCCAGAGCACGAGCAGCTGCGCACGCCGCGCGTGATCGGCGCCGTCACCGAGACCTGCTTCAAGCGTGCGGCGGAGCTGCTGCGCCACACGTGCAAGAACCTCCACCGCGTTTCCTCACCCGAGGCGGCGGAGATGGCCAAGCTGTACGAGAACACCTTCCGCGCGGTCAACATCGCACTCGCGTTCGAGATGGCCGAAGCGTGCAAGGCCCACGGCCTCGACCCGATCGAGGTGACCGACGGGGCGGCCACCAAGCCGTTCGGGTTCATGGCCCACTACCCATCCGCGGGCGTCGGCGGCCACTGCATCGGCGTCGACCCCCACTACCTGCTGCACCCGCTGCGCGAGAACGGTCGCCCGGCGACGGTCGCCGAGGAGGCGATGCGCAAAGTCGCAGGTCGTCCCCGCCACGTGGTCTGGCGTGCGCACGAACTGCTCGCCCACGGCGGCGGCAGGCTGCGCGACGCACGCGTGCTCGTCGTCGGCGTCTCCTACAAGCCGGGCGTGGCGGACAGCCGCGAAGCGCCCGCGGTGGAGATCATCGAGCGCCTGATGGCCGAAGACGCCCATGTCGACTTCCACGACCCGTACGTGTCCTCGCTGCGGATCGACGGCGAGACGATGCACGGGGTGGATCCGGATCCGCGGCGCGACAAGAGCGGATTCGGGCCCGAAGACTACGACCTCGCGATCATCGTCACGGTCCACCCGGACCACGACTATGGCTGGCTCAGGCGCTGCCCGAGGGTGCTCGACTGCACCTACCGCACCCCCGCCGGTGGCCAGCGCTTCGTCCCCTGAGGATGAGCGTCCACCGCGCCCTGAAGGCGCTCGCGGCCGTCTACCTGGTCGGGCTGATCGTGTCGGTGATGGCCTACAAGGCCGTGTTCATCGACCTGATGTTCTCGAACGTGTACTTCGGCGTGTACAGCGTTTGCGTCACCACGTACATCCTCAGCCGCTTCGTGTTCAGCCTCTTCTACCGCTCCAAGCCCGACGCGGGCATCGAGCCGCCGATCGCGATCGTGATGCCGGGCTTCAACGAGCAGGACGCGATCGCGGCCTCGCTGCGCTCGCTGCTCGCGCTCGAGTACCCACGTGAGAAGCTCGAGCTGATCGCCGTCAACGACGGCTCCACCGACGGCACGCTCGCCGAGATGCAGCGCGTGGCGGAGGAGTCGCAGGGGCGGGTACGGGTGATCGACTTCCCCGAGAACCGTGGCAAGCGTGCGGCGATGGCCGCCGGCATCCGCGCGAGCGAGGCCGAGGTGATCGTGTTCGTCGACTCCGACTCGGTGGTCGAGCCGGACGCGCTGCGCCGGCTCGTGCAGCCGCTCGCGGACCCGCGCGTGGGGGCGGTGTGCGGGCACGCGAACGTGCTCAACGTGCGCGAGACGTGGCTCACGCGGATGCAGGCGGTGCGCTACTTCGTGGCGTTCCGCGTGGTCAAGGCGGCGGAGTCGGTGTTCAACGCGGTCACCTGCTGCTCGGGCTGCTTCTCCGCGTACCGCCGTGAGGCGATCCTGCCGCGCATGGAGTGGTGGGAGAGCCAGCGCTTCCTCGGCGTTGAGTCCACCTTCGGCGACGACCGCTCGCTGACCAACTGCGTTCTGCGCGACTGGCGGATCGTGTACGAGAAGAAGGCGATCTCGCACACGATCGTGCCCACCACGTTCCGCGCGTTCGTCACCCAGCAGACGCGCTGGAAGCGCTCGTGGACGCGCGAGTCGCTGCTCGTGGCGAGGTTCATCTGGCGCAAGCACCCGGTGGCCGCGTTCTTCACCTACCTGTCCATCGTGCTGCCGCTGCTCGCACCCGCCGCGGCGGTGCACGCGCTCGTGTGGGGGCCGCTGATCCACGGCGGCACGCTGCCGCTGATCTACCTCGCGGGGATCTACGCGCTCGCGATGGTCTACTCGCTCTACTACGTGATCTTCCAGGACGAGTACAGCCTCGTGTGGGTGTACGGGATTTTGTTCGTGTTCTTCTACCTGGCGATCATGCTGTGGCAGACCTACTACGCGATCGCCACCTGTCGCACGGCCGCGTGGGGCACGCGACCGGCGACCGCGGGGATGACCGGCGGCGGGGGAGCGGCGTGATCCGCCGGAAGCTCGCGCGCGCCCTCGCGATGGCGCTGCTGCCGGCATCGATCGCGCCGGTGCTGCTCGCCGGCCCGGCGCTGGTGCGCGCTCCGCGAACGCTGGTGCGCCAGGCGTGGGCGGACGTGCAGCGGATGCAGGCGAGCTCGCACTCGCACAAGGCGCAGGCGCGATGACGCCGCGTCTCGGAAAGGCTCTCGCGGGGATGCTCTTGGCGGTGGGGGCGCTCGCCGGGTCGGGCGTGCCGGCGAGCGCGAGCACGCACGGCGCTCACGCGGCGGCGTGCGCGGGACGCGCGCCGCGCGCGGTGCGCCTGCGGCGGCTGTCCGGGTCACGCGCGCGGCTCGTCTGGAGCGCGCCGGCGGCGTCGGCCGCGGGAGCGGTGTACCGCGTGCTGCGCACCGGCCGCACGGTCGGGCAGACGACCGCGACATCGATCGTCTTGAAGGTGACACCGGGACGTTTGACCAGCTTCACCGTCCTCGCCCGCCGTCCCGGCATATCGCTCGCGTGCTCGGCGAAGCTGCGCACGCGGGTCGCCTTCCGCACGCCCGGTCGCGTCGTGGGCCTGCGCATCCTCGCGCACACCGCGAGCGGCCTCACGATCGGCTGGCGGCGGGCGCGACGCGGCGACACTCCGGTCGTTGGCTACCGGGTGCAGCGCGACGGCGCCGTCGTCGGGCAGACCCGCGCGTTGAGCTCGGCGCTGCGTCTCAGTGGTGGGCGTGCTCACACGGTGAACGTCGTCGCGGTCGACAGTCGCGGGCATCTCGGCGCGGCGAGCGCCACGCTCGTGATCGGCGCGCGCTACCAGCCTGCACCGCCCGCGAAGCCTCCGACGAGCAAAGCGGCGAGCGTGCACACGCCGCCGAGCGCTCCGGGCCTGCTGTTCGCCGTAAAGGTCGACGACACCTCCGCGACGCTCTCCTGGCAGGAAGGCAGCGCGAACGGCGGCGCGACCGTGGTCGGATACGTGCTCTACAGGGACGGACAGCCGGTGGGCACGGTGCACGGCCAGATCGCGACGGTCGCGCTCGCGTCGGCTCACGAATACACGTTCACCGTGCGCACGCTCGACTCGCAGGGATCGCTGAGCGAACCGGCTCCCGAACTGAAGGTCGTGACAACGCACACGCCGCCGCCGCCACCTGCGGAACTGACGGCGACGAGCGTCACAAGCCAGTCGGCCGCCGTCAGCTGGTCTCCCAGCGCGGCGGTGAGCGGCACGATCGTCGGCTACCGCGTGTTCCGCGACGAAATCCCCGTCGGGCAGACCTCGTCGTTGGAAATCACGCTCGCGAACCTCGCGCCGTCAAGCGAATACAAGGTGACGGTCAGCGCGGTGGACTCGCTGGGCGCGGTCAGCGAACCAACCTCACCGTTGACGATCGACACCGCCGAACCGCCGCCGACGCACGGCAACGTGCAGGCGTTCCTGCTCGCGTCTACAGGGCAGAGCTTCGTGGACCTGCAGGCTCACTACCAGCAGATCGGCGTGGTCTACCCGACGTACTTCGAATGCGGCGCTGCCGGTGAAGTGCTGGGCAAAGACGATCCGCTCGTGACCAAATGGGCTGAGGCGCGCAAGATCGAAGTGCTGCCGCGCGTGAACTGCCAGAACGTGGTCGACGAGGAACGCATCCTGAACGAACCCAAAGCCAGGGAAACGATGATCGGCCAGCTCGCGGCGCTGTGTGAAGCCAACGGCTACCAGGGCGTGCAGATCGACTTCGAGGGCGCCCCGCCGGCAGAGCGCAACCCGTTCACCGCGTTCATCACCGCGCTCGCCGCGCGGCTGCACGCGCGGGGAGACAAGCTCACGACGGACGTGACCGCGAAGTACTACAACGTGATGACCGGTCGCGCGGCGATGTACGACGACGCCTCGCTGTCGGCGGTCTCGGACTACATCTTCGTGCTCGACTGGGGCATCCACTGGACCACCTCCGGCCCCGGCTCGATCGACGAAATGGCGTGGTTCAAGCGCGTGGCGGAATACACGGCCACGATGCCGAACCTGAGCAGGTTCGTGCTCGGCATGCCGATGTACGGGATCGACTGGGCCGGCGGCGGGGGACGGGGCAACCCGGGCACGCCGCTCGAGTTCTCCGAAATCATGTCGCTCGCGAGCGAACTGGGCGTGACGCCGGAATGGGAAGAAGCGGCGCAGAGCCCGCACTTCTCCTACACCGACGGCAGCGGCACGCCGCACCAGGTCTGGTACACCAACCAGCGCTCGATCGGCGCGCGCGCGACGCTCGCACGGTCGCTCGGCCTAGGGGTGGGCCTGTGGCGCCTGGGCAACGAGGACCAGAGCGTTTGGGAACTGCCGGTGCTCGGCGGGAGCGGTTGAGGCCTCTAACGTTTCGCCGAGCGATGCGAAGTGGGATGACAGCCGGTGTGGGGAGGATGGCGCTGGCCGTCGTCGTGGCGCTGTTCGCCATGTCCGGGGCTGCTTCGGCGGCGGCTCATCATCGGCCGAAGCTCCAGGTGTTCCTGCTCACGAGCGCCCCCGATTCGCTTGCCGACCTGAAGACGCACGTGCGGGCGGTCGGCGTGGTGTACCCGACGTACTTCGACTGCAGCGTGCCCAGCGGCAGCGTTGCCGGCCAGGACATCCCCGCGACGACCGCGTACGTCCGCGAACGCCACATCGCGGTCGAGCCTAGGTTCAACTGCCAGGACGGCGCGACCGTGCACCGCATCCTCACCGAACCCGGGCTGCGCGCGGAAACGCTCGCGCGTCTGAAGGCGATCGCCCGCTATCCGCTCTACGGCGGCCTGTGCCTGGACCTGGAGAACGACGGCGCGGCCGACCGCGAAGCGCTCACCTCGTTCGTGTCCTCGCTCGCGCGGTGGCTGCACTCCCATCACAAGAAGCTCACCGTGGTGGTCGCCGGCGTGACGAGCGACAACAGGGCGCTCTCGACGGGCTTCTACGACGACCGCGCGCTCGGGGCGGTGGCGGACAGCGTGTTCGTGATGGCGTGGGGAGCGCACTGGGCCGGCTCGACTCCCGGCCCGATCGCGCCGCTGGCGTACGTGTCCGAGGTGGCGCGGTACGTGAAGTTGCTGCCGACCGCGTCGCGCTTCGTGCTCGGAGCGCCGATGTACGGGCTGGACTGGGCGGGGGAAGGCGGGCCAGGGGATCTCGCGACCGCGCTTCAGTACTCGGGCGTGGTCGCGCTGGTGCACTCGGTGGGGGCGATCCCCAAGCGCGATCCGGCCTCGGGCGAGTTGACGTTCGGATACACCACTCCCGAAGGCGTTACGCACACCGTCTGGTACATGGACGCGCGCTCGGTGCTCGACATCCTCGGTGTCGCGCGCGCCAACGGGCTCACTGGTGGGCTGTGGCGACTCGGCAAGGAGGACCAGGGGCTATGGCGGGCGGCGTCGCTGCGGAGTGGATAATGCGGCGATGGCCTACGACGAGGATCTCGCCAACCGCATCCGCGAGCTCGTTCTGATCGAGGAGGGCATCTCCGAAAAGCGGATGTTCGGTGGGCTTGCGTTCCTGATCGACGGGAACATGTCCGTGAGCGTCAGCGGTCAGGGTGGGCTGTTGCTGCGGGTGGATCCGGCTGAAACGGATGCGCTGCTGCAGAAGCCTCACGCGCGGCCGTTCGAGATGCGCGGGCGTGCGATGCAGGGGTGGCTGCGGGTTGATGAGGCGGGTGTTAAGACGAAGCGGCAGTTGGAGCGGTGGGTTGCTCGGGGGGTGGAGTGCGCGCGGGGGTTGCCGGGGAAGGGGTAGAACTTCGAGCGATCGAACGAGAGCGAGCGCCTACGGCGATTCAAGTTGCACTCTCGCGTATCTGTCCGTTGCAACAGCGTTGCGCGCGTCGGCTGTGACGGCCGGTTCGCCAGGGAGGCAGTCGCGTCTCCACGGGCTTCGGTGATCTCGTAAATACTCCAGACGACGCCGGCGGGTCTCGACGCTTAAGGTCTGCTGTCGCTCGAAGGGGCCGGCACCCCCTCGCGACGATCGAGGATGCGCGATGGCCGTTCTGAGCTGGCCGTTGCGTAGGCTCGTCCGTCCCGCTGAAACGGCAGAGTTGCCGAACACCCACCTGTCCGCAGTCGATCGCTGGCTTGGCGGCTTACGCGCCACGCTGTGGGCGCACAATGACGCTAGCTGCTCGGACGATCCCATCAACCTCAGCGCGTGCGTGCCCGCTTGGACGCCAAGCGCGTGGTAGCTCTCGAACTTCTGATCGGTGTACAGAGATTGGCGACCGCGAGCCGCCAAACGAGGAATGCTCCCGTTGTTCCTACACGTGGTAATGTTCCGCTCTGCGGTAGGAACGCTGTCCCGTCGACGCCTTCGGAATTGGGGGATTTGAGATGAGTCGTAGGGTCGGTCGCTACTGTTGTTTCGTCTCTGCGATAGCAGTTCTGGCAGTGGGTGCGCTGGACGGTACAGCGGTCGGCCGAATGACGGGCGGACGTTCACAGCCCGTTCAGAGGGCCGTGCAGACACTGCTGAACAGGAGTGCCGGCCGTCCGGCGAGGGCGCGCGCGGTTATATCCGTGATCCGTCGCGTCGGCGCGTGGGATTTTGGGGTCGCCGAGATCCCTCCGCCACGGCGGTCCGAGGGTGCTGGTGTCGCAACGTCATTCCTCGCGCAGCTCCGCGGCCGTCATTGGCGGGTCGCCCTCCAGGATACGAATGCGTTCATCGCGCTACTGGGCCGCGCACCGGCAACGCTGGTGCCGGCGAGCATTCTCAAGCTCGATCAGGCTTCGACGCTTCCCGGCGGCGCGGGTGGTGGCCCCGAATTCAGCCTGCCCTGGACTCCTGGGCAAAGCTGGACGCTGATACAGGGTCCACACAACACGGACGGCTCGGCGTACGGGCATCCCTTCACGTCGCTGGACTTCTCCGGCGGTGACGGTGTCTTGCGGGCCGCAGCGGACGGTGTCGTCTACAGACCGTGCGCGAACCTCGTGCTAGTCGACCACGGAGGCGGCTGGGAGACCGGCTACTACCACATGCCATCGATTTCAGTCACCACTGGGCAGTTCGTGCACCGCGGTGATGTTATCGGGAGAATCGGCACCGCCGTCGGGTGTGGCGGATACGCAGTCGGAGCGCACGTTCACTTCTCAATCTACCACTTCAGCACCACTGTCGGAACGCATGGCGCCGGGGTTTGGCACATTCCGGCCGCAGACATCGACGGCCAGGTGATAGGCGGCTATGTGATTCACGATGGCGCACGCGGAGGCCAAGGCTGCCTCCAGCTGATCTCCGATGGCTCCGAGCACTGCGACGGTGCGGCGATCGCCAACGCGGGGATTGTCGGCGGTGGCGGCAAGCAACCCACACTTCATCCGGGCGACTATTACACCCTGGCGCCCGTGAGTGTTTACAGTCAGGCCTCGACAAGTTCTTCGATCGTCGCTCAGCTGGGTGCGGACAGCCCGCTGGGCATCATCTGCCAGGTGAGGAACTCGAATGTCGTGGGCAACTCATCGATCTGGGATTCGGTTTCGGCCGGATGGGTCCCCGATTACTATGTCAACACGCCCATGGACAACGCCTTCACGCTGGGCCTGCCGGTGTGCAACGAAACGGTCGAAAGAGAAAAGGCAGAACGCGAAAGAGCCGAACGGGAAAAGAGAGAAAGAGAAGAAAAAGAAGCCAAACCGAGCTTCTTCGTTCACCACGTATATGGGACGTGCGCAGACGGCGCTTGCGGGCTCAAGGAGCGTGCAGGCCCTGGGTATAGCGCCTATGCGCAGACAGGCTCCCTAGCGGAAGGCGCCGAAGTGGACATCGTCTGCCAGACGCATGGCGAGCTGGTCACTCCCAACCACGGCACCGCGTCGACCGTGTGGGACAAGCTCACCAACGGCGCCTATGTCACCGATGTCTACGTCGATACACCTGGCGTGGGTGGTGCGTTCTCGTCGCCTATACCGCAATGTTGACGCTGAATATCGGGGCTCAGCGGTACGGTCAATCCAAACGGGGAACCGGTGACGGAATGCCAATTCGAATACGGTCTCACGAAGCCCTATAGCTTGAGCGTGCCGTGCAGTTCACTCCCCGGCGAAGGCGAGAGTCCCGTGGCGGTCTCATATGGCCTATCCCGTCTCTGCGCGCTTCTTGCGACCGTTGCGGCGCTCGCGATGACGGCTGTGGCGGTCGTTGGGGCCTCTGTCGCGTATGGGTCTCAGACTGAATGCTTCAGCTACGGTTATGCATGTACGCCGGGCTATGACGCAACCAACGCTGCGGGGGGGTGGGCATGGAAATATTATGGCGGCGCGTACGCGGAAACGCCTACCGGCTACCACAACTGTACCCTGTACGCCGCCTGGAGATTGGAACAGAACGGTTTGGGTAACCCCGGGCTTTGGGGTAATGCGTTTGAATGGATCAACCACACGAGCCACAACAACACGCCGGCGGTCGGCGCGATCGCATGGTGGGGTTCAGAGGTAGGCGGAGGTTTCGGTCATGTCGCCTACGTAGAACAAGTTCGCGGTAGCGAAGTATTTATCCGAGCCGACAACTATGCTGGCAGCGGAGGATACTCCGATGCTGGCTGGATTCCTGCGAGTTCCGTAGACGCCTTCCTACATCCTCACGACGTGGAAGGACCTCCGAAATCCAATGGCTCGTTCGTTCGTACTCCCGATGGGTCGATCTATGTGGTGGCTGGCGGTGCTGCATTGCATGTGGACAGCTGTGCCCCTCTGGGTGGCTGCCCAGGATTGATCGAGTTGCCCAATCTTGCGGGCTACGCAACGGAACCCTCAAACGGAACGTTCCTGCGAGTGGCAGACGGTGCCTCGTATGGGCTCATCGCGCGCGTAGCAGGAGGGGTGCCTCTCGGACTGGACACCTGTGAAGGCATCCCGGAATGCGGCTCTGCAGTCAACATCGACTCGGGCGGATACAGCGACTACTTGGCCGCGCATCAAATCATTGCCAACGGGACGGTGGTGCGGGTCGCTGACGGTGCTGAGAACGGTCTGATTGGCCGGGTCGTGGGCGGGGTATTGCTCGGCTTTACGACGTGTGAAGGGATCCCTGAATGTGGTTCGGCTGTTAACGTGGCGGAAAACGCGTACAACTTCTATGCCGGGGAGTACCACACGATCGCCAACGGGACGGTGGTGCGGGTCGCTGACGGTGTTGAGAACGGTCTGATTGGCCGGGTCGTGGGCGGGGTATTGCTTGGCTTTACGACGTGTGAAGGGATCCCTGAATGTGGTTCGGCTGTTAACGTGGCGGAAAACGCGTACAACTTCTATGCCGGGGAGTACCACACGATCGCCAACGGGACGGTGGTGCGAGTCGCCGACGGCGCTGAGAACGGCCTCATCGGCCGGGTCGTAGGGGGAGTGCTCCTTGGGTTCACGACCTGCGAAGGCATCCCAGAATGCTCCTCTGCTGTCAACGTGGCAGAAAACGCGTACAACTTTTACGCCGGGGAGTACCACACCATTGCAGACGGGACGTTCGTTAGAATCGCTGACGGCTCCCTGACGGGATTGGTCGCTAGGGCTGCTGGTGGTGCGCTGCTGGGCCTCACAAGCTGCGCACCTTTGGAAGAATGTCCCGGCTTCGTCAACATCGCCGAAAACGCATTCGCGTCGTACGTGGCCGAACATCCCGAGCCAGTCAACGGCACCATCGTAAAGGGTGTTCCCTCCAACACCTATTGGTCATTCAATGACGGGGAGCGCGAACCGGTCTCAGCGAGTCCGAACGCGATCGTGATTGACGATGGTGGTCTTTCGCTGTATGCCATCAAGACGCAGCCAGCCAACGTAACTACTCCATCCGTCACGGGCCAGTCTCAGACTTCTCAGCCTACCCACGGGGTTTTGGGCGCAGCTAGTCACGCCGAACCAAAGAAGCTGTCCTCCCTCGCTCGCGCTCTCGCAAGATGTCACAAAATCAAGAACCGGCACAGGCGCGCGAAATGCGAGGCGAGCGCCAGACGCCATCACCACGTCAAGAAAAAGGGCAAGCGGTAGCACGAGGTGAGTCGGGCCGGCTTTGACGGAGAGATTGATCACAGTCCCCGCCGAAACCGGTCCGGCTCAGTCGTCGGGGGGTTGGTCGCGGCTAGGCGCCTGCCTTGGACGACGAGCAGTCGTCGAGAGCTACCCGTGCGTGATGCCGAGCGTCGAGCGCCTGCTCCGGTCCCTGCGCCCGACCGCGCAGGGCGCGGTCCTTAGCGGCGCATAGATCACCAGAAGCTGATTGTGCCCATCGTCGCAGTGGTGATGCACAGTCGTTGCTGCCGGTGAGTGCTGAGGTGCTTATTCCAGCGTGAGAAGTGACCGGAACCTGCTTGCGCCACGCAGGCCAAACCCCTAGGGAATCCTGCCGGGACGTTCACAGTACCATGGTGCGGCGCGATGATCACCCGATAACATGTGCGAGTTCGTCGCACGGCAGATTGCAGCGCGCGACCTTGAACGTCGCCGAAGACAATGAGGCTACCGTCTTCGTCGTGAAACACGAGAGAAAGGTCGTTGTTGGCGGCGGCTACGCGCTTCATGATTTCACGGTACTCGGTGTGACAGTCTTGCGGGATCGCTCCTAGATCTTGGCTCTCGCCGTGCACGTTTACATATCCCTCTGGAGGGTTGCCTCGGTCTGACTCTGAGTGCTCATCATTCTGCGCGAGCAGGGCGTCGTCGTCATGAAAGAGCTCCTCATCGTTGCTGAGCATGTCCGGCTCAGGCATCCCGGCTGAGAATCCGATCCTCCTGGCAATCGCCAGGTTTTCCTTGAGCGCGACGTTACCTCTCTCGGCGAGCTTATCGGCGAGCTGGTCGGCTTCCATCACAGTCTTGCGCAGACGCGCACGGAGTTCATTGCTGAGGTGTCGCGGCGGCCATAGGACTGTCCACACCCGCCCTGCAGCGTGGAAGCGGGCACCCCGAGACACTGGGAGTCGGTCGACGCTCGCGATTCGGTCCCAAGCCGTGGTCAGGTCGAGGGCGCGCACTCCTGTGCCGGCGACAGTCGCGCGCATCGCTAGCTCAAGGGCGGCCGTGTCGAGTTGTATGTCCGGCATGCGTGGGTACACGATCTGCACACGCCTTGGACCTTCTTCGGGTTTGAGTCGTTCGGCCAGCATACGCAATCCGCCCCAGTGGTCTTCATCGAAGTGGGTAACGATGATCGTCTGCAACCGGGCAAGATCGTCTCGCTCTAGCACCGCTTCGAGTCTGTTTGTGGCCTCCAGCGTTGCCGCCCTGTAGTTGCCACAGTCGATGACCGCCGTCGTACAACTGCACGGCATCCCCATGCACCAACAACGAAGCACAGTGCAGGCCCCGTCACCCACGTCGACTACCGTCACTCGCGACATGGCGTGAATCGTAGCCACCTCTGCGGCAGACGCTCGGCTCCAAACTGCGGATCTGCCTTCCTTGACCGACTTCCGCTTCCGCGGTAAGGCGAGCGTCTCGGGTGACACCCCGCGCGCTCACGCCGCGGACGAATATGAGGCATCTTGGCACAGGCTCAGCAAACGCCTCCTTTGCCATCTCGGAGGCTGCCCAGCCTAGAGCCCGAACCACCGCCCCCGACGAATCTCACCAAACTGACGCTTATCCGCGGCAAGCGCCTCGGAAGGCTCACCGAACTGCCCGGTCGGCTTAGGCCCCGAGAGGAAGTCGACCTCCACGCGCCCGATGCGCCCGGCGCCGAACTCGATGTAACAGATGCCGCGTCCGTCGAACGCCGCCGGCTGCGCGCCGCCGCGGATGCGCGCGATCAGCGACTTGGCGACGACCTTCGCGGCGCCCTCGGCGAACACCCCAGCCTTCGGTGCGCCGACGGTGGTGACGTCACCGACCGCGTACACGTCCGGAAAGCGCGTGGCGAGCGTTGCCGAGTCAACGGGTATGTAACCGTCCTCGGTCATCCCGCTCGCGATCACCACATCAGGTGCACGGTGCTTGGGTACGCCGAGAAACAGGTCGTAAAGCATCTCGCTCCCGTCGTCGAGCACCGCCACACGGCGCGCCGCGTCGAGCGAGGCCACGCGCTTGCCGGGCACGAACTCGATGCCGCGCTCCTCGAACGCGGCGAGGAGCGCGCTCGAGGTTTCCGGCGACGGAGGAACGGGGCTGCCGAGCGGCAGCACGAACGAGATCTGGCAGGCGTCGCGCACGCCGCGCGTGGAGAGGTAGTCGTGCAGCAGCAGCGCGGTCTCGCTCGGCGCCGGCGGGCACTTGAACGGCGCGCCGCACACGCCGACGATCGCGCGGCCCGCGGTGAAGGTGGGGAGGATCTCGGCCAGCCGCTCGGCGCCGGCGACGGAGTAGAACTCGCTGCCCGCCTCCAGGAGTCCCGGGGTGGCGTCATAGTCGTAGTCAGCGCCCAGCGCCACCACGAGCACATCGGCCTCGTGGACACCGACATCGGTGGTCACGATCCGGGTCTCCGGGTCGATCGCCGTGACGGTCTCCCGCAGGAACCGCACGCCGGGCTTCGCGATCGCACGGTAGGGGAGGCGGACCGCCTCGGCGGTGGTGCGCCCGAACATCACGTCGAGCTTGGAGTAGCCGAACACGAACGCGTCGTTCTTGTCGATCAGCGTCACATCGGCGTCGTCGCCGAGCGCCTCCGACAGCATCGTCGACAGCTCGAGTCCCCCGAAGCCCGCTCCCAGGATGACGATCCGGCTGCTCACCGGGCCAGCATACAGTCGCTCTGGCTGGGGAGTGCTCGGTCAGCGCTCCCCGTCAGGCAGCTGCGCCCCCGTAGCCGAAGCTCACGTGCACGTCGTCGGGTTTCGCGGCGTTGCGTGTCGCGATCTGCTGCAGTGAGCCGGTGTCCTTGAGGATCTTCATGCCGGTCTTCGTGAACGTCGCCTCGGTGAACACGTTACGAGCGAGCAGGGGATTTGTGAGCGCCTGCGTGAAGGCGTCGTTGGCGACCATGAAGGTCATCAGTTCGCCCATCATCATGTAGTCGGGGTAGTCCTCGGCGAAGATGCCGACGTACCACTCGAGTTTCTCGATGTCCCCGTACAGCGCCTCGAGCCGCTCGCGCACCTCGGCGTCGGAGGTGAGGTCGTCGAAGCTGGCGAGCCGCGAGAGGCCGTACGCCTCGCGGTAGTCGTTGAACGACAGCAGCCGCGCTTTGCGCGCGAGCCCGACGGTCACCTGCTCGACGGAGGGCCCATACGGGCTGTCGTCGACGAGGAACGCGGGCGTGTTGAGCAGCCCGATCCTGCCGGCGGGCTCCTTCGAGCACATCGCCATGATCGCCTCGATGCCCCGTTCCAGCACCAGCGGGTTGTTGTTGCGAAAGCCGGTCGCGTCCAGGGCGCCCGGGCCGGTGCCGATCGTGTCCGGGATGAGCGAGTGCCAGCGGTAGAGCAGGTTGAACTCCACCGCGCACCAGTTGGTCCGGTTCCAGCGCTCCTCGTCCGCGATGAGCGGCACCGCTTCGATTGGGAAGTCGAACGGGCCGATGTGCATGATGTACTCCTCCACGACGAGCTTGAGCAGCATCACGATCAGGATGTTCCGAGCCGTCTGGAAGATCCGCTCGTCGTCCCATTCGGGGTTCTCCTCGGCGAGGATGCCGGCGACCCGGTTGTGCTCGCGCAGGAACACGATGTTCATGACGGTGTTCCCGATCGTCGAGTTGCCATGCTCGAGGCCGACAGCGAAGAACGTGTCGGTCTGCTGTTCGGGTGCGCTCCTGAGGATCACGCCGGTGATGAACTCGGGGTCGAACAGGCCCTCGAACTCCGGCTTGAACACCGCCGGCTCGCCCGGCGCGCGGGGAGCGAACAGGAATTCGGGATATTCCTCGCCCTCGATCACCTGGCTCTTCAGGCGTCCGCCCTGGTTCGAGCGCAGCAGGTTCGTCGCTTCGATGTTCCTCCCGTAGATCTGGCACAGGTCGATCTCGTGGTTGGACTCGTTCTTGCGAAAGTCGGTCATGCTCGTGCGCAGGAAGCTGTCGGTGAACCACTGCGCGAAGAACATGAACATCACGCTCGTGTCGGTCGCGGGTGTCATCCGCTGGCGTCTGAACAGGGAGACGACGTCGGCTTCGGGTGGAAGCCCCGCCTGCTGCTCCGGCGTCGACGGCGGCAGGTGCCGACCGGAGTAGGTGCGGTCGTTGAGGCTCAGCCAGCTCGTGTAATCGCTTGCCAGCGAAAGGGCGCGCGGCCGCAGGGTCGTCGCGTAACCGAACCTGTTGATCACGTAACGGCTGACGAGCCTGCGGATCGGCTCGATGCCGCCCAGGCCGAGCCGACCGACCACGTTCGGCAGCTCCCGTACCACCACATTGGGCAAACGTAGATTCATCTGCGACTCACCTTCGGCACCGGGACCCCCCTGCTAGCGATGAGTGAATTTCGTCGAGATCTTAGAACATTTTCGTTGTCCATGGTATGACTCGCGAAGCAGAAATCATCTCAAGAAAACAATCTCTTCCATATGTTCGTGGCAGCGTGTAAGCTCGCCCGCAAATGGACGCGAGCTACGACGCGATCGTGGTGGGATCGGGCTTCGGCGGCGGTATCGCGGCCTGTCGGCTGGCGGAAGCGGGCAAGCGGGTGGCGGTGCTCGAGCGGGGACGGCGCTTCGCGCCGGAGGACTTCCCCGCGACCCCCGAGCAGGCGCCGTCCGCGCTGTGGCATCCCACGCTTAACCCGCACGGGATGTTCGACCTGCGGGTCATGAAAGACCTGTCGGTCATGACCGCCGCCGGCGTGGGCGGAGGCTCGCTCGTGTACGCCAACGTGCAACTGCCGGCGCCGCCCGACGTGTTCGCGGCGGGCTGGCCGGAGGCGATCGACCGTGAGGCGCTCGACCCCTACTACGCCCGCACCGAGGAGGCGCTGCTACCGATGCAGACGCCCGAAGACCTGCCGAAGATGCGGGCTTTCGCGGCCGCGGGCGCGCGTGTGAACAAGGAGGCGTTCCGCCTGCCGCTGGCGGTCAACTTCGAAGGGGATCGCGAGCACCCCTTCAGCGGCGTCCATCAGAAGCGCTGCGAAAACCTCGGCCGCTGCGACATCGGCTGCCCGATCCACGCGAAGAACACGATCGACATCACCTACATCGCACGCGCGGAGAGCCATGGCGCCGAGGTGCGCACGTTCCACGAAGTGGTGCGGCTCGATCCGCCGAGGGCGAGCGGCGGGAGCTGGCGGGTCGGCTTTCGTCACCTCGAGGGAGGCGCTGACGGCGAGCTGACGGCGCCGGTGGTGGTGCTCGCCGCGGGCTCTCTTGGCACGAGCCGGCTGCTGTTGAAAAACCACTCTCGCCTTTCACGCCTCTCCGACGCTCTCGGTAGCCGCTTCTCCGGTAACGGCGATGCGCTCGGCGCGGCGTTCGACCCACGCGCGAGCGAGGTCGGCGATCCGCGCACGGACTTCGGACCATCTATGACGAGCGCGCTCGACTACACCGACGAGCACCACTTCCTCCTGGCCGACGGCGGGCTGCCGTCGAACTTCGGAGGGCTGCTGGAAATCGTGCGCGTCGTCGCCGCGCTGCACGGCTGGCGCGGCCTGCTCCTGCGAGCCAAGCGCCTGGCGGTACGCCTGGGGCTGAGCGACCAGCCGATCGCCCACCGCCACCTGCGCCCGCGGATGAAGCGGCCGATCGACGATTCGCTCGTGTTCCTGATGATCGGCCGCGACGCTGCCGACGGCAGGATGCGCCTCACGCCTCTGTTCAAACGCTTCGACATTCAGTGGAGCACCCAGCACAGCGCGAGCCTGTTCGCGTCGATGAGGAAGGTCGTGGAGGAGCTGGCGCGCGGCATCGAAGCCGAGCCGTTCTTCGCGCTGGACAGCTGGCCCCTGAGCGCCTACATCACGGTGCATCCGCTGGGAGGCTGCCCGATGTCCGACGACCCGGCGCGCGGCGTCGTGGACGACACGGGCAGGGTCCACGGCTACGAGGGCCTGTACGTGCTGGACGGCTCGATCGTGCCCACCGCGCTGGGGATCAACCCGTCGAAGACGATCGCCGCCCTGGCCGAGCGCGGGGTCGAGCGGCTCATCGAGTCGAGGGCCTGACGTCGATGGGCCTGCGCGAGAGGGTCACGAGGCGCAACGCCTGGCACAACGACACGGGCAACCAGGGCATAGATCCGCTCCTCGAAGTCACGCCCACATCGCTCGAGGATCTCCGCCAGGCGGTTCGCGACGCGGAACGGGACGGCTGCGCCGTACGCGCGGTCGGGTCCGGCCATTCGTGGTCCGACGTGGCGCTCACCGACGGCATTCTCGTCCGTCCAACGGGGCTCGACAAGCCACTCGACCTCGAGCCGCAGCTGCTGCGCGCGGGTGTGGTGGACGAGCTTGCGGCCGACGGGAAGACGCTCGTCCGGGTGCAGGCCGGCATGAGGATCGCCGAGCTCAACGAGCACCTGCACGCCCGCGAGCTGGCGCTGCCCAACATGGGAGGCTTCGACGGGCAGACGGTCGCGGGGGTGATCTCGACCTCGACCCACGGATCGGGCATCCACTTCGGGCCGCTGCCGGATCTCGTCAGATCCCTCGACGTCGTGGCCCACGGCGGCGCCGTCTATCGGATCGAGCCCGCCGGTGGGCCGACCGACCCCGACGCCTACTCGGCGCAATACCCTGAGCGCCAGCTCGTACAGGACGACGACTGGTTCAACGCCGCGGTCGTCGGGATGGGGTGCATGGGCCTGATCTACTCCGTGATCCTCGAGGTGCAGCCGCTGTTCTACCTGCGCGAGGTCCGCTCGATGAGCACGTGGTCGAAGGTGCGCGCGGAACTGGCGAGCGGAGAGGCGCTGAAGCAGAGCTTGCACTACGAGGTCTACTTCAACCCCTACCCCGACACGAATGGGGAGATCGAATGCCTCGTCACCACCCGCGACCCGGTGACGTCAGAGGACTACCGTCGCGACCGCCGCCGCTCGCGCAGCCTGCTGATGGAACTGACCGCGCGATTCCCATTCACCCCGCAGCTTCTCAACCTGATCCTCGGCCTGCGCCCGCAGATCGCGCCGTTCCTGATCGGTCGGGCGCTCAGGGCGCTGGTGAACCCCGACTACGTCAACCTCAGCTACCGCGTGTTCAACATCGGGGCGGCCAACTACCTACCGGCCTACTCGTGTGAGATCGGCGTGCCGGTGGACGAGCGCGGGCTGCACCTCGCCGCGGTCGACAAGATCGTCGAGGTCGCCGGGCGGCGCGCGCGGGTGGGCGACGTCTACCACAGCTCGCCGATCTCGCTGCGCTTCGTGAAGGCCACCGACGCGCACATGTCGATGATGCAGGGCCGCGACACGATGATGATCGAGCTGATCATGTCGACCCACACCGTCGGCGGCATGGAGCTGCTGGCGGCGCACGAGAACGCCCTCTACGCGCTCGGCGGGCGCCCGCACTGGGGCCAGGTGAACTCGTTGACCGGGAGCCACGGCCTGGTGGCGTCGATGTACCCCCGCTACGACGATTGGCAGCGAATTCATTCCCAGATCAACGCGAGCGGCGTGTTCGACAGCCCATTCAGCAAGCGGGTCGGGATTTCGACGTCCCACTTCAATGGCTAAGTCGAAGGAAGACGACAAGCCGAAGGACGACTGGACCGTCGAAAAGGTGATCCAGACCGCGGGGGCCGTTGTGCCCCTGGCCGGCTACGTGTACGCGATCGGCTGGCTAGTCACGTGGGCGCGTCTCTCGGCGGCGCGTCTGTCCGTCGACTCGTCGCTGCCGATGGTCGACGAAAAGGTGATTCTCGCCACAGGTGCGCGTGTGGTGATCGTCATGGCGATCGTGTTCGGCGCGATGTGCGCCGTCGCCTACGCCGTGCACTGGGGTCGGTGGGACAAGCACGCGGACGCTTGGAGGGACATCGTCGAGCACGATCGCGCCAGCGCCCACGAGCGGTTCGTCCGGCGCGAGCCTCGGTCTCAAACGCACGTCCCCACACGCTCCACGTCGGAGGAGGGACTGGTGAGGGTGATCGCGGGCTTCAACGTCGGCGTGCTCTCCGTGACGTTCGGCCTCGTCGGGGGGAGGCTCGCGAAGACACTGATCGATCAGTGGCATCCGGGCGCATGGTGGTCGCTGCTCGCGCCGTGGGCGCTGTTCTCGCTTGTCGCCGCGTTGGTGCTCGGCAGGGTCAATCCACTGCGGGGCGGGCGCGTCATCCACGCGTTCCTGTGGGTGGCCGCGGGGGCGGTCGCGATGTTCTCCGCCGCGCCCATCGGGCTGCTCGTGCTGACGTGGATGGGGATCGGCAGCTTCGGGCGGTGGTACGGCAAAAAAGAACTGCCCAAGTCGTCGTTTGAGTTCCTGCGCTCGCCGTTGCCGTGGCTGCTGCTGACGATCTACGCGCTCGTCGCGGTCGCGTTCTACACGACGCCGCCCGTGAGCTTCTCGAGTGCGATCGTGGAAACGAAGACGGCCGGGCAGCGCGCCGGCGGCTATCTCGGCCACACCGGCTCGGGCGCCTTCCTCGTGACCTGCACGCCGCTAGCCGACGCCACCTCGATCGACAACCGAGTGGAGTTCGTGCCGGCGGAAGACATCAGGTCGATCACCACAACCGCGAAGCAGTTCACGCTCGACTCCGGGTATCGACCCTCGCTGCCGACGCTCGCGCTGCGGGCGTTCGGCATCGACGCCCAGACCCCGGCCTGGATCAGGCCCGAACTGAAGAGCAGGGTCGCGACGTGCGCCGATAAGCCGCCACCGCACCCGAGCAACGGGCGTGAAGCGCCGCAGCTGGGCTCGGCGGTGTTCGAAGGGCCGCCGTCGCAGCCCGGGAGCCATGCGCACGACGGCGAGCCGCCGATCGAACAGACCACCCCGGCGCTGGCCGAACTGGGCAAGCGCTTTCAGCCGACGGTGCTCGTAACGGTCGCCGACCGCTTCTGGCCCGTGTCGGTGGGCGCGCTGCTCGAAGACATCGGTCCTGGCGGCAGGAGGACGTGCCTGCGTCGCGCCGGCGAAGGCTGCGCCGTTTCACACCCCACGCCGGCTGACCTGCGCCCGATTGGCAGCCGCGCGAGCGATTACCTCGAATTTCCCGCCAGCCCGGCGCTCGCCCAGAATCCGACGGGACAGTTCGACGCGTTCCTGCGTGGGCAGCAAGGGCTCAACAGCGTCATCCCGTCGCTGCAGGAATGGCTCTCGGATCCCGGTGTGTTCGATCCGTGGTCAACCGCGCAGGTGTACTTCTTCTACGCCGGTCACGCCGACCCGTCGCATTGGCCGGCGCGGAATCGTGAAATCGGGACGGGCCTCGTGGCGCTGCAGTACTGGTTCTTCTATCCCTACAACTACTACCCCACGATCGTCCACGCCGATCTCATGGGTGGAGCTCCGATCGCCGCCGACGTGGCGAACACCGATCTGCACCAGGGCGACTGGGAGCACGTGACCGTGCTCGTCGACCCGCGCACCAAGCAGGCGCGATGGCTGTACACCGCGCGCCACAGCAACGAGGGCGAATACCTGCCATGGGACAGCCCGCGGCTGACGTTCGACGAAGGGCACCCGATCGTGCAGGCCGCCTATGGCGGCCACCCCACCTACGAGGCCGACTGCGGCCCTCGACCCCGCTACGCGAACGGCCTCAAAGGCAAGGTCAGCGACTGGCTCGTGTGCGGCTCTGGAAGGTTCGCGTTTCGTGCCCAGGCGACGCCGCTGGTGGATCTCGCCAAGACGCCGTGGGCGTGTTGGAAGGGCCACTTCGGAGTCGCGACCCCGAGCGAGGTGCAGGCTGGGAAGGTGAAGGAGAGCAGCATCCAGCGTGCGATCGACGCGTACTACCACGTCGCCGGCCCCCGCTCGCCGCTGTGGCAGGCCGAGAACGGACACCTGCCGACCGACGGCGCAGAAGCCGAATCCGGATTCTGCGCCGGCGAAGGCGACCCTCAGGCGCCCGAGCGCGAAGCGATACGCGAACTCGGGCGCCGTTAGCCGTCTTCGCTACTTGATGAAGAGCATCTCCGAGTACTTCGGCAGCGGCCAGAGGTCGTCCGCGATCAGCTTCTCCAGCCGGTCGGCCACCTCGCGCACGTCGTCCATCGCGACGATGACGGAGTCGCGCATGTAGAGCGCCTCCTTCATCGGGGAGCTGTCCGGGTGGTTCTCGTCGAGGTTCGCGTCCTCGAGCTTGCGCAGCGCGAAGTGGAACTCCTTCACGACCGGCTCGAGCTCGCCCACCAGTTCGTCGAGACCGCTCGCGGTCAGTTCGTTGAGGTAGCGAACGGTCGCCGGCAGGATCATCGTGCGGGCGATCGATGCCGCGGTCTCCGCCTCGATGTTGATGTTCATCACGTACTGCTCGGTGAACACGTCGTAGCGGGACTCGAGCTCGCGCTTGGAGAGCACCTTGTATTTTTTGAACGCCGCGACGGTCGATTTCTCGACGATCCACGGGAGCGCGTCGGGCGTCGTTTTGAGGTTGTAGAGGCCGCGCTTCTCGGCCTCTTTGTGCCACGCGTCGGAGTAGCCGTCGCCGTCGAAGACGACCTGCTTGTTGGCGGCGAAGACATCTTTGACGACGCTCGTGACAGCCTTCTCCAGCGTCGCGCCGGAGGCTTTCAACGCTGTTTTGAGCTTGTCCGTGAGGTCGTCGACCGCTTCGGCGACGATCGTGTTCAGGACGGTGTTGGGGAACGCCGGCGAGGAGTTGGACCCCAGCGCGCGGAACTCGAACTTGTTCCCCGTGAACGCGAACGGGCTGGTGCGGTTGCGGTCCCCGCCGTGCAGCGGGAGCGCGGGCAGCACCGGTGTGCCCAACCCCAGGAACGAGCCGGGCTTCGATGCCTGGACCTTGCCCGCCTCGATCGCCGTGAAGACCTTCTCGAGGTCCGCGCCGAGGAAGATCGAGATGATCGCCGGCGGCGCCTCGTTGGCGCCGAGGCGGTGGTCCTGTCCCGCGCTCGCGATCGACGCGCGCAGAAGCGCCTGGTGCTTGTTCACCGCTTGGATCACCGCCGAGCAGAAGAACAGGAACTGCAGGTTCTCCTCGGGAGTGTCGCCGGGCTCAAGCAGGTTGAGCCCCGTGTCGGTGCCCATCGACCAGTTGTTGTGCTTGCCGGAGCCGTTGACGCCGGCGAACGGCTTCTCGTGCAGCAGGCACACCAGGCCATAGCGGCGCGCGGTGTTCTGCAGGATCTGCATAGTGATCATCTGGTGGTCGGATCCGACGTTCGAGTTCTCGAAGATCGGCGCCACCTCGAACTGGTTCGGCGCGACCTCGTTGTGGCGGGTCTTGATCGGCACGCCGAGCTTCGCCAGCTCCAACTCGACCTCGAGCATGTAGGCGAGCACGCGCTCGGGGATCGAGCCGAAGTAGTGGTCGTCGAGCTCGTGGCCCTTCGGCGGTTTGGCGCCGAACAACGTGCGCCCGGTCGTCAGCAGGTCGGGCCGTTCGAAGAAGTACTGCTCGTCAATCAGGAAGTACTCCTGCTCGCAGCCGGTCGTGGTGAACACCCGCTCGGCGTCCTCGACCCCGAGCAGGTCGAGCGCGCGGACCGCCGCGCCGGACAGCGCGTCCATCGAGCGCAGCAGCGGGATCTTGTGGTCGAGCGCCTCGCCGGTCCACGACGTGAACGCGGTCGGGATGCACAGCAGCGCGCCGTTGGGGTTCTCGAGGACGAACGCGGGGCTCGTCGGGTCCCACGCCGTGTAGCCGCGGGCCTCGAACGTCGCGCGGATGCCGCCGGTGGGGAACGAGGAGGCGTCGGGCTCGCCCTGGATCAGCTCCTTGCCGGAGAAATCGGCGATCGCGCTGCCGTCGCCCGCCGGGGCGTAGAAGGAGTCGTGCTTCTCAGCGGTGGAGCCGGTCAGCGGCTGGAACCAGTGCGTGTAGTGCGTCGCGCCTTTCTCCATCGCCCATTCCTTCATCGCCTGCGCGACCGCGTCCGCCAGCGAGGTGTCGAGTGCCTCGCCGCGGGCGAGCGTGCGCTGCAGCGCCTTGTATACGTGCTTGGGAAGACGTTGACGCTGAACTGCAGGGGAGAAGACGTTCGCGCCGAAAACCTGATTGTCCGCGATGGTCAGGTCGGGCGAGCCGAGCGCGGATCCGTTGGCGGTCCACTGTGCGGCGGTGACGTTCTGCTGACGGGTCCTGGGCATGGGCTGAGTCGATTCCTCCTGGAAGATGTTGTTGCCCGCCCTTGCGCGGGCTCTGGCGCGGGCAGCGCCGAACGCAATCGTAGTGCCAACCTGCCCGAGCGGGATCACCGGATGGCGAAATCGAGCTCGCGATCTTTCGACACGCGGCCAAATCCGGTGTTTTGCCGCAGCGCGCGTGCTTCGCGCACCCTGCCGGCGCGTGTCTCCGTGCCTACGGAGTGGTGGGGAAGGCGCCCGACACGACCTTGCCGGTCTTCGGGTCCACGTGCGTGAGGGGGGGAGCGGACGCGATCGCGACCGTGACGTGGCCCTGGGCGGGAGCCCCCGAGGCGAGCTTCGCCTTGGACTTGCCCGCGAGGCCGGCCGCGACCGAGTAGGTCACCGTGTACGTGCCGGACTTCACCGGGACGACCTTCCACCTGAACGTCTGCGTCTTGCCCGCTGCGAGCGCTCCGAGCGCCCACGTGTTCACGTATGCGGTCTGGCCGCCGCCAGGGGGGCTCACCTCCTGGCTCTCGACGGGCGGCTTCGCGATCGCGCCGGGTCCCTGTTCGATCACCCAGATCGGCCGTTTGTCGGCCGCGAGTTCGGCGAAGTTGGACGTGTAGTTGAACGAGTCCACGGTCACCGCCACGTTCGGGACTGTCTGCGAGCCGGTGTTGCGCACCTGCAGTTCGAACTGGCTCTGACGCGCGATCGCCTGCTTGCCGGAGAACCCTGCGTGGGTGATCTCGAGCTGGTAGGACGCGGAGGGTTCGTGCGCGTCCTGGCGGGCGCCGCCACCGCAGCCCGCTACCAGCAGCGCGAGAGCCGCGGCTGTCGGTATATATAGGACACTCCGCCTCCCCCTCACGATCGGGCCACGATACCAGCGGCGATGGCGTGGAGCGGCCGGGTGGGCCGTCAGCGCGGCGGCTGGCGGTGGCGCACGCAGGGTGCATGTCGTAGAGTGGAGTGCGCGTCCAACGCCACCTGAGGAGGGGCTGAGTAGAGATGGTTCGCAGCGCTGCCGAGCGGGCATTCTTCCCCACGAGGAACCTGATCGAGGAAATCGGGGACATGATGATCCTGACGGGTCGCACGATCTCCTCAGCGCTGCGCCCGCCCTATCCCTATGGCGGCGAGTTCGTGTCGCAGTTCCTGTTCGCGCTGCGCCTGTGCTGGTTCCCGTTGCTGGTCTCGACCGTGGCCATCTGTTACGGCGCTCCAGGGCTGCAGGCGGCGAACTTCCTGACGATCTTCGGGGCGCTCGACCGCCTCGGCGGCTTCTTCATCCTCGCCTCGGTGCGCGAGATCGGGCCGAACGTGACCGCGATCGTGCTCGCGGGCGTAGCGGGGACCGCGATCACCGCGGACCTCGGCGCGCGCAAGATCCGCGAGGAGCTGGACGCCCTTCAGGTGCTGGGCGTGGACCCGGTCAAGAACCTCGTGGTGCCGCGCTTCCTCGCGCTGATGGTCGTCACCGGACTGTTCGACATCTACGCGCTGCTGTTCGGGATCTTCGGTGGGATCATCGCCGAGCTCGTCAACGGCCAGCCGCTCGGGCCGTTCTGGGCGACGCTGTTCGCGAACGCCTCCACCACCGACCTGTGGGGGTCGGTGCTGAAGACGACCATCTTCGGGGCGATCATCGCGATCGTGTGCTGCTACAAGGGCATGACCGCCTCCGGCGGCGCCGAGGGCGTCGGGCGGGCGGTCAACCAGGCGGTCGTGATCGCGTTCCTCGCGATCTTCTCCTTCGACTACGTCTTCACCCAGACGCTGCTCGCCACCCACCCGCAGATCCTGGTGATCAAGTAATGGGCGAGATCTTCGCGCTCCCCCGCGAATGGCTCGCCGCGACCGGCGAGATCGGCCGCTTCACGGGCAACATCGTCCGCGACGTGTGGGGTCTTCGCGTGTTCCGCTTCTTCGGCGAGGCGCTGCGCCAGTCGGGGATCCTGATCATCTCCTCGACGCTGATCATCTGGGCGCTCGTGTTCATCATCGGCCTGGAGTGCGGGATCGAGGGCGCGTACTTCACCGAGGCTCAGGGCGCCCCCGCCTACGCGGGCGTGTTCACCGCATGGTGCGACCTGCGCGAGCTCGTGCCCTACGCGTTCGGCTACATGATGGCCGCGAAGGTCGGCACCGGGATCGTCGCGGAGCTCGGCGCGATGCGCATCTCCGACGAGATCGACGCGCTCGAGGTGATGGGGATCAACTCCGTCACGTTCCTCTGCGCCACGCGTCTGCTCGCCGCCTGGCTGGTGCTGCCGTTCATGTACCTCGCGGCGATCGGCGCGGGCTTCCTCGCCTCCTACATCGCGGTCGTGCAGCAGGTGGGGGCGGTCTCCTCCGGCGGATACTTCCTGATCTTCTGGCAATTCCAGAATCCACCGGACTTCATCTTCAGCCTGATCAAGGCGATGTTCATGGCCACCGCGATCGTGCTGGTGGGCTGCTACTACGGCTACAACGCCAGCGGTGGGCCCGTGGGCGTGGGCACCGCCACGGCCAAGTCCATGGTGCTCAACCTCGTGCTCGTGCACGTCATCGGCATGCTCGGCACGCAGATCTTCTGGGGCGCCAATCCCCGGGCCCCGATCGGGGGGTAGACAGGTGACCGACGAGCACTCAGCCGAGGGCGAGGAGTTCCAGTACCACAGCGGCAACATCCGCCCGTCGAGCGCGCCGGACGCGATCGAGTTCGTGGACGTGCACAAGTCCTTCGGGCGCAACCACGTGCTGCGCGGCCTGAACATGTCGCTGCCCGAGGACCGGATCTCGATGATCCTGGGACCATCGGGCACCGGCAAGTCGGTGTGCATCAAGCACATCGTCGGCCTGCTCTACCCAGACGAGGGCGACGTGATCGTGCATGGGCAGTCGATCCCGAGCCTGCCCGACGCGGAGCTGTTCGAGCTGCGCAAGAAGTTCGGAGTGCTCTTCCAGGACGGCGCGCTGTTCGGGTCGATGAACCTCTACGACAACGTCGCCTTCCCGCTGCGCCAGCACACCGAGAAGGGCGAGGAGGAGATCGCGGACATCGTCAACAGCCGCCTGGGGGAGGTCGGCCTGGGCAACGCCAACGAGAAGATGCCCAACGAGCTCTCCGGCGGCATGCGCAAGCGCGCCGGATTCGCGCGCGCCCTGGTCCTCGAACCGGACATCGTGCTCTTCGACGAGCCCGACTCGGGTCTCGACCCCGTGCGCACCGCGCTGCTGTGCGAGCTGATCAAGGAAGTCCACGCGGAGAATGGCGGCTGTTACGTGGTGATCACCCACGACATCATGAGCGCGCGCCGCGTGGCCGAGCACATCTCCGTGCTGTGGAAGGGCCGGATCGTCGAATCGGGCCCCGCGGAGGACCTCTTCGCCTCCGAAAACCCGTTCGTGCGCCAGTTCCTCTCCGGTGAATCAGCCGGCCCCCTCGGCATGGAGTGAGCCAGGCAACCGCCTCCTTGCCCCTGGCTGCGTCCTCGGTCGCTCGCGTGCGATGCACGCCACGCTCCCTGCGTCCTTGCCAGGAACAACGATTCGGCCGCCTGCGTTGCGGACCGCGGACGAGGGTTAGCCTTCGCCCGTGACTTCCTCCCGGATTCTCTCCGCCCTCGCCGGCGGCGCTGCACGGCGGGCGCGGCTGGTGCTCGCGGTCGCGGGTGTGCTCGGTGTGGCGGGTGCGGGGCTCGCGCTGCGGCTGCGCCCGACGGCGGCGATGAGCACGTTCGTGTCGAGCTCGAGCGGCGACTACCGCGCGACGCAGAGCTTCTACCGCAACTTCGGCGAAGAGCCGATCGCGGTGCTCGTGAAGGGCAGCCTGCAGCAGCTCGTGCTCAGCTCCGACATCGAGCGGCTCACCGGGCTCGAGGGCTGCCTGTCGGGCAACGTGCCCACCAAGGCGTTGGCCGCCGAGGGGGGAATCAACGGGCCGTGCGGGCAACTGGCGCGCGCGAAAACGGTGAAGGTGGTGTTCGGCCCGGGCACGTTCATCACAGAGTCGGCGAGCCGGATCGACGAAGGCCTGACCGCGGAGACTAAGCAGGCCGAAGCCCAGGCCAAGCGCGCCGAACGGACCATCGAGAGCGCGGCGCTCGCACGCGGCCACTCGGCGGCGTACGCGCACACGCTCGGCCAGCAGGCGAGCAAATTGACGATCGCCGAATTCAAGACGCGGCTGATCGAAGAGGCGCTCGAACACGGGCTCACGTCGAAGCCGTCGATCGAAGACGCCAGCTTCGTCTCCTCGCTCGTGTTCGACTCGACCAAGCCCGCGGGCACGCCGAAGCAGCGCTTCGCCTACCTGTTCCCCAGCCGCGACACCGCGCTCGTGTCGGTGCGGATGCGAGCCGGGCTCTCGGAAAAGGCGAGGATCGAGACGATCGGGCTGATCCGCCAGGCGGTCGGCATGAGCCAGTGGCGCCTGCAGCACGGCGAGTCCTACCTGGTGACCGGCGAGCCGGTGATCGTCTCGGACCTCACGAGCTCGATCACGCACTCGATCGAGCTGCTGCTGATCGCGGTGCTGCTGGTGATGGCGGGAACGCTCGGGTTGATCTTTCTCGGCCGTCCGCGACTGCTGCCGCTCGCGCTCGCGTTGCTCGCCGCGGCGCTCACGTTCGGAGCGCTCTCCGCGCTGGGCGCCTCGCTGACGATGGCCTCGATCGCGGTGCTGCCGGTGCTCGTGGGTCTGGCGGTCGACTACGCGATCCAGTTCCAGTCGCGCGTGGGGGAGATCGCCGAAGAAGAGCAGGGGCAGGCTGCGACCGGCGACGGCGAGACGCGGCGGCGGATCCTCGCGCAGGCCGCCGCGGTGGGCGCCCCCACGATCGCGACCGCCGGCGCGGCGAGCGCGGCGGCGATGCTCGTGCTGCTGCTCTCGCCCGTGCCGATGGTGCGCGGCTTCGGCGTGCTGCTCGTGGTGGGGGTCGCGATCGCGCTGCTGTGCGCGCTCACCGCCGGCTCCGCGGCGATGTCGCTCGGCGGGCTCGGCGAGGGAAGCGCGCGTCCGCTCCAGCTGCCGGGCGCCGCCCAGCTGACGGCTGCTTGGCGAGGCGCGCGTGAGCTGCTGCGCGAGAACGTGCTCACGCGAGCGCTCACCGGAGCGGCGCTCGTCGGATCGGTGCGCCGCCCGGAGCGCGTGCTGTGCGTGGGGCTGGCGCTCGCCGCGCTCGGCTGGGGGCTGGACACCCAGACGAGGGTCGAGACCGACATCACCAAGCTCGTCCCCCAGAGCCTCAGCTCCCTGCAGGCGCTCGGCACGCTCGAGCGGACCACCGGCGTGGGCGGGGAAATCGACGTGATGATCTCCGGGAAGAGCCTCACCACGCCCGCCACGATCGAATGGATGAGCTCCTACCAGAGCGCTGTGCTGCGCCGCTTCGGCTACACCGCCTCTCACGGCTGCGGCAAGGCGCGACTGTGCCCGGCGTTTTCGCTGCCGGACCTGTTCGCCGGGCAGGCGAGCTCCACCGCCACGCACAAGCTCACCCAGGCTCAGGTGAGCGGGCTGCTGGACGTGATCCCGCCGTACTTCGCCCAGGACGTGATCGCCCCAGGCCGGCACGTCGCGACGCTCGCGTTCGGCATCCGCCTGATGGCGCTCGACCAGCAGCAACAGCTGATCGAATGGATGCGCGCGAGCCTGCATCCACCCGCGGGCGTGACCGCCACACTCGTCGGTCTACCGGTGCTGGCGGCCGCGTCGGGCTCGCAGGTGGCGGACCCGTGGCGGCGCATCGAGACGCTGCTCGTCGGGCTGCTCGCGGTGGCGCTTGTGCTGCTCGTCGCGTTCCGCGGCGACGGGCGTCGGGCGCTCACGCCGCTCGTGCCGATCGTGCTCGCCACCGGCTGGTCCGCTCTGATCCTGTTCGCCGTGCGAGTGCCGCTGAACCCGATGTCGGTCACGCTCGGGGCGCTCGTGATCGCGATCTCGACCGAGTTCAGCGTGCTGCTCTCCGAGCGCCACCGCCAGGAACGCCTCGCGGGTCACGACACCGTCGAGGCGCTGCGCCGCAGCTACGCGCGCACCGGAGCCGCGGTCGCGGCGTCGGGCGTGACCGCGATCGCCGGCTTCGGCGTGCTGGCGCTGTCGGACATCACGATGCTGCGCGACTTCGGCGTGGTGACGCTGATCGACCTGAGCGTCTCGCTCGTGGGCGTGCTCGTCGCGCTGCCCGCGGTGATCGTGATCGCCGAGCGCGAGCAGCCTCTCAGGTCGCTGGGCGCCTGGCGTGCGTCGCTGCCGCGAACGCTTCGCCCCCGCCGCTCGGGCCATGAGCCAGCCTGAAAACTACTGGCTCGGTAAGTGGGGCCGCGGGCGCTCGGGCGGCGGGCGCATCGTCGGCGTCCTCGGCATCGCGATCCTGGTGGCGATCACGATCAACACCGCGCTCACGAAGCCCAACGGCGCGACGGGCATCCCACCCGGTCAGCGACTAGCGCCGTTTGCGGTGCCGCTCGCGTTGAGCGACCTCGAAGGCGACGCCAACGTCGCCACCCACGCAAGAGACGGATCGGCGGGCGAAAAGCCGGCTTGCAGCGTCCGCGGAGCGCGCATCTTCAACGTCTGCCAGCTCTACGAACAAGGGCCTGTGGTGCTCGCGCTGTTCGTCGACTCCGGCTCCTGCCCGGGGATCCTCGACGACATGCAGAAGCTCGAGCCCTCCTTCCCGGGTGTGCGCTTCGCGGCGGTCGCGATCAAGGGCGACCGCGGTCAGCTGCGCGGCCTGGTGCGCTCTCGGGGCCTGACGTTCCCGGTGGGGATCGACAAGGACGGCGCGCTCGCGGTCCTCTACAAAGTCGCGAGCTGCCCGCAGGTCAGCTTCGCCTACCCCGGCGGCGTGGTGCAGAGCAAGGCGCTGCTGCTGCGTCCGTCGATCGCCACCCTGCGCGCCCGGATCGCGGAGCTCCTGACGGCGGCGCGCGCGCGCGGATGGCGGGGGCCGGCATGAGCGGCGCGCAGGCGCCTCCGACGCTCGGTTGGCGCGCGCTCGAGGTCGAGGAGGAGCTGCCGGCGCTGCGGCTGATGAGCGTTGAGGTTGATGTCGAGCGCAAGGGCTCGCTCACGGGCAGCTCGGCCCCCGACGTGCAAGGCCAACTGCGCGAGCTCTCGAACCGCTTTCGCGGCGCGCGCGGCGTGAGCATCAGACGCGAGCCGGTGCCGAGCGCCTACCGCGTGTTCTTCCGCCACATCGGCCTCGACCCCGACACCGAGCGCACTCCGATCGAGGCGGCTGTGCTGGAGCGGATGCTGCGCGGCGCGTTCTTCAGCGACGGGCTGCTCGCCGACGTGCTGCTGATCGCGCTGCTCGACACCGGCGTCCCGGTGTGGGCGCTCGACGCCGGGTCCGTCCGGGGACAGCTCGGGATCCGCCCCAGCCGCGACGGAGAGTCGCTCGGACGCTCGCCCCGGGCGTTCGCGCTTCCCGCCGGCAGACTCGTGATCGCCGACGAGTTTGCGGCGGTCGCGATGCTGTTCGGCGAACTCGGCGCGGGACACGAGCCGAAGGCCCGGACCCGCCGGTTGACGCTGTTCGCCGTGCAGGTGGCGGGTGTGCCGACGATCTACATCGAAGAGGCGCTGTGGGCATGCCGCGCGTCACTCGAACAGCCATGAGCGGGCGTCGTCAAGGCGCCCATCGCCGTCGCTCGCGCTGGTAGAATCTCGGTTTCCGGTCTATCCGGGAATGCCGGGAGGAGGCGGGTTTGTCGCACGAGCAGCAGCTGATCGATCGGGGCGCAGCGGGGGATGGATCGACGCTTCTCGCCGCGACCCGCGATGACGCCGTGCGGGTGGGGGTCGAGTGGTCGAGCCGCGAGGCCGACCGTGCCGCGCGCCGGTCGCTGAAGGCGCAGATCGCGCGGATCGAGCACGAGCTGAGCTCGATCGTGGCGGACAGGTTTCCGCACGTACCGCCGCCGGCGATCGTACCGGCGAGCTCTCAGGGTCCGCGTCTGCTCGACCTCGGGGAGCTCGAGCGCTCGCGCGACCGACTCGCCGGCCAGCTGCAGGAGCTGCGAACGCTCGCGGCCGCCCGCGCCGCCCACGAGCAGGCCGCGCGCGAGCAGCTGGAGCGGATGAAGCTGGAACCCGGTCGCTACAAGTTCACGCGCCTGCCGGTCAAAGACCTCGGCGAGGGCGGATGCGGCGTATGGGAGGTGCGCCCGCGCCTCGGCCTCGTCGGCATGCTCGCGGGCTGGTGGCAGGTCAAGCTCTCGTCAGGCTGTCCGTTAGCCAGGGGGTCACGCTCCATGCGTGACCCCGCTCCGCAGAGGTGAGCCCCGCGGCGAGCGTCTGGCGCTGGCGGTCGGTCATCGACCCGATCGTCTTCTTCTCCGACATCGGTATCTGAGAGAGAAACTTGCGGCAGCGGGTCTGGCCCCATCGATGCTGGCTCATCAACAGGTCCGCGACGGCCATGCTCTCCGCCTCCCAGGGGCAATCGAGGATCACATCCGCCACCTGGATCTCGCCGTCCGCCACGCGACGCTTGAGATCGGCACGGGCGAGACGTACCTTGTTGGCGCGCTCGAGGGCGCGCATGTACTGAGGACCGGCAGGGGCAATCGTCGCTGTCGCGTTCATGTGGGACTCTCCCCGTCGCCCCGCGTGACTCGCGCGAGGGGCGACATGCTTGCTCGAATTTTGGATCGGTATGCGCCCGCGATGGCCGTGCTGGGTCCGGCCGCACCAAAGAGCGACATCGGTCCAACATTCCCTCCCCGACAGCTTTGTGGGCGAACCCACGGTCATGCAGAGCGCATCTGGAAGCTACGTCAGGAGGGGGTCCGCGGTCAACCTCGCGCGTGAACAACGTGCGCTAGAAGCGACCTTTTTTGTTTCCAGGGGTGCTTGTGATACTGCAGACAAGCACGGAGCGAGGTCAGCGCGAAGCGGGTCCCGGCAGCGGGCCGTGCTCGGCCTCGAACTCGCCCTTGACGCGCGCGAACACGTCGAGCGCGCGGTCGAGAGTGGGCTCGTCGTGGGTGGCCATCACGCTGGTGCGCAGCAGCGCTCCACCGGGCGGCACGGCGGGGTGCAGGGCGGTGTTGACGAACACGCCCGCGTCATACAGAGCCTTCCAAAGCAGCGCCGCCTTCCAGTCATCGCCCACCAGCACTGGGACTATGGGGGTGATGATCGTGTGCGTGCCGTCGGCATGGGCGTGCAGGCCGGGTGCGTGCTCCTGTACGTGGGCGCCCGCCGGCAGCACCTGCGGGGCGACGACCGCGAAGCCGAGCTCCTCCAGCCCGTCGCGCAGACGCTGCGCGTTCGCGAGCACCCGCACGAGCAGCGGCGGGCCGTCCTCGGAGCGCAGCACGCGCAGGGCGCTCAGCGCGGCGCCGACCGCCGCGGGCACCGCCGAGGCGGTGAACAGAAACGCTCGCGAGGAAACGCGCAGGTAGTCGATCACCTCAGCCGAGCCCGCCACGAACCCTCCGCAGGAAGCCAGCGACTTGGAGAACGTCCCCACGCGCAGGTCGACCCGGTCGGCGACGCCGAGCAGTTCCGCGGTGCCGGCGCCGTGCGCGCCGATCACTCCGGCGGCGTGCGCCTCGTCGACCATCAGGCGTGCGCCGTAGCGGGCGCACAGGTCGCAGATCTCGCTGAGCGGGGCGATGTCGCCCTCCATCGAGAACACGCCGTCGACCACCACCAGCACGCCGCCGCCGTCGCTCTGCGCGCGGTCGAGCATCTTCTCGAGCTTGTCGAGGCGGTTGTGGCGAAACGGGCGCAGCTTCGCGCGCGAGAGCAGGCAACCGTCGAGGATCGACGCGTGGTCGCCCGCGTCCACGATCACGGTGTCGGTGGGCCCGAGCAGCGTGCCCAGCACACCGAGGTTCGCCTGGTGGCCGGTGGAGAACACGAGCGCGTCCTCGGTGTCCATCCACTCCGCGATCTCACGCTCGAGTTCGAGGTGCAGGGGGATCGTCCCGTTCAGCAGTCGTGAGCCGGTGAGGCCGGTGCCGTAGCGGTGCAGCGCGTCCTCCGCGCCCTTCATCACACGCTCGTCAGCGGTCAGCCCGAGGTAGTTGTTGGAGCCGAGCATGATCCGCTCGGCTCCCTCCATCTCCACCACCGGCATCGCCGGCGAGGTGAGCACGTGGAAGTACGGCAGGACGTCGGCGTCGCGCGCCGCACGCAGCACCACTTCGCGCTCGTAGCCGCGGGTCTTGGCGAAGACGTCGATCGAGGTGGGCATATAAGGTGGTCGCCGCATGACGCTTGAGATCAGGCCCGTCACGACTCGAAAAGAGCTCGCGACCTTCATCAAGCTGCCGTGGCGGCTCTATCGTAACGAGCCCAACTGGGTCGCACCGCTGCTGATGGACCTGAAGAGCCGGCTGGACCAGAAGAAGAACCCGTTCTTCAAGCACGCCCAGGCCCAGTACTTCCTCGCCTACCGCGACGGACGCGCGATCGGGCGCGTCAGCGCGCACATCGACGACAACCTCAACAAATTCCAGGACAACTCGTGGGGGCTGTTCGGCTGGTTCGAGTGCGAGGACGACCCCGAGGCGGCGCGCGCGCTGCTCGACGCCGCCGAGAAGTGGCTGCGCGAGCGCGGGCGCGATCGCATGGTCGGCCCTATGGACTTCACCACCAACGACGAGTGCGGCCTGCTCGTCGAGGGTCACGAGCACCCGCCGATCATCCTCTGCCCCTGGCACCACCCCTACTACCAGCGCCTCTTCGAGCAGGACATCGGCATCGACAAGGCGATGGACCTGTACATGTGGAGCCTGCACGTCACCGGCCGCGACAAAGTCCACCCCGCGATCTGGGACGTGGCGGACAAGCTCGAGTCCGAGCACGGGATCGTGTGCCGCAACTTCCGCAAGAAGGACCTGCACGCCGAGGTGACCCGCTTCCTGGAGGTCTACAACTCAGCGTGGGAGCGCAACTGGGCGTTCGTGCCGCTCAACGAGGAGGAGGTCCGCCACTACGCCAAGGACCTCAAACCGGTGCTCGACGAGAACTGGGCGATGGTGGCCGAAAAGAAGGACACCGGCGAGGTCGTCGGCGCGGCGCTGTCGCTGCCGGACTTCAACCAGGTGCTGGGCAAGATGAACGGGCGCCTGCTGCCGTTCGGCTGGATCACCGCGCTGCGCGAGAAACCGAAGATCGACGCGGTGCGCGTGTTCGCTCTCGGCGTCAAGCCCGAGTACCAGCACACGGGGGTCGGCGCGCGCTTCTACCAGATGCACTTCGACGCGGCAGAACGCACCCCGCAGAAGGGCGGGGAGATGGGCTGGATCCTCGAGGTGAACAAGCCGATGAACCGCGCCATGGAAGGCATGGGCGGCGAGATCAAGCGGCGCTATCGCGTGTACGAGCGCGTACTCGACTAGCGACCGTCCTAGCGGTCTGAGGCTCCCTCTACACTTCGCCGGGTGAGCGATCCGCTTGAGCCCGATCCGGCCGCTGAGACTCACGACGACGGCCCGATCGAGGACGTGGACGGGCAGGTGGTGGACGCGCTGCCGGTCCTGTCGGGACCGCCGCGGATCGTGGACGCACGCGCGTTCCCCGGCACGATCGCAAGCTCGCGACGGCCGGCCGCGATGATCCCCGCGGTGCAGGCGGCGGCTGTCGCCGCCGGTGGGTTCGTCGCCGGCGCCGCGGTACTGGGGCTGGTGCACCGCCGCCAGCGTCAATCCACCGCTCTGAGCAGCGGTCGACGGGCGGGGCGTGCCCTGAGCAAGGCCGGAGCGCGCCAGCGCAGCCAGGCGGGCGAGGTGATGCAGGTCGTGAGCAGCCGCTCGATGCTCGTCGACGTGCACCTGCTGGGCCGCCCCGGCGCTGACCCCCAGCGCTGAAGGTCGGAGCGCTGGGCAAGTTGGTCGAGCTGCGCCGGGAGGTGACGCCCGTCGGGGCATTTCGCCTGCCCCGCCGAACGGGCATGGACGGCATGCTGCGCCGGCGCGGGGGAGTGCTCGAACGGCTGCTGCACCACGACGACGAGCCCGTGCTCGTGCGGGTCGCACAGACCTCGCCCGAGACGGTGCTGTTCGGCGCGTGGGCGCCCACGAACGCGGCGGCCGAGTACGGGATCGAGCGGATGCGCTTCGCGCTGGGGGTCGACGACGACCTCGGCGCGTTCCTGCGCGAGTTCGCCCGCGACCCTCTGATCGGACGCTCGGTGCGCGCACGGCCATGGCTGCGGGCTGTCCGCCGGCCGGAGCCGTTCGAGTCGCTCGCGTGGGCGATCTGCGAGCAGCTGATCGAGTACGAGCGCGCCGCGGCGATCGAGCGCCGCGTGCTCGGCGCGCTGGGTAGGCGCTGGACTGGACGGGACGGACTTGGCGACGGGCTGCGCGATCTGCCCGCGGCCGAGGTGCTCGCCGGAACGGCGCCCGCACGCCTCCAGTCCTTCGACCTCGCCGGATGCCGGGCGATCACGCTCGTGCGCGCCGCGCGCGAGGTCGCGCGCGGGCGAATCGACCTGCACGACTCAGATCACGAGCGGGGCTGGCGACGGCTGCGCGCGATCCCCGGCATCGGCTCGTGGACGGTCGAGATGCTCGCCCTCTATGGACAGGGCCGCTACGACCAGGTTCCCGCCGGCGATCTCGGACTGCTCAAGCTCGTCGGGCGCGCGCTCAGCGGCGGCGATCCCAACGCCTACGCCGAGGAGTATCAGGTGCGGGAGTTCTTCGAGCGCTATGGACGGTGGTCCGGGCTGGCGGCTTCGCACATGTATGGGGGCTGAACGTAGCCGTGGGCCTGCGCTTCAGTGGTCCTGCTTACACAGCTCGCGCCCCTCGGGCCGCGATCACGGAGATGATGTTGTCGATCGAGGGATGATACCAGTTCTTGGCCCGCGCCTCGTCACGTAGACGGGGTGCCTCGACGGTTACGCGGTCGAGGAGCTCTCGGCGCACGCGCTCGAACCCTCCTGTGTTGAGGCCGAAGTCGTTGGCGAGGTCTGACCAGTGAATCGAGGTGATGGCGTCAGGGTCCAACTCGTCGCCGATGCTCAGCGCCAGCTCTGTGCTGAGGTCGGGGTAGGCGGCGGTGGAGACCACGTCGTAGAGCGGCGCCAGCCGGACTCCGTCTCGCACATGCACCAGCGAGATGTTCTTGGCGTGCGCATCTGCATTGCCGACCAGATAGTGAAAGACGGCGGCCTGCGCGCCGGCGAGGCGATCCAGGCCCGGCCACGGGCCGTGCTGGTCCAGCAGACCGGCAAGCGCGCGGTAGGAGGGCAGCCGCCATCCCTCCTTCTGGTACTTGAAGTCGGGAGTCAGCCCCAGCGCCTGACAGAGATCCTCCTGGTGTATGCGACGATGCGGCCACGTCAGTTGCTCGCGGTCGAATCGCTCGACCACCAGGCACGGACGGCCGGCTGCCGTGATCAGCTCGACGCCGGCCGCCGACAGTCCGCACCGTGCTGCCAGACGCATGCAGAAGTACTCGTTCGTAGCCAGTCCTGGGTATTCGCTGCCGGGCAGCTCTGGCTTGAGGATGTGGCTGCTGGGCATGCCGTCGAGCGGCTTCCCGAAGCGGTGCTGCTCATCGCGGACGAGCACGGCCTTGTGCTGCACGCCGGCGAGGCTGAGGCGGAGGCGCTCATCTTCGCGTTGGATCCCAAGGGGGTGCCGTGGAAGATCTTCGACCAGCTCGTCCAGCTCGCTTTCGTCGAGCCAGCGCACCGATGGCTGGTCTGACGTCCGCCTGTTGTCGACGATCTGCAGCGCACCGGCGCAGTCGCGCCCCAACTCCGCGAGCAGGCCAAACGAGTCACTCGTCGCAAGCTTGAGTTGACTTGCGATCTGTTCGCGCACTGCCCCCTCGGGCAGCAGGGCCTCGAAGAACGGACGGCTCTCCGCGGGAGTGAAGTCTTCCTGGCTCAGCGGCAGCGACAGTGAGATCGCGCGGGACCGTTGCGTGTAGCGGAAGGAATACTCACGGGACCGCTCGTCCACGCGCTCGAGCCTCCCGATCTCTTGCTCATCCCAGTAGACGCCGAGACTCATGTCTCACCGTGGCCGTGTACCTCCAGGCGCAAGCCCAGCGCCGCAAGGATCCGGGTCACCACGTCCAGTCGCACAGTAGGCTCGCCGTGCTCGACGCGGTGGACGGAGCGGACCCCGACGCTGGCGACCATGGCGAGCGTCCGTTGATCGATGCCCTGGCGGCCCCGCTCCTCGCGTACGCGTTGTCCGATCTTTTCTGAGGTGGTGATGTCTAGTGTATGCATCTGCACGATTGCGCATATTGTACCTAGGAATGGCTGTATCGACACAATAATGCGCGTTCGCGCAGATTACTGCGTTGTGCCTGTTTCTACGCATTGATCGGTGCGATCACGCAGATGGGCGGTCACGCGACCCTGAGCCTAGAGCGCGCTCAGCTCGAGCGCGAGCCGGCCTTCGCCCGCGCACGGTCTCGTTCCACGAGCAGCGCGAACGTGGGGCATGCGCGGGCCGCGCGGATGGCGTGCTCGACCTGCGAGCCGTGCAGCGGCTCGCCGTCGACGATCGGGTAGCCCCACTCGTCGAGCGTGATCCGCTCGGGCAGCAGCTCGGCGCACATGCCGTGCGCCTCGCACGCGATCGGGTTGACGCGCACGGTCTGGCTCATCGCCGAGGCTCCAGGTCGCGAAGCGTCTGGTCGCTGACCTGTCGCAGCGGCAGCGGCAGCTCGGGCGCGCGGCCGCAGCTCTCGCACGGGCCATGGCGCGCGTGGTCGGCGAACTCCGTCTGGAAGGCCTGCAGCGAGCTGAGGATCAGGTTGAGCGCGCCGTCGGGGTGGCCGCACGCGCCACGACGCGCGACGAGCGAGGCGAGGCGGTCGATGCGCTGGGAGACCCTCGCTCCGGCGACGCCCGCGGCGATCTCCTCGATGGTTCCCGCGAGCGCGTCCAGGCCGTGCACGCACGGGCCGCACTGACGAGTGCTCTGGTTCGCGAGCCACCGCGCCACGCGCGCGTTTTCCGCTACTGGGCAGGCAGCCTCGGAGAGCAGCAGCACTACGCCCGCTCCGAGCGTCGCTCCGTGGGGTGCGAGGTGCTCCTTGGAGAGTGCGACTCCGCGCAGGCGCTCGCCGGCGATCCACGTGCCCGCGTAGCCGCCCACGAGCGCTCCGCGCACCCGCGCGGTGGGCCCGCCGCCGGCGTCGATGAGCGAGGCGAGCGACGCGCCGTGCTCGATCTCATACACCCCGGGGTGGGCGACCGGCCCGCACAGCGTGACGAGCGTGGAACCGGGCTGGGCGCTCGTCCCCAGCTGGCGGAACCAGTGCGCGCCGTGGCGGGCGATCAGCGCCATGTGGGCGAGCGTCTCGACGTTGTTGATCAGCGTGGGGCGCTTGCGCACGCCCTGCTCGAACATCATCGGCGGAGTGAACAGCGGCTTGGCGGGCCCGCCGTTTAGGTAGTTCACGAGCGCCGACTCCTGGCCCGCCGCATAGTGGCTCGGCACGGTCGTGAGGTTGATGCGGGGCGAGGCGCCCGCGGAGGCGCGTGCCTGGCGTTCCTCGATTGCCCGGGCGACGCTTTCGACGCTCGCGCCGGCGGTTTCGCACACGCACACGATCAGCTCGTCCGCGTCGACCGCTTCGGCCGCGGCGACGGCACCGTCGAGCACGAGGTGCGGCAGCGTCTCAAGCAGCGTGCGGTCCTTGAGGCTCGCGGGCTCGCCCTCGGCTCCGTTCGCCACCACGATCGCGCGACCGCGTGCCGACGCGACCGCCTGCAGCTTCCTTGCCATCGGGAAGCCCGCGCCGCCGTGGCCGAGCAGCCCCGCGCGCTCGACCTCCTCGATCATCGCTTGGGCGTCCTCGCGCGCACGCCTGCGCTTGCCGCTGCGCACGGGAGCGAGAGGGCCGTGGACCGCGAGGTGTTCTTCGAGGCTCAGCGCGCCGTGTTCGCGGATTCCCGCGAGCAGCCGTGGCAGCGCGGGGGCGTCGACGGGCTCGTGAGAGGGGGGGCGCACTTCGGTGATTGTCGTCGGGGACGCGCTCATTTGCTCTTCTTGGTTGTCGAGGCGTGGGCGTGGGGTAGGAGCGCGGTCGGAGTTCCAGAGCGACGCGCCCATTCCGAGCCGAGTGGGCCCTGGGGGAGCCACAGCACGAGGAACAGCGAGAACGCCCCCGCTCCGCCGAGCGCCGCTCCGCGGACCGGCAGGTTCTCGGGCCAGCCGGCGACGACCCTGGCGAGGACGGCCGCGATGACGATCGCGATGCACAGGACGGAGAGCGCGAGCAGCCACGTGAATTTCACGTCGCTGCCGGTGCCGAGGCCGTGCAGGAGCGCGATCGGCCAGCTCGCGTACGTGAGCCAGTGGATCGCGCGCCAGGTGCCGTAGCCCATCCGCTGGCGCAGCAGGCTCGTGGCGATCACCGCGAGGATCAGATCGAAGGAGACCGCGCCGAGGCCGAGCCAGAACGGCCGATAGGAGCCCGCGAACGGAACCACCGAGTCCAAAAGCGAGATCGGCGCGAAGCTGTCGAGCACGGAGGTGAGGATGTGCAGCACCAGGAAGGTGAACGCAAGCAGCGACACGTTGCGGTGCAGCGAGTCCACCACGAAGCGCGGCCAGCGCGGGGTGCTCCAACGCTTCACGTCGGCGACGCCGAGCGCGATCGCGAACGTGAGCAGCAGCAGCGCGACCGCGCCCGTCGAGCGGGTGAGATACCAGTAGAGGCTCGTGCCGCTCGCCGCGATCGGGAGGCTCATGCCGCCAAGGCCCTCTCCACCGGCCAGCCGCCGACGGTCGTGACGTTGCCCCGCCAATCGAGCAGGCGGGCCGGCAGCTGCTGCTCGGCGAGCCACGATGGCGCGCGGTCGCCACGCACGAGCGCCGCGGTGGTGGCGATGTTCGCGTCCGCGCAGCTTTCCGCGGCCACGCTCACGGTGCGCCACGTGTCGCGCACCGGCGCTCCCGTGCGGGGGTCGATGATGTGGTGCATCGTGTGTCCGGCGTGGCTCCAGCGGCGCACCGCGGTGCTCGAGGTCGCCAACGCGCCGGATTGGATCGCGATCGTCTGGCCGGGTGCGGAGGGGTCGCTGCGGTGATCGTCGGTCACTCGGATCCGCCAGTCGCCCGCGGGAGGCTGACCGGCGGTGGCGATGTCGCCGCCGATCGAGACCAGAGCGCCACAGCCCGCTGCCGCCGCTGCTGCCGCCGCCGCGCGGTCGGCCGCCCATGCTTTCGCGGTCGCGCCGAGGTCGAGCGTGATCCCCGCGGGCATGCGGACCGTCCCGCTGTGGCGATCGAGCGTGATCGCGCGCCAACCGCTGATGACGCGTGCGGTCACCCTCACGTCGCGCTCGGGCTCGCCCACCGGTGGGGCGAGCTGATGCCAGTCGCGGTCGTAGCCGGCGAGCTCGAGCGCGCGCCCGACGGTCGGGTCGACGTCGCCGTCGGTCAGCTCCGCGGCTCTGACCGCGAGCTCGAGCGCCTCGAAGAGCAGTGCGCTGACCTTCCGCGAACGGCTCGCTTGCGCGTTGATACGCGAGATCTCCGAGTCTGCCCGGAAGCGACTGCACGCCCGATCGACGGCCGATAGGTCCGCCTCCACCGCGGCGCGTGCGGCCGCGATTCCGTTTGGGTCGGTGAGGCGCAGCACGACGGTCGTACCCAGCGCTTCCCACCTGGCGGTGGGGAGCTGCTCTGGCGCGCCGTGGGCGGCGCCCATCAGGAGCCTCCCGAGACGACCGGACCCGATTCTTCCGCCGGCGCTGGTTCGGGCGCTGCTTCCTGCGTCGGTTCGGGGGGCGCTTCCTGCGCCGGCGCCGATTCCTGCGTCGGTGCGGATTCCTGTTCCGGGGCGGGTTCCTGCGCGGGCGCGGATTCGTTCGTCGGAGCGGATTCCTGGGGAGTCGATTCGTGTGAAGGTTCTTCCGTCGGCGTGGTTGGTGTCTGGGCCGGCGCTTTGAGCACGCCGGTGGAGGTGCCGGTGGAGGTCTTGGGTGCTTTGTGGTGAGCGGCCGCGCTCTTGCTCTTCGCGTTGTGCTTGGTCGCTTTTCCAGAGAATGCGCTCGCAGCGACATCGGAGAGAATCCCGGTGAGGACGATGCTGCCGGCGATCATCCAGCGGGTGAGCCGGTTGAGCTCGCGCAGCGCCGCATCTCGCGTGTGAGTTGTGTGTATGTGCATTTGGGCTAGTGGTCGTGGAACAGGTTCGTGTTGTGCAGCCACGGCCCGAATTCGGGGATCACGAGGATCGCGAGCACCACCCCCGCGACGAGTGCGCCGGCGAGCGCGAGTGTGCGTCCCGACCGTCCTGTCACATCACCGGTGAGACGAGCCGAGGGTGAATAATCGGCACGCAGCGCGTGCGGCAGCTCGATGAGGTGGCCAAGCACGTGAAGTGCGAAGAAAGCGCTCCAGAGGATGAAGCTCACCTTGTGTACCGGCAGCAACGTGTCGCGCGAGGAGGGGCCGATGAACAGCAGCGCCACCCCGCTGGCGAGCACCACGACGGTGGTCAGCACCATCATCGGCGCGAGCATCCGCAGCAGCGTCGGCGGCGGCCCCTTGCGGCGGTAGACCGGGTCGTGGGTGTAGTAGCGGATGAACCTGTAGCCGGTGCTGGCGAGCTTGAGTAGGACCGGTGGGATCAGCAGCATCCCGACGAACAGGTGCACCGACAGCAGTGGGCGCAGGCGCAGCAGCGTCAGGCCGATCACCGCCAGTAGCGCGATGAGGATCGCGCCGTTGACGGCGGTGAGGCGTTCGTTGCCGGTCGAGCCGCCACCCGTCAGGCGCCGATTTCGCGCCCGTGCGGGGTACCCGGCTGTGCGCGGGCTGGTTGTCTGCTGGTCGATGGCCATGGAGGCAGTGTGTTCATATTGACTAAGGATGGGGTAACTCCCGGATGAGAAACCTCATCGAATCGAGGGGCAGGAAAAGCGGCGCCGGTAGCGATGCATATCCTTGAGGCATGGCAAATGCCGTCGATGCCCCTGAGCCGCAGTCTGCGGGCATAGCCGTGGATGGCGGGGCTGCGGGCACTTCGTCGCACACGGCGAGCGTGCTCCTGATCGAGGACGAGCCGGGGATCGTCGATTTCGTCAGCCGGGGGTTCGAGGCGGAGGGCTTTGCCGTGCAGGCCGTGCTGGACGGCATCGAGGGAGAGCGGCTGGCGCTGAAGGGCGGCTTCGACGCGATCGTCCTCGACCTGATGCTCCCCGGGCGCAGCGGCCTCGAGATCCTGCAAGCCGTTCGCAGGGCGACACCGAGCGTGCCGGTGATCGTGCTCACCGCTCGCGGTGAGATCGAGGACCGCGTCGAGGGACTCGAAGCGGGCGCAGTGGACTACCTGGTCAAGCCGTTCTCGATGGCGGAGCTCGTCGCGCGCGTGCGCGCCCAGCTGCGTGTGATCGCGCAGGCGTCGTCGAGCTCGCTGGCGGCGGAGGGCATCGAGGTCGATCTGCTGAGTCGCAAGGTGCGCCGCAACGGACGTTCGGCCGCGTTGTCGACGACCGAGTTCGAGTTGCTCGTGTACCTCCTGCGCAACCACGGCAGAGTCGTCTCGCGCGAGGAGATCCTCAGCTCCGTGTGGGGCTACGAGCACGATCCCGCGACCAACGTTGTGGACGTCTACGTCGGATATCTGCGGCGCAAGCTCGGCCAGCCTGGCGATCCCGCTCCGATACACACCGTGCGAGCCGTCGGATATAGGCTCGGCGGCGGCGCCTGAGAATCGTGCGCGAGATCCTCGCGCGCCTGCGCCCCAGGGGACTGCGCTGGCGCCTGGCCGGCTGGCTGACGCTGGTGACCCTGATGTGCACGGCGATCGTTTTCGTGGCGGTGTATCGCGGCACCGCCACCCAGCTGCGCCATCAGATCGACCAGGAGCTGGGCGGCGACGCGAGCGAGCTGACGGACAACCTCACGCTCACACAGGCGCGTACCCCCCGCGGCGTCGCCTCGGCCGCGGCCCGCTATGTACGCAACCAGCCGTTCAGTGCCAGCTCGACCCTGTTGTTCGTGCTCGTGTCGGGCGCTCCCACCAGCACCAACCGCCCCGAGCTGTTCTCGCGCGTCCAGCCGGACGACGGCGAGAGCACGGCCGCGCAGGAAGCTGAGAACCGCCTTTCGACGCGCCTGCAGACGGCACATCAGGGGTACTCGACGGTGGCTCTTCCCGATGTCGGCGACCTGCGTCTGCTCAAGCGCGTGGTGCGCGTTCGTGGCGGTCTTGCGGTGACCGTGGGGGTCGGTGAGCCCCTCGCCGCGGTCGCCCACGCCCAGCGAAGCGTCGCCGGCGCGTTCGTGCTCGCAGGCCTGCTGGCTCTCGCGGGGGCGATCTTGGCCTCCTACTTCCTGGGCGCTCGCCTGTCGCGTCCGCTGCGCAGGATGGCCGCCGTGGCCGCGCGGGTGGACGCCGGCGACCTGCACCCGCGGATACACGACTCGGGCGGGGAGGGCGAGGAGGTGAAGGTGCTGGCGGATGCCTTCAACCACATGCTCGACCGACTCACCGACGCGTTCGCGGGCCAGCGTGCGTTCGTGGCCGACGCGTCGCACGAGCTGCGCACGCCGCTGACGGTGATTCGCGGACAGCTCGAAGTGCTGGCGGCGCAGAGCAACCCGTCCGGGGAGGAGGTGCGCCGGGTGGAGCGCTTAGTGCAGGCTGAGATCGCCCGCGTCAGCCGCCTGGTCGACGACCTGCTGCTGCTGGCCAAGACGGAGCACACGGAGTTCCTGCGGGTGGAGAGCGTCGAGCTCGCCGACTACGTTCGCGAGCTGTGGGATGGTACGAGCCTGATCGCCGATCGCCGCTTCGAGCTCGATCGCGTGCCCGGGGGCGTGCTCCGGGCCGACCCCGATCGCCTCGCGCAGGCGCTGCGCAACCTGCTCGGCAACGCGATCGACCACACCTCTCCGGGAGTGGGGCTGGTTCGCATGCGCGTCGAGCGGGCTCCTCGCGGGCGAGTACGGTTCCTGGTGGAAGACGACGGTCCCGGTATCCCGGTGGATCAGCGCGAGCGGATCTTCGGTCGCTTCCATCGCACCGATGCGGCGCGCGACCGCAAGTCTGGAGGGACGGGCCTGGGGCTGGCGATCGTACGCGCGATCGCCGATGCGCACGGCGGCACGGTGACCGCCGGCGCCTCGCCCGAGGGCGGCGCAAGTATCGAGCTCGAGCTGCCCGGCTTCACGCCGGCGCGCGAGCGTGCCACCGCTTCCGCCTAGCGTCAGTCGTCGACCGGCAGCCGGTAGCGACGGGTGCGCGAGTCCTGTTCGAGCAGGCCCACCGCCAGGAGCGTGGTCATGTAGCGGTGCGTCGTGCTCGCGCTCATCCCCAAGCGCGCCGCGATCTGGGTCACCGCCACGGTGCTCCCGTCCGTTGGGAAGCACGCCAGCACGAGCAGGCCGAGCAGTAGCGAGCGCGACAGGCGGGGGCTCTCGGAGAGCGCTTCGAAGTCCGGCGGCGGCGCCTGACTGTCCGCCAGCCCACGCATCAGGTTGGACGCGAAGTCCCGCGACGACGCGCCGCGGATGATGCGGTCGATCTGCTTGCTGGTGAGCTCTATCGAGATTGAATTGTCGTCTGTCACTGAGACCCGATCGTGCGATCAAACGTGAGCCGGACGCCAGGGACGCCCGGCTCACTCACTGGCGAGACGAGAGCGGGAATCTGGACTTGGATACGCAGAAGGACAGCGTTTCGATCCAGTGTCACGCACCTATGATCATGTCGATGGTGCGAATCCGCGACAAGGGGAAAGTCCAATACTTGACTCTCGAGTAACTTATGGCGAATCGTCTAAGAGGCCGTTTTCTAACTGTCGACGATCGGGTCGGTGAGAAGCCGACCGGCCTCGCGTCGCATGCGCAGGATGAGCATCGTGGGCTTCGCCAACGCACCCATGGCATCCAGCACATGTCGCGCCACGACTCTCGCGCTGGGAGTCAGCGCTCCTGGCGCCGAGAGGTAGTAGCTACTCATCGCCGCGAGGATCAGCGCATGCTGGATGCTCCCGGATATCGACTCGGTGGCCTGCATGGCGCGGGTCGCGATCGAGCCGAGGCGTGCAGCCATTTCCTCGATCGACACGTAGTGATCGACGAGGCTGTGATGGCCGGCCTCGCGATCCGCGGCCTGGTCGATCAGGCTGTCGAGCAACTGGTTGAGGGAGCCAATCCATGGGAAGTAGGCGCTGTCCATCGCGCTGGCCTCACTTGCGTCGAGCGCGGGCTGTGCGGCTGCCGCGATGAGAGGAAGGAGGGTGAGCGAGGAAGCCGCGCCGGCTGCCGTCTCCCACCAGCGCAGTCCAGTTCCAGTGGGCGTCAGGTCCGAGGCCCACCGCGCGAGCGCCATGACCTCTCCGCGAGGATCGTGGTTGAGGCTCTGGTAGGCGGCCATGCGTCGCGCGGCCCGCAGCGCATCGTCTGCCACTGTGTCGTAGGACGGGAGCGTGGCGAGTGCCTCTCTGCAGGTGCCGACGAGGTATGTGATGTAGCCGTTGTCGCATTTGCCCGCATGGAACTCGTAGTAGTCGGGCTGCTCGATGTGTGGATCGAGCGCCGCGAGCAGCGCCAGGTGAAGCCGCTCGCCATTCGCCAGCGGGTCGCTGTTGGGCTCCTCGGCGAGCGAGTCGACGTATTCGTAGGCGATTTGGAACGCGATGCTGGCGCGCACCACCTGCGCCCGGTGGGCGCGGGGTGCGAGCACGGCGAACGCCGCAGCCCCGTCGAGATTGCCACGCTCGGCATGTTGGGTGGCCAGGGCTTGGCGTCGCAGTCCCGGGTCCGGGATTCGAAGCGCTTGTCGATGCCAGTGGCGCAGCTCGCGTTTGACCTGGGGGAAGATCTCGAGCCAATACTTTGCGGCTGCGCCCGAAAACGCTCTGGCCAGACCTAATCGACTCCTGGGGTAGCCGGCCACAGGAACAGTTTCGGCCTGCGGTATCGGTTACTACACATTTACTCCTGAAGACTCGTACGCGCTGGTGCACGCGCGGCCGCAAGTCCGGGTACCGCGATCACGGCCAGTGCGATCGCCGCGAGCGACGCGAGCGTGATCGTCACTTCCTTCACGTCCACCGCGAATGGCGCAGGAGAGCCGGTCGTCAGCCGCAGCCAGCGGCTTGCGAGCGCGTGGCCGTAGACGCCCGCGACCGCTCCGATCGAGCAGCCCACGCCGAGCACGAGAGTGCTCTCGAGCAGCAGTGCCCGCCAGAGCTGTTTGGTGTCGTAGCCCTGGATCTTCAGCGACGCGAGTCGAGCGCGCCGCTGCCAGATCGCGGCGCTCAACGCCGACGCGACCGCGAGGGCCGCGGCAATCAACAGCAGGCTCGCGATCTCGCTGAGAGCCTGAAGTCCCTGACGTGAGGCTTGCGCGTATTCGGCGCTACGTTCCGGGAAGCTTTGGACTGTCAGCCCTGGACGGTTGCCGAGCGCTCGCGCCACCGCGAGTCTGGCGATCGAGGCGGGAATCCCTGGCTTGAAGTTGACCTCGATCGCGGTTGGATCTTCATGCTGCCAGTAGCGGCTGTAGTCGGCGGCGCTCACGACCACACCACCGGGAGGCCATCCCAGGTTCGTCGTGATCGCTGCGACGCGCAGGTGCGCCTGTCCGGTCGGTGTCGGCAGTGAGAAGGATTGATCGATGCCGAGGTGGTGTTCCTGGGCAAAGCCGTCCGGCACGGTCGCCCATCCCGTCCCGCGCAACAGTCGCGTGGCATTCGTGAGGCTTCCCTGCTCCATCTGGGTGGCCGGGATCGGGCTGCCGTCCGCGGGGGATCTCGCGATGATCCATATCCGACGCGCCCCGACGTCGAGAAACCCGCCGTGGTAGGTGCGTGCCGATACGACGCCCGCGACGCGCGCGATAGCCGCGGTCTCGCCTTCTTCGTGAAAGCTGTTGGTGATCCCGGGGTCGTTCCCGCCGGTCGTCACCCACACATCTGCCGATTGGAGATATTCGTTGAAGTTGATCTCCAGGCCGCGGACGAGATCGGCACGAGCTCCTCCGATCGCGACACTCCCGTAGACCGCGAGCGCCGCGATGCCCGCGAGCGCCACCGAACGAGTGGTGACCGCACGCAGCTCCGACACGACGACGATCAGTGCGCTGCTGCGAGCACGCTCGCCGATCCATCGCAGCGCCCGGGAGACCACCGCGAACGCGATCGGGAGCGCGCAGAGAGTCGTCACCGCGAGAGCCACGCCGCCCAGGACCGTCAAGCTCGCTTCCACCAGGACGAGTGCCGTGATCAGGCTCGCGAGGCCGACACCGACGAGCGCGAGCTTCAGGGTGGTGCGCCGCGTGAGGACCTCGTTGCCGCCGGAGCGATCCCGGAAGATGGCGTCTGTGGGGCGGTTGGGGCGCAGGTCGAAGACGGGGGAGACCGAGACGAGGATCGTCGCGACCACACCGCATCCCAGCGCCAGGAGCACCGTTTCCGCGTGCAGGATCTCCTGGCTGCCGATCGGGAACGCGGTCGTCAGATAGGAGGGAATGCTGTGGAAGGAGGCGTGGGCGAGCAGGTCACCGAGCAGTACGCCGACAGCCGAGGCGAAGAGGCCGAGGACGATCGCCTGAAAGGCGAGCAGCGCGAGGATCTGGCGCCAGTCGTATCCCTGCATGCGCAGATCCGCGACGAAGCGCCGACGCTCCGGCACGGTTAGCAGCATCGCGTTGACGGCCAGCAGGAAGCCGACCATCACGCTGATCGCCGCGAACAGCGACGTCGACTGGTCGTTGGGCTTCGCGGCTTGATCGAGCAGGCGCAGTTCGTTGTCGGCCGGCAGGACGTCCAGCCGTCCAGCGGCGAGGGTGCGCAGCTCGCCGGCCAGTAGGCGATCCGCGCCCCGCAGCGGCTCGTAGTAAACCTGCGTCACACGACCTTTGAGCCCTGTGAGGCGCTGCGCTACGGGTAGCTGTGTGATCGCGATCGGGCTGGATGCGAGCGCACCGACCTTGGAGTCGCTCAGCACAGCCGCGACCCTGATGCGGCTCGCGTATCCGCGAGCAAAGACCGTTACCTGCCCACCGACCTTCGCGCCTGTGGCGACGGCGACGCTCGACGGCAGGATCAGTCCGCCGCCGACGCCGATCGCCTCTAGGCCGGAGGCGAGTCCGCCGGCTACACGGATGCCGGCCAGGCCGGAGGCCCGGCTTGAGTCCTGTCCGCCCAGGCCATTCAACAGCGCCACCGCGGGCGTCACGCCCAGCAGTTGCACCGATTGACGGCCACGCGGGCCGACCATCGCGATGTTCTGTCGGAGCACCGGCGCAGCGACCCGCACCCCCGCGAGATGCTCGCTCGTGCTCGCCAGCCTCATGTCGAACCCGCTGGAGGAGCGTGCCGCGAGCTGGATGCGGGCAGAGCCGATGACCCTGTGGAGCAGCTCGGCCGCCGAGCTCGTCAAGCTCGTGTTCGCAACGAGCACTCCTAGCACCAGCGCGACCCCGATCGCGATGCCGCTGGCGGCGAGCAGCTCCTGGACCCCATGGGAGCGCAGTCGAACTCGATAGAGATGGACCTGCATGCTGAGGCGTACCCCCGCGAAGCGGGGGCGCGGACTCCCGCTCACGAGGAGGTCGCTGCCAGCTCTGAATCCATCCCGTCGATCAGTTGTCCGTCGCGCAGCGTGTACACGCGATCGACGAACCGTGTGGCTTCGAGGTCGTGAGTGACGAGCACTCCGGGAATCGAGCGTTCGTGGCAGACGTCGCGCATCAACCCGAGTATCTCCTGGCTGCGCTTGGAGTCGAGATTGCCGGTCGGCTCGTCCGCCAGCAGCAGTCGCGGATCGCTGACGAGGGCACGGGCGATCGCGACCCGCTGTCGCTCACCCATCGAGAGCTGCTCCGGCGTGTGTTCCGAGCGCGCCGCCAAGCCGACGCGCTCGAGCCACGGCAGGGCCTGCGTGCGCGCCTCGCGCAGGGTGTAGCCGCTGCCGGTGAGCTTGATCGTGGCGTTGTCGAGCGCTGACGTATGGGGCATCAGGTGGAAGGACTGAAAGACGAAGCCCACATCCCGACGACGGTAGAGAGCACTGTCGCGCTCGGACAGCGCGCCCACGTTCTGCCCGTCGAACAGCACGCTGCCGTCGTCCGGCGGAGTGAGGCCGGCCGCCAGCATCAGCAGCGTCGTCTTGCCCGATCCGCTCGGGCCGTAGAGCGCCACGAACTCCCCGCTGGAAACCGACAGCGAGACCCGGTCCACGGCCGTGACGGTCTCCACGCTGGTGGCGTAGTGCTTGCTGACCTCGCGCAATTCGAGCGTGCTCACGGTGTCGATGGCTCCGGGTCGGGCAGTGGGGGTTTCGGCAGGCGTGCGAGCATGCCTCGCTCGTCGGTCGAGCACAGTTCGCCTTCGGAGATCGACATCAGCACGTCGAAGCCGCTCAGTGCCGCCATTTCCTCAGAGGCGACGAGCAGCGCCATGCCACGCTCCCTCGCCACCGAGCGCAGCAGTTCATGGAACTTGCCGCGGTCGCCGGGGCTGGGCATCGCCGCCGGTTCGTCGAGCACCAGCAGGCGCGGCTCTCGGGCAAGTGCTCGCGCGAGCATCACCCGCGTGCGTTCGGTCAGTGACAGCGACACGGTCATCTTCTCGGAGGCCTTCTCGTCGATGTCGACGTGGTCGAGGATCCGCAGCGCCTTATGCCTGGCTTCGCGCATCGTCAGTCCCTGACTGCCGAGCGAGGTGGCGACGTGGTCGGCGATGCTCTCGCCGGGGTTCGCGAGCCAGTCGTCCGCGCACATGAACGCGATCGCTCCGCGCAGCAGTCGGCCTCGCTGCGCGGAGGTCATGTCCGCCATGTCGTGGCCGTCGAAGCTGACCGATCCCGAGTCCGGCGAGGCGACTCCGGCGGCCATGCGCAGCAGCGTGGACTTGCCGGAGCGGCGGGAGCCGTAAACGCCGACCGACGCGCCGGGCTCGATGTCGAGCGAGACGCGGTCGAGGACGAGGATCTCCCGCCCGCCGTCCGGGTAGCGCTTGGTCACGTTCAGGAATGAGAGCAGCGGCGTCATCGCACCGTTAGCCCTACGAGTTGTGTTCCAGGAACTCGTTGATCCGCTGTCGGGTCCGCGTCGCCCAATCCACTTCCGTCTGCAGTTGCGCGTAGACGGCGTCGCGCGTGCACTCCATGCACAGCGCCGCCCACGAGCGTGCATAGAAGTCCGAGGGACAGACCAGCTGAGCGAGGACCAAGCACTCGCGCTCGTAGGCTCGCAGCGCGATCAGCAGGCGTGGCGCGTCCTGTGGTCGCGCGACAGACAGCTTGGCCTGCAGGCCAAGTCGCACCGGCTCTCGCGGCAGCAGCGTTTCCATCCACGTCGTGAGAGCCTCGGAGGTCTCCTCCGTTGGGTGGTACACGAGATGCGTCCGTCGCTGGTTGCTGCGCTTGGGCTCGTCGCGCGAGCTCGCGAGGCCTGTGCGCTCGAGCTGCTCGAGCAGGCGGTAGACGTCGTTCGTGTCGACGCGCCACGTCTCGCCCAGCCGTGCGGCCAGCCGGTTGGCCAGATCTCCTCCGTGGCCCGGGCGTTCGAGCAGCAGGCCGAGCAGCGCGCCTCGCAGCGGCGTCGATGCCCCCCGCATCCACTTAGTCTTCTCCGGACTTACGCTTGCCATTCGCTTCCTCGTCTCAGGAAATGGTACGTGGAAGATACATCACCGCGAGGGCGCCTACCGAACTGTTCCGACAGGTAGTCACCGTTGGGTCGAGCCCTGCGCCGCGCTCACGACCAGGAGCGCGCGCAGAGCGTGTCCGATTACGCCATATTGAGACGGTGGATCGCGAATCGGAGAGGCCCCTCGTCAGCCCGGGCCTGTACTTCAGCCATCCGGCGTGCCTCGAGCACGACCCGCGCGTGCACTCGCCAATGCATCCCGACACGCCGGAGCGTCTGATCGCGCTCGAACGGGCACTCGCGGAGCGTGACTGGCTGGGGTGGGAGCGGCGCGAGGCGCCCGCCGCGAGCGTCGAGCAACTGCAGCTGGTGCACTCCGCGCGACACGTGAGCTCGATCATGGATCTGTGCGCGGCCGGCGGCGGCGCGATCGACCCCGATACGTTCGTCGGCGAAGAGTCGTTTCGCGCGGCGCTGCATGCAGCCGGTGGTGCGTGCGAGATGACGCGCGCGCTCCTGGCCGAAGAGGCGCGTGTGGGGTTCTGCGCGGTCCGGCCGTCGGGTCACCACGCCGAGCGTGAGCGCGCGATGGGCTTCTGCCTGTTCGACAACGTCGCCGTCGCGGCTGCCTCGGCGATCGCCGATCTGGGATTGAGCAGGGTGTTCGTGCTCGACTGGGACGTGCACCACGGCAACGGCACCGGGGAGATATTTCGCGAGCGCGACGACGTGCTGTTCGCGAGCATCCACCAGCAGGGGCTGTTTCCCGGGAGCGGCCCGCTCGACGACGTTGGCTCGGGTCCGGGAGAGGGCTACACGATCAACCTGCCGGTGCCCGCGGGCTCGCGCGAGCCGCTGTGGCTCGCGCTGCTGGAGCGCGTGATCCTGCCCTCGGCGGTCGCGTTCGAGCCCGAGCTCGTGCTCGTCTCCGCGGGCTTCGACGCGCACGTCGAGGACCCGTTGGCCGACTGCGCCCTGGAGACGCGCTCCTTCCCGGAGATGGCGATGCGCGTGCGCGATATGGCGCTCGCCTCGGGCATCCCGCTTGGGGTGGTGTTGGAGGGCGGCTACAACCGGCGCGTGCTGGCCGAGTGCGTCTGCGCGACGCTGCCGGCTCTCGCGGGCGAGGGGCAGCCGCGCGAGGCGACGTTCGAGCCGTCGTCGGACGATCCGGGATCGCTGGTGGAGCGCGCCGTCGCGAAGCTCGCTTGCCACTGGCCGCTCTGAGCGCCAGCTCGGCCGTCAGCCGAAGAACAGCTCGGCGGTCTCGTAGAGGGCTGGGTCGAGCAGCTTGGGTTTGCGCAGCGCCTCCTCGAGTTCGACCTCGACGATCTCGCTGCCGCTCAAGCCCACCATCGTGCCGAAGCGTCCCGCGGCGACAGCGTCCATCGCGGCCACGCCGAAGCGCGTTGCGAGGACCCGGTCGAACGCCACGGGCGTGCCCCCGCGCTGTACGTGCCCGAGGATCGTCACGCGCGTCTCATAGCCGGTGCGCGCCTCGATCTCCGCCTCGAGGGTGACGCCGATCCCTCCCAGGCGCACGTGTCCGAACGCGTCCGCGGTCGTCCCGGCCCGCGTCTGCAGGGTGCCTTCGCGCGGCTTCGCTCCCTCGGCGGCGACCACGATCGAGAAGCTGCGCCCCCGCTCGTGGCGGCGGCGGACGTATGCCACGACCTCGTCGATGTCGAACGGGCGCTCGGGCACGAGGATCGCGTCGGCGCCTCCCGCGATGCCCGCGTGCGTCGCGATCCACCCGGCGTGCCTGCCCATCACCTCGACGACCATCACGCGGTCGTGGGACTCGGCGGTCGTGTGCAGACGGTCGATCGCGTCGGTCACGATCTGAACGGCGGTCTGAAAGCCGACCGTCACGTCGGTGCCGCCGAGGTCGTTGTCGATCGTCTTGGGCACGCCCACCACCGGCACCCCCTCGCGGTGCAGGCGCAGGGCCACCCCGAGCGTGTCCTCGCCGCCGATCGGGATCAGCGCGTCGACGCCGCGGCTCTTCAGAGTGCGCACGATCTGCGCGGTCCCGTCGGCGCCGTCCGCGTAGGGGTTGGTGCGCGAGGTGCCGAGAATCGTCCCGCCGCGTGGGAGCAGGCCGACGGTGCTCTGCAGCGTCAGCTCGTCAGCCTCGTCGTCCAGCAGCCCGGCCCAGCCGTGGCGGAACCCGACGAATCGATGCTCGCCGCGGGCCGAGCCGCTGCGGACGACCGCGCGGATGACGGCGTTCAGTCCGGGACAGTCGCCTCCTCCGGTGAGCAGCCCGATGCAAGCCATCGTTGGACGGTAGCGCTTGCGGGAACAGGCGGCGGGGCCGTCGGAGTGGCGGCTCGGCGCGCGTCAGTCGCCGTAGGTGCGCCTGACCGCTTCGACTTCGGGAAGCGCGTGCATGAACGCGTCGAGCATCCGCGGGTCGAAGTGTGTGCCGCGCTCGGCCTGCATGGTTTTGAGCGCCAGACTCACCGGGAACGCCGGACGGTAGACGCGATCGGAGGTGAGCGCGTCGAACACGTCCGCGATCGCCGCGATGCGGCCCTCCTCTGGGATCTCCTCGCCGGAGAGCTCGCCCGGATAGCCGCTGCCATCCCAGCGCTCGTGATGGGTGAGCGCGATCGTCGCGCCAATCTGCACGACCTCGGAGGTCGAGCCCGTGAGCATCTCGTGGCCGATTTCGGCGTGCGTCTGGATCACCTCGAACTCCTGCGGCGTGAGCTTGCCCGACTTGCGCAGGATGCTGTCGGGGATCGCGACCTTGCCCACGTCGTGCAGCTGGCTGGCCAGGCGCACGACCTCCCGGTGGCGCTCGGACAGGCCGAGCTCGCACGCGAGGATCTCGCAGTAGGAGCTCATCCGCTGCAGGTGGTGCCCGGTCTCCTCGTCGCGGAACTCCACCAGTCGCGCCAGGCGCAGGATCGTCTCCGCCTGCGAGGCCCACACCATGCTCTCGGACAGGTGCAGCTCCTGCAGCGCGTGCTCGAGCTTGTAGCTGCTGTCCTGCACGGCGTTCTCGAGCGTGCTCACCATCTGCTGGCGGTCGGCCTCGCTGCGGCGGCGGTGCAGTGCGTTGGCGACGTTGATCAACAGCTCCCCCGATCTGACCGGCTTGACCATGTAGCCATACGCGCCGTGCTCGATCGCGCTCATCGCAAGCTGCTGGTCGTCCTCGCCCGTGACCATCACCACGGCCGTGGCAGGGAACGAGGAGCGGATGTGGCTCAGGAGCTCCATCCCCGACTCGCCTGGCATGCGGACGTCGAGCAGGACGAGCGAATAGGCGCTCTGCTGTAGACGTTCGCGTGCCTCGGCAGCGTCGCCCGCGCTGTCGCACGCGTAGCCGCCGTCGCTCACCACCCGCTCGGCCCAGCGCCTCAGAGGCACGTCGTCATCCACGATCAGCAGCTCCGTCATCGTTCCTCCCCGCCGGCTTGCCGGCTATTGCTCTGCGCATCGGATTCGAGGACCTGGCGCACCTTTTCCAGCAGGTCCGCTCCCGCGAACGGCTTCTCGATCAGAATCACGCCCGGCTCCAGGTGTCCGCCCGCGTCGAGGATCGGCTGGGCGAAGCCGGACATGAACATCACCCGGATCGACGGTCGCATCTGCTTAATCTGCTCGGCGAGCTGCGGGCCGTGCATCACCGGCATGATCACGTCGGTCAGCAGCAGGTCTATGCCTTCCAGCGACTTGCCGGCGAGCGCGAGTGCCTCGGCGCCGTTGGTGGCGCTGAGGACCTGGTAGCCGCTGCTCGTGAGGATCCGTTCGATGACCTCGCGCAGAGCCTGCTCGTCCTCCACCAGCAGGATCGTGGACTTGCCGCGCAGGCGCTCGCGATCGATCTCGACAGGGGCGCGGGTCGGACTGCGATCGGTCGCGGGCAGCAGCGCGGTGAACGTCGTGCCGATGCTGGACTCTGAGTAGATCCGCGCCTGCCCGCCGGCCTGTTGGACGATGCCGTAGACGGTCGCGAGTCCGAGCCCGGTCCCCTGGCCGGCGGGCTTGGTGGTGAAGAACGGGTCGAAGGCACGTTCGATGACGTCGTGCTCCATGCCCGTGCCGTTGTCGCTGACACGCAGGCGAACGTAGGGGCCGGGAGACAGCTCGGGTCGGTGATGTGTGTAGTCGGCGTCGATGTCGAAGTTGGCGGTGTCGATCGTGAGCGTGCCGCCGTTCGGCATCGCATCGCGGGCGTTGATGGCGAGGTTGACGAGCATCTGCTCGAGCTGCCCCGGATCGATGAGGACCGATCGCAGGTCCGCGGCGAGTTCGCTGCGCAGGGTTATGTGCTCGCCGAGAGTGCGTGTGAGGAGCTGCTCGATGTCGGCAACCACCGTGTTGACGTCGACGACCTCAGGCTGTACCACCTCGCGTCGGGCGAATGCGAGCAGCTGGTGCGTGAGGTGCGCGGCCCGCTGCGCCGCCAGGCCGATCTGCTCGACGTCGGCCCGCAAGATGTGGCGCTTCTCCTCGCTCTCGCCCGCCGCGTCGAGATCCTCGGCGACGAACGCTGCGTAGTTGATGATCACGGCGAGCAGGTTGTTGAAGTCGTGGGCGACGCCGCCCGCAAGCTCGCCGAGGCTCTCCAGGCGCCGAACGTGGTGCAGCTGGTTGACCAGATGCTCGCGTTCGGCTTCGGCCTCGAGTCGCTCCTTCTCGCGCACGACCGCGATGCGATCACTGATGTCGCGGATGGCTGCCGTTGCGAGCATGTGGCCTTCGAGCTCGATGGTTCCCAAGCTGATTTCCGCCGGGAACTCGCTGCCGTCCAGCCGGCGTCCCGTCAGTTCCAGCCCGCTATCCATCGGGCGGGTATGCGGGTGGGAGAAGAAGCGGGCGCGGTGGCCGCGGTGAGCGGCCACGAAGCGCTCGGGCAGGAGGATCTCGAGCGGCTGACCGATCAGCTGCTCGTGGGAGTAGCCGAAGAGGGACTCGACTTGTTTGTTGGCGAGCGTGATCCCGCCGTCGGCGTCGATGCCCACGAACGCGTCCGGGACCAGGTCGAGCAGCGCTGCCTGCGAGGCGAGGCTCTGCGAGGCGGCTGTCGAAGGCAGGGCCGCGCCGTGAGCAGCCGTCTGGCCTGCAGCCTCAGGCCCGAGTCCTACTTCCTCGGCCTCCACCGTAAAGTCAGTATATACAAACTATTACGCAAAGACCCAAGAGTCAGATAGTCAGATCCCCTGTCCCGGCAGGAACTCGTTCGTGAACGGAGGCAACCCTCCGTTGGGGTCGTGGGAAAGCAGGCCGTGCGCGAACATCCACGCGCCGAACGTCGCCCACGCGGTCGGCTGCTGCCAGCCGTAGGGGTCGCTCGAGTCGGCGGGGAGGACCGCCGGCAGCGTCTGCTTGATCGATTCCAGCTGCAGCTTCGCTTCCAGCGACGGGTTGGCCTTGACGAGCAGCGCGGCCGCGCCGGACGGGTTCGCGCGCACCTCGTGCTCGCCGCGGGTGAGCGCCTGCAGGAACGCGCGCAGGTCCTGGCCGCGCGTGTGGGCCTCGTCTTCGCGCACGACCAGCACGAGCTCGTCATACGTGGGCACGCCCGCCTGATCGACGGGGATCACGACGGGATGCTTGTGCAGCAGGCGCAGTTGGATCCCCTCGTAGTTCCAGAAGCCGCCGAGCGTCGCGTCGACCCGTCCGGACAGCATCGCGGGCACGAGGTTGAAGCCGACGTTCGCTTCCTTCACACTGCCGGTGGAGACGCCCGCGTGCGCTAGCGCGGTGTGCAGCTCGGCCGTCTGGTAGGCGATCCCGGCCGTGCCGACGGTCTTGCCCGCGAGCGCGGACACGTTCGCGACGTGCTTGCCGGGAAGCGCGATGATCGACGTCAGGGGTCGCTGCACGAGCGCTCCGATCGACACGAGCTTCAGGCCGCGATCGCGGGCGAGCATCAGCTCGGGCTCGTAGGAGATCGCCATGTCGACCTTGCCGGCGGCGAGCAGCTTCAGCGGTTCGGCCGTTTCCGCGGGCGTCTCAGGCTCGACGCTCAGGCCGGCTCTGCGGAAGTCGCCGTTCGCGATCGCCGCATACAGAGGCGCGTGGTCGGCGTTGGGGAAGAAGTCGAGCATCACCGAGAACGGCTTGACCCCGGGCGCGGTGAGCGAGTCCTGCTTGCTGCCGCACGCTCCGAGCGCGAGCGCGCACGCAAGGCACGCGGCGGCGAGCAGCACGGTCGCGGGTCGACGGATCGCTGAGTCGGTCAAGGGATATCTCCTCGGGATTGGATGCTCCAGGGTGCAAGTCTGCGCTCGGCGACGGACAGCGCGTAGAAGCAGGCGATCGCGAAGGCGAACAGGACGGCCGTAGCCGCATAGGCCCGCGTCGTGTTGAAGGCGTTGATTTCGGCGATGATCTGGCGCCCCAGGCCGGGGTAGGCGCCGGTGGTCGGGGTCGTGGTCTCGGCGATGAACGCTCCGATCACACCAACCGCCAGCGCGATGCGCGCTCCGCTGAGCGCCGCCGGCAGCGCCGCCGGCAGCTCGGCGAGGCGGAACGCCTGCCAGCGTGAGGCGTCGAGCGTGCGCAGCAGCTTGGGCTGGTCGGGGTCCACCGTCGCGAGGCCGTCGACGGTGGTGACGAGCACCGGGAAGAAGCAGATCAGAGCGACCACCACCAGCTTGGGGAAGATCCCAAAACCCCACCAGAACACCAGCGGCACGCCGATCAGCGGGATCGGCAACGCCTGCGAGCCCACGGCCAGCGGGTAGACCGCGCGGCGCAGCAGCGGCGAGAGGTGGATGGCGACCGCGAGCGCGAATCCGCTCACGAGGGCCAGGCCGAGTCCCAGCACGACCTCCTCGGCGGTGACCGAGAAGTTGCGCCACAGGACGTTCGCGCTGTCCCACAGTTCCGTCGCGATCGCGTGGGGAGCCGGCAGCACGTCCGCTTCCACGCCCGAGAGCGCCACATACAGCTCCCACGCGCCGAGCAGCACCGCGGCGAGCACGAACGCGGGCAGCACGCGCACCGCGCGACGCCTCATCCGCGGGCTCCGCCGGCCAGCGCGTCGAGCGCACGCTCGCGCAGCGCGATCACATCCGCGTCGGTGCGCCCGCGCGGACGCTCAAGCTCGACCTCGAGCTGTGCGACTGCGCGCCCTGGCCGAGGCGAGAGTACGACCACGCGGTCGGCCAGCAGGATCGCCTCCTCGACGTCGTGGGTCACGAGCACCACAGTGCGCGGCTCGCGGACGAGCGTTCCGGCCAGCCACTCCTGCATCTCCCCGCGCGTGATCGCGTCGAGCGCGCCGAACGGCTCGTCGAGGCACAGCACCTGCTTGCCCGACAACAGCGTGCGCAAGAACGCCACACGCTGGCGCATGCCGCCAGAGAGCTCATGTGGGCGCGCGTGCTCGAAGCCCTCCAGCCCGAGCTCCGCGAACAGCTCGCCGGCGCGGGCGCGCGCCTGTGCGCGCGAGAGGCCCACGATGCGCAGCGCGAGGCCGGCGTTGTCGAGCGCGGAGAGCCACGGCAGCAGCAGGTCGCGCTGGGGCATCAGCACCGCGGGCGGACAGGCGATCGAGCCCCGCTCGGGCGTGCGCAGGCCACACAGCAGTTCCAGAAGCGTGCTCTTGCCGCAGCCGCTCGGGCCGACCACCGCCAGCAGCTCGCCGCGGGCGGCTCGCAACGACAGCCCGTCGAGCGCCCTCACGCCGCGGTCACGGCCGGCGAAGGTGAAGCTCACGTCCTCGAGCACGATCTCCTCGGCCGCGATCCTCGGACGGATCGTGGGCTGAGGGCGGGACTGCAGATCGCTCGGCACTTCGCTCCCTTCGCGGGCATTACCCCACAGGTTCAAAGGGTCGGCGCCGGGGGAACCCGGTTCCCGTGCGCCATCTCAGCCGGCCTTTCCCGCCAGCACCCCCGGTGTCTGCTGCCCGTCCGATGCTAGCGCGGCGCCGCGACGACCGGCCGCGTGAGCGCGCGCACGAAGTCCTCCAGCTGCGCGGTCGTCCAGCACTCGAACGCGGTGCAGTACTGCTCGTACGCGGAGATCACCGAGTCGCCGTAGTTCCAGTACAGCCGCGGCTCCGGGTTCAGCCAGAACGTGCGTCCGGCGCGCGCCGCGATCTGAGCGAAGATGTCCGCGCGCGGGTCGCGCCCGTTGGTGCGCGCGTCGCCGAGCACGATCACCGTGGCGCGCGGGTGGAGGTCGTCCTCCACCTGCACCAGGAACTCCGACCACACGCGTCCGTAGTCGGTGTAGCCGGAGATGTCCGCCACGCCCGCGTCGCCGGAGATCTTCTCGCTGACCGCCTTGAAGTTCCGCTCGTGTTCGAAGATGTCCGTCACCTCGGAGATCCGCTCGATGAACACGAACGAGCGCATCTTGCGGAACGTGTCGTGGAGAGCGTGGAGCACCGACAGGAAGAACACCGACGCGGAGGTGACGCTCGTGGACACGTCGCACAGGACGTAGATCTCCGGTCGTTTGGGGCGGCGTGGGCGGTACTTCAGCACCACCGGCACGCCGCCGGTCTGAAGCGAGGCGCGCATCGTGCGCCGCACGTCCACGTGCGCGTGGCGGCGGTGCCCGCGCGCCTGCAGTCCCTGGGTGGCGAGGCGGCGGCGCAGCTGCGCGACGACGCGGTGCACCGCGGCGAGGTCCGCGAGCGGGCCGGAGGGCAGCGCGCGGTCCATTTCCCCGAGCGGGCGTGCGGGGGGGAGGTTGCCGGTGCGCTCGATCTGCCCGCGCTCCAACTCTCGTCTCAGGAGCGCCTCGAAGCGGCGCAGCGCCTCGCGCGGCAGCCCGTCGCGGCGCGGGTCCTCGGCGGGCAGGTCGGGCTGTGGCTCGGCGCGCAGGCCGAGCGCACGGCGGATGCGCTGCACGTCCACGCCGATCACCCCCGAGCCCTCCTGACGGCGGGCGAACGCGGCGATCGCCATGCGCGCGAGGTCGCGCATCGCGCCCTCCGAGCCATCGCGCAGCGCGGCGGCAATCTGCGTGCGCAGCGCCTCGAGCTCCTCCTCGGAGAGCTCGCCGAGCTCCGAGAGATCCTCCTCGCGGATGCCCTCGCGCGCGGCGGCGACCTCGACGGCGCGGAAGAAGAAGCGGTCGAACACCAGCTCGAACACGCGCCGGTCCTCCTGGCTCTTGGCGAGCGTCGCCGCGAGCGCCTCGCGGAAGTCCTCCTGAAGCGTCCACGGGATCTCGCGTAGCACCTCGAACGCGTCGAGCAGCTCCGAGGTGCCCACCGCGATGCCTTCGCGGCGCAGCTCCTCGCCCAGCTCGAGTATCCGTGCGGGCAGGCCCTCCGGCCTGGGGGTGCTCAGGGGCGAGTCGGCCTCAGGCGACATGCGGCGCCGGCCCGGTCGCAGCGGGCGAGCTGAGCTTCAGGCCCACGCGATCGGCGACCACGTCCATGTCGGTGCGGTGCTTGACGATCACCGACATCGTTTCCATGAAGGTGTCCGAGTCGATGTCCTTGACGCCGAGCAAGAGTAGCGCGCGCGCCCAGTCGATCGACTCCGCGATCGACGGCGGCTTCTTCAGGTCCAGTGCGCGCACCATGCCCACGACCTCCACCAGCCGGCGGGCGACCGTCTCGTCGAGTTCGGGTGCGTGCAGCCGCACGATCTCCAGCTCGTGCTCGAGCTCGGGGTAGTCGAGCCACAGGTACAGGCAGCGGCGCTTGAGCGCCTCGGTGAGCTCACGCGAGTTGTTCGACGTGAGCAGCACCACCGGGTGCGTGCGCGCCTGCACGAGACCCAGCTCGGGGATCGAGATCTGGAAGTCGGAGAGCACCTCCAGCAGCATCGCCTCGAACTCCTGGTCGGTCTTGTCGATCTCGTCGATCAGCAGCACAACCGGCTCGGGGGAGGCGATCGCGGTCATCAGCGGGCGTGCGAGCAGGAACTCGTCGCCGAAGATGTCCTCCTGCACTGCGTCCCAGCCGGTGTCGGTCGCCTCCGCCTGGATGCGCAGCAGCTGCTTGCGGTAGTTCCACTCGTACAGCGCCTTCGCCTCGTCGAGCCCCTCGTAGCACTGCAGGCGCACCAGCTCGCGGCCCAGGTGTCTCGCGAGCGCCTTCGCGAGCTCGGTCTTGCCGACCCCGGCGGGACCCTCCACGAGCACGGGCTTGCCGAGCTTGGTCGCCAGGAACGACACCAGCGCGGTCGACTCGCCGGGCAGGTAGCCGACCTCGCGCAAACCCGCTGCCAGCTCCGCGACGGAGGCTGGCGAGGGTGGCAGGGGCGCGGACATCGTCGAACCAATGATAGGCGTCGGCTGAGAGCGGGGCCGCGCGCGTGGCTCGGCGGTACGGCTACTCCGCCCGCGTGGGCGGGTCTTCGAAGGAGAGCTGCTCGGGCTTGCCGGACGGTGCCGGCGGATACGGCGAGCGCTCGACGGGCGGCGTGCGAGCAGCGGGAACCGGCGCGGAGCGATGGTGGCGAAGCGGACCGGAGGCGAGCACGGGGCTGTCCGGATCGACGGGCCTCGGATTGACCGGCGTGCGCCTGCGCTGTTCACCGCGCGGGCGCACGAGCGGAGGCGAGGGCCGTTCGCCCGCGCGCATCCTCAACCCCGCGAACGCGAGGCCGCCGGCGGCGACGAACGCGAGGAAGAACCCCCACTCGATCCCCACCGGGTAGCCGTCGCCGGCGGGTCGGCTGAACACGCGGTAGAAGATCAGGAGGCCCGCCCACGCGCCCGTGATCAGCACGACCGTGCCGTCGCCTCCGGGCAGCTGGAAGTCGCGTCCCTCCGCACGTGCGATCAGCATCGCGACCACTCCGACGGCGACGAGGAAGATCGCGGCCTCGACGAACGACACGTCGCCGAACGCGCTGATGTTGTGCGAGTAGATCGCCTTGGTCTTGGGGTTGAGGCTCTGCAGCCCGTACCACGGGAAGAACATCGTCACGAGCAGCGCGAGCGCGGCCAGCGCGGCCAGCCGCTGCTCAGGGCGCATCGCGTGCCATGCGTGTGCGAGTCGTGTCACTGGCGCCTAGTCTAGGCGCGGCGCGGCGGCTCACTTATGCGGCGAGACGACGATCGTGCCGTTGGTCGTGGCGAAGTTGCCCGCGAGGTCGGTGGCGGTGAGCGTGACCGTGAACGTGCCGCCCTTGGCGGGCGTCACCCACAGCAGCTTCGGCTTGCCCCCGCCGACCGTCGCGCTGTTGCTCCAGACCACGTGGGAGCCCTTGCGCACGGTGAGGTTGACGGTGGAGATCTTCGACAGCGACATCTTCACGCCGCCGCGGGTGCCGCCGTGCAGCTTCGTCGTCAGCAGTGCGACCACGGGTGGCGTGTGCACGTCGGCGTAGAAGCGCTGCGCGGTCGTGCAGTAGATCTGATCGGCGGCGATCGGCGTGCTCACGGGGGCGGTGGGGGCGCTCGCCGCGACCGCGCCCGAGCTTGCTCCGCCGGTTTTGGAGGTGGTGGAGGCGGGCGGTGGGGCGGTGGGCGTCGTGCTCGGCGCCGGCGGCGGCGCCGCGGGCGCGATCGGGATGCCTTTCTTCGACCGTTCGCACAGGTGCTGGAGGAATTCGGCGAGCAGTTCGTGGTAGTTGAGGTTCGATTCGCCGAACTGGTCGTACAGCGACCACGCGCCCGTGTCGTAGTGGGGCGTGAGCACGCGCGCCTCCGCGTCTCCAGCTTCGAACAGCGCCAGCCCCAGCGGATCCTGGGTGATGGAGGTGTAGTCGTACAGGCCGACGAGCGCCTGGATGAAGCCGTTGAGGATGCGGTCGCTGGGCGCGTAGGTGTACTCGGCGTAGATCACGCCCGCGGGGGTGCTCACACGCACGCCCTGCGGTGGCGGCAGTTTGAAGATCCCGAGCGCCTGCTGGGCCGCCGTGAGATCGGCCGGTTCTTTGAAGCGCAGGTAGGAGCGCGCGAGCACCTGCAGGGCCGTCCCCTGCGAGAGGCCGCTCGTCCATGGCGGCGCGCCGCCGTCGAAGTGGAACAGGTACTCCCACGCGATGCCCCCCGCGCGCTGCGTGGCGAGCGGGATGATTTCGCTCGCCAGCTGGCGCAGGTTCGAGTTTTCGTGGCCGGAGAGGAAGAAGCCGTTGCCCTCGCCAAACGTAGCCAGCCATTGGATCTCGATGCCCTGTCCGGGGTAGTACTGCCAGATCAGCTTGCTTCCCGGGAAGCTCACCCGATCCCCGCTCGCGAGCAGCGGTTCGGTCGTCCACCAGGTGCGGTTGCGTTCGAGCGTGAGGAACACCGCCGGCAGGCGCGAGGGGATCAGCTGGCCGGCGGCGGCCATCTGCTGCACGTTGGTCAAGACCGCGCTCAGCTCCGCGCGGCGGGTGCCGCCGAGTCGCCCGACGGAGCGTTTGGCGGCGACGTACGCGCTGTAGTCCTGGCGGTAGGCGGCTTCCGCGATCGAGCCTCCATGCAGCAGGCTCTGGAGCGCGGCGGTGACGGTCGGCGCGTGCTTGTGGGCAGCCAGGGCAGCGGGAGAGCCGGCCCCGCCCAGGGCGAGGACCCCGAGGGCGAGTGCCGCGAGACGCTTCAAGCGCACCGCTTCGATGCTAGCGACTCAGTCTCTGTCGAGCTCCAGCTCTTCGACGCCGTCGAGCTCGTCGTCCTCTTCGTCGTCGTCCTCGTCTTCGTCGTCATCGTCGTCGTCCGCGGACAGCTCGCTGGTCCCCTGGTAGGCGAGCTGGAAGCGCTCGACGAGCTCGTCGCGCTTGGGTTCGTCGAGCGGGGTGTCCTCTGCGATCAGCACCCACTCGTCGCTGTCGAACTCGTCCATCTCGAACAGCTCGTGGTCGACCTCGGGTGAGTCGTCGACGACGATCATGATCTCGGTCTGCGGGTTGAAGTAGGTGCCGGGACGGAGGGTCAGCTCGTCGATCTGGAAGCGGCGCGCGTTGGTCATGGCGCGTTTATACCCCACGGCGCCGGCGCTGTGTTCACGGGTCCATCTCCGCGAGCGTGCGTGTCACCTCGGCGTCCTCGTCGAGGGGCTCGAGACCCTGGCGGATACGCCGTTCGTTGCGCGCTATGACGAGCTGGCGCACCTCTTCGGCGAGCTCGGCGTCGTGTTTCCCGGGTGCGCTTGCGGGCGTGAGCAGGCGCGCGAGCTCGGCGTCGACGTCCAGCGCCGGCTCGCCCCGGCGCACCATCCGCTCGCTGCGCGCGGCGAGCATCTGGCGAATCTCCCGCTCCTGCTCCGCGCTCGCCGCGGTCGAGCCGGGTATCGGGGTGAGCATGCCGCTCTTCGGCTGGTCGCCTTCGCGCGAGAAGCCGCCCTGGCCGATCTGGTCGTACATGCTGCCGGCGCCGCGGGAGGCGGCGAACACGAGGCACATCAGCACCGAGAAGGCGACCGCGCCGATGACGACGAAGCTCAGCGGGTTTTCGATGATGCCGAGCACGAGAGTCGCGATGGCGCGGTCCACACTGCTGATTGTTGCCGATCGGCCTGCCGTTCGCTACCCTCCGCTCTCTGGATTGACTGACCAGTCAATCTATGTCCCGCGCCACTTTCACGCGCCAGCCCGTAAGGAGATCTGAGAATGGTCGATTTCACGCTCACAGACGAGCAGAAGAACCTGCGCGAGATGGCGCACGACTTCGCCGTCAAGGAGATACGCCCCGTAGCCTGGGAGTACGACAAGGACGGCACGTGGCCGCAGGACCTGGTCGAGAAAGCGTGGGAGGTGGGACTGATGAACTCCCACATCGAGGAGGCCTACGGCGGAGCCGGCGCCGGCTACCTCGATGGCTGCCTGATCGAGGAGGAGCTCTCGTGGGGCTGCTCGGGGATCCAGACCTCGCTCGGCTGCAACGGCCTGGCCACCGCGCCGATCGCGCTGGGCGGCTCCGAGGAGATCAAGAAGAAGTACCTCGGCATGCTCACCGAAGCGCCCAAGCTCGCTTCGTTCTGCCTGACCGAGCCGGACGCCGGCTCCGACGTCTCCGGCATGCGCACAACGGCCGTGAAGAAGGGCGACAAGTACGTCATCAACGGCTCCAAGTGCTTCATCACCAACGGCGGCTACGCCGACTACTACACCGTCTACGCGAAGACCGACAAGGACGCCGGCCACCGTGGCATCTCGGCGTTCGTGGTCGAGCGCGACTGGGGCGTGGTCGTGGACAAGAAGGAGGACAAGCTCGGGCAGCGCGCGTCGAACACCGCGACGATCTCCTTCAACGATGTCGAGGTCCCCGCCGAGAACCTGCTGGGCGAGGAAAACAAGGGCTTCAAACTGGCGATGATGACGCTCGACCGCACCCGCCCGGGTGTCGCGGCGATGGCCACCGGCATCGCTCGCGCGGCGTTCGAGTTCGCGGTCGACTACTCGCGCGAACGCGTCCAGTTCGGCGTGCCGATCGCGATGCACCAGGCGATCCAGTTCATGATCGCCGACATGGCGACCGAAATCGAGGCAGCGCGGCTGCTGACGTGGAAGTCGGCGACGATGCTCGACAACGGCGAACGCAACACGCTGGTCTCCTCGCACGCGAAGCGCTTCGCCGCGGACGCGGCGATGAAGATCGCGACGGACGCGGTGCAGGTGTACGGCGGCTACGGCTTCATCAAGGAGTACCCCGTGGAGAAGCTGTTCCGCGACGCGAAGATCATGCAGCTGTACGAGGGCACCTCGCAGATCCAGCGGCTGGTGATCGCGCGCGAAACGCTGCTGCCACGACGTGCCGAGGAGCCGACGGCGGTTCCCGCCTGATGTTCGTCTTCAAGGCCGCCGTCGTCGGGGCGGGAACAATGGGCGGGCAGATCGCCCAGACGATCGCCGCCTCCGGAACGCCGGTGGTGTTGAAGGACATCGACGACGCACTCGTGCAGGCGGGCCTCGACGAGGCCCGCAACGTCACCAGCGGGCAGATCAACAAGCTCGTCGAGAAGGGCAAGATCACCGCCGAGCAGGCGCAGGAGCAGATCGACGCGGTCATGGGGCGGATCCACGGGACGACCTCGTATGAGGCCTTCGGCGACGTGGACTTCGTCGTCGAGGCGGTCCCCGAGCGGATGGACATAAAGCAGAGCGTGTTCGCGGAGCTCGACGCGGCCACCCCCGGCCACGCGATCCTCGCGTCGAACACCTCCTCGCTGTCGATCACGGAGATGGGCGAAGCGACGCTGCGCCCGGAGAAGGTCGTGGGCTTCCACTACTTCTACCCCGCGTCGATCATGCCGCTGATCGAGATCGTCGAGGGCGAGGAAACCTCCGCCGAGACTGTCAGCGCGGCGATCACGTTCGCGCAGGCGATCCGCAAGCAGCCGATCACCTGTGCCGAGGTCCCGGGCTTCGTCGTCAACCGCATCCTCAACTCGGGGATCTCGGAGGTGTGGCGCGAGCAGGAGGAGAAGGGCCTGTCGATCAAAGCGATCGACGAGGGCGTCGGAGCCGCGGGCGTGGTGCCGATCGGCCCCTACTACCTGGTGAACCTGCTCGGCCTGGACACGGTGCTGCACGTCGCCGAGCACCTCGTCGAGTCCTACGGCGAGGAACGCTTCTACGTGCCCAAGGGCATGCAGAAGCTCGTGGCCGACGGCAAGCTCGGCGCGAAGACCGGCGGCGATGGCTTCTACAACGCACAGGGCGAGCCGAACATCTCGGGCGACAACGAGCCGAACGTGGCGGAGCTGGTGGAGATGCTGTCGCTGAAGACACTGATCGAGGCGTGCCTGGTGCTCGAGGAGGGCGTCGCGACCCACCGCGACATCGACTTCGGGATGATGGCCGGCGCCGGCCTGGACCCTCGCAGAGGGTTGATGCCGCCGTTCATGAAGGCCGACGTCGAGGGCCTCGACACGGTCCTCGAGCGGATGGAGAACGCGCAGGAGCGCTACGGCGAGCGCTTCATGCCGCCGACGATCCTGCGCCGTCTCGTCGCTCAGGGACGCCTCGGCCAGAAGAGCGGCCAGGGCTTCTACGCCTACCCGCAGCCGGACGCCGAGCAGCCGGCCGAGGTCGTCAAGCTAGAGACGCGCGCCGACGGCGTGGCGATCGCGTGGCTGGCGAACGGCCAGATGAACTCGATCTCCCCGCAGGTGGTGGAGGACCTGGGCAAGGTCTGGAGCAAGGTCAAGAGCTCAGGCGTGCACGCGCTGGTGATCGCCTCCTCGAACCCGTTCCTCTACTGCGCGGGCGCCGACATCAAGGCGTTCACGACGATGGACGAATCAGCGGGCGAGCAGCTGATCCACTCCGCGCACGCGCTCTTCAAAGAGCTCGGCGAGGACGGGGTCGTGACGATCGCGGCGGTCAACGGCCTCGCGTTCGGCGGCGGCTGCGAGCTCGCGATGGCGTGCGACGTGCGGATCGCGGCGCGCTCGGCGATCTTCGGCCAGCCGGAGATCAAGCTGGGGATCATCCCCGGCTTCGGCGGCACCCAGCGTCTGCCACGCCTGGTTGGCACGAACAAGGCGCTCGAGATGAACCTCGTCGGCGATCCGATCCTGGCCGATGAAGCATTCGAGCTCGGGTTGGTGAACCGCCTGGTTGAGGACCACGAACTGCTCGACACCGCGCTGCAGTGGGCGCGCAAGCTCGCCGGGCAGGCGCCGCTCGCGGTGGCGCAGATCAAGAGCGTCTCAGGGGCCGGCGATCTAGACCAGGGCGTCGAGGACGAGAAGCGTGCGTTCGCCGCGGTGTTCGCGAGCGCGGACGCCAAGGAGGGCATCTCCGCGTTCCTCGGCAAACGCGCGCCGAGCTTCAAGGGCGAGTGAGAGTTGGGTAGGGGCGGCCTACCGGCCGCTCTCGGCGTGCGCCCGGCGATCCAGACGCTCGCCGAGCTGATCGAAGGCGCCCGCTCGGTCGTAGCGCTGACCGGGGCGGGCATCTCGGTCCCGTCGGGGATCCCCGACTTCCGCACCCCGCGGACGGGGCTGTGGGAGAACGTGAACCCGATGGAGGTGGCGCACATCGAGGCATTCCGCGGCGACCCGGTGCGCTTCTGGCGCTTCTACGGCGAACGCTTCGCGACGCTCGGGGGTAAGCAGCCCAACGGCGCGCACCGTGTGCTCGTTGCGCTCGAGGAGCGGGGCATGCTCGACGGCGTGATCACGCAGAACATCGACATGCTCCACCGTGTCGCCGGCACACGTGAGCTGGTGGAGGTGCACGGGAGCATCGCCACGTGCTCCTGCCCCGTCTGCGGCGGGCGCATCGGGCTCGAGGAGGTGCGTACTCGGCTGGCCGAAGACCCCGACGGCGTGCCGCGCTGCGAGGCGTGCGACGGCCCGCTGAAGCCCGATGTGGTGCTGTTCGGCGAGATGCTCGACGAGCGCTCGCTGGGGCGTGCGCGCGAGCTGTGCAAAGGCGCTGACGTGCTGCTGTGCATCGGCTCCTCGCTGGAGGTCCATCCCGTGGCGGGGCTGCCGCTGTTGACCAGGGCGAGGGGTGGATCGGTGGCGATCCTCACCCAGGGCACCACGCCGCTGGACGAGATCGCGAGCGTGCGCTTCGACGGAGACGTGGTCGAGGGCCTCGCGACGCTGGCGAGCGCGCTCGGGGTCGAGCTGGTCCCCTAGGCCGACTCTTCGCAGTCGCACTCCGCGAGCCGCTTGAGCGCATCGTTCAGCCGAGCCTCGGCTGCCTGTGCGCGGGTCGCTTCACGGTGGCGTTCGCGGTGGGCGTCGCGCAGGCGCTCCGCCGTCCTCTGGTCCTGCTCGACGATCTCGGCGAGACGGTGTTCAGCCAGCGCTCGAGCATCCTCGATGAGCTTGAGCTCGCGGCGGACGTGCGGGCGGCTGAGGTCGAACTGGCGAGCGAGCTCAGCGAGCACGTCCACGCGGCTCTCGCCCTCGAGCGCCAGCACGAGTGGGTGGTCGCCGGGATCGCTGCGCGTGGAGAGCCCCGGCCACCAGATCCGCGCCGAGCCGGGTGTCAGTGCGAGCTTGCGTCCGAGTCCCTCGCGCAGGAGGCTCAACAGAGGTTCCTCGACGAAGTAGACGCGCGTGTCCGGGCCGACGATCGGGCGAATCTCCTCGAGCCAAAGGACGGCGGCGTCGATCTCCTCTTCGTCGAGAGTGAGCGCCACGACCGGATGGGTGCGATCGGCGAGCAGCAGCTGGGTCTGCAGATCGAGCAGCTCCTGCTCCTCGCCGACGATCGTCGGGCCGTCATCGATCGTGGACGGCCGAGTCGTCGATCCGAGATCCGCGGCGAAGGGGAGCGTCATTGCGCCAGCCGGTAGTGACGCGTTCCGGGGTCGCGTTCGAGCAGTCCGACCGAGACGAGCGTGGAGATGTAGCGGTGGGCGGTGCTCATGTTCATGCCGACCAGTCGCGCGACCTCGGTGTTGCTGAGGTACGTGCCGTCGGTCGGGAAGCAGGCGAGCAGCAGCAGGCCGGACAGCAGCGATCTGGAGAGGCGTCTGTCCTCGATCTGCTCAGGTGCGTCCTGCAGCGTCTGGCGTACGCCTCCGAGCCCAGCCATCAGGGCGGACATCGTGCCCGCCCCCGAAGCTCCGCGTACGACGCGATCGACCTGGGCCTGGGTCAGCTCGATGTACACCGGCTCGGTCGACGATGTGGCATGGGAGGAGCTTCGTGCGTTCGTAATCACGTACGCGCGATGATCGTCGGCCAGACGCGCGTTGTATAGGTCACGCCTGATGGGTTGTCAACTCATAAACAGTGAGAAACGTTCGGGATGTCCCGGTAAACATTGTCGCTATGCGAGATGCGAGCAGTAATACGCAGGATGTGAAAGGCTCAGCCAGCTGGTCGGGATAGTTTTGTCCAGACCAACGATCTATCGACCGATCGAAGTTTCACGTATCGTTCTTGTTGCCAAACGGCTCTCGACTTGGGGGTGGAGCGCGATGTCAGCGGCGATGCCGGAGAAGAAGCAGGTGGGAGGCTCGCCCTTGCGGGGGGCGCTCCTCGCGCTGCTCGTGAGCGAGGGCGATCAGCCGCTTGGCGGATACCGCCTGGGAACTCTCGTCGAGCGGCGTCTCGGCCCGGCGTGGCGCGTGACCCGGCAGAGCGTCTACGGAACGCTCGATCGGCTCGAGGAGGACGGGCTCGTCTCCTCGAGCATCAAGGAGGCGACGGGGCGGGTGGGCGATGGGCAGCGCGTCTACTTGGCGACCGAGCGGGCCGAGTCGGTTGTGGCTGCGTGGATGGAAACCCCAGTCGGCAAGGAGCCGATGCGCGCGGAGCTGCAGGCGAAGATCGCGATGTCGAGCGCGCGACACGCGCCCCAGCTTCTGAGCGCGCTCGACGACTACGAACGCGACTGCTTCGCGATGCTGCACAAGACCCAGGAAGCCGAGGTGCCGATGGGCTCGTGGGCGGGCCTCGCGATGAACTTGACGCGGATGGCGGTCGATGAGAGCCTTCAAGCGGAGTTGCGATGGATCGTCATGGCGCGACGGTGGATCGCGGAGTTCGTAGCCAATGAGTCGACAGGCAGGATGCGATGAGTCTCCTCTCGCTGCAGCACGTCACGAAGTCCTATGCGGATGGCCGTGGGGAGATTCGAGCTCTCGACGATCTGTCGCTGGAAATCGACGAGGGCGACTTCGTCGGCATATGGGGCGTGCGGCGATCCGGCAAGACGACGCTGCTGCGGGTGGCAGCGGCCACGGAACTCCCCGACTCGGGGTCTGTGTGGTTCGACGGTCGCGACGTGGGGAGCATGTCCGCGGACGCGCGCGCGAAGCTGCAGCGCTACGGCGGCATTGGGCTCGTGTCGACCGACTGGCGTCCGGGACGCAACAAGCCGGTCGTCGAGCACGTGGCGCTGCCGCTGCTGAGCGATGGCATGAGCCTGCGCGAGGCCAAGGAGCCGGCTCATCTCGCGCTCGAAAGGATGGGCGTCTCGCGTTGCGCGTACATGGCCACCGATCGCCTCTCACGCGTCGAGCGCGTCAGGGTCGCCCTCGCCCGCGCGTTTGTGCACAAGCCGAGACTGCTGCTGATCGACGAGCCGGCGGTGCTGCTCAGCCCGAGCGAGGGCGTGGAGCTCTACGACCTGCTGTGCTCGCTTGGCAAGGACTCGCGGGTGGCGATCGTGGTCGCCTCCGAGGACGTGGCGCCCCTGCGCCGTGCGCACCGGATCATGTCGATCGATCAGGGACGGCTACGCTCGATGGACCAGGCTGGCACGGTCGTCCAATTTCCGGACCAGCGTGCGTATGGCAGGGCGCGCTCCTCGCCGTGAGCGCACTGGAGCTGCGAGATGTCGTCAAGCACTATCCAAGTGGCGCCGAGGTCGTAAACGCGGTCGACGGTGTCTCGCTGACGGTCTCCGAGGGCGAGTTCGTAGCGCTGTACGGCCCCAGCGGGTCCGGCAAGACGACGCTGCTCTTGCTCTCCGCCGGACTGCTCACGCCCGACGAGGGGAGCATCCACTTCGACGGGAGCGAGGTCTCGCGTATGAGCGCGGCCGAGAGCGCCGCATATCGCCTCCACGATGTCGGCTTCGTCTTCCAGACGTTCCATCTGATCTCCGGCGCCTCCGCGCTCGACAACGCCGCGATCAAGCTTCTGGGACACGGGCTGAGCCTGCGTGAGGCCAGGCGAAGAGCGCAGCCGTGGCTGGAGCGGGTGGGGCTGGGCGCCCGAGCCGAACACACGCCCGACCGGCTGTCGATGGGCGAGCGCCAGCGGGTTGCGATCGCACGGGCGTTGGTCAACGAGCCGCGGCTGCTGCTCACCGACGAGCCGACGGGCAACCTCGACTCGCGTCGCAGCAGTCAGACCCTCGAACTGCTGCGCGATATCTGCCACGAACACCAGACGCCGGGCCTGCTGGTAACGCACGATCCGCATGCGAGCCAGCTCGTCGACCGTGTCTATACGCTCAAAGACGGGCGTCTGTCCGACGGTTTGGACCCAGATCTGGTCCCTGCGTCGGCTGGATGATGCCCAGCAGAATGCCGAAGCCGGCCGTGCTCGGTGTGCGGCTGAGCGCGTTGATCGACCTCTATCGCTGGCGGCTGAAGGACCACAAGATCCAGGAGCTGCTCGCTGGCTTGGGGATCGCGACGGGCGTGGCGCTGATGTTCGGAGTGCTCGTCGCGAACACCAGCATCGTCAGCTCGGCCGGCGACCTCGTCCACGCAGTGACGGGAACCGCGCGCCTCCAGCTCGTGTCGCGCTCCTCCAGTGGGTTCGACGAACGGTTGGCGACGCGAGTCGGAGAACTGCCGGGAGTGAGGGTCGCCTCACCGGTCCTGAAAGAGGACGCTGTGATCGTCGGGCCGAAGGGGCGTCAGGTGATCCAGGTGCTCGGCGTGACAGCAAGTCTGGTCACGCTCAACACCACGGCAACGAAGAACCTCGGGGCCGGGACGTCGCTGTTGACAGGAGGAGTCGGACTCCCGTCGAGCGTCGCGGCGGCCGTGAACGCCGAGGCCGGGCAGTCGGTCGAGATCCGCTCCAGCGGCGACTCTCACGCCGCGATCGTGCGCGCGGTCCTACCCGAACAGATCGTGGGGCCCGTGGCAAACAGCCCGATCGTCTTGGCGCTGCTGCCGGTGGCGCAGAGCCTCACCGACAAGTCGCGACGAGTCACGCAGGTGCTGGTTCAGCCTCAGGCGGGCCAGGACGCACGCGTCGAACGCGAGCTGCGCGGGTTGGCGGGCGGGCGGCTCGACGTGGAGCCAGCCGATCACGAGCTGGCGCTGCTCGAACAGGCCGCTCGCCCGACCAGCCAGTCGACGACGCTGTTCGCGGCGATCAGCGCGATGGTCGGGTTTCTGCTCGCGCTCAACGCGATGCTGCTGACGGTGCCCGAGCGTCGTCGCTTCGTCGCGGAGCTGCGCACACAGGGCTTCGGACCTCGGCAGGTGTTACTGATCCTCGCCTCGCAGGCGGTGATGCTCGGGGTTGTCGCCTCGCTCGCGGGCGTGGCCGCGGGGAGTCTGCTGTCGCGCACGCTGTTCCGCGAAATCCCCAGCTACCTCACGTTTGCGTTTCCGATCGGATCGCACCAGGTGGTGCATACGACGACGGTCCTTCTGGCCACGGCGTGCGGTGTGCTCGCCGCATTGCTCGCATCGCTGCCGCCGACCTTCGACATGAATCCCCGGCGTCCCGTGGATGCGGTTCTCCACGAGCGGGGTGAGGTGGGCCACGGCATTGGCACGAGCTCGATCGCACTGCTCACCACGATCGGCCTGACGCTGTTGGCGGCCGTGACGATCGTGGTGCTCGCGGCGCCCAGCCTGACGATCGTCGGTGGAGTGCTGCTCGCGCTCGCCGCCGCGTGCCTGAGCCCGGGCATCTTCGCGCTCACAGGCGCCGCGATCGCTCCGGTCAGCGAGCGTCTGCGCGGCAGCATGCTTGCGCTCGCGGTGGTCGAACTGCGCGCCACGGCCACGCGCTCGGTCGCGCTTGCCAGCGTGGCGGCGCTGGCGGTGTACGGGAGCGTGGCCATACAGGGCGCACGACACGATCTGACCACGGGCCTGAACGCGGCGATCACTCAGTATCTGGGTACCGCCGACGTGTGGGTGACCACCGGAGAAAACGTGTTCACCACGGACAGCTTCCTGGCTCGCGGCGCGGTGGACAGGATCGCCCGCACGCGCGACGTGGCCTCGGTGCGCGTGTATCAGGGCGCACTCCTGGACGTCGGCAAACGCAGGCTGTGGATTCGCGCGCGGCCGCCGAGCGACAGCGCGATGATCCAGTCCTCGCAGTTGCTGGAGGGCAACCTCGCCCACGCCACGAGCCTGCTGCGTCAAGGCGGCTGGGCCGCGGTCTCGGATGGGTTCGCGGACGAACGCCACCTCGAGGTCGGCGGTAGCTTCACTCTGCCCACACCGTCGGGGCAACAGCGCCTTGGTGTGGCTGCGGTCACCACGAACGTGGGATGGCCGGCGGGAGCGATCACGATGTCGACAGCCGATTTCCGTCGAGGCTGGCAGACCACGAATCCCGCGGCTCTGGAGGTCAACCTCCGGCCGGGGGTGACGCCGACTCAGGGCGTGCGATCGGTTCAGGCGGCGATCGGTGCGCGCCCGGGGCTGTCGGTGCAGACGCGTGGCCAGCGCGAAGCGCAGTTCCGTGCGAACGCCAGGCAGGCCCTGCGGAGCCTGGGGCAGATATCGACGCTGCTGCTACTGGTGGCTGCGCTGTCGGTTGCGTTTGCGCTCAGCGCCGCGATCTGGCAGCGGCGGGACAGGCTCGCCTCGTTGAAGTCCCAGGGCTTCGACAGCCGCCAACTGTGGCGCTCGCTTTTGCTGGAGAGCGGCATCGTCCTCGGGATCGGTTGCGCCGACGGCGCGATCTTCGGACTCTACGGCCACGCACTCGCGAGCCGGTGGCTGAAACTGACGACGGGGTTCCCCGCGCCCTTCTCTCTTGGGCTGGTGCAGGTGCTGCTCACGCTGTTGCTCGTCGGGGGCATCGCGCTCACAGTTGTCGCCCTCCCGGGCCTTTCCGCGGCGCGCGTATCGGCCCAGACGAGCTTTCAGGAGTGACACAGGTTTAGCAGTCAGCTGACTTTGGCAGCGGCGGTTCGCTGGCGATGTTGTGCGTATGAGCACAACATGGAGGCGTTTCTCATCGGGGGCCTTGTTTGTTCAGACGGCGTTGCGTTACTGGTTGGGCGTATATCCCCACCTCGCTCGGGAGATGCGCCACTGGAAGGCTCGTGCCGCCTCGATCGACGATCCGTTGCTGCGTCGGGTCGCGCTCGAGGCGCAGCTGTCGAAGCGCGGAAATATCGAGGGAGCAGCCGCGTTTGCGGTGCTTGTGCCCAGCAGGAGCCGCGCTTTGACGGTGCGGATGATCGTCGCCTGGCAGGCCGCCTACGACTACGCCGACCTGCTCGCCGAGCAGCCCTGCGGAGATCGCTCGGCAAACGCGCGGCAGCTGCACCTGGCACTGCTGCGCGCGCTGCAACCGGGGGTCCCTCACGACGACTACTACGCGCTTTGCGCGAGCTCCGAGGATGGTGGCTACCTCCTGGACATGATCGACACGACTCGCGGTGCGCTCGCTCAAATGTCGAACAACCGTCCAGCTTCAGGGCCCACCGAGGCTGCGATTACTCGAATCATCGCCTATCAAGCACTCAATCAGGGCGATCACAGCGCTCTTGCGCGCTGGGCAGACGATCAAACCTCGCCAGACTCAGCCCTGCAATGGTGGGAGACGGCCGCCGCCGGCGCCTCCTCGCTGGCGGTCCTCGCGCTGCTCGCGGCCGCCGCTGATCCGCGGCTCAGCTCAGGGGACATCGCCGCGATCGAGCGGGCCTACTACCCGTGGATCGGTGCTCTGCACACACTGCTCGACAGCCTCGTCGACCTAGGTGAGGACGCCGGCGCCGGACAGGTCAGCCTGCTGTCTCACTACAGCTCAGCCGAGGAAGCGGGCGCGCGTTTACAGATGATCACCGAGCGGGCACTGGGGGCGGCTCGCGGACTGCGCGGCGGCGATCTGCACGCCCTCATCCTCGCCGGCATGGTCAGTCTCTATCTGACGGCCCCCGAGGCTTCCCTTCCCGAGGCCGCGCCCATATCCGAACGCATCCTTGCTGTGCTCGGGGGAGCGGCGACACCGAGCATGTGGGTGCTTCGCGCGCGTCGCGCGGCGGGCCGCACGCGGTCTGGGAGTGGGCGCGAGCCTCGCATATGAGCTCCTCGACGCAGATGGAAACACTGTCGCCGGGCTCCACGACTGCCGGATATGTTGGGCTGATGGTGCGCCCAGGTAACAAGACCCGGATGTTCGCCGCGGCGGTCGCCGTGGCGGCGGTCGCCGGCGGGGCGTTGGACGGCGGCATCGCCGCGGGCCTCGCTCGCGGCGAGTCGCGGCAGCCGAGCGCGGTGACGGCGCGGATCCTGGTGGTGCGAGACGCGGCCAAGATGCACCTGCTGAACGCGAACGGGAACACACTGACCGAGGAAGGTCGTGCCACAGGCACGCTCGTGGGCACGGCGCACGCGACACTGAGCTTCAACGGAAGCACCACCACGTCGAGCTTTACGTTTCACCTCGGCGGCGGCTCGATCTCCGGTCACGGCAGCGCGAAACTCCACTCAGGCAACGGTCGCTATGAAAGCTTCGGAGGCACCGCCACGATCGTAGGCGGGACCGGTCGCTACGCGCACATCTCCGGCAAGGGCGGCTTCTACGGCGTGCTCGACCGCAACAACTCCAACGCCGAAGTCCAGGTGATCGGCAACCTGCACATGTAGTAGCGTCAGGACCCTCATGAGCGATCCGATCGCGCTGCTGAATCGCTGGTTGGGCGACGCGCGATCGGCGGGAGCACCGGAGCCCGCTGCAGTCGCGTTCGTCACCGTCGGCGCGGATGGGCGACCGTCCGCGCGGACCGTGTCGCTCAAGCGCGTGGAGGGCGACGCGCTCGTGTTCACCTCCGCGCTGTGGACCCGCAAAGCTCGCGAGATCGAGAGCAATCCGAACGTGGCTCTTCTTTTCCACTGGCCCACCGTCGGCCGGCAGGTGCACGTGACCGGTGAGGCGAAGGTGGCCGAGCGAGCGCTCGCGCTCGAGCTGTTCTCCGAGCGGGACATCTCACACCGGGTCCAGACGCTCGTCTCCCGACAGGGCACGCCGATCGAGGACATCGAGCCGCTGCGCGCCCGCCACGCGCATCTCATGAACGTGCTCGAGGCTCCTCCCCAGTGTCCGCCCGACTGGGGAGCCATCCGCGTCGTTCCCGAAGCGGTCGAGTTCTGGACCCAAGCGCCCGACAGGATGCACGAGCGCCTGCTGTTCGAGCGGGCCGAGGAGGGATGGCGCACCACGCGCCTGTCGCCGTGAGCGCCGTCGGGCGGGAGCCCGAGCTGGTCATCTTCGATTGCGACGGTGTGCTCGTCGACAGCGAGCGGATCTCAAACGACGTGCTCGCACGCATGCTGAGCGAGGAGGGGCTTTCGAAGACGCTCGAGGAGGCTCGCCGCGACTACCAGGGGTTGCTGCTCGGCGACATCGGGATCGCGGCCGAGGCGGAGCTCGGTCGCTCGTTGCCCCCGGGCTGGCTCGAGAGCTACGAGCGCACGCGCGCGGAGGTATTTCGACGGGAGCTGCGAGCTGTGGATGGGGCCGCCGCGGCAGTCGCGCAGGTGCGCGATGCGGGACTGGCCGTTTGCGTGGCCTCGCAGGGCAAGCTCGAGAAGACGCGGCTCTCGCTCCAGCTCACAGGTCTCGGCTACCTGTTCGCCGATCGTGCCCTGTTCTCGGCGCACTCCGTCGCGCGCGGCAAGCCGCATCCCGATCTCTTTCTCCATGCGGCGAGCACGATGGGAGTCGATCCGTCCGCGTGCGTCGTCGTGGAGGACACGCCGTCGGGTGTGGTGGCCGCTGTGGCGGCCGGGATGCGCGTGTTCGGCTACGCCGCTGACAGCGACGAGGACGCGCTGAGGCAAGCCGGTGCGGAGATTCTGGATGCGATGGAGGAGCTGCCGGGGCGGCTGGGGCTCTAGACCGCGTGCGGCAGCAGGTCCCGATCGGGGTCGATGCCCCAGCGGCCGGCCACCTGAGAGAGCTGATCGTCGACGCTCCATCTGTCTGCGAGCGCCGACCCCTGGTGTTCGAGGCTGGCGCCCTTCAGCGCCATGCAGCCGGTGTTCTCGCCGATCGCGCGGATCGCCTCCACCTCCTCTTCGCTGAGGATCGCATCCGCCGTGACGGCGGCCAGCTCGGCGCGCTTGTCCTCGATCGCGCGCGCGTGCGCTCCGCTCTCCTGGATCAACGACGGGACCACGCAGCGCACGCCCGGCAGAGACAGGTTCCACGCGCACGCGAGCTGCAGCATCGTCAGACTGTGGCGCTCCGCGTAGGGGCGCATCAGCTCGAGCTTCTCCCTGCCCGCCTGCACCCAGCCGTCGGGACGGAACTTGCGGTGGTCGTAGGGCGCGAAGGCGTGGCCGGGCAGCACGTCGTCGTGAAACATCCCGCCGTAGTCGACCACTCGCGTGATCAGGCTCACGTCGTGTTTGGCCGCGGCGTCGAGCACGAGCTCGCCGGGCCACGGCTCGAGCGGGCCGAGGATGATCATCGCCCAGTCGATCAGCTCAGCGAAGCGCTCGAAGCAGTCGATCAGGTCGAGCGTGAAGCCGTTCGCCGGGCCCGGCGCGACGCCCAGGCGCTCGGTGAGTCCGGCGTCGCGGACCGCCCGCATGCCCTCCCACACGACCGGGCTCGAGTAGCCGACGTGGTCGGGGTTGTGCAGCAGCAGCAGATCGAAGCGCTCCACCCCGCAGCGCTCGAGGCTGCGCTCGGTGGCCTCGCGGATGTACCGCGCGTAGTCCGCCTCGCCTCGCAGTAGCGGGTCGGTGAAGCGGGGAAAGCCCTTCGCGCCGTCGCGCTCGCCCGTGTAGAAGTCGTGCCCGATAGCGCCCACGAGGCAGTAGTCCTCGCGTCGGAGACCCTCGAGCGCTCGGCCGAGCGCGAGATCCGCCTCCCCGCTGCCGTACACGTCCGCGGTGATCACCGTGTCGATGCCTTCGCCCGGACGCAGGAGTGCGCTCAGGCGCTCGTCCTCCAACGGCTCGCCGAAGTGCATGAAGCGCCCGCCGCTCCAGGTTCCTATCGCCGTGGTCGTCGGATCCATCGTCACTGCAGACTAAAGCCCGTGGCCGAACGCGCGCGCAGCGCCGCCTCGAGCCGCTCCAGCGCGTGGGTCACGGCCTCCACGTCCAGCTCCGCGACCTCCTTTGCCAGCGCGCCGGTCGCCTGCTCGACGACGCCCGTGTGCAGCTGTTCGAGCTCGGCGATGCGGATGTCGAGGTCCGGCCGGGTCTCCGACCGCAGCTCGGTGGCGGCCAGCGCGAGCGCTCGATCGAGCTCGAGCGCCGCGAGGCGCGTGCGCCCGTGGTCCAGGTCCAGACGTGCGCGCAGGGCCAGCTCCTCGCATCCCAACGCCTGCCCGTGGGCGCCCAGCAGCTCCGCGAGGCGCTCCTGGGGGCGAAGCGCGAGCGACCGCGCGCGGCCAACTCGCAGTGCGCCGCCCGAGCCGTGGCCGGGACGCTTCCACGGCAGCACGCGCGCGTGCAGCCAGCGACCGTCGGCCACCTGCTCGCCCTCGCCCCAGCCGGCCCTGATCGCGAGCGCCTGGGCGGGGGAGACCTCGTGGACGTGGGGGTCCGCGGAGGCGATGCGATGCGAGTACAGAACGCGGTTGACGACCGCGACGGCGGCGAGCACCTCGCGATCGCCACCCAGATCCTCGAGCCAAGCACGGGCCTGGTTCTCGGACGACAGCGAGATCGGATCGATCACCGTCACGCGCGTCGTGCTGACCGACTCGGGATCGGGTTCCGGTGGGGCCTCGGTGGGGCTCGAGCGCCTGAGGATCGATCCGCCGCGAGCCGCCTTTCGGTCGCGAGTGGCCGCCAGCGTGTCGATCACCACGACGCGCTCCGGCTCTCCGTCCCGCTCGGCGCGCAGCAGGTACCTACCGTCGGGCGGGCCGAGGATCCACGGGAACTCCATCTGCACGAAGATGAAAAGTCGCTGACCCATCGCTGCACCGTATCCTTCAGAAGATGTCCGACGCGAGCAATGTCGCCAAGCACCTGCGCGATCGCCTGGGCGGCAACACCGAGGAGCGGCTCGGCAAGGCGCTGTCTGATCTGCTGGAAAACCCGCTCCTGACCGGCGCGATCGGTCGCGCGTTCGAGGCCCGCGAGAAGGCGGCGCAGGCACAGGAGGTGGCGCTGAGCGCGCTCAACATCCCCTCCGCGGCCGACATCGAACGGCTGACGAGGCGGCTGCGCTCGGTCTCCCACCGGCTGGAGGGCATCGAGGACGGCGTCGACCGCCTCGATCGCGGCACGTCCACGGGCGGGGTCGAGGCGCGCCTGTCCGCGATCGAGCAGCAGCTGCGCACGCTCACGAGCAAGCTCGACCAGCCGGCCAAGCCCAAAGCGGCGGCCAAAGCGCAGCCGAAAGCCAAAGCGGCGAAACCGAAGGCGACCGCGAAAGCGGCTGGCGTCCGAGGCAAATCGGGAACACCGGCCGCCAAGCCCAAAGCGGCAGCCAAACCGGCGAAAGCCAAAGCGGCAAGAGCCAAGCCCAAAGCGGGCTGAGGCCCAAGCGGTTCAGGCCGCGAGGGCGGCGATCGCCGCCGCCCCCATCCTCTCCGCAGCGGCGAGCAGCGCATCATCCTCGATTCGCGCGCGGTTGCCCTCTCCGTCGAACGTGTCGGACACAGCCAGCACACAGGCCACGGGAACGTGCGCTCGGGCGCCGACCGCGAACAGCGTCGCCGCCTCCATCTCCACCGCGAGCGCGTCGCGACCATCGCCCGGGTCGCCGTCCTCGTAGAAGAGATCCACGCTCACGACGGCGCCTTCGCGCGCTCCCCGCGCCTCGCGCGTCAGCGCGCGCGTGAGCGCCGGGTCGGCCGCGATCCGCTCGCCCGCGCCCAGCGCGCGCGAGGTGCCGTCGGCGCAGATCGCCTCGCATGCCACCACGAGCTCGCCCAGCTCGAGCCCAGGAGCGAGCGCGCCGCAGGTGCCCACACGGATCGCCCGGCGGGCTCCCAGCACGATCAGCTCGTGCAGCACGATCGCCGCCGACGGTCCGCCCATGCCGGTCGCCTGGATCGTCAGCTTGCCGCCATCGCTTGCTGTGCCGGTGTAGCCCCACAGGCCGCGGTGGTGGTTGAACATGCGCGGCTCCTGCAGCAGGGCCTGGGCCAGCATCAGCGCGCGGCCAGGGTCGCCGGGCAGCAGCACGCGCTCGCTCAACTCCGCCGTCGGACGCAGGTGGATCGAGGGCTGACGCGCCGCTTCCGGGTGGGGTGGATCGTGTGCCATCGGCCGCGACTTTAGACTTCGAGGTATGGGAATGCCCGCCGCGCCTCGCGTCTGAGTGAACGAGCCCGACGCTGATCCAGTGCGCGAGACCGGCGAGCTGACGCTCGCTCAGGTGGCCGCGCGCGCTGGCGTCTCCGCCGCGACGGTCCGCCGCTGGGTCGCCAAGGGCCTGGTCCCCGGCTACGACGGACGCTGGACCCCTTCCGCCATGGCCTACGTCCGCGTGGTCGCGAGGCTTCGCGCTCGCGGTCACACGCTCGAGCGAATCAAGCAGGCCAGCGACAACGGCCAGCTCGCCGTCGGGCCGATCGAGAACATGCTGCGCAGCTCCGAGCCGCGGCACTCGCTCAAGGACGCCGCGCGCGAGAGCGGCGTCAAGCCGGAGCTGATCGAAGAGATCTACATCACCATGGGCCTCGGCACCCTTCCACTGGAGGCGATCTCCGACGAAGACCTGGAGATGATGCGCTACGTGTCCACGATGCTCGGCGCTGGCTTTCCGCTGCCAGCGTTCCTGCAGCTGATGCGCGTCTACGGCCAGGTGATCGCGCAGATCGCCGACGCGGAGGTGCGGCTGGTCCATCTCTACGTGCACGAGCCGCTGATGCGCGCGGGCGTGCCGAGCGTCGAGGTCGCCGAGGAGATGGAGGGGCTGGTGCGCGAGATATTCCCGTTCGCGGCGCCGTTCATGAACTACCTGCACGGCCGTTTCCTCACGCACTTCGTGGAGCAGGACATGATCGGTCACATGGAGGCCGACCTGGGCGACGACGTCCTCGAGGAGGGACGGCTGCGCGTGGCGATCGCGTTCGCCGACCTCGCCGGCTACGCGCGCCTGACCGTCGAGCGCGGGGACGAGGCGGCGGTAAGCACGGTGGAAGGGTTCGTCAGGGCCGTTGCGCAGAGCCTGCCGCTGGACGCGCGCGTGATCAAGACGCTCGGCGACGAGGTGATGGTCGTGGGTTCCGACGTGGCCGCGCTGACGGCATGGGCGGTCGGCCTGCAGGACCAGATCGCGCCCGGCGAGCCGCCGCCGCGGATCGGCGTGCACTACGGCGAGGCGCTCTACCGCGACGGCGACTACTTCGGCCGCGAGGTCAATCAGGCCGCGCGCGTGGTCGCAAGGGCGGGAGGCGGGGAGGTGCTCGTGACGCGCTCGGTGGTGGAAAGCGCTCAGGGGCACGACGGCCTCGAGTTCATCCGCATCGGCGAGGTTCGGCTGAAGGGCTTCTCCGAGCCGACGGAGCTGTTCGTGGCCTCCGCTCGCGAGGGGTAGAGATGATCGTCGAGGAGGTGCGCGAGACGATCGGCGCGAGCGGGCTGTTCGCGCGCGCGGCGGGCGGGCGTCCGATCCTCGCGATGCTCTCCGGAGGGCGCGATTCGACCTGTCTGCTCGACGTGGCCGTGGCGCTGCTTGGCCCGGAGTGGGTGAGCGCCCTGCATGTCAACTACGGGCTGCGCGAGCAGGCGGACGCGGACGAGCGTCACTGCGCGGCGGTGTGCGAGCGGCTGGGCGTCGAGCTGGAGGTGGTGCGCGCGGAGCGCGACGCGGGCTCGCCGGGTATGCCGGGAGCCGCCGGCAACGTGCAGGCGTGGGCGCGCGAGCTGCGCTACGACGCGGCGACGCGGTCGGCGCAACGGCGCGATGCGCTCGTCGCCACGGGCCACACCGCCAGCGACCAGGTCGAGACGATCCTCTACCGGCTGGCGGCCTCTCCCGGACGGCGCGCGTTGCAGGGGATGGTCGCGAGCGAGGGGCGCCTGATCCGCCCGTTGCTGGGGGTCACGCGCGAGCAGACGGCCGCCTACTGCGAAGCACAGGGGCTCGGCTGGCGAGAGGACGAGAGCAACGCGGACGAGCGCTATGCCCGCACTCGTGTTAGGCACGGGCTGCTGCCGGCCCTGCGCGCCGTGCACCCCGCCGCCGAGGCCAACGTGCTGCGCACCGCCGCGCTGTTGCGCGAGGAGACCGAGCTGCTCGACGAGCTCGTCACAGGCGAGCTCGCCGGGCGCGCGGGCATCGCGATCCTCCGGCTGAGCCAGCTGCCGGCCGCGCTGGCACGACTGGTGGTGGTGCGCCTCGCCGAGGAGGCCGCGGGCACGTACGTACCGCAGGCCGGCGAGCGCGTCGAGGAGCTGATCGCGCTCGGTCGTCGCGGCGGCCGCGCGGAGCTGCACGTAGGGGGGCGTGCCGGCGCCGTCATCGAGGACGGCGTCCTCACGATGGTGAAGCTTCCGCCACGCGCCGAGCGCTCCCCCGCCGAGCAGCCGCCGCACGAGGACTAGACTCCCTCGCGTGGCCACACCCGCACGCGTCTCAGTCGAGCCAGGTCTGGGCGAGGTGCTGGTCACCGCCGAGGACCTGCAGCGTAGGGTGGTGGAACTTGGCGAGGAGATCTCTCGCGACTATGCCGGCAGGCCGCTGCTGCTCGTAGGCGTGCTCAAGGGCGCGGTGTTCTTCCTGAGCGATCTCATGCGCTTCATCGACATCCCCGTCGAGGTCGACTTCATGGCGGTCGCCTCCTACGGCTCCGCCACCGACTCCTCCGGCGTGGTTCGCATCCTCAAGGACCTCGACGCGTCGATAGAAGACCGCGACGTGCTGATCGTCGAGGACATCGTCGACTCCGGGTTGACTCTGCAGTACCTGCTTCGCAACCTCGGCTCGCGCAACCCGCGCACGCTCGAGGTGTGCGCGCTTCTGACAAAGCCCGAGCGGCGCAAGGTCGACCTGCCCACTCGCTACGTGGGCTTTGAGATACCCGACCGCTTTGTGGTCGGCTATGGGCTCGACTACGCCGAGCGCCACCGCAACTTGCCCTACGTGGCGGTGCTGGACAGCTAGAGAGCCTCGGCCTTCGGGTCTCGAGCGTCCCGCGCAACCGCCCGAAGGGCCGGTCCTGCATGGTACGCTGGGGAGCGGTGGTCACGACCTCAGACGGTGCCAGGACCCTCAGGAACTCGCCATGACCCGCTTCTTCAAGAGCGCCGCATTTCCGATCCTCATCGTCGTGGTGTTGGCGTTTCTCGCCGTCAAATTCTTCACGCCGAGTTCGTCCAACCGGCATTCGCACAGCTATCAGACGCTGGTCTCCACGGAGATCCCCAAAGGCGAAGTCGAATCGGTCCTGCTGAAGAACAAGGGCAAAGCGCTCGAAGTCAAGCTCAACAGCAAGGCGAACAAGGAAAGCTACGAAATCGGCTTCATCGAACAGGCCACGCCCGAACTGCTCAAAAAGCTCGAAAGCGTTCCCGGGGTCAAGTTCAACATCGAAGCGGAAAAGAGCGACGCGCTGCTGAGCCTGCTCGGCTACATCGTCCCGATCCTGCTGTTCTTCGGGTTCTGGCTTTTCATCATGAACCAGGTCCAGGGCGGCGGCTCGAAAGTGATGTCGTTCGGCAAGTCGCGCGCCAAGCGCATGTCCGCGGACTCGCCGAAGATCACCTTCCGCGACGTGGCCGGCGTGGACGAGGCGGTGGAGGAGCTCCACGAGATCAAGGAGTTCCTGGAGAACCCGAAGAAGTTCCAGGCGCTCGGTGCGCGGATCCCCACCGGCGTGCTGCTGTACGGCCCCCCGGGAACGGGCAAGACGCTGCTCGCGCGCGCGGTCGCCGGCGAGGCGGGCGTGCCGTTCTTCTCGATCTCCGGCTCGGACTTCGTGGAGATGTTCGTCGGCGTCGGCGCATCGCGCGTCCGCGATCTGTTCGAGCAGGCCAAGCAGAACAGCCCGTGCATCATCTTCATGGACGAGATCGACGCCGTCGGACGCCACCGCGGCGCCGGCATGGGCGGCGGCCACGACGAGCGCGAGCAGACGCTCAACCAGCTGCTCGTTGAGATGGACGGCTTCGAGGCGAAGGACAACATCATCATGATCGCGGCCACCAACCGGCCCGACATCCTCGACCCGGCGCTGCTGCGCCCCGGGCGCTTCGACCGCCAGATCGCCGTCGACCGCCCCGACCGCAAGGGTCGCGCGAAGATCCTCGAGGTCCACACGCGCGGCAAGCCGCTCGCGAAGGTCATCGACATCGACGCGCTCGCGGGACAGACCCCGGGCTTTACCGGCGCTGACCTCTCCAACCTGATCAACGAGGCGGCGCTGCTGTCCGCGCGCACCGGCAAGCGCGAGATCGGCCAGGTCGAGCTGGAGGAGGGGATCATGCGCGTGATCGCCGGCCCGGAGAAGAAGACGCGCGTGATGAGCGAGAAAGAGCGCCTCATCACCGCCTACCACGAGATGGGCCACGCGCTCGTGGGCCACTTCCTCGAGCACGCTGACCCGGTGCACAAGATCTCCGTGATCTCACGTGGCCAGGCGCTCGGCTACACGATCTCGATGCCCCAGGAGGACCGTTTCCTGACCACGCGCGCCGAGCTCGAGGACACGATGGCGATGACGCTCGGCGGACGCGCCGCCGAGGAAATCGTCTTCGGCGAGATCACCACCGGAGCTTCCAACGACATCGAGAAGGTCACCGCCACGGCGAAGCAGATGGTGATGCGCTTCGGCATGAGCCAGAAGCTCGGGCCGCGCGTGTTCGGCCACGACCACAGCCAGCCGTTCCTCGGCCGCGAATTCTCCAGCGAACCGGACTACTCCGACGAGATCGCCCGCGAGATCGACGACGAGATTCGCCGCATCATCGAGTCCGCCCACCAGCGCGCGACGAGCATCCTCTCCGAACACGAGCACGACCTGAAGAACATCTCCGAGATCCTCGTCAAACGCGAGACGATCGAGAAGGAGGAGTTCGCGGCGCTGCTCGCGGGCAAGAGCGAGGAGGAGGTGTTCGGCATCGAAGACGCCGCCACGCCGGAGCTTCCCGCGCCGCCCGCCTCGGCTGAGCGCGCGGAGCGCGAGACCGTGCCGCGCCCGGTTCCGAGGCCAGGGCTCGCGGGTGGAACGGCTGAGATCAGAGCCAGCGACAAAGAGCGCCCAGAACCTGCCTGACGCCTCGCCGTTCCGAATCATGGGGGTTGTGAACGTGACCCCCGACTCGTTCTCAGACGGAGGGGAGTACCTCGACGCGGGCGATGCGATCGCGCACGCGTTGACGCTGGTCGCAGAAGGCGCGGACATCCTGGATGTGGGTGGCGAGTCGACGCGGCCGGGAGCCGAGCCGGTCTCGGGTGAGGAGGAGCTGCGCAGGGTGCTGCCGGTGCTCGAGGGGATCGCCGCGACCGATTGGATCTCCACGCCTCCGCAGGTCTCGATCGACACGTCCAAGGCGGCGGTGGCGCGAGCCGCGATCGCCGCGGGGGCGAGCATCGTCAACGACGTGAGCGCGCTGCGAGCCGATCCGGGGATGGTCGGCGTGGTGGCCGAAAGCGGCGTCGACTGCTGTCTGATGCACATGCTCGGCGAGCCCCGCACGATGCAGCGCGAGGGTGGGCCTCAATACAAAGATGTGGTCGACGACGTCAAGGCGTTTCTCGAGGAGCGTCTGAGCTTCGCGGTGAGCGCCGGCATCCCCGAGCAGCGGATCGTGCTCGACCCGGGCATCGGCTTCGGCAAGACGCTCGAGCACAACCTCGTGCTGCTCGCTCGCCTCGATGAGCTGACTTCGCTCGGTTGCCCACTCCTCGTGGGGACCTCGCGCAAGAGCTTCCTCGGCCGGCTGATCGCCGACGGTGCGGGCGAGCGCGAGCCCGTGTCCCCGGAGGAGCGCCTACCGGGGACGATCGCGACGAACGTGCTCGCGTATGAGCGCGGGGCGAGCTTGTTCCGCGTGCACGACGTCGGCCCGGTGAGCGCCGCGCTGACGGTGGCGGCTGCTACGTTGGGCTCGTGGCCGACGACGAGGGGCATGGCGAGGACCCAGACGAGCTAGACGACGACGCAGGTCTCGAAGAGGAGGGCGAAGAGGCCGCCGAGGCGGTCACGATCGAGATCAGCGGACTTTCGCTGTACACCCACCACGGTGTCACCGAGGCCGAGCGCGAGGTGGGCCAGCGCCTGGTGCTCGACCTGCGTCTGGACATCGGCGAGACCGACGCGACCGTAACGGACTCGCTCGAGGACACGGTCGACTACGCCGAGGTCTGCCAGCTCGTCGCGCTGATCGCCCAGCAGCGCTCGCACAAAACGCTCGAGCGGCTCTGCAGCACGATCGCCGACCGGCTGCTCGCCGACTACGACCTCGAGGGCGTGTGGGTGAAGGCGGCCAAGCCGGAGCCGCCGATCGCGCTTCCGGTGGACGAGGTCTCGGTCGAGGTCTGGCGCGAAGCGTCCGATTGAGATCCATCTAGCTGAACTTGCCCTTGACAAGTTAGTTAGCAGTCACTCATAATGTAGGAGTGCGGTTGCGCGACACCGACAGGGAGGAGAGCGGACGATGACCTCTCGGCTGCTGGCGCTCGCAACCGGGCACACCCGCCGCGTGCTGATCCTCGCGGGCGTCCTGTTCCTGGTGGCGGCCGCGCTGGGAGCCCCGGTCGTCTCGATCCTCAAGAGCGAATCCTCGGATTTCCAGGACCCGCACTCGCAGAACCAGCAGGCGCTGCATGCGATCGAACGAGCCACAGGCCAGTCCGCCGGATTCGGCGTCGCGGCGCTTGTGCCGAGCGGGGCCGACGTGCGCAGCGATCCAGCCGCCGCCGCTGAGACGACGCGGGTGGCCGCGCTGCTTTCGAAGCAGCCAGGCTTCCAACGCGTGATCGACTATCCGAGCACCCACCTGCCCGAGCTCGTCTCGCGCGACGGGCGACAGACGGTCGTGCTGGCGGCGTTCACGAATCGCGAACGCTCGAAGGACGCGGTCGCACACGTTCGCCCGCTGCTCGCTGGCAGCGGCGTTAGCTTCGGCGGCAACGACGTGGCGTTCAGCGAAATCAACGAACGCACCAGCTCGGACCTGCGGGCCGCGGAGACGTTCGCCTTCCCGATCCTGCTGCTGCTCTCGCTTTGGGTGTTCCGTGGCCTGATCGCCGCCGTCCTGCCGCTGCTCGTGGGCGGCTTCGCGATCGTGGCCACGTTCCTGCTGCTGCGGCTGATCGACCAGTTCGCGGGCCTGTCAATCTTCGCGGTCAACCTCGTCACCGGCATCGGCCTCGGCCTCGGCATCGACTACAGCCTGTTCGTGCTCTCGCGCTACCGCGAAGAGCTCGCCCGCGGCGCAGACACCGCTACTGCGATCAGGCGCACGCTCGAGACCGCCGGGCGCACGGTGCTCTACAGCTCGCTGACCGTCGCGGGCGCGCTCTCGTGCCTGCTCGTGTTCCCGCTGCGATTCCTCTACTCGATGGGCGTGGGCGGCGGGCTCGTGGCGCTGGCCGACGGCGCGGTTGCGCTCGTGGTGCTGCCGGCGGTGCTCGTGGCGCTCGGTCCGCGCATCGACTCGCTCGCGCCCCGCTGGATGCAGCGCAGCGCTCAGGACATCGCGCAGCCGTCCGAGCGCGGCGCCTGGTATCGGCTCGCGCGCGGCGTGATGCGTCGCCCGGGCCTGATCGCGCTCGTCACCGCGGTCGCGCTGATCGCGATCTCGCTCCCAGCCCTGCGCCTACAGCTCACCCCGCCCGACGCTCGCGTGCTGCCGAGCTCCTCGCAGCCGCGCCAGGTCGCCGAAACACTCGGTCGCGACTTCCCAGTGAACGGCTCACAGGCGATCACGCTGGTCGTGCGCGCACCGGCCGGCGCGCGCCAGACGGTCACGGGGTTGGCACAGCGCGCGCAGGCGATCGCGTCCGGGCAGGCGAGCCTCGTGCCGCCCCGTTACTACGGCCGCGAAACGTGGCAGTTCGAACTGAACCCCAGGGGCCAGGATGGCTCCTCGGTTAACCAGCGGCTGATCCGAAGGCTGCGCACGCTCGCGTCCTCCTCGACGCTGCTCGTGGGCGGCCCCACGGCGTGGTTCGTCGACCAGAAGGCGGCGGTCGCGGCGAACGTCGATCCTGCGCTCGTGATCCTCGCGCTCGTCACCGGCGGCATCATCTTCCTGATGACCGGCTCGCTCGTGCTGCCGCTGCTCGCGCTGGTGATGAACGCGCTGACCGTCGCCGTCGGCGCCGGCCTGCTGGTGCTGATATTCCAGGATGGCCACCTCTCCTCGCTGATGGGATTCAGCCCGATCGGGGGCCTCGAGGAGTCGAACCTGGTGCTCCTGTTCGTCGTGGCGTTCGCGCTGTCGACCGACTACGGTGTGTTCCTGTTCGCGAGGATCAAGGAGGCGCACGACATGGGGCTGTCCACCCGCGACGCGGTCGCTCAGGGACTAGAGCGCACCGGGCGGCTGATCACGGCGGCCGCGCTCTTGCTGTGCGTCGCGATCGGCGCGTTCGTGACGTCGCACATCTTCTTCATCAAGCAGCTCGGCGTCGGCGCGGCGCTCGCGGTGGCGATCGACGCGACGGTCGTGCGCGCGCTGCTCGTGCCCGCGCTGATGGGCCGCCTGGGCGAGCGCACGTGGTGGGCGCCGCGTCCGCTGCGCCGGCTGCATGCGCGCATCGGGTTGCACGAGGGCGCACCGCGGGAGATGCCCGCATGAGCGCCGCAGCGCGTTTCCGCGCCGCCGTGGAGAGCATGGACATTGACGCCGCCAGCGAGCTGCTCGCCCCCGACGTCGTCTTCCACAGCCCCGCGACCTTCCATCCGTTCGTCGGACGGGAGACCGTTACCAAGCTGCTCGGGCTCGTCGCGCAGACGTTCGAGGACTTTCGCTACACCGACGAGCTCGAGACCGACGGGGCGCACATACTGGTGTTCCGCGCCGCGATCGACGGCCGCGAGCTGGAGGGCATCGATCTGCTGCGATTCGACGAGGGCGGCCTGATCGCGGACTTCACCGTGATGCTGCGTCCGATCTCGGGCCTGTTGCCGTTCGCGCAGGCGATGGGCGAGAAGGTCGCTCAGGCCGGCCTTCAGACCACCCGCGCCTGAGTCGCGAGGGCGAATGAGCGCTCCAGAGGATCGCATCGGGCTGCTCGGACTCGGCTCGAACGTGGGCGACCGTCGCGCGCACCTGCAGGGCGCGGTCGATGCGCTGGCGGCGGTGGGAGTCGAGGTGCTCGCTTCGTCGTCGGTGTACGACACCGACCCGGTGGGGGAGGTGCTCGACCAGCCGAGCTTCCTCAACGCGTGCCTGCGTGTGCGCACCGCGCTCCCGCCCCTGGAGCTGCTCGACGCGGTCAAGCGCCTGGAGCTGGAGCTCGGCCGCGGCGAGGGCGGCGTCCGTCACGGGCCGCGCACGATCGACATCGACATCCTGCTGCTCGGCGACGTCGAGATCTCCCACGAGCGCATGACACTGCCGCACACGCAGCTGCTCAGCCGACGCTTCGTGCTGATCCCCGCACTCGAGCTGGACTTCGCGCTGCGCGCCCCCGACGGGCGCTCGCTCGCCGACGCGCTCGCCGCGCTCCCCCTCCAGGAGGGCGTGCGCTGGGCCGGTCCGCCGCTCGACGTGCCCGGCGGCTGACGACCCAGCGCGCACTGCGCCCGGCGTCCCCACCAGTCCTAGCGAACGACGATCTTGCCCTTCATGCCTTCCGAGACGTGGATCGTGCAGTGGTAGTTGAAGGTGCCCGCGCGGGTGAAGCGCACCGTGTAGGTGCCGCTCGATTGCGTGTGCGAGTGAAAGCCGTGAAAGGTCACGTTGTGTTCCGTTTCTCCGTCGTGCCACCCCCACGTCACGGTGTCGCCGCGGTTGATCGTGAGGCTGCCAGGGTGAAAGCGGAAGTTCTTCAGCGTCACCGTGTGCCTGACGGCTGCGCGCGCGCCACCTAGAGCTGCCGCGGGAATCAGCGCCGCGCTCGCCAACGCGAGTGCTGCCGGCAACATGAATCTCTTCCTGGTCATCCGGGCTCCTTCGGTGTCGGTGGTTCTCGGCCGCGTGCTGGGACCGCCTGCCCGTGAAGACACCGCCGGCGGCGGAACCTTCCCGTCGTCTTCAGGCAGCGCTGCCGCGCTCACGCCAGCTGGCGAGCGCCAGGAGCGTGGAGCTCGACACGCCACGCCCTGCGACCACGCACAGGCGCCCCGAGCGCAGCCATACGACGCTCGTCACGCCGTGTTCGCTCAACAGCCGGTAGGGCGCGCCGTGACGCCACACGACCGCGCCGCCCTTCGCGGCGGGCGCCGGCGTGCCGGACACGATCGCGTAGCCGATGCGCTTCCCGCTCGCGTCGGTGTAGAACACAGTCCTCACGGTTCGGCCGTCGAGCGTGTCGCTGCGCGCGCCGCTTGCGCGCCAGCCGAAGCGCTCTTTCCAGTAGGGGAAGGCCACGCCGTCGACGTTCTCCGTCAGCGCGCCGCGTTCGCGGAGGCTCTCGCGAGGGGCGGCGGTCGTTGCGGCCAGCAGCGTTCGCGCGGACACCTCGTGCACGTTCAGCTTCGACGAGTCTCCGCCTGTGAGCGCGAGAACGAGGACCACGGTGGCAGCCGCTACGGCGGTACCGGCGCCGCCGAGCAGCAGAGGCCGACGGGTGCGTCCGCCGACTCCGCCTCGCACGCGCGATCCCGACGTGTGCTCGGCGACGAGTGTCTGCACACGGCGATGAAGCTCCTCGGGCGCACGGACATCGATCGTGCGCAGGCGCTCGATCAGGTCGGCTTCGGGATTTTGGCGTCGCTCGCTCATTGCGCTCCTTCACCGGACAAGACTCCGCCGGCGTTCCTCTCTTCCCGTCTGCTGACCGATGAGGATGCAGGCGAGGGTGATGGGTCGGGTGTGAGGCGCTTGACGACCTGCTTGCGAGCTCGGAACAGCCGCGTGGTGAGCGTCGCCTCGCGCACGCGCAGGGCGCGGGCAGCCTCGCGGTAGGAGAGGCCGAGCACGTCCACCGCGACGAGGGCGAGGCGGAAGTCTTCCGGGAGCGTCGCGATCGTCGCATACAGCTCCTGGACCTCGAGCGCCTCGGCGGGGCGCCCCATCGGCCGGGGGTCCGCCGCCACCACGTCTTCCAGCGTGGCGACCGTCACCGGACGCCGCGACGCGGTGCGAAGTCCCGTGAGGAACGTGTTGCGCAGCACGCGCATCAGGTAGTAGAGATCGTCGTCTCCGGTGAGCACCCGCGGACGCGACAGAACGCGTGCGAACGTCTCCTGAACGAGGTCCTCAGCGTCCTCGCGCGAGCCGCACAGCGCCCACGCGGCGCGGTAGAGCCGGTCCACGTGTTGGCTGAGGTCCTGCGGATCGAGGGTGCGCATGAGTCGCACCGCGACTGTAGCGCCGAAGTTCTAAGGAGCCGTGGGGGTGGGCAGCCACGCGGCTGGCAGCACGCCCGCGGGGATTGCGCCCGCCAGCGGGGGGAAGTAGCGTGCGAGCGCCTCGCACGGGCGTCCCTCGATCAGCGGTCGGACGTCGCCGATGCTCATCATCAGCCGAATCGCGCTGCCGATCTGCAGGTCCGCGGCGTTCGGGCGCTCGCCGCCGAGCAGCCCGTCTGAGATCCACGCGTCGATCCTGTCGAACTGGCCGGGGAGCGCCGCCATGTCCGCGCGAGCGTTCTCGTCGCGGGCCTTGTTCTTGACCGCCATCAGCCGTGCGGTGAGCGGCATCGCGGGTCGCAGCAGCGGGCGCGGAAGCGGAAGCTTCGCGTCTCCCACATAGCTCTCCATCGTGTCGGGGCGGCGGATGAACGCAGCGTCGATCAGTCGCCGCGGCACGCTCTGCAGGACCTCGTCGCCCCAGCGCTCGATCTCCAGCACGCGCGCGTAGGCGGGGTCGCCGGGTGGGGGCAGCAGCGCCGGCTCGGCGGCTAGCTCGTCGAGTCGGCGCATGATCGCGCGCGAGCCGACCAGCCGCTCTCCGCCGCCGCGGATGCCGGGAACGGTCGTGCCGCCGTACAGCAGAGGGCCGGCTAGAACCTGCGATAGGGGGAGCAGATCGACCCGCTTGTAGGGGATCGACTTCAGCTTCAGCGCGACCTCGACCGCCGCGCACGGGTGCGAGCCGGGGAGCGAGTAGAGCTTGAGTGTGCCTGCAGCCATCGTGCCGAGCATAATGGTCGCCGATGCTGCTCGCCGTCGACGTCGGAAACACGCAGACCCACTTTGGCGCCTATGAGGGCGATGAGCTGCTCGAGCACTGGCGTTTCGCCACCGTGCGCCAGTCCACCGCTGACGAGCTGGGCGCGGCGCTGCGAAATCTGCTCGAGCTGCGCGGCTACGGATTCGCCGACCTGAAAGCGTCGATCGTGTCTTCGACCGTTCCTCAGTTGGAGCCCGAGTGGACGGAGATGGCGGGTCGCTACCTAGGGCACGAGATGCTCGCCGTCGGCCCCGGGACGAAGACCGGGATGGCAATCCGCTACGACAACCCTCGCGAGATCGGCGCCGACAGGCTCGTCAACGCGGTTGCCATCCGCGAGCGCTTCGGCGGCGCGGCGGTGTGCGTGGACTTCGGCACCGCCACCACCTTCGACGTGGTCTCACGCGACAGCGAGTATCTGGGCGGCGCGCTGATGACCGGCATCGAGATCTCCCTCGAAGCGCTCTCCGAGCGCGGCGCGCGCCTGCCCAAGATCGACCTCGCTCCGCCGAAGAGCGTGATCGGCAAGAACACCATCGACGCGATCCGCTCCGGGGTCGTGTTCGGCTACGCGGGCGCCATAGACGCGATCCTCAGGCGGCTGTACGACGAGCTCGGCGAACGCACCGACGTGATCGCCACCGGCGGCCTCGCCCGACTGGTGGTGCCGTACGCCGAGGAGATCGAGGAGGTCGACGACCTGCTCACGCTCACCGGGCTACGGTTGTTGCACGAGCGCAACTCCTGAGCGGTCGTCGCGGCTCGTAACAATGGGGGAGATGCCCGACTCGAGGTCGCTCACCGACTCATGGACGCTCGGCCCGCTGCGCGTCCCCAACCGAGTGATGCTCGCCCCGCTGGCGGGTATCGGCAACTGGTTCGTGCGCCTGCAGGCGAAGCGCTACGGCGCGGGCATGGCGTTCTCGGAGATGGTCTCCTCTCACGCGATCCACTACGGCAACGAGCGGACCTGCAACGAGATGCTGCGCATCGACCCGCGCGAGCGCGAGGGCGGGCCGGTGTCGATCCAGCTGTTCGGCGAAGACCCCGCGACGATGCGCGAGGCGGCGGCGCACGTGGCGGGGCTGGGCGCGGACGCGATCGACATCAACATGGGCTGCCCGGTCCCGAAGGTCCGCAAGACCGGCGCCGGCGCCGCGCTGCTCGCCGACCCGGATCGTGCGGTGGCGGTCGCGAGCGCGACGGTCGAGGGCGCGGGCGGCGTGGGCGGAATTCCCGTGACGGTCAAGCTGCGCTCGGGGCTGCGAGCGGGAGACACGAGTGGCTTCGAGGTCGCGCACCGGCTGGTCGAGGAGGCGGGGGTCGCGGCGATCGCGTTCCACCCCCGCTCCGCGGCCGTCCATCACAAGGGCGTACCCGACTACGAGCTGGCGCGCCAGCTGGTTGACTCGCTCGACGCGCCCGTGATCCTCACCGGCGGGCTCAGTGACGCCGAGCATGCGCGCGAGGCCTTCGAGCTGACCGGCGCGGCGGCGGTGATGCTCGCGCGTGGAGCGCTCGGCAACCCGTGGCTCTTCGCGCAGCTCCTCGGAACACGCGAGCACGGTCCCACGCGTGCCGAGGTCCTGGAGGAGCTCGACTGGACGATCGAGTGCGCCGTCGAGCATCTCGGCGAGCTGCGCGCGACGCGCTACTTGCGCAAGTTCTACCCCTGGTATGTAGTGGGTCTGCAGCTGCCCTCGCGTGATGCCAAGTCGCTGCAGGAATCGCTGCAGAGTGCGGACACGCTGGAGCAGGTCAGGAGCGCGCTCCAGCTCCAGCCGATGGCTCCGGCAGTGGCGGTCTGAGGCACGTTCTGCGTTCCTGCCCGGCGGACCCAGCCCCCCGCTATACTGCTGCGCTCGCTGAAGCCTCCGGCCGCTGACATCCCCGCCGCGAGCGGGGTTTTGTGTGCCGTCGGACGCGCCATCAACCCGTGGAATCGAGTCCCGCCCGCCAACATGCCGAAGGACGTCATCCTCACCCCCGAAGGTCTTCAGAAGCTGCAGGACGAGCTTGAGCTGCTCTCAACCGAGAAGCGCAAAGAGGTAGCCCAGCGCATCAAGGAGGCCCGAGAGTTCGGGGACATCTCCGAGAACTCCGAGTACGACGACGCCAAGAACGAGCAGGCGATGGTCGAGAGCCGCATCGCCCAGCTGCAGGAGAAGCTCCGCATGGCCACGGTCATCCAGGCCAAAGACCTCTCCACCGATGTCGTGCAGGTCGGTTCGGTGGTGCACGTCAAGGACGAAAAGACCGGCAAGTCGGTCAAATACACGATCGTCGGCTCGGCGGAGGCCAAGCCCGACGAATACAAGCTCTCCAACGAGTCTCCGGTGGGTCGCGCGCTGATCGGCCACAAGCGCAACGACACCGTCGCCGTGCAGGTCCCCAAAGGCCCGGCGCGCAAGCTCAAGATCACCAAGATCGACGTCGGCCTCGAGTAGGCTCGCCGCGGTGAGCGGAACCGAGCAACCGCCCGAGGAGCAGCCGGAGGGCGAGTCGAGCAGGCACGGCCTCAACGAGCTGATCGCGGAGCGTCGCGCCAAGGCCGAGCGTCTGCGCGAGGCGGACCCCGACGCGTTCCCCTACTCATTCCCCGACGCGGAGCCGATCGCGGACGTCCTCGCGGCGTACGCGCACCTGGAGAGCGGGGAGGAAACCGATGACGCCCATCGCGTGGCGGGCAGGATCGCGGCGCGCCGGGAGGCGGGCAAGATGGCGTTCCTGGACGTGGTCGACCGCACCGGCAAGATCCAGCTGCACGCGCGGATCGACGTGCTCGGCGAGGAGGCGTTCGAGCGGCTGACCTCGCTCGACGTGGGCGACATCCTCGGCGTGGACGGCGCCGCGCTGCGCAGCCGTCGCGGCGAGATCTCGCTGCGGGTGCAGGGCTTTCAGATCCTCGCGAAGGCGCTGCGTCCGCCGCCGGACAAGCACGCGGGCCTGAGCGACGTGCAGCTGCGCTACCGCCGGCGCGAGCTCGACCTGATCTCCAGCGAGGAGGCCCGCCGGCTGTTCGCCGACCGCGCGCGGATCGTTTCCGCGGTGCGTGCCTACCTTGACGGCGCTGGTTTCCTGGAGGTCGAAACGCCGGTGCTGCAGCCGCTCTACGGCGGCGCGCTCGCGCGGCCGTTCACGACCCACCACAACGCGCTCGAGCGCACGCTGTACCTGCGGATCGCCACCGAGCTTTACCTCAAGCGCCTGATCGTCGGCGGACTCGAGCGGGTGTACGAGCTGGGCAAGGACTTCCGCAACGAGGGCGTCTCCTCCAAGCACAACCCCGAGTTCACGATGGTCGAGTTCTACGAGGCCTACGCCGACTACAACGACGCGGCCGCGCGCCTGGAAGCGATCGTGCGCGGAGCGGCACACGCGATCGACTACGCGGGTGAGATCGACTTCTCCGAGCCGTGGCGGCGAGTGGGCTTCGTGGAGTCGATCGCCGAGGCCACCGGCATCGACATCTCGGTTGCTGGAGACACGGAGGCGCTTCGTGCGGAGATCCTCCAGCGGGGTCTCGAGATACGCACCGAGGACGCCAGCTGGGAGCAGATGGCCGACGACCTGCTGTCGAAGTTCGTGGAGCCGACGCTCGTGCAGCCGACGTTCGTCATGGATTACCCCGTGGAGCTCTCGCCGTTCGCGCGCCAGCACCGCTCCAGGCCCGGCCTGGTGGAGCGCTGGGAGGCATTCGCGGGCGGCATGGAGATCGCCAACGCGTTCAGCGAGCTAACCGATCCGGACATCCAGCGCGAGCGCTTCGAGGCCCAGCAGCGGCTCGCGACGCTCGGCGAGGAGGAGGTCCAGCCCTACGACGAGCTGTTCGTGCAGGCGCTCGAGCAGGGGATGCCGCCGGCGGGAGGCGTCGGCCTCGGTGTCGACCGGCTGGTGATGCTGCTGACCGGGCGCGACTCGATCCGCGAGGTCGTGCTGTTCCCCGCGATGCGCGACTGAGGGTTCTGATCGGGCGTCGATCAAGCCGGGACCCCCCGCTGCCGATGACCCCGTTAGAGCAGGGGGACCGATTGGTAGACTGCTCCACAGGCGTTATCCGGACCACAAAAGCTCCTTGAGGCACCGTCCAAGCAGGAAGGGATCACACAATGTTCGAGCGATTCACCGAACGGGCCCGGCAGGTGGTCGTTCTCGCGCAGGAGGAGGCGCGAACGCTCAAGCACAACTACATCGGCACCGAGCACATCCTGCTCGGGCTGCTGCGCGAGGAGGAGGGTCTGGCCGCTCGCGTGCTGGAGAGCCTGGACATCACCGTGGAGCGTGTGCGCGCGCAGGTCGTGCGGATCGTGGGCTCCGGCGAGGAGGTCACCTCCGGGCAGATCCCGTTCACCCCGCGCGCGAAGAAGGTCCTCGAGCTGGCCCTGCGCGAGGCGCTGAGCCTCGGCCACAACTACATCGGCACCGAGCACATCCTGCTCGGCCTGGTCCGTGAGAACGAGGGCGTCGCGGCCCGCATCCTGCTCGACTTCGACGCCGACTCGGAGAAGATCCGCAACGAGGTCATCCGCATGCTCTCCGGTCCCGGCGGACGCCGCCAGGGACAGTCCAGCGGCTCCGGCTCAGGCGCCGCGGGCGCGCCCGGCGAGGGCAAGAAGTCATCCAAGCTGCTCGACCAGTTCGGTCGCAACCTCACCAAGCTCGCCGCCGACGGCAAGCTCGACCCGTGCGTCGGGCGCGAGACCGAGATCGAGCGGATCATGCAGATCCTCTCGCGTCGCACCAAGAACAACCCGGTGCTGGTGGGCGAGCCCGGCGTGGGCAAGACCGCCGTGGTCGAGGGCCTCGCACAGCGCATCACGAGCTCCGAGGTGCCCGAGCTGCTGAAGAACAAGCAGATCTACACGCTCGACCTGGCTGCTCTGGTCGCCGGCTCGAAGTACCGCGGCGAGTTCGAGGAGCGCCTGAAGAAGGTGATGAAGGAGATCACCCAGCGCGGCGACATCATCCTGTTCATCGACGAGCTCCACAACCTCGTCGGCGCGGGCGCGGCCGAGGGAGCGATCGACGCCGCCTCGATACTCAAGCCGGCATTGGCGAGAGGCGAGCTGCAGACGATCGGCGCGACCACCCTGGACGAGTACCGCAAGTACCTCGAGCGCGACTCCGCCCTCGAGCGCCGCTTCCAGAAGATCACGGTGGACGAGCCCACGATCGACCAGACGGTGGAGATCCTCCGCGGCCTGCGCGACCGCTACGAGCAGCACCACAAGGTGCAGATCACCGACGAGGCGCTGCGCGCCGCCGGCGAACTCGCCAGCCGCTACATCTCCGACCGCTTCCTGCCCGACAAGGCGATCGACCTGATCGACGAGGCGGCCTCGCGGATGCGCATCAAGTCGATGACCTCCCCGCCCGCGAACCGCGAGCTGGAGAGCGAAGTCGAGAGCACGCGCCGCGAAAAGGAGGCCGCGATCGAGGCCCAGGAGTTCGAGAAGGCGGCGGCGCTGCGCGACAAGGAGCGCAAGCTGACGAACAAGAAACGCGAGCTCGAGCAGGCGTGGGAATCGGGCGAGTCCGGCGAGCGCCCCTCGATCGGCGAAGAGGAGATCGCGGACATCGTCTCGATGTGGACCGGCATCCCCGTGTTCAAGCTGACCGAGGCCGAGACGCAGAAGCTGATGCGCATGGAGGACGAACTGCACAAGCGCGTGATCGGGCAGCACCCCGCGATCGAGGTCATCTCGAAGGCGATCCGCCGCTCGCGCGCCGGCCTGAAGGACCCCAAGCGCCCGACCGGCTCGTTCATCTTCCTCGGCCCCTCCGGCGTGGGCAAGACCGAGCTCGCACGCACGCTCGCGGAGTTCCTGTTCGGCGACGACGACGCGCTCGTCAGGATCGACATGTCCGAGTACATGGAGAAGCACGCCGTCTCGCGGCTGGTGGGCTCGCCTCCGGGCTACATCGGATACGACGAGGGCGGACAGCTGACAGAGGCGATCCGGCGCAAGCCCTACAGCGTGCTGCTGCTCGACGAGATCGAGAAGGCGCACCCGGACGTGTTCAACATCCTGCTGCAGATCCTCGAGGACGGCCGGCTGACCGACGCGCAGGGACGCACGGTCGACTTCAGGCACGCGATCGTGATCATGACCTCGAACATCGGCGCCGCCGAGATCGCGCGCAACACGCCGCTCGGCTTCGCGGTCTCCGACGACGAGACGGGCATCACCTACGACGACATGAAGAACCGGATCATGGGCGAGCTGAAGAAAGTGTTCCGCCCCGAGTTCCTCAACCGCATCGACGACGTGATCGTCTTCCACAAGCTGCAGAAGGAGGAGATCAAGCAGATCGTCGAGCTGCTGCTGCTGCGGATCCGCGAGTCGATGGCCGAACGTGAGCTGCAGCTTGAGCTGACCGAGCCCGCGAAGGACCTGCTCGTCGAGAAGGGCTGGGACCCCGCCATGGGTGCGAGGCCGCTGCGGCGTGCGATCCAGCGCTACATCGAGGACCCGCTCGCGGACTTCGTGCTGCGCGAGCAGCTGACCCCCGGCGCGACCGTGGTGGTCGACCCGGCCGAGGGCGAGCAGGAGGGCGAGGTTCGCCTCTCGATCGTCAACCCGAAGAAGCAGAAGACGCCGGTCGCCGTGGGCGCCGAAGGTGCTGTGGCCGAGGAGAGCATCGCCGAGGGCGACTCCCCGTCCGAGGGCGAGCAGCCCGACGAGCAGTAAGCGCGGCACCGCTGGGCGCCAATCTCGATCGGGTCCTCCTGGCGTCTCTTACGGCCGAGGAGTGGCCTGCCGCCGCACGCATCTACGAAGCTGGGATCCTCGGCGGTAACGCCACATTCGAGCCCGCTGCTCCCACGTGGGAGCAGTGGTCGAGCGTGCGTGCCGGTCTGCCCGGGGTCGTCGCCCGTGCCGCCGACGGAGAGATCCTCGGCTGGGCGGCGCTCAGTCGGGTATCCAGCCGCCACGTCTATCGCGGAGTGGGCGCGGTGAGCATCTACGTCGCTCCCGAGCACACACGCCGCGGCGTCGGGCACACGCTGCTCGAAGGCTTGATCGAGAGCTCCGAGGCGGCGGGGTTCTGGACGGTCGAGGCGGGCATCTTCCCCGAGAACACGGCCAGCGTCGCCCTGCACGAGAGCTGCGGCTTCACGCTCGTGGGGGTACGCAGGCGGGTCGGGCAGATGCCCGACGGACGCTGGCGCGACGTTGCCCTCTACGAGCGCCGCAGCCCCGTCGTGGGCGACGGCTGAGCCGTCCCCGCCGGCCCGTAACCTGGCCGGATGGCCCGTACGACCATCCACGTCTGCTCGCAGTGCGGCTTTCAGTCCGCGCAGTGGCACGGGCAGTGCCCTGGGTGTGAGGCGTGGAATACGCTCGTGGAGGAGTCGATCGCGCCGAAGCGCGCGGGGGGGCGTGGCGCGAGCGCCGCACGGCGCTCAGAGCGCGCAGCGAGTGGAACAGGCGGTGGCGGGACGGTCGTGCCGTTGCCGCTGCGGGAGGTGGGCGCGGACCCGGTCAAGCGCATGTCGACCGGCATCGGCGAGCTCGACCGCGTGCTGGGCGGGGGCCTGGTGCCGGGATCGCTCGTGCTGCTCGGCGGATCGCCCGGAATCGGCAAGTCGACGCTCACGAACATGGTGCTCGGCCATCTGCAGCAGTCGGGTCACAGGACGCTCTACGTAAGCGGCGAGGAGTCAGCCGAGCAGGTGAGGCTGCGCGCGGAGCGGCTCGCCCCCGGCGCCTTGTTCGTCCCGATCCTCGCGGAGACCGACCTCGACACCGTGCTCGATACGCTCGCGGCGGAGGCGCCGCAGGTGTGCGTGATTGACTCGGTGCAGACGCTCTGCGCGGCTGAGCTCTCCGGCGCCCCCGGCTCGGTGGGGCAGGTGCGCGAGGTAGCGGGCCGGATCATGCAGCTCGCGAAGGCGCAGGGCGTGGCGGTGATCCTCGTCGGGCACGTGACCAAGGACGGGGCGCTCGCGGGTCCGCGCGTGCTCGAGCACATGGTCGACTGCGTGCTGCAGTTCGAAGGCGAACGCGAGCGGCCCTACCGCGAACTGCGAGCGCTGAAGAACCGCTTCGGCTCGACCAACGAGTCGGGCCTCTTCGAGATGCGCCAGGGCGGCCTGGTGGAGGTGCTCGACGCCTCCGCGAGGTTCGTCGCCGAGGCCACCCGCGCCCCCGGGAGCGTGGTGCTCGCCGCGATGGAGGGATCTCGGCCCCTGCTCGTGGAGGTGCAGGCGCTGGTGGCGCCCTCAGAGCTCGAACAGCCGCGCAGGGTCGTCTCCGGCCTCGATCGCAATCGGCTCGCGCTCGTGTTGGCGATCCTCGGTCGGCACGGCAACGTGCGCACCGGCGCGGCGGACGTGTTCGTAAACGTCGTCGGCGGGGTCCGAGTGGACGAGCCGGGGTGCGACCTCGCGGTTGCGCTCGCGGTCGCCAGCGCGAGTCGCGGCGTGCCTTTGAAGGGCTCTCCGCGAGCGTGCTTCGGCGAGCTCGGGCTGACGGGCGAGCTGCGCTGGGTGGGGCATCCCGAGCGACGCCTCGAAGAGGCCGCCAAGCACGGCCTCAGCGGCGTGATCGCGCCCGTCGAGAGCGGAGGCGCGGCGTGCGAGGTCGCGACCTTGCGCCAGGCCCTCGCGGCGGCGCTGCCGGGCTCCTCTCCGAACGGCAGGGGAGGCCAGCGGGTCCCAGAGCGGGAAGGCGCGCCGATCGCGCTGGTCGGATCGTCCGAGCGGCGCCCGTTGGCGCTGGCGCGCGAGGACGGCGGGGAATGCCAGGCGCAGCAATAGTTTCTGGCCTGGGGTGTCCCCAGTGTACGAGCGGCTGAGAGATCGCCGAATGCCCTAGAATGAGGGATCGTGGCTCCACGATCCGGCGAAGATCAAGACAACGAAGTACGACCGGATCCAGGGCTGATGAGGGCGCTGGAGATGATTGCGCCCGGCACCGCGCTGCGGGAGGGCATCGAGAGCATCCTGCACGCGCGCACGGGCGGTTTGATCGTGATCGGCGAGCCCGAGGACCTCAGCTTCCTCAACTCCGGCGGGATCAAGCTCGACATCGACTACACCCCCGCGTTCCTGTACCAGATCGCCAAGATGGACGGGGCGATCATCCTCAACGCGAACGCCACCAAGATCACGATGGCGAACGTGCAGCTGATGCCCGATCCGACGATCCTCTCGCACGAGACCGGCACCAGGCACAGGACCGCCGAGCGCGTCTCCAAGCAGACCGACGCGCTCGTGATCGCCGTCTCCCAGCGCCGCGAGGTCGTCTCGGTGTACGTGGACGGCGTCAAGTACATCCTCGAAGACATCCCGATCGTGCTCGCCAAGGCCAACCAGGCGCTCGCCACGCTCGACAAGTTCCGCACCCGCCTCGACCAGGTCTCCACGCGCTTGACCGCGCTCGAGTTCGAGGGCGGCGCCACCCTGCACGACGTGCTCACGGTGCTGCAGCGCTCGGAGCTCGTGACGCGCATGGCGGTCGAGATCGAGCGCTACATCGTGGAGCTCGGCAGCGAGGGACGGCTGATCGAGATGCAGCTCGAGGAGACGATGGTCGGCGCGGCGGCGGAGAAGGCCGCGCTCGTGCGGGACTACCTGTCGAACTACTCCGACGAGGCGTTCGCGCCCGCGCTCGAGGAGATCGGCCGGCTCGCCCACCAGGACCTGCTCGACTTCGGCCGACTGGCGGAGCTGCTCGGCTACGACCGCAAGCTCAACACGCTCGACTATCCCGTCTCACCGCGCGGCTACCGCGTGCTCGGGCGTATACCCAGACTTCCCAAGATCGTCGTCTCGCAGATCGTCAGCGAGTTCGGCGGCCTGGACGAGCTGCTCGCCGCCGGCGACTCAGAGCTCGAGAGCGTCGAGGGCGTGGGCGAGATCCGCGCCAAGGACATCCGCGAGGGCCTGCGCAGGCTGCAGGAGCTCAACCTCGTGGATCGCTACCTACAGACTTGAGTAAAGAGCCGACCATGATGGTCGGTCGCAACGAAGGAGGACACCCATTCCCGCACAAGCAACCGAAGAAGCAGCGCTCGCAGACGACCTCGAGGTCACACGCGAGGTCGAATACATCGAGTTCGAGCTCGGTGACCAAGTCGTGTATCCCCATCACGGTGCGGGCAAGGTGTTGAAGAAGGAGGAGATGGAGGTCCTCGGCGAACGCCGTGAGTACCTCACGATCAAGATCCTCCACAACGACATGACCGTCCGCGTGCCCACCGAGAACGCGGCCATCGCCGGCCTGCGCAGGGTCATCGACGAGGAAACCGTGAAAAAGGTTCTCGACGTGCTCCGCGACGAGGTCTCGGAGATGCCGAAGAACTGGAACCGCCGCTTCAAGCACAACCGCGACAAGATCAAGACGGGCGACATCTACGAGCTGGCCGAGGTCGTGCGCAACCTCTCGCTGCGTGAGAGCGAGAAGGGGCTGTCCACCGGCGAGAAGCAGATGTACACCCGCACCAAGAAGATCCTCGCCTCCGAGCTGATGTACGCGCTCGACAAGGACGAGGAAGAGGCCGAGAACTACCTCGACGAGCTGCTCGCCGACTCGGCCACCAGCCAGATGGCAGTGGCTGGCGCCAAGTAGCCAGGCTTTCGCGCACGCGGCAGCACCCGTCGCGGGTCTCATTGCCGCGTGCGCGACAGCTCTAGTGTTCATCCGCGATGACCGTCGCACTGATCGTCGCCGCCGGCAGCGGCGAGCGCCTCGGAGCCGATAGGCCCAAGGCGCTCGTCGAGCTCGCCGGCCGACCGCTGCTGCAGTGGAGCATCGACGTCCTCTCTCAGGTGAGCGGCGTCGAGCGGATCGTTGTGGCACTCCCGCCGGGCACCACCGCCCCCGCTGGTGTCACCGGCATCGACGGCGGAGCGGTGCGCTCGGACTCCGTGCGCAGAGCGCTCGCGGCGGCGGGGGAGGGCGGCGACGAGCAGCTCGTGCTTGTCCACGACGCCGCGCGCCCGCTGCTGAGCGTCGAGCTCGCCAGCGCGGTGATCTCGGCGCTCGAGAGCGACCCGAGCGCCGACGCGGCGATCGCCGCGGTGCCCGTCACCGACACGATCAAGCGCGTGGACGCGGCGGGCGCGGTCAGCGAAACGCTCGATCGCGGCGAGCTGTGGGCGGTGCAGACGCCGCAGGTGTTCCGTCGCGGAGCGCTCGAGCGCGCCCTGGACGTGCCGGCGGACGAGCTCGCGCGCGCCAGCGACGACGCCTGGCTCGTCGAGCAGGCGGGCGGCAGGGTGCTGGTGGTCGCCGCGAGCGACGAGAACCTCAAGGTGACCACGCCGACCGACCTGCGCGTGGCGGAGTTGCTGCTTGCCGAGCGCTCCCGCGGTTGACACGCACGGATTCCTGCTTGAATCGCACCCGCCAAGGATGCTCACCGACTACCACCTCCACCTCCGGCCCGACGGCCTCGACTCCACCGCCGCGGAGCACTTCACGCAGGCCAACGCCGAGCGCTACCGCGCCGCCGCGAGCGAGCGCGGGATCGCCGAGCTGGGCGTCTCCGAGCACGTGTACCGCTTCACCCAGGTGCTCGACGTGTGGGCGCACCCGTTCTGGCGTGCGAACGCGAGTGACGACATCGACGAGTACTGCGCGTTCGTGCGCGAGCAGACGGATCTGCGGCTGGGGATCGAGGCGGACTTCGTCCCCGGCGCGGAGGACCGCATGGCGAACCTGCTGCAGGCGCGCGACTTCGACTACGTCGTCGGCTCGGTGCACTTCCTGCGCGACGGCGCGGTGGACATGGACGACTACGGCGTGTGGAGCTCCGGGCGCAGCGCCGAGGAGATCTGGCGTCGCTACTTCGAGTCGATCGCCGAGGCCGCCCGCAGCGGCCTGTTCGACATCCTCGCCCACCCGGATCTCGTGAAGTACTGGAGTCCCGCCCACCCTGCCCGCCCCGACCGCCCGCGGCCCGAGGGCGACCTGCGTCGCTACTACGAGCCCGCGATCGAAGCGATCGCCGACACCGGCATCGCGGTCGAGCTGTCCACCGCAGGGCTGCGCAAGCCCGTGGGGGAGATGTACCCGTCCAAGGCGTTCCTCGAGATGTGCCTCGACGCGGGCGCTCCGATCGCGCTCTCCAGCGACGCGCACCGGCCGGAGGACGTCGGCGCGGACTACGACCAGGCGCTGGCGCTGCTCGAGAGCCTCGGCGTGCGCGAGCTGTGCGTGTTCGACGGGCGCGAGCGTCGCCTCGAGCCGATCGGCGCGACGGACTCCAGCGGGGCGCGCTCCACATGACGCTCGCCGGCATCGGCTTCGATTCGCACCGTCTCGTCGAGGGGCGCAGGCTCGTGATCGGCGGCATCGAGATACCCAACGAGCGCGGCCTCGAGGGTCACTCCGACTCGGACGTGCTCGCGCACGCGACGATCGACGCGCTGCTCGGCGCGTGTGGACTTGGTGACATCGGCGAGCACTTCCCCGACACCGACGAGCGCTGGCGCGACGCCGACTCGATCGCGCTGCTCGAAGAGGTCGTCGCGATGGTCGTGGGGCAGGGGATGGAGATAGTGAACGTCGACTGCACCGTGATCATGGAGGCGCCCAAGCTCTCCCCGCACCGCCTCGCGATCCGCGAGCGCCTCGCCGGTGCGCTCGGACTGGAGCCGAAACGGGTCAACGTGAAGGCGAGCACCGGCGAGCGGATCGGGTTCGTCGGCCGCGGCGAGGGCGTCGCCGCGCTCGCGGTCGCAAGCGTTCGCCACGCGAGCTGACGTACGCCCGCTAGGGTTGCGCGGCGATGCGAAGAGTCAAGCTCCGCGACACCCGTACCGGTGAGCTGCTGCAGCTGCGCCCTCCCGACCCCGAGCGGCCCATCGGGATCTATGCCTGCGGACCGACGGTCTACAGCCGTATCCACATCGGCAACGCAAGGCCGTTCGTGGTGTTCAGCCTGCTCAAGCGCTTTCTCGAGCACAATGGCTACAAGGTGAGGTTGGTCGTCAACGTTACGGACGTCAACGACAAGATCTACGTTGCCGCGCGGGGAGGGTCTAGCGCTGAGTTGGCTGCGGAGATGACTGCCCATTATCTCGCTGACACGAGTGCGCTGGGGCTGGGACGTCCCGATGTCGAGCCCCTTGCCTCAGAGACAATGGACGGGATCAGGGCCTACATCGCTGCGCTTATCGATACCGACCATGCCTACGCGGCGGGCGGGGATGTCTACTTCAGCGTGCGCTCCGATAAGGACTACGGCACGCTCTCTCATCGGGACCCCGACAGCATGGACCAGGGCGAGGATGAATCGGATGATCACCAGCCCGATCTCGAAGCTCCGATCGCGCGCAAGCAGGATCCCCTGGACTTCGCCCTCTGGAAGGCTCACAAGCCCGGCGAGGACACCGTGTGGGATTCGCCCTGGGGTCCCGGTCGTCCCGGCTGGCACATTGAGTGCTCGGCGATGGCCGAGGAGCACCTGGGCGTCGAATTCGACATCCACGGCGGCGGCTCGGATCTCCTGTTCCCCCACCACGAGAACGAGGCCGCCCAGACCCGCGCGGCCCGCGGGCGGGATCTGGCGAAGCTGTGGATGCACAACGGGATGATCCAGTTCACCGGCGAGAAGATGGCCAAGTCGGTGGGGAATATCGCGCTGCTGCACGAGGTGATCGAGCGCTATGGGCGGGACACAGTGATGATGTATCTCATCTCCGGCCACTATCGCCAGCCTCTCGCGTTCTCTGACACGGCGCTCGAGCAGGCACAGGCGAACGTCAACCGCATCCGCGAGGCCGGACGTCGGCTGTCACCGGGAGATTCGCCGGCCGACCTGAACGGTTTGAGAGACAGGTTCTTCGACGCTCTCGCTCGGGACTTCAACACGCCCGGTGCGCTTTCGGTCCTCAACGAATGGATCCGCGAGACGGCGAGCCCTGTGCACGGGGACTCGCCGGGCGACTCCCATCTGCGCGAGATGCTCGGCGTGCTCGGGCTCGACGCGCTGCTGGACGCCGTCGAAGAGGCGCCCGCAGAGGTGCGCGAGCTGGCCGAACGCCGCGAGCAGGCGCGAGCGGAACGCGACTTCGAGGCCTCAGATCGCCTGCGAGACGAGATCGCCGCGCAGGGCTGGGCGGTCCGCGACGGCGCGGGCGGCTTCGAGCTGCTGCCGCTGTGATCCTCTACGGGCGAAACCCCGTCAGAGAGGCCCTGCGGGGCCGACGCGCGCACCAGGTGACCGATGTGTGGGTCACCGCGGGCGCGGTGCGAGAGCCGTGGCTCGCGGGCGTGAAGACACGGACCGTCACCGCGGAGGAGATCGAGAGCCGCTGCGGCTCAGCCTCTCACCAGGGGATCTGCGCGGAGGCCGGCTCCTACCACTACGCCGGCGCCGACGAGCTGCTCGCGAAGGAGAGCCCCCTGCTGGTCGCGCTCGACCAGATCCAGGACCCGCAGAACCTCGGCTCGATCTGTCGCACCGCGGAGTGCGCGGGTGCGGCAGGCATCGTGATCCCCGAGCGTAGGGCCGCCGAGATAACCCCCGCCGTGTGCAAGGCCTCCGCCGGGGCGGTCGAGCACCTGCCCGTGGCGCGCGTGCGCAACCTCGCGGACTTCCTCGCGGACGCGCGGCGGGCAGGCTGCTGGTGCTACGGCGCGAGCGCCGACGGTGCGAGCGGGAAGGCGCCGGTCCCTTATGACTCGCCCCAATACGGCGGCGCGGGGGTGGTGCTCGTGCTGGGCAGCGAGGGCAGCGGTCTGCGTCCGCGCGTGGCGAGCGCCTGCGACGAGCTGATATCGCTGCCGCTGCTGGGCAGGATCGAGTCGCTGAACGTGAGCGCGGCCGCCGCGGCGATGCTGTACGAGATCTTGCAGATTCGCAGCGCGAACGCTTGACAAGGTTTCATAACTGTGTAAAGCTGCCGCAGACTTAACGCTGAACCTAAGGTTGAGAAACCTTAGGAATTGAATAGCTTTGGCGCCAGGGGAGGAGTGCGCCACGGAGCAATTTTGGGGGCCGCCATGGAGGTGGGCCCAAGAAAGGATCTGCTCGTGGCTCGAATAACGCATAACCCTAACTCTGAACCTAAGGTCGAAGATCTTTTTCTGATTGCGCTTGCGAAGCAGGGAGACCGCAACGCTTTCGACCGTCTCGTCAGGCGCTACCACGGTTTCGTGCGTCTGAAGGCGTCCTCGTACTTCCTCGCGGGAGGCGACTCCGAAGATCTGATCCAGGAGGGCCTCGTCGGGCTGTACAAGGCGATTCGCGACTTCCGCACCGATCGCGAGTCGAGCTTCCGCAACTTCGCGGAGCTCTGCATCACCCGCCAGATCATCACCGCGGTCAAGACGGCGACGCGCAACAAGCACACGCCGCTGAACCAGTACGTGTCGTTCTCCTCGACGCCCGCGGGCAGCGGGGACGACGTGCCGACGCTCGACCAGATGCTGCCCGGGCCGACGGTTCACGACCCGGTCAACCAGGTGATCTCCTCGGAGGAGCTGCGCTCGCTGGTCGGGTGCCTCTCGACGGCGCTCTCGGAGCTCGAGAGCCGGGTGCTGTCGCTGTACCTCGACGGCTACTCCTACGAGCAGGTCGGCGAGCGTCTCTCGTGCGACACGAAGACCGTGGACAACGCGCTGCAGCGGGTCAAGCGCAAGGTCGGCGCGCACCTGCAGTCGCGCGCCGTCGCCGCCTGAACTCGAGCCCGAACACAGCTGTGGCCGCCCCCTCCCGGAGACGGCCACAGTGCTGTGCCTGGCTCTATTCGAGGTGTCCCGGCTAGTTGACCTGGCCCTGCGAGGGCTGGGTCGAGTTGCCGGGAGCCTCGGGCTTCAGCGTCGAGGGTGCCGGCGGTGTGGTCGTGATGGTGAAGTCGGGGCTGACCGTGCCGCCGTTCTGGGGGTCTCCGGGAACCTTCACGCGGTACACGCCCGGTCCAACGGAGTAGATCGCATGCGTGATCGAGTAGGTCGAGCCCGCACCGATCACCGCCACCTCCACGACGTGGAACGAGGTGCCGGCTGCATTCTGGCGCTCCAGGTAGATCACGTGGTTGGTGTGATCCGGCGTGACGCCGCCGGAGAACGTGACCGACTGTCCGGCTGCAATCGTGGTTGCGGACACCTGCGCGGTGAGCACGTCTTTGACGCCCTCGTACAGCACAGCTGAGGCTCTACCCGCACCGCGCACCTGGTAGAAGGTGCTCGCCACCGGCGACTGTGCGGCGAACGCGTAGTTGCCGCTGCCGTCGGTCGTGGTCTGAGCGACGGGCGCGAAACCGCCCTGATGAGCGGTGCGTGCGAACAGCGTTACCGGCGTGTTCGGTGCACCGGCGGCGGCGCCGCTGATCGTCACCGACTGCCCGAAGGCGATCGGGTCGGACGAGCTCGCGATCGTCAACTGCGGGTTCTGCGCCTGCGAGATCTCGTAGTTGAGCACGTTCGAGGCGCTCGGGATGTTGCGCCGGTTGCTCCGCACGAGCACGCGGATGTTCGCGTCGCCCGGCACGCGGAACACGTGGGTGAGCGAATAGGTACCGTCGGGCTTGACCACACTGGCCTCGATCCGGTGCCAGTCGTTGCCGGTGATCGCGTTCTGGCGTTGCAGCACGACGATCGCGCCGACGTCGTCAGGGCTGACGGTGCCGGTGAACGTCACGCGGTTGCGCCTGCCGGTCTTCAAAGCGGTCAGGATCTGGCTGCCTTCGGCCGGGCCCGCAAGGGTCACCTGTGCGGCCACACGCGCCAGCTTGGTGCCGCTGCGTGCACCGCCCGCGACCACGTAGAAGTTGCTGTTGGCGGTGATCGAGCTCACGGTCAGCTCGTAGAAGCCGTGTTCGTCGGTCGTGGCTGTACCAGCCGGCACGTAGCCGGTCGTGCCGAGCGAGTGCTCGTAGAGCGTCACCGTCTGCGCCTGCTCGGAGGCGGGGACCGCGCACGTCAGCTGCCCGTAGGCGAGTACCGATTCGCCCGCCGTGAGCACGTGGGGCGCGACGTTGAGTTTCACGCGGCAGCCCGCGCTGGGGTTCGCGTGCCTACGGTCGAACCGGGGATGGTGTTCGCGCGCCGCCGCACCGGCCGGAGCCAGTAGCAGCAGAGCGGACGCGGCCGCGATGGCCACGTTCAGCTTGTTTGAACGCATCTGTGCCTCTCCTTCGGGCTAGGGGTCTTGTGTACGAACGTCTCTCTGGCTCTCTAACCCCGTGCGGAGGAATTCGATGCGGTACGGCCTTTTTACGGATCGGATCGCAATCACGCGTGCGCTGTCAAACGCGCCCCGATGCGGCGTCCACGAGGCTCCCCAGGCGCGACGGGCGCCCGGTCCTGCGCTCGATGCGGTCGGCGGCGCGGTAGAGCGAGTACACGCCGTGGATGGCCGGCCAGCGCAGCGGCTCGGGCTCCCATCTGCTCGGCGCGCGCCCAGCCCACGGCAGCTCGGTCAGGCTCGTGCGCTCGCCGAGGATCAGGTCGCGCAGCGTGCGGCCCGCGAGGTTCGCCGCGGCGACGCCCTCGCCCACGTAGCCGCCCGCCCACGCGATCCCCGTGCGCGGGTCGGCGTCGACCGACATGCACCAGTCGCGCGGGACGCCGAGCACGCCCGACCACGCGTGGTCCACGGGCGTGGCCGCGGCGGCGGGGAACATGCTCGACAGCTTCTCGCGCAGGCTCGCGATCGTCGTCGTGGCCGTCTCGCCGCGCCCGTCGGTGCGCGAGGCGAAGCGATAGGGGATACCGCGACCGCCGATCGCGATGCGACCGTCGGCCGTGCGCTGGAGGTAGGCGTAGACGTGCGCGCTGTCGCTCACGACCTCGCTGCCGGCCCAGCCGATCTCCTCCCACGTCGACGGGGCGAGTGGCTCGGTGACGATCATCGAGCTGTTCATCGGTACGAGCGCCCGCTTCAGGCCGCGCAGGCTCGCGGTGTAGCCCTCGGTTGCGCGCACGATCCAGCGCGCGCCGACCGTGCCGAACTGCGTGAGCGCCTCGTGCGGGCGGATCTCGCTCACGGGCGTGCGCTCGTGGATGGTCACTCCGAGCCGCTCGACCGCGTCGGCGAGGCCCGTGAGGAGCTTGACGGGATGCACGCGCGCGACGTGCGGCGAGAACGTCGCCCCATCGGCGCCCGCCACGCGCAGACGCGGCGCGAGCTGCTCGGCGGACAGCTTGCTCAGGTCAGCCTCGTCGATGCCGTGCTTACGCGCTGCCGCGACCTCGTCGCGCAGGTGTTGCGCCTGGGCCGGGCCGAGCGCCAGCGCGAGGTGCCCGCCCTTGACGAAGTCCGCGTCGATCCCGTGCTCAGCGAGGACGGCGGCGACCTCCTCGACGGTGTCGAACATCGCCCGCTGCAGTCGCGCATAGCTCGCACTTGCGCCGCCCCGTTCGTAGACGCGCGCCGGCCCGGAGAAGAACCCGGACACCCAGCCGCCGTTGCGCCCGGAGGCGCCGAACCCGGCGGTCTCGCGCTCGAGCACCACGATCCGCAGCGACGGCTGCGCACGCACGAGGTAGTACGCGGTCCACAGGCCCGTGTAGCCGGCGCCAACGATCGCCACGTCCGCCTCCGTCGGCCCTGGCAGCGGCGCACGGGGTGGCGGGGGACCGCCCACCGAGCGCCACCAGAAGCCGAGATCTCCCGTGCGCATCGCCGCAGCGTAGCCCTCTGCTCAGGTGCGCGAAGCGTCATCGGCAGGCTATGATCATTTGAGTGACCTGTACGGTTTCAGGTCGATATATCGCCCCTGGGGTGGGGCTGTCAGGAAGCGGGAGGAGCACGGGATGGAGGCTGCAGTGACCGAAATCGGTACGCGCGAGTTGGCGGCGAGCGCGCCGACGATAGCCGCGGCGTTCCGCATCACCGCCGCCGGGCGCGCGGACGAGGTCGCGATCCGCACCAAAGGCGACGAGTTCTCGATCACGTGGGGCGAGCTGCGCGACCGCGTCGATGCGCTCGCCGGCTCTCTCGCCGAGCTAGGTCTCGGACACGGCGACACGCTCGCCCTGATGCTCTCCAACCGTCCCGAGTTCCACCTGTGCGACCTCGCGGGGATGATGCTCGGCGCGGCGCCGTTCTCGATCTACAACACCTACACCGCCGAGCAGATCCAGTACCTGGTGCAGGACGCCGACGCAAAGATGCTGATCTGCGAGCAGCAGTACCTGCCGCAGGTGCTCGAGGCGCGCAGGGACCTGCCCAACCTGGAGCACGTGATCGTGATCGACGGCGACGCGCCCGAGGGAACGCTCTCTCTCGCCGATGTCGAGGCGATGGACACGAGCTTCGACATCGAGGCGTCCGTCGCTCAGATCAAGCCCACCGACGTGCTCACCCTGATCTACACCTCGGGGACCACCGGCCCGCCGAAGGGGGTGCAGCTGATCCACCGCAACCTGCTCGCCGCCGTCGAGGGGCTCGACGAGCTGATCGAGTTCCCGCAGAATGGTCGCGTCATCTCGTGGCTGCCGAGCGCGCACGTCGCCGAGCGCAACGCCCACCACTATCTGCCGATCGTCTTCGGCCTGCAGATCACCTGCTGCGAGGACCCACGCCAGGTCCTCAGCTACCTGCCGGAAGTCCGCCCGAGCTGGTTCTTCGCGGTGCCGCGCATCTGGGAGAAGCTGAAGGCGGGCCTTGAGACGATGGTCGCCGGCCAGCCCGAGGAGCAGCGCGAGAAGATGCAGGCGGCGCTCGACGCGAGCATCGCCAAGGTTCGCCTCGAGCAGAAGGGCGAACCGGTCCCCGCGGAGCTCGCCGAGCAGGTCGCCAAGGCGGACGCGGAGATCTTCGCGGGCCTGCGCTCGATGCTCGGCCTCGACCAGGTCGAGGCGATCAACGTCGGCGCGGCGCCCACGCCGGTTGAAGTGCTCGAGTTCTTCCACGCGATCGGCCTGCCGCTCGCGGAGCTGTGGGGCATGAGCGAGACGTGCGGCGCCGGCAGCGTGAACCCGAGCGCGAAGATCAAGATCGGGACGGTCGGCCCGCCCGCCCCGGGAGTCGAGATCAAGCTCGACACCGACGGCGAGGTGCTCGTCAAATCCGAAGTGGTGATGCTCGGCTACCGCAACCTGCCGGAGAAGACGGCGGAGACGTTCACCGAGGACGGCTGGCTGCGCACGGGCGACATCGGCGCGTTCGACGAGGACGGCTACCTGACGATCGTCGATCGCAAGAAGGAGCTGATCATCAGCGCGGGCGGCAAGAACATGTCCCCCGCGAACATCGAGGCGACGATCAAGACCGCCTCGCCGCTGATCGGCCAGGCGTGCTGCATCGGGGACATGCGCCCCTACAACACCGCGCTGATTGTGCTCGACACCGACTTCGCGCCCGCGTGGGCGGCGCAGCAGGGCATCGAGGACACCTCGCTCGAGTCGCTCGCTCGCAACGAGCTCGTCCGCGCGACGGTCCAGGAGGCGGTGGACGCCGCCAACGAGAAGCTCGCGAAAGTGGAACAGATAAAGAAGTTCACCCTCGTCGAGGGCGACTGGCTCCCGGGCGCGGACGAGCTCACGCCGACGATGAAGCTCAAGCGCAAGCCGATCGCGGAGAAGTACGCCGCCGCGATCGACGGGATGTACGGCGGCTAACGACGCGGCGCTGCAGCACTACACTCCGCCCCATGGACCTCTACACCTGCCCCGCGCGCACGCACGGCGCGAACGCGCCGATCGTCAAGCACCCGTGCGGCGTCGCCGCCGAGGCGCTCGACAAGGCTGGGCACACCTACAACGTGAAGGTGGTCGGGGGCTTCAAAAACGTCCCCTTCAGCCGCAGGGGCAAGCGCGACGAGATCCGCGAGCTGACCGGGCAGGAGGACGTCCCCGTGCTCGTGCTCGACGACGGCAGCACGATCAACGGGTCCGGCGCGATCGTCGAGTGGGCAACCGCCCACAGCGCCTCCGCTTAGCGACTACAGCTCCTGCGCGGTCTCCTCCTGCTCGACCCAGTCGAAGGAGCGCGTGACGGCCTTCTTCCACCTGGCGTACTCGCGCTCGCGAGTTGCCGCGTCCATCCGCGGATCCCAGCGCTTGTCCTCCGACCAGCGCTCGCGCAGCTCCTCCACGTCCGACCAGAAGCCGCACGCGAGCCCCGCGGCGAATGCGGCGCCGAGCGCGGTTGTCTCGGTAACCGTGGGGCGCACCACCGGCACGCCGAGCACGTCTGATTGAAACTGCATCAACAGCTCGTTCGCGGTCATCCCGCCGTCGACCTTCAGCTCCGTGAACGAGACTCCCGAGACGGCGTTCGCCTCGTCGATCACCTCGCGGGTCTGCCATGCGGTCGCCTCCAGCGCCGCCCGCGCGATGTGGCCCCTATTTGAATAAGCAGTCAAACCCACGATCACGCCACGGGCGTCGTCGCGCCAGTAGGGCGCGAACAGGCCGGAGAACGCGGGCACGAAGTACACGCCCCCGTTGTCCCGCACGGTGCGGGCCAGATCCTCGACCTCGGCGGCGGTGTCGATCAGCCCCAGCCGGTCGCGCAGCCACTGCACGAGCGCGCCGGTCACGGCGATCGAGCCCTCCAGTGCATACGCGGGCTCTTCGTCGCCGAGCTTGTACGCGACGGTCGTGAGCAGGTTCTGCGAGCGCGCGATCTCCCCGCCGGTGTTCAGCAGTAGGAAGGACCCGGTGCCGTAGGTGTTCTTCGCCTCGCCCCGCTCGAAGCACGTCTGCCCGAACAGCGCCGCCTGCTGATCGCCGAGGATGCCGGTGATCGGCCGGCCGCCGACGGCAGTGCCCGCCGCCTCTCCGTAGTGCTCGCTGGACGAGTGGATCTCGGGCAGCATCGCGCGGGGGATGCCCATCAGATCGAGGCTAGGCGGGTGCCAGTCGAGCGTCTCGAGGTCCATCAGCATCGTCCGGCTCGCGTTGGTCGCGTCGGTCACGTGCACGCCGCCAGCCGTGCCGCCGGTCAGGTTCCACAGCACCCAGGTGTCCATCGTGCCGAACGCCAGCTCGCCGTTCTCCGCCCGCTCGCGCGCGCCGGGGACGTTGTCGAGCAGCCAAGTGATCTTGGGGCCTGAGAAGTACGTCGACAGAGGCAGGCCGACGCGCTCGCGCAGGCGGTCCACGCCCTCCGTGCCCGCGAGCTCGCGCACCAGCTGGTCGGTGCGCGTGTCCTGCCACACGAGCGCGTTGTGGATCGGCTCGCCCGTCTCGCGATCCCACACGACGGTGCTCTCGCGCTGGTTGGTGATGCCGATCGCCGCCACGTCGCCCGCCTCGGCGTCCGACTGGGCGAGCGCCCCGCCGATCACTTCCCGCGTTCGCAGCCAGATCTCGGTCGCGTCGTGCTCGACCCAGCCTGCGCGCGGGTTGATCTGCTCGTGCTCGCGTTGGTCGATCGCCGCGATCCGGCCGTCGCGGTCGAACAGGATGAAGCGGGTGCTCGTCGTTCCCTGGTCGATCGCGCCGATGTACTTGGGCATGGTCTCAGCGCCTTGGGAAACGTAGTACTAACTCGATCGAGAGTATGACGTTTATCGGGCGAGGGTGGGTGTTTATGGGCTGTGTGGAAGAGTTGACCGACGATGATCGAACTCGTCACAGGGGCGATCCTGATCGCCGGAACTCTGGCCTGGAGCCGCTGGGCAGACACCGACTCGACCGCCGGGAAGCTCGTCCCGGGTTTGCTGCTGGTTCTCGGCGTGACGCTCGTGGTCGTTGGTGTGACGGGGTCTTAGCGCCGTCCTGCCGATAGCGCGGGCAGCTCAATGTCGTCGTGCGCGCACCAGCTCGACCGCGTACCCGCGCACGCTGCCTGCGCTGCCGGTGGCGACGGCGCCCATCAGGAGACGTGCGGACGCGACGCGATGCACTCTCAGTAGCTTCATGCCCGCCCGGTCGAGGCGCAGATGCAGGACGGCGGTCTTGCCCACCGCGAGGACGAGATGACGCCGAGCGAGCAGGACGGCGCGGGAGCTGCGGCGGGCGAGGACGGCGGGCAGGATCCCGCGGGCAGAGTAGATCGCGACGGTGTCCTGGCAGCGTGCGCCGAGGCCGCCCGTGCACCTGACGCGAATCGTGACGTTGCCGTGCGCGTCGACTGCGAGGATCTTGCTGAGGAGCGCCGCCGATGCCGAGTTGAGGGGCGGCAGGGCTTTGGTCACCCCGGTGGCGACGACGCTCGCGACGGTCGTCGAGTCGTTCGACGGGTTGTAGTCGGCTTGGTCGGTGGTCACCGACGCGCTCTCAACCAGCGCGCCCAGCTGTTCTGGGCGGATGGCGATCGAGACGGACCTCGTCTGTCCGGGGGCGAGCGAGCCGAGCTGGCAGGTGACAGTGGCAGTTGTGGCGAACGCCGCTGTGCAGCCCACCGGCGCCGAGACGAAGCTCGCACCCGCGGGGACGGGGACCGTCACGCTCACGCCCGTCAGAGGTTCGAGTCCGACGTTGGACGCGCTGGCCGTCAGCGAAAGCGAGCCGCCCACGAGCGCCGGGTTCGGGGACGCCGCGAGGGCGATCCCCGCATCGGCTGCGGACTCGAACGCTCCGAGGTCGCATCCGGCTCCCTGTGGGCGCCGAACGCCGCGCCCGTCGATCTGGCCCGCACCGGTATTCGTGGCGGGGCACGAGGTGCCGCCTGCGTCCACGGCCGGACTGCCATGAAGCAGCGGGACCGTGGCTCCGAGACCGCCACTCGCAGAGAGCGGTCCGAGTCGAGGGTCGACCGCGAGGGGCCCCGGCCCGGAGAAGGAGCAGGAGGACGATCCGAAGAGGATGTTCACGCCGGCCGCGCTTGCGTTTTTCGCCGCAGCGCACTCGTCGGGCGAGTCGCCCGCGAGGATCGAGCCTTCGATCGCCAGGGGATCGGCGCCAAATACCGCGCCACCTTCCGCCGCGGCGTTGGCGGTGACCGTCGAGTAGTGCAGCAGCACGAATGAGGTGGCGAGTGCCGCGATGCCTCCACCTGAAGTGAGCGCCGTGTTGTTTGCGATCGTCGAGTCGGTCACGATCGCCCCCAGGCCGGCGTTCTCTTCCAGCGTGAGTCCACCTCCGGCTTTGGAGGCGTGATTGCTCGCAAGCGTAGAGCCGATCATTTCGACCAGTGAGACATGGGCCAGGATGCCACCGCCGTAGGAGGCGACGTTGTGGGTGATCGAGCTGTTCTCCACGAGCAGTCCAGGGCTGTAGTCGGCCTCGATCGCTCCGCCCAGTTCGGTCGCTTCGTTTTCGGTGATCAGCGCTTCGCGCACCGTCAGGGCGGTCAGGAACGCATAGATCGCCCCTGCGTTTTTCGCCGCGCCGTGGGTGAGCTCGACCCCGGCGATCGTCACCGGCCCGGCTTCTTCGGTTGTGGTGATCAGCCGGCTCGCACCCTGCCCGTCGATGATCGTCAGTCCTGCGCCGGCGCCCTTCAGCGTGACCGGGCATGCCGGTTTCGTGGCGCCCGACACACACGATTTGGCGTGCGCGTCACCCAGCGGCAGTGGTCCTTTGCTCAGCAGGTAGTGGCCGGCGGGGACCGCCACGACGATTTCTTCGCCGCCGAAGAACGTGATCTCGCTGGCCGTTTCGAGGGCCGCGCGCAACGGGCATTCTTCCCCGCCGGCGCCTTCCCCGCTGCAGTAGTTGGGGTTGTCCGTCAGGCCGCGGTCTTCGGTGGTGGTGACCGCCACTTCGTAGGCGGCTGCGTTGGCAGCGGCCGGCATCGCGGCGAGCGAGTACATGAGGACACACGTGAGGATCGAGATGCGCGCACGGAAGGACATGCGGCGCAGCCTAGCCAACATTCAGCTGACAGCAAACAGATATCGGCGCAGATATCAATCCTTGGGGCACGATCACGGTGCCCGAGCGCTGATGGGACACAATGCCAGCGTGACCGATCACGGACAGCCGCTGCGCGAGGAGGATGTCCACCCCGATCCCGTGCGCCAGTTCGCCGCGTGGTATCGGGAGGCGGAGGCGGCCGACGACGTTCGCCTGGCCGAAGCCGTCGCGCTCGCCACCGCGTCTGCGGACGGCGCTCCGTCGGTTCGCATGGTCCTCCTCAAGGGCTTCGACGAGAGCGGGTTCGTCTTCTACTCGAACTACGACAGTCGCAAGGGTCGCGAGCTCGCCGCCAATCCGCGGGCGGCGCTGCTCTTTCACTGGGACGTCCTCGGCCGGCAGGTGAGGATCGAGGGTCCCGTCGCGCGCACCAGCACCGAGGAGACGGCCGCCTATGTCCGCGAACGCCCGCGCGGCAGCCAGCTCAGCGCGCTCGCCTCGCCGCAGAGCCACACGATCGACAGTCGCCAGGTGCTGGAGCGCCGTGTCGCCGAGCTGGACGGGCAGTACGAGGACAGCGAGCTTCCGCTGCCGAGCAATTGGGGCGGCTTCCGCCTCGCCGCGGAGACCTTCGAGTTCTGGCAGCAGCGCAAAGATCGCCTCCACGACCGACTGCGCTACCGGCGTCAGAGCGACGGCTGGTTGATCGAGCGTCTGGCCCCTTAGGCGAGCCGGGGAGCTTGCGAAGCCGGAGAGGGGACTCGAACCCCTGACCCCCTGTTTACAAGACAGGCGCTCTACCAGCTGAGCTACTCCGGCGAGCCCCGGAGGGTAGCGGGCCCGCAGGAGCCTTGGGGCCCACGCGCAAGATGATCCCGCTCGAGTTGCCCTTGCTCTCTATCACGGCCTCCCAGCCGTCGACCCAGCCCATCTCACGAAGATAGCCAAACGTCCGGTAAAGCTGGCGAGTCCAGCGATCGCTGACGGCGCGCACGGTCCCGAGATCCGGGAACCCGCAGCCGCGCGCGATCTGTGGCCAGCTCCGCCGGATCGCGGGCCCAGAGTGCTGGCGCGTCCGGATCATCCACGTGGCGGCGTTCTCGAGGTGCTCGAGCTGGCGGGTCCGGGGCTGCCTTCCAAACGCCGCTTCGAAGTCGCGGCGGAGTTCTGCTTGCAAGCGTCCGTGCGATCTATCGGGCCGGTTGGCTAGATTGGATCGTGCGCTTGTGGATGAGACCCCATCCATAGGCGCGAATGTTACGACCCGGCCGGACGGAACGCAATAGCGCCTGTCCGGCCGGTGTCGTTCTAGGCCGCTGCCGCGAGCGTGATCTGCAGCAGAGCAGGATCCCCGAGAGCGCTCACCGTGCTCTTGGGGACGTAGATGATGCCGAGCTGCTGCTCTCCGTCGCCGTCCGGCTCCCTGAACCGCACGGTGTTCTTCGTTTCCTTCTCGCGCTCCAAAACGACCTGCATAGGAAGACCCTCCTAACGTTGGTGACGTTAGAGCGATCCTGCAGGTTGGACCGGACAGAATCCTTTACGCTCCCTCAGCGTGAGCCCCAGCTCAGGGGTGTTTGAGGAGTTGGTAGCGCTCGGCGCGGTGGTGGAGGCGCCAGCCGCGTTGGGTGGGGTGTCCGTTGGGTAGCTGGCCGTGTTCGGCGGCGTTGTAGATCTCTTGGCGGAGGCGGCGGATGTGCGCGATCACGAGCTGCTCTTCGGGGGTGAGCGGGCTCGGGGGCGGGGCGTTGAAGAACGCGCTGCTGAGGAGCGACTCGTCGTACCTGTTCCCGCCAGTCCATTGGGTGCCGTCCGCGGGCGGTGAGAGGCCGCACGCGGGACCGCAGATGTGGGGGTGTCCGGTGTAGTGGGCGCTCAGGATGCGGTAGGCGCTGCGTGGGATCCCGGCGAACCCGAGGGTGCTCATGATCGCGGGGATGAGCGAGAGGCTGCCGTAGAACGCGGGCCGCGTGAGGCCGCGTGCGCGTTGGCGGTGGTACCAGCCTGGGGCGTCGGCTGGTGTGGCGTCGCCTTTCTCGATGTCGAGGCAGTCGGCGTCCTCTTGGGCGCTGACGGCGATCGAGAGGTGTTGGGCGTGCGGGAAGCGCTTGACGAGCTCGGGGTAGGTCGGCCAGTGTCCGCCGACGTAGCCGGCGACGGCTTGTGCGTTGGTGGGGATTTGGCCCACGTCGGTGCTGTCGTACATGACCCACATGGGCCGCTCCCTTCCTCGTTTGAGACTCAGTCCTATCAGCGTTTGCGTCGGCAGACGACGCATTTGCAGCCCTTTTTGTGGCCCTTCGGTTTGCGGTGGCGCATGGCGGTTCTCTCCTTTCAGTCGATGAGGATCGCGAGCCAGTAGCAGTGCTCTTTGGTGCCGGCTGGGGGTTCCCCCACGGTGCTCTGGAGGTAGAGGTCAAAGCTGTCGGCGGCGGGGTTGACGACCACGCCGAAGCGGCTGTTGCCTTCGGCCTCGACGGCCTGGGTGAAGTAGAGCGCGCCGCCGCTTTTGGCTTCGGGGAAGCTCGCGATAGTCGCGGTATCGCTCTGTTCGCTGCCGCCGGGATAGGTGAGGGTCGCGATCCCGAATGAGAGACGGATATTGCCGAGGGTGCTGAGGCGCGCGAATGCGCTGTTGCCGTCCGCGTCGAGAAGCGTAACTGCGTGCGCATCGACGACGAGGTTCGCCAGCCCGTTGCCTTCTCCGTCGGCGGCGAGATCGAGCAGGGTCTGCTCGGTTTCCGAGTAGGCCCTCATCTGTAGGACGGCCCCCGAGGCTCCTGAGGGGCCTGTGAAGATCACGCCCTGGCGGCCGCTGGCGCCCCATGTGATCCTGCTTGGTTCACCGGATCCGAGTGGCAGGTCGATGCCTTGGGCTTCGAGGTGCCCGGTGAGTTTCTCCTCGATCTTGCCTTCGGAGTTGATGCTGTAGGCGCCGGGGGTGATTTGGTCTTGGTGGCCTTCGAGGGCTTGGACCTTCTGCTCGAGCTGGGCGATGCGTTGCTCTTGGGTCACGGCACGAACATGGCGTAGGGGGCGCGGACGAGGTTCGCGATCGATCCTGGGGCGACTTCTGCGGGGATGCTCGCGAGGCCGGTGACGACGCCGCAGCGCCGAGGCCGGCCGTTCCCGCCGCCCGCGATCGCGGCGGATGCGAAGTTCGCTCCGACTGTCGTTGGCATCGCGCTGCTGACGACGAGGAGCCCGTAGGCGTACTTCACGCCGCGTTTCTTTGCCCATTCAGCGAGGAGTGCTTGTTGGGTCTCTTCTTGGGCTTTTTCCATGGCTTTCACTTCGCTCGCGGTCTTCGTGATCAGCGCGAGCGCGCCGTTGCTGGCGACGGTGAAGATGCCGGCTTCGACCGCGGCGCCGGCGCCTTCCGCGAGGTGTCCGGTGGTGCCGGTCGGGATCCGAATCTTCGTTATGGGCTCGGTGCGTTTCGCCTCGAAGATCGTGAAGAGCATCTGCCCGGTGGTCAGCGCGAGCGCGGTTGCTTGGGCCTCCGCGAGCGGCATGACCTCCTCACCGGATGTGGGATTCTTCCAGTCCATGACGGGGTTGACGGTGAGGGTCCCGACCCACACGGTGCCGTCCCAGACCACTTTGAGGGTGCTGTATGGGGAGACGAGCTGTGTGTCTCCTACGAGCGTGTCGCCTGCGTGCGCTGCCACGTTCACGAGGAGCGTGTTGGACATCAGGCCGGTGGCGTCTTTCAGCTCGAATTCTTGGCCGAGGCGGGGGGCGGGGCCTTCGGCGCCGGCGACCTGCGGGAGGTTCGCGGCGTGTTCACCGGTGAGCGTGGTGGTGTAGACGAGGAGGTCGTCGGTGAGCGTGATGTTCGTCGCTTCGTCGCCGATCGCGCGGACGCTGCGGCTGTGGCCTTCCCCGAGGTTGTATTCGCCGTTGCCGGTGACGAGGAGTGTCCCGCCGGCCGCGGCGATCTTTTCTTTCTTGGTGACGTTTTCGTAGGCGTAGCCTTGGGTTTGTGGTTCCTGCACGGTGACGTTGCAGGCTTTCCAGGTGAGGTTGGGTGTCCCGCCGGTGCTCTTGATCGCGGCGCCGAGTTCGGATTCCGCGCCGAAGCCTTTGCTGTTCGAGTCGGCGCGGTGGGTGATCCCGGCGATGTCGACGCAGGCGCGTGGGATGTTGTTCAGGATCACCGCGTTGGCTTGGCATGGCGCCCCGCCCGGCCGGCGGATTTCGTTGGGCCCGAACTCGCTGTGGAGGTCGGTGATCCGGATCTTGCCTTTGGTCGCGCCGGCGCCTTTGATTTCGATCAGCGCGGTCGCGTTCTTCGCCCCGGAGGGGAACGTGAACGTCATGTCGTCGCCGGTGCCGTGGCAGGTGTAGAGGATGCCGGGGCTGCCGTCGACGAGCCCGTTTTGTTCGACGTTGACGTTCTCGAAGAGGCCGGGGACCGCGCCGGTGGGGATCTCGATGCCGGCGCTCGCGAACCCTTCGACGCGGATGTTCCTGAATTTCGCGCCGTCGACCAGGAGCAGTGGTTCGCCGGCGGCGTTGCGGAAGCTGATGCCCTTCCCGCCCGTGTTCGTGGGGTGCTGCAGCACGCAGAACCCTTCCATGATCCCGGCCCATTCTAGGCCGCTGATCTGTTTGCAGCGGACGGCGTCTTCGGTCTGACCCCACTTCTGGTAGATGGTGGTCCCGCCGTTCTGTGTCCACCCCTCGTAGAAGCTGAACACGCGTCCGGTCTGCTGCCACGCCGGCGTGCACCCGCGCACCGCGCCGTGGCGGGGCGCCAGGAGTTTCGTGACGAGCGCGGCGCCCTGCGGCATGATGATTTCGCGGGCGAGCGGGATCGCGCCATGACCGCTCCCGCTGACGTCGGCGAATGCTTTGTTCAGGCCGATCGTGTCGTCGGTCCCGAAGAGCGTGTTCGCTCCCGCGACCGTCGTCGACGCCGCCACGGACAGCACCGCTTTGCCTTTCGTGACCCCAATGATTTCGCCGGATAGCTCGCCGGCGGCGACGCCGGCGCCCTGCACGTTGTGCTGCTTGCCGATGTCTGCGGTGGTGAAGATGTACCCGCCGACGGTGAGTTCGTTGCTTTCTTCCGCGATCGAGCCTTTCACGGTCGCGTAGAGGTCGAACTTGCAGTTGTAGGGCGGGGCCTTCGGGTTGATCGCGAGGGGGCTGAGCCACACCTCGGTGTCTTCGCCGGTCGCCCATGGCATCTCGCCGGCGAGCGCTTCGTTGCCGGTCGTGATCTCTTCGACTTCGCCGGCAGCGTTCAGCCGCGCGGTGTTCCCGGCGATCTGGTCGGCCTCGGGGCGCGACTCGAGCTCCTCGATCCGCGCGACCGCGGTCTGTAGCTGTGTCGAGAATTCCTCGACGAGCTGCTGCAGCTGCTCGAGTTCGTGGGTCACAAGCCCTCGACGCTGATCAAGACCTGCGCGGGGACGCCTTTCGTGTAGTTGCGGACCCGGACCGCGTCAAACTCGCGGGCCAGGGACGCGACGATCGGCAAGAACGGTTTCTCGCCAAGCCACTGCACGCTCGCGAGCCCGACGCCCTTCCCGTGAGGCATCACGCCGAGCTCGATGAAGACCGCGGCGACGCTCGTCTGGAGCACGAGCCGGGTCGACGCGACGCATAGCAGTTCGCTCTTGGGTTCCATCACGTCGGGGCACGCGGGGTTCCCGGGCTGCCCCAGTTCGAGTGAATCCCAAGCCATCAGCGGCCGCCTTTCAAGGTCAAGATGAGGTTGACGGTTCCCGGGATCCCGGCGAGCGCCATCAGCATGATCGGCCACCATTCACGGCGCACCTTCGCGCTGCGCTCGAGTTCCTCGCGTGTCACAAAACGGTTCACAGCGTGCTCCTCCGTGAGGTAGTCGCCGCGCACCCGCTCCTCGAGCCTGTCAAGCCGATAGCCCAAGAGCCGTAGATCCTCCGCATGGCCCTCCACCCCTTCACACCGGCACCGGCATAGGCATCCGCGGGAGCGAGAACGCGCTCTCGCGCGGGCGGACAGCGACCATGATCCCGTACACCACCAGGGCCGCCCCCGCGAGCAACAGCACGATGTTCATCCCCAGTTCGCCCCAGTTCGTGTTGAAGAGCCCGGAGATCGTGTGGCCGGCTTCTTCGAGGCCCTGTTCGGCTGTCTGTGTGACACCGCCTTGCTTCTCAGCGGGCCCGAAGAGCCCTTCGGTCGGTTCGATCGCTTCACCGAGGTTGCTGAACTTCGTGCCCCATGGGCTGGTGTTGACGGCGATCTTGAAGTCGGCGACGGTCCCAGACTTTAGGTTTGCGAGGATCCCTGCGTAGGAGGGCGCCTTCAGGGTCTTCACGGTCGCTTCGATCCCTTGCTGCCAGCTGTTGTAGACCTTGATGTTGCCCTGGGTGCCGGTGTTCGCGGCGCCGGGGAGCGCGAGCGTGGTGTTGAGGGGGTTGTATCGAGCGGTGTTGTTCCAGTGCCCGCCCTCCTGCTTCTCCCATGCGACGAACTTCCCGACCGACGTCTTGTTGACCGGGATCCCGACCGACTGCAGCACCTTCTCCGCGAACTGTTCGCGGTTCAGTTCGCCGCCCGCGCCCGGGACTGCTTTGGCTCCCGCCGTGACAGCCATCAGCGGTCTCCGCGGCGCGGGTCGTTCAGGACGGCGATGATCGCGAAGTAGGCCGCGAGGAGGCAGATCCCCGCGAAGATCAAGAGGTATCGGTTGATGCGGTCCGGGCGGTCGCCTCCTCGCCCGCGGCCGCGGGCGGCCGGCTCGCGGGGCGGGCCCCCGGGTCCGCCGAGATCGCGGATCTCCTCCTCGAGCGCGGGCTCGAGGATCAAGATCCCGATGCCCTCGCGGTGGCGCTGGCTCTCGGTGGTCTCGGGGGCTGGGGGGGCTTGGGTGCTCATCGTGCGTTGAGGGCGAGTTGTAGGCCGGCCTTGCGGTCCTTGACGAGGGTGTAGAGGACGAGTGGCACCAGCATCAGCAGCAGGAGCAGCTCGAGGTTGAGCTTCAGTGCTTCTCGCGTCTGGGTGCTGGGCCACTTCATCCCCGTGGTTCCTCTAGCCGACTTTCGTGACGAGCTCGCCGACGACGGTCACGAGCGCCTTCAGCGATGGGGGGGCGTCCTCCCACTCGTGCAGGGCGGCCTGGTAGCCGTTCTGAGCGATGTGCTCGAGCTTCTCCGCGAACGTGGAGTGCTCGGCGTCCGCGGCGATCGCCTCGAGGGCGCTCGCGGCCTGCTCGGCGACGGGGGCCTGGATGCCGTGGGCCTGCGCGAACGCGCTGACCTCGCGGTCGATGAGCGCCTGGATCTCCGGGGTGACAGTGGGCTCGCCGGCGGGCGAGGCCTCGGGGCTGGCTGGGAGGGGCTGCAGTGACATGTGGCTGGTTCTCCTTCGGTGTCGGGGTAGGAAGCGCACGCGCTACTTCTTCTTGTGCGGTTTGGGTGCGGCCTTGTGCTTCGCTGCAGGTTTATGCGCCGGCGCGTGATGCGCGGGTGCGTGGTGAGCGGGCGGTTTCTTCGCGGGCGCCTTGTGTTTGGTGCTCTTGTGGGGCTTCGGCGCTGTCTTCTTCGGGGCGCCTTTGTGGGCCGCGGCTTTCTTCGCGGCGGTTGCTGCCTTGCTCGCCGCCCGGCTCGAGCTCGTGGCGGCCGCGGCGGATCTCACGGCGGTCGCGGCGGCGGCGGTAGCCTGGGCTGCGGCCGTTTCGCTGGTGACCGTGTTTTCGCCTACCGGGCCCTGCTGCCCCTGGGGGCCTGATGGGCCTTCTTTGCCCTGCGGCCCTTCAAGCGCGACAGTCCCGCCACCGCCGAGACCCCCGGTTTCGCCGGTGCCGCCCCCGAGGTTCGGTGGGGCTTCGACGACGGGTGAGGCTGCTTTGGGTTCCGTGGCGCCTTTGCCTTTCACGACGAGCAGCACGACCAGGAGCACGACGACGGCGCCGGCGTAGATCATCCACCGGCGGCTGTTCTTCTTCGGCGGGGCTCCTGGCAGGGGCATCTATTCCCTCAGGGCGCTCGCGGCGGAGACGGGGATCGGCGGGTAGCCGCGCTTGCGCCGCGTGCGGCCGACCGGGAGCGCGCCGGCCGCGGCGGGCCCCATCCCTTTGCCGATCCGGAGCTTCAGCGGGACGCTGCCCATGCGAGCTTCGCGCATCCCGAAATCGCCGGCGCCGCGGATGGTCCGCGTGACGCCCGTGATGAGCCCAGCCTGCTGGCTGCGGGCTTGGGCGCGCGCGATCTTCACGGGCGGCTGACGGAACCGCGTGTCGAACCGTGCCATGGGTCTACCGGCCCTGGAAGTCCTTGACCAGTTCGCCGGTGCCTCCGAGGACGGTGCTGACGTCCTTGCTGAACCCGGTGAAATGGATCAGCGCGAGGTAGGCGAGGATCAGGAAGAACGCTGTCTTGAGGAAGTTGCGCATGGGCTCACTTTCCGGCGAGTTCGCGGGTCTCGCGGGCGTAATTGGGGAAGGTGCTCTTGAGAACGCGATCGGCGATCGGGAGGGTGTAGACGCCCTCCTTGACTTCGCGTTCGAGCACCCCTTTGAAATGCAATCCCCGTGCGACGTCGCGTGCTTTGGCGTTGCGGTCCGCGAGCTGGCTCCCGACTTGGCCAGGGGGCGGGGCGGTGGCTCCTCCCGCGGCTGGGCCGGGGTTCCCGCCCGCGGTGATGTTTGCTTGGCCGGCCCCGCTGGGGGTGGTGGGGCTCGCGCCGGTGGTGGGGCTCGCGCCGAGTGCACGTTGCGCGGCGGCGACCGGGTCGACGGGCTTCACGAATGCGCCGGCGGCCCCGACGATGGTGTTGACGATGCCGGTGAGCGCGCCGGCGCCCTTGCCCTTGACGAGGAGGTAGAAGAGGCTGAGCAGGAGCGCTCCGCCGATGAAGTACATGACGATGTTCCCGCCGCCGCTGGCGGCCGCGGTGATCGCGCTGCCGCCGGCCGCGACGGCGCGCTGCGCGGCGCGCGGCCCCGCAGTCGTCCCGGATGGCCGGCGAGCTCGGCGGGACGCCTTGGGGGTGTTGCCGCGGAGCTCGCCGCGGATGCGGTGCACGTCGGCTTCCTGGAGGCCGTCTTGGCGGCGGAGGTGGCGCTGGTGTTCGCGCTCCCCCGCGTTCAGGCGCTCGTCGAAGTCGTTGTCGGCGCCGGCGAGGGCGTGTTCGCGCACGCGGGGGTAGGCGCGCTCGTGCGCGCGCATCTGGTCCTCGTAGGCTTCACGGCGCTCGGCGGGGAGGTTGGTGTAGCCGGCGTTCATGCTGGCCTGGAGGTAGCGGCGGGCCCGCTGCTCGTGGGTCATGTCAGCCACCCGTGAGCGTCTTCGCGAGGTTCCCGCGGACTGTGCGGATGAAGATCCACAGGCCGATCAAGAACAGCACGATCCCGACCGCCGGCATTCAGGTTTCCCCGACGAATTTCGCGTGCAGCCACTTCCCCACGCCCGCGGTGCCGCCCTGCGCGTATGCGAGTACGAGAGCGATCACGAGCAGGGTGAGGAGTATCGATGCGAGTGATTCCACTCACACCCGGCCCCCGAACCCGAACTTGCCTTCGGCGGAGAGGTGCAGCATCCCGGCGACGAGGAGGATCCCGATTAGGATCCAGGGGGCGGGGCTGCCGTGGAAGTTCAAGATTTCGCTGTAGTGCCCGCGCACGCTCTTGCTGCTGTGCACGATCACTTCGCCGTCGCTGGTGTACTTCCCGGACCCGAACATCAAGCTCGGCGCGCTGGCGTCGAGGCTTTGTGCGCCGGCGGGGCTGCTGCGTCCGCCGCCGCGGATCACCTCGTGTTTGGAGACGGCGAGCCCGGCGGCGGGCGCGAAGAAGAGATCACCGGCTGGGGGGCGGCTGCTCAGGGCGGGGTCGTCGAACCCGGGGACGGGCATCGCTGCTAGACCGCCGGGTAGAGCGTCTCGGACGCGACGAGGGTCCGTGCTTCTTCGGGGGTGAAGCTGGTCGGGACCCCGAGCACGGCACGGAATTCGACGAGGTCGGCGGGGATGATCATGTCGCGGTGGCTGTTGTCGCGCTCGTTGTCGATCGCGGCGAACTGGACGCCTCCGGGGCTCAGCGCGCCGTTGTAGTCGTCCGCGTTCTCCTCGATCAGTTCGCTCGCGGGGAGCCACACGAGGGGGTCCTTGTTGCCGCCGTATTCGAGCTGGATCTTGGTGAGTTCCTGGGGCTTGAGGGTCGCCTGGCCGCCGGCTTTGTTGAGGATCGCGAACGTGAGGCACAGCAGCTGCCCCTCGGTGCGGGTCAGTTCGATCTTCTGGTTGCCGGTGCCGTTGAGGTTCGGTTCCTGTTCGGTGATCCCGTGAAACGCGGACAGGTCTGGGAGCACGGTCATTTCCTTCTTACCGACGACCGTTGAGCCGATGCTGAAGACGGTGCTGCCCCACACGATTTCGCCTTCGAAGCCTTCGATTTCGCCGGAGTGCATCATTTCGGCTTCGCTGGCCCACGTCAGTAGGAAGCTGAGGTTGGTCTCCTCGTTCTGCGCGAGGAGGCTCCCGATCAGGCTTTCCATGTCATGCGCGATCGGGACTTCGACCACGAACGTGCCTTCGTAGGATTTCGCGGCTTCGAGGGTGGTCCCGGCGGCCGGCCCGTTTTCGATCGCGGTTGTGGGGTTGCGGTACACGCGGTCGCGGCGCTGCGCGAGCGTCATGGCGCTGCAGTCGATGATCCCGGTGACGCCGTTGGCTTGCATCGCGAGCTCGGCGAGCATCTTGTAGGGGAAGCCCGGGTTGAGGACCGGTTTGCTTGCGGCCTTCGTTTTGAACTTCCATTTGATCTGCAGCCTGACGCGGCTGATGACCCCGACTTTTTCGACCTGCAGGCGCTGTTTCTTCGCCATGCCCTTGATCGTGGTGGTCGTCTGCGGCATCGCCTGGCGCTCGGTGAGCTCGGCGAACAGGACTGGGTCCTGAACCTCGTTTTCACCGGTGCTGGTCGCCGGAGCGTTCGACGGGGTAGGCATCTGCTTAGACGCCCTGTGCTACCGCTGAGAGCCCGGGGACGTTGACCTTCGCGAGGACCCACTTCGCCAGGAGGATGAACACCATGGCGATCAGTCCGATCTTGAAGAACGACCCGAAGCTGAATCCGATCTTTTTCATGGCGCGGACTCTGCCGCCGGCTCCTCGAGCGCGGTAGCGGGGGGCCGCTGCGGGCCCGTGCCCTCCCCGGGGGGCACCCGGGGGCCGTTCGGCAGCGGGATCGGCTGACAGCGGCGGAGTTCGTCGCCGTCCTCGACATACCAGAGGTGGCTGAAGTCGCCATGCTGGGCGTGCAGGCTCTCGAGCTCGGCGCGGATCTCCTCGGGCTCGCGGGGTATCGCGTCACCCGCGAGCATCTTGAGGTCTTTCTCGACTGGGCACGGGACGAGCGCGATCACGTGGCTTGCCTGGCTGCGGAACACGGGGTGGGATTCCGCGAGGCGCTGTGTGCATGCGATCACGAGCTTGCGGCCCTGTCGGCCTTGTGTCTCGGCGAGCCGGAACCCGCTGGGGCACCAGTTCGGGTTCGAGAGCTCGCTGAGCTCGTCCAGCCACAGGATGTAGGGGCCCGGGGTAAGCCAGATGATCTGGCTGGCCTCCTCGAGCGAGTCGCGGTCGAAGCTCGCGGGGACGTAGTGCACGATCGGCTGGTGCATCCCGAGCGCGAGCTCCGCGGGGGTGCGAAGCTTCTGCACTCCGAAGTCGAGTTCGTCCTTCGGGTCGACCACAATCAGCCGGCAGGGCTGCAGCTGCTCGGCGATGAACCGCGCGAACGTCGTCTTGCCTTTCCCGGTGCGGCTGATAAGCAGCACCCGGTCGGCCTCGGGGTGAACCCGGATCGCTCTCATAGCGGGCTGGTCGCGCTCGCCGCGGCCTCCGCGGCCTCGTCGAGGAGATGCAGCCGGGTCCCGGCCGGGATGTTCTGGTGGCGCGGCATCTCGACCACGAGAAGCTGCCGGGCGCCGGAGCTGCGGTGCGTCGCGAGGAACCTCGTCAGCGCGAGCACGAACTCATCGAGCTCCCCCGTCTGCTGCTGCTCGTGCAGCGCCTCGCTGATGCTCCGCTCGAGGCCCATGCAGACGGTCGCGAGCATCAGCTGCAGCTCGCCGGCGTCCTCGTCCGGGGTGGAGAGCATCCGGAGGGTCCCGAGGATCTTCTCCGCGGCGGTCCCGGTGTCCTCAATGATCTCGCCGTCGACGACGTCGTCCTGCTCGTGCTCGGTGCTCTCGGTCATGGGCTAGCTCCTCGGCCTCGCGCCGTCTTGGAAGTAGGGCTGCACTGCTTGAAAGGCGGGTTCGGGCTCGTCCTCGTCGTCGTCGGTGCGGACATACCCGGCGGCGGCCGTCTCGGGGGCTTCCTCGGCGGCCTGGTCGCGGAGCGCCCGGGAGCGTTCCAGGGCGCTGCGCCACCCATAGAGCGCGAACCCGTGCGCGACGAGCAGCGGGTCAGCGAACGGGGAGAGCCGAAGCGCGGGCTCCCAACGGTTCGCGATACGGGTCATCGGCGGCGCGATCCGCTCGAGGTCGCGCTGCGTCATCAGCCAGTCCTTCTCGGCCGCCCCGATCATCATGTGCACCCCGGCGCCGAGCCCCATCAAGAACTGCTCGACGGTCTCCTGCTCCCACCCCGGGTACTCCCCCGGCAGCGCCTGCTGGTCATCCGGGGCCGGCTCCCCACCGAACTGGACATCGGCCGGGAGCTCGACGATCCCCGGGCCACCACCCTCGGTGTACTCCAGCTCGAGAACCGCGCTCATGACATCAGCCCGTCCAGCAGGCCACCGAACAGACCGCCGGAGGGGCGCGTGTCCGCGGCCGTGGCGGGCGTCTCGGCGTGAGGCTCCTCCCGGGTCTGTGCGGCGCGCGGCGGGACGGCCCGGGGCTTCCGGGGCGCGGCCCGGGGCGCGCGCGCCCTGAACGTCGGGCGGCCCGGGGTGCCCCCGGGCGGCTCCCCGGGCGCCCCCGGAGCCACGGGCTCGTTCTCCCCGGGCGCCCCCGGGGCGCCCCCGGGGGGATCCGTGGTCTCGCCCGGGGCGGCCCCGGGCGGCTCCCCGGGCGGCTTGCTATACGCCCCCGGGTTGGAGAGGCGTAGGTTCCGTTCGCGGGCAGCGCGCTGGGCCGGGGTCTCGGGCATCTCGAGGGCGATGTTCGCCCCGGGCCGCCCGGGGCGACAGGTGCCCTCCCCCGGGGGCCCCTGGCGGCACCCCCGGGCCGCGCGTAGGATTCCTGCCGATGCCGAGTGCCCGCAACGGACGAAGCCGCAGCAAGCAAGCCCAGCTGCAACGCATGCTCGGCGAGCTCGGGACCGTCCTGCCCCGCGTCATGCACGGCACCCCGCGCTGCCCCGCCCAAGGCTGGTACGCGAGGCTCCCGGACGGCCGCAACGTCTTCCTCGGCGACCACGCGGTCCTCGCCGGCATGAACATCGCGAAGATGCTCAACAGCGAGGAGGCCCATGCGTAGCTACGGCTCCCGCTTCGACCCCGACACCGGTGCCCAGCACGCGCGCGTGCACCAGGCCACCGACTACAACCGCACGACCCTCCTACGCGAACGCCGGATCGGGAACGGCACCCTCAAGTTCGAGCTCGTCCGCTCGAGCGCCCCCGGCGCCCGCCGCTACGTCCAATTGCACGCCGACTACGAGGACGCCGGCGAAGGCGTGACCACGATCGTACGGTGCGAGAGTCAGCTCGAGGAGGCCCGGGAACACTCCCGACTAGAGCGCATCATGCTCGCCGCGAGCGCCCGCCCAAGCGACGCAAATAGCGACGCTTCTGCACAGGCCCCCCCGGGCGAGCCCATATAGGGGCGGTTCTCGACAAAAGCGTCACGATCAGGCCGCGATCCCTTGCTCGAGCCGGGACTCGTCGTCGCACTGATCGACGGCCGCACTCGGGCCAAAGCAGGACCGGGCCGCGTGCCCGCCCCACGATCGCCCGCAGTGCACGCAGACGCCAGCGCCGTTGTCACGAAACGCCTTGCCCGCGGCGCCACGCCGCCCTTTTCGTGACCGACGCTTGCGGCATCGGTCGCTGCAGGTGCTACGCCGGCGCCCGGTCGGCGGCTGAACGATCGGATCGCCGCAGACGCTGCAGAGATCGGCATCGAGAGAGAGTTGTCGCGGGCGTTTCGTGACGCTTCCGTCGCTAGGCGTCATTGATGATCTCCGCGACGACCTCCATCTTGAGGTCCTCTGGGGGCAGGTAGCCGATCGCGCCATCGCTCATCCCCGGCCAGCCCATAGGCTCACAGAGCTGGGCTTTCTGCCGAGCCTGGATCGTCCGTCTAATCAACGTCATGCCCCGCAGATCGCGCAGTTCGAGCGTGACTCGCAGGCTCACGTCGCGCTTCGCCCGGCCGCAGCGATAGCCGATGTAGAACTCGACCGCGAGCACCGCGAAGAGAATCACCCATAGCCATGGGCTCATCCGAAGGATCTCCGCAGGGCGTTCGCCCAGATGCCCGCAACCTCGTTGATGGCCGCGCCGAAGCCTCGAACCCAGCCCTGCCGGTAGCCGCAGACGTAGCCGAATGTGAGCGCGACCAGCTGCATGCCGAAGTTGTCGCCTGGCAGCCATCGCCGATCGCTGTTGCTCTGGTCCCGAAGCGTCATCGCAAAGCCTCCCCAACCGCGAAGCGCACTCTCGAGCGCGCAGGATCGACCTCGGGCAGGTACTCGCTCCATTCGGCGATCACCGGCTCGATATCAGCTGGCTGCTTGATCTCGGTCCAGTCAGCCGGCCAGCTCATATCCTCGAACGGAGTAGGGCAGCTGCATCCTGCGTCATGCGCGGCCCACAGCGTGCCATCGGGCGCTCGCACCACTATGAGCTGGTCAAATTCATAGCTACCGCCTAGATCCTCATCGACCAGGATCGCGAAGCCGAGCTTCTCAGCCGCGTAGTAGATGCGGTCTCCGGCGACGCTCTCACCGGAACCCGTCATGCCGCCACCCGCCCGGCGATGACGCGCTCCCACCAGCACTTCGTGCAGAGGTGCCCCGAGTGGCCGAGCACGTGGTCGGCGCGCTGGACGGGCTGCACGAACCCGCCGGCGCTGCCCGCGGTGCCGCTCGGCTTGCTCCAACCGGCGGTCGCCTCGGTCTCCTTGCCGCAGCCCTCACAGGCGACGTTTGTATGCGAAACCGTCATCGCGTCAACTCCCAGAACGCGAACACGACCACGCCCGCGGACGCGAGCGCGAGAGCGATGCCGGCGACCCTATACAAGGCGCAGCCCTCCTCTCGGTCGCGGCACGCTCGGCAGCCGCCTGGGCGGCGTGCGCGGGAGCAGCGCGTGGGCCTCTGCCCGGCGCTGGGAGCGGAGCAGCATCGCGCCGATCACGGTCTGTTTGTATGCGAGCCGCGCCCGGTCGATCGCCTCGCCGTCGTGCCACGCCTCGATCAGGCGTTTGCGCTTGAGGAACGCGATCGTGCTCGTGATCGTGTCGGCGTTGAACTCGGCCGAGAGGTCCGACTGGATTTCCGCGCGCGTGCGGGCCTCCTCGCACGTCGCGAGCACGGCTTTCTCGACCGGAGTGAGGGTGGTGCGCAGCTCGTCCTCGAGCTGGTCTGAGTCGGTCATGGGTTCCTCCATCGTCTAGCGGGCGTACTGTCAAGTGGCTGCCCGCCGGTCCTTCGGCGGGCGCCACGCCCCCGGCCGTCACACCGGCGCGGGGGCACTTTTTGCTTCACTACGGCCCGACAGGCCCGCAGGGTGTGACTTGCGGGCGCGTTTCGAGCAAGGGAAGGAACCCCATGCACAAGTCCATCCGCCGGCGGCGGGAAGCTGCCCGGCGCAATGATCAAATCCAGGTCCTCGATCCACGTGGACGCAGGCGCTCGCCCATGACCCTGCCGGGCTACAGGGCCGGGCAGAAGCCACCGAACTACGGGCGGACGTTCCCCGCGGAGATCCTCACCCCCGCCGAGATCGGCCGGCTCCTCGCCGCGTGCGGCCGCGGGCCCGCCGGGCTGCGGGCGCGCGCGTTGATCGTCGTGATGTGGCGCGGCGGCCTGCGGTGCCAGGAGGCTCTCGACCTCGAGCTGCGCGACGTCGACCGGGAGGCGGGCACGTTGACCGTGCGCCATGGCAAGGGCAACAAGCGTCGTGTCGTCGGCCTGGACCCGCAGGCGTTCGCGGTCCTCGAGCAGTGGCTCGCCAACCGGCAGGCGCTCCTCGTCCCTCGAGGCAGCCGCGTGTTCTGCACCATCACTCAGCCCGGGGCAGGCCGGCCGCTCGGCGCCGCTTACTGGCGCGAAGCGATCAAGCGCCTCGGGCAGCGCGCCGGGATCGAGAAGCGCGTCCACTGCCACGGCCTGCGCCACACGCACGCCGTCGAACTGATGCGCGAGCACACCAACGTGCTCACCATCAGCCGCCAGCTCGGACACTCGAACATCGCGATCACGCAGCGCTACCTCGACCACCTCGAGCCGGGCGAGGTCGTAGAGGTAATGCAGCAACGCGAGTGGCCCGTTCACGAGTAGCGCCTCCTGCGTGAGCGTCCACGCCGCCGCGGCTCGCCTTTGAGCTTCGCGATCGCGGCGGCGTGTTCGCGGCGTTCCTCACGCTCGAACCACCATCCAGCCTTCTCGTGCGGGATCGGCTCAAACCCCCGAGCTTCGCGGCGGGTAGCCCGGACCCAGCGCCGCAGCGAGCAGACGAAATAGTCGAGCGAGCAGACCACTTCGCCGGCGCGGCACGCTCCATGCTCAAGGATGACGTCGAGTAGGAATCGGCCGCCGGCGCCGGGCCCCTCGAGCCGGTCGGCGATCCGGCAGTAGCGCTCGAGGTGCAGCCGCCGCCGGGCGGTGAGGGCCGGGTGTTGTTGCCGTGTGACGCCGCTGATCTCCCAAGCCACGACAGCGACCGTTAGCGGGTCACCACCGGCATCCAGAGCCGCATACAGCGCTTGGGCGCCCCCCTCCCTCGTTGCTGTCCTCAGCGCACTCAGCGCGGCCCCCCGCGTCCGGCTCGCCGAATCGGCCTGCTCGCGTGTCGCCAGCCCCTCCCTAGCAACGCGCGCCCCCACACCTGCCTTCCTGGGAGAAGGAGGGGAGGAATTAACGACAACGGCAGAACAACCACCTTCAACCCCCCGTAGGGGGTTAGACAAAACTCCTCCAGAAAAAGGCGGCTCGCAAGCCGCCACACCACCCGGACGCTGCCCGCGCCCAGGTGGCCCGTGAGACGCGCTCTCGCGCCTCCTAACAGACGCTCCACCAGCTGAGCTACTCCGGCATCGGTTCAGCGAGCGTCAACTGTAACGACGCGGTCGCGGACGGTGTATTCGACGTATGGCCCTTCAGCCCATCGAGACCGTCGCGAAGAACGAGCTGGTCGTCCAGTCTGCTGAGCCGAGCACGGACCTGCACACCTTCCACGAGCGCGCGGTGGGCAGGGGCGTGAACCCGTTCGTGTACTGGCCGGTGCGCGCGGTCCTGATGCCGCTCTTCCTTATCTACTTCCGCCTGCAGCGCGTCGGACGCGAGCACCTTCCCCGCACGGGCCCGCTGTTGCTGGCCGCGAACCACCGCAGCTTCCTCGACCCATTCGTGATCGGCGCGCTCGTGCGGCGCCCCGTCTACTACATGGCCAAGCGGGAGCTGTTCGAAAAGCGCTGGCAGGCGTGGGTGCTGAACGCCCTGGGCGCGTTCCCGGTCGATCGAGGCGCCGGCGACGGCAACGCGATGGCGACGGCGCGCGCGATCCTCGAACGCGGAGACTGCGTGGTGGTGTTTCCAGAGGGCACCCGCGTGCGCAAAGGGCCGCTGCGCGACCCGCGCCGCGGCATCGGTCGCCTCGCGCTCGAAACGGGCACGCCGGTCGCGCCGGTGGCCGTGATCGGGACCGAACACGTGCGCAGGGGCTGGCGCATACGCCCGCGCAAGGTCAGCCTCCGCGTCGGTGCGCCGCTGCAATTCCCGACCGTCGAGGATTGCTCGCCCTCGCTCGCCGCGGGCGTGACCGACCGCATCTGGGCGTGCATCCGCCTGCAGTGGGATTGGCTCGGCGGCGCCAAGCCGGCGCTTCCGTCACCCGGCGACAGCGCGCCGGCGCGCGAGATCTCGCGCGCGGCCTGAACCGCCCGGCGCAACGCGGGTAGGGTGCAATGAGTGGGCGAGCAAACAAGTCACAAGCCCAAGGCCCAGCTCGACGCGGAGTTCTCGGAGCTGTATCGCGCTCATCTGCGCGACGTGTACAGCTACGCGTACTACCGGATCGGCAACCACCACGACGCCGAGGACCTCACCGAGCAGACGTTCCTGCAGGCCTATCGCCACTTCGAGCGCGCCCAGCGCGAATCGCACGGGCGGCCGCTGCGGCCGTGGCTGATCCGTATCGCGCACAACCTCGCCGCGAACCTCTACCGCGACCGCTCGCGCAAGCCGGCCTCGCCGATCGACGAGACGACCCCGCTCGCGGCGTTGCACACGACCGAGCAGCTGGTGGAGGGCCGCGACGAGCTGAGCCGGATCCTCGACGGCGTGGGCAAGCTCCCCGACGACAGGCGCGAGGCGCTGATCATGCGCTTCGCCCTCGGCATGGACAATCGCGAGATCGCGCGGGCGCTGGGGCGCTCGGACGGCGCGACCAAGGTGCTGATCCATCGCGCGATCAAGCAGCTCGAGGAGATCGTGGGCGATCGAGGCCACGAGACCGCCGGGCCGAGCAATGGGCGCGTGAACGGCGCGGTGCGCCTCGACGCGAAGGCGGGTGGGTCGGATGAATGAAGCGCTGCCCAGCTTCGAGGGTCTGCTGCGCGAAGCGCTCGCGCCCGTGGAGCCTCCCGCGGACCTGGTCGAGCGGCTCGAGAGCACGCTCACGAGCATCACCGAGATGGCCGCGGACGAGCTCGAGGCGTGGGAGCTCTCGGCGATGCGCGACCCGCGCAACTGGGTTCGTCCCGCCGCCGCGCTCATCGCCGGCGGGGCCGCGGGGACGGCGCTCGTGATCCTGCGCGCGCGCCGCCGTCAGCCGGGAGCGACTGCCGAGCTGAACGCGCTGAAGGACACCGCCGAGCGCGCCGTGCGCGACCTCGGCCGCGAGACGCGAAAACTGCTCAGCGACCGCTGAGCGTTCGCGCCGGCCAGCTACGCTCTTCTCCCGCCATGGCCACCTGCTACCGCCATCCCTCGCGCGAGACCGGCGTCTCGTGCGCCAACTGCGGCCGGCCGATTTGCCCGGACTGCATGACCACCACCCCTGTGGGGATGCGCTGCCCGGAGTGCTCCAAACAGCGCACCAAAGTGATGCACATGCGCGACATGGCCCGCATACCGCAGGTCACCTACGCGCTGATCGTGATCAACGTGATCGCGTTCCTGGCCGAGGGCAACCTCTCCTTCGGCGGCGGACCCGTCAGCAGCATCTACGAAGAAGGCGCACTGATCGGCAGCCTCCCGCGGATCCCCGAACTCGGGGTCGCTCACGGCCAGTGGTGGAGGATCGTCACCGGTGGGTTCCTGCACGAGAACCTGCTGCACATCGGTTTCAACATGTACATCCTCTACGTCCTAGGCATGCAGCTGGAGCCGGTGCTCGGGCGCTTGAAGTTCGGCGTGATCTACGGCGTGTCGCTGCTGACCGGGTCGCTCGGCGCGCTGATCGTCACGCCTCACGCTGTCACGGTCGGCGCCTCCGGTGCGGTGTTCGGCATCATGGGCGCCTTCGCCGTGGAGATGCGATCCCGGCAGCTTTCGGTGATGCGCGGGGGCCTCGGCGGTATCGGTGGGCTGATCATGATCAACCTCGTGATCAGCTTCACGCTCCCCGGCATCTCCTGGGGCGGGCACATCGGCGGGCTGATCGGCGGGGCGTTGGTCGCGCAGCTCCTTCTGCTCGGTGAGCGCCGTCGCGTGCCCGCAGTGGCGCTCGCCGGCTGTGTGGCGATTGCTCTCGCCGCGGTCGCCGGCTCGGTGATCACCGCCAAGTCCAGCGAGGTCGAATCCTCGCCCGGAGTGCCGGCGGGCCTCGTCGGGCCAGAACCGTAGTCGCGGCCGGCGTCGGCTCAGGCCTGGCTCCTCGCCAAGTCCACGTCGAGCGCCTGCGCGCCGCTGGGCGCGTCGGGCACCTGCTCGGGGTGCAGGATGTGCGCGAGCAGCTCGATCCCGTCGGTGAGCCGCGGACCCGGGCGCGAGAAGTACGCCGACGCGTTCACCGCGACGATCCGCTGGGCGTTCAACGCGGCCAGCTCGTCCGCGTGGGCCAGCGCCTCCTCGAGCGCCCGCGGTGCGTCATACCCACACGGCATCACCACCACGATCTCGGGCTCGGCAGCCGCGACGGTCTCCCAGCCGACGCTCACGGACGGTTCTCCGGGCATCCCGAGCACGTCCTCTCCGCCCGCCAGCTCGATCAGCTGCGGCGTCCAATGGCCGGCGACGTACACCGGGTCGAGCCACTCGAGCACCGCCACGCGAGGACGCCGCTGCCCCCGCACGGCCAGCTTGACGCGATCGATGCGAGCGGCCGCCTGCTGGATCAGATCGACGCCCGTGTCGCGTCGCTCGGTTGCCTGGGCGAGTGTGCGCACGTCGCCGAACGTCTCCCCGAGCGTCTTCGGGTCGAGTGCGATCACGCTCGGATGGGAGGGCAGGCCCTTGGCGACCTCCGCGACCTCGTCGTAGGAGACCGCACACACGGGGCACAGCGCCTGCGTCACGATCAGATCGGGCTCTAGCGCCGCCAGCGCGTCGCGGTCCAGCGCGTAGATCGCCTCGCCCGCGAGCGTGCGCTCGCGCACCGCCGTGTCGATCTCCACCGCGCTGAGGCCGGCGGGGAGCACGTCGCGGGTGACCTGCGGGAGGGCAAGCGCCGCGGGCGGGTGGTCGCACTCGTGCGTCACGCCGACGATCTCGGAGTCGAGACCGAGGGCGAACAGCAGCTCGGTGGCGTGGGGCACGAGACTCACGATGCGCATCCCCTGACTTTAGGAGCTAACCTCGCAGCTGGATGGCCTCGCTCGAGCAAGCCGAGATAGAGCAGCGCCTCGCCGGCCGCGAGGGCTGGAGGCTGAGTGAGGAACGCGCGATCGAGCGCGAGTGGACGTTCTCCGACTTCGCAGCCGCGATCGTGTTCGTGAACAGAGTGGCTGAGCTGGCAGAGGCGGCCAACCATCACCCGGACATCCTGCTCCACGGCTGGAACAAGGTGCGCCTGACGCTCTCCACGCACTCCCAGGGAGGCCTCACCGACGCGGACTTCGCACTCGCGGGGGAGATCGATCGTCTCGCCTAAGCACCACGCTCAGCCGTCCCGCGACGTCTCCGTTCCGACCATCGCCCTTGCTACCTTGGGGAGGTCGACAAGCACGATGAACGACGACGAAGAAGATCACCCCCGAAGTAGCGTGGCTCCCGCCGGTCGCGCGTGAACGGGCTCAAGCTCATCCTCGCGGCGCTGCTCGTCGCGATCAACGCGTTCTTCGTGATCGCCGAGTACGCGCTCGTGCGCTCGCGCAGAGAGCGTCTGGAAGGTATGCGCGACGAAGGCGCGAAGGGCGCCAAGCTCGCGCTGGCGCAGCTCGGGAACGTCAACGAGTACATCTCCGCCGTGCAGATCGGCGTGACGATGACCTCGATCGGGATCGGAGCGCTGGGCGAGCCCGCACTCGCGGACATCCTCAAGGGCGCGTTCGGGAGCACCATCAGCCATGGCGTCGCGGTTGCCGTGGCGGTGATCGTGGCGTTCCTGATCATCTCCTCCGCGCAGCTGATCGCGGGCGAGATGGTGCCGAAGTTCTACGCGATCGACCGCGCCGAGGCGGTCGCCCGCCGCGTGGCGCGGCCGCTGGGCGCGTTCAGCGTCCTGTTCAGGCCGGTGATCGTCGCGCTCACAGCGGTGTCCGATCGCATCCTGCGCCGGCTCGGCGTGGACATGAGCGCAGCGCGCCAGGGCGGATCCTCCGACGAGCTCAAGCGCCTGATCGCGGAGTCGCACGAGGGCGGGCACATCGATCGCGGCGAGTCGGAGATGCTGACGGGCGTCTTTCACCTGCACGAGCAGGAGGCGCGCCAGGTGATGACCCCGATCCCGGCGGTCGTGACGGTCGACAGCTCCCAGGACGTGGAGAGCGCGCTGCGCCTGTGCGTCTCCAGCGGCCACACGCGCCTGGTTGTGACCGAAGAGGAAGACCGCGACCGCGTGCGCGGCATCGTGCACGTGAGCTCGCTCGTGCGCCAGCTGATGCAGGACGGCCCGGGCTCGCCGGTGGAGCCGCTCGTGCGCGACGCGCTGATCGTGCCCGAGACCAAGCCGCTCGACGACCTGCTCGCGGATTTGCAGCGCGGACGCACGTCGATGGCGATCGTGGTCGATGAGTACGGCCGCGTGGTGGGCGTGGTGACGATCGAGGACATCATCGAGGAGGTCGTCGGCGAGATCGACGACGAGACCGATCCGAGCACCGGCGAGATCCGCCGGCTCGCCAACGGCGACTGGTTCGTGCGCGGCCATGTCGCCGTCGCCGACCTGGCCGACTACGGCCTCGACCTGCCGGTGGACACCGACGCGTACAACTCCGTCGGCGGCTTCGTGTTCGCCGAGCTGGGGCGCCTGCCCCGCCGCGGCGACACGGTCAACGCGGACGGGTTCTCGATCAGGGTGGAGTCGGTGCGCGACAACCGCATCGAGGCGGTACGCATCCGCGAACGCCGGCCGGTGCAGCAGGGCGACGGTCGCGACGCTCAGGACTGAAACCGGCCCGTTAAACACGTCCGGCCCGCGGGGGGAGCGGGCCGGATCGCGTGCACTGGGAGGAGGCGGGTGTGCGATGCGACTGTCTGTATGTCGCATGACCAAGTATCGCCAGCTTGATCAACCGCAGCTAAAAGGCACCTCAGCGTTGGCGAAATGTTCCTCAGTCGGCTCGTCAGTAGGTGTGGAAACCGCGTCCGCTCTTGCGTCCGAGCGCGCCGTCGGCGATCAGCTCGTCGACCTTCGCGGGTATCGGGGCGCCGATCGTCTCGCCGATCGCCTTGGAGACATCGAGGCCCACGAGGTCGAGCAGCGCGAGCGGCCCCATCGGGTGCCCAGCTCCGAGTCGCATGCACGTGTCGACGTCGGCGGGCTCCATGCCGGTCTCTTCGACGAGGCGCACCGCGCTGAACAGATAGGGGAACAGCAGTCGGTTGACGACGAACCCGGGGACGTCGGGAACCTCGACGGGCGTCTTCTCGAACTTCTCGCACAGTGCGAGCGCCCGGTCGCGCGTCTCGGCGCTGGCGGCCTCGGGAAAGATCAGCTCGACGAGCTTCATCTTGGTGACGGGGTTGAACACGTGCAGCCCGACGAAGTGCTCGGGGCGTCCGCTGGCCTGCGCGAGGCGCTCGACCGACAGGGAGGAGGTGGTGCTCGCGAGGATCGCGTCGGGGGCGAGGATCGCGTTGAGCTCGCCCAGCAGCGCTGCCTTGGCGTCGTGGTTCTCGACCACGGCCTCGACCACGAACGTGGCTTCGGCGAGCGCCTGCGGGTCGGTGACGATTTCGACGTGTTCGGGGTCGACCTCCGCGCCGAGGCGCGAGAGGGTCTTCTCGACGGTCGCTCGCGCGCGCTCCGCGGAGCTCTGCGAGCGCGCGAGCAGCAGCACCGGTCCGTGGTGGGCGGCCGTCGCGGCCAGGCCGCACGCGATCGCGCCGCTGCCGGCCACCGCGAGGCGTTTGCTCACTTTGCTCTCCATGGGGATATCGGTCGCCTTCCTGGTTGACTGACCAGTCAATCGAGGGTCATTAACGCGGTAGAGTACGGATGCACGGTCCGGGCAGCTTTTCAGATGCGCCCCGATCCCATAACCCGCTTTGCAAAGACTCCGTAGGAGGACTCCTGACATGAGGCAACCAGAGGGCCGCGAAGTAGTGATCGTCGAGGCGGTGCGCACGCCGATCGGTCGTGGGCACAAGGAGAAGGGCTACTACAAGGACACCCACCCGAACACGCTGCTGGCCGAGGTGTACACCGAGGTGATCAAGCGTGCGGGCATCGACGCGGCGGAGGTCGAGGACGTGATCGCCGGTTGCGTGCAGCAGTTCGGCGAGCAGGGCTTCAACATCGCGCGCAACGCGTGGCTGCAGGCGGGGCTGCCGATCGAGACGCCCGGCACGACGGTGGACCGCCAGTGCGGCTCCGCCCAGCAGGCGGTGAACTTCTCCGCGGCGCTGATCGCGGCGGGCGTGCACGACGCGATGATCGGCTCGGGCGTGGAGCACATGGGCCACTTCCCGTTCTCCGCCGGGATGAAGACGCAGGAGGAGTTCGGCCTCGCGTTCACCCCCGAGCTGATGGCGAAGCACAACATCGTCGGGCAGGGCCTCGGCGCCGAGATGATCGCGGACCAGTGGGAGATCCCCCGCTCCGAGCTGGACGAGCTCGCGGTGCGCTCGCACCGTCTCGCCCACCAGGCAACCGAGGAGGGCCGCTTCGAGCGCGAGATCGTGCCGATGACGGTTGGCGGAGAGACATACGTCACCGACCAGGGCATACGCCCCGAAACGAGCCTCGAGACGCTCTCGACGCTCAAGCCGGCGTTCAAGCCGGACGGCAAGATCACCGCGGGCAACGCGTCGCAGATCTCAGACGGTGCGGCGGCTGTGCTGCTGATGTCGGCTGAGAAGGCGAAGGCGCTCGGGCTGACCGCACGCGCGCGGATCGTCGACCAGACGACGGTGGGCTGCGACCCGGTGAAAATGCTCGAGGGGCCGATCCCCGCGACGCGCAAAATCCTCGAGCGCAACGGGATGCAGATCGACGACATCGACCTGTTCGAGATCAACGAGGCGTTCGCCCCCGTCGTGGCCGCGTGGCGGCGCGAGCTGTCCCCGGACATGGACCGCGTGAACGTCAACGGCGGAGCGATGGCGCTCGGGCACCCGCTCGGCTCCACCGGCGCGCGTCTGATCACCACGCTGCTGCACGAGCTCGAGCGCTCCGACAAGGAGATCGGCCTCGTGACGATGTGCTGCGGTGGCGGTCTCGGGACCGGCACGCTGATTCAGCGCGTCTGATCTGAACCCAGCGAACGCGAACAGAAGCTAACTACGTTTAGGGGCCGGCTTTCGGGCCGGCCTCTCGGGTTGCGGGGCGCTTCGTAGGAGGCGCCCCGCGACTCAGGCGCTTGGCCCTGTACCCGTCCAGTCCACCGCGACGGGGGGTAGGGCCAGCAGCGCGGTCCACGTCGCCGGGTCGGCGACGCCGCTGGCGGGGATGCCGTGGGCGGTCTGGAAGGACTGGAGGTTGGCGGTCGTCTGCGAGCCGAAGATGCCGGTCGTTTCCTGCGCGGGGACGGCGCTGGCGAGATGCTCCTGCAGCCACAGCACCTGATCGCCCTTGCTGCCGCTGTGGACTTCGGGGTATTCGGTGTTCGGCGTGACGCTCGTGAGCGGCGTGAGCGGCGCGGCGAGCGTGCTCCAGCCGCTCGCCTTCGTTTCCTGCCAGTCCCAGAAGGACCAGCCGGTGGCGCCGTAGTCGACCGCCTCCTCGCGGAAGCGCAGCAGGTCGCTTGTGGAGACGCCGCCGTAGGTCTGCCCGAGCGGGTAGATCGGGCGGCCGTAGATGCGGTTGGCGATGTAGGTGTTCGCGTAGATCGTGTCGACGGACACTCCGATGTCCTTCCAGTACATCTGCGGCGCGTTGAACTGCGCTCCGTTCGGGCCGAGGAACACCGAGTAGGGGAAGGACGGGTGGTATGAGACGTAGGGGAAGGACGCGAGGCCGACGGGGTAGTTGGGCCCGACCTTCGCACGCAGTTCGGCGATGTAGCGCTGCGCTGAGCCGTAGCGCCCTTCGTACTCTGCCTCCGCGTCGATCACGAGGCAGTCCGCGCCGGTCGCGGCCGCCTGCGCGCCGAGGTTCGCCTCGCCGACGGGACTGGTGCCGTACACGTACTGCCACGCGCACACCTTCAGCCCGTTGGCGTGCAGTTCGGCGACGAGTTGGGCGGAGAACTGGCTCCAGTAGTTGCTAGGGCCGTCGGAACTCTTGACGAACACCGTCGTCACGCCCGCCGCGTGGGCCTGCGCGACGATCGACGCGACGCTGCCGCCGTTGGACTGGCCGACGTACCAGATCCACATGCCCTGGCCGTCGAAGCCGCTCCCGCCTGGCGGGGGCGTGTTGGGCGTGACGGGAAGGGGTTTCGCGGGCGGGTGCAGCGCGTGGCGGTAGACGTAGATCGGTCCGTAGGAGCTCGTGTGTCGACCGTGGCTGAGCAGGATCATGATGTGCCCTGAGTGCGCGCTTGCGGGCACCGTCACGATCAGCCCGGCGCTGGTTCGGCGCAGGCGCGAGGCGGGGGAGACGGTGCTGATGCGCGCGCCGGGCGTTCTTGGGAAGGCGACGACCATGTTCGGCGTCAGGCCCGAGCCGGACAGCAGCAGCGTGCCGTGGGTAGAGACCTGATGGGGGTTGCCGCTGCACCTGCTCACCGGCATGCAGCTGACGGTCGAGATTCGCACGCTCGTCACGTGCGCCGAGGTGGTCTTGCTCGACGGGGAGGTCTTCGCGCTCGGGGTGGTGCTCGTGGGTGCGCTTCCGCCCGCCGGTGTGCCGCCGGGACTCGCCGCGAGCGATGGCTGCGCCCAGGCGATCAGGGCGAGCAGCAGCGCCGCCAGCGAAGCTGTGAGAAACCTCAAACGCTTGTGAGCGAGAGTGCTCGCCAAGTTCAACAAACCCCTTCGCGCCAACGATCGTGCGTTCGCGCCGGGCGGCCGGCGCCGTCCGAGCAATGGAATGCGACGTTATCTGCTCTGAGTAGGCAAACCGACGCCCGCCACAGAAGTTGCGCTCCCGGAGCCCCCGACGGCGCTCAACCCCAGCGGAAGCCGAGCTCCGAAGGCGTGGGAGGCAGCGGGCTCGAAGGCAGTCCGGCGGGCGGCTCGGGGAGGTTGAAGCCGGTGGGCGCGACGTCGTTGGGGGCGTCCGCGTGGAAGATCGAGGCCAGATACTGGTTCTGGCCGCGACCGACGCCCAGCTCGAACTGCCCGCCGCCGTAGTTGCCGATCGAGCGCTCGGCGCAGTAGTCGTAGGCGTCGAGCAGGTTGCGCAGGCCGCCGAGGCGGGACGGCTTGATGTTGACCATTCGCGGCGGGTACGGGAGCGCTTCGATGTCCGCGATCGAGTGGATCGGCGCATCCCACGAGAAGCGCTCGCGGTGCGCGGCGAGCGCCGCGTCGGTCTCCTCCGTGAGCGCCGGATCCTCGATCCATGCGTCGGGGAACGCCTCGGCTACGCGCCGGTAGAGGATCGGGTCGGCGGGCTGGTCGACGACGGAGCCGACGTAGTAGCCCTTGAAGTCGACCGAGTCGACGGCGCCGGTCGCGACGAGCTGCGCGATCAGCTGCTCGTCCCACGAGCTCGTGGGGTCGAGCTTGAAGCGCAGCGTGGGGTAGGCGTCCAGGCGCCGGCGCAGCGGCTCGAGCGTGGGCGGCTCACCGAGGCGCAGCGAGACGACGAAGCGCACCGGCTCGGGCGTGCGCGCGAGCGCGGCGTGCAGAGTGGTGTTGGCCTGGCGCAGGCCGAGGTCGAGCGCCGCCGACTCATACGCCCATGTGCGGTAGAGCGCGGAGACCTCGCGTTGCGGCGGCTCGGGGAACAGCGACAACCCCGCGAGGCGCTCGCAGAAGGACGCGAGCGTGTGGGTGCCGGCGAGCGGCAGCGTCGGGCCGGCCGCCTGCAGGATGTCGTGGTCGACCGCGTCATACGTGACGTCCTCGCCGAGACCCTCCTCGCCGCGGCCGCGCAGGTGGATGACGGTGCTCTTGCGCTCGAAGTCGCTCGACACGTTCGCCTGCAGCCCCTCCAGCGTGTAGTCCTCGATCTCGACCTCGAGGCCGGCGAGCTGCTCCCATGTGCTCACGCTCCGGCCTCCTGCTCGAGGCGGGCGACGAGCTCGTCGAGTCGCAGCTCCTCGAGCGCTCCGCCGACCGCCGTGAGCTGGCTCGCGCACAGCTCGATCAGCGCCTTGCCCTCGCCGAGCAGCGAGAGCGTCTCGTCGAGGCTCGCCTCGCCGGAGTCCAGGCGGCGGATGATCTCCTCCACGCGCCCCGCGGCGGCCTCGTATGTCAGCGGCTGCTCGGACGCTGTCTGCGGCTCGTCGCTCATTCCTCGATCACCCTAGCCGCGAGCGAGCCGTCGGCGAACCGCAGCCGCAGCTCCCGCGCCGCGCGCGCGTCCGCCGCGGTCAGGATCGGCTCGCCGTGTGGCGACTGCGCGAGCACGTAGCCGCGCTCGAGTGTGCGCTGCGGGTCGTGGCTTGCGAGCGCCAGCGCGAGGCGTTCCAGCTCGCGTGGGCGGCGCTCGCGACAGTCCAGCAGCGAGGAGGAGGCCTTGCGCTGCAGCACGACCGCGCGCCGCGCGGTCAGCCCGCGCTCGGAGTCGATGCGCCGGCGGACGCCCGCGCGGATCTCGCGCAGCTGCTGGTGCAGGCGGGTGCGCTGGCGCTCCAGGTGGGCTGAGGGCGCGCGCGAGAGGCTCGCGAGCTGGCGGGCACGCGAGAGCACAGCCCGCCGGCCGTGGTCGCGCAGACGCCTCGCCGTCGCGGCCTGCGCGGCCCGGGCGAGTCGGCAGTCGACGCCGACGGCGGCCTCCGCGGCGTGGGTCGGCGTTGAGCAGCTCACGGCAGCCACGTCGTCGAGCAGCGTGCGGTCGGTGTGATGCCCCACCGAAGCGATCACCGGCACGCCGAGCAGTGCGACGGTGCGGCAGAGCGTCTCGTCGCAGAAGCACAGCAGGTCCGCGAGCGAGCCGCCGCCGCGAGCCACGATCACCACGTCGACATCCGCCACCGCGGCGAGGTCGCCGAGCGCGCGCACGATCGCGGGCGCGGCGTGGCGGTCCTGCACCGGAGTAAACGCCCACACCAGCCGCCCCGCCCAGCCGCGACGCCCGAGTCCCGCGAGCACGTCGTCGCGCGCCTTGCCGCCCTCGCCGGTGATAACGCCGATCGAGCGCGGCAGCACCGGCATCTCGAGGCGCTTCTGCGGCTCCAGCAGGCCCTCCGCGTCGAGCTGCCTGCGCAGGCGCTCGATCCGCGCCAGCAGGTCGCCCTCGCCGGCGACGCGCAGATCCTTGACGGCGAAGGAGAAGCTGGGGGAGGAGGTGGAGCTGCCGGTGTAGTAGTCGCAGCCGCCCGCCACCACCACCTGCATCCCCTCCGCCGGAGCGCCACCGCCGCGGGCGATCATCGCCTCCCAATCCTGGCGCCACGCGCTGCACGGGATCGCGCCGCTAGCGTCGCGCAGCTCGAAGTAGACGCGCGCTCGCGACGGGCGCAGGTTGACCATCTCGCCCATCAGCTGGACGTGGGTGAAGGAGCGCAGCTTCGAGCGCAGCGCCGCGGCGTACTCGCCGACCGGATAGGGCCCCGCGAGCGCGCTGTCCGGGATACCCGAGCCCTCGGCCGGCGCGGGGGAGGAGAGCGTGGACACCACCACAGGATAGGCGCCGATCCCGACACGCCCCAGGCGCTACGATCGACGGCGATGCGGCGCGGCGAACCTCGGCCTGGCACCTGAGCGGACGCCGTGGCCAAGCGCAACCCCGGCCGCGCGGGACGCTCGCGCAAGCGGCGCCCGGCGGCGCGATCCACATCCCCGGCGACGCCCGCCGCTGAGCAGCCTCCCGCGAAGAGCGCCCGTCGCGCGCGTGACCGCGAGTCCGCCGCGTCCTCCTACAAAGCGCCGATGTCGGTCGGCGAGCGCCCGCAGGCGCCGTGGCATCCGCTGCCGCTGTCGGAGCTGCTGATCCTCGTGGGTGGGATCGGCACGGTGATCGCGCTGGGGCGCGGCGAAGTGAAGACCGGCGGCGCGGCGCTGTTCGCGAGCCTCGGGGCGGTGGCGATCGGGACGATCGAGGTGACGCTGCGCGAGCACCTGAGCGGCTACCGCTCGCACACGACGATCCTCGCGCTGCTGCCGACGATCGTGTTCCACTCGGTCGTGGTGCTCTCGCTCGCGGCGTTCGTCCAGCTGCCGCGCCTGGCGACGACGGGGATGCTGATTCTCGACGTGGCGCTTTTCGCGTTCCTGTTCAAACTGCTGCGCGCACGCTTCCTGGACGCCCGCCGCGAGCGGACGTTCGCCGCCGGGCGGCGCTAGCGCTCGCGCCTCAGGCCGCGGTGGTTGAGGGTGCGACGCTGAGCGAGGGCAGCGGGCGCTCGCCGGAGGCGGCGGCCTCGCCGCGGTTCTCGCCGCTCACGCCGAGCTGCTGCAGACGTGCGATCTCGCGCTCGCCTTCGACTCGCGCGGGGTGGTCGGCGGGAAGATCGGCGATGAGCTTGGCGATGCGGTTGCGCAGTTGCAGTGCGAAGTGCGGCGTGGAGGCGCCCATCAGCCGGCGCACGTCCTCGACGGTCGCCTCTTGGGCGTTCAGGCGGCGGGGGTCTTCGGCTTGGCTCACGGTGGTCCTATTCGGCTGGCGAGACGGTCGGTTCTTCAGACGATTCTTGCGGGCCGCTGCTCTCGGTGATCTCCAGCACCGAGTCCAGTTCGGCCTGTGTCGCGGCTGAGATGGCGCGTTCGTCGCCGATCAGCCAGCCGTGATTGTAGATGCCCTTCACCGGCGGCGAGGTGGCGCTGTAGCCCGGCTGGATGTCGCCCAGATAGCCGGACAAAGCGGACGGGATCTGGGTCGGCGCTTCGAGCAGCAGCAGCGGGCCGTAGTCGCCGGTGGCGGACAGCATCGCCGCGGCGGGGGCGTCGAGCGGGCGGGCGGCGTTGGCGAACACGAGTCCGTGGCCGGGTTCTTTGACGCCCCAGCCGAACGTGCCATTGGTGAAGCGCGCGACCGCGACCGCGTTCGCGGCCACACCCGTGCCTTCGCTCGAGGAGGGAGCGATCTGGGTGACGGCGCCGTAGTGGCCGAGCTCGTCCAGCGCAGTGCGACTCACCGCGGCCGGGTCGATCACGTAGATCGACGGGCGGTGCATGCTCGCGAGCACGTGCGCGGTCGCGGCCGGCACCCGCCCCGGGGTGACGAACAGAATCGGCGCGCCGCTCTCCGCCGAGAGACCGGCAGCCGGCATTGTCAGCGCGCGCGGCGCGCTCGCCGAGACGACGATCGCCTGGTGGGGAGCCTTTCCGCCGTTGGCGCTCACGAGCAGCCGCTCGATCGTCTGCGCCATCACGGCGGGCGTGGCGGTGGGGAGCGAGTGGAGCAGGATCCCGGGCGGGACGGCCGCCGCTGTCCCGATGCGGATCACCTGCGCGCCGCCGAGGGCGTTTGCGCCGAACGGCGCGAGGGTGTGCAGCGTCTTCGACGTGACTTCGGGCAGCGAATCGCCTTCGGCGTACAGGAGCGGCGCGCTCAGCGGTGCGCTCGCGAGCGAGGAGGCGGCGAGCGCGGCGGGCCAGTTGTGCTCGTCCACGAGCACGACCGTCTGCGGGCGCGTGGCGGTCGTCAGGCCGGGGTAGGCGGTGCGCGCTACGCCAGCCGCGTCGCTGGCGACGTCGGCACCGCCCACACGCGTGGTGTTGCGCGTGGCCACGCTCACGGCGCCCTCGGGGGTGATGGGGGCGAGCGTGCGCTGTGGGCCGCCGCTGGAGGTCTGCACGGGGGCGCCTCCCTTGCCGCAGCCCCCCAGCAGCGCGCCGGCGAGAACCGCCAGCCCGAGCGCGATCGCGGAGACGGGCAGGCGAGGCGAGGCGAGGCGCATTGAGGAGGACCCTATCGACCGCATCGGAGCGCGAAAAAGCATGCAAGCGCTGCAACCGTCCTTGCACTTTGCTAGCGTGCCGTCCCGTAAGCCGAGTCCTTGGCTAGATGCCAGGGAACGGGGGACCCGAGTTGTTGGGGCGAATCCCGCGGTAGGACCGTGAGAAGCGCAGGCTCTTTCAGCGCTAGCCCGTCAGCTAACCCCGCAGGCCAACGAAAGAGGTTGTCGTTTTGCGGGCACGTTCCGTTTTTGCGGGTTGTTGCAGCTTGATAGTCGTGGCGATGGGGGCGCCCAGCGCGCTGGCCGCCAATACCGGAGGCGCATCGGCGTCGGCTGGCGGAGCTCCCGCCACCACGAAGCTCGCCGCGCCGCGGCTTCATCTGATGCCGGTGACGTCGCACTCGACGAACCTCGCCTACTCCGGCCCCGTCTACATGAAGACGACCGCCGGCGAAGTGGTCCCGTACGCGCCGGTCGCATCGGCGGGCTCGGTCACAACCACGGCTGCCGCGACCATGACCGGTGGCAGCCCCGTCGCCGCGCCGGCGCCCGTCGCTCCCGCGAAGCCCGAGCTGCTCGTCCCCGGCACGCGCGCCCGCTACGTGAACGGCATCGCCGCCGCGCCGATGTCCGCACCCGCGGTCGTGCAGCAGATCGTCTGGTCCGGGGATCAGATCATCGGCCTTCCCTACATCTACGGCGGCGGCCACGCCTCGTTCACGTCCCCCGGCTACGACTGCTCCGGCACGGTGTCCTTCGCACTGCACGGCGCGAGCCTGCTGAGCACGCCCGAGGACTCCTCGGAATTCGAAAAATGGGGCTCGCACGGCATCGGCCGCTGGGTGACGATCTTCTCCAACCCCGGTCACGCCTACATGACGGTCGCCGGGCTGCGCCTCGACACGAGCTCGGCGGACGATCCGTCGAATCAGCAGGGGCCGCGCTGGCGTCCGCTGCGCCCGGCCAACGGCGGATTCGTCGTTCGCCACCCGCTCGGTCTCTGAGCACCGCCTCGCATCCGCGATTCATACGGACCGCGAGCCTTCCGCGTCGGCTACGCTTGAAGTCGTTCGGCCGAGTCCAGATCGGCCCCAGTTGAAAAGCAATAGGAGGATCAGATGGCCGGCCTGACCGGGCGCATGTCGACAGTCGTGAAGGCCAAGGTCTCCAAACTGCTGGATCGGGCCGAAGATCCAGCCGAGACCCTGGACTACAGCTACCAGAAGCAGGTCGAACAGCTCCAGAACGTGAAGAAGGGCATCGCCGACGTGGTTACGGCGAAGAAGCGCCTGCAGATGCAGGAGAGCTCGCTGCAGCAGAGCGTCGTGAAGCTCGACACGCAGGCGCGCCAGGCGCTCGCATCCGGTAAGGAGGATCTCGCCCGCACCGCGCTCGAACGCAAGAACGTCGCCCAGACGGAGCTGCAAGGCCTCGACACGCAGGTGGCGGAACTCGAGGATCAGCAGCAGAAGCTGACCGACTCCGAGCAGAAACTGCGCGCGAAGATCGAAGCATTCCGCACCAAGAAGGAGGTCATCAAGGCGCAGTACTCCGCCGCGGAGGCCCAGGTGCGGATCTCCGAGGCCGCGACCGGAGTGGGCGAGCAGATGGCGGACGTGGGCCTCGCGATGCAGCGCGCGGTCGACAAGACCGAGAACATGCGCGCCCGCGCCGACGCGGTGCAGGAGCTCGAAGCGGCGGGCACGTTCGACGACATCACCCAGCTTGGCGGCGGCGAAGACGACATCGACCGCCAGCTCAAGGAGCTCTCCAGTCAGCCCGCGGTCGATGACGAGCTGGCGAAGATGAAGGCCGAGCTCGGCCAGGGCGCAGCGGCTCCGGCCGCCCCGCAGATCGCCTCCGGCGAGTCCGCTCCCGCGAGCGGGGACGGCCAGTCATGATCGTCCGCATCTCCGGTGAGGACCAGTACCGGCTCGCGGACGACGACGCCGGGCAGCTCAATGAGCTCGAGCACGCGGTTGTTGCTGCGGTCGAGTCCGGCAACGAGGATGGGTTCGCCCCCGCGTTCGCCGCGATGCTCGACTACGTGCGCGCCAACGGCGAGCTGGTGGGGGATGACGAGCTGGACAGCTCAGACGTGATCCTGCCGCCGGCGGACGTCACGTTTGCTGAGGCTGGGAGCGAATTCACCGGTGAGGGTTTGATTCCGGACTGACGGCTGAACTCGAATACGGCTTTACCAGCGCAGCGATCACAGCAGCGAGGCTACCGATGGCGTCCTTCAGAAGCGGAACCTCGGCGGTGCAATCCCACCAGACGCCGCCACGGTTTGGCGGGTAATCGTAGTGATCGGCGGGCACAGCAACACCGGATAGTTGGGGCCCATAGAGGTCATAGCATGGACGCGAAGGGTCGCTCTCCGTCGCCAGAGCCGGATCAATTAGAAGCGGGGTGCCGTCGAGTAGCACCACATTGCCGACGTGCATGTCGCGATGGCACATGCCATTCTGATGGAGTTCCTTGAGTCTTCGATAGAGGCGACCTCCCATCTCAAGCCGCTCCGGCGCTGATCTCTCACATTGCAGCCAGTCTGCCAAGGGCAAGCAGCGGCGGGTGGTTAGCTTCTCCGGGGTGATCGCCACGATCTCGGGCGCAAGCCGGAGGTCGCTCCACCGGCGGTAGTAGCTGACGAATCGCTCTCCTGGCTCGCCCGACGGAAGGTATCGGTGGTGGATTGGGAAGTCAGACATGCCTTACGCCATGATTGCAAGGCGTAAGGTCGATGCTCCTAACTGGAAGTCACCTGAACGTAGGCACTCGGCGAAACGAAGTGCCACTTCAGATCTACGAGAGGAGATATTGATGGATCCAGTGTATGAAGAGGCTGTCGAGGCGTGGCCGACTGACACTTTGGTACTCGGAAAGTCGTCGTGGCATGGGGGAGCTGATCGCTCACTGAAGTACGCATGGCCGGACAAGAACGGCAAGCGGGCTCGCGGTGGTGAGCTGCCAATCTCGGCTGTTCCTCAAGCGGTGATGTTCGCATCACGTACCGGCTTCCTCACGCGAGAGGAGACCGCCGAGCTAGTCAAGGGACTGGTGGACATACTTGCTGTCTCTCCCGAAGAGCCATAGCGAGGCGCATGATCTACGTACTTGCAGATGCAGTAGGTGGGAGAATTCGCTGGCGGCTCGGCGCGTTTGATCTCGCCGGAACCCCCGCGCCTGAGTTTCGTCTCCGCGCGGTGCAAATGTAGGTTGATGACAAAAGGATCTGAGCCGCCTAGCGGCGTGCTGCTCCGGCGATGGCGCGGCTGGCTTGTCGTGGTCCCCGGCATTTATGTCGCGGGTCTTGTGGCCAGCGTGCTCTACGGCACGTCGGCCAAGCTGCCGGGCGTCGCGCTTGGCTTCCCGGTGCTCTTCCACCTTGAGCGGGCAGGCGCGGTCCTTGCCGTGGTGTCGGGTGTGGCGATCTTTGCGTACATGACCTCGCTCGGCCATTTGCCGAGCCAGTTCGGCAATGTGATCGGATACTCCATAGCCGATCGACAGAACGACATTCAGCGATTGACTGCAGAGCTTAAGCAGAAGATCGAGCACCGACTCGCACCGCTGGAGCAAGGCACGCGAGCAAGCGACGAATTGCTTCTCATCACCATGGAGCAGCTCACCGCGCTCGATCGCCGTGTCGACGCTGTCGAGACGAGGCCGCTGACATGACTACACTCGATTTCATGACGACACAAGCAGAGCAATCCCCTCTGGAGCGACTGCAGGCAATGGTGGACGCGCACGCTGGTCGGGCGCTCGAATGGCGCACCAAGCTCCCGATTCTGCGCGCCCAGTCTGCTGCCACTTCGGTCTTGCTGGATGAACTAGCCCGCACGCCGGCGACTGCTCCGCGCCCCGACCGCGAGTATGCGGATGTCGTGATTGCTGCTCCTACCAAGGACTGGGCAGAGGATGTCGCGGATCGCCTACGCAGCGCCTTCCCGTCCGGGCATGTCGATCTCGGTGCACCAGGGGAGAGTCTGGGAGACAGCCCGCCGCTGACCGGCTATACGGTTCGCTGCCATGTGTGGCTGCCGAGAGCGCGCGGTGCGAAGGCGACCGCGAAAGTGCGATCGGTGCTCGCGAAGATGGATGACCTCTTGATCGAATACAGCGTGTCCCTCGATCTCCTAGCCGTATCGCCCAGCGGCTGATTTACCCCTCAAGCTGATCGAGATCCTCCTCGACAGCCGTCGATTCGACATCCGCCGGGTACACCCGCACCCTGCGATCCCGTGAAGCAAACCGCCCCGCCGTAGAGACGAACCCCACCACCCGAGTGGCATAGCGCCTGGAAATCCACCGCCGCGTAAGCGCCCGCGTGGGCGGCAACAGCAGCCAAGCCCCCACCGCATCCGTCACAAACCCCGGCACCGCAAGCAACACGCTCCCAAGGAACCCGAGCGCCCCGTCCACAGCAGCCCCACCCGGAGCCCGCCGCTCTGACACCGCGAGCGACACCCGCTCGATCGCAACCCGCCCCTGCACCCGCACCAACCGAGCCCCCAGCACGGACGTAGCCAACAACAGCAGCAGCGCAAGCACCCATCCGATCGCGCGGCCGACCTCGATGAACACGAACAGCTCGAGGACGGGCACTCCGATCAGGGCGAGCACGAACACCGGTTTAGATCGGTATCCCCCAGAGCGGGAACCAGCGCTCGAGTTCCGGCTCGATCGGCAGTTCGGTGGCCATCTGCGCCTTGATCTGCAGCTCACGCTCGGTCGAGCGCTCCTGCCCTCCTGGTTCCGGCACGAACGGGTACCAGTACCCGCGCTTGTAGTTGTAGATGAAGTAGATGCGCCGCTTCTTCGCGTCGACGAACGCGAACACAGCGCACAGCAGTCGCTCGCCGAAGCCGGCGGTCTCGATCGAACTGGAGACCGCGTTGATGCCGACGGCGAGGTCTTCGACGCTGGGCGCGCCGTCGGGGTTGCGCAGCACCATCCAGCGGTAGCCGTAGCTGTCGTCCTGGGTTGCGACCTTCGTGCCGGACTCCCCGCCTGTGGCGGTGACGACTTCTTCCATTTCCCTGATCGTGGTTTCGAAGTCGCTCGTGGCGAGCGCCTGGAAGACGATCGCGGCGGTGCCGACGGGTTCGATCTGGTGCTCGGCCTGGAGGGTGACGTAGGCGGTGGAGATCGCGAACAGGCGGTCGGGCGCGGGGCCCTTGACCTCGTGGCGGCCGGTGAGGATGTCGCGCAGGCCCACGGAGAGCGGAGTGTCAGGCGGCGCCCTGGAGCTGTGACTCCAGGCGCTCGAGCGCGGCTAGGCGCTGCTCTAGCGGGGGGTGGTCGGCGAACAGGTTCATCACGGACTGCTTCGTGCGGGCGGGGACGATGAAGAACGCGCTCATGGCTTCGGCCTTGCGCAGGTCCTGGGTGGGCACCCGCTCCATCGTGCCGCTGATCTTAAGCAGTGCCGAGGCCAGGGCGCTCGGACGCCCGGTGAGCACCGCGGAGCCGCGGTCGGCGGCGAACTCGCGGTAGCGGGATAGCGCGCGCAGCAGCAGGAAGGAGATCGCGTAGACGATCGCGGAGACGATCAGGACCACGAACATCGCCTCCTCCTCTTCCTGGTCGCGGCCGTAGCCGCCGCCGAACCCGCCACCGAAGAAGAACGAGAACTGGATGATCATCGACGCGAGCGTGGCGAAGAAGCTCGCGAGCGTCATCACCATCACGTCGCGGTTGATCACGTGCGTGAGCTCGTGGGCCATCACGCCTTCGAGCTCGGCGGGGGAGAGCAGGTCGAGGATGCCGCGCGTCGCGCACACGGTGGTGGACTTCTTAGAGCGGCCCATCGCGAACGCGTTCGGCATCGAGGTCTCCATCACGCACACCCGCGGCTTGGGCAGGTCCGCCTGCACGCACAGCCGCTCGACGATCCCGTGCAGCTCGGGCTCCTGCGCGGGCGTGGTCTCCTTCACGCCGAGCGTGGCCATCGCGAGTTTGTCGGAGGTGAACAGCTGGACCAGCAGCAGCCCCACGGCGACGACGACGATCAGGCCGGCTCCTGCTCCGGCGACGAACAGCACGCCGACGAACACCACGTACAGCAGGCCGAGCAGGAACATCGTGAACAGCATCCGCGCCTGCAGCGCGGTGTCCCTGCCGAAGTTCGAGCGTCGCGAAGCCATCGGCGCTGATTGTCGCAGACAGAGATACGGGTGCCCTAAAGTGCCGCGGTGATCGCCGTGCTCCCCCCGCGCCTGCCATGAAGCCAGAAATCCACCTGCTGGGAATCGCGATCAAGACGTTCGGCGTGATGTTCGCGCTCGGCTTCCTCGCGTGCGGCGGAGTCGTGGCGCGCCGGTTGCGCGAGCTCGGCAGGCCGGTCGACTGGTCATACGAGATCGTCTTCGCGGCGCTCGCGGGCGGCGTGATCGGCGCGCGCGGCTACTACCTCATCGAGAACTACGATCAGGTCAAGCACGACCTGCTCGGGAGCATCTTCTCCGGCTCGGGGCTCGTCTGGTACGGCGGCGCGATCGGCGGCGCGATCGCCGTGATCGGCTGGATGCACTGGCGCAAGGTGCTGGAACTGAGGATGTTCGACATGGCCGCGACCGCGCTGGCGCTTGGCTATGCGATCGGGCGCATCGGCTGCCAGGTCTCCGGCGACGGCGACTACGGCATCCCCTCGAAACTGCCCTGGGCGATGAGCTACACGCATGGCACGGTCCCCACCCCGCCAGGGGTGCGCGTCCAGCCGACGCCGATCTACGAGACGCTCGCGATGTGCCTGCTCGCGTATGCGCTGTGGCGTCTGCGCGACCGCGTGCGGCCCGGGGTGGTGTTCGCGCTGTACCTCGTGGGTAGCGGCCTGGAGCGGTTCCTGGTGGAGTTCGTGCGCCGCAACAGCGAGGTGCTCGCGGGGCTCACCGCGCCGCAGCTGGAGAGCCTCGGGCTGCTCCTCATCGGCCTGTCGTGGCTGGCGCTGATGGCCCGGCAGGGCGGCGTCGCGGCGCTTCGCCCGACGAGCGCCTGAGAGGCACGCGATAATCACCGGCGATGTCCACTGGTACACAGCTATCGCGCGCGTTCCCTCTCGGCAGCAGGCTGAACGATCTCGGCCGCCTGGAGATCGGCGGCTGCGACGCGATCGAGCTCGCGAGGGAGTTCGGCACCCCCGCCTACGTCGTTGCGGAGGACGACCTGCGCACCCGCGCCCAGACGTTCGTGCGCGCGGGGCGCGAATCTGGTCACAGTGACTTCCACGTGGTGTTCGCCTCCAAGGCGTTCCCCTGCACCGCGGTGCTCGAGCTGTTCGCGAACGAGGGGCTGTGGTGTGACGCGGCCTCCGCCGGAGAGCTGCACCTCGCGCTGAACGCGGGCTTCGCGCCGGAGCGGATCGTGCTGCACGGCAACGCCAAGTCTGAGGTGGAGCTGAGGATGGCGCTGCGCCATCGCGTGGGGGCGATCGTGGTCGACAACTTCGATGAGATCGCCCGGCTCGCGCAGCTCATCTCCGAGGACGAGTTCGCGGACCGCGGCCCGCAGCCTGTGCTGTTGCGTGTCACGCCCGACGTCAAGGGGGAGACCCACGAGAAGATCTCCACCGGCCAGGCCGACTCGAAGTTCGGCTTCTCGATGGTCGACGCATTCGAGGCGGTCGCGCGCATCAACGCCGTCGCGGGCCTCGACCTGCGCGGGCTGCACGCGCACATCGGCTCGCAGCTGTTGAGCGTAGAGCCGTTCGAGCGCGAGGCGCGCGAGCTGGCGAAGCTGGGCGATTTCCCCGTGTGGGATCTCGGCGGCGGCCTCGGCGTGCAGTACACCGACGATCAGCCAGAGGGCCCCGAGATCGAGGAGTACGTGAGCACCGTCGTGCGCGCCGCGCACGCCAACGGTCACGGTCCCGAGAAGCGGCTGATGATCGAGCCGGGCCGCTCGCTGTGCGCGAACGCCGGCGTGACCCTCTACACAGTGGAGTCGGTCAAGCAGAACGTCTCGCGGTGGGTGGCGGTCGACGGCGGCATGTCCGACAACCTGCGCCCGATGCTCTACAACGCCCGCTACGAAGCCCACGTAGTCGACCGCTTCGGCGGCTCGACGCCGTGCGTGCTCGCGGGCAAGCACTGCGAGTCGGGCGATGTGATCGTGCGCGAGGCGCTGCTCGACGACCCCGTTCCGAGCGACGTGATCGTGACCCCCGCCACCGGGGCGTATGGGTTCGCGATGTCCAACAACTACAACGGCGTGCCGCGCCCGCCGGTGATCTTCTGCAAGGACGGCGACGCGCGCGTGGTCGTCAGACGCGAGAGCGTCGAGGAGCTGACCGCCCGCGATGTCCGCTAGCCCGCCGCTTCGCATCGGCCTGCTCGGCCACGGCACCGTCGGCGGCGCGTTCGCGACGCTGCTCGACGAACGCGCCGCGGAGATCGAGCGCTTCAACGGCCGCGCGCCGAAGATCACCGGCGTGCTGACGCGCAACCGGGGCGTGTTCGACGAGGTGCTCGCGGACTCCGATCTGGTGGTCGAGCTGATGGGCGGCCTCGAACCGGCGCGCGAGTACCTGCTGGCGGCGATGCGAGCGGGCAAGGACGTGGTGAGCGCGAACAAGCAGCTGCTCTCCCAGCACGGCGAGGAGCTGTTCGTGGTCGCGCGCGAGCACGGCGTACACCTGCGCTTCGAGGCGGCCGTCGCCGGAGCGGTGCCTGTGGTGCGCCTGCTCGAGGAGTCGCTCGCGGCGACCCCGATCGAACGCATCCACGGGATCGTCAACGGCACCACCAACTTCATCCTCAGCGAGATGGCGCGCGGCAGCACCTACCCCGAGGCGCTCGCGGAGGCGCAGCGCAAGGGCTACGCCGAGGCGGACCCGAGCGACGACGTGAGCGGCCGCGACGCGGCGGCGAAGATGGCGCTCCTCGCGCGCCTCGCGTTCGGGGCACCCGTCCACTTGGAGGACGTGCGCTACGAGGGCATCGAGCACCTGCACGGCGACGACCTCGAATACGCCCGCGAGTTCGGCCTCGGCCTGAAGCTGATCGGCACCGCCGAACGACGCGAGGGCGGCATCTCCGTGCGGGTCCATCCCGCGTTCCTCTACGCCGGACACCCGCTCTCGTCGGTCTCCGGGCCGTTCAACGCGGTGACCGTCGAATCCGAGACGATCACAGAGATCACCATGTCCGGGCCCGGGGCCGGTGGCCGGCAGACCGCGAGCGCGGTGCTGGGCGACGTGGTGAGCGTGATGACCGGCGGCGCGCGACCGCCCGCGCCGCCGCTGGAGCTGCGCCTGATCGAGGACGTGGAGAGCGCGTTCTACCTGCACATGGACGTCGCCGACCGCCCCAGCGTGCTCGCTGCCGTGACCGCGGTGCTGGGCGAGCAGGGCGTGTCGATCAAGTCGATCCTGCAGCGCGGCCTCGGCGAAGACGCGCGCCTGGTGATGGTCACTCATCCGGTGCTCGAGTCGAGCCTGCGCGTCGCCGTCGAGCGGGTCGGCGAGTTCGAGTTCGTGCGTTCCACCCCGCGGACCATCCGCGTGATCGAAGAGGAGTTCGTATGAGGGATTACGAGCCGGTGCCGCTGCCGTTGGTCGAGGGCGCGGCGTACTCGGGCACCCACGTGCCCCTGATCGAGCGCTATCTCGACCGACTGCCTTTCGAGGTGGGCGACAAACTCGTGAGCCTGCAGGAGGGATCGACTCCTCTCCTGCGCGCGCCGGTGCTCTCGCAGATGGTCGGCGCGACCGTGCGGCTGAAGCTGGAGGGCGCCAACCCGACCGGCTCGTTCAAGGACAGGGGCATGACGTGCGCCGTCTCGGCGGCCGTGCGCGAAGGCGCCAAGGCGGTGATCTGCGCATCGACCGGCAACACCGCCGCGAGCGCGGCCGCGTACGCCGCGCGTGCCGGCATCACCTGCGCGGTGATCGTCCCGGACGGAAAGATCGCGCAGGGCAAGATGGCCCAGACGCTGGTCCACGGCGCACGCGTGATCACGCTCGACGGGAACTTCGACCAGGCGCTCACGATGGTGCGCGAGCTGACGGCGTCGCATCCGATCGCGCTCGTCAACTCGGTCAACGAGTTCCGCATCGAAGGTCAGAAGACGGCGGCCTTCGAGATCCACGAGGCGCTCGAGGGCGGCGTCGAAGCTCTCTACATCCCGGTCGGCAACGCGGGCAACATCACCTCCTACTGGCGCGGCTTTCGCGAGATGGGCGCCGCGCCGAGGATGTTCGGCTTCCAGGCCGAGGGAGCGGCGCCGCTGGTCGCGGGGCATCCGATCGAGCACCCGGAAACGGTCGCCAGCGCGATCAGGATCGGCAACCCGGTGCGCTGGGAGGACGCGATGGCCGCGGCGACCGACTCGCGTGGAGCGATCCGCGTCGTGAGCGACCGGGAGATCCTCAACGCCTACAAGCTCCTGGCCTACAGGGAAGGCATGTTCTGCGAGCCCGCGTCGGCGGCGTCGGTCGCGGGGCTGTTGAAGTACGGCGCCGACGGCGCCGAGCAGGTCGTGTGCGTGCTCACCGGCCGAGGCCTGAAGGACCCCGACACGGCGATCGCCAACAACGAAGGCAGGGTGATCTCCTGCCCGGTCGAGATGGGCCCGATCGAAGAAGCGGTGCTGGGTGATCCGTAGGCGGGTCGTGCGGGCGCCGGCATCCTCGGCGAACCTCGGCCCCGGCTTCGACTGCATGGCGGCCGCGCTCTCGCTCGAGATGGAGCTGGAGGTGATCGAGACCGGATCGTTCGCGGTGAAGACCGACCTGCCGGTTGCCACGGGGCGCGAGAACCTGTGCGTGCGCGCGTTCGAGCGGCTGCACCCGGCTGACGGCTTCGAGTTCAGGATCCGTTCGGAGATACCGCTCTCCGGCGGCCTCGGCTCGAGCGCCGCGGCGATCGTCGCGGGTCTGATGGCCGCCGACCACATGTTCGAGCTCGACGCCGACCTGTTCGCGCACGCGAGCGAGCTGGAGGGGCACCCCGACAACGTCGCCGCGTCTCTGTTCGGCGGCTTCGTGATCTGCGCGGACGGTGCTGCGACGCGCTTTGATCCGCCGACCGGCCTGGAGGCGCTCGCGGTCGTGCCCGGAGAGGCGGTGCGCACACGCGCCGCGCGGGCGGCGCTGCCGCGGGAGGTGCCGATGGAGGAGGCGGTGTTCAACGTCGCGCACGCGGCGCTGTTGACACTCGGCCTGGCGAGGGGCGACTGGGACGTGCTCGGGCGCGGGCTGCAGGACCGGCTCCATCAGGACCGTCGCGCGCATCTGTTCCCGCGCTCGTTCGAGCTGGCCGGCAGGGCGCGCGAGCTGGGGGCGCTGGGGGCGACGATCTCGGGCGCCGGGCCGACCGTGCTCGTGTGGTGCTTCTACGAGCAGACGGGTGCCGTGGCGGAGGCGCTCGCGGGCGAGGTGGAGGGCTGGGCGAGCGTGCTGCGCACGTCGTTCGAGCCGCAGGGCGCCTACGTCGACGAACTCTGAGGGGCCGTCAGGCGATCTGGGCGAGGCGCTTGCGGGCGTCGCCGAGGTCCGGCAGGCGGTCGAGCAGTTCGCCGCTCAGTGAGATGTAGTCCGCGCCGAGGTCCGCGCGGTGGTCGAGGATCGACTTCGCCCGCTCCGCCGACTCCGCGTAGGCGATCGAGGAGCGGATGACGGTGTCGAAGACCTGCTCGCCGAAACGCTCCTGCAGCGATACGAGGGCCTCGCGCGAGTGGACGGTGCGCATGTCCGCGAGGTTGAGCACCACGCCGAGCAGCTCGAGCGGCGGGTTGAGGCTCTCGCGCGCCAGCTCGACGACCTCCATCGCCTGCTCGACGCCCTGCAGCGCGAAATACTGCGCCTCCGCTGTCACAAGCGCGCGGTCGGCGGCGACGAGCGCGTTGATCGTCAGCAGGCCCAGGGAGGGCGGGCAGTCGATCAGGATCACGTCGTAGTCGTCGGCGAGCGGCGCGAGCGCGCGCCTGAGCGTCAGCTCGCGGCCCATCTTGCCGCCGAGCATCAGCTCGGCCTCGGCGAGGCTCAGGTTGGCGGGGATGATGTCCTCGTGGATCGCCTCGCCCGCCTTCGCGCGTCCCGAGAGCACGTCCGCGATCGTCGGCTCGGCGTCGGTGGGCAGGTCGAAGTAGTCGGACAGGTTGCCCTGCGGGTCGAGGTCGACCGCCAGGGTGCGCAATCCGCAGCGGCGCAGCACGTCGGTGATCGTGCGAACGGCGGTCGTCTTGCCCGTGCCGCCCTTCTGCGATAGCACCGCGATCGTGTGAGCCATGACGCGATACTACGCGGCTGCACGCGCCGGGGCGCCTTCGCGTACCCGGAGGCTCGGTGAAGTCAGCTGGATGCTCAGCCGAAGCTGTGCGCCGGCGTGGGCGTGCGGGTCAGCGGCGAGGCGGAATCGGCATCGTCGTGCATGCTCACGAACGACAGCCTGTAGCGCCCCACGATGATCTCGTCGCCGTCGTTCAGCGTCTGGCCGTCGACGCGCGCGCCGTTGACGAACACGCCGTTGAGGCTGCGGTCGTCGAGCAGGCGCACGCCGTCTGGCTGGCGCACGATCAGCGCGTGGCGACGCGAGACCGTGGGGTCATCGAAGCGCAGGTCCGCCGCCAGGCTGCGCCCGATGCGGGTCCACTCGCGCGTGAGCGCGACCGTGTGGAGCTCGGCGCCCTCTTCGTAGCAGAGGTACTCGCCGGCCTGCTCGATCTCGTCCCTGGCCTTCGCCAACTGCTCGTCGTGGTCGGCCGGAGCCGGACGCAGCAGCCTCGCGCCGGCGCCATCTGTGCCGATTCGCTCGGTGCTGAACATCGACGCGCGAACGAAGGTCCTGTTCCCGCAGCCGGGGCACTCGCTGAGCAGGTCGGAGCCTTCGAGTGTCAGCGTGTAGTCGCAGCGCTCACAGCGAAACGACCCGGCGCCGACGAAGGTTCCCGCGGTAACTGAGTCCATCATCTGCTCCTCCCTATCTAGACACTGCCTAAGGGGGCGCTCCCTCGCCGGAACTCGTGACGATCATAACAAGGTTGTCAATAGGACAACCAGAGTTCCGACTGGCGAAATCTAACACAAGTGCTGGCGCGGGTGCCCTGTGGCCCGGTGACCTCTGAATACCCGCGTCTATGTCCGTGCAAACCCCGCGTCAGCGGCAGGAGCGTCGGTCGCGACGACGAAATCCAGAACGACCATGTCCTTCGTCGCCAACCACGTCGAGCAGCTCGAGCGCGTCCTGCTGCGCCGTGGCGTGGGCATGCTCGAGGCCGATCGGAGCTGCTGCGCCGACTGCGGGCGCACGCCGCTGGTGGGCGAGCACGTCCACGTCTACAGCGGCCGCCAGCAGCGGATGGTCTGCGAGCTCTGCCGTCCGCTGCGCAGCGAGCTGCCGGTCGCGAGCGAGATAGTGCGGCACTTCGAGCACGGCCACACCGTGCGTCTCACCGCTCGCGCGGCCTAGACGCGCCTGCAGCCCTCGCCACGGATCCGGCCCGGGACGCCGGCTAATAGACTTCGCCGCCGTGGACCCCTTGACCGTCTCGATCGTGATCTCCGCCCCGCGCGAGCGGGTGTTCGACTACCTCCAAGACATCGCCAACCACCCCGAGTTCACCGACCACTACCTCGTGGACTGGCACCTGACGAGGATGGACCCGGTGGGCCGCGGAGCGGGGGCGCGCTTTCGCGTGACGGCGCCCGCGAACCGCTTCAGCTGGGGCGACGTCACGTTCACGGAGGTCGAGCGTCCGCACCGGATCGTGGAGGTCGGGCGGACCGGCAAGAACAACCGCATTCGCACGCTCGGCGTTTACGAGCTGGCCGACGCTGAGGCCGGCGCGACGCGCGTGCGCTTCACACTGCAGACCGCTCCTGTGACGCTCTCCGATCGCCTGATGGAGGGCCTCGGAGCCCGCAAATGGCTGCGTCGTAAGAACCAGCGAGCGATGCACCGGCTGCGCGGGATCCTCGAGGAGTCCAGCCGCGGCGGGCGCGTCGAGCGCCGCGGGCAACGCGTCACGGTCGCCGGCGGATAGACTGCCGCGTCGCATGTCCAGCCGCTCGTGCAAGTTCCTGCTCGCCGTGCTCGCCCTCGGGGCCGTGCTCGCCCTGTCCGCATGCGGCGACTCGCACACGCGGATCAGCACCGGCACCTACGCGGGCGAGTCCGGAGCGAACGCTCCGTACCTCGACGTGGGCCCGCTGATCTACGAGGTCCAGCTCTCACGCGAGCTGAACCCCACCAACTCCGAAGACGCCGCCTACCTGCAGGGGCTGACCCCCGAACAGCGCAAGCTGGAACCCGGCCAGGAGTGGTTCGCGGTGTTCGTGCAGGTCTACAACAACGGCTCCCAGCCGCTGCCCTCCGCCACCGCACTGACGATCACCGACACGCAGGGCAACACCTACACCCCGCTGCCCCCCGCCGAAATCAACCCCTACGCCTACAGGGCGGGCGAAGTGCCGGCCAAAGGCCAGCTGCCGACCCCGGACACCACCGCCTCCTACGGCGGCACGCAGGGTGCGCTGCTGCTCTACAAGATCCACGTCGTCTCGCTCGACAACCGTCCGCTCGAGCTGAAGATCGTCGACCCCACGGATCCGTCCGAAACAGCTTCCGCTGAGCTAGACGTTTAGCCAGCTCAATGGCTGGCCTGTAGGGCGGCCTCGAGCACCTGCTTGGCGACCGGCGCGGCGGTGTCGCCGCCGGCTCCGTCTTTGACGAGCATCACGCACACCGCTATCCGCGGGTGAAGGGCCGGGGCGAACGCGGCGAACCACGCGTCGGTGTTGCTCGCTTCGTGTTCGCCCGCCTGGCATTCCTTGTTCGCTTCGGTTGCGCTCGGTTCTGTGGTTTCGCTTGTTTCGGTGGCCGCGGCGGGGGTGGGGCAGGCGCTCTTCAGTTCGGCCGTGCCCGTCTTGCCGGCGACGGTCACGCCGGAGATCGCCGCTGAGGTGCCGGTGCCGAAGCGCACCACGCCGATCATCAGCCGTCGCACCGTGCGCGCCACCGAGGCGCTCATCGCGCGTTCGCTCGCGTAACGAGGGGATCCGGGGACGAACATCGGGGTCGGCCGCCGGCCGCCGTCCGCCACGGTCGCGGCGATGTCGGCCATCTGCAGAGGCGTCGCGAGGACCTGCCCCTGGCCGATGGCGGTCGAGCCGACGTCGAGTTCCCCCTGGATGGAGCTCGCTGCGGGCAGCGTGCTCTCGGGGGCGCCTTCGATGCCGGAGCTGTGGTTGAAGCCGAGCTTTTCCGCGGTCTCCACGAGCCGTGTCGCGCCGAGCTTCACGCCGAGCGGGCTGAACACCGAGTTGCACGACACCGCGAAGGCGAGTTCGAGCGAGCCGCCGCAGCTCTCGCCGTTGGCGTTGCTCAGCTTCACGCCGTCGAGCGTGGCGTAGGTGGCGTAGGGGAAGACGGTGTGGCGGTTGGCGATGCCCGCCTGCAGCACGCCCGTGAGGGTGACCATCTTGAACGTGGAGCCGGGGGGCTGCAGGCCGTCCAGGCCGATGCCCGCCACCGCGAGGATCTCTCCGGTCCTGGGGTCCATCGCGATGATCCCGCCGTACTGTCCGCCGAGCGCCGTGACTGCGGCACGCTGAACTTCCGGAGATATGCTCGTGCGCACGGCTGATTCAGCGTGCGGCGGCACGTAGGCGAGCAGGCGCGCACCCTCGAGCAGCGCACCGCCCTGTCTGCCGCGCACGCGTTCGTCGAGCGCCCGTTCGAGGCCGGGCGGGCTTTCCGCCAGCACGCTGCCGTCACGTGCGAGCAGCGTCGCCCTGCGCGGCATCGTGGTGCGGCTCGCGAGGGTCTCGCCCGGGCGCAGGCCGGGGAACGCGAGCGCGTGCGACCACGCGATGCGCGGGCCGGATTCGCCGGTCCTGTCGATCGCGAGCGTGTACTTCAGCGACAGCGTCCCGAACAGGCGGGTGTGCACGCGCACGGGCACCACGACTGTCGTGCTCGAGGTGGTGTGGGTCCTGCCGACGATCGCCGTCCGGGTGGCGGTCGCGGTGGTGAGGGCCTGGCGGTAGGCGTCGGCGAATTCGCCGACCGTGACGGCCTGCTGGGAGGAGGCGTCGAGGTCCGAGTACATCGTCACGTAGTCCTCGTGCGTCCACGCCCGCACGAACCCTTCGGCGAGTCGATCGGTGGCCGAGCCGCCCTTGTGGTTGGCGCCCACGATCGCTCCCGCGGCGAACGCTACGAGCGCGAACGCGATCACGGGGCGCGCACGTCGCTGTCGCTGGTGGTGGCTTTCAGTCACGGAGCTTGTAGAACATGGCAGGTGACGCAGCTGGATTGGATCATCCTGGCCTTCGCGGCCATCCTCGCCCTTTTCGGTTTTCGACAGGGGTTCATCGTGGGCGTGCTCTCGTTCGGCGGTTTCGCCGTCGGCGCGTTCCTCGGAACCCGCCTCGGTCCAGTTCTACTTCCGAAGGGTTCCTCCTCGCCGTACGCCCCCGCTTTCGGTCTGCTCGGCGCGCTGCTCGGCGGCGCGATTCTCGCGAGCGGGCTCGAGGGTCTCGGCTTCAAACTGCGGCGCACGCTGATGATCCCGGGCCTCGGGTTGCTCGACGGCCTGCTCGGCGCGCTGCTGGGCGGCGTGCTGGCGCTGGGGATCGTGTGGATCGTCGCTGCGGTCGCGGGCCAGACTCCGGGCGAGGGCGTGCTGCGCGCGGACATCCAGCGCTCGGCGATCCTGCGCAACCTCAACGCGGTGCTGCCGCCGTCTGGCCCGATCCTGAACGCGCTCGCGCGGTTGGACCCGCTGCCGTCGATCACGGGTCCCTCACCGGACGTCGCGGCCCCTGAGCCGGCCGTCGCGCACGCTCCCGGGGTGCGGGTGGCCTCGCGCGGCGTGGTGCGGGTCGACGGGACCGCGTGCGGTCTTGCGATCGAGGGCTCCGGGTGGGTGGCGGCGCCGGAAACGGTCGTCACGAACGCGCACGTGGTGGCGGGCGAGCAGGACACGACCGTCGAGATCCACGGGATCTCGCCCGGCCTCTCGGCGCGGCCGATCGCGTTCGACCCGACCGACGACGTCGCGGTGCTGCACGTCTCCGGGCTCCGCCTCCCGTCGCTGAGCCTCGCGAGCGACCCAGCGGAGGGCGCCGCGGGGGCGATCCTCGGCTATCCGGAGAACGGTCCGTTCGACGTGCAGCCCGGACGGATCGGGCGCACGCAGACCGTCGTAACCCAGGACGCCTACGGCCAGGGCCCGGTGTCGCGCCTGCTCACCCCTCTGCGTGGGCTCGTCAGACCGGGCAACTCGGGCGGCCCGCTGGTGGACGTTCGGGGACGTGTCCTGACGACCGTGTTCGCAAGCACCATCGGCGGCCATCCGCGTGGCGGCTATGGGGTGGCCGACGAAACGGTGGAGGCTGTGCTGCACGAAGCACAGGCTCACGCCCATGCTGGGGTGACTGTGAGCACGCAGGGGTGCACTCAGGGCTAGAGAGCTCGGGCGGGGCGGCTCAGGTGCCGGCGGGTGCGGGCCGGGTGGCGCCGCGGGGTTTCGGAGCGCGCTTGGGCTCGCTCGTGGCGGGCTCCTTGGCGGCGCGTGCGGGCGTCTTGGCTCGCACGGGCGGCAGGTCGTCTTCTTCGATCGCGGCGGCGGCATGCGCGTCGATCGCCGCCTGCACGGTCGCGAGCCTGCGCACGAGCTGCGTGCGCACCTCCTCGAGCTCCTCCGCGCTCAGCAGCGACGGGCCGATGCCCGCCCGGATCCCGCCGGGCGTCGGCGCGACGCCCGGGTGGGAGGCTTCGATCTCCCCGAGCGCCCGCTCGAGCGCCGCGATCTGGGTGCGCAGCAACCTGCGTCGCTCGACGGCGTCGTCGCCCGTGCCAGTCTGCGGCTCGGAGGAGACGTACAGCGCCGCCGCGACCTCGCGAGGGTCCACGCCCGTCTCGAGCGCCTCGCGCGCGGCGCTCGCGGCGATCGTCCCGACCGCCGAGGAGCGCTGCGGCATTGCGGTCACGAACGTGCCGCTGCCCTGGTGGCTGGCGATCAGCCCCTCCAGCTCGAGGCGCTGGTAGACCGCGCGAACGGTGTTTACGTTGACGCCGATCGCCTCGGCCATGTCGCGTAGGCCGGGAAGCCGCTGGCCCGAGGTCAGCTGACCGTCGCCGATACGCGAGCGGAGCGCCCACGCTAGCTGCACTCCGATCGGCACCTCCGCGTCGCGGTCGATGGCGACATCGTCGAGGTCGACCTCGGTCTGGGCCGGGGGGTTGTCAACAGGCGGCCTGCTCATAGTTGAAACGTTAGCGCGCGTGAGCCGGGTTGCACAGTGTACTAGTCAACTACTACACTATGAGAATGGAGGAGGCACAGGGCGTACGCGCACTCGCAGGACGGGCTCTCCTGCCCACGAGGAACGTCTTCGAGGAAGTGGGGGACATGATGATCCTCACCGGAAAGACGATCCGCTCCGCCATCTTCCCCCCGTATCCCTACGGCGGCGAGTTCGTCTCGCAGTTCCTGTTCGCGCTGCGCCTTTGCTGGCTGCCACTGCTGTTCTCGACAGTGGCGATCAACTACGGCGCGGCCGGCCTGCAGGCGGCGAACATCCTCACGCTGCTCGGCAACCTCGACCGCCTGGGCGGCTTCTTCGTGCTCGCGGCGATCCGCGAAGTCGCCCCGCTGATCACGTCCGTGGTACTCGCGGGCGTGGCCGGCACGGCGATCACCGCCGATCTCGGGGCGCGCAAGATCCGCGAGGAGCTGGACGCGCTGCAGGTGCTGGGGGTCGATCCCGTCAAGAACCTCGTCGTGCCGCGCTTCCTCGCGCTGATGTTCGTCACGTCGCTGTTCAACGTGTACGCGATCCTGTTCGGCCTCTTCGGCGGGATCCTCGCAGAGACCGTCAGCCACCAGCCGCTCGGGCCATTCTGGGACACGCTGTTCGCGAACGCCACCGTCGTCGACCTGTGGGGCTCGACGCTGAAGACGATGATCTTCGGGGCGATCGTCGCGATCGTGTGCTGCTACAAGGGCATGACCGCGTCCGGCGGCGCGGAGGGCGTCGGCAGGGCGGTCAACCAGGCGGTCGTCACGTCCCTTCTGGCGATCAGCGCGTTCAACTACGTGTTCGTGGCGATGCTGCTCGCGACCCACCCGCAGATCATCGTGATCAAGTGATGGGCCAGCTGCTGGGGTTGCCACGCGAATGGCTGTCCGCCGCCGGGGACATCGGCGGGTTCATGGGCCGAGTGATGGGCGAGGTGTACGGGCTGCGCGTGTTCCGCTTCTTCGGCGAGGCGCTGCGCCAGGCCGGCGTGCTGATCGTCTCCTCCACGGCCGTGATCTGGGGCCTCGTGTTCTTCATCGGGCTCGGCACGTGCGGGATCTCGGGCGCGTACTTCGCGGCGTCGCAGGGCGCCACGTCGGTGGCCGGCATCTTCGCCGCGTGGTGCGACCTGCGCGAGGCTGTGCCGTACGCGTTCGGCTACATGATGGCCGCGAAGGTCGGCACCGGGATCGTGGCTGAGATCGGCGCGATGCGGATCAACGACGAGATCGACGCGCTCGAGGTGATGGGGATCGACTCGGTGGTGTTCCTGTGCGCGACTCGCCTGCTCGCCGCGTGGATCGTGCTGCCGTTCATGTACATAGCGGCGATCGGTGTCGCGTATGCGGCGTCGTACCTCGCGGTGGTCCAGCAGGTCGGATACACCTCGTCGGGCGGGTACCTGCTGCTCTTCTGGCAGTTCCAGAATCCTGGAGACGTGCTGTTCAGCCTCACGAAGGGAATGTTCATGGCCACGGCGGTGGTGCTCGTGGGTTGCTACTACGGCTACAAAGCCAGCGGGGGCCCCGTCGGCGTGGGGACCGCGACGGCCAAGTCGATGGTGCTGAACATCGTGCTCGTGAACCTGATCGGGATGCTCGGCAGCCAGATCTTCTGGGGCGCCAATCCGAGGGCGCCCATCGGTGGTTAGCGGCGCCCGCTACGCTGACCGCCATGTCGAAGACCCTCCTGATCGCCGAGAAGCCCTCCGTGGGCCAGGACTTGGCGCGCGTACTGAAGGGCCCGTTCAAGAAGGGCGAGGGCTTCCTGGAGGGCCCCGAGCACGTGGTGACGTGGGCGGTGGGGCACCTCGTGCAGCTCGCCGAACCGGAAGCGTATGACGCGAAGTACAAGAGCTGGCGGATGGCGGACCTGCCGATCGTGCCCGACCGCTTCAAGCTCGACGTGCGCGACGAGCGCTCGCGCAAGCAGATGACGGTGGTGAGCAAACAGCTCAAGCGCGAGGACGTCGAGGAGGTCGTAAACGCGTGCGACGCCGGTCGCGAGGGCGAGCTGATCTTCGCCTACCTCTACGAGAAGGCGAAAGCCGACAAGCCCGTCAAACGGCTGTGGCTGAGCTCGATGACCAACCAGGCGATGAAGGCCGCGCTGGAGTCGCTGCGCCCCGCGGAGGAGTTCGCGAAACTCGAGGAAGCCGCCCGCTCGCGCTCGGAGGCCGACTGGATCGTCGGCATGAACGCCACCCGCGCGGCGACGATCCGTCTGCGCAGCTCCTTCGACGGCGCGGTGTCGCTCGGCCGCGTGCAGACGCCGACGCTCGCGATCGTCGCCCGCCGCGAGGAGGAGATCAAGGCGTTCAAGCCCGAGCCCTACTGGCTCGTCGACGCGACGTTCGCCGCAGGGCCGCTGGAGGGCGAGGCCGCCGCCGGCGAGCGCACGTACGCGGGTCACTTCGCAGCCCCCCCGGGCAGTCCCGGGAACACCAAAGGGCCGCGCATCGGCACCGAGGAGGAGGCGCACGCGATCGTCAAGGCGTGCGAGGGCCGCCAGGGGACGATCACGAAGCTCGAGAAGAAAGAGCAGCGCGAGAAAGCGCCGATGCTCTACGACCTGACGACGCTCCAGCGCGAGGCGAACAACCGCTTCGGCTTCACCGCCAAACGCACGCTCGCGGCCGCGCAGCGCCTTTACGAGGAGCACAAGGCGCTCACGTATCCGAGGACCAACTCGCGCTACCTCACCACCGACATGGTCGAGGAGATCAAGCCGATCGCGGAGCTCGTGGGAGCGCACAAGCAGTTCGCGAAAGGCGCCGCGTATGTGGTCGGCCTGGACGTGCTGCCGCTCGCGCGGGTGGTCAACGACGAGAAGGTCTCAGACCACCACGCGATCATCCCCACCCGCTCCGAGCACAACCTCGAGAAAATGGGCTCCGACGACCTGCGCATCTACGACATGGCGGTGCGCCGCTTCCTGGCTGTATTCCACCCGGAGGCGGTGTTCGAGAACACGCGCGTGGAGACGACCGTGACGGCGAGCGACGGCGAGAACGCGCACGTGTTCCGCACCCGCGGCAAGCTGCTGCAGGTCCCCGGCTGGCGCGGCGTGTACGACGAGATCTCAGCCGACGCGAAGGCCGCCGAGGCCGAGAGTCGCGGCGACGACGACGAGGAGACCGACCAGCAGCTGCCGCGCCTGCTGGCGGACGAGCAGGTGCAGACGTGCGATGTCGGCAGCGTTCGCAAGGAAACCAAACCGCCCAGGCGCTACAGCGACGCGTCGCTGCTCGGCGCGATGGAGACCGCGGGCAAGCTGGTGGACGACGACGAGCTGCGCGAGGCGATGAAGGACTCGGGGATCGGTACGCCCGCGACGCGGGCGGCGATGATCGAGCGGCTGATCACCGTCGGCTACATCGAGCGCGACGGGCGGGCGCTGGTGGCGACGGAGAAGGGCCTGAACGTGATCCGGTTGCTGAACGAGCACGCGCTCACCTCGCCGGGGCTGACCGGCAGCTGGGAGCAGCGGCTGGGCAAGATCGAGCGCGGTGAGGACTCGCGTAAGCAGTTCATGCGCGACATCGCCGGCTTCGCGCAGGAGACGGTCAAAGAGCTCGACGAGACCCTCAAAGACGTCCGCATCCCGCGAGCGCGGCTCGGCCCGTGCCCTGTCTGCGGTCACGAGATCGTGGAGAACCGCAAGGGCTACTCCTGCTGGGCGCGCGACGACGCCGGCTGCGGCTTCGTGATCTGGAAGGCCAAAGCGGGCAAGACGCTCCCGCTTGCCATCGCCAAGGAGCTGATCAAGACGGGCTACACCGCACAGGCGGTCACCGGCTTTCGCGGTCGCAGCGGACGCAGCTTCCGCGCGCACCTGGCGTTGCAGCAGACCGACGAGGGCAAATGGCGCGTGGAGTTCGACGAGCTGTGGGCCAAGGAGGGCGCCAAAGCCCCCGAGGCCGAGGCGGAGGAGGCCACCGCCGTCTCGACTGCCGCCGCCTGAGCGTTAGGGAGTAAGAAACAGGGGGTGTCACCAACCTCTATGCACTGTACAAACTGCATCGAGGGTTTGCTCTATCTGAGGAGAGGTGACGGATGCGACGCAGTCGTTTCGCTGGGGTTCTCGCGGCGTCGGCCGCTATTTTTTTGTGCGCGACGGCGCCTGCACTGGCAGCAGCCCCGGAAGCCCCGACCGTCGAAGCCGCTGAAGTCGAAGGCCTGACTGCGCACCTGAAAGGCGTTCTGAACCCAGGCGGCCCAGGCGAAGCCGGCTCCTACGAATTCCTCTACAAGCTGTCCGCGACCGAATGCACCGAAGGATCCTCGACGGGCGAAGCGTCGGCTGCCGGCGCGCAGGAAGAACCGGTCTCCGCGGAATTCGGCCTGCAGCCGAGCGAGACCTACTCGTTCTGCCTGCTGGCGCGCAACGGATCCGGGGAAACCGCGGTCAGCCCGATCGAAACGTTCACGACGGCCGCCGCACCGCCCGCAGTCGTCTCCGAGGGCGTCGAAAGTGTGAACGGCACCGCCGCGACGCTCGTGGCGCAGATCAATCCCAACAATCAGGAAACGACGTACAAGTTTGAATACTCGACGCAGGCGACGGGCGAAACGCTCGAAGGCACGATCACCAAAGTCTCCGGCGCCGGGCCGTTGTCCGGCTTCGGTGAACAGCGCGTGGAAGACAGACCCGAATCGCTGAAACCCCAGACGCAGTACTTCTGGCGTGTCGTGGCGAAGAACGCCGCGAACGAAACGACGAGCGGCATTGTGGAAACGTTCACCACGCCGCTGCCTCCTGAAACCCCGACGATCGAACCCGTCGAACTCGAAGGCACGACCGCGAAGCTGAAAGGCGTGTTGAACCCGAACAACGCGGCTGAAATCAACTCCTCCTACGAATTCCTCTACAAGCTGTCTGCGACTGAATGCGAAGGGGAATCGTTTACGGGAGGGCTATCGGAGGCCGGCGCTAAGGAAGAACCGGTCTCCGCCGAAGTACCGGGTCTGCAGCCGAACGTTACCTACGCGTTCTGCCTCCTCGCCCGCAACCAGGTGGGCGAAACCGCGGTCAGCTCGGTGGAAACCGTCACGACGCCCGCAGTCCCGCCGGCGATCGACGCCGAGGGCAGTACGGGCGTCACCTCGACCGCCGCGACTCTGACGGCAACAATCAATCCCAACAACCAGGAAACGACGTACAAGTTCGAATATTCGACGCAGGCTACGGGCCAAACGCTCGAAGGCACGATCACCGAAGTCGCAGGCGCAGCGCCGCTGTCCGGCTTCAGCGAACAGGCGGTGGAAGCCAAACTCGAATCGCTACCGCCGCGCACCAAGTACTTCTACCGTGTCGTCGCGACGAACGCGTCGGCCGAAACGACGACCGGCGAAGTCGCAGAATTCAGCACCCTCGACGCCCCGCTCGTCACGACGGGAGCCGCTCTGGGAATCACGCGCACGAAAGCCTCGATCGCCGGGACGATCAACCCCGGAGGCCTGGCCACCCGGTATCACTTCGTTTACGTAGAAGCGGCCCACTACAACCCGGGTGCAGGCGAATGCCCGCAGGGGGTTGCGTGCTGGTACGGCGAAGGGGCCAGGACGACCCCGAACGAACTGCTGGGAGCGACCGACTACATCGAACACGCAGTCGGCCCGCAGGCCCTCGAAGAACTCAAGCCGGGCACGACCTACCACTACACCCTCGTCGCGAGCAACTCGACAGGCGGGCGAGTCGGCGCCGACCAGACGTTCACGACATCGCCGGCCACTCCTCCGAGCGCAAGCACCGGGGAAGCGACTGGAGTGAGCCAGCTCTCGGCGACGCTAACCGGCACCGCCGACACGCATGGCCTGCCGGGGACACTGTCGTTCCAGGTCGCGCTCAGCCCCGAAGGCGGCTCCCTGGAGCCGGCCACGGTCACCGGCTCGCTGTCCGGCACGAGCGTGGCGATCACGTTCTCGTTCGGTCCCTACCTGCAGCCGGGAACCACCTACTACTACCGTGCGTTCGCGGTCAACGCCGACGGCAGCGAAGCCGGCGAATGGCGCTCCTTCACGACCTCGACCTTCCCGTCTCCGTTCGCGGAAGGGCCGCCTTCGATACCGCTCCTGCAGATTCCGAGCGAACTGCAGGAAAAACCGAGCAAACCTCTCACGAACTCCCAGAGGCTCGCCAAAGCGCTGAAGGCGTGCCACAAGGTCAAGAAGAAGTCCAAGCGGGCCAAGTGCGAACGCCAGGCGCGCAGCAGGTACACACCGAAGCACAAGAAATAGGAGAGCCGCGTGCGCTGAGCTGCGGATGCGGCGCGGGATGCCGGACCGGACGATTTGCCGGCTCATGGCTCCCGTCGCCGCAGTGCGCGACTATTGACGCGTGCCGATCGCGCTGATCACAGGCCCTGCCAACGCGGGCAAGGCCCAGGTGGTCATCGAGGCTCTGCGAGGCCACCTTGCTCGCGGCGAAGATCCGCTGCTCGTCGTACCGACGCGCGCTGACGCTGAGCACTACCTGCGCGAGCTCGCGGGCGAGGGCACCGCGATGGGCGTCCGGGTGGAGCGCTTCGGAGGCTTGATCGAGGAGGCAGTGCGACGCGCTGGGGTGCGCGAGCCGGCACTTGGCGGACTGGCTCGGGAGCGAGTGATCGCCGCTATCGCTGCGGGGGAGGGAGACAGGCCGGCAAGCCCGGGGTTTGTCAGCGCTCTCGCGGCGCTGATAGCGGAGCTGCAGGTACGGCGTGTGACGCCCGCGCGGCTCCACGCGGCACTCGCGGAGTGGACGGCCGCGGACGGCGCGTCGGCTTCGCGGCAGGAGCTGGGAGGACTCTTTGCGGCATATCGCCGTACGCTCAAACGGCTGGGGCGCCTCGACGCGGAGCAGCGCGCGGTGCTCGCGTTGGACGCGCTGCGGCGGACACCGGCGTTGTGGGGTGGCACGCCGGTGCTGTTCTACGGTTTCGACGACCTCACGCGGCTGCAGCTCGACGCGATCGAGACGCTCGGCAAGGTGGTGGGGGCGAGGGTGATGGTGTCGCTGACCTTCCAGGCCGGCCGAACCGCGTTCGCGAGGCGCGCCTCTTCGTTCGCGGCGCTCACGCCGATCGCCGACGAGCATCGCGAGTTGCCCGCGCACACCGACTACTACGCGCCGCACGCACGCGACGCGCTCGGCCATCTCGAGCGCTCGTTGTTCGAGCCGGACGCGACTCGTGCTGATCCGGCCGGTGCGCTGAGGTTGTTGGAGGGCGGTGGGGAGCGTGCCGAGCTCGAGCTCGTAGCCGGCGAGATCGTGCGGCTGCTGGGGGAGGGGATGGCGCCGGAGGAGATTGCGATCGTCGCACGCGCGCCCGGCGCGACCGCGGACCTGCTCGAGGAGGTCCTCGTGAGGGCCGGCATTCCCCACGCGCTGCAGCGGCGCAGGCCTTTCGCCGTCACCGCGATCGGGCGGGCGCTGATCGGGCTGCTGCGCTGCGCGGCGGACGCCCAGGACGGTGAGCTGGCGGATCTGCTCGCGTGGCTGCGGGCGCCCGGGCTGCTGGAGCGCCCCGAGCTCGCCGACGCGCTCGAGTTGCGCGCGAGGCGCACGGGCGTCGCGAGCGCGACCGCGGGTCGCGTCATGTGGGAGCAGCGCAACTGGCCGCTCGACACGATCGACCAGCTGCGTGAGGCCGCCGCGCGTGGCGCACCGGCGCTGATCGAGCGTGTCGCACGCGAGCTGAACCGGCTGTTCAGCGCCCCGAGACGCGGTCGCGCGAGCGTGCTCGACGCTGACGAGCTAGACGAGGCGAGCGCCCTTGTCGCAGGGCGGCGGGCTCTGGCGGAACTGCGCGATCTGGCGCGGATCGCACCCGAGTTGGCTCCCAGCGATCCGGGCGATCTCGCGACCGCGCTCGAGGGTGTGGAGATCCTCAGTGGAGAGCGCCCCATGCCGGGGGCCGTGGCCGTGCTCGACCCGCTCGCATTGCGCGCCCGACGTGTGCGTGCGCTGTTTGTGTGCGGCCTGCAGGAGGGCGTGTTCCCAGCTCGCGCCCGACCCCAGCCGTTCCTCGCCGAAGAGGAGCGCAGACGCTTGGCCGAAACCGCGGGACTGCGGCTGGGCGAGCCGCAGGACGCGCTCGCGGCCGAGCGCTACCTGCTCTATGCGGCTGTCTCGCGTCCGGAGGAGCTCCTCTACCTCAGCTGGCACGTGGCCGACGACGACGGTGAGCCAGCCTCCAGATCGCTGTTCGTGGACGACGTGTGCGACCTATTCACCGACGAGCTCCTCGAGACGTGCACGCATCGACCGCTGGGCGCGGCCGAGCCTGCGTTCGTGGTGGAGTCAGCTACTGCTGCTCAGCTGCCGGCGTTGGACAGAGCGCTACGAGACCCGCTGCTGCTTGGTGACCTGCGCGCGCAGGTGTGGTCGGCATCCTCGCTGCAGATGTGGATCGGCTGCCCCGTGCGGTGGTTCGTCGAGCGAACGCTCAGGCCAGGCTCCTTCGATCCCGACGCCGAGCCGCTTGCGCGGGGCGGGCTGGCGCACGCCGCGCTGAGGGACACGCTCGAAGGGTTGCGCAGCGAGACCGGCTCGGCACGGCTGACGCTCGGCCGACTGGCGCGCGCCCGCGAGCTGCTCGCCGAGGCGCTCGCTCGTAACGAGGTCGACTACCCCCTGTCGGTCGCACACGAGCGCCGGCCGGGGGTGCGCAGGCGGCTGCGGGCCGACCTGGAGCGCTATCTGGAGTTCGCCGCCGAGGCCGACAGCCCGCTCGAGCCCAGTCATCTGGAGCTCGGGTTCGGGTTCGAGTCCGACGACCACGGCTCCACCCTGGCAGGCGAGCGCGGAGAGCAGGGAGACCTGCCGGCGTTCGATCTCGGCGGCGGTGTGCGGATGCGCGGGCGGATCGACCGCATCGACGTGGGCGATAGCGGCGCGGCAGTCGTTTACGACTACAAGTCCAGCGTCGCTCCACCGCCCGCGAAGTGGATCGGCGAGCGCAACCTGCAGGTGGCGCTGTACATGCGCGCGGTCGAGGATCTGCTCGGCGTGCGCGCGGTGGGCGGCTTCTACCAGCCGCTCTCGGGCGCAGACCTGCGTGCCCGCGGCGTGCTCGAGAACGACAGCGGGGTCGCCCTCGACTGCGTGCGTGGCGACGTGCGCGAGCACGACGAGGTGCGCGAACTGCTCGACGAAGCGCTCGCCGGTGCGCGCGGGGCGGCCGCCGAGGCCGCGAGCGGCGTCCTCGAACCGCGGCCACAGACGTGCGCGTACAACGGCGGGTGCATGTATCCGACGATCTGCCGATGCGAGCGCTGACCGAGGAGCAGGAGCAGGCGGTCGCCCGGCGCGGCGAGCCGCTGCTGTTGTCCGCCGCCGCGGGCAGCGGCAAGACATCCGTGCTCGTCGAGCGCTTCGTCAGAGCGGTGCGCGAGGACGGTGTCGCGCCGGGGCAGATCCTCGCGATCACGTTCACCGAGCGCGCCGCGGGCGAGCTGCGCGAGCGCGTGCGGGCGCGCTTCCTCGAGCTCGGCGAGCGCGAAGCCGCACGCGACACCGAGGCCGCGTTCGTGGGGACCTTCCACGGCTTCTGCGCGCGCCTGCTGCGCTCGCACCCGTTGATGGCGGGGCTCGACCCGGACTTCACGATCCTCGACGAGGGGCTCGCGGGGCGGCTGCGCGACCGCGCGTTCTCCGAGGCACTGCGCAACTTCGTGCGCGACGAACGCCCAGCCGCGGTCGACCTGATCGCCGCCTATGGCGTCGATCGCGTGCACACGATGATCGCAGCCGCCCACGCGCAGCTGCGCAGCCAGGGGCAGCGCCTGCCAAGACTCCCGTCTCCATTCGCCGTCGGAGCGGAGAGCCTGGATCCCGAGCACGCCGAAGCGGCCGCTGCGTGCCTCCTGCTGGACGAGCTGCTGGCCGGATTCGGCGGCGCCTACGAGCAGCTCAAGCACGCGCGTGGCGCCATGGACTTCGACGATCTCGAGCTGTGCGCACGCGAGCTGCTGGACGAGCGAGCGAGCGTCCGCGACACGTGGTCGCAGCGCTTCGAGCTGCTGATGGTCGACGAGTTTCAGGACACCAACCCGCGTCAGCTTGCGATCCTGCGCGCGCTCGACCGCGGGAACCTCTTCACGGTCGGCGACGAGCTGCAGTCGATCTACGGCTTCAGGCACGCAGACGTGAGCCTCTTCCGTGGGCGCCGGGATGAGCTGTCCGAGCTAGGCGGGAGCCTCGCGCTGCGGAGCAACTTCCGCAGCCGCCGCGAGCTGCTGGACGTGGTCAACGCGGCGTTCGCGGAGCGCTTCTTCGACTTCGTCCCGTTGATCGCCGCTCGCGAGGAGGAGTCGTCCCAGGATGACGAGCCACGCGCCGAGGTGCTGCTGACGTCCAGGTCGGGCTGGGAGGAGAGCGAGCCGCTCGCCGAGAGGATCGCCGACGGGCTGCCCACGGCTCCCTTGTGGCGACAGGCGGAGGCACGTCTGCTCGCCCAGCGCATCGCCGATCTGATCCACGAAGGGCACGCGCGTGCCGGCGAGATCGTCGTGCTGCTGCGGGCGGTCGGAGATCTCGACGTCTACGAGCGGGCGCTGCAGCTGTGCGGGGTGCGCACGTTGGCGGCCGTCGGCGGCTTCTGGGAGCACCAGCAGGTCGGCGACCTGCTCGCGTATCTGCGCGCGCTGGCGAACCCACTCGACGAGGAGGCGCTCTACGCGACGCTCGCCAGCCCGCTCGCGGGCGTATCGCTGGACGGACTCGCTCTGCTCGCGCGCACCGCCCGCGAGGGCAGGCGCGGTGCTTGGGAGGTGGCGCTCGACGCCGACGGGGTGGCCGGGCTCTCCGATTCCGATCGGCGGCTGCTCACGACTTCCTGCGCGCGCCTTCAGGCCGAGCGCGCCGCCGCGTCGCGGCGAACCGTCTCGCAGCTGCTCGTGCGCGCGATCGACGCCTCCGGCTACCGCGAGCACGTGCTCGGGCTGGAATGGGGACAGCGGCGTCTGGCGAATGTCCACAAGCTGCTGCGTCTCGCGCGTCGCTTCGAAGCTTCCGAAGGCCGCGACCTACGCGGGTTCCTCGACCACGTCGCCCACCTGCGCGACGCGCAGAGCAGCGCCGAGCCGGACGCGCCGGTCGACGGCGTCGAACCTGACGCGGTGCGGCTGATGACGATCCACGCGGCCAAGGGCTTGGAGTTCGCAGTGGTGTGCGTCGCCGATCTCGGCCGAGCGCAGAACACCGGCGTGGGCGATCTGCTCGTGGACGGCGAGCGCGTCGGCCTCCGGCTTGCGCGCCTCGATGGTTCGAAGCCGACGCCCGCGATGGACTACGAGCGCCTGTGCGAGACGCGCCGAGCGGCGGAAGCACAGGAGGAGGACCGCATCGTCTATGTCGCCATGACCCGTGCGCGCGAGCGCCTGATCCTCAGCGGAGCGGTCGACTTCGACCGCTGGCCCGAGTGGCGCCAGGGCGGGAGCACGATCTCCTGGCTCGGGCCCGCTCTCTCGTCCGAGCTGCCAGCTCTCGCCATGAGCGGTGAGGCCTCGTCCTTCGAGATTGCGGTCGGTGCGGCGCGTGTGCGCTGTGAGCTGAACGCGCCGCGGAGCGTCGGCGCGGTGCTGCGTCTGGACGGCGGCTCGGCCGTGGATGCGCCTCAGGCGACGTCATCGACCGCCGATGCGCGAGCGCACGAGAGCGAAGTCTCGAGATCGCGCATCCCGGCTCAGCCGCCCGTCGCCTCCGAGTCGCAAGGCGTGCCCCCGGCCACCCTCAGCTACACGGCGCTCAGCGAGCTGGAGCGCTGCGCCTACCGCTACTACCTCGAACGCGTGCTCGGCCTGCGCGAGGACCGCACGGCCGCGAGGACGCAGGGCGGAGGCACAGGCATAGAGGCGCGCGCCCGCGGGACCCTCGCGCACAAGCTGCTCGAGTCGGTCGACTTCGCTCATCCTGTGGCGCCGTCGAGCGAGGACGTCGCTCGCGTGGCCCGTGAGCTGGGGATGCGCGTAGGGCGCGAGGAGCGCGAGGAGATCGCCGCGCTGCTCGACACCGCGCTCGCGGCCCCGTTGGCGGCGCGGGTGGGAGCGGCGGCGAGCGTCAGTCGTGAGCACCCGTTCGCGTTCTCGCTCGCGCCGCACGAGCCGCTGATCACCGGCGTCGTGGACCTCCTCGCCCACGAGGCGAACGGCGGCGTGCTGGTGCTCGACTACAAGAGCGATCGTGTCGGCCCGGATGTCGACCTGGGGGCGCTCGTCGAGCGCGACTACGGCATCCAGCGTCTGCTCTACGCGCTCGCCGTCCTACGCGACGGGGCTGCGAGCGTGGAGGTCGTTCACTGGTTCCTGCAGCGTCCGCACGAGCCGGTCGCCGCCGCTTACGCCGCGGCTGACCGCGGAGCGCTCGAGGATCGCCTGGCCGAGCGGCTTGCGCGGGCTCGAGAGCGCATGCGCACGTTCGACGTCAGCGCCGAGCCGCACCGCGGCCTGTGTCTCACCTGCCCCGGCAGGGGCGGTCTGTGCAGTTGGGGGGAGATGGAGACGATGCGCGAGGACCCCCTGGCGGATCTCGCCGTAGGTGCGCAGCTGCCTCTGACCCCTTGACTACAGCGATCCAGCGCCGTTTCGACGGCTGTCGAGATTCGCTTGCTCGGCCTGTTTGCGGCTTCCCAGCGCTGCTACGCTTCCTGGCTCCGCCTCAGGTGCCCGCCTGCCTGCGCCACGGTGGGTACTCCTGCAAGGGGTGTCCACCACTCTGCGCGGGATGCACCGTCCCAAGGGAGCACTTCCATGAACTCGCACAACATGCAGCCGCCAAAGGCCGTCGGCCTCTACGACCCCCGCTTCGAGCACGACGCGTGCGGCGTCGGCATGGTGGCCCGGCTGGACAACCAGCCAACTCATGAGGTGGTCTCGTGGGCGATCACGGCGCTCGAGAACCTCGAGCATCGCGGCGCCTCAGGGGCGGACCCGAGCACGGGCGACGGCGCGGGGATCCTGATGCAGATGCCCGACGAGCTGCTGCGCGCGGTCGTCGACTTCGAGCTGCCCGCGCCCGGCTCCTACGGCGTGCTGATGTGCTTCCTGCCGACCGACACCGCCGTGCGCGTGAGGCTCGAGTCGCTGCTCGAGCGGACAGTCCAGGCCGAGGGGCAGCGGCTGCTCGGCTGGCGCGACGTGCCGGTCTGCGAGGAGCACACCGGCGAGGTCGCCGGCGCCTGCCGCCCGGTGATCCGCCAGCTGTTCGTCGGCGCCGGCGAGGCGCTCGCGGGGGATCAGGACGCCTTCGAGCGCAAGCTGTACGTGATCCGCAGGATCTGCGAGCTGAACGCGGAGGACCCAGGCCTGTACGTCACCTCCAGCTCCTCGCGCACGATCAACTACAAGGGCATGCTGATCAGCTTCCAGCTGGCGGCCTTCTACAGCGACCTGCGCGACGAGCGCTGCAAGAGCGCGCTCGCGCTCGTGCACTCGCGCTTCTCCACCAACACGTTCCCCAGCTGGGAGCTCGCCCACCCGTACCGCGTGATCTGCCACAACGGCGAGATCAACACGGTGATGGGCAACGTCAACTGGATGCGCGCACGCGAGAGCGAGTTGCGCAGCGAGCTGTTCGGCGAGGACCTCAAGAAGATCCTGCCCGTCGTCAGCGTCGGCAACTCCGACTCGGCGACGTTCGACAACGTGCTCGAGCTGCTGATGCTCGGCGGACGCTCACTGCCGCACGCGGCGATGATGATGATCCCCGAGGCATACCGCAACCGCGAGGACCTGCCCGACTACCTGAAGGGCTTCTACGCCTTCCACTCCTGCCTTATGGAGCCGTGGGACGGCCCGGCATCGGTGGCGTTCACCGACGGGCGCGTCGTCGGTGCGACGCTCGACCGCAACGGCCTGCGCCCCGGCCGCTGGGTGGAGACGACCGATGGGCACGTGGTGCTCGGCTCGGAGTCGGGGCTGCTGGACATCGCTCCCGAGCGGGTGCGCCGTCTTGGGCGCCTGCAGCCCGGAAAGCTCTTCCTCGTCGACCTGCAGAGCGGGCGGATCGTGGAGGACGAGGAGGTCAAGCGCGAGGTCGCCACCCACCGTCCCTACGGCGAGTGGTTCGAGCGCAACGCGGTGCCCTTCGCCAACCTGCCGCCCTCCAGCGAAGTGACGCTGTCGGATCAGCCTTTGCGCTTGCGCCAGCGCGCCTTCGGCTACACCCAGGAGGACCTGCGCGTGCTGCTCACGCCGACTGCCGTCGATGGGGCCGAGCCGATCGGCTCGATGGGTAACGACGCCGCCCTCGCGGTGCTCTCCGACCAGGCGCCGCCGCTGTTCTCCTACTTCAAGCAGCTGTTCGCGCAGGTCACCAACCCGCCGATCGACCCGATCCGCGAGGAAATCGTGATGAGCCTCGCGACGAGCCTCGGCAACGAGCGCAACCTGTTCGACGAGACCCCCGAGCACGCGCACAAGCTGCTGCTCGACCAGCCGATCCTGCTCAATCGCGAGCTCGAGACGCTGCGCCACGTCGACCACGACGTATACAAAGCGCTCACGATCGACACCACCTGGTCGATCCTCGACGGCGACGGGGTCGCGAAGACTCCCGAGGCCGGGATGAGCGAGGCGATCGTCCGCATCTGCACCAAGGCGCGCGAGGCGATCGCCGAAGACGTCAACATCATCATCCTCTCCGACCGGCTCGTCGGCCCCCGCCGCGCGCCGATCCCCTCGCTGCTCGCGCTCGCCGCGGTCCACCACCACCTCGTGCTCGAGGGCACGCGTCTGCGGGCGGGGATCATCGTCGAGTCGGGCGAGCCGCGCGAGGTGCACCACTTCGCCACGCTGATCGGCTACGGCGCGAGCGCAATCAACCCGTATCTGATGCTCGAGACCCTCGACGAACTCGTCTTCGAAGGGCGCGTGGTGAAGCCGGGCGCGGACGGCGTGCCGGTCTCCCTGACCGCGGAGGACGCGGCGCAGAACGTGGTCAAAGCGATCGGCAAAGGTCTGTTGAAGACGATCTCCAAGATGGGGATCTCGACTATCCAGTCCTACCGCGGCGCGCAGATCTTCGAGGCGGTGGGCCTCGAGCGGGAGCTGATCGACCTGCACTTCACCGGCACCGCGTCGCGCATCGGTGGCATCGGCCTGAAGGAGCTCGCGACCGAGGCGCTCGAGCGCCACGCACGCGCGTATCCGACCACGCACGACGATCTGCTGCCGGTGGGTGGCGTGTACGCGTGGCGTCGCGACGGCGAGCACCACATGTGGAACCCAGAGACGATCGCGCTCGTGCAGCACGCGGTGCGCGCGGCCAACGGCAACGTCGAGCAGGCGCTCAAAGGCGACGGTGCGGCCCGCGAGCAGGTGCGCGAGAGCCCGGCGTTCGAGAAGTACCGCGAGTATGCGCGCACGGTCAACGAGGACGCGTCGCGTCGCGCGACGCTTCGCGGGCTGCTTCGGATCGGCGACGAGCACTCCACGCCGATTGCGCTGGAGGAGGTCGAGCCAGCGAGCGAGATCGTCAGGCGCTTCTGCACCGGGGCGATGAGTCTCGGGTCGATCTCGCGCGAGGCGCACGAGACGCTCGCGATCGCGATGAACCGACTCGGCGGACGCTCGAACACGGGCGAGGGCGGGGAGGACCCGTCGCGCTTCCTGCCCGACAGGAACGGCGACCGTCGCCGCTCGGCGATCAAGCAGGTCGCCTCCGGGCGCTTCGGCGTGACTATCCACTACCTCGTCAACGCCGACGAGCTGCAGATCAAGATGGCTCAGGGCGCGAAGCCCGGAGAGGGCGGGCAGCTGCCCGGGCACAAGGTCGACGAGTACATCGGCTCGATCCGCCACACCACCCCCGGTGTGGGGCTGATCTCCCCGCCGCCGCACCACGACATCTACTCGATCGAGGACCTCAAGCAGCTGATCTACGACCTGCGCTGCGCGAACCCCAAAGCGCAGGTGTCGGTCAAGCTCGTCTCCGAGGTCGGCGTCGGCACCGTCGCGGCGGGCGTGTCGAAGGCCAACGCGGACCGCGTGCTGATCGCCGGCCACGACGGCGGCACGGGCGCATCGCCGCTGTCCTCGATCCAGGCGGCCGGCGTCCCCTGGGAGATCGGCCTCGCGGAGACCCAGCAGACGCTGCTGATGAACGACCTGCGCTCGCGCATCGTCGTGCAGACCGACGGTCAGCTGAAGACCGGCCGCGACGTGGTCATCGCGGCGATGCTCGGAGCGGACGAGATGGGCTTCTCCACCGCGCCGCTGATCGCCACCGGCTGCATCATGATGCGCGCCTGTCACCTGAACACGTGTCCAGTGGGCATCGCCACGCAGGACCCGGAGCTGCGCAAGCGCTTCAAGGGCACCCCCGAGCACGTGGTCAACTTCTTCTTCTTCGTGGCCGAGGAAGTGCGCGAGATCCTTGCCTCCGTCGGCCTGCGCTCGCTCGACGAGGCCACCGGGCGCGTGGACCTGCTCGGCGCGGCCGAGGCGATCGACCACTGGAAGGCGCGCGGGGTCGACCTCACGCACCTGCTGACGAACGTCGACCTTCCGGCCGAGACGCCGCGGCGTCGCGTGGAAGCACCGCCGGAGGTGCTCGAGGACGCGCTCGACTGGGAGCTCGTGAAGCGCTCGCAGCTCGCGCTCGAACGTCGTGAGCCGGTCAAGATCGAGATGGAGATCCGCAACCGCAACCGTTGCGTGGGCGGCATCCTCTCCAGCCACATCGCCGAGCGCTGCGGTGCGGCGGGGTTGGACGAAGACTCGATCGTGGTCGACTTCGAAGGCTCCGCCGGGCAGAGCTTCGGCGGCTGGCTCGCGCCGGGCGTGACGTTCACGCTGCGCGGCGACGCGAACGACTACGCCGGCAAGGGGCTCTCCGGCGGCGTGTTCGCGATCCGCCCGCGCGAGGGCATGGGCGAGCACTTCCACGCCGAGCAGAACGTGATCGTGGGCAACACCGTCCTCTACGGCGCCACGTCCGGTCGCGCGTTCTTCCGCGGGCTCGCGGGCGAGCGCTTCGGCGTTCGCAACTCCGGCGCGTGGGCGGTCGTGGAGGGCGTGGGCGACCACGGCTGCGAGTACATGACCGGCGGTCGCGTGGTCGTGCTCGGCCCGACCGGACGCAACTTCGCCGCGGGCATGAGCGGCGGCGTGGCCTACGTGCTCGACGAGGAGGGCGTGTTCTCCGAGCGCTGCAACATGGGCATGGTCGGCTTCGACGAGATCTCCGAGGCGGACGCGATCGAGCTGCGCGCGATGGTCGAAGAGCACCGGCGCCGCACCGAGTCCCCGGTCGCCGCGCGCGTGCTGGGAGAGTTCGACGAGCTGCTCGGCAAGAGCGCGTTCGTGAAGGTGATGCCGCACGACTACAAGCGTGTGCTGCGCCAGCGCGCCGAGGAAGAGGAGGCCGCGCGCGCCGCCGCTCCCAATGGCGGCCCGGCGAGCGACCTGTCGTTGGGCGTGGTCGGCGAGGCCGGCGTCTGATGGGCAAGCTCGGGGGCTTCCTGCAGATCGAGCGCCACGGCGTCCCCCAGCGGGACCCGGTCGAGCGCGCGCACGACTACCGCGAGTTCCAGCTCAAGCGGCCCGTGGAGGAGCTGCGCGACCAGGGCGCCCGCTGCATGGACTGCGGGGTTCCCTTCTGCCACAACGGCTGTCCGCTCGGGAACCTGATCCCCGACTGGAACGACCTCGTCTACCGCGACCGCTTCGAGGACGCGATCGCGCAGCTGCACGCGACGAACAACTTCCCCGAGTTCACCGGACGCCTGTGCCCGGCGCCGTGCGAGGCGGCATGCGTGCTGGAGATCCGCGAGGGCGACGCGGTGACGATCAAACAGATCGAGAACACGATCATCGACCGTGCGTGGGCCGAGGGATGGGTCGTGCCGAAGCCGCCGCGGCGCGAGACCGGCCAGTCGGTCGCGGTGGTCGGCTCCGGGCCCGCCGGCATGGCGGCGGCGCAGCAGCTGCGCCGCGCCGGACACAGCGTGACGCTGTTCGAGCGCGACGAGTCCGTCGGCGGACTCGTGCGCTTCGGGGTGCCCGACTTCAAGATCGAGAAGACGGTCGTGCAGCGGCGCGTCGAGCAGCTGGTCGCCGAGGGCGTGGAGATCCGCTGCGGCGTGGAGGTCGGTAGTGATGTGACCGTCGAGGAGCTGCGGGAGAGCTTCGACGCGGTGGTGCTGGCCACCGGGTCGCGCACCCCGCGCGACCTCCCGATCCCCGGCCGCGAGCTCGACGGTGTGCACTTCGCGATGGACTACCTCTACCAGCGCAACCGCTGGGTGGCGCGCGAGCTCGGCCCCGAGCCGACCATGCCGCAGCCGGCGATCGAGAAGACGATCACGGCGAAGGACAAGGACGTGGTGGTGATCGGCGGCGGCGACACGGGCGCGGACTGCGTCGGCAACTCGCTGCGCGAGGGCGCCCGCTCGATCGTGCAACTGGAGCTTCTGCCCGAGCCGCCCGAGCACCGGCCCGACGACCGTACGCCGTGGCCGCTGTGGCCGCAGAAGTACCGCCTGAGCTACGCGATGGAGGAGACCAGGAAGCTCGGCATGGGCGAGCAGGACTACTCGGTCACCACCACCCGCTTCGTCGACGACGGCAACGGTGCGCTAGCTGCCCTGCATATCGCCGAAGCGGAGGCGGCACCGCCGTTCGCCCCCGTACCCGGCAGCGACCGCGAGCTGCCCGCGCAGCTGGTGCTGCTCGCTATGGGCTTCCTGCACCCCGAGCAGGAGCTGCTCGACCAGCTCGGCGTTGAGAAGGACCCGCGCGGGAACGTGAAGGCCGTAAAGCCCTACACGACCTCCGTGGACGGGGTGTTCGCGGCGGGCGACGCGCGCCGCGGGCAGTCGCTGATCGTGTGGGCGATCAACGAGGGACGCCAGTGCGCGCGCATGGTCGAGCGCTATCTCGCCGCCAAGCGCGCCGACGCCGATGGATCGGGAGTCTCGATCGAAGACGACGGCATCGCCGGGCACGCCGACGCGGACGAAGGCCCTGAGGGCCCGCCGCAGCACGTCGGCCCCGGCATCGGTGCTGGCTGAGCAGCCAGGACAACGCCTGAACGTCGAACGGCCGCTAGGCTTTCGATAGATGGCGCCGTCATCGGAAAACGAGATTTACACGGAGGGTGAGACTGTGCAGAGCGGACCGCGGGTGTGTGTGATCGGGGCCGGCTCCTCGGGGATCGCGGCGGCAAAGGCGCTGCACGAGCGCGGGATCGACTTCGACTGCTTCGAGAAGTCCGACCGGATCGGCGGCAACTGGGTGTTCGAAAACACCAACGGCATGTCCGCCGCCTACCGCGACCTGTTCATCAACACCTCGCGCCCGAAAATGGAGTACTCGGACTTCCCGATGCCCGACTCCTACCCGGACTTCCCGCACCACACCCAGATCGCGGCGTACTTCGAGGAATACGTCGACCACTTCGGCTTCCGCGACAAGATCGTCTTCCAGACGGGCGTGCAGCACGTCTCGCGCGAAGACGACGGCACCTGGACGGTGGAGCTCGACACGGGCGAGACACGCACCTACGATGCGCTGCTCGTGGCCAACGGCCACCACTGGCTTCCGCGCTGGCCCGAACCGGCGTTCCCCGGCGCGGACACGTTCGCCGGCCAACAGCTGCACGCGCACTCCTACATCGACAACAAGATCTTCGAGGGCAAGCGCGTGGTGATCCTCGGGATGGGGAACAGCGCGATGGACCTGGCGGTCGAGAGCAGCTACGTGGCCGAGCGCACGTACCTGGCTGCGCGCCAAGGCGTCTGGATCATCCCGAAGTACATATTCGGCAAACCGACGGACCAGCTGCGCAACGATCCCCGCATCCCCTTCAAGCTCCGCCAACGCCTCATCCAGCAACTGGTCAAGACGTACGCCGGATCGCCCGAGCGCTTCGGCCTGCCCAAGCCCAACCACCGCTTCGGCGAGGCCCATCCGACGGTCTCCGGGCGGATCCTCGACCGCATCCAGCACGGCACGGTCACGCCAAAGCCGAACATCGCGTCGCTGGAGGGCTCGCAGGTGCGCTTCGAGGACGGCACGGTTGTGGACGCGGACGTGGTCGTGTACTGCACCGGCTACAAGATCTCGTTCCCGTTCTTCGAGGAGGACTTCATCTCCGCGCCGGAGAACCACATCGAGCTGTTCCGCAGGGTCTTCCACCCGGACGTCCCGGGCGTGTACTTCATCGGCCTGCTGCAGCCGCTCGGAGCGATCATGCCGCTGGCGGAGGCACAGGGCGAGTGGGTCGGGGACTATCTGCTCGGCGACTACGCGCTGCCGAGCGACGCTGAGATCCGCGCCGACATCGCGGCCGACCAGGCGGCGATGCGCAAGCGCTACGTGGCCTCCAAGCGCCACACGATCCAGGTCGACTACGACGACTACCTCTACGACATCGCGAGGGAGCGCCGCGCAGGCGCCGAGCGCGCACGCGCGAACGGCTATCGTCCGCCGGCACCATGCCGACCTTCTGTCGCCACGGCCGCTTCGTAGAGCGCTGCCCGATCTGCAGCAAGAGCCTGCCCGGCAATGAGCCGAGCGCAGGGCGCCCCGCACGCCCCAAGAGCGGCGGCGCGCGCTCGCGCGGATCTGCCGGAACCGTCAGCCGCGGCAGGCGGGTACGCGGAGAGGGAGTGCGCGTCCGCCGCGAGGGCCGCGCGGAGGACGACGGCTACAGCTCGCCCCTGATCCCCGGCGTGCGCGCGTCGGTCGACGCGCTGCGGCTCGCGGACGAGATCGCGTTCTCGAACGGGCGGCTGCTCGCTCTGGCCGCCGACCCGCCAGACCTCTACGGCGAGATTCGCACGCTCGCGGCGACGGACATCGAGCAGGCGAGCTGGATCGGCTTCCTGGTCGCCTATCTCTGCCCGATCGAGGGCGACGAACCATTCGCGGGCATCCGCCAAGCACTTGCCATCACGCCCGACGGCGGCCGCGCGGTGCTCCCCGACCTCACCGACGTGCCGCTCGGGCCTCGCAGCTCGCACGACCCGGCGCGTGGCGCGGACACGCTTGTCGCCTATCGCCAGTGGGTGGAGCGCTCCGGAGGCTCGCAGGCGCTCGCGTTCGGCGGTGACGAGGCGTGGACGTCGCAGCGGCGCTTCGAGCGCCTGCACGAGCGGCTCGCGCTCCCGGGCTTCGGGCGGATGGGCCGCTACGACCTGCTCGTCACGCTCGGCAGGCTCGGTCTCTACGAGCTGCAGCCCGGCTCGCTGCGCTTGACGGGCGCGCCCGCCGACGATCTCACGACGCTGGGCGCCAAGCGGGTGTTCGGGATCGGCGATCCACTGCTGCTCGAGCGTCGCGCGGAGGCGCTCGCACAGGCCGCCTCGGTGCCGATCGAGGCGCTCGACCTGGCCCTCGCCAACTGGGCCGCGCCGACGCGCGCGACGATGGGCGTCTCACCGCAGGGCAGTGACGGCGACGCGCTCGATCGCGTCGGCGACGCTCTCGGTCTCTGAGCGTCAGCCGGCAAAAGTGCCGTCCACACGGCCGCTTACAGTCCCTGCTGCAATTTGTTCCTAACCCCACGGGAGCCGCGATGCCACTCTGCTTCATCGAGCCTCAGGATGCGATCCGCGTCATCGCCGAGTCGGTCGGGCGCGAGGCGCGCCGCCAGCTCGTCGGCGAGGTGGTCCGCGCCTGGGTCGACGACATCCCCGACCAGGAACTGTGCGTGCACTACGCCAAGGCGATCGCGGACCTCGACGAGGAGGATCTCCACCTGCTCGCCGCGTGGCACGCCTCGCTGGAGGTCGGCCAGCCGATTCCCAACACGGACTTCCTCGTGGGCGTGTTCCCGAGCCTAGGCGAGAACCGGCGCGAGGCGCTGAAGATCGCGGCGGGCTTCCGCGGTGAGGAAGCCTTCCAGGCCGGTGTCGCGGAGGACCAGGCGCTCGACACGGTGCTGCCGCGCCTGTCGCGCGAGCGCGCGATCGAGCTGGCGAACGAGTGCATACAGCTGTATATGTGGGACCGCCTAGGCTGCGACAACTAGGACGCCGATGAGCGGCGCGATACTGCGTCCTCGGTCGCTCGCGTGCGACGCACGCCACGCTCCCTGCGTCCTGCGGCGCCGGCCCGGTCGTGTCTCGCTTGCCCCTCGACGCCCTAGCGCGTGCTGCGAACCCAGCTAGACTGCCTGGCATGGCCGACGCCGCAGCGCTGCTCACCGAGGAAGACATCATGGACGCGTTGTCGAATGTGATCGACCCGGAGCTCGGGCTGGACTTCGTCGAGCTGGGGCTGATCTACGGCGTGGAGATCACCGGCGGCAACGTGAAGGTTACGTTCACGCTGACCACACCGGGGTGTCCGATCGGCCCGCAGGTCAACGAACAGATCGAAGAGTTCGTGGGCGAACTCGAAGGTGTCGCCTCGGTCGAATCGGAGATGGTGTTCACGCCGGCCTGGTCGCCGGAGATGATGAGCGAAGACGCGAAGTTCGCGCTGGGGTACTGAGCAGGCGCGTACGAGCGAACACGCTTGCTGAGCGGAAACACGCAAGCCTATTTCAACTAAGCGGTTGATTCCGACCGCACGTCCCGTCATATTGACGCGATGCCGAGCGTTCGGGGGTTCGCTTCAATGCGGGTGGTGGTCGCCGGCCTGCTCGCGGCCGTCGTGTGCATGGGCGCCGCTCCGCAGCCGGCGAGCGCCGCGGATCGGTGTGCGCGTGCGCATGCGCTGTATGCGGCGAAGCTCTTCGCGAAGGCTGAGCAGGAATACGAAAAGCTTCTTGGGGTAGCCCCGTGTGCGACGGCCGAGCTGGTCACGCAGGCACGCGAAGCGGCAGCGTCTCCTCCCCCAGGACCGAGTGAACAGCTGGCGCAGGCATTGAGGCTGCAGAACGCGGGCTTCGAAGAAGATGCGCGGGCGCTCGTGAAGTCGGTGGTGCAGAGCTCGGCTACACCCATCCCAGCGAGCCTTCGCTCGATCGGGCAGCGAACCGGTTGGTGGCGTCGTCAGCTGGGTCGCTACGGTCCGCCGGCGCGCTTCGCGCTCGAACTCACCGCCGCGATCGTCGGGTTGCTCGTCGCGGTGATGCTCCTCGTCACCCTCGCGAACAGGCTCACCTCGCGCTTCCTGCGCTCCGCGCGGATCGAAGGGTTCAGCGGGTCGAGCGAAGAGACGCTCACGGCGGTGCTCACCTCGGCCCTCAACACGATGCTCGCACGCATGGGCGACGAAGGCGCCGGACGCGCGGTCGACTGGCAGAGCGGCACCGAGCCAAAGTTCGAAATCCCCACGGCTGTGAGCGAAGTCGTACCCGACGCGGGCCTCATTGCGGGCCTCGTCCAGATGCTCGACGGGCTTCTGTATCGCAACCTCGAGATCGTCTCCGGCACGGTTCATCCCGTACACGAGCACCGCGGCGCCGGTCTGACGCTCGTGTTGAGCACGCGCAACGGCCGCACGGTCGACCAGATCACGATCTGGGAGACGGAATTCATGCTCAAGGAAGCGGGCGCGAACGCGACCGACGCGGTGCGCTACGAGCGTCTGATCCTGCCGGCGGCCGTATGGCTCGCATACCGTCGCTCGCTGGGCTTCAAGTCGTCCAGGCCGCCTCTGCACACAAGCGACTGGCGCTCGTACGCGCAGTTCGCGCTCGGTGAGCTCGTTCCGGACAGCGCCAAGAGGCGTCGCCTGTACGAACAGGCGCTCGACTGCGACCCAGGCAACATCGGCGCGCGACTGAATCTCGCCGCGCTGCTCATGCAGCGACCACAGGATGAAGTCGAGCCGCTAACAGACGAGGTGAGAGAAGAGATCGAGAACGGCAGCCGTGAAAGCTGGGACGCCCGTGTCGCGAACGCCGCCGGGCACCTGGCCGTGGTGGCATCGACGGCTTCGTGCATCACCGAACCGATTTGGTACCGGGCCCGCTACATGCAGATCGTTTGCGACATCTATGCGAACGAGGGAGAGCGAGCACGCATGAACTTGGACGACCTCTGCGCGGCGATCTCGATCCACGGCGAGCAGACTCGACTGCGGGCGCTCGTGGTGGCGCTAGAGCAGCCGATCTCGGTCCTGCGCAAGACGGTCGAGTTGGTGCAAACGAACCACGTGGAGCATGCCCCCAGCTTCGACGACGACTGGCTCACGGCCACCGCGGAATACAACCTGGCGTGCTTCTGGGCGCGATACGCAGGCGCTCCGGGCGCGACGGCCGAGCAGGCGAGCGGCCGTACCCTGCAGGCGGTGACGTTGTTGAGACGTGCGATCGGGCGCAGCGAGGAAGCGCTCAACGAAGCGCGGGGCGACCCCGCATTCGACGCGATTCGAGCATCGACGGGATTCCGGGCGCTCACAGCGACGAAGCCACCATCAGACGGAGTTGAATCGCCGCCGACGCGATACGCGGTCACGCTCGACCCTGGTCCGGAGCTGATCGCGCTAGCGCGCGATTCGTCCTCGTCTACTGAGGCATGAGCGTTTCAGGGTTGGCGCACGCTTCGGTTGAGCGCAGCCGCTCCGGGGTGGCGGTCACGATCGTGAAGATTTCCTCGTCGACCGCTTTCACGAGCAGCGTGCCACGGCACTTGTCGGTCGCCACCTGACAGAGGTCGCGCCCGCCGGCTGCGGTGACGCACCTCGAGCTGCCGGTGTTGTAGCGGGCGTTGATCATTTCCTGCACCTTGCCGATCGGCACTCTCGCGCTCGGCTCGAAGGCGAGCGTGAGCGCGACCACCACGACCAGCGCTGCGCCCCCGCCCGCGTAGACCCGTCGCCGCCCGTGCGCGAGCCACGCCTTGATCCGCTCGAGTTGGGCCTGTCGGTCCATCGGGCGAAGAGACTATCCGCGCCAGGGTGCGCGAGGGCTTGTGCGCTCAGGCGGGTGTGGCGGCGGACTCGCGTGCGAGCGAGACCAGGTTCGCGAGTTCCGCGGCTATGTTCTCGCCGATCGTGCCGATGTCCGGAAGGGCGTCGAAGTCGCCGAGCAGCCCGAAGTTCATCTGGCCGTTGTAGGACATGATCGCGATCGCGAGCGCGTGGTTTTCGGGCAGGAACGCAACGGGTATCGCCTGCAGCATCTCGCGGCCGAGCACGTACAGCGGGAACTGCGGGCCGGGGACGTTGGTGACGATGAGGTTGAACAGCCGCGTGGAGAAGTTAAGGCGCGAGGCCTGCGCGAGGATCGTGGGGGGCGCGAAGTTCTGTGCGCCAGCGATCACCTCCGCGCCGAGCGCCTGCTTGGACTCCTTCAGGCCGTCCATCGCGCTCGAGACGAAGCGCAGCCGGTTGAGCGGGTCGGAGATGTACACCGGCAGCGGCCCGCGCATAACCACGATGCGGTTGCCGGCGCCGTCGTGCTCGCCCTCCGTCCGCACCGACACCGGCACCAGCGCGCGCATCTCCACGCCGGCGGTGCGCCGCCCGCGGGACTGGAGGAACGAGCGCAGCGCGCCCGCGACGACCGCGAGCACGACATCGTTGACCGTTCCGCCGAACGCGTTCTTCACCGTCTTGAGGTCCGCCAGCTGGCTGGTCACGCCGACGAACCGGCGGTGCGGCCCGATGGGGACGTTGAGCGGCGTTTCCGGGGCGGGGTTCAGCCCGGCCCAGATGATCTCGCCGATGCCCTCCGCGGCTTCCCGCGCCCTCGCGAGCGCTCGCTCGGGGTGCGTGATCGCGTCCATCGCTCCCTCGACCAGCGACACGCCGGTGCGCGCCGCGCCCGCCGCGCCCGCCGCGAGCAGATGCGCGGTGCTGGGCTCGGGGTGCGGCTGCCACGGGCGCCCGGAGTGGGGGATCTGCGGAGGGTCTGGGGAGAGGTCGAACAGCACCGTCGCGAGGTCCACGCCCGCAATCCCGTCGATCAGCGAGTGGTGGGTCTTGGTGATCAGCGCGAAGCGGTCCTCTTCGAGGCCCTCGATCAGCCACATCTCCCACAACGGCTTGGTTCGGTCCAGCTGCTGGGAGAAGATCCTCGCGGTCAGCTCCTGCAGTTGCTCCCAGCCTCCCGGGGCGGGCAGCGCGGTGTGCCGTATGTGGTACTCGAGGTTGAAGCTCGGATCGTCGATCCAGACCGGACGGCCGCTGTCTATGGCGGTGTAGGCGAGCTTGTGGCGGTAGCGCGGCACGAGGTGCAGCCGCCGGCGGATCTGTTCGAGGAACTCGTCCGTCGTCGGCGGCGGCCCTTCCATGATCGTCACGCCGCCGATGTGCATGTGCGACACGGGTCCCTCCTGGTGCAGGAAGGAGGCGTCTACAGGAGTCAGTCGATCGAGGTGGCGTTGCGGCATCTGGGCTTAGCGTACCTATCGCCCGGTGTACCTACAATGGCCCTGTGTCGAACACTGTCGAGAAGCTGATCCTGGCGGCCCCGCGCGGCTACTGTGCGGGCGTCGATCGTGCCGTGCAGACGGTCGAACGGGCCCTGGAGATCCACGGTGCGCCCGTGTACGTGCGCAAGGAGATCGTCCACAACAAGCACGTCGTCGAGCAGCTGCGCGACCGCGGCGCGATCTTCGTCGATGAGCAAACCGAAGTGCCCGAGGGGGCGGTGTGCGTGTTCTCCGCCCACGGGGTCGCTCCGAGCGTGCGCGCCGGCGCGGTGCAGCGCAGCCTGCACACGATCGACGCTACCTGCCCACTGGTCACGAAGGTCCATCGCGAGGCGCTCCACTTCGCCGAAGGCGGCTACACGATCGTGCTCGTCGGCCACGAGGGTCACGAGGAGGTCGAAGGCACGATGGGCGAGGCCCCCGAGAGCATCGTGCTGGTCCAGAACGAGGCCGACGTGGACGCGCTTGAGGTCGAGGATCCCGAGCGGATCGCCTACGTCACGCAGACCACGCTCGCGGTGGACGAAACGACCGCGATCCTCGCCCGTCTGCGCGAGCGCTTCCCCAGCATCGTCGGTCCCCGCACGGATGACATCTGCTACGCCACAACCAACCGCCAGGCCGCCGTCAAGCAGATGGCGGGACGCTGCGATCTGATGCTCGTGATCGGGTCGCGCAACTCCTCCAACTCCGTGCGTCTCGTCGAGGTCGCGCGCGACTGCGGCACCGATGCTTACCTGATCGACAACGCGGGCGAGATCCAGGAGCAGTGGCTCGACGGCACGCGGATCGTGGGAGTGTCATCGGGCGCCAGTGCCCCGGAGGATCTCGTCGCGGACCTCGTTGCCTTCTTCCGTGCCCGCGGTGTGCAGGACGTCTCGGAGTTCGACGTGATCAGCGAGGACGTGCGCTTCATGTTGCCGAAGCAGATCCGCGAAGCGGTGGCGGCCGGCGAGGCATCCTGACCCGCACCCTGATCCTCTCGGACCTGCACCTCGGCAGCGCGTCCGGCTCCGATCTCCTGCGCAGCCCGGAGTTGCGCGCACCCTTGCTCGAGGCCGTGGCGGATGTCGATCGAGTGGTGCTGCTGGGCGACGTGCTCGAGATGCGCCACGGACCGCTGCGCGAGGCGATGGCCGCGGCCCGCCCGTTCTTCGAGGACCTCGGGCAGGCCCTCGCGGGACGCGAGCTCGTGATCGTCGCCGGCAACCACGACCACGGCCTGATAGAGCCGTGGCTCGACGCCCGCGGCGCGGAGGCAGAGCCGCCGCCGCTGGACGTGGAGCAGTTGCTGGACCCTGAGGAGGTCTCGCCGGCGATGGCTCGCATCGCCGAATGGGCTTCGCCCGCGAGCGTCCGCATCGCCTACCCGGGCATCTGGATACGCCCGGATGTGTACGCCATGCACGGTCACTACCTGGACTGCCATCTGACGATCCCGACGCTCGAGCGCCTGAGCGTGGGTGCGATGAGCCGATTGTTAGGCCGCCCGGCCGCCGGATTCGACCGCGTGGGCGACTACGAGGCGGTCGGCACTCCCGTGTTCGCGTGGAGGGACGCGGTTGCACGCGAATCGCTCGGCGTGCCGCAGTCCCTCGACACGGTCAGCGCGTGGAACGTTCTGCGCAAGACGGGCGACAGCGACGTGAGCGCCAACGGGGCACGGCCTGCCGGCGGCCAAAGTGCGCGTCTTCGCAGGCTGCGCTGGATGAGTCGCGGCCGGGCGAAGTCCAGGCTACGCAGGCGTGTGCTCGTGGGGTTGTTTCCGCTGGTGGTCGCCGCGCTCAACCGTGCCGGGATCGGGCCGCTGAAGACGGACATCTCAACCGGCGAGCTGCGACGCGCGGCGCTGAATGCGATGGGTGAGGTTGCTGCACGCCTCGGTCTGGGCGATGCGTATGTGGTGTTCGGGCACACTCACCGGGCAGGGCCGCTTCCGGGCGATGACGAGCAGGAGTGGCGCGGGCGCCTAGGCGCGCGACTGGTCAACGCCGGCAGCTGGACCTACGCCGCGATCTTCCTCACGACCAACTCGGGGGAGAGCCCCTACTGGCCGGGCGGGTGCGTGCTCGTCGAGGACGAGGGCCCGCCGGTGCTGAAGCGGCTGCTGGTCGATCGCCCGCACGCCGAGCTCGCGGCTTGCCTATCGCCCGATGCCGCCGTCGCGTCGGCGCGACGCTGAGCGCTCAAACCACGCCCGGCGTGAAGCACGTCGCCAGGCACGTGACGCCCTCGCCAGGCTGAATCTCGACGATCCCCTGCGTGTGGCGCTCGTGCTCGATCAGCGGATACGCGCCCGGGCCTGCGATCGCAACGTCCTCTCCGTTGACGCGCAGCACGCCCGCTCCGTCGACCACGGCCCACACCCCGCCCGCCTGGTAGGGGCCGCAGTAGGCGCCCTCGCGATCCTCGCTCGGCGCCACCAGACGAGCGCCGGGAGCGTCCTCGGGGCGCACCGCGGCGAGCGGTTCCATCTCGACGCCGACGAGCTCCTGGATGGCGAGCTCGGTGTCCGCGTAGGCACCCTCGCCGTAGTGGTACTCGAACAGGCGCCCCCGGCCGTCGAAGAGGTAGCGAGCGGGCCAGCCGGCGTTCTCGTACTCGTTCCACAGCTCGAGGTCGCTGTCGATCAGCACGGGATATGCGATCCCGAGGCGCGCAACCGCGTCCCTCACAGCCTGCTCGTCGCGCGAGGCGTCGAAGCCGGGGCAGTGCACGCCGATCACCCGCAGGCCCGCGTCGGCGTAGCGATCGTGCCACGCCTTCAAGTAGGGGAGGGTGCGCAGCGAGTTCGGCCGGCAGAAGTCCCAGAACTCGACCAGCATCGGTCGCCCGCGTTGGATGCTCGCCTGAGGTCCGTTGACGTTGACCCACGGCAGGCGCGTTGGGAACAGGGGGGCGGCGATCTTGTCCGTCGGTGCCCTCATCTAGGGGGCGTGTAGTGCCCTCGCCAGTCGCCGTGCGCGATCCGGCTGATGCTCACGACCTCGCCCAGGCGCGCCCACTCTCTACCTCCCAGGCGCGCGAGCGGGCGCAGCTTCTGCACGTCGGGGCGCCCGTCGGTGAGCACGCTGTCTGAGATTGACGCGTGCACGACGCGGCCGAACACCACAGTGGAGTCGCCGAAGGAGATCGTCTCGTGGCGCACGCACTCGAGCGCCACCGGCGACTCGGCCACGCGCGAGGGGCGCACGTGCAGGCTCGGTTCGCGGCTGACGCCCACCGCCTCGAACTCGCTCACGTCCGGCGGAAAGTCGGTGCTCGACGCGTTCACCTGCTCGAACAGCCACTCCGGCGTCAGGCACACCACGAACTCGCCCGTCGCGTCGATGTTGTTCAGCGAGTCCTTGCGCCCCACCGACGTGAACTGCACCACCGGCGGCGTCACGCACGACACCGTGAAGAACGAGTGTGGAGCGAGGTTCTCCACGCCCTCAGCCGAGACCGTCGACACCCAAGCGATCGGCCGCGGGACGATCACGCTCGTCAGCAGCCCGTAGAAGGCGTGGCCGAGCTCGTTCGGGTCGAAGGAGGTGCGCGCTTGCGACATACGCGCCACTCAGCCGATGCTGCCGACCATCTCCAATTGGATTAGGCGGTTGAGCTCGACGGCGTACTCCATCGGCAGCTCCTTCGTCACCGGCTCGATAAAGCCGTTGACGATCATCGCCGCCGCCTCGTCCTCGGTGAACCCGCGCGAGCCCATGTAGAAGAGCTGGTCGTCGGAGATGCGCCCCACGGTGGCCTCGTGGGCGACCGTCACGTGCGGGTTCTGGATCTGGATGTCCGGCCACGTGTCCGATTTCGATTCGCCGTCCATCATCAGGCCGTCGCACTGCACGCGCGCTTTCGAGCCCGCGGAGTTGTGGCCCATCTTGACCAGGCCGCGGTAGCCCATGATCCCGCCGTCCTTGGAGATCGACTTGGCGAGGATGTTCGACGTGGTGTTCGGCGCGAGGTGCACCACCTTCGCGCCGGTGTCCTTGTGCACGCCTTTGCCGGCGACGCCCACGTTGAGGTGGTCCGCGCGTGCGCCCTCGCCCATCAGGAACGAGCCGGGGTAGAGCATCACGTACTTCGCGCCCATCGAGCCGCCGACCCACTCGACGGTGCCGTTCGCGTCCACGACCGCGCGCTTGGTGTTGAGGTTGTAGACGTCCTTCGACCAGTTCTGCACGGTCGTGTAGCGCGCCTTCGCGCCCTCGTGCACGAAGATCTCGACGACCGCCGAGTGCATCGAGTTGACGCTGTATGTCTGCGCGGTGCAGCCCTCGATGTAGTTGACCTCGGAGCCCTCGTCGGCGACGATCAGCGTGTGCTCGAAGGTGCCCTCGCCGGCGCCCTCCATACGGAAGTAGGACTGCAGCGGCAGGTCGCACCTGACGCCCTTGGGGATGTAGCAGAAGGCTCCGCCCGACCAAACGGCTCCGTGCAGCGCCGAGAACTTGTTGTCCTGCGGCGGCACGCATTTGTTCATGAAGTATTTCTGCACCAGCTCCGGATATTCGGTGATGGCGGTGTCCATCGAGCAGAACAGGATCCCCTGCTTTGCGTACTCCTCCTTCAGACCCTCGTACACGGGCTCCTGGCGCCAAACGCCGACCACGCCCGCGAGGTGCTCGCGCTCGGCCTGCGGGATGCCGAGGTCCTCGTAGGTCTGCTTCATCTCCGCGGGGACTTCGTCCCAGCTGTTGAAGCGTCCCGCCGTGGGGGGCGAGTAGAGCACGAGGTCGTCCAGGTTCAGGCCGCTCAGATTGGGACCCCACGTGGGGACGGGCTTGCGTTCGAAGATTTCCAGCGACTTGATGCGTTTCTCCGCCATCCAGTCGGGCTCGCCCTTGATCTTCGACAGCTCGCTGACCACCTCGCGCGAGATGCCCTGGCGCGCGCGCAACTGACCCTGCTCGTCCTCGACGATCGGGCTCGGTTTTACGATCTTGGTGCGGTCAATCGTGGCCATGAAGCTCCTCGCTGCGGGTCGCGTGGGGAATCCTGTGCTGCGGAGTAGGAATTGTATCGATCCCGGAGTCGGTCACCAGAGCGTGCCCCGATCGGACGTATGGGCCGCGCGGTCGCGTGTGCTCAGGGTCGCCCCGATCGAGCGTGCGGTGGCGTAGAGAAGGCGGTCCACGGGGTCGCCTGGAAGAGCTCGCTGCGTCCAGAACAGAGGCGCTCTGGCGCGCTCGGCCACCGGGAGCCACGCGTGCGTATCGCGGACGATCACGCCATCACGGCGTACCACACGTCGATATAGCCTGTGAGGCGTGACTCGTGACGCGATGCCGAGCCTCAGCGCGATTCAGCTCTACTGGGAGCGGATTGGGACCAGGCTCCTCGAGACGTTTCCGCAGAACAGCGCGAGTGGTATCGGCTGGGGAGAGCCGTTTTGCTTTCGCTGCGGCTGGCTGGCTCCAGTCAAGGACTGCGCTGCGTACGAGCGCGGCAGCGTCGACGACAAGCTGACCAAAGTTTGGAACAGCGCGGGCGGGTGGCTTGAGCGATGTCATCTGCAGGATCACGCGCACGGAGGCGCAGAGGATCCGTCCAACCTGGTCCCTATGTGCGTGGCTTGCCACTGGCATCAGCCCGCCTGCGAGACGCAAGAGCGGGGAGTCGCCTATGTCAACGAGAACGTGCGCTGTCCCGTCGGCGTGCAGGTGATGACCGATGTGCTCTACATGGGCAAACGCTCCGACGATGGAGAGCTGAACAACAAACGTCGCTTCTGGAACAGCGTCCGGCTTGCGGACCGTGCGAGCTACCTCGCAACGGTCGAGGCGCTACGTGCCGGCCACGCGCCGACCGTGCCTGGGCTCGATGATCCCGCTTACTGCTGGCCCCTGAGCCCGAACGATCACGTCGGCATGCTTCAAAAGGCGCACACGTAGCGTTCACCGCACGCCTGGTCCAGCGTCATTCAGCGGACAACCGTCGTCAGCGAGAGAAGGAATCGCCCCGACAGCCGTCGAAAGCCGCTACCCCGATTGCTGGATTCGAAGCCGCGCGCCTGACGGTGCGCAGCTTCTGACGCTTCGGCGGTCGGGGCCGATCACCACGAGAACTGTGTCGATTAGCCGGGAGGCGATGCCGTGTTCAGCCGGAACGAAGCTGCTGGGAACCAAGGACAGGGGAACGACCGGACTCGCTCGCGGTCGCAGCTGAGAGCCTCTCTCGCCTGGGCGCTGGCGCTACCTGTCTCGCTCGTCTTCCTGCTCAGCTTCGTCGGGCCCGCCGTCGCGCTGCCCCTCGGCCACGGCGACATCCTCGCCGCGCCGCTCGCCAGCGTGACCCCTGCGGTTGCCGCGGCGCCGACCGTCACGTCCGTCACGCCCGCCCAGGGGCCCACGACCGGCAAAACCGCCGTCACGATCAAAGGCACCGGCTTCGTGAAAGGCGCCACGGTCCTCATCGGCGGCGAAGCGACCGGCGTCGAAGTGGTCTCCGAAACCGAAATCAAGGCCACTACGGCCGAGAGCTCCGCCGGTACCAACGAAGTCGTCGTCGAAGTGGAAGAAGAAGCCTCCACCGAAGGGCCCAAATTCACGTTCGTTCGTCCGCCTAAGGTCAAAGCCGTCGAACCGTCGTCTGGTTCGACGTTGGGTGGGACTGGGGTTGTGATCAAGGGGACTGGGTTTGTGAAAGGTGCGACGGTGAAAATCGGTAGCGCTGCGACTGGTGTTGAAGTTGTGTCGGCGACGGAAATCA